>Ga0213831_1000006_pt1 | contig 924803 bp, 809 predicted proteins | sample SWATP12_FD_163421 | JGI IMG/M metagenome (GOLD analysis project Ga0213831, IMG submission 163421) | Coastal seawater microbial communities from Marineland, Florida, United States - SWA TP1 #2 | ecosystem: Environmental > Aquatic > Marine > Coastal | place: USA: Florida | collected 2016-08-06 | reverse complement strand
CGTCGGGCTGGGGTCTGTTCGATGCGATCCCGGGCTGGATTGCGATCCAGGGGGATCTCGAGATCCAGAAGGGGGAGAATGCGGTTTCAGACCTGGGCGCTGCGGGCAATGGTCTGGTTGAACTGGCAGGCCGGGAGAACTCCGGTATCCAGCAGACAGTGACGGTGGCGGAGGGCCAGGAGGGGATCTACCTTCTGAGCCTGGACCATGCGCGGCGCCGGGATGACAACTGGGTCGCAAGCTTTGACGTGCTTGTTGATGGGGTGGTTGTCGCCTCGGTTGATACGAGCGTGCCGGGCAGCGTGCAGCAGTTCGAGCTGGAAGTTGCGCTGACGGAAGGGGACCACACGATCGCCTTTGTGGAGACGAGCCGCAATGACGGGCGTGGCACGCTGATCGACAATGTCTCGCTGGTCGCCACGGGAGAACCTTTGCCGGGGGTCGAGCCGGAGCCGCAAGGTCTGTCGCTGAGCCTGTCTGAAGGGGTGATTGCGGAAGACGGCTCGACGGTTGCGACGATCCTCCGGACGGGCGATGTGGGTCTGGATGCACCTCTGGTGGTGAGTGTTGAAGTGTCGGGCGGGGACGAGGCGGCGCCGGCAGTGACGGAAGTGAGCTTCGCGGCGGGCGAACTGAGCCGGGATGTCGTGATCAGCGGTCTTCTGGATGGTGTTGTAGACGGCTCCCAGGATGTGAACGTTGTGGTGCGCAGCGGCGTGCTGGAGGCGAGTGCGTCGCTGACAGTGACGGATGTGGATGTCGCGCCGGATCCGGAGCCGGGTGCGAACCTGATCGAGAACGGAGATTTTGAGGACAACCCTGTTACGGGGGCGTCGGGCTGGGGTCTGTTCGATGCGATCCCGGGCTGGATTGCGATCCAGGGGGATCTCGAGATCCAGAAGGGGGAGAATGCGGTTTCAGACCTGGGCGCTGCGGGCAATGGTCTGGTTGAACTGGCGGGCCGGGAGAACTCCGGTATCCAGCAGACAGTGACGGTGGCGGAGGGCCAGGAGGGGATCTACCTTCTGAGCCTGGACCATGCGCGGCGCCGGGATGACAACTGGGTCGCGAGCTTTGACGTGCTTGTTGATGGCGTGGTTGTCGCCTCGGTTGATACGAGCGTGCCGGGCAGTGTGCAGCAGTTCGAGCTGGAAGTTGCGCTGACAGAAGGGGATCACACGATCGCCTTTGTGGAGACGAGCCGCAATGACGGGCGTGGCACGCTGATCGACAATGCCTCGCTGGTCGCCACGGGAGAGCCTTTGCCACCGCCGCCCTCTGCGGACACATTGTCGTTTTCAGACGAAGCGGATGGCCGTCTGGTCGATCTGGGAAATGGCAGTTGGTCGATTCCGCTCAAATTTCTTCCGCTCGGTGACTCGATCACGTACGGGATCGAGATCGGGCCTGCACAAGCAAATGATACGAGCCTGGGCGGATATCGGGATGACCTCTGGCAAAGTTTTGTCGCACAGGGCATTCTGATCGACTATGTCGGACGTCAGACGACCGGCCCTGACAGTCTGCTGGATCAGAATCACGAAGGCACGCCGGGAATCCGGGCAGACCAGATTGCGAACTATCTGGCGGCCCAGCTGCCCAGCTTAGCACCGGATGTCGTCTTGTTGATGGCAGGCACGAACGACTCCTATCAGCAAGTGTCCAATGCGGGCGAGACCACGCCGCAGGATATCGAACGTATCATCAACATCATTCTTGCAGAAAATCCGGATGCCCAGATCTTTGTGTCTACTATGCTGCCGCAGGATCCGGTGAATCCGCGGAATGCAGAGGCGTTGCCCGGAGTGGCGGTGGCCAATCAGGGAATTATGGATCTTGTGGACCGGTTGAATGCGGACGGCCTGACCAACATCCACTTGGTGGACATGAGTGACCTGTCCCTCGACCTGATCAGCGATGTCGGCCCGGACAACCGGAATGATGATGGTCTACATCCGACCGATGAGGGCTATACGGAAGTTGCGAGCCGTTGGTATGACGCGATCAATCAAGCCTTTGCAGATCTGGGGCTCGTCCTGGAAGGGGAAGGAAACGCTATCGATTCCATCATCCAGAATGTCATCGGGTCAACCGGGAACGACTATCTTATCGGAGATGCGCGGGACAATGACCTCAACGGCCTGGCCGGCAATGACATTCTCGATGGCGGGGCAGGGAATGATTCATTGACCGGCGGTTTCGGCCGGGACCTGTTCCGCGTATCCGAAGGGAACGACGTGATCACGGATTTTGATCCGTCATCAGACTTTATCGATCTGGAAGGGACAGGTTTTACGTCTTTCTCGGAGATTTTGGCCGCCGCCGAACAGCAAGGCTCAGATGTCGTCTTGTTTGGTGACGTTGCAGAGATGGGTAATTTGACGCTGGAAGGCGTTTTGCTGTCGGATTTGTCAGAAGGCCATTTTCTGTACGATTCCGGTGACACGGCAACCAGCGCCGTGATGATGGCGTCGTCCTCCGGCAACACCATGACTGCCGTTTCCTATCCGGGCGAGGCGGAAACACTTGGAGAGGTTGTTGCGCTGTACAATGATGCGGATTGGTTTGATGCCGACGGTGGCTCGCGCGACTCCATCATGGATGACGGCGATTCCGGGGATTTGTCAGATAATGGAATGGATGACTATTCCCAGCCGCAGATCTGGGACGCCTGGACCTGACGAGGCCCTGCTTCGCTTGATGAAGGCTGGGCGACTGTCAGCCACACATCCAAGGTGTATCGACGTTCCGTGACGGGCCACGAAGGCAGGGCGGAAAACGTCATGCGGGTTTCCCGAAGCCCCCTGTATGTAAATCGTTCTATGATCCATCCGGACCCCGGACCGAAACGTCCGGGGTTTTTTGGTTTTGGGGCGGTGCCCCAAAGAAACTGTCATGCTGCGCAGGTAGGCGAGGGGAGGTTCGCCCACTCACTCGCCCCGGAGACGCTTCATGATTCGCCTGCCTCACTCCCTTCGCCCGCCAGCTCCATTGCTGCTGGCATCTGCCGCAATTGTTCTGTCCGCCTGCACCAATGCTGCGCCAGTAGAGCCAGTTGCGGCCGCAACGCCGCCCTCGGCCGAGTCGCAGTCGACTCAGGACCTCGGCTTCACCATTGCTGTGCTGCCGGACACGCAGAATTATCTCGATTACACGCACCAGACAGCAGAGGGCTTTCCGTTCGATGCCAACGAATTGTTCCTGGAGCAGATGCAGTACATCGCCGACAATCTGGAAAGCCAGGGCGGTGACATTGCTTTCGTCACGTCGCTCGGCGATGTCTGGCAACACCAGACGCTGGCGATGGATCCGGCGCATGCGGCGCGAGGCTTCGAGGCCGTTCCCAATCCGATCATGGCGAGCCACCTTGCACCGAGCGACAAGACACTGACCGTCGAAATGCCGAAAGCGCATGAAGGCTTCAGCCTGATTGCCGGAAAGACGCCGTTCTCCGTCGTACCGGGCAATCACGATTATGATGCCATGTGGACGGATTCAAAGTTTCCCCCCAAGGCCAAGAGCCCGGCGGAGGTCGACCTCAACGATTTGGCAGGATCACTCGGTGTGCTGCATCCGGGCGGGCTGGAGAATTTCCGGTCCGTGTTTGGGGCAGACACAGAATTCTTCAAGGACAAGCCCTGGTATGTGTCCAGCCATGATGGCGGGGCGGACAGCGCGCAGATCTTTGAAGCGGGCGGATACCGCTTCCTGCATATCGGCCTTCAGTTCGATCCGCCGAATGACACGCTCGCCTGGGCCGCTTCGGTAATCGAAGCTTATCCCGGCCTGCCGACCATCATCTCGACGCATGATTACATGAGCAAGGAAGGCGAGCGTGTGCCGAACGCCATCGTTGATGGTCATGCTGTCGATCCGGTTCACAACACACCGCAAATGGTGTGGGAGAAACTGATCAGCCAGAATGAGCAGATCTTCCTCGTGCTGTGCGGTCACCAGCACGGACAGGCTTGGCGTGTGGACGACAATGCCGCCGGTCGCAAGGTCTGGCAGGTACTGGCGGACTATCAGGACCGGGGGCAGACCGCGATCGCGGCTGGTGTGGAGTCCGCCTGGCCGGTGGGCATCGGCGATGGATGGATGCGTTTGATGCGCCTTGAGTTTGATGGCGAGACGCCGCTCATGCGCGTGAAGACCTATTCCACACACTACAGGAAGCTGAGCCGCGAAACCGAGCAATATGCAGACTGGTACAAGCCCGGCGAGCAGCCGCACCTGTCTGATGAGGCATTTCACGACGAAGACGATTACGTCATCGAGCTTTCCGATTTTGTTGATCGGTTCGGGCAAAGCGCCCGCGTTACGGCCGACTAAAACCGCTTGTTTCCTGCAATAACATCAGCCTCCGGAATTTATTTTTCGGAGGCTTTTCAATTTTTCACCTTGACGTCTCATTACGCCTCCATCATAAGGCGCCCTCAATCCAATCAGGGAGCGGACCGATGAAACGGCCACTACCAAGTTTCGAGATAGCTGAACGCAGGCCTTTCCAGGGCTGCGATGGCTTTCGTATGGAGGTGATTGGATAGGGCTGATTGTCAGCCTGGGGACCAATTTCGGTCTTATGCCGCCCTCCGCGCGATTTCGCCCGGAGGGTTTTTTTGTCTTTCGAACCCGAAGGAGCCGCGTGGAGGGCTTGTCTGGAGGAGCTTTTTGAAACGAAGCTTGGAGAGATGAGTAATTTTGAAGTGATCGAGACAAGTGCTGGTGGGCGCATCAAGGCGTGGGTCAAAGGTGTGCCTGTGGAACCGCAGGCGCGCGAACAGCTGGAAAATGTTGCGGGCCTGCCCTTCATTCACAGCCATCTGGCCGTGATGCCGGATGTGCATTTTGGACGGGGCGCAACGGTTGGATCCGTAATTCCGACCAAGGGCGCGATCATTCCGGCAGCTGTGGGTGTAGACCTCGGGTGCGGGATGATGGCGATCCGGACCAGCTTGACGGCCAATGACCTGCCGGACAGCTTGTCGGCAATCCGTAGCGAGATCGAACGCAAGGTGCCGGTTGGCAATGGGCGTCGGGGGAGCCACAAGGAAACCCCGGCACGTGCGGCAACCGCCTTGCGGGCATCCGGCATGGCAGACCGCCTGGACGTGATCCTGAAGAAGCACAAGCGAATCCAGCGTACGGCTTTCGCCAAGCAATTGGGGACGCTGGGTGGCGGAAACCACTTTATCGAGCTGTGCCTGGATGAAGCGGACCGTGTCTGGGTCATGCTCCACTCCGGATCCCGGGGAACCGGGAACATCCTCGGGTCCTACTTCATCCGGGAAGCACGCGAAGCGCTCGAGAAGCGTGTGCTCGGCTATCATGTGCCGGACAAGGACCTTGCCTTCTTTGTGGAAGGGGAAGAATTGTTCGACGACTACACCTATGCTGTCAGCTGGGCGCAGGACTATGCCCGCCTGAACCGAGAGGTGATGATGGACCGCGTGCTGTTCGCCTTGCGGGAGTTCTTCCCCAGCTTCACGCTGGAGAAGGAAGCCGTAAACTGTCACCACAATTATGTGGAGCGGGAGCGGCATTTCGGTGCGGACATTTGGGTGACCCGCAAGGGCGCTGTCCGGGCCGGGAAGGATGAGCTGGGGATCATTCCGGGATCGATGGGGGCAAAGTCCTTCATCGTGCGCGGAAAGGGGAACGCGGACTCGTTCTGTTCCTGCTCTCATGGTGCCGGGCGCGCCATGAGCCGTACGGAAGCCAAGCGTCGCTTCTCCCTGGAGGAGCACGCTCAGGCTACGGATGGAGTCGAGTGTCGCAAGGATGCTGGCGTGATTGACGAAACACCGATGGCCTACAAGGACATCGATGCGGTCATGGCCGCGCAGACAGATCTTGTGGAAGTGGTTCACACACTGAAACAAATTGTTTGCGTCAAAGGTTGACAACATGTCGCAGCCTCGTCTATACGCCCAATTCCAGTCTGACCATTCGTTCGTTAACGGATGGTCAGACATTTTAACCGGAAGAACCGAGATGAAGCCAGGTTGTAGAAATACAAACAGCTCCTCGCAGATGCGGGGAGTGCCGTCAGCGGCGCCCGCGCAGTGGCCGGTCGCCTCCTGAGATCGACAATATCTGAACTTCGATGATCCAGAGCTGAAGAGATCAGCGCTCGGATCGTATGAAAGGAGGTGGATCATGGGCGCGCCCATGACCCGCGCTGGCGTCTTGCTGTTTGGCAAGCCGTCCGCAGCGACGCCCTTGCTCGGCCATGTGGCCGGGCTCCACGCTGAACGGATCGCCCGTTTCTGGCCTGCACCGCATGGAGGGTTCCTGACCCTTCCCACGGCGCGGCGCCATGCGGCGGCTATCCTGCTGGAGCGCCGCTGGAACAGTTCCGCCGATGATGGCGTGGACATTGTTCACGCGGTGGAGCGTGCCCGCGACGCGGATTTGGCTCGCATCCTGATGGATGGCGAGGCCCCCGGTGGCCTGATGAAGGCGCTGGGGCGTATCGGAGAAACTCTTTGGGAAGCAGGCGCTTATGCCAATCTCCTGAAGCTGTTTGCCGATCCGGAATCGGTGAAGGTCCTGCGGCATATGCCGCGGATTGAAGCCAGCCGCCTGGGCCTGATCGCGCAGGTTCCTGCTGCGCTCCGCGTGCCGGGCATTCTGGCAAACCTGCCGGATCGTCCGGTGGCTGTGGAAGACCTGGGAGAGGCGTACCGCCTTGCCCTGCGTATCCATGGCAACGAGGAGGCGGCCCGTATTGCGCAGCGATGGAGCCGGGCAACCAGCCCTGTCGCCCTGTTCGACATGGCCGCCGAAGCGCTGCAACCGGCTGAGTTTGGCCGGGTTCTGGTGCCGCCAGCGTTGCCGGACTGGTTCAAGCCGGTCCGTACACGCAAGGCCCTGAACGAGATCGCACTGGAGTTTCGCAACTGTTTGCGCGACTTCGCGGCCGATCTCGCAATGGGCCGGATGGCGGTCTACGCAGTGCGCAAATCGTCCAGCCCGCCTGTGGCCCTGACCCTGCGCCAGGACGCCGCCGGCTGGCGGCTCGCGGAAGCCCTGCTGCGGGACAATGATGACCTGAGTGACGCGCACTTGCGGAGCCTGGTCGATGTTCTGGCGGCATCCGGTATCCGCACCGGCGAGTCGGCCTGGAAGCTGGCAGACAGGCTGCACAGCCATGTCTGTCCGGATTGCGGGCCGGCGCATGTGCCGCCGCGCAACACCTGGCGGGAGCGCCTCGCGCTGGGGTCCCTCTGGGACTAGAGGGAACTGCGTGTCGCATCTGGCGCCCCCGGGCCGAAAGGTCTGGGGGCGTTTCCATTTGTGACGCGCGCGTCATCGGTGTAGTCTCCGGCAAAACATAAGGGAGAGACAGACATGGCCGACGGGCACGAAATGGGCGACCGCGCGAAATTCCGGGAAATGTTGGAAGGCACGAAGGAAGACTGGGACATCATTGTTGAGCACTCGAAAAGCTTCAACAAGGGCCTCGCCAAGCGCGTGCTGGATCATCTTCGCTTGCTGGATGGCGACTTTGGCGGCTTCCCGGTCGACCGGCTCGAGCATTCGCTACAAACGGCGACACGCGCGCACCGCGATGGTCGTGACGAGGAATATGTCGTCTGCGCGCTGCTGCACGATATCGGCGACACGCTGGGCAGTTACAATCATCCGGATGTTGCCGCCGCGATCCTGAAGCCGTTCGTGTCAGAGGCCAATCACTGGATGGTCGCCAATCACGGCGCGTTCCAGGGCTATTATTTCTTCCACCATATCGGCCTCGACCGGAACCTGCGGGAGCATTTCAAGGACAGCCCGCACTATGAACACTGCGCGCAATTCTGCCATCTCTACGACCAGGCCGCGTTCGACCCGGACTATGAGAGCGAGCCGCTGGAGTTCTTTGCTCCAATGGTGGAGCGCGTCTTCTCTCGGCCGGTAAATTCCATGTATCTCAAGGCGATGCAGGAATAAGCGTGAAAGTGCTTAAATTTCTGTCGGCTAGCATTGTTCTTCAAGTGGCGCTGGTTTGGGAATCAGGGCTTTCGGCCTATGCCGAGAAGTCTGAGAAACCGACTCTACAGTGCATGAGCGATGCTTTTGAAGTCGATCTTTCTGGCGAGACGTGGCTGGTTCATGCGTGCGATGATGGCGAAACGTTGGTTTTTGTAACGCCAGTCGATAATTCCGCACATCCGTTTGTATTTATGAGTTATCCAAAACAGGACGAGGAAGGCAATTGGGTGCGTCAGCTTTATGGAGAAGGCAATGGCAATAAAGCTGAGACCCAAAAGGCTTTTGATGTGTTAAGCACTTATACCGTCAGTGATTTTGACGAGCTTCACGCCAAGATCGCTGCGCTAGATACACCACAAGACTAGTCCGCCGACGTTTCCAACATGCAAGGCCCTTCGCTCGCGACGCTGGTCATGGCGGCGTGGGCTTCGCAGGCATTGCCATATGTCTTGCCGTCACAGCCACAGACCGGGCGATATTCACGCGTGCACATCGGGCGGACTTCGGCGCAGACACCTGCGGCGTCCGCGATGTTGCGGCAGGCGCCGTCATCCATTTTGCAGAACAGGCCGTCTTCGCACGCAATGGCCGCGATACCGCCACAGGTCTCACCGACCCCGGCGGTCTGGGGCAGGGTTGGCGTATCATCAGGCGTTTCTGTCGCGGGGGGCGGAGCTTCCGCCTCAACGGGCGGCAGGTCTTCCGGGGGCTTCTCGAACCAGGCGCAACCGGCGAGAAGAGTGACGGACAGGACAAGAGCGATGAGGCGCATGGGAGTCTCCTTTTAAGGGAGAACCCTGCGCCCCGATCGCGTATTTGGCAAGGCGTGAGCCCTAGCCTTTCATGCCAGCGGCAACCGCTGCGAAGATGTTCTGGCCGTGCTCGCCGCCAGACTGGAAGGCTGGCTTCGTGGTAGACACATCGGTGATCTGATCCCATTTGGCCGCAACGGCTTCAGCCGACAGGCCTTCGCCCTGACCAACGAACACGCCTTCGGTCTCAACGATGCGGGCCATCGAGAATGCGCCGGCACCTGCGGACAGGACCATGCCGGATGGGGCGTCGTCCTTCACGAGGTTCATCACGCCTGGCGTGACATATTCCGGCTTCAGCTGCGCCAGAACTTCATCAGGCATCAGGCCCTGCGTCATGCGAGTTGCCGCAATCGGGCAGACCGCGTTGATTTTGATGTTGTTTTTCGCGCCTTCAATCTTCAGCGTGTTCATCATGCCGACCACGCCAAGCTTGGCTGCGCCGTAATTGGCCTGGCCGAAATTGCCGTAGAGGCCGGTCGAGGAGGTGGTGACCACGATGCGGCCGAAATTCTGTTCCTTCATGATGTTCCAGGCTGCGTGAACCGGCATGAACGTGCCGCGCAGGTGAACGTCGAGCACCAGGTCGATGTCGCCCTGTGTCATCTTGGAGAAGGATTTGTCGCGCAGGATACCGGCATTGGCGATGATGATGTCGATACGGCCCCATTTGGCCATCGTATCGTCGATCATCTTCTTCACGCCAGCTTCGTCGGAAACAGACGAACCGTTTGCAATGGCTTCGCCGCCGAGCGCTTCGATTTCCTTCACAACGGCTTCGGCCGCTTCGGAGTTGCCGCCTGTGCCGTCCATCGAACCGCCGAGGTCATTGACCACGACTTTCGCGCCGCGGCGGGCGAGTTCCAGCGCATGACAACGGCCCAGACCGCCACCCGCACCGGTGACAATGGCGACGCGATCGTCGAAACGGATATCTGACATGGGAAGACTCCTCATTCCTTTGAGTGTTTGCCTCAGTCTCTGACCAAACGCTGACGTAAACGTCAAGCGTGCCCGTAGGGTCACCTCTTGCGCGGATTGCCACGCCGTGATTGCGTTTTGCCTACAACAAGAAGCATCCTGGGAGGATCACCATGCTGGCTTACGTAACATTGGGCTCGAACAACAAGGAAAAGGCGCTGGAATTCTATGACGCCGTGATGGCGGAACTCGGCGGCCAGCGCGCCTTTGCGAATGACCGGTTGCAGTTCTATGGCGTCGGTCCAGGCCAGCCAATGATCGGGATTGGCGGTCCTTATGACGGTGAGGCTGCGTCGGTCGGCAACGGTGTGATGCCGGCGCTTGGCTGCAAAGACCGCGAAACGGTCGACCGGGCCTACAAGAAGGCCCTGGAAATGGGCGGCACCTGTGAAGGCGAACCCGGCGAGCGCATGCCAACCTTCTACGGTGCCTATTTCCGCGATCCGGACGGCAACAAGCTCTGCGTCTGCAAGATCGGCTAAATCACCCCATCGCCGCCAGGAAGACTTCGAGCGCCTCTTTCGCAAAGAGGCGCATGTTTTCCGGGCGGTCGGTGAGACCGGTTTCGAGCGTGGTGGACATTTCGAAACGGTTCGGGCCGACCACCGCCACGCAGGTATGGCCCGCGGCGTCGCCATAGCCATTGCCGGTCGGGCCGGACGCGCCGGTTTCGCAGATGCCCCAATCGGCGGCGAGCTTTCCACGGATCGTGTTGGCGAGCAGGCGGGCATAGGGCTCAGTTGAGGAGCGCATGTCGCCAAGATCTTCGCGGGTCAGATCCAGCAAGTGCTTGAAGGCCTTCGGCGTGTAGATGACGCCGCCACCGCGATAATAGCGGGATGCGCCGGGCACGGCGAGCAGGGCAGCGGAAATGAGACCGCCCGCAGAAGATTCCGAGATGGCGACGGTTTCGCCGCGCGTCATGAGCTTGTCCGCGATTTCGTGCGCGATGGGGATGAGCGTTTCCATGGCCGCCACTTGAGCAGGCACGACGGGGCGGCGCAAGCCAGACGTCGGGAGAAGGGGTGTTGCCTCAGATCCTTGCGCCCTGACCTCGTTGCACCCGGTAGCGCACAAGAATGCTTCCCCTTCGGCCAAGGCGCGGCTAAGCCTGAATGTGACAGTTTGGGGAAGGGAGCGGCAAATGCTTTCAATCGCGGGATATGAATGGGGCTGGGACAATGCGCGGGCGCTGCTTGGCATCGTACTGATCTATGGCGTGTGCTGGGTCTTGTCGGAGAAGCGCAAGCTGTTCCCGTTCAAGCTGGTGGTCGGCGCAACGATCATGCAATTCGTATTTGCGCTGATCCTGTTCGGCATTCCCTTCGTGCGGGCGATCCTGTTCAAGGCCAATGACGTGGTTGATGGGCTGCAGAATGCGACACGGGCAGGCACCAGCTTTGTGTTCGGCTATGTCGGGGACAATGTGGCTGCGCAGCAATTGATGGATGGTTCGCCACCACCACTGTTCTTCTTCCAGATCCTGCCGATCGTGATCGTCGTCGCCGCGCTGTCCGCCATTCTCTGGCACTGGCGCATCCTGCAATGGGTGACGAATGGTTTTGCCTATATCTTCCAGCGCGCGATGGGGCTTGGCGGTGCAACGTCTCTCGCCGTATCGGCCAACGTGTTCATGGGCATGACCGAAGCGCCTGTACTGATCCGGCCCTACATCAAGGGCATGACCCGGTCTGAACTGCTGATCATGATGACGGCAGGCTTTGCGACCATCGCGGGCAGCGTGCTGGTCGTCTATGGATCATTCCTCGAGGGCAAGATGGAAAACCCGCTGGCGCAGTTGCTGACTGCCTCCATCATGGCGGCCCCGGCCGCGGTGGCCGTGGCACTCTGCCTGATCCCGGAAACGACGCCTGCGACGGAACGGATGAAGGAGCCGGATTTCAGCTATTCCTCCACCATGGACGCCTTCTCGACCGGCGCGTCTGATGGCCTGAAGATTGTTCTGAACATCACCACCATGCTGATCGCGGCGCTGGCCTTGCTGTGGCTGGTCAATGCCGGGCTGGGACTGTTCCCCGATGTGGCGGGCGCACCGCTATCCATCGAACGGGTGCTGGGCTGGATCTTCGCGCCGCTGATGTACATGATCGGCGTGCCGATGGGAGAGGCGGCGCAGTCCGGCTCGCTGATGGGCGTGAAGACGGTGCTGACCGAATTTGTCGCCTTCCTTCAGCTGGCCGAAGTGCCGAGTGACGCAATGGACCCGCGGACGCGCATGATTACGGCGCACGCCATCTGCGGCTTCGCCAATTTCGGCTCAATGGGCATCCTGATCGGCGGCCTGAGCATCGTTGAACCGGCACGGCGGGACGACTTCCTCGTCCTGGCCTGGCGGACCCTGCTGGCCGGGACGCTGGCGACATGTCTGTCCGGTGCGGTTGTCGGCGCGCTGCCGTATCAATTGTTCGCGGGCGTCGGCGGCTGATCTTTTCCCTCGCCTGTCGCACGGTCAGGCCTAGACTTCAGGTCTGGGATTGGCACGAGTGCGAGACATGAGAATGAGAACATTTGGGATAGGATTGCTGGCTGCCAGCGGTGTGGCTCTAGCGATGGCGGTGCCAGCTTGGGCGGAGGTGGACGTCGAACCTCTCCCTACTTGTGACGAAATCGAGCCGCCATATACCGGAGAAACAGAGACCGGTGACCTGGTACTCTTTTGTTCCGGAATGCGCGCATATGATCCTGTGCGTGTGTATGGAGATCGTTGGTATTCTCAGCCCGGCAGCGTCGCGAGTCTCGACGCGGAAGAAGTGTTTGACGCACGCGCAGACCACCCCGCCGAAATCCTGAACAAATTGCCTGGCGTGAATATCCAGATGAATTCCGGGCAGGAGCATCTGGTTGCGATCCGCAGTCCCGTGCTGACCGGCGGGGCCGGGCAGGGCAGCTTCCTGATCATGGAGAATGGCGTGCCGGTGCGCTCGCCTGCGTTTGGCAACGTGAATTCCCTGTTCGAGCCGCATCATGAAGTGGCGAGTGCGATCGAGGTCGTGCGTGGACCGGGCAGTGCGAAATACGGCTCCAACGCCGTGCACGGACTGGTCAATGTGATCCTGCCGGAAGTTGGCGGCGGCAGCGAAGCGGTCGGCAGCTATGGCACACTCGGCCGCTGGCGCAGCGATGTGACGATGGACGAGGGCGAGCACTGGCTGGCGGCGATGTCACTGCAGAAGGATGCGGGCTGGCGCGATAATACCGGCGTGGACCAGCAGAAATTGACCCTTGTCGGAGACTGGACGCTGGGCGGCTGGGACACGACAGGATGGCTGACCGCGTCAAACCTCAATCAGGAAACGGCCGGCTTCATCCAGGGTGCCGACGCCTACAAGGATGAGGACATCGCCAAATCCAATCCGAACCCGGAGGCCTATCGCGATGCCTGGTCGGCGCGGGCGGGCGCGCGGCTCTCGCGAGAACTGGGCGGCAACACGCTGACCCTGACGCCCTATGCGCACACACAGGCGATGATCTTTGCACAGCACTTCCTGCCGAATGGTGGAGTGGAAAAGAATGGCTCGACCGGCGGCGGCGTGATGGCGCGCTTTGAGCGGGAAGTCTCTGAGGCGTTGATTTGGCGGGTCGGCGCAGATGTGGATGTGGCGAGTGGCTGGCTGAAGGAAATCCAGCCGGAGCCGTTCGAATTCTTTCCGGGAGATGCGCGCTTCCCGCAGGGCAAGCATTATGACTACACCGTCGATACGCTGACCGGCGCGCTGTGGGGCGAGCTGGACTATGCGCTCACGGATGATCTGCGCCTGTTGGCCGGATTGCGGGCGGAAACCCACGAATACGACTACTCGACGGATGTCGCCGCTGGAATTAATGGCCGGTTCAATGTGCCGGCGGACCGGACCGATACTTTTGACCTGCTGACACCGAAGCTGGGTCTGATCTGGTCTGTGTCAGATGCAACCGATCTCTATACGAACTATGCGAGGGGCGAGCGTGCGCCTCAGGCGTCTGACCTCTATCGCCTGCAAAGCCTGCAAGTAGCTGGCGAGGTTGAAGAAGAGACGTTGGACAGCTTCGAGATCGGTGCGCGGGGCAATGCGCTGGATGGGCGGCTGGTCTATGATGTCGCGGCTTACTGGATGGAGAAGGAGAATTTCTTCTTCCGGGACAGCGACGGGCTGAATGTTCCAAACGGCTCAACCGAGCACAAGGGGATTGAGGCATCGGCGGCGTTCGAGCTCAGTTCGGTTCTGAGTGTCTCCGGTTCGGCAAGTTGGTCAGACCAGACCTATACATTCGACCGGATCACCAGCTCGGGTACGGAGACCATCCGGGACGGAAATGAAATAGATACGGCCCCGGAATGGTTGGCCAACGTCTCGATCGACTGGCAGGCGACCGAGGCGATCAAGCTGTCCCTGAATGTGGATCACGTCGGCGAGTATTTCGTCGATCCGGCCAATACGACCGTCTATCCCGGCCACACGGTGCTGGGTGCGCGCGGTGCCTGGGCATTTGCGGAGGGGACGGAAGTGTTCCTGATCGTGCGCAATCTGACCGATGAGCGCTATGCGGACCGTGCAGACCTCGCCTTCGGCAATGACAGATACTTCCCCGGTGAACCGATCAATGCGACGCTGGGCATGAGAAAAACATTCTAGGGAGGAAAATAATGAAACTGTACCACACGCCGAACGCGCCGAACCCGGATCGGGTAACCTTTTTCCTGCGTGCCAAAGGCAAATTGGATGCGGTGGAGCTGGAAGAAGTTTCCATCATGAAGCAGGAGCACAAGACGAAGGAATATCGTGACGTGTCTCCGTTCGCGCAGGTCCCGGCGCTGGTGCTGGACGATGGCACAAAGATTACCGAAAGCCGGGCGATCTGCACCTATTTCGAGAACCTTTTCCCGGAGCCCAATTTGATGGGGTCAGATGCCAAGGAGAAGGCACTCATCGAAATGTGGGATCGCCGGGTGGAGATGATGTTCTTCGTTCAGTTCGCCACATGGTTCCGCAATGCGCATGAGATGATGGCACCGCTGGAAGTGCCGCAAAGCGCGGAGTCCGCGGCGAAGGGTGAGAAGGCTGCGCGCAAGATGGCTGAACGCATCAATACGCACCTGGCCGACCATGAATTCCTGGCAGCAGACCGCTTCTCGATTGCGGATATCACCCTGTTCATCACGTGCGGATTCTGCCGTGTGATGAAATGGGCGCCGCACAAGGAGCACGAGCATCTCGGCCGCTGGTACGACGCGATGAAAGCACGGGGCTTTGCTGGTTAGGCGTTCTTGATCGTCAGGCCGCCATCGACCGGGATGTGTACACCGGTCAGGAAACTGGCGGCCGGCAGGACGAGTGACAGGGTCATGTTGGCAACTTCTTCCGGAATGCCATACCGGCGCAGCGGCACACGGCGCTTGGCGTAGATTTCCTTGTGCTCGTCCTTGATGCCCTCGGTGATGCCGGTGTGAATTGGGCCGGGGCATATGCAGTTCACCGTGATGCCTTCGCGGCCGAGGTCCACGGCAAGGCCGCGGGTCAGGCCGATGACGCCATGCTTGGCGGCGACATAGGGCGAATTGCCCGGCGTCGCGCCCAGACCTTCGGTGGATGCAATATTCACGATGCGGCCAAAGCCAGCCTTGCGCATGTATGGCAGCGCGGCGCGAATGGCCCGCTGGTGCGAGGTCAGCATGACATTGAGCGTCGGCTCCCAACTCTCCTCATAGCTCTCCTCTGCCACATCGGCCATCATGGCAAAGCCGGCATTGTTGACGAGGATTTCAAGCCCGCCGAAATGAGCTGCTGCCTCGTCGACGACCCGCTTGATCGTGCCGGCATCGCTGACATCCAGCGCCCAGCCATGGACATTGGAAAAGCCGGCGTCGCGGATTTCCTGAACCACGACGTCAACGTTTTCCTGCTTCAGGTCCGTGACGGCGACATTCGCGCCCTGCCGGGCGAAGAGGTGCGCGGTGGCGCGGCCCATGCCGCTGGCGGCGCCGGTGATCAGGGCAGTCTTGCCTTCGATGGAGCGGGACAAATCCTGGTAAGGTAGGTGGCTCATGACGTCTTCTTCTTTCGTTTCTTGATCGTTCCGGAGAAATTCAGGACGGGGCGGCCATTGGCCGTGATGATGCCCCGGATGAAGGTGAGCGACCGGCCCTGCCTGAGGACGTCTCCGCGCGCTTCCATGTATTCGCCCTCAAGCGCGCCATCGAGGAATTCGGAGGTGAAGGCGACCGTAACGCCGTATTCGCCTTCCATGCCGTCATGGGCGATGGCGAACAGGGAAAAGTCCGCAAATGACATCAGGCAGCCTCCATGCATGACGCCGCCGGCATTCATGTGCTTGCGCTCTGCCCGAAAGGCGGCGACGGGGCCCTGGTCATCGATCTTGAAATAAAACGGCCCTGCGGCGTCGTGTTCGAAGGGCTCGTCAGGCCATGTCTGCCATCCGGCAAATTCCCCGGATTCTACTGTATGTGCGGTCATTCCGCCTCCCTGCTGTTTTTGTGGGGCACGATACCGCACAGTCACCCTTCGACAAGCGTGCCGTTGGGGCATAGATTGGTCTGGCAAGAATATTCACCGGAGGAAATGGTATGGCATTTGATGCCGAGATCCGCGCCGCCCTGATCGAACAGGTGCGCCGCTTCGTGACCGAGAAGTGCGTTCCCATCGAGGCGAAAGTCGGCGAGGAGGATGAAGTCCCGCAGGATGTCGTCGACGAGATGAAGAATCTCGGCCTGTTCGGTATTGCTGTGCCGGAAGAATACGGCGGCTTGGCCCTGGACATGGAAACCGAGGCGCTGGTTGCGATGGAACTGGGCGAAACCTCCCCGGCTTTCCGCAGTGTGGCCGGCACAAATATCGGCATCGGCAGCCAGGCGCTGGTTCTGTTCGGAACGGATGCGCAGAAGGAAAAGTGGCTTCCGGGTATCGCGTCTGGCGACCTGATTGCCAGTTTTGCGCTGACCGAACCTGAGGCGGGCTCTGACGCGGGCAGCCTGACGACCAAGGCCATCCGTGACGGGGATCATTACGTTCTGAATGGCACCAAGCGCTACATCACCAATGCGAACAAGGCGGACCTTTTCACCGTCATGGCGCGCACGGATCCGGACACGCCAGGGCCGAAAGGCGTTTCGGCCTTCATCGTGGAACGTGACACACCGGGCGTGACTGTGGGCGTTCCGGAAAAGAAGATGGGCCAGCAGGGCGCCCACATCTGCGATGTGATCTTCGAGGATGCGCGAGTGCCCGTCGAGAACATGATCGCTGGCGAGGGCGAAGGCTTCAAGGTCGCGATGAGCGTGCTGGACAAGGGGCGCCTGCACATTTCCGCCGTTGCGACCGGCGTCTCCAAGCGCCTGATCCGCGAAATGGTGAATTATGCGCTGGAGCGCAAGCAGTTCGGCAAGCCGATCATGCAGCACCAGATGATCCAGGCCATGATTGCCGACAGCCAGGCCGAGACCTATGCGGCCGAATGCATGATCATGGATGCAGCACGGCGGCGCGATGCCGGCGAGGACGTCACCCTGCTCGCCTCGTCGACGAAATTGTTCGCTACTGAGGCGTGTGGCCGGGTTGCAGATCGCGCAGTGCAGGTATTCGGCGGCGCGGGTTATGTCTCCGACTATGGCATCGAGCGTTTCTATCGCGATGTGCGCATCTTCCGTCTCTATGAAGGCACCAGCCAGATCCAGCAGGTGATCATCGCGCGCGAACTGGCCAAGGCGGCGAAGGCAGGGAGGCTGTAGCCCATGTTCGAACACGATCTGACAGACCCGCATGAGGTTGGCCTGAATGCCGAGCGGCTGGAGGCCATTCCAGAGTACTTCCAGAGCAACTATATCGACACGGGCAAGCTGCCCTGTGTGGCGACACTGGTGTCTCGCGGGGGTGAGGTGGCGTTGGAGGATTACTCCGGCACGACACATATCGGCGAAGGCGAGCCGATCGGTCCGCATACGATCTTCCGGATCTACTCGATGACCAAGCCGGTAACCTCGCTTGCGGCAATGATCCTGTTCGAGGAAGGCAAGCTGAGACTGGACCATGAGGTTGCCCGCTACATTCCTGAATTTGCCGATCTGCAGGTTTTCGACGGCGGCAATCGCGAGGATTACACGACGCGCGCTCCCGACCGGGCCATGACCCTGTTGGACCTGTTCACGCACACATCCGGGATCACGTATGGCTTCCTGATGCAGGACGAGCCCGACGCGATCTATCGCAAGGAAAAGATCGGTGCGCCGACCGAGACCCTTCTGGAAATGAGCCAGCGGATCGCAAAACTGCCGCTGGCCTTCTCCCCCGGAACGCAATGGGGCTATGGCCACTCGATCGATGTGCTTGGCGCGGTGGTCGAGATTGTGTCAGGACAATCGCTGGATGAGTTCTTCCGGGAGCGGATTTTTGGGCCGCTTGGAATGGACGACACAGATTTCTGGGTGCCGGAAAACAAGATTGACCGATTGATGGCGTGTTACAGCAAGCATCCGATCAGCGGTGAGGTCACTCTGGCAGACGCGGCGGGCAAGGAGTCGAAGCTCTATAGCAAGCGCCCGAAACTGCTCAATGCAGGCGGCGGACTTGCCTCTACCGTACGGGACTATCACCGCTTCTGCCTTATGTTGATGCGGGGCGGCACGCTGGACGGCGCGCGCATCATCAGCCCCAAGACGTGGGAATTCATGCGCCAGAACCATCTACCCGACGGTCAGACGATCAAGGCGATGGGTGACAAGACGTTTTCTGAAGCGCGTATGGAAGGCAATGGGTTCGGGCTTGGCGGCTCTGTATTGGTTGATCCGGTGGCAAGCATGCAGCCTTCCAGCCAAGGTAATTTCAGCTGGGGCGGTCTTGCTTCCACCTTCTTCTGGATTGATCCGGTCGAAGAGATGATCGCCATTCAGGCAACTCAGATGATGCCGTCGGGCACCTATCCGATCCGGCCACAATTGCAGCAACTTGTTTATGCGGCGGTGGACTGGTGAGGTGACACGCCTGATTTCACTCCTTGCTGTAATTGCATTCTCCATCGGATGTGCGTGTGCGGCAGAAGCGCAGTATCTGCGTGACCCTGATATGCTCGCACGATATCAGGAGTTACAGGAAGCTGCGATAGATGGCGCCGATGTGGTGGAAGAGTTTGAGTTGTTTGTGAGCGACTACTTGGAACAAGCCAAGTCAAGTGACGCCCTCTGTCTGTTTGGATGCAATTCAGGATTCGCCGGCAATGGGCCCGATTACACGGGGTACGGCCAGAGGGCTTTTCTGGCGCATTCAGATGTTGCAACTCTGGCCAACAAGCTCGGCCAAACTGATCTTGCAATCAGGCACCTTTCCGACGCCGTAGGTCTATTGTCTAGCCAAGCGAGTTTACAAGCGATTCTGGATACCAGCCCGGAATCAGACGATGTGAAGTTGGATGTTCATTTGTACTCCAGCTGGAGTCGCATTCACGGATGTGTCGGCGTTACACAGAGCCCAGCTGAGCTTGCAGGTCTCCTCAACATAGAGGCGGGCAGGTTGAGGCAAATGAACGAACTTACGACATCGCAGGAGAGCCGTCTTGATTGGCTTGAGGCTAAACTGTCAGACATGGAACACGACGATGAGTAAAGCAGCGACCAACGCCGTCCGCGACGCGATCCTGGAAGTGACAGCGGCCTGTGGTGCGGGCAAGACGGTTGCGCCGGAGACTGCGGCGAAGGCTGTCAGTGAAAAGAACTTCCAGCGTGTGCTGAAGGATGTTCGCGCCGAAGCTGTGCGCCTGCACAAGGCGGGCACTGTTCTGATTTATCGGAAAGGCAAGCCGGTCGAAGATCCGGATACGTTCAAAGGCGTTTACCGGTTGGGATTGCCGAGCAGCTGAGCGGTCAATTGCCGTAGCGGCGAAGTTCAGTGCGATAGCGGCGGCCATTGGCTGTCAGCACGTAGAGTCGGTCATACTCAGTGGCTTCGACAATCGGCGCGCCAGGCTTGCCGCCGAGCGCTTTCACGAGCTCTGGCGTCGTGTTGGAGTGGCCGACCACGAGAATGTTGCCAGGAGTTGCACGTAGCAGGTTTGCGAACGTCTCAAGATTGCTGGCATCGTATGGCAAAACGGACAGGCCATGGCTCTTCGCCGTCGGGGCAGCGGTTTCGCGCGTCCGATGAGTATCAGTGGAGTAGATGGCGGTGAGGCGGGCATCTGCCAATTCGGCGGCCAGAATCTCCGCGCGGGCCCGGCCTACAATGGTCAGGTGAGGGTCTTGTCCGCTGGCCTTTTCAGCATGGCGGACGAGATAGATCTTCTGCGCATCAGGTTCCGGCGCGGAGGCGCAAGCGGCCAGTGACGCAGATGCCAGAAATGTGAGGGCGACGCGTCTGGACAGCATCACGCGGCCTGGGGTTTGGCGATCAGGTGATCCAGGGAGAAAGCGTTCTCGGTCGGCCCATTGGCGCGCAGGGATTGAAGGCGGTCCCATCCGTCCTGCAGCGTGAAGCGTTCGCCCCGTTTGGCCCACCAGAGGACGAAGCCAGCGCCGGCGCTGCGATCCAGTTGGCTCGACAAGCGCCGCATGCCCGGCGGATGAGTGCGCCCGCTATATGTGAATTCGCGCAGGGCTTCGACGGACTTCCAGCCTGCCATGGTACATACATCCGGCGCTGCAAGATCCGCTGGATAGGGAAATGCGAGCTCCATGCCGTACCAATCCCCATTCGGCCGGCGGATGCCGTGTTTGTGCCAGTGCAGGTCTTCGAACGAATCCGCGTCGGAAAATATGCGCGGCAGGATCGCCATGAAGACCCGCACGAATTCGTTTTCCATTGTGAACGCGCCCATAGGACGTGCACAATTGAAATGTATCAAGCGATACTCATCGATCATTGAAATGTCCCCGTCCAATTTTGACGGGGATAAGACAAAGCGGTTTCACAATTCTTAAGCGAATCGATTTTCGGTTGGAAAAATTGGGGAATTATTTGCCTTTGAATTCGGCTGGTCTCTTCTGAAGGAACGCGCTGACACCTTCCTTAAAGTCATCCGTACGCCCCGCAGTCCGCTGAGCAAGACGCTCATCGTATATTGCTTCGTCAAAGTCCGACTCACAGGCCTTCCAGATCAGGTCACGTGCGAGAGAAAGCGCAACAGTGGGCCCGGTGGCGAGCTTTTCTGCCATTTCCATAGCGGTCGACATGAGTGTGTCATCGCTGACCACACGGTTCACCATGCCCCATTCCAGGGCTTTTTCTGCTGGGACCTTGTCGCCGAACAAGGCCATTTCCATTGCGCGGACGCGGCCAATCGTACGGGCCAGCAACCAGGTCGAGCCACCATCGGGCACGAGACCAATGCGCCGGAAAGCCTGCAGGAAGTACGCGCTCTCGGCACAGAGTACGATATCGCCAGCCAGTGCGAGTGAGCAGCCGACACCAGCGGCCGGGCCGTTTACGGCTGAAATGACCGGATGCGGATGTTCCCGAATGGCTTGCATAAGCGGATTGTAGTGTGTCGTCAGCGCGCGGCCGGCGTCCGGCTTGGAGCCTTCATGGCTCAACTGTACGCCGAGCTGCCCAGGGCCGAGATTTGCGCCCGAACAAAAGCCGCGGCCGGAGCCGGTCAGAATGGTGCAGCGCGCTTCATCTGCTGCCACTTCAAACGCATGCAGCAATTCCTGTGCGGTGTCGACGCCGCACGCATTCAGCGTGGATGGATCGTTGAAACTAATGACGGCGATGTCGCCCTTCAACTCGTAGGAAATCTTTGTGTAGGCCATGTCTGAGTCCGCTCCCGATGGATGTTTTCAGGCATCCTATGGTGTTGCCGCGCTCGCGTGAACGCCTGACCCAGCGGAAATGTTTTTTATTTTGTTCAACGCTCAATGCGCGTTACACTTCACGTAGGAAACGCTCGGGAGGAAAAACAAATGGCCCTTGATAGTGCTGCCGGTTCCGGCATGAGTTCAATTCTAAGCCGCCAGAAAGCCGCGCACATTCGTGACGGCATTCCCAGCGTCGCGAAGCGGATCGAGTGGATCGACAAATCCATTGATCTGCTAGTCACGCATGGTGATGCACTGGCCGAAGCGATGCGCGAGGATTTCGGGCATCGCTCTGTTGATCAGTCTGCGCTGACAGATATTGCCGGATCCATCGGCGCGCTGAAATTCTCGAAGAAGAATCTCGCAAAATGGATGAAGCCGGAAAAGCGCAAGGTCGAGTTTCCGCTGGGTCTGCTTGGGTCGAAAGCTTACATCCAGTACCAGCCAAAGGGTGTGATCGGCGTGATCAGTCCTTGGAACTTCCCGGTCAATCTCACCTTTGCACCGCTGGCAGGGGTGTTTGCGGCGGGCAACCGGGCCATGATCAAGCCGTCGGAATTCACCGAAGCCACATCCGAGCTGATGAAGTCACTCTTCGCGCAGTATTACGACGAAGAGGAAGTGGCCGTTGTCACCGGTGGCCCGGATGTTGGGGCGGAGTTCTCCAAACTGGCGTTCGATCACATGATCTTCACCGGAGCCACATCCATCGCGCATCATGTCATGCGCGCGGCGGCGGACAATCTGGTGCCGCTGACGCTGGAACTGGGGGGCAAGAGCCCGGTCGTTCTGGGGCGCTCAGCTGACATGCAGAAGGCGGCAAGCCGTATCATGGCTGGCAAGACCTTGAACGCCGGGCAAATCTGTCTCGCACCGGACTACGCATTTGTTCCTCAGGAAAAGACCAAGGAATTCGTGGGCGCGGCGACCAAGGCCGTCGAAACGATGTTTCCGACCGGCCTGAAAGACAATGACGATTACACATCTGTCGTGAACCAGCGCCATTATGATCGCATCATGTCCTATATCGAGGAGGCGCGCGACAAGGGCGCCGAGGTGATCGAGATAAACCCGACCGGCGATAATTTTTCCCAGCAGCCGCACCACAAGATTGCGCCGCATATCATTGTGGACCCAAGCGACGATTTGAAAGTGATGCAGGACGAAATCTTCGGCCCAATCCTTCCGATCAAGTCCTATGGCGAAACCAGGGATGCCGTGAATTACATCAATTCACACGACCGTCCGCTGGGGCTTTACTATTTCGGCGAGGATGCCAGCGAAAAGGACTTTGTACTGAACAACACGACGTCGGGTGGTGTGACCGTCAATGATGTCATCTTCCATGTCGCTCAGGAAGACCTTCCCTTCGGCGGTGTTGGGCCCTCCGGCATGGGCAGCTATCATGGGCGGGACGGCTTCATGGAGTTCAGCCACAAGAAGGCCGTGTACACCCAAACGGGAAGCGAGATGCTGGCCATGATGCGTCCACCTTACGGAGACAAGTTCCGAGGGCAGGTGAAAGGCCGCATCAAGCGATAGGATTTCGCAATCGACACTGTAAACAGCCCGCCAGGAAATTCTGGCGGGCTTTTTCATGCGCCTGAAACATTGGGATTTTGTATAGTGTTGGTCACATCGGTCCAATGTGCAGGCCTGTATCACTCCACTCATGCCACGCAGAAGTGGTTTGAAACCAAGGAGACCAATGATGACCTACATGACCAAGACACTTGCCGCCGCTGTTGTTTTCGGGGGGGCCGCAACCGGCCTTGCCTACGCTGACCGCGATGACGCGCGCCGGATCCAGGAAGCATCGATCACGCTGGTCGAGGCGATTCAGGCCGCTGAAGCCCATCAGGGCGGCAAGGCCTTTGACGCGCAGATCGAAGATGACAGTTTCAACCCTGAATTCGAAGTGACCATTCTGGCTGATGGGCGCATTTTTGACGTCCGCGTGGACGCCAAGACAGGAGATGTCATTGGGTCTCGCGAAGATCTGGATGACTAGTATGATGGATGTCCCCGCTGGCGTGGTGCTGGCGGGGACTGTCTTTTGAGGATCTAGAGTTTGCGTATCCTGCTAATCGAAGACGATGCCGAGACGGCGGACTATGTGGTCCGTGGTTTCCGGGAGAGTGGCTGGGTGGTCGATCATGCAGCTGACGGCCATGACGGGCTGATGATGGCGACGGATGCCAACTACGATATCCTCATCGTGGACCGCATGCTGCCCGGTCTGGACGGCTATAAATTGCTGACCATGTTGAGGGCTGGCGGCGATCAGACTCCGGCCATATTCCTGACCGCCGTGTCCAGCGTGGAGAGCCGGGTCGAAGGCCTTGAAATCGCCGATGACTATCTTGTGAAGCCATTTGCCTTTTCAGAACTCAAGGCGCGCATTGGCGCCGTGGCGCGTCGGCCATCGCGGGAAACCCAGGAGACTGTTCTAAAGGTGCAGGATCTGGAAATGGACTTGCTGCGGCGCAGTGTGAAACGTTCAGGGAAAGAAGTGCCGTTGCAGCCGACCGAATTTCGGTTGCTCGAGTATCTGCTGAATTACAAAGGACAAATCGTAACGCGCACCATGCTTCTTGAGGGCGTTTGGGATTTCCATTTCGATCCGAAGACCAACATCGTCGAAACCCATATCAGCCGACTAAGGAGCAAAGTGGACAAGCCTTTCGAGAATGAGCTGATCCAGACTGTTCGCGGAGCCGGCTACATGATTGCTGATTCAGATGCTGCGACTTCTTAGAACCGCTCAATTCCGCTATGCGCTCGGCGCGGCTTTACTGTTTGCGCTGCTCTCGTCCATCATGGGTGTGTTTCTCTACTACAGCGTTCGGGATGGCATGGAACGTCAGCTGAGGGAATATATCCGAACGGAAACCAGCCACTTGCTCGGGGACTATCAGGACCAGGGCATTGACGAGTTGGTCCATGACATACATGAACGCGTTGAACGCACCCCCAGCCCACGTATGTTTTACGCGGTGAAAGCGCCTACCGGGCAGACAATCTTCGACCGCATTGATCTGCCCGCACAAGCTGGCTGGAGCCGTCAGGTCAGGGAGCAGCGTCCGGATATCATCTTGCGAACAGTTGAGCTGGATGATGGCTACTGGCTGGGTGTCGGCGCAGAAGCCCGCAGCCAGTATGAGTTCACACGGGCATTTCGCCATCAGTTGAGCATTGCCATTGGCGGTATCCTGTTCCTCAGCGCGATCGCTGGCCTGGCAATCAGTCAACGCTTTCTGGCACGCCTGAAACGGTTCAATGCATTCGCAGCAAGAGTTGGCGAGGGCGATCTTTCCGTCCGAATGTCCGCAGAAAGCATGGGCGAAGACCTCAAGCCGATGGCGAGCACGGTAAACCGTATGCTGGACCAGATCGAAGTTCTGCTCGACGATGTGCGGTACAGTTCTGCCAGCATCGCCCATGATTTGCGAACGCCGCTGGGGCATTTGCGTCAAACGCTTGAAGGTTGGGACGATGATGCTGTGGGAGCCGAGGGGCGAGAAAAACGAGACAAGGCCATCGCGGAAGTGGACGGGATTCTGGCGACGTTTTCCGCTTTGCTGCGGATCGGCGAAATAGATTCCGGTCGCGCGATGGTGTCATCGGATTGCGTCAATTTCAGTGCTCTGATGGAGTCGCTTGTCGATGCTTATGGTCCTGTGGTCACGGATGCACAGCAAGAGTTGTCAGCGCGACTTGCGCCTGACCTGTCAGTGATGGGCGACAGAGACCTGCTGGTGCAGCTGTTTTCGAACCTGCTTGAAAATTCGGTTCAGCATGCCGGGCCGGGCGCGGAGATCACTGTGCAGCTGATACGCGATCAGGACACCGTCGTGTGCAGCATCTCGGATACAGGCCCGGGAATTCCGGAAAGCAGCCGGCAAGACATGTTGAAGGCGTTCAGGCGGATGGATTCCAGTCGCAGCACACGAGGCAGCGGTCTGGGGCTGAGCCTTGTGCGCAGTATTGCCGAACGCCATGGTGCACAGTTGTCCCTTATGGACAACGCACCGGGCTTGATTGTGGAGCTGGTGTTTCCTGCTGCTGGCTAGCGACGCAGAAAAGCCGGGATGTCTTCCCCGAACCCTTTCACGCCGTCCGGCGCAGGATCCAGGATCAGATCGTCATCCTTGCGTTTGCGCTCACGCTCCCGCTTTGGCTTTGCAGCGCGCTCACGCTTTGGTTTGTCTTCGGAGCGTTCTTCTTTCTTGGGCTCTGCCTTGGCTTTTTCTTCCACGGCTTCTGCTGGAGCTGCCTCTTCGACACGATCCGTGTTTTCGTCACGGCGGCGGCTGCGCGAGCGGCTACCACGGGATTTGTCATCGCGACCACTGCGGCGACCGCGGCCCCGTCCACGGCCTTCTTCCGGTGGCAGGCTTTCGATTTCCTCAAGCAGACCTTCGGGCATGAACTCTTCAACGTCCTGCTGGATCATCTTCAGAACGTAGCCCCATGACTTCTCGTCATCAGGTGAGACCAGCGTGTAAGCTTCGCCCTTGCGTCCTGCGCGACCCGTGCGGCCGATGCGGTGCACATAGTCTTCGTCTTTTGGCGGTGGAGCGTAGTTGAAGACGTGGGAGACATCAGGAATGTCCAGTCCGCGTGCGGCAACGTCTGAACCGACCAGCAGTTTCAATTCGCCATCGCGAAATTTCTGAAGCACTTCGCTCCGCACAGCCTGAGGCAGGTCGCCATGAATGGCGGCGGCATCGTGACCGTGCTTGGAAAGTGATGCAGCCACAATGTCCACTTCTACCTTCCGGTTGCAGAAGACGATGCCGTTATTGACATCGCAGGTCTCGATCACGCGGCGCAGCGCGGTCCGCTTAGCCTTTGCGCTGTCATTGGGCAGTTTGACCACGTGCTGTTTGATCGTGTCAGCCGTCTGCGCCGGGCGGGAGACTTCGATCTTCTTCGGGTCTTTCTGGAATTTCTTCGCAAGGCCGGCAATTTCCGGCGGCATCGTGGCGGAGAACAGCAGGGTCTGGCGACGCGGAGGAAGCAGACCGCAGATTTTCTCGATATCCGGAATGAAGCCCATGTCCAGCATGCGGTCGGCTTCATCGATGATCAGATAATCAACGCCCATCAGAAGCAGCTTACCGCGCTCGAACTGGTCGATCAGACGGCCCGGTGTCGCGATCAGAACGTCGACGCCGCGCTGAAGCAGGGCTTCCTGTTCCTTGAAGCTGACGCCACCGATCAGCAGGGCCATGCTGAGCTTGAGATATCTGCCGTATTTCTCGAACTGCTCCGCCACCTGAGCGGCGAGCTCGCGGGTCGGGCACAGGATCAGGCAGCGCGGCATGCGCGCGCGTGCGCGACCGCGGGCAAGGCGGTGGATCATCGGCAGCACGAAAGCGGCGGTCTTGCCGGTGCCGGTCTGCGCAACGCCAGTCACGTCGCCGCCACCGATCACATGCGGGATGGCTTCAGCCTGAATAGGAGTGGGGTGTGTATAGCCGGCTTCGTTGACGGCCTTGAGAATGTTTGGGCCGAGGCCAAGGTCGGCAAATGTAACTTCAGTCAAAGTGTTCGTTCCTGGAATGGTTTCTAGTCTAACCCGGCGGCCTTGATGACCGCATTTCCCGCGTCCAGCGCCTCAGTGCGCATTCGGCGGGCCGGGCGAATCCATTGCCCGGAGCGTCGTGTTGCGCTGCACATAAGCTAAATTGTGGATAAATGGAAGAGGGCGACGCCAGCGGGGCTTTGCGCGTGGAGAGCATCAACCCCGATAGCGTTTCACGTCGTCAATCAGATCCTGCAATACGCGTTTCGAACGTCCCCAGTCGAACGCCTGGCCCGGAACCGTGATGGTGGCTTTCAGCAGGGTGCCCTCACTCTGGCGTTCCAGTGTCACGATCATGTTGCCTTCCCAGGACAGGATTGATGAGGCCATCTTTGTATTGAGGATGCATCCATCGCCAGCCTCTGAAATATCGACCAGGGGTTGGCTCCGGCTGGCAAGGGAGCAGAGCACGGCCGCGAGGGTTTCCCCGAACGTGTTCCGGAACCCCTGCGACATCTCCCGGTCCATTTTCAGGCCCATCCGCGCATACATGGGCAACGCGATGTCCTTGATTGCGCCAAGGGGGATGCCGCCGGCACCTGCGGCGGCCATGACGGGTTCGGCATATTTGAAGAATTGCTCGGCAGTCATGCCCTGCGGCGTAGCGCCTGTGACGCGGACGATACGGGCGCGCACGTCGGGGTGATTGACGATCTCTCCGACATTCATGGAGTTTCGCCAGTCGACGGCTGGATCAATCTTCTGGGGTGGTGTGGATGGCGGTGTGGCGGGCGAAGCATTTGCAGCAGCTTCTGTTCCGCAATGAGCGCAGAAGCGGTGGCCATCCCCGAGCTTCTGTCCGCAGTTGGTGCAATACATGGGCGGTCCCCTCGTCCATATGACGAGAGGACCATAGCCCGAATCAGGCGCCCGCGTCAGCGAGATTCTGGTTCACGAAATCCCAGTTGATGAGATTGTTGATGAAGCTGTCCATATAGTTCGGACGGCTGTTCTGATAGTCGAGATAGTAGGCGTGCTCCCAGACATCCATTGTCAGGACCGGCGTGGCGCCAGCGTCTGTGACAGGTGTCTCGGCGTTTGGCGTCTTGGTGATGGACAGTTTGCCGTCCTTGTAAACAAGCCAGGCCCAGCCGGAGCCGAACTGGCCACCGCCAGCTGCCTTGAAGTCTTTCACGAACTGGTCGTAGCCGCCGAGGTCGCGGTCGATCAGCTCTGCCACTTTGCCGTGGGGCTTGCCGCCGCCTGATGGCTTCATGCAGTGCCAGTAGAAGGTGTGGTTCCAGACCTGTGCGGCGTTGTTGAACAGCCCTGCTTTGCTGCTGTCAGCAGCGGCGGTCTTGATGATCGATTCCAGGGACTCGTTTTCGAGATCTGTGCCTTCGATCAGGCCGTTGAGGTTGTTGACATAGGCAGCGTGGTGCTTGCCGTGGTGAAAGTTCAAGGTCTCCTCGGAGATGTGCGGCGCCAGGGCGTCGCGCTCATATGGGAGATCAGGGAGGGAAAATGCCATTTTGGGCGTCCTTTCTTGCAGCAAAGTATCTGGCCTAATTACGCGTCTTCCCACATATGGGTTGCATGTCAAACCCGACCAACCCTCTTTCGGAAACTCAATGGGCTGCAATCGACAAGCGGATCCTCCGGGCAGACGAAGATCGCTGGATTTCAAGCCGTTACGCAGGGGCGAAGGAGCGACGGGCGCTGATCGCGCTTTATGCGCTGGCCTATGAGTTGGCGCGGGTGCGCCTGGTGGTCACCGAAGAAGGGCTGGGCCTGATCCGGTTCCAGTGGTGGCGCGATGCGGTTTCTGAAATTGAGGCTGGCAAAGTGCGAGAGCACGACGTGGCGAAGGCGCTCAAGGAAGAAATTGAGGCAGGGCGCCTGAAACCGGGCGCGCTTCACAAGCTGATTGATGGCTATCAGGGTGCATTCGAGGCAGAGGATCGATCTCTGGAACCCGAGGCATGGCTCGCCTTGACCGCAGCTAATGTGCTGACGCCGATACATGACTGGGCCGAAGAAATTCGGGATGTGGCGCCCTATTTCTCGGCCGCGCGGCGTTCGGACTCGAAAGCGTTCGGGCCTATCCTGACGCCCGCTCCAAAGCCGATCCGACCCGCGATCGCCCATTTTCGCCTGCGTAAATTGTATATCGAGGGCAAGACTCCCAATCCTCTCCAGAAACGCCTCTGCGTTCTGCAGGCGATCCGAAGCGGCAAGGTCTGAGGAATACGCAACTCGTCACGGTGTGGCACGTTTGTTTCCTGTTCCAAGTCTCGCACGAGCCCTGAGAAGGAGTGATCCATGCCCACCAGCAAACCTGTCGCCCGTCTGTACCGGATGAAAACCCCGTCGCATGTCTGTCCGTTCGGCTTGAAGAGCCGGGCACTGCTGAAGCGTAAAGGCTTTGCGGTTGAGGATCATCTTCTGACCAGCCGGGACGAGACGGATGCGTTCAAGCGTGAGCATGATGTGAAGACGACACCGCAGACCTTCATCGATGGCAAGCGGATCGGTGGCTATGACGACCTGAAGGAATATTTCGGTCAATCCGGAAAGAACAAGGACGAGAAAACCTACACGCCCGTCATCGCAATTTTCGCGTCGGCAGCCTTGATGGCATTGGCTGTCAGCTACGCAGCTTTCGGCAATGCAATCACCATCCGGGCTGCAGAATGGTTCATTGCGATCAGTATGTGCATTCTCGCGGTGCAGAAACTGCGAGACCTGGAAAGCTTCACTAATTCGTTTCTCGGCTATGACCTGCTGGCCCGGAAATGGGTAAGGTATGCCTATATCTATCCGTTTGCGGAGTTGCTGGCGGGCGTTCTGATGATTGCTGGGGCGTTGACCGTTGTCGCAGCGCCGATGGCTTTGTTCATTGGCACAATCGGAGCCATCTCCGTGTATCGGGCGGTCTACATCGAAAAGCGGGATTTGAAATGTGCGTGTGTCGGCGGCGATAGCAACGTGCCATTGGGATTCGTGTCTTTGACGGAGAATCTCATGATGATCGCGATGGCCGTATGGATGCTGGCCAAATAGGATTCAGGTGCCCCGCGTATCTCCATACAGATGGATGTGAAGTCGGTCGGTGAAATTGTAGCCTACCTCAAGACAAGCTTCGGCCAACCAGCGTTCGCGTGACCGCAACTCTTTCGGCGTCCGGCCTTCCGGCATCAGCCAGACGCGCGCGGGCGGCATGCCGGAGCCTGCAACCAGTTCACGGACTTCGTCCAGGTCTGACGGTTCAGCGATAACGATCTTGAAATTCGCGCGCGGATCAGCCGCATAGAAGGCCAGCACATCCGGCTTCAGGCGAATGGCGGCTGCGTTTCCAGAGTGGGCAAGCTTGGGCGACACGTTGAACTGGTCGATCAGTTCAGCCGCAAGTCCGACAGGTTTGATAGACCCATTGGTTTCTATCTCTATGTAAAAGGTCGGATCCGTCGCCTTCAGCAGTTGGATCAGCTCACCTAGCTCGCGTTGCTGAAGCAGTGGCTCGCCGCCGGTAAAAATGATGCGACGACAGGATTGCGCAGAGAGGCGCTCGACAAGCGCTTTCACGGATACATCGACCGTTTCGGCGGCACGATCAAACTTTCGCGGCGCACCCGGTGCGTCGTCCCGATGAATAAACTCCGTCCCCTGAAAATTCCAGGTATAGGCCGTATCGCACCACACGCAGTGAAGGTTGCACTGGGAGAACCGCACGAACACGCTCGGCTTGCCAGCGGACACACCTTCGCCCTGCAGCGAATCAAAGATTTCGGGCACGCCGGGTTCGGTAACGGCGAGGCGCATGACTATTCCGCCGGAACCAGGCTGGAGGCGGCAAGCCACGTATCGAAGTCGTTCAGAGCGCGTGCGGCCTGAGCGCGTTTCTTGGCGCGGCCCTTGTCCTTGCCGCGCAGGCGTTTGCCGTCTGGGCCATGTTTCGGAAAATCGGTGATGTCCGGGAACAGGCCGAAATTCACGTTCATTGGCTGGAAGGTCGCCTTGCCTTCGAGGTGTCCGCCAGTGATGTGGCGGATCAGGGAGCCGAGCGCGGTCGTTTCGGGTGGCGGCGCCAATGGGCGGCCAAGACGCTCAGCCGCCGCAAACCGGCCCGCCAGCAAACCCATGCCCGCGCTTTCGACGTAGCCCTCAACGCCCGTGACCTGGCCGGCAAAACGGAGCCGAGGAAGCGATTTCATGCGCAACTGCTCATCCAGCAGTTTGGGGGAGTTCAGGAACGTATTGCGGTGAATGCCGCCAAGACGTGCGAACTCAGCTTTTTCCAGGCCGGGGATCATGCGGAAGATTTCGGTCTGCGCGCCGTATTTCAGCTTGGTCTGAAAGCCCACCATGTTCCAGAGCGTGCCGTGGGCATTGTCTTGGCGCAGCTGAACGATGGCGTGCGCCTTGATGTCCGGCTGATGCGGGTTTGTGAGCCCGACGGGCTTCATCGGGCCGTAACGCAGGGTCTCACGGCCCCGCTCCGCCATGACTTCGATGGGCAGGCAGCCTTCGAAATATGGCGTGTTCTTTTCCCACTCCTTGAACTCGGTCTTTTCGCCCGAGATCAGCGCGTCGATGAAGGCGTTGTATTGGTCTTCGTCCAGCGGGCAGTTGATGTAGGCGGCCGTGTCGCCGCCGGGGCCCGGCTTATCATAGCGGCTCTGGCGCCAAGCCTTCGTCATGTCGATTGATTCAAAATAGACAATGGGTGCAATGGCATCAAAGAAGGCAAGATCGTCTTCGCCCGTGTGCGCATGAATGGCTTCCGCCAGTTTCAGCGATGTCAGCGGTCCGGTCGCGACGATGACGCTGTCCCAATCTTCCGGAGGAATTCCATCAATTTCCTCACGCACGATGGTGACGTGGGGATGGGCTTCCAGCTTGGCGGTAACCGCTTCGGCGAAGCCCTCCCGGTCCACGGCCAGCGCGCTGCCCGCAGGTACCTGGTGGTCGTGCGCCGTGTGCATGATCAGACCGTTGGCGCGGCGCATCTCTTCATGCAGGACACCAACGGCGTTGGATTCATGATCATCCGAGCGGAAGGAATTCGAACAGACGAGTTCGGCCAGCTTGTCGGTCTGGTGGGCGTCCGTGCCTTTGACGCCGCGCATTTCGTGCAGAATGACGGGAACGCCAGCATTTGCCGCCTGCCAGGCCGCTTCGGAACCGGCCATGCCGCCGCCAATGATATGAATAGGTTTGATGCTCATGCGCGGGATGTGCGGGGCAAGCGCGGCGGCGTCAAGATGGCGGTTGCCGTGATTCCCCGTGGCGAGGGCGCGGTGAGGCGTGTAAGGAGTCAGTCATGACACGTGAACTCTCGATTCCCGCGCTCGTTTCCGAGGCTTGGTCACTGGCTGCCAAAGCCGCACGGCCCAGCCTGATCATCATGCTGGCCTTGATCGTTGCGGGCGGGATCTACACGTTTGCCATCGGGCCGGGTTCTGCAATGGGCGATGCAGCGCCGGCGATCGCTGCGCTGGTTGTGTTTTTCGTTGGCGTGGAGTTCTCGCTTGTCGTCTATCGCGCGATGCTGGAGACGCGGACAGGCGACCGGCTGCGACTGGCTCATGCCAATTTGTCGATTTATGTCGCCTTTCTGTTCGTGGGTGTCTTCATCGGTTTCTTCCTGCTGATCCTGCCCGGCATTTTGCTCAAGGCGTCGGGCCGGGTGGACGTGGATGCGGAGACCCCGCCGGAAGTGGTGCAGGCCGCCCTGGTGGATATGTTGCCAACCGCCTACGGCGCCGTCCTCATCCTCGCCTGTTTGGCGGGTGCGGCAGTGCTGTTCTTCATGGCGCTCAGATTGTTGCTTGTGGGATCGGCCACGGTCGCGACCGGGCAGACCCTCGTGTTTCGTACCTGGCCTTGGACCAAGGGGCACGCGCTGAAACTGGCAATTGCCGGATTTGGCACGCACATCGTTCCGTTTTCCATCGCACTCCTGGTGAACTGGTCGCTGAGGGATGTCTGGGGCGCTGGGGCTGTCGGGGCATTCCTCTCCGGCGCGGTCGGAATGGCCCTGCTGGTGCCGTTCCTGCTGTCGGGGCACGGGCTGGCTGTGGCCGCACTGCACGCGTTGCGACCGGACATCGATTCCGACGATTGATTGCGCCTGTCACATAAATCGCCCTATCGTGCGATGATCATTGTCGTTCAGGGGGGTATGACGCCTTATGCAAAGCCGGTTTTCGTTTGATGGGGCGCTGATGTTCGCGTTCCGCGCACCTCATGTGCGGAGTTTTCCGTGGATATTCTCGGCGGCCTTTGCGGGTGTGTTCACTGCTTTCTTGTTGCTCGTCATGCTGCTGGCCAGTGGGGATGCGAGGGAAGTGATTTCCGCATTCGAAGCGCTGGATCAGGCTGGATTCGATGATGACGACCCGCGGGCCTTGATCTCTCTGGTTCTCAGCGCGTTCGAGCCACTCATCGGATGGGGCGTGTTTGCCATGCTGGGCAGCTGGGTCATCTGGGCTGTGTTCGAATCGGCATCGCAGCGTCGCTACATTCGGGATGAGGGCTTTTCGCTCGGTTTTGGCGGCGACGAATTGCGCATGATGGGCGTCGGTTTTTGTTGGGCCGTGTTGCAGACCGTTTTCACCGTGTTGCCCGTCATAATGATCTTTGGATCAATCATGGGCGTGTTCGATCTGATCGAATCCGGTGCATCGGAAGATGAGATTGCGAGAAGCATCATAGGCCCGATCTTTGGCGCGCTGGGCGTTTGGTTCCTGCTCTTTCTAGTCTACATCTTTTTCGCGACCCGCCTGGCACCATGTTTTGCGCTGACCATCAAGGATCGTCAGTTCCGGTTCCTTGATGCGTGGAACGTGTCACGTGGACGGTTCTGGCCGATCCTTGGAGCCTATGTGATTATTACGATCGTAGGCGGCATCGCGGTCAGCATTGCCGAGCAAATTCTCGAGTTTGGCCTTATAGGCGTGCTGACGCCTGCGTTGGGAGACGCCCAGACAGGCGAGGATTTCCTGAGCGTTTTCATGAGCGGTAGCGTTCTGGTCGTGTTGGCGGTGTACTTTCTGATCCGCCTCTTCCTGTCTGGCCTGTTGATGCACGTGGCAGGCGGTCCGGCAGCGCTTGCGGCGCGGCACGACCCACGTGGGGGTGTCGATGACGCTTTGCAGGCAGACATATTCAATTAGCGGGAGGGCAAGCTGATGAACCGATTGGAATTCTCGTTTGGAAATGCTGTGGGGCATTTCCAGAAAACCGGCGGGCCGAAAGGCTTTCTGTGGAAGTTCGCGCTGACCTATGCGCTGTTCGCCGTTATCGTGCAGGGACTGAGCTTGTATCTGATGTCGCCGATCTATGCGGCGGCGTTCAATCCCATCGCGATGGAAAATCCTGAGGTGATGGATCAGGTCATGGTGGAAAACATAGGGCGGGTACTTCTTGGATACCTCGTCTCGTTCGTTTTTGGCATCCTGATGTGGGTCTTGTTCGACGCTGCCAGCCAGCGGCGATATATGCGCGCTGAAGGGTTTGGCCTGAAGCTTGGCGGCGACGAAGGACGGCTGCTGGTTGTTGGCCTGTTCTGGCTCGGCCTGATGATCGCGCTCTATATCGTGATGTTCATGCTGATGATTGTGCCGATTACGATTGGCGCAGTCCTAGGCAGCGACGGCGCGATCATAGCGGGGCTTCTGACATTCGTTCTCTTCATCGCCTTTTTTGTTTTTGCGATCTGGATCGTGGTGCGCTTCTCTCCAGCGGGCGCGATGACGATCCGGGACCGCAAGATCCGTTTCAGCAGTGCCTGGCGAGTGACAAAAGGCAAGGTGTGGACGCTGATCGGCAGCTGGCTCGTCCTGGCGCTGATCATGATGGCCATCATCATGGCGCTTTACCTGGTCTTTGCAGTGACAGCGATGCTGGCGTTGATGCCTGTCTTCCAGAGCGGTTCGGATGATCCGGCGGTCGTCTTGGCGGCGTTCGCCTCACCGGCATTTATCATTCCGGTATTCATCTTCGGTATAGTCTACATGGCGATTGCAGGCGGCATGATGCATGTCTTCGGCGGCCCCGCAGCACTGGCTGCGAAGACCGATCCGAATTGGGCAGATCCATACGCAATGGACGATACGTTCGCCTGATAGCGACGTAAACTTACTTGGCAGGGCTCGGCGTGCGCGGTTTGCGCTTCGTCGGGCTCTTTGTTTTTGCGGCTGGCTTGGCTGTCGCTTTTGCCTTCGGCTTTGTCGCTGCCTTTGCCTTGGCGGGCGCCTTGGTCGTTGCCTTCTTTGGCTTGGCGGCAGGCTTCGCCTTTGCTTTGGGAGCATCGGACGCACGCAGGCGCTTGTTGCGGGCCGCGCGGCGTTCATCCTGACGACGGAACGTTTCGGCCAGATGCTTGCCTGTCCAGCTGCGTTCGCAGGCGGCAATGTCTTCCGGCGTGCCCGAGGCGACGAGTTCACCGCCGCCATCACCACCCTCCGGACCAAGGTCCAGCACCCAGTCGGCGGTCTTTACCACATCGAGATTGTGCTCAATGACGACCACCGTGTTGCCCGTATCGACCAGCGAATGGAGGACTTCGAGCAGCTTGCGAACATCCTCGAAATGAAGGCCGGTCGTAGGTTCGTCCAGAATGTACAGCGTCTTGCCGGTCGCGCGTTTGGAGAGTTCCTTGGCGAGCTTCACACGCTGTGCCTCACCGCCTGACAGTGTGGTGGCCTGCTGGCCGACCTTCACGTAGCCGAGGCCAACCTGGTTCAGCGTTTCGAGCTTTGTTGCGATCGCAGGCACGGCGGAGAAGAATTTCGCGGCATCTTCCACCGTCATGTCAAGTACGTCGGCAATGGACTTGCCCTTGAACAGCACTTCCAGCGTCTCGCGATTGTAGCGTTTGCCTTTGCATGTCTCACAGGTGACGTAGACATCCGGCAGGAAGTGCATCTCGATCTTGATGACGCCGTCACCCTGACATGCTTCGCAGCGGCCCCCCTTCACGTTGAAACTGAACCGTCCGGGTGCATAGCCACGCGCCTTGGCTTCCGGAAGGCCCGCGAACCAATCGCGGATCGGGCCGAAGGCGCCGGTATAAGTGGCAGGGTTTGACCGCGGTGTGCGGCCAATCGGGCTCTGGTCAATGTCGATGACCTTGTCGAGATGCTGCAACCCCTCAAGGCTCTCATACGGCTGCGGCGGGCTGGAGGCGCCATTCAGCTTGCGGGCCAGCGCCTTGTAGAGTGTCTCGATAATCAGGGTCGACTTGCCGCCACCGGATACGCCGGTGATGCAGGTGAAGCTGCCGAGCGGGATGGTCGCCGTGACATTCTTCAGATTGTTCCCGGTCGCGCCCTTCAGCGTTACCTTGCGCTTTGCCTTTTCGACCGGACGGCGTGTCGGGATCGGGATTTCCTTTGTGCCGTTCAGATAATCAGCGGTCAGACTCTTTTCGTCTGCCATAACTTCATCTGGCGTACCCTGAGCAATGATCTGTCCACCATGTACACCCGCCGCCGGGCCCATGTCGATGACGTGGTCGGCGGTGAGGATGGCATCCTCGTCATGCTCTACAACGATCACGGAGTTTCCGAGGTCGCGCAGGCGTTTCAGTGTTTCCAGCAGGCGGTCATTGTCGCGCTGGTGCAAGCCAATGCTCGGCTCATCCAGAACATAGAGCACGCCCGTCAGGCCGGAGCCGATCTGGCTGGCGAGGCGGATGCGCTGGCTTTCTCCACCGGACAAAGTGCCCGAAGCGCGGCTCAGCGTCAGGTATTCGAGGCCGACATCATTGAGGAAGTCGAGCCGGTCATTAATCTCTTTCAGGATGCGGCCGGCAATTTCGTTCTGCTGTTTGGTAAGCGTCTTGTGGACCGCCGCGAACCAGTCATGTGCCTGCTTGATGGAAAAGACCGACGTGTCGGAAATGTCGAGACTGTTGATCTTTACCGCCAACGCTTCTGGCTTCAGGCGTTTGCCGCCGCAGGCCGGGCAGGGCGCGGCGGCCTGGAATTTGGCGATCTCGTCGCGCACCCATTGGCTGTCAGTCTCTCGGTAACGGCGTTCGAGGTTTGGAATGACGCCCTCGAATGTCTTCTTCACCTCGTAACGGCGCATGCCGTCATCATAGACGAAGTTAACCTCCTCCTCGCCCGTGCCGAACAGGATCATCTGGTGGATGTCCTCCGGCAGCTGGTTCCACTTCTTCTTCAAATCAAAGCGGTAATGAGCGGACAGGGCCTGCAGCGTCTGCGTCTGGTATGGCGAGGTAGATTTCGCCCATGGCGCAATCGCGCCATTCAGCAGGTCAAGATCCTTGTCCGGAACAACCAGGCCGGCATCCACTTTCAGCTGTTCGCCCAGGCCGTCACAGGTCGGGCAGGCGCCGAATGGGTTGTTGAAGGAGAACAGGCGCGGTTCGATTTCCGGGATGGTGAAGCCGGACACCGGGCAGGCAAAATTGGCGCTGTAGGTGATGCGTTTCGGCTCGGTTTCGCCCTCTTCCAAATCGGCATATTCGCCGATGGCGATTCCGTTTGCGAGGCCGATGGCGGTTTCGAAACTTTCGGCCAGGCGCTGTTCCATGCCTTCGCGCACGACGATACGATCGACCACAACGTCAATGTCGTGCTTGAATTTCTTGTCCAGTTTGGGCGGGTTTTCGAGTTCGTGGAATTCGCCATCCACTTTCACGCGCTGATAGCCATTCTTGAGAAGCTCTGCGAATTCCTTGCGATACTCCCCTTTCCGGCCACGGACGATGGGCGCGAGCAGGTAAAGCCGCGTGCCTTCCGGCAAATCCATGGTGCGGTCGACCATCTGGCTGACCGTCTGGCTTTCGATGGGCAGGCCGGTGGCTGGCGAATACGGAACGCCGACGCGCGCCCAGAGCAGGCGCATATAGTCGTAAATCTCTGTCACCGTGCCTACGGTGGAGCGCGGATTGCGGCTGGTTGTCTTCTGCTCGATGGAGATGGCTGGCGAGAGACCTTCAATGCTCTCGACATCCGGCTTCTGCATCAATTCCAGGAACTGGCGCGCATAGGCCGACAGGCTCTCCACATAGCGGCGCTGGCCTTCGGCATAGATCGTGTCGAACGCCAGCGAAGATTTGCCCGAGCCGGACAGGCCGGTCATCACGACAAGTTCGCCACGCGGGATGTCCACGTCGACATTCTTCAGGTTGTGTTCCTTGGCGCCGCGCACGCGGATGAAGGGGGACTCGGCCATTTCAGGAGCTCTCTGGCTGGGACAGTGTCTGTTTCGAACGCGAAACAGGCTTATTTGTTGCTAGGTCCTATGTGTGCCTTGAGTCCAGCTTGACGACAAGAACAAAATATGAACATACAGCGGTCGCTGCATTTTCATGCCAAAGGCGGGGGAAATCTCATCGTCACGGGCGACACGCCGCCTTGGGAAGAGTAAAAGCAGATTCGAATCGAAAGCGAAACAGATCGGAGCGGAGTTGGAACCATGGCAGGATCAGTGAATAAGGTCATTCTTGTCGGCAATGTCGGACAGGCCCCGGAGGTCCGCCAGTTCCAGAATGGCGGTCAGGTCGCCAGCTTTTCGCTGGCCACGTCTGAAACGTGGAAGGATCGCAATACCGGCGAGCGCAAGGAAAAGACCGAATGGCATCGCATCTCGGTCTTCAGCGAAGGCCTCGTCCGCGTCGTGCAGAATTACATCAAGAAGGGCTCCAAGCTCTATATTGAAGGCCAGCTCGAGACCCGCAAATGGCAGGACAAGGATGGCCAGGACCGTTACACGACCGAAGTCGTGCTGCGCGGCTTCAACTCCACGCTGACCATGCTGGATGGCCGCAATGACAGCGGCGGCGGCCGATCTGCGGGCAATGATTTCGGCGGATATCAAGGCCAGAGCGGCGGTGCGCGCCAGATGAGCGGCCCGCAGGAGAGCTTCAGCCAGGATCTGGACGACGAGATCCCGTTCTAGGCCGATAGGTAGGTCAAGATGAAGTGGCCTTGGTCCAAGCGTGGACGGGAGGCGCTGGCCTCTCCCGGAAACGACCGCACTGTCGATCCGCGCTGGGAATTTTTTTCCGAGTCCTGGGTGTGTTCGACGTGTGAAATCCTGCATGAAGGGCTGTTTGACCTATCCGTTTTTGCCCCCGCCTACTGGTCGGGTGAAGAGGTTTACGAGCCAAATTCAGCCATCAGCGTGAATGAGGATTTTCTGTCAGAAGATTTCTGTGTCCTGTCCGAGGGGCACTACTTCATACGTTGCGTGCTTGAACTTCCGTTGATTGGGCGGATGGGTCGGTTTGGGTATGGTGTGTGGGCGTCGAGTTCACGAGAGAATTTTGAGCGTTATGTTGAGCATTTCAACGCTGACAGCTTCGACCATGATGAAGTCTGGTTTGGATGGTTTGCCAACGACCTCAAAGGTTATCCTGAGTGCCTGGAGCTGAAATGCGACGTTTTCCCGCAAAGAGGCCGGCAGCGGCCTGTGATCAGCCTCCACGACGATCACCATCCTCTCGTTCTAGAGCAGCGCAACGGGATATCATTTGACCGCTTGATGGAAATCTACCAGCTGAACGGTCACGCACGAGCCAGTCCCGCATCCTGAGCGCAAGTATGGCCCCAGCTTTCAACCGGCGTTTTCGCCCGTAATTACTGCTATTTTGACCCTGTCGCATTTGTTTCAAGAGCGACGGGATGCTAGAGTCGTCGCTGTATCGGAACAGGTGATTCCCGCCGGTTTCACCCCAGCCAGGACGAATTCTCCATGAGCGACGAAACGACTCCTCCGGACGAGCCGGAAACGCCCGAAAATGGCGGTGAGGGCAGCGCGCCCCTGCCAGACGGCATCGAGCCGATTTCCATCGAATCCGAGCTGAAAAGCTCGTATCTCGACTATGCGATGAGCGTCATCGTCAGCCGGGCGCTGCCTGATGTGCGCGACGGTCTGAAGCCGGTTCACCGCCGTATCCTCTACGCGATGGATGTGGGCGGAAACACGCCGAGCAAGCCCTACAAGAAATCCGCCAACATCGTCGGCGCCGTGATGGGTAACTACCACCCGCACGGTGACTCCGCGATCTACGACGCGCTGGTGCGTATGGCGCAGCCCTTCTCCATGGGCGTTACGCTGGTCGATGGTCAGGGCAATTTCGGCTCGATCGACAATGATCCGCCGGCTGCCATGCGTTACACGGAAAGCCGCATGACGAAGGAGGCGACCTATTTGCTCGCCGACATCGACAAGGACACGGTAGACTTCCAAGACAATTATGACGGGTCCCAGCAGGAGCCGGTCGTTCTGCCAGCGCAGTTCCCGAACCTTCTGGTCAACGGAGCTGGCGGCATCGCGGTTGGCATGGCAACCAATATCCCGCCTCACAATCTGGGCGAAGTGATCGACGCCACGCTGGCGGTGATCGACGATCCGACGCTGGATGAAGACGCTCTGCTGGAAATCGTACCGGGACCGGATTTCCCGACCGGCGGCCTGATCATGGGCATGTCCGGTAGCCGCAAGGCGCTGACCACCGGCCGCGGCAGCGTCATCATGCGCGCCAAGACGGATATTGAGGAAGCCAAGAATGGCCGCCAGGCCATCATCGTCACCGAGATCCCGTATCAGGTGAACAAGGCCGCGATGATCACCAAGATCGCTGAACTGGTGCGTGAGAAGCGGATTGAGGGCATTGCCGATCTCCGTGATGAATCGGACCGGAACGGTATTCGCGTCGTCGTCGAATTGAAAAAGGACGCCAGCGCAGAAGTTGTGCTGAACCAACTTTACCGCTTCAGCCAGATGCAGACGAGCTTTGGCGTGAACATGCTGGCGCTGAATGGTGGCCGGCCTGAGCTGATGAATTTGCGCAAAGTGCTCGATTGCTTTGTCGCCTTCCGTCAGGAGGTCGTCGTTCGTCGCACCAAGCACGAATTGAACAAGGCACGTGACCGGGCGCACGTCCTCGTCGGCCTCGCCATGGCTGTGGCGAATATCGACGAAGTGATCCGCATCATCCGCTATTCGCCGGATCCGAATTCTGCGCGTGAAGCCCTGCTCGAAAAAGCCTGGCCGATCATGGACATGGGTCCGTTGCTGGACCTGATCGCAGACCGTCGGACCCGCAAGGGCGATGGCGATACGATCTACCTGTCTGATGAGCAGGCCCGCGCGATCCTGGCTTTGCAGCTCTCCCGACTCACTGGCCTTGGCCGTGACGAGATCGGCAATGAGGCGAAGGGCCTGTCCGAGAAGATCGAGGATTTCCTCGACATCCTGCGCTCGCGCCAGCGTGTGCTGGACATCATCAAGGGCGAGCTTTCCGAAGTGAAAGAGAAGTTCGCTGTGCCGCGCCGGTCCGAATTCGCGTTCGGCGGTGTCGACATGGAAGACGAAGACCTTATCGAGGTCGAAGACATGGTCGTGACCGTGACGCATGGCGGCTACGTCAAGCGCACCCCGCTCTCGACCTATCGGACCCAGCATCGCGGCGGCAAAGGCCGGTCTGGCATGAACATGAAGGACGAGGATTTCGTCGTGAAAGTGTTCTCCGCCACGACGCATACCGAAGTGCTGTTCTTCTCGTCGGCTGGCATGGTCTACAAGGAGAAGGTCTGGCGCCTGCCTATGGGCGGACCAAACTCTCGCGGCAAGGCGCTGGTCAATATCTTCCCGCTGGCCGCGGATGAACGCATTGAGAGCGTGATGCCGCTGCCGGAGGATGACGAATCCCGCAACGAGCTGGACGTGATGTTTGCGACGCGATCAGGCACGGTTCGTCGCAACAAGTTGCCGGACTTCGTGCGTGTGAACCGCAACGGAAAGATCGCCATGAAGCTCGACGAGGGCGATGGCATCGTGTCCGTGAAGATCTGCTCCGAGAAGGATGACATCCTGCTGACCACGGCGCTCGGCCAATGTATCCGCTTTGCGGTGCCGGATGTGCGTGTGTTTGCGGGCCGTAACTCAACCGGCGTCCGTGGTATTCGCCTGGCTGACGGTGATGAAGTCATCTCGATGGGCATTCTGCGCCACATCGACGTTACTTCTGAAGAGGCGCGGGCTTATCTGAAGCACGCCGCTGCCATGCGCCGGGCCGCGACTGGCGAGGAAGAGGAAGTCTCTGACGATGATGAAGAGGCCGTCGCAGAGGCCGCATTGAGCGCCGAACGCATCGCCGAACTTGGCGCTGCCGAAGAGTTCATCCTGACCATCGCCGACGACGGCATGGGCAAGCGCTCTTCCGCCTATGACTACCGCGTCACCGGGCGCGGCGGCAAAGGCCTTGTCGCCCAGAATATCTGGGGCCGCGACAAGAAGCAGGGGCCAGTCAAGAAAGTTGCTCAATCCTTCACTGTGGATGATGGCGACCAGGTGATGCTCGTCACCGATGCCGGACAGCTGATCCGGACGCCGGTGGACCAGATCCGCATTGCGGGACGCTCCACAGGGGGTGTCTGGGTTCTCCGCACAGCGGAAGGTGAACGCGTGGTTTCTGTCGCACGGCTTGTGGAAGACGCTGAAACCGCTATGGATGGTCCGGAAGAAGCAGCGGGAGAATAGATCCCGCGCCAGGAACACGAGCCGCTCAAGCGGGAGGACAGCTAGTGCATCGCGTCGGACTATACCCAGGAACCTTCGATCCACCCACCAATGGCCATATCGACATCATCGGTCGGGCCCGCAAGCTGGTGGACACGCTGATCATCGGGGTGGCCGTCAACGAGGCGAAGAAACCGCTATTCAGCCTGCAGGAACGCGTCGATATGGTGCGCTCTGAATGCGAGAAACTGAACGGCCCGGGGCTGGCTGCTATCAAGGTCATGCCGATGCACGGGCTGCTCATGAAGTTCGCCGAAGCTTGCGAAGCACACATCATCGTGCGGGGGCTGCGGGCGGTTCAGGATTTCGAGTACGAATTCCAGATGACGGCGATGAACGAGCAACTGAATCCCGACATTGAAACCGTGTTTCTGATGGCCGATGTTAAGCATCAGGCAGTGGCCTCCCGGCTCGTGAAGGAAATCGCGGTGCTTGGTGGCGACATCACGCCATTTGTAACGCCCGACGTAAAACGGGCACTTCTGGAGAAGTACCAAAAATGAAGTTTGCCGCATTCGCGCTCGCCGCTTCCGCCCTCGCCCTGACAGCAACGGCAGATACTACAGACAGCGCAGCGCCAGCGGACGATACGGCCGCCGTGTCCTTCACGGTTGAGCAGGCGCAGGCCGACCCCGACAATTGGCGTGCTGTGGATCCGGAGCGGCTTTTCATTTTCAATACGAACAAGGGACGCATCCTGATCGAGGCGTTTCCGGAAGTTGCGCCGAAACATTACGAACAGTTCGCGGCAATCATCCGGTCCGGCGACTATAATGGCACGAAGTTCCATCGCGTGATCGAAGGCTTCATGGCGCAAGGCGGCGACATTCGCGCGATCAACGGCGTTGGCTCTGGCCTTCCGAACATCGAAGCTGAGTTTACCTTCCGTCGGAACCCGAACGAGATGCCGCTCGACTATGCGATTGGTAATCGCGAAGACGCCGATGGTGGTTTCATCAATGGCTTCCCGGTTGCGACCCGGCCTCTATGGCTGGCGCAGGACCTTGGCAATGAGACGATTCAAAGCTGGATCCCGCATTGTCAGGGTGTGGTGTCTACCGCGCGCCTTGGAAATGACGAGAATTCCGGCAACTCCCAATTCTTCCTGATGCGTGGATATGCAGACCACTTGGACAAGCAGTACACGGCTTGGGGCCGCGTGATTGATGGACAGGATGTCGTCATGTCGATCAAGAAGGGGCCAGACGGAACTGATGGCGTGGTTGCGAAGGATCCCGATACGCTGGAATTCACCGCGGTTGCTGCGGACCTGCCTGAGGCAGAGCGTCCGCAGGCCTGGGTGATGCGTACTGACAGCGAACTTTTCGCCAGCCAGATCACCGAACCGGGCCGTCCTCATGTCTGCGATCTGCCACCTGTCCCAACCGTTGTGGCCAATTAGGGCATCTGCCGGGATCAGGCCCGATGGACCTTTCACAATTCCAGTTTGACCTACCGGAAGAGCGGATCGCCCTGCGCCCCGTCGAGCCGCAGGATTCCGCGCGCCTTCTGGTCGTGCACGGAGATGGCAGGCTGGAAGATGCTGGTGTTCGGGACCTTCCCCGATTCCTGTCGCCTGGCGATGTCATGGTGTTCAATGACACCCGCGTCCTGCCCGCTGCGCTGAAAGGCGTGCGGCCGGCAAGGGATGAGACGGGACAGGATGTGGCGTGCGATGTGAACTTGACGGAACGCGTCGACGCCCGCTCATGGCGCGCGCTTGCACGGCCGGGGCGGCGCTTGAAAGAGGGCGACCGGATTGTCTTCGCGGATGGGTTTTCGGCGGATATCACAGGTCGCCATGAAGGCGGTGAAATCGAACTGTGCTTCTCATACGGCGGTGATGAACTGACCGCTGCGCTGGATGCGCATGGGGCTATGCCGCTGCCGCCCTATATCGCGCGACGCCGACCCGCGGATGCGAAAGACCGGGAAACCTACCAGACCGAATTCGCAGGTGATGACGCCGCATCGGTTGCTGCACCTACGGCTGGGTTGCACTTCACGCCGCGGCTGCTGGATGAAATTGATGCAGCGGGCATAGCGCGTGAGACAGTACGACTGCATGTCGGGCTTGGCACGTTCAAGCCGCTGGAAGCGGCGCAGCTGGAAGCCAACCGTCTGCACGAGGAGTGGCGACGCCTGACGCCGGAAGTTGCCGCGCGTCTGAACGAGGCCCGCTTTGGTGGTAGGCGCGTTGTGCCGGTGGGAACCACCGCAATGCGGACGCTGGAAAGTTGTGTGGACACAGATGGTGTGCTGCATGCAGCCACCGGGCCAACTGACATTTTCCTGAAGCCGGGAGATGCTGTGCGCGCCACCGATGCTCTGGTCACCAACTTCCACTTGCCGGGATCCAGCCTGTTCATGCTGGTCTGCGCGTTGATGGGGACTGACGTAATGCAAGCCGCTTATGCGCACGCCATCGAAACGGAGTACCGGTTCTATTCCTATGGCGACGCTTGTGTGCTGCTCCCATAGAAAAGTCTCCATGCTTCGAGCACGGAGACTAAACATTGTATTTGGTTGGGATTATCGGATCTTCACGGTTGCGCGTACACCTCTGGGTTCGAACCGCTTTCCGTTTTCCCTGTAACAGAAGGTGGTGTCGTGTCGAACGCGTTCACCGTCTTCCCAAGTGTACTGGAATGAATCGTAGCAATCATAGCCGTTGTAGTCAGCATACCAGCGATGAGTGCGGCGCACCTCATGGCGCGTGTGCCAGTGTCCTGACTCATATCCGTTATAGACGTAGGTTTCATGCGAGTGATGCGGGCGCGGTTCGGATGTACGAACGCCAACACCAAGATCAACATCCGCGTCTACGCCGAGTCCAAGTTGGGCCTGCGCGGGGGCAGTAGCAAACACGGTTGCCAGACCGAGCGCTCCCGTGGCGGCGATGCACTTAACTGAGTTCAACATGGGTCAACTCCTTTCAGCTAACCCACAAAACGGCTGGCTGGCAGGGTTGTTCCTGTCGTCCAGAAATGGCCTTATTTCGGCAGCGCGGCCTGTCCGAGTTCATCCCGCGTGCGGATCGCCTTTGCAGCGGTGATGCGCGCGAGCAGTCGACCTTTCTCGTCTTTCCAGTCCGCCTCCACGAGGCCGGTCGTGCGGCCGCGGCTGACAAGGCGGCCTTCAATTGTGATCAGGCCATGGCCAACCGGGCGCAGGATACGGGTCTGCAGCTCCATTGTCGTGAACCACTCACCTTCTTCCAGTGCGCTGGCCATTGTGATCGAAACGATATGGTCTGAAAACCCCGCGACCCAACCGCCAAAAGCGCGATTCTCGCTGATGTCGCGGTCTCCGGTATTCGGCCACTCATATCGAGTGTAGCCATAATCGAATTCTTTCAGCCACAAATCCGGACGGATGCCGAGGTTTTTGAGACCGATGGGCGGCTGCCAGGATCCATCCTGTAGATTGCTGAGAAAGGTGCGGGCCTGGGTTGAGAGGGTGCGTTCGGTCATGCGAGTCGCGCTCCGTTCGGGACTGGATGGTCCGGAGAGAAGAGAACGATCCTGTCATTCTCGTCCGGAAATCCGAGAGTAAGGACTTCTGACATGAACTTGCCAATCTGCCGCGGCGGGAAGTTGACGACGCCCGCAACCTGCTTTCCGATGAGTTCTTCAGGCTTGTAATGGTCCGTGATCTGGGCGGACGATTTCTTCACGCCGACGCCGGGGCCAAAATCGATCAGCAGACGAATGGAAGGCTTGCGGGCACCCTCAAGTGGGGCCGCTTCCGTAATTGTGCCGATGCGGATATCGACCTGCCGGAATGTGTCAAAGCTGGTCTCTTCGGCTGGGGCCGAGTCCGGGGAATCAGTCAGGTGCATGGATCAGGTAACCGTCGTGCCGCCATCGACCACGATCATCTGTCCTGCCATGTAGGCGCCAGCCTTCGAAGCAAGGAATACAGCCGCGCCGGCAATGTCTTCCGGATCGCCAATGCGCCGCATGGGCGTGCCTTTCTCGATGCGTTCAGCCAGTTTCGGGTTCTCCCAGAGCGCGCGGGCAAAGTCTGTCTTGATCAGGCCGGGCGCGACACAATTCACTCGGATGTTGTGCGGGCCAAGTTCGATCGCGTAATTGCGGGCGAGCTGGAAATCAGCAGCCTTCGAAATGTTGTACGCGCCGATCGTATCGGAGCCCTTAAGGCCGCCGATGGAAGAGATGATGACGATGGCCCCGTCATTGCGCTCTTTCATTTCCGGCGCAACGAGCTGGATCAGCCAGTGGTTTGAGATGATGTTGTTGGAGAGGATCTTCTCGAAGGACTCGTCATCGATCTCTTCGATCTTTCCATAATAGGGGTTCGACGCTGCGTTGCAGACCAGAATGTCGATTTGGCCGAACGAGTCGCGCGTCTTCTCAACAAGTGTCTTCAACTCGTCTTTCGATGAGATGTTGGCCGGCACGGCGATGGCGGTTCCGTCACCATGCTTTGCGTTCAGCGCATCTGCGACTTCCTGACATGGGCCGGGCTTGCGAGACGAGATAACGACGCGGGCGCCCTGTTCCGCCATCTGTTCGGCAATGGATTTGCCGATGCCGCGCGATGATCCGGTGATGACGGCTGTTTTGCCGGTTAGGTCGAACAGGCTCATGATGGGGCTCCCTGAATTATTTTTTACAGGAAATGGGTTATCATAAGCGCTCGCTGCGAACAGGGGTCACGCTAGGAAAAGCTCGCTCAAGTGAGTTGCCATTCCATCATCAGAATCTCCGCAAGTCGCTCCGTGCGCTTGCGTACCACTTCAGATGTCCAGGCATCCTGATCGACGAGGTCTCGCGTCAGGGCGAAATCCTGCCCGCCGCCGCCATTGAAATAGACGTCCTTCTTGGCGCGATAGTCCATCCGGTCGGCTTTCTGGTTCACCTTGTTGGTGAGCAGCACGAAATTGCCCAGCGTGTCGCATTGCTCACGCCGTTTTGCGGGGTCGGGCCAGACGATCATCCAGTGGCTGTCATCACTGATATTACGAGGCAGCACATGCTCCACAGTCGCGTCTGATTGAGGCGCGATGGTGAAGCCGCCATCCAGGGCTGCATTCAACCTCAGGGCCATGGAGCGCCGCTGGCCGAAAGTCGCGAAACGTCCGAGCATCCGGTCGAACGCGCGGCGGCTCTCATCCTTGGTGATATTGAAGGGGCTGCCGCGACCGCTCAGGGCGCGCTTGTTGCCGATATTCTCATTGACCTTGTTGAACCGTTTCGTGCGCTGGTCACGATCTGTCAGCACCAGCATCACGATGTATGAGAGACGCTCGAGCTTGGTGAAGAATTCCGGAGCGTCTTCATGCTCGACGCCTTGTTCCACCAGAAACTTCAATGCCGGCGCGCGCCAGCTGGTCTGGTCGAGTGCCCGCATCTGGTTCAGCTTGTCGCTGATCAGTTTCGCATGTGGGCCTTTCTCGACGCGTGCGGTAGTGATGATCTTGTAGGCTTCCACGTATCTCGGCAGCAATTCATCCAGGAATCCGCGTGCCGTAACCTTGGGAATCACATTTTTCAGGAAGCCGGTGATTAATTCTCCTTTGGAGGATTTATCGTAGATAGAGCGGATCTGGCGCAGCAAGTCATCAAACGCACTTCCGCCCAGAACTGCTTCGTGCTCTGCCCATTGCTCGGAATAGGTGGCGGCTTCCTTGGTGGTGAATTTCGATCGCTGGAACAGTTCCGTTTTGATGATGTCATGCGCGCCAGGCTCTTTTCCCCGTGTATTCAATACACGGAATACCTTGAACCCTTGGTCTTTGTCGTTGACGACGACACGCACCAGTGCGCAGCGATTGATCGTGACATCGGCAAGTTCCCGCCGATCCTCATCCGACAGTTCGCGCACTCGTTTGAGCAGTGTACGTGCATTCTGTACCATGCGCCGTTGGCTGTCGCTTTCTCCGGACTCGCCATCAAGGGACAAGGTGGCGCCCGGGGTCTGGATCATGTGGCGAAAAAACGGGCCGTCCATATGGTTCAGTTCCAGTCGCCAGCTTGCGGCTTCTCCCAGCATGGGGCGCGCCTCGTCTGCAATCAGAGCGTGAATTTCGCTGCTTTTCGTTGGATCGGTTTCAGTGTCGCGCAACACTGCGAGCAGGATGGTCAACGTGGTCAGTCTTTGTTGTCCGTCGACGATTTCGAGCAGGCCTTCCTCAATGCCGCGATTGAGTACAACCGCGCCGATAAAGTGTGGGGTTCCCGTCTCCGCCGCATCAAGCAGGTCGGTCAGCAGCTCGCCCGCTTCGCGCTCACCCCAGGAGTAACTTCGCTGGTAAGGCGGCATGCACAACCGCTCGCTCGGAGCAAAAATGTTCTTGAGTGAGCTCTCCTGAGCCCGTACGCCGAGATCCATGATGGCATCCTCTATACAAGACTTGTGAGTAGCCCTTGCCAACCATGACCACAACGTCACATGAACCGTTTGCAGGGCGTTTGCGGAAAAAGTGTGACAGGAGAGTAACGCAATGAGGTTGGTTCGGTTCAGAGGAAAAGATGGCAATTGCTATGGAATTCTCGATGGCGATGTTGTCCGTCCAATCGAGGCGACCACGCTCGAAGACGCGCTTTCCACTACAGGATCAGAGGCGCCGGGAATTGCTGTCAGCGATGTGGAGTTGCTGCCCCCGGTAGATCGCCCGAGAAAAATTCTGGGGATTGGTGTGAACTACGCTGCCCATGCAGCCGAAAGCATCAGTTTCGTGGATACAAAGGCGCCCCAGATCCAGAAATGGTTCAACAAGCAAGCCACATCGGCGACGGCTCCGTTTGGTAAGGTGCACCTACCGAAGGTTTCAGACCAGCTCGACTATGAAGTCGAACTCGTCGTCGTGATCGGCAAACATGGCCGGCATGTGCCGCGCGAGCGAGCGATGGAAATCGTCGGCGGTTTTTGTGTTGGCTGCGATTACTCGGTCAGGGACTGGCAGAAGGCGAGCCAGACCATGATCATGGGCAAGGGGTTCGACACGCACGCACCCTTCGGGCCCGCTATCGTCACGCCTGACGAGATTGAGGACATCTCCTCGCTCCAGCTGCGGTCCTACATAAATGGAGATTTGCGCCAGACCGGGCATGTCCGGGACATGATCCACGATATTCCCGCACAGATCGCGCATCTGACTGCGGCTTTCACGTTGGAACCCGGAGACCTGATTTTCACCGGTACCCCCGCAGGTGTCGGCGCGGGACATACCCCGCCAAAATGGTTGAAAGCTGGCGACAAAGTGCGGCTCGAGATCGACAAGATTGGCGTAATCGAAAACGAGATTATTCCAGAACCCGACACGATGAGAATCGGATAGGTCTCGCTTCGATGATCCGTCGAAGCTTCCTCATCTTTGCTGCCATTGTGAGCGCCGTGGCCTGTGAAGCGCCTGATACGCCTGTAATTGCTCCGCCCGAGCTCCAGATCCGTTCGACGGACTTCGCCCTGGTTCCATGTTCGGATCGTCCATTACCCGGCAAGTGCGTCATCGTGATGGCAGGTGGCAAGCGGGTTCTGTTTGGCGCGCCGGCCGGCGTGACACTGGATAGAACTGAGGCGGATTTGCGAAATATCGATGCGGTGATGCTGTTGTCTCTGCGCGGCGAGGATGTTGAGGGGCTGGACGAATTGCGGAATGCCACCTGGCGCGCGGGACACGAGAGCTCCCTGCCGGTGTCGGGGCCGTCTGGAACCGGCGAATTCGTGGGAATTCTAAATCGGGCCTACGAAGTTTCGGATGCCCTGATCTTCGTGGAAGCGAGACCCGCTGGCGGATTTGATGCCGCGTTACTGGCCGTGTTGCCCGGCGAAGGCGAGGCGGAAGCAACCGTTTTCGATACGGGTGATCTGCGAATTCGGAAATTCGAGACGGGCACCGAGCGTGCGACCTACATCGTTGATTACAACGGTCACCATCTCGTCATTTCGTCCTGCGGTGGTGCGCCTCTGCAGGAATTGTCAGGTGGGGCCTACCGGGTGCTGAATTGCGAATCGGATTGGCCGATTGGGTCGCCCGAATTTATATTCCGCGACGGCGCGCACGATTGAGGTTGGGATTTTCTGCTTTTCCACAGCTTCGCCAAGTATTGCCAACCGGCTGTGGCCACGGGCTTTGGTCAGGTTAACCCAGGTTTGCCCGAGGCAGGGGCATCACTATTCGCCTTGTCCGCGAACGCGACGCCTGCCATGCTTTGGATCACTGGGATTGTGGCATGAATGCAAACGAGCTGTGACAAGAAGGTCGCGCTTGGTGAATTCTTTCAATTACTCGCAATTCGTTAACCAATTAGGCCTAGCTGTTAACATTCATGGGTTGTATCGGGTGCTGACGTAATGACTTTTGTTCTGTTCCTTCTCTACGCGGCAATCGGCGGAGGCGTCGGTTACGGCGTGTTTACGCTGACGGATGTCGGTATGCCCTTGTCCATTGCGGCAGGCGGCATTGCGACTGCGCTGCTGGGGCAAATTCACATCCTGATCAAATCCGACCGCTCCACGAAGGAGATCGACGAGCGCATCGACCGCGTCGAGCGAACCGTCCGCGACTCTGTTGAGCGGGTAGACGTTGTCGAAGCCCGTACCGAAGCCGTTGAAGCCACGATCAAGCATGAGCTTACAGAGCGTCGTGATGCGCTTGTGACGGAGATGAAGCAGCTGGAAAGCCTGATCGACCGTTTGTCGAAAAGCTTCGAAAACAAGCTGGCAGAAACCAGCCAGAGTGCAATCGTCGCTCCTGAAGAAGATGCCATCCTGCGCGATGTGCGCGACGCACTGAAAGATGGCCGGGTCGATCTGCACCTGCAGCCGATCGTGTCGCTGCCACAGCGCCGGGTGTCTTTCTATGAAGGGTTCACGCGTCTGCGTCGTCCGGATGGATCATTGGTCCTGCCAGCCGAATTTCTGGACGCGGCACGCCGGGCAAAGCTGATGGGGATCATCGACAATTTTACGCTGTTCCGGTGTGTCCAGATCGTGCGCCGGCTGGCTGAGCGTGATCGCCGCGTTGGCGTGTTCTGCAACATCTCGGCCTCATCGCTCGAAGATTCCACCTTCTTCCCGATGTTCCTCGAGTTCATGACCGAAAACCGGGACCTGTCTGGCGCCGTGATCTTCGAAATCACAGCAGATCGGTTCGAGACGCGGTCCCGCACGATGCGGGACAATATGGACAAGCTGACGGCGCTCGGCTTCCGCTTCTCAATTGATCATGCCGACAGCCTCGCCCTGGACCTGCCGCGCCTGCAGTCTGCAGGAATTCGCTTCGTCAAGATGAACGGCACGCTGCTGATGGACCAGTTGCGCGACCCTGCCGGTCCGCGCCCGGTATCCTCCATCAACCGCCGTGTGGATGGCGAGGAAGTCAGCGCGGTGTTCTCTCGCTATGGTGTGACCGTCGTCGCCGAGAAGATCGAAGACGAAGCCAGCGTGATCGAGATTCTAGAATACGATATTCCATACGGTCAGGGCCATGTGTTCGGCGCGCCGCGCCCGATAAAGTCTTCGCTGATGGAAGAAACGGCTCCGCCACAGGAATTGGTCCAGCGCCTGTCCAATTTCGGCTGATCTCGGCCACCTTCAATTTGCCTCATTGATGCGGTCCGATACCTCCAGATGGTGGAGGACGGTATGAGATTTGTCGCACTTTGTATTCCGGTTGTCGCCTTTTGTCGCGTGGCTGCGGCTGAGCCTCAAAAGGTTCAGGAAATCGTGGCGGATTTGCCGGGACCGGTCGAATTTGAGGCCCCGGAAACGCTGCAGGCCATGGAAGAAGGTGTCGTCCTTCTGGACCTAAGCATCGCGCCGGATCTTGAGCCGAGCCTGATCAATGCAGATGGCAGCGCGGCCGGACTGGAGGGGTGCGAGTTCGGCGCGGTCGAGACCGATACGGTGATGGTCGAGACAGGCTCCAATCACGTTATCCTGGAAGTTCTGATGGGCGACCCGGATGCTCACGCGGCCAATTTGTTATCCTGCAACTACGCACCGGCGCTGATTTCCGATGACGGCTTTGGCCACATGACGCGCTTGAAGGGGTGCTTCATGGCGCATTCCATTTCCATTCCGACAGCGGTTCACTGGCGTCTTCATCCGCTGCCTGCCGCCGCTTGCGGATTTGGCGATTGACCGCCCCACTGGGCGGGCATAGGTCCATACACATGACAGATTTGAAGTTTCCGGGCGGCTTGTCCGAAATCGCGGACAAGTATGACGCCGTTCTGTGCGACGTTTGGGGCGTTATCCACAATGGCCGGGCGAAGTTCGATGAGGCTTGCGACGCGCTCGTGACCTATCGGTCGAAAGGTGGAAAGGTCTGCCTGATCACGAATGCGCCTGTGCCGAAGCAGCAGGTCATCGACTATTTCGAGCCACTCGGCGTGCCCGCAGACGCCTATGATGACTGCGTGTCGTCTGGGGATGCAACACGGGAAGAGCTGCGTCGGCGTGCCGACAAGGTGTTCTGGGCGATGGGAGCGAATGCCCGCTGGGAACGTGACCCTTACCTGTATCAAGGGCTGGACCTGACATTCGGCGAGCCGGCCGAATCGGACGTGTTGCTTTGCATTGGTTTGCGGGATTCGCTGAATGATCATCCGAGCGACTACACAGACACGTTGAAGCAGGGAATCGACCGCAACATTCCCATGATCTGCGCCAATCCGGACAAGCAGGTGCGCATTGGTGGACGGCTCCACTGGTGTGCTGGCGCGCTCGCGGAGATCTACGAGGATCTTGGCGGCAACGTGATCTATCCGGGCAAGCCTCATGCTGCGATATACAATCTGGCGGTCGATCGCCTCGGTGACGCTGCGGCGAATAAGGCGCGTGTGCTGTGTATTGGTGACAGCCCGACGACCGACATGCGCGGCGCGCGTCTTCAGGGCTTTCATGGCCTTTATGTCGGCACCGGCCTGAAGGAGCATGGCGACAATTTTGAAGCGGAGGTCGCAGACCTTCTGGCGGATTATGGCGAGCAGGCCACCTATGCGATGACTGGCCTCAGATGGTGACGTGTTGCGCTGCAGCGTGTAACCAAACTGCCGAAAAGCAATCAGGAGCCCGAACGGGATGAGTGAATTCACCGGCTACAAGTACGAAGATCTCGATATCGGCATGTCTCACGAGACGGTGCACGTGATCTCTGAGAATGACATCCAGCGCTTTGCCGAAGTGTCTGGAGACTTCAATCCTCTGCACATGTCAGACGAATTTGCGTCGAAGACTGTCTTCGGCAAGCGCATCGCGCATGGCGCGCTGACGGCAAGCTACATCTCCGGCATTCTGGGCAACAACCTGCCTGGACCGGGCGCAATCTTCGTAGGCCTGTCCATGCGGTTCAAACGTCCGGTCCATATCGGGGACGAGGTGACGGTTCGCGCCGAGGTGGCCGAGAAGAAAGATCGCGGCAATCGCGTGACACTGAAAGTCTCCTGCATCGTAGATGGCAAGCGCGTCATCACCGGTGAGGCAGAAGTGGTTGCCCCGAGCCGGGAGGCCTGATGGGCGTTTTCGCAGACTATCGGGGCCTGCCGGAAACGGCGCGTGGTGCATCAATTGCCCTGGGCAATTTCGATGGGCTGCATGCTGGCCATAAGGCTGTGATGGCGGCTGCGAGAGAGGCGGGAGCCGGCAATTTCTCGGTGGCGACATTCGAGCCGCCACCGCACGCTTACTTCCGCCCGCAAGACCCCCCGTTCCGCATTTTCCGCCCGGAGCGCCGCAATTCGGCGATCCTCGCTGAAGGCGCAGACTCCGTGTTCGAGCTGCCGTTCAATGGGGAGATGGCGTCCAAGACGGATGAGGAATTCGTGCGGGAAGTGCTGGTTGATGGGCTGGGCGTCAGTCACGTCTCCGTCGGCTTTGACTATCGCTTTGGCCGCGGACGCATGGGCCATGCGCAACGCCTCGCCAGCCTCGGGCGCGCACTCGGCTTTGGCGTGACCATTGTCGACGAAGTGCAGAATGAGGATGAGAAAGCCTCCTCAACGGCGATCCGACAGGCCCTGCGCGCAGGTGAGCCCGAATTGGCAGCGCAGATATTGGGCAAGGTCTGGGTTGCCGATGGACCGGTGATCAAGGGCGAACAGAATGGCCGGAAGTTCGGCTATCCCACGGCCAACACAAATCTTGGCGAACTGATCCACCCCAAATACGGCGTCTATGCGGTGCGCGTTCGCGTTGATCGCGCCGGTGAATGGTTGCCGGGTGTCGCCAATTTTGGACGCACGCCCACCACGGGTCTCCGCGATCCGCTTCTTGAAGCACACATTTTCGACTTCGATGGCGACATTTACGGACGCTGGATGGAAGTACAGATTATTTCCTATCTGCGTCCCGAGCTTCACTTTGAAAGCCTGGATGCAATGGTCGTGCAGATGGGCAAGGACGTCATAGAGGCAAAACAACGTCTGGCAGCGGCGTAATTCTACTTCAGGGTTGCCAAGCCACCGCCACAATCAATTACTAGAAACTGAAGCACTGGTTTGAGGGACGGCCATGTTGAAGTGTTTGTTTGCCGCTGGGATCAGTCTAGCGGCTGTACCAATTGCGATTGCGGATCCGGGGACGATGGATCCGCCCGCGCAGGAACCGGAGATCATCGATCCCGCCTTGCTGGAGCCTATCCAGATCATCAAGACGGTGACGATGGACGATTTGCGACTGATGCTGGATGAGGTCGGCGCGACATTCATCGCGGCCGGGCGTACCGGAGATGGGGCGCCCTTCGTATTTGGCGAGTTCGAGGATGGTTTGACCTTCGGCGCCTATGCTGTCTGTGCGATGCCAGATGGCAGCGATTGCCGCGGGTTGGAGTTCATGGCGGTCTATGGGTCCACAGTGAGCGAGCAGGTGATTGCGGGAATAGACCGCGATTATCCCGCAATATCCCTCTACAAATCCGACGCCCAAAAGGTGCGCGTTTCGCGTTATGTCATCCTCGATCACGGCATCGCCTGGGACAACATGATCGAGAACATGAATGTCTTCCGCACGCTTTGCGGCAAGGTTTCCGAGCGGCTGGCCAATCTGGCGGAAACCCAGGCCAACGCTGAATGGAAATAGTGACTCGTTAAGGTCAGCCTGCTACGGAAATCGCATGGCACGGATATGCTGCATTCGAATTAGCCGCCCGGCTGCGCGCTGACCCGGAACGAACGGGGCCGCGAAGCCGGGAGCCCATGCTCTGAACGCATGAAAAAAAGCCGTGGCCATTGCCCGGCATTTCCGTAAAACACGCCAAAACTGCCATAGGCCCGACATGACCGATTCCCTGACTGCCCGCGATTATCGCGACACGCTGTTCCTGCCTGCCACCGAATTTCCGATGCGGGGCGGCCTGCCCAAGCGTGAGCCCGACTGGATCAAGCGCTGGGACGAGCTGAAACTGTATGAAAAGCTCCGCGCCGATGCGAAGGCGCGCGGGGCGAAACCGTGGATCCTGCATGATGGCCCGCCCTATGCGAACGGCCACATTCACCTCGGCACGGCGATGAACAAGATCGTCAAGGATATCATCGTGCGCTCGCACCAGATGACCGGGCATGACGCGTCTTACCTGCCGGGCTGGGACTGTCACGGCTTGCCGATCGAATGGAAGGTGGAAGAGGAATTCCGCTCCAAGGGCAAGACCAAGGATGATGTCGCGCCCGGAGACTTCCGCGCTGCCTGCCGCGCCTATGCCGGCAAATGGGTGGACGTGCAGAAGGCGGAGTTCCGCAATCTCGGCATTGAGGGCGAGTGGGACAATCCGTACCTGACGATGAAGTTCGAAAGCGAAGCCTCCATCGTGGGCGAGTTCCTGCGCATGGCGATGGGCGGCACGCTGGTGCGCGGCGCCAAGCCAATCATGTGGAGCCCGGTGGAGCGCACGGCGCTGGCCGAAGCGGAAGTGGAATACCACGACCGCAAGGTGCCGGTGATCTGGGTGAAGTTTCCTGTTCGGGGCATGGCACCAGATCGGGATTGGATGGCAGAAAACAAAGAGAGCGTTCGGGACGTTTTTGCTCACTTTACGGAAACTGAACCTCTCAAGGAAAAGCCGGTACCTGGACAGAAGCTTCAGCACCCTGAGCTCAAACCAGTTAGCGTGGTAATCTGGACGACTACGCCATGGACAATTCCCGCCAACCAAGCGGTCTCATTTAATCCTGGCGTCGACTATAGCATGTTCGAAATCGACGATGTCTTCTCGGAAGAGGAGCTCGGCTTCCCGCCTTACGCCACGGTCGGCGAGCGCATCATTCTTGCGGACTCGCTCGCTGATGCAACGATGGAATCGGCAAAGGTAAAAGCTTTCCATAGGGTCTGTTCGCTGCCGACCGAAATAGTCTCAAGTCTGCAAATTTCCCACCCACTCCATGCGATGGATGACTTCTTCCAGCATGAGGTGCCATTGCTCGCTGGCGATCATGTTACGGATGATGCGGGTACGGGCTTCGTACACACGGCGCCGGCGCATGGTGAGGACGACTTCAATGTCTGGATCGCGTCCGGGCGCAAGGCGTCTGACATCCGCGACATCGTAAATCCGGATGGCGCTTATCAGCACCCGGAGCTGCCGGAGGTGCTGCAGGGGCTCGACATCATCCGCACGTCCGGCAAGAAGCGGGGCGAGCAGGGCAAGGCGAATCCGGAAGTCATCAAACTTCTGGCAGACAGTGGAAACCTGCTCGCGCGTGGCATGACGACGATCCGCGATGCGCATTCCTGGCGCTCGAAGGCGCCGGTGATCCGCCGTGCGACGCCGCAATGGTTCATCTCGATGGACAAGCCCGGTCCGAACGGAAAGAGCCTGCGCGAGAACGCGCTGAAGGCCATTGAAGACACCGAGTTCTTCCCCGCTGTTGGCCGCAACCGCCTGCAGGCCATGGTCGAAGGGCGCCCGGACTGGTTGATCAGCCGCCAGCGCAATTGGGGCGTGCCGATTACGATCTTCGTCAACAAGGATGGCCAGCCGCACACGGCCGCGCTGCCTGCCGATCAGGCGGAACAACTGAATGAGGCCATCAAGGCAGCCATCGCGCAGGGCGGCGTCGAAGCCTGGTTCGATACGCCTGCGGAAGATTTCCTGTCACCACTCGGTCTGGACGCGGCCGCATGGGACAAGGTGACCGATGTTCTGGATGTCTGGTTCGACAGCGGCACGACACACGCATTTGCCCTGCGCGAGCGCGGTATCATCGACCCGGAAACCGGGCAGGCGGATCTCTATATGGAAGGCTCTGACCAGCATCGGGGCTGGTTCCAGTCATCCCTGCTGGAAAGCTGCGCAACGCGCGGTATTGCCCCGTACAAGCAGGTCCTCACGCATGGCTTCATCGTGGACGCCGACGGCAAGAAGATGTCGAAATCGATCGGCAACACGATTGAGCCGCAGGAAATCCAGAAACAGTACGGTATCGAAATCCTCCGTATCTGGACGGCCTCGGGCGACTATACTGAAGACCTCCGCATCTCTGATGAGATCATCAAGGGATCGGTCGAGACCTATCGCAAGCTGCGCAACACAGTGCGGTACCTGCTCGGCGCGCTGGATGGATGGAGCGAGGCCGAAGCCCTGCCGCGCGACGACATGCCGAGCCTGGAACGCTGGGTGTTGCACCGTCTTGCCGAACTCGATGGCCAGATCCGTGCGGCCTATGATGTGTATGACTTCAAACGCATCATGGCGCTGTTGATCAATTTCTGCGGTGTCGATCTGTCTGCGGTTTATTTCGATATCCGGAAGGACAGCCTGTACTGCGACCCGCGCTTTGACACGCAATCGGCCTGGGACAAGGACACGGCTGTCTTCGGCAATCGTCGCCGCGCTGCGCGCGCTGTCATGGCGGCTGTGCTGGAACGCCTGCTGACATGGCTTGCCCCGGTCATGCCATTCACGATGGAAGAAGCGTTCCTCGAAAGCCATCTGAAAGACCGCGCTGCGTCTGTGCATCTGCTGCAATTCGCAGAGACACCCGAAGGCTGGAAGGATGACGTCCTCGCTGCGCGCTGGGCGAAGATCTTTACTGTCCGCCGCGTCGTGACCGGCGCGCTGGAAGTGGAGCGTCGCGAGAAGCGGATTGGTGCCTCTCTGGAAGCTGCGCCGAAAGTGCACATCGCAGATCAGGCCCTGATCGACGCGTTCAAGGGCGAGAGCGCCGCCGACATCTTCATCACCTCTGGTGCGGAGTTGATACACACATCCAGCGGAAATGGCGGCGGGTTTACGCTCGACGACACCGATGGCGTGGTCGTGTATCCGGAGAAGGCAGATGGCATCAAATGTCGCCGCAGCTGGAAGTATTTCGCCCCGTCAACGGCTGACCCGGCCTTCCCGGATATCACGCCGCGTGATGCGCTGACGGTGAAGGCCTGGGACAAGGTTCACGGATGAGTGCGGGGAATCGCTTGATTGGCAGGGCTGAAACTGCAATCTGCTCGGCATGAAACTGAAACTTGCCAATCTCTGGGCCCCGGCGCTCATCCCGGTGTTCCTGCTGGCGGACCAATGGTCCAAATGGCTGATTCTGAAAGATCCCCGGTTCAACGCTCTGGCATGTCTGGATAGCCCCTATCAGTGCGGGCATGTCCCGCTGCCCGGGCCCATTGATCTGACCATGCTGTGGAACCGCGGCATGAGCTACGGCATGTTCCAGTCAGAGGGCATCGGCCGCTGGTTGCTCGCTCTGGTCATGTTGGTGATCGCGCTCGGTTTTCTGTACTGGTTGGTGCGCCATGCCAGCAACTGGCTGCTGAAACTGTCGCTGGCGATGGTTGTCGGCGGCGCATTCGGAAATCTGATTGACCGGGTCCGGTTCGGGGCCGTGGTGGACTTCATCAATGCCAGCGACCTATACTTTCCGTGGGTCTTCAATGTGGCTGACGCTGCTATTAGTGTTGGTGCGGTCTTGCTGTTTGTCGACCAGTTCTTACTGTCGGGCCGGAAACAGGCTAAGACACAGTCTGAGTAGTTTAATCGTGATGGCGAGGACGCCCTGATATGAAAAAACAGTTGTTCCTGATGGCGGCCGGCGCCGCATTGGTTGCGTCAACGGCCTGTACATCCTCTGGCGGTGGCCAGCGTACGCCGGACGAGTTTCGCGTCGTCACCATGTCGCCGCTGACCGTCCCGCCAAACTACAAGCTGCGTCCGCCTTCTGCGGGTGGTGCGCTTCCGCCTGAACTGGACGGCTCACGCACGGAAACGACTGCGGCGTTTGGCGCAACGATTGGCCGGAATGCCAGCGCGTCTGAGAAGGCTCTCGTGGCTGCTGCGGGCGCGAATGCTGTCGATCCGATCATTCGCACCCAGGTCGACTACGAAGAGACCAAGACGATCCGCAAATCAACCAGCATTGCCGACCGGATCCTGTTCTGGCGCAATGATGATGAAGCCGCCGAAGAAATCGCGCTCGACAATGCGACGGGCGGCAATCCGGTCGTGATTGAACGCTCCAGCGAAGGCCCACGCATCAAGCTGCCGGGAACCTGATAAGACCAGAACCATGCGTCTGAAGAAAACCTGAGAGGAAACAAGCCCATGAAACGGATACTCACCGGGGGGCTTGTCGCGCTCTCGGTATTCGCCTCCAGCGCTGTTGCGGAAGAAAGCACCTGGTCGCCCAGCGTGTTCAGCCTCGACAATGGAATGGAAGTCGTTGTCGTGCCGGACCACCGCGCTCCGGTCGTGACCCATATGGTCTGGTACAAGGTTGGCGCTGTGGACGAGGCCGAAGGCAAGTCCGGCATCGCGCACCTGTTCGAGCATGTGATGTTCAAGGAGACCGACGATCTGGCACCGGGCGAGTTCGACAATATCGTCTCGCGCAATGGCGGCGTCAGCAACGCGTTCACCAGCTGGGACTACACGGCGTATTTCGAGCGGGTTGCGAAACAACATCTCGGCACGATGATGTCGCTTGAAGCCGAGCGCATGACCGATCTGATCATCAATGACGATCCGAACGGTCCGTTCATTTCCGAGCGTGATGTGGTGAAGGAAGAGCGTCGCCAGCGCATCGACAACAATCCCGGCGTGATCCTGCAGGAAATGGTCCTGTCAGAACTCTGGAAGGGCCATCCGTATGAGATCACGGTCATCGGCAAGATGGACGAAGTCGCCGCGCTGACTCCGGAAGACGGGATGAGCTTCTACAAGGAATATTACAGCCCCGAGAACGCAATCCTTGTCGTCGCCGGCGATGTCACGCCCGACGAAGTCCGGGCGCTGGCCGAAGAGCATTATGGCGCGATCGAGCCAACCGGAACGGCGCATGGCGAACGCAAATGGACGCCGGTGCCTCAGCTGACCGAAACAAAGGAGCTGGTCTATTCCGATCCGAAAGTGCGCCAGCCGAGCTGGAGCCGCTATTATTCCGGCACATCAGAAACCCGTGACCGGGAGCTGTCCTACGCGCTGGATGTCGGTCTGGAGGTTCTCGGCGGCGGCATGACCAGCCGTCTCTACCAGTCGCTAGTTGAAGGCCAGCAGATCGCGATCAATGCGAACACATTCGCCTGGACCACGCTGCATGATGAAGGTCCTGCGCTGATCACGGCAAGCCCGGCACCGGGCGTGTCGCTGGAGGATCTCGAAGCCGCCGTGATGGCGGAGGTGGAGAAGGTTCTGGCTGAGGGATTCACGGATGCTGAAGTCGAGCGCGCGCGCAACAAACTGGCCGCTCAGGCCATTTACGCGCGAGACAGCCAGTCCAACATGGCGAACACGTTCGGATCGACCCTGGCCCTCGGTGGTTCGATCGACGATGTCCTGAACTATCCAGATGCCATGCGTGCCATCACGACGGAGCAGGCGATCGCCGCCGTGCGCGAAGTGTTCGGGGCGGACCGTCATTACATTGAAGCACATCTGCTGCCAGCAGAGGGAGAATTCTGAGATGAAACCTTTTGACCTCATCATCGGCGCTGCCCTCGGACTGAGTGTTGCTGCATGTGCTTCGGTCGAGCCTGCGTCGACTGACGCAGACATCACGGCGGTTACCCCGCCGGTCGAATCGAGCGCAGACGATAGCGGCCTGAGCGTCGTCATTCACGAAGGCGATTTTGCCGAGATCCAGCAATTCACAACGCCGGGCGGTGTGTCCGTCTGGCTGGTATCTGAACCGTCCATCCCGATCCTGTCGGTTGCGATGGCATGGGAAGGCGGCGAAGCTGCAGATCCTGATGGCCTCGAAGGGCTGGCAGATGCCGTCGTCTATCACATGAACGAAGGCGCAGGCGATCTCGACTCGCTTGCGTTCCAGACGCGTATGGAAGAACTCAATATGAGTTTCGGATGCAGCGCGTCCAATGAATGGACGTCCTGTTCTGCATCCATGCTGACGGACAATGCCACAGATGCCATGGATCTTGTCGCAACGGCATTTGAAGCGCCCCGGTTTGACGAAGGCCCGTTCGCCAGGTTCGTGCGTGAGCAGGAGGTCTCGTTGAACACGCGAGAAACCAATGCGCGCTATCTGGCCGGCCGGGCAGAGGCCGCCGCGCTTTACCCTGACCATCCTTATGCGCGTGAGATTTCCGCGGAAAGCGTTGCTGCGCTGACGCCAGAACTCGCCAAGGCGCATATGCGCAATCTTATGGTGAAGGACCGGCTACTGGTGACGGCGGTTGGCGCTGTTACTCCGGAAGAACTGGCGCCGATGATTGATGCGGTTGCCGCGAACCTGCCTGACAGCAGTGATCTCCCGGTAACGCCGGAGATAGAATTCACAGCCGAGGACAAGTTCGAAACGATTGTCATCGATCTGCCCCAGCCGCAAAGCCTAGTCCGCTTTCTTGCGCCGGGTCTGGAGCGGGAGCATCCGGATTTCTTCACCGCTTACGTGCTCAACTACACATATGGCGGCGGTGGCTTCGGCAGTCGCCTGATGGAGTCGCTTCGCGTTCAGAAGGGCCTGACGTATGGCGTCTATACCGGCCTGTCCTATGATGAGAAGTATCAGAATTGGGGCGGTGGCGGCCAAACGCGGAATGAGAGCGTCGGCGAATTTGTCGCCGCGCTGAAAGAAGAGACCGCCCTCATCGCGGACCAGGGCGTTACGCCTGAAGAGCTGGCTGATGCCAAGGCATACCTGACAGGATCCTACCCGCTGGCATTTGATTCAAATGCCAAGATCGCCGGCCAGATGATGGGTGTACGGCAAGATGATCTGGGTGTTGACTATTTTGATCGCCGCAATGCGTTGATCGAAGCGGTTACGCTGGAAGATGTGAACCGTGTCGCTGCAGAGTATCTGCAACCGGACCGGCTCAGCTTCATCATAGTCGGACAGCCTGAAGGGCTGGAGTAACGCCCGGCCGGCCTAGTCTGCAGTCTTTCGAGGCGCGGACAGGCCGGTTGTCGCCGCGTCGAACACGCTCTCCCGATTGTATCGGTACAGCTCTGCCGGGCGGCCCCCGGTGCTGGTTTCCATTGCGCCGGTTCCGACAACGAAACCTGTCTTGTCCAGGGCACGACGGAAATTCTGGGTGTGCAGGGACAGACCCAGAATTCCCTCAACGGCTCTCTGGAGAGATGACAGCGTAAACCTGTCCGGCATCAGCTCGAACACGACCGGCCGGTATTTGATCTTGCCGCGTAGGCGGGAAATCGCGGTGGCGAGAATACGCCGGTGATCAGATGCCATCGGCTCACCCAGGCGAACGTCAGGTTCCGGTAGGCCTGCATCACGGGCGCACTCAATCACGAGACCGGCTTCATAAAGCAACTCGTATCGGTCGAGTACCCGTTCCTCAATCCAGCGCACGCCATCAAGCGCAAATGCGGCGCGGGCCCGTTCCAGGCGGCGTTCATTGCCTGCAGCCCAGGTCAACAGGCGCGGGGCGATGTGCGCGTCGATCAGGGCCGGGCGACCGCTACGATGATCTTCCCACGGAAAATACCGATACCAGGAATGCCAGCGGGCCTCGAACGAGTCATCAGCCGGGCGGGCCTCTGGTGTAAGGGCAAGGTAGCCAACTGAAATGACGCGCGCATTGGGCGCTGAGTCTGCCAGTGTGGCTTCCGGAGTTTCGCGATCCTTGTCTCCGAACGTGTAGAGTTGTTCGACATAGCCAAGTTCGAATCCCGTCTGTTCGCGCACCCAGCCGCGCAGTGACAGGTCGAACGTCCGATGGCGGTCAGGATCGAATGCACCAAAGGGCAGGGCGTCTTCGCCAGTCTCGCGCTGTGTGATCAATACGCGGGGCGCGTCGCCTTCGACAGCAACCATCACGGCGGACAGTCCAATCAGCAAAGGCGATGACAGCGGCATCAGGATGTCTCCAGCAATTTGTTGATCTGTGCGTAGCGCTTCATGAACGCGGCCTGCGCATCCGGAACCGACTTTGGCGAAAGCTTCAGTTTTGTTCCTTCCGGGGGCTTTCCAAACAACCGGTTCGCTTCTTCTTCGGAAAACCCGGCCAGTTGAATGGCCTCGGCCCAGGCGCAGATCAGGTCGGCTCTCTTGATTAGGCGCTTCAGCCTTTGCGGCGTAACGGGACGCAGGCCAAAACGAATATGGATCGCTTCCTGCAGTCGTGCCTCGATTGTCTTGTAGCTTTCCCCCAACAGCGCCTTGAAGGGCGAGATCATGTCGCCAATCACATATTCAGGGCTGTCATGAAGCAACGCCGTCAGGCGGTGTTGCGGCGTCAGATCCGGTTGAAGCTTGCAGCAGATGTCTTCCACGAGAACGGAATGTTCGGCCACTGAAAATGCGTGTTCGCCGCGCGTCTGGCCATTCCACCGCGCGACCCGCGCAAGACCATGGGCAATATCCTCGATTTCCACATCCATCGGGGAGGGATCGGCCAGGTCGAGTCGGCGCCCCGACAACATGCGTTGCCAGACGCGAGGGGCCTTAACAGATTGCTTCGCGCGAGAGGTCATCACCACCTTATTTAAAGCTTTGGAAAGACAGGTAAAGAAACGAGGGCATTCCGGTTACGAACTCGTCCCTTTTTGGCCCTAATCGGCAAATGCGCTGTTAAGGCGTTTGGGGCAAAAAGGTCTCATGAACAAGGGCCGCGTTCAGGCATTCGCGGCCTTTCCTGCTACTGAGGTGACCATGCTGGATTCTTTGACAACTGTTGTATCTTCCCAAGCGATTGCGTTCGGGGTTCTGCTCATAGGATGCAGCATTGTCGTCGTAGAAGCCGTTCGCGCCAGCAAGGAAATCCTTTGGGGCGACATGTTCATGGATGATCTGGACGATTAGTCCGGTCGGGCCTGATCAGGCCGTTTTTTCCACAAACACGGTACCGGCGGAATATCCAGCGCCGAAAGAGCAGATCAGGCCGCGTTCGCCCGGCTTGAAGTCGCCTGAGTATTTATGAAACGCGATGATGGAGCCTGCCGACGACGTGTTGGCGTAGGTGTCCAGCACGGTCGGGCTCTCTTCGTCCGTTGCCTCACGCCCCAGAACCTTGGATGAAATCAGGCGGTTCATGTTTGCGTTGGCCTGATGCAGCCACATCCGGCGCAGATCGGTCGGCGCGATGTTCAACTCACCCAATTGTTCGCCGATCATAGCAGCCACCATTGGCACCACTTCCTTGAAAACCTTGCGGCCTTCCTGAACGAATAGCTTGTCCGGCGCATCAATGCCTTCCGGTGCAGCGCGGTTCAGGAATCCGAAATTGTTGCGGATGTTGTTGGAGAACTGGGTCTTCAGCTTGGTGCCGAGAATTTTCCAGTGCCCGACCGGTGCGATGCTGACGTCTTCCACGAGTACGGCAGTAGCGACGTCGCCAAAGATGAAGTGACTGTCGCGATCCGTAAAGTTCAGATGCCCAGAACAGATTTCAGGATTGACCATGAGCACGGATTTCGCGCTGCCGGAGCGCACGAAATCCGCGGCGGTCTGGATCCCGAAGGTGGCCGAGGAGCAGGCGACATTCATATCGAATGCGAAGCCGCCACAGCCGAGTGCGTCCTGAACTTCGACAGCCATCGCCGGATAGGCGCGCTGCATGTTGGAGGCGGCGCAGATGACAGCGTCCACGTCTTCGGGTTTGCGCCCGGCGCGCTCAAGCGCATCCTTGGCGGCTTTGACGGCAATCTCAGCGAGTACGGAAATCTGTTCGTTCGGGCGCTCCGCTATGCGGGGGGCCATGATGTCCGGGTTCAGCACGCCGGTTTTGTCCATCACGTAGCGGGACTTGATGCCCGAAGCCTTTTCGATGAACTCGACGGATGAGTGGGTTTTCGGTTCCAGCAGGCCGGCGGAAATATCCGCTTCGCGTTCCCGGTTCCAATTGTCGGCCCAGGTATTGTAGCTGTCGACCAGTTCCTTGTTGGAAATGGAATTGGGAGGCGTCCAGAGTCCTGTCGCCGAAATCACCGGTGTATTCATGCCTGCCCTCTAATTCAGAACGGCCCATGCTCTGGCCAGTCCTGCTCGGTCTGTAATGATTTGTTTATGGACCAGTTTTGGTCGACTTATCCAGTAATGCAAGTGTCCTTGGCTGTACCTAATCGGGCAGGCGCAGTCCGGAATCCGTAGTTTGCCGCGCATCATCACGCGAGATCCCCTGCGCTTCGAGAACGGCCTGACGTTCTTCCGCGGCGCGGTCACGTTCCGCGCGGGAAGCGGCATCGCGCTCTTCGCGGGCTTCCAGTAAGGCCACTTCGGTTTCAATGCAGCGATCGCGTGTTTCCGGATCTGGTGCAGTCCGGCAGCGGCTCCAGGCCTCAGCCCGTCGTGCGCTGTCGCCGGATGATGAGGCGCAGGCCATCAAGGTTGGCAGCGCGATCAGGGCGGCGGCAATCATTGGGGCTTTCATCAATCACATCTCCTGAACGGCCTTGTGTCGGGGACAGGATACATCATGGTCGTTGACCATGCCAACCGCTTGCGCCCACGCGTACACAATGGTTGGGCCCACAAATTTGAACCCGCGTTTCTTCAGGTCTTTGGACATGCTGGCGGACCAATCTGTCTGTGTCGGCGCGTCTCGGAAGTGTTTCCAGCGGTTCACGATGGGCGCGCCGCCGACAACTTGCCAACAATAGTCAGAGAAGCTGTCACCGGCTTCTTCCATCGCAAGGAACGCCTGGGCATTGCCAATTACGGCGTCTATTTTCTTCGGGCTCCGAATGATGCCGGGGTTTTTCAGCGCCTTGGCGGCGCGAGCCGGCGTCCAGCGTGCCAGTTTTTCAGGGTCAAAATCATCGAACTCTTTGCGTATGCTGTCGCGCTTTCGCAGGATCGTGATCCACGAAAGGCCAGCTTGCATGCCGTCGAGTTGCAGCTTTTCCCACAAGGCGCGTCCGTCACGTTCCGGCACGCCCCATTCGGTGTCGTGATATGTGCGATAGAGTTCGTCCGATGGCGGGGCCCAGGCGCAGGGATACGTGTCAGTCATCTGCTGGCTCCGCGATGTGGCTATCGACTTCGGCGCGTTGCCATTCCGCCAGCTCGAATGTCACTGGCGCGCCATTGCAGGTGAATGCAAGTCCATCCTGCTCCGCCTTGGCGAGACGATCGGTGCGGATCAGCGCAAGTCCGGCTGAACCGGCCACACTGGTGAGGGTGCCTATGGGGGCGCCTGCGACGATGTCTGCGCCCGCTTCCAGGGCTTCGCCACTCACCTTCACGGTGCGCTTGCGAATCTTGCCCTTCCGCTTCATGCGGCTGGCAACTTCCTGCCCGACGAAACAGCCTTTCTTGTAGTCGATGCCCGACATCATATCCATGTTGATATCCGTCGGAAAAACTTCGGCTGCGCGATAGTCTGCGCCCCATTCCGGCACGCCTGCCGCGATCCGGGCAGCATACCAGTCCTCTTCGGGCATTTCGATTGCGGAGACACCGGCGGGCGTGATGGCCCTGTGCGGCATCTGCGGCGAGCGGACATCGATCCAGCTGCCCTCAGTGACGACATCATCGGTCAATCGGTCAATCGTCACATCATTGCGCATCCTGAACATTTTCAGGCGCTTCTCGAGATCATCCGCCGCGTCCACGTGGACATCCAGATAGATGTTTTCCAGTGCCAGCATGGCCAGATAATCTGCGATTACCTTGCCTTGCGGTGTCAGCAACGCGCCGTAGCGCATTTCACCTGTCTGCCAGTTGTCGACAGAATGCGTGACCGTACGGCCCAGCAGGTGAAGCATGTCAGGGCCGGTCAGGCGAATGATGGCGCGTTGGGGAAGAATGCGTTTCATCTGCTTGTTGTAAGTATGGCACCGGGTCTTCTCAAGACCGGCATTCCATTCATGGCTCAGGAAAACCTCTCTTGACTTAGGCCGCGCAGAGTCACACCCCATTCCCCATGACCTATGATCTGATCCTGAAAGGCGGCACCGTCGTTTCTCCCGGCGGCATGGCGCAAACCGACATCGGCGTGAAGGGCGAGCGCATTGCCCATATCGGCGACCTGACCGGCGTGGATGCCGGGGAAATCTACGACGCAACTGGCCTGCATATCCTGCCCGGTGTGATCGATAGCCAGGTCCACTTCAGAGAGCCGGGACTGGAGCACAAGGCAGACCTTGAGACCGAAGCCAGGTCTGCTGCGCTTGGTGGTGTGGTCGCCGTGTTCGAGATGCCGAACACAAACCCGTCCACGATCACGCCTGATGCGTTGACCGACAAGCTGGCCCGCGCGAAGGGACGGATGGATACCGACCATGCGTTTTATGCTGGCGCGACACATGACAACACAGATGTGTTGCCAGAGATGGAACAGATGCTCGGCTGCTGCGGTGTGAAGGTCTTCATGGGCGCGTCTACCGGAGATTTGCTCATTCAGGATGATGAAGGCGTTGAAGCCGTATTGCGCGCCATCAAGCGACGTGCCGCGTTCCATTCGGAAGACGAGTATCGACTTGAGGAACGCCGCAGCCTGGCAGTGCAGGGCGACTGGCAAAGCCATATCGTGGTCCGCGATGTCGAGGCGGCCGTCAGCTCCACGCGACGCCTGTTGCGCCTTGCCCGCAAGACCGGAAAGCGCATCCACGTGCTGCACATTTCGACGGCTGAGGAAATGGAGCTGCTGCGCGATGCGAAAGATCTGGCGAGCGTCGAAGTCCTTCCGAACCACCTGACCCTTGCCGCGCCTGATTGCTATGAGCGCCTCAAAGGCTTTGCCCAGCAGAACCCGCCTGTGCGCGAACAGCGCCATCAGGACGGTCTGTGGCGTGCATTGAATGCCGGGATTGTGGATGTGCTGGCGACCGATCACGCCCCGCATACGCGTGAGGAGAAGGAGCGCCCTTATCCCGCGTCACCATCCGGCATGCCGGGCGTGCAGACGCTTGTGCCGGTGATGCTGACCCATGTGAACAATGGAAAGCTCAGCCTGCAGCGCTTTGTCGAACTGACCAGCGCGGGCCCGCAGCGCGTCTTTGGCCTGGCTGACAAAGGCCGGATCGCGGAGGGCTATCATGCGGACTTCACGGTGGTGGACCTGAAGCGCAAGGAAACCATCACGCATGACTGGACCAAGTCCAAATGCGGATGGACGCCTTATGATGGCTTTGAAGCCACAGGGTGGCCTGTTGCGACCATCATCCGCGGCGGCTTCGTCATGCGCGATGGTGAGATTGTGAAGAAGGGAGGCGGCCAGCCAGTCCGCTTCAACGAAACGCTGGAGCCGATGAACTGAATTCCGGCGCAGCTGGAGCGGGGCGCATGAAAAAAGAGCGCAAGGGCCTGAACCGGATTCTGTTCTGGTTGTATGAGGGGACAGGGCGGTGGCCGTTCCTGTTTCGCTGGGCGATGCTGGCGTTCGACGTCATCACGATCGGGTATTTCCTGTGGGCACCGTTTGACCAACGTGATCGCGCGCATTTCGCGATCGATTATGTGATTGGCGGTGTCATCCTCGCGGACCTGCTTGCGCGGTTCTACATCGCGCGGCACCGCTGGAACTTCGTCATTCGGCCCATCAACATCGCAGACCTTGTTGTGGTGGTGACGATGTTTGCGCCGCTGCTTGTATCGAACTTCGCATTCCTGCGTGTTCTGCGTGCGGTGCGTGCGATCCGCGCATTTACATTCATCAAGCGTGTGAAGGTCATTACGCCCTTCTTCCAGCGACACGAACGGATCATCGACAAGGTGACCAATCTGGTTGTGTTCGTCTTCATCATGGCGGCCTTGGTCTACTCAACGCAGGTGGGCATCAATGACGGCATCCACACCTATATCGACGCGCTGTATTTCACGGTAACCAGCCTTACCACGACCGGATATGGCGATGTGCTGATGGTAGGCCCCGGCGGGCGGCTGCTCTCCATCATCGTCATGGTGCTCGGCCTGACACTGTTTCTGCAGCTCTTGCGCACCATTGTGGAGCCGCGGGACAAGGTGGAGCAGGAATGCGAGGAATGCGGCCTGCGCTTTCACGAACGTGATGCGGTGCATTGCAAGCATTGCGGAGAAGTGATCCATATTCCCACAACTGGTTTCGGTTAAGCCGGACGCATAAAACACAACGGGAAGAAACGCTCACATCATGCCAGACACCTCGGATATACCTTTCCGCGAAGTTCCGTATCTGCCTCTGAAGCTGGAAGTTGACCGCAGGCCTGACGGCACGATCTATCTGGACAATGGCCAACCGCTGAAGGCCTGTCCGCCCCACATGCTGGCGCCATTGGTTCATTGGGCGGAGCACAGGCCGGACACTGTCTGGTTGGCTGAGCGCGATCCAGAGACTCCAGCCGCAGAAGGCTGGAACACGCTGACTTATGCGGCTGGGCTCGACTCAGTTCGCCGCCTTGCGCAGGGGTTTCTCGATGCGTGCGCCGGACAGGACGCGCCACTGATGATCCTGTCTCGTAACTCCATCGCAAATGCGCTGGTCATGTATGCTGCGATGTGGGCCGGCAGCCCGGCTGTGCCCGTGACACCGGCCTATGCGCTGCTAAGTGAAGATCTGGGCCGCCTCAAATACATTGATGGCCTGACGCTGCCGAAATTCATCTATGTTGAAGACGGCGCGGATTATCAGCGCGCGCTCGACGGGCTGGATCTTGAGGGAAGGCTCGTCATCTATAGCGGGCGCGCACCAGAGCGCTGTGACGCCGTGCGACTGGAGCAATTCATGCGCGCACCGACGGAAGCGGTGCAGGCGGCATATGACCGGCTGACCCCTGACACGGTCGCCAAATACATGATGACGTCCGGGTCCACCGGAGAGCCAAAAGCCGTCATCAATTTGCAGGGCATGGTGGCATCCAATGCCCGCATGATCCGCTCGGTCTGGGATGAGGAGCGCCTGGACGAGATCACTGGCGGGCCACAGGTGATGTGTAACTTCCTGCCGTGGAGCCACACTTACGGCGCGCATTCCATCCTGCACAACATGCTCGACTGGGGCGGCACGCTTTATATTGACCAGGGCGCGCCGACCCCCGCGCGCCTGCCTGAAATGCTACGCAATCTGAAAGAGGTTTCCACAACCCAGCACACGACAGTCCCGGCGGCGTGGGCAGCGCTCGCTACCGAGTTGGAGCGTGATGATCAGCTGGCGGAGGTGTTTTTCAAGCGCCTCGTCTGCATGGCTTATGGTGGGGCATCCATGGGGCAGGACATTTATGAGCGCATTCAGTCGGTTGCTGTGCGCATTACGGGCGAACGTATTTCGCTGTCGGCTGGGTACGGGGCGACCGAAACCGCGCCGACAGCCTCCAACGTTCACTGGCCGAATGATCGCATGGGCCTCATCGGCCTGCCCCTGCCGGGCAACACTTTCAAGATGGTGCCAAATGCAGACAAGATGGAATTGCGCGTGAAAGGCGTGAACGTCACGCCGGGCTATTTCCGCAATGAAGCCAAGACTGCAGAGGCGTTTGACGAGGAAGGCTTCTACAAGCTTGGTGATGCGGTTAAGTTTGTGGACCCGGATGCGCCAGAGCGCGGGCTTGCGTTTGACGGTCGCACTGCCGAGGAATTCAAGCTGGCAAATGGCACATGGGTGTCTGCGGGAACCGTGCGCGTACAGGCGGTTGCGGCGACGGGCGGCGCGCTTTCAGATGCAGTCGTTTGTGGCCTGAACCAGAATGACATCCGGCTCCTCGGCTTCCTCAACGAAGCATGGTGCAAGCGTCTTGTGGGAGACGATCTGCCAGCCGACGCGCTGATCCGGCACCCGGCCATACATGAAAAGATTTGCGAAGGTCTGGCGGCGCACAACAAGGCGCACCCCAATGTCTCGGCGCGCGTGGCGCGGGTCTTGTTGCAGGCCATCCCTCCGCTGGCGGACAATGGAGAGATCACCGAAAAGGGATACATCAACCAGTCCCGTACACAGGCCTTGAGGCAGGACCAGGTGGATCTTCTCTACAAGGATACGGGCGACCTGCCTGACAATCTCCTGATTTTGTAACGAACTCCATTCAGATCAAAGAACACAACAAGGGATACCGGATGACTGACCAGCCAATACAGACCATGACGGGTGCGGAAGCACTTGTTTCCACGCTGGCCGATCACGGCGTGACCGCCTGCTTCGCCAATCCGGGCACCTCGGAAATGCATCTGGTGACGGCGCTGGACCACGAACCACGTATCAAGTCGACACTCTGCCTGTTCGAAGGCGTGGCGACGGGCGCAGCTGATGGTCATGCCCGTGTGACCGGTATGCCAGCCATGACCTTGTTGCACCTTGGTGCGGGATACCTGAATGGCGGAGCGAACATCCACAATGCCCGCAGGGCCTGGACGCCGATGGTGAATGTGATTGGTGACCACGCTGTGCCACACCAGCGCTTTGATGCGCCATTGGCCTCTGACGTGGTTGGAATGGCGGGGCCGAATTCCCGCTGGATCAAGTCGGCAGACTCTGTTGCTCAATCCGGCGACCTCGCGGCGCAGGCGTGGGAGGCGAGCTTCGGTCCGGAGCCTGGTCCGGTGTCTCTCATTCTGCCGGCCGACACGGCCTGGCTGGAAGGCGGAAAGCCGGGGGCCAAACGCGCACGGCCATCCTTGCGTGCCCCCGACGCGGCGCTGATTGAAGCCGCCGCCGCGGCTGTGAAGTCCGCCAGCAAGCCCGTCATCATCATCAATGGTACCGCGTTGACCGACGCTGGTCTGGCGCAGGCCGCACGCGTGAAGGCCGCAGGGGTTCGTGTGCTGACGGATACATTTTTCCCGCGTCAGTCGCGCGGTGCGGGCAGGTTCGTGCCAGACCGGATGCAGTATTTCGCGGAAGGTGCCATGGCCGATCTTGAAGGGTCGGACCTTATGCTGATCGCGGGGACACAAGTGCCGGTGGCGTTTTTCGCGTATCCGGGCAAGCCAAGTGTTCTGGTTCCTGACGGTTGTACGCCGATGACGATTGGCGGGCCGGATACCGATAGCGCCGCAATCCTCGCAGCACTGGCCGACGCGCTCGGCATGAAAGAGGCGGCGCCTGTTGCTGAGCTGGACCTGCCGGGGGCTCCGAATGGCGCACTGAATGCCGCCGCCATTGGCGCATCCATTGCCCGTCATATGCCTGAAGGGTGTTTCGTTTCAGACGATGGCGTTTCCAATGGGTTGCCCAGTTTCCTGATGACGCAGCGCGCGCGTCCGCATGACTGGATGATGTTGACGGGCGGTGCGATCGGCCAGGGCATGCCGCTGGCGCTGGGGGCCTCGCTCGCCGCCCCTGATCGAAAGACGCTTTGTATCACCGGCGACGGCGCGGGCATGTATACCAACCAGGCGCTTTGGAGCATGGCGCGGGAAGGCGCGAACGTGGTGAATGTTGTATTTGTCAACCATTCCTACCGCATTCTGAATATCGAACTTGCGCGGACGGGCGCCGGCAATCCCGGGCCGGCGGCTCAGGAATTGCTTGGTCTTGGTCATCCGGAAATTGATTGGGTGAAGCTGTCTGAAGCCCAAGGGGTGCCAGCGGTGAACGCGACAACAGCCGAAGAGTTTGACACTGCGCTTGAGCGCGCCTTCGCAGAAGATGGCCCGCGCTTGATTGCGGCGCACGTCCCGGCGCGTTAGCCGCAAGAAAAAAAAGGGCGATACAACGGCCAGTCGTATCGCCCATTCTTCAGATGTTCGGAGGAGATCTAGTAGCGCGCTGAAAAGCGGACGCCATAGGTTTCCGGTGCGCCGTAGAGCGACACCTCATCGCCTGCGAACGGGATGATGCTGACGCGATAGAGTTCATCAGAGATGTTCTTGCCCCAGATCGTTGCCGTCCAGCGGCCATCAGCGGCTGCGATGCCGATGCGACCATTCAGAAGACCGTAGCCCGGCTCTTCATTGTGATTGTCCGGACCCCAGAACATCTGGTCCTGATAGGAGTAGTTCAGGGCTGCGATGAAGTTCAGATCATCCGTCAGACGATGGTCGATATCGGCGCCGATTGTGTACTGGAAGTCAGGCGTTCTCTGGAGCTGGTTGCCGCTATAGTCGATCCCGCGAAGTGGATCGATATAGTCCTTGTACTCTGTATCAAGGAAGGATCCAGCCGCGAACAGGGTCAGCCATTCCGTTGGCAGGACACGCACTTCATACTCGACACCCTTGATCGCCGCGTCCGCAGCATTTGCCACAACCAGCGTCAGATTGACGTCGTCCAGCAGCTCCACCTGCAGATCAGTGAAGTCTGTGTAGAAGGCAGCAAGGTTGGTGCGAAGGCGATTGTTGAACCATTCAGCCTTGAGGCCGATCTCGTACGTGGAGGCTGATTCAGGGTCGTATGGCGTGGACGCCGCGATGGCGTTCGCGGTCGCGCCCTGCCAACCGCCACCCTTGTAGCCGCTGGCATAGGAGGCATAGATCAGCGCGTCGTCAGTGGGTGTCCAGTTCAGGGCCACTTTAGGTGTGAACTCAGACCATTCCTCGCTTTGCACCACATCATACTCTTCCTGAAGTGGCGCCGGCGACAGGATGTCGCCGGGCAAGCCGTAGTCCAGGATCACGGCGCGCGTATCGAGGTCTTTCTTGTCGTGCGTGAAGCGACCGCCCACAGCAAGCGTCAGGTCGGGCGTGATGTCGTATTCGACTTCGCCGAAGGCTGCGTAGCTGGCTGTGTCGCTGTAACCGAGATAGATGTTGTCGCCATCGAGGGAGTCCCGCGTGCCGCCCGGGCCGCCTGGCAGGAAGGATGTGGCCGTATTACGGGATACGCGTTTCACGTTTTCGTCGAGGTAGTAGAGGCCGGCCACCCAGCGGAACGCATTGTCCTGCGAAGACGCGAGACGCAGTTCCTGTGTGACACCCTGGTACAGCTCGTGCTGGGTCAGCGTACTATCGGTGATGGAGGGCGGGGAGCCCGCACCGGCCTGAGTCCAGCGACCATCGCCCTGTCCATAACGGTAGGCGGCAAGATAGACGAGCGACATCTCGCCGATATCCCATTCGACGCGGCCGGTCAGGCCAGCGGTATCGCGATCAGCATACTGATCGTAGGGGGAAACGTTGACGCGCGGATCTTCCGGAATGTTCGGCGTGATGAAGCCAAAGCCTGGTGTCTTCGGGTCGTCAACTGCGTGACGGGACGGGCCGCCCGCGCGATCCTGACTGTAATCTGCAACAACAGACACGAATACGGTGTCCGATGCGTCCCAGTTGACTGAAAGTCGCCCGGCTGTTGAGTCCTTGTCCTCAAGGTCCTGGCCCGTGATGATATTCTTGGCGTAGCCATCATGCGTTTCGCGGAACAAGGCGAGGCGGGCAGAGACAGTGTCGGTTACGGGGCCGGTGACGAATCCTTCTGCGAGAACGCTGGAATAGTTCCCGACAGAGACAGAGCCGCCCGCATCAAATTCGTCCTGAGGGGCTGCGGTGATCAGATTGATCGCGCCGCCGACGATGTTCTTGCCGAACAGGGTGCCTTGCGGGCCGCGCAGAACTTCCACGCGGGACAGGTCAAAGATGGGAGGTGTGGCAGAGCCGCGGCGACCGACATAAACCTCGTTGAGGAATGTGCCGATGGACGGGTCAGCTGTCGCACCGTTCAGGCGGACGGACCCAACGCCCCGGATGAACATTTCCGATTCCATGCTGTTCTGCGATTGGAATGTGAAGCTGGGAACCTGGAGCGCGATTTCGGAAAGATCCGTGATCTGCTCATCGCGAAGTTGGTCGCCACCGATACCGGTCACGGCGATCGGAACATCCTGCAGGCTCTCTTCGCGTTTACGCGCGGTAATGACCAATTCGTCCAGCATGAGCTGCCCGGATTCAGATGCTGTGGTGGTGTCTTCCTGTGCCCAGCTCGTGGCGGGCATGAATAGGCCAAGGGCTGCCGAAGCGACGGCTGAGTACAGCACACCTCTGGTCAAACGCGTTTGCGCCATAACTTACTTCCTCCCGAATATTATCTGTAAGTTTTATTAAGCAAGCTTCTCAATCGGGCGGACTTTCTTGTCAAGCCTGCTGTTATTGGAATTCGTGAGGGCTTCGAGAAAGAAATGGATTGCATAACCATTCCTTTGTGGCGCGGAAGCTTTGAGCGTTGCGGATAGCGTGCGGGCGGCGACTCAGGGCGACACGCCGCGAATGCAGGCATCATCCCGAAGTACAGAGCAAAGTATATGCGATGAATCGTACCGCCAAAACTGGGCCTTGGGCGACTATATCGAACACGGTATCGCTAACAGAATTCCGGGTATTATTGCCTGCCGCGTTCGAGGTCTTCCTCGATCTTGATCTCGACCGGCTCACCAATCAGGCGGTGACGATAGACCTGTGTGTTCTCCAGGACACGCTGGACATAATTTCGGGTTTCGGAGAACGGGATGAACTCTACCCAGTCGATCGGGTCGACTTGTCCCGTACGCGGATCGCCGTAATCCTTGATCCATTGGCGCGGACGGCTTGGACCGGCATTGTAGGCCGCCGCAGTCATGATGTAGCTGCCATTGAAGCGGGAGAGCAGCGTATCGAGATGCTGGCCGCCCAACGTCATGTTGTAGCCCGGATCATCCGTCAGCCAGGACGTGCGATATGGCAAGCCGCGCAGACGGGCCTCATTGCGGGCGGTGGCCGGCATGAACTGCATCAGGCCGCGCGCGCCGACATGGCTGATGGCATTCGGGTTCATCTCGCTTTCCTGACGCGACAGCGCCAGCATGAGCGGGCGCTCCACTTGCGGCTCGCGGAGCAAGGGATACGCCACGACCGGATAGGCTGCATCGGTTGAGACGATGCCCTTGGCAAGTCCGGCTTTCGCGCCGCGAACGCCCACATCCGGCACCTGGTATTCCGTCGCAAGACGGGCAAGCAGCAGGTATTCCGCTTCCGTTTCCAGCAGGTCGTCCAAATGGTAGGCGAACTCGCGGAAGAGGCGCTCCTCTCCGCTTTCACCGAGCAGGCGAAGGGCCGCAACCATGGGGCGCGCTTCGAAAGCTTCGATCTCTTCTGGCGTCGGTTCGGCGGTTTTGGGGAATGAGAGTTTCTTGTCCTCGAGGCGCTCTGCAGCAAGCTGGCCGTAATAGGTGAATTTGTGCTCGGCCGCTGCCGTGTAGTCGGTGCGCGCGGCGTTAGATTCGCCAAGTGCATCCCGTGCCCGGCCCGCCCAGTATTTGCCGCGGGCAACACTGATCGGAGTCGACACGCCGTCAGCCATTGTCTCGAAATGCTGAAGGCTGCGATCAGCGTCATTATTCAGGCGCAGGGCAATCCAGCCAGAAACCCATTCGGCTTCAGCAAAGTCGCCGCCGCTTTCCATGCCGTGCGGCGAGGCGAGTTGATACGCGCGGGACCAATTGCCGTCCTTCAGATCCGAGCGAATGGCGATATTGCGTTCGTCCCAGAGCCGGGAGCGGCCCGCTTCCGGAACTTTATTGCCATCAATACCCGTCAGCAATGGAGTCGCGACGTCCTGATTGCGCAATTTCTGGCGACGCCATTTGGCGCGTTCGTAGAGAAGCCCGGGATTGTCCTGAAGGTGCGACGGCACCGCGTCGACGAGCGCGTCGACATTGCGAGACCGTGCGGCAAGGCCGATGCGCGCATCGACCAGTTTTCGATAGTCGTTGGTCAGTAGGTATTTCAGGTTCGATGCGGCGGTACGCTGATTGGTCCAGAGCAGGAATTCAACGCGGGCGCGGTGGTCGTCCTGGGTCAGTTGTTTGCCGTATGTCGCCAGGACTTCGCGCTCTACCGCGCGTTCCATGGAATTGTTGTGCCAGGCGTCGCGGACGGCTTCCAGCGCCTTGCCGGGCTCGCCGATTGCCCGCCAGCTGTCCGCCAACGCGATCTTGCCCGCGCCTGTGATGGGGCCGGACGCGGTGAGCCAGTCGATACGTTCCTTGTGGCTGTAGGAAGATTCGCCGATGATTTCCTCGGCGCGGCGACGCATGGCCGTGCGCTTTGGCCAGTCTTCCAGTTTGTCCAGCGCAAAGGATACTTCCGAGAAGTTCATGCCCGGAACACCGCGGCTTGCCCGGATCCACATGATCAGGTTTCTAACGTCGGCATCCGAGGCCTGTGTTTGCAAATGCGCCACTGCGGGCCAGTCATACCCATCCGCTGCCCGGAGCGCCTTGTGAAGGATTTCCGCGTTTCTGGCATCCGTGACCGATGACACATAGGGGCGGTCAGGTTTCAGGCTGGGAGCTTCCGGCACGGCAGCCGCCGCAGCGGCCTGTGACAGGGCGGCAAGAGAGGCAATAATGGCAACGGGTCGCATCATGAAACGGCTCAGCAGAGTTTATTTCTTGGCCAAAGCGTGAGAAGGCATTGGCGATTCATACTCGATCAAACCAAACAACACCTGAATCGCGGCAAATTTACGATGTTCCATGGCTCAATCCCAGCGCTCGTCACACCCTTCAAGAACGGAGCCGTTGACCGGGACGCGTTTGCGGCACTGGTAGAGCGCCAGATTCAAGGCGGTTCCAGTGCGCTTGTGCCGGTCGGCACGACGGGTGAGACCTCCACACTTTCAACGCAAGAGCATAAAGATGTCGTAACGCTTTGTGTTGAAATTACCAAAGGCCGCGTGCCCGTGATTGCCGGGGCCGGGGCCAACGCCACAGATGAGGCGATCGAACTGGTCGAACATGCGAAGGCTGTTGGCGCTGATGCAGCGCTTGTCGTCTGCCCTTATTACAACAATCCCAATCAGGACGGCCTTGAGGCCCATTTCCGCGCCATCAATGACGCCGTGGCGATGCCGGTCCTGCTTTATAACGTACCTGGCCGCACAATTGTCGATCTGGCGCCAGACACCGTCGCGCGCCTCGCCCAGTTGCCGAACATTGTCGGCATCAAGGATGCCACAGGCGACATGGAGCGCGTCAGCCAGCACGCCGCGGCTATCCCTGACGGCACGCAATTCGTTCAATTGTCCGGCGATGACCCTAGCGCGCTCGGCTATCTGGCCATGGGCGGAATGGGCTGCATCTCCGTCACTGCGAACGTCATGCCGGAAGCCTGCGCCGCCATGCACAAGGCTTTCCACGCTGGAAAGCTGGACGAGGCCCGCGCCATTGAGCGCAAGCTGATCACGCTTCACAAGGCGATGTTCTGCTCACCTTCGCCGGGGCCGGCCAAATATGCGCTTTCGAAACTCGGGCTATGCACCGATGAGGTGCGCTTGCCGATCACAGCGCCATCTGCAGAAAAGCGGGCCGAAATTGATCAAGCCATGGCGCTTGCGGGCCTGAACGCCTAAATCAGGGCGATGGCAAAGAAAAGTCAGACAAAGGGCCGCTCGGATGGGCTGGTCGCGGAAAACCGCCGCTCCCGCCGCGATTATGCGGTCGAGGACACGCTGGAGGCTGGCATCATGCTGGTCGGGTCAGAGGTGAAATCCCTGCGCGAAGGCAAGGCGAATATCGCGGAAGCGTATGTCAGCCCGGAAGATGGCGGGCTCTACCTGATCAATGCGGACATCCCGATCTACAACGCCGCGAACCGCTTCAATCATGAGCCGAAGCGCAAGCGGAAGCTGCTCGTGTCAAAGCGCGAACTGGCAAAGCTGTCGCAATCCGTCGACCGGGCCGGGCGTACGATTGTGCCGCTGAAGCTCTATTTCAACGAACGCGGCATCGCCAAACTCCTCATCGGCCTCGCCACCGGTCGCAAGAGCCATGACAAGCGCGACGTCGAGGCTAAACGCGACTGGCAGAGACAAAAGGCACGGATCCTGAAAGAGGGCTGAGGCCTACGTTTCAGGCGGCGCGCAGTTTCCCGCCGCGAAGCCTCAGCAGGCCCTGCCAGACAATCAGCGCGATCAAGGGCGCAAAGGCCAGCAGGAAGGGCCAGGCGGTCTGGTTGAAGCCTTCGGGAAACACTTGTGGCTGCCCCAGGAAAAGTGAGCCGGATGCGATGAACATCGAGAAGCACATGCGCCAGAGGTGGCGGGAAATGCGCGCCGTGTAGGACAGCGCCTGTCGCAGGATCACGTTCAACTCGCCAAACGCGGCGATACTTCCAGCGACAATGAACAGGATGAAGGCCTGGGGCGGCGAGCCATCTACGGTGCCGCTTGGGCTGTTCGCGCCCATATGCATGAACACAACGCCCATCAGGGTGATGCCGAGCGCTGTCACCAATCCTGTATAATGCCGCCAATTGACCCGGACAGGGCCGCGCTGGCGAACTGTGAGCAGAGCCGTGATGAGCAGGTACAAGGCCAGGATGCCGGCCACGAAATTCGGTCGCTGGCCCTCTTCAAGGAACGGCGCAACGCCTGCGCCGATCAGATAGGTGATGAACATCGAAACGAAGAAGACTTTTCCCGCGAGGCGGTGCAAGGCCCGGCCTTTACGCGCGGCAATCGCTGCGACGCCGGATACGAGCCCCACCGCGCCGCCACCAATATGGGCATAAAGCAGGGCATCCGTGGCGAGCTTGATCCATAGGGGCGCGTCCGGATCAACTTCGAGCTTTGCGGCATGCGCGACACCGGTGCTGAGAAAAACCATTGCGAAAACGCATGTGAGCAGCGGAGCGGCATTTCTAGGCATCGGACAGTCCTTTATCGAATAACGATATTATCGATAAACGGAAAGTGCGGCGATTGCAACTCCCTTAGGCAGGATCGGTCACACCCTTCGCCATTGCGAACACATCCTCGAACATCTCCGCCGTCAGGCGGCCGGTATTCGTGTTGTAGCGGCTGCAATGATAGGACGAGATCAGCGAGAGCGGTTGGCCTTCGAACGCCACATCGTAGTGCGTGCCGTGACCGAAGGGGTAATCCTTCAGCTTCAGGCCCAGCGTGCGCACCGTGGAATCATGGGAAATCTTGCCGAGGCAGATCATCGCCTTCAGCTTCGGCAGCGCCGCGATGCGGGCTGACAGGAAGGGCCGACACTGATTGATTTCCGCGCCAATCGGCTTGTTCTGCGGAGGCACACAGCGCACGGCATTGGTGATCATGGCGCGCTTCAGCTTCAATCCATCATCCGGCCGCGCGTCGTAGGTGCCAGTTGAATAGCCGAACTTGTCGATGGTCGCGTAGAGCAGGTCCCCGGCCCAGTCGCCGGTAAAGGGCCGGCCTGTGCGGTTCGCTCCGGTGACACCGGGTGCGAGCCCGATGATCAGCAATTCGGCATCCTCCGGCCCAAAGCTCGGCACGGCGCCGTTGAACCAGTCCGGCTCTCTCACGGCGACCTCTTCCCGATACGCCACAAGGCGCGGGCATAGAGGACAATCGGCTGGAGCTTCTGGGGCAAATTTCGTGGTCATGCCCCTCTCCCTAGTGGGAGAGGAGCGAGACGGCTAGTACCCATCCGCGCTGCCATCCTTGCGCATTTCGGTAGCGGCGATCCAGGCGCCGCTTTCGAAGTCGCGCATGATCGCCTGATAGCCGCCGGCATTCGCCTTGCAGCATTCCACCGTGTGGCCGCGGGCTTCCAGTTCGGCGCGGGTTTCCGGCGGGATGCCGCTTTCCAGATGCACGACACCCATGTCGCTTTCACAGGCATCGCCGGTCAGGTCATCCGTGGGCTCGCACCCGCCGACATGTTCCCAGCGCGCAGCATCGCCGGCTTCCTGCAGCCCCATGTCGAAATCGACGAGGTTGAGGATTATCTGCACATGACCTTGCGGCTGCATGCCGCCGCCCATCAGGCCGAAGCTCAGCCACGGCTCGAACGGGCAGGCCTGTTCGATTGGTTCGGCGCGCACTTGGCAGCCCGGCATGTCCTTCTTGAAGGCAAAAGCCGGAATAATTGTGTGGAAGGGCCGCTTGCCCGGCTCGAACACATTCGGGTGCTTTGGATCGAGACTGAACAACTGCCCCCGATCCTGAAACATGAAGCCGAGGCCATCCGCGACGAGCCCTGTGCCCATGCCGCGATAGTTTGACTGGATGAGGGACACCATCATGCCGTCCTTGTCGGTGACGGTGAGGTAGGTCGTGTCGCCGTCCTTGAGCTTGGCGTCGGCCTCGGCCCGCAAGCGGCGGAGTTCTTCGATCTGTTTCAGCGTTTCTGCGTCGTTGCGGGTGGTATCGCACCCGGCACACAATTGAGAGGAGCCCCTGGCGATTCCGGGCATGGCCCTATCTAAACGGATCAAAAGTTCCGAACGTTCCGCATTGTAGCCGGGCATAACAAGTTCGCGGGGATCCATCTTGGAAAACTCGGCATCTGCGTAGTAGAGCGCGCGATCTTCAAACGCCAATCGTTTCGCTTCCACCTGCGCCATGATCGAGTCGGCTGAGCCAAATCCCATGCCGCGCAGGTCAAACCGCTCCAGCATTTGCAGCATCTGAAGCGCGGCGATGCCCTGCGTGTTCGGCGGCAATTCGCAGACCTTGTAGTCATCGCGATAGGTTACACAGATTGGCTCGACCCATTCGCCGGTATGGGCGGCAAAGTCCTCATAGGTCAGAAAGCCGCCGATCCGTTCGAAATAGTCGCCCATGATGTGGGCGGTTTCGCCGGAATAGAATTCATCCCGGCCTGTATAGGCAATCCGCTCGAGCGTGTCGGCGAGGTCGGGGTTGCGGAACAGGCTGCCTTCTTTCGGGGCGGGAGAGAAATAGGTCGCCTTCGCATTGTCGAACTCTTCCAGCATGCCGCTGTCAGCCGCTTCCTGCAGGCGTGTTTCGTTGCGGCCCCAATAATAGGCGATGACCTCAGGAATCGGCGCGCCGTTGCGGGCGTACTTAATGGCCGGTTCGAGGTTCATGTTCATCGGCTGCTTGCCGAATTTGTCGTGCAGTGCGTACCAGCCATCGACCGTGCCGGGCACGGTCACCGGCGCCGCGCCGAAGGGCGGAATTTCCTCGCCTTGCATGAATTCGTCAGCTTTCGCCTGCATGTCGTCCAATGTCGCGCCCATGGGCGAGCGGCCGGAGCCATTATAGCCGTAGAGCTGCTGGGTTTCAGGATCCCAGACGATCGCAAACAGGTCGCCGCCGATGCCATTCCCGGTCGGCTCTACAAGGCCCAGCATCGCGTTCGCAGCAATCGCGGCGTCCACGGCTGAGCCGCCCGCTTTCAGCACGTCGAGCGCGGTCTGGGTTGCCAGTGGGTGCGCCGTGGCGGCTGCGCCATTGGGGGCAACCACGGAAGAGCGGGTGCCAAGCGGGCGGCCCGCCGGCATCCGGTCACCCGACCCCGGCTGGCTCACCTCATCCGGCTTGCGGACCTCTATCCGCACCACCTTCTTGTGTTTCACTGTCGCATCCGCGTCGATGCGTGTCTCATTCTGTGCTGGCGCTGTAGCGCACGCGCACAATCCGATAGCCAGAACTGTCGCCGCGACGACGCGTTTGATGGGCATCCGTCTCTCCTGCTTTGTCTTGAGGAGAGCTTAGCGCGCTTCTGGGCAGAAGCGAGTCCCAGTCGGCGTCGGGGAATTCGTCGCGCGGGCGCCAGCCCCGGCCGACCGCGTCGAGATAGGAATGGATCAATCCGTCAAGCATAGCTCACGACCTCCCACTCGATGTCGTCATGGTCGTGGAAATAGAAGCGGCTGCCGGGGTCATAGGTCTGGTGACTGTGGGTGCGATAGCCCGCATCGAGGATCTTCTGCTCCGTGGCGCTGAGGTCGTCCACAAGGATGCCGAAATGGTTCACCGCGCCAGTGCGGTAATAACTTTCGTCTTCCGGTCGGTCCTGTCGGGGCAGGGCATAGAGCGCGATGTAATCCTCATCCGTTCCCACATGCACCGTGTAGCCATCATATTTTGAAGGCCCTTCCCACCGCACTTTCCAGCCGAACAGTTTCGTCAGCATCGATGCCGTCTTGCGGGGGTCGGTGACCGTTACATTCACGTGTTCGAACTTCGCGACACTCATTGTTTTCAACTCCATTTTGCTTTCATCAAATCTCTGATAAAGCAGTCGTAATTCCTCAACTTAAGTTGAGGTCAAGCGCGAATTGGGAGGTTTTTTGTGGCGGTTCAGAAGGGGCTCACAATCGGCGATGTGGCAGCGCGGACCGGGCTGTCAGTCTCGGCCATCCGCTTTTACGAAGAGCGCGGACTTGTTCATCCGGAGCGCTCGTCTGGTGGCCAGCGTGTGTTCCTGCGGTCGGATATTCGCCGCCTGTCTTTCATCCTGATCGCTCAGCAGATTGGCCTGACGATTGAAGAGATCGGCCAGCTTCTCTCGTCATTGCCCGATCGTCGTACGCCAACGAAGCGTGATTGGACCCGGATCAGCACGGCGTTCCGGCACATATTGGATGAGCGTATTGCATTGATGGAGCGCACACGACGCAAGCTGGATGGCTGTATCGGTTGTGGGTGCCTGTCGCTGAAAAAATGCTCGCTCTACAATCCTGAGGACCGGGCGCGCGGTCTGGGCACAGGGCCTCGATTCCTGTTGGGAGATATCAGTTCCGTATCGACTGAAACCTAATCGTCGCGTGCAGGCGGCTGCGGGAAATAGTGAGTCGCCATGCGCGTGGCAATTTCTTGGCCTTTCACGGCGAAATCAGCTTCCGCTTCGACAGCCCGGTTGTCGCATGCCTGGTAAATACGGCCAGCGCTTGTGAAGGCCTCGTTGAAGGCTTCGACCAATGAGCTGCGAACGGCCCCGCTATTGGGCGCTTCATATTTCAGCATGTCGGACATGTAGCGCCGCCAGTACTGGTCACCCCGGCCATTGCATTCCACCCGGATCGCGTGCGCTGCGCCCAGTGTGGCTGCCAGATCCTTGGCGTCGCGGAAATAATCCGGCCCTCGCATTGGAAGATCGGATTGCGCAGCGCTTGCACCACAGAAGGCGAGCGCGCTAAGCAGGAGGATATGAAAACCTGTTTGCTTCATGCGACGACTTTTGCGCGCATTCGTGAAAGGCTCAAGGGCCTTGAACACAAGGTCGAGTTCATTGTCATGGACGAGGATGGCCTGTTCTCTCATGCCGGGGATGGCACCGTCGTGCATGATATCCGTCCAGATATCGTGTTCGGCAACACCGATGTCTGGTTCGGGGACCATGTCCGTGATTTCATGATCGCCGTTCTGAAGACCGGCGGGATCGATTGGTTCCAATCATCTGCGGCGGGGCTCGACAATGCGGCGCTCATTTCCGTTGGCAAGATTTCGCGGCTTTTCACCACCAATCACACACAGTCCGAGGCGATGGCTGAATGGGCGCTGTGGCAGGCGTTCGACTTTCTGAAGTGCGGCCCTCAGCATCGCGCCCAGCAGGCCGATGGAAACTGGAACCGGCTGGAGATGCGCGAAATCATGGGATCTCGATGGCTGATTGTCGGGTTTGGCTCCATCGGCTCTGCGGTTGGCAAACGGGTGCAGTTGCTTGGCGGGCATGTCACGGGCGCTCGTCGCTCGCCCGGTCCGGCGGAAGGCGCGGATCACATTGTGCCGATGGCATTGGTGAAGAGTGAACTGGCGCAGGCCGATGTCGTTTTGCTAAGCCTTCCGCTAACGGATGAAACAGAAAGGCTCGTGAATGCGGAGTTTCTCTCCGCCATGCGACCGGATGCTTTGCTCATGAATTTGGGCCGCGGACAATTGGTTGACGAAGCCGCGCTTGTCGCTGCGCTCAATGCGGGCCGACCCGCCTTTGCGGCGGTTGATGTCACAGCGGAAGAACCTCTGCCGAAAGACAGCCCGCTCTGGAAGCATCCAAAGATCGCGATCACGCCGCACAACAGTGCCATGACGCAGGCCACTTACGTTCGCGCCGATGAAACCTTCCTGGATAATCTCAGGCGGTATCTGGCGGGTGAACCACTCAGGCATCTGGTGCCCTCTGAGACATTCGCGGACTCGTAGCGGGGAACCCTTGGCGCCGTACCGCGTTTTCCGGAGCAGATATCTGCCTCCGGAGGAATTTTCATGTCATCATACATTCTGCGCTCAATGGTCAGCGCCAGCGCCGCCGCATTGCTTATAGGGTGCGCCAGCGCCGAACATCACGAGCAATCCCCCGAGCCAATGAACGTCACTGGGACGGCAGGAACGGCACTCACCGCGACACCGCTTGAAACATTCGATAGCGCATGGGCGATGACCTTCCTGCCGGATGGCCGGTCGCTGGTGTCAGAGAAGGATGGCAATCTGTGGCTGTTGGGGACCGACGGCAAAAAGCTCGGCGAGATCGCAAACGTACCCTCTGTGACGGCGCGTGGCCAAGGCGGGATGGGCGACATCATTGTCCATCCTGATTTTGCTGAGAATGGCACAGTGTTCCTGTCATATGTCGAGCGAGACGCCGACGATGACAGCCTGAGCGGCGCGGCGGTCGAACGGGCCACATTGAGCCTCACTGACCAGGGAGGCGCTCTGGAGAACCGCGAAGTCATCTGGCGGCAATCGCCGAAAGTTACCGGCAACGGACACTACGGACACCGCTTGGCGATCGCGCCGGATGGGCACCTGTTCATCGCGTCCGGAGAGCGCCAGAAGTTCACTCCTGCGCAAAACATGGCGATGAATTTGGGCAAGGTCGTCCGAATCAATCAGGATGGTTCGGTTCCGGAAGACAACCCGTTCTACGGAAATGGCTCTGTCGCTGATCAGGTCTGGTCGCTGGGCCACCGCAATCCGCTCGGGATCGCGTTCGATGGCCAGCAGCGGCTCTGGGTCGTCGAGATGGGCCCCAAGGGCGGAGACGAACTGAACCTGATCGTTCGTTCTGAGAATTATGGCTATCCGGAAGTTTCAGAGGGCGACCACTATAGCGGCAAACCCATTCCTACACATGAAAGCAAGCCGATTTTCGAAGACCCGGCCATCGCATGGGTTCCGGCGATCAGCCCGGCGGGATTTGTCTTTTATGACGGGGATACCTTCGCGGACTGGAAGGGGAATGCCTTTATTGGCGGTCTGTCGTCGCAAGCGTTGGTCCGCGTGTCATTCGAGTCTCAGCCGACGGATAATCTTGGCCAGCCACCAAAGGACGGACAAACAGAGCCGGTGGCAAAGGAGGCGGAACGGTTCGAATGGGGCAAACGGATCCGTGAAGTGGAGCAGGGACCGGATGGCGCGCTCTATGTGTTAGAAGACAAGGAAGGCGGGCGTCTCATTCGCCTGACCCCCGCAGAGTAGCGATCGAATAGAAAAAGCCGGACCATACAGGTCCGGCTTTTTCCTTGGGAACTATGTGTGGGTCAGGCTGTGGTCTTGGCCTTCAGGGCAGACACACGGTCAATGACGGCCTCAGCGTCACGCATGATATCGCTTACGATCTCTGCAACGGGCTTCACGTCTTTCACGCCACCTGCCGACTGCCCCATGGCGAAACAGGACGTGTCCGGATTAAGCTTGGCTTCATCAGTGATGCCGCCAATCCCACCGATGACGCCGGTCTGGTGGGAGTGGATCGCCTGATGTGGGAAGGGTTGAATGTCTTCAGGGCGGCGCTCCCAGTCATTGATGTAGTCGTTCGTGCGGCACCGCATCGGCTTGCCTGAATAGCAGCGCGTGCGGGTGGTATCCGTATCGCCAGCCCCGACCACGGTATCCTTGTACATCTGTGCGGCATGCGCCTCGGTTGACGCGATGAAGCGCGTGCCCATCCAGACGCCGCAAGCCCCCAGCGACAGGGCTGCCGCAAGGCCGCGCCCGTCATAGATGCCGCCAGCTGCGATCACCGGGATGTTCACGGCTTCCACAGCCTGCGCGACGAGAGGCATCGTACCGACAAGGCCCGTATGGCCACCGCCTTCACCGCCCTGCAGGATCACTGCGTCACATCCGGCCTGTTCGGCCTTGATGGCGTGTTTCACTGCGCCGCCGACGACCATGACTTTTACATTGGCTTTCTTCAGCCGTTCCATGATTGGCATCGGCACACCGAGGCCTGCCACGAAACTGTCAGCGCCATTGTTGATGATGACATCGACGCTTTCTTCTAGGCTCTCTGGGCTGGCGGCGAGCAGGTCGACGCCAAACGGCCGGTCGGTCAATTCACGCACGCGTTTCATCTGGCCTTCAATGAAGTCCGGTGTCGTGCCGGCCATACCGAGAACGCCATAGCCGCCTGCATTACACATCGCTGCGCAAACTTCCGCATAGGACACCCCGCCCATGCCGGCGAGCATGATCGGATGTTCGATGTTGAGCATTTTCGTAAGTGCGGTCTGCAAGGCCATGATGGTGTCTCCCGAGGTGATTTTGTCGATTTTGAAGGAGCGTAAATTGCCGTCCTTGCGTCAACGCAAGACGGATTGAAGGAGATCCGCTAAGATGACGTCGGGACAATTCGGGAGGATTACATGAAGGTGTTCCCAACAGGATTTCTTGCCATGGCGTGCGTTGCTGGATGTGTTTCGTCAGGTCCTTCAGCCCCGCCGAACGCGTCCGATTATGGGGCCAGTTTGAAGGCTGATGACGGATATGGCTGCATGGGCGAGTACGCCCCCAGAGCGGATGCTGATTCGGTCGTCCCGTTCGATTCGGCGCGGATTCAGCAGGAATCGGAGATTGAAGAAGCCTGTCCGGACGAAATGGAAACCGACGTTACGGCAAAATACAATGATGAATAAGTGCCCGATTTTACCTGAAATTGCCTCAGCTTGGCGCGTATTCGCAATAAATTGAGAAAATATCGCGGAGCAGGCTGCATTCGCGCGTCAGCTGAAACCATCTTTGCGTCATGGTCGGCAGATGATAAACCTCTGCCCGGTCATCTTTGGCCTGAAGTAGGGGAAAAGGTATGAAAAAACTCCTGATTATCGGTGCGTCCGCGCTTGTTCTGGCTGCCTGTGCAGCTGAAGAAACGACGGCTCCTGACGAAAGCACGACTGTAGAGTCCATCGAAGAAGCTGCGGATGACGCAGCTGATGCGGTTGATGAAGCTGTTGATGATGCTGGTGACGCGCTGGAAGAAGCTGGCGACAACGCTGAAGCTGCTATGGAAGACGCTGGCGACGCAATGGACGATGCTATGTCCGACGCGGAAGAAGCTGTCGAAGACGCTGCTGACGAAGCAGAAGAAGCTACGGAAGAGCCGACCGAGTAATCTCGGTTTGTCTTTGCCAGATACGGAAAGGGCTGCCCGCGGGCAGCCCTTTTTGTTCGGTGCATTCACTGATGCATCAGAATTTCTGGTAGGCACCATCAATCAACAGTGTGTCTCCGGAATGGAAGCTGGACGCGTCAGATGCCAGATAGACGGCAATTCCGCCGAAATCTTCAGGCTCGCCCCAGCGACGGATCGGGACGCGTGAAATGACCTTGTTGTTGAAGACATCACTATCCTGCGCACCATCGGTCATGTCGGTGGCGATCCAGCCCGGCAGAACGGAGTTCGCGCGGATCTGGTAGCGGCCATACTCCACGGCGATGGCGTTCATCATCGCGATCAGGCCGCCCTTCGTGTGGCCGTAGGCCTGGTTTCGGGCGGCGCCGGACAGGGCCGCAAGGGACGCCGTCCCGATCAGGGACCCACCCGGATCGCCCGCCTTTGCGCGCTTGACCATGGATTTGGCGGCTTCCCGCAGCGTGATGAACGCGCCTTCGGAATTGATGCGCTGGTTGAACTGCCAGGTTTCCAGCGTCATCTCATGGAAATTGTTGGCGCCGCGCCCGACACCGGCATTGGCGATGCAGGTATCAATGCGGCCGAACTCTTCCTCGGTTTCCGCCATGGCTTTGACGATCTGGACTTCTTCAGCCACGTCGACCTGTTTCGCTGCGGCCTTTCCGGTGCCCAGACCTTCGAGCTTTTTGAGGGCTGCGGCGTTGTCGTCAGTCTTGCGGCCCCAGATCACGACATCCGCATTCGATGCCGCCAGTGCCTCGGCCATACCCAGGCCAATGCCCTTGTTCCCGCCGGTTATGACGCAGACCTTACCTGCGAGATTGAAAGGGGCATATGTCATCTAGTGTCCTCCGCTATGATTTGTTTGGCCAGCAGATCAAGCGGGTAACGTAGGGGCGGTCAAGCCTCAGTTTGGCTTGCGCACGGCCAGCCTGGCGGTGGCGATGATGCGGCGCGTCTCGTCCCAAAGCTCCAATTCGTCGAGACGGTCCGGGCTAATCCATTCGGCATGCGCCGCGTCATCGCCGGCTGCGGGCTCCCCGGCAGTCCAGATCGCGGCATAGTCAAACAGAAGGTAATGACGGGTGACTTCGCCGCTCTGGCGCGATGTAAAGATCGCATCGACCACATCGACCAGGGCAACAATGCGTGCCGCGATGGCGGTTTCCTCTTCAAGTTCGCGCAGCGCTGCAGTCTCGGCGCGTTCGCCGCGCTCAATGCGTCCGCCCGGCAGGGACCACTGGCCCTGAAGCGGCTTTGTTCCGCGCCGGATCAGCAACACGTCGTCACCCTTGAAACATACCGTGCCAACCGCCGGTACAACCCTGTTCAGGCCCGCATCCTTCATGCGCTGGCGTGACAAAGTGCGCGTAGTTCGTCCAACTGGCCTTCCAGCGAGGTCTCATACCGCGCCAGAGGATTTCCGGTCCGTTTCTGGATGCGACTGATGACTGGCATGCGCAGCAAGGGGATTACGGAGGGTTCTGCGCCGACAAGCTTTGCGGCGCCCAGAACATCTTTCCGCTTCAGTGCGGTCAGGACCTTGTCGAACACCACGGCGCGCTGGATCGATTTGAGGCGCGCAACATGTGCGGCTGTAACCTCAGCGTGCGGATTAGGTTGGCGCAGCGCCTCGTTCGCTGTGTGCGCGAGCGCGTCGAGGGAATGTGCATCGAGCCTGTGAGAGATTGACTGGCCATGCTTGCGGTAAAAGTACATGACATCGGGGATGCTCATCATCCGGGCACCTGCCGACAGTAGGCGCACGATCAGGTCGTAATCCTCACCGATCCGCATCTGTTCATTGTAGCGGATGTGGTTCGTTTCCAGAGAGGCGCGTCGGATCAATGGCTTCGCATAGCCAAGTTTGCTGCCGCGACCGTACATCATGTTGGCCTTGATATACTCGCTTTCCATGATGCGGGCCGGGCGTTCGCGTAAATCGCCTTCAAACATGGTCGTTATATTTGCCGGACCGTCAGATTGGAAGATGGCGAGATTGTCGATCAGGATATCGGCATTCGCATCCTCAGCGGCCTGCAGCATGCGCTCGAGGCGTTCCGATACGATCAGGTCATCACTGTCGACAATGGCAATCCAGTCGCCCTTGGCTTCCTCCAATCCGCGATTACGCACGGGCGCGGGGCCGCCATATCGTGTGCCGCTGAAGATGCGAAGGCGAGGATCGGCCGCAGCGATCTCTTCGGCGATCTTCACGCTGTTGTCGCTGGAGCCGTCATCGACAAGGATCAGCTCAAGCGCGACCTTGGTCTGGTTCAGCACTGAATGGATTGCGCCAGCGAGGAAAGCCTCGCTGTTGTAATTCGCCATGATGACAGAGATCACGGGTTTTGGCGGAATCTCGTACGGCATCGCGGATACCTGTTTATCCAATTGGTGACGGAGCATTTTAACGCAAACTCTGTGCCAAAATCGACCAGTTTCGACAAAGTTCGCAAATTCTCGTCACTTTGGGTATGCGTGCGGCGTCCACGTCATATGTCTGTGCGAACGGCACGTTAAATCTCATCAGTCAGTCTGGCCGTCACCACTCCGGAAAGCGGGAAATCTGTCATGGCGAAGCAAAAGTCTCGATCTCTCAGTCTGGCTTTGCAGGGCGGCGGCGCGCACGGGGCGTATACTTGGGGCGTTCTGGACCGGCTGGTGGAAGAAGAAACGCTAGACATCTCGGCAATCACCGCGACCTCCGCCGGAGCGATGAACGCGGTGGCGCTGGCCGCTGGTATGGCAGAAAACGGCGCTCAGGGCGCGAAGGATACGCTGGAGGCGTTGTGGCGTGGCATCTCTCGCTCCGGCCGCAGCCTGACACCGTACGGGGCGCTCAGCCCGATCGTGTTTGCCTATGCCAGCGCCGTGCAGAGCCTGGCCAGCCCCTACGACCTCAATCCATTCAATATCAATCCGCTTCGCGATGTGGTGAAGGACGTGATCGATTTCTCGAAAGTTGACGAGTCCGGCATCCAGCTTTTCCTGTCCGCCACCAATGTCGAATCCGGGCATGTCACCGTATTTGAAGATGGCGATATTTCTCTCGAAACGGTTCTTGCCTCGGCCTGTCTCCCGCAGACCTTCCAGGCCGTCGAGATCGATGGCGAGGCCTATTGGGATGGCGGCTTCATGGGCAATCCCAGCCTGTTCCCGCTGATCTATTCCGGGGCGCCGCGCGATGTCTTGCTGGTCATGCTGAATCCAATCCGGCGGGATGGCATTCCGAAGCGGGCGGGTGAAATCCAGGATCGGATAAACGAGATCAGCTTCAATGCCGCCCTGATCGGGGAGCTGCGCGCTATCGCCTTTGTGCAGCGCCTTCTCGATGACGGCATGTTGAAGGAGCCGATGCTGAAGAAATACCGCCGGCTGAATATCCACGCGATCAAGGGCGGTCAGGATCTGCTGGAATTCAGCCTGCGGACAAAATACGATACAAGCTGGGACTTTCTGACCCGGCTGAAAGAGATGGGCCGCGGAGCTGCTGAAAACTGGCTTGGCGACTGTGGAGAGATGATCGGAACGAACCATACCCATCTCGACCTGCGCAAGGAATTCTTCGAAGGTTAGGCCCGCTTCAGGAACCAGATCCGCGCGGCGCCATAGTCACGCGTCTCGATCACGTCCCAGCCCTCGGGCGCAATCATCTCGTCCGATCCGGTTTCCACGACGGCCAGGGCATCCTCTGCCAGCCAGTTGCCAGAGACCAGACACGCGAGCGCTGGCTCGGCCAGGCCCTTGTGATACGGCGGATCCAGGAATGCCAGCGTGAAGGGCTGGCCGACACCGGCGGGCTTCTCGCCCAGGTCGGTGGCAGAGCGGCGGTGCAGGCGCGTATTCCCGTAAAGGCCCAGCGTCTCGATATTGTCGCGGATCGCGCCGCGGGCGCCATGATCCGTTTCCACGAACAGGCAGAAGGCGGCCCCCCGGCTCATCGCCTCCAGCCCCAGCGCGCCGGAGCCCGCGAACAGGTCAATCACGCGGGCGCCCTCGATCTCTGGCGCCCAGTCGGCATGGGCCAGCATGTTGAAGATGGATTCGCGCGCGCGATCCCCCGTCGGCCGCGTGCCCTGTCCCTTCGGCGCCGCAATGGTGCGGCCCTTGTATTGTCCGGCAATGATACGCATAGGTGCAGCACATATTCTAGCCCGGCGGGAAATGGAAGTGAGTGTAACTGACACTAACATCAGGACGGCTCTGATTGATGTCGGCGTACCGGACGCAGTGGCGGCAGAGGTGGCGCGGTTTGTACCCGATGCCGCCGAGGCCGTGAAAGTATCAACTCGTCTGGGGTTGGCCTTTGTTGGTGTAATGGTGGCGCTTGGCGCTCTGACGATAACGTTGGCGTATCTCGCGATGAAGGCACTTTCTCAAGATGCAATGGCGGCTTGTCTGCCGGACGTACCGTTGAATTTTGGGATTGCGTGTATCGCCTTGATGCTTGGGAGCATCTTTGCAACCGGTTGGATCATGACGATCGGAATCGAGTGGGTTTCGCCACGCCTGAGGTACACCTACCTTGTCGGATCTTTCCTGTCAGATAACAGTGCGCCCTATGCTCGGTGGTTCAGTCGAACTCTCGAAAGGCGGGGAATCGCCTTCAGTGGAGCGCAGGGCTATTTCAGGTTCTGGAATAGGGCGGTGCTGCCAGTTTATATATGGGGAGCCCTAATCTTGTTTGGGGCAGGAATCGTCGTGCTCATTCTGGTGCCAGCAAAATGCTTTTAGATCCGATGACCCGCGCGCTGGACCTTGCGCGGCAGGCCGCGGAGGCCGGTGAGGTGCCGGTCGGCGCCGTGATCGTGGATCCGGAGACGGGAGAGATTGTGGGCGAGGGCGCCAATTGCCCGATTGCCGGGCATGACCCGACCGCGCACGCCGAAATCGTCGCGCTGCGGTCGGCGGCGGCCTCTAGGGGAAATTACCGGCTGACCGGCCTGCACCTCTATGTGACACTGGAACCGTGCGCGATGTGTGCCGGGGCGATCAGCCTTGCGCGCATCGGCAAGCTGGTCTTCGCGGCGTGTGATCCGAAGGGCGGCGCGGTGATCCACGGCGCGCGCTTCTTCGAACAGCCGACCTGCCACTGGCGGCCTGAGGTTGAGCAGGACGAGGCAGCGGGCGAAACGGCCAGCGCCCTGTTGAAGGATTTTTTCCGGGCGCGGCGCGGCTGAGACAGGAAAGTTGAGGGGGATACAGGCGAAGCATGGCAGAGCCGGGGCACGAGATACTCATCAAGGACGCGGTCGTTTTCCTGTTTGCAGCGGGTGTCGTCGTACCCGTGTTTCGCTATCTGAAATTGCCTGCCGTGGTTGGCTTCATGCTGTCCGGCATCGCGCTTGGCCCCTATGCACTTGGGCAGTTGGCGCACCAGTATCACTTCCTCGAATACTTTTCGATTTCAGAACCTGAAGCCGCCGCGCCGTTTGCTGAACTTGGCGTGCTGTTCCTGCTCTTCCTGTTGGGCTTGGAATTCTCGTTTGAGAAACTCTGGGGGCTAAGGCGCGCTGTGTTTGGCGCCGGCGGTTTGCAGGCAGGCATCAGCGCCCTCGCCATAGGCCTGATCGCCTGGCAGGTGGGACTGCCCGCAGAGGCGGCGATCATCTGCGGTCTTGCCCTGGCCCTCTCCTCCACCGCCATCGTGATGCAGCTGCTGATTGAGCAGAAACAGGCGGCGCAGCCGGTCGGACGCGCGGCACTCGCGGTGCTGTTGTTTCAGGACATTCTCGTCGCACCGATCCTGATCTTTGTCGGCTTTGTAAACATCGAAGCAGGAACGAACCTGACCGCTGTGTTGCTTGAGGCCTTGGTCAATGGCGTCATCGCAATCGTCGTCATCATGATCATTGGCCGCTTTGGCCTGCGCCGCATGTTCAGTCTCGCCGCCGCTGCCGGGGGGCGGGATTTCCTTATGGCGTTGACCTTGCTGACTGTGGTGGGGGCGGCAGCCATCACCGCGACGGCGGGACTCTCACTTGCGCTTGGGGCGTTCCTTGCCGGACTGCTGCTGGGCGAGACGGAGTTCAAGCACCAGACGGAAGTCGACCTTGAACCCTTCAAGGGCATCCTGCTCGGCCTGTTCTTCATGACCGTTGGCATGGGTCTCGACCTGCCGTCCATCCTGTCCCAGCCTTGGGTGATTCTGGCAGGGCTGGGTGCACTGCTCTTGCTGAAACTGGTTATTGGATTTGGCGCATTGCGTCTGTTTGCGGGGACTACGCCGATGTCGATTGAGGCGGCGTTCCTTCTGGCGCCCGCCGGGGAATTTGCCTTCGTCGTGATCGCCGCAGCGACCGCTGTGGGCGCATTGGCGCCGGAGCCTGGTGGCATGATGGCGGCAATTGCCGGGCTTTCCATGCTTTTGATCCCGATCCTCGGCAAGCTCGGCACCTTCATTGCGGATCGCCTGCGGGCGCAGGAGCCGGCGCACACGTTGGAAGAAGACTTCTCCGATCTTGAGGGCCACGTCATCATTGCGGGCTTCGGCCGGGTCGGGCATGCCGTCGCCCGTATTCTGGCGGCCGAAGAAGCGGAGGTGGTGGCGCTGGAGCGCAGCGCGGTCAATGTCTCCCGCGCCCGGAACGCTGGCTGGCGTGCCTATCTGGGCGATGCTGCCCGCCCGGAAATCCTGCACAGCGCAGGCGCAGATGGCGCGCGCCTCTTCGTCGTCACCGTGGATGATGTGAGCGCCGCTGAGGGTATGGTGCGCGCATTCCACAAATTGCGGCCGGAAGTGCCGATCATTGCCCGCGCGCGGGACCATGAGCATGCCCAGCGCCTGATCGATGCCGGGGCCAAGGAAGTCATTCCGGATGCGGTTGAATCCGGCCTGCAGATGGCCGGGCGTACACTGCATGAGTTCGGCTACAATGATGAGACGATCCGCGACCGGTTGGCCGCGGAACGTGATGAGGAATATCACCGCATAGCGACCTGACGCGCGGCTAAAGCCAACCGGCCGTTTCAGCGATTAGCCAAATTCCAAGTGCGAAGAACAAGAGCGCTGCCAGCCGCCTGACGACGCTGAGGGGTACGCGCCGGATCACGGCTTCTCCGAAGTAAACTGCCGGTACATTGGCAAGCATCATGCCGATGGTCGTGCCCAGTGTTACCAGTGCAACCTGTTCAAATTGCGCGCCCAGAGCGATCGTCGCTACCTGCGTCTTGTCGCCCATCTCGACCAGAAAAAAGGTGATCAGTGTCGTGAGGAAGGCCCCGCTTCGCATCTTCGGTCGCTCGTCTTCGTCCAGCTTGTCGGGGATCAGTGTCCACGCCGCCATCAACAGGAAAGACGCCGCAATCAGATACCGAAACCAGTCTCCCTCAAGAAACGAAGCAGCTTGCGAGCCGACCAAGGCGGCCAGAAAGTGATTTGCGATTGTCGCGGCGAATATACCGGCAATGATGACAAGTGGTTTGCGGAATTGCACGGCCAGCAGGATGGCGAGCAATTGCGTCTTGTCGCCGATCTCGGCGAGCGCGACCACAAGTGTGGAGGTGAACAGGGCTTCCATGAATAGCAGTCTCCAGGCCGGGCATAATTGACGCAATGACACCAACCTTCCGTGCCCGGCCTGAGCAGGAAAGCGGCGTCATTGGTCTCGCCCGAACGGTTGCCCGCTCCCTTCGCGCCACGACCTGCTGGTCGAGTATGTTGACGCGGAGGCCCGATCATCCGACCGGCTGGCTACTCCCCAAGTGACAGCGTCCTCGTATCGCCAGTTCCATCGGATGGCAAGCGCGGCAGAATATCCTGCGCTGTTTCCAGAATCAGCGACCGCAACCAGGAGAGCGCGGCGTCCTCCGAATTTTCGCGTCGCCAGTAGAGTTCACTGTCCAGTGGCGGGAAAACTCCGGGCAGATCATGTGTCACCAGTCCCGGGGCCGATGCCATCAATGCTGGCAGGGTCAGCGCCAGGTCCGTCTGACGAACGATCTCCATGGCAGGCATATAGTGCGGCAGGCGCATGACGGGTGTGATGCGGGCGCCATGTGTCCGCGCAACTTCCTCGACATAGGAACGACCTTCCCGGCGGCTGGACACGACGACATGTCGAAGCGCCAGATAGCTCTCGAAACTCATCGCTGTGCCAGCCTGCGGATGGTCTTCCGAGACGACACAGACATAGGGCGTCGTCATCAATTGCTCGCGCTCAAGATCTGTGCCGCGAATGCCGGGTACGTCGATTGCGAGATCCAGACGCCCGGAAGCGAGTTCGGATGAAATCGCCCCGCGATTGAGCTGTGTCCAGGCAATCCGCACACCTGGGGCGTCGGCCTGTAAGCGTTGAGCGAGACGCGGCGCGATCATGAACGCGCCCGCATCCCGCGCCGAGATGTTGAACACGCGTGTCGACCGGGATGGCTCAAATGCCGAGCGGGGCTCAAGGCCGGCACGCAATCGGTCCAGCGCGTCGCGCACAGCGGGCATCAACGCTTCGGCCATTGCGGTCGGCTTCACGCCGCGACCTTCGCGCACGAACAGCGGATCCTCGAAATGGGTGCGCAGCCGGGCAAGCGCATTGCTGACGGCCGGTTGGGTGATGTGCAGGAATTCACTTGCCCGTGTCAGGCTGCGTTCGGTGTAGACCGCCTCCAGTACGGGCAGCAGGTTCAGGTCAAGTGATCTAAGGTTCATGACGCACTCCAATGCATCACTATTGGTGATGTGAAGTCTTCATATAATAAATTTCCCGAATGATCGAGCGCGCGTTATCGTCACGCTCAGAATAGAGGTGGTGAATGAAAGCGGCGAGAACGCCCACACATCGTAAGAGCCTGTGCGCGGCGGCCCTAGAGCCAACCTGCGGCGCGCATCAGCAGCACCGCGCCCACCGCCGTCACCAGATACTTCATGCCTCGCTTGAAGTTCACGTCGCTCATCCGGTTCAGCACCTTGCCGCCGAAAGTCGTCCCCAGCATGGAGAGCGGCACTGCCGCAAGGATCAGCCAGGCAGGCGGCAATGCCTGAACGCCGGATGCCATGATGACGGGTACGCTCCAGAAGATGATCTTCACGAAATGCGCCAGCACCTGCGTCACGGCCTTCGTCGCAACGATCTGGTGGCGCGTCATCGTCGTGTTCACGAAGAACTGGTCCATCAGCGGCCCGGCAACCCCGGCGACGGTGTTCAGCGCCTGCACGACAAAGCCAGCCCCCTCGGCCTGGTACCGCTTCTGGATGTCCAGGTCCGCGACCGATTTCGGCAGCCACACCAGCAAGGTCACAAGGCCCAGCATCAGGTAGACCATCTGCTTGTCCGGTCGCCAGCTGAGCGCGAAGAGCAGGCCAACCGCCGCGACCGACCCAAGCGCGTAGCGCCGGAAGACGGCCCAGTCGATATGCGCCCGCCAGAGATAGGCTCGGTAGCCATTCGACACCATTTGCACCGCGCCGTGGATGATCATTGCGGTGGCCACAGGCACCAGCGCTGCCAGCACGCCCATGAAGATGATGCCGCCGGCCATTCCGAAAATGCCGGACAGGAAACTGGTGGCCAGCACAGTGACAAGGATGATGGCAGCAGAAAGCGGACTCATGCCGCTGGCCTAGACCCGTTCGCCGGGAAACGCCAATCTGCGCGCCACTGTCGCCGCGACCGACACAAAACATTTCATAGAAACAATTTGCGGTGCTGCAGCCGCAAGGCGTACCATTCCCCCAACAACACAGTCTGAGAGGAGACACCGAAATGGCGGATACTGAAACGTCCAAGGACGTCCAGAATGACCTGAATGATCTGCGCATGTCAGATGCGGCCGTGCCGCTTTACGAGCACGTGAAGACCTTCATTCGCGACGTCGTAGATCCGATGAGCGAGGAATTCCATCGCCTTGGCGAAGGCAAGACGGACATCTGGTCCTACGCGCCCGGCCAACTGGAAGCGCTGGAAAAGGCCAAGGACGAAGCCAAGAAACAAGGCTTGTGGAACTTCTTCCTGCCCGATGCTGAAACCGGCGAGGGCCTGAAGAACCTCGACTATGCCTACATCGCGGCGGAGTTGGGCAAGAACCCGCTGGCGTCCGAGACCATGAACTGCTCCGCGCCGGATACCGGCAACATGGAAGTTCTGGAGCGTGTCGGCACGCCGGAACAGAAAGAGCGCTGGCTGAAGCCGCTGCTGAATGGTGAGATCCGTTCCGCCTTCGCGATGACGGAACCAGCCCTGCCATCATCCGACGCCAAGAACGTGTCCATGAGCGCCGTTCTGGAAGGTGATGAATGGGTCATCAATGGCGAGAAATTCTATATCTCCGGCGCAGGCGACCCGCGCTGCAAGATCATGATCTGTATGGTGAAGACCAGCCCGGACGCAGACCCGAACAAACAGCAGAGCCAGATCCTGGTACCGCTGCCACATCCGGGTGTCACCATCCTCGGCCCGATGCATGTATTCGGTGATCCGGACGCGCCGCACGGCCACATGCACATCCGTTTCGAAAACGTGCGTGTACCGAAGGAAAACATCCTGCTTGGCGAAGGCCGCGGCTTCGAGATTTCCCAGCTCCGCCTGGGGCCAGGCCGCATCCACCACTGTATGCGCTCGCTGGGCGCAGCAGAAAAGGCGCTGGATCTGATGGTCGTACGCGGCATGACACGTCAGGCCTTCGGCCGTGACCTGATCAAGCTGGGCGGCAACATCGAGAAAGTCTCTCGCGCCCGCATCGAGATCGAATCCATGCGCATGATGGTCCTGAAAGCGGCCAAGGCGATGGACGTGCTGGGCAACAAGGAAGCCCGCGTCTGGATTTCCATGGTCAAAGCCATGGTGCCGGAGCGCGTTTGCGCCATCATCGACGATGCCATCCAGATGCATGGCGCTGCCGGTGTGTCGCAATGGACACCGCTGGCTCGTATGTACGCCAATCAACGCACCCTGCGCCTCGCAGATGGTCCGGACGAAGTGCACCACATGGTGGTCGGCCGCGCCGAAACCCGCAAATACACGGGCGAAGAAGAAGATCCGGCGATGGCCGCTGTCTGGCGGAAATAGGCTTGGTGCCTACTTGAATATATCTCGGGAAAGGGCGGCTTTCGGGTCGCCCTTTTTATAATTCTGCCGGAGCCTAAAACGGCACGTTCGGATCGTCTTCGCCGGAATCGCCAATTGCCAGACCGGCGAAGTCGAACGCGCGCGGATCGTGCAGATGGCTCGGCCGCACCGTGGCCAGCGCATGGGCCATCACCTGCCGGACGCCCGGCTTCTTCTTTTCCCACTCGTCCAGCATCTGCTTCATCGCCACGCGCTGCAGGCCGTCCTGGCTGCCGCAGAGATTGCAGGGGATGATCGGGAATGCCATTGCCTCGGCAAACTTCGCCAGATCGTCCTCGGCTGCTGTAATCAGGGGGCGGAGCACAAATACGTCGCCTTCATCATTCAGCAATTTTGGCGGCATCGCGGCCAGCCGTCCGCCATGCACGAAATTCATCATGAAGGTTTCCAGCGCGTCGTCACGGTGATGGCCGAGCACGATGGCGTCACAGCCTTCCTCCCGCGCGATGCGATAGAGAATGCCCCGGCGCAGGCGCGAACACATGGCGCAGAAGGTGCGCCCTTCCGGCACTTTCTCGGTCACGATCGAGTAGGTGTCTTGTGTCTCGATCCGATAGCGCACGCCGACCGTATCCAGCCAGTCCGGCAGGATATGTTTCGGAAATCCCGGCTGGCCCTGGTCAAGATTGCAGGCCACGAGGTCCACCGGCAGTGCGCCCTGCCATTGCAAATCCAGCAGCACGGCGAGCAGGCCATAGGAATCCTTGCCGCCAGACAGGCAGACCAGCCATTTCGGACGCTTGACCTCGCCAGCATCTACGGCGCGCCGGTCGACCATCTTGTAGTCATCGATTGCTTTCAGCGCGCCGCGCACCAGCCGTTTGCGCAGCTTCTTAAAGCTGACGCCGGAGGGCGCATCTGCGAACAGCGGCGGTGCCGCGGTGAAGGTGGACGTATCATCTGCCATGCGCGCCCTATCTCACGGGCCGGGTTTCCCGCGCAAGCGTTTCGCGCGGTTGGCGTCTAGTTCCGGCGTGTGACGTAGAAGATCATGCTGTATTCGAATGGGGGAACATCCAGACCGGACATGCCCTCTGGCGGAATGAATCGCCAATGCTTCACGCCCTTTTTGAACGCCTCGCCATATTCTTCATTCGGCTCGCTAGAGAGGATTTCGATCGTATCGACCTGTCCGTCAGCTTTCAGGGTAATCCGTGCTGTGACCCTGGCTCCATCCGCAAGGCGGGTCTCCTTGCCTTCGCGTGGTGCCCGAACCTCACGTCTGTCTTCAACGATCAGAACGATTTCTTTGCCATCTTCATCGGTGATGGTCAGCGTGTTGTCCTCGTCCTCATCCAGTTGAAACTGAGTGATCTGATACCGATTGACGGCATTCTCATATACTTCGTCTGAGGCGTTCGGCAGGTTCGGGTAGAGCTCGAGGAACGCCTTGTATGAGGCGGTGGCTCCCTCGTAATCCTTCATGTCTTCCTGCGCTTCGCCTTTGAGCATCAAGGCCGAAGCGTAGTGCTCGCTTTCGGCCTGACCAATCGCCTCCAGCGCGCGCATGGTTTTTTCGGTATAGGCAATCGTCTTCTCTCGCTTGCTTCGCGCGCCGCTCAGGCGATGGAATTTCGGCGGCAGGGTTGCCTGCGCCAGCGCCATGTAAACACCAACGGCAAAGCCAGACCGGTCCTGACCGATGGATTCGAGTTCCCGCGCCACATCCTGCAACTTGTCGAGCCCGTTGCCGGGTTTCCCGGCCGACTGCAGCGACGTGGCGGCTCGTAAGGCGCATTGCAGGGATTGGGCGGCCGCGCCGAGGACCCGGTACTGAGCTTCGCATTGCTCATAGGCCTTTGCCGCGTCTTCGTGCGCGTTCTGGGCCGTCAGGATCTCTGCACGCGAATAGGCCGCCGCGCCTGCGCCCGACGGATCATTCTGCTCCAGCGCCGTGTCATAGAGCCGACCCGATATCACCAATGCCCCGGGAAGGTCATTTCCCGTGAGGGCTGCCTGCAGGTCAGCGCGGAGTTCATCCTGTGACTGGCCTGATGCCGGAGCCGCAAAAAAAGTTGCGGCGCCTGTCAGCGCCGCCGCCAATAGTGTCTTTCGCATGGAGAATCCCTGAACCGCTGAAGCCGTCAACCTAACGGTGTATGGCGGGCGGCACAATGCACTCGGTCCGATCAATCTGCAGCGCTGACCTGTTGCTGGTAACGCGCCGTGAGCTCGACCAGGGCAAGCGCCAGGGCATGGCCCGCAAGGCCGACCGTCCACCACACTGTTGGCCACAGCATCGCATAGTGGTCTCCGCCAATGGTCAGGCTAATCCCGGCGAACACAACCATGCCGAACAGGTAGCTGGCCAGGTGAATGAAGAAGCCGAGCCGCATGCCTGCGGTGATCTTGGCATTCTTCTCGCGGATGATGGCTTCGGCTTCTGTCTTCGCATCCACCGTCAGCGCCATGACATCGACATTGAAAGCAGCCGCCAAGGCCTTCAGGGATTCTCCGGACGCTTTCTCACCGGTTTCGATCCGCTGCACTGTGCGTACCCCGATCCCGGCGAGTTCAGCCAGGTGCTCCTGTGACCAGTGACGTTCTTCGCGCCAGCGTTTGATTTTTGCGGCATCTGCGTCGAATTGCATTCGTGTTCCCCTTTCCTCGGGCTGTTTGTAACCGTGTTGAGGGTGGGGAAAAAGCCCTTGTCAGGCCACGTCATGACGGCGTCATGACCCCGCCAGAGGCCCGCCAGCACCCCGCCAAGGGGGCGCCAGCCGATTGAATTGTTGGAGATTTAGGGAATTGGCCGCCTAGCGCGCCAGGAACGGGATGCGGAACATGCGCTTGAGCTTCCACCAGAAGCGCAGGCGCGCATTGTTGGGGGCATCATTGTGGCCGCGGGGAATGAGGATGTCATTCATGCGCGGCTGGTAGCGACGGATCAAGTCTTCCTCGATACGCGCGCGATCGGATTCCTTCCTGATCACCAGCACGTGCCGCTCGGTCGCGCCGCGCTTCCACCAGGCTTCCCACCAGCGTTCATGGCCGATCAGCCGGTTCTTGAAGTTGGCGGCCTTGCCGATGTAGAGCGGGAACAGGAAAAAGACGAAGCGGCGCTGTACGAAGACATAAATGCCGCCCTGATCCGGCAGGCCCTTCGGCGTGAGCGTGATCTTGAAGCGATACGGCCGGCCGGATTCACCCCACCACGTATGCCATCCGAACAATATCCACATAAGCCTAGCCCTCCACAATTGCGCGAAGCTGTCTTGCTACGGTTAATCAGCCGTTAAAATGTGGCCGGATCAGGGGCCTTTGGCGGAGATTTGCTTACAGGATTGCCCAATTGGTTAAGGCGTTGGCCAAGCGCGCGCTCAGGCCCGTGCGAGTGCCCGCTTCACCGGGGCGAAGCTCTGGCGGTGGTGCGGGCAGGGGCCGTGCTCGCCCAGCGCTGCTGCATGGGCCGCCGTGCCATAGCCCTTATGCCGGGCAAATCCATAGGCCGGGAAGGCAGTGTCCAGTTCCTTCATCAACGCGTCGCGCACCGTCTTCGCCAGGATCGAGGCGGCAGAGATCGCAGGCTCTGTCAGGTCGCCCTTGATGATGGCCTCGGCGCTGCAGGGGAAATTCGCGGGCAGGGCGTTCCCGTCCACCAATATGTGCCCCGGCACCAGGCCGAGCCCCGCCACCGCGCGCTCCATCGCCAGGAACGTCGCCTGCCTTATGTTCAGCCGGTCGATCTCCTCCGGCGTCGCATGCGCCACGCTCCATGCCGCTGCGCGTTCGCGGATGATGGGGGCCAGCGCGTCGCGTTTCGCCTCGGTCAGCTTCTTGGAATCGGTCAGGCCTTCGATTGGCTTTGCCGGGTCCAGGATCACCGCGCCTGCCGTGACCGGTCCGGCCCAGGGGCCCCGGCCTGCTTCGTCTACACCGGCAATGATCAGGAGGTCTTGGCCCATGCCCCAAGGATAGCCCTGAGTCGGGCTTGCGCTCCACCATGCGGCGGGTGTCTATTACAGCATGACTGCACACCATATTCGCTTCGACACGACAGATGACGGCATTGCCGTGCTCACCATTGATCGCGCTGAAAAGCGAAATGCGATGAGCTGGGCCATGCTGGAGGCTTTCAACCGGGCGATCGAGACGGCCGCACAGGATGATACGGTCCGGGTTCTGGTCGTGATGGGCGTGCCGGGGGCATTCTGCGCCGGGACAGATTTGTCGGACCTGAAGGACAACCCGGTGGCCGACCGTCCGCGCGAGCAACGCGATACGCCGTGGTGGCTGCTGACCGCGTGCCCGAAACCGGTGATTGCGGCCATCGATGGCTACGCCGTCGGTATGGGCGCGGAGCTTGCCAGCCAGTGCGATGTTCGCCTCGTGTCGCCAAACGCGAAGTTCTCGTGGAATTTTGGCCAGCGCGGCCTGGTGCCGGATACCGGGGCAGGCTCATGGTTGCTGCCGCGGCTGATCGGGCCGTCGCAGGCATTGCACCTTCTCTACTCGGGCGAAATTGTGGACGCCGAGGCCGCGCTGGCCATGGGCTTTGCGCAGGCGATCCACGCGCCTGGCGCCCTGCTGGCTGCGGCGATGGAGACGGCCCGCAAATACCTTGCCGCATCGCCGTTCAGCCTCGCCCGCATGAAGCGCCTCGTCTGGGAGGGGCTGGAGCGGGACGTGGCGGCCCATATGGTGGCCCATGGCCGGGCCCTGTCCGAATGTGTGAATTCCAACGACCACCGGGAGGGCGTCGCGGCCTTTCTTGAAAAGCGCGCCCCCAATTTTACGGGAACCTGACCCATGACCCAGCCCTACCGCATCCAGATGCACGAAACCGGCGGCCCGGACGTGTTTCAAGTTGAAGACTTCATCCCCCGCAAGCCCGGCCCCGGCGAGGTGACTGTCCGCCAGAGCGCGGCGGGCCTGAACTTCATCGACACCTATCACCGCACCGGCCTGTACCCTGTGCGCTTTCCCTTCACGCCCGGACAGGAAGGCGCCGGCGCCGTGCAGGAAGTGGGCGAGGGCGTCACTCATCTGAAGCCCGGCGACCGCGTTGCCTATCTGGCCAGCGGCACTTATGCCAGCCACTTCACCGGCCCGGCCGACCGCATGATCCCCCTGCCGGACAGCATCACCCCGCAGGATGCCGCCGCTGTTCTGCTGAAAGGGCTCACCGCCTGGGCGCTCCTGTTCGAGGTGCGCCCGCTTCAGGCCGGGGAGACGATCCTGGTCTGGGCACCGGTGGGCGGCGTGGGCAGCCTGCTGGTGCCATGGGCGGCCAGCCTTGGTGCACGCGTCATCGCCGTCACCTCGACTGAGGCAAAGGCCGAAAAGGCCAAGGCGCTGGGCGCGTCAGATGTGATCATCGGCTATGAGGGCGTGGCCGACAAGGTGCGCGAGCTGACCGATGGGCGCGGCGTGGACGTGTCCTATGACAGTGTCGGCCGCATCAGCGCAGAGGAAAGCCTGAACAGTCTGCGTACGGCAGGCTGGTTCGTCACCTATGGCAACGCCTCCGGCCCGGTTGAGCCCATCCCGCCCGGCCGCCTGGCGCAGGGCGGCTCGCTCGTCATGACGCGGCCAACCCTGTTCAGCTTCATTCAGGATGCGGAAAGCCTGACGCGCGGCGCCAGCCTCCTCTTCAGTGCCCTGAGCTCCGGAATCCTCAAGGCCGACATCGGCCAGCGCTTCCCGCTCTCCGAAGCCGCGAAGGCCCACGAGGCGATCGAAAGCGGCACGACAACCGGGGCGACCATCCTCATCCCGTAGGGTGGGTCATGATCTGCTAGCTTGGATTGAATCCCACGGACGAACCCATCCTTATCCGTCGGACAAACCCGCCCTGTATCCTTGCGGGCATGTTTGAGTTGGAGGATCTTACCAAGCGTGCCCTTGCGTCGGCCTGGCCTTTTGTGGCCGGGCGGATGGCGGCAGTGCGCGAGGCGTTAAGCGCCGGCGAGGACGGAACTGTACCGCGTGCGGTGTATTTTGCGAGCCTGCGCACGCTGCGCGCCCTGGAATCGCTGGTCCGCCGCATGCTCTATCTCATGTCGCTGGAACTGGCCGTTCACTGGGCCGCGCCAAAGCCACGCGCGGCGGGCCCGCTCGGCCCCGGCCCGGCTGCGGAGGCATCTGCCATCGCGGCGGGCGACCCGCCACCACGAAAGCTGGCGCTGGCCGATCCGTTAAGCCTCTACATTCCGCCGCCGGACCCGCCGGTGAAATACGGCCCGCGCCCCTACATCACAATCATCGGCATGCCCCGCGCGCCAGAGCCGGAGGGGCCGCCAGACCGGGTGGAGGCAGCGCCGCTGCTGGCGCGGCTCTCCCGTCTGGTCGAAACCTGCGCCGCGCGGGATAAGGAGGCCGTGCGCATGGCGCGCTGGCAGGCGCGGCGACTGGCCCTGATGAAGACGGGTCAGCGCGGGCGCATTCATCCGCTGCGCATGGGGCGCCCGCCGGGCTATGCCTCGGCCCGGATGCGGCGGGATGATCTTCAGAAAAAGCTGAAGGATTTCTGGTGCTTCTGCCATTGGGCGGATGAGGCGGCCTATGCCTCCGCGCGTGCCGCCGATGGGGCATCGGCCCCGGCCTGACCGGGGCGTCTTTCCTGAAAATCAGCGTGTCATCGGGCCCGCCTGGGCCCTGCCTGCTCGGGTGCGTGAGGTGGGCAGGCAGGGCCATGGGCGGCGGGGTGCAGTTGATGGGAACCGCCCATTTTCATCTCGAAGGTCATGGGAATTTGCAGGTGCCATGACGCCCGGGAGGGGGTGACGCGCATTCCGGGAGAGGGGAAGGGTGTTCGCGCCACAGGCGAAATATGCCCCTGACGGATGAAGGGTTTGTTCCGGAAACGCGTGGGATTGACCGGGCGCACGCAATACCGTGCTAACCATGATGATCAGTGGCTAGTTGGCGGTGTCCAGCTGCAGCAGCAGGGCTGGGTCGATATAGAAATCCCCGCCGCGATCGTCGGAGTCCGGGTTTCGCCATTTCACGGCCCAGTGCAGGTGCGGCCCCGTCGTGCGGCCCGTATTGCCGGTCTTCGCCAGCAGGTCTCCTGTCTGCACAATGTCACCTGCTGCCACGTCGACAGAAGACAGGTGCATGAACACCGAGACCAGGCCATGCCCGTGATCCAGGAACACAGTGCCGCCTTCGTAATAAAGGTCCGGGTCGGCCAGCACGACCACGCCCGGTGCCGGCGCGACCACCTCGGTGCCCACCGGCGTCGCCATGTCATACCCGCGATGCACCGATGTGCTCTCGCACGGCTCTCCGGTGACCTTCGAGACGCCGACATATTTCCGCGTCGGTCCGAAGGGCGAAGAGGTCGGCGCATCAGCGGGCTTAACGAATCCGACCAGCGCGCCAGGGCCGGGATTGAAGCTCGCAAACGCGTCCTGCTTCTTCACCCAGCTGCGCGAGGCATGTGCTTTCTGCTCGGCGGAGCGGGCGTCCACCTTGTCACAATCGAAGCCCGAGATTTCGCGATAATCATCCTTGCGCGGGGCGATGGCCAGGTCTCCGAACGCGCCACTGTCATGAGACCAGCCAATGACGCTCGGGGCGGACGTGCTGATCCCAAATTGTGCCGAGCCTATCTCGCTGGCTTTCAGTCTTGTACCGGCAACCGTGAACACGCTGCCCGCCGGCGCGCCGGTACAGATCACCAGCCCGCCCTGGGTCAGCACACCATCGCACATCGGCGCAGGCGTCTCCGCCGTAGCGCAGCCTATGATCAGCGTCGATAGCCCGGCCAGCAGCGCGCGCCGCATCAGCTGCCCGCCTTGACCATGCGCTGGCTTGCCGCCTCTGCATCCCAATAGGCTTCCTGGAGGTCGACACTCCAATAGCGCAGGGCCTGGAGAGGGATCTTGCGGCCTGTCACCGCACAGGTGACGTAATCACCGGGCGAGAGCATTTCGATGTCGGCATCGAGATAGCGAAGGCGGGCTTCGCCGGCGGGGCGGCTGGATCGATCTAGCATGTGCGGGAACATGCCTGAAACGGGCGCAAAAGAAAAGATGCGCCGCGCAGGAAGTTTCCTCTTTGTTCTGCGGAACAAATATGGTACATCCGAGTCAGAGATGGCAAAAGGGGGCCTTGCCAAATGCGCCCTCATGGTAGACCTAAGGAGACGACTCATGGCCAAAGCGGCGCTTCAACTCGTGGACAAGGATTCAGGCGTGGATAAGCAGAAGGCTCTCGAAACAGCGCTCGGCAATATTGAACGGTCCTTCGGCAAAGGCTCGGTCATGCGGCTGGGCGACAGGAAGGTAATGGATGTCGAAGCGGTCTCCACCGGATCGCTCGGTCTGGATATCGCGCTCGGCATTGGCGGCCTTCCAAAAGGTCGGATCATCGAGATTTACGGACCGGAGAGCTCAGGTAAGACGACATTGTCCCTCCATTGTGTCGCCGAAGCCCAGAAGAATGGTGGTGTCTGCGCCTTTATTGACGCTGAGCACGCTCTGGACCCGGTTTATGCGGGCAAGCTCGGGGTGGATCTGGATGATCTTCTCGTGTCGCAGCCGGATACGGGTGAGCAGGCGCTTGAAATCGCGGACACTCTGGTGCGGTCCGGTGCAGTGGATTTGCTGGTCATCGACTCTGTCGCTGCCCTGACACCACGCGCCGAACTTGAGGGTGAAATGGGCGATTCCCTGCCGGGGCTTCAGGCCCGCCTGATGAGCCAGGCGCTGCGCAAGCTGACGGGCTCGATTTCCAAATCCAAATGCATGGTGATCTTCATCAACCAGATCCGGATGAAGATCGGTGTCATGTTCGGTAGCCCGGAAACCACGACGGGCGGTAATGCCCTGAAATTCTACTCGTCTGTTCGTCTGGACATCCGCCGTATCGGCGCGATCAAGGATCGTGACGAAGTGATCGGTAACCAGACCCGCGTGAAAGTGGTCAAGAACAAGGTGGCGCCGCCTTTCCGTCAGGTTGAGTTCGACATTCTTTACGGCGAAGGCATTTCCAAGACCGGTGAATTGATTGATCTCGGCGTGAAGGCTGAAGTCATTGAGAAGTCCGGTTCCTGGTACTCCTATAAAGGCGAGCGCATGGGTCAGGGCCGCGAGAAGACGCGCAATTTCCTCAAGGAAAACCCGGCCATCGCCGATGAGGTTGAAGACGCGATCCGGCGCAATGCGGGCCTGCTCGCAGACGAATTGCTCAATGCCGGCATGGAGTCTGAGCAGGATGATGATCTGCCGGACGCCGCCGAAGGCTGATCTGATATGCTCTGAAATCTGGCATTTCAGGGCATGATCTCTCAAAATTCAGGTCAATGAACTGTCCCTTTGTGGCGCACCCCGCTTGGCGCGCCGCGAAGGGACCTTTATATCGCCGGTGTAATATTTGTGCCGATTCATCCGGCCCAACCCTCATCGCAAGGACACAGTGTTGCCCATGACCGGCGTAAACGAGATTCGCGAGACCTTTCTCTCCTTCTTCGAGAAGCGGGGGCATTTGCGTCAGGCGTCCGCGCCGCTCATCCCGCAGAACGACCCGACGCTCCTGTTCGTGAATGCAGGCATGGTCCCGTTCAAGAACATCTTTACTGGAGCCGAGACACCTCCCGGTCTGCGGGCGACGACGTCCCAGAAATGTGTGCGGGCAGGCGGCAAGCACAATGACCTCGACAATGTCGGTTACACGGCGCGCCACCACACATTCTTCGAAATGCTCGGCAACTTTTCCTTCGGCGACTATTTCAAGGAAGACGCCATCGCGTTCGGTTGGGAGCTGTGCACAAAGGAATTTGCGCTCGACCCCAAGAAGCTTTTGGTGACCGTCTATGCCGAGGATGATGAGGCCGCCACGATCTGGAAGAAGGTTGCCGGGTTGGACGACAGCAAGATCATCCGGATTGGCACATCCGACAATTTCTGGTCGATGGGCGATACCGGCCCATGCGGCCCATGCTCTGAGATCTTCTATGATCATGGCGAGAGCGTCCCCGGTGGCCCTCCCGGTAGCCCGGACGAAGATGGTGACCGGTTCATCGAGATCTGGAACCTCGTCTTCATGCAGTTCGACCAACAGGCCGACGGCACACGCAAGAACTTGCCGAAACCGTCCATCGACACGGGCATGGGGCTGGAGCGGATCTCTGCCGTGCTGCAGGGCGTACACAACAATTACGACATTGACCTGTTCCGCAATCTGATCGGTGCCGAGGAAGATCTGTATGGCGCGAAGGCGGCCGGCGATCAGTTGGCATCTTTCCGTGTGATCGCAGACCATCTCCGAACGTCAGCGTTTCTGATCGCCGACGGCGTGCTGCCATCGAATGAAGGCCGCGGCTATGTCCTGCGCCGCATCATGCGCCGGGCCATGCGTCACGGCCATCTTTTGGGTGCGCGCGAGCCGCTTATGTACAAGCTGGCGCCAGCACTGATTTCTGAAATGGGCGCTGCCTATCCTGAGCTTGGCCGGGCCAAGGCGGCGATCGAGTCTGCCCTGGAACAAGAAGAGGCGCGTTTTCAGCGCACGCTGGGCAATGGCCTGTCCCTGCTCGACAAGGAAACCGCCAATATGAAGGCAGGGGATGCACTGCCGGGCGACGTGGCTTTCAAGCTGTCGGATACGTACGGCTTCCCGCTGGATCTGACGCAGGACATTCTGCGTGGGCGTGACATGGGTGTGGATGTGGCCGGATTTGAGGCCGCGCTGGAGCAACAGCGCCAGGACAGCCGGGCAGCAGGATTCTCTTCCGGAGATCAGGCTGCGGAGGATATCTGGTTCCGTGTGCGCGATGATGCGGGCGCAACCAAATTTACCGGCTATGATGAGACGGATGGGAAAGGGAAGCTGGTCGCAATTGCGGCGGGCGGAGCGCGTGTAGACACATTGTCGGCAGGCGCAGCGGAGATCGTGTTCGACACGACACCGTTCTATGCCGAGTCCGGCGGTCAGGCGGGAGACCATGGCGAAATCGTTTTCGCGAACGGCGCGCGCTTCATTGTGCGTGATGTGCAAAAGCGCGCCGGTGACCTGCATGTGCATGTCGGCGAACTGGTGTCTGGAGAAGTGAAGCTGGGCGAGGTTGCAGACCTTCGTGTGGATGCGGAGCGCCGCCGCGCCATCATGGCCAATCATTCGGCTACGCACATCATGCATGCAGCCCTTCGCAAGGTACTTGGCGAGCATGTTACCCAGAAGGGGTCTCTCGTTGAGGCCGACCGCTTCCGGTTTGATTTTTCCCATAATGGTCCACTGAGCCAAGCCGAAATTGAAGCCGTTGAAGATGAGGTAAACGCCCAGATCCGCGAGAACATGCCGACAGGCATTCAGGTTACCTCGCCGGACAAGGCCATTGAGGCCGGGGCGCTGGCCCTGTTCGGTGAGAAGTATGGCGATGAAGTTCGTGTGCTGTCCATGGGCACGGGCGACGCGCGGCGTTACTCGGTTGAGCTGTGCGGTGGAACGCATGTTGAGCGGTCGGGTGATATCGGCGTCTTTGTGATCACGTCCGAGAGCGGTGTGTCGGCAGGTGTGCGCCGGGTTGAGGCCGCGACGGGCGCTGAGGCCATCGCCTTCCTGAAAGGGCGCGCCCAGATTGCTGTCGACTTGGCCGAGAGCCTGAAAGTTCCGCTCAAGGATGTTCCACGGCGTGTTGCGGCGTTGGGAGATGAGCGCAAGGCGCTGGAGAAAGAGCTGGCCGAAGCCAAGCGCAAGCTTGCCATGGGCGGCGGCGGATCTGCTCCTGCCGGGCCGGAAGAGATCAATGGCATCAAGCTGATGGCACGGATTGCGGAAGGCGTTGGCGGCAAGGAATTGCGGACACTGGTCGATGAGGCCAAGGCGCAGATCGGCTCCGGCATCGTCGTGTTCGTCGGCGTCGCGGATGGCAAGGCCGGCGTCGCGGTCGGCGTAACCAAGGACCTGACTGACACGTACTCCGCCGTTGATCTGGTGAAGGCCGCCAGCGAAGCTCTTGGCGGCAAGGGCGGTGGCGGCCGACCTGACATGGCACTGGCAGGCGGCCCGGATGCGGACAAGGCAGACGAGGCGCTCGCGGCCGTGCGTGCCGCGCTCGCGGGTTAGGCGACCAGCCCGGCGATTGACTCACATGGCGGAGCCCCTATGTAGGAGCTCCGTGGTGATTTGGTCGGTCGGCTTGCAGCCACGTTAAACAACTTGCTAAAAGGCTGCGCGGATATTCCGAACACCCTCACGGCAAGAGTCCGGCTGGCCATAATTTGGTAGCGGAGTATCGCGTATGCCCATTCGAATTCCTGACGGCTTGCCCGCGCGCGAAACACTTGTGCGCGAAGGTGTGCAGGTGCTGGATGAATCCATTGCCACACGGCAGGATATCCGGCCTATGCAGATCGGCCTTCTGAATTTGATGCCGAACAAGATCGAAACAGAGGCCCAGATCGCCCGTCTCGTCGGCGCGACTCCGCTGCAGGTGGAGCTGACCCTTGTGCGGATCGGCAGCCATGTTGCCCGCAACACATCGGAAGAACATCTGATTTCCTTCTACCATACCTGGGATGAGGTAAAGGACCGGAAGTTTGACGGGTTCATCATTACTGGCGCGCCGGTTGAGCGGTTGCCATTTGAAGATGTGTCGTACTGGGACGAATTGAAACAGATATTCGACTGGACAGAGACTCATGTGCATTCCAGCTTTTTCATTTGCTGGGGCGCCATGGCGGCCGTCCAGTATTTCCATGGCGTTCCCAAGCACGAACTGAGCGAGAAGGCGTTCGGCGTTTACCGCCATCACAATCGCAAGCCAGAGTCGCCATTCCTGACAGGGTTCTCTGACGATTTTTCTGTTTCAGTGTCCAGGTGGACCGATGTGCGACGTGAAGATATTCCCGAAGACAGTGGTCTGAACATTTTGATGGAGAGCGACGAGACCGGCCTTTGCCTGTTACATGAGGCGCGCGGGAACCGGCTCTATATCTTCAACCATATTGAGTATGATTCCACGTCGCTCGGCGCGGAGTACCAACGGGATGTGGCGGCGGGTAAGCCGATCAAAGTGCCGGCCAATTATTTTCCGGATGACGACCCCACCCGCACTCCGAAAAACCGGTGGCGCTCACACGCGTTTCTATTGTTCGGGAACTGGATAAACCAGATGTACCAGACGACGTCCTACAATCTGGAAGATATCGGAACCGAGCGCGGCGGCGACAGCAAGGTGCGCTAAGCGCTACGCCTGCAAGACCAGTAGCGGCTTGCGGCTGCCAGGTCTGCCATAGGCTGCAAGCGCGGCGCGCCAATTCTGAATAGGATGCAATTCCGTATCCGGCATATGAGCCGTGCGGAGCAGGGGCCAGAGCTGCACGAAGAGATTTTGCCAAGCTTGTGATGTCATGCGGCCGAGGCTTTCACGCATATGGAAGCGTGCATGTGTCTCACGGGCATGGGGCTCTGCCATGATCGGACTGCCAGAGAGAAGGCCGTAGCTGATAAAGGCGCTGTGAGCCGGCATGGCGTTCAGGATCAGGGATCCAGTTTCGCCGCCAAGCGCGTCGAATGTGATCTCTGCCCTCTCTGCCGCCGCCTTGATTTGCTTCGTATCTTCCAAGGCAACAGGCGCCACACCCAGACCGCGCAGTTCAGCCTCTCTGCCTGCAAAGCGATAGATCCCGGTGATGCTGCGTGCCCCCTGTTGCCGCGCCCATTGGGCTAACAGGTTGGCGCAGGTGGATCCGGCCCCGGTCAACAAGACGTGACGGTCTTTGACCGGCCAGCTTTTCAGCATCAGATATGCCGCCAGCGGATTAATATAGGCGCGTGCGGCCAGCGCATCCGGGATGTCATCCGGCACCGGAATCGCGAGGGCCGGGTCGGCATCAATATGTGTTTGCCAGGTGCCGCCCCCGCGCAGGGGCAGAACGCGCTGGCCGATCAGGTGCTGATACGCCGCCGGTGCCTCGATCACATGACCAACGCCTTCATAGCCGGCGACCTGTGGAGGTTGTACGCGGTGGCGATAGGCGCCGGTAATCGGGATCAGGTCCGACGGGTTGACTGGCGCTAGCCACATCTCCACCCGCAAGGCATTCTCGGAACGCAGGCTAAGCGGCGCGCTCTCCAGAGACAGGCAGTCTTCCGGCGCGCCTAAGCGATGATAGCGAAGGGCTGTGTGTGTTATCATTGGGGTGGCTGAACCAGCAGCTGGAGGTGCAGTCAATCCCGGAAGGTGGTCTTGCTGGGGCCGTTTCATTCAATGTCGAAAATTGATCCTGGATCAATTTTTGCGCCGAAGGCACTTTGGAAAAGAATGGTCGGAGTGAGAGGATTCGAACCTCCGGCCCCTGCCTCCCGAAGACAGTGCTCTACCAGGCTGAGCTACACTCCGCGCCGAAGAACGGGGCTTTTACGCCTGCGCAAAAAATTTGCAAGGGGGCAATCTGAGGTTCGGCCTGTCAGGCCGCAATCGGCAACATTGGCTCTTCTGCGCCGGGGCTCCATTGGGCGTATTTCTTCATCACGCCCTTGAAGAGGGCGCTCTGCTTGTGCCCCTCCAGCCAGGCCTGTAGTGCGGGCAAATCCTGCGCGTTGAACCAGTCCATATCAGTGTGGGCGAACTGGCGAATGAAGGGAAAGATCGCGATATCGGCCAGGCTTCGTTTCGCCCTTACGAGCTGTCCGCCATGCGCAGCGATCCTCGCGTCCAGAGACTGAAGCACGTCGAGCCCGCTGGCGCGTGCGGCGCCCGGCACGAGATCTTCGTCGGAATAGCGATTGGGGTATTTATACCGGTCCAGCGCGCGCTTGAACGGGCCATCATTGCGCGCGATCAATGCCTCGGTCGTGTCCGGATCAGCGTCCAGCCAACCTTCCGGATCATTCTGCGCTAGTGCCCAGCGCATCACGTCGAGGCTTTCATCCACGATGTCACCAGAGGAGGTCAGTAAAACCGGCACTGTCCCTTTCGGGCTCGCCTCCAGCATCTCGGCAGGCTTGTCCCGCAAGACGACTTCGCGGACCTGAACCGGGAGGCCCGCAATGGAGAGGCCCATCCGCCCGCGCATGGCATAGGGGCATCGGCGAAACGTATAGAGCGTATGGGTTGCGCTCATGCGTCTTCGCTCCGGCGTGCCTCCGGGCCCATATGTTCCTGACCGCGCTGGCGTGCGAGGTCGATCTGCTTCTGGCGTTCGGCGAACCGGGCGCGTTGTTCGTCGCTCATCTCGTCGATGCAATGAGGGCAGGACACGCCGGGCACATAGCTGGCCTCCGCCTTGTCCGCATCAGTGATGGGACGCTTGCAGGCATGGCACATGTCATACTCGCCGGGCGTCAAATCGTGCTTCACAGACACGCGCTCATCGAAGACGAAGCATTCGCCGCGCCATTTGCTGTCCGTCTCTGGCACGGTTTCCAGGTATTTCAGAATGCCGCCCTTCAGGTGGAAGACATCCTCGATGCCCTCGGACTTTACGAAGCTGGTGGCTTTCTCGCAGCGGATGCCGCCCGTGCAGAACATGGCAACCTTGGGCGAGCGACCTTCGGCTTCCAGCTTGGCGCGGAATTCGCGGAACCAGTCCGGAAACTCCCGGAAGGTCTTGGTTTCCGGGTCAATCGCGCCTTCGAACGTGCCGATGGCGTATTCATAATCATTGCGCGTATCAATCAGCACGGTGTCCGGATCGCTGATCAGATCGTTCCACTCATTGGCCTCGACATAGGTGCCGACCAGCGCGTTCGGATCCGTGCCCGGCACACCCATGGTGACAATTTCCTTCTTCAGCCGCACTTTCAGGCGCAGGAAAGGCATCTCGTCGGCTTCGGAGAATTTCGCTTCCAGTTCTGCCGCCCCCGGGATTGCGCGCAGGGTAGACAGCGCAGTCTCGATGCCTTCAGCCGTACCGGCAATCGTGCCGTTCACGCCCTCGGCCGCCAGCAGGACGGTGCCTTTCACGCCCGCGCTGCACAGCGTCTGAGCCAGATCGGCCTTGCGGGCTTCAAAGTCCGGGAAGGAGAAGAATTTGTAGAAGGCGGCAATCGTATAAGTCATGACGCGCCTTATGCCAGATTGTCGGCGGAATATGAACACGCCACTGCAGGATGCGAACGGACGGGCTTCCTGATGTGCCCGCCATCAGGCGGTCAGTCTCCGGTGAGCCATGCTCTCAATGCGTCGGTCACGGCCTCGGGCTGTTCCAGTGGAGTCATGTGTCCGGCATTGGGAATCATGACCAGCTTGGCCTGACGTATCGCCGCGGCCATGTCGCGATGGCTTTCCGGTGTGGTGAGTGCATCCTCACTGCCGCACACAATGGTCACCGGACAGCCCAGCGATGTCAGGGCTTCCCTGTTGTCGGGGCGCTCCAATCGGGTTTGCCGCACGAACACATCCGCGCCCAGACGCGCGGTCATGGCGCGGATTTCCTCCACCAGGCCCGTATCGTCCCGATTTTCCGGTGCGAGAAAAGCGCTCGCCATGCGATCACTGAACCCGTGAAAGCGCGAGGAATTTTCCACCATATCTGCCAGGTGCCGGCGTTCCGACAGCGTCTCTTCCGTGTCCGGCATCATGGTGGTGTCGAGCAGGGCAAGTCGCTGGAGTCTGTCAGGTGCCTGGCGTGCCATTTCCATGGCCACAATGCCGCCGAAGGAAAATCCGGCCAGCGCAAATGTATCGTCTGCCGATGACAGTACGGATGCGGCGAGTTCGGAGAACGACCTCCCATACGTTATGTCAGCCACCATTGGTCGGCAGATTTCGCTCAGCGGTTCGATCTGGTGACGCCAAAGCGCTTCATCATTGAGGCGACCGGGGAGCAGGATCAGTTGTGGGAGCGCCATAAGCGAAGAATCTTACGCCGACAGGATGCGCGGCAGCTTGAAGGTCACCGTTTCCCGGGCCGTCTCGATCTTGTCGAGCGAGACATCGAACCGCTCTCCGCAGGCATCGATCACACCCTGCACAAGGTCTTCCGGCGCGCTGGCCCCAGCGGTCAGGCCAAGGGTCGAGACGCCATCGAACCAGGCCCATTCGATGTTCTCCGCGCTCGCCACCAGTTCCGCCCGTGCGGCACCGGCGCGCTTGGCCACCTCGACCAGCCGGACCGAATTGGAACTTGTCGTCGCGCCGATCACAAGAACAAGGTCGGTACCCGGCGCCAGAACTTTCACGGCGTCCTGACGGTTTGTGGTGGCGTAGCAAATGTCTTCCTTGTGAGGGCTCGATATACCCGGGAAGCGAGCCTGCAGCGCGGCGACGATATCGGCGGTATCATCGACTGAAAGCGTCGTCTGGGTAACGAAGGCGACATTGTCCGGATCGTTTGGTTCGAAGTCTGCGACGTCCTCAACGGTCTCGATCAGCGTGATCGTGTCGCCGGGCAATTGTCCCATCGTGCCGATGACCTCAGGATGTCCGGCATGGCCGATCAGGACAATCTCGCGGCCTTCGCGATGGTGCCGTTCAGCTTCGACATGGACCTTGGAGACAAGCGGACAGGTCGCGTCGACATAGATCATGTTGCGCCGTTGCGCTTCGGCGGGCACGGATTTCGGCACGCCATGCGCGGAGAAGATGACCGGACGGTCTTCCGGGCATTCATCCAGTTCCTCAACGAATACGGCGCCGAGATCCTCCAAACGGCTCACCACATGCGCATTGTGGACGATTTCGTGGCGCACATAGACGGGAGCCCCCCATTTGCTGAGGGCTTCCTCGACAATCTGAATGGCCCGATCAACGCCGGCGCAGAAGCCTCGCGGCGCGGCAAGTCGGATTGTAAGCGGCTGCCTGTCGGTCATTTCATCCTATCTCCTGCCTGTGGGCGTTGCGCCGAGACGTCTGGGCCTTTAACACATCTGCAGCAACAGATGGACAGGCCTTTGCATCAGGCCAAGAAGGACACGCCGACGCATGATCAAATATGCCCCACTTCTCGCCGCGGTCATCCTCTCTGGCTGTGGAGGCGGCAGACTCGCAGAGACTTTTGACACGCGCCAGAATGCCGGGCCATGCCCGCCTGTCGGTGCCCTATATGATTCCTCGCGGTACATCGATCTCGATGGAGGCGGAGAGCTTTACACCAATATCGAATATACGGGTGAAATCATCGATGTTCGCCTTTTCTGCCGCTATGTGGGCACTGATCCGCTGAAAGCCGAACTCGAGATCGACTTTGCGTTCGGCAAAGGGCCTGCCGCTGATTCTTCCACGCACACATTTCCTTACTACGTGGCTGTGATCCGTCGCAGCGGTAAGGTACTCGCCAAGGAATACTTCAACGTCGATGCGAATTTTGGTAGCAACAAACTCGCTGGCTCAACGGAAGTGATCCAGACCATCGAGATTCCACGCGTTGATGAATCGATTTCGGGCACGAACTTCGAAGTGATTGTCGGCTTCGAGCTGTCTGAAGAACAATTGGAATTCAACCGCGCGGGCAAACGCTTCCGCATGGATGCCGGGCAGTAACATCATGGCCAGTCTGATCAATGAATTGTCGGCGGCCGCCAGCGCTGCCTTTGAAGCTATGGGGCTCGAGGCAAGATGGGGCGCAGTGCGCCGGTCTGATAAGCCGGAATTTGCTGACTTCCAGTGCAACGGCGCGATGGGCGCGGCCAAGTCCGCAGGGCGGAATCCCCGCGAAATCGCTGGCGAAATAGCTGCGGCGCTGAAAGAGCATTCGATGATCCTGTCGGCGGAAGTCGCCGGGCCGGGCTTCATCAATATCCGCGTTTCAGACGAGGCCATGTCTCAGCGCGCAGAATTCATTCGGACAGACGACATGGCAGGTGCGGAGCCTGCGCCGGATCCTAAAGTCACCGTCATCGATTTTGGCGGTCCGAACGTTGCCAAGCCGATGCATGTCGGCCATCTGCGCTCGGCCGTCATCGGCGACACGCTGGTGCGCCTTCTGCGCTTCCTTGGTGACAAGGTGACAGGCGACACTCACCTCGGCGACTGGGGCCTTCAAATGGGCCACCTCGTAACCGAGCTGTATGATGAACGGCCGGACCTGATCTATTTCGACGAGAGCTTCGAAGGCCCGTACCCCGAAGAGCCGCCGGTCACGATCGAAGACCTTGCGCGCCTCTACCCGGCTGCAAGCACCAAAGCGAAAGCGGATGCCGCCCGCAATGAGCGTAGCCAGAAGGCAGTTGCAGAACTACAGGCAGGCCGCCCCGGCTTTCGCGCCTTGTTGCGTCACTTCATCAATGTCTCGGTCGAGGCTCTGAAGGTCGACTATGAATTTCTGAATGTGCATTTCGATCTTTGGAAAGGTGAAAGCGATGTCGATCACCTGATCCCGGGCCTGGTCGAAAAATTCAAGACGGCCGGTCTCTCTGAAGAGGATGATGGCGCCGTCATCGTTCGCATCGAACGCGAGAGCGACAAGAAGGACATGCCGCCCATCATGCTGGTCAACAGCCGCGGTGGTACGGGCTACCATACTACGGACCTCGCAACGATCGAGGACCGGATGGAGAATATGAAGCCGACGCCGGAGCTGATGCTCTATGTCGTCGACCAGCGCCAGGCGCTCCACTTCGAACAGGTGTTCCGTGCGGCGGAGATGCTCGGCCTGATTGATGAGGGCCACATGGAGCATATTGGCTTCGGCACGGTGAACGGTGACGATGGCAAACCGTTCAAGACCCGCGAAGGCGGCGTATTGCGCCTTGCGGACCTGAACGCGATGGCCTTCGAAGAAGCTCAGAAAAAGATCGCTGAAGCGGGCAAGCTGCCCGAGGACATGCCGGAGCAGGAGCGCCACGACGTAGCCGCAGCGGTGGCCCTGGCTGCGCTGCGCTTCTCAGACCTGCACAATACGCGCACCAGCAATTACGTCTTTGATCTTGATCGCTTCACAAGCTTCGAAGGCAAGACCGGGCCTTACCTGCTCTACGCCGCCGTGCGGATCAAATCCGTTCTGCGTAAGGCTGAGGAGGCCGGCTTCAAGCCAGGCGACATCAAGATTGGCCATGATGCAGAGCGCGCGCTTGTGCTGCAGATGGATTCGTTTGCGGCGACACTGCTGCAGGCGCGGGAGAAACGCATGCCGCATATCCTGTGTGAGCATGTCTACAATCTCGCTCAGGGGTTCAGCGCTTTCTATGCCGCCCTGCCGATTGCATCTGAAGAAGATGCAGATCTGCGCGCCAGCCGTCTTGCCTTGTCAGCTGCTGTCCTGAACCAGTTGGAGACCGGGCTGGACCTTCTCGGCATCCGTATTCCGGAGCGCATGTAGTCTCTGCAGCGCTGTAACTTGCCTCTGAGCTGATCCTACCTGATCTTTCGTTGAAGAGATCAGTAGAGGAGTTATCAGATGGCCAAGAATGTGCCCGCGCCGGTCGACGCACCCGTTGAGACTGCGCCGCAATGGGAATTCGCGTCCCAATGGTCGAAGGCCTGGAAGGTGCTCAAATGGTCCGGCGTCGCATTGCTGACCATCGCATTCCTGACGGTGATCGGGCAGGGATTCCTGTTCTACCGGATCTTCGATGATGTGCACCCACTGCTGGGATACAGCTTCATCCTGATCCTCGCCGCGCTGTTGCTTTTGCTGGTCGGCCGACCGCTGGCATCGTTTCTGTCGATGCCGGTCGCCGCGAAGCCACCGCACACACCGTTTGATATCGAGAAGCCAGACATCTCGCTGCTGTCTCAGCGTCTGAAATATGATCTGAAATACCTCGCCATGCTGAAGCGAAATCCACTGCTGGCTGACGAGGTTCCAGCGATGGAAGAGGGTATGGCCGCCGGGCGCGCGCTGCTCGCGCGGTTCGCAATTGCAGGAAACGACTCTGCGGCCAACGTCGCCGCCGATCTCGAAGCTTTCCAGAAGGACCACATTGAAATCCATTTGAAGAAGCTGGATGCGAAGGTCGACAAGCTGATCCATGCGGAGGCGGTCGGTGTGGGTGTTGCCACAGCGTTTTCGATGAATGGCACTGTGGACGCTTTCGTTGTGCTCTGGCGTAACGCAAACCTCATCGCACGTATCTCCCAGATCTATTTCGGGCGGCCGCATCTGGGCGGTACGCTGCTGATCCTGCGCGATGTGGCCGCCATCGTGATTGTCAGCCGCGCGCTGGAGGATGTCACCGACATGACAGGCGATGTCATTGGAGGTTTGCTCGGCCGGATGGGCGGGTTGATCGCCGGGCCGGTGATGGATGGTGCGGTGAATGCGATGCTCACCCTGAAGATGGGCTATCTGGCCAAGCGCCGGTGCCGGGCCTTCGAAGGGTGGTCCGCGCGCCAGGCCAGGTCTATCTCTGCAGAGGCGCTGGAACGGGTGAAAAAGGAATCCGGCTCGGTCGCAACGGACCTCCTGAAACGCTGCGGGGGGCTGACTTCGAGAGCGGCATGGGCGGCGGAGCAGACCATGTCCGGTTCCAAGAATGCGTGGTCCATGGTGCAGGGCTGGTTCGGTCGCAAGCCGTCGGAGGCGTGATCTGCGCCGGATTGCCCAAACATCTGGCAGGCAGCGCGGCCGGGCAGGGAGACGCTGACTCTCTGCTTGCTGGCCACCAGAATCCGCGCTAGTTCGACACTCATAGACGACCTCCTCCCGGGAGAGAGCGGGTAACCAGCCCCGCCGCCGAAGGCGCAACCGCCCCGGAAACGCTCAGGCAAAAGGACCGGGGGAGAGACAACACGCTGGAAAGAGGCGGGCCTTGCGGTGCCGTCTCGCCGAAGGAGCAAGCCCGGGCATCGGGCGGAATCTCTCAGGCGCCCAAGACAGCGGGGGCGACGATGCGCAGCTTCAGGCTGCCCCGTCTCCTCATGAAAGGGCGTCATGGCCGAACCGACATCTGAAAACCTGAAGCGCACCCCGCTTCATGATCTGCACGAAGAGCTTGGTGCGAAGCTCGTGCCGTTTGCACGCTATGAAATGCCGGTTCAGTACCCGATGGGCGTCAAGGACGAGCATCTCTGGACCCGGTCCGAGGCAGGTCTGTTCGACGTGTCCCACATGGGGCCATGCTTTCTGTCTCTGGCTGACGGAATCGGCGGAGGAGACGAAGCGCACGCGAAGATCGCCGCATTGATCGAAACGCTGGTGCCATCCGACATAGCCGGCCTGAAAGAAGGCCAGGCACGTCTGACGGTCCTGCTCAATGAAGAGGGCGGTATTCTCGACGACCTGATCATCACCCGGCCGATCGGTGAGGAGGCTCAGGGGTCGCTCTACATTGTCGTCAACGGTGCCGTGAAGAATTCGGACTGGGCCCTCTTTGAGCGGACGTTCGAAGGCAAGGCCGTATTGACGCGCGCCGACGACCGCATCCTCTTTGCATTGCAGGGCCCGAAAGCCGCTGATGTGATGCAGGACTTTTTCCCAGGCTGCGAAGAGCTCAAATTCATGCGCCACATGCCGTTCGAACTGAATGGGTCGCGCTGTATCGTATCGCGCTGTGGCTACACTGGCGAAGACGGGTTTGAAGTGCTGGTTGCTCCTGAGGCGGGCGTGCCGCTCATAAAGGAAATGCTGACGGATGAGCGCGTGAAGCCGATTGGCCTCGGCGCGCGGGACTCTCTGCGCCTCGAAGCCGGGCTTTGCCTTTATGGACATGACATGGATACAACCCGCGATCCGGTGGAAGCGGATCTCGCCTGGGTCATCCAGAAGAAGCGCCGTGAGCGGGGAGACTTTCCGGGAGCGGAGCGCATTCTGAAAGCGCTGGCGGATGGACCGGCCGAAAAGCGGGTGGGCATCAAGCCGCTTGAGCGCGCCCCCGCGCGCGAGGGCACTGGGATCGAGATCGACGGAAAGCCCGTGGGCGTTGTGACATCTGGCGGGTTCGGCCCCAGCGTCGATGCGCCGATTGCCATGGGCTATGTCCGCGCGGATCTGGCCACGCCGGGGACGAAGATTGACCTGATGGTACGCGGCAAGGCGCGCGCTGCGGAAGTTTGCGAGCTGCCTTTCGTAACACCGAACTACAAACGCTAAGAGGGAAACGGGCGATGACAACTTACTACACAGAAGATCATGAGTGGATCACGGTTGAGGGCGATATCGCCACGGTCGGGATCACGAAATATGCAGCGGACCAGCTTGGCGATGTCGTCTTTGTCGAAGTGCCGGAATCGGGCGCCAGCTTCGGCAAGGGAGACGACATGGCAGTCGTCGAAAGCGTTAAGGCGGCCTCTGACGTTTATGCGCCGGTTGCTGGCGAAGTGACCGAGGGCAATGGCGCGCTGGCTGATGCTCCGGAAACCGTAAACGAAGATCCGGAGGGCGCTGGCTGGTTCTGTAAAATGAAACTGTCCGATTCCGGAGAGCTTGCCTCTCTGATGAATGCCGACGCTTACAAGGCCTTCTGCGACGGCCTGTAAGGGCCGCCTGACACTCTGACGGAGTAGCGAGAATGAGATACCTCCCCCTGACACCGGAAGACCGCGCAGACATGCTTGGCACGATTGGTGCCAATTCGGTCGATGACTTCTTCACGGATGTGCCGGAATCTGCCCGCCTCAGCGGCACGATTGCCGGCCTGCCGGATCATCAGGGGGAACTCGCCGTCGAGCGTCACATGACGAATTTGGCTGCGAAGAACCGTTCGGCATCGTCAGGCCCGTTCTTTGTGGGCGCTGGCGCCTATAAGCACCATGTTCCGGCTACGGTCGACATGGTGATCCAGCGGTCTGAGTTCCTGACGACTTATACGCCCTACCAGCCGGAAATTGCGCAGGGCACGCTGCAGACCCTGTTCGAGTTCCAGACTCAGGTCGCCGCAATGACCGCCATGGATGTGGCAAACGCCTCCATGTATGACGGCTCCACCGCCTGCGCGGAGGCTGCCATCATGGCGACCCGCGTGACGCGTCGGAAGAAGGTGATCCTGTCAGGTGGCCTGCATCCGCACTATGCCGCCGCCACCAAAATGGTGTGCGAAGCGCAGGGCTTCGAAGTCGTTCAGCTGCCAGTGGCGGTGGATGACGAGAATGTGCTGGCCGATGCCGTTGACGATAAGACCGCCTGCGTGATTGGTCAGAGCCCGAACATCTTCGGTACCGTGACTGATCTTTCTAAGTCCGCCGATGCCGCGCATGACAAAGGCGCGCTGCTTGTGTCGGTCTTCACCGAAGCTGTCTCACTCGGCCTCGTTACGCCGCCTGGAGAGATGGGCGCGGACATCGCTGTCGGCGAAGGTCAGTCGATCGGTAACGGCCTCAATTTCGGTGGCCCTTACGTCGGCCTGTTCGCTTGCACGCAAAAGCTGGTGCGCCAGATGCCGGGGCGCCTGTGCGGTGAGACGGTGGACGCGAATGGCGATCGCGGGTTCGTGCTGACCCTGTCGACCCGCGAACAACATATCCGCCGCGACAAGGCGACCTCGAACATCTGCACCAATTCCGGGCTCTGTGCGCTGGCCTTCACGGCGCATATGACACTGCTGGGCGGAAAGGGACTGGAACAACTGGCGCTGCTGAACCATGAGGCGGCCTGCGACCTTGCGGACGCGCTGGAGGCTGTGCCCGGCGTCGAGATCCTGACGCCACGTTTCTTCAACGAGTTTGCCTTCCGCACGCCAATGGACGCCGAAGCCGTGCTGGCCATGCTGGATGAGGCAGGAGTTGTCGGCGGCGTTCGTGCCAGCCGCCTTTTCCCCGATGGTCATATGGGCGATGTGATCGTCTGCGCCGCCACCGAATGCACGACGGCGGAAGACATTGCCGCCTATGCCGCCGCCCTGAAGGAGATCATCTGATGACCATGAACACACACGGCCGCCAGACATCTCCTGTTTCTTCTGACAGCCAGCCGGTGGAAACTGTTTCCGGCTCGAAAGGTCTGCTCCAGGCCGAGGGGCTGATTTTCGAGATCGGCACCGAAGACACGACGGGCGTTGACCTGCCCAAGCCGAAGAACCGCACCGGCCGCCTCGGCGGCGTCGCGCGCAAGCAGCCGACCGGCCTGCCGGGCCTGTCAGAGCCGCAGACCGTGCGGCACTATATGCGCCTCAGCCAGAAGAACTATGCCATTGATCTTGGCCTGTTCCCGCTGGGCAGCTGCACGATGAAACACAATCCGCGCCTCAATGAGAAGCTGGCGCGACTGCCGGGCTTTGCAGACATCCATCCGCTGCAACCGCAGGCTACCGTGCAGGGCGCGCTGGAACTGATTGACGAGTTGGCCACCTGGCTGAAGACGCTGACCGGTATGCCTGCCGTGGCAATGAGCCCGAAAGCCGGCGCGCATGGCGAATTCTGCGGCATGATGGCGATCCGCCAGGCGCTGGTGGCGCGCGGCGAGGCCGAGACGCGCAAGCGCGTACTGGTGCCAGCCTCCGCCCACGGAACAAACCCGGCGACGGCGGTCCAGTGCGGCTTCATCGTGGACGAGATCAAGGCGAATGCCCGTGGGCGTGTCGACATGGAATCTCTGAAGGCGAAGCTCGAAAAGTCCGATGATATTGCCGGCATCATGCTGACCAATCCGAATACGTGCGGCCTGTTCGAGACCGACATCAAGGAGATCGCAGACCTGATTCATGCGGCGGGCGGATACTTCTATTGCGACGGCGCGAATTTCAACGCCATTGTCGGCCGGGTGCGGCCGGGCGATCTCGGCGTCGACGCGATGCACATCAATTTGCACAAGACGTTCTCGACCCCGCACGGCGGCGGCGGCCCGGGCTCCGGCCCGACGGTGTTGTCAGACGCATTGGCGCCCTATGCCCCTGTGCCCTTCGTGGTGAAGGATGAGGATGGCAATTTCCGCCTCGTCGAGGATGTGGAAGGCGACGCCAAGGAAAGCTTTGGCCGTATGGTCGCGTTCCACGGCCAGATGGGCATGTTCGTGCGGGCCCTGACGTACATGCTCAGCCACGGCGCAGATGGCCTGAAGCAGGCATCCGAAGATGCCGTGCTGAATGCCAACTATATTCAGGCCCGCCTCAAATCTGTCATGACGCCAGCCTTTGAAGGCTACTGCATGCATGAAGCGCTGTTCTCCGACGCCTTCACGGCAGACGGGATCGAGACGATCGACATTGCCAAATCCCTTATCGATGAGGGCTACCACCCGATGACCATGTATTTCCCGCTGGTCGTGCATGGAGCAATGCTCATCGAGCCGACAGAGTCGGAATCCAAGGCTGAACTGGATCGGTTCTGTGACTCGCTGGAATCGATTGCCCGTCGCGCCGCGCAGGGCGATGAGACGATGAAGGGCGCGCCTTATCTCGCCCCGATGCGTCGTCTGGACGAGACGCAAGCCGCCCGCAAACCTGTCCTCAAATGGGTGCGGCCAGACGCCAATTCCGTCGCGGCGGAATAGGTCTCAGGGAGCGACCTGGCCAAGTGGCTTTGGTTGTTCGCGCTGGAAAATGCGGCTGCGTGCCTTGGCAAAGCCCACAATCATCGGTCGTTCGATGAAGCGATACGTCATGGCCGCAACGAACAGCGTTGTGAAGAGCGCTGTGGCGTAGAGGACGATATTGTCCCAAGGGCCAGCATGCCCGGTTTGGAAGATCGGGCGAAGCGCGGGCGTCCTGGATATTTCCGCAAAGCCAATACGGATTGGTGCCAGAATAATCGGGTGGCACAGATAGAGGGAGAACGACCAATCGCCCACGCGCGCCAGAGCGCCGTGAACTTTCATGAAACCGGGTTCCATGGCGCGGATCCGGTCCGGCATGGCATGTCCCCCAAGCCAGCCAAGCCAGAACACGATCGCGGCAGCAATGGCGCCGACAATGAGCGACAGGATCAGGGCATCAACGCGTTGGCTGAACGGAGCGGCTTCTGTGAGATTGAAGGCAAAGATCACAAGCGTCGAAACGAGTGCGCCGATGCCTGCCGGGACGAGCCAGGCTTGCCGGCGGTTCAGTTCGAGCGTGGCGAACCCGTAGACAAGCAGGGTGCATGGCAGGCCGAACCAGAAGACCCGGCCCCACATCATCAGATTGTCATCCTCGACACCCTGAAGGCCCAGGCTCGCCATCAACCAGAATACGGCCACCAAAGTCATCGCGCCGCTTCGCCAGGCGATGCCGGAACTGACCAGCAGGCCAACGACGGCGCCCATGATGAACTCCATCGTCATCGGATAAAGCAGCAGGGATAGAATGTCGGACGAAAAAGGCTCCGTCAGGCCTAGAAGCGTTCCGCCAACCAGTGCTCCGCCCCAGGCCAGCAGAATCCACAACCAGAAGCGCCGGGGCAGCAGAATGATCAGGGTGAAGGCGAGGTAGAAATAGATTTCGTGGACCAGCGTCCAGCCTACGCCCAGAACGGGGTGGGCATTCTGAGGCACAAGGAAGAAGGATTTGATCAGGTATGGAACAAGCGGTTGCCCCTGGCTGACGCGTTGCCAGCCTTCGTCCAGTCCAAAATCATTGTATACGAAGAACATGCCCGTCATGATCGCCGCGAACAGCCACCAGAGCGGGTAGATCCGGGTTACACGGGCAAACAGGAAATCGAGACTGGAGCGTATGCCGGCTTTCATGCCCTGGGTCACATGCACCATGATGAAGCCCGAGATCACGAAGAACAGGTCGACCCCGGCATAACCATTTGTGACGAACGCATTCAGGAACGGGGTTTCTGACAGGCCGTTATTGCCGATTGCCAGCATTTCCATGGCGCGGATGTGATAGACGACAACCAGCATAGCGGCCAAGCCGCGAAGGATCTGGATGGACTGAAGTTTCATGCCGTCCTCTAGCCAAGTTGCCGTTCATGACAGCAAGAATTCGCAAAATGTAGCAATCAGGTAACGCAGATGCCAGAGTTTGAACACATGCTGTCGATACCACTGGCGACGCTCGATAGTTTTACCATATTCAGCAGCATGGCCGACGACGAACCTTCCTTGTCAGAACGAGCAGACACCACATCCAAGCCACCTTCCGGGCTACGGAATGGCGTGAATGTGGCATTCCGCCAGATTCTGGCGCTGACCGGCCTGATCATGATCGTCGTCGCGATTCCGATTGCATTCGTCACGCCAATCATTCCCGTCGGCCTGCCCATCGCGATTGTGGGCGTCGTGTTGTTGGGCCGGAATGCTGTTTGGGGACGGCGCTGGATGGAGAGTGTGCTTGCCCGTCATCCGCGGGTCGAGCGATTTGCACCGAACTGGCTGATGCGTCTGGTGTTCGGACGGGACAAGAAAGATCCGCTTAATCCCGATCATTAGAGATTTCTTGCCGGTTTGCTGTCTGCGGTGAAATAAAATCGTGTCTGTTTCACGGCCTGCTCTTGAAGCCTCGGGAAATCTCAGCAGTATGCGCGTCTTGTATTTGCGGACACGGGGCAAGACGAAATGCGACGACTTCACGGGCTGGCAACAGCCTGCACGGCAGCGCTTTTGCTGGCAGCATGCGGCGGCGGTGACGATTCCAGTAAAACCGATTCCAAAACGACAGGTTTCGACCGGAATCCCTATCCATCTACCTATGAACCCTATCCAAATGATCCGGTTCTGATCACCAACGCCACCATTCTGGATGGCGAAGGCAATCTGATCGAGAACGGCAGCCTGCTGTTGGAAGAAGGCAAGGTTTCGGCGATCGGCACAGACGTCAAAGCGCCGGAAGGCGTTGAAACCATTGATGCCAGCGGTCGTTGGGTCACGCCCGGGATCATCGACAATCATAGCCATCTCGGCGTCTATCCTTCTCCGGGCGTCAGCGCTCACAGTGACGGCAACGAAATATCCGCTCCCGTGACAGCGGAAGTGTGGTCTGAGCACGGTGTCTGGCCTCAGGACCCCGGTTTCACACGTGCGATCGCGGGCGGCATCACGTCGATGCAGGTCTTGCCAGGCAGTGCGAACCTGTTTGGTGGCCGTGGTGTGATCCTAAAGAATGTTCCAAGCCGGACGGTTCAGGGCATGAAGTTTCCTGATGCGCCATACACGTTGAAGATGGCGTGCGGCGAAAATCCGAAACGGGTTTATGGCTATGGTGGCGGACGGTTTCCGGGCGGCGCGCCCTATTCGCGTATGGGCAATGTCGCAGGCTATCGTCAGGCCTGGATCAAGGCCGCCGAGTACAAGCGTAAATGGGACAAGTTTGCAGATGAAGGCGGAGAGCCGCCTGCACGCGACCTGGAGCTGGACACGCTGGCAGGTGTGCTGAACGGCGATATCCTCGTGCACATGCATTGCTATCGTGCCGACGAAATGGCCCAGATCATGGATATGTCCAAGGAGTTTGGTTACAAGGTGACCGCCTTCCACCACGCCGTGGAGAGCTACAAGATTGCTGACAAGCTCGCCGACTATGGCGCGTGTTCTTCAATGTGGGCTGACTGGTGGGGCTTCAAAATGGAAGCCTATGACGGCATCCGGGAAAACATCCCACTGGTGCACGAAGCTGGCGCGTGCGCCATCGTCCATTCAGACAGCGATGTTGGCATTCAGCGCCTGAACCAGGAGGCCGCAAAGGCATGGTCTGATGGCAAGAAAGTCGGTATCGATATTCCGAAAGAAGTGGCGTGGAGTTGGCTGTCGTTGAACCCGGCGAAATCCCTCGGCATTGACGAGCGGACCGGCAGTCTCAAGCCCGGCAAGATGGCGGACGTCGTCATATGGTCTGGCGACCCCTTCAGCGTGTACACGAAAGCGGACCAGGTCTTCATCGACGGCGCTCTGATGTTTGATCGCGACCACCCGGAAACCAACCCTGTCATGGACTTTGAACTCGGCCAGCCTGGCGAAGGAGATCGGAAATGATCCGTACACTATTTGCAGGCGTCGCTGTGATCAGCCTGGCAGCAACATCCGCATTCGCTGATACGCTCGTGATCCGTGGCGAAACCGTTTGGACCGGTACAGCGCAAGGCACCATTCAGAATGGCGTGGTCGTGATCGAGGATGACCGGATTGTCTCGGTCGGTGGTGAGAACACTGAGGTGCCATCCGGAGCGACGGAAATCTCCGCCAGCTGGGTGACGCCCGGATTGATTGCCGCATTCTCCCGTACAGGCCTCGTCGAAGTTGCTGCGGAAGATCCGACCAATGACACGATGGCCGCCAACTCTGAATTCTCCACATCGCTCAATGCTGCGGATGGCTTCAACCCTGACGCAACCGCGATCGATGTGACACGGATCGAAGGCTTCACGCGTCTGGTCGTTGCGCCGAATACGGGCAACACGATCTTTGCGGGCCAGGGTTTCATCGCGGATACCAGCGGCGCGTTGGACGGGGATGTTGAAGCCGAGGCATTCGCATTCATCAAGCTGGGCGAATCCGGCGCTGGCCTGGCTGGCGGATCCCGCCAATCCGCAATGGCAATCCTGCGGGCGGCGCTCGATGATGCTCGTACCTATCCGGCACGTTACCTGACCCACAATGAAGGGGCTGCGCTGAACCGCCTGGATGCGCTCGCATTTGCGCCAGCTGCGCGTGGTCAGCAACGACTGGTCGTTCAGGCGAGCCGGGCAAGCGACCTGAACGCCGTGATGGATTTGGCGGAAGAGTATCCAAATCTTGATCTGATCATCGTGGGTGCGGATGAAGCATGGCGGGTGGCCGACAGGCTGGCCGTGATGGACATCCCCGTCATCATCAACGCGTTCTCAAACCTTCCATCTTCGTTCGAGCAATTGGCGGCGACGTCGGAGAATGCAGCGCGTCTGGCTGAGGTCGGAGTGAATTTTGCCATCGCCAATATCGGTGACGAAAGCCATCAGGCGCGGCTTGCGACGCAACTTGCAGGAAACGCCGTCGCGAATGGTTTGTCATTTGATGATGCAATGGCAGCGCTGACGACCGCTCCGGCAGACATTTTCGGTTTGACCGGGTTCGGACGCCTTGCGCCGGGTGCGCACGCGGATGTCGTCGCGTGGGATGGTGATCCGCTTGAGGTGGTGTCAGCGCCGACTGCGGTGATCATCGCGGGAGAGACGCAATCACTTGAGTCCCGGCAAACGCGCCTGCGGGATCGGTATTTGAGTCTGGACGAGACTGAGCGTCCACACGCCTACACGCGTCCCTGATCTGTGAAGTCGGCGCTTAGGCGCCGACTTTCGTATTCAGGCTGTCGATCAGGTCGGTCGTGACCGTGCCGGTGACCGGCAAGTTGTGATTGGCCTGGTACTCCCGGATCGCGGAAGCCGTACCTGGCCCAACAGCACCATCCGGCGCGCCCGTCTCATAGCCGAGCGCGTTCAGCGCAATCTGTATCGATCTGACCTGCGCCGGATTGCCCAGCTCCCAGGCCTGCAATCCGAATGCGCCATTGGCCGGGCCGTTGGCACGTGAAGCTGACCAGGCATCAGTCTGGGCCTGCGCAAGCGCTGCGGCTTCGGCGGAAACCGATGCTCTCAATTCCATGACTTTTGCCGGAGCGCCAGCGTCACCATTCTTCGCGGCGACCATGAACCAATAGAGCGCTTCAGTCAGGTTCGGGCTGATGCCCAGACCCTGCTCGTAAAGGATGCCGAGATTGTACTGGCTGTCGACAATCCCATACTCTGCGCCCTTGCGGAACCACTCCACCGCGCCCGCATAGGATTGAGGGCCACCCTCACCCTGGGCCATGAAGACGGCGAGGTCGTGCATCGCCTTGACGTTTCCGTTTTGCGCGGCCTTTTCCGTCCACTGACGTGCCAGGTTCAGATCTTTCGGAACGCCTGTGCCGCGCTCATGCAGTTTCGAAAGAGTGTACTGGGCGATTGGCAGGCCTTTTTCCGCAGCGCTCTGCATCAATGTCGCCGCTTCGCGTAAATTGTTGTCGGCAAGTTGCTGCTGCGCGGTGTGGTATTGAGCGACGGCATCGCCGGATGCAGCAAGCTCACTGAGCGACTCTACTGGCGGGATTGGGGCGTAGTTTGGTGTTGCTTCGACCGCAGTAGCCGGCTCCGCCGCAGCGATGGCTTCCGGAGCCGGTTCACTTACCGCGGCTTCAGTGGTTTCTGCGTCTGCCAGAGGTTGCGCCTCATCTTCGAACAACATGGCGTCCCCATCGGTGGCGACATCAGCGGTCTCGGACTCGACCGGCGCTGTTTCAGTCTGGTCAATCGTGTCCACCACGCTGGTGGCGACCGGTTCGGCTGGAGTTGCAACAACCGTCGGCGTCGGCTGCTTCCCGCGCAGGTACAGGTATCCGCCAACTGCGGCGCCCGTGATAACGACTGCGGATGCGGCGGCGTAAAGCGGGAGCTTGCCATTGCCAAACTTTCCGATGCCCTGGGAAGGGCTTGCGGCGCGGGAACTGTTGCTTGATCGTCCAGACGATGCAGCGATCGCCGCTTGGCGCGCAGCCGTGATAAAGTCCGGCTGTTGTTCTTCCTGCGGAGCATCTACATCGAGCCAATCAGTTTCGTCTGTGGCCTCTTCGACGGTTTCCAGCGCGGGCGTGTCGTCTTCTTCGAAACTTGTATCTTCGGGTTCGAATACCGGCGAAGACAGGTCAAATTCGTCGTCTTCGAAAATGTCGGACTCGCGAGCTTCCGTATGGCTGTCATCATAGTCATCAAGATCAACCAGCGGGTCGATGCCAACATCGAGAAGTGAATCCTCTTCAGAGGTCAGTGCGTCATGAAACTGGTCATCTTCATCGTCGAAGTTCGAATCAGCATCCAGATCGATGACTTCATCGACAAGTTCGAAGTCTTCCGTATAGGCGCTTTTTGCTGGCTCACTGGATGTTTCTGCTTCAGCGAATTGCTCGTCTTCATCAGAGGCATCAGCCTCTTCCACGAAGAAGTCCTGCATGTCTTCCGAAACATCGGCAGATTCTGGCAACCCCGGCTCGAAATCAGCATCGTAGGCGTCCGCCAGAAGATCGTCGGAGTCTTCATCATGGAACTCCTCCAACAGACTGTCCGCGTCGACGAAAACGTCTTCGGACGAGAACGGATCAACGGCCGGCGGCGCGGCTTTGTCCGGATTGATGGTGTCCTCAAGGTTTTCAAGGCGCGTGGCGAGTGACGCCATGGCCTTCTGAATCGGCGACAGGGACGAATTGGTCTGGGCCTGCATCTGGTCCAGTCTGTCGGACATTCCTGTCAGAGCCTCGGAGAGGTTTGCGTCAGCGCGCTTGCGCGTTTCTTCGATCTCCGTCGCAATCGTCTGAAGTGCCTTGTCCTGTCGGGTCTGCAGGCGGCCAGCCACATTGGCGACCTGTTCGCCAATCTGAGAAATGGCTTCGGCTGTGCGCTGCTCGCTGGCATTCACACGCTTGTCGAGTTGCTCACCAAACTCCTCGATACGGTCACCGACCATGCCGCCGATACGTTTGATCTCGGATGACACAGATTGAATGTCACCGATCTGGCGCTGTCTGTCTTCCGTGAGGGCCTGGCGCATATTATCCACGTCAGCGCGAATCTCGCCCAGTGCTTCATCAGCAGGCGCGCTGGCTGCGTTGGATATCTCTTCTGCAAGTTCGCGGCGGGTTGCGTCTATGGTCTGGCGGACAGATTCCATGATCTCGTCGAACCGCGATTCAAATTCAGCCCGCAGCTTGCCGGCCAGGTCCGGGTCGACAGACTGGGACAGCGTGTCGATCTTTGCATCCAGATTGTTGAATGTGGATTCCAGACTGAGCAGCGCGGCATCAGTGGTGGATTCTGCGCGGTTGAGGCGGTCCTGTGTCTTGGTCAGTGTGTCGTTCACGGAATCCAGAGACTCATTCACGCGGGCTTCTGTCGCGTTCAGGCGTTCCTCGGTCTTGTCGACGCCTGACAGTTTCAGGTTCACATGAGTTTCCAGATCAGAGAGCCGGTCAGCGAGTTCGCGAGACGCGCCTTCAGCCCGAAGTTCCGCCTCGTTTACGGCCTTCTCCACACGTGAGGCTGTTTCCGAGAGCGTCTTCTCGACTTTGACTTCCATGCCCTCGACGCGATCATTCAGATCGGCAAAGCCGGTTTCGACCCGTCCTTTTACCGCCAGTGCTTCGTTCTGGGCGAGTTCGTTTTCCTCAAAGACATGGCTGGCCAGCTTGCCGAGCGCCTGTTCCAGGGATTTCAGCGCTTCCAGATTCTCGCGCGAGGAATCATCATCCTCGAGTTTCTGCACCTTCGTCTGAAGAGCTGTGTAGGTTTCCTGCAGCTCTTCAATGAACCCGTCCACACGGGACGCGACCGATGACGAGTTCTGCTCTGCATCTTCGAGTCGAGCGACAAGACCCAGAATGGTGTGATCCATGCCGGTGATGGCCAGAGTGGACCGTGCCTCAGTCGCTTCGATACGGCGTGTCAGCTTGTCGATTGTGTCGTTTGCGGCATTCGGCGTGGGGCGACGGTTTTCGAATGGAGAGGCGATTTCGTTCGGCTTCGGCGATTCGACCGACATGAGGAGGCGGTTGAGGTATTCCCCGAGCGTTATCCCCTCGGCATGCGCGGCTTCTCGCGCTGCATCGCGCGCGCGTTGGTCAATTCCTTTGACGCTCCAGGGCCCCGTCTGGCTCATCACTGCTCTCCTAAGCACGCTCAGATTGCCCGTGGATGTTGGAGATCCCGGGCAAAATCATCCATCTTCAAAGGCTTTGATGACAGGCGCCGGATTAAGGCGAGGTTAAAGGTAAAGAAATCCCGTAAATTCAGTAACCTTAGTGGCGAGCATGCGAATGAGTGGGCATGAAAATAAAAGTTTACGTTGACGTTCGCGTAAGCCGTGATCTAGATTTGAGCCATGATGAACAACAAGCTCTCCAAAATTTCCGCTGCGGACTCCCGCACTTACACAATTTCCGAGCTTGCTCGCGAGTTCGGTGTAACGCCACGCGCGTTGCGTTTCTACGAGGACAAGGACATGCTTCATCCCGCACGGGATGGAATGACGCGTGTCTATTCCAACCGGGACCGCGCGCGGCTGACCATCATCGTCAGGCTGAAACGTCTCGGCCTGCCGCTCGCGGATATCCGCGAAATTCTGGATCTATATGTCCTGGATGACGGCCAGCGGGCCCAGATGCGCATGTCGCTCGACAAGTTCCGCAAGCAGGTCAAGGAACTTGAAGTCCAGCGCGGCGACATCGACACGGCGCTTACCGAACTCCGAAAGGGCATCGCCTGGCTGGAAACGCAGATCGCCAATACCGGACCGTCTGACGAAAATAAGCGACAGCTGGCGGCATATGACGAGATTGCCCGCCGACAGCTCGACGAAGTTTGATCTGAGCCCATCCAATCCTTGCCCCACCCAGCTGATGCCGCGGTGGGGTTCAGTCATTTAAACAGGCGCTGTGCAGGAGCGATCCTGCCGAGCGCCGGATTTACAGGAAGCACACAATGCCCCGTTACGACGCGCCAATTCGCGACATGCAATTCATCCTGCAGGAGCTGCTGCAGATCCAGAACTATTCGAACCTCCCCGGTTTCGAGGAGGCAACACCAGACCTCGTGAACGCGATCCTTGATGAGGGTGGCAAGTTCGCCAAGGAAGTGCTGTTCCCCCTGAACACGGTTGGCGACAAACAGGGCTGTGTTCGCAGCGACGACGCCAGCGTGAAGACGCCGGACGGCTTCCCGGAAGCCTACAAGCAGCTCGTCGAGAATGGCTGGCCGCTTCTGTCCGCACAGCCTGAAATGGGCGGCCAGGGCCTGCCGCATGTCGTCAATATCGCCTGGACGGAAATGGTCTCGTCCGCAAACATGGCGTTCGGCATGTATCCGGGGCTGACCCATGGCGCATTCCAGGCGCTGATGGCGGGCGGTTCTGAAGAGCTGAAAGCCAAGTACGGCCCGAAAATGGCCTCGGCCGAATGGGCCGGTACGATGAATTTGACCGAGCCGCATTGCGGAACGGATCTCGGCCTGATGAAAACCAAGGCCGTGCCGCAGGGCGATGGCACCTACAAGATTTCCGGCCAGAAGATCTGGATTTCTGGTGGCGAGCAGGATCTCACCGAGAACATCATTCACCTGGTGCTGGCCCGTATCGAAGGCGCGCCGGAAGGCATCAAGGGTGTGTCGCTTTTTGTCGTGCCGAAATTCCTGGTCAATGAAGACGGTTCACTGGGCGAGCGGAATGCCTGTTCCTGCGGTGGCCTAGAAGAGAAGATGGGTATCCACGGCAACGCGACCTGCGTCATGAATTATGACGGCGCCACTGGCTGGCTGGTCGGCGAAGAGCACAAGGGCATGCGCACCATGTTCGTGATGATGAATGAGGCGCGCCTCGGCGTTGGCCTGCAGGGCCTGGCTCAGGCATCCATTGCGTACCAGAATGCAGTCGATTTCGCGAAAGATCGTCTGCAGGGTCGTTCGCTGACGGGTGCGAAGGCGCCTGAGCGGCCGGCTGATCCGATCATCGTACACCCGGATGTGCGCCGTATGCTCATGGACCAGAAGGCGTTCATTGAAGGCGCGCGGGCGCTGACTTACTGGACGGCGTTCCAGGGCGACTTGCAGCACAAATCTCCCGACGAAAAAATTCGTGAAAAGGCAGGCGATTACATGGCGCTGCTGACGCCGGTCATCAAAGCCTACCTCACCCATATGGGCTTCGAGAAAGCCAATCAGGCGCTGCAGTTGCATGGCGGATCAGGCTTCACACAGGAATGGGGCCTTGAGCAATTTGTCCGCGATTGTCGCATTACGTTGATCTACGAAGGCACCAATGGCGTGCAGGCGCTGGACCTGGTTGGCCGCAAGCTTGCCGCCAATGGTGGACGCGCGGTGTTCAGCTTCTTCGCGGAAGTGGACGAATTCGTCACCGCGATTGAAGGCGATGCTGATCTCGCTCCATTTGCTGAAGGACTGTCGACCCTCAAGGCACAGCTCCAGGAAGCGACGACCTGGTTGATGCAGAACGGCATGACCGATTTCAACAATGCTGGCGCGTCGAGCCATGATTACCTGCACCTTTTCGGCCTGACAGGTCTGGCGCTGATGTGGGCGAAGATGGCCAAGGTTGCGCTGGACAAGAAATCCGCAGGTGACCCATATTACGAAGAGAAGCTGGCCACCGGTCATTACTTCCTTGATCGCATGGTGCCGGATGGTGCGGCGCATCTTGCGAAGGTGAAAACCGGCGCGAAGACGATGATGGCTTTGCCGGCTGAGGCGTTCTAGGGCGCTGACGGGAATTTCGATGGCGCGCAGGCCTGATGGGGTCAGGTTTGCGCGCTATCACACAAATAATTCATGCAAATCCGGCGGTTTTGACGTTGGGATAGGGCTGGGAATCCACCGCTTCAATCGCTACATGTTGACGTGAACGTAAGCGGCAACCCTGTGTCGCACGAAGTGGAGGAACATAAGAATGCAAGCCAGCCCCCTAGACGTCCCAAAGGCTTCGTGGCGCCAGGACGAAGAGCTCGAGATTTTCTCTGACGCCGTTGGGCAATTCTTTGAGAAAGAATGTGTGCCGCACGTTCCGCAGTGGCGCAAGGACGGCATCGTTCCACTTGATGTCTGGAAAAAGGCTGGCGAGATGGGCTTGCTGGGCGCGTCTATTCCCGAGGAGTATGGCGGCGCTGGCGGTGACTTCCGCCATGAAGCGATCATCATCGAACAACAACAGTGGAAGGGCGTCGACGGGTTCGGCATCACGCTGCACAACGCCATCATCGCGCCTTACATCGTCTCATACGGCACCGAAGAACAAAAGCGCCGCTGGCTGCCCGGCATCTGTTCCGGCGACCTCGTCACCGCGATCGCCATGACCGAACCGGGCGCTGGCTCAGACCTTCAGGGCATGAAGACGACGGCAAGGCGCGACGGCGATGAGTATGTGATCAACGGATCCAAGACGTTCATTTCCAACGGCCAGACCGCAAATTTGATCCTCGTCTGTGTAAAGACTGATCCGACGCAGGGCGCGAAAGGCATTTCCATCATCGCGGTCGAGACCGACAAGGTTGAGGGTTTCCGCCGTGGCCGCAATCTCGAGAAAGTCGGCCAACACGCGGCAGATACATCCGAGCTTTTCTTTGATGATGTCCGAGTTCCGGCATCTGCCCTGTTGGGTGAGGTTGAAGGCAAAGGCTTTATCCAGCTGATGCAGAAGCTGCCGCAGGAGCGCCACATCATTGGCCTGCAGGGCATCGGCATGATCGAGCGAGCCATTCACGAGACTGTGGAATACGTTAAAGGGCGCAAGGCCTTCGGCCAGACCATTTTCGATTTCCAGAATACACAGTTCAAGCTTGCCGAATGCAAGACGGAGGCAACCGTCGCCAAAGTGTTCGCTGATCACTGTACGGAGCGGCTGCTGAAAGAGGAACTGGATGCTTCCACCGCGTCCATGTCCAAATACTGGATCTCAGACTTGCAGTGCAAGATCATTGATGAGTGCCTGCAGCTGCATGGCGGCTTTGGATACATGGATGAATACCCGATAGCTCAAATGTATGCTGATGCCCGCGTCCAGCGGATCTATGGCGGCGCCAATGAAGTCATGAAGATGCTGATCGCCCGAACATTGTAGCGGTCGATCAGACAAGATGTAGACAGGAAGGGCGATGAAGAACGGATTGACATGGTTGGGGATTACGGTCGCGGTAATTGCCGTGAACCTCTACCTGTCCATCCTGGAGCCCTTTTCCGAAGCTGAGATCTTCGGCTTGCCATTGCACCTCAGTCTTGCAGGCATCGCGTTGGTGTTCGGTATCGTGATGCTCGTGTCGCACCGCGTGTACGCCTCTTCGGTCAAGAAGCTTCGGGCCGCAGGACTAACCGATGCCGAAATCGAAGCCGTCTCTCGCGAGAAGAACCCAGAGGCAAAGCTTCGTGAAATACTTGAGCGCAAGAAAGGTGGTCATGCCTGACAGTCACCTCATCCGCGATGTATTTCCAACGCCAAGTCCGTCTTCAACTTCTTTGGGGTTCGAGTTGTTGGCGCTGGACATGACGGCTTTGACGACGCGGGTGCGCTTTGATGGCCGTCCGGAGTTCTGCAACCCCGCCGGTGTCATTCAGGGCGGCTATCTCGTCGCCATGATGGATGATACAATCGGCATGCTCGCCGGAATGAAGGCGGGCAAGACCAAACTGCCCTCGACGGTCGATCTGCATACGCATTTTTTGCGCCCTGTTCGCAAGGGCGTGATCGAGGTTTCGGCGCGCCTGCGCAATGTCGGCCGGGCCATGGTGTTTGCTGAAGCCGAACTCTACGATTCCCGCGGCAAGGAAGCTGCCCGCTCCACCGCGAGTCTAACCCTCAATCCGGTACTGAAACCGGCAACTTGATTATTCGTTTAAAAGGGAGCTACTCCAATGACTGAAGCCTATATCTACGATGCGGTGCGTACGCCCCGCGGCAAAGGCAAGAAAAGCGGATCGCTGCACGAGATCACCTCGCTCAGCCTCGCAACGCAAGTTCTGCAAGCCATCCGTGAGCGGAACGAACTTGATACGTCCAAGGTCGACGATGTCGTGCTTGGTTGTGTCAGTCCGGTGGGCGAGCAGGGCGCGGACATCGCACGTGTTGCCGTGCTCAATGCCGACTACGCTGAAACAACTGCCGGCGTGCAGATCGACCGTTTCTGTGCCTCCGGCCTCGAAGCCTGTAACATGGCAGCGGCGAAGGTCATGACCGGAGAGGCCGACATGGCGATTGGTGGCGGTGTCGAGAGCATGAGCCGCGTGCCAATGGGCGCATCCGGTGGTGCATGGTCGTCCGACCCTCAAGTTGCCCTGAAGACCTATTTTGCCCCGCAAGGCATCGGTGCTGACACGATCGCCACCAAGTATGGCTTCTCCCGCGATGACGTTGACGCCTTCGCAGTCGAAAGCCAGAAGCGCGCCGCTACGGCCTGGAAAGAGGGCCGGTTTGCCAAGTCCATCGTTCCGGTGAAAGACCAGATGGGCGGTATCCAGCTGGATCATGATGAGCACATGCGTCCGGATGCGGACATGCAGTCTCTTGCTGCGCTGAATCCGTCCTTCGCAGGCATGGGTGCCATGGGCTTTGATGAAGTTATCAAGCAGCGCTATCCGGAGTTGGAAGCGATCAACCACGTCCACCACGCAGGTAACTCCTCCGGTATTGTGGATGGTGCTTCCGCTGTGCTGTTCGGTTCGAAGGAAATGGGCGACGCCCTGGGCCTGAAGCCGCGGGCCCGCATCAGAGCGATGGCCTCCATCGGTTCCGAGCCAGGCATCATGCTGACCGGCCCGACCTATGTAACCGAGAAAGTGCTGAAGAAAGCTGGTATGGAAGTCGGCGATATCGACCTGTACGAGCTGAACGAAGCCTTCGCATCGGTCGTTCTGCTGATGATGCAGAACCTGAACATCCCGCATGAGAAAATGAACGTGAATGGCGGCGCGATCGCCATGGGCCACCCGCTCGGCGCGACCGGCGGCATGATCCTCGGCACGATGGTGGACGAGCTGGAACGCTCCGGCAAGGAGACAGCCCTCGTCACGCTTTGCGTCGGCGCCGGTATGGGCACCGCCACGATCATCGAGCGCGTTTAATCAAGATACAGACGAACGGAATACACGATATGAAACTCGAAACATTCGGTTGGGACGTCGACAGCGACGGCATTGCGCACGCATCATTCGACGTGCCGGGTCGCAGCATGAACACGCTGACGGCAAAAGCAGTCGCCGACATCATCGCCATCTCCAAAGAGGTCGCCACGAACGATGCCATCAAGGGGCTCGTCCTGTCTTCTGGAAAGCCAAGCGGCTTCTGCGCCGGGGCAGACCTTGGCGAGATGAATGAAAACGCTGGCGGCGGCAAAAGTGCATCGGACATGTCCGAAGCTGAGCTGAAGAAGGCGCAGTTCGAACGCGGCTTCTCGCTCAACAAGACGCTCCGCGAGCTGGAGACCTGTGGCAAGCCGGTGGCTGTCGCACTGAACGGCCTCGCCCTTGGCGGCGGTCTCGAAGTTGCTCTTGCCTGTCATTACCGCGTTGCAGCGAACGACAATCCAAAGCTGCAATTCGGTCTGCCGGAAGCCAAGATCGGCCTTCTGCCTGGCGCAGGTGGCACGCAGCGTCTGCCGCGTCTGGTCGGCGTTCAGGCCGCTCTGCCGCTGATCCTGCAGGGCGAAAGCTTCAACGCAGAGAAGGCACTCGCCATGGGCGTGGTGCAGGAGCTCGCGCCGTCATCTGAGACCGTCGACAAGGCGAAAGCCTGGGTCAAGGCGAACCCGAACGCCAAGGCGCCTTGGGACGAGAAAGGCTTCAAGGTTCCAGGCGGTGTCGTGCACCGTCATCCGGGCGCAGGCCAGGTGGCGACCATGTCCAACGCCATGCTGATGTCCAAGACCTATGGCAACTATCCGGCACAGAAGAACATTCTGTCCTGCATCTATGAGGGCATTCAGGTGCCGATCGACGCGGGCCTGCGGATCGAGACTCGCTACTTCATCAATACACAACAGCGCCCGGAAGCGAAAGCCATGATCCGTTCGCTGTTCCTGTCGATGCAGGAACTGTCCAAGGGCGGCAACCGTCCGGCAGGTTATCCGAAGACGGAGTTCAAGAAGATCGCTGTCATCGGCGCCGGTCTGATGGGCGCGGGCATCGCCTACGTGCAGGCAAAGGCCGGCATCCCGACTGTGCTCGTCGACGTGTCCAAGGAAAACGCCGAGAAGGGCAAGGACTATTCCCGCCGTCTCGTTGAGAAAGCGGTGTCCCGTGGCAAGTCCTCGAAAGAGAAGGGCGATGCCCTGCTCGACCTGATCACCACGACGGACAATTATGATGATGTCAAAGGCGCTGATCTGGTCATTGAAGCTGTGTTCGAGAATGTCGAGCTGAAAGCCAAGATCACCAAGATGGCGGAAGACGTGCTGGACGCGGATGCCGTATTCGGATCCAACACTTCCACGCTGCCGATTACGGGCCTCGCGGAGGCATCCCAGCGTCCGGAAAACTTCATCGGCATTCACTTCTTCTCGCCGGTTGAGCGCATGGGCCTCGTTGAAATCATCAGCGGGGACAAAACCAGCGAAGCGACGCTTGCCAAGGCGGTGGATTACGTCCTGGCCATTCGCAAGACGCCGATTGCCGTCAATGATAGCCGCGGCTTCTACACGTCCCGTTGCTTCGGAACCTACACCCGTGAAGGCATGGAAATGCTGGCAGAAGGCATCAAGCCAGCCATCATCGAAAATGTTGGCCGTCAGTCCGGCATGCCGATGGGGCCGCTGGAAGTCTCAGATTCCGTTGGTCTCGATACGGCACTGAAGGTGACCCGCGCCACCGCCGAAGCGGCTGGTATTGATCTGCAAACCGATGACCGCACGCAATTCCTGGCGTGGCTGGTTGAGGATCAGGAGCGTGTCGGCCGCAAGGCAGGCAAAGGCTTCTACGACTACAATGAGAAGGGCAAGCCGGATCGTCTGTGGCCAGATCTGAACAGCCGTCTGGAAGTGAAGGTGGACGAGTGTCCGCCAGAGCTGAAGCAGCATTTGAAAAACCGCTTCCTCGTGCGTCAGGCCATCGAAGTGGCGCGCTGCTTCGAAGAAGGCGTCATCACTGATGCGCGGGATGCGGACATAGGTTCAATTCTCGCTTGGGGCTTCGCACCGTATACGGGCGGATGCTGTTCCTATGTTGACCTCGTCTGGGGCATCAAGGAGTTCGTTGCCGAAGCTGATCGTCTCGCTGCGAAGTATGGCGAACGCTTCGAGCCACCAGCCCTGCTGCGTGACATGGCCGAGAAGGGCGAAGGTTTCTACGACCGCTTCCCACCAGCCGGAAAAGCAGAGAAGGCTGCTGCGTAGTAGCTTTGGATTGACTTAGGTTTAGGCCGGTCGCGATTTCGTCGTGACCGGCCTTTTCTTTTGGGGGGCAATTCTGATGAACAAAAAAGGCCGGAGCATTTCTGCGCCGGCCTTTTTCTTGTTCAGTTCTCTGATTTTCTAGCGCTTGGCGCGCGACCACCAGCCGGTGCGCTTGGGCTCGGATTTCTTGGCAGGTTCCGGAGCTGGCTCCGGCTCAGGCGCTGTAGCGGGCTGTTCTGCCATGACCGGTTCGGCCTCGGGTTCCGGGGCAGGGGCGGGTGCCTCTACAACTGGTTCAGGCGTCTCGGTCACCGGCTCTGAGGCGGCGTCGTCCGCCGCAGGTTTCGCTTCCGCCGGTTCATCAGAACGTGCCTCGGGCGCGGCTTCGTCGGTGCTCTCTGCAGCGTCTTTCTTACGTGACCGGGAGCGACGACGCTTCGGCTTGGCGGGCTTGCCGTCTTCGCCAGCAGGTGCATCGTTTGAGGTTTCACTCGCGGCTTCGCTTGAGGCCTCACTCGGCGCGTCCGCTGTTGCTTCTGCCTGCTCGGCTTCAGCTGGTGCAGGCGTTGGCTCTACCTCTACTTTCGCTTCGCTGGGCGGAATATCGTCCAGCATTTCCGGAGCACTCGCAGCGAGGCCGTCCAGATAGGCGCCGCCATCTGTTGGCGCTCCGTCGGCTGCCTCGGTGCGGTTGTCGGAAGACCGGCGCCGCCGGCGACCTCCGCGACGGCCCCGGCGGCGGCGCTTGCGAGGCGCGCCATCCTCTGAGTCCCCGTCTCCTGCCTCCGCTGTCGCGTCGGATGGGTCGTCATCCTCGTCGCTGGCGTCATCGTCCTCGGTGGTTGATTCTGTATCCTGGGACTCCGCGGCATCCTGTTTGCGGCCTCGACCACCGCGGCGTCGGCGGCGCTTGCGACGGCCGCTACCGGATTCTTCTTCCTGTTCGGAAGAAGTTTCGACCGTCTCTTCGTCGGCTTCGTCCTCATCCTCCTCCGTGACGACCTGCTTGGTCGGCTTCGCGAGGGAGCGAGGAGGTTTGCGCTTCTTGGGTTTGCCGTTCGGGTCGCGTTCGGCATCGATGACGAAATCGCCGGGCAGCATGTCTTCGGAAGAATGGATCGAGACGGCAAAGCCCGCCATCTGTTCCACCTCAATCAGGGCTTCCCGCTTGTTGTTGAGCAGGTAGAGCGCCACATCGGTTGGCGCCTTCACGGAGATCGCCTTGAGGCCGCCCATGGAGGCGCGCGCTTCGATTGCCCGGATCAGCTGCAATGCAGCCGACGGAATGGAGCGCCGACGGCCTGTGCCGTTACACGCCTCGCACGGGTCGGAAGTTGCCTGCAACACGCCCTGGCGGCGACGCTGGCGGGAAATTTCCATCAGGCCGAATTGCGAGATGCGGCCGTGCTGAACGCGGGCGCGGTCTACCTTCAGGTGTTCCTTCAGCTTTTTCTCGACGGCGCGATTGTTCTTGTTCTCGTCCATGTCGATGAAGTCGATCACGACGAGACCGGCCAGGTCGCGCAGGCGCATCTGGCGGCAGGCTTCTTCTGCTGCCTCCAGATTCGTGCGCAGGGCCGTTTGTTCGATGTTGCGTTCACGGGTCGCCTTGCCGGAGTTCACGTCAATGGCAACCAGCGCTTCGGTCTGGTTGATGACGAGATATCCGCCGGACTTCAGCTGTACGGTCGGCGAATAGATGGAATCAAGTTGCTGCTCAACGGCTTCGGCCACGAAGAGCGGGTCTTCTTCTTTCCATTGCTGAACCTTCTTGGACTGGCTCGGCATGATCAGCTTGGCGAGGTCCTTCGCTTCGCGATAGGCGTCTTCGCCCTGGACCAGAACTTCTTCGATCTCCTTGTCGAACATGTCCCGCATGGCCCTGTGGACCAGCCCGCCTTCGGCGTTGATCAGCGTCGGCGCTTCCGAGGTCAGCGTCTTCTCGACAATGGTTTCCCAGAGTTTCGAGAGATATTCATAGTCGCGCTTGATTTCGCCCTTGGTGCGCTTCGCGCCAGCCGTGCGGACGATCAGTCCCATGCCTTCCGGCACGTCCAGTTCGGATACGATGGATTTCAGGCGCTTGCGATCAGCGCCATTGACGATCTTGCGGGAGATACCGCCACCGCGCGGTGTGTTCGGCATCAGAACGGAATAGCGTCCGGCCAGCGACAGGTACGTGGTCAGGGCCGCGCCCTTGTTGCCGCGCTCTTCCTTCACGACCTGAACCAGCATCACCTGGCGGCGGCGAATGACTTCCTGGATCTTGTAGCGCTTGGAAATAGAGGCGCGGCTGGCCTTCTTGCGACGAGGTGCCGCTTCTGCTTTCGCCTCGCCATTGCCATCGTCGGACCCGTCAGTTTCATCGGAGTCGTCGGAATTGTCGTCCGCGTCGTTTTCTGCTTCGTCAGAGTCGGAATCGTCGGCGTCCAAAACGTCGCCATCATCATCTTCGTCTTCATCGTCAATTTGCGCAGCAGCTTCTTCCGCGGCCTCCTTCAGCAGGGCTTCGCGGTCTTCTGCCGGCAATTGGTAATAATCGGGGTGAATCTCGCTGAAAGCGAGAAATCCATGGCGATTGCCGCCATACTCAACAAAAGCGGCCTGTAGAGACGGCTCTACACGCGTAACTTTTGCTAGATAGATATTTCCTCGAAGTTGCTCATTGCCGGTGGTTTCAAAGTCAAAGTCGTCCACCTGACCATTGTTGACGATCGCGACACGGGTCTCTTCCGTGTGCGCGGCGTCGATTAGCATGAGTTTGCTCATGTAAAGGAACCTTATGAGCCGGCGCAGCAGCTCTGGACGCAACACGGCGCCTTGAGCCAGCCGCAGGGCCGGACTGGAAATTTAAGGGGAGGATGCGGTCACAACGGCCCGACTGCCCCATGGGCAGTACAGGAAAACCGGTTTTGACTACTGCACCCGCGTACATATTCTCTGCTTTCCGGAGCGCGGCGCCCGCTTGCCTTTTCGGTGAAGCCGGGATCGCTGTCGCGACGTTGGGAAACTTGCTTGGTAGGCCTGACTGGCTGCTACCGTTTGATACTGCCCAATTTTGACTCTCAAGAAAAGACCAAAAAGGACGCTGTGGCTGTGTAATACGTATCCTATGGTCAATGCTGGGTTAATAAACGGTCTGATAGGAAGTGCCTTCAATCCGGACATTATGGGTTCCTGATGACGCTTTTACGCCTTGTTTTCCTTGTGATCGCCTTTGTTGGCGGGGGATTTGCCGCTTCGGCCGATATCAGCCGGGTGCAAGTCGTCGGCAATGGAGAGCCAACGCGAATCACCGTCTGGGCAGACACTGAACAGGACGGGCGTGCATTCCTTGCGCAATCGGGCGAAGCCCGCAGCCTGATTGTCCCGATTCAGGGCGATGTGACGCCTGCGGCAGGGGATGGTCGGGGCGGAGTTGCCACATGGGCGCTTTCCGAAGGCACGCTCAGCTTTGCCCTTGAGCGTCCGCTCATGGTGGCGCGCGTATTGGCCCTGCCACCCGCTGGAAATGAGCCTTCATACCGAATCATCATCGACCTTCAGGCCGTATCCGGCGCCCGTTTCAGCAGCGTGGCGAAACGCGACATGCGAAAACTGGCGAACTATCAGGATGATCGCCGAAAGAGTGAACTGGCGGCCGAGCTTGCCTCACTGCGCCCGGATGCCCCTTTGCCCGCATCGAGCCGGGTATCCGGCAAGACCTATACGGTGGTCATCGATGCCGGTCATGGCGGCAAGGACCCCGGCGCGATGGCGATAACCGGTGGGCGGGAGAAGGACATCACGCTCCGCGCCGCCCTTACGCTCAAGAAAATCCTGGAATCCGATCCGCGCTACACGGTGCGCCTGACCCGCGACACGGATGTCTATGTGGATCATGAAGTGCGTGTCAGCATGGCCCGCGACTGGGGGGCGAACCTATTCATTTCCTTGCATGCTGACGCGGCGGGCAGCCGGACGGTGTCAGGCGCCTCTGTCTACACAATCAGTGCCAGTGGCGAACGCCGGATCGACAAGGAAGCCAACCGCAACAATTGGCGAATTCCATTGGAAGATGGCGCGCCACAGCGGGTGAGCAGCATTCTTGAAGACCTGGTCAAACGCGAGACCAAGACACGCTCGTCGGAGTTTGCCGAGATGCTGTTGCCGGAACTGGAGAAATCCGGCCCCGTCCTTCGAAATACTCACCGCGAGGCGGGGTTCTACGTTCTGCTCGCGCCCGATGTACCTGCTGTCCTTCTGGAGATGGGCTTCCTCACGAACCGGGAAGATGCCAAGCGCCTTCAGTCCGATCAGGGCATCCGCAAGGCCATGGATGCGGTGAAGCGTGGGATCGACCGCTTCTTCGACAAGCAGGACATCCTGATGGCCGGACAGGACGCCAACGGGTGAATCTCCTTGCGGCAGGACAATGTTACTGAGAAGCTTGCAGGATGATTTCGTTCCGCTTCCTTGCTGCGTCACTGGTGCTGGCGGTCTCCACGGCCTGCGCTGGCATCGGGGGATCGTCCAAATTCGACTCCTCTCTGATCAATGATGGGCGCCCCGACGAGGCGAAAGCCTATAGCGACTTCCTGATCGCGCGCTTCGCGGCGATGACGAATGACCCTCAGATGGCGGCTGAGCATTATGCGTCTGCGATTGATACGGCGCCTGAGAAGTCAGGCATCGCCGACCGGGCATTGTTCGCGTCACTCCTCTCTGGCGAATATCAGGAAGGCGTTCGTGTCGCTCAACGCGCAAATTTGCTCGGCAGCGACGCGGCTCTGGTACGGCTTACACTGGCCGTGGATGCCTTGCGACGAGGCAGGGATGCTGATGCGCGGACGATGCTGGAACAAAGCCGGTTTGGTCCGTTCAACCGGATGATCGCGCGGGGACTTTCCGCCTGGCGCGTGGTCGATTCCCAGGGAACCACTGCGGCGGTTCGCTACCTGGAAGACGGGTTGAGCGGGGATCCGCGGCTGGACAGCGCCGCGCTCTACATGATGGGCCTGATTGAACTGTCAGCCGGCAATGATGATCAGGCACTCGCCGTGTTTGAATCGCTCTGGGATACCGGCTCACGCCTGGCGGTCGGGGTGGAAGCCCATGCTCAATTGCTTGCCCATCGCGGGCGGCGCGGCGAGGCACTGGCAATCCTGACGGAATTCGAGCGCGAAGTTGGTCACAACGCCGCCATTGCCCGCCTGCATGAAGCCATAGAGCGCGGAGACAAGATCAAGGTCCGCCGCTTGAAGCCGGATGAGGGCGCTGCGCTGGCGGTCTACGTACCCGCGGCCGCGTTGATGAGCCAGACGGATGACGATGTCTCGGCGGTTTACTTCGTGCTGGCGCTGGCGCTGGATCCTGATCTTCATGTGGCTCGCTCTCTCTGGGCCCAATCGCTGGCGAATGCCGAGCGGTGGGAGGAAGCCATTTCTGTCCTTGTTCGGATTCCAGACACATCTGCGTTCTACGGCACGTCGCGCGGGCAAATTGCCTGGGCGCTTCATAATAGCGGGCGAGACCAGTCGGCTCTGGCCGTCGCGCGGGATGCGCTGGAACACTCATCTGATCGGGGATTGAAGGTGCAGGTCGCCGATCTCTATCGCACGCTGGGCCAGCAGGAAGAGGCCGACCAGTTGCTCAGCTGGACGATCGTTGCCGACGCCCAGAAGGGCCGCGAGGACTGGCGGCTGTTCTTCGCGCGCGGCGCGGCGCGGGAGGCTCTTGGCGATTGGCCTCTGGCCGAACAGGATTTGCTGAAGGCGCTCGCGCTTCAACCCGGAGACGCGTCACTGCTCAATTATGTCGGCTATTCCTATGTCGATCGGGGCGAGAACCTTGATCCGGCGATGGACATGATCCAGCGCGCTGCGCAACAGGCCCCCAATGCGGGGCACATCATCGACAGTCTTGGCTGGGCCCATTACCGACTGGGCAACTACGACCTCGCGATTGAGCATCTTGAGCGGGCAGTGGAACTCGAACCCGGTGACCCGGTCGTCAATGATCATCTGGGCGATGCCTATTGGCAGGCTGGTCGCAAACTGGAAGCAAAGTTTCAGTGGCGCCGCACCTTGTCGCTCGATCCTGCCGAGGACCAGCGCGATGTCATTGAAGCGAAACTGACAGCGGGGCCGCTTGAACCGGTGGTGAAGCAGGCAGAATCTGACAAGGGCTCCATGCTGATCCCGTCACAGCCACAATAAGAAGCCAGCAAACCAAAATGCCGACAAGTCTTGCTCCCGCAAAGGTCAATCTGTTCCTGCACGTCGGCGAGGTTCAGACGAATGGGCGCCATCCCCTGGATTCGCTGGTCGTATTCGCCGGGCCAGAGGCAGCTGACCGGGTCAGCGCGCTCCCTGCCGACGGTCTTTCGCTGGACATTACCGGTCCTCGTGCGGAGGGACTGGAAGTTGATGAGGGCAATCTGGTTTTGCGGGCTGCGTATGGATTACTCGAGGCCAGCGGCGAGCGACACGGCGCAGCACTGACATTGGACAAACACCTTCCCGTGGCTGCGGGCATTGGTGGGGGCTCGGCAGATGCCGGAGCGACGCTTCGCCTGCTGCAGGATCTGTGGTCGCTCGACGCCGAACTCGTTCAACGGGTAGCCGTGCCGCTCGGCGGCGACGTTCCGGTCGCGCTTGTGGGGCGCACAGCCCTGATGCAGGGCGAAGGCGAACGCGTTCTGCCGCAGATGGGGCTGCCAACGCTGCCGGCAGTTCTTGTGAACCCAGGTGTGGATTGCCCGACGGGGGCCGTTTTCAGAGCGTTCGATGCCGCGGGCGCTGGCGCAGGTTTTTCCGAATTGCCGCGCGTGCCACGGTTTGAAACCGCAACCACGATGATCGATTGGCTGGAGTCCCAGCGCAATGATCTCGAACCGGTGGCAATCGACCTGGTCCCTGCGATCGGAAAAGTGCTGGCAGTCCTGTCTGAGGTACCGGGCACGCGGCTGTCCCGGATGAGTGGCTCGGGAGCGACCTGTTTTGCGCTGTTCGATACGCGAGAAGCTGCCGAAGCCGCAGCGGACGAATTGGCAACAGGCTATCCTGACTGGTGGGTTCGGGCGACGGAACTTGGAGACGCCGTGTGACCGTCACCTATCTCTCTCTCGGAGCCGCGCTGATCTCGTTCGTCCTCTGCGCCCTCATGCGCAAAGTGCCATTGCTTGATGCGCCGGATGGCGGCCGCAAGCAGCAGAAAGCGCCGGTGCCCCGTACGGGTGGATTGGGGATTCTCGGCGCTGTGATTGTCGCCTTTGTTGCCTTCCTTCTGACGTCCGATGCGGAGCGAGTAGACGGCGCGGATCCTGGAGATTTGATCGGTGCGGTCGCTCTGGTTCTGACACCATGGGTGATCGGCTTCCTTGATGATTGGCTGGGGCTGTCCGCCAGGCTCAAGCTAACCCTGCTGATTGCATGGGCTGTGTTGGCGGCTGTTCCATTTTTCCTGTCGGGTGAGCCGTGGGCGTGGTTGATCGGGCTTGGCGTAATCGTCTGGCTGGTTGTGATCACCAATGCCGTGAACTTCATGGATGGCGCCAATGGTCTCGCGATGGGGTCGGCGGCGGTCATGCATGTCGGCTTGTTCCCGCTATTCGCAATCATGATGCTCTGTTTCGGAAACTGCACACCCGACACAATCGGAGAGTTCGCGATTGTTGCCCAGTTCGCGTTCTTCGGCGCCGTACTTGGATTTCTCGCCTGGAATTTGCGTGGGAAATTGTATGCGGGCGATTGCGGATCATTGGGGGCAGGCGGGCTGTTCGGCCTGATGGCTGTATACCACCTTGAGGCCGGGATGGACGGCGTGCGCGCGGCTTTGCTGGCAATGACCCTGGCGTTGCCATTCTTGGTCGATGTGTTGCTGACGCTTGTCTGGCGTAGCCTGAAGGGGCGCAATCTGCTGCAGGCGCATACTGATCATGCCTATCAGAGGCTGATCGCGCGTGGCTGGGGCCATCTTAGCGTGGCGGCGTTCTGGAGTAGCATGTCGCTGATTTGCGCCGTGATGGGTGTCGTCACCCTTTTCGGCGCAGCAGAAGCGTCGCCCGATGGGTTCCCTATGTTGCAATTTGTCGCCTTGGTGGCGCTCGGCGCGATTGGCTCTGCGTTCTGGTGGCTTGAGCGGTTCCGCCCGGTTCAGTAGGCGCGGCTTACGCAGAAGTCCGCAAGGTCTTCCAGGGCTGAACGATACGGCGAATCTTCCAGCGTTCTCAGTGCGCCTTTGGCCAGCGCCGCATAGGCTTCGGCTTCCTGAAGCGTTGCCTCAGCCGCGCCGGTCGCACGGATGAGATGAACTGCGTGAGCCAGATCTGCATCCTGCTGGGTTTCCGGATTCATGGCCCGTTCCCAGAACAACCGATCCTCATCTGAGCCCCGACGTTTCGCGATGATCACGGGCAGCGTGATCTTGCACTCGCGGAAGTCGTCGCCGACGGACTTGCCGATCACCGATGTCGTGCCGCCATAGTCCAGTGCGTCATCTACGATCTGGAAGGCGAGGCCGAGATTTTTGCCATACGTCGCCAAGGCATGCGCGTGGTCGTCGCTGCCAGCCGACATCGCGCCCGTTTCAGCCGCCGCTTCAAACAGGGCGCCGGTCTTCGCTTCGATGATGGCCAGATAGTCTTCTGTTGGCAGGTCGCGTGCCTGCATGGCCGCCAGCTGGCGAACTTCGCCTTCCGCAATAATAGTGGAGGCGGTGGCCAGACGGTTCAGGATTTCCAGGCTATTGGTTTCAACAAGCAGGTTGAAGGCGCGGGCGAACAGGAAATCTCCGACGAGAATGGATGCCTTGTTGCCCCAGATGGCTTTTGCAGCAGGCTTGCCGCGGCGCAGGTCGCTTTCGTCGACGACATCGTCGTGCAGGAGGGTTGCGGTGTGAATAAATTCCACTGCAGCCGCCAGCGCGTGCGTGGCCGCGTTCGGCTGTCCGACAGCATGCGCGGAGATCAGCGTGATGAGGGGGCGCAGGCGTTTTCCGCCGGCTGACACGATATAGCCGGACAGATCGGGAATCACGGAAATCGGGCTGGCGGCGCGAGTCGCAAGCAGGTGCTCGACCTGGGCAAGGTCGTCAGCGACCAATGATTGCATGCGATCCACAATGGAACCGATGGCCTCTTTGCCTCTTGGTTTTGGCGAAAGGGTCACGTTGTTCATGGACTCCCATTATGTCTGTCGGAATGGGAAATAGTCTTATGAGGCGTTCGCATCAAGCGCGCCGTGGCACCCGGACGCATCTAAACGAGAAGTTGTGGTGAAACCATGCGCGTGCCGACCCGTTCGAACTGGTATCTATTTGCCAAACAGTCAAAAACCGGGAAAGGTCTGAGTCATGAAGCCGTATTTACTATTCGTTGCGGCAGCGATGCTTGCCGCCTGCACGTCGACCCAGCCCTATGGGCCCGCTTCGGGCAGTGGGAAGATGGGATATTCCAGTCAGAAGATCGAAACAGGCCGGTATCAGGTTGCCTACACGGATTCCGATGTTTCGCGGGCGCGCGACCGGGCGTTGCTGCGGGCTGCGGAACTGACCCTGCAGGAAGGTGCTGACTGGTTCGAGATCGTCAACAGCTACACCGAACAACCAGCGGACGGAAGGCGGACAGGCTCCAGTGTTTCCATCGGTGGATCTTCCGGGTCTTACGGCCGCAGCAGTGGGGTCGGTGTTGGTGTCGGGATCGGTATTCCGATCGGCGGCAGCAGCGGCCCGGCAGTGACCGAGATGCTGGAGATACTGACTGGCACAGGGGAAAAACCTGATCGTCCCAATGTTTATGATGCGCGATCAGTCGACATCAACCTGCGCGGCACGGTGACTGAATGAAGGAAGTCTTCCGCACAAACGATCTCGTCAAATTGAGCTTCATCGAGCATCTACTGCAGGAGGCCGGCATTGAATACTTCATCGCGGATCAGCACATTTCTGCGGTAGAGGGCAATATCGGCGCGTTTCCGAGGCGTGTGATGGTTGCGGAGGGCTTGGCGGCAGCGGCTCAAACCGCCTTGTCAGAAGTCGAACCGGGCTAGTGCCGGGGGTCACGGAAGACACGTTATACCAGGGGCGGGTAAAATTGTTCCAGCCCGAGAAAGGGTTCCGGGCCAGTACGGATTCTCTTATTCTCGCCGCAGCCCTTCCCGAAAAATTGAGCGGATCAGCATTGGAAATCGGTTGCGGCTGTGGTGGCGCGCTGCTGACGGCGGCCTATCGGTTGTCCTCCATGCAGCTGACCGGGGTCGACATTGATACAGACATGACAGCGCTGGCCAGCCAATCGGTCGCCGCAAACCAGTTTCAGGATCGCGTACAGATCGAGACCGGAAACGCAGCCGAATGGGTGCGCGACAAGGAAAACCGGTTCGACGTCGTATTCGCTAATCCTCCTTACTTTGAGCCGGGCCGAATTTCCGCGCCGGGCGCTGAAAAGGCGGCCGCCTATCTTGAATCGCTGAGCCTTGATGGCTGGATCAAGGCCATGGCGTTTGCCGCAAAGCCGAGAGCGCCCATCGTGATCATCCACCGGGCGGCAGAGCTGGCCAGGATCCTGTCGGTGCTGGACAGGCTGACCGGAGAAATCCGGGTTCTGCCGATCGCGTCGAAACGGGATGAGGAAGCCCGCCGGGTGTTGGTGCGCGGACGCAAGGGGCTGAAGCGCGGGCAGGTGCATTTGCTGTCGCCCTTGATCACGCACACAGAAGATGGTCAGCCCAGTGCGCCCCTCTCCGCCATTCGTCAGGGCGATGCGATTGACTGGTAGTCCTGTATCTCTGGGAATTGCCACATTTGCAGGTTAAGCTGGTTTCCGAGGACGGGGCGCAGAATGGGAGGTGGCCATGTTCGGCCTGATATTCTTTGGCTTCCTGATCATCGGCCTGCTTGTGGCGATGCTGGGTCATGGCGGTTTCTACCGCATGGTCACAGGGCGTGGCGGCAGGAGCAATGACCATGACGATTCTCGCGGATCGCTCTGATCGCATTCCCGTGCTTGCCTCGGTTCGCGCGCGGCTGTAACCCGGCACAATATTGATATCCGGACTTCTGCCATGACCGCACCGAAGGCACATGCCAAACCGAAATCCTTTCAGGACCTTATCCTGACGCTCCAGAATTACTGGGCCGAGAAGGGCTGCGCGATCCTTCAGCCCTACGATATGGAAGTCGGCGCAGGGACACTGCACCCGGCGACCGTATTGCGTGCCCTCGGACCGAAAGAGTGGCGCGCGGCCTATGTGCAGCCATCCCGCCGCCCGAAGGATGCGCGTTACGGGGAGAACCCGAACCGGCTTGGCCACTACTACCAGTTCCAGGTCATCCTGAAGCCCAACCCGGCAAACCTCCAGGATCTCTATCTGGAAAGCCTGTACGCGATCGGCATCGACCCGACCGTTCACGACATTCGCTTTGTCGAGGATGATTGGGAGAACCCGACGGTTGGTGCCTGGGGCCTCGGCTGGGAAGTCTGGTGCGACGGGATGGAAGTCAGCCAGTATACCTATTTCCAGCAGGTTGGCGGGCTCGACGTGTTCCCGGTGTCTGGTGAGCTGACCTACGGTCTCGAACGCCTCGCCATGTATGTGTTCGGCGTCGACAATGTGTACCATCTGCCCTTTAACGATCCGGACAGCGAAGTGCCGCTGACCTATGGCGATGTCTTCCTGGAGAATGAGCGCCAGCAATCGGCTTTCAATTTCGAACATTCTGATGTCGAAATGCTGAAGCGCTGGTTTGCCGATTGTGAGAACCAGTCAAACGCCCTGCGCGAAGCCGGCAAGCCGTTGCCTGCCTATGATTATGCGCTGAAGGCCAGCCACACCTTCAACCTGATTGATGCGCGCGGCGCGATCAGTCCGACCGAGCGTCAGGCTTATATCGCCCGCGTTCGCGACCTTGCCCGCGGCGCAGCGGCGCAATGGGCAGAGCAGGAAGGCGCAAACGCCTAATCACAAAGCCCGGCAGATTGTCCATTGCCGCGCGTGGGGGTAGTCTCTCATGCGTGGGAGGACGCGTCGTGCTACGCTGGATATTGATCGGTCTGATGTTGCTGAGCGTCGCGCTTGGCGCGGATGCCAAGACCAAACGCGCCTTGATCATCGGCGTTGGCGATTATGAGCAACTGCCCGACCTTCAGAAAACGACTGGCGACGCGACCGGTTATTCTGAGGCGTTCGAAGGCGAGCTGGGTTTTGAAGTCACACGGCTGATTGATCCGGGCACGATTGAGTTTCTGGAGGCGCTTGACGGGTTCCTTCAATCCATAGAGCCGGGGGATGAAGTGGCCTTCATCTTTTCCGGGCATGGCTGGTCGGATGGCGCCGATAACTTCCTCGCCCTGAAAGATGCCCCGCTGGAATCGTCAGAGTTCGCCCTGCGTCGCCAGACGGTCTCGCTCTCGAATGATGTGCTGGCCGAGATCAAGGCGCGCAGGCCCGGCCTGTTGTTCGCCATCATCGATGCCTGCCGGGACAATCCCTTTGACACCGGAACGCGCAGTGTGACGCGAGGCCTGTCGCGGCTGGAGATCGTGCCGGGTACGCTCGTCGTCTATGCGGCAGGCGCGCGTCAGAAGGCGCTTGATCGACTTGGGCCGGAGGATGCGTCTCCGTACTCCGTGTTCACGCGCAGCCTGTTGCCGCGCCTCAGCGATCCGGAGACTCCACTTCTGCGCAGTGTCGACGAAACGCGCAGCGAAGTTGCCGTGCTTGCATCCAGCATCAATCACGAACAGCGCCCGGCCATCTATTCCGATGTGTCGCTCGATTATTGCTTCGCGGGAGAGTGCCGAACCGATGCCGCTCTGGATCAGGAAACGATCGACTGGGTGGAGATTTCCAGCGTCGGCTACACGGCGGTTGATCCCTGTACCAAATATGCGCAGCACCTTGAGACGTATCCTGATGGGAAATTCGCCGAGGTGGCGCGCCGGAACCTCGCCAATCCGCCCTGCGCCCGCACACGGTTGCAGCTGAAATCGGTGTCCTGGTTCGGAGATCTGAACGGCCACACGGATGATGTCTATGGCGTGGATTACAGCCCGAGCGGTCGGTTCGTGGCGAGCGCGTCAGCGGACCAAACGGCACGCCTCTGGATCGTGGGAGTGGGCGCAAACCTCTATGGCCAGTCGACTGAACTGAAAGGCCATACCGCGCCTGTGCTCACCGTCCGCTTCAGCCCGAACGAGGAGCGCCTGATTACGGCATCGGAGGATGGGACAGCGCGAATTTGGAGCGCGCTGGGTGATGAAGCCCGGCTGGTTCTCGACGGGCATGACGACGTGGTTGCCTATGCGGAATACAGTCCGATCGGGGACCGGGTGGTCACGGCCTCCTATGACAAGACCGTTCGGGTGTGGAATTCTCAATCAGGCGAGGAAATCTTGCGACTGTCAGGGCATTCGGCTGCGGTTCGCTCCGCCAGATACAGTGCCGATGCCAGCCAGATCGTTACCGCGTCGAATGACGGCACGGTGCGCGTTTGGGATGCAGAAACAGGTCAGCAGGTGCGCATGGTCGAATCCGGCGAATTGCCCGCGACCTTTGCCACGTTCAGCGCAGACGGTGATCGCATCCTTGTAGCCTCTGCCGACAAGAGCGCGCGCATCTGGGATGAGGATGGCAATGTGCTGGAGCTGACGGGCCACGAAGCGCCGCTATGGAACGCGACCTTCAGCTCAGATGGCGAATTCGTTGCCACCAGCGCAATGGATCTGTCCGGCAAGATCTGGGACGCGGAGACCGGAGCCTTTCTGGCGGGGGTGCAGGATCTCAGCATGTATGGCGCGAACTGGGTGGAGTTCTCGCCAGACGGAAAGCGGCTGCTCGTCTCCATGAAAGGGGGCGCGTTGCAATTGTGGGAGCTGACCTTCGGCGCGGACTGATCCGCCCATCTGCACGTCTGGCGCTTGACCCTGACGCCCGCGCTAGTATGCCGTGCAAGCTTGTAATTACTGGCTGGACCCCTTCATGGCAGACCTGATTCTCGAACTCTTCTCAGAGGAAATTCCCGCACGGATGCAGGCCAAGGCCGAGCAGGACCTGGGCGCAGCGCTGGAAAAGGCGCTGGGCGAGGCCGGGCTGAGCTGGGCGTCGCTGGAAACAGCGTCCGGGCCGCGTCGCCTGACGGTGTTTGTGGACGATTTGTCAGAGCGCTCTGCCGATGTGAAGGAAGAACGCAAGGGCCCCAAGGTTGGCGCGCCAGACAAGGCGGTCGAGGGCTTCCTGCGCGGTGCGGGGCTCAGCGACATCAGCCAGGCTGAAGTGCGCTCTGACCCGAAAAAGGGCGACTTCTACGTTGCCGTGATCGAGACGCCAGGCCGCGACGCGACAGACATCATCGCCGAGGCTGTGCCCGCCATCATTCGCGGCTTTCACTGGCCGAAGAGCATGCGCTGGGGCACGGGCGAGCTGCGCTGGGTGCGCCCGCTGCAGCGGATTGTCTGCGTTCTGGACGGCAAGATTGTGCCGTTCGAGGTCGATGGTGTGGCCAGCGGCAACGAAACCGAAGGCCACCGCGTACACGGCCGTGGGCCCTACAAGGTGCTCGATCGCCAGGATTATGAGGAATCCCTGTCCGGTGCGGGCCATGTGAAACTGACGCGTGATGTCCGCCGTGACGTGATCCTGTCGGGAATTGAGAAGGTTTGCGGCGATGCTGGCCTTGAGTGGATCGAGGACAAGGGCCTGCTGGAAGAAGTGGTCGGACTTGCCGAGTGGCCTGTCGTCGTGCTGGGCGACATGGACCCAGCATTCCTCAGCCTGCCGCCGGAAGTGATCCAGCTGTCCATGCGGACGCACCAGAAATATTTCGCGGTCAATGACAAGAAGACCGGCAAACTCGCGCCGAATTTCATCGTGGTTGCGAACATCGAAGCGACAGATGGCGGCAAGAAGCTGGCTGAAGGCAATTCACGTGTCCTGTCGGCACGTCTCGATGATGGCCGGTTCTTCTGGGAGAAGGACAAGGCGACACCGCTGGAAGACATGGCCGCGAAACTGTCCACAATTGCGTTCAAGGCGGAGCTTGGCTCGCTGGGCGACAAGGTGGAGCGCGTGGCGGCGCTGGCGCGGGAACTGGCCCCGAAAGTGGGCGCCGATCCGGATTTGGCCGAGCGCGCGGCGCGCCTCGCCAAGGCGGACCTCGTGTCAGAAATGGTGGGTGAGTTCCCAGAACTGCAGGGCGTCATGGGCCGCTACTACGCGCTGGAAGCGGGCGAGCCCGAAGCGGTCGCCGACGCCATCCGCGATCATTACAAACCTCAGGGGCCGAGCGATTCCGTGCCGACCAACCCTGTGGGCATCGCGGTCGCACTGGCTGACAAGCTGGATACGCTGGTTGGATTCTGGGCGATTGACGAAAAACCGACGGGAAGTAAGGACCCGTTCGCGCTGCGCCGTGCGGCGCTGGGCGTGGTTCGGATTGTTTTGGAGAACGGTGTCCGGATACCGCTCAATCCAATAATTCTAGAGATGACTGGAGTGCATGCCCGCCTACAAGCGTCGCACGTGACAAAAGAAGGGGCGTCGATAGCGGCTGATCTTGAATCTAGTTCAGCTGGTAGTGGGATAGTGGAGGCGTTTAAAGATAGTACGCTCGCTGTAGAAGGACCTGGACATACCGGGGAATGGGCTTTCAGCAATGTGCTTTCTCAAAACCCGCTTATCTCCTTCTTCGCAGATCGCCTGAAACAACACCTGCGCGACGAGGGCCAACGCCATGACCTGATCGACGCCGTCTTTGCGCTGGGCGAGGATGACCTCGTGCTCATCACGCGCCGGGTCGAGGCGCTGGGCGCGTTCCTTGATACCGAAGACGGGGCGAACCTGCTTGTAGGCTACAAGCGCGCCGCGAACATCCTCAAGGCCGAGGCGAAGAAGGGCGATCTGCCCTCCGACCTCTCCGTAAATGATACGCTGATCGCCAAGGGGCCCGCCGAGGAGCAGGCGCTGGGCCAGGCGTTGGCGAATGTTGAGGCAGCAATCGAAGGCCCACTGGCGGCGGAAGACTTCACTGGCGCAATGGCTGAACTGGCCAAGCTCCGAGCGCCGGTCGACGCGTTTTTCGAGGCTGTCATGGTCAATGATGAAGACGCTGCCGTACGCGCGAATCGCCTCGCCCTGCTGACCAAAATTCGCGAGACATTGCACCGTGTGGCGGATTTTTCGCGCATAGATGGTTGATCCAGATCAGGGCGCCGATAGCCCAATGTGTCAGTTTGGAACGTGGCGTCTGACCGCCAACGCGCCAATGTGTCACGAACAACGTTGTCACACCCTGTGTGCCCTTTCGGGTACTGGCCAATAGCGCTGCGATGCAGCATAGAAATTGCAAATCGCCCCTGACTATCCTTGGGGGACTCGACTTATGTATCGGAAGGCAGAATTCATGGGTGAAGCAGCACTGAAACCAGTAGACGAAACCTGGGTGTATGCTTTTGGGGGCGGTAGCGCAGACGGCGACGCCTCAATGAAAAACCTGCTGGGAGGCAAAGGTGCCAACCTGGCGGAAATGGCCAAGCTGGGCCTGCCGGTGCCTCCGGGCTTTACGATCACCACGGCTGTCTGCACGGCCTATTATGAACTCGACCGGAAATATCCGGACACGCTGGAAGCGCAGGTTGATGCCGCGCTGGAAGCGATAGAGAAAGAAACCGGCAAGGGCTTCGGCGATCCTGAAAACCCACTGCTCGTCTCTGTTCGCTCGGGCGCGCGCGCCTCGATGCCGGGCATGATGGACACGGTTCTGAACCTCGGCCTGAACGAGACGGCGGCTGCAGGGCTGGCGAAGAAAGCCGGTGAGCGGTTCGCCTATGATTCCTATCGCCGTTTCATCCAGATGTATTCCAATGTCGTGCTGAACATCAGCCATGACGAGTTCGAGCATATTCTCGACGACTACAAGGATCGCGAAGGCTACGAACTCGACACTGAAATGACGGCGGATGACTGGAAGAAGATCATCTCGCTGTACAAGGACGCCGTTCAGTACAATCTCGGCCGCCCGTTCCCGGATGACCCGAAAGAACAGCTTTGGGGCGCAATCACGGCCGTGTTCGGTTCGTGGATGAACGACCGCGCGATCACGTACCGCAAGCTCAATGACATTCCCGAGGAATGGGGCACCGCGGTGAACGTGCAGGCGATGGTATTCGGCAATCTGGGTGAGACCTCCGCCACCGGTGTTGCCTTTACGCGTGACCCGTCAAACGGTGATCCGGTCTTCTACGGCGAATATCTGATCAATGCGCAGGGCGAAGACGTTGTCGCCGGTATTCGCACACCGGCGCCGATCTCTCGCGAGCGCGCCGATACGCTGGGCTCCACAGACGCACCGCTCGAAGAGTCGATGCCGGAAGTCTACACCCAGCTGCGCGAAGTCGCGAACACGCTGGAACAGCATTACAAGGACATGCAGGATTTGGAGTTCACCGTTGAAGACGGTCGTCTCTACATGCTGCAAACCCGGAACGGTAAACGTACGGCCGCTGCCGCGCTGAAGATTGCCGTCGACATGGCCCGTGAGGGCCTTGTGACGGAAGAAGAAGCCGTGCTGCGCCTTGAGCCATCCCAGCTCGATCAGCTGTTGCACCCGACCATCTCTGAAGATGCCAAGCGCGACGTGATCGTGATGGGCTTGCCAGCTAGCCCCGGCGCAGCCGTTGGCAAGGTTGTGTTCGAATCCGAAGATGCGTGGGCAATGGCCGAGAAAGGCGAGGACGTGATCCTCGTTCGCGTCGAAACCAGCCCGGAAGACATCAAGGGCATGCATGCCTCCCGCGCCATTGTGACCGCGCGCGGAGGCATGACCAGCCACGCCGCCGTTGTGGCGCGCGGTATGGGCCGCCCATGTGTCTGTGGCGCCGGTGGCCTGCAGATTGACCACAAGGCCGGCGTGTTCCGCGTCATGGGCCGTGAAATCAAGAAGGGCGACGTGATCACCGTCGACGGCGCGACCGGTCAGGTCATGATGGGCGCTGTTGAAATGGTTCAGCCGGACCTGTCCGGTGATTTCGGCCTGTTGATGGGCTGGGCTGACAAGGCCCGGAAGCTGAAAGTGCGCGCCAATGCGGAAACGCCGCTCGACACGCGTACCGCTGTTGAATTCGGCGCTGAGGGCGTAGGCCTCTGCCGTACGGAGCACATGTTCTTCGAAGAAGACCGCATTCCGGAAGTGCGCGCCATGATCCTCGCGGATGGCGAGACAGGCCGCCGCACGGCACTGGACAAGCTGCTGCCAATGCAGCGCAGCGACTTCGAAGAGATTTTCCGCATCCTGGAAGACCGCCCGGCGACAATCCGCCTGTTGGATCCGCCGCTGCACGAATTCCTGCCGCACACCGATGCGGACATGGAAGACGTGGCCAAGGCATCCGGCGTGGATGTGGACGAGCTGCGCCGCCGCGCTGCAGAGCTGCATGAGAGCAATCCGATGCTGGGCCACCGTGGCTGCCGCCTTGGGATTACGTATCCTGAAATCTACGAGATGCAGGCCCGTGCCATCTTTGAGGCGGCCGTGAACGTGTCCAAGGAAACGGGTCGCAAGCCGATCCCGGAGGTCATGATCCCACTGGTTGCGACCCACAAGGAACTGGCGATTCTGAAGGCCGTGGTCGATGATGTGGCGAAATCGGTGTTCTCGGAAACCGGTGTGACGCTGGAATACATGGTCGGCACGATGATCGAGCTGCCGCGGGCTGCGCTGCAGGCGGGTGAAATCGCTCAATCAGCCGCATTCTTCTCATTCGGCACAAATGATCTGACGCAGACGACGCTGGGTATCTCACGCGATGATGCTGGTCGTTTCCTCAAGGCCTATGAGGACAAGGGTATCTACGAAAAGGATCCGTTCGTGACCCTGGACCAGGCTGGCGTTGGTGAATTGGTCAAACTGGCCGCTGAGCGCGGCCGCAGCACCCGTCCTGGCATCAAGCTCGGTATCTGTGGTGAGCATGGTGGTGACCCCGCTTCCATTAACTTTTGTCACGTTACGGGACTCGAGTATGTGTCCTGTTCGCCTTACCGTGTGCCAATCGCGCGACTGGCCGCGGCACATGCCGCGCTGAAGAACGCCTGAGCGCACGAGAAGCGCTCGAATCGTTCAAAATTTGGGTGTTGCGGCAACGCAACACCCTTTTTTGTGCAGTGCGGCGAATTTCATAAAATTTGCAGAAATATTCCGCAGAATTACAGTGACTTGGCGGCATGTTCCTGATGTGGCGGTTTAAATCGTGAAACGCCGCTGTATCTATCCTGACAGAAAAGTCATTCACGTATCTGGCCAGCTTCTTGCTAGGTAGCGTGAGAGATGGATATCGAAGTCCAAATCAGGCCCTGATCGGGGTCATCAATGTAAGACAAACCAACAACACCCGGGTTGCATATGGCGGAATATATATCGCCTGCCGGGGGATTGGGGAGCGGTGATGTTAAGGGTTCTTCAACCACGAAGGGCGACTCTGTCGCCAATGCGTGGGCTCCAAGAGCAGCTCAAGCGTTGGTGGATGGCCATGACGAACGAAGAGCAGAGAGATATCGTTGTGCGCGGGGCGACCATTGCGGTCTGTGCCGTCGCTGCGACTGTGACCCTGCCTGTGATCGGCGAACTCCAGCTGGAGAAGCGCGCCGAAGCTGATTTCCGTGCAGAGGCAATGCGTCTCGCCTCCATCGAGGATGGCGGCGTGACTGTGCGCTCCGACCCCATGACGCCCAGCCTGCTGGATACGCCGTGGATCCGCACCGTTGAGTACACGCTGAAGCGCGATACCGACTCTTCCATGAGCCGCTATGCGATGCGCGACCGTGATGGTGCAGCGCTTTCATCGCTGGTTTCGTTCCGTCCGGAACACATCAAGCGCGCAGAAAAGATCAATGACGAGGCAAAATGCCTGTCGCAAGCCATCTATTACGAAGCCGGCACAGAATCGCTCGGCGGCAAGATGGCCGTTGCAGAAGTCATCGCGAACCGGGTTCGTGACCACCGTTATCCTGACAGCATCTGTGATGTTGTCTTCCAGGGGGCCACGCGCACCACTGGATGCCAGTTCACATTTACCTGTGACGGCGCCATGAACCGTGCGCCGCGCGGCCGCAACTGGGATACGTCCCAAAAGGTTGCCGCTCACGTCCTGATGAACCTCAATGAGGAGCGGACGGGCGGTGCAACGCACTATCACGCGACCTATGTCGACCCGATCTGGAGCGCTGGCCTGATCAAGACCGACAAGATCGGCCTTCACATCTTCTACCGCTTCCCACGCGGTGCGGAGTGGGCGCAGGTCCGCCAGAACTACAACTCCAAGCGCCAGCGCGTGATCACGGCTGCCGCAGATCGTGACCTGGACGCTGCCGCAACGTCTGTCATCAAGACACAAGACGAGGCTGAGGTTCAGAAGGTTGCGATGGATGCGCCGGCCCCAACGCTGGCGCCAGCATCGGTAACGACGTCTACTCGCACGATCACGAATGGCGCGCCGAAGTTCAACGCCGTTCGCAAGGCATCTTCCGATGTTTCATCCTACCAGACGGCTCAGATCACCCGCGCAGCGGCTGGATCCGGTCCGACTGGCGGTTTGAACTAAAGGCTAGTCCCGCGGGGGTACGCTCTCGCGGACACGCTTCATGATCGCTCCGGGCAACCAGCGCGCCATGAATTTCGCCCGTTCCGCATCCTTGCCGACCATGTAGTGCCGATCCTTGCCGTGCGCGGCATCCCAAGCGCGTTCCGCAGCCATCGACACCGGGTACACATTCATTCCGTTTTCGCGGAGCTGGTCCGACATCTTGTGATTCGAGCCGTCGCGATCACCCATTTCCAGAATCGGTGTCTCCACGAACCACGGCATCAGGCTGGTGACGCGAATGTCGAGATCGCGGAATTCTGCGTCGAGCGCTTCGGTCAGTCCGCGAACCGCAAATTTCGTTGCGGAATAGACCGCAAGCTGAGGTGATCCCACGACGCCAGCGGTTGAGGCGGTGTTCACGATGCGCGCGCCGGATGTCGCCTTGAGAAGCGGCAAAGATGCTTGCACGCCGTTCACGACGCCTTTCACATTGATGTCGATGATCGCATCATTGTCTTCGCCGGTGATATTCTCGAACCAGCCGTGCCGACCGATACCGGCATTGTTGAACAAGACATTCATGGAGCCTTCGGTGGCATCGCCGAAATCCTTCACGGCTGAGCCCCATTCGTCGCGGCTGCGCACATCGAGCTTGGCCTTGATGCAGTTCTTTGCGCCGATTTCGGCTTCGACGTCGTCCAGTCCCTCTATGTTCACATCGTAGAGACCGCAGAACCAGCCGCGCTTTGAGAAGTAGCGCGCGGTTTCAGCTCCGATTCCGGATGCTGCGCCTGTGATGAATATGCTCTTTCGGCCGCCCGCCTGACTCATGGGCAATTTCCTCCTGCTGTTAGGGACTGATCGCCCTTTTCAGCAGTGTCAGACGACATCCATGCCGACGTCAAGATTGGGAGCCGAATGGGTGAGTGCGCCCACGGAGATATAGTCCACGCCCGTCTCGGCGATTGACGCAACGGTATCCAGATTGACGCCGCCGGAGGCTTCGAGCGTGACGCGCCCCTCATTCATGGCAACCGCTCGGCGCAGCGTATCCGGACTCATATTGTCGAGCAGGACGGCGTGCGGACCGTGCTTCAGGGCTTCTTCAAACTGTTCCAGCGTGTCGACTTCAATCTCGATCATGCGGAGGTGTCCGGCGTATGCTTTCGCGCGCTCAAGCGCCAAGGCAACGGATCCGTCGCAGGCGGCAATGTGATTGTCCTTGATCAGCACTGCATCATCCAGGCCGTAGCGGTGGGCTGTGCCTCCGCCGCAGCGAACGGCGCGCTTTTCCAGTGCGCGGTGGCCAGGTGTTGTCTTCCTTGTGCAGACAATTGTGGCGGAGGTGTGCGAGATCTTTTCGACATAGGTGCGCGTCATGGTGGCGACAGCGGATAACCGCCCGATGAAGTTCAGCATCGTGCGCTCTGCGGTCAGGATGGACCGGGCGCTACCGTCCAGGCGCGCGACGATATCTCCCGGCTTTACGGCGGATCCGTCACCCATCTGGATGTCCAGTTTGACGCTGGGATCAATAAGGGAAAGCGCATGGCTTGCGACGTCTATGCCGGCGATCACGCCGTTCTGGCGCGCAGCGATCACGACGCTCAGCTGCGTGTCCGGAGCAATGGTCGCGTCTGTGGTCAGGTCACCCGCGCGGCCAAGGTCTTCAGACAAGGCAAGGCGGACGATGGGATCAAGGATGATGGCGGGCAGTGGCGGTGGAACGGGCGTCATGGATGCACGGTCTCCTCGAAATTTCTGATCAGGAACTGGCGTTCCGGCGCAATCGTGTCGGGATAATCCGAACGATAATGACCGCCCCGGCTTTCCTTGCGGTTGAGCGCGGACTGCACAATCAGGCGGGCAGTCGTCAGGGCGCGGGCAGACCCATGCGTGGACTGCAGCCGCGAAATCAGCTCCAGAACACTGCTCATGCCTGCTTCGTCTCTTACCACGCCACATTTTTCGGACATGGCGGTGCGCAGTTCCTGCAGGGCGGCCGTCGGAAGCGCCGCGGGAACATGGCCGGTTGACGCCTTTGAGTCTGTCAGCGTCGCGTCCCGCAGCCGTGTGGCAATGCGGTGGGCGAACACTACGGCTTCCAGAAGGGAGTTCGATGCCAGCCTGTTTGCGCCGTGCACACCCGTTGATGTGCATTCGCCGCATACGGACAAGCCGTCCAGGCTGCTCCGCCCCCAGAAGTCCGGTACAATTCCGCCCATATGATAGTGCGCGGCTGGAGCGACGGGGATCATGTCTGTCCGCGGGTCAATTCCGGCGGATCGGCAGGCGCCGAACACTGTGGGGAAGTGATCTGGGAAGTGGTCGCCCACGGCCTTTCGGCAGTCGAGAAATGCGCCGCGACCCGATAGACGCTCGGTGTGCACCGCGCGCGCAACTTCGTCGCGTGGCGCAAGTTCCGCCAGTTCGTGATAGCGGTCCATGAATGCCGCGCCGTCGCGATTATGCAAAGTCGCGCCTTCGCCGCGCAGGGCTTCAGTTGCAAGTGGGGCAGGATCGCGACCAATATCAATGGCGGTCGGATGGAATTGCACGAATTCGAGATCCGCCATCAGGGCGCCTGCTTCCCACGCCATTGCAATCGCGTCGCCGCGAGCTTCAGGGGGATTGGTGGTAACCTGGAACAGTCCGCCGGATCCGCCTGTGCAGAGCACTGTCTCGCGGGCTGTCCGTGTCGTGAGGTTTCCTGAGGCATCGCGTAGAATTGCGCCGGCGACCTGCAAGTTCCCGTCTTGCAGGAGGCCCGTAGCGCGGACGCCTTCGATGATCGTGATATGCGGCGCGGCGGCCACAGCGGCCACCAGCGCGTCCATGATGGCCTTGCCTGCGAGATCACCTGCGACGCGGGCGACACGCGGATGCGAGTGCGCGGCTTCAAGGGAGAGGGCGAGCGCGCCATCTGGCGTGCGGTCAAACGGTACGCCGAGCGCCACCAGATCCCGCACCCGGGCCGGGCCTTCTTCGGCAATCAGGCGGGCAATGATCGGGTCGACCAGTCCGGCCCCCGCCGCGACGGTGTCGGCGGCATGCTGTTCGGGGCTGTCTTTCGGGTGTAGCGCGGCTGCCAGCCCGCCTTGCGCCCATGCGGATGAGGCAGCCTGTCCAAGGGGGGCGGGCGAGATGACGGTGCAGGGGCGCGGGGCCAATTGCAGCGCCAGGAACAGGCCGGCAAGGCCTGCGCCAATGATCAGAACATCGTCATCGCTTGGCCGATCGGCCGTCAGGGTCTGCGGAAACTTCACGCCCACGGATCAGGAGATGCCATCAGTTGCCCGGCGGAACTCCGCCGGAGCCGTCACGGCAGATACGAGCGCGCCGAACATGCGGTCTGCCGACTGGACGGTCAGCGTGAAATTGTCGGGGACGTAGACCAGTCCCTCCACTTTCGCTTCCAGCATTTCTTCGATCTGGGAGCGAATGGAGATCTGGTTGCCGAAACGGCGGGCCTGGCATGATTGCCGCACGACCGAGCGGCCCCACATGGAGCAAACCTCAACAGCCGTCAGTTCACATGCATATTGGCCTTCGTCCGGATGGGGCGACAGGTACATCGTGCCGGACATCATGCATTCGCCGCCGCGATAGGGCTTCGTCTGGAAACTCCACGTTCCGATCACGTCGGTCGGGTCGGTTTCATTCTTGCTGTCGGCGTGAGCAGGTGCGCAGGCCAGAAAGGCCGCAACCGCCATTGCCGCAAGACCAAGCTTGGCTCGGACCATCCTACCACTCCTTGCACCTGCCGGGCACATTACGCTGTGCCCCGGCATTTGCACACCCCGCAGGGCTGTTAGACCACCATTTCCAGTTCCATGGGTTTCAGCCCGGTTTCGAACGCCAGCGGCTTCTCCATTTTCGGCAGGGCCATCATGGCATCAAGGGCTTCTTTGGCGCGCACGCGAACATCTTCCGGAATGGTGACTTCAAACTCGCCGGTGACGAGGCAGTCATAGATGTTCTCCAGCGTGATGCGCTTCATGTGCGGGCAGAGATTGCACGGACGGATGAAGTTCACATTCGGGTTTGCCGAGGCGACATTGTCGCTCATCGAACATTCTGTCAGCAGGACCACCTTGTTCGGGCTTTCCTCGGCCACATAGTTGGCGAGCGCGGAGGTCGAGCCGGCAAAGTCAGCGGCTTCCAGCACGTCCGGCGGGCATTCGGGGTGCGCCAGAATGACGACACCCGGGTGCGCCTCGCGCAGCTGGTCTACGTCGTCTGCGCTGAACAATTCATGCACTTCGCACGCGCCAGGCCACGTCATCACGCGGATGCCGGTTTGTGCGGCAACGTTCTTCGCCAGATACTGATCCGGCACAAGGATAACCGTGTCGGAATTCCATTCCTTTGCGATCGCTTCCACAACTTGAGCCGCATTGGAGCTGGTGCAGGTGATGTGGCACTCGGCCTTCACCTCGGCTGTGCAGTTCACATAGGTGACGATCGGATAGTTCGGGAATTTCTCCTTGATCAGGCGCACGTCCGCGCCTGTGATCGAGGCTGCCAGCGAGCAACCAGCGCGCGTGTCAGGGATCAGCACCGTTTTCTCGGGTGCCAGGATCTTGGAGGTTTCCGCCATGAAGTGCACGCCGGCCTGAACGATGATGTCGGCGTCGACGCTGGCCGCTTCGCGGGCAAGCTGAAGGCTGTCGCCCCGGAAATCACCAACCAGCTGGAAGATGTCCGGCGTCATGTAATTGTGCGCCAGGATGACGGCATTCTTCTCTTTTTTCAGGCGATTGATCGCAGCCACGAGCGGCGCGATTGCGGGCCATTCCATCGGCGTGATGAAGTCTTTCACCAATGGATACAGCGCGTCGGTCTCGGCCTTCACGGCGTCGTCATAGGTCAGTCCGCGCGCTTCAGCAGCGGATGCGCCGCGCAGCGGGGTCGGGGTGGGGCAGCCAGGGCCAGAGTCAATAAGACGTGCCATTTGTCGTCCTCCTTGGTTCAGACCGACTTATGCTCGATCTGAGTATAATATGGGCCTGAAGCCTCGCGTTTCAAGGGGATCGGCCTTCAAACGTCCGGAGACAGGTGGCTCTTGTGACAGCAGCTTGAAGCTTTTGCGCAGTCTGAGCAAAAGGGGGTGTAGCGCTTTCAGCCTCGTCCGGCAAGTTCAAACTCGCGTGAACCCCGCGTCAGCTTTCGTCAAACAGCTCCAGCGCGGCGGCTGTCATGGCCTCAACGCCCGTTGCAATGGTCGGGTCATAGTCCGGAGCGAAGAAGGGCGAATGCAGCGAGGGCAGGGGCAGGGAGCTGTCCTGTGAAGCCTGGTACTTGTCTGGTGCAACCGCGCCCACCCAGAACAGAAGGCCGGGGATGTTCTCTTCGGTGCGGCCGAACTGGCTGAAATCCTCACCGCCCATCACCGGCTGGACTTCCTTCACATTGTCGCTGCCGATCGCGTCTGCCACCGCCGTCATGGCCTTGTCGGCGAGGTCGGCATTGTTGAACAGGGATGGCGTATAATCTTGCTCAATCTTGATGATGGGTTCCGGGGCGCCGAACGCTTCGGCCTGCGCCTTGGCGATCCGCTCAATCCCATCGAGCAGCATTTGTCGCGTAGAGTCGTCATAGGAGCGCACGGTGAGCAACAGGGTCGCCTCGTCAGAGATGATGTTGTGCTTCGCGCCGGCCTTGAAGGAGCCGACGGTGACAACGGCAGAATCCTGAGGATTCGTGTTGCGTGAAACGAGACTTTGCAGTGCGACGACAATATGCGACGCGACCAGCACAGGATCGCGCGTTGTATGCGGGTAGGCGCCATGTCCGCCGACACCTTTCACCGTGATGTCGACGCTGTCGACGTTCGCCATGGCATAGCCCTTCGTGTAGACGACTGTGCCCGCTGGGGCAGACGCGGAAACGTGCAGCGCGAGATTGTAGTCCGGCTGGGGGAAGCGGCTGTAGAGGCCGTCAGCCAGCATGGCCTGCGCGCCGAGGCCGATCTCTTCAGCCGGCTGGGCAATCATGACCAGCGTGCCGCTCCACTCATCCTTGCGGGCTGCGAGGGCCCGCGCCGTGCCAATCCAGCTGGTCATGTGAATGTCGTGACCGCAGGCGTGCATCACCGGGCTTTCCACGCCGGTCCAGGTCGTCGAGATGACTTCGGAGGCGAACGGAAAGCCGGTCTGGTCCGGTACAGGCAGGGCATCCATGTCGGCGCGGATCATCACGGTTGGCCCGTCGCCATTGCGCAACACGCCGACCACGCCATGCCCGCCGACGCCGTCTTTCACTTCGCCGACATCCTTCATCGCCTTGTCGACGACCCAGTCCTGGCCGATGCCGGTCGTCACGTCAAAGCCGAGATTTTCCAGCTCTGAAGCCATCAAGGCGGCTGATTTGGCCTCCTTGAAAGACAGCTCCGGATTGGCGTGGAGCTGTTTGTAGATTTCGATCAGTTCCGCGTCGGCCTGTGGCATCTCGGTATTCGCCACTGCAGCCTGTGTCGCCACTGTGTCGCCATCTGTCGCCGTGCTGGTTTCCGACCCGGTGTCCGAGGCGATCGTTTGAGGGGTTTCAGCTGAGTCGTTTCCGCTCCCGCAGGCAACCAGCGCGAGGGCGAATGAAGAGATGGCGGCAGTGCGAAGCATGAGTTTTGACCCCTGTGTTTGTACCCGATTCAGCGTAACCGCGTTTCGCGCGCTGTGAAGGGGGCGAAAATCCCTGCAAACAACGGCAATCGCCGGGTTGCGCCGCTGTGCTGCGCTGCATATAAGGGGCGGTCCAAAGGAGATAATCTGCTCATGGCCCGCGTTACTGTTGAAGACTGCGTCGAAAAGGTCCCAAACCGCTTCGAGCTCGTCCTGCTTGCCGCACACCGTTCCCGCATGATCCGCGAAGGTTCGCCGATCACTGTGGACCGCGACAACGACAAGGACCCGGTCGTCTCCCTGCGCGAGATTGCGGATGAGTCGGTTGACCTGAAAGTGGTCAAGGAAGCGCTGATCTCCAATCTTCAGGACATTCGTCCAGGCGAAGAGAACGAGCGCGAAGCAGACCGTATGGCTCTGGAGTCCGCACCTGCTGCGACCGAGGAAGATGTCATGCGCGCCTATCAGGCTGAGCTGGAGTCCGGACGGGACGACCGGCTGTAGGAGGCCCAATGGACGGCAGCACCCTTTCCGAAAAGGATGAAGGGGCTGGCGACACGGCTGGCACAGAAACAACGGCTGCAGAAAAACCTAAGCCGCGCGAGGTGCTGACTCGCGCGCAGCTGATTTCAAAAGTTAGGGCCTATCACCCGCGGGTGAAGTCCGAGCTGCTGGGCGCCGCCTACGATTTCGCCAAGAAGCATCATGGCGAACAGATGCGCGATTCTGGAGACGCGTACTATTCCCACCCCGTTGAGGTCGCCAGCCTGCTGGCGGATGTGAAGCTCGACGAGATCACCATCGTTGCCGGCCTGTTGCATGATGTGGTCGAGGATACCGAAATCGACATTGGCGATGTCGAAGTGCGGTTTGGCGCAGATGTGGCCGAACTCGTCGATGGCGTCACCAAGCTCGACAAGCTGGAATACAGCTCCAAGGAACTGGCGCAGGCCGAGAACTTCCAGAAATTCATCCTGGCGACAACCAGCGACATTCGCGTCCTGTTGGTGAAACTGGCAGACCGCCTGCACAACATGCGCACGCTGCATTTCCGCAAGAAGGCGTCCAGCCGGGAGCGGACGGCGCGCGAGACGATGGACATTTACGGCCCGCTGGCGCGCCGGGTTGGCCTGTACCAGATCGCTGCCGAGATGGAGGATCTGGCGTTCCAGGAACTCAACCCCGAGGCACGCCGTGCCATCCTGTATCGTCAGGAAGAACTGGCGCTTGAGAATGCGGGTGATCTGGAGCGCATCCGCGAAGCCTTGCAGGAGCTGATGGACGAGTCCGGCATTGCCTGTCGCATCAAGGGCCGGAAGAAACAGCCCTATTCGCTGTGGCGGAAACTGGAAAAGAAATCCATTTCGTTCCGGGACGTGGCCGATCTGTTTGCGTTCCGGGTGATCGTCAGTTCCGTTGATGATTGCTACCGCGTTCTCGGCAAGGTCCACGAACTCTGGGCCTGCATTCCGGACAGGTTCCGGGACTATATCTCGGTGCCGAAGCCAAACGGCTATGCGAGCCTTCACACCACTGTGCGCGCCTCCGGCAATCGCCGGGTAGAGCTGCAGATCCGCACCGAAGGGATGGACCGCACGGCCGAGTTCGGCGTCGCGGCGCACTGGGGGTACAAGAACCATTCCTACGGGTTCGATGTTGATTCCGCGCGTGCGGCAGGCCTCGATCCGTCGGCCAACCTCGAAGCCTTTGCAGAGCTTATCCAGGATGGCGGCGATCCCAGCGAGTTCATGGAACACGCCAAGCTGGAGATGTATCGCGAGCACGTGTTCGCGTTCACGCCGAAGGGCAAGCTGATCATTCTGCCAGCAGGCGCGATGCCGCTGGACTTCGCCTATGCGGTCCACTCGGCTGTCGGTGACACGTGTGTGGGTGCGAAGATCAATGGCGAGATCAAGCCGTTGCGCCGACCATTGAAGAATGGCGACGTTGTTGAAGTCATCCGAGGCAAGGCTCCGCAAGCCATTCATGGCTGGGAGGCGCTGGCCATTACCGGACGTGCACGCTCTGCGATGCGCAAGCTGGTGCGCGACAAGGAAACGACCGAGTTCCGTCGTCTCGGCCAGGGCCTGATCAACATGGCGCTGCGCCGGGCCGGGATCGACCCGGTCGATGTGAAGATGAACCACACGGCGCGCCTCGCCGGGTTTGAGAATTTAGAAGAAATGGCCGAGGCGCTCGGGCGCGGGCGCATCTCTTCGAACGATGTGATTGTGGCGGCGTTTCCGGGCTATCGCCCCGAACGCGAGGATGACCCGAGCAAGGTGCGCATGGACAGCGAGCACACGCCGCTGATGGTGTCCGGCAATGATCTGTCGCCGGGTGTCACCCTGCATCTAGGCAAATGCTGCTGTCCGCTGCCGGGCGACCGCATCATGGGGGTTCATGAGCCGGGGCAAGGCATTGTCGTGCACGTCGCGAGCTGTCCCAAACTGGCCGAATATGATGACAAGCCGGATCTCTGGGTTGATCTCCGCTGGACCGAACTGGCGCGGACCGGGGCGATTGCGATTGGCCGGATTCGAATCAACGCATCGAATGAGCGCGGCGTCCTGGCGAAGCTGTGCGCAGCTGTGGCTCAGGCCGGTGGAAACATTACCAGCATCCACACTGTCGACCGCCATGAGGACTTTACCGAGATCCTGATGGAAATTGAGGTTGAAGACCTGAAGCGCCTGACGCAGATACTGGCCGCGCTCCGGTCGATCGCGGTGGTCGACCGGGCAATTCGCGACCAGGAGGGCGAAGATGACGAATGATGATGTGCTGAACGTATTCCGCGAGGCCGGGGCTTTGCTGGAGGGGCATTTCATCCTGTCATCCGGTCGCCGCAGCCCGGTCTTCCTTCAGAAGGCACTTGTGTTTTCCCAGCCGGACCTGTCGGAAAAGCTGTGCAAGGCGTTGGCGGAGAAGCTGACGGCTGAATTCGGCAAGATCGATGTGGTCGCCGGGCCAGCTGTCGGCGGCATCATTCCGGGCTATGAACTGGCGCGCCAGCTGGGCGCACGGTCACTCTTCGCCGAGCGCGTCGACGGCCAGCTTCAATTCCGCCGCGGCTTCTCGATTGCCGAGGGCGAGCGCGTCCTGATTGCCGAAGACATCGTGACCACGGGATTGTCGTTCCGCGAGACGGTTGAGGCGCTGGACAAATTGCCGGGCAAAGTGGTCGGCGGAGCCTGCATCATTGACCGCTCGAATGGCCGCGCTGATGTCGGCTGTAAACTGGTCTCGCTCGCAGCGGTGGATTTCCCGGACTACGACGCCAATGATCTGCCGCCGGACCTTGCGGCGATCGAAGCGGTGAAGCCGGGCTCGAGAGGTCTCGCCTGATGGCAGACCGGCTGCGCCTCGGTGTGAACATTGATCACGTTGCGACCATTCGCAACGCACGCGGCGGGGACCATCCGGATCCAATGCGCGCGGCTCAGATCTCAGCGGCCGCCGGGGCAGACGGCATCACCATCCATTTGCGTGAGGATCGCCGGCACATTCGCGATGGCGACCTGGAAGCGATCCGCGCGGCGTCCAGCCTGCCGATAAACCTTGAGATGGCCGCCACAGAAGAGATGACGGAAATCGCCTGTCGTTTTCGTCCGCATGCCGCCTGTATCGTTCCGGAAAAACGTGAGGAGCGCACAACCGAGGGCGGGCTGGATGTGGCGGGCCTTCACAATCAGATTGCGCCTGTAGTCCGTCGGCTGAATGAGTCCGGCGCGCGTGTGTCACTGTTCATCGAGCCGGACCCGGTCCAGATCGCGGTGGCGGAAGTCCTGCAGGCGCCGGTCGTTGAATTGCATACCGGAAAATATGCCGAGCTCTGGATCGAGGGAGGCCTGGAAGCCGCCGCGCCCGAGCTGGAGCGCCTGAAGATTGCTGCCGCAGAAGCGCGCAAGCGCGGTGTGGAGCCTCATGCCGGTCACGGCCTGACCTTCGAGAATGTCGGCCCTGTGGCCGCAATCCCTGAGATTGCAGAGCTCAATATCGGCCACTTCCTGATTGGTGAGGCCATCTTCATTGGTCTGGACGCGGCGATCAAGGAGATGCGCCGTCTGATGGATGATGCAAGAGGCAAGGCTGGCGCATGATCATCGGTATCGGGAATGATCTCTGCAACATCGAGCGGATCGAGAAGACCCTCGAACGTTATGGAGAGCGGTTCGAGAACCGGGTCTTCACGGAGACCGAGATTGCGCTGGCGCGGCGGCGGCGGCGTACCGCAGACACTTATGCCAAGCGCTTCGCTGCGAAGGAAGCGTGCGCCAAGGCGCTGGGCACGGGCGTGCCGCGCCGTGGGGTGCACTGGAAGCATCTCGGCGTAGTGAATTTGCCAAGTGGCAAACCAACGCTGGCGCTGACGGGTGGCGCGGCCGAGCGGCTTGCCACGATGGTTCCGGAAGGTCACGAAGCGGTTATCCATTTGACGATCACAGACGATCATCCCTGGGCCGAAGCGCAGGTGATCATCGAAGCGCTGCCGGTGCAGAAGCCATGACACCGACCCGCCCGAAACGCACGCGTCTGCGAAGCAAGGGAAAGGCCAGTCAGCCCTCCCTCACAGACGCAGACCTGAAATCTGTCGAGGCCATTCTTGGTCACAAGTTCAAGACGCCCGATACACTGATCCGTGCCCTGACGCATCCAAGCGCGGTATCGTCTGCGGATTCTGTGCGGCTTTCCAATCAGCGCCTGGAGTTTCTGGGCGACCGCGTGCTGAATCTCGTCATTGCGGACAGGCTGATCGACCGTCGGCGACTGGAGAGCGAGGGCGATCTTGCCCCGCGCCTCAACGGATTTGTGAAGAAGGGCGCCTGCGCCGAGGCAATGCGCCATCTGGGGCTTTCGAAATACTTGATCATGTCGGATGGGGAGATTGCCTCCGGCGGACGCGAGCGCGAGTCGACCTTGGGTGATGCGTGCGAAGCGATCATCGGTGCAATCTATCTCGATGCCGGGCTGTCTACGGCGCGGAAATTCATCGAAAAAGGGTGGGCCCCGCAATTCCAGGCGCCACTGGCCGAAACCAAGGACCCCAAGACCCTGCTGCAGGAATGGGCGCAGGGCCAGGGTCTTCGATTGCCGGATTATGATGTGCTCAACCGTTCCGGCCCGGATCATGCGCCGACCTATGAAATCCAAGTCCGTGTCGAGAACCGGGGCAGCGCTGTTGCCGTGGGCTCGTCAAAGCGCGATGCTGAGCGTAATGCTGCCGCCCTTCTTCTGAAAAGTCTGACCGAACCGAAATGACCGATACCCCCATCACCCATGCCGGATTTGCCGCCATCATCGGCGCGCCGAATGCCGGTAAGTCCACTCTCACCAATCGCTTGGTCGGCACCAAGGTCGCCATCGTGACCCACAAGGTGCAGACGACGCGGTTTCCCGTGCGCGGTGTGGCGCAGCTGGATGGCACCCAGATCGTGCTGGTGGATACGCCGGGGATTTTCGCGGCGAAGCGCCGGCTAGACCGCGCAATGGTCAAGGCGGCCTGGAGCGGCGCAGAAGATGCCGATGCCATCGTGCACCTGATCGACGCGTCGGCGTGGGTTGCGGAGCGTGAGAACAAGGTGGACGGCGCACAGAAGAAGTCTCTCGAAGACGACCGCCGTGTGATCGAGCAATTGAAGCAGAGCGGCCGCAAGGCGTTTCTGGCGCTGAACAAGATTGACCTATTCCCGCATGACCAGATCCTGCCCATTATTGCGGAGCTCAACGAGACGGGCGTCTATGATGAGATCTTCATGATCTCGGCCGAGAATGGCGATGGGGTGGACGCGCTGGAAAAGGCGGTTGCGGCACGTATGCCGGAAGGCCCGGCGCTTTATCCGCCTGATCAGATCGCGGACCTGCCGATGCGCCTGCTGGCGGCTGAAGTCACGCGCGAGAAGCTGATGCTGCGCCTGCATCAGGAGCTGCCCTATCAGCTGATGGTCGAGACCGAGAGTTGGGAAGAGCGCAAGGATGGTTCTGTCCGTGTGCAGCAGGTTGTGATCGTCGGGCGTGAAAACCACAAATCCATGGTGCTCGGCAAAGGCGGCGCCGCGATCAAGGATGTCGGCCGCAAGGCGCGCGAGGAACTCTCTGAAATGCTAGGGCGGAAAGTGCATCTCTTCCTGTTCGTGAAAGTCGACGAACGTTGGCAGGAGCGCCGCGAAAGCTATCAGGGGCTGGGCCTGGAGTTTGATGTTTGAACTGGTCCGATGACGGCATAATCCTCGGCGGTCGCCGTTTCGGGGAAGGTGGCCTCATCCTCGACGTTCTGACACGTACACGCGGACGCCGGTCGGGCCTTGTCTATGGCGGTTCATCGCGCAAGCGTCGCGCGCAATACGAAGCCGGAAATTCCGTTTCGCTCAGCTGGACAGGCCGTCTGGAAGACTCGCTCGGCCGGTTTGATGTGGCAGAGGCTAGCCGTGAGCGCGCCGCGCGCGTGCTGGATGATCCTGCGGCGCTGGCCGCGATCTCCGCCATCACGGCCATCTTGCGCGGCGGGCTGGACGAGGGCGATGCGGCCGGGTCGGCCCTGTTTGAAGCGACGGAACTGTTGCTCGACCAGATCGAGGCGCAGGAAATTTGGCCAGCGCTTTATGTGCGTTGGGAGCTCGGCCTGCTGTCGGCGCTCGGCTTTGGGTTGGACCTTGAGGAATGCGCTCTGTCCGGTGCCAATGACGGCCTGACCCATGTTTCGCCGAAAACGGGCCGGGCCGTCCGCGGGTCTGAGGCAGAGGAATATGTCGACCGATTACTGCGCTTGCCGCAATTCCTTGTCTCGTCCACGGCGCACGTCGCGCCTCAGGACATTGCCGACGGTCTGAAACTGACCGGGTACTTTCTTGAAGAGCGCCTGTTCGGCGGGTTGAACCGTGGTATCCCGCCAGAACGACTGCGCCTTGCCGGTCGCATTTTGAAGCGTGCCTAAGCCGCTACGCTTGGGCGCTGGCTGACACGAGCGAACCATGCGCCCACATGCTTCAGGTCCGGATTGAGCGGCTGGCCAACCTGGTTGCCGAAGGCAAGGAAGCAGAACAGCAGAATGTCAGCCAGTCCGAACGCGTCTCCTGCCACGTAGTCGCGGCCATCTGACATCTGCTCGTCGAGAAATGCGATGCCATCCTGCGCGCACGCCTTCAGGCCATCGGCCGCTTCAGGCAGGCAGCGCATCCGGTCCTTGAACATCGGTAAGCCCTCAGCAGCGCGAAAACCTGTGGTCAGGGGTTCAACGACTTTCAGGTCTACCAAACGCGTCCAGCGGCGGTTCTGGGCGCGGGCCTCCGGCGTGTTGCCCATCAGGCGGTCGCCGGGCTGGGTTTCGTCCAGGTATTCGCAGATCGCCGTGATCTCCGTCAGGATGCTGCCATCGTCGAGTTCGAGAGCGGGCAACTGCCCGGCCGGGTTTTTCTTTCTATAGCTTTCCTGCCGGTTCGCCCCCGCCATGATGTCGATGTCTTCGGTGGGGAGTTTGATGCCGCGCTCTGCCATGAACATGCGGACGACGTGCGGGTTTGGCCCGACGGAATTATAGAGTTTCATTCGTTTTCCTTCCCTTTTGTGAGGAGTGTTGTCGCGCGGTGCAGTTCCGCACGCAAGGGCGGCCATATTCACAGACCATTCATTTAGTCGCGTGTTAGGTCGTCCGCGAGGACTGGGGCGTTCCGTGCGAATGAAAAGGCTGATGCCATGAAGAAAACACTGTTTGCCGCAACCGCGATTGCCACTCTGGGACTGGCGGGCTGCATCCATGTCGATGCAGATGAACATGGTCGCGATGCGATCTATGAAAACACCGAGACCGCTCTGCGTGTCTGTGGCGGCGAAGGCCGCGTTCAGGAAGTCTCTGAAGACGGCTTCAAATGCCTTGACTGATTAGGTCACCGGCACACTTTCCCGCCGCCCATGTCGAGATGAAAATGATCGGCGTGGGCGGCATTGTATTCAGGGCCCAGCGTCACCGAGAACAGGTCACACGCGCCTTCATGCAGGCGTCGCAGGAATTTCTGCTCGGCACCGCCTGCGTCCCAATGGGTTTTGACATCAATGCGGCGGCCATCCTCCAGCCGGAACCCGGCGATGTCGATTGCATTGCCAAGCCCGTGCTGGGACATGCGCCGCGTGCCTGCAATGTTACGGCAGGAAAAGCTGCCATAGGTTTCCACCCGCGCAATCGGAGAGCCCAGGACCTCCACAGCCGCTGGACGCGCCACATGGCGCTCCCATGTGTATAGCGCAGCCGCCTGGGCGCACGTCATGCGCAGGGTGGCGGAGTATGGCGTGAGCGTCTGGTCCAGCGTGAGCGCGTCATACAGGCCGCAACTGCCCGCCATGTCCTGGTCTTCCAGCGGCGTGTAAAGAACGCCCGCCTCGTCCAGCGCAGTGAAGCAGAGCTCCCGGTTTTTCTTGGCGCGGGTCAGCTTGTGCCATGTGCCCATTCCGGGCGGCTCGGTCAGGTCAATTGGGGCAAATGGATTATGGCGCGGCGGGGCGAGCCACAGGAATGTCAAAACGCACAGCACGGGTACGCCAATCAGGATGATCCATGCCTTGATTGCGTCCATCTGCAGCTGTGCCCTTTTCCTTTCCTTAACCAAAGTCTCGTTTGTGTTAACGTGCTCCGGCCCGTGAGTCGCTGACTTTAATCAAGGGCCTGCACCAGAATGTGGCACGAACTGCAAAGAGGCCAGAATGTCCGATTTGATTGACGGCACGCCGGAAGACCGGATCATCAACGAGCCGATGAGCGAGGCGCTTTCGAAGCGCTATCTCGCCTATGCGCTCTCGACGATTACCGCCCGGGCCCTGCCGGATGTGCGCGACGGTCTCAAGCCCGTCCAGCGCCGTATCCTGTATGGCATGCGCGTCCTGAAGCTTGATCCTGAAGGCGGGTATCGCAAGTGCGCCAAAATCGTTGGCGATGTGATGGGTAACTTCCACCCGCATGGTGACAGCTCGATCTATGACACGCTGGTCCGCCTCGCGCAGGATTTCACAGTTCGCTATCCGCTGGTCGACGGACAGGGCAATTTCGGAAACATCGATGGCGATAGCGCCGCTGCCTATCGTTATACCGAAGCGCGGATGACGGTTGCCGCCGAGTTGCTGCTGGACGGCCTCAACGAGAATGCCGTCGATTTCCGCGCGAACTATGCCGAAAATGATGAAGAGCCGGTCGTTCTGCCGGCCGGTTTCCCAAACCTGCTGGCCAATGGTGCGAGCGGAATCGCGGTCGGTATGGCAACGTCGATTCCGCCCCACAATGCGGCGGAACTGATTGATGCGGCGCGGCTTCTGATCGAGAAGCCGAAAGCCACGACGGAAGAATTGATGGACTTCGTGAAGGGGCCTGATTTCCCGACCGGAGGTATCATCGTCGAGACCAAGGAAGCGATGATCCAGGCCTATGAGACAGGCCGGGGCAGCTTCCGTATGCGGGCGCGCTGGGAAGTCGAGGACACAGGTCGCGGCACCTATCAACTCGTCGTGACCGAGATCCCGTATCAGGTGCAGAAATCGCGCCTGCTCGAGAAGCTGGGCGAGCTGATCGAGGCCAAGAAGCTGCCGCTGCTGGATGATGTACGCGATGAGAGCGCCGAGGATGTGCGCCTCGTGCTTGTGCCACGGTCCAAGACGGTTGAGCCCGAAGTGCTGATGGAAAGCCTGTACAAGGTCTGCGATCTTGAAACGCGCTTCAGCCTGAACATGAACGTTCTGCACAAGGGTGCCCCTCAGGTAATGGGCCTGAAGGACGTGCTGCAGGCCTATCTGGACCATCGCCGCGAAGTCGTGGTGCGCCGTGCGGAGTTCCGTCTCGACAAGATCGAGAAGCGCCTGCACCTGCTCGACGGCTATCTGATCGCTTATCTCAACATCGATGAAGTGATCCGGATCATTCGGTATGAGGACGAACCAAAAGAGGTTCTCATGTCGACCTTCAACCTGACCGACACGCAGGCTGAAGCGATCCTCAATCTCCGTTTGCGTGCGTTGCGCAAGCTGGAGGAAATGGAAATTCGTGGCGAGCATGATCGCCTGATGAAAGAGCGCGAAGAGCTGACCAAGCTGATTGGTTCCACGCGTCGCCAGTGGAGCAAGGTGTCCAAGGAGCTGAAGGAAGCGCGCGATGCCTTCGATCCGGAATCCGAACTTGGCCGCCGTCGTGCGACCTTTGGAGAGGTTGCTGAAGTCGATCTCGCCGCTGCGCTCGAAGCAACCCTGCCGAAAGAGCCATTGACCATCGTCCTGTCCCAACAGGGCTGGATCCGCGGGATGAAGGGGCATGGCCTCGATCCTGAATCGGCAAAGTTCAAGGATGGCGATGCGCTCTATCTCTCTGAAGAAGTGATGAGTACGGACAAGATCATCCTGATGGCGTCGGATGGCCGAGCGTTCACCTTGCCGGCAGACAAGCTGCCCGGCGGGCGCGGACATGGGGAACCCATCCGTCTGTCTATCGATCTGGAAGACAGCGTCGACATCGTTGCGATGTTCCGGTTCGAGCCAGAGCGCAAGCGCGTTGTCGCCTCCACCGAAGGCTATGGCTTCGTGGTCGAGGAAAAGGAACTGGAGTCCAACCGGAAAGCCGGCAAGCAGGCCGTGAATACGGGCAAGGGCGAATTGACAGTGTGTACGCCGGTCGAGGGCGACATGCTGGCCGTGGTCGGATCAAATCGAAAATTGCTGATTTTCCCGCTGGATGAGCTGCCGGAAATGGCGCGCGGCAAGGGCAACAAGCTGCAATCCTATAGTGGCAAGCACACGCTGAAAGACCTGATGACCTTCGATAAGCGCGATGGGCTGATCGTCATGACCGGCGGTCGCCACCGTGCCTTCCCGGAATGGGAAGAATGGATCGGCAAACGCTCACAGGCCGGCAAGACGGTTCCGAAGGGCTTCCCGCGCAGCGGAACGTTCAGCGGCTAGCTCGAAGGAGCGAGACCGAAGGCCTTGTAGGCATCCTTGCGGTTGCCCCAGAAGGGCGTGATGTGATCCGGAATTTGCAGGCGGCTTGTCGGCTGGCCCTCGAATGGCGCGGTGGGGGGCGGGCCGACGAGTACGGCGTTGAATCTGCCGCCGCGGGCATCATTCAGAATCCATTGCGGACGTTTGCCGACCAATCGCTTGACGTCCTGGCGGAAAAAGCGGTTTGCGTCGCGATACTCCTGCGTCCATTGCTCCTTGTAGCGACTAAGGTCCACATCGGGGTTGAGTGTCTTCGCGGAAGCGACGCGTTCCTCCACCGGAATGGCGCGGCCCTTACCGCCGACATAGCATTTCTGGGTCGGCGAGTTGTCGTGGGAGATGAAGCCGGTTCGAGCTGCATCGACGCCGTTTGCGACCGCGCCGGCATTGTACGAGTTGACCACAATGCCATCTATCTCCACGCCCGGCGCGCGTTGAATGTTCCAAAGGACGGAATCGTAAGAGGTGAGGTACAGGAACACCGGGGCGCTGGTATCCGTGACCAGCACATCTATCTGCCGGGAATTGGCAACAGCATTTCCTACCGCCATGCCGAGCGCTTCGCGCTGCATGGCTGTTTTAGCTTTCTTCTTCTGCTCCCGGATCAATGCTTCACGTTCGGCGATCGCCTCTGGCGTATCCTTGCGGTCGATGTGGTGAAGCGGAGAGGCGATGCCGCCGCCATAGGTGTAGACATAGGCGGCCTTGGCGCGGGAACTGGCCTTCGGAGTCTTGCAGGATGCGCTCGTGCGCACCGACTCAAGCGGGGCAGGCAGAGAGGATGGGCTGAGTGAAGGCGTGCCGGACGTGACTGCTCCGTAAACTGTCGGGGCGGCGTCGTCGGTCACCACGAGCGGCATGGAAGGGTCCATCGACGCGCTGCCGCCATTGCCGCATGCCGAGATGATCACAAGGGCAGATGCCCAAATGAGATGGCGCATGTTCACCCCTCCCTACAGTTCGGTCTTTCGAAGACCATAGGACGGTAAAGTTTCGATAGGGTTGATTTGAAAGGGGTAAATTCTACCCACCGGCGTAAGGCGCTCAGCGGGACGCGCTAGGTTACTTCGTCAACAGCGCCATTGTGTCAGTCATCAGCGGGCCAATTTCCGTGTGCAGTACCAGATCGGCAAAAGGGTCCTGATCGGTTGGTTCGCGATTGATGATCACCATGCGCGCGCCATTGCGTTTTGCCTCCATCGGAATGGCGGACGCAGGATACACGACAAGTGAAGATCCCAGCACGATGACGAGGTCGCAGAGCAGGGCCTCTTCGCTCGCCTGAAGCATCTTGTCTTCCGGCATGGCCTGGCCGAACGAGATCGTCGCGTTCTTGATCAGTCCGGTGCAGAAGATGCAGGTGAGGTCTTCGTCATTCTCCCAGCGTGGCTTTAGCGTTTCGAATTCGTATCTCTTGCCGCATTGAAGGCATTTGCCATAGCTCGCATTGCCGTGGATCTCGATAACTTTGTCATCCGGCACGCCGGAATCCTGATGGAGATTGTCGACATTCTGTGTGACCACGGAAGAAACCTTTCCGCTCTTCACGAGGTCGGCAATCGCAAAGTGGCCGACATTCGGTTTCGCGCCGGTCCAGCCTTCAGTGCGGTTGAACACACGGTTCCAGGATTCGCGCCGCGCGTCGCGGGACGAGACAAAGTCCTGGAAATAGATCGGGGACATCTTGCTCCACACGCCGCCGGGGCTGCGGAAATCCGGAATGCCGCTCTCGGTCGAGATGCCGGCGCCCGTGAAAACCATCACGCGGCGAGCGTCTGAAATCATTCGAGCGAGTTTGCCTGCATCCGTCATGGGGTGGTCTACGTATTCCTGTCGTTTCCTGTCCTTCTAGCAGCTAACCACTTGAACAGATTTGTAAAGCGCTTGCCCGGAATGAAGCGGCATGCGGCCTAGACAACCGTGCCAAACGCCGCGCCGATCAGGCCGGTGACCAACATGGCGGCGGCGCCCCAGAACACGATCCGCATCACGGCTTTGGCCTTGTTCGCACCACCTGCTTTCGCCGACAGGATTCCGAGGATGACAAGCGCCAGCAACGAAACCACGGCGACGACCGGCGTGACGAGCCCGGATGGCGCGGCGAGCCCGGCCAGAAGGGGCAGGACCGCGCCCGCTGCGAAGCTGAGGGCAGAACTCACGGCCGCCTGCACAGGGCGTGCGGTCACGATCTCGCTGATGCCCAACTCGTCGCGGGCATGGGCCTCGAGCGCATCCTTGGCCATCAACTGACGGGCCACGGCATAGGCGGTGTCCTTGGCGACCCCGCGGTTCATGTAGATATGCGCAAGCTCGACCAGTTCGGCTTCAGGATGATCGCGCAGAGCAGCCTTCTCGATTTCCAGATCTGCCTTTTCGGTGTCGGCTTGGGACGAGACGGAGACATATTCTCCTGCCGCCATGGACATCGCACCGGCGGCAAGGCCCGCAAGGCCTGCGGTCAGGATCGCAGACTGGCTCGCATCGGCAGAGGCGACGCCGATCATCAGGCTGGCAGTGGACAGGATGCCATCATTCGCGCCGAGAACAGTTGCGCGCAGCCATCCGATCCGGTGGCTGTAATGATGTTCTCCAAGTGGATATTGAGATGCCATGTCGTGTCTCCTGACCCGACAAGCAGGCGACAGATAGCCGGTCGGGTCAAGTCCGTGGGATTTCGGAGTCCAGAGCAGGCACTCAGACGTACATGCCGTCTCGCAGATTGATGCCGTGCTCCACCCAGGCCTTCATGGCGCAGATCATCTGCGACCAGCCCATGCAATTGCCGTAGGAATTCTTGAGTCCGTCCTCGGTCGATGGCCAGCCTTCTTCAGCGATGGAGACAATCGTCCGGCCATCATCCGTGGGCTCGAAGCGCATCGTCACAAGCGTGGCGGTGCTGCCATCCTCGCCGCCCCATTTGAGGACGATGCGCTTGTTCGGCTCGACTTCAACCACATGAACAGGGAAGGCGCCGGGAAAATCGTGGAAGTCCCAGGTAACGGTGGCGCCCGTTTCGAGCCGTCCCTTTGCGCCGCCGGTTGTGAAATAGCCCGACAGCTTGGCCGGGTCCGCAACCGCCTCGAACACATCTTCAACAGGGCGATTGATACGCCCGCTCACTTCGAATTTGAGATCCATCCGAGCCTCCCAGCGCCGCTTGTCACGCCCAAATTAATGTTATAAAAAAGCAACATGTCAAGCGATGATAAAACCGACCTTGTTTTCAAGGCTCTGGCCGCGCCGATCCGGCGGGATATTCTGGACACGCTTCGAGACACGCCTCAGACAACGGGCGAGATCTGCGCGCGTTTCGGCCATCTCAATCGCTGCACGGTGATGCAGCATCTGGGCGTGCTGGAAGAGGCGGAGCTGGTTCTGGTGCGCCGCGAAGGTCGCCAGCGCTGGAATTATCTCAACGCCTTGCCGATCAAGCATATCCATGACCGCTGGATCGGCGACTATGCAAAGGGGGCGGTCAGCATGATCGACCGCCTCAAGACCGGTCTGGAAACCGAAACCGTTACATGAGGCGCGAACGCTCCCTTGCGCTCTGCGGCGGGCGCGGATACCCCTTTTAAATCTGGTTCTTATGGAGGGACGCCCGATGAGCCCCATTCTAATTGTTCTGGCCGCAATCGTTGCGATCGCCGGTTTTGTCATCCTGATCTACAACGGCCTCGTGATGAAGCGCCAGCGGGTCAATCAGGCCTTTGCGGACGTGGATGTCCAGCTGAAACAGCGCCAGAACCTGATCCCCAACCTCGTCGAAACCGTGAAGGGCTATGCCTCGCACGAGAAAGAAACGCTGGATGCGGTGATCAAGGCGCGCAGCGCGGCGCAGAGCGCCAACACGCCGGGAGAGATGTCAGCTGCTGAGGGCATGCTCACCGCATCGCTTGGCAAGCTGTTCGCGCTGGCCGAGGCCTATCCGGACCTAAAAGCCAACACGAACTTCCAGCAGCTGCAGACCGAACTCTCGACCATCGAGGACAAGCTGGCCGCCGCGCGCCGTTTCTACAACTCTGCGGTTCAGGACTACAACACGTCCCGCGAGCAATTCCCGGGCTCCATCGTGGCCGGGATGTTCAACTTCGAAAGCCGCGATTTCTTCGATGTTGGTGTCGAAGGACGCGAGGCGCTTTCGACAGTGCCGGAAGTCAAATTCTAGGATACATTGCCACCTACCGATACGGAGGTGGGACCATGAAACATGTATTGATCAGCGCGGCGCTTGTCCTTGGGGCTTGCGCCGCGTCGTCGTCTGGCTGGAGCGCATCGACCTGGAACGGGCTGCCCGACCGGACTGTTGCGGGCGGCGGCTACAGCTTCTTTGCCTCACCTGCGGAGGGCCAGGGCTTCAAGCTGAAATTCTCCGTGAAGACCGATGGCACGTTCGGCGTCGCCGAGGCCCCGACCGAGGATGCGATACTCGAAGCCGCAAAGGCGGCAACCCCGGAAGGCTGCAGCTTTGTCTCGCTGGAGCGTACACCGGATGGTGGCGCCGTAGCAGACTATGATTGCGGCTGAGCCGCGAACCAGGGCTGCAGCAGGGCGAGCGCTTCCTCAATCTGAGGCGTGGACAAGGCGAATGAGAACCGCATGAATTTGTGGCCCTCGACCGGGTCGAAATCGACGCCGGGCGCTGTGGCAATGCCGGTGTCCTCAAGCAACTTCAGGCAGAAGGCGAGACTGTCGTCGGTATACCTGGAAATGTCCGCATAGATATAGAATGCGCCATCCGGCGGGGCGATCTTCTCAAGCCCCAGCCGGGGCAGCGCTTCCAGCATCAGTTCGCGGTTCCTGCGATAGACCTCGACATGGCCATCCAGCTCTTCCGCGCTGTCCATTGCGACCAATCCGGCGTGTTGGGAGAGCGAAGGCGGCGTCAGGAACAGGTTGCCGACATAGGCACTCGTGCGTGCCGCGCCATCTTCCGGGGACACGAGCCAACCAAGACGCCAGGCAGGCATGGAGAAGTATTTCGAAAACGAGTTCACGATGTAGGCATCCGGCGCAAATTCCAGCATTGAACGGATGTCCGGACCATAGCTGAGCCCGTGATAGATTTCGTCCGAGATCACACGGATGTTCTTCGCTTTCGCGACAGCGGCAAGCTCGGCGAGTTCGCTGGCCGGAATGATCGTGCCGGTCGGGTTCGCAGGGCTGGCGATGATGACACCGGCTGGAGCCGGGGCGATTGCGTCCAGCGCCGCAGCGGTCAGCTGGAACCGGACATCCGCCCCACAGGCGATCTCGACCGGCTCAAGGTTCAGGGCGCGCAGCGTGTTGCGATAGGCGACATAGCCCGGCCGGGCCAGGGCAATCCGGTCGCCCGGATTGAACGCTGTGGACAGGGCCAGCACAAGCGCCGGCGAAGCGCCGCAGGTCAGCGTCACGCGGCCGGGTGTCAGGCCAATCCCGTACTCGTCCTTGTAGTGCTGGCAGATACGCTCCTTGAGCGGACGGCTCTCCCAGTACCCCATCGGGTCTGTGTCCAGCACGTCATGGGCTTTTGCAATGGCGCCGCGCGGCGCGGGCGTGGATGGCTGGCCAAACTCCATGTGCAGGATGCGGCGGCCCTCGGCCTTCAGGTCATGTGCGCGGCGGCTCACCGAAATGGCGCGAAACGGATCGATGTCTTGTCCCATACTAGCGGGCCGTAACGGCCGGCAGCCAGGTTGCCAAGGCAGGAATTGCCGCAACCAGCCCGATGAGGATCAACTGGAGCATGATGAAGGGAATTGCGCCCTGCCAGATCTGCATCGTCTTGATGCTGGGCGGCGCAGCGCCGCGCAGATAGAACAGGGCAAAGCCAAAGGGCGGCGTCAGGAAGCTGGTCTGCAGGTTGAGCGCCATCAGGATGGCAAGCCAGACCGGATCGAAGCCGAGAATGATCAGCGGCGGCGCGACCAGTGGTACCACCACGAAAACAATCTCGATGAAATCCAGGAAGAAGCCGAGCACGAACATGACCAGCATGGTCATGACCAGCGCGCCCCATTTGCCGCCGGGCATGGCGTGCAGCACATCGGCCACGATGTCGTCACCGCCATACCCCCGGAAGACGAGGCTGAACAGTGAGGCTCCGATCAGGATCAGGAACACCATGCTGGTGATCTGCGTCGCGCTTTTGAGCGCCGGCAACAATTGGCGAACCCGTCGCAACACGATGAGACCCGCGGCGACACCGGCGAAGAACACAATGGATGCGAGCATCGTGAGCAGGATGCCGATTTCATTGGCGAGGCCAATCTCTGCGACACCTGTGCGCAGGTCGAACATGTTGCGCAGCAGGATGATGATCACCACGCTGGCGAGGCCCGCGATCAATAGCCATGAGACGCGCTGTTCATGCTTATCATCGGCGAGGCGCAGGCCAGCGAGCAGGATGGCGCCGGCAACACCGATGGCGGCGGCTTCTGTCGGTGGGGCGACGCCGCCGAGGATGGCGCCGAGCACTGCCACGATGAGCAGCAAGGGCGCGCCCAGGCCGAACGCGATTTCCTTGGCGGTCAGGGGCGGGCTGTCATCGTCCTGAACCGGAGGGCAGCGATGCGGCTTGCGGATGGCGGTCAGGGCAATCCAGCCGAGATAGAGCCCGACCAGCAGCAGGCCGGGGATCAGCGCGCCAGCGAACAAATCGCCGACCGACACGACAAAGGAGCCGGCGGCCCCTGTCGCCTGGCTTGCCTGGCTGGCCGCATTCGAAATGGCGTCTGCGAGCAGGATCAGCACGATGGAGGGCGGGATGATCTGGCCGAGCGTGCCGGAGGCGGCGATTGTGCCGGTGGCAAGGCGCGGATCATAGCCCTGACGGATCATGGTGGGCAGGGCGATCAGCGTCATGGTGATGACTGTTGCGCCCACAATGCCCGTTGAAGCGGCGAGCAGGGCGCCGACAAGAACCACGGCATAGCCGAGCCCGCCGCGCACCTTGCCGAGCAGGCGGCTGGCGATGTGGAGCAGGTCCTCCGCCACGCGGGAGCGCTCAAGGATCACGCCCATGAGCACGAAGAGCGGGACGGCGATGAGCGTCTGATTCTGCATGATCGAGCCGCCGAGGATGCGGCTGGGCAGGTTCCGGAGAAAGGCTTCGTCGAATACGCCGATGCCAATGCCCACGAGCGCGAACAGTAACGCGACGCCGCCGAGTGTGAGCGCGACCTGATAGCCTGCCAGAAGGGCCAGCACGGCGCAGACGAACATGGATATGGCAAGGATGACCTCAAGTTCCATGGACGCCTCCATGCGGCGCTTCTTCCGGCGCGTCTTCGAGTTTTCCGGTCAGGCGCAAGGCGGCCTTCAGCGCCTCGGACAGTCCCTGAACGATCATCAGGACGGCGAAGACCGGAAGCAGCGTCTTGAACAGGAAGAGCAGGGGCAGGCCATCGGATTCCCGCGAGCCTTCGAATAGTGCCCAGCTTCGTGCAAGGCCCTGCTCGGTCATCGCCAGCAGGCGGATGCAGATCGGGAAGAGGAAGAGGTAGATGCCGGCAAGTTCGACCCAGTTGCGCCCACGCGCGCCGAACCGTGGCCGAAGGATATCAACGCGCACATGTGCATCGTCCCGCAGCGCAGAGGCTGAGCCGAGCATGAACATGGCCGCAAAGGCGTAGACCACGATCTCGTTCAACCAGGTGAAGGACAGCCCGAAGGCATAGCGCAGCAGCACGACCAGCAATTGCGAGCCGACCAGTATGATGGCGCTGGTGATCGCGCCACCCAGCGCCCAGCCGGACACCGCGTCTATGCGTGCGGACAGCCATTTTGCGACACGCTCGACGGGTTCCGGCCAGATCAGCACGATTAGAGGCAGCGCCAGCAGCGGCGACAGGGCCAGGCCCAGCCAGTTCAGCGCGCCACCCAGCGACAGGAAGAAATCCGGAGACATGCCCACCGTGCCTCTGGTCTACTTGTTCGAGTTGCGGGCGTCGTAATACGGCCCTTCGGAAACATTGGCCCAGCTGCGCATCAGCTTCAGGCTGTTCTCGAAACTCTCATAGATGCGTTTTTCAATGCCATCGCGCCCTGAGTCGGCGCGCACATCCCAAGCGGCCTCGGCCATGCGGCTGACGACTTCATCCGGGAAACTGCGCATCTGTACGTTGTGTTCACGTGTCAGAAGGTCGAGATGGACGGCATTCTGATAGGTGAATTCGCCGAGCGAGGAATGGTTCACGCTTTCGCACGCGGCCTTGATGATGGCTTGCTCGCCCTCAGTGAGGCCTTCCCAGACGCGCAGATTCATCCCAACGGCGAGGCTGGCGCCGGGTTCGTGGAAGCCCGGCCCGTAGTAGAAGGGCGCTTCGCGGTAGAAGCCGAGATAATAGTCGTTCCACGGGCCGACCCATTCGGTGGCATCAATCGAGCCGGTCTGCAGGGATTGATAGATCTCACCGCCGGGCAGCGCGATGGAGGATCCGCCCAGCGCGCGCAGCACGTCACCGCCCTGGCCGGGAATGCGCATTTTCAGGCCGACCAGATCGTCCAGGCTGTTGATTTCCTTGCGGAACCAGCCGCCCATCTGGTGGCCGGTATTCGCTGCCTGTATCGACTTGATGCCGAACTGGGCGGAGAGCTCATCCCAGAGTGCCTGACCCCCGCCGAAGTCGATCCAGCCCATCAGTTCCTGCGCTGTCATGCCAAAGGGCACGGCGGTGAAAAACGGGAACGCGCTTGATTTGGCCGTCCAGTAGTATTCCGCGCCGTGATACATGTCTGCGGAGCCGTTCGAGACGGCGTCAAAGGATTCGAATGGGGGCACCAGTTCGCCCGCGGCGAAGACTTTGACCTCCATCAGTCCGTCAGACATCTGCTGGATACGCCGGGCGACGCGCTCGGCCGCTTCACCGAGACCGGGCAGGCCCTTGGGCCAGGTCGTGACCATGTTGAACCGGCGGCGGTTGCGGGCAATCGCTGGGGCCGCGAGGTCTGCGGCCTTTTCCGGATTGGCAAAAGCAGCTGCAGCCCCGGCAAGGCCAAGGGCGCCCGCACCCAGCAGGTTGCGTCTATGGATCATCCAGTCCTCCCCGTGCCTTTTCCCGATCTCCCGTACGGTTCAAAGGCGGTATTGTATCACTCGTCGTCGCCCAGCGGTCGCCAGACGTCGCCGTCGAGCACTTCTAGCGGTTTGTAGCGCCGTTTGTAGTCCATTTTCTGGCTGCCTTTCACCCAGTACCCCAGATAGACATGCGGCAGACCAAGATCCTGAGCGTGCAGGATATGATCCAGGATGAGGTAGTGGCCGAGCCCGCGCGTGCTGAGGTGGGGATCGAAGAAGGTGTAGACCATCGAGAAGCCGTCGCGGAGAATGTCCGTGATCGAGGCGGCGACCAGCGGCGAATGTTCGTCCGGACCGTCACGATATTCGAAGATCAGGCTCTGGACCGGGCTGCCGCCGACCATGGCGCTGTAATCGCGATAGGACATGTCTGACATGCCCGCGCCGTTGTGGCGGGAGCGTAGGTAGGATTTCAGCAGGCGATATTGCTCGCGGCTGGGCTGGGCCTTTACCGGGCGGCGAATGATCGAATCATTGCGGTTCAGGGCGCGGCGGTCATTGCGCGACAATTCAAAATCCCGCGTGGCCACACGCACGCTGCGGCACGCATTGCAGCGCGGACAGGCGGGCCGGTATGCGATGCTCTGGCTGCGCCGGAAGCCTGCCTGGCTCAGCGAATTGTGCACCAAATCGGCTTCGCCGATCGCCAGATTGGTAAACGCCTTGCGCTCCTGCTTTTCCGGCAGGTACGGGCACGGGCTGAGATTCGTGACGTAGAATCTCAGCGAACGCTCAAGGCCGGGTGGCAGGATCTGGGAGTCGGTGAACTTCATTCTGCCGACGATACACTTACAAATCGAACCGCCAAGGGGCGAATATCGTAAACACGGCCCAAAGCACGATGACGAGTGGTCCACCGAACTTCATGAAATCCCCGAATTTGTAGTGTCCGGGGCCCATCACCAGCATGTTGGTCTGATAGGCAATCGGCGTGGCGAAACAGCAATTTGCGCCATAGATCACCGCCAGCAGGAAGGGTAGCGGATCCTCGACCTTCAGTTCGGCTGCTGCCGAGAGGGCGATGGGTGAAAACAGGATGGCCGTGGCCGCATTGCTGAGCAGATTGGTCAACAGGGCCACCGCCAGGAAGATCGCCGAGAGCACAGCGAGCGTGCCATAGGGCGATGCGATGTTCACCACGGCATGCGCGATCTCGCCCGCCGCCCCGGTTTTTTCCAGCGCCATACCCATGGCGAGGGCTGCGCCGATGACGAGGAAGATGCGCAGATCCAGCGCCCGGCTGGCCTGACGCGTGTTCAGACAGCCCGCAATCAGCATGCCCACGGCCGCAAGGACCGACGCATGCAGGATGGAGACGAGGCTGGAAGCCGCTGCGATGACCATGGCGATGGAAATCACCCGTGCGGCAAGGGCCTTGGTGGTCAATGGAATTTCAGTCTGGGACCATTCAAGCAGGATCAGGTCGCGGCTGGAGCGCAATTCCCGGAACGCATCGACCGGGCCGCACAGGAGCAGCGTGTCACCGGATTCCAGACGGATCTCACCCAACTTGGTGCGGATCATGCGGCTGCGGCGCTGGATGCCGAGCGTCACGGCGCGGGTCAGGCGGCGGAAGCCGAGCATTTCCACCGTGCGGCCAACCATGCGGGAGCCGGGCGCGATCACGGCTTCGGTCAGGGCGAGCGTTCCGGGGCGGGGCGACTCTTCAAGGTCTGCGCCAGAGGCCTGCCAGACTTGCTGGAGGAAGTCCGGCTGGCGCGCCAGAACGTTCTGGAGCGCTGCGCGGGTGGCGGCGATGATCACCAGATCGCCGACCTGCAGGCTGATGTCTTCATAAGGCGGCAGGAAAGCGCGTTCGCCGCGCTGGATCATGCGCACTGTCATGTCCGGCAAGTCTGCGAACATGCCGGCAATGGGTTTCTTGCCGAGCAGGAAATGCCCATGCGTGACTTCGATTTGGGCCACGAATTGCTTGCCCGAAGGCTGGACGATGTCGTCTGACAGGCCCCGGCGATTGGGCAGCATGAATTTCGAAAAGATCAGGATGTAGAGCAGGCCCGCGCCGGCAAGGATCAGGCCCATGGGGGTCTGGTCAAAGAAACCGAGTTGCTGGCCCGTGATCCGGTCATAGGATTCCGCGGCCAGAAGGTTGGTCGAGGTACCGATCAGCGTGGTCATGCCGGCAAAGATCGACGCGAAGCTGAGCGGCATCATCAGGCGTGATTGCGGCGCGTTCATGCGCATGGCGATGGCCGTCATCACCGGCAGGAACATGATGACAATGGGCGTATTGTTCACGAAGGCGCTGGTCACGAACACGGCAAGGAATGCCAGTATCAGCGTCGTGACCGGGCGCTTGTCATAGCCAGCCAGCAGGGCCTTGGTTGGCCCTTCCAGCGCGCCGGTCTGGAACAGGCCCTGGCCAACGACAAGCAGCGCCATGATGGTGATGAGAGCGGGGTTTCCGAAACCGGACAGCAGGTCAGATGCGCTGATCGAATTGCCATCCACATCGCTGGCGCCGGGAATTGCGAACACCAGCAACAGGGCGGCGATCACGCAAACGGAGACGAATTCCATCGACCAGCGGTCGAGCATGTAAAAGGTGATTGCTGCGCAAACGACGGCGAGGCTCGCCCACATCGGCCAGGTTTGGACCAGCTCAGATAACATTGCGGCTCCGGATCTTGCGTGCGCCCCGGCCCGATCCGCAAGGACTAGCCGTCAAGATGAATCAATATGCTTATCCGGCGATTGGCTGACAAGTGCGGCTCGCCCGGATTAAGCGGTTGGGTGGCCGCCAATCCTGTTACAGCGCGTACACGTTCAGGCGATACTCCGGAATCCACGAGGACCCGGCGCGCCGCATTGGCCCGTTCGGTAGAGATATCCCAGTTGCTGCGATTCGGGATGGCGCTCGGAAAGGCGTCGGTATGGCCTTCGATCGTGACTGGACCAGCCATCACCGACAAGGCCGCGCCAAGGTCTCGCGTCAGCGCGGCTCCGGCATCGGTCAGCTCGCCGTTCTCACTGGCGAAGAGCGGGCGCGCTTCGCTGTCGACCAGGTCGATGCGTACGCCTTGGGCTTCCTGCGTGAATTGCATGCTCGTGCTGGCCGCCGCCAGAACTGGGTTCGATGTCAGCTTGTGAAAAGCGCGGGCAGTTTCAGATGGGCGCAGATCGACCAGCGTGCTGGATTCTGTCGCCACTGTGTCTTCGCCTGTGAAGAAGTCCGCAATCATGGTGCGGGAATCCGGCGACACGCCGCTGACCAGCCACATGACCAGGAAGAAGGCGACGAGCGCTGTCAGGAAGTCGGCATAAGCCATCTTCCACGTGCCCATCTTGCGCCGAGGCGCAACGGGCCTTCTGCCCGAAAAGCGTTGCGAGGTGGTGGTGGCAATCGCCATGCGCTTCTGATCCCATCATTCTGTCAGGAATGGCGGGTGTACCAGAGCTTGGTTTATGCCTGTTGAGAACAAAGGGCGGGATTTGCGTCAAATTTCAACGAACTGGCGCCGCTTGATTACGGGGTTCCCGCGGCAGGTTCAGGATACAGGTAATCTGTGTAGAGGCCTGAAATCCCCGCCTGTCTCAGAGCTTCGGCGGCCGAGGTTGAGTTCACGGTGTGCGCCCATACCGGGGTGCCGGTTTCGCGGATCTGCTGGATCTCTGCTGGAGAGAGGCGTCCGGCCGGAACCGTGACGGCAAGCAGATCATGTGACCCGGCAAAGCGGGCAAGGTCCTCGCCGGTGAGATCGGTCCGATAGGCTGTCAGGATGATGTCGTCATACCCCAGACCTCGAACCTCGGGGTAGTCCGACGTGGCGTAGATTTGCGGGATGAAGCGGTGGAGCAGGCTCGGTGCCTGCTCGCTGATCGTTTCGAGGCCCTCGAGGTGGCGCTCTTTCAGGTCAGTTACGATCCGGATGTCCGGATGTTCCTGCATCCAGGCGAGAAGGTCCGGCAGGCTCATCGGGGTGAGACCCCCGCGCATGTTCCGCCTTGTGAAAGCCTCTGCGGTCGGGGCGCGGGTCCATCGGGAGATGTCCAGCCAATCAGGCCATCGCTGGATCGGCAGGAACCAGTCCACATGCGTCGTCTGCCAGTCATGGATCAGAACGAGGTCACCATCCCCGGTCCAGTGGAGATCCACTTCGATATAGGCAAAACCGTGCTCAGCCGATTGATCAAGGGCTTCCTGCGCGTTGGAGTAGGTTCCCGCCGCCAGTCCGCCGCCTGCATGCGCGATCAGGGACATACCGGTCAGCGGCGCATAGTCCGCCGTCTGGCGAGACGACGGCCAGAACAGGTAGGCCGCCAGACCCAGGCCGATAAGAAGAAGCAGCAGGGTTTCCCGTCTTTGCATCCGCGCCTTATGCGCAAGCAAGGTTAAGGAGTGACTGACTTGGCCTGTTCGGGCTTTCATCTATGTGCCACTAGGGAATACGCATCAGATCGGAGATCAGACATGGCAAAAACAGCGTTTCTTGGCCTTGGGGTCATGGGGTTCCACATGGCTGGGCATCTGGCGGCCAAGGGACATCAGGTAACGGTCTGGAACCGCAGCGAGGGCAAGCGGGGCGACTGGGCAGCCCAGCACAAGGGCGAGGTGGCGAAGAGCCCGGCGGATGCTGCGTTCGGCGCGGAGTTTGTTTTCCTCTGTCTGGGCGATGACCCGGATGTGCGCGACGTGTTCGACCAGCTGGAGCCGAGCCTCGGCGCTGGCATGATCGTGGTGGACCATACGACCGCCTCTGCCGGATTGGCGCGGGAACTGGACGAGCGCTGCCGGGTAAAGGGGGCGCGCTTCCTGGACGCGCCGATCAGCGGCGGCGAGGCCGGGGCCATCAATGGCAAGCTGACCATCATGTGCGGCGGCGAGGAGAAGGCGTTCAAATCTGCCGAGCTCGTCATGGCGGCCTATGGCAAGAGCATGACCCTGATCGGCGAGAGCGGCGCGGGCCAGCTCGCCAAGTCCGTCAACCAGATCTGTATCGCGGGCATCGTGCAGGGCCTCTCCGAAGGGTTGCACTTTGCCGAGCAGGCCGGACTGGATGCGGAGAAAGTGATCGCGGCGATTAGCGGCGGCGCGGCGCAGAGCTGGCAGATGGACAATCGCTGGAAGACGATGGTCGAGGGACATTTTGAACATGGCTTCGCCGTTGACTGGATGCGCAAGGATCTGCGGATCGCGCTGGAAGCCGCGCGAGAGAATGGCGCGAGCCTGCCGCTGACGGCGACGGTGGACCAATACTACGCCGATGTTCAGGCGATGGGCGGACAGCGCTGGGACACGTCCAGCCTGATTGCCCGGCTGACGCGGGACTGATCCGGAATGCGCCTGCTCGAAGTTCACCTGCCTGCGGATGACCGGTTCGACACCGTGATCCGCGCCGTGAAGGCCGCCGACCCGATCGACTATTATGTTCAGAATACTGAGCGCAAGGATCGCAAGCTGGTCTCCGTATTCATTCGGGAAGGCACCGGGCAATCGCTGATCGACAATATCCAGACGGCGCTGGAAACGTGTGACGATTTCCGGATCACCGTCCTGCCGGTTGAGGCCACAGCGCCGAACATTGAAGAGGCAACCGACCAGAAGGCGCAGCAGCAGATTCAGGCAACGCGGGAAGAGATCTATTCCGACGTGTCCACCGGCGCGCGGCTGGACCGGGACTTCATCATCATGGTCGTGCTCTCCACCATCGTGGCGGCCATCGGCCTGAATTCCGACGGCATCGCAGCCGTGATTGGCGCGATGGTGATTGCGCCTTTGCTGGGGCCGGTGCTCGGCTTTTCCATGGGTGCTGCGCTGGGCGATTTCAAACTGCTGAAGCGGGCATCGATGACGCTGGCATCGGGCATCGGCATCGCGCTGTTCTGTGCATGGCTGTTGTCATTCGTGCTGCAGATCGATCTTCAGAGCCGGGAGCTGATGTCCCGCGCAGAGGTGCGGCTGGACGGGCTTGCGCTGGCGATGGCGGCGGGCGGCGCGGCGGCGCTGTCGCTGACACGCGGTCAGGCATCGGCCCTTGTCGGTGTCATGGTGGCCGCGGCGCTCTTGCCGCCGGGCGCAGCGCTCGGCCTGTTCGTTGGAACGGGACACTGGACGCTGGCCATGCGGGCAGGCTTGTTGTTGACGCTGAACGTGGTGGCGCTGGTTCTGGCCGCGCTGATCGTGTTCCGGCTGCGGAAGATCCGGCCACGCTCGTGGATCGACCAGAAGAATGCGCAACGCGCAGTCTGGATCAATGCGGCCCTGTCAGTGCTCCTGCTGGCCGTTGCGACCGCCTTGATCATCTGGCTGGACCTTGGCTCGGAAGTGTCTGTCGGCTAGGCTTTCCGGGACAGGGAGGCGCGCATGGCTAAAAGCGAAAACAAGACAAAGCCGACCGATGTGTCGCCGGCGGAGTTCATCGCCAGCGTTGAGCATGATCGCAGGCGTGAAGATGCCGAAGTGCTGCTGAAATGGTTTGAGGACGTTACGGGCTGCGCGCCGAAAATGTGGGGGCCGAGCCTGATCGGCTATGGCCGCTATCACTACAAATATGACAGCGGACGCGAAGGTGATTTCCTGATGACCGGCTTTTCTCCGCGCAAGGCCAATCTGGTGATGTATATCATGCCGGGCTATCGCGACATGGACGAGAAGCTGGCGCGGCTTGGCAAGCACAAGCTGGGCAAAAGCTGCCTCTACATCAACAAGCTGGCCGACATCGACATGGATGTGCTTCAGGAGATCGTCGAGGATGGCGTCGCCTATATGAAGGCCAATTATCAGACCTGGGACGCGTAGGAGATCCCAGTCTAACAGGAATGTGATCGGAACTGTCTGAGGGGGCGACCCGTTCAGTCTGGGAACACCAGATTGGAGATGCCCCCCATGAAAGACCCCCTCAAGACAATCAACCCGGCAACCGGCGAGCTGTTGAACACCTATCCGCGGATGAGTGATTCCGAACTGCAGACCGCCATCGAGCAGTGCCACGCCGCGTATCAGGAGTGGCGTCAACGCAGCCTGGAAGACCGCGCCAAGGTGATCAAGGCCATCGGCGAAGAACTGCGCAAGCACGTCGATGACTATGCCGAGCTGATGACCAAGGAGATGGGCAAGCTCTATCGCGATGGGCGGGAAGAGGTGAAGCTCTGCGCCGGGATCTGTGACTACACCGCCGAGCAAGGGCCGAAGGAACTGGCCAGCGAAGAGCGCGAGATCATGACCGGCAAGAAGGGCATTGTGACCTATTCTCCGATCGGGATCGTTTACGGCATCCAGCCCTGGAACTTCCCGCTGTACCAGGCCATCCGGTATTCCATTTCGAATCTGATGGCAGGCAATGGTGTCCTGCTGAAGCATGCAGAGACGTGCACGGGTAGCGGCCTGATGCTGCGCGATATCTACGAGGCAGCGGGCCTGCCGAAACATCTGTTCACGGTCTTGTTGATCTCGCATGACCAATCCGAAAAAGTGATCGAACATGATCTTGTGCGCGGCGTGACCCTGACGGGCAGCGATGGCGCCGGCAAGATCGTGGCCGAGCAGGCGGGCAAGGCGCTGAAGAAGACCGTGCTGGAACTGGGCTCTAACGACGCCTATCTGGTGATGGACGATGCCGATCTGGACCTCGCTGTGAAGAAGTCCGTCGAAGGCCGCCTGTTCAACAATGGCGAAACTTGCGTGAACGCGAAGCGCTTCATTGTGACAGACAAGAACTACGACGCTTTCACCGAACGGTTCGTGGAGGCGATGTCGAACATCAAATATGGCGACCCGTTCAGCGACGACACCGATATCGGGCCGATGGCCCGGGCGGACCTTCGTGAGACACTGCACGAACAGGTCACGGAGAGCGTGAAGAATGGCGCCAAAATCCGCTGTGGCGGCGAACTTCCCGATGGCGATGGCGCATACTATCCTGCCACCGTTCTGACCGATGTGGCGCCTGGCCAGCCAGCTTATGACGACGAATTGTTCGGCCCGGTGGCCTCGGTCATCCGCGCGAAGGATGACGAAGACGCGATGCGCATTGCCAATGACAGCCGGTACGGCCTTGGCGGCGGCATCTTCTCCGCTAATGAAGAGCGGGCCATCGAGCTGGCCTGCAACCATTTCGACACTGGCATGGTGATGATCAATGGCTATGGCATTGCCACGCCCAACATGCCGTTTGGCGGGGTGAAGGATTCGGGATACGGCCGCGAACATGGCGGGTTCGGCATGAAGGAGTTCGTCAACGTGAAAGCAGTTTTCGTATACTGATCAATGCATTGGCCCGGCCTTGTGCCGGGCCTTTTCCCACCGCTCGGGTTTACATCTGCCTCAGATCGCCTAGGTATGACGTGAGTTCAACAGAGCACCCGTGCGCGCGACGCGGCCTCTGAAATCCATCTGTCAAATCCTGGAGAGAGACCATGACGCAAGTGAAAACGGGCGATACCGTACACATTCATTACACCGGCACGCTGAATGACGGCACCAAATTCGACAGCTCGGAAGGCCGTGAGCCGCTGAGCTTCGAAGTTGGGTCTGGCCAGATCATTCCGGGCCTCGATTCCGCCATTCCGGGCATGACTGTTGGCGACAAGAAGACCGTCAACGTCGCCTGCGATGAGGCCTATGGACAGGTGAACCCTGAAATGACGCAGGCTGTGCCGCGCGCAGACATTCCGGCCGATATTCCGCTGGAAACCGGCACCCGCCTCCAGATGCAGACCCAGAACGGTCAGGTGATCCCGGTCACGGTTACCGCCGTGGACGACAGCACGGTGACGCTGGATGCGAACCATCCGCTGGCGGGCCAGGACCTGACCTTTGACATCGAACTGGTGAAAATCGACGCAGCGGCCTGATCTGCATCAGTCAGCTGAGAAAGCGGCGGCGTTCCGGGATGGAGCGCCGCCGTTTTTCGTTTCAGGCAGCACATTTGCCCGGTCTGGCGAGGCCATCCGGTTGGGTGTGACTGAATTCAGATGAAAATCCGTGTCAGGATGTATCTGGAACGAGGCGCGGGCCCACCATCGGACCAGTCATTTCGCTGAGGATGGCGCGGGCGCTGCGCACCAGCGCTTTCAGGGCGTCGTCGCCAAGGGCCTCGGGCAGGTCGGTCCAGCGCGATGGGCGCTGCCATGCCGGAACAGCAGGCGGCGTATACCGGTAGCGGCCGGGATTCGGCGCATCCGCCATCGCCTGAATGGTGAGGTTGCCACAGCGGTCAATCTGGATAAGGACGACGCGTTGCGTCTGTTTCTGCCAGGCTACGAGCCGGCGCAGATTGAGCCACAGGACCGGCCAGAACAGGGGCCAGACAAAAGCGTAGTAGCGAAGATGACGCGGCTCAATCATGGCGCTGACTATAAGCCGGGTTCGGACGGTGTGGGATGAGTTTATTTTTTGCGCAATGATTTCAAGGCGAGATGGCCGTAAAGGCGGGGATAGGGGGTGATATTCAGAATACGCCCATTTCAATTCCTGCACCCAGCGCCGCGCCAAGCTCCCGGCATTTGGCAAGGTCTGCGTCTGGGATGGTCTTCTCTGCCAGGATCTCGGCCTCGGTTTGCGCATGCGTGCAGATGATCAGTGGCGGCTGCACTTGTTTCAGGCGCCAGCCGGTGGCGATGCGGGCGGCCTGTTTCGCGGCATTTTCCCCGTCAGAGCCGGCACAGACCATCAGGCCATAGGGGCGGCCTTCGATCTTTCCGAGAACGGGATAGTAGCAGCGGTCGAAGAACTCCTTCATCGCGCCGGACAGGGCGGCGAGGTTTTCCGGCGCTGCGAAGAGATAGCCATCTGCGCCCAACAGGTCCGCCGGGCCAGTGTCTTCGGCGCGCTTCAGCCTGGTGTCGGTTTCTTCGCCCGCGGCTTTGGCAGCGGCTTCTGCCATCTGGCGGGCGCCGCCTGTGCGGGAATGATAGATGATGAGCAGCTTGGTCATGCCCCTTCATTCCAAGCCTGACCGTTCCGGGCAAGAGCGGATCAGCCATCTCGCGCGTCAAATCGCCTGCGATAGGCGAGCGGCGAGGTGCCGGCAATCTGGCGGAACACGGCGCGGAAGGTGTCGGTGGCGCCGAAGCCGCACTGGTGGGCGATGTCTGCAGGATCCATCCGGGTGGATTCCAGCAAGCTCATGGCTCTGAACACTCTTTCACTGCGCAGCCATTTGAGCGGTGTGGTTCCCGTGCCGTCGCGAAAGCGCCGGAGGAATGTCCGTTCGCTCATGCCGGCATGTTTGGCCAGTTCGGTCACGGTCAGGGGCTTGTCGAGATTCTCGCGCGCCCAATCCAGGACCGCCGCAATCGACGTGCCCGGACGCTCCTGTATCGGGGCTTCAACATATTGGGACTGGCCGCCATCCCGATGAGGCGGCGCAACCAGGCTGCGGGCAATCTTGTTGGCGATGGACGAGCCGTGGTCACACCGAATGACGTGCAGGCTCGCATCAATTGCGGCGCTGCTGCCGGCGGATGTGATGATGTTGGCATCGTGAACGTAGAGCACGTCTTCCTGCGTCTCGATCAGGGGAAACCGGTCTCTCATCATCGGCAGGTAGCGCCAATGCGTTGTCGCGCGCAGCCCATCGAGCAGGCCGGTATGGGCGAGCGCAAACGCGCCGCTGCAATAGGAGACCAGCCGCGCGCCGCGATCTTGCGCCGAAATCAGGGCACGCTGAACCTCAACAGGCGGCGCCTCCTCAACATTGCGCCACCCCGGAATGATGATCGTGTCGGCGTCCGCCAGACTGTCCAGGCCGTGTGGCGAGGTCAGCGTAAATCCGCCCACGGCGCGGGAGACGTTCTCCGAACAGGCGACCCGGAAATCGTACCAGTCGGTGTCCAGTTCCGGCCGGGCCCAGCCAAATATCTCTGCCGCAATGCCGAATTCGAGCGGCCACAGGCCCTCATAGGCAAGCGCGACGATACGATGAGGGGCCTGTTGGGTCATGTCTGGCAAGCTTGCCTCCGATTTGGCGAAAATCAACCATATATTGTCATTATCGCCAATTCGGTTCGGTCAGGCAATCCCCTAGGTTTCGGGCATCCATCAAGAAGCACAGGAGTCCGGACCGATGAATTGGAGACAAATTTCGCTCAAGACAGGGGGGCTTTGCAGCCTCGCAGCGGCCCTGGCCACGCAGGCCGCGATCGCAGACCCCACAGGCGTGTATGTGCGTTCACTGATGGGAGAGGCGTCGCATGTGGAGAGGTGCTTTGACGCGGTCCAGCAGCCCGGAGCGGCGGATATGCGTGGCATAGGGTCGTGTACGGAGCTTGTGGAGAGCGATCCGCCGCGTAATCAAGTGCGCATCGCAGGGCTGACCAACCGTGCGATCCTCTACCGGCGCGCCGGACAGCTCGACCGGGCACAGCAGGATTGCGCCCGCGCACTGGCTGACCCTGATGCAGGGGCGGCGACGGCGACAAGCTGCGCAGCTGTCTATCTCAGCTCCAGCAAACCCGGATTGGCCTTGAAGGTGCTGTCGGAATCCGAAGCGCCGCCTTCGGAAAATCGCGCGCAGTTCTTCCACAATTTGGCGCTCGCCCATCATGATCTCGGCCAGTATGAGCTTGCCTATGAAGCGATTGAGCATGCCCTCGCCGCCGAACCGGACTTTGCTCCGACCATTGAGCTGAAAGCGTTGTATCGCGTAGAGGCAGCAAACTGAAAAAGGCCGGCGCAGGAGGAGAACCGCGCCGGCCAAGTCAAAGGCGGCGGGTTAGCCGGCCTTATGCCATTCGAATTTCGCGAATGGTGCGTCCACCGGCGTTTGTGCGAGGTGGTTTGTGTAGTTCGAGATCGTCTTCTGCGCGACGCCGAGCACGACTTCGAGAATCTGGCGCTGGGTGTAGCCCGCATCGAGGAAGGCTTTCACGGCGGCGTCGTCAACATTGCCGCGATTACGCACGACGCTGAGCGTGAAGGTGCGCAGCGCTTCCAGCTTGGCGTTCGGCAGCGGGGTCTCATTGCGCAGGGCCTCTGTGATGTCCTGGCTGACGCCCATGCTGTTGGCGATCGCGGTGTGGGCCGGGACACAATAGTGGCAGCTATGCTCGACATTGATTGCCTGCCACACCACGGTCAGCTCGTCCTTGTCAAAGCTGGACGCCTGGAACAGATCGCCCAGTTCCTTGTAGGCTTTCAGCAGGCCGGGCGCCTCTGCCATGACGGCGTAGAGGTTCGGGACCATGCCCATATTCTTCTTGGCGCCTGCGAGGATTTCGCGGCTTTCTGCGGGGGCGGTGTCTTCGGTGTGGCGGGTGAATTCAGTCATCTTGGGGGCTCCTTGCGTTGGATGTTTGTGTGCCCGTCTGTCGGGGCCCACCCCATCTGGGAGGCCGGGGCGCGAAACCAAGATCTTTTTTGAGCGATCACTCAAATGTGAGCGGAGGGGCGAGACAAGCGCGCCGTGTGGCCCTATCTTGTGGGTATGACACGTATGCCATCCTACGACCGGGACGCCGCGCTGGAGGCCGCTGTTCGCCTGTTCTGGGCGAAGGGCTATCACGCGACGTCACTGAAGGACCTCGAAGCCGCGCTGAACATGCGGCCGGGCAGCATCTATGCTGCCTTCAAGAGCAAGCAGGCCCTGTTCCTGGCGGCGATGGAGCGATACTTCGAGAAGCTGCAGACCGGGTTCCGGGCGCATATGGCACAGGCGGACTCGCCGCTGGCGGGGCTGACCCGTTTCCTGCGCGCCTATGCCGAAGACGGGCCCGGCGCGCGCGTGCATGCCTGCCTGTTGCTGAAAACCCTGTTGGAAGCCACGACGACGGATTCAGAGATTGCAGATCCCGCTCGGGACTATCTGGACCGGATGAAGGGCGAGTTTGAAGCGGGCTTCTTGGCGGCGAAGGCGGCAGGGGATTTGCCGGACACGGCAGATACCGGTCGTCTGGCGCGGCGGTATCAGGCCGCGCTGACATCATTGCAGGTGGAATTGCAACGCGGATTGTCCGGCGCGGAACTGTCCGGGTTTGTCGATGATCTGACTGAGCCGTTCGAGCAGCTGGCAGCCGAGACCGCCAGCTGACGGATCATTCGGCTGGAACGGGCGTGAGCGCCTCTTTCCAGTCATCCATCGCGTGACGATTGTCATGGTCCCACGGATGGAAGCCCGGCTTGAACCAGGACAGCCAGACCTTCCAGCCGCGCCCGAACAGGGCGGGCTTTTTCCAGAGGAATTCCTTCACGGCGCGGTCCGCCTCTTCGCGGGTGTACCCGTCGGCCTCCAGCAGCATAGCGGAATAGGTCGCGATGTTGGCGGTGAAGTGTTTCGTGATCAGCAGCATGGACAGGCTGCGCCGGAAATAGCGTTTCAGGGAGGGCCAGCCCTTGGTGACCTCGAGGAACACATCATAGGCAACGGCCTTGTGCTCGGTCTCTTCCATTGCATGCCACCGCCAGAGGCGTTCCAGTGCCGGGTCTGTCTTGGAGAACATCGGCACGCCATCGATTTCGGCGTCGAACATCAAATCCGCCATCATGGAGGTGAAATGCTCCAGACAGATCGTGGCCATCAGCATGCGCATCGGGCCACCGGAGCGCCCGAAATTGATCCGCTCCATGATTTCCGCTTCGATCTCGGCGACGGGATACTTCGCGCGGTCGATCTTGTTGTTCAGCAAATGGTGTTCGCGTGAATGGATCGCTTCCTGCGTGATGAAATCCTTCACGTCTTCGGCCAGCTTTCCCGAAACCTCTTCACGATAGGCCTTCACGGCATCCATGAACATGCGTTCGCCTTCGGGGAAGGTCAGCGACATGGCGTTGTAAACGGCGGTGGCGACGGGGTTACCGTCCAGCCAGGGGCGGCCATCGTCGGCGGCGGTCATGTCAAAGCGCAAATTGCGCGGCTGGATCGTGATGTCTTCGGGGGTGCGTTTGCGCGTCATTGTGTTTACTGCTTTCTGGTACAGAACTGGCAATCGTCTTGTCGCTACAGGTAACACTACTGACAAAAATGTCAATAAAGAAAAAAGATACCTCACCCCGAATCCGTCGTACGCCGGAAGAATCGCGCGCCAACATCTTGTCGGCGGCGGAGTCGCTGCTCGTGGAACAGGGGCCTCAGACACTGCGCCTGGCCGATGTGGCGAAGGCGGCGGGCGTGGCGAATGCCACTGTGCTGCATCATTTCGGCTCTATCGACGCGGTTCAGCAGGCCCTCATGGAGCGGATGATCGCAGACCTGGTCGACGCGATCATGGCGATCCAGATTCCTGCCGATGGTCCGACCCGGGCGCGGGAAGTGGCGCTGCGGACCCTGTTCGAGGCGCTGGAGACGCGGGGCGCAGCGCGGCTGGCTGCCTGGTTGGAGCTGACAGATGAGACCAGCCGCCTGACCGTTGTGCAGAAGGCGGTGCAGGATGTGGCGCAGAAAAAGATTTCGCAGGCCGGGATTCCGGCAGATCTCGCCGAGGACATGATCCTGATGAGCGTGACACTGGCGCTGGGCACGGGCCTGTTCGGTCCAACGCTCGGCACGCTGATCGGCAAGCCGCCCGAGCGCGCGCGGGAGCTGACGCTGCAAATGCTGATGAGCTATTTCGAGAAACTGGCTGGCTGATCCAATGCGGTGATGCCGTCAGGGGCGTCGCTGCAACAGGCTCCAGACGATGGCGGCGATACCTGAGCCTGCCAGCAAGGCCAGGACAATGTCCGGCCACCCATCACTCAGCAGGGACGCGACCAGCCCGAACAGGCTGATCACGAACAGGACTGCCGGAATGGCGAAGATTCGCTGCGCGCCGCGAGGCCGGTTGGGAGCGGGGCGGGTCATTGGGCGGATGCCCCGGTCAGCGTGGCCGTCGAGGCAGCTGGCCGCCGTGCGCCGCCCTTGGACAGCCAGAGATACACGCCGCTGGCCAGCACGATGATGGTGATCAGGTCCAGCACGAACCAGATGATTTTCAGCAGCAGGCCGCCATAGTCTCCGAAATGGAGGGGGCGGGAGAGTGACAGCGCTTTCGCGTACCAGGGCATTTCGCGGATCCCGGCAACTTCACCTGTCCCGGCATGGACCAGAACCGGCGTGATCAGGTTTTCCGTCAGCGGTGTGTCTCCATGCAGGAAGATCGAGAAATGGGCTGACGTGGAAAAGCCGCTGCCCGGAAAGGCAACGAATTGCAGCTGCATGTCCGGCGCGAGGCGCACAGCCTCTGCGACAGCCTCGGCGAGAGACGCGCGCGCAGTGCCAAGTTCGGCATTCTGGTTGTCAGCGACCAGATCGGCCAGTTCCTGCGTGCGCCACGTATCAATAATCGGCTGTTCCAGCGTGTTGATCACGCCGGTTGCGCCGACCACGACGACCCAAGCCAGCGTCACGATGCCGAGCAAATTGTGGTAATCCAGCCATTTGATCCGCGAGGATTGCCGACGGCGGACAGTGCCGAAGTCAAGCTTCCGCATGAATGGCGCATACAGAACGACGCCCGACACGGTGGCGGCGAGGAACAGGATCCCCATGAAGCCGAGGAACAACATGCCGGGCAGCCCGAGGAACATGTCCGTGTGCAGCTGAAGGATGAACTCCATCACGCTTTCGCCCGTGTCCGCAGGCGGCACGAGTGCGCCGCTGGTCAGGTCATAGGAGGCGAAATGCATGGCCGAGCCGGGGGCATCGGCGCTCGGCCCCGTGGTGACGTTGACGACCGGACGGTCGATGTCGAAGCTCATGAAGATCGGCACTTCGCCCGGCCGTTCGGCCAGTGCGATGGACAGCACCTCGTCATAGGTCAGGTGCGGGCCATCCGGATTGGCTGGTTGCCAGGTGGCCGGATTGAGGGCGGCGTCAATCTCATCGTGGAAAACCAGCGGCAGGCCGGTCACGCAGAGCATGAGCAGGAACAGGGTGCATACAAGGCTGGTCCATTTATGCACCCAGCTCCAGGTCCGGATCGTCGCCGTCTTCATCGCGCCTCGCGGAGAGTTAGAAGTCGACCGAGGCCGACAGGGTGAAGGTCCGCGGATTGCCGAGGATCAGATAGTTGGCGCCCGGAAATCCGCCCGTAGAGGCCCAATAGGCTTCGTCGCTGACATTCTCAACCCGTGCCCGCAGGGTCACTGGTCGGTCTGACAGGTCCAGCGCATAGCGGACGCCGAGGTCAAGCCGTGTCCACGAGTCGAGCTCGACCGTGTTGGCGGCGTTCACATATTGCGAGCCGGTGTGAACGATGCGTCCATCCAGAGTGAGGCCGCTGATCGCAGCAACGTCCCATTCGGCATTGAAGCTGGCCTGCAGTTCCGGAATGCCGACCGGCGTGTTGCCCTCATTGACGCCGCCCTCGGTGTTGGAGAGTTCGGAATCGAGGAAGGTCGCGCCACCGATCAGGCGAAGGCCCTCGGCGGGTTCGCCGAACACGGTGAATTCGATGCCGGTATTTTCCTGCTCGCCGGAGGCCTGGAAGCGCTGGTCGGCAACAATGGCGTTCGGACGGGTCAGGCGGAACAGGGCCGCCGTGGCACCGAAGTCTCCGCCATCATATTTCGCGCCGAGTTCGACCTGTTCGCCGGTGAACGGGTCCAGCACTTCGCCGGCATTGAGGATGGGCGTGCCGCCGCTGGTCGCCGGGGCGGTTTCGCCGGGCTGCAGGCTTTCGGCATAATTGCCGTAGATCGAGACCTGATCGGAGGGTTTCCAGACGAGGCCGAAGGCAGGGGTCAGCTTGTCGCCCTTGTAGCCGGACAGGCGCGCGCCGGTATTGTAGTCGAAACTGGTTGTCTCGATTTCCTGCTGGCGCAAGCCGATCGTGGCGAGGACGCGCCCATCGAGGAAGGACAGTGTGTCGGCAATTGCAAAGGACTGGTTGGTGACTTCTTCGGTCTTCAGCGGATTGTCGAGCTCTCCGCCAATGAAGAAGTCCGCTGCCGGCGCTACGACATCAATTGGGGCGTACAGGTCTGACGGGAACCCGGCAAAGCTAGAAAAGGCATAGGCGTTTTTCGATTCCGACTGGATCGAGGAAGCGGACACGACGAGCCTGTGGCCAATCGGGCCGGTGTCGAAATCAGCGCGCAGGCCGGTGTCGAAGGAGACGACGTCGTCTTCACGCGTGTTGTCGAAGCGATAGGCCGAGAGGGTGCCATCCTCGGCGGCGCGTGGATTGGCCAGCACGTTTGCCTCTTCGCCGTTGCGGGCGCCAGCGCCGACCCAGACGGTGACATTGCCGGTCAGGTCATACTCGCCGCGCACGACGCCGAACAGCTGCTGTTCGTCCGTGTAGGTCCAGTCTTGCGCGAAGTTGGAATCGGAGTCCGGTTCCGCTGGCACACCGGCGAGCGGTGTCACCTGCGGGCGTGGCGCGTCAATGCGGTTGTCCTGATAGCCAAGATCGGCGGAGAAGCGGAAACGCTCACCGGCATAGTCCGTGCCCAGCGAGACGACCGACAGGGAGCGGTCCTGACCGTCTACAGCGGTCTCGCCATCACGCAGCACACCATTGAAGCGCACGCCCCAGGCATCGTCCGCGCCGAACCGGTCGCCGAGGTCGAGCGCGCCGTAAAGCTGGCTGTCGCTTTCGATGCCGATCGTGGCGCGGCGGATGCCGCCTTGCGGGGCGCGCTTGGGCACCAGATTGATGGCGCCGCCGACGCCGCTGCCGCCAGGGGCTGCGCCGTTGACGAAGGCGTTGGCACCGCGAAACACTTCCACGCGTTCCAGCAGCTCGGCCGCCACGAACTGGCGTGGCAGGATGCCATAGGCGCCGTTCAGAGTGATGTCGTCGGAATAGACCGGGAAGCCGCGCAGGATGTAGACTTCCTGGAAGTTGCCGAAGCCCTTGGCGACGCGCACGACCGGGTCATTCTGCAGGACATCGCCGACACTGTCGGCCTGCTGGGCGGCGACAAGGTCAGCCGTATAGGCCGTGCCGGAGAAGGGCGCGTCGAGGAAATCCAGATTGCCGAGCATGCCGGCGCGGCCGCCGCGGGCCACCTGGCCACCGGCATAAGGGTCGGTCAGGGAGACCTGCGAGGAATCCGTCACGATTACCGTGTCGAGGACACGCGTATCTTCGGTGCTGGCGGTGTCCGCAGCGGCGTCGGGTGCCGCCGATTGGGCAAGCGCGAAGGAGGACGTGGCGCCAAGCGACAGGGCGCTGGCGGCGAGGATCCGGATGGGGGTCATGGGACAGGCCTTGATTGCGAACGATTTTCAGTCGCGGCTCTATCGGGAATTTGATATCAGCGCAAGCGGGGCGGCTGCGTTGTGTTTGCCTGGTGGAGAAGGGAGGAAACCGGCCGGACCGGTCCGCGTCGTTTTCATCCTTTGGCGTTGCTCAGGATGAGTCCGCAAAGGCGGTGGGGTCGCCTTCGACAGAACCAAGCAAACCAGTGGAGCGCGTGCGAAAGCTGAAGCTGCAGATGCTTTTAGAGAATTTCGAGCTATTGGTTTGGAGATCAAAATCCCTCGAAGAACTGCTCGTTTCCCCGCTGGTTCCGGGCGGCCCAGCGGAGTTTGCTGACTAGCGGCCGGCGGCGTCGGCGGCCAAGATAAGGCAGGTCGGCGGATAGTCGCTTGCGTGCCTTTTGGAATGCCGTGGGAGTGCTGTAGACCGCCGCGATATGATCGCTGAGGCTTTTGGCCTGCAGTGCCGGATCGGTGGCAATTTCGATGGGCGGTAACTTCAGATAGTGGCGAATCCAGTGATTGCTTTCGAACGCTTCCTGCCACGCCCGGTTGGACGTGTGCATCTCTCCGCCACCTAACAGGCCGAGCAGTGCGTTGACTTCGGCAAGCTCGTTTGCAGGCACGCCTGACATGTCCGGCAATCGCCCCAGAAAAGGGCCGACCAGCTTGCGCGGGAATTCCGAGAGTGGTGCGAAGCCTTCCTTCGCCCGCGTCTCGAGCGCCACGGCAAAAGCCTGAACTTCCAAGACAATTTCGATCCGGCTGAAGCCAAGCTCCGACGTCTGATAATAGCCTTTGTCCAGATTGGACAGGATCAGTTGGATGAGGTCGGATCCAGCCGTCCAGTCTTCGCGGCTTTGGACCCAATACCCCGGATCCAGTTCCCAGAAATAGCGGGCAACGATGGCAAGGTCGCATTCCGGGTTGTCCAGCATGACCGACTTCACGACGGACGTCGTAAAGTCATGGTTCATCTGCTTCACGAACATCAGCCAGACATCTTGCGGCTGGGTTTTCAGCCAGCTCGCAAGGGCATCCAGCTGGGCTTCTTCAGCCCGCTCGGCATCTTCGTCGAAGGATTCATCGTAAATCACGCCATACCCTCACGTATCAATCCGAGCGAGATTACCCGTAATTGATTGTGATTGGTTTAATCGCGTCGGTCGGGCTGTCGGAATTACCCGTTCAGAACCTCAGCCGCTTCTTCCGCGAAGTAGGTGATGATCCCGCTGGCGCCGGCGCGTTTGAAGCACATTAGCGACTCCATCATGACGCGGTCGCCGTCGATCCAGCCATTTTGGGCGGCGGCCTTGATCTGGGCGTATTCGCCGGAGACCTGGTAGGCAATGGTCGGTACACCGAAGGTGGAGCTGACGCGCTGGACAATGTCCAGATACGGAAGGCCAGGCTTGACCATCACCATGTCGGCGCCTTCGGCCAGGTCGAGCGCCACTTCGCGCAGCGCCTCGTCCGAATTGGCGGGGTCCTGCTGGTAGGTTTTCTTGTCGCCCTTCAGCGCGGTGGCCGAGCCGATGGCGTCACGATAGGGGCCGTAAAAGCCGCTGGCATATTTGGCGGCGTAGGCGAGGATCATCTGGTTGGTGAAGCCTTCCTCCTCGAATGCCGTGCGGATGGCGCCGATGCGGCCATCCATCATGTCTGACGGGGCGACGATATCGGCGCCCGCGCCAACATGCACCAGCGCCTGCTGAACCAGTTTTTCCGTAGTCGCATCATTCGGGATGGTGCCGTCTTCGTCCAGCAGGCCGTCATGGCCGTGGCTGGTATAGGCGTCGAGCGCAACATCGGTGATCAGGCCGACTTCCGGCGCGGCATCCTTCATCGCCTTCAGCGCGCGGGGGACGAGCCCGTCCGGATCCAGCGCGCCGGAGCCGGTTTCGTCCTTGCCGTCTGCGCCAATATAGGGAAACAGCGCGATGGCCGGGATGCCCAGTTCACGCGCCCGGACGGCGGCCCTGGCGGCGTCCTTCACGCTGAGCCGGTCGATGCCGGGCAGCGATCCGACCGGCATGCGGTCATCACCATCATGCACGAACACGGCCCAGATCAGGTCGGCGGGCGTCAGCACATTCTCGCCAGCGAGCGAGCGGATCCAGGGGGCCTGGCGCAGGCGGCGCATGCGGGTGGCCGGGAAGGCTTGAGGAAAATGGGTCATGCGAGCCTCAATGATGCAAAAACGGCGCGTCTACAACCAGCCAAGTTTACGCACCATGAAACAGCGTTTCGTGATGTCCAGGTCCTGCGCCTGAATGCGCTCCAGTTCCAGCATCCAGTCGGCCATGTCGCTTCGCTTGATCTCGCGGAAGCCGTGGCGCGCATAGAACGGCCCGTTCCACGGCAGGTCGCGGAAGGTGGACAGCGTGATCCGGCGAAGCTTGCGCTTCTTTGCTTCGTCGACGACGCGGCCGAGCAACGCCGCGCCTAGCCCCTTGCGTCCGTGGTCCGGGTGGACGCTGATCTGGTCGAGATAGAGCGTGCCGCCACGCGGGGAAACGAGGGCAAATCCCACCGGCTCGCCCTCGGCAGCGCGGGCGGTGAACAGGTCGCCTGTGTCGGCGGCGTGGCTCAGCACTTCGGCCGGCACATGATCGTTCAGCGCCTCTTCGGAGAGCAGGCCCGTGGGCGCAAACAGTGTGCTGGCGGCGCGATCCACCTCGATCAGCACATCGACATCCGACGCGTTCGCGCCGTCGATTCCATAGGCTGTGGTGGCGTGTTGCATTGACTTTATGTGTCGCTCAATCAATTCCGTTTGAAACTTATTAAGCGAAAAAACGAGTCATTAACAATGAGTGCTTTGTTTTCCGACGAACAATTGATGATCCAGGACATGGCCCGGAAGTTCGGAGAGGCGCAATTGCAGCCCCATTCCGAGGCCTGGGACCGCGACAGCCATTTTCCCGTGGACGTGATCAAACAGGCCGCCGAGCTGGGCTTTGCGGGCATATATGTGTCGGAAGATGTGGGCGGCAGCGCGCTGACCCGCACCGATGCGGCGTTGATCTTCGAGCAGCTTTCCTATGGGGATGTGTCGACGGCTGCGTTCATCTCCATCCACAACATGGCGAGCTGGATGATCGACACGTTCGGCTCTGACGCGCAGCGCGAGAGCTGGTTGCCGCGGCTGACCTCAATGGAGCTGATCGCATCCTACTGCCTGACGGAGCCGGGCGCAGGCTCGGATGCCGCCAGCCTGAAGACGCAGGCGGTGCGTGACGGCGACGACTATGTCATCACGGGAACGAAGCAATTTATCTCCGGAGCGGGCACGTCCGATGTTTATGTGCTGATGGCGCGTACCTCAGATGATGGCGCGAAGGGCGTCTCCACCTTCATCATCGAAAAGGACACTCCGGGCCTCAGCTTCGGCGCGAATGAGCGCAAGATGGGATGGAAGAGCCAGCCGACGCGGCAGGTCATCCTGGATGGCGTGCGCGTGCCCGCCGCAAACCGGATCGGCGAGGAAGGCCACGGTTTCCGCTTCGCGATGGCGGGGCTGGATGGCGGACGGCTGAATATTGCCGCCTGCGCGCTGGGTGGAGCTCAGCTGGCGCTCGACAAGGCGGTCGCCTATGCCAAGGAACGCGAACAGTTCGGCAAGTCCATCGCGAGCTTTCAGAACACGGCGTTTAAGCTGGCAGATATGGAAACAGAGCTGCAGGCCGCACGGGTGATGCTGTACGAGGCCGCAGGCCGGCTGGACCGAAAAGCGCCGGATGCGACGCGATGGTGCGCGATGGCAAAGCGGTTTGTGACGGACACGGCGTTCAAGGTGGCCAATGACGCGCTGCAGATTCATGGCGGCTACGGCTATCTCGCAGACTATGGCGTGGAGCGCATCGTGCGGGATCTGCGCGTGCACCAGATCCTGGAAGGCACGAACGAGATCATGCGCGTCATCATCTCACGGGACATGCTGAAGGACTGACGATCAGTTTGTCCGGAGAATTGCTGGATATTGAAGCAACCGACGAGTGGTTCCTCGTCGGTTGCGGTTTATGAGTTGTGGAAGCAGACGCTCAGTCATCCGCGCCGTATTCTTCGTCAGTGACTTTTTCCATCCAGGTTACAACCTGCCCGTCGAGAGATTCTTGAATGGCAATGTGGGACATGGAACTGTGAGGTGTCGCACCGTGCCAGTGCTTGTGATCAGGTGGGCACCAGAGAATATCTCCTGCGCGGAATTCCATTCTTGGCCCGCCTTCAAGCTGTGTCCAGCCGACACCCTCGGTTACGATGAGGGTTTGGCCCAAGGGGTGGGTATGCCAAGCGGTGCGTGCGCCGGGCTCAAACCGTACAATCGCACCGGATACCCTTGAAGGCGCCTCTCTGGTGAAGTTGCCGGTGATGTAGGCTTTCCCGGTGAAATACTCAGCGGGTCCTTCGACAGTGTTCTGATCAGATTTGCGCGTGACAGACATTGATCCATTTTCCTCTGCAACAGACGTGCAGCTTGCTGACAAACTGGCAGCAACAACAAGCGCTGCGAAATGCGAAACTTTCGTGCGGCGGTTCATTTGAGGTTCGTTTTCAGAAAGGCTTCGATCTCATCGAAGGGAATCACGTCGGTTTGATCGTACAGGTCTGTGTGATTGGCTCCTTCCACGACGAGGAATTCCTTCGGGGCGGCCGCGTTTTCATAAGCAGTTTTGCTGAAGTAGAAAGAGTGTGCCTCATCACCGTGAATAAAAAGGACAGGGCGAGGCGATATTTCATCTATGTACGTCAACAGCGGGAAATTCATGAAGGGAATGGGCGTCGTAATGCTCCAGGATCCGTTTGAATTGATTGAACGCGCGTGAAAGCCGCGCTCTTCTGATTTGTAATAGTCCGCATACTCCACAACAAATTGAGGCTCCCCGCCGGAGAGTTCGAGGGATACCGGGCCATAGGCCGGAGCGCCATTTTCTGCATCCTTCCAGCGTTGCGATCCAAGTTGCTCGAGCGTCGTTTCTCTTTCCTCCTTTGTGACGCTGTCATTATAGCCTTTCGACATCACCCGGGTCATATCGTACATGGTGCTCGTGACGACTGCCTTGATACGTTTGTCAACTGCAGCGGCGCTAAGAGAAAAGCCGCCAAATCCGCAAATGCCGATGATGCCAATACGGTCGCGATCAATGCTTTCGTGCAGACCGAGATAATCCACCGCCGCGCTGAAGTCTTCTGTGTTCACGTCGGGCGAGGCGATGTTTCGCGGAGTGCCGCTACTTTCGCCGGTGTATGATGGATCGAAGGCGACCGTAGCAAATCCTCGTTCAGCCAGAGTCTGGGCATAAAGGCCCGAAGACTGTTCTTTCACTGCCCCGTAGGGCCCGCTGATCGCAATCGCTGGCAGCTTGCCGTCTCGTTCCTTGGGCAAGTAAAGGTCACCAACAAGCGTGACGCCGTACCTGTTTTTGAACGTGACCTTTTGGTGGTCCACCTTCGCACTTCTGGGAAAGGTTTTGTCCCATTCGAGTGTCAATTGCATGTTCTGGGAGTTCTCCGGGCTGGTGGTTGGGGTGGCCATTGCTGACGCAAAGCCAAAATTGAAAGCAAGACAGGCTAGAGCGGACATTTTGATCAGGCGTGGCGCCTCAATGGTTTTGCGCATGGTACAGACCTTTCGACAGTCTTGACGTTTGAGACAGCAGAGGTAGTACGCATGCAATTTATTATTAGGCGGAACAATGTTATGATTATTATTAGGAGTGCTTATTAATGGGTGGGCGTGCACTCAGTGACGTGGCGGTGTTTGTGGAGGTTGCGAGAGAGCGAAGCTTCACAAAGGCGGCGAAACGACTTGGGGTGTCTCAGTCTGCTCTAAGTCAGACCGTCAAAAGACTGGAAGCGGATCTGGGGGTGCAATTGCTCGTTCGTACGACGCGTAGTGTCGCTCCGACACAGCTGGGCGAGCGCCTGTTGAACAAGGTGAGCGCGCATTTCGATAGCATAGACAACGAACTGGCCGCTATCGTCGAAGCCAGGGAGACACCGGCTGGCACCATTCGCATCAGCGCATCTGATCTCGCCATCAACGAGTTGCTGTTGCCCAAGCTCAATCAGTTCTTGGCCGCTTATCCTGATGTGAATATTGAAATGGTCATAGATTATGGTCTGGTCGATATCATATCGGAGCGATTTGATGCAGGCGTGCGCTACGGTGAAACTCTGGCAAAGGACATGATTGCTGTACGGATTGGGCCGGATGAGAGAATGGTCGCCGTAGGCACACCAGATTACTTCAAACGTCATCCCAAACCGAAATCGCCTGCGGATCTCGATAACCACAATTGTATCAATTTGCGTCAGCAGGGCTCCGGCGGACTCTACGCCTGGGAGTTGCAGAAGAAGAATGAACCTGAAGTTCGGGTTCAGGTCGAAGGGCAACTTACGTTCAACGGGATTTATCCATGTTTGCAGGCAGCGCTGCTGGGACTCGGACTGGCATTTGTTCCTGAGGTCATGACCGCGCCCTATGTAGCCGACGGGCGCCTCGAAATCGTTCTCGACGACTGGAGCATGCCATTCCCCGGGTTCTATCTGTATTTTCCGGCAATCACCCAGCCATCGCCGGCGTTCAGTTTGCTGGTTGAGGCTTTGCGCTATCAGTGGAATTAGCCGCGTCTGACAGATCAAAGCCAAACATTACCGATATTTATAGCGTTTTGGCCTGTGCGGGGCGTGTTTTCATGCCGTCCGTGTCTGGACAAGGCGGGGTGGCTGCGGTGTTCTTGAGTCTTGGTAGAGTGCAAGAACAGGAGGGGCCGCAATGCGTATGGTCCGTGAGCTGTCGGTTGTGGCGGGATTTGCAATGCTGGGCGCCTGCGCCAGTGCGCCGCCCAATCTGAACGACAATCAAATTGTCCGGGGTGAACGCGTGGGAGAGGTCGAGCTGGGCATGAGCCTGATCGAACTGTTTGCCGTGATGGGCACGCCGCGCCACACAACGCCGATCGAAGGCACACGAGCAACGACCTATACCTATGACGGGCTGGTCATTGCGGCGGATGAAAACGTCTACTGGATCATCGCCCGCGACCCGCGCTATCGAACCGACATCGGGGTTGGTGCCGGCGCAGAGCAGATCCTGGCACGAGGGGCCTATGGCAAACCGAAATGCGTGGTCACGAAAGGCGATGAGACGCTGTATGATTACAGCGACATCTATTTCGGCGTCGACAACAAGAGCGGCAAGGTCACAAAGATCGGCATCATGCGCGACACCCAGACCTGTGACGGCTGAACCGGCAGGCTGACCCCGCTCTGCGCCTGAATCCCGGAAAGCGATTGAACCCTGCCACGATCTGCGGCAGCCTGCGGGCTGAGAATTGGCGGATTGGAAGAGGTGTCGCGTGCGGGGATTTAAGGGTTTTGGATTGGCGCTGGTTGCGGCGCTGCTTGTGCCGTTTGCATGGGCGCAGACGGGCGACTGGGCGGAAGAGACCGCGGCGCTGGCCCACAAGGACGGGTTTGTTGATCTCTACCTGGATGCAGAGGGCGGGCGCGTTCTGGTCGCGCTGCCTGCGCCAGATGAAGAGGGCGTATCCCTCCGCGCCATCCAGGCGACGGGGCTGACGGCGGGGCTGGGCTCCAATCCGATCGGGCTCGACCGGGGCCGCGCCAATGGCGGCGAGATCGTTGCGTTTCGCAAGGTGGGCGACAAGATCGTCGCGGAAATCGAGAACTGGGCCTATCGCGCGAGCGCGGACAATCCGTTGGAGCGAAAGGCCGTCCGGGATTCCTTTGCGCGCAGCTTTGTTTGGTCCGGCGACATCCTCGGCACGGGGCCTGAGGGCGAGGTGCTGGTGGACCTGTCGACCTATCTGACGCGCGACACGATGGATATCCGCGCCACGCTGAAACAGCATCCCAAGGGCGGCGCGTTTCAGGTGTCGAAGGATTTGTCGATGCCGGATGTTTCGGCGGCGCTCGCCTTTCCGGACAATGTCGAGTTTGACGCCTTCCTGACGCTGACCAGTGACGAGCCGAAGGCAGAAGTCTGGGCAACGGCGGCGGATGCGCGGTCTGTCACCCTCGTTCAGCACACTTCGCTCGTGCGCCTGCCAGATGATGGCTATACGCCGCGCATGTTCGATCCGCGCAGCGGCGCGATTGATGTCGGCTATTATGATTTCTCTGCGCCCCTGACCGGGCAGGTCGGCCAGTCCTTTGCGCGTCGGTTCCGTCTGGAAAAGCAGGATCCGACAGCAGACGTCAGCCCGGCGAAGGAGCCGATTGTCTTCTACGTTGATTCCGGCGCGCCGCAGGAAATTCGTGATGCGCTGATTGAAGGCGCGTCCTGGTGGGCGGACGCATTCGAAGCGGCGGGCTTTCCGGAGTCCTATCGCGTTGAGGTTCTTCCCGAGGGGGCGCATCCATTGGACGTGCGCTACAATGTGATCCAGTGGGTGCACCGCCAGACACGGGGCTGGTCCTATGGGGGCGGTCTGACAGATCCGCGTACGGGCGAAATGCTCAAAGCCAATGTCATCCTCGGCAGCCAGCGTGTGCGGCAGGATCGCATGATCTTCGAGGGCCTGGCTGGCGCGGAAAAGACCGGCACAGGCGAGGCAAATGATCCGGTGCAGATCGCGCTGTCACGCATCCGGCAACTGTCCGCGCATGAAGTGGGTCACACGCTGGGTTTTGCCCACAATTTCGCGGCATCGTCGAATGACCGGGCGTCGGTGATGGATTATCCCGCGCCATTCGTGCGGATCGGGCAGGGCGGCGATCTCGATTTTTCCGCAGCCTATGACACGGGGATCGGCGAATGGGACAAGGTCGCCACCATGTGGCTCTATCGGCAGTATCCGGACGGAGTTGACGAGGATGCTGCGGGGGACGAGCTGCTCGAGTCAGCGCAGGCCAGTGGGCTGCGCTATATTGACGATCCGCAAGGACGCGGCGTCGGCACGGCGCACCCATATTCCAGCGTCTGGGACAATGGGGCTGACCCGGTCGCGTCTCTGCTGAATGTGATGCAGGTGCGGGACGTGGCGCTGGAAAACTTCGGCCTGAACGTGCTGCAGTCCGGGGAGCCGACCTCGCGCTTGCGCGCCGTGATCGTGCCGATCTACCTGTATCACCGGTACCAGGTGAACGCGGCTGCCAAGATGATTGGCGGGTATGAGTTCCACTATGCTGAAACCGGCGAGGCAGGTGTGGCCGGATCGCCCGTGCCAGCCAGTCAGCAGCGCGCGGCGCTGGACGCGCTGGTTGCCACGCTGGACCCCGCGGTGCTGGATTTGCCGGATGAGACTCTGAACCTGTTGACGCCGCCGCTCGTGTCGTTCCGGGGCGCTGGTGCAGGCGCAGAGTATTTTCCGGGCGAGACAGGCGCGATGTTTGACCTGCTGACGGCGGCTGACACGTCTGCGTCGCAGACTTTGGGGGCGCTCTTCCATCCACAGCGTGTCGCCCGCCTGATCGAAACCCGGCGGCGCGACGCGAACGCGCTCGGCTACAGCGAGGTCTTGTCTACGGTGGAGGCGGCACTGTTCGCCAGTGCGGAGACGCCACGGCAGGCTGGCATACTGAACCGCGAACAGGTCCGCTACGTTTCTACGCTGATTGACCTGGCCGCGTCCTCGGAAGCAACGCCGGAAGCGGTAACGCAGACGAATGCGTATCTGATCGGGCTGAAAGACCGTCTGTCAAAACGCCCGCGCCGGATGGCGGCCAGCGATACCGCGGTGCGGGGCGAGCTTTCCCGCCGGATCGCCGCGCATCTGGATCGTCCGTCACCTGCAGCGGCGCCATCGTCCATGGCTGTTGATATTCCGCCGGGCAGCCCGATCGGCGCTGGCAGTGCGGAATCGTGCTGGCATTGCGATACGGCGCTTTTGCCCCGGAATTGACGCTTCCCTCGCGAAAGGCATTTGCCGTTCTGGTGAGCGCCTGTAAACTTTCGGTATAGAGGCCAGTAGGCCCATGGGAGGAGAGCATGGAAATTTTGGAGCTGCCCGGTGTTGGTGCGGAAATCACCGGCGTCGATCTGCGTCGCCTAACCGAGCACCAGTTCGAGAACATCCGCACTGTCTATTCAGAGCATGGGGTGATCTTCTTCCGGGACCAGGAATTATCCGAGGAAGACCATATCCGCTTTGCGGAAAGCTGGGCCTCGATCAATGTGAACCGGTTCTTCGCGGCCCATCCGAAATACCCTCAGATTGCGATGGTGGTGAAAGAAAAGGACCAGAAGGACAATATCGGAGGCGGATGGCATACGGATCATTCCTATGATGCTGAGCCGGCCATGGGGTCCATTCTTGTTGCGCGTGAGCTGCCGCAATTCGGTGGCGACACCTTCTTTGCCAGCATGTATCGCGCCTATGACGCGCTCAGCGATGATATGAAGTCGAGGCTGAAAGGCCTGAGGGCGCTGCACTCTGCGCATCATATTTTCGGAACGGACAAGAGCACGTATTACAACACCACTGATGCTGGCGGGAACAGGATCGGCAATGCGGCGGCGGCCGATACGCTCGACGATGCGTCGCATCCGATCGTGATCACGCATCCGCTGAGCGGGAAGAAGGCCCTTTACGTCAATCCGGCTTTCACGATCCGTGTCGATGGCCTGCCGGAGGAAGAATCGACGGAGTTGCTCTCCACGCTGTACGCCCATGCGATGCAGAAGAAATTCGCCTACCGTTTCAAATGGCAGCCGGGCTCTGTCGCGTTCTGGGATAACCGGGCGACCTGGCATTGGGCGCTCAATGATTATCACGGCCAGCGGCGCCTCATGCATCGGATCACGCTGGAAGGTTGCGCGTTGCATTGACGATGCGCTGAGGCCTGTCTGCGGGCTTGATCGGCGGCCTGACGCCTGTAGGGGTAGTGTCGCAAATACAAGACCAGCCATGACTGGCGGAGACGAAGGGAACGAACATGTCCAATGAGGTATCGGTTGGCGTCCAGCGCGGCGTGGGCCGCATCACGCTGACGCGTCCAAAGGCGCTGCATGCGCTGAACGCGCCTATGTGCGAGACCATACTGGCGGCGCTTGAGCGCTGGGCCGACGACCCGACCGTCTACCTTGTCATGATTGATCATGAAGAGGACACACGTGGCTTCTGCGCGGGCGGTGACATTCGCATGCTTGCCGAAAGCGGCGCGGCAGATGCCAGCGAAGCGCGTGCGTTCTTCAATGTAGAGTATCGCATGAATGCCGCGCTGAAGACGTTTCCAAAGCCCGTGCTGGCCATCATGGATGGCGTGACCATGGGCGGCGGTGTGGGATTGTCGGTGCACGGGTCGCATCGCGTGGCGACCGAGCGCACGCTGTTTGCGATGCCCGAGACCGGAATTGGCCTGTTCCCGGATGTCGGAGGTGGTTGGTTCCTGCCGCGCCTGTCCGGCGAACTGGGCACATGGCTGGCATTGACCGGTGCGCGTCTGAAAGGGTCAGATGTGGCCGCCGCGCGCGTGGCAACGCACTATCTGCCGTCGGAATTGATTGCGAACCTCAAGAAGCAAATTGATGCGGCCGATTTTTCCGTTGGCGCGGCGGAGATGCTGAACGAGATCCTGCGCGGGCTGACCCATGCCGTGCCGCCCGGCAGTTTCGAGGCGCACCGCGATGTGATCGATACGTGCTTCGCAAAGGACACTGCCGAAGAGATCGTCGCGGCGCTTGAGGCCTCTGGCGATGACTGGGCCTCCGAGCAGGTCGCCACGCTCCGCACGAAATCCCCGGAAACCGTCAAGGTCGCGCTCCGCCAGGTGCGTGAAGGCGGCAAGATGGCGACGTTCGAAGACAATATGCGCATGGAATACCGCATCGGGTGGCGCAAGGTGCAGAGCCATGACTTCCTCGAAGGTGTGCGCGCCGTGATCATCGACAAGGACAACGAGCCGAAATGGCAGCCTTCCAGGCTCGAAGAAGTCAGCGATGAAGACGTCGCCAAGTATTTCGAGCCGCTCGGGGCCGATGAATTGACCTTCGGGGATTGAGCTTTACTGCCGGGTCAGAGTACTCACATTTCTGGGTAAATGGCTGATCGGGAGTGACCATGCGCGGGCAAGTATTGAAAGCAGACACGGCAGACGGGTTGGGCATCATTCTGGGTGATGATGGCCAGCGGTATCGTTTCTCGCAGGCGCAGGTGCGTGACGACAGCCGACTGGCTCAGGGCCACGTCGTGGATTTCATCGGCATGGGCGATGAGGCGCGCGATATCTACCGGCTGAAGGCGGCGGCTGATGCGCCAGCGGCTCCGGCGCCTCAACCAGCCGCAGCAGCGCCCGCCGCTTATGCTGCGCCGGCGTATGGTTTCACGCCTGCAGTAAAAAGCGACGGGATCTGGACTTATTTCCTGCGAACCATCTCCAGCAACTATTTCCAGTTCAATGGCCGGGCAAGACGCCAAGAGTATTGGGGATATATACTATTCTATATACTTGCGTATTTCGTGACGATTATTCTGGACACGATACTCACGTTTTCAGTTTTTGACATTGATCAGGCGGAAGAAGGCTATTTCCTACCGCTCTTCACCGTCCTCTGGCTGCTCTACAACATCATTCCGGGCATCGCGGTGACGGTTCGGCGGTTCCACGATCAGGACTTGTCGGGCTGGATGTATCTGCTGAACTTCATTCCTTATGTCGGCGGGCTCGTTGTGCTGGTCTTCATGTTCATCGACAGCCGCGCGGATGAGAACGTGCATGGGCCGAGCCCGAAGTATCAGGCTCAAGGCGCAGCAGACGCGTTCGTCTGAACAAATACCCGCTTCCTCAAATATCGAAGGCCTGCCCAATTCGTTACGCAATAGTAACGGTTAATGTATTCGGCCGTTTGTTAACCTTCTAGTCTTGTAGAAAGGCTATGCTTATCAATTCATTAGGAATGTTCGTGTACTTCTACTCAAACTACAACAAAAGTTGAGTGAATAATTGAGTGGTGGTGAAAATGATGATTGCTGAAACGCAGGAAACTGCGAACTCTTCGTTGGGCGAATCTTTCCTGAAGTCTTTGTCTTTGCTTGAACAGGCGCACCGTCGTCTTCATGATGTTGTGAAGGACGATCTGGAGCGCGGTGGCGAACGGTCGCTGACAGGCGTTCAGGCGCTGCTGCTGTACGAAATTGGCGAAGGTGAAGCTCCGGCTTCCGTTCTACGTGCCCGTGGTGCCTTTGCTGGCACGAGCCTGTCCTACAACGTCAAGAAGCTTCAGGAAGGCGGCTATCTGATCCAGACGCGTTCTGAAGACGACAAGCGCACCGTGACGCTGAGCCTGACTGAGCGTGGCCTGAAAGTCCGCAAACGTGTTGAGGCCCTGTTCGAAAAGCAGGCTGGCGCGCTGGAGCCGACCGCCAGCGTCCGTCCAGACGACCTGTCGCAACTGAACAAGACCATCTCGCGCCTGGAGCGCTTCTGGTCTGATCAGATCCGTTTCCGCCTCTAGGCTTGAACTGAAAAACACCGACAAGAGCCCTCGCTTTGATCTGCGGGGGCTTTTTCGTGCGCGCAACGGGAAAGAAAATGGTTTTCAACCGGTGATTTCTTGCTATTCCCAGTCTGATGAGGGCGATTGGGGTATTGGGATTGGTTCTGGCTTTGCCAGATGTGGCATCGGCCGGGCCGTGGGCTCAGGCGCCTGGTGATTGGTACGCCTCAGCAAATGTTACCTACGAAGAGCTTGAAGGCATTCGCGGCAACCGGGTCGAGCTGTACGGCGAGTACGGCTTTGCGCGTGACTGGACCGTCACGGCGAAGTCCGAAGCGGTTGCCTACGAACTTGGCGGACAGTTCGACAAGGAGTTCTGGCGCGGCACGTTGCGACGCCAGCTCGTGTCCCACAAGGGCTGGGCCGTTGGCGTCGAAGGCGGCGTGGTTCACGGTAATTCGCTGGGCGGCGTGTTTGCGTGCGACGAGTGGGGCGCGGAACTTCGGTTGAGCGGCGGGCTGTCCGGTGTGCGCGGCGGCCGGAACTTCTACACATTCGCCGATCTCGTCGCGATCCGGCACGAAGACGGCTGTACGCGACAACGTGCAGAGTTCGGCTATGGCGTGGATCTCTGGCAGAATATCTTTCTCAGCCAGCAGCTCTGGATAGAGCGCGGCAACAAATCCGCAGACTCAAACAAGTATGAGACGAAGCTCGGCTACCATTTCGATTGGGCCGATCTGGCTGTCGGGTATCGGGAAGAGTTCGCCGGAGACTTTGACGAGCACGCTGTGTTGCTCTCCATCGTGTTCCGGCGCTGACTGTCCCCTGTCGCTCCCCTATTCGGCAGGGGCCTCTTCAGCGGCTGGGGCGGCCTCTGGCGTGTAGCCCGCCTCACTCATCAGATACGCGACAACAGCAATCCGATCCTCAGGCTTGCGAACACCGGCGAAGGTCATGCGATTGCCGGGCAGGAAGGTGCGCGGATTTTCCAGCCAGTGCTCAACCTGATCCGGCGTCCAGGTAAAGTCGGCTTCCTGAAGTGCGGGAGAATAGGTGAAATCCTCCAGCGAACCCGCCTCGCGACCGAAAATACCATGAAGGTTCGGGCCAACCAGGTGACCGCCACCTTCTGCGGTGATGTGGCAGGACTGGCACAGCTTCCAGGTACGGCGGCCGCGCGCATAGTCGGCCGTATTGTAAGGCGCGGGCAGGGCGGCGAATGGCGACGTCGCATCTGCAACCGCGTCCGTGACAGCGGCGGGCTCCGCAGCGGGCGCAGGCGCTTCTGCAGGCGCATCAGCTGCTTCCGGCGCCGCTGGCGCGGTTTCCGGTGCAGGGGCGTCGGAGCCTCCACAGGCGGCAAGCAGCAAGGTGGCGGCGAAAGCGAGGGATACAGTCTTCTTCATGAGAATGCGGGGCTCCAGAATAGATCTCGCCGCACTTTGTGGGCTAACCAAACGTAAGGCAACCGGCCTGCGTCAACAGGACGCCCAGCCACCGGGATTCGCAGATGCGGCGATGAGTGATGCCGGGCAGGGACAAAGCCCCTGCACCGCGTTATCCTTGCCGAATGGCTGATTCCCTTCGATCCCGCCCGCAGATACGCAAATTGCCGCCTGATGTCGTGAACAGAATCGCGGCGGGCGAGGTGGTCGAGCGCCCGGCTGCAGCGGTGAAGGAATTGGTGGAGAATGCGCTGGATGCGGGCGCGCGCCGTGTTTCCATCTCGATTGAGGCAGGCGGGCTCAAACGGATCATTATCGAGGATGATGGCTGTGGGATGTCAGCCGATGATTTGCTCGTCGCGCTGGAACGGCACGCCACATCGAAACTCGTGCCGGATGCCGGCGGACGCGTTGACCTGCTGAACATTCATACGATGGGATTCCGGGGCGAGGCGCTGCCATCCATTGCTTCGGTCAGCCGGTGCAGCATCTCATCGCGAGCGGCGGGTGAAGACGCTGCTGAAGTGTTTGTTGAGGCGGGCCGGATGGAAGGCCCTCGCCCGGCAGCTTTTACCGGGCGCGGAGAAACCGGAACACGGATCGAGGTGCGCGATCTGTTCTACGCGACCCCGGCCCGCCTGAAATTCATGAAAGGCGAGCGCGCCGAAAGCATGGCCGTGACCGATACGGTCAAGCGACTGGCGATGGCCAACCCCCATGTTGCGTTTTCACTGGAGAACAATGGGCGCAACTCTCTCAGATATGGCGCCGAGGCGGAAGGTGCATCCGGCCAACTCGCCCGGTTGGGCGCGATCATGGGGCGGGACTTCCGCGAGAACGCCCTGGAGATCGACGCAGAGCGTGAGGGCGTGCGCCTGAGCGGGTTTGCAGGCCTGCCGACACTGAACCGCGGCAATGCGCAAATGCAGTTCCTGTTCGTGAATGGACGGCCCGTTAAAGACCGTATGCTGAACGGCGTGATCCGAGCTGCCTATCAGGATTTTCTTGCGCGGGACCGGCACCCGCTCGCGGCGCTGTTCGTTGACCTGGATCCGGAATATGTCGATGTGAACGTGCACCCGGCAAAGACGGAAGTGCGCTTCCGCGATGCCGGGAATGTGCGGGGGCTGATGATCGGGGCGCTACGCCACTCGCTCGCCGCTGCGGGGCATCGCGCCTCGACAACGGTGGCCAACTATGCGCTCGGCAAGGTAAAGATTGAGGAGGCGACCTCGCCCAATCTCTGGTCTGTGCCGCCCGCCCCGGAGCGTCAGGCGTCGCCCTCTTCCTATTATCGCCAGCCGGTCGGGCCGGATCTGGATCAGCCACTTCCGTCCTCCGGAATCGAAACACCAGCGGCGCATCTGCATGGCCTCAGCGAAGCACCGCCGCCGATCTACCGGCATGATGCGGCCCCTTCCGCGCGGGTTGAGCCAGACGCCGGCGTGGCACACGGCGCACCTTCAGACTTTCCGCTGGGCGTCGCCCGCGCGCAGCTGCACGAAACCTATGTGGTTGCTCAGACAGCAGACGGTATTGTCATCGTGGACCAGCATGCCGCGCATGAGCGTCTCGTCTACGAGGACATGAAGCGACAGATGGCGGCCGGAGGCGTGAAGCGGCAGGCGCTGCTCATCCCGGACGTGGTGGAGCTTTCCGAGGATGAGGCCGCACGTGTTCTGGAGCGCGCAGATGAGCTGGCGGAACTCGGGCTGGAAATTGAACCATTTGGTGCCGGGGCGATCTGTGTTCGCGCGACCCCGGCGCTGTTTGGCGAGATGGATGCCATGGGGCTGATCCGCGATCTGGCGGATGACTTTGCCGAATATGATGCAGGCCTCGCGCTCAAGGAGCGGTTTGAGGAAGTCATGGGAAATATGGCATGTCGCGGATCGGTGCGGGCCGGTCGTCGCCTGAACGGTGAGGAGATGAATGCGCTGCTCCGCCAGATGGAAGCCACGCCGCATTCCGGCCAATGCAATCATGGACGGCCAACCTATGTTGAGCTGAAGCTCGCCAACATTGAGCGCCTGTTCGGGCGCAGAGGATAGGACGCCGCCCGGCATGGACGCACTGATCTTCGATTGCGATGGCGTGCTGGTAGATTCCGAGACGATATCCATTGCCGTCGAGCGGGAGATGTTGTCAGGCTGGGGGCTGGACTATCCGTTTGAGACGTTTGTGTCGCGTTTTGTCGGACTGCACAATCGGGATTTCCACGCAGCGCTCGCGGCCGATGCCATTGCTATTGGATGTCCGCTCCCGGAGGATTTTGCCGCGCAGCTGCAGGCGCAGATCTGGCGACGGTTTGAAACCGACTTGACCGAAATCGACGGCGTGAGGGACGCGGTGACTGCGTTCGCGGGCGCGAAAGCGGTGGCTTCCTCATCAGAGGCGCCAAAGCTCTTGCGGAAGCTAGAGCTGACCGGACTGCATGAGGCGTTCGCCCCGCACATTTATTCCTCCGACCTGGTCACGAACGGAAAGCCTGCGCCCGACCTGTTCCTTTATGCAGCCGGTCAAATCAATGCGCGCCCTGAAAACTGCGTCGTCATCGAAGATAGCGTGAACGGCGTGAAAGCTGCGCGGGCCGCGGGGATGACGGCCTGGGGCTTTGTGGGTGGCGGTCACGCAGATGCTGGCCTAGACGAACGCCTGATGTTAGCGGGCGCACATCGCGTGTTTGCCACGCATGCCGACGTGGCCGCTGCGCTCAGCTAGGTCAGGCGTTTGGGAACACGTCTCTCAAGGCCGCCCACTCAGATTCATGTGATCCCGCATGGTTCGCTTTCGTTGGATCAGTCAGGCGACCGCGGGGATTGGTATAGCTGTCGATCTTGCGTTCCGATGTCTCGTGCCACTGAATGTTCACGGCCCAGAGTTTCGGGAAGAAGTACAGGGTGGAATAAGGCAGATGGTCGTGGATCCACCATGCCAGTTTCTGCCAGTCCCCTTCTTCATGAAACGCATCATAAAAGGCCGGGATCACGATGCAGGCGGTTGCGCCCATATGACCGTTCGCGTCGCGGCGATCCCAGATGTGATGCCCATAATTGCTTTCGTTCGATGCGCAATTATAGCCCTTTTTCCTTTCGCGCTGCATCTGGTTTCCAAAGCCATTCACTTCAGGTGATCGGTAGGCGGAGCGAATGGCAATGCGCCCGAATGTATCTTGCAACGGTTCAAGCAATTCCGTGCAGAGTTTCGTACCCGCCGCAATCGCGAGGTCCGGATCCTCGGGAGTGTTGGAAAATCCGTGAATGGCCGCGATGTCTGAAAACAGGAAATCCCGCATGAAGAAGGATTTTGACAAACGCGCGCGTCCGAATTCTGACAGGCTTTCGACGCTGCGAGGCGGTTTCATCAGGTGATCTAGTCCTGATCGCTGGTATCAGCGTCGACGACTGCGTAAATTTCCGGTGTGCATGTGCCTTCCATGATCCGCTCTCGCTTCAGCGTCAGCGTGTCGCCCTCTTTGGGCAAGCTGCCGAGATATTCGTCAGAGACCCAGAACTCGCCTTCGTCGCCCTCAAACAGCGCGCCATCTTCGTCTACCTCGGTAACGGTCGCTGTGATGATAGAGGTTTCATAGCTGCACGGTCCGCCGGTCATGTGCCGCGAAGGCTGATTGCACGCGGTTAGTAGTGCGAGCGTGCCGAGCGTGAGAATTGTGTTGCGCATTGGATGTCTCTCCCCTTCCAGGGGAAAGGCTATCGGCATTTCCTGCGAACTCAAGCGGAAATCAGGTGCTGATCACGCGGCCGGGATTCATGATGTTGGCCGGGTCCAGTGCCCGCTTGATCGCGCGCATCGTTTCGGTTGCGGCCTTGGGGCGTATGCGTTCCAGCTCGTCACGCTTCAGGCGGCCCACGCCATGCTCGGCGCTGATGGACCCGTCAAAGTTCATGACCTGATCATAGATGATGCGAAATACCACCGAATCCTGCCCGCGCAGAACAGGCTGGGCCGCATCGCCCGGTTCGCAGACCGAGTAGTGCAGGTTTCCATCGCCGACATGCCCGAAAATGACGAACTCGGCAGTGGGTACCTGTTCGAGCACTGCGGCATTGCAGGCTTCGATAAAGTCCGGAATGCGGCTGATCGGAACAGAGATGTCCTGATTGAGCGCTGTGCCATAGGCGCGTTTGGAAAGCGGGATGGTTTCGCGGATATGCCAGAAGCTGTCAGCCTGCGCGACGCTTTCGGCAATGACGGCATCGGCCACGAGATTGGCTTCGTAGGCGGCGGCCAACGCGCCTTCCAGCACGTCGCGCGCATGGTCTTCACGCGACATGGAGACTTCCATCAGCACCCGCCAGGGCAGGTCTGATGGCAACGGGTCGCGTGTGTCCGGTACGTCGGCCTGTACCATGGCCACGGCGTTTGCCGGAATGATTTCAAAGCTCGTCACCGTATCGCCTGCATGGTCGCGCACAAGGACGAGCAGCTTCACAACATCGTCCGTAGACGCGCAGGTTACCCAGGCGCTGGCGCGTTGCACTTGCGGAAACAGCTTCAGCGTTGCGGCCGTGATGATGCCCAATGTGCCTTCGGCGCCAGCGAAGAGCTGTTTGAGATCATAACCTGTATTGTTCTTGCGCAGGCCCGACAGGCCGTGCCAGATTTCGCCGGTTGGCAGAACAACTTCCAGCCCAAGGATCAAGTCTCGCATCATGCCATAGCGCAGCACTGCGACGCCGCCGGCATTGGTGGAGATGAGGCCGCCAATGGTTGCCGTGCCTTCTGAACCGAGTGAGAGCGGGAACAGTCGCTTGGCGTTCTCTGCCGCCTGCTGCGCAGTTACGAGCGGCGCGCCGGCCTCGATCACCATCGAGTTGTTGAAAGCATCCAGCGAGCGAACCGCATTCATGCGTTGCATGGAAATGCAGATCTCTCCGTGGGGCGTGCCCGCATCGACCAGGCCGGTATTACCGCCTTGCGGCGTGATGGCGACGCCGTGCTGATTGCAGAGCTTCACAAGCGCTGCGGTCTCCTCGGTTGTCGCGGGCCTGGCAAGGAATGGTGTTTCCCCCTTGTAGGTGCCGCGCCAGGGGCTCGCGACCTTCTCCAGGTCTTCGGTTTCCATGCTCCACCCTTTCGGGCCGAGCAGGCTTTTCGCGGCGGAGAGAAAATCTGAGCTGAGCTGTGTCATGCGGGCAATCTAACCATTCCGAGCCTTGAATGCGATGGCCAAACGGTGGGGCAATGCGTCAGTCCCGGTGCGCGGCGCGCGCCAGACGATCATTGATGGCTTCGCCGAGGCCGTCATTCGGAATACGCGCCACAGCAATCCTGTCGGCCTCGGCATCAAGCAGGCGCAACATGGCGAAGAGGTTCGCTGCCGCTACCGCAAGATCTCCCTTTGGTGACAGATTCGCGCCGCCATGCGCGTCGGTGCCAAAGCCGAGCCAGGCCTCCCCTTCTTCAGGGGCGTCTGCGTTCAGGCGCATGCGGGCGTTTGGCGCATAATGGCTTTTCAACTGGCCCGGCGCCGTAATGCCATCTTTCTCTCCCGCACGGGCGAGCGGTGAGCCGAGGAAGGCTTCGAGCGCAGAAGTCTCGACGGCGCCAGCGCGGAGCAGGACAGGGCGGTCTCCAACGAACGAGACAATGGTGGACTCGATGCCCTGCTCGCACGGACCGCCGTCCAGAATGAGATCTACCTTGCCATCGAGATCGGCTTTGACGTGTTCCGCGCGGGTCGGACTGATATGCCCTGACCTGTTGGCGGATGGCGCGACGACCGGACGACCAAAGCCGGAGATTAACTGGCGCGCACCGGGATGCACAGGCATGCGCAGGGCAATGGTCTCCAAGCCTGACCGGGCGAGGTCGCAGACAGTGCCAGTCGTGGCGACAGGCAATACGATCGTCAGCGGCCCCGGCCAGAAATGGGTGGCCAGAGCCAGCGCCGCGTCGGAGAAAACGGCTTCCTTCTGCGCCATGTCCAAGTCTGCGACATGGGCGATCAGCGGATTGAAGCGCGGCCTGCCCTTGGCCGTGTAAAGGCGGGTGACCGCGTCAGGATTCGCCGCATCACAAGCCAGCCCGTAGACGGTCTCTGTCGGCATCGCCACAAGACCGCCCTTCCGCAGGAAGCTGATTGCAAGGTCGATGGGGCCGGAGCTGATGGGCGCGATGGCTGTCATGCGCGGGGCTTAGCATTGGTGCGGCGGCCCCGGAAGCCGCCGCTGCACTATTTGCGGGTCGCTGTCCCCGTTACTGTGACGGTGATCTCTTCTCCGACCCATGTTGCTGCCGGATCAGACGCCTGGCCAAGATTGAAGGCCGTTCGGCTCATCACGGCGGAGGCATCCAGTCGCGCTGTGTCGCCTTCAATATCCAGCGTGAAGGTGAGCGGAATGGTGATCGGCTTCGTCTTCAGGGTGATAACAGCGTCAGCCTGATAGCCTTCAGCGGTTTCCTGAAAATTGGACAGACGGATGCGGGCGGTCGGGAAGGTATTGGTGTCGAACCATTCCGGCCCTTTGAGGCTGTCATTGTAGAGCTTCTTGCCAGCGTCAGCCGTTGCCGTTTCGACCATGACCAGCACTTGCGATGCGGCGAGGTCGTCCGGGTAGAACTCCACATCGGCCGTCCAGCTGCCGAATGTGCCGGTGAATTCATTGCCATCATAGACGCCGGTGAAGCGAATTTCAGAGGTGTCATAATCGACCTCCCAATTTGGCTCCAGCGCGGTTTCCGTCGTCGCTGGTGCCTCGCCGCTTGAGGGCGTCGATGTGGCCAGCGGGATCAGTGCGATCAGCGCGAACGCGATGCCGGCAATACCGAACGCGCGTACATATCCCCGGGCTCGTTTCGGGCCAGCAGGCTTTCCGAACAGGCCGGGTAGCATTTTCTTGAGCACGCCATCCTCTCCGCCGATTTCGTGTTTCACGGCCCCTGCCACGTGCAATACGAGCAGGATGATCAACAGCCAGGCGCCTTTGGAGTGAATTGTTTCAATGATCGTGTGCGCTATGTCGCCACGCAGGAAATCCGGCGCGGGCAGGTGTGGCCAGCTGATCGACCCGAACAGAACGGTCGGCACCTTGAATTTTGAAGTCGAGACGAGCACCCATCCCGCAAGCGGCAGGATGATCATCAGGCCATAGAAAGCCATATGGACAAGGTGGGATGCCAGCTTCTCGTGGGTTGGCATTTCGTCTGGCAAGGGCGGCGGCGGGTTCGCGGCACGCCAAAGGATTCGCGTGACTGTCAGGAACAGCAGCGTGATGCCGATGGATTTGTGAAGCTGATAGCGCGCTTCGTTGCCGTCCATGTTCCAGCCGAGCCAGATCATGAACAGGATGAGGGCCGCCATCACCCAGTGAAGGATGATGGCGACGGTCGTGTATCTTGAAGACACCGTTTTCATCGGGTCTGTCGGTTCACTTATTCAGCAGCTGGCGTTGCCAGAGCGAATTCAGTCTCGATCATGAGGTTCACTTCATCACCGACATTCGGGACCAGTGTGTCGAGACCGAATGCGGACCGGTTGAACGACCCCGTAGCGGAGAAACCGATTTTCGGCTGCTCAGGTGCCCACGGGAATGTGGCGGTGCCATTGTAGGTCACGTCCAGGGTGACAGGCTTGGTCACGCTCAGGAAGGTCAGATCGCCGGTGACGGTGCCTGTGGATGGGCCTGTCTGGGTGATCTCGGTCGAGGTGAACGTGATTTCCGGGTATTCGCCGGCGTTGAAATACCCAGCGTCCTGGGCGATTTCGGCGTCGAACGTGTCGTAGGGTGAGTCGGCGTGAGTCGCCTTGAAGTCACCCGGATAGTCCGTCTCGACGGATGTTGGGTTGATGGTGACGGTCAGTGATGTGGCGCTGGCGTCGTCCGGATTGAATTCCAGGGTCGCGTCAAATTCGGTGAAGCGGGCAGTGTAGTTGGACAGTCCGAAGTGATTAACCGTCCACACCAGAGAGGCGTGGGTCGGGTCCAGCTGATACGTGCCAGCCGGGCCGATCTCTGGCGCAGCTTCTTCTGCCGGTGCAGCAGTGGCTTCAGCGGTTTCAGCCGGCTCAGCCTGTGCTTCTGCCGCTGGGGCGGTGGTTTCGGCCGCGCCACACGCTGCGAGCGCTAGCAGGGATACGGTGAGAAGGGATTTGCGCATGGATGCAGTCTCCTGGAGGTTTGGTAGAGGGTGACAGTGATTATAGGGCGCAGTTGGCGTCGTGCCATCCCCGCGCTAAACGCTCATCAGGATATAACCTATTCGGAATCTGGGAGAAATGCATGGCTTATGAAGCGCCGCTCAACGACATGGCCTTCGCGCTGCAATCCGTAGCGGGCCTGTCCCGGCTCGAAGGTCTTGAGCCATTTGGCAATTACGACCCGGAACTGATCACGCCGATCCTCGAAGAAGCCAACAAGCTGGCGCGCGACGTGCTGGCGCCGCTCAACACGGTGGGCGACACGCATGGCGCCCAGTTGACCGAAGATGGCGTGAAGGCCGCGCCGGGATTCGCTGATGCCTACGCGCAATTCCGCGATGGGGGGTGGATGGGGCTTTCCGCGCCAGAGGAATGGGGCGGACAAGGCTTGCCGAAGGCACTCGCGCTGGCCGTGATGGAAATGTTTCACGCCGCAAACATGTCGTTCGGCCTCTGCCCCATGCTCAGCTTCGGGGCGATCGAGGCCCTGATCGCGCATGGCACGGATCAGCAGAAACAGACCTACCTGCCAAACCTGGTCGCCGGGAACTGGACGGGCACGATGAATCTGACCGAGCCACAGGCCGGGTCTGATGTCGGCGCGCTGAAGACGAAGGCCGTTCCGAATGAGGATGGCAGCTACAATATCAGCGGCCAGAAAATCTATATCACTTGGGGCGACCATGACGTTGCCGAGAACATCATTCACCTGGTGCTGGCGCGCTTGCCGGATGCACCGGAAGGCTCTCGCGGCATCTCATTGTTCATCGTGCCGAAAATGATGGTCAATGCCGATGGTAGCCTCGGCGACAAGAACGCTGTGAAGTGTATCGGCCTCGAAAAGAAGATGGGCATTCACGCCTCGCCGACCTGTGTGATGGAATATGATGGCGCGAAAGGCTGGTTGATCGGTCAGGAGAACAAGGGCCTGGCCTGCATGTTCACGATGATGAACTCAGCGCGCCTGAATGTCGGGCTTGAAGGCGTGGCTGTGGGTGAAGCTGCCTATCAGACGGCTTTCGATTACGCGCAGGAGCGCAAGCAGGGCAAGGCAACTGGGGTGGATGGCCCCGCCCCGATCCTGCACCATGCCGATGTGCGCCGTACCCTGACGACAATGCGGGCCCGCGTCGCAGCGGCTCGGTCCATCTGCTATGCGTGTGGCGTGGCGGCTGACCTGGCAGAAGCGGCGCCTGACGAAGAGACCCGCAACGCGGCAAAGATGCGGGAAGACCTGCTGACGCCCATTGCGAAAGCGTGGTGTACGGACATGGGCGTCGACGTGGCCAGCCTTGGCGTTCAGATTCACGGCGGCATGGGCTTCATGAACGAGACGCTTGCGGGCCAGCTCTACCGGGACTCGCGCATCGCGCCGATCTATGAGGGCACAAACGGCATTCAGGCGATTGACCTTGTTGGGCGCAAGCTGTCCGGCACGAATGGCGAATCCATGCGCGTGATGCTGGGTGAAGTCGAGGCGACAGCAGCGTCTGCGCGGGCGACGAATGATCCTCAACTTGTTCAGATTGCGGATCGCCTGCGCGTCGGTGCGGAAGCTCTGCGTGAAGCGAGTGACTGGATGCTGGAGGCGATGAAGGAGCGCAATCAGGAAAAGGCGCTTGCCGGCGCGACAGCTTACCTTGCATTGGCGGGCGATGTCATTGGCGGGCATTTCCTGACACGGGCAGCTGTTGCCGCGCGCAGTGAGGAAGGCAGCTTCCGTGCGCGCCAACTGGCGCTGGCCGGGTTCTTTGCTGAGACGGTACTGGCGACGGCGCCGGGGCGTGTTTCCGGCATCACGGACGGGGGCTCCCCTTTCCTGGAAAACAGCGAAGCCTTGTTCGGGATCGCCTGATCAGACCTGCAGGCGCAGTTTCGGCAAGACAATCAGGCAAAGCACAGAGGCGCAGGAGACCGCTGCTGCAATCGCGGCGAGCGGTGCCATGCCGAGTGTGACGACCGGAGCCGCAATCGCTGTGCCGGCTGCCGCGGTTACCAGAATGGCCACAAGCACCAAAGCTGATCCACGAGCGTCGTCTCCGCGCGCGGCGATCACGGCTCGGAAAAATCCGGGCGGACCGCGAAAGCCGAGGCCCAGGTTCACCGGGATAAACAGGAGCGCCAAGTAGAGAGGTTCCGTACCGCCGAGCAGCGCAAAAATAAGCACTCCCAAAAGGCCGCATGCGGACATGACGGAGCCGGACAGGATCATCGGTTCCGGCCCGAATTTCTGCGCCAGCCTGCCAGCCAGGTTTGATCCTACGATGAAGAAGGAGATGCCTGCCACCTGCATGATAATGAAGTCGTTCAGCGCGCCGTCCATGCCCTTGGTGATCATCGCCGGAGCGCCAAAAACAAAAATGAGCAACCCGCCAAGCGTGAGCGCCTGACTGAGGGCGTAGCGCAGGAATGTCGGGTTGGTCAGGTGCCGCAGATAGCTGCCGGGTAAGCGGGTCGAGGGCGGCGGCGGCATGCGGTGGCGCAGCAAGGCAACAAGGCCTGCAACGACCAGGCTGAGTAAGCCCAGAACAAGAAACGAGCTTTTCCATCCAAACCCTATCAACAGCCAGACGCCGACCACGGGCGCGAGGGCCGGGATCAGGGATTCGATGCTGGCCATGAAGCCGAGGGCGCCCACGGCCTTCTCTTCGGAATACAGGGCGCGGATCATGCCCGGTGCGAACACCGCGGCCGCAGATCCGGTAAGTCCTTGCAGGAAGCGAAGCCCGACCAGAACCGGCAGGCTGGGCGCGAACATGCAGGCGATTGAGACAAGTGCGTAGGCGACCAGCGACCAGATCAGAAGCGTGCGCTGATCGATGCGAGCGCCCAGTTCACCGAATGCCAGCAGGCCGATACATCCCCCGGCCACGAACGCTGCCAGAACGAGCTGCGCAATCGCTTGTGTGCCATCCAGTGTTTCGGGAAGCGACGGCACAGCTGGCAAGACCAGATCCGTTCCGGCAAGTCCGAGGATCGTGCCCATCACGATGAGGGCAAATGCGATTCCGGGCGCGGTGTAATGCTTGTTGGTCATGGGACATGCTCTTTGAACGGGGCGACCGCCTATGCCGGAAATGCTGCAGAATGTCGACCGCGAGTTGCGACGCGTCTGACAGGTCGATATGACGGGCAGCAACACTGCAGGAGGCGCAGCACGTAATGGCTTGGACCAAAACCTATTCCGGCGACGAGCCTTTGCGGATCAACAAATGGTTGGCTCTGGAAGGCGTATGCTCTCGCCGGGAAGCGGATTCGCTGATCGAGCAGGGCCTCGTAAAGGTGGATGGAGAGCGCGCTGTGTCTGGCCAGAAGGTCGAGACGGGGCAAACGGTTTTCCTTGCGCAAAAGGCCTCGCGCCGCCTCGACAATCAATTGTCCATCCTGTTCCACAAGCCGGTCGGGATTGTGTCCGGCACGCCGGAAGGCGACGAGATCCCTGCAGTGCGCCTGCTGACGGCAGATAGTCTGTCAGGGAAAAGCCACGCCATTCCGGGGCGCTACAACAAGCTCGCGCCGCTTGGGCGGCTGGACAAAGATTCCCGCGGTTTGCTGATCCTGTCAGAAGATGGCGTGCTGGCGAAGGCCGTGATTGGGCCGGAGAGCGAGCTGGACAAGGAATATCTGGTGAAGGTGAAGGGCGATGTGACGCCCGACAAGCTGGACAAGCTGCGCCACGGACTGGAGCTTGACGGTCGCCAGCTCAAACCCGCCATTGTGGAACAGGTGAAGCCTCAGGAACTCAAATTCATCCTGCGCGAAGGCCGAAACCGACAGATCCGGCGCATGTGCCAGCTGGTGGAGCTGCGCGTCGTGGATCTGATGCGTGTGCGCGTCGGGCCGCTGGAGCTGGCAGGTTTGCCGGAGGGCAAATGGCGTCCGATCAGCAGCCGGGAACGCGCCGCATTGCTGAATGGTGATGCCCCTCGCGCCCGAAAGCCGCGTCCTGACCGACCTGAGCGGGCCGGGCGCCCTGCACGGGATGAACGCCCCCAGGGCGCTGGCAAGCCGCCGCGCCGGGCCGGGGCTTCCGCCCCGCGACGTGACGCCAAGCCTGGCGCACCAACAGGCGACAAGCGCGTATCCCCGCTGAAGGGAGAAAAGTTCAAGCGCACCAAGCTGAAACCGCGCAAGCGCACGCCGATCAAGTGAGAGAATTGATCATCATCATGGGGGTGGCCGGAAGCGGAAAATCCTCCATTGCCGAAGCGCTCTCCGCCGCAACCGGATGGCCCTTCCTGGAGGCAGATGAATATCATTCCAGGACGAACAAGGAAAAGATGGCGTCCGGAACGCCGCTTACGGATATCGACCGCGAAGACTGGGTTCGGGACATGTGTCAGGCATCATCCGGCCTGCCCGCTGAGCGGGTTGTTCTGGCGTGCTCCGCATTGACCACCTTTGTGCAGGATGGCCTGAAAACCCATAGCGGACGGCGCTGTCGATTCGTGCTGCTTGATGTGCCGAAGGAAGAACTCGCCCGGCGGATTTCGGCCCGCGCAGATCACTTCATGCCGGTCTCGCTGCTGGACAGCCAGCTCGAAGCACTTCAGCTGCCAGACGGTGTTCTGCGCGTGGATGGAACCGCCAGTCTGACAGACACCGTAACCGCGATTCAGGCGCAACTTCTGCAGGGATGACCTTGCGGTACGGCTCGACGGGGCCGAGAAGCTGCGTATCCTCCTATCATGGACGGTACAGAAATCAGTAAGCCGAAACGGCCACGCCTTGAATACCCTCACGGGCAGTCGGCGCCAGCGCCTGGCGAAGTCAGGGAAATCGCGCCGGGGCTGTTCTGGCTCGCCATGCCGCTGCACTTCTCTCTCAAATTCATCAATGTCTGGCTGGTCGATGACGGCGATGGGTGGACCATTATCGACACTGGCATTCCGTATGACGAGACGCGCGACGTCTGGCGCACTTTGCTGGCTGATCGTGTCAGCGATCAAAAGCCCCTGAAGCGGGTGATTGTTACCCACATGCATCCCGATCATATCGGCACGGCGGGATGGCTCTGTCATAAATGGGGCGCGGAATTGTGGATGACGCGGCTGGAGTACACGACCTGCCGCATGCTGGTGTCCGACACCGGGCGCAGCGCGCCAAAGGCCGGGCTGGATTTCTATCTCCGCGCAGGATGGAACAAGGCGCAACTGGACCAGTACAAGGAAAAGTTCGGCGGCTTCGGACGCGGCGTGATGCCCTTGCCGGATTCCTTCCGGCGATTGGTGGATGGCGACACGTTCGAGATGGCGGGCGAAGTGTGGGAGGTCATCACCGGCAGCGGCCACTCCCCTGAGCATGCGTGCCTGTATTGTCCCTCGCTGAATATCCTGATTTCGGGTGATCAGTTGCTTCCCCGGATTTCCTCAAATGTGTCGGTGCATCCTACGGAGCCGGCCGCAAATCCGCTGCTGGACTGGCTGGAAAGCTGCGAAAAGCTGAAACAGCGCTTGCCGGAAGACGTGCTTGTCCTGCCCGCCCACAATGAGCCTTTCATCGGTGCGCACAAACGCCTGCAGCATCTGATCGATGGCCACCATGTGGCGCTGGAGCGGCTGATCCAGCGTCTGGGGCGCGGGTCCATGAAGGCGGTCGATTCCTTCACGACCCTGTTCGGACGGGCGATTGCCGAAGACGAAGTGGGTATGGCGACGGGCGAGGCGCTCGCGCATCTGAACTATCTGATCTATCGCGGGGATGTATCCGTCACCCGCAACGAGACCGGCATAGACCTCTACAGCCTGAACTAGGCATTCCCCGGGCTTTTGCAGCGCCGGGCACGTTTTCGCCTTCGCAATTGCACAGTCTTTCGTCTAAACAGTTTTGGACGTCACGAAGACGATGCAAGAGGTATTCATGGCAGCAGACGGTAACACCGCAGAGCAGGACGAAGCCGTCGAGTCGCCAAGCCTCGGTGCCAAGTTGAAGCAGGAGCTTCGGGAGTGGGTCTCCACGCTGGCTGTCTTCGTTCCGGTCTTCCTGCTGTTCTCCGGTCTCGCCTATGAGCAGCGCGTGATTCCATCCGAAAGCATGGTGCCAACGCTGCAGGTCACTGACCGGGTCGCGGTTGCGAAGTTTGCTTACGGGTATGATCGTTATTCGCTGCCCTTTTCGATGGGGCGCTACATTCCACTGCCGGAAGGCCGCATTTTCGCAAGTACCCCGAAACGCGGCGACGTGGCCGTCTTTGAGCACCCGCATACAGGGCGGGTGATGATCAAGCGCCTGATCGGCCTGCCGGGAGACCAGGTACAGTTGATCGGCGAGCAGCTTTTCCTGAATGGTGAGCCTGTGGAGACCGAATATCTTCGGACCGTGCGCTTTGTGCCTCACAATGACGTTGCCATTGGAACGTCCCACGAATGGCAGGAGACAATCGGCGACAAGAGCTGGGTCACGCATCGTCAGGAGAAGGGCGGGCGTGGCGACAATACGGACTTGTTCATCGTGCCGGAAGGTCATGTCTTCATGATGGGCGACAATCGCGACAATTCACTCGACAGTCGCTTCCCAAGCGGCCACTGCCCGGCCATCGACGGGGTGATCGATCGGGCAGGCTGCCAGCCACGTGTTCCGGCAAACCTCGCATCCATCGGTTTTGTGCCCATGGACCACCTGATCGGCCGGGCCGAGACGGTCCTGGTCAGCTTCCACAAATGCAAGCTGCAGGACGAGGAGCCATGCCGCAAACGGGTGTGGAAAGGTCTCTGATCTCCTGGTTTCGGCTGATGGTCGTCACCGGGCGAGGGGAAACGCATCTTGCCGCATGGGGGCAACCCCGGTAGGGCAATTTGGAATAGGTGGTCACGGGGCCCGCAGAAAAACGAGAAACCAGCTGTATGGCGATGCCAGGCACGACATCGACAGACCGGACGCGCGGTCCGATCATCATATCGCGTCACGGCCGGCCCGCGCTGGACCGGACGGTGGGCCCGCGCCTGAACTGGAAGCAGTATCGTGAGTGGTGGGACCGATACGAAATTGGCCCGCTGGCCGAGGGGCAAACGCCCCCGCAAAAGCTCACCGAGGCTGTGGCAGACGCCAGCGTCGTGTTTGCTTCTGGTCGTTTGAGAGCGCAGCAGACCGCCGCCCATGCCGCACCGCACCTGCAGGCCCGGTTTGATCCGGTGTTCAACGAAGCCCCATTACCGCCGCCCCTGTTGCCGGGAGTGCGATATCTGCCGAAGACATGGAATATCCTCGCACGTGCGGCCTGGCTGAACGGCCATGCGCTGGATGGTGAGAGCCTGAAACAGGCTCGCCTTCGTGCGGCCGCTGCGGCGTCAAAGCTCGATGAGGCGGCGAATGAGGGCAAGGTCTATCTGGCCGCTCATGGCTGGTTCAACCGGATGCTGCGCCCGGAGATGAAGAAGCTGGGCTGGAAGTGCACCTATGATGGCGGCGATGCCTATTGGAGCTTCCGGGTTTACGAATACCGGTAATCTGGATCGGAAACGGTTGTAGACCTTTGGTCACCGCTTTAGTGTCACCGAAATTACGAGAAAAGATGAGGCCGACGAATGGCTGATGCGAAAGAAAAACCAGTTGAGAAACTGACCTTTGAGGAAGCTCTTGCAGAGCTGGAGGTCATCGTGCGCCAATTGGAGGCGGGTGAGGTGGAACTGGAAAAATCCATCGCAATCTACGAGCGCGGCGCCGCGTTGAAGGCGCATTGCGAATCTCGCCTGAAATCTGCTGAGCTGAAGGTTGAGCAAATCGTGCAAGGGGCCAATGGACCGGCCACTGAAGCTGCCAGTTTCGACTAGAGGGGCGTCGCTATGGGCGAGGCCCTGGACTTTGAACAGCGCCTGAAAGAGGTGGCCGACCGGGTCACCGTAGCGCTTGATCAACTAATACCTCCCGCAGGTGGACCCGAGGCTGATTTGATGCGGGCGATGCGCCACGCAGCGCTCGCCAATGGCAAGCGGATGCGTCCGTTCTTCCTGCTCGAAACGGGCGCGATGTTCGATGCGCCCGAGAAGACGTTGTTGAGAGCCGCTGCTGCGCTTGAGTGCGTGCATTGCTATTCGCTCGTCCATGACGATCTGCCCTGCATGGACGATGACGATTTTCGGCGTGGCCAGCCAACCGTTCACAAGGCGTTTGATGAGGCCACCGCGGTTCTGGCGGGGGACGCTTTGCTGACGCTCGCCTTCAAGATTCTGGCATCGTCCGAAACGCATGATGATGCGTCTGTGCGCGCGTTGCTGATAGAGCGCCTGGCCGACGCGTCCGGCGCCCGGGGCATGGTGGGCGGCCAGATGATCGACATGCTGGAATCCGACAGCCCCCGCGACCTGAACACGATTACGCGCATGCAGCGTTTGAAGACAGGCGCGCTGATTTCCTACGCGACAGAGGCCGCTGCCATCATTGGGCGTGCGAGAGAGGCCGAGCGCAATGCGCTTGCGGGCTTCTCGAATGATCTCGGCCTGGCATATCAGATTGCCGATGATCTGCTCGATGCGACAGGCGATGAGGATGCGGTTGGCAAGCCGCTGCGGACCGATGATGCAGCTGGAAAGGCGAACTTTGTGACCCTTCTGGGCATAGAAGGTGCGCGGGAGCGTGTGAGTATTTTGGCCGCACAGGCGAAGGAACATCTCGCAATTTTTCGCGAAAAAGCCCATATACTGCTGCAATCGGTCGATTTTGTGCTCGATAGAACACATTAAGATCAGGTCCGACCGCTAATACGAACCGAGCTATTTTGTAATGACCGATGCACGACCCAATCGCCTGCTGGATGCGATCAATTCGCCGGACGACCTGAAGGACAGGTCGCGCGGGGAATTGAAGCAGATCGCTGACGAGCTGCGCGATGAGGTGATCGATGTCGTCTCCGTCACCGGCGGTCATCTCGGATCAGGGCTTGGCGTTGTCGAGCTGACACTGGCCATCCATTCGGTGTTCGATACGCCGAATGACAAGCTCATCTTTGACGTCGGCCACCAATGCTACCCGCACAAGATCCTGACCGGGCGTCGGGACCAAATGCGTACGTTGCGCCAGCCGGGCGGTTTGTCAGGCTTCACCAAGCGCGCCGAAAGCGAATACGACCCGTTTGGTGCGGCCCACGCTTCGACATCGATTTCTGCGGGGCACGGGTTTGCGAAAGCGCGCGACATCCAGGGCGCTGATACGCACGTCGTCTGCGTTATCGGAGACGGGTCCATGTCGGCTGGCATGGCCTATGAGGCGATGAACAATGCCGGGGCGGACAAGTCGCGGCTGATCGTCATTCTGAACGACAATGACATGTCGATTGCGCCGCCTGTTGGCGCGATGAGCAATTATCTGTCGAAACTGGTGTCTTCGCGTCCCTATCGGGGGCTGCGCCGGATCGCCAAGAAAGTGGTCACGCCGATGGGGCTGGAAAGCCCGGCACGTCGTGCGGAAGAATACCTTCGCGGCTTCGCGATGGGCGGGACGCTGTTTGAGGAACTCGGCTTCTACTATGTCGGGCCGATCGACGGTCACGATCTCGACACGCTGATTCCGGTGCTCGAGAATGTGAAGGCGATGCGCGATGGGCCGATTCTGATCCATGCGGTAACGCAAAAGGGCAAGGGATACGCGCCGGCTGAAAATTCTGCTGACAAGTATCACGGCGTATCGAAATTTTCGGTGGTCACCGGCGAACAGTCCAAGCCGAAGCCGAAGGCGCCAAATTATCAGAAAGTCTTTGGGCAGACGCTGACCAGGATTGCTGAATCCGATGACAAGATCTGCGCCATCACGGCCGCAATGCCATCCGGCACGTCGACAGACATTTTTGCGAAACGCTTTCCGGAGCGGCATTTCGATGTGGGCATTGCCGAGCAGCACGCGGTGACGTTTGCGGCGGGCCTCGCCGCAGATGGCCTCAAGCCCTTCGCGGCAATTTACTCGACCTTCCTGCAGCGCGGGTATGATCAGGTCGTCCATGACGTGGCGATTCAGAAACTACCTGTCCGTTTTGCGATCGACCGCGCCGGCCTCGTCGGAGCGGATGGGGCGACGCATGCCGGCAGTTTCGATATTGGCTATCTCGGTGCGCTGCCGGGAATGATCTGCATGGCAGCAGCGGATGAGGCTGAACTCGCTCGCATGGTTGTCACCGCCGCTCAGATCGACGATGCGCCGTCAGCTTTCCGATACCCACGGGGTGAGGGCACCGGCGTCGAAGTACCGGAAAATCCCAAGCCTCTGGAAATCGGCAAGGGCCGCATCGTCCGCGAAGGCACGACGATTGCGATCCTGTCTTACGGCACGCGTCTGGGAGAGGCTGAAAAGGCAGCAGAGATGCTTGCAGCGCAGGGCCTTTCGGCGACAGTTGCCGATGCGCGGTTCGCCAAGCCGCTCGATGCGGAGCTCGTGGAGCGTCTTGCACGTGAGCATGAAGTCCTGATCACGGTGGAAGAGGGCGCGACAGGCGGATTCGGCAGCTTCGTGCTGGAGCATCTTGCCCGCGTCGGTGCGCTCGACACAGGCCTCAAGATCCGCCCGATGACCCTGCCCGATACGTTCCAGGATCAGGAAGGCCCGTACCAGATGTACGAGACGGCTGGCCTGAATGCGCGTCACATCGCGGCAAAAGCGATCGAGGCACTGGGCCGGGGCGACATCGCTGAAATCAACCGCCTCGCCAGCGCCTGATACCTGTCTGAAAAGCAATTTGCGGCGCACGCCGAACCGGTCTTATGTGCCGCGCATGAGATGCTATCCATTTTACATGACCTTTGCTGCCGCAACCTTGCTGGCGGCGTGCGCAACCGCCCCTGAAGCCGCCGACACAGGGCCGGCACCAGAGGCCGTGATCGCCCAAGCGCTGTCGGAATCAAATCCTTATGAGGCAGAAGCGCTGCTCTCCGATCTGTTGGCGCGGACGTCCCTGAGCACCGAGCAACGCGTGCAGGCGCTGTATCAGCGCGGCAGTCTGCGCCGGCAGGAGGCGGATGACCGTGAAGGCGCGGTGGAGGATTTCGAGGCGCTGCTCGCCCTAGCGCCGGATCATTCGCTCGCATTCAATGCGCGGACCGAGCTGGAATATGTCCGCACCGATATCGAGCAGATCAAGGCTTCGATGAACCGGTTCCTCAATTTGTCGGACTGGTTTGATGGAACGTGGACGCTTGGCCAGCATGAGGAAGCGGTGACGCGTTATCGTAACTCTGGTTTGGCCCCGACGCCTGAACAGGTTCAGACCCTGATTCAGGCTGGCTACATCTGCGAGACAGACAGCGAAAACACGCGTCTTCACGATTTCGGAGATGATCGCGACGATCTGGCCGGAATGGAATGGTGTGCAGAGCTGACAAGCTGAAAGGTCACACAAAATCCACAATACCGCCCTGTGCCTGATCGTCTTCTGCGACTAGGACTGTAAGCAGTCGTTTTCTGTCCTGTTGGAGATACTCATGATTCGATCCGGCCTTTTCCTTGCTGCCTCTGCGCTTGTGCTCGCGGCATGTTCTAGCGCGCCCGCCACCACCAACACGGCGACCGCGCCTGTAGCCCAGGCGGCGTCTGGCTTCGCAATGGCCATGACCACGGTGGAAGGGCTGAAAGAGGCTGGCAATACCCAGACCGCCATCGACCGTCTGACCCAGCTGACCGGCGATCCGGACCTGACTCGCGACCAGCTGGCCGAAACCCTGCTGCGCCGCGGCGAATTGCGCCTCAGCCCGGAGGGATATGACGTGATGGGCGCGGTTGAAGACTTCGAAGAGATCGTCAACACGCTCGACGACACGTCGTCCTATACTGAAGCCCAGACACTGCTCGGCTCTGCGCAGGGCGCAGAAGCCGCCCTGATCGAACAGCTCAACCTGCCGGAAACGACTCGCCAAGAAACGTTCGACATCCTGATGCGTCTCGGCCGTCATGAAGACGCGATTGACCTGATGATTGCGAGCGATCTGACGCCCGACAATGAGACCCTGATCGCCATGTTTCAGATTGGATATCTTTGCGAAGGCGATGAATTGACTGGGCGCGGCTATGACGCGGTGGAGCCAGACGGCACCGAACATACGCTGCGTTTCTGTGACTTCGGAAAATAAGTCCAGCTAAAACAATGAAATGAGCGTCGCCGTTTGGGCCTGGCCTCCGTTGGATGCGGAACAGGCGCAAACGGCGACTTTCGTTCGGTGTTGGGGTTGGGAGACGCTCTCGAAAAATTGTCGGCTGAACGCTCAGTTTTCCCTTCATTAGTCGGGTCTGGCGTGATTGTGTGGACAAAACACACATCCAGAGGAAACCCATGCCTGCAGATACGTTGCCAAACTGGCCCGCCATGTCCATCGCCCAAGCGAACGAGATGCTGGCGGGCGAAGGCTCGCCCCTCGAACTCGTTGATGGCGTCGTCGATGGCGTCGAGATGAAACTGTACAAGAATGCCCCGCCATCCGTGCCGCTCGTGCTCCAGCTGGCCAGCATGCAATATGCGGATCGGGATTATATCGTCTACGAAGACGAACGCGTAACCTTTTCTGCGCTTGCCAAGGCTGTTGTGAAGCTGGCGGGTGTCATGAAGGACACCTATGGCATCGAAAAGGGTGACCGCGTTGCGGTGATCATGCGGAACTATCCGCAGTGGCCGGTTGCGTTTTTTGCCGCCTCCATGATCGGCGCAATTGCGACGCCGATGAATTCCTGGTGGACCGGGGAAGAACTGGAATATGGTTTGTCCTTTGCGGGCGTGAAGCTGGCGGTCGTTGATCCTCAGATCTATGAGCGCATCCGGGCGGAGTGGGAAAACCTGCCCGAGTTGAAGAATGTGATGATCGCCCGCGACCCTGATGGCGAGTATGGGGACCCGCGCGTTTCGCAAATGGAAACCCATATCGGCGGGGCAAATGACTGGGCAAAAATGCCGGACGTTTCGTGGCCCGCAATTGATGTGGGGCCGGATGATGACGCGACGATCATGTATACGTCGGGCACCACGGGAAAACCGAAAGGCGCGCTGGCCACACATCGTGCGGTCGTTTCTAACATGTTCAATGGCATGACCTGCCAGGCACGCATGTTCCTGCGCCGGGGTGAGCCTGTACCGGAGCCCGATCCGAACGAGCAGCGCGCCACCTTGCTCGCGATCCCGTTTTTCCACGCGACCGGTGCGTTCGCGATCATGATCCCGTCGCTGCTGCGCGGGGACAAGATCGTGTCGATGTACAAGTGGGACGCTGGCAAGGCGCTGCCAATCATCGAGGCAGAGAAGGTGACGGCTGTGGGCGGCGTGCCTGCGATTGCCTGGCAACTTCTGGAACATCCGGACAGGGACAAATATGACCTGTCTTCAATTGCGGCGATTTCGTATGGCGGTGCGCCGTCTGCCCCGGAATTGGTTTCGACGATCAAGAAGCGGTTTCCGGATGCAGCGCCGGGCAATGGCTGGGGCATGACAGAGACCTGCGCAACCGCCACGCTCAATATCGGGGAAGACTATGTGAACCGCCCGGGAAGTGCTGGTGCGCCGCCTAAAGCCGTGTCGCTGAAGATCTGTGATCCGGATGGCAAAGAACTGCCGCAGGGCGAAGTCGGCGAGCTCTGGTGCAAAGGGCCGATGAACTGCAAATCCTACTGGAATCGTCCGGATGCAACTGCCGAAACGTTCCGTGAGGGCTGGGTGGTTACGGGAGACCTGGCGCGCCTCGACGAGGAAGGTTTCCTGTATCTGGTCGACCGGGCCAAGGACATGCTGATCCGGGGCGGCGAGAACGTGTACTGTATCGAGGTCGAGAACGCGCTTTACGAGCACCCGGCCGTCATGGACGCCGCCGTTGTGGGCATTCCGCACAAGGTTCTTGGAGAAGAGGTTGGCGCAGTGGTGCAGCTGAAGCCCGGCATGACGGTGAGCGAGGATGAATTGCGGGCGCATGCCGCCGGCCACCTCGCGGCGTTCAAAGTGCCGGTCAAGATCCTGTTCATGGACGAGCCGCTGCCGCGCAATGCCAATGGCAAGATCCTGAAGCCGGTTCTACGCGAGAAATTCGTTTAACAGGGAAAACTCCATGACATCAAAAAGACGTATCGGAGACCGGGAAGTCTACCCGGTCGGGCTCGGCTGCATGAACATCACGCATGCCTACGGCCCTCCCATGGACGAGGCTGAGGCAAAGTCCTTGCTCGTCCGTGCACTGGATATCGGGTACGACTTTCTGGACACCGCTACGCTGTATGGCTTTGGTCGCAGCGAGGAACTGATCGGAGAGGCGCTGAAGGATCGGCGCGACAGCTACTTCCTCGCCAGCAAGTGCGTGCTTGGGTTCAAGGACGGTCAGCGCACGCTGGATGCCCGCCCGGAATCGATCAAGGCGGCATGTGATGCGAGCCTGAAGCGGCTCCAGACGGATGTGATTGACCTGTATTATATGCACCGGCCGGACCCGAACGTTCCGATCGAGGATTCCGTTGGCGCGTTGTCCGAGCTTGTGGATGCGGGCAAGATCAGAATGATCGGACTGTCGGAAATGGGGGAGGCAGACCTTCGCAAGGCTCATGCTGTACATCCGATTGCAGCCATGCAGAGCGAGTATTCTCTCTGGGTGCGCAATCCCGAAATTGCCATCAAGGCTGCCTGCGAAGAGTTGGGCGTCGCGTTGGTGGCTTTCTCACCCGTTGGGCGTGGCTTCCTGGCCGACCCACCGGTTGATCCGGCGACGTTCCACGAATCCGACCTGCGCGGCTCGATCTTCCCGCGGTTTGATCCGGAGAATTATGCCGGCAATCTGCCTTTGCTGGACGAGGCGCGTGCGTGTGCCGCCGAAGTCGGCTGTACGGTTGCGCAGCTTGCCCTCGCCTGGACGATGGCCAAGGGAGACAATGTTCTCCCGATTCCTGGTACGACCAACCTGTCGCATCTGGAAGAGAACTGGCATGCTGGCGCCATAGTGCTGCCTGGCGACATGGTTGCCCGCCTTGATGCGTTCTTCCTGCCAGAAAAAGCAGTTGGTCCAAGGTACAATTCCATGGGGCAGTCGGTTGTGACGACAGAGATGTACCCGTTTGAGCAGGGGCAGGCGTGAGCGGCTCCGACAAGGACTATCCACAATCAGAGCAAGGCAAGCCGGTCGCATTGGAACAACGCGGCGAGGAGGCGGACGGCCGTCGGTATTCACCATCTGTCGCGCGCAATCGCGAGCCGATCCTCAAGGTGTTCGGCGAGCATGTCGCGCAAGCTGGGCGTGTTCTGGAAATTGCCTCTGGCACAGGAGAGCATGGCGCGCACATGACCGCCAATCTGGAGGGACTTCACTGGACCTACTCAGACATCGACGCCGACAGTCGCCGAAGCCAGCAGGCTTGGGCTGCAGCTGCCAGCCATGGCCGACTTGACGGGCCGTTTGTTGTGGACGCCAGCCAAAGCGATTGGGGCGAGGTTGAACGACCCGACCATTGGGATGTGATCGTTTCTGTCAACATGATCCATATCGCGCCCTTCGAGGCGGCGCTTGGCCTGATCTCCGGGGCCGGGCGGTTGCTGAAGCCAGGTGGTAAACTGTTTCTCTATGGTCCATTCGCCCGGAATGGAGAGATCGCTCCGTCCAACGCGTCTTTCAGCGAGAGCCTCCAGTCAAGGGATTCCTCATGGGGCGTGCGAGACCTGGATCAGCAAATCGTTCCGATGGCGGAAGAGGTGGGTCTGAGTGTGGCGAACATCATTGAGATGCCCGCCAACAATCTCAGCGTCGTGTTCCAGCGTCAGGACTGATCGCCGCCGAAACGTGCGGTCCATTCCGCAACCTGATCATCCTCGATCTTCTGGAACAGGACTTCCGGTGCAGAGACATCCATGCCGTGTGGAAGGCTGTCGAGAAGCGCGGGGATGTCCCTGAACTGGAAGCTGCGATGCTCTTCCGGAATGCCCAGGGCGTCGAGGATCTTCTTGCCTGCATCCGGGATAATCGGCAGTGCGAGGATACCAAACAGGGCAGCCAGGTTCAGACCGGTGCGGACGCCCACAGCGGCAGCGTCCACATCCGTCTTGTACTTCACCCAGGGCTCAGCCTTGGTGAGATACTCATTGCCGGCGGCCCAGATGGCGCGCGTCTCTGCAGCCGCTTTGCGGAATTCCATTGCTTCATAGTGCGCGATCAGGCGTGGCAGGCGTTCCTCCAGTTCGGCGGTCATCCATGTCTCGGCATCGCCCGGCGCACCGGCGTCCGGCAGCTTTCCATCAAATTTTGACACCGTGTATTTTGTGATCCGGTTCACAAAATTCCCGAGCACGTTTGCAAGGTCTGAATTGATGGCGGACTGGAAGCCTTCCCATGTGAAGGCGGCGTCGGAGCCTTCAGGTGCGTTAGCAATCAGGTACCAGCGCCAATAGTCGGCCGGCAGCAGCTCCAACGCCTGGTCCATAAAGACGCCGCGCTTGTTGGAGGTCGAGAACTTGCCGCCATACCAGGTGACCCAGTTGAAGGCCTTCAGCTTGTCGACGGTCTTCCACGGCTCTCCGGAGCCAAGCAGCGTGACCGGGAAGCTGACCGTATGGAAGGCGACATTGTCCTTGCCCATGAACTGGACGTACTCGGTTTCGTCGGCGCCCTTGTCTGTGCGCCAGAGAGACTCCCAGTCATTGCCGGTGGCCTCGGCCCATTCTTGCGTTGCGGCGATGTACTCAATCGGTGCGTCGAACCAGACATAGAAGACCTTGTCTTCAAATCCTTCGCGTGGGTTTCCGTCAACGTCGAGAACCGGAACGCCCCAGCTGAGGTCACGCGTAATGGCGCGCGCGATGAGGCCCTCGTCCAGCCATTTGTTGGCGATCGAGACAGCGAGGCTTGGCCACTGCGCGCCCTTGCTGTTGACCCATTCGCGGATCTTGTCCTGCATCTTGGTCTGCAGAAGGTAGAGATGGTTCGTATCGCGAATCTCGATGTTGCGGCTGCCGGAGACGGATGAATACGGGTCGATCAGGTCGACCGGGTCCAGCAATCGTCCGCAATTGTCGCATTGGTCGCCGCGCGCTTTTTCAAAGCCGCAGGTCGGGCAGGTGCCTTCCACATAGCGGTCGGGCAGGAAACGACCATCATCGACGGAATAGACCTGTTTCGAGGTGCGTTCTTCAATCAGGCCATTCTGCTCCAGAACACGGGCGAAATGTTGCGTGAGTGCACTGTTTGCCGGGCGGGACGAGCGTCCAAACCAGTCATAGGACAGGTTGAAGCCTTCGCCGGCCTTCCGCTGAATCTCGTACTGTTCATCGCAATAGGCCTGGACGCTCATGTCGGCTGCCTGGGCCGCGAGTTCAGCAGGCGTGCCATGTTCATCCGTCGCGCAGATATAGGTCACGTCATGGCCCATCAGGCGCATGACCCGCGCGTACACGTCAGCGGGCAGCATGGAGCCGGCCAGATTGCCGAGGTGCTTGATTCCATTGATGTATGGCAGGGCGGAAGTCACGAGGATGCGCCGGGTTTGCGTCATGGAGATGAGGTCTTTCCCAAATTGCGTTACAGGCAAGGCCGGGCGAAGTGCCGGGTTGCCCAGCACCTTTTAGCGATGCGCGCGCGAAAGGAAAGAATTGTGACGCCTGAAATAACACCGCGATGACGGGCACAAAAAAGCCCCGGACGCGCTGCAAGGGGCATCCGGGGCGATCGGCTAGCAGGATGCGGTGAGAAATCCTGAAGCCTTGGGAGGAAACTCTTGGCCTAGAGGCCGTAGCCTTTGGAGGCGCTGACCGTGAGATTGACGCGCCGGGCCATGGGCAGGCTCGCCGTGTCAGAGGCGGAAAGCTCGGAAACTGGCACAAAGTTCGTGTGGACATCGCGGGCGCGGATGCCACGCGCATTCAGGGCGTCCAGAACAACCGCCGCGCGGGCTTCGGACAGGCTCGTGGCGAGCTGTCCCTTTGCGCTGTCAGCTGAGATCACTTCGGCCTGAATGTTCGAAATGGAGCACCCGGCAAGCTGGTCTCCCGCCGTATTGAGCGAGCGCACGGCGTACGAGGACAGCACGGCCTCTTGGTTGGAGAAATAGACCGTTATTTGAGTGTCTTCACAGGATTTCTCGAAGGGCACATGCACCGGCTCTGCCGGCGGCGCCTTTGGAGCGTCCGACATGGCAGGAAATGTGAGGGCGATTGCGCCGATGCTTAATCCGGCAAAAATTTGAGCGCGTCTCATGGTCCAGTCTTCCTTCAGGCTGCTCGTGTCGTGTGACACCCATCAACACCACATCTGTGCGTGTGGTTTCATTACAGCCTTGATAGTCTTGAACTGGGGCGGAAATGTGCGGCTCGTTGGGCGAATGGGGCAGAGGCGAGGTATTTGAATGAAATTGTCCTGCGTTTCCGCGGACTGAAATTCACTGGATCAGCCGCTTGCGCCGCAGCCCTGATCGAAGTAGTGACTGCGGTTCCAGCGTGCCGGCTTAGCTCAGCTGGTAGAGCATCTGATTTGTAATCAGAGGGTCGGGGGTTCGAGTCCCTCAGCCGGCACCACTGGATCCTTCCAACATGATCTGTCCCGGGCGCACCGGAATGTTCGTTTGAGTGGCGCACTCGATTGCGCATGACCTGGATCGGGCAAACTGCCAGCATGACCAGGTATCATCTGGACGTTACTGGGTTTTCTCCATTTCGGATTGTATGATTACTTGTATTCGGCCATCAGTCGCCGGGAGCCATTCAGGTATTTAAGGTAGATCCATGAACCAGATGCGGATTGATTGGGACAAGCTCAGGGTCTTCAAAGTCGTCGCCGAGATGGGCAGCATGACGGCTGCGGCTGCGCGTCTGAACGAATCGCCGCCAACCGTCAGCCGGAAAATGGACGAGCTTGAAAAGTTCCTCAGCAGCAAGCTGTTCACCCGGTCGACGCGCGGCATGGAGCTGACCGAAACCGGCAAGACCGTGCTGCGCTATTCGCGCCAGATGGAAGATGCGGCCAATCAGGTATTGAGCGAAGCGGTTGGCCAGAGTGATGGATCCGAAGGCCGGATCACCATCGGCACAGGCGACGGGGTAGGGCCGTACTGGATCGCACCTCGCCTGGCGCAATTCCAGAAGGTGCATCCGAAGGCTCAGGTCCGCATGCACGTTCAACAGAAAGAGCCCGACCTGCTGAATGATGAAGTGGACATCGCGATCCAGTTCACTGAGCCGCGGGATCCCGAGATCATCTCACACAAGCTCGGCACGCTTCATTATATCGGGTTCGCGTCTCAGGATTACCTCGATGCGCAAGACACGCTGCCGTCGAGCCTGTTCGAATACTATCAGTATCGCTGCATTCTTCACGAATCATATGTGCGCCAGGTCGAGCGCTGGGCGCCGAAGGCGAGCGAGCTGAAGAAAATGATCGATTTTGCCTTCGTCACCAATTCGGCGAGCGCCATGATCGAGCTGTGCCGGAAGGGTGGGGGAATCGCCCTGCTGCCGACCTATCACAAGGAGGTGTTCCCGGACCTCATGGCGCTGGACATGTCTGAGGTCGCGCCGATCCAGTTCTGGGTTGCCTATACCGATCAGACACGTCGCACGCCGTTGGGCAATCTGATGATCGAGTGGATCAAATCCCTGTTCGCCAAGGACGCGTCACCCTGGTTTACCGACGATTTCTTCCACCCCAAACAAGTTGACGACCTGCCGGGCGTTGCCAAACAGGTCGCTGCCATAAACAGGGCTGCAGGATAATTTCAGAGAATTCCGGACGACGTTAGTCGGTCGACATCACGCGCAGGACCTTCGCCATCATGCTGAGGCGCTCCTTGGAGGGAGTGCGGTCAATCCACGAGTGGCACTCTGCGCGAACCTTTGCAGATGGGTCGGCATCTTTACCATCTTCGGCGTTTTCGTCTTCAAAGAGGCTGGCGATGGAGACGCGTAGGACGTCTGCGACATTGGCGAGCATTCCGGCGCTCAGGCGATTGGTGCCGGTTTCATACTTCTGCAGCTGTTGGTGGCTGATGCCCAGCTCAGAGCCGAGTTCGGCAAGGGTCAAATTCCGGTCCAGACGAAGTTTTCGAATTTTCTCGCCAACCATCTGATCGACTGCCGTGGGGGCTCTGGAAGTAGATTGCTTCATGATCTGCTCGCTCCATATATCCATCAGAGGTGACAATTTTTCCCGCGAAGGGTGTTATAGCAAGATTGCTAGTACCCAAGAAAACGTAATGCGCGGGAGCTTTCGTATTACACTCTGATTATGATTCCAATAATGGACTGCTTTGGGCCATGAAAAAACCCATATAAAGCAGCACGTTGTGTAATTGGTTTGATCCATGATAGGCGGCGGATTTCCCCACCAAAGGTGGATTAAACCTACGTAACCATCAGTAATCTTTTTTCCACTTTATCGAGAGCCTTGCCTCGCCGTCTGTAGTAGTTTCTGAAGTAACCGAGACTTGAGGTCTTGGCTCCCACTCAACTTCAACGGAACTGCCGGCAGCGCCTGCAGAGTTTAACTCGAGATATACATCCTCCGCGATGTATTGTCCCACACCTACTTGAGCGGCGCCTTCTTCGCTTGTGCCGAACGACAGTCGATCGACTCCGAGCGCTGCCTGCAGTTCGGACGCCGGATCGAAGCCGGAGCTGTTCCCGCTGAGCTGTGCAATCGAGTTCGCCAATTGTGCCGCTTCGAGTGCAGACAGGTCGACAGAGGATCGACCGAACAGGAGCCGGGACAGAATTTCGTCTTCCGGCAAATCGGGCGTGCTGCTCAACTCAATATCCGGGCGTGTCGGGGATCCGGTCAGGGCAACCGTCGCATCGAATCCATTCACGCTGCGCTCTGCTTCGATATCGAGTCGTGCACGTCGCAGCGGTCCGTCGAAGTAAACTGTGCCTCGGTCGAAGACGAATGGACGGCCAGCCAGGTCCAGTGTGCCACGGCGCATGTTCGCGCGTCCGTTGAGTTGTGGATCAGCGGCCGTGCCCGTCAGTTTGAGATCGGCGCTCCATTCGCTTTCGAGGCCGCGCCCGTCAATGTAGACACGCCGGTCAGCGGTGATGGCGAGATCAAGCGCCAGGGATTGCCGGAAGGCACTTTCGTTCGCGGCAGGATCTCCATCCTCTCTCCAGCGAACATCAATCGCCTGAGCTTTGGAGGAGGGAAGATTGTCCAGATTGAAGTTTGCCGACTGGATGTCGAGTGACCCTGTCACCGTGCGCGCATTTGCGTCGCCGGTGAGGGCGATGTCTCCGTCGGCGCGCAACGCGTCGCCGTCACGATTATAGAGCAGGAGATCGGAGAATTTCGTACTGAGATCCGTGTCTTCGCTCGACAAGTTTCCGGTTACGCTCGCCGTCCCTCCGTCAGCTCCCTGACCAGTTGCATTCAGCACGAGCTGTGCGTCGGCATAGGTCGCCTTCATGGAAAGATTGACGAGCCGGAGACTGGTCGCGCCGAATTCGTAGACGCCGTCGCTCAGCTCCGCTTCGGCATTGAATTGCGGTGTCTTGAGTGTTCCGCCGAGATCGGCCGAGGCATCAATGATGCCGCCAATATCATGGCCATAGGCCAGGGCCAGTGAGCGAAGGTCCGACAAGTCTCCTGTCAGGTGCGCCGCTCCGCGGAGCGGGGCGTCCATGTTGAGATGGGCTATACCGTCCGGGTCAGCAGTAACCGGCAAATCTGCGGATCCCGCGAGCTTCAGTTCCCCGTAATCACCAGCCCCTTCGACTGTCAGCACGTCATTGCGGAGGTTGCCGACGAGTTCCACCGCGAGGGATCTCTCCAGCCCCGGCAGAGGCCCTTCGACACTCATGTCCAGTTGACCTTCCGGGTTCGCGCCGAACAGGAGGAAGTCTCCGCGACCGTTCACCATGACGCGCCGGGTGGCTATACCTGCCGAGGCAAGCACCGGCGCAAGATCCACATCAGCAATCGCAAATTTCATGCGTGGGGTACGCGTGCCTTCGTCAATCCGCGCTTCGATGGAGCCGCCGAACATGGCAAGGTTCGCTTCAATCGACGGCGCATCTCCCAATCGCCAGCTTACCGGCTGAACCGAGCGCACGGCTTCTCCGAGCAATATGCCATCCAGTTCGATCTGGCCGCTCGGATACTCCGCCGCAAAGTCGGCGGATCCGAGAATATCGAGTGACGTCGGCCGCACATCATGATCACGATCGAGCTGCACAGCAAAATTGTATCCCTCCGGAGCATTCTGGATTTTACCGGTCACGGAATCAAAGCGCAGGGACGGTGACAGCCAGATGTCCTGAATTTCGCCTGAGGCCGAGATGGACATGTCCTCTTCTGGAGGCTGTTCGACCTGCACGATGACATCGAACAGGCCAACCCGGCGCGACCCCAGAACGAAGCGATCTCCTGCCGCGCGGAGATTTATATCCAGGCCACGTTCGCCACCGACGACCAGCTCACCGCTCAGCTGTGCGGTCTCATAATCGGAGGCGATATCGCGCAACGCGAAGACCCCGTCCTGCAGAGACGCCGATGCGGTCACTTCGACAGGGCGCTCACCCATTTGTCCCGTCAATCTCACAGGACCTCGCCAGCCTGCTTCCAATTGGTTCAACTCGATGATGGTCTGCAGGTTTTCGATGACGACATCATTCCGAACGAATTGTCCGTTTAAAGATGTAACATCAATCGCGCCAATTCCGTCCGTGCCCGTGAGCTTCGCTGTGCCGCGTCCCAGCCGGATTTGGGTTCCGGAAATGGAAAGCGCATCGCCTTGCTCAAACTCGATGACGAGATCCGTCGCGCCGCCGGACGTGAACTTGCCCGTGCCTGTTGCTGACAGTTTATTCCCGTCAAGCTTCGCAGAGCGGACAAGGTAAGACGCGTCCCTCTTTAGGATACTGGCCCGCAACCGGGCAGAGGTTCCGAGTGCATCGGCGGCAATCGCGTTGACCGAGTCGATGTTTTGCGCGCGTAAGTCTGCTGTGATGTTCGGCGCATCATATGTGCCGGTCAAAACCAGAGAGCCGCCAACGGACAGATCAGATGCCGACGAGAGCAGGCCGGAAAAATTCTGCAACCTTGTTTGCAGGTCGATGGTCTTCTCCCGCGTGGAAATCACGCCTTTGGCATCCACGCGTCCGCGGGCGAATTGAGCGGTAGACGGAGACAGGGTAACTTCGCCACTCGACCTGTCATAGGCGCCAGACACGTCCACTTTCGGCGCTTTTCCCAGGATGCGTCCGGCCGTCTCGTTCGATTTCAACAGGCCTTTGCCGGCCAGTTGTCCCTCGAACCGTATGATCTGATCGCTGGAGCGTACCGTGACGGGTCCTTCGATCTGGTCAAACGCCAGGTCCGCGCCGTCGCGCCGTTTCAATACCACGTCGCCCGACAGGGCTGGCGCTTTCATGGGGTTCAGAATGTCGCCCTTGAAACTAAGATCGGCTGCGATGTCTGCAAGCGATTGAAGATCAGTGAACGAAAGGTCGAGGCCTACAGGGCCCTCAAAGTCGCGCTTGTCGCTTTCATAAATACCGTTTGCGGACAGTGTGCCGGAAGCAAGACTTGCAGACAGTTCGAACGGCATCTTCTTTTTTGCGGTATCGCCGTCGAGCGTCACGCGTGCGGATTGGCCGACGAGTTCCTTGATTTGGTCAGACACAGGCAAACGCGTGGCGTTCAGGGATGTCGTGGCGCGCAGCTTCCCATCGGTGATCTTGGTGGTGAGTTCGGCTACTGTCGCGTCCGAAAGTTTGAGCTCTGCAAATCCGTCGCCCGACTCCAGCGTTCCGCTCGCGCGCGCGGTCAGGCTGGCACTTTCATCTTCCGGCAGGTCGGCCAGCGTCGCAATCGCGCCGCCTGCTGGCGCCTCAACATCTGCGACGATACTGTAGATGCCGGATGCGCTGCGCTTGAGGTGAGCATCGATCTTGTCACCCGCGCCTTCAAGCGGCAGGGCGCTGAATTCGAGTTCGAAAGTACGCGTTTTCGGCAGACGCAGATTGCCGTCAATCTCGAACGCGGCTTTGGGGCCTGCGACCCCTTCCTGAATCAGCAATTCATCAATCGACAGCCTGTCGAGCGATACCGCCCAATTGCTCGAGCCTGAAGATTCCTTCTGCTCGCGTTCTGTCAGAATGGGGCGACGGATCACATCGATCATATCCGCGCCGATCAGATCCAGTTTGACGGTGCGGGACATCAGGCGCGCGGGCGACCAGGCAAGATCAATGCCTTCTGCGGCAAGCCACACGCCCTCCTCGTCCGAGATCGTCAGACGTGCAACCGACATCCGGTCCAGCGGGTCTCCACTCAGGCCGTCGATGTCTATCGTGCCGAGCGGACCGGCATTGCGGCCATCGATCTGTGCTTCAAGGAATGCGCGGCCGCCACTGGAAGCAATCCAGATGCGTGCAGCGACGATGAGCAGGCATATCACGAGCAAGACGGCCAGCGCTGCCATCAGCCAGCGCCGTCTACGGATCATGTCCAGAATTGAGCGAAACGCTGCCATCAGAATGCCTGTCCGATGGAAACATATATCTGAACCGGGTCTTCACCGTCGCGGCGATCCAGTGGTGTTGCGATGTCAAACCGCACAGGGCCGAAACCGGGATAGAAGCGCACGCCAAAGCCGACTGAGGTCCGCATCTCTCCGATCGCTTCGTCGACGGACCCGGCGGCAGACCCGGAATCGACGAACGCCACGTAGCCCCAACGCTCGGACTTGCGCCAGCGGATCTCGGCTGATGCGGCGAACATGGCGTCACCACCGATGATGTTTCCATCTGCGTCGGTTGGCGACAAGGACTGGTATTCGAACCCGCGCACCGAGCCGCCGCCGCCAGCATAGAATTTACGGTCCACCGGCACGTCGTCTTCCCCAAGGAAGGTGCCGGCTTCTACGCGCAGGGCCGCGATGAGCCGGTCAGAGAGCTTGTGATAGGTGGAGGCGGAACTCGTGATCCGCGTGAAAGGGGCTTCGCTATCGCCGACAGACACGCCGGGCTCCACGCCAAGTGACACCCGGTTGCCAGCCTGAGGGTCGAGCGGCCGTTTCACCGTGTCGTAGGTTGCGCCAAGCGGAAAGGAGAAGGTGACCTGCTCCTCATACTCGTCCTGGCCAGCCGCGCGCAGCTCGTAGTCCGTTGAGCGCGTTGCATCGATGGTCGCGCCGGCAGACAGCGTGAAGTGGTCGTTGAAAGGTTGCGACAGGCTTGCCGTCGCGCTGATCCCTTGCAGGTCATAGGCATCTGTTTCTTCTGCGCGGATGCCGGTCTCCGCCGAAAAATTGCGACCATACTTGCCGATATTGGGGCGGTCGTAGCTGAGCGTCAGGCCGCTGGTCAGTGTGGCGATCTGTGCGTCAACGCCGAGCGTGTCTCCGATGCCGGTCAGGTTGCGGCGTTCCCAACTGGCTGTCGCGCCGACCCCTTCGGATGTTGAGACACTGACACCTGCGCCGATGGAGCGGCGCTTGCCTTCCGACAATTGCAGTTCAACGGGGTGCAATCCGTCCGCTGCCGGATCTTTCTGGATCTGAACACCGATGCCGTCGAACAGGCCCGTGCCGCGTATCCGGGTTCGCAGGGTCTCCATCTTCTCCGGCGAGTAGTAGTTTCCAAGCTCCCAGTTGCGAAGAATTTCGATTGAGCGATCTTTAGTCTTCAAGCCTTCGGGAATGATCAGTTCGCCCAGTTTGACGCGCGGTCCCGGAACGAGTTGGTAGGTCAGCTCCAGCGTCTTGTCGGCGCGAGAGGCGAGTGCATCAATGCCTTCACTTTCGGCAAAGGCGTAGCCCTCGCGGCGCAGCACGGTGACGAGCCGTCGTTCCAATTCCTCGATGTCCGTGGTGACGGCCCATGTCCCGATACCCAATTCGTCTGCCGCGAGGTTCAGCCGCTCAAGTACGCTGGCTGGCAGGGTCTCGGTACCGGATAGGGCTATCTCGGAAATCGTGAACCGCTCGCCGACATCCACATCAAGTTGTGGACGCATGCTCATGTCTTCCACGAGGTCGGGACTGACCACCGCCATGAAGTAACCTTCGGAAGCGAGATACTCTTCCAGCGCGCTGGCGGCCTGGGTTGCGCGGCGTCTCACGTCCAGCAGGCTGGTCGGTTCGCCTGCGCGGATCTCGACTGATTTCAGCGCGCCGCTCTCCAGCTGCTTCGGCAGGCCCTCGATCGTCACCGGGATGGTCGTATTGCCAGACCCGTTCGTCTCGCCCTTGTCAGTGAATGGGAGATAGGCGCAGGCTGGCGCCAGGCTGAGCGCAAGACAGCAGACAGCGATCCGACCAAAAGGCCGGGCTGAATTCTGCGCGGGGCGGTCCGCCCGATTTACCATCTTGCGTGTGATCCTTGCGTATCCATTGAGATATGTGCGCCATCGAGCTGAGTGTACGGTGAACAAGATTGCTGAAATTTGTCGCGCCTCCCCGGATAACTGCTTTTTTGTACGCTCCTCGGGGTGGAAGGGTCCGTGAAAATCTCAGCACTGGCCAGATTGCGGTAAGATCGGTGATTTACCATATTCATGGCTTCATTCTTTCCCACGGGGATTTTCATGACATATCTGATGGTTCTGGGCGGCCTCATTCTCTTGTTCATAGGGGGCGAGGGGCTGGTTCGCGGATCCGTGAGCGTTGCGCGAAAGCTCAACATTTCCGAACTCGTGATCGGGCTGACGCTGGTCGGCTTCGGCACATCGGTGCCCGAGCTGGTCACCAGCTTGCGGGCCATCAATGAAGGCGCGGTCGGCATCGCGGTCGGAAACGTCGTGGGGTCCAATATCGCCAATGTCCTTCTGGTTCTGGGCGTTGCAGCCGTCATTCATCCGATCATCACCAATCCACGGGCCCTGATGCGGGATACGTCTATCATGGTGATCGTGACAGCGATCCTGTGTGCGTTGATATGGTTCGATCTGTTCTCCCGTCTTGCAGGAATCATGCTGGTCGCTGCGCTTCTGGCCTATATCGCCTTTTCGCTGTTCGCAGATCAGACTGCGGGCGACAAAGCGGCAGACATGCACGCGGAGGAAGGCGAGATCGTCGAGGCGAATTACGGCTTCGTCCTGGGCATCTTGATTGCGATTGCGGGCCTGGCAGGTGTCGTCATCGGGGCGAAGCTGCTGGTTGATGGCGGCGTGATCATCGCGCGGGATTTCGGCATCAGCGAGACGGTGATCGGTCTCTCCATTGTCGCCGTCGGTACCAGCCTGCCTGAACTTGCCACCTCGGCCATCGCAGCCTTCCGGGGCAAGGCCGATGTCGCGCTGGGCAACATCATCGGATCGAATATCTTCAACATCCTGGGCATTCTGGGCCTGACGGCGCTGGTGCACCCTTTCAGCGTCCGCAGCGTGCCGACCGGGGATGTGACGACAGATGCGATGGCCTCCGGCATCAGCCACAGCCTGATCAGCGTCGGCGATATTGCTGCGCTGCTCCTGTCGGTCGCGCTGATGGTGGTGTTCGCAATATCCGGCAAGCTGGTCGCGCGCTGGGAGGGGGCGGTTCTCCTTTTTGCTTATGCGCTCTATATGGGGCTGACCTTTAATCTCATTCCCGTACCGGCGATCCTTTAATATGGCTGACAATCCGATCTATCAGGGGCTGGGCCAACTCGGCCAGCAAACCGACCAACCGCAAAGCCCCGAGACGGCAGAGCTGGAGCGCGTGGCCAATCCACATGCCGACACGCTCTATCTGACGCGCTTCGTTGCGCCTGAGTTCACGTCCCTTTGCCCGGTGACCGGTCAGCCTGACTTCGCGCACCTTGTCATCGATTATGCGCCGGGCGACTGGCTGGTCGAATCCAAGAGCCTCAAGCTCTACCTGACCAGCTTCCGCAATCATGGCGCGTTTCACGAGGAATGTACGGTGTCCATCGGCAAGAAGATCCATGACTTCACCGAGGCGAAGTGGCTGCGCATTTCCGGGTATTGGTATCCGCGCGGCGGCATTCCGATTGATGTTTTCTGGCAGTCTGGCGACGTGCCGGCGGGGCTCTATGTGCCCGATACCGGTGTCGCCTCCTATCGCGGTCGGGGCTAGCGAGACCAGCGCGTAACGATGTCAGAGACGTTGGCGCGTCCGCGTTCGGGCGGGTCGATCTTTGATGTGCCCAGATAGATGAACCCGGCAACGCGCTCCTTGCCTTTCAGGCCGAGCGCCTCCGCGACCTGTTTGTCGAAGGCTGGCCATTCGCTGAGCCAGGCACCCGCCCAGCCGCTGGCATTGGCGGCCAGCAGGAGATTGTAGCAGACAGCGCCGGCGGACAGTTCCTGTTCCCAAACGGGCGTGCGCCCATCATCTTTCGGCGAAGAAATTACGGCGACCACTGTCGGCGCGCGCAGGAACAAGCCTGCGGCTTCCATCAGATCCTGAGACTCTGCATCCTCTAGCGTCTCGCCCCGAATGCGGGCCAGCTCCTGACCGAATTCCGCACGCGCATCGCCTTCGAACACGATGAACCGCCACGGTGTCAGTTTGCGATGATCCGGCACCCGGGCGGCAATTTCCAGCAACTCGTCCAGCGCGTCTGGTGTCGGGCCGGGCTCTGAAATGAAATGCTTCCCCGCAGAACGCCGACGGGCAAGCAGCAGCCGTGCTTCTGCGCTCGGGCGTGTTGCCAGCATTGGAGTTCCGACGGCGGGGGCGGGGGGGAATCGCTTTGTCATGGCGGCAACATAGGCTTGAGCGAGGCCCACTTAAAGTCGCCCGTTAACAAATGCTGGCTTGAGCTTCGACCCGGAAAAGCGTACAAGAGTGAACAGTGTTCACTTTCTGAACACTTTGCACGAAGAATGGGTCAAATGCAGACAGACGACGCCCCCGAAGAGACGCCAGCCGACCGTCGCCGGTCGCGCGTGCGGGAGTCCATCATATCTGCCGCCGAACGCGTGTTTGCGAAAGAGGGGGAAGAGGGCCTGTCGATCCGCCGCCTTGCTGACGAAATCGATTATTCGCCCTCCGCAATCTACAAATATTTCGGGTCCAAGGAAGAACTCATTGATGAGTTGAAGGAAGCGTTCTTCGAGCGTCTTCTGGAAAAGGTCGACAACAGTTCCAATGCCGACCGCCCTTTTCTGGAACGCGCCAAGGCATGTGTCGCAACCTATGTCGAGACAGCCGTGACCCGCCCCTTCCACTATGCGGCGGCCTTTTCCAGCATTCAGAACGAGCTGCCGGAAAATGGCGCCGGAATTCTGTCATGGGACGGGTTCGTCGCGTCGCAGAAAGGGCAGGCCTTCGGTGTGTTGATCAGCATGGTGCGCGAAGGCCAGGAGCTTGGCGTATTCGATCCCGAACTTCATCCCATCATCGCCGCAAAGTCACTTTGGGCGGGATCTCATGGCCTCGCGCAATTGCTGATCCACGTGCCCAAATTCCATCAACTCGTGCCGGACGAGACGCCCATGTCGGCAACTGATTTCATCGAATTCCACGCAAGCCTCCAGATCCGCAGCCTGCTGAAACCCGCAGTCGCGACTGAAACCGGCGACCTCTCAGGACAAGTATCATGACCGAGACAAACCCACACATCGGAGACGCGTCGCGCGACAAGCGGCCGACAGCCATCAAAGGGCTCATCTTCATGGTCATTCTGGCGCTGGTTTGCGTCGGTCTGGTGCTCGCGGCCACGCGCCTGCGCAGTGAAGAGGGGCCGAAGATTGCAAAGGCGGCCCCAACTCCGATGACTGTTCAGGTCTCGCCGGTCGAACTCGTCACGGCCTTCACCCTGGACGAAACCTATTCCGGTCTCGCCGAAGCAAGGCGCAACAGCGCGCTCGGCTTTTCGAGTGGCGGGCGTATTGAAACCATCTCAGTGGATGTGGGCGACCGGGTTCAGCGCGGCAGCATTCTGGCCAGTCTGGACACGCGGGGTCTGCGCGCGCAACTGGCATCCGCGAACGCGGTTGTCGAAGAGGCCCGCGCGGCGCATTCGCTCGCGCTGAGCACGGTGGAGCGTCAACGCAAACTGAAGATGCAGGGGCATGTTTCCCAGCAGGCTGTCGATGAGGCAGAGGCGCAGGCCGACACAGCGCTTGCGCGGGTCGAGGCTGCCAAGGCGCAGGCGGACATTTTCCGGGTGCAGATAGATTTGTCACGCATTACCGCGCCATTCGATGGCGTTGTAACATCCCGTATGGCGGACGAAGGCACGATTGCAGGGGCCGGTCAGCCCGTGCTCGACCTTGTGGAGTCGGGTCATCTGGAGGCCCGTATCGGACTGCCCGCGGACAGCGCGGCCCGTCTGACGCCCGGTGACGCTTACGACCTGAAAACCGATACTGGTCCGGTTGAGGCGACCTTGCGCAATGTGACGGGCGTCATTGACCCGGCGCAGCGGACGGTGGCGGCGGTTTTCGAAATCGAGAATACGGGTCAAGTCGCGTCCGGCGCAGTCGTGCGCCTGACCATGCAGAGGGATATTGACGAGCCGGGCTTCTGGGTGCCGGTCAAGTCGCTCTCCACCGCATCGCGCGGGTTGTGGACGATCTATGTGGCTGAACCGACCGGCTCTGGGTGGAAAGTCGCCACCCGCCCTGTGGAAATGGTGCATACGGATGGTGATCGCGCCTTTGTTCGCGGCGCCGTCGAAGCTGGCGAGCGGGTTATCACCGATGGCTTGCAGCGCATCGTTCCGGGCCTGCCGGTCGAGCCGCGTGATGTGCACCGCGCAGCTGCCGTGAATGGTGGCTGAGACCCATGTCGACACTTTTCTTCAAACTGCCGCGCCTTGCCATACTGGCGATCCTGGTCGTCCTGATCGGCGGTCTTGGTGCGATGCTGACGCTGGGCCGTCAGGAAGATCCGACCTTGATCGAACGCTACGGGTTCGTCCTGACGCCATATCCCGGCGCAGACGCCGAACGGGTTGAAGCCCTCGTCACCGAGCCTGTTGAGGCAGCGCTGATGGAGCTGGCCGAACTGCAGGACCTGACATCGACGAGCCGTGCCGGTTTCTCTCAGGTCCGTATCGAGATCCGGGAGGATTTGTCCGAAGCAGAGGTCGACGACACGTGGACGTTGATCCGGGGGCAGGTTGAGGAGGCTCAGGCAAAATTCCCAGCCGGCGTCGGTTCGCCGGAAGTCGAGCGCATGTATGTCGGCGCCGCGACGCTGGTCGTTGGCCTGACCTGGACAGGCGAGGGCGAGCCGCCGCTCACGGTGATGCGTCGCCTGGTGCTGGACCTTGAAGACAAGTTCCAGCGCCTCAGCGGCACCGAAGAAACCGAAACGTACGGCCTGCCGGAAGAAGAAGTGCGTGTGGTGGTTGATCCGCAGGCCCTATCGGCCGCGGGGCTGTCATTCCGTGAAGCCGCAGGCCTGATCGCGTCTGCCGACAGCAAGACGCCCGCAGGAAGACTGCGCGGGCAGGGCGGCACAATCGGCCTGGAGGTAGGCGGAGAATTCGACGGGATATCCCGCGTGCGTCAGGTGCCGTTGCTGCAGCGGCCGGATGGCTCTGCTGTGCGCGTCGGAGACGTGGCACGAGTGGAGAAAGGCTATGCCGATCCGTCGACCAAGCAGGCCTATGAGAACAATCTGCGGACGGTGCTTGTAGGCGTCTATATTTCGCCCGGCCAGCGGGTGGACAAATGGGCTGAAAGCGCTCGCGCCATCGCTGATGAATTCGCGGCATCGGCCCCGCCGGGCCTGAAGGTGGAGACGGTATTCGATCAGAGCCGCTACACCAATGACCGCCTGAACGGGCTGGCGCAAAGCCTGTTATTTTCCGCATTCATCGTCGTGCTTGTCCTGTTCGTCACCATGGGGTGGCGCTCGGCTATCGTGGTTGGCATGGCCATTCCGCTTACGGTCAGCCTGGTGCTGATCCTGTTCAGTGTTTTCGGCCATCCGCTACACCAGATGTCGGTGACAGGATTGGTCATTTCCCTCGGCCTGTTGATCGACAATGCCATCGTTGTGGTCGACGAATTCGACCAGCTGCGTGCCAAGGGCAAGAGCCGGTTCGAAGCGATCCGCCAGAGCCTGGGGCATCTGGCTGCGCCACTTGCCGCGTCCACACTCACGACAGCGCTGGCCTTTGCGCCCATCGCCCTGTTGCCGGGCGGCGCGGGCGAGTTTGTCGGCATGATCGGCCTGTCGGTTGTGTTCGCGATTTCTGCATCCTTCATCATCTCCATCACCGTGATCCCGGCCATGGCTGGCTGGTTCGACCGCAAGCGCGGATGGGAAACCGGCCACGCGAAACGCCCGCGCCGCTGGTGGCGGGATGGCGTGATGAACGATTATATTTCTGATGGCTATCGCGCCTCCATCGAGGCTGTACTGCGGTTTCCGCTGCTGGGCATCGCCATCGGTGTGGCTCCGGCGATCTTCGGCTTCTGGCTTGTCGGGCAGTTGCCATCACAATTCTTTCCGCAGACGGAGCGGGACCAGTTTCAGGTGACGTTCCAATTGTCTGCCGAAGCAGACATCAATGACACGGTCGATGTGGTGCATCGCGCGACCGACATGATCAGCGCGATTGAGGGCGTCGAAGACGTGACCTGGGTGCTCGGCCAGCCCTCTCCGCGTGTGTACTACAACGTCCTCAACAACACCGAAGGTGTCGAAGGCTTCGCGACCGGGTGGATCCAGCTCGACTCAAACGAGCGCACGCACGAGATTGTCGGCGAAGTCCAGCGCATGGTGCGCGAGGAATTCCCAAGCGCCCGCTTCCTGGCGTTACCGTTCGAGCAGGGGCCGCCCGCTGACGCACCTATTGAATTGCGCGTGATGGGAAATGATTTCGACACGCTGGACATGATCGGCGACGAGATCCGCACCATTCTCGGGCAAACGCCCGGTATCACCTACACAGTGGCATCGCTGGAGCTGGGTGCGCCAACCATGCGTCTGCAGGCTGACGAAGCCGCTTCTGCCCTGGCCGGTGAGAGGCTGACGGATATCGCGGCAGACCTCAGCGCCGAGCTTGAAGGCGTGCGGGCGGGTTCCGTGCTGGAAGGGACGGAAGAACTTCCGGTGAAAGTCATTGCACCGATGACCCGTCGCTCTGGCATGGCTGATTTGCGATCCGCAACGGTCGGGACTGGCTCCGGCACACCGATTTCTGCCTTGGGCGATGTGACGCTCGTGCCCGAAACCGCGGTGATCACCCGCCGCAACGGCCAGCGCATGAACCAGATCCTGGCTTATCTTGATCCTTACACGCTGCCAGCGCCGGTGCTTGCCGACTATCAGGCGCGGTTTGAGGAAACAGGTTTTCATGTCCCTGCCGGCTATGAGGTGATGATCGGTGGAGAAGCGGAGAATTCCAGCGACGCGCTCGGAAACCTGGCTGCCGTCGGCGTGCCCCTTGTCATGGTCATGGCCGGGGCGATCATGCTGGTGTTCAATTCATTCCGCATGATGTTGCTGGTTCTGGCCTCCGGGTTCCTCTCCCTTGGCTATGCCTTCTTCGGTGTGTGGCTGTTCAATCTGCCCTTCGGTTTCAACGCCATCATCGGCGGCCTTGGCCTGTTCGGCATTGCGATCAATGGCTCGATCGTGGTCCTGTCGCTGCTCAGGGCCAATCCGGCGGCGATGGCAGATGACGTGATTGCCCAGCGCGAAGTGGTCGTGGATGCGACACGTCACATCGTGGCGACGACATTGACGACGATGGGCGGCTTCGTCCCGATCCTGCTGACGGGAGACTCCTTCTGGATGCCTCTGGCAGCGGGAATCTCCGGCGGCGTCAGCGGATCAGCGCTTCTGGCGCTCTATTTCACGCCAGCCGTTTTCCGCATCACCACGATGAAACCGGTGCAGAAGACGGTACGCCGCATCTTTAACCGTCAGGAAATACCCGCCGAATAGGTCAGGTTACAGACTTGCACTTGGGCAAATACGGCCCATTTCGCTAAGATAGGGACTGGAAGGAAGAGATATGCCAGACAACCCGGATATCGGCGCCCCCGCGCCAGCCTGGAATCGCCTGCGTTTTGAAGCCCGCGCTGCGGCCGCTGATGAGCCGACTCTGGCGAGCTATCTGAACTCAGCCATCCTGGCCCATTCCACCCTGTGTCAGGCACTTTCGTTCCACCTGGCTGAAAAGCTGAAAAGCCCGGTGATGAGCACCCAGCAGGTTCGCCAGATTCTCAGCGATACTTACGATTCTCACAGATCGCTGGTCGAAGCCGCCGAAGACGACATGCAGGCCGTTCTGGAGCGCGATCCGGCGTGCCGCGGCATGCTTCAGCCTTTCCTGTACTTCAAGGGCTTCCTGGCGCTTCAGACCTATCGTGTCGCACATTCGCTGTGGCGCGAAGGCCGCGAGACGCTGTCCTTCCATTTCCAGAGCCGCGCCTCGGAATTGTTCGGCGTGGATATTCACCCAGCCGCCCGCATCGGGACGGGCGTCATGCTTGATCATGCGTCCGGCATCACAATCGGTGAGACGGCCATTGTGGGGGATGGATGTTCCCTGCTGCATGGCGTGACGCTCGGAGGAACCGGCAAGGAAGTTGGCGACCGCCACCCGAAAATCGGCAAGGGCGTGCTGCTGTCCGTCGGGGCCAAGGTTCTGGGCAACATCCATGTCGGTGATGAGGCGAAAGTCGCGGCGGGCAGCGTGGTGCTGAAAGACGTTCCCGCCAAGTGCACCGTTGCGGGTGTGCCGGCCAAGATTGTCAGCGGTCCGTCCTGCTGCCATCCGGCAGAAACGATGGACCAGACGATTCCCGACGAACTGGACAAGTAATCACCCGGTTTCGCGCGTCAGGTGACTGGCCTGAATACAAATCGCGCTACAGCTGAATCTGCCGCTTTTTTGTCAGTATTATTGTCTCAACTGGCGTTTCATTTCGGGATCGGAATGTTGTTGCTGCCCTTTGTTTCGTTTAATATTTGACCCATGACCCGGTTTCGGGAGGGGACTTTTGGCGCGTAGGTAAAGGGTGACCGGTTGACCGACAGTAGCAGCACTGCAGGCCGGTTCATGCGATCGCGCCAGGTACGTCGCGCGCAGGCGGAGCGCTTGCCGTTCATGCCATATGCGGTGGTCCCGCTGGCCGCTTTCGGGCTCCTGCTGTTGTTCGCGCTCTGGCCATTCGCGTTTGGTGTTGTTGAAGCGACGGCGCAGCGGACGGCGTCTCAGGCACTGGTTGATGCGGATGCCAGCTGGGCCCGGTCTCGCGCATCTGGCCAATGGATCACGCTTGAAGGGCGCCCCCCAAGTCGTGAAGCCGCGGACGCTGCGGTGGCAGCAGTCCGGAAGGCCCGCGCGCCAGTCCTGTTCGGCACAGCTCGCCCGGTGACCCGCGTGCGCGAGAACTTTGACTGGAGCCTGCTGGGCGAAGGGGCCGTGGGGCCGAACACCGATTGGTCGTTCCGCGTGGCCAATGGGGTGCTGACCCTTGATGGGGACATGCCGAACACGGAGGTTCGCCAGGCGGTTGTCTCTGCCGCGCGCGCCCGGATCGATCCGCCCCGCATCATCTCGGTTCAGGACAGTCTGAGCATAAACAAAGAGCCTGTTCAGGATGGCTTCCTCGAAGTCGCGATGCGCGGCGTGAACACCGTGTCGGCTTGTGATCGCGGTGTGTCCGCATTCTCCACCAATCGGTTTTCGCTTGATTGCGAACTGCCTGCAGCCGAGGCGGCAAACATTCGCGCGATGGCGCTGGAGCCGGTGCCCCTTGGCGAAGTGGGCGCCATCAATGTGATCTCACGCGAAGCGGTGGACTCCTGCGAGTCTTCCCTGGAAGAATTGCTCGGCGATACGCGGATCGAATTCCAGTCCTCCAGCTCTGTGATTGGCGCGTCGAGTGCCGGATTGCTGGACGAAGTTGCCGAAGCTGTTCGCGCGTGCCCGGGGGCGCTTCGCATTGCGGGGTACACAGACAGCACCGGCCTGCCGGAAACCAACCGACAGCTCAGTCAGGCGCGGGCCGAAGCAGTGCGCAATGCGCTGATCGCGCGCGGTGTGCCGTCCGGCCGGCTGGTCGCCACGGGTTATGGGGATTCCACCCCGGTCGCGCCAAACACAACTGCGGCCGGTCGCGCCCAAAACAGACGTATCGAGATACGGGTGATCCGTGTCTCGGAATGATTTCCACCAGCTAGCCTGAAAGTAAACATCATGTGGTTTCTTCTCATCCAGATCTTGCTGCTCATGCTGCTTGCCGCGCTGGCGGGGGCTGCGCTGGTTTATTGGTGGATGCGCAATCGCTATGAGGACGTCACCGAGTCCTATGAAGAGCTGATGGAAAACACCGCCATGTCCGAATTGCGGGCTGGCGTGACGCGCGATGATCTGCTGGCGCACTTCGCGGCAATCGAGGAGCGGCTCTCGGCCATGCCGTCCCCGGTGACGCGCGACGAGTTCCACGCCAACATCAACAGTCTGGGTGACCGCCTGAGAAACATTCCGACGCCAGACATAACGCCAGTCAATGCGCGTCTCGAAGCGATTGAGACCCGTCTGGCTGACAGCGGCTCCAGCTTCGATCCGGTCATCTCGCGCCTTGCCGATCTGGATATGGCGGTGGGCCAGCTGAAGAATACCGATCTGGACAGTTTGGAAGCGCGGCTCTCTCGTATTGAAGACAGCGTGAACGTCCTGGTGAACACGGAGCCACAGGAAATGCCCGCTCTGCCGCACATTCCGGAAGTGGACCTCGGCCCGATCCATAGCGGCCTGGCTCGCCTCGAACTGGCCCTTGAGAATCTGGATGTGCCGGTAACGGACCTCGATCCGATCCGCGGGGACTTTGGCCAGATGGAGGCCCGTCTCGCCGAATTCGCCGAGCGGCTGGATGCCCAGCGCAAGGCCGATAATGAGAGCATGACGATCCGCCTGCAGACCCTGTCCTCGTCGCTGGCCTCCCTGCGCGTGCCGGATGTCGACAGCCTGCGTGATCGCCTCGCGAAACTCGAAACGGCCATCAGCGAAATTTCAGTCCCAGACGTTGATCTCGGCCCTGTGACGGAAACGCTGCGCCAGATCGAGCGCGATATGAAAAACTCGCCCGATCATGTTCGCGTTACGCACAACAAGCTGGCCGATCTCGAAGGCGGCACGGCGGCGTTGCATTCAAAACTCGCTGCGTTGGAGGCCCACGTCGCCAGCATGGATCGCGGCCCGGTCGACTTGTCGCCCCTGCAGGCGCGGCTCGCCACGCTGGACTCCGCACTGGCGACAATGCGCATCGACATCCAGTCCACGTCCGACACGTCTTCGCTGGAGCGCCGTCTGGCCACGCTTCAGGAAATGGTCGTGGGGCTTCAGGACCCCGATATGTCGGCAATCACGAACTCGCTCCGCAAGATGGAGGCGCGCCTCAACATGGCGGCGGTCGAAGACCGGCTGACATCAATTGAATATGGCATGGCGGCGATGCATCACATGGTGCGCACGCTGCAGGAAACGGCGTATTCGCGCACAGAGACCGAGTATTCGCAGCGCGTGCCGCTGTCCCAGGCGCAATTCACGCAAACCCGGGCGACGACAACCGAAACACCGGTATCGCCTCCACCTCCACCGCCCCCGCCGCCACCACCGCCTCCGGCCCCACAGCCAGAGACGACCACGACCGTGCACAAGATCGAGATCATTCGCGGTCAGGATCCGGTTCGTCAGGCGATGCGGCCGGATGACCAGGCCAATTTGCTGGTCGAAGCGGCCTTCGGCGAGGAGGACGATCTGGAGCGCGTGAACGGTATTGGCCCAATGCTGGCTGAATTGCTGAATGAAATCGGCGTCTATTATTTCTGGCAGATTTCGGAATGGGGCCCGGACGAGATCCAGTGGGTCGATGACAAGCTGGAGCATTTCAAGGGCCGTATCCTGCGCGATGACTGGGTCGGGCAGGCCAAGGTTCTGGCGCTGCTGCCCGAAACGGCGAACCGCCCGCAAAGCAGCTGATTTACGCGTTACAGCCGAAGGGCAGGCTTGCCCCCTTTTCTCGTGCCGGGAATTGGGGTTAGTTAACGCTGTGCTCGGGGGACGCATTGAGCAACCAGCGGAAGGGGACGCCCGCAATGCTTCGGACCGTATTTTCAGCCTTTCTATGCCTGATCCTCGCGCCGGTCGCGCTGGCGGATCGGGAACAACCGCCGCGATACGCCCTCGTGATCGGCAATTCCAGCTATCAGCAGACCGGATGGCAACTGCCAAATCCCGCGCGGGATGCGCGCCTGATGGCCGATACGCTGGCCAAGGTGGGCTTTACGGTAGACCTCGTCATTGATGGCACGGAAGACCAGATGGAGCGTGCCTTTGCCGATCATGGCGCGCGCCTGAAAGCGGGCGGGGCCAGTTCTGTCGGCCTGATCTATTATGCGGGGCACGGGGTTCAGTCGCAGGGCTTGAACTATCTGGTGCCGGTGGACGCAAATGCCCAGTCGGAGCAAGACATCTGGCGACAAGCGCCACGCCTCGGCGACGCGTTGCGCTATGTGGAACATGCCGGAAATGCCGTGAATTTCGTCATTCTGGACGCCTGCCGCGACAATCCACTGCCAAGCGCAACACGCAGCGCGGCGGGCGGGCTGGCCGAAGTGAAACCGGCGCGCGGCCTGTTGATTTCGTACTCCACTGCGCCTGGCTATGTCGCCTATGATGGCGAGGGCGAGAACTCGACCTTCGCAACGGCCCTGGCAGAGACGATTGGCCAGCAGAACCTGATTGCAGAACAGGTGTTCAAGCGGGTGGCAGATCGGGTGAACCAGTCGACAAACGGGCTGCAGACGCCGTTTTACAATTCCGGCCTGACAGGTGCGGATTTCTGCTTTGCGGGCTGCAATGGCGGCCCGGCACCCCAACCCGTGCCAGCCAATACCAGCACGCGACTGCCGGCCCATGGTGCGCGGGGCTCAGCCGCCCGCAGCGCCGGTGAACTGGCCGAAGTGCCCGATGCCGTGAATGCCGCGCCCGGCTTCACCAGCGTGTCCACCCTGTTGCGCGGTGCGGCGTTTACCGCGGCCGATGCAGGCGGAGACATTGCCGAACGCAAGTTCCGTGACTGCACAACATGCCCGGAAATGGTAGCCATTCCGGGCGGCGAGTTCATGATGGGCTCCCCGGCGACAGAGAAAGAACGCAAGGACAATGAAGGCCCGCAATGGCGCGCCACGATCAAGCCTTTCGCCGCGTCCGCAACAGAGATCAGCTGGGCCGACCTGACCGCCTGCATCGAGGGCGGTGGCTGCGCAGGAAACGAAGCCGCGGATAAGACCCGCAGCGACCAATGGCAACAGCCGGGTCTGCCGGTGATCAACATCACTTGGGTAGAGGCGATGGCCTATGTCGACTGGCTCAACACCCGCGTCGATGGCGAGCCTTACCGCCTGCTGAGCGAAGCAGAATGGGAATATGCCGCGCGCGCGGGCACCACGACCGCCTTCAACACCGGCGATACGCTGACGGACCAGCAGGCGAACTTCAATGCCGGGCGGATCTACAATAACGGCCCGAAAGGCACCTGGCCCCGTCGGCCCATGCCGGTCGGCTATTATCCACCGAATGCCTTCGGCCTGCATGAGATGCACGGCAATGTCGCCGAATGGCTCGCCGATTGTAGCGTGCGCAGCTATCTCGGCCGGTTTGGTGAGGCAGCCGTCTATGATGAACGCGGCTGTCGCTCCCGCGCAGTCAGGGGCGGCAGCTGGGAGAAGGTGCCGTCCTATGTCCGGTCCGCATTCCGTGACGCATTTCCCGACACCGGCCGCGATGACGGCATCGGGTTTCGTGTCGCGCGGGACAGGGATTGACCGATGAAGACCATCAGCCCCCTGATCAGCCATCATCGATCCGAGCTCAAGGCAGAAGCCAGGCTGGATCGCCACTTGCTGACCGGGGCGATCTTCATGGCACTTGTGTCGTTCAGCGTTTTCCTGTCGACCCTGCTGGGCAAATACCCGTTGCCCATTGGCGCTGATCTGTTCGCCGACAATCCGGAGCGCATGATCGGTGCATCGAATTTCTTCGTGGCAACCGCCATCGGCGCGGCGCTGAGGATCTGGCGCAAACGGCAGATGCGGATCAAGCTGCTCGTCGCAGAGGCCTTCATTCGCGAAGGTGACGAGGACACCGGCCTGCGCCTGTTGCTGGAGCCTGTTTTTGGTGAAACCGTTTGGGATGGCGCCGGAACGCCCATCCTGTCTGAAAGGAGCCGGGCATGAGCCTGCCATCAGATTCCGGAACCTCGCCGGTGACCTCGCTTGACCTGCTTCGGGAGTTGCAGGGAGAGCAGAAGGCTTTCCGCTTTCTGATCCGCGCCCTGGCGGTCTTGCTCGTCACGGCAGCGGTGATTGCGGTCGGCAGCGTGATCTATTTTTACGTCGCGCTCCAGGGGCTGAAATCGGAGTATGCCTATCAGGCCCGGCTGAACGAGATCAATCTTCGCATCGTCGCGGGGGAGGCCAGCCGACAGCGCGAGTCGACGCAGGCGCAACTTGTCGCGATCCGTGAGGAAAATGAATCGGCACGCAGGCAGGCTGAACTTTCACGAGAGCTGCAACAGGCCGGATCGGCACGCCAGATCGCGGCCTACAAGGATCGCGCCGTGAACATCGCGCGCAGCCATGTGCTGGGCAAGACGATGAATGAGGTCACTTCGCAAGTGGTCAGCATGGTGCTGCGCGCCGACGAAGGGGAAGTCCGCCTGCTGAGGGATGAGGAACACCAATTGCTGCAGGCCGCTCTGGATGATTGGGGCGGAGAAGTGGACTCTGCGAATGTGCGCACAGGCTTTGAACGCCTGATGGGCGCCGAGGCCCTTGCCGATCAGGCGATGGGCGCGGCGGGGCTGGCCATGTTGGAATACCGCGCGGCGAACGAAGCGTCGCTGGTCTGGAGCCAGGGGTGTTCCACCGTGGTGGATTATGTGAACCAGGCGACGGCGCGCGATCTTGATGCGCCGATGCTGCTGATCTGGAAGGGGCAGTGCCTGCGCAAGCGCGGCGATGCCTTGCTGGCCTATCGCGCCTTCAGTGAAGCGGCGCATCTGATCGGGGCGGATTCCGAAGACATTACGCTGGAACAGGAACAGATGGCGCATCATGGCGTCGGCACCACGCTCGTTGCGTTGGCGGCGCAGCGCGAATTGCCGGAAGGGCGCCTCTACGAAGAGGCGTTGCAGGAGGCCCTGTCAGAGCTGCGCATAGCCGCCCGCATTCGCGCCGAGCGCGGCGCAACGCAGGTGGGGGTCGCCTATACGGAAGAGAATATCGGCTTCATCCACATACTGGATGAAGACTGGCCAACGGCGTTGGAACACACACAGCGGATTGACGACATCCTTCCGCTCGCCTGGAATCTGACGGTTCGCCACATCGCCGCCCGCGAGAATGAAGCGGCGCTGCGCCAGGCCGGGGCGAGCCAGGATGCGCTCGACTATATGGAAACGATTCAGGACGAGACCGCGATGGTGTTGTCGCTGATGGATTGCGACCAGATCGACAAGCCGGAACTGCAGCGCCTTCTGCCAGCGCGCTTTGAGGAAACTGTGGAATCCCTCTCGGCGCATTGCATTCTGGAGGCTGAGCGCAGCTGATTTGCAGGCTTTGCGGTTGCAACGCCAAGCAAAATCTCTAGGTTCGCCGCGAACACAAAGACCCAAGAGGAGCCCGACCCATGGAGCGCGAAGAAACGCTGCGCCTTGAAGCCTATCTCAAGGAAAAACTGCATCCGGGCCTGCGCCTGGTTGCGCGTGACAAGACCGATGATTCCGTCGAATGCTATCTCGGCGCGGAATTCCTCGCCGTAGTCTACAAGGATGTGGACGAGGGCGAAACGTCTTACCAGTTCCAGATGACGGTCCTGTCTGAAGACATAAGCTAGACCTTTCCCGGCATCGCTGGCGAACATGAAAAAGGCCGACGTTCCGTTCTGGAGCGTCGGCCTTTCGCTTTTTGAAAGCGCTGTCGTGCTATTCGTAATCCTTGCGAACGATCACGGCGGTTTCGGGATAGTCGGTCCAGATGCCGTCCACGCCGGCTTCGATCAGGACTTTCAGCTCTTCTTCGGCTGATGCGAACCCTTCGGCGGGTTCATCATCGCGTACTGTGTAGACATGCACGATCTTGCCGAGGGCGTGGGCACGTTCGACGAAATCAGTCGTCCCGCCTTCGGGGGTCAGGATCATGGCCTTGTGGGCGCCAACGCCTGCGGTGGGAATGTCTTCCAGCTTCATGTCCAGGCCGAGCAGGGCTGCGTAGGGCGGGCCGACGAGGTTCTGGACAAGTGTCAGGTCACTCTTGGCGGCGACCTTGGCAAGGAAGTCGGGCTCGAAACACTGGATGAAGATCGGGAAGCCTGCCTCTACCAGGCCGCGCTCTTCAATCGTGTTCAGGATCGGATCAACCATGTCGAGGCCGGCTGCAGAGAAATTCGAGGGCCATTTGGCTTCGATGTGCAGACCGACCTTGCGGCCTTGCTTCGCATTCTCCTCGATCAGGTCGATGATCTCGTCAAAGGTCGCGATCTGGAACTGGTCATTGTATTCTTGCGGGCGGCCTTCGACGCGCTGAATGGCGTTCAGCGTCTTCAGCTCGGCGAGGGTGAAGTCATCGGACCACCAGTCTTCCTTGTCGCCCAGAGGTGTGGTGCGAACGGTCTTGCGGTCGGCGAATTCTTCATGATCGGCAATGTCGGTCGTGTCCGAAAGATAGCCGTCATGATTGGCAACCAGCACACCGTCCTTCGTCATCACCAGGTCGGGTTCGATGAAGTCCGCTCCCTGATCGATGGCGACTTGATAGGCTTTCAGCGTGTGCTCCGGATAGAGGCCGCTGGCGCCGCGATGGGCGATGATGATGGGCATTTCGCCCGTCAACGTCTTGAGGCCCGCTTCGGTATCGGCTGTCTCGGCCGGGGTCGCTTCCGCTGGCGCTTGCGACAGCGTGTCTGCAGAGGCAACCGTTTCCGCGGCCGGGTTACAGGCAGCCAGCAACAGGCCGCCGAGGATGAGGTATTTCTTCATGGTTCTTTGTCCTGTCTGGAGAAGCCGGGGCGAGCACAGGCCCGCCCCGGTATGAAGTCAGCCTAGAACTTGATGTAGGCACCAGCCTTCAGCATCTGCGGCTTGCCGCGGATGATGGTGTGCAGGCCGAAGGAGCCGCCGGTGTTGCCCACGTCGATCAGGTATTCCTCATCGAAGATGTTCTCTCCGAGGACGTAAACACCCCACTGGTCGTCAGCGCTGTCGAAGCCGACGCGGAGGTTCGCGATGCCATAGGCGTCCTGCTCTTCCTCAACGAAGGTACCGTCAGGATACGATTCCCGTACACGAACGAACCCACCATTTCCGTCAGCAGCGTAGTTGTAGCCGTTGTCGTCTTCGAAATAGTGGTGATCTTTCCAGACATAGCTTGGCACGATCGAGAAGTCGCCGCGCTGGCCTGCCGGGATGGTGATGTCAGCTGCCAGCGAGAAGCTGTGCTCCGGGCTGATGCGGAAGCTGTTTCCGGCGAACTGAAGCGGGTTTCCGCTGTCGTCTTCATCGTCATACTCGGAATGCGTGTAGGCGTATGTGCCGAGCAGACGGATATTGTCCGTGATCAGGGCCTGACCATCGAATTCAAAGCCGTACTGGGTGGCGTTACCGGAATTCTCGGTGATGAAGATACCCTGGATCGGGTCAAAGCGCGTTGTCTGGAAGTCCTTGTACTCACCATAATAGACCGAGCTGGTCATCTGGACGCGATTGTCCCAGAGGCGTGCAAAGACACCGGCTTCGACATTGTCCAGCGTTTCCGCATCGACGATGTTGTACGTTGCGCCAGAAGCGGACAGCACTTCCGGGCGACGACCGCGGCCATAGGCAACCCAGGTGTTCACATTGTCAGACACGCGGTAGGCCGCGTTCAGACGCCAGGTGAAGGCACCATCGGTTTCTTCAGAGGCAGAGGCCTTGTTGTTCAGCGTTTCGGAGCTGAGCAGCAGGGTCGGTGCCATTGTCACGCCGTTCAGGCCGCCGAGATACGGGTTGGATTTCAGCACATACCCGACGGAGCTGGCGCCTAGCTCTTCCATCGTGTAGCGCAGGCCGCCGGTGAGTTCGATCCGGTCGGTCAGCTGATAGGTCACATCGCCGAACAAGTCGTACGTGTCACGGTCGCTCGTGGAGATCTGCTGTTCCAGATGCTCGCCATAGAGCGGCACCAGTGCGCCCTGCAGCAGCGCGGCAAGGGCGGAATACTGAAGCGGCGTGTCGAAGCTGCCGAAATTGGCTCCGCCCGGAACACCGGCAAGGGCAAGGGCGCCCTGAACCTGCTCAACCGTCAGGCCAGCTGCGCCAGCAAGGTTACCTGCGAACAGCGACTGGGCGTAGGCTTCGTCGGTGGAGAAGCGCAGCTCATCCTTGCCATTGATGGTGAAGTAGTTGCCGCCGAAGAAGGCCGACAGCTTGCCGCCTGCGTCATAGTTCAGGCGCAGTTCCTGGCTGAACGTATTGGCCTGGCGAGCCTGGTAGAACTGAAGCAGGTTGAACGCTGCGCCATCGGAATCCCAGGCCTCGTTGGAGAACTGGTTGCGATAGTCGGTCAGTGAGGTCAGCGACCAGTCAGCGTTCAGATCATATTCGACATTGGCGGTGACGTAGAACAACTCGCGGTCATTGCCCAGCTTGCCGCGGACCTGATCGTCATTCACGTTCATGGCGGTCGCGCCGTATGGGTCGACCTTGCCGTTCACTTCGAAATAGCCGGAGGTGAACTGGGTGCCGGTGGAATCGTCATCCTGGTAGTTGATGAAAAGGTCGGCGCGCAATTGCGGGCTCGGCTCCCAGCGCAGGGCGGTGCGCAGGGCCAGCGTGTCCTGACCCATCAGGTCCGGCGAGTTTGCCGTGTTCGGCACATAGCCGTCCATGTTCTTCAGCTGACCTGCAACCCGCAGGGCCATCGTGTCATTGATGACGTAGTTGTAGTGGCCTTCCGCGCGGAGGAAGCTGTAGTCGCCGCCTTCGATCGAGGCTGCGCCGGAATTGCCGGACAGCGAGGCGCGGTTCTGGATGAAGTTCACGCCGCCGACGAGTGCGCCCTGGCCGAACAGGGTGGCTTGCGGGCCTTTGACGACCTCAACGCGTTCCATGTCATAGATGGCGAGGTTCGTGGCGAATGGCACGTTGCCGATGGCAACGCCGTTCTGGAACATGGCGACGCGTGGCGTGCCACCGTCCGACACCACGCCGCGGAGCGAGTAGCTCGGCGCGTTGAGGCTTTGCGCCTGCACCTGCAGACCTGGAACGAAGTTGCCCAGGTCTTCGAAATCGTCCGCGGCGAGCAGGTCAATCAGGGACTGATCGGCCACAGACACGTTGATCGGAACATCAATCAGAGCCTGTTGCTGTTTCTGCGTCGTCACGGTGACGACTTCCAGGTGACGTGCCTTTTCAGCACCAGCTTCCTGTGCGTGGGCGGACAATTGTCCGGAGAGTCCAAGGGCGGCAATTGCCGTCGCGGTGAGGTAAGAATGTTTCATGATTTGACCCGTTAACTAGGCGCACTGTGCGCAGTCGGGCGCTGCGTACTCAGCGGGTCAAAGCGGCTCAAATCAAAGTTTTACAACAGAAAATTCGAAGAGGTTTCAGATTTGTGCGGTGCACAAGCTTTAGGCGAAATCATCACAAAACCTTATTGAAGATACACTTTCAGATACCGGTGGCGGGTATACGGATGACGTATTTCAGACATTCGACCGATTGCTGAAATGACAAACTTTTTACAGTGAGGCAGGGATGATCAATCCGTGAGCAGTCTTTTGCTCTCAGCGGCGCTGTGGATGCGACTGGAAGAATGGGGACGCAGGCAGGTGATTCTCGCCTAGAACAGCGAGCCCTGGTCATTCTTGGGCTTGGCAGGCTTTGCCGGTTTCGCTGCCGGGGCAGGGGGCGGCGCTTCTCCGTCCGGGCGGGCCATGATGTCGCCATCGCCGAAGCTCACCTTGAACGCTGGCCGGGCCGCGGCTGAGCTTGCCGACCGGATCAGATTGCCATCGGTGTCCCGCACGATGGCGTAGCCGCGCTTCAGCGTGGACTGGTAAGACAGGGTCTCCAGCAACTTGCCCTGAGCGGTGAGCGCCCTGCGGCGATTGTCGATCAGGCGATTGAGGGCAGGCCGGGCGCGGACGGCCGTGTCCCGCAAGCGCTGTTTCGAGGCGCGGATCTCTGAATTCAGGCTGGCCGGGCTGATCGCCAGACGGGAGACGCGCAGGCGGGCCTTCTGAACCAGCGCAAGCGCGGCCTTTGGCAGGCTGGCGCTCGCATAGTCGAGGCGCTGGCGCTTGGCCTGCAGCAGGGATTCTGGCCGGGGCAGGCGCGCCGCCGCCAGCTTGTCCCGTGCCTGACCGGTGCGGCGGGCAAGGGCACGCTTCAGGCGTTCGCCATGCTCTCCCGTCATCAGCAGCAATTCCGAGCGGACAGGTACGGCAATCTCGGCGGCCCCGGTCGGTGTGGGCGCGCGGGCATCGGAGACATAGTCGATGAGTGTGGTGTCGGTTTCGTGTCCCACGGCAGAGATCAGCGGGATCTCGCTGTTGAAGGCCGCGCGGACGACGTTTTCCTCATTGAATGGCCAGAGGTCCTCGATCGAACCACCTCCGCGCGCGACGATCAGCACGTCCGGGCGGTCAGCGCCGGTCATCGCATTGAAGCCTTCGATGCCTGCCGTGATCTGGCCTGCGGCGCTGTCGCCCTGAACCAGTGCCGGCCAGACTATCACGCGGACCGGAAAGCGGTCGCGGATACGGTGCAGGATATCCCGGATCACGGCGCCGGTCGGGCTGGTGACGACGCCGATGGTGCGCGGCAGGTAGGGCAGCTTCTTCTTGTGCTCGGGCGCGAACAGGCCCTCGGCAGCGAATTTCTTCTTCCGCTCTTCCAGCAGCGCCATCAGCGCACCAGCGCCTGCCGGGCGCATGGAGGAGGCGATCATCTGGTAATTGGACCGGCCCTCATAGATGGACAGGCGCCCTGTCGCGATCACTTCCAGACCTTCTTCCGGCCTGAAGGGCAGGCGGCTGACCTGACCTTTCCACATCACAGTGTTCAGAACGGCCTTGTCATCCTTCAGATCGCAATACATGTGACCTGAGCGGGCCACTGTCACCCGGCCCAGTTCGCCGCGAACAACCACATGATCGTAATTGGTCTCAACGGTGCGTTTCAGGCTGGCGGCGAGGTCCGAAACGGACAATGCAGCATCATTGGGTGAAGGAGTGTCAGAAGCCATGGACACTGTCATATAGGTGATGCCAGACAGGGCAAGGGCTCTTCGCGGGTACCGATGTGGTCACCCACTATTAACCGGTATGGTGAATGGTTTTCGATCAAGAGGTTGGATCATTCGCATGACACGTCAGACTTCATTGCCGGCCAGTTTTGGCGATCTCCCGTTTGGGGAAGTGGCCGATGACTGGGGCATGCCCATGATGATTCTGGATCGGGAGCTGCGCTTCGCCTACGCCAATAAGGCCTATATGTCCGCTACCGAGACAGAATGGGAGCAGATAGCGGGTCAGTACATTTTTGACATTTTTCCGGACGCACGGGGACGCCAGGAGCCGGTCGAAGCGAAATTCCGGGAAGTGTTCAGCGGTAAGCGCACCACGCTGGAAGCGCAGCCCTATGACCTGACGCTGCCTGATGGCACGGTGGAGCCGCGCGTCTGGCAGGCCGTTCAGGACCCTCATTATGATGAGGCTGGCAATGTCACGCACATGATCCAGCGCGCGGAAGACATCACCACGCAGATCGATCTGAAACGCCAGAACGAATACATGGAAAGTGAGCTGGCCCACCGGATCAGGAACATGTTCGCGGTGGTCATGGCCACGTCCCGGATTTCCGGTGAGAGCGCGACGGATGTCGCAACCTATGTGACCGACTTCAATGAGCGCTTGGCATCGATGAGCCGGGTCTATTTCGAGCTGAGCCGCCGGAACTGGCGTGGGCTACGCCTGCGCGACATCTTTGAAGGCGAACTGATCAATGTGGTAGGCCGGAACGCCAGCCGGTTCTCGCTGTCGGGCGAGAATTTCCTGCTGACGGTTAAGGCGACCAAGGACGCCGCGATGATCGTGCACGAACTGGCCGCAAATGCCCGCAAGTTCGGGTGTTTCTCGGTGCCGGACGGCCATCTGGACCTGAGCTGGAAACGCGAGGATGACACTCTCGTCTCCACCTGGAAGGAAACCGGTGTGGGGCCGGTTGAGGCCCCTTCACGGGTCGGGTTCGGCACGCAGATATTCAACATGTTCCCGCGAACGCGGGTTGAACGCGAATACACAGATGACGGCCTGATCGTCAGGGTCTACACGCGCCTTCTGCCAAGTTCCTACAGCGCTGATCCTAGCGCGCTGCAGGAGCCTTTTCAGTAAGCATCCGCGAAAGCTGGGTCAGCAATTTGCTGGTGATGATCGGCTTTGATAGGAAAGGTGCCTGGCTGAATTCCTCGCCAATTGTCTCCGGTGTGTTGCCGGATACGGTGACGAAGGGGACGCCCTGTTCCAGAAGGCGGCCGGCCACAGGCGCCGATGTCTCACCCGCCAGATTGATGTCCAGCACCGCGCAATCGCAGGGCGTTTCGTCAAGCAATTGCATGGCCTCGAACACCGAGCCGACCGGACCCATCACGGCATAACCAGCATCTTCCAGCGCGGCAGCCATGTCGATTGCGATGATGGCCTCGTCCTCGACCACGAGCACACGGCGATTGGGGCTGGGGGTCTCAGACGGGGTCGCGGCCGGAGCTGCGGCCTGAGGCTCAACCGGGCCTGACTGGGACGGGTCGGGAACGAAGTCTGATTCAAAGACCCGGTCGTCGACGCTGAACAGATGCCATCGGAGGCCTTCGGGCAGGAACTCCAGCTTGACCGGATAGCCGAACGCGATGCGGGTCATTTTCTCGATAACGGTTGAGCCGAAGCCGCGCCGATCAGGCGCTTCAACCGGCGGACCGCCGCTTTCGACCCAGCTGATCTCAAACCGGTTCACGTCATCCTCTGTGCGGACGTTCCATGTGATATGGACCTGGCCGGTTTCATTGGAGAGAGCACCATACTTGCCGGCATTGGTGGCAAGTTCGTGCAGGGCCATGCCGAGCGATTGCGCCGCAGCCGAAGTGAGGCGGACATGCGGGCCGTTGAGCAGGATCCGCGTTCCGATGAAGTCTTCAAGGTGTGCGAGCTGGGAGCTCATGATGTCTTCCACACGCGCGCCGCGCCAGCCGGAACTGACCAGCAGATCCTGGCTGGAGGCGAGGGAGCGCATGCGCTCGGAAAAGCGATCGAGGAAGTTCTCGCCGCTGGCCATGGTCTGGCGAGCGATTGCCTGCACCAGGGTCAGCATGTTCTTGGCGCGGTGGTTCACCTCGCCCAGCAGGAGCTGAATGCGCTCCTCGCGCTGTTTGTGGTCGGTCACATCCGTATTGGTGCCGAACCACATCTGGATGGTGCCATCATCGCCCCTGATGGGATGGGCGCGCGAGAGGAACCAGCGGAATTTCCCGTCCTTGCCGCGCAGGGGGAATGTATCTTCCCAGACTTCTCCCCGCTCCAGCGAGTTGAGGAAGTGCTCGGTCGCGCGCGCCTCATGTTCGGGATGGTGCACGGTTTTCCAACCGTGTCCCAGCGTGGTCGCTTCATCAGCGCCGGTGAATTCGTACCACCGCTTGTTGTACCAGAAGATCTGGCCTTTCGGGTCGCACATCCAGGCGAGTTGGGGGATGTTGTCGGCAAGGGCTTTGAACTGGGTTTCGCTTTGCTCCAGTTTCTCAAGGTTCTCCAGTTCGGCCGACAGGTCCCGCACGATTTTGGATGCGCCGACGATCTTGCCTTTGGCGTCATGGATTGGAGAGACCGTGACCATGATATGCAGGTCGCGGCCATCCTTGTGACGGCGGACCGTTTTCATGTTCGTGATGGTCTTGTTCGCCTGGATGGCGGCGAGGATTTCGTCCTCTTCCGCCTGCCGGTCTTCCGGAATCAGCAGCCGAATGGATTTACCGATCACTTCGCGCGGCGCATAGCCGAACAGGCGTTCCGCAGCCGGGTTCCAGCTGGCGATAATGCCATCCGTCGTCTTGGAAATAATGGCATCGGTGGACGATGCGATGATGGCGCTCAGCCAGGAACTCTCGTCTGCCGACAAGGCAGGGGCGTTCGCAACCGGCGAGGGAGCGCTGGACAATACATCCCGTTTCATTACGGGGCTCCCGCATAGGATTTGTGCAGCGCCGAACGCGCTGTTTTCAAATCGTATTATGACCGAAGTGGGGGCCTTGTCTACAACTCAGATCAATGCGGGCAGGTATACGCGAACGGTTATGCCGCCAAACCGTCGATGCAAGGGGTTTGGGGTGCGCAAGTGTTGGAATTCATTGAATTTATTCGGATGCCCAAATTGGCAGCGCCCCGTGGGGAGCGCTGCCGCATTTTCGGGATCAGTACCGGATGCGCAGGTCCGAGATGGACTGGGCGATCTTGGTATAGGCTTCGGTCAGTTCTTCCGAGCTTTCCGGGGTGAAGGTGAACTCTTCCCCGGATGCGCAGTAAGCGAGGATTTCACGGCCGGCTTTCGGGGCGCTGAAGGCAACCGTATAGACCTTGATGCCCTGCTCCTTGATGCCGTCGCACATCTTCTTCGACTGGTCGAAGGAGTTGCCTTCCGACGTGTTGTACTGCTGGTTGAACTCACCATCGGTCATGATGATCATGGCCTTGGCGGAATCCGGCTCATCGTATGGATAGGGGTCAGAGCCTGAAGGCCAGACGATGTCCCAATCGGGTGCGATCAGGTACCAGCCCCAGGCAATACCGAGGTGACCGGCCGTGCCGCCGCTGGCGTTGAGATCGTCGATATAGTCATACAGCTTGTCGCGATTTGCCGTCATGGGCTGCGGGCCGATCGGGTTGCAGCTTTCGACAGTCCATTGCGGGTTCCCGTAATAGTCGGTGTACGGGTTTCCGTAATAGTCGCGACGAATGTACGCCTCTGCCGCCTCAATCCATGAGCCCGGCCCTGGATTGGCGTCCGTGAAGGCATCGGTTCCGATACGTTCCTTCACGCAGGTGTTGTTGACGGTCTTCGTGGCCGTTTTCTCAACATCCTCATAGACGTATTGATAGTAACCGTCCCGGCAGCTGCCATTGCGGCGATAGCGGGTGCAGACATATTCATAGCCGACGAATTCACGGGACGTGTATGTCTCCGTGTATACGCGGATCGGTGTCTTGCCTGTGGCCTTGAGGAAGTAGTCGCTTCCGGCATCAACCATGGACGAATAGGACGCCATGCCGATGCGGACTTCGCCGGTCGTGCCATCATCATCCGCCGGGATCAGGACGTCTACGGCCGTTTCGGCAGCATCCTTGAGTGCGCTCATCTTGCTGCCGCCCATGGAGCCCGAGACGTCGAACACAAAGGCGATGTCGACCTTGCCGATACCATAGGTGGAGGCCGAGGTAACGCCGAAGGTCAGCTCTTTTGTGCCGGTGATCTGCATGATCGAGGTTGGCTGGTCACAGCGGACCGTAACGGAAATGTCCTGCGACTCGCTGGCAATGGTTGAAACCGGGTCCGCGCAGTCTGTCTGCATGCCTTGCGCCTTCATGGCGGACTCGAAATAGTTTTTCAGGTACGCCTTGATCTGGGCGTCGGTCTTGCCTTCCTGCATTTCGCGTGCGCCGGCGATCACGGCGCTGTCGAGAATGTACTGTACACGGTTCTTCGCGGTGTTGACCTGCTGAAGGTCAATCGCAAATCCCATCAACAGGAAAAGCGGAATGGTCAACAGCGCGAAAATGATCGCGACATTGCCCTCGGTTTCGTCTTTCAGGCGGCGCAACGTTGCCGCGAGTTTCAGGATATTCATGGTACCCACCCCTGAGATAGCCTCACCTGGCCTTTTGAAGGTTCACACGGCACCATCGCAGATCTGGATAACTTCTCGGTAAAACCCTGCGCCGCAAATCGTCCGATGCCGGAAAGGATGTATTAACCAGCACAGGCGGCGCGACAGCCGGCTGGCTTCGCGCGAGGAGCAGGACTTTCAGGGCGGGTCAGGACGTGTCGTGCGGGATGGCACTTCGCGCGCAGTCATGCAGTTCGCGGGCGCTTTCCTGTTGTAGATGCTTCAGGTTTCGCGACCTGAAAGTGGGCGGGCAGGTGGCGCGCAGGACGGGCGCTGCCGCGCCGATCAGGCGGCGCATTTTATCGATGTAGCGGTCCGGATGGTCCAGGGCATGGTTAATCGCGCGCAGGCGGCGGATGAGGGAACCGCTGGGTAAAATGTCAGTCGGCAGCGCGGGATAGTCGCGCAGGTCAACAGGCGTCGGTTCGTCCAGAAAGCGTATGCGAGGACCGGTGCGGAACTGTTTGGGAGGCGGGGTGGCCGATTTGCGCGGCGCGGATTCCACCAGCCGGAAGTGCGGCTCGGCGCCTGTGGCAGAGCCGGGCCCGGTGCCTGCAGAAAGATGAGGACGTGTCGGCGGCGCTGTGTTGCTGGCGCTGGCGCGCGCCTGAAGCGGGCCGAGATCTGCGGCCTCAAGATAGAGAAGGCGGCGCAGGATGGCCTCCAGAAAGGTGACGAGCGCGCCGAGGCGTTCGTGTTCTGAGCGCGGCAAGAAAGGCTTGGCCGGAACGGGCCAGAGGCCGAGCCGGGTCTGCGCTGAACTGGCGAGATAGCCGGCGGCGGACCACCAGAACTCGATCAGGCCAAACAGGGAGGAGGCAGTGCGCTCTTGCATGTCCCTGAGCCTGACAGGCGCGCAACCCGGTTGGACAGGCCGTGGCGCTTTGCGGGGAGGCCGGAATCAAGGCCTTGAAAAGGCGGGGTTTTCAATCCGGGTGTGCGTGATGAGGGAGGGGATAGCGTCGCCGCTCTCCTCATTGGCCTCTGCCAGCAAAGGTGGCGAGGGCGTGTGGCGGGGCCGGTCTGCGCCGCTGAGGGCTTGATTCCGCGGGCCAACCCGCGCAATGAGCGCGGCCATGAACATTCTTCTGATTGGATCGGGCGGGCGTGAACACGCCCTGGCGTGGAAAATGGCGCAGTCGCCATTGGTGGACATGGTTCACTCGACACCGGGCAATCCCGGCATGGACGAGATCGGCCCCTGTTTCGATGTGGCCGTCACCGATATCGACAAGCTGGTGCAGCTGACGCTGCAGGTGGAGCCGGACCTTGTGGTCATCGGGCCTGAAGCGCCGCTGGCCGAGGGGCTTGCGGACATCCTGCGGGCGCGCGGCTTTGACGTGTTCGGGCCGAGCCAGCAGGCGGCGCAGCTGGAAAGCTCCAAGGCGTTCTCCAAGGCGCGCATGGTGCAGTATGGCGTGCCGACGGCGGCCTATGGCGAGTTCACCGATCCGGTGCTGGCGAAATCCTATCTGCGCACGCTGGAAGCGCCGTATGTGCTGAAGGCCGATGGCCTTGCCGCGGGCAAGGGCGTTGTCATTGCAGAGACGCTGGAGCAGGCCGACGCCGAGATTGACGAGATGTTGTCCGGCAAGTTTGGCGATGCCTCTGCCACACTGGTGATCGAGGAATTCATGCATGGCGAGGAAGCCAGTATCTTCGTGATCACCGACGGCACCGGCGCGGTCTACCTGCCGGCGGCGCAGGACCACAAGCGCGCGGGCGACGGCGATACCGGACCGAATACGGGCGGTATGGGCGCCTATGCCCCGGCGCCGGTCGTGACCGATGAGATCCTTGCGCGCGTGAAGACAGAGATCGTGCAGCCGATGCTGAAAGGCATGAAAGCGGACGGCATGCCGTATCAGGGCGTGCTCTATGTCGGCATCATGGTGACGGAAACCGGGCCAAGGGTTGTCGAGTTCAATGCCCGCTTCGGGGACCCTGAATGTCAGGTTCTGATGAAGGGCTTGAAGGGCGACATCGTGCCGGCAATCCTCGGCGCGGCGACGGGTGGCCTTGAGGGCAATGAAGAGGCGTTCGAGGCGCTGCTCGAGCTGGACGGGTTCGAGCCGACGGCAACGATTGTTCTGGCCACGGAAGGCTATCCGGGCAGCTATGCCAAGGGCTCCATCATTCGCGGCGTGAAACCGGCCAATGAACTGCCCGGCGTCACGGTGTTCCATGCGGGCACCGATATTGATCAGGGCGGCGCGCTGGTGGCCAATGGCGGGCGCGTGCTGAATGTCACGGCCAGCGGCGAAACGCTGAAAGAGGCGGTCGACCGCGCCTATGCCGGCGTGGAGCAGATTGACTGGCCGGAAGGCTTTTGCCGCCGGGATATTGGCTGGCGGGCGCTGTCCTAGCGTCGGCGGCCCTATCCCCCGAAGGGGGGAAGCGTTGATCATCTGAATGTGCAGGATAGGCTGGCCGCCGGTTTTCAGTTTGCCGGGGGCCGATTCTGTAGTCAGGGGACGCGATACTTGTTTCGATTCATGATGCTGGCCGTTTTGATGGCCGTGAGCGCGCTGCAGGCGCATGCGTGGAAATCCTATAGCGATGCGGGCAGCCTGTTGGTGGATCGCAGCCGCGACCGCTGCCTGAAGGAAACGCCGCAGGGGTTCAGCTGTATTTCCAAGGAGACGCGTTACGTGCGCACCGACACGGGCAGCATGCCGGTTCGGCTCTGGTCCATCAGCCAGCTGGAGGCGGACGATTTCGGAAAGGTGCTGGATCGCTATAGCCTGCCGCGCGAGGATTTCACGAAGCTTGCGCAGGAGTTTGGCGGCCACAGCAAGGGCAATGGCTATAGCTGGATTTCGAAGCAGATCGTGTTGCAGGGCCTGAAGGCGGAAGACGGCACGACACTGCTGCCGGCAGAGTATCTTCAGGTGCTGCCCTTCAGTGACAAGATGGCCCTCGTGAAGGCGCTGGACTATCGCTATTATTTCGTGCCGCTTCAGCCGACCACGCCGCCCCTGCGGAGGTTGCCCTACAAGCGGTTCCAGTTCCACGTGATCTATGGCGGCACACCGGAAACCCCGTTCACACTGATGTTCCACGACAAGGACGCGGCCGACGCCATAGGCAAGACGATGACCGTGATCGACAATGAGGGTGGCGAGGCCCACCGCATTACCGGTGTGCTGAACGAAGGCAGCGGGGACTATGATTTCTACAATTTCGGCGACGGCACATTTGCCTTTCCCGTGAAGGGAGAAGACGGCACAGGCCTGTCTGTGGTGGTCAACTCGCTGACGCTGGACCTGGAGGATATCGGGCCGTATTTCGAGACCTTGCCGGTTGGCTATGCGCTGACAGACGATTGGAGCCGCAACAATCGCAGCGACTACAAGCAGGTGCCGGTCCAGAAGGTTGCGACGATAACATCCGGACACGGCATATTGTCAGGCGAAAGTATCTACATGCCCATGCGCCATGAGGATGGCGAGGTGATGCCGTTCGGGCATCCCAACATCATTGGCATGGTGCCCCTTTTCCTGCCGGAGATTAACGGCGTGCGCGGCTGGCTGATTGTGTATGAAGCGGCAGACGGACGGTGGTATCGCCTTGTGGCGAGCGCGGTCGATGGTGATCTGATGCGTAACCAGCGGGACGAGCTGATGCCGGAATCGGTGATCGAGTACATGTTGGGCCGCAAGAATTACCCGCCCCTGGCCGATGTCTGGATCGGCACAATGGATGAGGACGAGTATTACAGCCTGTTCAAGGGCGCAGACCGCCGCGATGTGCCGGAGCCGCCCTTGCGGATCGCCGCGCGCTATTTCAGGGATCCGATGAACCGATCTGCCGGCGTGACCGACTGGTATGATGTCGGCATGGATATCGGCCCGGAAGAGATGTGGATGGCCTATGAGGGCCGCGCTGGCCGTGCGACCCACCCGGACAATCCGCTGGCCATGTCGAAGCCCATGATCCTGGCGACGGCGCGCGAATGGTGGGAGAGCAACAAGGCCTATCGTGAATATCTTGAAACACCGTGGGAAGTGCTGCAGGCGCGGTATGAGGCCGAAGCGCGCGAGACGCTGAAAATCACCGCAGACGCCATCCTTGCCATGGATAGCACAAACGTTCCGTATGACGGCGAATTCTACACCGCCGCGCGGACGCTGGGCGGCAAGTATCTCGGGGCGTACTGGCGCCGTTACAAGCAATTGCCGCGCTCCAGCGATGCCTATGACATCTGCAGCCGGTTCGGGAACAACAGCTATGAGTGCAATCTGGTCTGGCCGTGGGCGCAGAGCATATTCGATGGCCAGCGCGAGGCGGCACAAAAGGCATCTGATGCGTATGCCGCCCAGGTGGCGATGGCCCGGCGCAAGACGACGACCTACAAGCCCTATGTCAAACCGCGATGCTATGACCAGGGCAATGGCTACGAGAAGTGTTTCTACAACTAGGCTGGTTCCAGCTTCCTGCGCGGTTATAGTCTGATCGACTCGTAACCGGACAGGGAGATGTCTATGCGGCAATTCGGTGTATGGGGCGGTGCGGCGCTCTGCGCGCTGGTTGCGGCGTGTACATCGCCGGGACCGGAGACGCAGCGCCTGCAAGGTGACCTGCTGGTTTCCAATGTCCGCGTAATCGATTTTTCAGGTGAGGCACCTGAGGTGCGCGGCAATGCCTTCGTCCTGATCGGCGGTGGCGGGGTTCTGGCTGTCACAGAGACGGCGGCAGGCCTGACCGCGACAGTGGAACAGGATGCCAGCGGGCTGACCATGATCCCCGGCCTGACCGACATGCATGTCCATGTCTGGGACGAGGCCGAGCTTGGCGCGTATCTCTCCTGGGGTGTGACGCGTGTGCGCAACATGTCGGGACTGCCGTTTCACCTGACGCTCAGTGAGCAGATCGAGGCGGGCAGTGTGATGGGGCCGCACCTCATCACGACGGGGCCGATCCTGAACAGCGCCGGGCCGAATGCCCAGGTGAACCATCAACTGGTCGAGACAGCGGACGATGCGCGCGCCGCTGTCGCGTGGCAGGCCGAGCAGGGCTTCACGCGCCTGAAAGTGTACTCCAATCTGACACGCGACGCCTATGATGCGGTGCAGGAAGAGGCCGACGCGCGCGGCTTCATCATCACCGGCCACACGCCGGAAGGCGTGCGCGGGCCCGGCGTGCCGTTCGAGGCGCCTTTCGACATCGACTTTAGCGATGTTCTTGATGATGGCTTTGAGACGATCGAGCATGTGGAGTCGATTGTCTGGCATGGCCTGAACGACCGGGAGGATGAATTGGCCGCGCGGGCATTGGCTGCGCAGATCGCAGAGTCCGGTGTGCCGGTGACGCCGACGTTGCTGGCCTTTCACAATCTCTGGCGCGTGGCAGATACGAAAGGTGCAGCGCTGACCCGTCCGGGCACGGATCTGTTGAACCCTCTGGTGCAGGCCACGGAAATCGACATGTATGAATACTGGTCAGACGCCCCCGCGGGGCCAGCGGCAGAGCGGCATACGTTTCATCTGCGCATGACAAAATGGCTGCACGAGGCAGGCGTCACGCTGGTTGCCGGCAGCGATGCGGGGATTTTCACCAATGTGCCGGGCCTGTCTCTGGTTGAGGAACTGGAACTGATGGTGGCCGCAGGGCTGACGCCATTTGACGCGATGAAGGCCGCGACGGATGCGCCCGCGCGGGTGCTGGGCCGAGAGGGGCTGGATGGCTGTGCGCGCGAAGGCTGCGCGGCAGACCTTGTGCTCTATGCCTGTGACCCGCTGGCGGACATATCCTGTCTGCATTCGCCTGAGGCCCTGATCCGGGCAGGGGATTGGCTGGACGCGGCAGACCTGGCGGCCCTGCGCGACGGTGCCCGCAATCACAATCTGGAGCGCACACAGGAAAACGTCATCGGCGGCCTCGCCGCACAGGGCGTGGACGTGTCGGCGTTGGGCGTCAATTAGGCGGAAGCTTGCGCTCGATCCGGTCCAGATAGTCCTCGCTGAAATCGATCTTCAGCGCCATCCAGAGCGGAATATGGTCTGACATGTGATAGGTGCGCCAGTTTGTGGCATACCACTCGCGCTGCTGCTCTGGTGTGCGGGGATCTCCGGGTTCTACCCGCACATTATCCTTGAAGGTGCGTTTTCGATCATGCGTATCGCGCAGGTCAGTTTCGCCCATCTGATCGAAATATGCTTCGAAATCGGATTCCGCCGCTGCAGGAAATTCCTCGTCAGCGTCCATTCTCCGGATCGCGACATCCTCTTCAGACGCACGGTAGACCACCTGAAAGAAGTCGAGCGCGCCTGCCTTCGTCTCGTCCATCTTTACGCGGCCATGATCTTCCAGAACAGCTATCTGGTCGTAAAATTCGGTCTGAAACATGTTTGTTGGTGCTTCGCGCAGTTTCGGGTGCATGCCGAACCCGTTGTCCAGCAGGGCATTCAACGTCTCGCTCTCGCCAGTGCGCTGGCTGGGTTTGAGAATGTTAAAATCTCCCAGCACAAAATAGGTTTCAAGCGTGGATTCATCCAGCGCTTCATTGCGCGCCTGTGCCGCTTCCTCTGCCTTGCGGCGTTCTTTCTCCGCGCGCTTCTGGAACACCTGGGCCACTTTTTCGATTTCCTGCCGACGGCGCTCCAGCCCTTCCTTGCCGGACCCGTAATACATGTGAACCGTGCAGAGATTGAACTTGAACCAGCCTGCCTGGAAGGAGACCATGAAGGGCGTGCGGTTGAATTGCTTGCCGTTCAGTTCCTTCGCGCCTTCCGGCAATTCCAGCTCGACATCGTCCGGCAGCGCGATAATCGTGCCGTCTTTCCTGCGAAGGATGGCGTCTGCCGGCAGGGGAACCGATTGACGCGTACGGATCAGTTCGTCCTCCAGCAGCGTGATTTCGCCGACGATCGAGCGGAAGTGTACCTTGCGCGTGTCATACACGAACACCATGCGTTCCTGGTTTCCGGTGACGTCCGTGGCGATGAATTCCCAGTTCCGGCCGAGAATGTCCATCAGGTCATCAAACAGGCTGAGATCGTCTGTGATCTCCTGAAGGGCGACAAGATCGAAGCCGGATATGATCTGCGCCATGTAATGCAGAGGTTCCAGTGTGCGATCGCCATAGCCCTTGTTCTTGCCGAAATCGCGTATGTTCCATGTGGCAAGCAGCAGGGTCGCGTCGGTATCCTTTGGCGGCACGCCGCCACCGCCGTCCGCCTCGGGCCGGGCCATCCAGAGTTTCAGGTCCCGCAATCGGTCAATGGTACGTCGGGTGACCTCCGGATTGTTCCGGAAGAACCAGCTGTAGCGCAGTTTCGTCAAATTCATGATCGTCCCTCCCGCAAGGAATTATGCGCTTCGGGGGATGGAAAATCAACTTACAGGCGTTTGTCATTCACGTGACGGATCCGGCAGTTTGTCCGGGTTGCGCATAGCGTAGAGCCAGGCGATGCGGCCGGTTCTGTCGGGGGCGAGGGTGAGGACGAGATCGACCTTGCCATTCTGCCTGCGGATCAGCGCGGGAGCGCCATTGGCGAGAGCGGGCTCCATCGTCCAGTCTTCGCCGTCACGAAATGATTTCATCATGACCCCCATCAGCACCTGAACAATGTCTGCAGGGCCGTGCAGCGGGCGCAGCGCCGCGCGGGCCTTGCGTCCGCCATCGGTGTAGGCGGTGGCATCCGGTGACAGCAGGTCCAGCACGGCGGCGTGGTCCTGCGCGGCTGCGGCGGCCATGAAGCGCTGGAGCAAATCGGCGACTTCAGACGGGGCGGCATCAAAGCGCGGTCCGGTTTCCTGCAGGCGCTTGTGGGCGCGGCTGACCAATTGGCGGCAGGCAGCCTCGGACTTGCCCGTGACGGCGGCGATTTCGTCGTAGCCCGCATCAAACGCTTCGCGCAGGATGAAGGCGGCGCGCTCGGTTTCCGACAGGCGCTCCATGGCCCAGAGCAGGGCCAGTTCGCACTCCTGCGCCAGCGCGAAACGATCCTCCACAGTCAGGCTCGGCGATTCCACGATGGGCTCTGGCAGCCACGGGCCGGGATAGGTCTCGCGGCGGGCGCGGGCCGAGCGGAGCGCATCAATGGCGATGCGGGCGGCGGTGCGGCGTAGCCAGGCGCGAGGGTTCTCGATGCGCGCGCGGTCTGTTCGCTGCCAGCGCAGCCAGGTGTCCTGCACGGCGTCTTCCGCGCCGGCTCGCTCGCCCAGCATGCGATAGCAAAGGGCGGTAAGGCCGGGGCGTTCAGCTTCGAAGATGGCGGTGTCGGCGCTCATGCGGCGAGTGTCACAATCGTATCGCCAAAGTCCAGCCTCTGGCAGGCCTGCCCGTGGCCCATGCCGCGTTTCAGCACCGGATAGATGCGGCCGGACGCGGCGGCGAAAGCGCAGGACAGCGCGCATTTTTCGCCGAACTCCTTGGTGATTTCGCGGCGGAGCCTGTCGGCGATCGGGTCTGCCTTGATGGCAGCTTCGGCAAAGCGGAAGCCAAGCCCCATCGCGCCCGCCTTGTCGGCCCGGCCTTCGGCGCACAGGCGCAGCGTTTCCCGGTCTGCGCCCGCGGCCAGCGCCATGTCTATGACCAGCTGGGCGCATGGCCCGCAATCGCCATCCAGCGTCGAGGCAAGCAGCGCGCCGGTCCACACCGTCTGGCCCAGCGCCGGGCCGCGATAACGATAGAACTCCGGCAGCTTCAGCAGGCTGTAGACCGCGCCGGGCGAGACCGCGCAGATTTCGTGCATGTAGCTGGTGTCATAATTGAATCGCCGGCCGAACTTGCGGATCTGGGCATTGAGAAAAGAACGGATCATGGGACTGTCTCCTGCTGGGTTCAGAGACAGGACGAGACAGGGGCAGGTTTTGTGACAGGGCGGGCGGTCAGGTGCCCGCGGATTCCAGTGCTTCTGATGCCTCCAGCCATTCGAGTTCGGCGGCTTCGGCGGTGTCGGCGTGTGTTGCGCGGTCTTTCAGGAGCTTTTCAAGCTCGTCCGCTGGCGGATTTCCGTCTGCGAGCTTGGCATCGATCTTGGCAATGGCGGTGTTCGCCTTTTCAAGCCGCTCCTCCGCGTCGCGCGCTGTCTTCTTCAGGGCGCTGAGGCGCTTCTTGTCTTCCTGGGATGGCGCAGGCTTTGGTTCGGCCTTGGCCGGTTTGGCCGCTTTGGTGTCGTCCCGGTCAGCCTTCATGACGAGCGCGCGATAGTCGGCCAGGTCGCCATCATACGGCGCGGCGCGGCCATTGTTGACGAGCCAGAGCCGGTCGGCGGTGGCCTCGGCCAGATAGACATCGTGCGTGATCAGCAGGACGGCGCCGGGAAACTCGTTCAGCGCGTAGATCAGCGCCTCGCGGCTGTCGATGTCGAGGTGAGAGGTCGGCTCGTCCAGGATCAGGATGTGCGGCGCGGCCGACGACATCAGGCCGAGCAGGAGGCGCACTTTCTCACCGCCGGACAGTTTCTCGACATTGGTTTCGACCTTTTCGTGGCTGAAGCCCATTGCAGCGGCAGCAGCGCGCACTTTTGCCGGCGTGGTGCCGGGCGGCATGATGCGCTGGACGTGAAGCAGGACGCTGTCGCCTTCGGAGAGTTCGTCCAGCTGGTCCTGAGAGAAATAACCGATCCGCACGGCCTTTGGCACGACACGTTCCCCGTCCAGCAGGGAGAGGCGTTCCCCGATGGATTTGACCAGTGTGGTCTTGCCTTGCCCGTTCGCGCCGACAATGGCGATCCGGTCGTCCGGGTCCAGACGAAGGTTCACCTTGTCGAGGATGATAGCGTCTTCGCCATAGCCGAGCGTGGCATTGCGCAGCTCCAGCATGGGCGGGGCCAGCTTGTCGGTGGGCGGCGCAAAGTGGAACGGCGTGGTGCGGTCTTCCATCGGGATGGAGATGTCCTGCATCTTTTCCAGCATCTTGATGCGCGACTGAGCCTGACGGGCCTTGGACGCCTTGGCGCGGAAGCGGTCGACGAAGGATTGAAGGTGGGCGCGGTCCTTGTCCTGCTTCGCCTTCTGCGCTTCGAGCTGAGCAACCTTGGCGGCGCGCAGTTTCAGCCAGTCATCATAGCCGCCAGGCGTGATGGAAAGCTTGCGATGCTCCAGCGCCATTGTGTGCGTCACGCAGCGGTTCAACAATTCCCGGTCATGGCTGACGATGAGGACCGTGTACGGATACTTCTTGATATAGGTTTCCAGCCAGGCTGCGCCTTCAAGGTCCAGATAGTTGGTCGGCTCGTCCAGCAGCAGGAAATCCGGCTGGGAAAAGAGCACGCCGGCAATCGCCGCGCGCATGCGCCAGCCGCCGGAGAATTCCTTGGTCGCCCGGCCCAGGTCTTCGGTGGTAAAACCGAGCCCGTTCAGCACTTCGGCGGCGCGGGCCTCGGCGGTCCAGGCGTCGATGTCCAGCAGGCGTTCATGGATTTCGCCGATCCGGTCCGGGTCGGTCGCGGTTTCCGATTCCTGCATCAGCGCGTGGCGCTCTGTGTCTGCGGCGAGCACAACGTCCAGAATCGTCTCGTCCGTTGCGGCGACTTCCTGCGCAACCCAGCCGAGCCGTGCGCCGGAGTTCAGGCGGATGGCGCTGTCTGCGCGGGGATTCTCGACGTCTTCGCGGATCAGGCGCAGCAGGGTGGATTTGCCTGTGCCGTTGCGGCCGACAAGGCCGACCTTCCAGCCAGCCGAGATCTGCGCCGTGGCAGATTCGAACAGCGGCCGGGCTTCGATCTGGAAGTCGAGATTGGAAATCGTAAGCATGCGCGGCGGTCTACTAGAGACCACCGCGAAAGCAAGGGGATGGGTGTGTGAAGGGGCGGTCTATTCGGTCGGTTTGGCGAATGCGCCTGCAATCTGAGCGCGGCAGGCCGCTGCGTCGGCACCGGGTGTGCGGGCAAGCCAGGACGCACGCCCCGCAGGAAAGACCACTGTGAGGCAGTCTGGCAATGCCAGTTCCTCCAGTTGGAGTTTCTCGCCGGTCTGAACATATGTGTTGAAATCTGCTTTGAACCGGGGGCCGATGGCGTCTTCGAGTGCGGCATGGATCGCCGCGTCGGTCAGGACCGGCGTGTCGCCTCGAGCGCGGGCGGCGTTTCCACTCTGCAGCAGGGCGCGGATGGCATCGTCCAGGCTTCGCCCCTCGGCGCGGGCCAGCGTGTCCCAGTGCAAGGCGAGGAGCGCGCCGCGCTGATAAGGCAGGCGTTCGGTTTCTCGACTGTCCCAGATGTGTTCGATCAGATCTCCGGCAGGCAGCGTGCTGACGGTAGACGTGTTGTACTCCGTCCAGAGATTATTCAGGGCTTCAATGAAGTCGTCCAGAGTGGTCTCGCCTGAGCCAAGGAGGACAAGCTGGGTATAGTATTCGGTGATGCCTTCGGTGAACCACATACGGGCCGGATCTGTTGCTTCGTCGGTCTGTCCCATCCGGCGGGTGATCCATTCGTGCAGGATTTCATGGGTGATTGTATGGGTCAGGTTTTCCGGCTCTGCATTGCGGGTGGCGAGCAGGAGGAAGGATTGGGTCAGGCCGGTGCCGATGACGGAAGAGCCCTCCGGCAAATCCGGCAACGGCGTCAGGGTCAGGAAGTAATCCTCGAACGCCGCGTCCTGAAAAGCTTCTCCCGCCAGAGTGAGCACGTTCGTTGTTGTGGTTTCGATATCTTCCTGCGAGAGGCGCCACGCCCCGAGAATGGCTGTGCGAACGCCCGCCCCGGTATCTCCGAATTGAAATGCGCCGAGGGCGTACACGCTGTCCTGAGCAGTGGACAGGGGCATGGCGGCGGAAGTGCCTGAATGTGTGGGCTGGCTGAAGGCGGCGCCCTGAGCAAAGTCGGCGAGTGTCACCTCTATCTCTGGGTCGCGCCCCTCCACCGAGGGCAGGAATGTGTGGCCGATCAGGGAGGCATAGTCCGGTTGCAGAACGGGGCGCATGCCGGGCATTCGCTGCACGCCCCATTGCGGAAGGCCCTGATAATCCTGCTGTACCTGATAGCTGAGCCGAAGGATTTGTCCGGGGGGAGGGGCGACGGTGAGGCGGCCGTCATCGGTCTCTGACGGGACAGGGTGTCCCGTTGCGGGGTCTGTCACGGTGCGGTGCGAGACCAGCTGGCCGAGATTTTCATCCGGTCCCCAGCGTTCCGGAAACAGGAACACAGTCTCCCCGTCCATATCGGCCGCCAGCGTGAGGTCGATCCGAATGCGGTCCAGATGGCCGGCCTGAACGGGAGAGATGGCAAGTGTGCCCGGCGCGGGCGCGTCCACATGCGGCGCAGGCATGGACGGGCCGTTGGCGCAGGCAGACAGGAACGCCGCAGCCACAAGCGCGGAAAATCTCAAATGCATATTGGTAAACCCTGTATCGGAATGGATACGCCCTTACCTCAGAACCTAGACAGATCGCGCACGAAACACAAAGCGCCGATCAGCATTTTGCGGGGGCGGGGGATGGCGAAGGCGCGCCCTCGAACAGAGCGTACAGCGAGGCGCCGGCATGCGTGCGGGGCTCGGTGCTGCAAGACAGGAAAGCCTGGAAGGCCGGAGAGAAGGCGACGTACCGGTTCGGCCACCAGCCATCTTTCACGCCGGGGCTGTGGTAGAAACGCAGGATCGAGCTTTCCCACCCTTTCCACTGGTCTGCGTCCAAAGCATCGGCCTGATGCTGGTACCAGGCCTGCTCACACAGTTTGAAGAATGAGAACAGGAAGTAATGGGCAAGGATGCGCTCATTGCGCGAGGCCGACGCCCAGTCCCGGCAGGCAGACGACAGGGCCAGTCCCATTTCCGGCGCGGTCATGCCCGGCACATTGATGGCGGCCACAGCAGCGGTCAGCGATTGAACCGCGGCGGTGCGCTGGGCGCGGGTATTCTGGCGAATGGAGATGATCACTGCGATCAATGACAGGATGACGGCCACCGACCCGATGATCTGCGAAATGAGGTAGGCGTCGTTGAGGGTCAAAGCGGCGCCTCCCGCCCTCTTGAAGGTCGCTGCCCGAAAGCCTGCAAGGGGCTTGACGAACAGAGCACGGAGAGTTTCCACGTCCATGGGTGACGGGGAAATCTAGCATGAAATCAGAGGGGAGTCTCGCAGGGCGATTGCCCTGCCGGAAAAAGAGCCCGCCATGTCATCAGTAGGGGGGCACTGGGAAATGACATGACGGGCGGTCCGCCGTGTGCCTTTGGGGGGGGACGGGACGACACAGCGAACAGGGGTCTCTTCGACACCGATGATGTAGGCTTGCCGTGGCCCCGCGCAAAGGGCCTCACGTCTTCGTGATGGGTGAACTATGGGTAATGTTGGAGCAGAGGCCGCGGGGCAGGCGATGGGATGCGACGACTGCCGCATCCACCCCCGCGCCGAACCCTGTGGGATCGTCTAGTCGTTCGACCCGGCCAGGGTCTTCAGGATGACGGACCAGTGATCGAGCCCGTCATAGAAGCTGTCGACCGGAAGACGCTCATTCAGGCCATGGGCGAACGTATCGTTCTGCTTGGCGGCGGCGGCTGATATGCCAACCGTGTCATAGCCCAGATTGCGATAATGCATGCCGTCGGTGCCGCCCGAGGACATGTGGGGCAGGATCGGCACATCGACGCCGCGTTCGGCAAGCGATGCCTTGATCGCGTCCGTCACGTCTTCACGCAGGATGGATTCCGGGCTTTCAACGAGGTCAGAGATCAAGTCGAACTTCACGTCCTCATTGGCGATGACCTCCTTCAGCGTGGCTTCGGTCGCCTCAATGCCGACACCCGGGAAGATGCGGCAATTGACGGTGACGGTCGCGGATTGCGGCAAGGCGTTTTCGGCATGGCCGCCGCGCAGCATGGTTGCGACGCAAGTGGTGCCAATGGTGCCAACCGTGGCCGGATTGGCGCGCAGAACCGCAATGGCATCTTCGTCGGTCGGGTCATCGGCAAAGTCCCGCATCGCCTGTCCGAGCTTGTCGAGCCGTTGGCGTCCGCCCACGCGCAGCGACGCGCGAGTCAGTTCGCTCGACATGACCGGGAATGTGTGGTCCCGGATCTTCAGGATTGCTTCGGAAAGCTCGTAGATTGCATTGTCCGCCCGCGGAGTGGATGAATGACCGCCCGGATTGGTCACGGTCAGCTCCCAGGTCGCATAGGTTTTTTCCGCGCCCTGCACGCCATAATAGAGCGGCTGGCCCGCGGGCCCGAGCGCAAGGCCGCCCGCGTCGGCGTTCAACACGAATTCCGGCTTGATGTGTTCGTCGACATATTTTGCCTGACCGCGCGTCGAGACCATGCCGGTCTCTTCATCACCGGACAGAACCATGACGATGTCCCGGTTCGGCTTCCAGCCTGCCTTCTTCAGGCGGATGAAGGTCTGTACCAGATTGGTCACGCCATATTTGTTGTCGGCGGTGCCGCGCCCGAAGAAATATCCGTCTTCCTCGATCAGTTCGTAGGGGGCGCGCACCCAGTCTTCAGCGAGCGCGTCGACCACATCCGCATGCGCGAGCACGACGATGGGCGCCTTCACCGGGTCTTCGGCCCGGTACCAGACCATCAGGCCCTGCGTGGCCTCGCCATTATTGTCGTAGTCCGTGACCTTCATGTCTGCGTCGGCAAATCCGGCGGCCGATAATTCGCTCATCAGGTATTCGAAGACTTCTGGCACATTCTCCTGTCCGCGGGCTGATCGGATCGAAACGACCTTGGCGTAGATCTCGCGCGCTTTCAGTTCGTCTGCGGTGCGCTCCTGCGCGGCGGCGACAGGCGTCAGGCAGCTTGCGCCCAGCAGTGCAGAAAGGGCGAAAATTGATTGTCTGGCGGTCATGGTCACTCCTTGTGGTCGAGACGCGGACGATCCGCGGAATCATTTCTTGTACCTTAGTCATATGCTGACGAGAGTCAGCAGCATTACCGGGGCATGCCGATTCAGCATCCGTTTGGGTGGGCGGCGGAGGATCATTGTGCCGCCTCCAACACCTCAAGCACCTCGCGCACGGCGGCGAGGTCTTTCTGGTGGCGGTCCAGCGCCTGAAAAAAATTGATCGCGACCAGCGCCAAAGCCGGTCGCGCGTCTTTCAGCGCTTCCCAGTCATAATCGACCGTCTCCACCGGATCAGAAACCTCCATGAAGCCGCCTCGCAAAACGATCGCCTGGACCAGCGGCGAGGTCGGGTCCCTGACCGCTTGCGAGCGACCTTCGACATAGCTCCAAAGCGCATTTGTCTGCCCATACCGGGCGAGTGCATCCCGGACGGCAAGATCGCTCAGCTGGGAGAACCCACCTGACGCAGCCAGCTCTTCATAGCTCGCTGGCGGGGCCTCACGGGAGCTTGCGCCGAACACTTCCACGATCAGGGCCTTCACGCGCGAGCGGTCTTCCGGCTCTTCTCCGGCGATGATGAGATTCTGCAGGTCGTTGACGAACCCAATGTTCGCCTGCGTCATCTCGATCCGGTCCAGCAGTATCGCTTCCTGTTTTTTAAAATCCTCACTGAGGCGCACGAGTGTGCGCGCCTCGTCTGCCCTCGCCTGCCTGGCGTCATTCCAATTGCCGAGCTGCAGACCAAGAAAAACACCGAACACGACGATCAGCGTTTCGATCAGGACGGTGAACCAGTCCTGCTTACGGATGGAAGTGGCGAGGCTTCGAAGGATCATGCGGTCACTCCACGGCCTGCAGCTGGTCCCAGAGGTCGATGGGCGGCACATTCCTGACCATGCCGTCGACCATGTCCGCGAACCCGGCATTGAAATAGCCCCGGCAGAGCTGCCACAGGGCGCGGCCGCGCGGCGTGCCGAGGACGAAGTAAATGACGCCCTGGTACGTCTCCCACGACTCCTTCGTGATCGCGCCGTTCTGGTATTGCAGCCACTCATATTCGCGCGCCCGCATCTGGCCGATCATCCAGAAAAACAGTTTGGTCTTCTCCTCGAAGCTTGGGGTTTCGCTCTGCGAGAAGATGCGGCCCAATTCGGGAAAATCGACGAATTTGTAGACGCCAGTCTGGTCATTGGTGAGCTGCGCCTGGCGGCTTTCAGAACGCATCTGCTGTGCACCCTGATGAACCTGCAGGGCGAGATAGATGAGGGTCGCTGCCACGACGACCACGCCTATGATCTGCGCAATGAGGGCAGCTTGTTCGAGAGTCATCGCTTTGGAAACCCTGCAATCGCGTGCCAGCGCGGAAGGCATTCCGGTAGATTCGATGTCATCTGAAAGGTCCCCCAACCCGTTCCTGAATGTTCACTCTAAGGTATTTCGGCGGGGTGACAAGAAATTGTCCGCCAGCGGCGCTATTTGCCGACGAAGATCAGCGTGTTGTCGGGCAGGTCTGCGAGAACGGTTGTCAGGTCGGCGCTGGAGAAGGCAATACAGCCGAGAGACCGGCCGAGTTTGCCGTGTCGGTCGATCATGTCCGGTTCGGCATAGGCGGCGGCATGGATGACGATGGCGCGGCGGCGGGCATTGGCGTTTGACGCCTCCAGCCCGTCAAGGCGCAGCGACCGGCCATGGCGGCCATGATACTCCTCGGCCGTCAGGAAGGCGCCTTCAGGGCTCGCGCCGGAGCCGGGAATGTCAGAAAAGCTGTCCAGATATCCGTCATGATCCTGGTCTGACCCCCGGCCATGCGTCGTGCGGAAGGCGGACACGTGGCCGGTATCAAGGTTGACGACGAACAGGCGCTTTTTGCTGGAATGCTGGCTGTAGTCGACGACGACCAGGCGATCCGAATTCGCATGCGCGGCATGGGTGTGGAGCGCGGCGATGGCCCGGTCCAGCAGCTCCTGCCGGATCAGCCGGTCTGGATCAATCTCTGCCTGAGAGAATTGCGGCAGGCAGAAGAGGGATAACAGGATCAGGAATTGGCGCATCGGCAGACGGGCTTTCGAGCGAGTGGACACGGGGGCGGCGCGGCGACAGGTCCGCTGGCGAGAGCCAACGTTTCAGCTGGCGAATGGCGAGAATGAGTTCACGGGCAAGGATCACGAAGATGATGGCCATCAGGGTCAACAGGCCGATCAGGAGATAGGCGAGGGTTCGGGCGAGGGTCTCCATGTTTCGCATGCTGCGAGCCTTTCAATCGGATTGGCCGGTGCGGACGTCGCGGAAGGACTTGGCGTCGCGTAAGCCGTGAGTATGTTGTGGCAGGCAAAATTGTAGAAAAGAGGGCGAAAAATGGCCGAGGGAGAAACCGCTGAGGAATTGTTCACAGGCACCAAGCCTGTCGCGGACACTCACAAGTTCGATGAGGCAAAGCTTGCCGCCTGGATGGAAGCGAATGTTGAAGGCTATCAAGGCCCGCTCGAAGTGCGCCAGTTCAAGGGCGGCCAGTCCAATCCCACCTACCAGTTGGTCACGCCGAACAAGAAATACGTGATGCGCCGCAAGCCGCCCGGCAAATTGTTGCCGAGCGCCCACGCGGTCGATCGGGAATATCGCGTGATTTCCGCGCTCTATCCCCTCGGCTATCCCGTTGCGCGGCCCTATGGCCTGTGCACCGATGAGAGCGTGGTCGGCACGATGTTCTATGTCATGGACATGGTGGAAGGCCGCATCCTGTGGGATGGCACGCTGCCGGATTACCAGCCGGCCGAGCGCCGTGCGATCTATGAGGCGAAGGTGAAGACCTTTGCTGACCTGCACAATGTCGACTGGCGCGCGGCAGGGCTCGAAGGCTTTGGGAAGGAGGGCGACTATGTGGCCCGCCAGATCCACCGCTGGACGAAACAGTACAAGGCTTCCGAGACACAGCACATCCCCGAGATGGAACAGCTGATCGAATGGCTGCCGAACAATATCCCGCCGGGCGACAAGACGACCATCGTTCACGGGGATTATCGCCTGGACAATATGGTGCTGCACCCGACCGAGCCGCGCGTGATCGCGGTGCTGGACTGGGAGCTTTGCACGCTGGGCGACCCGCTGGCAGACTTCTCGTACCATCTGATGAACTGGGTGATGCCGCCGGGGGATTCCTCACGCGGATCGATCATGGCGATTGATGACCTCGAGGCCTGGGGCATTCCGACGATGGACGAATATGTCGATCTGTATTGCAAGCACACCGGCCGCGATGGCTTGCCGGAACTCGACTATTACTTCGCGTACAATGGCTTCCGTCTCGCAGGCATCCTGCAGGGCATCATTGGCCGCGTGCGGGATGGCACCGCCAACAGCGCGAATGCCGAGTCGAACGCCGCCCGTGTCGTGCCATTGGCAAAATTTGCAGCTGAGTATGCGCGCCGTGCCGGGATGCCCGGGTGAGTTCTGCGCCGCCCGGCCCGCCGGGCAGCGAGGCTGATTATCGACAGCTAAGCCGCCGCGATCTGTGGCTGCTGACGCTTGCCTGCGCGGTAGTGACGGCGAATGCCTACTACATCCACCCGATCATCGCTCTGGTGGCGGATGATTTCGGTGTGTCGGCATCAGAGATTGGTCTTGTCCCGGCGCTGAACCAGATTGCGCTGGCCCTCGGGATCTTCCTGCTGCTGCCGCTGGGCGACCGGTTCAGCAACCGGACACTGGCGACCGTGTTCGCAGCCGGGCAGTTTGTCGGCATGGCGGCGATGGCGTTCGCGACCGATTTCCGCGTTTTCGTGGCGGGGTCGACCTTTCTCGGCTTTTCCACGATCACGCCCTACCTGCTGCCGGCCTACGCCTCCAAACGCGTGTCGCTCGCGCGGCTGGGGCAGACCACGGCAACACTGACCACCGGCGTGATCAGCGGCATTCTGGTTGCGCGTGTGGGGGGCGGCTGGCTGGGCGAACATTATGGCTGGCGCAGCGTGTACTACGTCGCCACGGCGCTGATGGCGGCGGTGACGCTGTTGCTGCCCCGGATCATGGATGCGCGGCAGAAGCGCAGCGATGGGGGCGACCGGCAGGGCTATGTCTCCCTGATCCTGTCGCTGTTTCCCGTTGTACGTCGCCACCCGGAAGTCGTTCTGTCCGGTACGATGCAGGGATTGGCGTTCGGCATCTTCCTGGCAGTCTGGTTGGGGCTGGGCCTGTACCTGACGAGTCCGGAAATGGGCTATGGCGCGGATGTCGTCGGCTATCTGGCGGCGCTCGGCCTGATCAACATTTTCACGACCCCGATCCTTGGCCAGTGGGCGGACCGGATTGGACCGCGCCGCCTGCGCGCGCTGGTCGCGACGGTCCAGTTCACCGGCGTCTGCCTTCTGGGCGTACTGGGCCACAATGTCTGGACGTTGCTGGTGCCCCTGATGCTGATGAATGTGGTGGGGCCGTTGATCGATGTGACGGGGCGGATGACGTTTCTCAACCAGCCCCCGGATGTGCGCACGCGCCTGATGACAGCGTACATCATCCTGATGTTCGTTGGGGGAGGCCTGGGCAGCTGGCTGGGCACGAGCGTCTACGAAATCTGGGGCTGGTCGGGCACGGCGACGATGGCGCTGGGCATGTCGGCGGCGCTGCTGGCGCTGGCCCTGCTGGCTATTCGGCTGGATCCGAAACGCAATACACGAAGTGGGGGAGACGCGGATGGCTGACGGGGAACACGGGCAGGACGCTTTCTGGGTGCCCACACAATCAATTTCGGATCGGGACAGGTTCACTTACGCGGTTCCGCAAGCGGCCTGTGTCGGGCCCCATGAAAGCCAGTTCCTGATGGGGGGCGTGTCCATGGCGGCGTGCATTCACGCCTTGCAGGTCGCGACGGAGCTGCCATTGCTCTGGGCGACTGTCCAGTTCGCCGGGGCGACCGGACTGAACGCGGATACAGACATAAACATCACGCGCCTGGCGGAAGGACGGTCTGCCACGCAGGCCATGGCTGACCTGACGCAGAATGGACGCATGATCGTGCACATGGCTGCGGCGCTTGGCGGCGCACCAGACGGGCCGCAGCATCAGTTTGTCCAGATGCCTGACGTGCCCGCGCCGATGGATTGTGCGCCGAGCCGGGACATTCCCTTCGCGCGGCCGGACAATCTGGCAGGCCGAATCGAACGGCGTGAGGCGTATCAGAATGACGAGACCGGCGAGGAATATGTCTGGGTGCGCGTGCGTGACACCGGCATTCCCGATGCGCCCCTTCTGGCGCTGATGTCCGATTTCTTCCTGGGGGCCCATTCGAAGACTCGGGGTGGACGCAGCCTGGACAACACAGTCCGCATGCACGCCCCGGCAACGTCCGACTGGGTTTTGAATGTGACGCGCATGTCCGGTTTTGCATCCGGCGTGGCGCATGGGACGCTGCACCAGTTCGATGAAGCCGGCACGCTGCTGACCACGGCCAGCCAGACCGGATTCATGGCGCGGCCACAGAACTTGCCTGAAGACGAGAGATAAGAGACGATGAAGGACGGAGGAAATATGACAGAGACGATCAAGGGGCCGCTGCGCGCGCCCGCACAGATGCTGCAGGACCAGTCTTATGACGGGCACAAGAGCCTGCATGATGACAGCGAAGCCGAGCGCCTTGGAATCAAGGCCGGGCCGATCGAAGGACCGACGCATTTCTCTCAGTTCGTGCCGTACCTGGTCGAGATCTGGGGCGATGCCTGGCTGGAGCGCGGCTGTTTTTCCAGCCACTTCCTAAACATGGTGTTCGAAGGCGAGAAGGTGCGGGTCGAGGTTGATCGTCCGGAAGCAGGCGCAACACGGACAATGTGCCGGGCATTCAAGGAAGATGGCACGCCGGTGCTGGAGGCAAGCGCGTCCATCGGGCCTGATCATGGTGAGACCCTGCTGGAAGGGCGCATGGCGAAGCTGCGCCCGGCAGACAATCTGGTGATCCTGTCTGACCTGCATGTGGGCATGACCGGGGCGGCGGATGAAGTGGTCTCGATGGGGCCGGACCAGCATATGGGAAATCTCTATCCCTTTTCGCTGGCCGACAAGCTGAAGGTGATCACCGAGCCGATGGACATCTACCATGATGCTTCCTCGTCCAAATGGGGCAAGCCCGTCGTGCCGCTGGAAATGGTCAGTGTACTGGGGAATTATTCCAGCCGGAATTCGAAGTTCCCGGTCAAGCAACCCGCCATTGGTCTTTTCGCAGATCTTGAAATCCGCATGATCAACGGACCGCTTCTGGTGGGAGAAACCTATGTGCTGCGCCGCGAAGTTGTGGCGCTGTCGGAAAGCCGCCGGGTGGAGAATTACTGGATCCGCACGCGCTTCTTCGATGCGTCCGGAGAGACGCAGGTGGCCGAAATGCTGCTGAACCACGGTGTGATGAAGGCGAGCTATCCGCATTACCCCGCTGACCGGCTGCCGGCCTGAGGAGACCTAGCATGAAGGGATTGTTGTATCAGGGCACGCGAGACATTGCCTATGGCGAGGCGCCAGAGCTGAAACCGGAAGACACGCGCAGCGCCATCGTGAAAATGACCGCCTGTGGCATCTGCGGGTCTGACCTGCATATCTATCAGGGCCACGGGTTCAGTGAGGAGACCGGTTATTGCGTCGGCCATGAAGCCGTCGGCGAAGTGGTCGAGACTGGCAGCGGCGTGTCGCGCTTCAAGGCCGGCGACCGGGTGATGATCTCGGCAGCGGTGGGGTGTGGCAGCTGTGTGCCCTGCATGTCAGGCAACATGAATGAATGCGCCAACCATGCAGGCCGCTGCTATGGTCTGGGGCCGGGGCTGCAGGGCGTTCAGGCGGAATATGCCATGGTGCCGGTGGCTGATTTCGGACTGGCGCTGATCCCGGACGGTATCAGCGACGATCAGGCCGTTCTGTTGACGGACAATCTGCCGACAGCCTGGCACGGCCTGAAAGGCGCAGACATTCATCCCGGCGCGACGGTGGCCGTGGTGGGCTGTGGGCCGATCGGCCTGATGGCAGTGGAAGGCGCATTCCTGATGGGCGCTGCGAAGGTCTACGCTGTGGACCTCGTGCCGGAACGACGCGCGATGGCAGAGGCGCTGGGGGCAATCGCGCTGGACGCAGGCGAGGCCAAGGCCGTTGTCGAGGAACAGACCCGGGGGCGAATGTGTGACAGCGTCGTGGAATGTGTCGGCGCAGACCCCGCAATCCATCTGTCGCTCAAGCTCGCCAAGTCTGCGGGTACGGTCTCCTGTATCGGCGTGAATCAGACCATGGATTTCAAATTCCCCATGGCGCTGGCCTTCATCAAGAATTTGACCTTCCGGACAGGCACATGTTCGGTGCCGGAGCACTGGCCCGAATTGATTCCCCTGGTACAGGCAGGCAAGCTGACCCCGGAACGCACGATTTCCCATCACATGCCGCTATCGGAAGGGGCCGAGGCGTATCGCATGTTTGATGCGCGCGAGAATGGCGCAATGAAAATGATCCTGACACCCTGACGGAGGCTGAGCCCATGAGAAAGATGATGACGAAATTCACGGCCGGCGCAGCGCTTGCGACGGTGATGGCCGGAGCCGCGATGGCAGACACGACCGTGATCCATGCCGGGCATCTCCTGGCGGAACCGGGCGAAGGATACCTGACGCGCCAGACGATCACCGTGGAGGACGGGAAAATCGTTTCGGTGGAGGCGGGATATCAGCGCGCACCGCGCGGAGCAGACCTGATCGACCTGAAGGATGCTTACGTTCTGCCGGGCCTGATCGACAGCCATGTGCACATTACCGGAGAGAATGGTCCGAACGAACGGATCAAGGCGTTCGAGGATACCGATGTCGACGCCGCGTTCGATGGCGCGGGCTTCGCTTACGTCACGCTGCTCTCGGGCTTCACGACCGTTCAGGATGTGGGCGCATCAAACAATGCCATCTTCGGCCTGCGCGACGCCATTGCAAAGGGCAACGTGCCGGGACCGCGTATCCGCGCGTCCGGCCAGTCGATCAGTGTGACGGGTGGGCATGGCGACATCAACGGCTATTCGCCGGAAGTGATGGCCATGTTTACAGGCAAGAATGTCTGCAATGGCGCAGATGATTGCCGCCGGGCCGTGCGCCAGCAGATCAAGGAAGGCGCTGACGTCATCAAGATCACCGCGACGGGCGGAGTGCTGTCCAATACGCGCGCCGGGCTGGAACAACAGTTCACGGATGATGAGCTGGTGGCGATTGTTGAAACGGCGCACTCGATGGGGCGGAAAGTGACGGCCCACGCGCACGGCAAAGGCGGTATCGTGGCCGCGCTGAATGCGGGCATCGATTCCATTGAGCACGGCACCTATACCGACGAAGAAACCGTGGCCCTGTTCAAGCAGCATGAGGCTGTGCTGGTGCCGACTGTGCTGGCGGGTGCGACGGTGACGGGCTGGGTGAATGAGCCGTGGCTGCCTGCGCCGAGCCGTGAAAAGGCCGCCATCATCGGACCGATGATGATCGAGACGCTGCGGCGGGCGCGGGAAGGCGGCGTGACCGTTGCCTTCGGAACGGACACGGGCGTCTCCAAGCATGGCGACAATGCCGGCGAGTTCGACCTGATGGTCGAAGCGGGCTATTCCCCGGAAGAGGCGATCCGCACGGCGACTGTGGTCGCATCGGAACATGTCGAGATGGCGGATCAGATCGGCACGATCACGACCGGCAAGCATGCCGACATCATCGCCGTTATGGGTGACCCGTTGAAGGATATTGGCGAACTTCACGATGTGGACTTCGTCATGAAAGGCGGAACTGTCTACAAGCAAGCGCAATAGGCGCATGAGACTTCGCCTCTGCCGCGAAGTATTTTGACAAGACTTCGCATTGGCCTGAGACTTGCGAGATGAATTCAAGGCGCCGCAGGAATTGCGGCGTAGAAGAGGATGTGCCGTATGACTCCTGACCGTTTGCTTGCCGGTAGTGTTGCCGCAATTGCCAGCCTTGCGCTGGTCGCTTGCGGTGGTGAGGAAGAGGTCGCAGCGTCAACGCCAGCGTCGGCAGCCGCCAGCGCGTCCAATCAATGTGTGCCGCTGGCCGAGGGGCAGTATTACTGGGACGGTTCAGCCTTTGTCGTCTCACCGACACCGCCGGCTGTGCCCGCTTCGGAGCCGGAAGCGCCTGTTCGCCGGACCGCGGATGGGCTGGATTGGGTGACGGCGCTTGAGCGGACGTTTCCTGATGCCGGCTATCCCTGGATGGGCCTTCACGCCAAAGGACCGGTCGCTGTGCTGACCGGTGTCGCGCCCGACGTTGAGGCGAAGGCGCTGGGCTTCGCATCTGGTCAACAGGCCATCGAAGACAATGCTGAGGCTGCCCCGGATGTAACGCTGGTTGTGAACGGAATATCGGTTGAGGAAGGGGAGCGCGGCGTTGGCGAAGCGTTGGTGTCCCTGTCAGACGGCACGATCGATGCCATGCGCTGCCAGGCAGCCTTCAACAATACGATGCGTGACCGGACGATCATGTTCCAGAGCAATCTCGCCATCATCTCGCCGACCAGTGAAGATCTGCTGGATGCGCTGAGCGGCGTGGCGCTGTTGTGCGGAGACTATGACATCGAGATTGGCGGCCACACGGATTCGCGCGGATCGAATGACTATAATGAGGTCATCTCCACGCAGCGGGCGGAAGCGGTTCGCGACTATCTCGTGGAGCGCGGCGTGGAGTCCGAGAAGCTGACGGCAATCGGATATGGAGAATCCCGCCCACTGGACCGCGCGGAAACGTATGATGCGTGGGCGAAGAACCGCCGTATGGAATTCAAGGTTTCGGAGCGCCGTTAGAGCGCTCAGGTGTGCGACCTGCCCTCGCTGTTTGGCCGCAGCGAGGGCTTTTGTCGTTCTGGGGTCAGATTGACAGGATCAGGCCTTCTGACGGGCTGACCTTGGCATCGACGGTCTGGTCCCACGCCTTCGTGATCGCCTTTGCGCCCTTGGCATGTTTCGGGGTCACGAACGATTTCGACGCGCTGTAGAAACTCTTCAACGCAGCGCCGAGACGGCGATTGATCTCTGCGCCGCCGAGCGTGGCCGCGCGTTCCGCCGCATAGGTCGGAACGAAGAAGAATTCCGGTTGCGGATCCGGCAGGGCGACGGGAGAGCGGTCGCCCTCCCAATCGGTTGCGCCAATCACCAGGCTGCGCACCAAACGGTCTTTCAGCGCATTGTGAACATCCGCTGTCAGGGTTGGACGCCCGAGGAAGTCCACGAAAGCGGTCAGACCGCGCGTGTGCAGATCGTCAGCGTCGTCATAGGTCTGGACGCGGGCATAAAGGCCGGTCTTCTTCAGGAAGCCGACATTGCCCGGCGAGGTCAGCGCGATTGTATCCACGCCGCCGCGGATTTTGAGGCAATGAGCCAGCGCCATCGCGGTCTTGGACGAGGCCGATGAGATAACGACCGTCTCCGGGATCGGGTCGCCGGTTTCCATCAGGCAGTCATCGATCATCCAGCCGGTTGTGAAGAGCGGCCGGAACAGCATCTGCTGGTCTTCCAGCGCGGCGTCATAGGATGGGTCGCCAGAGGTATTGATGTAGGTGTTGTAGATTGGCGCGAGCCCCTGGCGATGGGCGGCGCCATCCAGGAAACCATGCTTGCCGACATTCGCGGGCTGAACGTCGAAATGTTCCGAGACTGGCAGATAGCCGTAGAAGCGTTCGCCTGCCTTCAGATGCTCAACCTTTGACTCGACCACAGTGGCGAAGCCCCACACCGGGACGCGGCCATCGGCGGCGTCTGCGGCGGGGAAGAAATCCCAATACTTCATCTGCTCGCCGAACGTGGCATAGGTGACGTTGTTGGCCGTCAGGGCGAACTTGTCGACTTTCAGGCGCGCGGCGCCTTCCGGCAGGGCGGGCAGGTCAGCCGGGACCCAGCGCGTCTTGCGCAAATCATCCCGGCGGATCAGGAAATCACTCATGTCTTCGCTTTCTTCGTCTTGCGCGTAAAGGCGGCGATCCGGTCGTGCATGTCTGGGCCGGTGCCTTCGCAATTGAGTACCTCCCATTGCAGGCCGCTGTCCATGTCTCGCGCATCCGTCGCTTCGAGAAGTCGCTTGTTGGCCGCATGAGAGAAGGGCGAGTTCTCCAGAATTCGCCGGGCCATCGCATCGCAGGCCTCGTCAAACCGGTCGGCGGCGACAACCTGTTCGGCGAGGCCGATTCGGAACGCTTCCTGCGCGTCGATCATGTCGGCGGTGAACATGAGGCGTTTGGCCGTGGCAACACCTACGCGGCGCGGCAGGCGCTGGCTCATTCCCCAGATCGGGGTGAGCGCCCATTTGGCGTGCGTGTCGCCGAAACGGGCTGTGTCGGAGGCGATGATGAAGTCCGCTGCCAGAGCCACTTCCAGCGCGCCTGTGTAGCAATGCCCGTGTACCGCCGCGATGACCGGTTTAGGCAGGCGCTCCATCAGGCGCAGGGTTTCGGAATGCCAGCCGGGAGATGGAACCTTCTCACCTTCGGCGATGTCGCCAAGATCATGACCGGCGGAGAAACACTTGCCGGCACCGCGCAGGATAACGCAGCCGATGGAGTCATCTTTCTGCAGGTCCAGAACGTGGCGGCGCAATTCCTGAAACATGCCCACGGTGAGCGAATTCAGCTTGTCGGGCCGGTTGAGGATCAGCGTGGCGAGGCCGTCATTATCCTGACGAAGGACGAGTGCGTCGCTCATGTGCCGAGGTCCACCATCAGGCTGGAGATGGCGTGCACGAAATTGCTGGGCGCAAGGCTCTGCTCGCCGGTCCATTTGATGTCCGGGAAGCGGCGCAGGATGTTTCGGTAGGCAGAGTCCAATTGCATGTTCGCCACGCGTTGGCCAAGGCAGACATGTGGACCGTGGCCGAATGCGAGATGCTCCTTCGCATTGTCCCGGGCGATGTCATACTGGTTCGGGTTCGGGAATTTGGCCGGGTCCCGGTTTGCGGCGGCATAGTACATGACGACCTTGTCGCCTTCGGCCATCTTCTGTCCGCCAAGCTCGGTCTCGGTCGTTGTTGTCCGGCGCATATAGGTGACGGGACTGACCATACGGATCGACTCGTGGACGAAGTTCGGGAACAGCTCCTCATTCGCCATCAGCTTGGCCTTCTGGTCCGGGAACTGGGTCAGCAAGCGCATTGTGCCGGACAAGGAGTTTCGCGTGGTGTCGTTGCCAGCGAAGACGATCAGCAGCCATGAGCCGTCAAGGAATTCCGGGCTGAGCGGCTTGCCGTCAATCTCGACGTTGGCGATGGCCGAGAGCAGGTCGTTTTTCGGGTCTTCGCGGCGCTTCGCCAGCATGTGGCGGCCATATTCGAACATGGCCTGAATCTCGCTCATGAATTCCATGATCTGCTCAGGTGTCACATTGCCGAGGCCTTCCTGCTGGGCCTGGTATTGAGAGTTCTCCAGGAAATGCATCCAGTGGACCAGCTTGGGGCGGTCTTCTGCCGGCACGCCCAGGATTTCGCACAGCGTAAACAGGGGCAGTTCTGCGGAGAACGTCTCGACCATGTCCACGATGGGGCCTTGCTGCTCCATCTTGTCCAGCAATTCGTTGACCTGAACATCCACGCGTTTCTTCAGTTCGGCCACGAAGCCCGGACGGAAGAACTGCATGTGCTCCATACGGAGCGTTGTATGATATGGGCGGTCCAGATTGATCAGGCTGTTCAGGCTGGAAGAATGCAGCAGCGGATGGCGCGGCGTGTCTTCCTGGCCGTAGGTCATCAGGATGCCGCCACGCTGCGACGAGTATGTAATCGGGTCCAGCTCGACCTGTTTGACAAGATCGTAGGATGTGACGGCCCAGAACCCTGCGCCGACCTGTTCGGGATGCCACATGACCGGCGCATTCTCGCGCATCTGGGCAAAGGCATCATGCGTATAGTCGCCGCGAGACGAGAACACGGACGGGTCGGTGAGGTCTACCGGCGGCGCGAGATCAAACGCCAGCGGATGGCTCGGCGGGCGCGGCGGCGTATCCACCTGATACGTGTCGGTTACGTTCTGTAGGGTCATGAGGGCCTCCGTCTGGCGTTTGTCCACCGGCGGCCCTGTTTTGGCCGTCTCAGCGGGGCTTGCTGCGTTTCCTGGAGGGCAGCTTACCCGATGGCGACCTGCTGCCAAGGCGTGACTTAGGGGCAGGTTTTTGGGGTGACCGGGACGGTTCGGGAGTCTTGATGGCGTGTTCGGTGTTCATCAAATGCCCGATGGCCTGTTGCATCAGTTCCGGTGGAACTTCCTCCACCGCGCCGGGGCGCAGATCATCCAGGATGAACGGACCATATTGAACGCGGATCAGGCGGTTGACCTTCAGGTCCAGCGATTCCAAGGCGCGCCGAACTTCCCGCTTCTTGCCCTCGGCGAGGGTCACGGTCAGCCAGTTGTTTGCGCCGGTTTCGCGGTCCAGTACGGCCTTGATCGGTTTGTAGTTCACACCGTCGACCGTGATGCCCTTGGCGAGTTCTTCGATTTTTTCCAGCGTAACCGTGCCGTGGGCGCGCACGCGATAGGTGCGCTCCAGCTCATTCTTGGGAAGTTCCAGTGCCCGGGCCAGTGCGCCATCATTGGTCAACAGCAGCAGCCCTTCAGTCGTCAGGTCGAGGCGACCAATGGTGACAACGCGGGGCAGGGATTTCGGCAGTTCGTCAAAGACTGTGCGGCGACCTTCAGGATCCTGCGTGGTCGTGATCAGGCCGGACGGCTTGTGATACCGCCAGAGACGCGTTGCATCAGGCGCATGAATGGTCTTGCGGCCCACACGGATCAGCTCCCGGCCGGTCACCTTGAAGGCAGGCGATGTCAGTTTGACCCCATCAACCGTCACCTTGCCTTCCTCGATCATGCGCTCGACTTCGCGGCGCGAGGCCACGCCGGCGCGGGCAAGGTATTTGGCGATGCGCTCGCCTTCGCTCCAGTCTTTTTCAAGATCTGGCTTGCGGGATTTTGGGGCTGGGCGCGGCTTGCGCGATCCGGAAGGCTTCCGGCGCGAGCGGCCCGTCTCTCGACGCTCCGTCATGGGATTTTCTTTCTGTGACTTCTAAAGCAGGCTTTGAATGAAAGGGGCGGCGATCGCAAGACCGAATATGATCTCGAACACGATCCAGACCGGGATCATGCCGGGCTCGCGGTTCTTGATCCGGTCAAGGATCCGAGACATCAGGCGCCCGACGCCTGCGCCCACCCAGCCTGCAGCAAGGGGAAGGACGACAATGCTGGTAAGGATTTCTGGCTCGGTTCCGCCCAGATTGACCAGCAAGATTGCGGTCATCAGGTGAGAGAACAGGAACAGGCCGCCATAGGTGGCGCGGAATTCCGAGTAGCCGCCGGGTCGTAATGGGTCTGGATCTTCAACCAGTCGGACAACCCGACTGGCCCATGCTGGTGAAAACATTGCAGACAGGCCCAGAACGGCGCCCACCAGCAGGGTTATCAGGGATATGATCTCACCGATGCTCATCTCGCAAATTCTCCAAGTGTGATCTTCCAACCTAGGATGATTTGCAGGAAAAAACAGGCTGAATGGTGATTACGATGCCTGACTGAACTCATTGAGCGCACGGGCAATCTGTTGCGCAGGGCGTCCCAGCAGGTACCCCTGGCCGCGACGAACACCCAGCAGCTTCAGCGTGTTGAGCTCTGCTTCGGTTTCGATGCCTTCGGCGATGATGTGTGCGGAAGTTTCACGCGTGTAGAATAGCAGCGCACCGATCAGCGCGCGGCGCGCCAGGTCCTGGTCGACGTTCCGCGTCAGGCTCATGTCCACTTTCACATAGTCCGGATTGAGCTGAACGATATGGCGAAGCGAGGAATGCCCCGCGCCGGCATCGTCAACGGCAAGCCGCAGACCGGCATGGCGCAACGGACGCAGAACGCGCGTGAACCGGTCATAATCCTCGATCACGGCGTGTTCGGTGATCTCCAGAAGGATGCGATCAAGCGGAAGCTTGAGGAAGGTTTCAGCGAACTGACTGCTGATCACGGTCGATGGCGACACGTTGACAGAGATGTACTGGTCGGAGGCAATCTCTCCGATCTTTTCCACCGCCTGTCGGATCGAGGCCAGTTCCAGTTCCACGGACAGGCCCACTTTTGCGGCTTCGTCGAACCAGACGTCGGGTGTGCGATACGGTTCAGCCGAAAAACGACACAGGGCTTCGTAGCCGCTGGGGTGCATCTGGCCGAGATCGACAATCGGCTGATAGGCAATCGCGAAGGCGTTGCTTTCCAGCGTGTCGAGGATGCGCTCCCGCATTTCCTGCAAACGGCGCTTGTGGGCATATTCCTTGTCGATCTGCTGGGCGGCCAGATTGGCGAACAGGCGCATAGTTTCCAGATCGCGCTCATTCAGGCTGGGATTGGGGTTCGGGCTGAGACAGCAGAACATGCCGAACGGCGTGCCGTCTTCCAGATGTATCGGGATGCTCATATGAGCGCCGATGGGAATTTGCCGTGTGATCGGCATGATTTGGGCGAGCGGATTGGCAGAGGTGTCAGGGATCAGTTCGGGCAACCGACCCTCAAGAATGTGCAGACAATAGACTTCGGAAAGATCGCGGCTGTCGCCTGGCTTGATCAAATGCTCCTGGCCGGGCGCGTCGACATAGCGAAATACGGATTCGTCACCTACGAATTCGGACACATAGGCGATTGGCATCCCCAGATGTTGGCGAATTGCGCTCAAGGCAGCATTGATCGCCTCTCGGGAGGTTTCAGTTGGTTCGCCCAACGCCATAGATGGCAGCGTGAATCCACTCATTGTCGCGGTCCTGCATACGATTGCACCCTCCGGCGGGAAAAGCCGAACCCAAGGATGCATCTTACGCGGTTGACCCTGCCGGTCCGTTCCCAAGTTCGATGAAGCCAAACAGGCTTTATTCGGAATTTTGAAAGGAATTGCGCGGGCGGGTCAGGTGATGCCTGCGGCTTTCCAGGCTTCCTTTGGCCAGCGGCGGTGTTGCCAGAACCATTGGCCGGGATTGGCGCGAATTTGGGCTTCGATGAAATCGGTTATGCGCTGAACGCTGCGGCGGATGTCTTCGGCTTCATCACCGGTATTTTCGGGCACGAATGGCTGGTGGAATGTAATCCGAAACCGCGCCGGACCGGTGCGAACGGTCGAAACCGGAACGATGGGGGCGCCATACTTCATTGCCAGGCGTGTCGGCCCCGGCGCGGTCATGGCGTCGTGGCCGAAGAAGGGCACGGCAATCCCTTCATTGAATTTCTGATCGTTCATCAGGGCAATCGGTTTGCCTTTCGACAGGGCGCGCATCAATTCGCGCGTGCCGACGCCTTTGGGGGCATTCACCTGCGTGCCATAGGCCGCGCGCAAATCCGAAATCCGCTTGTCGATGTGGGGGTTGTTCAGCGCCCGGTAGGTCATCACGGCCTCCGGCAGGCGCTGGGTGATCGTGGCGGGCATGATCTCCCAATTCGCGAAGTGGCCGGAGATAAAGACCGCGCCCGTGTCGCCGGCCTTGATCTGGTCAAGGATTTCGAGTCCTTCGATCTCGACACGGCCGGATGTATACGGATCGATTGAGGGCAGATGCGGCAGCTCGCCAGCAACCCGGCCAGCGCTTTCCCATGCAGCGAGAGCGATCTCTTCGACTTTCTCTTCGCCCCAGTCAGGGAAGGCGAGTCTCAGATTGCGTTTGACTGTTTTGTGTTGTGACAGGCGCGGGCCGATCTTCTTCATCAGCCAGCCGCCGAAATTCGATGCGCGCTCGGGCCCGAGCAGTTTCATCGGCCCCCAATAGATAAAGTCCCACGCCACAGTCTCGAGGCGCCATTGCACGCGCTGCCAGAAGGTTGCGCGGTTGTCGATGTCCTTGGGACGGATGTATTTGGGAGCGTCCTGGGTCATGACTCTTCCGTATTGAGGATGGGGTCCAACAGCGCGTCGAGCTGGCAGATGTCTTCGAACTCGGCATGGACCGGGAACTGAAGAATGCCGCTGCGCTCATTCGGATAGATGCGGACATAGTCCTTGCTGGTGGTGATCAGTTGCGCGTCGTGTGTCTGCGCCAGCTTGTGGAGGAAAGAGAGCTCTTTCTTCGAATAGTCATGATGGTCCGGATACCCCACGGCCTCGCGAACATCGCCGCCTTCGGCCTTGAGGCTGTCGAAGAATTTCTGGGGGCGACCAATGCCGGCAAAAGCGACGAGAGGGCCGGAAGGGGGCGGCGCCGAAGGCGTGATGCGCGCGCGCAGGACGGGCAGGCCACTTGCGGTGACTTGGCGCGGCACATCGCCATCGCCCATTAGGATGACGGCATCTGCGCGTTGCAATCCGTCCTCCACCGGCTCCCGCAAAGGGCCTTTCGGCAGGACATGGCCATTCCCGAAGGGGGCGGCCGCGTCGATCACGACAATGGACAGATCCTTTTCGAGGCTGGGATTCTGATGCCCGTCATCCATGATGGCGATTTCGGTACCGTGAAAGGCCATCATCTGGACGCCGGCAAACCGGTCCCTGCCAATCCAGCTTTCCCCTGTCTGAGACAGAAGCAGCGGTTCGTCTCCACACATGTCGGCTGTGTGCCAGGTTGGATAGATCTTCTGTGGGCTGATTTCAGAGCCGCCATAACCGCGAGACAGGCTGGATGCGTGAACGCCTTTGGCCTCGATATGCTTGCGAATGGCCTCGACAATCGGGGTCTTTCCGACGCCGCCTGTCGTCAGATTGCCGACGCATATGACGGGAATGGAGGCCTTTGCAGGAATGGCCCGGGCGAGCTTGCGCCTAATGCCATAAGTATAAAGAAAGGCAAGGGGCGTCAGAAGGGCGCGGGTCAGTGGAGCCGCTTCGCGGGATTTTGGATCAAGACCCGCAGACCAGAAGTGCGGTGCCTTCATTGCAGCAGCCCTGGCTCTGGAAGCAGGGGCATGAGCGCAGCCAGCGTCAGGGTCATCGGTGCGTCAGCCGCCTCGTTGAGTTCCTTCAGGGCTTCCTGCGAAGGTGGTTCCATGGATTGCAGGGCTTTGCCGATGGCCTTGGGTGTCTTCAGCTTGCGGATGAGTTTACGAGACTCGAGGTCATCCATCATCGTGGCGAAATTGAACACGTCGGGGCCGGTCACTACCGGCAGGCCGAGACGCACCGGCTCCAACGGATTATGCCCGCCAACGCCCGGTGTGTGTCCGCCGCCAAGGAAAACGGAATTGGCCAGTCGGTACCAAAGCCCCATCTCGCCCATAGTGTCGGCCAGCAGGATGCGGGTGCGCGGTGTGGGAACCTCTCCGCGCGATCGCCGCGCAAAGGTCAGGCCGCGTTCCTTCAGCAGCAACTCAATGGCATTGCCGCGATCCGGATGACGCGGTGCAATGATCAAAGCGGATGTGTCATCGCCTTTCAGTGCGTCGAGAAAGATGGCTTCTTCGCCGTCATGCGTGGATGCCGCAAGGATGCAGCGACGATCCGCAAGAAAGGCTTCGCGCAGGCGTCGGATTTCAATTTCGCTCGCGGAGGGTGGAGGTAGGGCCGATTTCATATTGCCCGTGGACTGCACGGGTTCGCCGAGCAGCGTTTCCAACCGCCTCGCTGTGTCTGTATCGGCTGCGAGGATCACGTCGAACCGGCCTACCAGGCGCTTGAATGTGCCGCTCAGCTTGTTCCAGCCATCGGCGGACGAGTCTGTCATGCGGCCATTCACAAGTGCCCGCTTCGCGCCGGCGCGTTCTGCTTCGAGGATCAGGTTGGGCCAGATTTCCCCTTCACCGAAGATGCACAGGTCTGGCTGCCAGTGACGAATGAAGCGGCGCGCAATCCCGGGCGTATCCAGCGGGGCCATCAGATGGATTGCCCGTTCCGGCAAGACCGGGCCGAGCAGGCGGGCCGAGGTTTGGGTCTGGCTTGTGAACAGCAGCATCAGGTCCGGGCGCAGATCGAGCAGGCGCTGGCCGAGTTCCAGCAAGAGCTGGCTTTCGCCGACGCTGGCGCCGTGCAGCCAGACCAGGGATCCGCCCGGCACGCGGCGCGGCAAATTGCGGGCAAGCCGCTCATTTATGCGGCCATAGTCTTCCTTGCCCGCGCGAGCACGCCGTTTGAGGACTTCTCCCAGAAACGGGGAAGCCGCGCGGGTGGCCGTTCGATACAATTGAATGGCGGCTGTCATGGCGTCTCGGAACCCGCTTTTTCTGTCTCGCTGTAACCTGCCAGCATGTCGGCCCTGCGAGTCGCCTCATCAAGACGTTTCTGCAATTCGGCTTGAATCTCATCTGCCGCGCGCGAGCGGTCTGTGTCCAGCGGTTCGCCGAAAACAATGGCCCCACGAGAGAATGGGAAGGGGAGGATCAGCCGGTCCCAGGTCGACAAACGCTTGGCGGGGCTAACTGACAGGGCATAGGGCAGGATAGGGGCACCCGCGCGTTGCGCGATCATGATTGCGCCGGGGCTGACCGTTTCGGCCGGGCCGCGGGGGCCATCCGGTGTGATGCAAACGGCCGTGCCGGATTTCAGGAGTTTCACGGCCTCGGCGATGGCGCGTATGCCCCCCTTGTCTTTCCGGGCCTTCTTCTTGTTACCGGCCGAGCCGCGAATGGGGCGCAGGCCAAGATGTCCAATGGCACGGGTTACGGCCTCCCCATCCGGTGACAGGGAGATCAGCATGGCGCCGCCTTCAATGGGGCCGGGCCAATGCTTCATGTGGCGTATCCAGCCGCTGGGCAGCACCATGATGCGAGAATGCCATGCGGCGACGACCATTCCGTTCTGCTTCGCCCACGCGTCTCGCGCCGTTTCCTCGCCTTCGACGGTCCACCTGACCGTCCGGGCGATCAGCGCCATCCAGGCCCAGATCAGGCTGCCGAGCACGATGGTCATGAATTTGGAACGGAACAGGGATTTCATCGCACCGACTTATACTGTGCTTCGTCGCGTGGACCATGCAAATAGATGCTGTGGATGTGCTGAATGCAGATTGCGCGGCGCTGCAGCGCGGATAATGGTGGGCGATAGTGGGTTCGAACCACTGACCCCTGCCGTGTGAAGGCAGTGCTCTACCACTGAGCTAATCACCCAATTCTGCGAAGCGGTTGGCGTAATCCGGGGGCGAGTCGAGGTCAAGAGGCGATGTCTGTTGTCGCTGATTCCCGTTAAAAGCGGAAATTTGGATATGCGAATTTGCATTCCTAGTATTCAATACAATCGTTTGCGCATGCATCCTTGAGGGGAAGAATCTGCGCTTTTTCCGCCTAAATGGGCAAATGTCCCCAAATCCGGGGACAGGAAAATGTCAGTTCTTAGGATTTTTTACGACCAGAACCGCAATTTTGTTCGCGGTAACATGAAACTGAACAAATGTTCAGTATGAACAGATGTTCATCGAAAAACCTTACACTAGTTTCATTCGAAATTAGCCTTGAGAAAAACACAAAAGATCGTCATGTTCCGGTCACACAAGGACGGCCCGGCGAACGGGCTGCATGGTAAACATAAGAAGGACAGGCGGGGGCCAAAGGCCTCAATAACAGTACAGCCTGGAGAGAGAGAAAAATGAAAGACTGGTGTGACGAAGAAGGCGCGAAGCGCCTGCGCGAGAAAATTAGTGCCTATTGGGCTGAGCGTGGCTACGAAGTTGATGTCGATCTGATCGACGCAGGCTTTGTTCCTGCCATGCGGTCCGCCCGCACTGACGTGCGCAGCAACATGGTGAACGGCATGCCGCGTCGCCGTATTGCAAACGAAGCGGGCTCTGCCCGTCCGAGCTACCGTCCGCGCGAGCAGCGCGAAGCTACGGCCTAGCTAACCCATTTTTCCAAAGCAGAGACGAGTTCAGAATAGTGCTCCAGCACTATGTCGGGTCGTAATTGCTCTGGAGTTTCCTCTTCGTAGCCGAATGGCACGAAAATGAAGGGCAGTCCGGCATTCCGGGCTGCCCTTTCGTCTGTTCTGGAGTCACCGACCATCACGGATTGGCCAGCTGTGCCGTTCGCCGCGCTGATCGTCCGCAGAATGTGATCTCCGTCCGGTTTGCGATTGGGCACGCTGTCGGCGCCGACAATGGCCGCGAAATGTTCTGTCAGGCCCAGCTCATTGAGCAATTGGTCCGTCAGGGCCTGCTTCTTGTTGGTGCACACGGCGAGCGTCGCTCCAAGCCCGGAAAGCGCGCGGAGCGCGTCGACGGCCCCTTCAAACGGGTGAGAGTGGTCTGCGATGTTCGCCGCGTAATACTCCAGGAATTGGTCGAGCAAGGCGTCCAGATCCTCTTCGGACGGCGTTACCCCATTTGCTTGCAGGCCTTTGACGATCATCGCGCGCGCGCCATGGCCGATCATTGTTTCGATCGTGTCCAGCGGAATGGGAGTCAGTCCGGCGCGCGTCAGTACGTGGTTGAGCGCTTCAAGCAGGTCCGGCGCCGTGTTCACGAGGGTGCCGTCAAGATCGAAGACAATGGTCCATCCGTCGAAGGGTTTTGTCATGACGGTGGTATTTCCTTTTTGGTTTCGCCTTGAATCGGCCTTTGGTCTAGGCGAAAGGACTTAGGAAATCGAGAGGTCAAATCCTGTGGAAACTCCGTCCAGACAACGTGCCGCCGTCATTCTAGCTGCAGGCAAGGGAACGCGGATGAAGTCCGACCTTCCCAAGGTAATGCACAAGGTTGCCGGACGTCCCATGGTTGACTGGTCAATCGCGCTCGCCCGGCAAGTGGGGTGCGAGCGGATTGTGGTGATTGCCCACTCCTCCCAGCAGGTCCTGATCGATCATGTCGGTCCACAATTGGGCGACGGCAATATCGCGTATCAGGACCCTCCGATGGGAACCGGCCATGCGGTGCGGTGCGCCGAGGACGCCCTCAAGGGGTTTGAGGGGGATTTGGTGGTTCTCTATGGCGATAGCCCCCTGGTGCCGGCGACAGCCATTGAGAGCCTGTTTGACAGTCTGGCAGATGATGCAGCCATCGGCGTGCTGGGATTTGATGCGGCGGAACCGGGATTGTATGGTCGCCTGATCACATCCGGGAATGGCGATCTGGAAGCGATCGTTGAGGCGCGTGAGGCGACGCCGGAACAGCTGGATGTGAAACTCTGCAATTCCGGGGTCATGGCGGGCGACGCGGACACCATGTTCCGTCTTTTGCACGACGTGACGAATGACAACGCCAAGGGCGAATACTATCTCACGGATCTCGTCGCCCTGGCGCGGGCCGAGAGCAAGACCTGCAAGGCTGTTCGCTGCGATGAGGAAGATCTGATCGGCTGCGATTCCAAGCTCGATCTGGCGGAAGCCGAGGCAATCTTCCAGAAGCGTCGCCGGATTGAGGCGATGACCAAAGGCGTTTCGCTGATCGCGCCCGATACGGTCTGGTTCTCACACGATACCGTTTTGGAACCTGATGTGACGATTGAACCTAACGTAGTTTTCGGGCCGGGGGTCACAGTTCAGTCGGGCGCGGTCATCCGGGCCTTCAGCCATCTGGAGGGCGCTCAGGTCGGACCGGATTGTTCGGTTGGGCCCTATGCGCGCCTTCGCCCTGGAGCAATTTTGTCGAAAGACGCCTTTGTTGGCAATTTTGTGGAAGTGAAGAATACGACCATGGCGGAAGGCGCCAAGGCCAGCCATTTGTCTTATCTGGGCGATGGCGAGGTTGGCGCGCATGTAAACATCGGCGCCGGCACGATCTTCTGCAACTATGATGGCTTTCTGAAATACAAGACGACAATCGGCGACAATGCGTTCATCGGTTCCAACAGTGCACTGGTTGCGCCGGTGAGCATTGGTCGCGGTGCCATTGTGGGATCGGGGAGTGTAGTCACCGAAGATGTGTCGCCAGATGCACTCGCGCTGGGCCGCGCCAGGCAGACGCAAATCGACAATTGGGCAGATGAGTTCCGCACCCGCAAGGCGGCGGAAAAGGCAGACAAGAAGAAGGGCTGAGGCTGATGGCAAACGAGAAGGAAAAGGAGAATGCTGCGCTGGCGGCGATGGAGTTTGTCGAAGACGGCATGACCATCGGGCTGGGCACAGGCTCCACGGCGAAATTCTTTGTCGAGCATCTGGCAGAGGAAGTGGCTGATGGTCTGGTCGTGCGGTGTATCGAGACCAGCGAACAGACGCGGCGACTGGCCAGCAGCCTGGGTGTGCCGCTGATTCCGTTCGAGCAGGTAGAACGTATTCACCTCACCGTGGACGGCGCTGATGAGGTCGACGAGCAGGGGCAATTGATCAAGGGCGGCGGCGCGGCGCTGCTGCGCGAGAAGATCATCGCAAATGCCAGCGATCACATGGTGGTGATCGCTGATCCATCGAAACAGGTCGAGCGGCTCGGAAAATTCCCGTTGCCGGTCGAGGTGACGCCCTTCGGGTACACGATCACGGCCAAGCTTGTTTACGACGTGCTCGCGGCGTCCGGAATTGACCGTCCGCGCGTTGAATTGCGGACACTTTCCAATGGCGAACTGGTCGTGACGGATGGCGGCAATCACATCCTCGATTGTCATTGCGGGCGCATTCCTGACGCGGAAGCGCTGGCGGCGCGCCTGTCCAATGTGCCGGGTGTGGTGGAGCATGGCCTGTTCATCGGCCTGGCCCGCACAGTGATCATCGGCAACGAGAATGGTGCGACGGTGTTTGAATTCTCCTGATCGCGCCTCATATGGGGGTGCGAAACCTGTAAAGATTCAAGGACACCTCCATGACTGACGCGACCTATGACTTCGACCTGTTCGTTATTGGCGGAGGATCAGGAGGCGTTCGGGCGGGCAGGTTGGCCGCGCTGAGCGGCGCGAAAGTCGGTCTCGCAGAAGAATACCGCATGGGCGGAACCTGCGTCATCCGCGGCTGTGTGCCCAAGAAGTTCATGGTCTATGCCAGCAAGTACGGCAAGGACATCAAGAAAGCCGAGGGCTATGGCTGGTCCACAGGCGAAGTTTCGTACGACCATTCGAAATTTGCGACAGCCATGCATGCCGAGGTCGACCGACTGTCGGGTATCTATTTTCGCAATCTGAAGAATTCCGGCGTGGAGATCTTCGAGGACCGCGCGGAGTTTGTCGACAAACACACACTGCGCCTGAAGAACAGCGGCAAGACCGTTACAGCGAAGAAGATCCTTGTCGCTGTCGGCGGGCGCCCATGGCGGCCGTCCGAAGAGGAATTGCCGGGCGTTGAGCACACGATTACGTCTGACGAAATCTTCCATCTGGACGAATTGCCGAAGCATCTTGTGATCGCAGGCGGCGGATACATCGCCGTCGAGTTTGCTCACGTCTTCGCAGGCCTCGGTGTGCCGACCTGTCTGGTCTATCGCGGCGAGGAAGTGCTGCGCGGGTTCGATGCGGATGTGCGCACTGAAGTTCACGAAGGTCTCAAGGAGGCGGGTGTGCATGTGATCACCGGCACGGTGTTCGAGAAGATCGAGAAACGCGACGATGCAGACCATCCGCTTCACCTGACCCTGAAAAATGGGCACAGTATTGAGTGCGATGTCATCATGATGGGGGTCGGTCGCCGTCCGAATACGGAAGGACTTGGCTGTGAAAATGCCGGAATTGAGCTGGATGAAAAAGGCGCAATCCCGGTCGATGAATGGTCAAAGACAAATGTGGACAGCATCTGGGCTGTGGGTGATGTCACGGACCGGGTTGCGCTGACGCCTGTGGCCATTCGTGAAGGCCATGCTTTTGCGGAGACGGAGTTCTACGACAAGCCGTGGCACTTCGACCACAGCGATATTCCGACGGCTGTATTCACTCAGCCTGAGGTCGGCACGGTTGGTATGACCGAAGCCGATGCGCGAAAGGAGTATGGCGAAATCGACATCTACAAGACCAAGTTCAAGCCAATGAAGAACGCGCTGAACGGAGACCCTACGCGCATCCTGATGAAGCTGGTCGTGCGGGCTTCCGATGAAAAGGTTCTTGGCGTTCACATCGTGGGCGATGACGCCGCCGAGATGATCCAGATCGCTGGCATCGCGGTGAAGATGGGCGCGACGAAGCCTGACTTTGACCGGACCTGCGCGCTGCACCCATCGTCTGCCGAGGAACTCGTCACGATGCGGCAGAAATGGGTACCAGACGTTCAGGAACTCTAGGCGCTCGTGAGGCTGCGCGCTGCCTATTCTTCGAGTGGAAGATAGGTGTCGGTCGCGGTGTCGAATGCATGCACCTCGTCTGAATCGCAGACAAGCATAGACAGGCCGTTCCGGCGCGCATCCAATACGCCCAGGCGCTTGCAGGATGTGTCGACCGGTATTGCCTCGTCATCTCCGGACAGTTTCATCTCGCAGGCGGTCAACCGGCCCCATCGGGACCAGAAACCGCACGTCAGCGTGTCGGTTGCGCCATCATCATCGAAATCGAACTGAAGCGCCTGTGTTTGCGATGCGTCATCATCTTCGTCAAACATGCTGGAGCGCAGTTCCGCAACGGCGACAGCCTCGCGCTTGAAGGTTTTGAGCACGAGTTCGGGTTTGTCGGCCTTGAGTGTGTACAGATGAACGTCTTGCGCATAGTTGCTGGTATTCATGCCTTCATTTACGGAAATGAACTTTGCGACCCAGCGGCCGTCATGAAGTTCGGCGGTGGGGGGATCCCACGCATAGATGTCTTCAATCTTGCTGACGAGAAAATGACCGCTGCCCATATCGGCCACGAAGAAGTAGTCTGCCGGACAGCAATTGCCGCCGCTGTGAAGCGAGACGACAGCGTCAAGCGTGCCGTCTCCGTTGAAATCCTTGAGCAGTTCGACGGCGGGTGCGCCATAGCCGAACTCGTGAATGGTATATTCAAGCCCCGTTACCGTTGCCTTGAGAGTGGCATTGTTCTGGAACACGGAATATTCGTCTTCCCGAGCAAACCAGTAATCTGCCTTGCGGGATGGCTCGGCTGGTGTAGCGGGCAAAGCAGCGCCCTGTGTGCAGCCGGCAAAGCAAAGTCCACGCGGCAGCTTGCCCGGCGCCATGAAGGGGCGGCTGGAGGATTTGCGCTTGTCGGACACTTCGGCAAGCGCCTGGTAGAACGCAACCACGGCGTCTTGTCCGGGGCGGCGAATTTCTTCAGCGAGCGTATTGGCGAACAGACCGTCATCCGGCGTTGTTTCACCTGCAGCCGTCGCGAAGGCGACGAGCATGCCGGGACGCTGTGAGACGCGGGTCATGCCTTTGTCGGCGATGGATTTCGAAAAGGCGAATTTCAATTCATTGCGGCAGGCGTCTGACACGACGAAGACGGCCTTTGCCTGCGTGGATTGAAGGCTGGAGAGTACATCTTCCAATTCCACGCCTTTGCGGAAAATATGACTTGCCGCCGTGATGCTCTCCCTGGCCGGGATCAGGTAGTTGCGGGCCTCGCGATCTTCATAGGCCGCTGCGCCGTGGCCGGAATAGTAGAAGAACGCAATCACTTCATGACCGGCGTCAGTTTCTTCTGAAATGCGGGCTTCGAAGGCGTCAAAAGCGTCTTCCATTCCGTCTTCATCCAGATCAAAGCCCGGCATCGTCTCGAAGCCCACATCGATGAGCGCCTTTTCCATCGTGCGGACGTCCTGATGTGTGTTGGTCAGCGCGCCGACTTCCGGCGGATAGTCCTGATTGCCAATCAGGAGCGCGATGCGTTTTTCATCTGCCAGCGCCGGGCAGGCCATCGCGGCGCAAAGGAGCAGGGCGATACAATATTTGAGCATGGACATTGTGCGTGTCCCCTAATTCCACCTGATGAAATATTAGGGGGACACCACAAGGGTGTCACGTATCAAGCGTCTTCGAGGAGCAATTTCAGCTCGAGTGCGACCGCTTTCAGGCTTTCCCGAATGGGCTTCAGACCTCCGCCTCGACCGGAATGAATGGTCAATTGTTTCCAGGCGGGTTGGCCTTCCTTGGGAGCTTTGACCTGAAGGTGCCCGGAGCGCGGCAAGGCAGCCCGCATCAGAGAGCTGGCCAGATCGAAGCCCGCCTTGGCATTGTATGCGCCATTGCGGGCGTCGGCTTCGAATGTCGACTGTTCCGATCGGCCCACCGCGTTGAACAGGACCGACAGATCTGGCCGATTGTCGGCGGCAATCTGTTCCTTGATGACCTGATTGAGGAGGCGCACGCCGCGCAACGAGTAGATGTCGGCATGCATCGGTGCCAGAACGCGATCAGCGGCCTCCAGAGCGCACCGCGTCAGGAAGGTGGCGTTTGGATTGGTGTCGATCACGATCAGATCATAGTCGCTGCGATAGCGCTCGATCGATTGAAGAAAGTGCTCCTTGATCAGCGCCAAAGCTGCCGGATCGGACGCAAATGCATATTTCGAGATTTCGAACTGGCCAGAAACCAGGTCCAGCCGGCCACCAGGGCTGCCTTCGCCCATCAATTCATGGACGAGCTTTTCCCTTCGCGTCGGCGCGAACGGGTCGGTCGACAGGGTGAGCCAGGAATCTGCCGGACTGGACGTATCCCGTGCGTGCAATCGCGACTTCTCAAACAGGGAAATGACGGACCGGTCTTGTGCAGCGCTCGCGTCGGCCACGTCCATTTCGTAGAAGGTTTGGGTGAGATTGTACTGCGGATCGAGGTCGATCAGCAGTATCCGCCCGCCAAGCGCGCCCTGCCAGGCACCGAAGACCTGACTGGTGACCGTGGTCTTGCCCACGCCGCCCTTCAGATTCATGACGGCCACAACCGGGCACTTTTTCTTGTAGGCCTGCTTGGTCTCCGCGACGAGCTGTTTCAGGCCTTCCGGCGTTGTTGATGACAAGCGCAGATGGGGCAGGACTTCATGCTTGAAGAAGCCATTCAGGCGGGCCTTGTCGATCTGGTAGGGGATCAGCTTCAAGCCCCGCGCCTTGGCGCGTTCAACGTCCTGCCTGACGGCCTTTGAGCGGACGGACGCGGCCGACACCAGAATGATCATGGCGAAGGCGTCATCTATCGATTGATCGGCCATTTCGCGCGAACCGCCATCGTTCGGAACATACCAATCCGGAATCGAGGCTGCGCGCAGGGCCTCGTGCAACTCGAGCAGGGCGTCGAAGTCTCTCGCAGAGTGGCTAATGTAGACGTGCGACATGTTGGGGCGGCGATCCTATGGTGACGACAAGCCTGCAGAATTACTAAAGGTGCAAATCATGATTCCGCCAGCAATCTGCTGTGAATTTATGGTGAAACTTGAGCGACTGCCTGCCATGTGATAAATGCGGCTCACGATTGGAGTATTTAAGATGACTTGGACCCCCTCAGACTGGCGTCAACTGCCAGCGAAGCATATTCCGGAAGACTATCCGGATTCTGCCGCGCTCGCTGCAGTAGAAGAAAAGCTGAAAAGCTTTCCGCCGCTGGTCTTTGCTGGCGAGGCCCGTCGTCTGAAACAGCGCCTTGGCGAAGTTGCGGCCGGTGAGGCTTTCCTGCTGCAAGGCGGCGACTGTGCCGAGAGCTTCAAGGAATTCCATCCGGACAATATTCGCGACACATTCCGCGTGATCCTGCAAATGGCGGTTGTTTTGACCTTCGCCGCGTCCAAGCCAGTCGTGAAGGTTGGCCGGATCGCCGGTCAGTTCGGCAAACCGCGCTCATCGCCCGTTGAGACGATTGATGGCGTCACGCTGCCATCCTATCGCGGCGACAATATCAACGGCATGGAGTTCACGCCTGAGAGCCGTTTGCCGGATCCGGAACGCCTGACGCAGGCCTATTCGCAGTCGGCTGCGACGCTGAACCTGCTGCGGGCCTTCAGCCAGGGCGGCTATGCAAATCTCGCAAACGTGCACCGCTGGATGCTTGGCTTCGTTGACCGCAGCCCGCAGGGCGAGCGCTACGAACAATTGGCAGATCAGATTTCGAAGTCTCTCGACTTCATGAAAGCCTGTGGTGTCACGCCAGACAGTGTCCCGCAAATGGCTCAGGTTGAGTTCTATACGAGCCACGAAGCGCTGCTGCTGGGCTATGAAGAAGCTCTCACCCGCATCGATTCAACTTCGGGCGAGTGGTATGACACGTCGGCGCACATGTTGTGGATTGGTCACCGGACCCGTCAGGTTGACCATGCGCATGTGAACTTCTGCAAGGGCGTGCGCAATCCCATCGGCATCAAGTGCGGACCGGGACTGGAGACAGATGAGCTTCTGCGTCTGATCGATACGCTGAACCCGAATGACGAACCGGGCCGGATCACACTGATCTCCCGTTTCGGATCGGATGGCGTGGCGCAGGGCCTGCCACCGCTGGCCCGCGCTGTGAAGCAGAGCGGGCGTACAGTCGTGTGGTCGTGTGATCCGATGCATGGCAACACCTTGAAGACCGACAGCGGTTTCAAGACTCGTCCAGTCGATCGCATCCTCTCCGAAGTGCGCCAGTTCGTGGACGTTCTGTCGGCAGAAGGCTGCTATCCGGGCGGCGTGCATTTCGAAATGACCGGTCAGAACGTCACCGAGTGTATCGGCGGTGCTCAGGCCATTTCGGAAGAGGACCTGTCGTCTCGTTACCACACTCATTGCGATCCTCGCCTAAATGGCGAACAGGCCCTTGAACTGGCCTTCATGATCGCAGAGAAGCTGCAGTCCGTGGGGGCAAGTGGCACCCCGGCGCTGAAAGCGGGATAAAGAGACAGTTCCATGCGTACGCATCGCCTGGGCTGGCCCGCCTGGGCGCAGCCTGCTGACATTACTGACCTGTTGCGGCTATCGATTCCGATTGCGTTTACACGCATGTCGCAAATGCTGATGGCTGTCACGGACGCCATCGTGCTTGGCCAATACGCGCCGGGACAGTTGCCCTATATCCTGAACTCCTGGCTGCCGATGGGCGTCTCGCTTGGCCTTGGCCTCGGCGTGTTGCTCGGCGTGCAGGTGCTGACATCAGAATTGCTGGGCATCGGTCGCGAGAAAGAGAGCGGACGCATTTTCAGGCGGGGCCTCTGGACGAGCGTCTGGCTCGGCTTTCTGCTGATGGGGATTGTCTATTTCTCGGCCGACGCATTGTTCACGTGGCTCTTCGTAGATATCGCGCCGCCGACCGATATTGAGGAAGTGGTCGACCCGCATACGGTCGCAGGGTCTGTCGCGTCGGTTACGCGCATCCTGTCCTACGGCATGGTCGGATTCATGATCTCGACGGTCTGTGGGTATTATCTCGAGGCATTGCGGCGTCCGCTGCTGGTCTCAGGCGTCATGTATTTCGGCGTGTTCGTGAATGCGATCATCGACCTGGCACTGGTTGCCGGTTTCTGGGGCTTTGAGCCGATGGGGGCGGAAGGCGTTGCGTGGGCAACCACAGGATCGCGCCTGTTTATCACCGTGTTGCTGCTTGTCGCCGTGATTACGCTGACGCCTGCTTTGCGTAAGTCTCCAAAGGGGCCTGCGGATGAAGGACGTCGCCAATTGTCGGTTGGTACAGGCACCGCGATCAGCAATGTCGCCGAGTGGGGCGGCTTCAATCTGACATTCGTGATCGCGACATGGATCAGCCTCGCTGCCAACTCGGTCTATGGCTATGCCATCCAGATCATGGGGCTTTGCTTCATGTTCTATCTCGGCATCGCGACGGCAACGAGTGTGCGCGTCGCGGAGGCCTATGGACGCCGAAACTTGGACGAGATGCGAGATGCGGGCCGCCTTGGCGTCGCAGCCACGATCCTGATGGGTGTCGGGCTGGGTATCGTCCTGATCGTATTCAACGACACGCTGGCGGGCTTCCTGGTGAAGGATGATGCAATGATCGGGGGCGTGCATCTGGCGTCTGGAATTGCCGCTCTGCTGATCATGGCATCCGTCGTGACCGTGTTCGACGGTTTGCAGGCCACAGCCTCATTCGCCTTGAGAGCGCAGGAGATCGTCTGGTCGCCAAGCCTGATCCACATCGGCTCGTTCTTCCTGGTGATGCTGCCAGCCTGTTACTGGCTCGGCATCGTGGAAGGCCGCGGCGCACAGGGCATGATGGAAGGCGTGCTTGTTGGCGTGTTCACAGCCGGCATCATGCAGACAATGTTGCTGGAATGGAAAACGGCGCGCCAGCCGAGCCGACGCGCCGTTTGAATTCCTGTTGTTCAGGGCTGCAAAGCCCCGAGGAACCCTAGAGGTCTTTCAGAGCCGAAGCCGGCTTGAAAGCAGCCGATGTCTTTTCCGGGATCTTGATTTCTTCGCCCGTGGCAGGGTTGCGGCCTGTGCGAGCATTCCGGGTTTTCGCCGAGAATGTGCCGAAGCCTGCGATTGCCACTTGCTGACGGTCTTTCACGGCGCCAGCAATTGCGTCGAAAACAGCGTCTACAGCTTTGCCAGCATCGCTCTGCGACAGACCGGATTCAGCTGCGACAGCCTTTGTAAGTTCGCCCTTGTTCATAGGGGTTCTCCTCTAATGTTAAACGGCGATCCCCCGCCGTTGCAGCGACTTACCCACGATTCGTAAGGCGTGAATATGTCGAAACCCCAATAAAGACGGGCTATGCGCCAAGAATCCAGCCCTCTTCTGCCTGAATTTGCGATATTTTTCGCTCATCAAGGGAGTTATTTGTGGAAATTCGCCTTCCCAGAACACCTTTTCCATCCAGATCCGAATAATGGTGGGCAATCTGGCGAACTTGGGCGGCGTCGGGCGTCTCGCCTTTTTCAGCCTTAAGGGGAATGAGGGAGGGGTATATTTCAGCGAAAACGATTTTTACGTCGCCCAATGTTTCCTCGGTCATTTCGCCATCTTCAAACTCAAACGGCCAGATGCGGGATTCCGGCAGGCTTTCGCGCAGAGCATGTACGTGCGGAATACCGGTCAGCGACTGGCTGCCCACGCTACCCGTATATGCCAGCTGCCAGACGGACTTCGGCTGGCCGAGTTTTGCTTCACGCAAATGCGTTTCCACAAGACGATATTCCGGAAGTGGCTGACCGGCGAAGTCCGGTTTTGTGCCGGAGAGTGTCGAAACCACATCCCGGGCCGGCGCACCCCAAAACGGATAGGGTCCTTTCGAGATGGCGTAGTTCATGCCCGCGGCGATCGCGTAGCGGGGGTTTGAATTGTCCGGCTTGTCTTTCATCTTCGAGGCAAGGTGCGCGTGCATGGCTTGCCAGGGCTTCTGGTTCGACACGTCCAGACCGAGCGCCTCCGCTGTGCTTGCGGGATATCCAAGCGAGAAATCGAAGCCGATCAGGACGCGGTCACCGCGCCCTGTCAGCTTGGCGATGATGCCTTCAAGAAACGTCCGCGCTTTCAGGCGCGTATCGATATTGGCTGACTGGTACTGGAATTTTAGCCGGGCATCCTTCGCCAGGATCCCGATCCAGATGGAATTCTTCCCCGTCACAGGTTTGGACGCGGCACTCCAGTCCACCATGATGTAGGCATCAAACAGACGCGACATAACTACCCCAGTTTCACCAGCATCTTGCCGGTATTGGCGCCTTCAAACAGGCCGAGAAACGCTTCAGGCGCCTTGTCGATGCCGTCCTTCACAGTTTCCTCGAACTTCATCTGTCCAGACGAAATCCATTTCGCCATGTCCTCGAAGAAGGCTGGCTGCATGTCGGCGTGGCTCGATACAATAAAGCCCTGAATTTTCAGCTGTTTGCCAACCACTTGGATTATGTTGTGTGGGCCGACCGGGGTGCCGGTATCATTGTATTGGGCAATCATTCCGCACTCTGCAAAGCGGGCCATTGGCCGCGCGCATTCAATCGCTGCGGTGAGATGGTCGCCGCCGACATTGTCAAAATAGACATCGATACCTTTTGGTGCAGCGCTTTTCAGCGCTTTCACAAGGCCCTCATAGCCACCGGCGGCTTTGTAGTCGATCACATGGTCCGCGCCGAGGGATTTCACGAAATCGCATTTCTCGGCGCCGCCTGCGGAGCCGATGACGGTGCAGTTCTTGATCTTGGCAATCTGGACGACTGTGGAGCCGACTGCTCCGGCTGCGCCGGACACGAAGACTGTGTCGCCTTCCTTCAGTTCCGCGACGCGGAGGATGCCCGCATAGGCCGTGAGACCGGGCATGCCCGCCACGCCGAGGAATGCGCTTTCAGGCAGGCCCACATCCGGCAGTTTCTGAGCCATGACCATTTCAGGTTTGGCAACCCATGCCGTACGCCACCCAGCCATGGACGAAACCAGGTCACCTTCCTTGTAGTCCGGATGGTTTGAGATGGTCACGCGGCCAACCGCGCCGCCCTGCATGGTCTCGCCGATCTGGAACGGCGGCACATAGCTTTCGCGGTCATACATGCGTCCGCGCATGTAGGGATCGACGGACATCCATTCATTCTTCACCTGGATTTCGCCAGCGCCTGGAGGGGCGACATCAATCGTTGTCTTCTGGAAGTCCGACATTTTCGGCATGCCGACCGGACGCGCGGCGAGGGACCATTCCGTAGATGTAAGTGCAGTCATGATGTTTCCTTCCTCATGTTTGTAGAGGCGTAAGTGGACCGCCGCCCTTGGCGTGTGAAGGGGGCGCAGGGAAAGAATCTGTAATTCTCTGTGTCAGCTCTGTCTGAGCCTAAGGCTTGCGACTCCGGAGGATGCAGTGTCTTAAGGGTAGGGTAGAGGGCCCTTCTGTTATGACCACACTGAAAGTAGGCGTCGCAGGCGCCGGAGTATTCGGCAATTATCACGCTCAGAAAGCAGCCGCGTCGGTGCGCACCGAGCTGATTGGCGTGTTTGACATCGACCTTGACCGCGCATCCCGGATCGCGGGACAGTTTGGTGCGACGGGCTATGACGATTACGAGAAATTCCTTCAGGATTGCGACGCAATCGTGATCGCAGTGCCTGCGATCTGGCACGAAAAGCTGGCGCGTCAGGCGATTGAGGCTCATTGCCATGTGCTTGTCGAGAAGCCGTTGGCTTTGACCGGCAAGGCGGCGCGTGATCTGGCGGACGAAGCAGCCGCGCGTGGACGTATTCTGCAGGTTGGACATCAGGAGCGCTTTGTCGCCCGCGCAATGGGTGTGCTGGCCATTGAAGAAACCCCTCTGCTGATTGAATCCGTCCGCGCCGGACCACCTGCGCCGGACAATCGCGCCGGTGACGTGTCGGTGATCTGGGATCTCATGATCCATGATCTGGATCTCGCGGCGATGATGATGGGAAATGAGTTCACGGGCGTGATGGCCAGCGGAAAGCGCGTCCATTCAGAGCATATCGATGAAGCGAATGCGCAGTTCACATATGCGAGTGGTGGCGTCGCGCGATTGCGTGCGAGCCGGGCTGCAGAGGCGCGCGAGCGCACGATGCATGTCGTCTATCCATCGGGTGAAATCTCGATCGACTTCCTGACTCGCCAATTGGTGAACACGACGCCGTACGATGTGCGCGTCGACATTGCGGCCGACTTGCCGGATCCACTGGGGGCGGCCGATGAAGGCTTCTACGCGGCCTGTCTCGGCCTGGGCCGCAGCCCGGTTCCCGCGCATGGTACAGTAGGCGCGGTCGCTATGGCCGAAGCAGCTGAAAAGGCTGTCCTCGCCAAACTCGACGTCTGATCAGCGTCTAGCGCTGTTGCTTGGGATCGTTCTTCGGAGCAGGGGCCAGACGCATCACTTCCGTCTGGAAGCGTTCGTCATTGCCGTCTGCGAGGAAGGGTAGGGCGTCGGAAATCGCTTTGACCAGCGGATCAAACCAGTCGTGATCCGCTTTGGAAAAATCAGACAGCACGTATGGCATGACGCGTGATTTGTCGCCGGGATGTCCGACTCCGATGCGCATGCGCCGGAAGTTCTCGCCGAAATGGGCGATCATGGAGCGGATGCCGTTGTTTCCGGAGTGGCCACCGCCCTGTTTGAGCCGCAGGCGCCCCGGGGCAAGATCAATCTCGTCGTGCAGCACCACAATGTCGTCTGCCGACAATTTGTAGAACTGCGCGACCTTTGACAGCGCGCGCCCGGTTTCATTGTAGAAAGTTTGCGGTTTGACGAGCAGCGTCTTTACGCGGCCTGGGCCGATAAAGCCTTCCGCGATCTCGCTTTCGAATTTGCTGCGCCAAGGCTGAAACCCATAGGCGGCGTGGATCTCGTCCAAAACGAGAAAACCGGCATTGTGCCGGTTCTTTGCGTATTTTTCGCCTGGATTTCCCTGACCGGAAAGAATGAGCACGATGGGGCCTCCCTCTTCCGAATTAGCAGGGTTTGGCTGTGTGCCCAGCCCCAAAAGGCCGGACACACGGGACCAAAGTGCCTGAATCAGTCTTCCGACTCTTCGGTGGCTTCTGCAGCATCATCTTCTGCTTCATCACCTTCTTCGTCGGTGGTTGCAGCGGCTGCCGTGCGGCCGGCAATCGTCGCGATGGTGAAGTCGCGGTCGGTGATGGTCGGCTCGGCATCGCCTGGCAGGGTGATGTCGGAGATTTTGACGTTGTCGCCAATTTCGAGCGCGGAAACGTCGGCTTCCAGAGACTCTGGGATATGACCAGCTGGAACCAGCAGTTCGACCGTGTGGCGAACGACGTTGAGCGTGCCGCCCTTCTTGAGGCCAGGCGAAACTTCTTCACCGGAGAAGTGTACAGGAACTTCAACCTTGATCTTCTGGTCAGCGCTGACGCGGAACAGGTCGACGTGCATCGGCTGGTCGGTCACTGGGTGCATCTGGATCGCCTGCGGGATCACCATCTGTTTGTCGCCCTTGTGCACGAGGGTCGCTGTCGAGGACAGGAAGTGGCCGGTTTCGATGGCTTTCAGCACTTCATTGCGCTTCAGAGAGATCGCGACCGGATCTTCGCCGCCGCCATAGAGAACGCCTGGTACGAGGCCTTCGCGACGAGCCGCGCGGGAGCCGCCAGTGCCGGTGCGCTCGCGCAGTTCGACGTTAAAAGTGATTTTTGATTTGGACATGGGGTTTCCTTTCGCCCTCGACTCCGCCTCTCATTTTCCGTTGATGAGGTAAGAAGCTGACACGCACGGCCTTGCGCCGCCGTTTCTGAAGGCGCGCGGATAGCCCATAAGGCCCGCAATGGCAAGGGTTCGGCGGCAGGGCCATTCGACTAAAGTCCCCCTGTCGGCAAAAGCCAGAACATGTATGGTCCATCCCGGAGGATACTGCCCGTGAAACACCATATCATGCTGGCGCTCGGCATTCTGCTTGGGCTTATATTCGCGGTCCGGCTGGCGGTGGCCATCCTCGAGCCGGGGCTTGGCGTGCGTGAACTCTACCTGATGGGTGGTCTGGTCCTGTCTGCATGGTTGATCCTGGGAGGATTGGCCGAATGGCGGCACGCGCGCGGAGCCGGCAAAACCGGGGTGTCTCGCAGGGACTGATTGCCCGGCAGTAAGCCGCTCCAAGCTCTGTCTTAGACCAAAGTTCATCTTTCCCATTTCCGACGCTTCCGGCAGCCTGCAGGCTGCGGAACTCCGCTTAGAAAAAAATCAGGGAGGAAAAAGTGTCGGAACCAAGCAAGGAAATTGATGTGAAAGGGTATTGGCGAGACGTTATTCGCCTGACTCTCAGCCTGCTCGTCATCTGGTTCGTGGTGTCATACGGAGCGGGTATCCTGTTCCGCGACCTGCTGGATAATCTTTCGATTGGCGGGGCGCCGCTGGGGTTCTGGTTCGCACAGAACGGATCAATCTACGTCTTTGTCGGGCTGATCTTCTATTACTGCCGCGCCATGAATCGTCTTGAAAAGAAATACGGCGTGGAGGCCTGAGACGATGGGACAGGATTTCTGGACATATTTCTGGGTTGTCGGCACGTTCGGCACCTATATCGCCATTGCATTGTGGGCACGCGCATCGTCAACGGATGACTTCTATGTTGCGGGTCATGACGTGCACCCCACCGTCAACGGTATGGCAACTGCGGCTGACTGGATGTCGGCAGCGTCTTTCCTGTCGATGGCAGGACTAATTGCGTTTCTGGGTTATGGTGGCTCGGTTTACCTGATGGGGTGGACCGGTGGTTACGTGCTTCTTGCTCTACTGCTCGCACCGTTCCTGCGTGAATTCGGGAAGTTCACCGTGCCGGACTTTGTTGGCGACCGATATTATTCGACGACAGCGCGTCTGATCGCGGTGATCTGTGCCTTGTTTGTGTCCTTTACCTACATTGCGGGACAGATGAAGGGTGTGGGGGTTGCCTTCTCCGGCTTCCTGGGCGTCGAATTCAACACCGGCATCATGGTCGGCATGGCCATTGTCTTCGTCTATGCGGTTCTCGGCGGGATGAAAGGGATCACCTACACTCAGGTCGCGCAGTATTGCGTGCTGATTTTTGCCTATACCGTCCCGGCAATATTCATTTCACTGATCATCACCGGAAATCCGATTCCGCAGCTTGGCTTCATCTCGAACGTCAAGGGTGAAGATGTGGCGATGCTCGAGAAGCTGAACACGGTTGTGCAGGACCTCGGCTTCCTAGAATACACACAAACCAACAAATCCATGTTCGACGTGTTCGCCATTACCGGTGCGTTGATGTTTGGTACCGCTGGATTGCCGCATGTGATCATTCGGTTCTTCACCGTGTCCAGCCCTGGCGCAGCCCGTGTGTCGGCTGGCTGGGCGCTGGTCTTCATCGCGTTGCTGTACACAACCGCACCAGCGGTGGCGTCTTTCGCCCGGTTGAACTTCATCGATACGGTCAATGAGTCGACCTATATTGCGGACGATGCTGACTATGACGCAGAAGCCGCCGCCATTGTGGCAGCAGGCGGCAAGCCAACGCCGAAATGGTTCAAGGACTGGGAGAAGACCGGCCTGCTTGGCATTGAGGACAAGAATGGCGACGGCGTCATCCAGTACCGTGCCGGCGAGGATAACGAAGTTACCAAGCTGGACCGGGACATCTTTGTGATGGCCAATCCGTCGATTGCCAATCTGCCAGCCTGGGTAATCGGTCTTGTCGTGGCGGGTGGCCTCGCTGCGGCGCTGTCGACGGCGGCAGGATTGCTGATGGTGATTTCGTCGTCCATCTCGCATGATTTGTGCAGGAGGACATTCTTCACAAGCATGTCGGACAAGGACGAGTTGCGTGTGGCACGCGCATCTGCGGCCGGCGCCGTGATCCTGGCCGGGATCATGGGGATGAACACAGCCAAGCTCGGCTTCGTGGCGCAGGTGGTGGCTTTCGCCTTTGGTCTGGCGGCAGCGTCCCTGTTCCCGGTAATTGTGCTCGGCATTTTCTGGAAACGGATGAACCGGGAAGGCGCGATTGCCTCAATGCTCACCGGGCTCGTCTCGACCTTCAGCTACATCTACTACTTCAAGTTCGTAGACACCGATCCAGCGAATTGGTGGTTTGGTGTGTCCCCTGAAGGAATCGGGTTCCTGTTCATGTTCCTGTCGCTGGCTGTCGGCATTGTGGTTGCTTTGGTAACCGCGCCGCCGCCGCAGGACATTCAGGATCTTGTCGAGGATATCCGCGTTCCCGGACAGCGTTCGTCGCACGGCATCGCCGACGATGGAATGGCGCCTGTTCCGGCAGAATAGCGTCCCATTCCTCGACATACCTTGCGGGCGGCCATCCTCTCCGGGCCGTCCGCTTTTTCGTTCCTGAAACGCAGCCTTTAGACAAAGGGAGCATTTGCCGGAGCGGCAGGACGTGTATTCTGTCCCTGAAAGCACAGTGAGGTGTTTATGCCGGTGTGGCTGATCCTGGGCGCAACGACGCTCTACATGCTGGGACTTTTCCTGATCGCGTGGCAGGGAGATCGGCAAGCCACGCGGCCTGGCTTTGTCCAGCACCCGCTGGTCTACGCGTTGGCCCTGGCCGTCTATTGTACGTCATGGACCTATTTCGGAGCGGTCGGAACTGCAGCACAAAGTGGCTGGGATTACCTGACTATCTATCTGGGCCCCACACTCGTTTTCGTTGCATTTCCCGGCATTGTTCGCCGGATCGGCGACGTTACCCAGCGCGAAGGCATATCGTCACTGTCCGATTTCCTGTCCGCCCGATATGGTAAGAGCCGGGCCGTTGCAGCTGCTGCTACCCTGGCCGCCGTTGCAGGCAGCTTGCCCTATATCGCGCTCCAGCTGAAATCCATCGGCATGAGCTTTCAGGCACTGGCGTATGGCGCGGACGGAGCGATCAACACACCTGCGAACGAGACTGTTTTGCTCACCGCAATAGCGCTGGCGATATTTGCCATTCTGTTCGGCACGCGGCAATCGGATGCGACACGACATAATTCCGGCCTGATGCGGGTGCTTGCGCTCGAAGCCGTTTTGAAGCTCGCGGCGCTGGTCGCGGTAGCGGTACTTTCGATATTCCTCTTGATGCAGAGTGGCGGTTCGGATCGAGAGATCGCGGCGCAGCCCTTCGAGCAGTTCTCCGTATCAGAACGTTTTCTGACGATGACACTATTGTCCACGGCGGCCATCATCTGCCTGCCTCGGCAATTTCACGTCGCGATGATCGAACGTCAGGCGCAGAAGGACCTGGACACGGCGAGATGGGTATTTCCGCTCTATATGCTGTTGACTAGCCTCGTCGTTGTGCCGATCACCATGGCGGGGCTGACCTTGTTCGGTGCAACTGCGCAACCCGACCTCTTCGTTCTGGATTTGCCTTTGGACGAGGGCCACGGCGTATTGGCCACGCTCGTCTTCCTGGGTGGATTTTCGGCCGCGACGGGCATGGTGATCATCTCCACGGTCGCCCTGTCCACCATGGTCACGAATGATCTGGTGGTTCCGGCAATCATGCAGTCTGGTCGCTTTGCCAGTTTGAGCGGCGATGCCGGGTCTAGGATCGTTTCGGCTAGGCGCATCGTGATCGTGGTGCTTCTGCTGCTGGCCTATGCCTATTACCGTGAGGCAGGAACAGGCGCGCTGGCGCAGATCGGGCTGTTGTCCTTCGCGGCTGCCGCACAATTCTCTCCTGCGCTGATAGGCGCGGTAACCTGGCGAGGGGGGCGCCGTTCCGGTGTGATTGCAGGGCTCGTCGCTGGTATGGGTCTTTGGGTCTATACGCTCTTCCTTCCAGCCATTCTCGGGTATGAGGTGATGTCAGCATGGGTGCCCCCATTGCTGGACCCGCATGCCTTGCTCGGCTTCCGGATCGAAGACAGCCTGACCCATGGTGTGCTCTGGAGCCTCGGGACCAATCTGGCCCTGTTTGTCGTCGTGTCTGTAAGAACGCGTGAGCGTCTGAGAGACCGGGTGCAGGCGTCTGCATTTGTGAGCGGAGACGAAGTTGTCGAGATTGCCGAAGGGGCGGTGGAAAGCCATGCGTTTCAGGTCTCGCCCAATGGTCTGAAAACGCTTGCCTCGCGATTTCTGACTCCGGAAGCCGTGGACCATGCCTTTGACCAGTTCGAGTCCGAAACAGGCATTGTGGCGACGGGCGATGCGCCGGCGGACTGGCGGCTTGTGCAACGCACGGAAAAGCTTCTGGCGAGTGCGCTCGGGTCCTCTTCGGCCCGGGTGGTCCTGTCTTCGGCCATCGGCGGAAGTGATGTGGCGCTACCGGACGTGTTGTCCATGCTGGACCACAAAACGCAAGCCGCACGATTTGAGCGTCACATGCTGCAATCCATGCTCGAGAATATTTCACAGGGGATCAGCGTCGTCGACGCTGACCAACGTCTCGTCGCCTGGAATTCCGCGTATGTGGAATTGTTTGATTATCCGCCGGAAAAAGTCGGCGTTGGCGTGCCTGTGGCGGAATTGATTGAGCACAATATTCGAACCGGGTGGATTGACGGGGATCCGATAGAAGAGGCGCGGAGGCGTGTCAGGCATATGCGTTCAGGAAGTCCGTACACATATGAGCGTCGCAATCCGGATGGTCGTTACCTGCGCATTATCGGTAATCCGATGCCGGGCGGGGGATACGTCACCACGTTTGCCGATATCACCGATGATAAAGTACGCGAACAGGCTTTGGTAGAGGCGAACGAATTGCTGGAGAGCCGGGTGAAGGCGCGAACGTCTGAGCTGGAGCAAATGGCGGATGACCTTACTCTTGCCCGCAAGGAGGCGGAAGGCGCGAACGCTTCCAAGACACGTTTTCTGGCTGCGGCCAGTCATGATTTGCTGCAGCCCCTGAATGCGGCTCGCCTATATCTCGGGTCGCTCATGACAAGCGGCAGTGGAGCAGACCTCGCATCGAGAGCTGACCGGTCCATTCAGTCTGCTGATGAGCTTCTGAAAGGGCTTTTGGACATTTCACGACTTGATCACAGCCAGGTGGAAGCCGTTCCTGTCCGATTGCCATTGGGGCCATTGCTTGAGGACCTCATCGACGAAGCACAGCCGATGGCACAGGCGGCAGGACTGTCGCTGCGCCTAGCGCCGACTCGACTCGCTGTGCACGCAGATCCCGATTTCCTGAAGAGCATATTGCGCAACTACATCTCAAATGCGCGTCGATACACTCAGTCAGGCGGTGTGCTGGTCGGTGCACGGCGGCGGGGAGAAACAGTTCGTATCGAGGTACACGACACCGGGCCCGGAATCCCGGAAGAACGTCTGGAACAGATTTTCGAGGAGTTCCGTAGATACGAAGACGCAGACAATACAGGAATTCGTGGTGCAGGACTCGGCCTGTCAGTTGTGCGCCGCCTGGCAGGGCTAATGGATGCTGAGATAAGTGTCAGGTCGACGCCGGGAAGAGGCAGCATGTTTTCTGTGACCGTCCCGTTGGCTGAACTTCCACAAAAGGCGCGTAAAAAGCAGCCGCATCCCATTGAGACTGCAGATCGCGAATTGGTCGGATTGCGCGTCATGTTTGTAGATGATGAGCCGGCCATCGTCGACGGTATGCGCCGTTTGCTGACAGGTTGGGGATGTAAAGCCACATGCGTTCGTACGCCTGACGAAGTGATCGCGTCTATCGAGAAATTTCACTACGACGCCATCATCGCGGACCTGAACCTCGGTGAGGAACACAACGGCTTGGAACTGATCCTGAAAGTTCGCAAAAGGCTGTCGAACGAGAAAAATGTGCTGCTGCTGACGGCTGCAACGCGATCATCCGAATTGTCGACTGCAAAGACATCGGGAGTGACGATACTGAACAAGCCGAGCAATCCCGCCGACATTCGTCAATTTCTCAGGGCGTGTACTGAAGCGGCTCGGGCCGAGTCCGTGACTCACTCAGCGAGCGATGTTGCCTCCTGATATATCAGCAGGGCCTGTGTGCGATTGTTGGCGCCCAGTTTCCGAAAAATGGCTGTCATGTGCGCTTTCACAGTGGCAACCGAGATGTCCATTTCGAACGCAATTTGCTTGTTCAGAAGTCCGGCAGACAGACCTGCCAGAACGCGCCTTTGAGCGGGGGTCAGGCTGGCGATGCGCTCGGCTGCGTCATTGTTCGGAAGCGACGTGCCGACATATTCCGGGAACCATTGCCCTCCATCGAGGGTCGTTGCCAGTGCGGCCGACAAATCATCGAGGGACATGCTTTTCGGCAGATAGCCGGCCGCGCCGAGCGCGCGTGCAGTATCATAGGCCTGAGGGGTTTCTGTGGCCGAAACGACTACGATGGGGCATCCGGGATCAGCGGCCTTGAGGCGGGTAAGCCCGTCGAATTCCGCTGAATCTCCCAGATTGAGATCCAACAGGATTAGCTCCACATCATTCGTTTTCAGACACGAAAGTGCCCCCGAAAGACTGGAAGCATGCAAGGCGACTGCGCCTGCGGGAAAGGCGCATTCCAGCGCAGTTTCCAGCGCATCGCGAAACAATGGGTGATCATCCACGATCAGCACGCGTGGCGCCTGTGTCACGTTTCTCCTCCCCAAATCCGCGCCGCTTTTGCGGTCTGTGGATTAAACCATAACGCCGTCAGTATGACACGACTTGGATGTTAGCGCACTACGACTTTTGTCGTAGCACCAATGGCTAATGGCAGGCATTCCGGAAGCGGCAGATACTTCCCCTCATAAAGAAGAATGAGGGAGGAATGGATGTCTCGTACTTTGAGGGCCCTGTTGTTGTCGTCAGCAGCGCTGACATTTTGCTTTGGTGCTGCTGCGGATACGGAAGACCTGGAGGCGCGGATCGCTGCGCTTGAGGCCATGGTTTCTGAATTGAAATCCGAACTTTCTGCGACACGCGCCGACCAGGAGAATGTCGTCCGTATTCAGCCTGCCAACGAAAGCGCTGAAACCGCTCCACCTCCGCCGGACGGGTTCAGGGTGGGCGATACCGTCTTGAAGTTTGGTGGGTTCGTAGATGCCGACGTTCATGTCACGTCGCTCAGCGATGGTACGATCAGTGGCAGTTCCATAGCGAGGGATTTCTACATTCCCGGCGCAACGCCCATCGGAGGCGACACGGCCACCTTTACCGACTTCACCGCAGAGTCGTCGCGCTTCTTCCTGGCAGCGTCGCGCCCTGTCGGTGACAAAACCCTGAGCGCACACATTGAAATGGATTTTCTCGGGTCGGGACAGGGCAATGAACTCGTCTCAAACTCCTATTCACCGCGCCTGCGCCGGGCATTCATGAAGTATGGCAACTGGCTTGTTGGTCAGGAATGGTCGACCTTCCAGAACACGTCCGCCATTCCCGAAAGTGCGAGCTTCCTGATCTTGTCTGATGGTATGGTTTTCGTGCGTCAGCCTCAAATTCGTTATAGCAATGGCAATTGGATGTTCGCTGTCGAAAATCCAAATACGACCACGCTGAATGCCGGCTCCCGCGATGAAAACATCATTCCGGACGTGGTGGCGCGATACAATATGAGCGGCGATTTCGGAAATGTGTCGATCGCGGGGATTGCGCGACAGCTGCGAGCCGATTTCGGTACGTCCGAAGACGAGGCTTTCGGCTACGGTCTAAGCGTTTCCGGTCGACTTAACGTCGGCGAAAAGGATGACATTCGTTTCAATCTGGTTGGGGGCGAGGGAATTGGTCGGTACGTCGGGCTGGCAGCCAGCCGGTCCACCGCGCTCGATCCCAATGGTGATCTTGAAGCAATTCCATCATATGGCGGCTTGGTTGCCTGGCGGCATCCGTTTGGCAAGACTGCGCGCTTCAGTGGCGGCTATTCGGGCCTGTTCATAGACAATCCGGATTACCTGCCGACGTCCGTGACATCGTCGGTTCAGTCGGTCTTCGGGGCCATTCTATGGGACGTCGCACCGAACGTGACGCTAGGGACGGAACTGATGCATGGCATTCGCGAGGTCGAAAGTGGCATGGACGGATCGATCACCCGGTTCACCTTCTCGACAAAGTATGCATTCTGATACGAGGACGGAAACATGCCAGATGGAGAGCCAATGATGACCGAAGCAGCCAAGACCTATCCGGTTCCGGCAGAGTTTGCAGCGCAGGCGAACCTCACTCCGGAAAAGTATCGCGAGATGTATGAGGCATCCATCGCCGACCCGGAAGCGTTCTGGGGCGAGCAGGGCAAGCGGCTCGACTGGATCAAGCCCTATACAGTCGTGAAAGATGTCTCGTGGGAGACAGGCGATCTGCACGTGAAATGGTATTCGGATGGCGTGCTGAACGTCTCGGCAAATTGCCTGGACCGACACCTCGAATCTCGTGGAGACAAGGTTGCGCTCATTTGGGAGGGGGATGAACCCGGCAATACCCACAAGATGACCTACCGCCAGCTACATACGGCGGTGTGCAAGTTCGCCAACGTACTCAAGCAGCTGGGTGTCCAGAAAGGCGACCGGGTTACAATCTATATGCCGATGATCCTGGAGGCGACGTATGCCATGCTCGCTTGCGCGCGCATCGGAGCGGTCCATTCTGTTGTCTTTGGAGGTTTCAGCCCGGAAGCCCTGGCCGGGCGCATTACCGACTGTGAGTCAAAATTCCTGATCACGGCAGATGAAGGTGTGCGTGGCGGCCGGAAAGTGCCGCTGAAGGTTAATGCAGACAAGGCTGCTGACATCGCAGGCGGCATGGTCGAGAAAATGCTGGTTGTGAAGCGCACGGGCGCGGATGTCGGCATGAAGGAGGGGCGCGATCACTGGCTGCATGAGGCGGCAGACGGGATTTCCTCTGATTGCCCACCCGAGCCGATGAATGCGGAAGACCCGCTTTTCATACTTTACACATCTGGTTCAACCGGGAAGCCAAAGGGCGTATTGCACACAACAGGCGGCTATCTGGTTTGGGCATCGATGACCCATGAATACGTCTTCGACCTGAAAGAAGATGATGTGTTCTGGTGTTCGGCAGATGTCGGCTGGGTGACGGGGCATACATATATCGTGTACGGACCGCTTGCGAATGGCGCCACCAGCCTCGTTTTCGAAGGGGTGCCGACCTATCCCGACGCTTCACGCTTCTGGCAGGTCTGCGACGAGCAGAAGGTCACGATCTTCTACACTGCGCCGACCGCCATACGTGCGCTCATGAGAGAGGGCGAGGAGCCGGTCAACAAGACGTCACGCAAATCCATTCGCTTGCTCGGCACAGTCGGCGAGCCGATCAACCCCGAGGCTTGGGAATGGTATTTCCATGTCGTGGGTGAGCAACGTTGCCCGATTGTTGATACGTGGTGGCAGACTGAAACGGGCGGAACGATGATTGTGCCATTGCCGGGCACAACGGACATGAAGCCCGGAGCCGGTAGCCACCCATTCTTCGGCATCAAGCCTGTTCTCGTGGATGCCGACGGAGCCGTGCTGGAAGGCGCGACAGATGGAAATCTGCTGATCACGGACAGCTGGCCGGGCCAGATGCGCACCGTGTATGGAGATCACCAGCGCTTCATCGACACCTATTTCACGGCTTATCCGGGAACTTACTTTACAGGCGACGGCTGTCGCAGGGATGAAGACGGCTTTTACTGGATCACCGGTCGTGTGGATGATGTGATCAATGTGTCGGGTCACCGGATGGGAACGGCCGAAGTCGAGAGCGCTCTCGTCAGTCACGATGCGGTCGCTGAAGCTGCCGTGGTCGGGTATCCACACGATGTGAAAGGACAGGGCATCTATGCCTATGTCACGCTTCGTCAGGGAGTCGACGTGGATGATGCGCTCGTCAAAAACCTGATACAACATGTTCGTCAGGAGATTGGTCCGATCGCCAGCCCGGATTTGATCCAGATCGCGCCCGGCCTGCCGAAGACGCGGTCAGGGAAGATCATGCGGCGTATTTTGCGTAAAATTGCCGAGAACGAATATTCGAATTTGGGAGATACATCGACACTGGCTGAGCCAGAAGTGGTCGATGACTTGATCCAGAATAGGCAGAACCGCTAGGCGTTATATTGCGGGAAGGTCGACGACAAACCGGGCGCCACCATCGGTGCGGTTCTCGGCCCAGACTTTCCCGCGATGCGTCGTAACGATCTGCTGCACGATAGACAGGCCCAGTCCTGAATTGTTACCGAAGGCCGTTCCGGCTGGGCGGTCTGTGTAAAAGCGGCTGAAGATCTTCTCAAGCTTGTCTTCAGGAATGCCGGGACCGCTGTCCTCTACCATGATGCGTGCAATCGTCTGGGGGCCGTCATTGCTTTGGTCGACGATGACAAGGACTTCGCCACCCTCGGGAGAGAATGAGCGCGCATTGTCGATGAGGTTTCTCACGACCTGTCCAAGCGGTCCATCCCGGCCGCGCACCAGAAGGCGCGCGCCCATCGTGTCATCGCGGAAGTGGACCGAAACTGACCTGTCGTCCCGGCTGAGGCCATCATAGGTCTGCACCACGTCGTGTACGAAGCCGGCAATGTCCATCTGCTCGGTCGGTACGCGCGTCATTTCCGCCTCAAGACGAGATGCGTTGGAAATGTCAGTGATCAGACGGTCCAGACGTTTTACATCTTGGGCGATCACCTGTCGTAGTCGCTCGAGGGCGACGGGGTCGTCCTGAACACGTTCAGCAGTTTCCACGGCCGAGCGAATGGATGTGAGCGGGTTTTTCAGTTCGTGCGCCACGTCTGCAGCGAACTGTTCGTTCGCCTGAATGCGCTCCAGCAGCGCCTCGGTCATGCTCTGCATGGACTCAGCGAGGTTGCCGATTTCGTCTTTGCGTCCATTGAGCGCGGGAATGTCGATGCGGTCCGATGTTCCTGCCTTGATGCGGTCAGCGGCGACTGAAAGGCGGCGCAAGGGGCGGGCAATGCCCAGAGTGAGCAGCACGGATGTGATGAAGGCAACCAGCACTGCAACGCCAATGAAGGGGATCAGGGCCGCGCGTTCAGACCGAATGATTTCGTCGATGTCATTCGATTCGAGTGTCAGTACTCCCACAACCGCCGACACGCGTTGAATGGGCATGGAAACGGAGATGATCCGTTGACCGCGATCAGAGAAGCGCTGGCTTGCCGCTTCTTGTCCACGTACGGCGATTTCGAACTCTTCATCAAAACTCTGCGCAACCAGGGCTTCGGAGCTACGCCGGGGCATGATTGGGCCGAGCGTGTCACTCGCCCATTCTGAAAGGTTTGCGCCGAGCCGTGCGAAATTGCTCGGCTCCTGGAGCGGGGGAAGGGCGTCAATATCCACCCGTTCTGAAAGATAGAAGCTGTCACCGACCAATTCGCCGTCTGGCGTATAGATACGCGCGCGGACCCGTTCCGGCAGGTTCAGTCGTACGATCGTTTGTCTCGCGGCTTCCACATCGAGTTGCGGGGCTGGGGTGGTGGCATCATCGCCCAGAAGACTCGTGAAGATCTGCGCTTGAGCGACGAGATCCTGTTTCTTGGAAACGACAAAACCGGCGCGCATTTCGTTTAGTACCATGGCGCCGATGATCAGAATGGCGAGGCCGGCCAGGTTGGACGCAAAAATCAGCCGTGCGATGCGCGAACCGAAAACTTTCGATCCATGTCGCGCGATCGCTTTACGACTGACTTTCCGGTTCGCCATCCTGGCCTGCCTGACTGCGTGCCTCTGATCAGGCGTCCGCAGCGACCTTCATGCTGACGATCTGATCGGGATTGCGCGGCGGCTCACCCTTTGCAAGCTGATCGACCACATCCATGCCTTCAGTTACCTGACCCCAGACTGTGTACTGGCGGTCGAGGAAGCGGGCATCATCAAAGCAGATGAAGAATTGGCTGTTCGCCGAGTGGGGCGCAGATGTGCGCGCCATGGAGCATGTGCCCCGGACGTGAGGCTCGGCGTTGAATTCAGCCTTGAGGTCCGGTTTGGATGATCCGCCCATGCCAGTGCCCTGCGGGCAGCCGACCTGAGCCATGAAGCCGTCGATCACGCGGTGGAAGATGATGCCGTCATAAAACCCCTCGCGTGCCAGTTCCTTGATGCGCTCTACATGGCCGGGGGCCAAGTCCGGGCGAAGCTCAATCTTCACTGATCCTTTTGAGGTTTCGAGAAGCAGGGTGTTTTCCGGGTCTGCCATGAAGTTTTCCTATTCCTTGTGCTAATCTGAAGTCTGGCTATTGAATGATAGAGGGAACGGCAAGTGGCCGGCGCATTTTAGAGCCACGCCACGGCTTCGGGAGTATGGATATGTTGGCGCCCACCGTATCATTGATCTTGGTATCCGTGCTGGTCGCGCTCAGCGCTCTGCATTTGCTGTGGGCGTTCGGCAGCAGCTTCCCCTGTTCGAACGAACAGACACTTGCCCGGACAGTCGTCGGGCGCCGGGGAATCACCAAGATGCCGTCTTCCCTATCATGTGCCGCGGTAGCCGTGTGCTTGTTCGCAGCTGCTGGTCTGGCAGGGCTGCTGGGCGGCCATGTATTCCCGCTGGAAATGCCGTTCCTGCAAAAAGCGGTGCTAGCCATCTCGGGGCTGGCAGCCGCGCTCGTGTTTCTCGGCCGGGGCGTGATCGGGATCTTGCCGGCATTCGAGCGGTCCGCACCAGAGCTGCCGTTTCTCAGATTGAACCGCCGTGTGTACTCTCCGCTCAGCTTCCTGATCGGGATTGGGTTCGTTCTGTTGGTCATCAGCTTACCGAACTGGAGCTGGCGTTTGGCGGGCGGCTGACATGGCCGCCAATTTGATTCAGGTGGTCGATAGCTGACAGTCCGTCCGTGTCGGGGCTGGCCATCATTTGCGCGAAAGCAAAGTGATTGAGATCGGCAATGATCCGCGTTTGAGCCGTAGCGAGGCGCTGGTGCAATGTTCCGCCGATCCACACACCAAAGTCTTTGACCTTGTCTGATTGGTTTGGACGCGTGGGCCGCGCGTCGACGTGGATGATATGCGTGGCATTCCGAGGTGTTGGTGGCGGGTTGAGACGAGATTTCGGTACAGGATCGACACAAATCAGGAGGTCGGCGCTGGCGGGACGCAATGAACGCAGCACACGAAGTGCCGTGTCACCTCCCCAACTATGGCCGATCACAACCAACTGATGTTCGGCGCTGACGGCCTGGCGTGCGCATCGCAGGATACGACGTGGCGCGTAGTGCGGAAAATAGTGGGCGTCGCGGTGCGCGTCATGAGCGAACATGCGTTGCCGGGCTTCGGCGAAGGTCGCAACGAGGCGGGTGCGGGTGTCGCCCGCCCCGCCAATGTATATCTCGGTTACGCCGGATTTATTCGGTGTAGCGGTAGCCGACGCCATAGAGGGTCTCGATCGCATCGAATTCATCGGTCACTTCGCGGAACTTCTTGCGAAGCCGTTTGATGTGGCTGTCGATGGTGCGGTCGTCGACATAGATCTGATCGTCATAGGCGGCGTCCATAAGCTGGTCGCGGCTTTTCACGTATCCGGGGCGTTGTGCCAGGGCTTGCAGGATCAGGAACTCGGTGACGGTCAGACGGACCGGGTGGCCGTCCCAAGTGCAGGCATGACGGTTGGGGTCGAGGGTAAGCTTGCCGCGAACGATGGGCTTCTGATCGCCTTCTTCGGTTCCGGCCACGCCGCCGCGCGCGCGACGAAGTACGGCTTTCACGCGTTCAGCCAGCAGGCGATTGGAGCAGGGCTTGCGTACGAAATCGTCGGCGCCAATGTTGAACCCGATGACTTCATCGATTTCCTCGTCCTTCGACGTCAGGAAAATGACGGGCAGTTCTGAAGTCTGGCGCAGGCGGCGCAACAATTCCATGCCGTCCATGCGAGGCATCTTCACGTCCAGAATGGCGATATCCGGGGGCGTTTCAGTCAGCGCAGGCAGAGCGGCTTCGCCGTCATGATAGGTGCGGACATTGTAGCCTTCAGCCTCGAAAAAGATCTTCAGGGATGCCACGATGTTTTCGTCGTCATCCACCAGTGCCAAAGTCGTCATCGGTCTATCCTTCTCAGCCACAGCATATCCGCGCGCGGGATCTGGCCGTCTCACATTACGGTGTTCAAACATGGTTCGCGTCACGGCAAAAGCCCTCCTTCATCGCAATTGCAATGAAATCAAGGGATCAAGGCATCCGCGAGCTCACATTACGGCATTTTAAGGGATATTGGTCGGGACGATATCAGGGGACTTGATGGCCGGGGGCATGCATTTCACGAGAAAACTGTTCATCGCAACCAGTAGGTCCGCATTCGTGTCGTCACTGTAGATCTGGTGTCCTGTCTCCTCAAGCAAGAGAATTTGGGAAGACTTTCCGGCGTTGAGCGCGGCCTGGTGGAAAGCCACAGTCTGTTCAGGATAAACGATTTCGTCTTCGGTGCCGTGAATCAGGAATACAGGCGCCTTCAGATAGTCGATATAGGATATCGGCGACCGGTGCCATAATTTGCCTTCGTCTTCGTCTCCGTTGTTTATGCGTTGCATCCAGATTTTTCTCGAGAACACATCAAGAGGGTCCTCCTTACCATACTGGCGCATGAAACGCGGAAGATCGCTCACCCCAGCATAACTAACCACACACTGATAGGCGTCAGGCGTCATTGTACCAGCAGCGAGAGCGGCATACCCTCCATAAGACGCGCCGACGATGCTTCTGGGCGCGTCGGGCCGCACGAGGCCAGCGTGTTCAAGCGCGGAGACGCCGTCGGCAATGTCTTGTTGCATCGCCTTGCCCCACTCACCGTATCCCAATTGAACGAAAGTACGTCCGAAACCGTCGGACCCTCTGAATTGTGGCTGAAACACAGAGTAGCCACGAAATGCGAAATACTGAGCCCAACCATCCCAGTCCAACCGATCGCGCGACACCGGCCCTCCGTGCGGCATTACAATGAGCGGAGCATTCTCCGAAGAATGAATGGACGGGGTGAAATAGCCTCGAAGTGGTAACCCGTCGGCGGCTTTGTAGTCGATCCGGACTGGCATGGACGTCGATTTCAGATTGACATGAGGGCGTGTGTCGGAAACTTTTCGCAGCCGCATAATGTCTTTGCGGAGAACGTAGAACGCACCTGGGTTCGTCGGTGAGCTGATAAATATGACCCAACCGGAACCGTTTTCACTGATGTCATACAACGACCAGTTCGTCTCATCCGGTAGCGCCTTGTCTATCGCCCGCCCGAGCTTTGCCGCTCCATCGTCGAACCAGTGTTTCTCAAGTTTGTCGTCCCAGTAAGATGCATATATCAGGGCGTCTGTCTCGCCCGACACCCGAGCGGAGTACAGGTCGAGACTTTGGTGCTCGAACAATAGGTGCGTGAATTGACCAGTGGCCAAACTGAACTCGTAAAGGCCTGCGCGTTCTGCGTTTCCTGGCCGGGCAAGCACGATGAAACTGTTACTGGCTTGAACATAGGAAATCGGTCGAAATCCTTCGTTCAAAAAGTCGTGCTGGAACCTTAGCTGCCAGGTTCGGCCATTGTCGTTGCTGGCATAGTAAAGATGAAGCGCGCCCGATTTCGATTTCTCGACCCGCATCACCGGACGCATTTGGTCACCAAGGAACCAGGTCAAAACCTGGCCATTTGCAGAATCTGCAATCCGTGAATGGCCGGTATCCACGTTGATCACCGTAAGGTCCGTTCTGGAGCCATTCGGCACTGCCAGGGCAACTTCGCGGCTGCCCGCGTTGTGGGCAATCAGCTTTGGAAACTCGAGCTCCTTGGACAGTTTGCCTTTTCGACTTGATGACAAAATTTTCTTCTCACCCGTTTCCGGGTCGATGCGAAGAAATACGGAGCGCGTTTTGAACTTCTTTCTGGAAACGGTAAACTCGACCGCATTAGCGAGAATGACATCGTCGAAAGGCCAGTAGACCCAGTCATACAACCAATTGGTAGACTTGCTCGTATAGGTATATCCTTGTTCGAGCTTGAGCTCGGTATCTCCTGTCGCGCTATCAGTGATCTCGATTTCGTCCCAGCCAAACCTTTGGGCGAACCCAAATTCATGGCCCGTTTTGAGCAAGGCCAGTCTTTTGCCGTCCGGCGAAATCGCAAGATCACGCAGCTCCGCCTTTCCAACATATGCGCCGGGATAATCGGCCTGTACGTGTTGGGTGAAGGTCGCAATGAGCCAGATACCAAGCACGAATTTCAGACCTGTTTTCCACATGCGCCGAACGCCCTCCCAAACTGATTCAAAGAGCAAAGGTTAGGCGGCTGGCACAAGGCGCACAACCTGTAATGGCCGCTTGCATTCGTAAAAGTTGAGTTCGGAAGTATGTCCGGCTGGCCGCCGCGATCTGATTTCAGATTGTTCAGGATGCCAGAGCGTGGGTTTCGCCCCGTTCTTTCAAGGCGTTCAGGATGGGGCGCAATGTTTCGCCTTTTGTCGTCAGGCTGTATTCGACCTTTGGCGGTACGACGGGATAGACCTCCCGGTGAACAAGACCGGCGTCTTCCAGCTCGCGAAGTTGCTTGGTCAGCATGCGCTGGGTGACGTTGCCGACATCGCGCTGCAGCTCGTTGAAACGCTTCACACCATCCAGCAGATGGAACAGCGTGACGCCCTTCCATTTTCCGCCGATCACTTCCAGGGCAGCCTCGACCGGGCAGCCAGCGGAGCAATCATAAGCACGACTATAACGCTGCGCTGCCCAAGTCCCGTCTTCCGTATTCGGATATCCTGACTGAAGTTTAGCAGTCTGTGAGTTGCTCCAGCAGAACGCTGGAGCAGACCTTTCGGTCTGCGGCTCAGTGCGCCTCGGCCCAATTGCTGGCGGCGCGCGCGTCTACGACGAGTGGCACGGACAATTGCAGCGCAGGTCCGGCGGCGCCCTGCATCGTGGCTTTTACTGTTTCGATCAGCGTATCGGCTTCCTTCGCAGGGCATTCAAAGACAAGTTCATCATGCACTTGCAACAGCATGCGCGCCGACAGACCCGCCTTTTCCAGCGCTTCGGGCATGCGGATCATGGCACGTTTAATGATGTCGGCCGCAGAGCCTTGAATCGGTGCGTTGATCGTCTGGCGCTCAGCGAAGGCGCGTTGCGGGCCTTTTGACTTGATGCCGGACAGATTGATTTTCCGTCCGTAGGCGGTCGTCACGAAGCCGTTCTCCTTCGCAAATGCCTTGGTTTCGTCCATATAGGCTCGGATGCCGGGGAAGCGTTTGAAATAAGTCTTGATGTACTCGCTGGCTTCGCCTTGAGGAATGCCCAACTGACGCGCGAGGCCAAAGCCCGAAATGCCGTAAATGATCCCGAAATTGATTGCCTTCGCCTGACGGCGGACCATCGGGTCCATGCCTTCTATCGGTACGCCGAACATTTCACTTGCCGTCATGGCGTGGATGTCGAGACCATCGCGAAAAGCATTTTTCAGCGCATCGATGTCCGCAATGTGCGCCAGGATGCGGAGTTCGATCTGGCTATAGTCAGCGCTGACCAGAACATTCCCCTCATCGGCAATGAACGCTTCGCGGATCTTTCGGCCTTCTTCGGTACGGACGGGAATGTTTTGCAGGTTCGGATCTGTCGAAGAGAGGCGGCCCGTCTGTGCAACGGCCATGGAGAAACTGGTGTGAACGCGACCTGTCTTGGGATTGATCGCTGCCTGCAACGCTTCTGTATAGGTCGAGCGCAGTTTCGATAATCCGCGCCAGTCAACAATGGTTCGGGGCAGGGCGTGGCCTTCCGCGGCGAGCCCTTCGAGTACATCTGCATCGGTCTGCCAGGCGCCGGTCTTGGTTTTCTTGCCGCCTTCGAGCGCCATCTCGTCGAACAGGATTTCGCCCAATTGTTTCGGGCTGCCAATGTTGAATTCGCGGCCGGCCTGTTCATACGCATCGGCCTCCAGCGCCGCCATGCGCTGGGAGAAGTCGGAGGACAGGCGCGAAAGGTGATCCCGGTCTACCTTGATCCCTTCCTGTTCCATGCGGGCGAGCACCGGAACGAGCGGTCGTTCGAGAGTTTCGTAGACGGTCGTTACCTTTTCGGTATGAAGCTGCGGCCTGAAGACCTGCCAGAGGCGAAGGGTTATGTCGGCGTCTTCGGCGGCGTACTCAGTCGCCTTGTCCAGGGCGATCTGATCGAACGTCTTCTGGGATTTTCCAGTTCCTGCAATTTCCTTGAACGGAATGGTCTTGTGCTCAAGATAGCGCTCCGACAATGTATCCATGCCGTGATTGTGTTTGCCGGCATTCAGCACGTAGGACAGCAACATTGTGTCGTCGATTGGCGCGACGTTGATCTTGTGCGTGGCGAAAATGGACAAGTCGTACTTTATATTCTGACCAATCTTCAGAACGCTTGGGTCTTCGAGCATCGGCTTTAAGGCGCGTAGCGCGTCCGCCATCCTGATCTGACGTGGTGGGTCTGCACCGAACATGTCACCGTCGCCGGCATTGTCGGGGTCTACATGGGCCAGCGGAATGTAGCACGCTTCGTTCGGGGATAGCGCCAGCGATACGCCGACGAGGTTTGCAGCAATGGAGTCGAGACTGTCGGTTTCAGTGTCGACGGCGACAAAGCCCTGTTTAGTGGCGTGTGCGACCCATTCTTCCAGTTCAGCAAAATCCCGAATGCAGATGTATTTGCTCCGGTCGATCGGATCTGCTGCGGGCTGAGCGGTCTCGATGGCGCCTTCCAGTTCCATCATCTCGCGTACGCGGCGCGTGATGGTGCGAAATTCCATCTCTTCCAGGAAGCTGATCAGCGTGTCCGGATCGGGGTCCTGCACAGCCAAGTCTTCCAGCGGCACGTCCAGGGGAACGTCATCTTTCAGGGTGACGAGTTGCTTGGAGATGCGGATTAGGTCTGCATTGTCGATGAGAGTCTGGCGACGTTTGGGCTGTTTGATCTCTTCTGCCCGCTCCAGCAGGGTTTCAAGGTCGCCATAAGTGTCCAGCAATTGCGCGGCGGTCTTCACGCCGATGCCGGGCGCGCCGGGCACGTTATCGACGCTGTCGCCGGCCAGCGACTGGATGTCGACAACCTTTTCCGGGCCAACGCCGAACTTCTCGAACACCGCTTCGCGCCCCAGCGTCTTGTTCTTCATCGTATCCAGCATCACGATCTGATCTGACACCAATTGCATCAGATCCTTGTCGGATGACACGATGGTCACGCGCGCGCCCTTGGCCTCGGCCTGTTTGGCATAGGTGGCGATAAGATCGTCCGCCTCGAAGCCTTCCTTTTCGATCGCATGAGCCGCGAACGCTTCGGCCGCACGTCGCACCAGCGGGAATTGGGGGCGCAATTCTTCCGGTGGCTCGGAGCGGTTTGCCTTGTACTGGTCGTACAGATCATTGCGGAAGGTGATCGAGGATTTGTCGAAGATGCAGGCGAAATGCGTCGGCCGCTCGTCTCCTTTGAGGTCTTCCAGCAGCTTGAACAGCATGTTGCAGAACCCGCTGACCGCCCCGATGGGAAGATCGTCACTCGCTCGCGTCAGCGGTGGCAGAGCGTGAAAGGCGCGGAAAATATAGGCGCTGGCGTCTACCAAATAGAGGTGACTGTCCTTGTCGACGGGGGCAGTGGCCATGAGTCGGGATTCCTTATTCTGGCCAGTTGTTTAGCCCGCCTTCGGGGCGGCGTCACCCGTTGAGCATGTGGGATTGCATCCGCATCGCTACGGAATTGCCCAACAGGGCTACGCAGCGTAAACTCCTCGGATAATCCTGGGAGGGAACTATGAACGAGACATATGAATCGCAACCCGTCAGCACACCTTGGCACCTTTGGGTGGTCGGTGTGCTAGCCGTGTTATGGAACGGCTTTGGCGCGTTTGACTTTACCGCAACAGTGACGCGCTGGGCGCCATACATGTCGAACTTTACGGAAGAGCAGCAAGCCTTTTTCTACTCGTTCCCGGCCTGGCAATACGTCATCTGGGCGTGTGGGGTCTGGGGCGCTTTGATCGGTTCAATCCTGCTATTGATGCGAAGCCGATATGCGGTCTGGGCATTTGTTGTCTCGCTGGCCGGGGCTGCGGCGTCAATGATACACGGAATGTCTCTGAAAGACGTGCCCGAAGGTGCGTCAAATCCTGCATTCGCAGCTGTAATCATCCTGATAGCTGCCTTGCTGTTGTTTTATGCGTGGCGGATGACGCGGCGGGGCGTCTTGCGCTAGCGCGGATTTGGCCTAGCCTTCCTTCCAAAGCATGGGAGGAAAGAATGGCCGAATTGAATAAAAGCTGGATCCTGCGTCAGCGCCCGGTGGGCGATCTGAAGGAGGGCGATCTTGAACTCGTCGAGGGGCCGCTTGAGCCTTTGAAGGATGGGGAGGTGCGCACGCGGCTGATTTACCTGTCGCTGGACCCAACCAACCGAATCTGGATGAGCGATGTTGATGGCTATCTGCCGCCCGTGGGAATTGGCGATGCGATGCGAGGCGGTGGCCTCGCGGAAGTGGTTGAAAGCAAGTTTGACGGGCTCAAGCCCGGCGACATTGTGAATACGGGGCTCGCCACCTGGTCACTATATTCGAACTTGCCGGGCGAGGCGCTGAATGCGTTGCCTCGCCTGCCGGGCGTGCCGCTGACGGCCTATATGGGGCCACTCGGCGCGACGGGCATGACGGCCTATTTCGGTCTGATGGATATCGCCAAACCGAAGGCAGGCGAGACGGTTGTCGTGTCCGCCGCCGCCGGGGCGGTGGGCTCCATGGTTGGCCAGATTGCCAAGATTCAGGGTTGCCGCGTCGTGGGCATCGCGGGCAGCGATGAAAAATGCAAATGGCTGACTGAAACTGCCGGCTTTGATGCGGCGATCAACTACAAATCCGAAAATGTCGGCGCGGCGCTGGACGAGCATTGTCCGGATGGCATCGACATCAATTTCGAGAATGTTGGCGGAAAGATCATGGATCAGGTGATTGCCCGCCTGAACGATTTCTCCCGCATGCCCCTTTGCGGTCTGATCAGCACCTACAACGCGACCGAACCAGTGCCCGGCCCATACAGCTTCTCGAATTTGTTGATGCGGCGCACGCTGCTGAAAGGCTTCATTGTTATCGACTATTTCCCGCGCTTCCCGGAAGGGATCCAGCAGATGGCTCAATGGCTAATGGCGGGAAAGATCAAGTTCGAGACCGATATCGTCCACGGATTGGAGAATGCTCCGGGCAGTCTGTCGCGCCTGTTTGAAGGCAAGAATTTGGGCAAGCTGATGGTGCAGGTCAGCGAGCCACCTGAAGCCTAACCGATCAGGGAGTTCAGGTCGCGTTCAGCTGCATCAGCTATGTCTGGTACCGGACAAGCTGGGATCGCGGGACGCGAACTTGTCGGCTCAAAAAAAGAAGCCCGGTGCTGGCAGGCACCGGGCTTCGCTATAATACGAGCGGTGCGATCCAGTAACCGACAGCGGCGATGATCACGATGCCTGCGAGATTGATGTAGAATCCTTTGCGGATCATTTGCTGGATCGTCACGTGCCCCGATCCGTAGACGATCGCGTTCGGGGCCGTGGCGACGGGTAGCATGAAGGCACACGATGCCGCCACTGCCGCGGGCGCGAGCAAGCTTTCGGGCGCAGTTCCCAGAGCGACGGCCAGCGATCCGAGAACGGGCGCGAGCGTAGTCATCGTGGCGACGTTTGACGTCACTTCCGTCAGGAAGATCACCAGCGCGACAACAATAACGATGAAAACGAGCGGTGGCAGAACGTCCAGAATTCGCAGATTTTCGCCAATCCATTCTGATAGGCCAGTGCGCGAAATCGCCTTGCCCATCGCAATACCTCCGCCGAACAGCAGCAATACGCCCCAAGGAATTTGCTCTGCTTCCTTCCAGTCCAGCAGGCCGCGATCTTCCTCACCACCTGCTGGTACGAGAAACATGAGCACGCCGCCGAAGATCGCGATCATCATGTCGACTTCCGCGCCGCCATAATTCGCCAAAAGGTCGATGCCAGCGGATTCGAGGAAAATCTGTATCGGAAGCCTAAGCAACCAAAGCGTCGCCGTTATGCCGAAGACGATCGCGACCCGGGATTCCTGTGTCGTCATGCCGCCAAGTTCGCTCAGTTGCGTCCTCACATGCGAGCGGACGGCATCAGCGTTCTCTGAACGTGTCGGCATGCCTCGCGTCACGTTCCACCACGCCACCGGCAGCAACAGCGCCATTGCCGGCAGGCCGAACGCCATCCATTGCGCGAAGCCGATATGTGCGCCCGCTTCGGTCTGTAGCCAGCTGATTGCGATCAGGTTGGTCGGCGTGCCAATTGGTGTCGCCACGCCGCCGATGGAGGCTGCGTAGCAAATGCCCAGCATCAGGGCTGTCGTGAAATGTCGCGATATGTTGCCCAGCACTGCGCTGGCCGAAATCGCGATGGGCACCATCATCAGTGTTGATGCCGTGTTCGAGATCCACATCGACAACACGGCGGTGGCGAGCATGAAGCCGAATACGATTGCCCCGGGAGACGCGCCGACCCGCGAGACCACATTCAGCGCGATGCGTTTATGGAGGTCCCAACGCTCGATTCCCAAGGCGACGATGAAGCCACCGAGCAGCAGGATGACGATATGGTTCGCATAGTCGCCCCCTGTCTGGGCCGGCGAGCCTGCGCCGACCAATGGCAATACGACGAGCGGAAGCAGCGATGTTGCGGGGATGGGGATGGCCTCGGTTGCCCACCAGACCGCCATCCAAACCATGAGGGCGCCAGTTCCCCATGCCGCATCATTCAAGCCGTCCGGCGCGCCGGCCAGCCACATCAGGCCAGCGAGGGCTGGACCGAGCAGTAACCCAATTTTCCGAGCCCCCAATTGCACCCTAGTTCCCCTGCATCGCGGCAAACCCGGCGCCAAGATCAGCGATCAGGTCATCCGGCGATTCCAGGCCAACATGTATGCGCAGCAAGGGTCCAGCCTTGTCGTCGATCCAGTGGCCCGAAGACCGCTTCAGTTGCGGGTCGCATGGAATGATCAAACTTTCGAAGCCACCCCAGGAAAATCCCATCGAAAACAGTTCGAGATGTTCAAAGAAGCGTTTGAGCGCGCTCGGCTCTGTCGCATTGAGGATGAACGAAAACAAGCCATTCGTGCCAGAGAAATCCCGCTTCCAGAGTGAGTGATCCGGATGGTCTTCGAGGGCCGGGTGCAGCACTTGCGAAACTTCACTTTGTTCCGACAACCAATGAGCCAGTTTGAGCCCTGCTGATTCATGGGCATCCAGCCTGGTCTTCAGGCTGCGCAGGCCGCGAAGCGCAGTATAGGCGTCATCCGGCGCAAGGCTGATGCCCCAATCATCCGCGCAATCAATGACATCCTGAGCGATCTGTTTGTCGCTGCTCATGACGGCGCCGCCAAATACATCTGCATGCCCGACCACATATTTTGTCAGCGCCTGTACGGAGATATCGACGCCAAGGTCCAGCGGCTTGTGTAGCAGACCGGCACCCCACGTGTTGTCCAGAATGGTTCGGATGTCGTGCTTTTTCGCAATCTCGACAATCGCAGGCGTATCGCTGATTTCGAATGTCAGGGAGCCGGGTGATTCCAGATAGATGACCCGCGTGTTCGGCTGAATGTACTCAGCAATATTCGCGCCGCACCTTGGGGGGAAACGCATTGCGCTTATCCCCATCCGTTCCAGCCTGCGTTCAAGATACCGCGCAGTTGGTCCGTAGGCGGAGTCTGTGAACAAAACATGGTCGCCAGCCTTCACCTGACTGCCAATGGCAAGGGCGCATGCCTGCAAGCCGTTGGATGTCAGCTTCGCGTGGCTGGCATTTTCCAGAACACACAGCGCCGCTTCCAACTCGCGGTGAACCGACAGTCCCATGCGGCCGTAGCCGGGCTTTGCGCCATAGAGATCAGAAGACGTATCGAACAGAACAGTCGAGGCGCGCTCAACCGGTGGGTTGACGGTCATCTGGTCCATTCGGCGGCCGCGCGTATGGATCAAGCGGGTCGCGGGTTTTTTTGTCATGCGGCGCCTGTCGCAATCGGACGAGAGCTGTCCGAAGCCCATTCGGTCCATGATCCGTCGTAAATCGCTACGTCCCAATTGCCGAGGCGGGCCAGTGCCAGCGCCGTGATCGCTGCGGATACGCCGGAGCCGCAGGTCGTAATCGTTGGGGCATCGGGTTTTTCGAAAATAGATCGCAATTCGTCCGCAGACTTCATTTTTCCATCGTCGTTCTTCAGGTCACTCGAAGGCACGCTGATGCTGCCTGGAATATGGCCGGACGGCAGGCCTTCGCGCGGTTCCGGCGCCTCACCTGTGAAGCGTTCGTGTGATCTTGCGTCTATGATTGTATGAGTTGCGTCCTGGGACGCGGCAATCATTTGCTCCACGCTCTTGACCAGATCCGAGCGTTTGCGCGCCGTGAAGTGCCGCTCGACTGAAACGGGTGGCAGGTCTTCAATCTCGCCACCGGCATCAATCCATGCCTGTAGGCCACCATCCAGCACTTTGACGTCCTGATGGCCCATAACGCGCAACATCCACCAGACGCGCGCGGCTCCGAACATGTTGAACTGATCGTAGACGACAATACGATTGCCGTCTCCGATACCAAGCTTTCGGACGCGGGATGAAAACATGACCGGGTCAGGCAGCATATGTGGCAGGTCAGTTCCGCCAGCCTTGATGGCGTCGATGTCAAAATGCACCGCGCCGGGTATGTGCGCATCCGACCAGACCTGACGCCCGGTCTTATCCATATTCAGGAAAGGGGGGTGCCATGTGGCGTCGACAACCCTGACATCGGGAGCAGAGATGTTTTCCTTCAACCACTGAGCGGTGACGAGCGGGTCTTCGTTTTCCATGGATCAGGCCTCCATCCAATCAGGCACAGGAAGATCCTTCGACCTGAGGAAATCCGGATTGTAGAGCTTGGACTGGTATCTGTTGCCGTAGTCGCAAAGCATGGTGACGATCGTGTGTCCCGGTCCGAGATCCTTGGCCATTTGCACGGCGCCGGCAACATTGATCCCGGCCGATCCACCGAGACATAGGCCCTCATTCCTGACGAGATCAAACAGGATTTTGAGTGCTTCCTCGTCAGTGCAACGATAGGCGCGGTCGACTTCGATGCCTTCCAGGTTCGCGGTAATGCGCCCCTGACCAATTCCTTCGGTGATGGAGGTGCCTTCAGACTTCAGCTCGCCATTCTTGTAGTATTCGTACATGGCCGCACCGCCGGGATCAGCGATGCCGATCTGGACCTTCTTGCTCTTTTCCTTGAGAGCGAGGGAGACACCGCCCAGAGTGCCGCCCGAGCCAACTGCGCAGATGAATGCGTCCAGCTTTCCATCGGTCTGAGCCCAGATTTCCTGGCCAGTCGTGTCGTAGTGGGCCTTGCGGTTGGAGACATTGTCGAACTGGTTTGCCCAAATTGCGCCATTCGGCTCTGACTTGGCGAGATCTTCCGCGAGCCGTCGGGAGAAGTGTTGGTAATTGTTGGGATTTTTATAGGGGACAGCGTCCACTTCAATCAGTTCGGCGCCCAGAAGGCGGATCGCGTCCTTCTTCTCCTGGCTTTGCGTACGGGGCATGACGATCACAACGCGATAGCCCAGCGCCGCGCCTACAAGGGCAAGGCCGATGCCGGTATTGCCCGCGGTGCCTTCGACGATCGTGCCGCCGGGCTTCAACTCTCCTGAGGCCTCGGCATCCCGCACGATCCCTAGTGCAGGGCGATCTTTCACCGATTGACCGGGGTTCAGGAACTCGCACTTGCCGAGAATTTCGCAGCCGGTTTCGTCTGATACCTGGTTGAGACGGAGCAGGGGGGTGTTGCCGATAAGGTCGATCACCGAGCGATGAAATTGCATCAGAGGGGTCCGATTCTGGTCATTCTGTTGTGCCTTCGAAGCTAGTGCGACGTGGCCGGTTTCACAACCACTGGAAATCCCGCAGTTGCGAGGTGATCCGAGGCGAGGTGCGGCACGTAACGATAGCGTCAGAGACTTATTATATAAGGACAGCTCGCTTGACCCGGAACGACACGTATATCGCCTTCATGATGGACCACGCTGCTGGGAACCATCCGGAGTCCTTTGCGCTGGCAGCGGATCTGCACGTTGCGCTCAATCCAGATGGCGCTGCCACGGCCGATACCTGGTCGATGATTGGTGGCCTGCTGCTGGAGGCCTCACTCGCTGCGGATGCGGGCGGATCGATATCCGTGGGCAGGCCGGTGACAAAACGAAAGCCGGGCATTTCGGCCAACGAATTGCTGGACCTGCCTGTCGAGTCTCTCAATTGGCGTCGCGGTCTCTCCGGCGTTCGATATGCTGCGGCTGGCACACCCGGAACCAAATTCATGAAATTGGACCCTGGTCAGTCGGCTCCATTGCATGGCCACAATGATCTCGAGGCAACTGTCGTGCTCTCCGGGCGTTTCTCAGACGGACACGGCACATACTCCCGCGGTGAACTGGTGCTTGGTGAGCCGGGCATGCGGCACAAGCCTGCAGCCGTGGGGGATGAAGCCTGTGTCTGTTTCGTGGCTCACCGGCCGACCAATCTCTGGAGATTTTTTCAATGAAACGCGTATTCGCAGTCTTGTTAGCCTCAACCGTTCTGGTCGCCACTCCCGCTGCCGCAAAAAATTCAGATGGCGCCTGGACGCCAGAGCCTGGCGATGTGATCGAGTTCGACGTCCTGCGCAAAGGCAAGCCGTTTGGTTCTCATTCGGTAACGTTCGGAGAAGACTCAGACGGACGGCTGACAGCCAGGACTGATGTATTGCTGAAGGCCGGCCTCGGGCCGATCACCGTTTTCAAGTACGAACTCGATGCCACCGAAGTCTGGCAGGATGGTCAGCTCGTCTCGCTGAATGGCGAGGTCAACGATGATGGCAAGGAAGGCAAGGTAACAGCGACGCGAACCGGAAGTGAGCTCGACGTTGATGGAACCGAGTTTGATGGTCAGGTGACGGCATCCATCATCCCGTCCAGTCACTGGAACTTTGCGGCAACTCAAGCCACCGAACTTTTGTCCACAGAGGATGGTGAAATCCTCGACGTGTCCGTATCAGAGCAGGGCAAGGAGACCATCATTGCCGCAGGAGAAGAAGTGGAGGCCACACGTTACCTCCTGGACTCCGATATCGACGTAACACTGTGGTACGATGAGGCCGGACGCTGGCTCAAACTGGCGTTCGAGGCGCGCGGACAGAATATCGAATACGTTCTGGCCAAACCATACTGAGCCAGTTCCTTCATGCCATCCCTGATACTGGTGCTGGGCGATCAGCTATCGCTCAATATGTCATCCCTGAATGATGCAGACCCCAAGTCGGATACTATTCTGATGGCGGAGGTCATGGAGGAGGCATCATATGTGGGGCATCACAAGAAAAAGCTCGCCTTTGTTTTTTCTGCGATGCGCCACTTCGCAAAAGAGCTTGAAAGCAAGGGCTTTTCGGTTCGGTATGTGCGCCTGACAGACAAGAACAATCAGGGGGCTCTTCGGGCTGAAGTTTCCCGCGCGATCGAAGATCTGCCTGGCGTTCAGAGGCTGGTTGTGACTAAGCCCGGCGAATGGCGTCTGTTGGCCGACATGGAAGCGTGGTCTGATCTTTTCGACGTCGATGTGGAACTGCGTGACGATACGCGCTTCATCGCAACAGTGGACGAATTCTCTGACTGGGCTGCGGACAGGAAACAGCTTCGCATGGAGTATTTCTACCGCGAGATGCGGCGGAAGACCGGGCTGCTGATGGACGGCGACGAACCTGCTGGTGGTGAATGGAACTATGATCAGGAAAACCGCAAGCGATTGCCGAAGTCAAAGCAGACACCGCAGCGGTGGTTTTGCGATCCAGACGATGTTACACGAGAGGTGATGGAGCTGGTTGAAGATCAGTTTCCGGATAATTTCGGAAAACTGCGACCTTTTAACTATGGTGTCACACGGCAGCAGGCCGAAGCCGCGCGAGATGCGTTCATGGCAGACATTCTTCCAGGGTTTGGAGACTATCAGGATGCGATGGCCCAGGACGAACCGTGGATGTGGCATTCGATCCTGTCTCTATACCTGAATGTAGGGCTGCTGGATCCGCTCGATTTGTGCAAACGCGCCGAAGCGGAATGGCAGGAGGGGCGGGCCCCCCTGAATGCTGTCGAAGGATTTGTTCGCCAGATTTTGGGATGGCGCGAATATGTACGGGGTCTCTACTGGTTCAAAGGTCCGGAATACAAGGACAGCAACTTTCTGAACGCGCAGAATGATATGCCGGAATTCTACTGGACCGGTGAAACGGATATGGCCTGTATGTCCGACGCGATCCGGCAAACTATAGAACATGCGTATGCGCATCATATTCAGCGCTTGATGATAATCGGCAATTTCGCGCTCCTGTCAGGCATCCACCCCGATCACGTAAATGACTGGTACATGCGTGTTTATACTGACGCCTACGAATGGGTGGAGCTGCCCAATACCCATGGCATGGCGCTATTTGCAGATGGCGGCGTAATTGCCTCGAAACCCTATGCGGCCAGCGCCAATTACATCAACAAGATGTCGGATTATTGCGGAACGTGCCGATACAATCACAAGGGGCGGACGGAGGAAGACGCCTGCCCATTCAACTCCCTGTACTGGAATTTCCTGATCGGAAACCAGGATTTGCTGAAAGACAATCCGCGTATGGGTCTTGTGCTGAAGAATGTCGACCGCCTGGATGATGACGAGCGGGAACAGATTAAAGCGCGTGCTGCCGATCTGATGAAGTCATTCGGAGTGTGTTGAAGCGCTCCACATGGGCCGTGGAGCGCTTCAATTCCGTGAGAGTTCAGACGTTCTGAATTAGTCTTCTGATTTCTTTTTGTTGCGATTGCTGAGCAATCCGCCGAGCGCCTGGATCGCAGCGTCCTCTGCCGAGGTCGGTGCTTTTTCTTCGGTGGTCTCGGTATCGCCGTTCGCTCCGCCGACACCCAGCAGCCCGTTGATCACGGATTCCGTGCTGCCAGAACTTCCGGATTCGGTCAGGCCAAGTTCCTGCAATACGCGTGACCCAAGCTCTGCCTTCAGGGCGTTGGTGACCCCGCTCAGGTCTGGCGTAACTTTAGGATTGTCCCAAGCGCCAGAAATGCGAACAGGGACTGGAATTCCATTAAGTTGGATAACGCTGCCTTGTCCTTGCGCGGCCTTGTCCACGCTGGTCGCAAGGCGGAGATCCATTGATTGTCCGGCCAGATTGATTTTTCCGCTCCCGTCAATGCCAAGCACCGGGTTCAGCAGCTTCATGAGATCCACATTTGCCACCCCGTCATTGATGGTGAGAACGGTGTCGAAGCTCGAAAAATCCGTTTCCGCATTTTCTGACAAGGCCTCGCTGAAGCTCAGGTTCTGGACCGATCCGGTTGCGACGGCCTCTTTCAATGTCGACGCGCTGCGGACCAAAGCCGCCACATTGAGCCCCTTGATCACGCCTTCCGAAAGATTGGTCGAAACCTGGCCATCAAGCGCGCTCATGATCTCGTCGATCGAGCCACCCGAGGACTGCGCGGACACTTTGAACTGGCCCGTGCCGGTCAAGCTGTCGAAACCGGCCAACGTGCCGAGCAGATTCGAAACCGCGACGTTCTCGCCCTGCATATCGAAATTCACCTTGGGCGCGCCAAGTCTTGCATCTACCGTCAGCTTGCCAAGCCAATTGCCGTTGAATGCCTTGAACTGAGAGAGGTCAGCGGTGAGAAGCCCATTGGACAGATCGACATCCATGACCGCGTCGGTCAGCGTAATGTCGCCGATCGTCAACGTGCCGACTTTCAGGTTGAGGTCAGCATTCACTGATTTGAGGCCAGACAGGTCAAGGGGTTCGTCGCTCCATGGCTGAATGCCTTTGGGCGTTGCCGACGTATCCTGTTCCTGTTCTCCCATGAACGGCGTGAGGTCCAGCGTCGGCATTTCGAGGTCACCGATAATGCGAGGTGTCGCCGCTGAAAGGTCTATGCCAGCCTTGCCGCTTCCGCTCAACTCATCAAGCGAAAGGGAGAGGTTGTTGACCATGATGGATTTGAAACTGCCAGCGGCCGCGCCGGACACAGCAAACGACTGAAGCGTGTCTCCCGGTGCCATTTCGACATCGGCTGCAGCGAGCAAACCACGAAGCTCCTTGCTCGACACGGACAGATTGCCGTCGATAGCGCCATCTCCGGCAAGCGACACGTCACCTGCGTATGATGCGCTGAGCAAGTCGCTGGAATGAGACAGGTCCAGAGCGGTGAATGCCAAGGCATCAAACGGGCCGTTTGCCTGACCGGAGATTTGCACCTTCCCGAGCGCGTCCTGTACTGGAAGTTCCAAATCAAACTGGCGTGCCAGAGCGGCTACATCAGATGAGCTGATGTTGAATGCGCCATCTACGCTCGGCGTTTCGCCCAACTGTATTTGTCCGTCATAGCGGATATTGCCAAGATCAGACGAGAGCTTGAACTCGGCTGTTGCGGGCAGGTTGCTGGTCAGAGCCTCGGGCGTCTCCAGTCGAAGGGACACATTGAACGCCTGGTTCTGGAACAGACCGTTTGCCTCAGCAGTCAGGGGCTGGTTCATGCCGCGAAGCGAGGCCTGCAGGTCAAACTCGTTGAGCTCATACGTCTTTCCGGATTCATCATCCCTGAAAGTCAGGGCAGCGTTCTGCAGAACCGCTGACTCAACGCCTGCGTCGAAACCACCGCCTGAGCTTTCCGTGGTGTCTTCCGCTTTGTCAGATCCACCCAGTTCCCAGTTTGTGCTGCCATCGGCTTTCCGCTGCAAGAAAACACTCGCATCCACAAACGCAATTTCCTGTACGTCTACGCGCCGCGACAGGAGCGGCATCCACTTGACCGATCCCCGGAGTTCGCCTGCCTCAATCATGTAAGGAGTCGCGAAGCCATCGGGGTTGGCGACAGTGACTTCAGAGACCGAAGCCGCAATTCTCGGAAACACGGAAATGTTCACATCTCCGGCGAGAATCACTTCCCGCTGCAGCGCATTGGTCGCCGCAGTCTCGATCTGTTTCTTGTAAACGGACTTAGGAATGAAGAAGGGGACTGAAAATGCAGCGATTATCAGCAGAAGTATGACACCGGAGACGATGACGAGAATGCGTTTCATGGGGGAGCCTCAGTATTGGATCGGCAGGGTTCCATGGGAATATGGCCGGGGAATGACACCTTTATACAGAAAAGTACAAATTCGCGTGAAGTTCCCCGCTTGACCGGCCATCCGGGGTCTAATAGAGAAGCGGCTCGCCGGATTGCGGCAAGGAAATGCGCGGGTGTAGCTCAGCTGGTTAGAGTGCCGGCCTGTCACGCCGGAGGTCGCGGGTTCGAGCCCCGTCACTCGCGCCATTTCTCTCGAAATGGTTTCCGTGTAAAGCATTGAAGTTAAACGATATTTTTGATCTCGTTTGCTTCGCTTTGCATAAAATGGCCGGAATCTGTGGACCAAAATGGGACCAGATTGTGGACCAATGGTCGGCGTCATGAAGCGCGTCGACGACAATTCCTACCTCGAACAGCGAGGCCGCGTCTGGTGGTATAACCGCCGTGTGCCGAGTAAGTTCGCGCACCTTGATTCGCGCAAGCGGATCAAGGAATCGCTGGGGACCACTTCAATCGACCAGGCTCGCTACAAGCGCGACTTGCTGGCCGAAGCCGATGACCATTACTGGGCATCGTTGAAGATCGCCGAAGAGGTCGGGCCCTCATCCAGTCGGGAAACTTCGGAGGCCGTTCGTCGCCGCTATCGCATGGCGACCGTCAAGGCGCTGGCGAGCGGCTTCACCTATCAGCCCATCGACCATCTCGCGACTGTTGCGCCGCTTGAAGAGGCGCTGGCACGGCTGCTTGCGGTTCATCAGAACGCAGGGCCCGCCGAAATCCCCAAAGTGCGGGACGCCGAAGCGCTGCTTGGCGGCGCGCCGAAACCGACTGTCAGCGTGTCCGAGGCTTTCGAAGTCTATGTGAACGAGATCGCGTACAACGCGCAGCTGTACAAATCGCCGAACCAACGCGCATCGTGGGAGAAAACTAAGCGAACCTCAGTTCAGTATTTTATCGACTTTGCCGGTGACATTGCCCTTGAGGAGATCACCCGTGACCTCGCGCTCAATTACCAGAAGCACTGGGCCAAACAGGTCAGACCCAAGGATCAGAACGCAAAGCCGGTCGCGCCTAACACCGCTAACCGTCACATCGGCAATATCCGTTCGCTCTATGCCGATTACTTCAAGCACATTGGCGAAGAGGAACGTCCGAACCCCTTCCGCAATATGCACTTCAAGGCGAAGGCGAGAACCGAAGTGCCGCCATTCTCATCCAACTGGGTGCGGGAGAAGATTCTTGCGCCGGGTGCTACCCGTAAATGGCGGCCGGAACTGCAGCTCATTACGCTGATGCTGATCGAGACAGGATGCCGACCGAGTGAGATCATCAACCTACGCGTTGAAGATTTTCACATTGATGAGCCGGTGCCCTACATCTCCATCCGCGCACGGACGGACCGCGAAGTGAAGACCGACACCTCCGAGAGGGACATTCCGCTGGTCGGCATCGCACTCGAAGCGGCAAAGCGCGCGGCGCCGAAAGCCTTTGCCCACTACTACGACAAGGGCGAGCTTTTCTCCGCCAACATGATGAAGAACTTCCGCAATCGCGGCCTGCTGGAGTCGCCCGACCACAAGATCTACTCATTCCGCCACGCCTTCGAGAAACGCATGCAGGAAGCCAATATCGACTACGGCCTGCGATGCCTGCTCATGGGCCACAAGACGACAAGACCCGTCTATGGCGACGGTGGCTCGCTTGAGTATCGGCGTGACGAACTGCTCAAGATCATCCACCCGTTTGATCCTCGGGTGATGGAGTTGTTTGATCGCGAAAATGTACTCTGGGCAGTCGGCGGCTCCGCAAAATCATGAGTCAGGCTTTTGCGCTTTGTGTCGCTCGAGAATGTGCGCAGCAGACGACATCCAGGACAAGTCTGCGCCAAAGGAGGCGGCAATCGCGTGAAGGGCGGATGCGTTTGCGACCAAAAAGCTCCAACATAAATTGATGTACTCGGTTCCGGTTGCAGCCAACGCCCCGCCCGGAATACTTCCCGTGATTGCCGCGCCGCCGAGAGCGGCGCCTGTGAACAAGGCTGCGGTCCCAACTTGCTTTAGAATGAACCGAGTCAGGTTGCCGAACGTGTGTGCGGCGTTCTGATTCGACCGGCCTGGCTGGGGGCCGTGCCCTATCTGCGACGATGCCTGTACAACGAGTTCGCGGACGTCATCGGCAAACAGGCTTCGTGCACTGGCAACGGCATCGGCAAAATCATCCGCGGCCCTTCGCATTGCTTCTGTATCTGATGGCGTCCGTTGATAGGCGGCAGAATTCTCGGCGATCCTGCGTCCTTCCGGGTGGGCCATAATGTAAGCGCGGTTCAGGTCCAGCACAGAGGACAGATGCGCCTCAACACTCAACGGGAATGACGGAAGATAGTCCCGCGCGATCGCTTTTTCGGTTGCCTCACCGACGTTCGCCAGCCGTATGCCGCGAGAATAAACCTGCGAAATAGAAATCGAATCAGCGCTGATGGTAGCGTGATAGCGCTGCACGGCATTCAGAAGATCCGTATGCGCATTCGTTCCATTGAGTTCGTGTAGTAAATCCTGCGTTGCCTCACGTAACTCATCGAGCAAAGGGTTGTTCGCATCCGGCGTCGTCGCATCAGGAGGGATCGCCATATGGATCAGGCCATCACCGCCGACCTCAAACGCTGGCTCAGCAACGGCCTCTGGAAGGCCTTGAATTAAATCTTCAAGGTCGCGCGCGATTGCGGAAACTTCTAAATCATCCGGCTCGTTGTCCTCATACTGATCATAGTCCTCGGCACTTGCGACGGGTGCCCAATCCGTCAATCCGTCAGATTCGATTTCATCGACAGCAGCTTCGATGACGTCGTCGGGCAAGTCTGGGAAGTTCTCAGCCAGTTCCTCGCGTGCATCGTAAGGGCCGCCATAAATCCATTGGTAGCCGCCTTCGGCGCTGATATAGGGTAGCCGCTGGGCCGGATCTTCATAACGCTCAAAGAACCATTCAACCAGCGCGTCTATCTGCGCCTGTCGGTCTTCTTCGTCTATTCTTTCGTCGCCGTCTTCGTCCGGGTCTGGCGGTTCGTGTTCCAGTCCAAACTCAAGGTTGTTCAGCAATTCATGCGGGCCGACATCGGTCTCGCGATAATTTTCTGCGCCTATTGGATATTCCCAAATCGACCAGGTGAGCTGCCCAAGCTCCGGATGTTCAACGACTGCCGAATAGGCTGTTTCCGGTCCCATGCTGCGTTCTTCACTGGAGACGCTTTCGAAGTCGAGCATGTCGGCATCAATCTCATAGACCTGACCGCTCTGAGCGTGACGGATATGTGCGGTTCCATTTACATAGACCATTCATGTTCTCCGTCAGATATAGAATTTGAACGGCTGCTTTCCGCCGCCTCTCGCGCTACCCATAATCAGAACGTCACCGACTTTATTCGCGAATCGGATGGTGACGGGCAGGCCGTCCGAGTAGTTGCAGGCGTTGTAGTTGATTTTCGTCAACGCCAAGATGTCGGACAGCACCGTTTCAATATCCGGTCTTTCGCCGGATGACTTTAGTACAGTCACGTTCAGAGGGTTTGGCGTTTCTGGACCAATGTATGTGTCCAATCTCGGTGCGTAGCCGGATGTCCAGAGGAAGGCGTTATTCTGATCGAGGATCATGGCCGTGCCGCGCAAGGTTGGATACTTTCCGTCCCGGAACAGCTTCACCTGGCCGGTCGTCGTCTTAATTCGAACACCGACGATATTCGTTTCCTTGGGAGCGGCTGCCTCAAAGGCGCGCCATTCTTCGCTCGAAAATCCAGCGCGCCCGTGGATGAAGAGTTCCTTTGGGGGTGCGCCGAATTTCTCCTCATACGTCTCAAGGACTTTGCCGATGAGATCCCGGGCGGCGGTGCTCTTCAAGTGGAACTCGCCGTTTTCCGTTTGCCAAGGGCCATTTGCTCCACGGAAGACGATCCCGTCGCCTTCTGACAAAAACATCTGTGCCGCGCAGCATGCATGATTGTTCCTGTCATTTGGGAGGTTCTTGAAGACGAGCCCAACATAGCAGACGCCATCGCGCATATTAGCGATCTTCCACGGCGGTTCGGCCTGCGTTTTGTAGTAGAGACCAGTAGCCAGATTCCAGGCAATTGTGGCTGCATCCTGGACACCGCGGATAGGATAGCCGTGGGCATTTGTGAATGCTTCCGGCGCAAGCGTTGTTTCCCGCACGAGCTGCGAAGTGTAGCCCAGCTTCAGAAGCTTGGCTTTTGCCTGACGATGGAAGTCCGGAACGTCATCGAAGATGTCTTCTTTCGTAAGATCGATTACATCTTCCAGAAGCGGCAAGTTGCTGCGCTGCTTCTGACGCTTCACATATTCGCCAGGAGATAGAGTCACGCCGCTGCGCCGAGCCTGGCGTGTGCAACGCGTATAGATAATTTCTGGCAGGACAAACGCCCAGACGTCGGGACGTCTTTCTTCGTTTTCGTCATGATGGCGAACGCGTTCGAGAAAAACTTCAACTGTCTGGGCGACCGCTTCATGGTGGTTTTGCAGGGCTGTGGTTGTCTCAATCTTGTCGCCGTCGACCACGTATTCAATGAAGTCTCGGGGGTCGAAGCTAACACCAAAGGCCGCAGGCATCCCCGGAAAATTGCTGAGATGGAGACGATGTTCCTTGTCCGTCTTTTTTGGGGGCGGCACGAGCACATCGCCGAGCACGCTGCGCCCCCAGCGCCGGAAATATTCCAGTCCCTCTGTTGTGCCGATGACGCCTATGGTGATGACCTTGTTGCGATCATCCGCTTTGTGGGGTCCGTAGAGATATAGCCCGTCTTTGGGATGGTCCGTCGATTGACCGAAACCGAATGAGAGAGCTGGTTCCGGGAGGTGAATAAGTCTCGGCGTAACGACGTCAAATTTCATTTCTGCGCCTCCTCTTCATCGGAGGTATCCCCATCCTCGGGGTCAAAATCGCCAGCCAGAGTCGAGGGATCAGTTTCTTCGGCGTCCTCGTCGTCATGGACGATCGGTGTCGTCACCGGTGAAATCATCTGTATAGGCATTACGTTGAGGACGAGATTGCCGCCCGCGCCGATGGGAAGTGAGATATAGGAATCGCCTCCCGCCACAAGCTCCAGAAACGCCATCATGCGACCGTGCCAGGACTTGTTCCTCCAGCCCTTGCAGTCGCTGCGCCGATGACGGTGCTGCCTCTCCTTATCGTCGATGATGCTGCCCTGACGGTCCTCATCTCCTTTAGCGTTTTCCTTGATATCCGAAAACAGAACCCGAGCCTTGAGCCGGAAATGGGGGAAGGGATAGAGATTGGGAATTGCGCTCACGCCGTAGGACCAAACCCGCCCCTTTGCGACGTTCCGCAGAACCGACCTACGCTTGCCTTCCTTTGGCCCCCATGCCACGCGTTCGTTGATGCGAATCTGCGCGGGGGCGGCATGATGCCCGAGACCGCTCGCCCACCCATATTCTTGAAACCCGATCGAAGAGAGACGTCGCTCCCAGGCCTGACGGAATAGCGCGACTAAAATATTTTTGGCTTCACGACTCTTTATGTCGAGTTCCGACCACCCCTTTTCCATGAAAGATGAAAGGCGACTCGTAGCAATCGTCTTGATCGGTCCGAACCCCTCGAAATGCTCGGCCATTTCCAAGGGGGAAGCGAAGGTGATGAAACCAGATAAGTGAGGATAAGTGGGAAAAGCGAAGCTGTTCGCGCGCCTTTTCAGCTTGTCGCGATCGCAAGGTCCAGTCGGCGCGACATAAGCGATCTCGTCTGGCGCGTTTTCGATCGCGACCCAATTGCTGGTCAGGGTTTCGGCGCGGTTTTCCAGTCTGATCTCATTTCGCCTTCGGTGCTGCTCCCATTGCGGCTGAATCAAAGGTTCATTGAGTTTTGGGACGTTCTGCTTTTCGAGCGTCTCTAACAGATCAGCGAGACCATCCGCATAGCTATCCTCGAAGTTCAGATATTGTAGTTCTCCCATGCCGAAGACTTTGCGGAAGCTCCTAACGCGAAGCGGTATCGTGAATTTTTCATCACCGGTCGTGCGGGAGACGTCGGCTGCAATGCCAATTTCTTCCTGCACGCCGTTTTTATGCAAGCCATCTCCGGCGCAAATCAGCAATTGCTTTACCGCCCGGTCCTGCAAAGTACGGGTCAATGTTTTTCGCCAGCGTTCACCTCCTTCGAGATTCAGAATGTCGGCGAAAACCTGGTATCCTGCAGCCTCAAGGCGCGGGGCGAGCCACTCTGTGAATTCATTATCCTCTGGCGTCGCTTTTGTGACGAAGAGGACAGTGCGCTCATTCTGTGTTTTTTCCATGGAGCATTCGATTCAGTGGGATCCGACTATTTATGTAATTCAATTTTATGGAGTTTTCTGCGTGGTATCTGCAGAAAACAGTCGCTTGAGTCTTTCGTCGGTTTCCCATGCAAGCGCTGGAATACCAAATCTTTCTCCCCGAAACTCACATATCGTGTGCACGCCTGTCTTGTTGAACCATAGCCGCCAGGTCTGGTTTTGTGTCGGGGTTGCGGCGGCGAAGGCGGCGCAGGAGAGAATAGCCGCATTTGGCCGGTGCTCGGGATCGCGCACTGACGCATAGCGGATCAGCCCGATACTCTCCGCACGCGCAGCTTCTTCGAGTTGCTGGCACGCTTCGTAGTCGTTTGGATGCGTCCAGAGGTTGGCAGCGTCGCTAAATGGCTTTGACATGAGATCTATGGCTGCGTCGGTGCGGACCGGCACGTCGAATGCGGTGTGCTCGCTCGGCTGCGCCGGAAATGGCGTGCCCGGAGAGTCTGCGTAGAAGAGCAGCAAATGAAACGCGGTTTCGATGATCGCTGTCGCCGGTTCTTCGGACACATAATAGACGCCGGGCGTCGGTCCGGCGCGGCGGAACCGCGAGCCGTTCGGATAGAGGCCGTAGCGGAACGGCGTCATGTAGAGATAGTGGAGCCCTGCGCAGTCGGGGGGTACAGGCGGCTTTGTTTCTTCGAGCATGTCTTCGAGAATACGCTGCTCATCCAGCGTATCAACAAGCTGAAGCGTGGAGACGATGTGTTGCGCCTCCACGCAGCGCCAGAAAACGCGGGATACGCCTTGCCGCTCAGAGCGGAGCGCGTCTGGAATCCAGATAGGCAAGGCCATGGGTCAGTCCTGTAATCGTCTTGATCTGATCGAGTGGACGACCGCCAAGCGCCCGGTTTTCATTGCGTAGCCAGGCGTTGGCCACCTTGCCGTCGCCGCCGGTGATCGCATCAAGCGACCGGAACAGGCGAACGAACAGCGCTCCCAGTTCAAACGGCTTGGTGCCTTCCTCCAGCCGGAACTCATCCTTGCGCATCCGCGACACGGTCGGTTCCGAAACCCCCAAAATCAGGGCCATGTCCTTCCCGGAAAGACCAAGCTTTTCAGCGGCCCGGACCACGGCCATGGTCATCACCCGTGCCCGTTCCTGTGCGTCGATGGCTGCTGTTTGGGACATTGAGTGATCCTTTCCACTGAAGGGATATATAGCGGTTCTTTCTGAGGAAATCAAGAGCGCCCTCGCTTTCTCGGCCGAGCGGGCATGTTCGCGCCGATGGCGTCCTCGATCCGGTCGGCCGCCGAGGCCCGCTCGCGGACTTCCCGGTCGAACCGGTCGAACAGGGGAAAATACTTCTCACCGCAATGGCGCACGACGAGCGCCGCAATGCGGCGGCCTTTTTCAAGATCATGCAGGCTGAGGCTCATTGGGGCGCCAGACCCTTTGCTAGTTGGTCTTCGTCCGGTTCCAGACCATGACGCCGGTGCCGTCCTTTTCATTCTCGAAGAAGGCGGCGCGCACGGGGCTGGCAAAGCTTGGATCGTCGAGCTTGACGGCGAGGTACGGGGTTTCGCCGTCCTTGCTTTCCTGACGCCAGGCCGCACCGAGTTCGGCCCCGCCGGCATAGAGCCGGAAGTCGGGTGCGCCATCTGATGCCTTGTCACTGTTCGGGACAAGCTGTGCTTTGACGTTGATGGTCATGGTACGGATGGTGCCGGTATAGCTGCCATCTTTCAGGGTGAACGTGCCGATCTGCGCCATGGGTTAGTCTCCTTTGCTGGCGTTGGAATGAAGGGCGCGGCGCGCCCGTTTGAACCCGGCATCTGACGCCAGGAAGCTTTCGATCATGGCGGGGATGAGCGCTTCGGGCTTTTCCTCCGCGCCATAGGTTTGCCGGTAGATTTCGGCATAGTCGCTGAGGGCGCTGGCGAGGTCGGGATCGACCGAGAGGCTCATACGCACCGGGGTGCGATCGGGTAACTGTCCAAGGCGTAGGGTCATCTGCTTGTTCCTTGTGGATGGGGTCTGAGGATGAGGTCGCGGGTGACGACCACGCGCACGGGCCAGCCCGGCCGCACACGGACCGTCGGCTGAATGCCAAGGTTGCGTTCGACGACGCGCTGGCCGGCCTGGTTGACGGTGTCGGTCGTGCCGCGTCGGATCGCGCGTTCGAGATCGCCGTCACCGTCTGCACCGAGTTCTGCGCCGACGCCGAGAATGGTGGCGAGGCCTGCTGCGATGAACACGCGGTCCCAATGATGATCGGTTCGATCCGAGAGACCCGCAAAGCCTTGCGCATCAGCGCCTGGCGCGGAAATCACAATCGACGACCCGTCCGGGAAGATGATCCGGTCCCAGGTCACGAGTGCGCGGTCCTGCCCGAAAGAGACTTCCGACTGGTAGCGCCCGATCAGGCGCGAGCCCTGCGGGATGAGGAGGTATTGGCCGGTGACGGTGTCATAGACGGGCTGGGTGAGCTGCGCGACGATCGTGCCCGGCAGGTCTGAGTTGATGCCCGTGACCATTGAAGCCGGAATGAGCGTGCCAGCCATGACCTGATACGGCGAGGCAGGGTCTTCCACGCCGTGTGGATTGTAGATGTCGCTTGCTGGTCCTTCGCTCGTAAAGGCGAGCTTGCGGGACTGGAGATTTGTATCGATAGGCTGTCCGAAAGCGGACCGTGCGCCTTGCGGCAGAGCGGCGAGCGCCAGAAGCTCAGAACCCAGATCAAGCGCGGGGTCTCGATAAGCAGGACGGGTGTCGGTGGTGCTTGCCGTGCCGCTCTGAGAATCGAGTCGGAAAAAGACCGGTGCGCGGGCGGCTTCATCGGCAAGGGCGGCCTCGCGCATGCGCCTTGCACGTTCGGCCTCGTCGGCTGGGTTCGGGCGAAAGTCATCCTCGAACCGGGTCACATATTCCGGTTCGATACCGAGCTCGCGTTCGGCGCGCAGCATGGTCGCGCCGAGATCGCCCGAAAGCGGTGGGCCAAGACGCGTGACGCGGTCCTCGACGGATGTGATGTCGCTATAGCTGGTCGGAAGCGTTGAGAGACCTTCGGGCTTGCGCGTGTTCGTCGTGTTGTAGAGCTCGCGACGGGCATCCGGATCGATAGCGGTTGGCGGTTTGAGGGCAACGCTCATGGCTGCGAACAGGGCGAGCACGCCGAGGCCTGCGCCGACCATCAATACTTTGCGATTGATCCGCGTCACCGGCTTCGGGCTGGAGCGGATCTTCAGCCGCTCGGCATGTTCGTCGAAGGGAATGGGCTCGGACATCGGCTCAGTTCCCGAACAGGCCAGCCAGCGGCGAGCGCCGCTCGTTGCGTGAGATTCGCACCACGGTCTGGTTCCGCTCGCCGAGGCGCAACTCGGCCGCACGGAACAGCCGGTCCACGACATAATAATTGCCGCGCACACGGTAGTTCACCAGTTCCGCATCACCGTCCGTGCCGAGCACGAAAAGCGGCGGCATGTCGGTTGTGGCGATGTCCTCCGGCATCTGGATGAAGACCTGACGGCCATCATCAAAGACGCGGACAGGCTTCCAGTCCGGACTGTCGCCGGAGAGGCGATAGTCGAAGTTCAGGCCTTCCAGCGTCAGGCCGCGCTCAATGCTTCCCGCGTCCCGTGCGATCGCGCGCTCATTGCGGGCAGTGAGGCCTGCGAGTTCATCCGCGGGGTAGCGCCAGGACAGAGCGGCCATATAGCCGCCGTCCGTGCTTTCAAGTTCCAGATGATAGGTGCGCCGGTCCGTGGCGATCATCAGATTGGTGCGAATGCCGGAGGAAATCGGTTTGACCAGCACATGCGCGCGGGAAGTGTTTCCAGAGCCGGAGATCGTATCGCCCACGACCCAGCGGACCGTGTCGCCTGCCGAGACCGAGACCAGTTCCTCGCCCGGCTGCAGGGCAATGTCCGAAACCTGTCCGGGGCTGGCATAGAGCCGGTAGAGCGCGCCTTCTGTATAGGGATAGACCTGGATCGCGTTCACATAGCCATCGACCGAAGGTTCGATAAGCGCGCCGGTGCGGCCCTGTCTGATGGCTTCAGCCGGTGACACTGAGGGACGCGATATCGTCCTTGTGTAGGTCCGCGTCACGCTGCCATCGGCATTGGTGGTGACACGCGCGCCGATGGGCATCATCTGGCCGGGCAGCGGCAGCGCGACGGCGGTTTCGACGATCTCCACCGGATAGTCGGTCCTATCCTCGACGGGCTTGGCCGCGACAAAGGCGCTCGCATCGATAGGTTCAAGCTCGGTCGTGGCGCAGGCCGTGGTAAGTGCGAGGGCCGAAGTGGCAAGCAGAATACGAAGCATGGGGATCATTCTCCTGTAACGAGGTCCTGACCCCAGTTCAGGGCATGGACATAAAGGCCGAGCGGATTGGCGCGCAGGGTCTCTGCATCCGTCGGCGGCTGGGTGATGATTGTGAAATTGCCGGTGAACCTTTGGGCGCTGACGAGCGCACCATTCTCATAGGTCTTCTCGATCCAGCGGGCCTGGAAGCTGTCCTCCGAGACGCGAACCACGCTGACCACGTCCACGGTGCGGGATTTGCGCCCGACATCGGCGAAAGGATCATTGGCGGAGGCGTATTCGTTGAGCGTGGTGGCGGCGCGGTCGGTCACGAAGTCATAGGCGCGCAGCCAGTTCTCGCGGACGACGACAGGGTCAACGGAAAGCCCCCGGACATGTTCTATGAAGTTCGCAAGGTGATGGGCGATCTGGGCATCGGTCGGCGTGTAGCTTGTCGTGGCCGGAGCCACAGCGCGGGCCGCACCCGTCTCATCGACTTCGACCACATAGGGCGTGACGGTGGATTGCATCGAGCGCCAGACCAGCGCGCCGGAGGTGACGAAGCAGAGCCCGAGACAGCCGAGCGCCATGAGCCGCCAGTTCTTCGCCTGCACGCGGGCGGAGCCTATTCTTTCATCCCAGACCTGTCCGGCCTTCTGATATGGCGTCTCGGGGAACGGGCTGCGGCCGTAGCTTGAAGATGAACGCTTGAACGCCATAGATCAGACCTCCTGTCTTGTTGGGTTGAAGCGGGAGCCTGCGGGCCGCTGCCGCGGCGTTCTTCGCCTACAATCCATCCCCCGGATGGATTGTTTTGCCTGCGGCAAACCGGCTGCGAACTCCCAGATCTGGCCCGCCTTCTGGTAAGGCGTTTCGGGAAACGGGCTTGGTCCATAGCTGGAGGAGGATCGCCTGAAAGCCATCGTCTAGTCGTCCTTGTCTCTGAGGGTGGGGTTTGCGCCCGAAGCGCCGCGATCACCGTCGCGCAGGGAGTGCGCGGCCATCTGGCCTGCCTGTCCCATGCGCTGGCTCGCCTGCATGCGCCGCGCCCAGCCGGGGCTTTGGCTTGATGATGATCCGGAGGCAGAGTTTTGCATGGACGCGGCCTCAGACCCGCCGGTGGCGCGCCAGGCGCCCTGACTGCCGCGTTGGTAGGCGTCTCTGAGGGCTTGAGCCGGGCGCGATGCTGTGCGACGCATAGCGTCGCCGCCTGCACGGGCGACACCGGCAAGGCCTGCGGCGACGCCCGCTGCGCCGGATGCGCCAGAGGCGACCGATCCCAGCGTATAAGAAGTGCGCGCCGCGCCGGCCATGCTGGCGCCGGCCTTGACGGCGGAGGACGCCCCGCCCGCGACGGCGCCGACGGCAGCGCGGCCGCCCATCCCGGCGACATAGGTTCCGGCTGTGACACCGGCGGCCGCGCCTGCGGCGGAACCCGCGCCGAGTTGCGGCGCACCGGTGATCAGGCCGGAGGCGATGCCGGGCGCAAAGATGCCCATCCAGAAGAAGACGATCGCGGCGAGCACCGTGCCCATGACTTGCGCGAGCGTCACATCATCGCCGGTACGGAACGCATCGGTCACGGATGAGAAGAGCGTCGAGCCGATGCCAATAATGACGGCAAGCACCATCAGCTTGATGCCCGAGGTGATGACATTGCCGAGGACGCGTTCAGCCAGGAACGTCGTCTTGTTCCAGAGCGCAAACGGCACGAGCACGAACCCGGCGAGCGTCGTCAGCTTGAACTCCAGGATCGTGATGAAGAGCTGCACGGCCAGCACGAAGAAGGCGACCATGATGATCGCCCAGGCGATGAACATCACCGCGATCATGATGAAGTTATGGAAGAAGGAGATTGGCCCCAGCATGTCGCTGATCTCTTCCAAGAGCGGCTGACCGGCGTCGAGACCGACACTGGCGATGAAGCCGGGGCGCAGGAGATCATCGGCGGTCATGGTCCCGCCGCCAGCGGTCACGCCAAGCTCCGCGAAACTGTCAAAGACGATCCCTGCGAGAAGAGAGAAATTGCCAATGATGAAGGCGAAGAAGCCGACATAGAGCACCTTCTTGAGGAGCCCGGCGATCACGTCCGTGTTCTGGGAGAGCGCCCAGAACAGGCCTGCCAGCGTAATGTCGATAGCGATGAGCGTGGTCGACAGGTATGCGACATCGCCCGCCAGCAGGCCGAACCCGCTGTCAATGTAGGCGATAAAGGTCGCGAGAAATGTGTCGATCACGTCCATGGGGCGCTACTCTGCGAGGAAGGCCCGGGTGCGGGCGCGGCCGCGTTCGGCCTCGGCCAGCTGGCGCGCGCGTTCCAGCGCCTCGGCGCGGTAATGGGCGGCCATCATGGCTTCCATCTGCATCAGCTGCTCAGTCTGCAGGGCCTCGATCTGGTTTCCCGCCTGCGCGACCTGGAGATTGCCGACGGCGGACTGGCTGTCGGCGATCAGCCGGCCGAGACTGTCACTGTCAGCCCGCGCTGTGGAGACGACCTGCGCCGTGACGGTCAGACTGTCCCGGTAAGCCGTGCGGGACTGACGCCAGCGGGCGCGGGCCTCTTCGACGAGGACGGCCTGGCGCGGCGGTTCACTGCCATAGTCTTCAGGGTACACCTCTTCATACTCGCGCTCGATTTCCTCGACGCGGTAGCCGATGCCTTCGGCCTCGCGCATCAGCTCCTCGATGCGGCGCATGCGGCGCAATATGTCGTCGACGATACTATCGGGCAGCGCCTCCAGATCGCGCGCCATGTTCTCCAGCATCTCGATTTCATGGGTGAGCTGCTGGATTTGCTGGTTCACTTCCTGAAGCGACCGGATCGCCTGGTAGATGTTCTGGATGTGATTGGCCGGGTCATAGACCGTCCATTGGGCGGCGGCTGGCGGGGCGATGAGGATGGAGAGCGGCGCGGCGCAAATGAGGGCGGAGGCAAGGAAGCGTTTCATCGGGGGCTCCTATTCGGCGGCGATGGCGTGGACTGATTGGATCGGATCGGCGGCTTCAGGCGCATGGCCGGGCCAGCGGGTGAGCAGCTCAGCCGCCCAGGGCAGGCCTTTCTCGATCAGCCAGCAGGCAGCAAAGCCGTCGCCTTCCGTCTCGGCCCAGATGCGGTCCATGCGGGCCTGATTTTCCGGCGAGGACGCCCCGCAAACCGAGAGGGCGATGGGTCCAAGTCCCAGATCAAAGACGCGCGCGCCGAGGGGTGACTGGTAATAATAGTCGCGCTTCGGCGTGGCTCTTGAGATCAGTTCGATCTGGCGGGTATTGAGTCCGAAGCGCTCATAGGTCTCTTTCGATTGCGGTTCCTGCGCGCGTTCATTCGGGAGGAAGATCCGTGTCGGACAGGACTCGACGAGTGCAGGCGCGATGCTTGAGTTCGCGATGTCGGCCAGGCTTTGTGTTGCGAACACGACAGACACGTTCTTCTTGCGCAGGGTTTTGAGCCATTCGCGAATGCGCGCCGCGAACATCGGATCATCGAGGAACAGCCAGGCTTCATCTAGGATGAGCAGCGTTGGTTTGCCGGTGAACCGGGCTTCAAGTCGGTGGAACAGGTAAGTGATGACGGGGGCGACCGCGCCTTTCGCGTGCATCAGCTCTTCCATCTCGAAACAGACTGTATCGGCGAGGGCGAGGCTCTCCTGATCGGCATCGAGAAGGCGGCCATGCGGGCCTTCCAGCGTGAACGGGTGGAGCGCCGATTTGAGCGTGTCGTCCTGCAGCATCAGGCTGAGGCCTGTCAGCGTGCGTTCGTTTTCAGGCGCTGAGCTGAGAGACTGGATCGCTTCCCAGAGCCGGGCTTTCAGGTCCGGCGTCATGCTGACGCCTTCATTTGTGCAGAGACCTGTCAGCCAGTCAGCGGCGAAACTCGCGCCATGTTCGGTGTCGATGTCCTTCAGGGGCTGGAGGCTTGGGGCGTTCGAACTGCCAAGGTCGATATGCGCGCCGCCCATGCAAAGCGTTGCAGCGCGCGCGGACCGGCCCTTGTCGAAGATGAAGACCTGGGCGTTTGTGTAGCGCTTCCATTGCAGGGCGAGCAGGGACAGGAGCACGGACTTGCCCGCGCCGGTGGGACCGACGACAAGCGTATGACCAACATCGCCAATGTGGAGATTTAGGCGGAACGGTGTTGTGCCGTCGGTCTGTGCCTGGATGAGCGCAGGGGCTTGTAGGTGTCGATTGGCGTCTTCGCCCGCCCAGACCGCAGACAGCGGCACCATATGGGCCAGGTTCAGCGTGTGCAGGATGGGCTGACGGACATTGGCATACGGATGACCGGGCAAGCTCCCGAGCCAGGCATCGACGGCGTTCAGGGTCTCGCGGATTGCGGTGAAGCCGCGGCCATTCACGATGCGCTCGGCCACGCGGATATGTTCGTCCACCACGCGCCGGTCGGGATCGGCGACAGTGATCGTTGTGGTCACATAGCCATAGGAGACAAGGTCGGAGCCGAGTTCCTGTAGCGCGGCGTCGGCATCACCCGCCTTATTGTCGGCGTCATTGTCTACGAGGGCCGCCTGTTCATTGAACAGGGTCTCGCGCAGGACCGCGCCGATCGATTTGCGTTTGGCGAACCAGTGGCGGCGCTTCTTTCCGAGCACTTTTTCAGCTTCGGCCTTGTCCATGGCGATGAAGCGCGTTGCCCAGCGATAGGCAAAACCCTGCCGGTTCAGCTCATCAAGGATGCCCGGCAGGGTCGAGGCCGGAAAACCGAGAATGGTCAGCGTGCGCAAATGCGCGTCACCGATCATCGGCTCCAGCCCGCCAGCGAAGGGCTCATCGGCGAGCACGGCGTCGAGGAAGACCGGCAGCTCAGGCGTCACAACAGGATGGCGCTTGATCGAGATGGTCGAGTGGAGATAGGTCAGCGTCTCATCGTCAGTTAGCTTACCAATCTCGGCGAGGCAGGTGGAAAGGAGATCGAAGACGCGGTCCGCGTGCTGCTGGAACGTCTCCAGCCGGTGCCGCCAGGTCGCGGCATCTTCGGTCTCAGCGCGCTGGATCAGCGCCTTCTCGGCGCGGCCCGTCGCATCGGCAGGCGGTAGCCAGAGGAGGTTTAGATAGTAGGCACTCTCGAACCGGGCGCCGCTTTCTTCGGCTTGCAGCGCGCGTTCCTGATCGATGAGCCAGGACAGCGCATCTGGAAACTCCGCCTCCGGATAGTCATGCACCTCGTGGCGCTGCGCCTCGAAGAAGAGCGCCCAGCCTGAGCCAAACCGGCGCAGGACATTGTTGACCCGGGCCATAACCGAGACGAGTTCTTCCTCGGTCGAACTTTCAAGGTCAGGGCCACGATATTTGAATGTCGTCTGGAAGCTGCCGTCCTTGTTGAGGACGACGCCCGGCGCAACGAGACAGGCCCATGGTAGATAGTCGGCGAGAAGCGTTGGTGTGTCGGCATATTCACGCAAGTTCAGCATGTCAGATGCTCCTTGTGGCGCGTCGAACGGCTCGCAACGGCCATGAAATCCGGATCAGACCGCGCCATGAACACGGCCGCTGAATGCCCGACGGTCCAGAGCACGAGGCCCGGTATCCAGAGCTGGAGCCCAAGGCCGACCGCGGCAGCGAGCGTCCCGATGGCGATGGCGGCCGTGCGCGGTGCGCCCGCCATCAGGATCGGCTCGGTCAGCGAGCGATGGAGGGGGATTTCATAGCCTTCCGCCACTAGACCAGCGCTCCGCCGCCAAAGCTGAAGAAAGTCAGGAAGAAGCTGGTGGCGGCGAAGGCGATCGAAAGACCGAACACAATCTGGATCAGCTTTCGCATCCCGCCGCTGGTCTCTCCGAAAGCCAAGGTCAGACCGGTCAGCGTAATGATGATCACCGCGACGATCCGCGCGACGGGCCCTTCAATAGATTGCAGGATCTGATCGAGCGGACCTTCCCAGGGCATGCCGGAGCCTGCTGCATGGGCGGGACCGGCGATCATCAGGCCGAGGCCGATACAGGCCGCGACCTGAACCGTTCGGTTTACGGTCTGAAGGTGGGTGTAGAGGGTCATAGTGTTTCTCCATGTTGGACGAGGGACAAAGAGCGGGAGACGAGCGGCTGGGTCTGGTAGCCCTCGCCGTCAAAGCCGGTGACGCGGAGTGCCTCTTCAACGCGGCGCTGGCCGCCCGCGCGGCTCATGAACACGACGACGTCAATCGCCTCTGCGATGAGGTCGAAGGGCGCGCGCGGTGTGGCTTCCAGTGTCAGCTGTTCAAGCCGCGCTAGCGCGCCGTGGGCGGAGTTCGCATGCAGCGTGGTGATCCCGCCGGGATGGCCGGTGTTCCAGGCTTTGAGCAGGTCGAGCGCTTCAGCCCCGCGCACTTCGCCGATAATGATCCGGTCGGGGCGCAGGCGCAGGGTCGAGCGGACAAGGTCCTGCAGGCTGGTGCTGCCGCGATGGGTTCTGAGCTGGACGACATTGGGTGCGGCGCAGCGCAGCTCCCGCGTGTCTTCAAGGATGACGATGCGGTCGTCATGTAGTGAGGGCTCTGCCAGCAAGGCATTGGTAAATGTCGTCTTGCCAGAGGACGTGCCGCCGGCGATCAGAATGTTCGCATGCGTTGCAATCGCGTCCTTGAGCGCTTGGGCCAGCGCAGGCGCCAGCGCGCCCTGGGTGACATAGTCGCCGAGTTCAAACGGTGTGGTCGCAGGCTTGCGGATGGAGAAACATGGCGCGGTTGAGACGGGTGGGAGAAGCCCTTCAAACCGCTCGCCGCTGCCGGGGAGTTCAGCAGAGATAATCGGGGAGGTGCGGTTTGCGGCTACTCCCACCCCAGAGGCCACGAGCCGGATGACGCGCTCGCGGTCGGAAGACGGGAGAGTGTGTTCAGAGATGATGAGGCCGATGCCAGCCTTCTCGATCCAGACCGATCCATCAGGATTGGCCATGATTTCGATCGTATCTGGCGCTTCCAGCGCTTCGCGCACCACAGAACAGAACGCGGTGCGCAGCATTGCGCTGCGACGGTCTTCTGTTTCGCTTTGGTGCGCGGGCTTGTCCATTTCATAAGGCTCCTGTCACTCACGTTTCCGAGTGACCAAAGCCTGACAGCCCATGCGATTTTCGGGGAGTGGGACTGCGGGCCATATCCAGCAACGCCCCGCGACCTGCTGCAGATGAATGCAAACGCGAACCTGTAACTATTGCTACAGGTTGCGACTGTAAAAATCCCTCATGAGGAGAGTTTGAATAGTGATCAGATGCTCAAATTATTCCCGTAAGATGCTGTTCATGCATTAAGTAATCTGCGCGTATGAATTCAGTCTTCAATTTCAGGTTGGCACTCATCTTGCTGAATTCCCCTGTGAAGGGAGCTGATGATGAAGACTTTTACCTTGAGTTCGGAAGGCGTCCTGGCGCGCTACGATTACCTTTCGCGCCTGTCGCCTGATCGCTGGGCATGGGAATATGCAAGGCGCAATCCCGACCTCAGACGCGATGCAGAGGCGCGGTCGGACGACGATGTATCTGAAATGAAAGCGCCTTGCGCCGATATTCGTCTCTTGAAGCCCCGCAACCCGCAGCGCCTCGCTCACCGCTGGGGCCTTATGTTCATGCCCGATCCAGACCTTAATGGGTTTGAAGCCGATGCGGTCTGGAACAAGCATGTGTTTCCCGATCAGGTGGAAGTGAACTGCTCACCACGGGCGCCGGGCGAAAGCTGTGATATCTGGGACAGCACGGTTCCAATTTGCCAAATCACCCACATTACCGATTTGCAGGCCCGCGAATTTCTTCTGATCCGCGGCAAGGGCTGCGTCGTGCAGGTGCGCTGCACCGGCGTTTCGATTCTGGGGCTCGAACCTGTTCGGATGAAACTGACCATCTCTGATCTCAAAGCCTATGAGCGCAAACTGAAAGCGCAGAAAGCCGCACTTGCCCTGATCGAGGAAGGCAGCGTGCCCGAGGCGCCGCTCTGGACCAAAACCACGCAAATCCTGCGTGACGGTTTGGTCGCCCTCGATTGTCTTGAGCTTGGCATGTCACGGCGCGAAATCGCCATTGTTCTCAACGGCAAAGCGGCCGTCGATGCCGAGTGGAGCGATGAAACCGGCACCATGCGGGACGCCATCCGCTACATTATCAAAAAGGCGGAGGGGCTGCGGGATGGCGGCTATCTGGTTGAACTTCTCGGCGCACAGCTGGGGTTTAATCAGCGTGCCGCATGAGTGAAGTCTTCACTCATTGCGGGCAAGCTCTCTTAGAACGTCGCTCTTGCAGGTCTGATATGCCCGTCGCCTGAAGTCTCCGCCGCTCTTGAGTCTGGAAGCCGGTAGGATGAGTCCGCACTCGGCACGGACCGCTTCAGCTTCGATGACATCTAATGGTTGGAAAGCTTTTGGGGCCGACGCGCATCCCGCGAGCGAGGCGGCTAAGGTCCCCGTAATGAACAAGTTCCGCAAATTATTCATCGACATACGTAGACTACTTTTGTGAATGATTACTTTTCAGTTTTAGTCAGAAACACTGAGCCGCGCTGGCGGCACCAGGGCGTTTGATTGAATTCGGCACCAGATGACCTTCAGTTTCATCAATGCTCGCGATCCTGGAACGCAAGTAGTCGCAAAGCGTTGAACACGACGATCAAAGTTGAACCTTCGTGAATGAGGACAGCGGGCCCGATCCCGAGACCGAAAAGCGTCGCGGGAATAAGAAAGGCGACGATGCCGAGGCTCGCCCAAAGATTTTGCCGGATAATGCGACTGGTCGCCCGGCTCAATCCGACGGCAAATGGCAGCGTTTCAAGATCATCAGCCATGAGGGCAATGTCAGCGGTCTCAAGCGCAACGTCTGAGCCCGCCGCTCCCATGGCAATACCGACAGTCGCATTAGCCATGGCAGGCGCATCATTGACGCCGTCCCCAACCATAGCGACGCCGCGGCCTTGCTTGAGCGATTTGATCTTGGTGACTTTGTCATCGGGCATGAGATCGCCGAAGGCCTCGTCCAGCCCAACGTCTCGCGCGACAGCATCTGCCACATTCTGATTATCGCCCGAAATCATCATCATGCGGGTCACACCGATGTCGCGCAGCCGCGCTATGACGCTTTTCGCGGCCTCGCGCGGCGTGTCCATCAGACCGATTACGCCCAGATAGCGCTCACCATGGCGCACAATCATCGTTGTGCGGCCATCGGCCGACAGCGAATTGACGCGCTCTGCCAAGTCCTCGGGCACTGGCTTGCCGTCCACCTCATCAAACAAGGCCGATTTGCCGATATGCACAATCTGGCCATCATACATGGCGGAAACACCGCGACCGGTTATGCTTGTAAAATCGGTTGCGCTGTCGGGGATTGATCCGAGGCGCCTTTTCGCATCGCGCACCACGGCCTCGGCCAGCGGATGATCACTCAGCGTTTCAACAGCGGCGCTAACCCTGAGCAAAGTGTCTTCATCGACATCGCCGAAAGGCACAATATCCACTAGGCGCGGCTCGCCCTCCGTCAGTGTGCCTGTTTTGTCAAAGGCGATGGCGTCGAGCCGTCCGAGCGCCTCAAGCGGCGCGCCGCCCTTGATCAACACGCCGCCGCGCGCGGCGCGGGCCACGCCGGAGAGAATGGCGCTTGGGGTTGCAATGGCCAGCGCGCAGGGGCTTGCCGCCACCAATACAGCCATGGCTCGGTAGAAGCTTTCGGAAGCCGTCTCGTCCAAAACAAGGAAGGCCAGCGACGTAACAACCGCCAGAACAATGACGCACGGCACAAATATGCGCTCGAACTTTTTGGTAAAACTCTGGGTCGGTGACTGGCGTGTTTCAGCCTCGCTCACCATGGTGACAACGCGGGCCAGCGTCGTCTCGCCCGACAATTTGGTCACTTCTATATCAAGACTGCCGGACCCATTGATTGACCCCGCGAACACGCGGCTTTCGGCCTTCAGCGCGTCAGGATTAGCAGCTGCCTTTTCGCGGTCAGCCACGGGTCTTTTGTCTACGGGCGCGCTTTCGCCTGTAATGGGCGCCTGATTGACGGCGCTTTGTCCGCTGACCACAAATCCGTCGGCTGGCAAGCGCTCATTGGAACGCACCACAACGACATCGCCGACAACTAACTCGTCAATCGCAATGGTTTCTGTCGTCTCACCCCTACGGACAAGCGCCTCATCCGGAGTGAGATCCGACAAAGCCGAAATCGCATTGCGCGCCCGGGCCATGGCATAGTTTTCAAGGGCATGGCCAATGGCAAACAGGAAGAGAAGAAAAGCACCTTCCGCCCATTCGCCGAGAATGGCGGCGCCCGTAGCAGCCACCAGCATCAGAAAGTCGATCTGAAACTGGCCTTTGAGTATTTTACCCATGGCCTCACGCAGCACGAAATAACCGCCGAAAAAGTAAGCCGCGAGCAGGAAGCCAAATCCGATGGGGTCCGGTAGAAACCCAAGTTTGGGTCCGAGCCAGCCTGCCAGCAGGCAAAGTCCAGCTAGCCCGGCAAAGATGATTTCCGCGCGCGGGCCCACTATACGGCTAATGACATCGCCATGGTCATGACCATGACTGTCAGTGTCATGATCATGATTTGAGTGTTTCGGGGGTGACATAAGCGTCTCCAAAAAAGTGACGCCTTGGCGGATTACACCGCCAAGGCGGAGTGATTTATTCCGCTGGCACAGTTTCGGGGTTGTGCCGTGTTTCCAGTAGCGAATGATGCGAGTCAGGTTTTGGCGAGAACCACCGATGCAATGCCGGCATCACGAGCAGCGTCAGCAGAGTTGAAGAGACAAGCCCGCCTGTGACGACAGTTGCCAGAGGCCGCTGTACTTCGGCGCCGACGCCAGTCGCAAACAGCAAGGGCGCAAGTCCCAAAGCGGTTGTCATCGCCGTCATCAGAACGGGTCTGGCGCGCATCCCAGCCGCATCGATTGCGAGCGCATCCCGGTCCCGCCCGGCGCGGGCGAAATCATCCATGAAGCTCACCAGGACCATCCCGTTGCCAAGTGCGATACCAAACAACGCGATGAAACCAACCGTCGCGGGAACCGAGACAGGCAGGCCTGTAATCCAGAGTGCGAGCGCGCCTCCGGTTAACGCCAGGGGGATGTTCAGCAGTATGAGAATTGCCGATTTAAGCCGTCCGAATGTCAGTAGCAGGATCAGCAATACAATGCCGAGCGTGATTGGTATCACAACTGCGAACCGAGCATTGGCCTGTTGCTGCAATTCAAACTGACCGCCCCAGACAACGCGGTAGCCTGCAGGCAGGTCAAGATTGGCGTCCGTCAGAGCTTGCGCCTCCGTTACAAAAGACCCGATGTCACGGCCCCGCACATTGGATTGGACAGTGATAAAGCGCTCGCCATCCTCTCGCGTGATCTGGCGCGGACCAATCACGGTCTCGATAGTGGCCACGCTTTCCAGCGTGACACGTGCGCCGGTCGGCGATTCCAGCACCAAACGGCGGATGGCTTCGGCTGTATCGCGGCTCTCTTCATGAAACCGCACGACGATCGGGAATTGCCGAACGCCTTCAAACAGAGCGCCGGCTTCTGCGCCGCCGACCGAGGTCCGCAAGGCGTCAAGCGCGTCCTCAACATCGAGACCATACCGCCCGAGGGCCGCGCGATCGACACGCACCACGAGTTGTGGCGCCCCTGTAATCTGGTCAGCCTGAACTTCAGCTGCCCCATCGACCTGTTGCAAGATGGCCTGTAGCTCTTGTGACTTTTTCAACAGGACATCACTGTCCGGCCCGAAAATTTTCACGGCAAGTTCTGCGCGCGTCCCGGTCAAAAGCTCATCAACAGACATCGCGATAGGTTGACCGATATTGACGACAATACCGGGCACACCTTCGAGATTTTCCGATATCGCTGTGCGCAAGTTCTCCGGCGACAAGCCTTTGCGCCACTCCGACCTCGGATTGAGTTCAACAAAAGCTTCCGCACTATTGGTCGGGTCGGCGTGGGCCCCGACCTCACCGCGACCGATTCGGGTCACGATAGACTTGATTTCCGGAAAGGCCGTCAGAAGCCTTTTCTCAACGCGGGTGGTCGTTTCCGCCGCTTCTGTCAAAGAGATAGATGGTGCCATGGTCACGCGGAGTAGAACATCACCTTCTTCAAGCGAAGGAGTAAATTCAGACCCGAGGCGCGATCCGGCCAGTCCGCCCGCTACGAGGAGGATGGCGGCCAGAGCAATCGCCGCCAAACGCTGGCGAACGAAGAATCCGGCGGCTTGGCTGACCGTGCGGGCAATCCATCCCGGACGGTCCTCACGCGGCTTTTTGCTCCGACGCATGACCCCATTTGCGAGCGATGGCGCAATCAGCGCGGCGTAGAACAATGACCCCGTCATGGCGAGCGCCGCGGAGGCTGCCAGAGGCCGGAAGGTTTTACCTTCCACGCCTTGCAGCGAGAAAAGCGGCAGAAAGACGACGATCACCACCGCAACGGCCGCAATTAGCGGCGCTATGACTTCCGCAGCCGAGCGCGCCACAACATCTCTCTGATCGACAGACGGATCGCTTTCCCGGAATCCCCGGTCGACATTTTCTGCGATGACGATAGCCCCATCCACCATCATGCCAATGGCAATGGCCACGCCGCCCAGCGACATGAGGTTGGCACTGATGCCGAGCCATTGCATCGCGATGAAGGCAAAGCCCACGGAAAATGGAATAGAAAGGACAACAACCAGGCTTGGACGCCAGCCGCCCAGAAAGACGAAAACGACCAGTGCGACGAGTAGCGCGCCCTGCCACAGCGCCGTTGTCACCGTGGCGGCAGCTTTGTTGACCAGTGTTCCCTGATCATAATAGGGCACGGCGTTGACGCCTTCCGGCAGGTTTTTGTTGATTTCCTCAAAGCGTGTCTGAACGCGCGCAATCACATCGGACGTATTGGCGCCATAGAGTTTGAGCACCAGTCCCGCGACCACTTCACCTTCGCCATTGGCGGTGGCCAGGCCCTGGCGTACCCCGCCGCCGACAATGATTTCACCGAGGTCGCGTACCCGCACGGGGCGGCCATCATCGACATTGACGACAATTTCCGCAAGATCTTCAACCGATCGCGCCAGTCCGACGCCGCGGACCGTATATTGCTCGGCCCCGATTTCGAGAAATTGTGCGCCTTCGGTCTTGTTGCCGCGCTCAAGGGCGGTCATCACATCACCAATCTGGATGTCGTAAGCCAATAGCGCGTCCGGATCGAGCCTGACCTGATACTGCTTTTCATAACCGCCAAGTGACAGCACTTCGGTGACGCCGGGCACAGTCTGAAGCTGGTATTTGATGATCCAGTCCTGGATTTCGCGCATTTCTACAAGATCGCGCGCGCCGGTCTCATCTTCGAGACGGAAATAGAGAATAATCCCTAGACCTGTTGAAATCGGCCCCATTTGCGGGTCACCAAAGCCATCGGGGATATTGCCGCGCGCTTCGGCGAGGCGTTCACCAACAACCTGGCGCGCAAAATAGACATCCGTGCCGTCTTCAAAATAGATGTTAACGACGGACAGTCCAAAGTTTGAGACCGAGCGCATATGGTCTAGCTTTGGCAAGCCGGACATGGCGGTCTCGATTGGATAGGTCACGTAGCGCTCCACCTCTTCTGGGGCGAGGCCTTCGGTTTCTGTGAAGACCTGAACGAGTGAGGGTGTCACATCGGGAAAGGCGTCAACGGGTAGCGCCTTGAACGCGAATAATCCGCCAAGGGTCATGGCGAGCGCCGCGATGGCGGCGAGCAGCCGCCCTCCGGCGATACGGTGCATTAAATTTATCATATCAAATGTCCTAGTGGCCGTGGCCATCGCCAAAGGCGTCTTTTTCGAGTTGAGCTTTGAGGGTGAAGGCACCGTCTGTCACGACTGCCTCACCCGCCATTAGGCCGGAGCGGATTTCCACAAACCCGCCGGATTTGGTGCCTGTCATCACTGCGCGCGGTGCATAGCCGCCCTCGACAGGGACGAACACGGAAGGTCTGTCTTCAACCAATTGAATGGCTGCTTCCGGTACGCGCAAAACCTGCTCAGATGTGCCAACACTGAGATCGGCCGTGACATACTGACCAGGTCGCAGTGTGCCATCCGGGTTGTCAACGATCACGCGGGCCGTCGCGGTGCGTGACGTTTCGCTGATGACCGGCAAGACAAAGGCAATTGTGGACTGCGCAAGGATTTCACCGCTGTCGGTTTTTAGCGCGACAGGAGCGCCGACGCGAATGCGGGCGATGTCCTGTTTGTAAACGGCAATATCCGCCCAGACGACACTATCGTCGACAAGGGTGAACAGCGGATCAGCGCCGGCATCCCCGGCTGAGACCGTTTCGCCCAGCATGACCGTGCGGCGCACCACCGTTCCGGCAATCGGCGCTGTCAGATAGGCATTGGCATTATCGCCGTCAGCCGCCGTGGAAATGCGCTCCAGTGCGGCATGACTGACACCTGCGGCATGGAGCTCATTTTCAGCCGCGTCACTATCGGCTTTCGCAGCTTCAAATTCCGCCCGCGCGGCTTGCAAATCGGCTTCCGAGGTGATCTTGTCCGCAAACAGTTTTTCCTCGCGGGCCAGCGCCTGACTGGCCAGAGCTTTGCGCGTTTCCGCCGTGAGCCAAGCGGCTTTCAGACCTGCGAGTTCACGGCTCTTGATCAGCGCCAGCGTATCGCCGCGTGCCACGTGATCCCCTTCGCTCGCATAGAGTTTGCCAATTACGCCGCTGACCTTGGGCGAGACATTGGCAACACGATCAGCGTCAAAGCGGATTTCGGCCGGAAGGCTGAGAGATTGCGCAATCGCCCCCTCTGCAACAATTGCTGTTTCAATACCGGCCTCAGTGGCCGCGTCCTGGGTTAGTTTTACAACGTCGCCTTCGGATTCACTATGATCATCATGGCCGTCAGGCTCGCCGTCACTTTCCGCATGATCGTCATGCTCATCATCTTGATCGGTCTCGCCATGGTCATCGTGATCCGCTTTTTCTTCGGCATGATCATCGTGATCATCGTGATCAGCGGTCGCGGCGGAGGTTTCGCTAGCGACCCGATTTGTATCCGGGGTTGCATTGCCGCATCCCGCCAAAATCACGGCCAGAACCATCATGGTCGTTGGCAAAATATGTGTCTGTTTCATTGGAAGTCTCCATTAAACGGGGCGGCACCGATCAGGCTTTTGAGACGCATGAGGTCCGCATTAAGGGTACGCCGCGCGTCAATTACGCTGACGCCTGCCTCGATCAGCCCTTTACGGGTATCGAGCGTTGATGTGAGGTCAAACCGGCCTGCCGCGTAGCCTTCAACAGATGCGTCGTAGGCGGAACGGGCCGCAGGTAGCGCCTCCTGTTCGAGTAGCGTCAGCCGGGCCTCGGCGGCGCGCACCCGCGCGGCGGCGGCCTGTTGCTGCGACCGCAATCTGGCCTCAACGGCGACGGCGCTGATACGTTCGGCATCGGCGCGATAACCCGCTGCGCGAGCGGCGTCGCGGTTACGGTCAAAAAGCGGAATCGGCACGGTGACCCCGACCAGGAGCGCATTGTCGCCGGTCTCTTCAAATTGGCGAACGCCCGCACTAACCGTGACATCAGGAATACCGGCCGCGCGGGCGGCGTCCTGCTCAGCGTCGCGGGCTGTTGCTCCAGCTTTAGCCGCGGCGAGCGCCGGGTGCTCGTCAAGCCCGCGCGTCTTTGAGAGTATTTCACTTTCATCAGACAATATGGCGCGCGGGGGCGCAAAAACCGGCGTTGAGCTTCCCCAAAGCGCGGCGAGTTCATAGCGGCGTTGATCAATTTCAGCGTCTGCGGCAAGTGCGGCGGCTTTGAGTGCAGCCGCATCTGCCTCGGCGCGCGAGCGCTCCGGCGGGGCGGCCGCGCCGGCCTCAACACGTTTCGCAACGGTTTCAGCCAAAGACACGGCGAGATCCGCCGACTCCCGTGCCAGCGCTGCGAGTTCTGTCGCGGCGATCAGGTCATGATAGAGCAGCGCTGCTTCTAGCTCGGTCTCTCTTAATATGACGCGGCATTCAGCGTCGGCGAGCGCTGCCCGCGCCCGCGCGGCACGCTCGCGCTTGGCTCTTTTACCTCCAAGCTGGAATGTCTGCTCAATGGCGAGCGTGGTTTCGGTTTGGTCAAACCCGTTGAGCGGTCCGGTGCCTGAGAAGTTTTCAATTTCCAGTCCGATTGACGGATTAAGACGGCGCCCAGCCTGATCGGCTTCGGCTGCGCTGGCGCGCGTCTCCAGTGCGGCCCGGCGGACATCCGGGGACGCATGACGGATTTGCATGAGCGCCATAGTGAGGGTTAGCGGCGCATCGGGCACGATGGTCGGCGCGCTGCCTGTTGGCCCGTTGCACGGGGCCGCGACCGCTGTGCCTGCAAAGGCAGCCGCGATCAGGACGCAGAGTGCGCCCTGTTTGAATTTTGGCATGGGATATTCTTCCTTGTGATAACCTGAATCGACATCAAACCCACGCGCAAAAGGCGCGGATTCAGAGAGTCAGGTTAGGCACGCGGAGGACGATAAAGACCGTGAGGACCAGCGCGCGGAACGTGCTGGTCTGCGCCGGGGCGAAGCCCCGATGTAGCTGATAAAGCGTAAGAGAAGGTCAGGCTGTTCATACCCACCATATGCAAATGGCATGGCCCGCAGCTATGAGTATGATGTTTGTGGGCCGGACGCTGCTCACTATCATCATTTTCAGTGTCACCGATTTCGGCGGCATGATGCGCTTCAGCGTCTGCGGTCATACAGGCAATCTCTTCAGCGTCCACAGGATGAATATCGGCCGCCGTTGCACCCATACCAAGGGTCACGCTCAACATGAGCGCAAGCCAAAACCTGGCGGTGCATATGACGGTTACAATTTTCATTCGCTCAACGACTATCCAATTTCATTGTCAAAATCATTAAATCTATTCATTTATTTAGTGCGGCTCAGTGTCATGACCCGTCTTTATCGCAATCTCGCTGCATTTAATGCGTTCCCGAATATCGCCCTTGGCATTTCGGGTGACAAATCTATCAGCGTCCAATGTCATAATACTGAGTTCAACAGCGGGTTTTGATTGCCCGCTGGGATCGAGCGGAAAGTCATTATGCGTCATGGCCAGCACGTCGCCGTTGCGGTCCCAACTGCCAATCGCATGGACCGGCCCTTTGGCGCTGAGGAGGACAAGCACGACCCCATCCGATGAAAAATAAGTAATCGGAGCGGTTTCACAGGCGTCACCGTCGGTCCCGCTGGCCCAGGCCCCGAGCGGTTGTAGCGTCTCAGTGAGCGGATCGGCAAAGCTGGCGCAGCTTGCTACGAGCGCTGAGGCGGCCATTGCGAGGCCAACGCGAAGTGAATCGAATTTGATCATGTCGGTTTTATAGCCCCTACAGTGGCTGTAGGGGCAAGCGAATTCTTACATCGACAACTATTAAGCATGGGCCAGATTAATCAGCCGCTATTTTTGTTCAGCATTATCCGTCCGTCGTGGCTTCGTGAGTAACTCAGAGATCAACAGTAAGCCGACACCGCAGACAATCGCGCTATCGGCGAAGTTGAACGCGGGCCAGTGGTAGTTATTGATGTGAAAATCTAAAAAATCGGTCACCGCTCCATGTCGCACGCGATCGACTATGTTTCCGAGTGCTCCACCTGTAATCAGCCCGAGTGCGGTTGCGATCTGGCGATCAGCGGTGCGCCATAACCAATAGAATAAAACCGCGACGATCGATAGAGCGGCTAGAGTAAGGAGCCAGGGAGGCAGGCTGCCTAGAAGACCAAAGCTGATACCATTGTTCTTGAGCCGCACAATGTTGAAGAATGGAAGGACCGTCACACCGTTATCCAGGGCATCAATATTGAGGATAAGTGCTTTAGTGAGTTGATCTATCGCCAGAACGCCCAGACCAATGATGAATCCAATCTTCTGAATGGTCATATTGCGGCTCTGAGGTCGTTGCGTGCATCGCGAATTATTGCCCATGCAGAATGCAGGAATAGCCCGGCGATCCCGACTGCAACCACGAGATCGGGCCAACCGTGACCGAGCCAGGCGACCAAACCTGCTGCCACAATTACGGCCGCGTTCCCGATGGCGTCATTACGTGAAAACAACCAAACCGCGCGGACATTAGCGTCGCCTTTTCGGTGAGGGAGTAGCGGTAAGACGGCGATGACATTTATGACGAGCGCGATGAGCCCGAACATGCCCATCAGGGCAGCGTCAGGTATCGTTTGATTAAGAAGACGCCACACCGTATTCGCGAGTACGCCGAAGCCAAGCAAAGCTAGGAATACGCCTTGAATCATGGCTGAACGAGCGCGCCAGGCAAGACTCCAGCCGATTGCGAGCACGCCGAGGAATGTAATGAGACCATCACCGACAAAATCTAACGCATCAGCTTTTAACGCCTGTGAACCGGCGAAAAAACCCGCGATCATTTCCACAATTCCATAACCAACGTTCAGGAAAATTACGATCCAAAGGGCGCGTAAATACTCCGGATTCTTTTGGGTTTGTGAGGCGGCGGGGCCATCATCGCCTGGCGCAATTCTCTCGAAGCCGTAACCGGTTTTGGCGACGCCAAGTTCGATTTCTGGAAGTTGGGACTCTGAAACCCATAGCGTCATAATATGTGTCGCAGCCGAAACTTTGACGGCTTTTGGGGCGACACCAGCCGATTGAGCCGCCCGTTCGATTTCGGCAGCATCTCGCGCGCAATCCATTCCTGATACCCGGTAACGAAACGGGAGCGAAGTGTCGGAGCCTGCTGTTGGGGAGGTAGATGTTTTGCTCATGACAATGCTCTCAACTGAGAGACTACACGTATGCTTTGTCGTTGTTCCATTCAGTCTCGCCCATCCAAATTTATCGGGAGGTGCTTTCAATAATGGAAGAGAATTACCATCTACAGTCACTGTAGGGTCAAGCGGTTTGCTCAAAAGGTCGAAAGCCGCTCATGCGCATCTGCGATGCATTCGCTATGATCATTGAGCGTTGAAATGATCCGACACGTGTCAACCCGGCCGCCCTCGCAGCACGTAATCATCCGTTTGAGCTCCGCCTCAAGCGCTTCAAGCTGCGTCAGGCGTTTGCGCACATCTGCAAGCTGTTCACGGGCTATCGCGTCCACGGCCGTGCAATCCTGATCCGGCTGAGTTTGCAGATCAATCATTTCACGAACGGCCTCCATCGGAAAACCAAGATCACGGGCATGCCGTATGAACGACAAACGCTGCACGGCCTCATCGCCATATAGCCGTTGGCCGCTCGAACTTCGGTCCGGCTCGCCCATCAAATCAATCGATTCATAATAGCGTATGGTTGTCACTTTCACGCCCGCCGCTTTCGATAAACGACCAATGGTCATCTGCGTCATTCCGGGCTCCAAAGAAAAGTCTTGCCTCTATAGTCGCTGTAGACTGTAGGGTTTCTTCGAGAATCGTCAATGGGGAATAGGATTAGAAGATGTCGGGTTGCTGTGAGGACAAAACATTTGATGGGGTTTCGCCTGCTTATAAGCGGGCTCTGATGGCCGTCATCGCCATCAATGCGGTCATGTTCTTTGTTTGAAATGACGGCGGGGATAATGTCGGGCTCTCAGGCCCTCAAAGCCGACGCACTCGACTTCGCAGGCGATACGGCGACCTACGCGCTCAGCCTCTTCGTTATCGGGGCGAGCCTGAGGACGCGGGCGCTTGCATCGCTGATCAAAGGCGCCTCGCTCGCAGCGATCGCGATCGCCGTCCTCGGCATGACCGTGTTGAGGGTCATGAACGGCGCGCCGCCGGAAGCCGCAACCATGGGAGTGGTCGGCTTTCTGGCACTGTCCGCCAATGTCGCGAGCGTGCTGATACTGCTGCGCTGGCGCGACGGCGACAGCAATGTGCGTTCGGTCTGGCTCTGCTCGCGCAATGACGCCATCGGCAATGTCGGCGTGATCGTCGCTGGCGGGGTTGTCGCGCTGACCGGAACGGCCTGGCCGGACCTGCTTGTCGCCGCCCTTCTGGCGGGCCTGTTCCTGAAATCGGCGAGCGCCATCACGCTGCAGGCCCTGCGGGAACTGAACACAACCGGCGCGTCGCATGCGACTCCGGTCGAATCGTCCTCATGAGCCTGCGCATTCCACCTCTTGTTCAGGTCCTGATCTGCGGTGCGATCGGCTGGGGACTGTCCTCTGTCACGCCTTTTCTGGCGTTCGAAGGCGTGTGGCGTTCTGCGGCGGCGTTGCTTTTCATCGCTGCTGGCATGGCCATTCTGGCGCTCGCGCTCGGCGCATTCATCCGCGCCCGCACAACCGTCAATCCGCTCGCCCCTGAAGAGGCTGCCACGCTGGTCACCACAGGGCTTTACCGCATCAGCCGCAATCCGATGTATTTGGCCATGGCGGCCATTCTGACAGGCGGCGCGTTTCTGATGGGCAATTTGTCCGCTTTCGTAGCTCCAATTCTCTTTGTCTGGCTGATGACTGAGTTTCAGATCAAACCGGAAGAGCGCGCGCTGCAGGCGAGATTCGGTGAAGCGTTTGACGCCTACCGTATCCGCACGCGGCGCTGGATTTAGGAGGCGCGCCTGTGTTCAATACACCCCTATGGATGGAATGGCTGGCGTTCGGATTGTCAGTGTCCGGAGCGGCAGCGATCTTTTCGCTGTGTGCGGTATCGCTGTTCCGACGCGATTTTCAGTTTTTTCCGCCTCCGGAAAAACGGAGCTGGCAATACCGGACGTTCTGGGCCTTTTTTCGTTTGTTTCTATACCCGCTTGTTGCGCTCTCCATCCTCGTTTTTGAGCCGGCGGAGGATGCGGGGGCCATGGCCCGGCAAGGTGTCGGCGGCGTGCTGGCGGTCACGGGTATTGGCCTTGCCTTCTGGATCTCAATCCAGATGGGCTGGCGCAATGCCTTCGGCGAAGCGCGGGGGCTGGTGACAGATGGCTGGTTTCGTTTCAGCCGGAACCCGATCTATGTCGTGACCTGGCTTGGTCTGCTGGGCTGGGCGATCATCTTGAACGATTTGCGCGTAACGTTTCTGCTGTCTTTATGGGCAGCGATGTACTGGCTCGCTCCGAGGATAGAAGAGCCCTGGCTGGAACGCCAGTATGGGGATGAGTATTGCGCCTATAAGCAGCGAACGCGGCGTTTTTTCTAAGGGCGGTGTTCGGCTGTTCGACCAAGGAAAGGGCGCCCCGGCCTTCGCCGGCCGGGCTGGCGTGAACCAGGCCATCGCTGCGCGCCGTCCCGGCCCTTCGGGCTTTCATCCCTGGCGCAGTTTTTAAGCAGTGTTGTGAAGGATTCGGTCGGCGCTGGCGCGCCGGCATGTTTGCTTCTTTTTTCCCTCTCAGGCGGGGGCGGAGGCGCGCATGCCAGATGGCGGCGCTCCCGGAAGGGGGGCGGCGTCTTGAAGATCGTCTATGTGCCTGCGGCCTCCTACCTGACCCCTTCCGCTCACGCCTGACGCCATCTGGCCAGCGGCCTCTCACCGCCCCCGCCTTGCGGGAAAAAAGCGGGGGTCAGAGGAGGCAGAGATGGCGCAGCGCCGCAGACAACGAAACACGCGGAAAGACCTTTATTCAGAGGTCACGGATAACATCATCGCGGAACTGGAACAGGGGCGCGCGCCTTGGGTGCAGCCTTGGGGCGGGGTGGAGGGGGCTACTCCGCTTGGCTTGCCCGAGAATGGCGCGACGGGCAGGCGCTATTCCGGAATCAATATTCTGCTTTTATGGGGCGCGGCGATTGAGCAAAGCCGTTCCTGTCAGACATGGCTGACCTTCAAACAGGCGCTGTCACTTGGCGGGTGTGTTCGCAAAGGCGAGCGCGGCACGACGGTTGTTTATGCCGACCGCTTCACCCCGAAAGCCGAACGGGAACGTGTGCGCGAGACGGGCGAGTCGCCGGGCACGGTGCCGTTTCTCAAACGCTATACCGTGTTCAATGCAGACCAGTGCGACGGCCTGCCCGAAGACCTGACCGCCAACGCGCCCGACTTGCCGGAGCGCGAGATTATCCCCCGCGCCGAAGCGCTGATTACAGCGACGGGCGCGGATTTCAGGATTGGCGGCGACCGCGCCTATTATGTTCCGTCCAGGGATTTCATTCAGGTTCCGCCGCAGCCTGCTTTCTTTGACCAGATCAATTATTACCGCACCTGCTTTCATGAGCTTGGCCACTGGACCGGGCACCCGAAACGCCTCGCCCGCGACCTGAAAGGCGCATTCGGCACCAAAGATTACGCCCGCGAGGAACTGGTGGCGGAACTCGCCAGTGCGTTCATCTGCGCGGACCAGTCCATCGCCCCGACCGTGCGGCATACGGATTACATCGGTTCTTGGCTGGAAGTATTGCGCGAGGACAAGCGCGCCATTTTTCGCGCCGCGTCGCTCGCTTCCAAGGCGGCTGATTACATTCTCGCTTATGCCGCGCCGGACCCCTGCAGCGCTGCCGCAGCGATGGAAGCGGCGCCATGGTGAGGCAGATAAACAAAAGGTCCGGGGGACATTTTGTCTGCCGAACGAATCCGCCCTTTCGCATCAGCCGACTCGACGCGGCGCTTGCATCGCTTGACGCCGAAGACATTGGCGCATGGGCCGTGCTGGTCTGCGGCTGTTTCCACATTTTCGAGAGCGAGGGGGCGGCGCATCGCGCCTACCGCCTCTGGCTTGAAAACCGCCCTGTGCGCTGACGCACGGGGCATCCCACCAACTGCACATCATGAAGGAGGCAACGCCATGCAGTTAAAACATATCCCTATCACCGACATGAAAGTGTCCCGGCTCAATATGCGCCACGGGCGCAAAGCGCCCGACATTTCCGACATCTATCCGTCGATAAAGTCGCGCGGCGTCTTGCAGACCATGCTGGTCCGCAAGGAAGGTAGCAAGTATGGCGTTGTCGCCGGACGCCGCCGTTTCTTCGCCCTCAAACGCCTCGCCAAGGAGACAGGCAAGGCGCAGAAAGCGCCCTGTCTCGTTATGCAATCCGGCGATGACATTGCCGCGCTGGAAGCGACCCTTGTCGAGAACACCACCCACCTTCCAGCCGACGAGTTTCTGCAATATGACGTCTTCGCCCGGCTTGCTTCAAAAGGCGAGACCGTCACGGTGATTGCAGAGCGCTTCGGCGTCACCGAACTCATGGTGCGCCGGGTGCTGGCGCTGACGGCGCTCACCGATGATATCAAGGCGCTCTACAGGGCCGAAATCATCGACAAGCGGACGCTTTACGCCCTGACGCTCGCCACAAAAGAGCAGCAGGAAGACTGGCTGACCCTGTTGAACGCGGAAGACGAATACGCCCCGCGCGGCGAGCAGTTGAAAGACTGGCTCACAGGCGGCGGCCGCATCACCACCGACAAGGCGCTGTTCGATTTGGAAGCCTATGACGGGACCGTGCTGACCGACCTGTTCGGCGAGACTGCCATTTTCGGGGACGCTGACCTGTTCTGGACTTGCCAGAATGAGGCCATCGCCGACATGGCCGAACGCTACCGGAATGAGGGCTGGGCCGAAACCGTCGTGCTGGAACGGGGCGCGCACTTCCTGACATGGGAGCATGGCAAGCGCAGCCGGAAAGACGGCGGCAAGGTCTATATCGAGACCCGCCATGACGGCTCTGTCACGGCCCATGAAGGCTATCTGCCATCAAAGGACATCGAGAAAATCGAGCGTATCCTTGGCCGGGGCGGCGATGGCGAGAACGGCAAGCCCGCCCCAAAACCGGAAATGTCCGGTCCCTTGGCGGAATATGTCGCGCTGCACCGTCACGCCGCCGTCAGGGCGAGTCTGTGCGATGCGCCCGGCGTCGCGCTGCGCCTCGCCGTCGCCCATCTTGTCACCCGCTCGGATAACTGGCGGCTGGACGTTGAGCAGCAGCGCACACGGAAGGAAGCGACCGCGGAAAGCCTCGCGGCTTCGGCAGGGGAAGTGAAGTTCGCCGCGCACCGCGCCAAGGCCAAGGCGCTGATTGGGCAGGATGACCAAGACGGTTCGCTGGTGGCGGAGAATGCTTTTCCCGCCGACCCTTGCGAGACCTTCGCCCGGCTTCTGGCGCTCAGTGATGAAGAGGTGCTGCATGTTCTCGCCGTCGCAATGGGCGAAACCCTGCAGGCAGGTTCGCCCGCCGTCGAAGCCGCCGCACATGTGACGGACACGGATTTTGCCGCGCTGTGGTCGCCCGATGAGGCGTTCTTTTACTTGCTGCGCGACAAGCGCGTCATCAATGAAGTGGTCGCTGAAATCGCCTCGCCATCCACGGCCCGGTCTGTCCTGACCGATACCGGAAAGGCGCAGAAATCCGTCATCCGCAACCGCATCGCCGGGCATGGATGCGACCCCGACCCGGACTGGCGGCCCCGCTGGATGCGGCAGTCGCCATCCTCTTATCTTGACGGCGCGCCATGCCCGCCCGCCGAAGCGTGGGAGGCCGTCAGGGGTCTGTTCGAGGACAGCGAGGACAGGGCTTCGCTCGAAACCCCGGAAGCAAAGACAGCCATCGCCGCCTGACACGCCTCCCGTAAGCGGCATGGTTCGGGACCGTCCGGCAGTTTTGCCGGGCGGTCTTTTCCTGTTGGTGGCGCGGAAGCAAGCTCGCGAAACGACATGGGTGGTTTCCTTACCAACTGCCCTGTTTGTTCCTGACATATTGGCGTGCCTGCCAGTTGCAAACACCTCTGGCATTGCACGAAGGACGCCCCGAGCGGCCCCGTTTCCTTGCCTGACCTGGACGACCGCCTGCGGGCCATGAAACCGCCCATCGCCAGAAATTTCCTCTGCTGTTCGGTCTGAAGAAGACCGAACGCGCATTCACCGCGAATCAAATTTCCGCCACCGGGCGGTGCTCCGCTTTGCTGCGCCCGCTTCGCGGTTCAGACCTGCCGCCCGCCGTCCCTTTAGGTCAGCGTCAACGGAGCCATCGGGGCGCCCGCGACACGAAGCCAAAAGGAGATATGAAAATGGCTAACGCACTTGGATATGTCAGCGAAACAGACACAGGCTTTGAAGGCGCACTTGCCATGATGAGCCTCAACACGCCGATCCGCATCATCAAAAATGACGAAAAGACCGCCGACAAACAGCCCGATTTCAGGGTCTATGCCGGAGAGAAAGGCTCCGATATTGGCGGCGGCTGGGTCCGCACCGCGAAGTCTTCGGGCCGCGAATATGTCTCGCTCACCCTCGCAGACCCGATGATCGGCCCGCGCAAAATCTATGCGAACCTCGCCCCGGTCAAGGATAAGGATGGCCGCCACGTCATCCTCTGGAACCCGCAGGGCTAGACGCCGAAACACCAACCATAACGCCGCCCCGGAGGCTTTCTCCGGGGCGGTTTTTTTATGCTTTTTCCTTGGTTAAAACGTCGGGGGAAAATTCATGTGATCCATTTTCCCTCTGCAAAATCCCGCAATCTCCGCCAATCCTTTCGTCTCAAAAGTGATGAAAGGACACTGTGTACAATGACGAAAAACAGACGAAATGATCGCCGAAACGATGGCTGGCCGGAGCTTTTGAGTGTCGAGGAAGCGGCAGAATTTCTGAGGCTGAAACGCTCAACGCTTGACCATTATCGCTGCGAGGGACGCGGGCCGATTTACCGCAAACATGGCGCGCGGGTCTTCTATCCGAAACCCGATCTCATCCGCTGGTCAGAGCGCAATTCCTATGCGTCCACATCCGAACGCCTGCAGAAGCCGGAATGAAAAAGCGCACGCTTTGGATGACAGGATTTAGCGCCGGTCTTGTCTTTTTCGGTCTGGTTCTCGACCCCGCAGATCGCTTGATCTGGAACCGGACCGCGAGCGCACCGACAGGGCTTTACTGGCTGAGCGACGCGCCCTTCACCCCTGGCCGATGGGTCGTCGTCTCCAGCCAGAGCGTGCAAGCGAACTGGGCGCAGGAGCATGAATTTGTTGGCGAAGACTGGCCGTTATTGAAACAGATTGCCGGGGGTCCCGGCGATGAAATCTGCCGGACCGGACGCGACATTCTGATCAATGATGAAGTTGTGGCGGAAGCGCTGATTGTCGATTCCAGTGGCCGAAACCTGCCTGTGTGGGATGGCTGTGTCCGGCTTGAAAGCGATGAGCTTTTCCTGCTGACGCCGCATCCGGCGTCGCTTGATGGCCGGTATTTCGGTCCCGTAAAACAAACAGACCTGGATGGCGTCGCCATCCCCGTTTTCGTGGCCCGGGACAGACAGGGCGCAAGCGGATGCAAAGCGATACATGCGGATGCAAGGGAATCAGAAGCGAACCCGGTAGGGCAAGATTAAAGCTATGGCACCACATGCCATCTAACGCCTTGTCTGCACATCTGTTTTTTGGCGCCCTTTGCACAGCATTGTGGTGCATGCGTTTCTCGAAACGCGTTGAAATTACTGAATATTCCTTGGTGCACGGATTGAGTGACCTCCGATGAGCGAGGAAAGACCCTTCACGCCGCGGCTCGGACGTATACGCGATCAAGGCGCGCCCGCAGGCAAGCGCTTGTCACGCCAGCTGAATAAGGCCGGAGCGAGACTTTCCAAAGCCTCTCGCAAGTCTGCCTTTACAGGCGCGCGTTATGGCACGGGCGGCGCGGCCCGAACCGGTGGTTCTCGCCATAGGCATTTGTCTCGCCAACACATGCGCCGCGTCATTGTCAAAGTGCATATCGCAAGAGCGCGCGGCGCAGGTCCCGGACTCTTTCGCGCCCATGTCAGCTATCTGCAGCGCGACGGTGTCGATCGCGAGGGAGAAGGAGGCATTCTTTATGATCGCGATCAGGAGGGGATCAGCCCCCGCGAATTTCTGGAGCGTAGCGAGCATGACCTCCACCAGTTTCGGATCATCGTCTCGCCGGAAGATGGCGCACGTATGGGGGACCTCAAACAGGCCACGCGCGAACTGATGGCGAGAATGGAAAGGGATGTCGGGCGGCGTCTCGATTGGGTCGCCGTTGATCACCACAATACAGGCCATCCGCATACCCATATTGTTGTGCGGGGTCGCGACGCCCGGATGAAGGATGTCGTCATCGCGCGGGACTATCTCACAAAGGGCCTCCGAGAAGCTGCCGAAGAACTCGCCACGCAACGGCTCGGACCGAGGCGAACATTGGAGATCGCGGGTGCGCGTCAGAAGCAGGTGGATCAGGACCGCTGGACAGGGCTCGATTCCGAGATCGAAACGCGATTGGAGAACGGCGCATTCAGGCTAGGTGATGCAAGCTCGAGCAAAGAGCGGTTTGATCGGTCCTTGCGCTTCGCGCGCATCAGGCACCTTGAATCTCTTGGCCTGGCTGAACAGGACGGCACGCTCTCCTGGCGAATGAAACAGGACTGGCAAGAGCAGCTAAAACGCAGAGCACGGCGCGGCGATATCATCCGCACACTTGCCGCTGAATTCGGCGAACGAGAGTCCGACATTCGATTTGTTCAGGACCGCGCGAAAGACGCCGCCCCCATTCGCGGGGTCGTGAAGGCTTATGGCCCGGAGGATGAACTTCGCGATACGCGCTATCTGCTTATTGAAGATTTTGACGGTGGCATCTGGCATGTGCCTTCTGCAGCGGTCGATGTTCACGCCCGCCCGCCGCAAGGCGCAGTGGTGGAGCTCTCCCGCGCGCGAGCCGTGGCGCGTTCCTCGGACAAGGCCATTGCTGAGGTCGCAGAGCAAACCGGCGATATCTGGTCGGAAGCCCTGCACGCCCGCCACGATCCCGGATCAAAACCAGCCTATCATCTGACACTGAAGCGGCGGCTCGAAGCTTTGCGGCGTGTGGGTATTGGGGAGCGCCTTGCGACCGGTGAATGGCACATTGGCGAAGACTTTCTGGAGCGCGCAGCGGCATATGAGGCGGGCCGATCCGGCGGCGTCAAATTGAGTGTCCTGTCCTGGCTTTCACCGAAGATGCAGATCGACCGCCTCGGCGAAACATGGATCGACGACCTGTCAGAGGATGCAGCAGCGCAGCAGCAAACCTTGAAGGACTTGAAAGCAAGTCGGCAGATCTGGCTCCGCGAACAAGGCTATCTGGGTGCGGGCCAATCAGAACTCATGGAAGAGCAGAAAAGCAAGCTGCGCGCTCTGGAACTGAAGCGTGAGCGGGACACCATCGCAGTCGCTTCAGGCCGAACCTCTGTTCAGCTGGCGAAAGGGGATCGGTTTGAGGGCAAGCTCGAAGGGCATGTCGACCTTGCAGCCGGGCGTATGGCGATCATTGGCAACGCAAAGGAATTCGCGCTGGTGCCATGGCGTGGCAGTCTTGGTCGGCAAATGGGACGAGAACTGACCATAAAACGCACCGCGTCGGGTATTGGCTGGAGCATGGATATGGGGCGTTCCAGAGGGCTGTCTCGCTAGACGGCTTGGATGGCTTTGCAAGGCGCTGCGGGAATTGGCGCAGAATCCCGCTGGTCCAAGACCAGTCTCAGCAATCATTCTTGGGAGACGACAAATTGCTCTTTCAAGGAGGCACGCCATGACCGGCACAAAGATACTCATTGGCCAGATCATGGTGGTGTTCGCGCTGATCATCGGAGCGGTCTGGCTCGCCACACAAATGACCGCTGACGCGCTTGGCCATCAGGCAGCGCTTGGCGCGCCCTGGTTCATCGCAGGCGAAACACCAATCTATAAACCGTGGCGGCTGTTCCAATGGTGGTACGCCTATGAAGCCTATGCGCCGGAAGTGTTCGCACGTGGCGGGCTGATCGCGGTCTCCGGTTCGGCGCTCGGCTTTCTGGCGGCGATCATTGGTTCTGTCTTGCGCAGTCGCCACGAGCGCCATGTCACCACTTACGGCTCGGCGCGATGGGCCAGCGCACCCGATTTGAAACGCGCCGGATTGTTTGCGGATAAAGGCGTGTTCCTGGGGCGTTGGCAAAAGCGCTATCTGCGTCATGACGGCCCTGAACATGTCATGGCGTTTGCACCAACGCGTTCAGGCAAGGGCGTGGGGCTGGTTGTACCAACCCTGTTGTCCTGGACCGGCAGCGCCGTCATCCACGACATCAAGGGCGAGAATTGGGAGCTCACGTCTGGCTGGCGATCCGGATTTTCCCGATGCGTGCGGTTTGATCCAACCGACCGGCGATCCCCGAAATATAATCCACTTATGGGCGTGCGCCGCGGCGAGCATGAAGTACGCGATGTTCAGAACATCGCTGACATACTGGTTGACCCTGAAGGCTCGCTGGAGCGCCGAAACCACTGGGAGAAGACCGGACATGCCTTGCTCGTCGGTGTCATCCTGCACGTGCTTTATGCAGAAGCAGACAAGACACTCAGCGGCTGCGTGCGGTTCCTGTCCGATCCGAAACGCTCCTTCGCCGTCACACTCCGTATCATGATGACAACGCCTCATCTGGGGGAGAGAGGGGTGCATCCGATAGTTGCGCAGGCCGCTCGAGAACTTCTCAACAAATCAGAGAATGAGCGCTCCGGGGTTCTGTCCACGGCTATGAGTTTCCTGTCGCTTTATCGTGACCCCGTGATCGCAGAAATCACCAGCCGGTCGGACTGGCGCATCGAGGACCTGGTTGAAGGGGAGAGCCCGCTTTCGCTCTATCTGGTCGTCCCGCCATCCGACCTGTCTCGGACGAAGCCGCTGATCCGGCTGATCCTTAACCAGATTGGACGCAGGCTGACGGAAGATTTGCCCGAAAAGAACCGCCGGAAACTGCTCTTCATGCTGGATGAGTTTCCTGCGCTCGGGCGGCTGGACTTCTTTGAAAGTGCACTCGCCTTCATGGCAGGCTATGGCATCCGCGCCTATCTGATCGCTCAATCCCTGAACCAGATCGAAAAGGCTTACGGGCCCAATAATTCGATCCTGGATAATTGTCATGTGCGCATTGCTTTCGCGACCAATGATGAACGCACCGCCAAGCGCGTCTCTGATGCGCTCGGAACAACAACGGAACTCCGCTCGCAGAAGAACTATACCGGTCACCGGCTTGCGCCCTGGCTCTCTCACTTGATGGTTTCACGCCAGGAAACTCAGCGCGCGCTTATAACGCCCGGCGAGGTCATGCAACTTTCTGCCAGTGATGAAATTATCATGGTGTCCGGAGCGCCGCCCGTGCTCGCCAGGAAGCTTTGTTATTTCAAAGACGCAAATTTTACGAAACGAGTCTTGTCACCAGCGCCCGTCGAATGGAGCGGCCAAGCATGTGACGCCGAATGGACATCCATTGTTGCGGCCCCGCCGTTCCAGGAGCCGGAGGCTAAGAAAGATATCGGACAACCCGATAGTGTGTCACTGAAACGGACGAGAGAACCTGAGTACACGAATGATGATACGCGTGAAAAATGCGTACGCGAGCCAAGTGCTGACGCCAACATAGACGATGAGATTGATCCGACCAGCGATCAAAATCTGGAAACCGTAAGACGCGCCGTAGCGGCAGATCGCGGCGATCCTGACGTCCTTCCGGGGTTCTGAGTGGATGGGAAAGCCGCGCGTCAACATACGGATTTCGACAAAGCTCTATGCGCAACTGTGTGAGGCAGCTGACAAGCCAGGGGTGACAAAAACGGCGATCGTTGAAGACGCACTGAGAGCATGGTTCGATCCAGAAGCGCGTTCAGTGCTGGAAGAGCGTTTGCTCGCCCGCATGGACGCCTTCGATCAGCATCAGGCGGATATGGAAAAGGACCTGGCCTACACTTACGCCACGCTGTCGCACTTTGTGTACTATTGGCTTACGCGGACCGAACCTATTCCTGAGGGGGAGCGTGATATCGCGCATGCGCTGGGGCAGAGGCGATTGGAGTATTTCAATGAGCAGGTGAGCAGCAAAATGTCTGCCGCGCCTGAGCCGGCCGCCTAGACGGGAGAAATGGACCCATCATAATTCTCGGTTCAGAAGTCTTGATTCGGAAGTATGGATACATTTCACACGAGCAGGCGCTGGCTCGATGGTTTCGTTGCGGTGCGAGTTCCGTACATGCCCACCAACCGAGACAACAATATTACCGTATACAGAACACCAATGACCGCCTCGAACGCGGCGGCGGCTTGAGGGTAATGCCCTTGAGGGGTGATATCGCCATATCCGAGTGACCTAGCCCCCTGAACTGCAGCCATGTTTTAGTTATAGAACTAGGCTGTTCAGGGGGCTAGGTCATCTGGTCGGACGATCGCGGATGTCGGGCATGGAAGGATTTGAGCAGGATAAGGCCCTCTCGTATCGCGGAATGACGATCTGTTGGCGTGAACTGGTATGACTCTAACAGAGCCATCTTTCACCAGAGTTCATAATCTACTTTCGCGTCCTTGTGCATCATAGCGGGAACGGAAACACGGAGCACAAAAGGGCTCTTGGGAGGATATATATGAACCAGAAGTTTAGACTCAATTTGAGCGGCGCAGCAATTTTGCCGATCGCCATTGCCCTTGCCACGCCGGCCTATGGGCAAGTGGCAGATGTCCCTGCCGAAACAGAAGCGGAGCGGGAAGCAAGACTGACAACAGTGACTGTTACGGCACGTAAACGGGACGAGACGCTGATCAATGCGCCGGTGGCCGTGACCGCCGTTTCCGGAGCAGAGCTGGAAGCGCAAGGGGTCACGAACCTTGAGCAGATTTCCGCGCGCGTGCCGGGCCTGCAGGTCGGTCGGGGAGCGCAAACCTCGAACATCTTTATCCGAGGTGTCGGATCTGGTATCAACAAGGGATTCGAGCAATCGGTTGGCCTTTATGTGGATGGCGTTTATCAGCCGCGCAGCCGCCAATTCTCACAGTCCCAGTTCGACCTGCAGCAAGTCGAGGTTCTGCGTGGGCCCCAAGGCGTTCTATTCGGTAAGAACACGGTTGCTGGCGCGATCAAGCTTGAAACGGCCTCGCCAGAAGTCGGAGAGGAACTCAATGGTTGGGTCGGTGTCACCTGGGAACCAGAATTCAATACGCAAAGCTACTCGGGCGTCTTTTCCGCGGGCTTGGCGGATAATTTGGCAGGCCGGTTGGCAATTCGTTATACGACAACTGACGGATATGTTGAGAACCGTGTCTTTGATCGCGACGAAGCCGAGCGCGAAGACATGTTCGCCCGGGCGACGCTCGCCTGGCAACCAACGGAGAGTTTAAACGTTGAGACGAAACTGAGCTATCTTGAAATGGACGGGGTCGGTAAGGAGCTTACCATTAATGCGATTGATGATCGCCTGCCGACGCCTAGCACGATAGCGCTCTCACAAATGCTTCATCCAGACTTTGGAGTTTCTACTGGCGATACCGCTTATGTCAGCTTCAGCGGCAATCCCGCATTCCGTGTCGGCGATCCTCCAATCTCCGACACGGAGACAACCGAATCATTGAGCGGATCTGTGAAGGCAGAATGGGAGTTCGATAACTTTACCCTCACTTCGATTACTGGCTACTCCTCTTTCGATTTCGCTCAACATCACGATGTGGATTTTCTGCCTGTCAGCTTCATTCACAATCTTGATGAAGAAGAACTGGACATGTTTAGCCAGGAACTTCGCATTGCCACAGACTGGGATGGGCGCATAAATTTCTTGGGCGGGCTGTATTATGAAAACCAGGATGCTTATATTGAAGAGACAACGGCGTTCAATGGCACATTTGGCGTTTTGCCAACATCGATTTTGCCCGGCGGTATTGTTAACGTTGCTCAACGCACTTTCTTCGATCAACAAGCCGAAACGATTGCGCTTTTTGGCGAGCTTGGCATTGACCTGACCGACAGCGTCACACTTGAACTAGGTTTGCGTTACTCCGAAGATGAGAAGAGCATCGATAAGAGTGTTGTTGTTGGAGCCGGCACACCCCGAGACTTCGTTGGCCTTGTCACACCCGCAGACACGATCGGGTCTGCCGATCTAACCGAATATCTAACCGCCGCCGCTACTGTTGGGGGTGCAGATGGATTGAACTCTGCAGCGACTTTTGCCGCATTGCTCAACCGCTTTGCTGCTGACCTCAACGATACGCGAACAGAAGATCATCTTGATCCATCTGTAAAACTGCGCTGGCAGTATGCTGACAACGGGTCGGCCTATATTTCCTATTCCACTGGCTATAAATCTGGTGGTTACAATTTCAGTCCTGACACGGCGGAACCGGATGGGAGCCCGCGTCCGGGTCATGAATTTGAGGATGAGAAAGTCACGGCTTGGGAAGCTGGTATCAAGCACCAGTTCATGGGTGACCGTGCTCGCATCGGGGCAATCATTTTCCGAAGCGAGTTAGAAGACCTGCAGGTAACCTCGTGGAGTGGGACAAGCTTCGTGGTTGGGAACGCGGCTGAACTTCAAGTGCAGGGGCTGGAACTTGATGGCCAGTTCCTTCTCAGCGACGAAATCGAGATTGGCGGTGCGTTCGCCTATCTCGATCACGAATTCCAGTCCTTCCCAGGGGCAGGGTGTTCAGTGATCGAAACGGGCTTGGGCACATGCCCGGATTCTGCAGGTGTGGGTACCAAGGACCTTGCCGGCGAACGCGGGGCCTTTGCGCCCGAGTTCAGTGGTAACGTCTATCTCGCCTTCAATCGCAGTTTCGAGAATTTCGATCTGAATGCCCGGATTGGAGCCAACTTCAAGGACGAGATGTTCCTGGATGGCGACCTCGACCCGAACGCGTTTCAGGAAGGATATACGAAATTCGATGCTCATGTCGGGGTGGAGTTTGGCCGCTACGAATTCCGTGTATTCGGTCGCAACCTAACCGATGAAGCCACCTATACCGCCTCGGTCGACGCGCCACTCAGCCCGGGCGTGTATGTTGGCTGGATCGAAGAGCCGCGCGTGATTGGTGCCGAAGGCCGTATAAATTTCTGATCGTCTTGTAGCAGCCTCCTTTCCATCGAAGGGAGGCTGCTCCAGACTTGAGCAGTTGAAAGCTGACAATAGCAGGTCAGGAGCTTGCGAACATGAAACTCGATGGAAAAGTCGCTGTGGTTACAGGTGGTGCCTCTGGACTAGGCGCTGCTGCGGCGCGCAGTTTTGTTGAGCAGGGCGCACGCGTCGCGCTCTTCGATCTGAGCGAAGTCGCAGGAAACGCGCTCTGTGGCGAACTTGGAAACAAGGTCTGCCAGTTCTTCAAGGTCGATGTGACCGATGATCAATCGGTTGCGGATGCGGTGACAAATACCGTCGAGAAATTCGGGGCCATTCAGATTGCTGTCAACGCGGCAGGCATTCCGGCACCGACCAAAATTCTCGACCGGGACGGCAACCCTTGTCAGCTCGACAAGTTCACCAAGGTGATCATGGTCAACCTCGTCGGCACGTTCAACGTCATGAGTAAATGCGTCGCCGTCATGGCGAGGAACGCACCAGACGATCTGGGCGAGCGGGGAGTCGTTATCAATGTGTCATCCGGTGCCGCCTATGAAGGGCAAATAGGTCAGGCCGGCTATTCAGCGTCCAAGGCGGGTGTGATCGGTATGAACATGCCGGCGGCGCGGGAACTCGGAGCCGTCGGCGTCCGTGTCAACGCGATCGCACCGGGGCTGTTTTTGACACAGATGGTGAAGAGTCTGGGTGAGAAGGTGGTCGTTTCACTGGTCGACACTGTCGAGGCGCCACGCCGCGCCGGAGACCCCATGGAATTTGCACACGCATGCCAGTTCATCGTCGAGAATGGATACTTGAATGGTGAAACAATTCGCCTCGATGCGGCAACACGTTTGAGGGCGAGATAGTGGGGATTGAAACCGGCATCACCGAGCTTGAGAGGATATTCACCCTGCAGCGTTCCCTCACGCGAGAGCAGGTGTCCTGCAGCTATGAAACCCGGATGGACCTGCTGGCTCGTCTTGGGAAAATGTTCGAGACGCATGAAGACGAACTCATTAACGCGGTTACGGCTGATTTCGGAATACGCAGCCGGTATGAAACCATCCTGACAGACATCATGCTGGTTCTGTCGGATGTGAAATTTGCACGGCGCCATTTAAAACACTGGATGAAGCCGCGCAGTGTCAAAACTGACACGTTTGGATTGCCGGGATCTTCGCGGCTAATTCCGCAACCCCTTGGTGTCGTCGGCATTCTCGGAACCTGGAACTATCCCTATGGCACAGTATTCGCCGGTGCGGCGGGTGCGTTGGCGGCTGGCAACCGGATTATTGCCAAGCCAAGTGAAATTTCGGCTCATTCAGCTGAAATTTCGCAGCGTCTTGTTCGCAAGTATTTTTCAGAAGAAGAGATGGCAGTGGTAATCGGCGGCCCGGATGTCGCGCAGCAGATGACGTCTCTTCCATTCGATCATATTCTCTTCACCGGTTCGCCCAATACAGGTAAAAAAGTCGCCCAGTCGGCCGCAGCCAATTTGACACCAGTGACGCTTGAGCTTGGCGGCAAGTGCCCCATTATCATTGATAAAAGTGCTCATTTTCCAGAAGTCGCGCAGAGCCTTGTTTTCGGCAAGCTCCTCAACGCAGGACAAACGTGCATCGGTGTCGACTACGCATTCGTTCCAGAAGGGAGTGTAGAAGACTTTGTGTCAGCGCTCGCCAGGCAGGTGCACAAGTGTTTTGGCGAGATCGAAGCCAATCAGGACTATACAAGCATTATAAATCACCGGCAGTTTGACCGTTTGCGGGGACTGGTTGAAGACGCCCGCGCAAAAGGTGCCGGAGTGACCAATCTCGCAGGCAGTGGCGATGGCATGTTCGAGGCTGCTCATCGAATAGCCCCGCTGGCTGTGACCAATGTTGCAAGCGATATGGGGCTGATGCAGGAAGAGATTTTCGGGCCGATTCTGCCGATCCTGACCTATCGTACGGAAGACGAAGTAATCGAGTACATCAATGCTGGCGAGCGGCCACTGGCACTTTACTATTTCGGTAAAGACAGTGCAGGTCGACGAAAAATCCTTGGCGAAACCCATGCTGGCGGCGTGACCCTGAACGGCACGGTGATGCACGTCTTCCAGCGCCGTCTTCCATTTGGCGGCATCGGGCAAAGCGGGATCGGATCCTATTTGGGGCCGGGAAGTTTCGAGCGGTTCAGTCATTTGAAGCCGGTGTTCTCACAATCGAAGATCAGTGTGCTTAGCCAATTGCTGCCTCCCTATTCTTCGAAGACGGGCTGGTTGCTGAATCTATTTAAAAAGCTGCTTTAAATCGATCCTGTACGCAGCAATCTTAGGGTGGTGTAGACAAAAGGGAGGACAGTCTCTGTGTTCGGAATTTTCTCAAAAAAGCGCAATGACCGTGAACTGATGCCTGTTGACGTCGCTCCAAGTTCTGCTGCAGCATTGGTTTCGACAGAAGGCGGGCGGGTAAATTACAGCCGTGTCATGCAAGGGCTCGCGGAATCCTTCGGAGATCGTGAGGCGATTGTGAATCTTGAGCGTGGCCGCCGGCTGAGTTTTCGTGACTATCACATCATAACCAATCAGATTGCACATATTCTCAATGGAAACCTGAATCTCGGCGCGGGCGACCGATATGTCTGTATGCTGCAAAATGACAATCTCTCCCTGTTCCATTGGGGGTCAGCTGCAAAAGCTTATGCAACATGTTGTCATGCCAACTACCTCGACAGCCTGGAAACGCATCTTGGCCAGATCGACATCGTCAAGCCCAAAGTCGCGTTCATCGAGAATGACCTCCTAGCCTCCCATGCTGGCCCGCTTACCGAACGCGGCATTCAGATTGTTGTGATGGATGCTCTGGTCAAGCCATATTCAGGCGTGTTGGCCCTTCCCGATCTTTTGGCGAACGCGTCGACAGAGAACACAGATATTGAAATCGATGATCGAACGCACGTCGTGCTCATGCGCTTTACAGGAGGCACGACTGGTGACAGCAAGTGCGCGAAGTATTCAATCGACAACATTCTGGGGTGCCGCGATAGTTTCCTGACACTTCCAGACCCGGATTTCTTCGATGGCTGCCGCATGCTGCATATAGCTCCCATTAGCCATGGCAGCGGTATGATGCTTTTGCCGGTTCTGTTCAGCGGTGGTTGCACGGTCACAATGAACGAGCCCAGTCTGGAGAACTGGTGCCGCTATATCCAGCAAGAGAAGATTTCTCACGCCTTCATCGTACCGACTCTGGCGTACCGCCTTTTGGAAATGCCCGAAGCACGAGAGTATGACCTATCCTCATTGCGCACGGTGTTGTATGGCGCGGCCCCCATGAGCCCGGCCAAGGCCAAGCTCCTGGTTGAGCGATTCGGTTCAATATTCACACAAGTGTACGGCTCCACGGAACATCTGGCGGCAACCCTCTGCCTGAGCAAGAAAGATCATATCGTGGACGCCGAGACTGAAGGCCGACTCGCGTCCGCGGGTCGACGCTCAACCGGGATCGAACTGTCGGTTTGCGATGATGACGGTAATCCAGTTCCTGTAGGCGAACTCGGCGAGTTCTATTTGCGATCGCGCTCAACCTGTCTTGGCTATGAAGGCAATCCAGAGAAGACGAAGGAGGAATTCGTCAACGGATACTGGAAGTCAGGGGATATCGGATATACGGACGAAAACGGATATTGCTACCTGGTTGATCGGAAGAAGGACATGATCATCACGGGTGGTTTCAATGTCTATGCGACTGAGGTTGAGGCCGCAGTCAACTCCCATCCTGGCGTTTTGATGTCAGCGGTTGTCGGTGTTCCCCACGAAGAATGGGGCGAGGCTGTACATGCGGAAGTCATCCTTAACGACTCTGTTGAGGTGGCCGAATCTGACCTGATTGCCTATGTAAAAGAGCAGATCGGATCTTTCAAAACACCAAAATCCGTGTTGTTCGTGGAGGAACTGCCTCTGAGCGTCGTTGGTAAGGTGTTGCGAAAGGATGTACGTAAGAAATACTGGGGCGGCCAGGTCCGCAGTATTGGCTGAAGCGTGTACAATCCTGTTCAAAAATTGGACAAACCGTCATGAACCGATAAAGCTTGTCATCGAAGACGGTCGTACAGGACAATCGATATTTGAACCACACATCATCAGGTAAGGCGCAACCAGAATTGAGTGAGACGCGGTCAGTCATTGCATCCTGGCTCATACAGATTGTGGCCATATTGGACGAATTTGACTTTTCCATTGATGTACCAGATCTACTGCGGCGTGCGGAAGTTGATCCTGATATTCTCCAGGACCCGAATGCCAGGGTGCGGTCTAGACGATTCAGTCGCTTCATTGAGCTCATCGTAGAGGCGACAGGTGATGAGACGATCGGGCTGAAGCTGGCCGAGCGAAATACGCCCGGCTCAATGCATGCGCTTGGGTATTCATTGTTCTCAAGCCGAACGCTGGAAACATTCTTCCACCGGTTTGATCGTTTTTTCAGGCTAATTTCTCATTCTGCTGAGACAAGGTCTGAAATCAGGAAGGGGTGCCTCATTCATTCCATTGAACTCAAGGAAGACGTGCCGCCGGTCCGCCAGGATGTTTTTTTGGCGACGGTGCTTCGCTTCGTCAGAATGGTTTACCGAGCGGACTATTCTCCTGTTTTGGTAAGAATGCGTCGTCCGAAACCTGGTAAGGTCGCGATGGATGAATTTGATGCCTTTTTCTGTTGTCCGATCGAATATGGTCACGACAGTCTAGAGCTGCATGTGGCCGAGAAGGACTATACGCGCGTGCTGCGCGGCGCGAATTCCGACATTGTTCGAAGGAATGACCAGATTGCGATGGAATACATTGCCCGGTTCGATGAACAACAAATTATTCCGCGGATCCGGGCGGCGATTGTCGAAATGCTACCGGATGGAGCTGTCTCCCTGGAGTCGGTTTCAAGAGAGCTAAATACAAGTAACCGAAGTCTTCAGCGCCAATTGCAGGATGAGGGCACAACCTTCAACACCGTGCTCGACGATGTTCGCCAGCATCTCGCTATCGGCTATTTGCGGACAGGTCGTCGGTCCATCAAGGAGATATCGTATCTGTTGGGATACAAGGACCCCAGCAATTTCTCCCGTGCGTTTCGCCGGTTAACGGGGCAGTCCCCGCAGGAATTCCTCGAGAATGAGCGCCAGCTGGACGATAGCTGACATCGCTAGAGCTCTGCATTGCCTTGGGCGGCTCGACTGACGACGCTTTGGCGCACGGTGACATGCGTCTGATGTTCAATAAGTTTTCTGGCCCGATAAAGTGAAGCCTCATCTGGAACGGGCCAAGTTTTGGAGCGAACGCGGCCCAATGCTTGGAATTGGACAATTGTCGTTTGAAACCCTGAAATTTGAGGCGGAAGATTCGTGTGCACGAATTACCCTGACGCGTCCGAGCAGCATGAATGCACTGTCCGCTCTAATGGTGAATGAACTTGCGCAATGTGTGAAAGATGTTGCCGAGCGCGATGAGATTCGAGTGCTGACTATCACTGGGAGCGGGCGCGCCTTTTGCTGCGGTGCTGACCTGAAGGGCGTTTTGGGGGAAGTTCAGGCTGGTGACAATACCGGGTTTCTTGGCTTCCTTCGCGACATTCAGAACGTGTTTTTGGCTATTCGTGCTTTGCCGAAGCCGACAATTGCAGCGCTCAATGGATTGACTTTGGCCGGCGGACTGGAGCTAGCCATGACCTGCGATGTCGTGATGGCGGCGCGCAGTGCGCGGCTGGGCGACGCCCATTCCAATTTTGGTGTTCTGCCGGGCGGCGGGGGATCTCTCTTGCCGAGGTATGTTGGCGAAAAGAAAGCGAATTATCTCCTATTCTCCGGCGATCATTGGTCGGCGGAAGCGTTTCGTGAAGCCGGATTTGTAAGCCAAGTTGTTGAGGATGACGACTTGTCATCGGTTGCAGAGGCGCTTGCTGCAAAGCTGGCGGAGAAAAGCCCGCTTGTACTTCAGCGTATGAAGGAGATGGTTGCCGGAAGCGCACACTTGTCCGCGCGCGAAGCCATCGCGTTGGAAATGCGCCATCTCGAAGCGCATGCAAAATCCGCTGACTTCCTCGAAGGGCTTTCAGCCTTCAGTGAGAAACGAACACCGAAATATTCAGGCCAGTAGCTGCCATCTGTAGATGGGGAGAGAGTCTTGTCGGATAGTAAGATTTATATTGTAGGCGTCGGCATGACGCATTTCGGGCGGCATCTGGAAGCAAGTATTTCTGAATTGCTGGACACCGCCATTTTGCGTGCGGCGGATGATGCAGGCTGCACCAAGGCCGCCGTGGAGGCAGTTTACCATTCCAGTGCGACCCAAGGGTTCTTGCAGGGACAAACCTTTGTTCCTGGCCAGGTTGCGCTCAGCAAGATCGGGCTGACAGGTATTCCCGCATTCAATATTGAAAACGCCTGTGCGTCCAGTTCATCCTCCTTTCACCTTGCTGTTCAGGCGCTTAAGGCTGGTATGCAGGACGTTGTCCTGGCGGCGGGTGTCGAGAAAATGAACGTGCCTGACAAGGCGAGGATGTTCGCTGTGTTCGATGGCGGTTGGGATGTTGAGACACCTGAGGAGAATGCCAAAAGGCTTCTCCAGTTGGGCGAAGGTGTTGCCGAACCGGAGGGATCGGAATCTGAACGCCCTTATAGCGTATTCATGAAAATCTACGCAGCGTTCGGCCGGAACCATATGAAGCGCTATGGCACGACTCAGCGCCAGATTGCTGCGATAGCCGCGAAAAATCATCAGCATTCAGAGCACAATGAGTATTCGCAATACCGTCAGCCTTACACGATTGATGAAATTCTTTCAGCACCTCCCATCACTTACCCTTTGACGCTGCCAATGTGCTCACCGATCTCGGATGGTGCTGCAGCGGTCATCCTTTGCAATGAGGAAGGCTTGAGGAAGATTGGTGCCACTACGTCACGAGCCGTCCAGGTTATGGCCAGCGCCGTTGCAAGTGGAAACCCCGCGCGCAGCGCCGATGCACCGGAACGCCATGTTGCGCGAATTGCCGCTGAGAGGGCGTATGAAATGGCCTGCCTTTCACCAGAAGACATGGACGTTGCCGAGGTGCACGATGCAACCGCGATTGGTGAGTTGATGCACGCCGAGAACTTGATGTTAGTTCCGATCGGTGAAGCAGGCCCGGCAGCGGAACGCGGGGACTTCACGATTGGCGGCTCAATCCCGATCAATCCGTCTGGCGGGCTGGAGTCCAAAGGCCACCCCATCGGCGCAACCGGGCTGGGGCAAATTCATGAGCTTGTCACCCAATTACGCGGCGAAGCTGGAAAGCGCCAGGTTGATGGTGCCCGACACGCTATCCACGAAAACAGCGGCGGCCTAATTGGCATTGAGGAGGGTGTTGCTGTGGTCAACATTTTCAAGAGGGCAAATGCATGATTGGGGGATTAGATATTTTCTTTGACAAGGCTGAGCTCGCCGCAATCGAAAGCCTGCGTCGCTATCTTGATGAGCAGCTGGAGCCGGAACTGGCTGCGCATGGGGAAGACTTCGTTCCAAAGGACAAAATGCAAAGCTGGACGCAAAAGCTGGCAGAATTTGGTCTCGTCAACGCCCCACAGCCGGAATCTGCCGGCGGGCTGGGGTTGTCCTGGAAGCTGCACGTTCAACTAATTGAAGAGCTTGCCTATAGTTCGGGAGACTTGGCGATAGCCGCACTTGTTAATGGCAGCGCAGCGTCGATGCTGGTCAAACTCGCGCCGGAGCACATCAAGACACGTTACCTGCCTAGATTGTTGGCGGGGGAACTTTTTGCGTCTGTCGGCATTTCCGAGCCGGATGTCGGTTCGGATGTCGCGGCGGCGAAAACCAGGGCTGTGCGAGATGGTGACCATTGGGTGATTTCTGGTGAGAAAACATGGATCACCAATGGTGAGTACTCAGATTTTTTCATCTGCACCTGCCGAACTGGCGAGAACGAACTGACCCATATCCTGCTCGATCGCAATGAGCATCCTTATGAAGTCCGCGGTATTCCAAAGATCGCGCTCAATCGACAATCAACATCACAGGTTTTTCTCGATGATGTGCGCGTTCCGGTCGAGAATACTATCGGTGAAATAGGCTCGGGTCTGAAGAACACGCTCACCCTGTTCGAACGCGCGCGAGTTCACGTCGGGTCGTGGGGCTATGGCATGGCGCGGCGCGCGCTTGATGAGTCAATAAAATATGCAATCGACCGTTCGCAGCATGGCAAACCAATTGCCGGCCACCAGCTCATTGCAGAAAAGTTAGCTGTAATGGCCACAGAGATCGATGCAGCGCGCCTGTTGTCTTTGCGCGCAGCGGGCATGATTGACGCCGGACAGCGCTGCGACAAGGAGTGCGCAATGGCAAAATGGTACGGTACCGAAATCGCTGTCAGTGCAACGCGCCAGGCAGTACAGATTCACGGCGGTAATGGCGTCACGAAGGAGTTCATTGTCGAGCGCCTCGCCCGCGAAGCGATGATCGCACCCATTCCGGATGGAACGACTGAGATCCAGAAACTCCTTATCGGGCGGAGCCTGACGGGCGTCTCGGCGTTCAGGTGACGTCCCGTGTCTAAAGGGCCTCTGCAGGGCATTCGGATTGTCGAAATCGAGGGCATTGGGCCGGCGCCCTTTTGTGGCATGCATCTGGCCGATCTGGGCGCGGATGTCGTTCTCATAGAGCGAAAGACCAAGGGCTCCGATCCGGGATCGACTTTGCCTGTCGGCATTCTGAAAAGAGGCAAGCGCTCGATCGCTCTGGACCTGAAAGACTCTGAAGACCGCGCGGTCGCGCTGGATCTGATTGCGACGGCGGACGCCCTGATCGAGGGCATGCGGCCGGGAGTGATGGAACGCCTGGGCCTTGGTCCGGAAGTTTGTCTGGGGCGGAACCCACAGCTTGTCTTTGGTCGCATGACGGGCTGGGGGCAGGCGGGACCGCTCGCCCAGGCGGCTGGACATGATATCAATTATGTATCCGTCAGTTCAGCTGCCTGGTTTGCAAGCCCAACTGGAACGCGATCACTGCCGCCACCAGGCTTGGTCGGGGACATTGGCGGCGGTGCGAACTATCTGACGATTGGCATTCTCGCGGGCATTCTAAAGGCCAGAGCCACCGGTGAGGGCGATGTGATTGATGCAGCGATTGTCGATGGGTCGGCGCATATGATGAACCTCATCTTCGATTTGCTGCCCAGCGGCATGATGCAAGCCGAGCGCGGGCGCGGCTTTCTGGATGATTCCCCTTGGTACAGTTCCTATCGCTGTGCAGACGGGCGTGACATCACGCTTGGCGCGCTAGAACCGAAATTTTACGCAGAACTTCTACAGCGCCTCGGTCTTACAGGCGATCCCGACTTCGAAGACCAGTATGATCGTGATAGCTGGTCGAAGCAGTCAGAGAAGTTTCGTGCTCTTTTCGCAACCGAACCATCTGCATACTGGCAAGACTTACTAGAGGGGACCGATGCATGCTTTGGCCTTGTGGAAAGTCCGATCAGTGCACCTTTGCACCCTCATAATCTGGCGCGCGGAATCTTTGAAAACAGCCAGGGTTATGTTCAGGCTGTTCCGGCCCCGCGTTTCCAATCGAACGTGCAGGCAATCCCCGGTCCAGCACCTGAGCATGGTCAGCACCAGCAAGAGCTGCTCAAGGAGTTGAAAACCCGCAACTAGATCCGTTGCAAGTAGGTGTCCCAGGCTTTGTCGCTGGCACAAAATGACGGAACATTGGCGTTGCGCGGGGCTTGAGAAACTTCGCCGTTCCAGTGCAATCTTGCTTGGTATGAGAAAAAATCCAGAACCTCATCCACTGGGGTGTCCGGGAGGACAAAATGAACGGCAAAAAAATGCCCGCTACAGCGCTGAAAGTCATTCTGACGGGCGCTACGATCGGTCTTCTGGCTGCCTGTGGAGGGGCGGTCGACTCTGGCGACGCTTCCACACAAGCCTCCCAGGGGATCAATGAGGAACGTTTGCTCAATGCCGCAGGCGAACCACATAACTGGCTTACTCATGGTGGCACGTTTTCAGAAACGCGGTTTAGCGCGCTTGACGCCATTAATCTGGAAACAATCGACCAGCTGGATCTTGCCTGGGCGGCACCGCTTGGCAGCTATCGTGGCGTAGAGGCAACCCCGATCATTGTTGATGGTGTCATGTACACTACGGGTTCGTGGAGCGAAGTGCTGGCGCTTAATGCTGCCACAGGAGAAATTCTTTGGCGCTACGATCCGGAGGTTCCCCGATCAAAGGGCGCACATGCTTGTTGCGATGTCGTCAATCGCGGCGTGGCTGTCTATAACGACAAGGTCATATTCGGGTCGCTGGATGGTCGTCTGATCGCTCTTGATTCAAAGTCAGGCGAACAGATCTGGGAGACCCGTACTGTACCGCTCGAAGAACCCTATACGATCACAGGGGCGCCTCGCATTGTGAAAGGCAAGGTCATCATCGGAAATGGCGGTGGTGAGTTCGGCGTTCGCGGATTTGTTGCAGCCTATGATGCTGAAACAGGTGAACAGGCCTGGAAGTTCTACACTGTGCCGGGAAATCCGGATAATGGATTCGAAAACGAAGCCATCGAGATGGCTGCTGAGACCTGGACAGGCGAATGGTGGAAGCTGGGCGGTGGCGGGACTGTCTGGGACAGCATGGCATTCGATCCTGAACTGGACCTCCTCTATATCGGCGTTGGAAACGGCTCGCCCTGGAATCAGAAAGTACGAAGCCCGGACGGCGGCGACAATCTGTTCCTGTCATCAATCGTCGCGTTACGTCCAGACACAGGAGAATATGTCTGGCACTATCAGACGACGCCGGGCGAAACTTGGGACTACACAGCTACGCAGAATATCATTCTAGCTGATCTTGAGATCGAGGGAGAGCTTCGTCAGGTGCTGATGCAAGCGCCGAAAAACGGCTTCTTTTATGTCATCGACCGAATAAGCGGCGAACTTATTTCCGCAGAGCCATTTGTTCCCATTAACTGGGCCACACATATCGATATGGAGACCGGGCGTCCTGTTGAAAACCCCGAGGCGCGCTATCTGTCTGGTGGACCTGCGCTCGTCAAACCCAGCCCATTTGGTGCCCACAACTGGCACCCCATGTCATTCAATCCGGAAACAGGGCTGGTATATATTCCCGCACAAGATGTTCCTTTCCTCTATTCCGATCAGATCGAGGGCGAGATTGCCCGCTTTGACCGAGACGCATTCAATATCGGTGTCAGCCTGACAGACGCATTACCGGAAACAGAAGAAGCACGTCGCACACTTCTGCGCCAACTTGTCCAAGCACATCTTGCTGCCTGGGATCCGGTAGCTCAGAAAGAAGTCTGGCGTGTTCAGCATGAGCGAATGTGGAATGGAGGTACGCTGACAACGTCTGGAGATCTGGTATTCCAAGGCACGACGAGCGGCGTTTTCAATGCTTACAACGCCAAAACAGGCGAAGAACTGTGGTCGTATCCGGTTGGTGTCGCAATGGTCGGTGGACCTGTGGCGTATGAGGTCAATGGCGAGCAGTATGTTGCTGTATCAGCTGGTTGGGGCAGTGGTGCCAATTTGCTCGCCGGCTTCTATGTCGGGCAGACAGGAGGCCCGGTTGAAGGCCATGTACTTGCCTTCAAACTTGGCGGAGAGGGCGAGCTAAACGTCGCCGCGCTTCCGCAGAAGGCAACGCCTGAGCCAGCGCGACAGCCGCATTCGGCTGAAGCGGTTGTACGGGGCACAGACCTCTACGGTCGATTCTGCGGTGTCTGCCATGGCGGCGCGGCCATTTCGTCCGGAACGCTCCCCGATCTGAGGCAGTCAGCGACTCTCGGGATAGACACTTTTGATGCTTTCCTCCTTCAAGGGGCCGGCGAAGCGATTGGCATGCCCAACTTCGCCGGCCGCCTAAGCCAACAGGAAGTCGATGATATTGAGGATTTCATCCTCTCTCGAGCCTGGATGGCGTTTCAAGACGAGCAACAGTCGACGTCTCAAGCTGAATAGTATTCTGACAATTCGCTAAACCAGTACAAATCTGTCACTCTGGGAGACAACAAATGAAACCTCATATCGCTGCTGCTGCAGTCGCAATCGTAGCCGTGCTTGGTGCATGCTCCACTATCCCAGTCTTTGATGCGTCGGGTCCGGAGTTTCCTCCAATGAACCCAAATCTGGTGGACAGCGAGCTTGCCACCACGCATTTTAATCCGGCTCAACAGGATTCCCTTCCGTTTGCTGGGCCGGTCGGTATTCACGAGATTGATGATGAGGGTATTCAAAGGGTCCCGGCAGGGTTGGTGAACCTCACGCTTATGCAATTACCAACTTATCCTTCAGGTGAGCAGGTGGCCATCTCCGCCAACAATAATCGTATCTCCAAAATCCTGATTAGCGATGGCAAGTTTCAACTGATCAATGCTCTGCCTGTGGAAGGTCAACCCTTCATGTCTGTCGAGGATGCTGAACGTATCGCCGTCGAAATGGATAGTACGGCCTCAGAAGCTGAACTGCTTGGCTATCTCAATCGGAACTATCCACGTTATGTTGAGCGGGTCGTCGCCAGAGCAGCAATCTATAATGTCGTCGACCGCAATGGTGACTTCTACACTGTCGTCAACAACGATGTCGTCGTTTATGGTGATGCCGAACCCGGCAATCCGCTGTCACCACTGGTGGAAAAGCGCCGCTTTCAGCTGCCGCGCGAATATTTCAATCCAACACTGGAAGACCCTGATGCTGTGTTCGGATTGAATCTGACTTATGATGGCATGCTGGCGCTGGTGACGATGGGCGGCGTTGTCGTCATCGTAGACCGAAATTTTGAACAGGCACCGATCATTCATGAGTTGGCTGACGATGAGCAGGTTACGAACTCGATCGCCATTGATGAGGGTGGTGGCATTTATGTTCTCTCAAATAGGAGGCTCCATAAACTGGTTTGGGACGGGGAAACACTTCACTCTAGAGGGTATGGCGCGTGGTCATCAGAATACGATTCCTTCACCGGCAAACTTGGCGGCGTGAGTCTCGGCAACGGATCAGGCTCTACGCCCTCACTTATGGGCTTCGGAGACGAGGAAGACAAACTTGTTGTCATCACGGACGGAGAGTTGATTATGAATGTCGTCGCCTTCTGGCGCGACGATATTCCAGAGGATTTCGTCCAGAAGCCAGGGACCAAATCGCGTCGAATTGCCGACCAGATTCAGGTTAGTTTCGGAAAGTCTGACCTTGAGCGCGCCCAGTCTGAGCAATCCGTTGCGGTATATGGCTACGGTGCCTTGGTGGTAAACAACACATTGCCATCGCCATTGCCAACAATGCTGGAGAATGTTGTCATGTCTGGTAGACTACGCAAAGGACCGACGGGTGCTGAAAAGTTTGAATGGGACGTTGAAGCTGACCGCTGGGTGCGTGCCTGGGCAAATCCCACTGTATCGAGCCCATCAACCGTCCCCATGATTTCTGGCGGCGCCCAACAGGTCTATGTCAATGGTTTCGTAGACGGAAAATGGGAGGTCACAGGTCTTGATTGGGAGACGGGTGAAGCCGTTACACGGCTTCGCCTTGGTGATAGCCACATTTACAATGGCGCTTACTCTGTCATTCACCTCCTGCCGGGCGGCGATATCGTTCTTGGAGGATTGCTGGGCATGATGCGGATATCGGTCGAGCGCTAGGTGTTGACTTTAGTATGATGTGTTGAGTTTCGGCGCTCTGTGCATTGTAGTTAGCGGTGAAATCTAGTTCTATAGATCAAGCTTGATTTGGCAGGGAGTACAATCCGCGTTAACTATGGCTATCGGTGCCGGTGAGCGGCGTCGAACTCAAGCGGTCTACAAAACTGTGGACCAAAATCAGACCGAGCTGAGGACCAAGAATCGATTACACTTCCCGTAAGTGATTGAAAAATATGGATAAAAAATATGGAATGTGGCACGTCACTCGCGCCATTTCTCTTCAGATGGCGACTGCCAAATCCCTTGAAATCATTGAAAGTCTTGGAGAATCTACGGGTCTTCCAGGCCTTTCCGCCGGTCGTGCACTACAATTTGCACCACAAAATGCAAACTTTTTGCACTACAAACGGCGATGAAGCATTTCTCACTTGGATCAAAATTTCTAAAGGATCGCGGCGGTTGGTGGCACTATGTCAGGCGGGTTCCGGCTCGCTTCAAAGACGTCGACAAACGCGGCCTGATCCAGCATGCACTTCGCACGCAGTCCATTGAGATTGCTATGATGCGCAGGAACAGCCTGGCGGAAGCCGATGACGCGCTTTGGAATAGTCTCGCGCTCCAAGCGGAAGACTCTGAACGTGCCCGCAGCCGTGCCGCCACAGAACGCCATCGCGCTGCGGTCGCCCGCGCCATGGCGGAAGGCTTTGTTTATCGTCCTGTCGATGAAATCGCCGCACTGCCAGATCTCGAGGAAATCATCGCCCGGCTCAGGGAAGTTGATCGGGGACATACGCCAACCGAAGAGAAGGCTGAAGCATTACTCGGTGGTGCACCTGCCGCAAAGGACCGTACGACGGTCTCGGAAGCGTTCGAGCTCTACGTCTCCAAAATCGCATTCGATGACCAATTCAACAAATCAGAGGCCCAGCGGAAAGCCTGGCAGAAGCGCAAGCAGGTTTCGATAGACTATTTCATTGATCGGGAAGGCGACATTCCCTTGCTGGACATTACAAGGGATGTTGCGACACGCTACCGTGATTGGTGGCAGTCACGCATGTTGCCTCAGAAGGATGGTTCAAAACCGTTCACCCCGAACACGGTCAATCGCCATATCGGAAACATGCGCTCGCTGTATCTGCGATACTTCAAATATCGCGGTGAGACCGATGTCGATGACCCGTTCCGTGGTTTTTTCTTCGCGGGCAAGTCCCGCGTAAAGCGCGCTTCGTTCAGTGACGCTTGGGTGAGAGAGAAAATCCTTGCGCCAGGTGTGTTCGATGACCTTCGTCTCGAACTGCGAGTGATCATTTATCTCCTTGTTGAGACCGGTGCCCGTCTCAGTGAGATCGTCAATCTGAGACCGGACGATATCCGGCTCGACCATGAAATCCCCCACATCGTGATCCGGCCGGAGCAGAACCGCGAACTCAAGACGAGTGATTCAGAGCGGGAGATCCCGCTTGTCGGTATCGCGCTTCCAGCCATGAAGCTCTGTCCAACCGGGTTTGAGCATTATTATGACCGCAACACGCTTGTCTCAGCCAATCTGATGAAAGCTTTCAAACAACGTGGACTCCTGCCGACCAAGGATCATGTCATCTATTCGCTACGTCACTCGTTCGAAGACCGCATGCTGGAAGGCAATCTTGATTATGGCCTGCGCTGCGCCCTGATGGGCCACAAGAACAATCGGCCAGAATACGGTCAGGGAGGATCATTGAATTTTCGACGTGACCAGCTGCTCAAAATTGCCCATCCATTTCCGGATGGTTTGACAATCTAATGCCCGGATAACCAACCCCGGACTGGGAGCATTAGATCTTGATATCAACGAGAGTTTCAACCAGCGCCTCGATAGGTGTGTAGAGGTCGATGGTTTGGTCCTCGGTTTCAACGGTCATGACCAGGCTATATCGCGTGTTGCGATTAGCCCGACCGAGCGCCTTACGCTCACGCCACCAACCATTAACCGGATAGACCCAAAGTGCGTTGCGGGCTGCGAGTTCCGCTGCCGTGCCCTGCCAGACGTCGCAGTGAAGTGAGCCCACGGTGATCTGCTGCTCTCCTAACAACCATCCGCTGTCAGCGGGCGTTGTCGGCTTGGGATCACCATCGCGCCTTTCTTCCAGATTTCGGCGTTTCAGAAAGTTAGTTCGAGTCTCACCGGCGCGCTTCAGATCAAATCGCAATCCGAACGACTGGTAGCGAGCTGGATCGATTCCGGAAGAAAAGCTCGGATTGGGTTCAATGAAGTAAGACAGTGTCACTTTCAATCTGACCAGAGCTTCTCCCAGCTCCTCCAAAACCTTGGTTGGCCAAGGCAGTGGATAAATGTGCGCCTCGTTGAATTTCACGTCGGATTTGTTCTGTTTGAAAGGCTGGATTGGCTGCTGGGCAATCAATGCCAGATGGCTTTGGGCCGAGGCCAGCGCCCGTTCCAGGCTTGGTACGCCATATCCGTAGCGACGAACCAGCTCGGTGCGCCCGGTCTTGTTGTTTGCGTCCAGCTTAACTCTCATGGGACCTGTCCAGTCGGCGCTATGCATCATCAAGGCGCGGATTGTTTCTGGCCAATAGTCAGGATGTGAAGCGGCGATCTGAGCTGCCATTCTTGCGCCCTGGGCCGCCGCAGCACTTGTCGCCCAGAATGGTTCGAAAGGCGATTGCGTTAGGTCCGCACCCGTCGACAGAAGGGACAGCGATGGCAGGCCTGCCACAACTTCAGTCTTCGCGGGACTGATCGCACGGTTGCCGGCTTCGAAGACTAGTTCTGGCTTCAATGGAGATTTGCGTACGCTCCACAAATAGCTTGAACGGCTATACGGACTGAGTTCACCCGGGTTTGCCCAACTGTCAAAGCCGTCATATCCATTGTCATGAATTTCTGTTTTGTCTGTGTACCCGCCAACAGTAATGGCGTTCCATGCCTGAGCAGGGTCCTCTGCTGGAAAAGCATCAGGCTCTTCGATAGCGCCTATCGCTTCATGGTCGCGGACGTTCCCAGCGGACAAAATGAAGAGCCGTCGATTTGGAGCCTCTTCAGGATCTCCGATCATTGCGCCCGCGGCGGACTGGTCAATAGCGGCGCTCCAGGACGTCGCCTCTGCGCCCGTGCGATCTCTGTTCGTGACCGCCATGCAGAAGCTGCGGAATGCAGCTTCGGGGTTGTTGATCTCTGCAATCGAGACAGCTGATTGCGTGATAAAGCCATAAGAGTTTGGCGCGTTTGGGTCGAACCCGTCCGGAGGGAGAATTTTCACCGACTCCGCACGGTGTGTGAGATCTCGTTGAGCGGTGTCACCCAAGGGTGCGGTGAGATCGCCATGCAGGGCAATACCGGCCATGCCGGTCCCGTGACCATGATGATCGTCGCCGCCCCAGTCTGGATCGATACTGTCGACATGTTGATCGAATAGAGCGGGCTCAATAAGGGGATGGCCGCGATTGACGCCGGTATCGAGCAGGCAGACGGTCGGTGCATCCCCTGCAGGCCAGATAACGCGTTCGGCATATTCATCGACCCATGCCCGCTCGTCGCCCTGAATATCTGTCATAAAAAAGCTTGGACTGTCGCTGGCACGTCGCACTTCTGCAATGCCAAGCGTTCCGAATAAGAGAATTTCGATTGCAACTTGCGTGCCGTGGATCGGAACAACGGTGACATCAGGAAACCGCAGATAAGTATCGGGCTCTGCAACGCGGCAACCAATACGCCTAGCCGCATTGATCACCGCATCGACTGCATCGTTGAAGCACCAGACGCCCCACCACATGGAATCCTGTCGTGACTGGGGGATCGCTGCGGGGTCATCGCGCCAGAATGTCTCGAATCTGGCCCGGCGAATGTGTTCGATCTGTTCGATCCGGCCTGCATTGGGGGGCTTTTCATCGCCTTCTTTGCCGACGAGATCTCCAAAGGTGTATTCTTCGAGCAACCTGGCGATCACGTCGCGTTTGTCGTCCGGCACAATTAGGGCGACACGCTGGACGCCATTTTCGTCGACACGCACAGCACCCTGGCGGGTCTTCTCGGTGGTGCGGTCGAGATTGGCAGGACCTGATCTGGGGGCAAGCTCAAATTCCAGTATTACGCCGGTCGGGTCGATGCCCCGTTCTACGTCTACCGGACGACCTTTTGCCGCTTCCTCAATAGCTTTCGCATAATCCTCGATCAGTTGTGGTCCGTGCTCGTTGCGTATGCGCTGTATCCGTTGGCGCTGTCCCCCGCCTTTCGATTTGTAAGCGCGCGATTGTGCAAGACGGGTGATATCAATGTGCGGTCGAGTAAAGCGCGTCACGTTTGACCTTCATTTGCCGTATGGCGCCGATGAAACGCTTCACTCATTACCTGTCGCTCACGAAGCCTTTTAGTAATATCGGCCGTGTTCAGGCTGTTTCTTTCTTCTAGAATTGCCACTTTGACAGCTTCTTCCGTCGCACGCGCAATTTCGGCCTGACTAAGGCCTTCGGCTGCGTTCACGACAGTCTCCCATTTGATACTTGGATATCGCATCGGCCGGATATGTGATTTCACGACTGCCCGTATTTCATCCTCATTCGGCATAGAGAATTCCAGAACCTCGTCGAACCGACGGATAAGGGCCCGGTCGAGAATTTCACTATGATTGGTTGCGGCCACGATCAGGCTATCGACCGCGCAAGGTTCTTCCAGAAACAAGAGGAACGAGTTCAAAACACGGCGCATTTCCCCAACATCATTTGAAGCGGATCGCTTTCCACCGACCGCATCGAACTCATCAAAGAAATAGACTGCCCGACGCTTGAGCGTTTCGTTGAAGATCAATCGCAACTTGGCGGCCGTCTCACCCATGAAGCGCGTGATTAGGGAATCCAAGCGTATGATGTAAAATGGCAAGTGCAGTTCGCCGGCTAGCGCTTCTGCCGTCAGCGTTTTTCCGGCTCCGGGCGGGCCTACGAAAAGCACCCTGCGATTAGGAATCTTGCCGTACTCACGGAGCCAGTCACGTTTCCTCTGCTGTAGTAGCAATGCATTGAGGCGGGTGGTCAGACCCTCGGATAAGATCACATCTGCAAGCGTGGTTTTGACCTCTCTCAGATCAAGAAGGCCTTCAAGATCTCCACGTGGGGCCGCGAACGGTACCGCCACGGTTGTACGCGTTCCGCGCGCTGACCTCGCTTCGTCGACAGCTGCGCGCAGTTCTTCTGCGGTCTTCCTATGACCCTGGCGTGCCTCCGCCGCGGCAACCTGAAGCGCAATCGAAAAAAATTGCTCATCGTCGCCGTCGGCACGACTGCGGAGCATAGCAAGGATTTGCTTGGTATTCGACAATCTCAGGTTCCCTGTTCTACTCGAATAGAGGTCGGAGGATACGCTTGCGATTGTCTTAACGATCTATGATTTCGCTGGCCCCGACATTACGTTAACCTTCTAAGCGGACTCGCACCCCCGCGTCGATAGACGTTCGGTCGCGGTTGCTGCAAATCTGTTCGCTAAGGTAGTGCGGGCAAAAGAACAATGCAAGAACGCAATTGGATTGCACTTAAGGCCAATAAGGTACGCGATATGCACTTTCAGCTAATTTCTCGCGATTCCTGAGGCGGTCGTAGTTCTATGGCCATAGACGCATCATAGCATAGTCGATCAAGCCTCGATTGAAGCCGCTTTTCCCGGCTAGCCCGACTTTCAAGTTCCGCTTCGAGCCGCTCGAAAATCGGCCAATACTTGTACCCGAACTGATCGACCACACGCGCGGCGATATCGAGCGCTTCCTCGATATCGCCGGCTGTGAGAGGCTTAGAACTACCCATGCCGGCTTAGTTCAGCTTGTGCCGGTTCCAGACCAGCACGCCGCTGCCATCTTCTTCCTTCTCGAAGAAGGCCGCCCGCAGCGGCTTCTCGAACCCCGGATCATCGAGCTTCACAGCGAGGTATGGCGTCTCGCCATCCTTGCTCTCTTCGCGCCAGGCTGCACCGAGTTCCGCGCCACCGGCAAAGATCCGGTAGTCTGGTCCGCCTTCGGTTTTCTCGGCCACCGGGACCATCTGCGCTTTCACATTGATCGTCATGGTCCGGATGGTTCCGGTCCATTTGCCATCCTTCTGGCTGAAGGTGCCGATTGTTGCCATTGCTATTCTCCTTTGCTGGCTCTGGCATGGAGGGCCTTGCGGGCCCGTTTGAACCCGGCATCCGAGCTGAGGAACATGTTCAGCATGGCGGGCACCAGGGCTTCGGGTTTCTCGTCCGCGCCATAGGTCTCGGCATAGATCGCGGCATAGTCAGCCAGCGCAGACGCAAGTTCAGGTTCGACAGATATTGTGACCTTGACGGGGGTCCTGTCCGGGAGGCGTCCGATGCGGAGGCTCATGGCCGAGCTCCTTCCGAATAAGGCCTAAGCACGAGGTCTCGCGTCACGATCACCCGCACAGGCCAGCCGGGTCGTATGCGGATCGTAGGTTGAATGCCGAGATTGCGGTCGACGACACGCTGACCGGCTTCCGAGATGCTGTCCCCAAACCCGCGCCTTATCGCGCGCTCGACATCATCATCGTCCGAGCCGAGTTCGGAGCCGATACCGAGCAGCGTCGCGAGCCCCGCGGCGGCGAAGACGCGGTCCCAGTGATGGTCGGTCCGGTCCGAGACGCCCGCATAACCCTGCGCATCTGAAGCAGGTTCAGATATCTGCAGCGAGCTGCCATCTGGCAGGATAATCCGGTCCCATATGAGCAGCGCGCGTTCCTGGCCAAAGGAGACTTCCGACTGGTAGCGCCCGATCAGGCGCGCGCCCTGCGGGATCAGCAGATGTACTCCGGTCACCGTGTCATAAACCGGCTGGGTCACCTGAGCGATGACATTGCCCGGCAGGTCAGAATTCAGACCCGTGACCAGAGAGGCCGGAATCAGCGTGCCCGCCATGACCTGATAGGGCGAGACCGGGGTCTCGACATCATGCGGGTTGTAGATGTCACCTTTCCGCTTCTCTGTTGCGAATGCCATCTTCTCTGCCTGGAAGTTCCTGTCGGGTGCGACCGCAAAGCCGGGTGGACCTGCGCCCTGCGCAGGGACCTTCAGAAAATCCGAACCGAGACTGTTTGGCAGGCCGCCCGTCGCGGATACTGGGCCAGCCAGAGACTGCCGATTGCCGACATCGAAGAACACATCCGCCCTGCCAGCCGCATCCGCCAGCTTCGCATCCGCCAGTCTCTGCGCGCGGAGGGCCTCATCGTCCGTCGATGGCCGGAAATCATCTGACGGCGCGACATTCCAGTCAGGCTCAAGGCCCCATTCTTCCTCTTCGGCCACGACGGTGCCGCCGAGATCACCCGCCATGGGCGCGCCAAGTCTTGGCGTGCCGGCAGCCGGTTGCCAATTCAGATAGGAGCTGGGCAGGTCCGCGAGCCCGTCAGGCGCGCGCTTGGTCGCCGTATTGTAAAGTTCTTGCCGGTCTGCCGGATCGGCCGCCTTTGGTGGATCAAGCGCGATGGAGGCGGCGGCAAAGAGGCCCAGCACACCAAGGCATATGCCCGCCATCAGGACCTTGCGGTTTATCCGCGTAACCGGCCGCGGCCGCGCGCGCAGTTTCAATTCGTCCGCCTGTTTCGGGAAGGGGGCCGGCTCGCTCATCCTTCCGCTCCGAACAAGCTCGCCAGACCGGAGCGCTGCACGCGCTTGCGGATTCGCACGACGGTCTGGTCTTTCTCCCCGATACGGAGCTCGGCAGCCCGGAACAGATGATCGACGATGTAATAATTGCCGCGCAGGCGATAATTGACGAGTTCGGCATCGCCTGATGCTCCAAGGATGAAGAGGGGCGGGGCATCCATCGTCGCAAGGCCCGCGGGCATCTGGATGAAGACCTGCCGCCCGTCATCGAACACGCGCACGGGCCGCCAGGCCGGCTTGTCGCCTTCGATGACATAATCGAAGTCGAGCCGGTCGACCGCAACGCCCGGCGCGATGGAGGCATCCTCACGCACAGACGCCAGTTTGTTGCGTGACACCAGGTCTGCCAACTCATCCGCCGGATAGCGCCAGGAAAGAGCCGCCATATAGGTGCCGGCGACGCTTTCAAGCTCGAGGTGATAGGTCCGACGGTCGGTCGCGATCATCAGATTGGTCGAAAGATCAGCGGCGATCGGTTTGACCAGCACATGCGCGCGGGCCGTGCCGCCTGAGCCGGAGGACGTGTCCCCGACAATCCAGCGCACCGTATCGCCCGCCGAGACCGAAACCAGCGTCTCACCCGGTTGTAGCGCAATGTCGGACACCTGGCCCGGCGCGGCATAGAGCCGGTAGAGCGCGCCTTCGGTATAGGGATAGACCTGGATCGCGTTCACATAGCCATCGACGGAAGGTTCGATCCGGGCCTCGGTCGTGCCCTTCCGGATGGTCTCGGTCGGCGAGGTGTAGACGCGTGTGACAGTGCGCTTTGTCCCGTCTACCGGTTTCATCTGACCGGGAAGCGGCAAAATGGTTGGGGTTTCGACAATCTCGACAGGGCGCTCCAGCACGTCTTCCACAAATGCCGCTTCGATAAAGGCGGCGCCCTCAATGACCGGCTCCGGCGGAACGCTCGCGCAGGCCGCGGCCAGAGCAAGGGCGGATACGAGGCTCATTGTACGGATCATTGGTTGTCTCCTGTGACAAGGTCTTCGCCCCAATTGAGGCTGTGGATGTAGAGGCCGAGGGGATTGGCGCGGAGAGTCTCCGCATCGCGCGGCGGGGAATTGACGATGGTGAAGAGGCCGGTGAACCGTTTGATGCCGGTGAGCGCGCCGTGTTCGTAGGTCTTTTCAAGCCAACGCGCCTGGAAGGTTTTCTCTGACACGCGTACGACGCTCACCACTTCGACGCTGCGTGAGCGCCGGCCGAGATCTGCAAAGGGATCATTGTCTCTGGCATATTCGCTGAGTGTGATTGCCGCCTTGTCGGTCACATAGTCATAGGCGCTGAGCCAGTTTTGCCGGACAATAACCGGGTCAATCGACAGGCTCCGCACATCTGAAATGAAATTGGCGACATGATGCGCAATCTGCGCGTCCGTCGGCTGATAGTCCGACAGCGCCTCGCCGATTGTCTTCACGGCGCCCGTCTCATCGACCTCAATCACATAAGGGGTGACCGTCGACTGCAGGCTGCGCCAGACAAGGGCTGCGGAGGATGCCGCCAGGAGCCCTAGCAGACCCAACGCCATCAGCCGCCAGTTCTTTGCCTGGACGCGGGCCGAACCGATCCGCTCGTCCCAGACCTGGCCCGCTTTCTGGTAGGGTGTTACGGGATGCGGACTTTGCCCGTAATGGGTGGAAGATCGCCGGAAGGCCATGCTCATCAGTCCTCGTCTTGTCTGAGTTTCGGATTGTCACCGGCCATGCCCCGATCGCCGTCTTTCAGCGTATGGACTGCGGTTGCGCTGGCTTGCTGCACGATTTGCCCGGCGCGGAGCCGACGCGCCCAGTCCGGTCGGCGCGAGGCGGAGGACGGCGCGTTCCCGGAGGCGGTCAGGATCCCGCCTGTTGCGGTAAACGCAGCCTCACTTCCGCGTTGATAGGCCTGGGCGACAGAGGCAAGGGGGCGGCCTGCCATCCGGCGGAGCCTGTCGCCTCCCGTCTGAGCGACACCTGCCATGCCTGCTGCAGCTCCGCGCCAGCCGGTCCGGCCGGATGCCATCCTGGCCAGGTCATGCGACGTCCGGGCGCTGCCTGCCATTGAGGCGCCTGATCTGACCGCCCTGGAGACACCTCCGAGCGCGGCGCGGCCGGTCGCGGCCGTCGCGGTCGTCGCCAGCACTGTGCCGGTGCCAATCGCGACCGTCGTCCCCATGACAGACCCCGCACCGAGTTGCGGCGCACCCGTGACAAGCCCTGACGCCATGCCCGGGGCAAAGATGCCCATCCAGAGAAAAACGAGCGCGCCCAGCACAGTCCCCATGGTTTGCGCCAGCGTGACATCGCCTGGTCCGCCAAATGCTTCTGTGATCGAGGTGAACAATGTTGACCCGATCCCAATCACGATGGCGAGCACCATCAGTTTGATACCGGACGTGATGACATTGCCGAGCACGCGTTCTGCCAGAAAGCTGGTCTTGTTCCAGAGCGCGAAGGGCACGAGCACAAAGCCTGCCAGCGTGGTCAGCTTGAACTCCAGGATGGTGATGAAGAGCTGGATTGCCAGAACGAAAAAGGCCACGAGAATGATCGCCCAGGCTACGAGCATGATGGCGATCAGGATAAAATTATGAAAGAAGCGGATCGGCCCCAGCATGTCGCCGATCTCCTCGAGCAGCGGCTGCGCCGCCTCGAACCCGACCCCGGCAATATAGCCGGGCCGCATCAAATCCTCCGCCGTCAGCGTCGAGCCGCCCGCCTTCACACCTAAATCGGCAAAACTCGCAAAGAGGATGTTTGCCAGGAGGGAGAAATTGCCGAGGATGAAGGCGAAGAAGCCAACATAGAGGACCTTCTTGAGCAAACCCGAGATCACATCTGCATTCTGCGAGAGGGCCCAGAACAGGCCTGCCAGCGTGATGTCGATCACGATCAGCGTGCTTGTCAGATAGGCGACATCGCCTGCCAGCAGGCCGAAGCCTGAATCGATATAGGCAATGAAGGTTTCGAGGAACCGGTCGATGACGCCCATCTCTTCCATGGCGGTCTAGTTCCCGAAGAAGCTCTGCAGGCGCGCGCGGCTGCGCTCGGCTTCCTGCAGCTCGCGCGCCCGGTCGAGGGCCTCGGCGCGGTAATGCGCCGCCATCATGGCTTCCATCTGCATGAGTTGCTGAGCCGACATGGCCTCGATCTGGTTGCCGGCCTGAAGCGCCTGGAGATTGCCGACAGCTGTCTGGCTCTCCTCGACAAGCCCGGTCAGCGCTTCGGCGTCGCGTTCATTGTCCCGCACCGTCTCGGCCACCATCAGCAGCGTGTGCTTGTGTGCGGACCGGGATTGCTGCCAGCGCGCCCGCGCGTCTTCGACAAGAACCGCATTGGCCGGCGGCGTCTCGCCATAGGTTTCGGGATAGAGGTCTTCATATTCGCGTTCGACCTCCTCGACGCCGTAGCCGACGCCCTCGGCCTCTTCCATCAATTCGCTGATCCGGCGGATGCGGTTGGCGATGATGGCTCGCACATATTCGACAGGCAGCGACTCCAGGTCCCGCGCCATCTTTTCGATCATGTCGATTTCGTGCGCAAGCTGACGGATCTGGTTGTCGATCTGCTGCAAGGCCCGTGTGGCCTGCAGAATATTCTCTGCATGGTTTGTCGGATCGTAGACTATCCCGCCGCCAAACAATTGGGCCGAGGCAGGCGGTGCGACAAGACCGGACAGAGGCAGGGCGGACAGGACAAGGGATGAGAGACAGGCTTTCATGGAAAATCTCCTATTCGGCAGCGATGGGCGAGGATGGCGCTGTGACTCCGGCCAGCAGGTCGGCTGCCCAGCCGAGCTGTTTGAGCTGTAGCCAGGTGTGGGCAAAATCGGCTGGAGCCGGCGGCGGATGGAGCGTGTCCATCAAGGTCTGGTCAGATGGTGCAGCGGCGCCGCAAAACGCGAGTGCCAGCTCACCGAGGCCGAGTTCGAACAGCCGGCAGCCCAGCGGCGAGGCATAATAATAATCCTGCTTCGGCGTCGCCTTTGCGAGAAGGTCGATTTGCCGCTCATTCAGGCCGAACCGCTCATAGACCGCCGCGACTGACGGCTCGCGGGCACGCTCATTTGGCAGGAATATCCGTGTGGGGCAGGAATCGATCAGGGTGGGGGCAATTGAGGCGGTTTCGATGTCCGCCAGAGACTGGGTCGCAAAGATGACGGCCACATTCTTCTTGCGCAGTGTCTTCAACCAGTCGCGCAGCCGGGCAGAAAACACCGCATGGTCCAGAAACAGCCATGCCTCATCCAGGATGAGCAGGGTCGGGCGGCCATCGAACCGGTCTTCCAGCCGGTGGAACAAATAGGTGATGACCGGGGCGACGATTGCAGGGGTCTGCATCAGCTCGTCCATCTCGAAACAGGCCACCGATGACAGGTCCAGTGTCTCTGTATCACTGTCGAGCAAATGCCCATACGCTCCGTCCAGCGTGTAAGGATGGAGCGCGGCTTTCAGCGTATCCGATTGCAGGATCAGGGCGAGCCCGGTCAGGGTCCGCTGGGGAACGGGGGCGGACGCCAGGGATTTGATCGCATCCCACAGATCCGATTTCAGAGCCGGCGTCACTATTACGCCCTCCGCCCGAAGCAGGCCGAGCAACCAGTCTGTCGCAAAGCCGGCGCCCCGGTCTGTGTCGATGTCCTTCAGGGGCTGGAGCGCTGGCCTCGCATCGCCGGTCAGCGGCAGCCAGGTGCCCTCCAGAGCAAGGGTCATTGCGCGGGCGGACCGTCCCTTGTCGAAGACAAAGGTCTGTGCGCCCTCATAGCGCTGCCACTGCGCGATCAGAAGCGAGACCAGCACTGACTTGCCGGAGCCTGTCGGGCCAATGATCATTGTATGGCCGACATCTCCGACATGCAGGTTGAGCCGGAACGGCGTCGTGCCGTCCGTTTGTGCCTCGATCAGCGCGCGGTCTGCCAAATGCTCATTGCGCGCATTGCCGGCCCAGACCGAAGAGACCGGAACCAGATGGGAGAGGTTGAGCGTGTGCAGGACCGGCTGGCGGACATTGGCATAGACATGGCCCGGGAGTGATCCGAGCCAGGCTTCCACGGCGTTCAGGGTTTCGCGGATTGTCGTGAAGCCGCGTCCGTGGATCGCGCGTTCGGCATTCCGGATGCGCTCCTCGACCTCTTCGCGCGACGCGCCCCAAACGGTCAGGGTGGTTGTGACATATCCATAGGAAACCAGATCAGAGCCAAGGGCCTGCAGGGCTGCATCGGCGTCGGCGGCCTTGTTGTCGGCGTCATTGTCGAGCAGGGCAGCCTGCTCGTTGAACAGGGTTTCGCGCAGCACTGCGCCAATCGATTTCCGTTTCGCGAACCAGTGCCGGCGCTTCCTAGCGAGAAGCTTTTCGGCCTCGGCCTTGTCCATGGCCATATAGCGGGTCGTCCAGCGATACGGGAAGCCGAGGCGGTTCAGTTCATCGAGCATGCCCGGCAAGGTCGAGACCGGAAAGCCGAGCAGGGTGAGGCTTGAAAGATGCGTGTCGCCGATGCGCGGCTCCAACCCGCCGGCAAGGCTCTCATCAGCGAGCACGGCGTCGAGGAAGACAGGCAGTTCCGGAACCGAAACGGTATGCCGTTTCGAGGAGACACAAGCATGGAGATAAGTCAGCGTTTCTTCATCCGATAGCGGATGAATATCGTCGAGGGCTGTAGAGAGGAGATCCAGCGTCTGTGCGGCGCGTGTCTGGAAATGCTCAAGCCGCTGCCGCCAGTCTTCGCCGCCGCGTGGTGCAGGGCGCTCGATCAGGGCTTTTTCCGCCCGGCCGGTTGCATCGGCCGGAGGTAACCAGAGAAGGGTGAGATAGTAGGTGCTTTCCAATTGCGCGCCCGTCATCTCGAGGGATGCGCGCCGCTCCTGTTCGATCAGCCAAGCCGCCGCGCTCGCAAACTTACTGGTCTCGAGCGGCGCGGCGTCTGATCGCACCGCGTCGAAGAAGAGCGCCCATCCCGATCCGAACCGGCGCAGGACATTGTTGATCCGGGCCGAGACCGAGACGAGTTCGGCTTCGGTCGAGCTCTCAAGGTCGGGGCCCCGATAGCGAAAACTGGTCTGGAACGCGCCATCCTTGTTGAGGACGACGCCTGGCGCGACGAGGCAGGCCCAGGGAAGATAGTCCGCGAGATGTCGGGGGCGGGCAGCGTATTCGGTCAAATTCAACATGACAGATGCTCCCGGTGCCGGGCTGACCGGATTGCGACCCAGAGGAAGTCGGGGTCCGACCGCGCCAGGAGGACGGCGAGCGAATGTCCTGCCAGCCAGACGACGAGGCCGGGAATCCAGAGGCGGAGCCCAAGGGCCAAAGCCGCCGCAAGGGTCCCGATCGCAATGGCTGCGGCGCGCGGCGCACCGGCCATCAGGAGGGGATCAATGAGCGACCGGTGAAGGGGGATCTCGTAACCGTCCAGCATCAGAGCACCGCGCCGCCGCCGAAGGAAAAGAAGGTCAGGAAGAAGGATGTGGCCGCAAAGGCGATCGACAGGCCGAACACGATCTGGATGAGTTTGCGGAATCCGCCGGAGGTTTCCCCAAAGGCGAGGGTCAGGCCTGTCAGGGTAATGATGATCACCGCGATGATCCGGGCGACCGGGCCTTCGATGGATTGCAGGATCTGGTCGAGCGGATCTTCCCAGGGCATGCCCGTGCCGGCCGCGCGTGCCGGGAGGGCCAGGATACCTGCCAGAACCATCAGCAGGCCGGCCATCAGGGATCGGTTGAGCGCCTTGATCTGATCATAGGACATGCAATGGGTCTCCTTAATGCACGATGTTGAGGAACGGGGTGGAGAGCGCTTCGGTGCGGTACTCCGCCCCGTCAAAACCGGTAATCCGCAGCGCCTGTTTGACGCGGCGTACGCCGCTTACGCGGGACATGAAGACAATCACGTCAATTGCCTCGCCAATCAGGGCGTGTGGCAGGGCGGGCGTCGCTTCCTCGACCAGCTGTTCAAGACGGGTGAGCGCGCCGCATGCAGAATTGGCATGTAGCGTCGTGATCCCGCCCGGATGGCCGGTGTTCCAGGCCTTGAGGAGATCGAGCGCTTCGCCGCCGCGCACCTCGCCGACTATGATCCGGTCCGGCCGAAGCCGCAGGGTTGAGCGGACAAGGTCGCGCAGCGTGATGCCGGACCGGTGGGTACGCAGTTGCGTGACATCCTCAGCCTTGCAACGCAGCTCGCGGGTATCCTCCAGGATGACGATCCGGTCGTCGGCCAAAGCGGGTTCGGACAGCAAGGCATTGGCAAACGTCGTCTTCCCGGATGACGTGCCGCCCGCAATGACGATGTTGAGCCGGTCTTCCAGCGCCTGTTTCAGTCCGGCGCACAGCGCCGGCGTCAGCGCGCCCGTCTCGACACAGGCATCGAGCGAAAGGGGCCGGTCAGCGGGTTTGCGGATTGCAAAGCAGGGCGCTTCCGAGACGGGCGGCAGGATGCCTTCAAAACGTTCGCCGGAGCCGGGCAGCTCTGCCGAGACGATGGGCGAGGCCGGGTTGCAGACATCCCCGACAGAGGAGGCGACCAGCCGGATGATCCGCTCGCGTTCCGCGCGCCCGAGCGTCTCGTTCGCCTGCCGCAATCCATGCCCGGCCGTCTCGACCCAGACCGAGCCATCGGGATTGGCGAGGATCTCGATCGTATCCGGCGCCGCCAACGCAACACCGACCGGGCCGTCAAAGGCCGTGCGGAGCATCGCCGTTCGGCGCGTCTCGGTTTCGCTGGGCTGGGACAGGGCAGGCATGGCGGGGCGTGGTCCTCATCAGTGACGGGACCAGCATCAGGCCATCCATGTCCGCCGCACAATTGGGGCTGGAAGAGATGAAAGGCGCCTGCGGGACCCAGAAGGACGCAGAGGGGAAATTCACATCTTTCAGCTTTGCCGAACTTGAACTCTTCCAGAAAGCGAAGAGAAACAAAACAAGAACAAAATATGTGGGTGGAGACGGTATGGGGAGATACAAATCAGTGCTCAGGGCGAAGCAGGATGCGCGCGATTTCCGCCATCATGTCGAACTTCCCATTCCCGGTCACGGACTGGGCAAGCGGCTCGATGTGCTGTCGAGCTGGCTCAACGAGACGTTCGGGGACGAGTGGCGGCTCCATGGCAAATTCAGGAAAGGAGAGCATACGGCATATTTCATGTTCCGGACCCCGGAGGCCGCCCGCATGTTCCGGCAGGCCCTGGGCGAGCAGGGTGAGCTTCGTCAATTATAGGAGCGGTCGCCCCAGAGGTCGGACGGGCAATTCAGTCCCCAGATCCCGGCTTTGCTCGCACGGGCCTCAGCTTCTGCGTCTGCATAGCGGCGTCTGCTGTAACGCGGCCAGTCCCGGCCCCAACCTGCTGCGACCATATGGTCTCCGAAATCAACACCACCCGCCGAGCAAGTGGCCACGCCTCTGCCGTACTTGTCGGTGTCAGTGACGGCGCAGGTCACGGTCCGATTGCCAATCAGGTCTGAGAGGGCGAAGGCAGCCTTCTGGTAGACATTGACCGTCCCGCAGCGTGCGCCGCGTTCCGGTGTGTCGTACCCGGACAGCCGGATGCGCTGCCCATGAATCTCGATCGTGTCGCCATCAACAACCGACGCGGCTCCAGCGACCGTCTCTGTATTGATAGACGGGGAACAGGAGGTGAGCGTCAGGACAAGGATCCCTGACATCAGGAGACCGGGGCGAATCGTCATGTGATCAGCCTAGCCGGACCATCCAGGACAGCAAGGCAGTCTCGAACATCATGCGGTGAGCCACGCGCCGGCTCGTATTGAATTTTTCGTCCTGGCTGGCACACTCGGCCCGGATGGGAGGGCGTGCCATGGGTGGTTGGGACAAGGATGAGACGGGAGACTATGTCCCGCGGCCACCGCCCCTGTGGTTCTGGGGGCTTATCGGCCTCATTGTTGGGGGCGTCATGGTGCTTGCGGTAGTTTCTTCGTCCTAATCGGAGACCGAGTCCAGGAAGGACCCGAGATCAAGGACGAGATCTGCCGCCAGTGTTTCAATGCGTTTTCGCAAAGGCGTCGCCGCATCATTGAGCTGGCGGGGGGAGAGCCTCAATTTCACGATGACCTCGCTCAGGGACTTTTGATGAACCATGCTGACGGTTGCATCCCGGTCCTCGAGGTCCACGACAACCGCATCTACCTGCCATAAACGTTTGCGCATATTTCACCTCCGATTGTTCAATCAGAGGTATGATCGTCTCATTCCCCGGATGTGACAGAAAATCAGGGCTCTAGTGCCAGATGTGCGGGTTCGCGCGGTCAACGACGCGCCGGGTGAGAGCTTCGAGTTCTGTTCGCGCACGCGCTGCATCTGCAGGCGTCTCCAATGGATTCCTGCCCGGCCTCTGCCTCAGCCATTCGAAGATGAATTCAATCAGCAGGTCGGTGTGGAAGGCTGTGCCTGTTTCCAATGTCTCGATCTGGTCCTCGACGCGGTCCAGTCGCTGAAGGATGGCCGCGTCCGGACGCTCGTCCGGCGGAGTGAAGAGCAGGGTCAGGGCTTCATCGACCAAGGCGCCCATATGGACGCCATGCGTTGCGGAAATCTGACGCAGTTTTTGAAGGTTTGTTTCAGAGATCCGCACATGCAGGCGAGGGTTCTTCGCCATGGTCAGACCGCCCGTCCGCGGGACGCGTTAACTTCCAAGTAGTAGCGGGCAATCTGGTCCTGTATGCCGCCTCGTTCAGGCGGGACGTGTTCTGCCTCCGCCGCGATGTTTTTTGTGACCTCCTCCTGATCTCCGATATCCGGACCGACAGACCGCGCCAGTCCGCCGGAATTCTCGCTGGACGGCGACGGGGCGGCATAGCTGTACCCGCCGAACTGCGACGTATGCGCATCGGTCGCCGCAATCGGTAGCGCGCCGACCCGCTCGGTGAAGTTTCGATCTTCATAGTAGCGCAGTTTCTTTGCGCGGATCGGCGGATGGCTTGCCAGAAAGATCAGGGAGTCATCAGCCGGCAACTGCATCACCTCGCCGGGCGTCAGGAGCGGGCGTTGTGTTTCCTGCTGTGAGACCATGACATGGCTGAGCCAGGGCGCGAGACGGTGCCCTGTATAATTCTTCTGGTGTCGCTGCTCCGTCGTGGTGCCGAGCATGTCGGAAATGCGCCTGGCCGTGCGTTCATCATTCGTCGCGAACGCGATCCGGACATGGCAATTGTCGAGGATGGAGTTGTTCTGCCCATACGCCTTCTCGACCTGGTTCAGGGACTGGGCAATCAGGAAGGCGCGGATACCATAACCCGCCATGAAGGCCAGAGAGCTCTCGAAGAAATCAAGCCGTCCAAGAGCAGGAAACTCGTCAAGCATCAGCAGGGTCTGCCGGCGGTCATGCCCATCGGGCAGTTCTTCACAAAGCCGCCGGGCAATCTGGTTCAGGATCAACCGTATCAGTGGTTTGGTCCGCGACAGATCAGAGGGCGGAACAACCAGATAGAGAGAGGCGGGCAGCTCAGCCCGAAACAGGTCCTCGATCTGCCAGTCAGACCCGGAGGTCGCCCGCTGGACCACCGGGTCGCGGTAGAGTCCCAGAAATGAAATCGCCGTCGACACGACGGACGATTTTTCATTCTCTGACTTGTTCAGAAGCTCTCGTGCCGCTTCCGCCACAACCGGATGCGTCAATGGCCGGTCACGGCTCCCCAGATGGTTCGCCTCAAGCATGTGCTCCAGCGTGTCATCGATCGGCCGGGCCGGATCAGACAGCAGTGTCGCCACGCCCGCGAGCGACTTGTCATCTTCTGCATAGAGGACATGCAGGATGGCCCCAACGAGCAGTGAATGCGCCGTCTTGTCCCAATGACTGCGCCGCTCTAGGGACCCATCCGGATCAACCAGGATATCGGCCACATTTTGCGCGTCGCGAACTTCATGCGCCCCCAGCCGCACTTCCAGTAGGGGATTGAACCGCGAGCTCGACAAATCTGTCGGATCGAAACGGACACAACGAGAGAAGCCTGACCGCCATTTCGAGGTCAGCGCCCAGTTTTCTCCTTTGATGTCATGAATGATGGCGTTCCCCGTCCAGGAGAGAAGGGTCGGGATCACCAAGCCCACACCCTTGCCCGACCGGGTCGGCGCAAAAGCCATGACATGCTCGGCGCCAGCGTGCCGGAGATAGCGTCCCTTGAAGCGCCCGAGCACCACACCTGACGATCCAAGCAGGCCGGATTGCCGAATATCCCGAACCGATGACCAACGGGCCGAGCCATACGTCGTCGCATGCGTTTCGCGCCGCGCGCGCCACAGCGATGCAATGATCGCCATCACGATCCCGACAACCCCGCCTAGCGAGGCAATCACACCGGCACGAGCAAACACGTGCGGCGCATAAGCATCATAGGCATACCACCACTGGAACAACCGCCAGGGCTTATAGACAGGCTGACCAGCCAGTTCGAACCATGGACCACCTAAACGAGGCTGATGGTCCAGAACACCCGCCACCCACTGCGTCGCCATCCACACCGAACAGGTGATCAGGAATAGCGTCAGCAGGAACTGGCCAAGCAGGAACTTTGTTGGAGTAATTTCGTCGCCTCGCTAGAATTGCGGGACGAGGATGACAGTTCGCGGCGCAAAAGCGATCCGATATCGAGGGAGATTTAGTGATTGGGTTGGCGCTGCTTTTACCGCTGCGAGGTGATCTAGAAACTGACATCGCGGATAGTTGTGTATCGCTACTCAACACTGCTGACCGAATACAATTGTTACGTGTTCTTCTTTTTCTAGACGATATCCGCGAAGGAATTGAACCGAAGTCGAAAGCGGTGATTTTCCGCCCATACCGCCTTAATGTCATCGGCGGCGTGGACGGTCAATTCGCCTCGTCGAATTGCGTGAACGACGATGTCGTGAGTTCCGAGGAGTAGAATTTCAGGCCGGAGCTCACTTGCCCGCGCATTCGCTCGGCGGTCGTCCATCGCCAATGCGCAACCATGCGTGATGGCATGAGCGATGGCCGAACACTCACCGATGCCGAGTCGACCATCGCCCATCAATTCGGAGAACAAGTCGTTTTCGGCATCGGTTGTAGGCGGAATTATTTGGATCAAGTTGTCCGCAAGCGCTTGCTCGAAAAGCGCACGCTGGGAAGGATAAAACTCTGAAATTTCATCTGCAACATGACGCGTGATCAGAATGGCAGCTGGATACCCACACAAAATGTCGAGCTGCTCGATCCTCAAAAAGTTGATCAGGACGGAGGCATCCGTCACCAGAATCGGGGTCGCTTCGTCCTCCGCCACTAATCAGTCGGCTTCCCGCGCCGCCTCCGCGAGCGAAGCCAAGACCTCGCCGGATACTTTGAGAGAGCCTCTCATCTCCAAAAGCCGTCCTCGCGAAATTTCACCGCGGCGATAGGCTTCGAGGCCTAGATGCAAGAGTTCCTGGCGGAGGCTTCTGTCTCGCCGCGGCTCGGGCTCTAGCGTGTCAAGACTGTCCATACCATCAATTGCGCTGATATAAGCTCGTGCCGCATCTTGCTGGTCCAGCAAGCTCGCGAGTTCATCGTTGCTTAAGTATCTAAGGCTTCGCAGGCGATAGCACGCAGCCTGATAGCTGACACCGAAATAGCGGGCGAGCCGCGCTGCGTCGGAGTAAGCTATGCGCTGCTGCCGCGCCGAATGTCGAACCTCCAATTCCACTCGTTGGCCGGATGCGGCGTCGAACAGAGATTGCGCGGAACGACTTGGGCGACCCTTTGATAGCAAGTCGAGAACTTCTGCAACGCCCTCGGCGGGCATAAGAAAGGCTGCAGCAAATACATTCGCGCGCTTTTCTACTAGGTCACTTGAATTGTCCGTCGATGACACAGTAATCGGTCCATCCCGATCCATAAGCGCGTGACCATACTCATGCGCATAGGAAAATCGCTTTCGGGCCCGCGCATGTCCAGCATTGACGATAATGGCGAGGCCAAAAGTATCGTGGCGGAGGAAAAGTCCGGACATTTCGTCAGTGAGCTCGGTCGCCGTCGCCCACACACCCTGTTCAGAAATCAGATCGGACATGTCCGGGATCGCTGCACCTCCTAAATCAAGGCGCCGACGCTCCTGCGCCGCGATCTCTTCTCCATCATTAATCGCGTCGCCGATCGTTCTTGGGGGTCCGACGGAATAGGATGGTGGATTATGCCGATCATCATGTCCTAAAAGTCGGGAAAGGCCTGCGCCCTCCTCGAACAATGCAATCGTCCTGTCGATCTCCGCTTTGACGACAGGCGCGTCCTCTAACCCTCTGATGACGCGAAGCAGCGAAACCATATCAGCGGTTGCAGGTTCAGCTTGGAGGATAGCGCTGGGGGAACGCCCAACCAAGCGCGCAAAATCTGCAAGCTCCGTGCTCGATACCGAGCGCCGACCCGCTTCCAATTGAGTAACAGCAGTGCGGGGAATTCCGAGCGCTTCGCCGACTGCTTCTTGAGACAGGCCTGCACGCTCTCTCGCCGTGCGTATACTGTGGCCGATATCCGCCTTCTCCATTGCAATTCTCCTGCACCCCAGAATCCTCAAAATAGGCTTAAACCAAACCTTGTCAATTTTTGCCCTTGAATGTTCGAACTTCGAACATCACATGGCAGATGTTACCAATCTCCTAAGGAGGTCCTGATGGCTGCATCTCTACACTTTCCGCCCGTCGGCAACGGCGACATGACGCTAATAAAACTCGACAACGGGCAGACCTTCCTCATCGACTGCAACATCCGCCAAAAAGCCGATGACGAAAATGATGAAACTTTCGACGTCGCTGAATGGTTGCGAGGCGAACTGGATCGTGACGAAGAAGGGCGCCTTTATGTCGACGGCTTTCTGAATAGCCATCCAGATCAGGATCATATTTCCGGACTGCGCAAGCACTTCCATCTCGGACGGCCCGATGACTGGTCGGAAGATGACAACAAGATCCTAATCGGTGAATTGTTCTCGTCCCCAATCGTCTTTCGGCGCGCTTCAGCGGATCATACGCTCTGCGCTGATGCAAAGGCCTGGAATAAGGAAGCCAAACGGCGGATAGCGGTGTTTCGCGACAATGGCGAGGCCGATCATGGCGACCGGATTCGCGTTCTTGGCGAAGATGAGGATGGAAAGACCGACGATCTCGGCGCTATCCTGACTTGCGTCACCGAAACTTTCGATATGCTCAACGGTGAGGCGGCGTCATTCGACGCACTGCTTCATGCGCCGTTGCCGATCGAAGATGAGGATGACGAGGAATGCCTTAGCAAGAACAATTCGAGCGTTGTGGTTCGTATGGCTGTTCATGCCGGAGGCTCAGATGATGCCTGCTTGTTTCTGACGGGCGGTGACAGCGAAGTCCTGATCTGGGAACGCATCTGGGAGCGCGAAGAAGGCTCAACCGACAGGCTCGATTATGATGTCTTGCAGACTCCCCATCACTGCTCCTGGCGCTCCATGTCGCATGATAGCTGGAGTGACCTCGGCGAGGAGGCTGAAGTCAGTGAGGCGGCGCTCGACGCGCTGAGCCAGGCGCGCAATGGTGCGCTCATCATCGCCAGCAGCAAGCCGATAAAAGATGAGGATGCCGATCCGCCTTCGGTCCGCGCCAAGCGCGAATATGAAGCCATCGCCGACGATGTCGGCGGTGCGTTCAAATGCGTCGGCGAGGAACCTGATGAGGTCAATCCGGACGTCCTTGTTATAGATATTGCAGCGACCGGGCCGAAGCTTCGCGCGCGAAAGTCAAAGCGGACTTCTGCCGCCTTCGCGGGCGTCACGGGAAAATTGCCCCATGGCGCGCGGTGACAGTTCCGTATTTCCGGACGAGGCGTCACTACATGTCCTGACGGCGGTCGCCAGCCATCCCGAGATCATGTCTGCTGATATATTGGAGTCGAACCGGTCGCGACTGAGGGTCGAAGTGACAGCGCGTGTGCCTATGGCGCAACGTGTTGTTGCGAAGGGTGGTACGCAGGATGGTGTGCTGCCGGTGGAGACGTTGTGGCTTGACTTCGAAGGGCCCCTGATTGGCCATCGCGCACCAACGGTTTCTCTACGCGCCGATTTCCCGACGAATCTAGCACATATCCAACCTTGGAAAGGTGCGGGGGGCCGCGTCATACCTTGCTATCTCTACGGTGACCCTGACGAGCTTCTACATTCTCGAGGGTTAGGCGCGGTGCTTGACCAAATTATCGTCTGGCTTGAGGACGCGGCGGAAGGCAAACTTATTGATCCGGCGCATGGCTGGGAGCCGACCAGGCGAGATGGTGTCTATGATGATTTCATCGCCGATGAAGATTGGCTTGCAGGTCTCGTCAAACCGAAAGCAGGCTACGAACTCTTCAATCTGCGCTTCTTCGGTGTCTTTTCAGAGAGGGGTGAGTCCGTTCAAGGCAGTCTCAAGCCAGACCGCGCCCCGTTCACGCCCACAACGTATGAGGGCCTTTATTGTCGGCAATTCGAAGACACGTTCGTCGGCAAAGGGCTTTGTCTTGTGGTCTGGGGAGGTGCTCGATACGGGGCGGCAGATACTTACCGCCCTGAATGGGTGCGCTCCGTTGCCGATCTAAAAAGCCGGGCGGAGGAGTTTCATTGTTTGTCCGGTCTTGAAGACGCGATCAAACGGTTAGAGCACGCACGCGCATCGTTCAAGGCGACATACGCCGACCAGCATCATCCGGCGATCCCGCTTGTTGTCGTGTTCATGGCGCGCAGACCGTACCCTCTGATCGGTTCAAATCATGCACTTGAAATCATGCCCTACTGGATGACGCTTGGTCACGGTTCAGTCGCGCCGTTCAATGACCTGACGCCTGTCAAGCCGCTGCATCACCGGCAGGTCGTGTCGCGTCCTCTGCTCAGACGTCTCTCTGGGTTACAGGAGGCGACGCGACAGCCGCAATGGACATTGATTGGTGCGGGCAGCCTCGGCTCAAAGATCGGCCTGCATCTTTCGCGCCGCGGTGATGGTCCGAAAGCAGTAATCGACAAGAGTCGGCTGTCCCCTCACCATATGGCCCGACATGGCCTTCTATCGAGAGGCGACGCTCCCGAGGACTTCGTTGAGGGGGCCAAAGCCGAACGCCTGAGCAAGTCCATCGCCGCCTTCGCGCAGCCCTGTGTGCCGGTGTTGCGGGATGTACGAAATGTCCTGGAAGGCAGCGACGCTCCGTGGCGACGCAGCGACCGCGCACTCGTCAACACCACAGCTTCGCTTGCGGTGCGCCATGCGCTAAGCCGAAAGAGCGCAAACGGTTTGCCACGGGTCGTGGAGGCTGCGCTGTTTGCAGGCGGAGCAATCGGAGTATTGGCGATCGAAGCTCGTGATCGAAGCGTACGGATAACCGATCTGTTCGAGACGTTGCGTTTACATGCTGCTGAAGATGAAGAACTGCACGACCTCCTCTATTCCGAGGGCGACGGTCTTTCCCAAATTGAGATTGGCCAGGGATGTGGATCCATGACCATGGCAGCGAGCGACACATCAATCTCTATCCTCGCAGCCGCGATGTCGGAAGAACTTGCCGACATTCTCACGGAAACGGAGGCATCGCCAGCGAAGCTGGTCATCTTTGACCGCACTGCGCCAGACAGGGGCATGACCCGAAAAGAAATCGCCCAGCCTCCGGTGGAGCTGATCGTTGACCCAGATAAACCGGACTGGTCGTTCCGCCTGCATCAGCAAGCAGCAAAGGCTATCGATGATGATATTTCTCTTTGGCCTGGTGTCGAAACCGGTGGTGTCCTTATTGGCCGACGCTGCGATTTCTCGCGCCAGGTTCACATTGTGGACGCTTTGCCAGCTCCTCCGGACTCCGAACGCGCCAAGGACCGGTTCGTTTTAGGGGTAGAGGGCCGGACTGGCGCTATTAGTAGGCGAACGCGCCTTCTTGGATCCAATTATGTCGCGCTCGGCACTTGGCATAACCATCTCGAAGATAGCCCGCCTTCGCCGACCGACATCGCCATGGCCCGAATGCTCAATACAGCTTCTGGCGTATCGCCAGTATGCGTCATCCGTTCGCCGGAGCGCTGGCGCGTCTTTTCCTCTCCACGCGCCACCGAAAGCGAAACGTCGTGAATATACTCGATCTTGTCAGCGACCCATATGAACGCGAAGCGCGCCTTGTACCGGCCCTCTTTGCGTCGCTACCATTTATTGTGCTTGCCGGACTATTCGCCCCCTCATTGCGGTCGGATGGGGCATGGCTCATTGCTATTCTTGCCGCATGCGGCTGCCTCGCGCTGATGCGTACCATCGTTCGTGATAGGGGCAAGGCGGTTGAAGCAAAGCTTTGGAAAGAATGGGGCGGTATGCCTTCCATTGCACGTTTGCGTCATCGCGATCCAGTCTTCGAAGCTGCCGAAACGGCCTCCTTTCATGCCAAAGCTGCTGCCAAAGTTGAGGGTATCGTCGTTCCATCACCTGATCAGGAAGCCGCAAATCCTGAGCAAGCGGACCGTACATATGCGCAGATGTCCCGCTGGATCCTCTCGAACACGCGATCAGCCAAGGATCATCCACTCATCCTCAAACACAACATCGGATACGGATTCAGGCGAAACCTGTATGGTGCGAAGCCGACAATGATCTGGACGGATGTGATCCTGATTGCTCTGGCGCTGCTTTGGGGCTTCGTGACCACAGCCGGTCCAGATCGCACATTCTATGTGGACGTACTTAATTGGCGCCATGCCGCTGCGCTTATGGTTCCCGCAGGTCATCTAATCATTGTCTCGTTGGTGATCACGAAAGACTGGGTGCGGCAATCCGCCGACGCTTTCTCAGAACAACTTATTGGCGCGTATCACACCATCTGAGGGGATGCGAAGCGATTGCAGCAAGCATTTTTGTTTACCTACAAGTCACGTGGTCTGGATCTGCCCAGCGCCCATTTAATCGAATTACGTGTTCGGTTGAGCGAAACGGTCCTGCCTTGCCAATTCAGATGCTGGCTGGATGCGGGAACAAGCGCAAAACGATCTCGCCCGGTAATCAAAGCAAACTTCCCCTGAGCCAGTTCGACATTTCGTGAGTAGATTCCTGAGAACTCAGTCCAATTTTCTGGCTCGATAACCGGTACCCCGACACGTGCTACTTCTACCTTGGTCGTATTCTGAATTTCCTCTTTCCTGAGACGCACCGCACCGTCGCGTGCCAGCTGTCCATTATGATCCAATGCATAGCCATTGCTCTGCAACCAAGCCGTCCGGCGGGAGAACGATTTCCTGAGTTCGTCCGAAAACGGTCCCGCTGAGTCAGCCAACACCTCGATGTACATCCGGTCCAGCCACGTCTCAGCATGTCGTTCAACAAGCGCTTCAATCGGTAGCCAGGACCGAACATTGATTGCGATGCTCTGCCTTCTGGCATAGGCGTTTAATGCGCGCTCCTCGAAGTTGCTTGGGACGGCCCAGGTGCCATCAGCATTCCTGTCGACGACTCCCAGTCGCCTCAGAGCCTCCAGCCGACGCTTATGCGCGAGCCGGAATGCCGGCGAACTCGATGGATCAGTCGCCTCATGCAACTCCTCCGAATACACCCCGCCATTTCGCTCGGCGATCGCAGCAATCGTCCGGTCAGCAGGCTTCGGCTCGATTGATTTCCGCCCAACCGAAATAATCCCGCCAGGCTTCGGCAGTTGATTGGCTTCCTGTTCGGTCATCTCAATTGACCAGACCCGCCCGTCCAGCCCTTCGATCAGTGCCGTGGTTCCATTCTGCAATTCATCGCCCGGCAAGGTGGCAGCTAGGCGCCCCAGGATTTCGCCAGCGGAGTTCAAATCGCGGGGCAGGGCATGGAGACGCGACGCATCAATCTGCCGGCCCTCAAGGTTGGCAAGCGATCGAATAATATCTCCGCGCCTGCCGAGAGCCCGAAGCGTATCCTGCCAACCTTCCTGCATTGCCCAGCGACCATCCTCCTGTCGCTTCGCAAGATCGAGTGTCCGAAGAAACCGAAGACGGCGATTCACGACCGCGCCATCGAATCTCGACAACCCGCCGCGTTCACTGTCTGGCGTGTAACGCCCATCGATCAACGACCGCGCAATGTCATGATCAACCGCCGTCAGCGCCTCACGCTCGGCTTCGTTCGACCTCGCAGCAGCCATTTCCCGTAACCGCCGCTGACCCAGTTCGCGCGTCACAAGCTCTTGCGCCCGCGCCCGAAATCCCTGGGTGATGTATTTGCGGTCAATGAGCAGTTCACCGTTCCGGGTATTGCCGCCGCGGATCACGATATGAACATGCGGCTGGCCCGTGTCATGATGATTGGCGGCCACCCAGTCGAGCCGGCGGCCTAGATCCTTCTCGACCTGGCTCATGAACTCCCGCGTGAACTGGGTCAGATCCTTCATCTGGTCCGCATCCTCCGGTGAGACGATCAATCGGAACTGCCGCCCGTCACCGTCGGCCCGATCATTGAACGCTTTTGCATCCGCTTCATCGACACTCCGGTCATAGAGCTTGCCGCGCTCGCCTTCGCGCCCGGCACCTTCACGGCGGATGTAGGCGACATGCTTTGCAAAACTCGCCGCGCCCCTTGGACCGGCCCGCGCAATATGGACCTTCACAATGACGCGCCGGGCCCGCAGTCTGGACCAATGTCGGGCAAGGGCGGCCTGTACTTTTCCACGCCCTGCATGACGCACCGCTCCCGGTGCCATAGGCTTGCGACCGCGCGTTGCAAGCCGCCCCTTCGCGACGACGCGCTTCAGCCGTTTCAGCTGGGTCTTTGCCTTGCCCTGCGACCTTATCTTTCCGAGGCGCGGAACGAAGTCGAAATCTTCGTTCACGGTTCCAAGCCCGCAGCGGATTGCATATCCGTGTCCACACCTTCCGGTGCGCTGTCCCAGAAAAAAGGATGTGCAGACAATGGCGTAGATGTCCCTGTGGGACAGCGCCTTAATCTTGCCCTCCGGGACCCTGAGGCCTTTCCTGACCCGCTTTCCACCGCTGTGACGTCCGACCGAAACTCCGTCGGACGGTTTCCATAGGTCCAGATGGGCCTTGCGACGCCCAGAATGCGGGCGCGACGCTGCGCGCCGAAATATCGTCCATCGACTGAACGGGGGTGGTCATTGAGGAGGAAGACGTCGCCGGACTGGAGCGTCCGGCAGCCCTGCCAGATGGGCAGGGCGCTGCCCGAACGCGTTGTTTCCAGGGCTTCGGCGACGCGCGATCCGTTGACGAACACCTCCACCCCACATCGGCAAACCAGATCCGCTTCGACACCTGCGACACGCTTCAGGAGCGGCCAGTCCGAGCCGATAATTTTCTCTCGATCAAGCCATCTCCGGAGCTCTTCTGACGGTTCGTATGCGATGAGGTCGCCCCTGGAAACAGGTGCAGCCCGATCCACAAAATAGAGCCCTCTGGGCACGCTCGTCGTCCGGTTCCAGACCAAATCCGAGCGGTCGATGAAGCTCGCGGCGAGCATCAGGCTGAGCCCGCTTCCCATGGCGAGAAGTACTTCACTACGTGTCATCTCGCAGGCCTGTGCCCATGAACCGGCGGCCATTCGTGTAGGCGATGATGTCCTTGCCGCGATACCAGACCTTGGCGCCGATCTTGTGATAGACGGGGCCTGTTCCGAGCGAGCGCATATTGATCAGCGTCTTCGGTTTGAGGCCAAGATGCCCCGCTGTCTCATCGGTGTTCAGCCATTCTGTTGGCGCTGGGAAGCTGGATTTCGGGCGAAGCTCCGCACCCGTCTTGTCCGTATCTGTCATGGCGTGATGTCTCCTTTCATTGGCGAAGCGGAACGTTCTGCCAGACTGGCACCTCCTGCCAGGATTGAGAGTGTCGAACTCAGGCCTCACTTTCCCGACACCCATCATGTGGGACACGCACAGACCGGGTTCATCGACCGATCAGAAAGTCCATGAGCGTGTCTGGACGGTTTGCACTCGACCAAAAGAGCCGCCCCGGAACGGACTCCGGAGCGGCTCTGTGAGGAGGGGCGCTATTTGCCTAGTCCCGCGGGTTCCAGAGGATCACGTGACGGCCTTTCGTACCCTTGACCGGGGCCAGGTTTGCAAAGATCCGGCGGGGTCCGATCTGCGGGTCGGCCAGTGTCAGCGAGACATATTCGCGTCCCGAGGATTTTGCCTTGCGCATCCAGCCACCGCCGATCTCGGTTGCGGTTTCGCCGGCATAGATGCGGTAGTCCGGCTGGCCGTCTTCGGATTTCTCCGCATTTGTCTCGATGCGGATGGCGGCCGAAAGGTTCATCATTGCGAGATTGCCTTCAAAACCGGTCTTGGTCTCGCTGACATATCCGAGTGCGTTTGCCATGGGGGTCTCCTTTTCGTTCCTTGGCTAAGTCTCCGGGAACCCCTTGTCCCCGTCGACGCCGACCGAAAGGACGCAGCCTGAGTGGTCAGAACCTGTCAGGGGCGGAACGCGAGTGAAGCACGGTCCGAGGCAGAAAATTTGTCCCGCGAGGAGCCGCGCCAGCGGCGGGGAAATCTTTTGCTTTGGACCGTTTCATGACCGAACTGGCTGTGTCACGGTCCACAGGCAGAGATAGGGGGAAGGGGAGCCTGGACATGCAGACTGAATGGTCGAAAGGGCGCACATTGCGATCGCGTGCACCGGATGGAGGCGATTGTTGGAGCAAACCTGTTTTGGCATCTTATTGGTGTGGCGGAGGCAATCCCTCCTGCCGGACTGGCTTGAAGTCACGCGCGATGGAGCAGGTCAGTCAACGAGCATCGATCGCCGCGTCATGATCAGCAGAACAAAGAGGCCACATGCGAGTCCAACGGCAGCGGGAAAAAGGGTCGTTGTCCAAGAATAGTGGGAAAGTGCGAGCAAGACAAAGATGTTTCGGAGGGCGCCAACACAAAAGAAGGTGGCACTTTCTTCGTGGGGCACCTTATAGGCCTTGCGCACAGATGGTCCGAAACCCAGTAGGTCCATTACAGTCAGGACGATGACGGCGGATAGTGCTGAATTGGTCAGGTACCAGAGTGGCAACGCGAGTCCGGCAAGGGCAAGAAACAACCAGTCGACCCGAGTGATGCTTGTGTCACCCGATTTGAACCAAGACAGCCAGGCGATGAAAAATGTGATAAGACCAGACACGCCAATGACCCAGGCCCCGTATCCTCCGTCGTCATATAATTGTGCAAAGAAGACGATGGTGGTGCCAACGCCCCAGATGATCCAGGAAATGACATGCGGGCGTGTCCTGCCAGATTGGATCGAGTGGATGTAAGGACCAAACGCGACGAAGGTCAGAAAGAGGGCGATCACCCCAAAAAACTCCTTTGAAAGCGCTAATTGAAGCATCGTCTCAATCTGTCTGATCGTCCCCATCTCTGTGCTCAGGCAATGAGGGAGTTTCGTCCCGGTCCGGTAATCTGCGCCGCTTGGTGCGTTCTTCCCCATTCGCCGAGGCACGGCAAGCCTAAAGGTCAACCCAAGTCTCAACAGCATCGCCCGGTGCGGCGCTCGGGCGATGCTGAGTGCCCGATCAGCCAAGCCGTGCTCAGGCCGCGTTCGGATGAATCCTGGCCGCGTCATCCGGTGCTCTGACTGTCTCTGCTTCGAACAGGCCTGCAATTCGCGCCCAGGAATCCGCAGGCGGTGACCCGGCCCCGTCCACAAGGCGGGTCGGTGGCACCTGCATCCAGCCCGGCCGCCAGTCGGGATTGGCCTCGCACCCCTCACCGCTGATGCGGTTCGCCAGCACCTGTTTCTGCGCCTTGCCGGTGTCGGTGCGGCAGGAGTCCGCGAGCGAGGCGGTCGCAATGTCCCCGACCATCGCATTGATGGCGCGCTTGTCCTTTGTGAGTTCAAAGAAGACTTCGTCCGGCGTCCATGCCGCCGACAAATCGGTGCCGCAGACATGCAGGATCGCCTCGACGATGCCATTCCCGGCTTCCAGCGTGCGGGCCATAACGCATGCCAGCAACGCCATGACTTCATCATCCGACAGGGCGAGCAGCGCGGAGAAAAGCTCGCACACGCGATAATCATCGCCGTTCCGGCGAAGGGCCGGATTGACGTTCAGAGCCTTGAACAAAGCGTCTGCCCTCGCCGTCGTCTCGGCAAGGGCAGTGACAGATATCGAGCTTTCCACGCTCGCCTGCGTCTCGTCCTTGCGGGCGCGGAGCTCGAAAGGCCGGACATCCCACAGGGCGCTCCCAGCCATCGCATGCGCGACCATCAGACGGAGCGCAATCATGGGCGCATTGGCAAGGCTCACCTGCGCGGCGGCATGTCGGTGGAGCAGGATATATTCTGCAAGCGGACCGGACATTTCAGGGCGAATGACCGGCGAAGCCGTCTCGCTTCCAGTCGCAGACCGCTCGCGTCTGCGCGCTTCGGCTGAGGGCAGCTGCCCTTCGTGAAACTGCACCGTGCCGTCATGCCTGACTTCAATGAACACCTTGCCGCCATCTTCCATGGTGCATTGGACATGGTCCCAGCGATGGAAATACGCCCCTCGGTCGAGGCACACGACATCGACCCATCCGTCCGCTTTATAGGCCTCGATCCGCTCGGCAATCGCAGCGGATTGCGCCTCCCAGAACTGGTCCGCATCTGCAAACACACCGTGCTCGCCGAACAGGTCAGCCGTGACCTGACCCTCATAGGGTTCAAGGTCAAATAGCGCCTTGTCTGTCGTGATCGTGGTGCCCCCCGTGATCCACGCCTTGCAGGACCGGCCCATGGGGGCGCGTTCTGTATCGCTCTCGAAGAGGCGAAGCCATTCCGCCTGCTGGTTGGGTGTGGCAAGCGTCAGCGCGCGGATCGTTTCGCGGTCCAGCGCGTCCTCGGCGTAGAGCCTGCGGATCGGCTCGGCGAGTGACGCAAGTGCGAGCACGCGCCGGACCAGAAGCTCGGTGACGCCGAAGAAGGCGGCGATATCCTCCACTGCCTTGCCTTCCTCATGCAGGCGTTTGAAGGCGACGTATTGCTCCATCTCCGTCGCAGGCAGGCGTCCGACATTTTCGATCACCGAGGCCGCAATCGCGCTTGCCGCATCCTTCTCGGACATGATGGCGCAGGGGACCAATGGCGTCTCACCGGTTTCCTGCGCAATCTCTTTCAGGGCAAAGAAGCGGCGGCGTCCGGCAATGACGCCATAGTATTTACCCTCGCGTCGGACCAGCAGGGTCTGACGCAAACCGCTCTCGCGGATGGATGGCAGAATGTCGGACACGTCCGGCTTCTTGCGCCCATGCCGCATGTTGAGTTTTGACACGCGAAGCGCGTCGAGGGGGATATGTTGCAGGTCGGGGTGTGCCATCGGGGTCTCCTTTTCTGGCGGGTAAAGGGAGAGGCCAAGCTTCCAGGCGGGCGCTCTCCAGTTGATTTTCGAGAAGGCGTGTCCGTCACGGTCGCGCAACGCGTCCGGGTCGGTTTCGCCCCAGTCATAATCATGCAGGACAATGTCCGGTGCGCGGTCATCGACGCTCACATCTGTGATGCGCCCATCGATCACGGTCAGGACAAGACGGGGACGCGGCATGGCAGTCACCGTGTCCAGAAGACGTGAACGACGTCGAACGCTGTTTCGAACACCATGATGTCGCCGCCGAGTTCCATGTCCCGGGCGAGCGCGGACCAGTCGATATAATGTTCGAGAGCAGATGGAATGACGGTGCCGGTGTCGCGATGCAGGGATTCGGCAAAATCGGACCGGCTGGCATAGGCGCCTGCATAATCGTCGAAGGCCGCGCGAGCCTGCGCGATATCGTCTCCGACATGGCGATGGACCAGCGCGCCAAGTCGGCCATGGTCCCTGATCAAATCAGCCAGATTGCTGACGGTCTCGAAGCTCGCATATTCCGACAGTTGCGCGCCTTCAAACCCTTCATGATCATGGATGGCCCATTCCTCGGCGTCGGGGATCGGTGAATCAGCCAGCATGGCACGCACCTCGGCCATGATCTCGCCCGGTGTGGTGGCGTCTATCCAGCGCCCGTGCAGGCAGCCATGATTGTAGGCGGCCAGACAGGCCACATAGATGCGGGGACGGCCTGAAGATGTGCGTGCAGGATCTGCTGCAAGAGGGGCTGAGGGCTCGGGTCGGGTCATGGGTCAAGTCTCGCTTCCCCGCCCAAAATCCCTCCCGCATCAGGCGGGGGTGGGCGGCGAGAAGGCCGGCAGGCCGGACCTCTTAGCCGATTGGGCCAGGCGGAAAGGTAGGACGCTCAATGCGTTTCCGGACGCCATTCAAACCCGCCCGCCTTGCGCAAACGGCGGGTCCGGGCAGACCGGTCGTCCGCCCAGCACCGTCTGAGTGGGAAAGATGTAGGAATTTAGAGAGAGGATGGGCTCGTAAGGCGACTGGGTCCTTGTTGAGCCATGTCTCCTGCAGTCAAAAGAGGCTTGACCCTTCAGGCAGGGGCAGTGTTAGAACAGGCTTGGTTATTTACCAGATTGCCACATTTGGCTGACAAGAAATTGAGATGTTTGCAACAGGCCGGATCAAACCCACAAGATCAATTATGGCGTTCTTCGTCATGATTGCCTTTGTGCTAGTTCCGCTCTCAGCCTCCGCGGAACGCGAACCTGATCATGCAATTGAGGCCGCAGTGTGCGCGGATGTTTCCGCTTCGGACGGCTCTGCGGGGCACTCCCCGGACCATGAAGGACACGTTCATTCTGCCCATCATTGTGGAAGTTGCCACGTCCACCTGATCAGCAGCGCCGTGTCTAGCAGTTTGGCACTCGATCCATTCCCTCGTCATGTCACCATGGCATCGAATGATCAGTGTACGGGGCTTGAATTTGGCGGCCTGTACCGGCCGCCCAGGGTCTAATCAACAACCATCGTCATTGAATTGCGGCTTTAGCTGCGACGTTGTTGAAATAGATCAGGATTACCAAACTCATGAAACCGATTTATCGCGGCGCATTGGCGTCGCTTGCCCTGCCAATGATGGCCGGGGTGGCTCATGGAGAGGCGTGCCGCCGTGCGCCTGTCATTGTCGAGTCGTGGAACCTTTCAAAGCCGTTGACTCTTGCGCAAGCTGTTTCGAGAGCCGGTCATGCGTCACCGGAAGTACTCGGAGCAGCTCTGGAGGCCGATGCTGCCGTGGCAGATGCGGACCAGGCAGGTCGTCGACAGAACCCAGCCCTCTCGATCGAAACCGAAAATTTTGCCGGAACTGGTGGGTTTCAAGGTTTCGATACATATGAAACAACGTTCGCGATCGAACAGACGTTTCGGCTAGGCGCTAAGCGCAGCCTGTCTCGAAAAGCTGCCCTCGCAGAAGCGAAGCGGGCCGGGGCTCAATGCAACGTGCAGCGCCTTGACGCGCAGCTTCTCGCCGGCGAGTCGTTTCTCCGGCTGCAGGCTGCCATCGGCCTTGCCGAAATAGCTGATGCGTCGGCGGACCTGACTGACGACTTCGTGGAAATTGTTGCCAGACGAGTTGAAGCAGGCGCTGCTGCGCCCCCGGAACTTGCGAGTGCGAAGGCCGAAGCTGCAGCCTTGAAGGCGGTCGCCGATAAAGCAGATGGCGAAGTCGAAGCGCTTGCGCTTGCGCTCGCGTCAGTCTGGGGCGCGTCATTGGTGGATTTTCAGCTGCCTGCGCGATCTGAAAACCATGTTTGGGGTGGTATATCGTCAGAGGATACTGCCGCTTCCGGTCACCCGAGACTGACAGCTGCGCGTGCGGAGATGGCGTCCCGCAATGCGGCGACCGAGCAGGCGCGAGCGGGTGCATGGCCGGATGTAACTGTCATGGCAGGCGTCAGACAGTTCGAAGAGACAGGAGACAGCGCCTTCCTTGCCGGTGTCAGTCTGTCTTTGCCAGTCTTTGACCGAAACAGGGATGCGGCGCGTGCTGCCCACCTTCGGGCAGAACGTGCTGAACTGAGCACCAAGACTGTAGAGGCGCGACTTCAGGCCGAACAGGCAAGTCTTGTTGCAAGAATTCGCGCCGCACGGCAGAGCCATGAACGTCTCGAACGTGACGCCTTGCCGTTTGCCGAAGACGCGTACGCTTCGGCTGTAGAGGGATATCGTGTTGGCAAATTCGACCTGACGACGACGCTGGATGCACGTCGGCGGCTGATCGAGATCCGTGCGGACCTCATCTCGTCGCAACTCGCACTTGAAACTGAAACCCTTCGGCTACGCGCCCTGATCGGCGCGGCTCCGTTTGAAGGAGTCACGCAATGACACGCATAATGTTGAACTGGGCCATCGTCGCGCCAGCGCTCTTTCTCTTGACGGCATGCGGCGGCGATCCGTCGGGATCCAAGAATTCGCCTGATGAGGCGCCAGCCCATCAAGACCGTCACGATCATGGTAAAGGCGGACACGGTTCGGCTCAAGACCGCGCTGAACCACACGAAAGCGGCGATCATGTCGAACTCAGTCTTGATGACGCGACGACGGCCGGCATCGTACTTGGCAAGGCCAGCTCAGGCCGGATCGTCCAAAGCATTCGTTTGCCTGCCGAGATCCGGTTCGACGCGGATCGCGTTGCCCGCATCTCTCCAAATGTTGAAGGAGTTGTATCCCGGCTCTATGCTGGCGAGGGCGATGCCGTGAAAGCAGGTGCCGCTCTGGCCATGTTGACAAGTCGCGAACTTGCGGGACTCAAGGCTGACTATTTAAGCGCTCAGACGGCAGAGAAGCTGGCAGCAGCTGAACTTCAGCGCGAAGAGCGTCTTTTTGCGCAGAGCATCACGGCAGAGGCGGATGTTCAATCTGCCCGCGCGGCTCATGACGCGGCCAATGCACGTCGGGAAGCTGCTGAGAACAGGCTGCATGCAATCGGGATCGGGCATGAGGTGCTCGACGAGCTGGACACTGCGGCGGACGGTGTGCTGGCGCAGGCCTATATGACATCTCCGATAGATGGCAGGGTTATCCGCAGAAGCGTTTCCCTGGGAGAGACGGTGGGGATTGGGAATGATCCGATCTTTGTGATTGTGGACGACAGTGTCGTCTGGGCGGACATTGCCGTCTACAAGGAAGATCTCGACAGGCTTGACGTCGGGCTTCCCGTGGCAATCAGGCAGGAGCGCGGCAGTCTGCTCGCGGATGGAACGATTGCTGTCATACTTCCTGTCATCGATGAAGCCTCCCGAACGGCAACCGCGCGTGTGGTTGTCGACAATTCGAGCGGTCGCTTGAAACCAGGGCAATTCGCTACGGCTCACATCGAGACGGGTGAGATGATCAGATCTGTGCAGGTGCCATCAGACGCCATCGTTGACATTGAAGGTCAGCGTTCGGTTTTCGTGCCGACAGACGAAGGATTTGAGCCGCGGCCGGTCGAGCCGGGCGAGCGTTCAAACGGGTTTACGCAAATCCTGTCCGGTCTGGCGGATGGAGAGGTGATTGTAATCGAGGGTGCATTCACCCTCAAAGCCCAGCTCGAAAAAGATGCGTTCGGCGACGGCCACGCGCACTAGGAGACGATACTGATGTTCAATCTCATGCACCGCCTCGCCGGCGGCCAGCTTTTCGCGGCTATTGCGGCGTGCGCATTATCATTTGGGGGTCTTTTTGCCTTCCGGAGTTTGCCGGTCGATGCCTTTCCCGACCCCTCGCCATCTCTCGTTCAGATATTCACGGAGACAGATGGATTGTCACCCGAGGAGGTCGAGCGGTATGTGACCTTTCCCATAGAAACTGCCATGTCCGGCCTGCCGAAAGTTGAAGAAATTCGGTCGACCTCAAATTTCGGACTGTCTGTTGTCAACATTTACTTCGATGACGGAACAGATATCTACTTTGCCAGACAGGTCGTTGGTGAACGTCTCGGTGAGGCCGCGGACGCAATTCCGGACGGATTTGGGACTCCGAAGATGGGGCCAATTTCAACAGGTCTCGGAATTATCATGTACTACCGGCTTGTTGACGAGACCGGAGAGCGGTCGCTTGTCGAATTGAGAGAGATTGCAGATTGGATGATCAAGTATCCGCTGCAATCGGTCGACGGGGTTACGGAAGTGCTTTCGCTCGGTGGTTTCGAAAAGCAGTATCAGATCCGGCTCGATCCGGATCAGCTCCTGTCATACCGCATTAGTGTGGGAGAGGTGATTGGTGCGCTAGAAGCCGCGAACCGGACCGCCGGGGCCCAATTCATCGAGATTGGTGCGGAACAATTCACCGTGCGGGGTATCGGACTGGTACGTACTCTGGATGATTTGCGCGACACACCGATCAAAACGATTGATGGGCGGCCCATCCGCGTCCGAGATCTCGCCGACGTCACGATTGGTGGCGGAGTTCGTCAAGGCCTCGCAACAGCCAATGGAGAGGGCGAGGCGGTCGCTGGACTTGTCCTGAAGCTCTATGGCTCAAACACGTCCGACGTTATTGAGAAGGCCAAGGCACGGTTCGATGAGATCAATGCATCATTACCAGATGGCGTGAAAGCGGTCCCGTATTACGATCAAGGGGCGCTCGTTCAAAAGGCGGCGGCAACCGTCACCACCGCGCTCTGGCAGGGGGGGCTTCTGGTTGCACTCATTGTCTTTGCATTTCTTGGTGGTTGGCGTCCGAGTCTCGTTGTCGTCTTGTCAATTCCGTTCTCTGTCGGATTCGCTTTCATCGCGATGAAAGCAATCGGGATCGGTGCAAACCTCATGACGCTTGGCGGCGTGGCGATCGCAATCGGCATGATGGTGGACGGAGCGATCGTCATCGCCGAGAATGTGGAACGGGCCCTGGCGCAGCGTACTGGTGATGGGGATGCGCGCAAGGCAGTCGCCCAGGCGAGCGCGCAAGTCATTGTTCCCCTTGTTGCGGCGGTCGCGGTGGTCATCATTGTGTTCCTCCCGCTCTTTTCTCTGCAAGGAACAGAGGGCAAGACGTTCCGGCCTCTGGCTGCATCCGCAGCGCTCGCCATGACCGGTTCGTTGATCTATGCGACCCTGATTGCACCCGCCATGGCGCTGGGCCTGATGAGGCCCTCCGGAAAGTCCAGCGCACAATCGGAAGGACAATTAAGCCGGCTGGTCAAACCGCTTGCAGCTTTCTTCGTGCGCCAACGCATCGCGGCCATCGGACTTGCGGGTCTGCTGGTCTTGGCGGGTGGGATCTCGGCAACCCGCCTTGGTTCGGAGTTTACGCCTGCGCTGGAAGAAGGCGATATCCTGTTGCGGGTCACCATGGCGCCGTCCATATCCCTGACGGAAGCCAAGGCGACGTCGAGCCGGGTCGAACGCCGTTTGCTGGAGACGTTTCCGGAAATCGAGTCGATTGTCAGTCGGATCGGGCGCGGCGAAGTTGGCGCTCATGCGGACCCGGTCAACAGTATCGAAGCTTTCGTGGCGCTCAAACCCAGAGGAGAGTGGCGAAGCGGTATGCGCGCTAGCCAGTTGAGAGCTGAGATATCCAATGTGCTCAGTTCATTTCCCGGGATCCGCGTCAATGTCGGGCAGCCAATCGCCATGTCAGTAGATGAGCTCTTGACCGGTACGAAAGCTCAACTGGCTGTCAAGATATTCGGTCCAGATACGGAGGTTCTGCTTGAGAGCTCGCAAGCATTGCAAGTGATCCTGCAGGAGGTGCCGGGGGCGACGGACGTCCAGGCAGATCAGATTACGGGTGCCCCGCAACTGGTCGTGTCGCTGAACCGGGAAGCCCTTGGCAGATATGGCCTGAGCACACAGGACGCCCTTGATACTCTCCGCTCAGGCGTGGGAGGAGCTGAAGCTGGCGCTGTTTTCGAGGGTGTACGACAGTTTCCGGTCGTGGTTCGGTTTGTCGAGGAAAGGCGAAACACGTCTGAGGCTATCGGGCGGATCATCCTCGAATCGCAAACCGGAGCCCGCATACCTCTGGACACTGTGGCTGACATTCGTGAACTGGTTGGTCCACGGCAGATCACTCGCGAAAATGGTGAGCGATTCATTGCGGTGCAGTTGAATGTCAGAGGCCGGGATATCGGTAGTTATGTTCACGATGCCCGGAAGGCTGTTGAGGCAAATCTTGATCTGCCCGCGGGCTATCGGGTCGAATGGGGAGGGCAGTTCCAATTGCAGCAAGAAGCCAATCAGCGCTTCGCGATCGTGATTCCGATCACCCTTGCCATCGTGTTTCTGATCCTGCTCCTGACATTCGGCCGGTTGGAGTCCGCAATTCTGATTCTGCTTAACATCCCCCTTGCCCTGACCGGCGGTGCGATGGCGCTCTGGGTTACCGGATTGCCTGTCTCCGTCCCTGCAACGGTGGGATTCATTGCCCTGTTCGGTATCGCGCTTGGCAATGGGATGGTGCTGGTCAGCTTCATGGATGATTTTGCCCGCGCGGGTCACGACCGTGACAGTCTGGCAATTGACGCCGCAGGGTTGCGGGCGCGACCTGTGCTCATGACGGCGCTGACAACGGCGCTGGGTCTCGCGCCTCTGCTGTTCGCAACCGGAATTGGTGCTGAAGTTCAACGGCCCCTGGCCACGGTCGTCATGGGGGGGCTTGTTACGTCGACTCTGTTGACCTTGCTTGTGTTGCCGGCACTCCATCGCTGGTTTGCCCCGAAGCCTGATAGCCCGTCCTCGCTGTGAGGAGATGCGAATGGCTGAGCGGGACCGGCTGTGCTCCGGGAATATGGGGTCTGCATGCAGGCCAACATCCGGGACTGGCAGAGTTCAGCTGACGCAAATATGACGTGCTGACGGATCAATAGGCCCGCACGCTCTGCGAATGAGCTGGCTCCCGGCGACCGCCATACGCACGTCGCCGGGAGCATGGTTCGCTGGCCAAGGCTTGGGAATCATCTCACCCGTTACAGGAGATGACGCTCTATGTGAGAGACTATCGCGCGTCAGACCGGGACGAACTGATCCGGCTCTGGCAGGCCTGCGATCTGGTTCGGCCGTGGAATGATCCCGCCGCCGACATTGCCCGCGCCGTGACCGCGAAGAATGCCACCCTGCTGGTCGGCCGCGAGGCGGGCGAGTTGATCGCCAGCGTCATGATCGGATGCGATGGGCATCGAGGATGGGCCTGTTATCTCGCCGTGGCGCCTGACCAGCGCAGCCGCGGACATGGGCGTGAGATCATGGAGGAGGCCGGCCTGTGGCTGGTGGCGCGAGGTGCACCTAAACTGGAATTGCGCGTTCGCCATGGACACCGCGCGGCTGAAGCATTCTACGCGCAACTCGGGTTCGAGCGCGAGGCGGTCAATGTCTATTGTAAATGGCTGATGGACCCGCACGAGGCCGGCGCGACACCTGATCCCTGAATAGGTTTCGCACCCGTGACCCCTCTGGCCGACAGGCCAGTGGGAAGCGCGCGGTGCGGCCCCGGGCCGGCAAGCCCCCGCAGCCCGGGCTCTCCCGGACGGGATAGCCCGGGACCGGAGACGCAGCCGGGCGAGCCAGACATTCGTGCAGACACAGACGACCAGACCCATCCGGTGCGCCCCGCCCCGGCGGGCCCGGGGGATGACAGGGTCTCCATTGCTCGATCAAGCTTGTTCTAAAGGCGTCGGCGACCGGATGCGGACGGGGCCAGCAGATCGCGATAGCGACCGTCAATCAGGGTGCGCGCACGTTTCCGGGCCCTGCGGATTTCATCTTTCATCGCGCGATCAGGACCAGCCCAGGCTTCATTTGCACGTGCCTTGCCGTAAATGATCTGGGCCGTCTGGCGCAGGGACAGGCCTGCCTGCTGGCAATCCCAGGCGATGAGGGCATTGCGCAGCGCGCGCTGCGTGCGCGTCCAGACCGGCGGCGTCGGTGCCGGGACCGGCGCAAAGACCCGCAGCGCATCTTCCAGGAGGCGCAGGCGCGGGACAAGAGAATCGACGCCGCGGATCATGAACCCGAGACGGACCGGATCGCGGGTCAGCAACGTACACCCCGTGCATCGGACCTGGACAATATGGGCGCCGCCCCGGACCAGCAGGTGTTCACGCCCGGCAGCGTCGACCAGGTGCACGATACGGCATCGCTCGCGCGCACATTCCCGGATTTCACAGGTCTCGCCGGGCATCGCCGGCGACACATGTAGCTGGATCTGACGCGGAAACCGGGTGCCCGACCAGAATGCATTCGCGTCAAGGCCGTTGGCATTGGGGTTCGGGAAGAAGGCCAGCCCCCAGCGATCCGCGGCCGTCTGGTCCGTGCGGGGCTTGATCAGGACCGTGTTCGGACAGGCCGGTCGCACCGAGACCGTGCCGGGTGGTTCGCGTGCCACATCCTTCAGGAAATCCGGATTGCGCCTCAGGAATTCCCAGGCCCAGCGGCTGCGCGACAAGGCGTGCGTATAGGTATAGGCCTCGACCTGAATCTGTCGCGCATCTGGACATTCGGACATGACAAAGCCTCCTCGCAACGACCTCATGCAAGATTGAATCCAAAATAAACCTAAAAGAGGAATTTGTGGCGCGGTCTATCGTCTTTGTGAAATGAGTTCGATCACTCTTGATCGGTCGGACGTCCTGCAGCAGTGGGGGCTTTTCCAGGCCTGTCTCGCGTGCCAAGCTCGATTCATGTGTGGAAAGTTTCGATATTTTGCCAGCTGGGCAGACGTGCATGATTTCTCCGAGCTGCTGACGGCGCGCGCCAGCAACCAGCCGGAAGAGATTGCGATGCCGATGGCGTCAGCACCGGTCCTTCATCTCGGAACGGACGGTCGCCGGCAGGCCCGCCCCATGAGATGGGGGTTTACGAATCTGCGCGGCGGCCGCCGCTTTCCCGAACATGTTCATGCCCGCAATGACCGGCTGCTGGCCTCTCCGCTCTGGCGTCCACATTTCGAGGCCAGGCGCGGTCTCCTGATCGTGACCAGCTTCAATGAAGGTGAGGAGGTGCCGACCTTCCGCCCCGACCGCGTCACCCCGACCGGGAATACGCGGACCCGGCAATGGACGATCCGGCCGAAGGATAACACGCGCCTAGCCATTGCCGTCCTGTTCCGGGACGTGCCCGGCTCGGAACCGGAATTCGTCATGTGCACGACCGAGGCCAATGAGGGCATTTCCCAATTCGTCACCGGGGATCCCGACAAGCGCATGGCGGCGGTCCTCAATCCCGATCACATCCCGGCATGGCTCGGCGAAACGCCATCCAGCCCGGAGCAGGTCCAGTCCATCCTGACCCCGTTCGAAGATCATGGCAGCTGGCAGATGGCGCCGGAAGACGCCCGCCCGCGCAGGTCGAAATCGCCGATACAGGACACTCTATTTTGACGCTTCAGGCGCTGTCGGAAACGGAAATATCCTCCCATATCACGTCACCGCGCGCTGAGGCTTTCGGCTTCTTGAATGCAGGCTGCCTGCTGCAGGCAAGAAACCTGTCATGCACTCGCTGCGATATGCCTGCTCCGGCCGCAATTGGACGGCGCGCTTCGTCGTTACATTAGTTTCAAGTGAGCTTCATGAATTCGTCGCGTTTCTTCGCCAAGAGCGCAGACAGTCAAGTCAGGTTGCCCCATGCACGCGAAGTCTTCCTGTCCCGATAATGTTGTTCCGTTCAGCACACTCGGAGAGACACATAGTGCTGCTGTTTCACCTGGCGGGCAGGACGATGAGGTCGAACGCACGCGATTTCTGAATCACGTTTTCAGACAACACTATGGTGAACTTGTCGGCCGGCTGCGCAAGATTCACGGCGCAGGCCCTCCTGAGCCGGAAGACATTGCACAGGCCGCCTTTTCGAAACTTGCAGGTGTGAAGGACTTCAAACGAATCCACTCGCCAAGGGCTTTCCTGTTTCGGACTGCAATCAATCTGGGACTTAACTCCAGGGACAAGATTCGCCGGGGTCGAAACTTTCTGAGCAATCAGGTTGATGGAAATTTCGCCTCCGATGTGGAAGAAATTTCTCCCGAAACTGTCTTAATGGGAAAGCAGGAGCTGGAACGGGTTTCAATGGCCATGCAGCGACTAACGCCAAAGCAGAAGGAGATCCTGTTACGGAGCAGGTTCAGGGGACAGACTTATGCGGATATCAGGAAAGATACAGGCTGGAGCGAAGCCGACATATCCCGCCAGCTGGCGCGTATCATGGCGTTGCTCCAATCCGAGCTTGGCAGGTAGATCGATGTCATGAAGATGCCGCACAAGCCAGGCCAGACCGGCAAGTGCCCGCCGGACACACGATTGGACGCCGAAGCCCGGGCATGGGTCATCGAATTGTCGTCCGGTCATGCGACGCCTGCAATTGAGCGGGCCTTCAATGACTGGCGGACCATGTCACCCCGGCATGATGTTGCTTTCAAGCGGGCCTGGCGATTGTGGGACGGGCTGGCAGAGGTCGAGCATGTCGAGCAGATCCTGACCGACCGGGACAATGGTGCACCGCTGAGACCTGCGCCGCGGATTTCGCGCCGGTGGCTCGTCGGGACAGGACTTGCCGCCAGCCTGGTCTGCGCAGCCGGAATCGGAGTCCTGAGCGTATCTTCAACTGGCGCAGAATCGATTGTGCTCGCAACACAGCGAGGGGAGATTGAGACGTTCGACCTGTCAGATGGCAGCCAGATCACGCTTGGCGGTGCGAGCGAGGTGATGGGGCAATTCTCAGCAAAAGCGCGCACGCTCCGTCTGGTCGAAGGCAATGCCTATTTCGACATCGCGCGGGATCCAGCGCGTCCGATGACCGTCGATACACACCAGCTGCAGGTGCGGGTTCTCGGCACACGCTTTGATATCAAGAAACGCCCGGATAGTGTTTCGATATCGGTAGACAGTGGACATGTCCGCGTCACGACCCGCGAGGATACCCGGGACCTGGAAGCTGGTGATCAGGTCACATCGGTCGCGGCGTTGCGACTTGGTCCTGTGCAATCGTTCAATCCAGAGAAGGAATTGTCTTGGCGTACCGGCCGGTTGTCATACATCGATACATCACTTGGCGATATAATCGCCGACATCAATCGCTATAGTGACAGGCCAGTCCGGCTTGCATCCGATGCTCCGGCAAACCTGCGTCTGACCGTGTCGTTTTCGGTTCAGCAAATTGGACACGTTCTGGCCGGTCTGGACACGGCCTATCCCATTGATGTGAACGAAACCGAAGACGAGATTGTGATTTCGAAGGCGTTCTGATTTCGCTCGTCATGAACCTTTTATGAAGTTCGCGATCTGACTGGAAAATGCGCCTCACTGATTTGTCTACTCCCTGACCACGCAGACGCGTGGCGGCGGGTGTGATGTTGCGCCCCGCCTGGATCACCATGAGGGGAAAGTCATGAAATCAACCATTCGGCTACGCTCGGCGCTGGCTGTGACAGTATCGGGCGTTGCCCTGTGCATCAGCCACGCCGCACAGGCCCAAACGGCCGACTCACCGGAAGACACAAGCGTTCAGCAGACTGTCATTATCACTGGAACACGGGGGGCTCCGCGCACGGCGTTCGACAGTCTCGCCCCTGTTGATGTGATTTCCGAAGATGCGATCGACCTGACCGCGTCGGACGAAGTAATGGACACGCTGTCCCAACTGGTCCCTTCATTCAACGTGAAACGTCTTCCGATGGCGGATGGTCAGGTGTTTGTGCGTCCGGCCAGCCTGCGCTCCCTGTCAGCAGATCATACCCTGGTGCTGATCAATGGCAAACGTATGCACAGGTCAGCTCTGCTCGGATCGAATGGTGCCCAGGCGCCAGATCTCGCCCAGATCCCATCCTACGCGATCAAGCAAATCGAAGTGCTGCGGGACGGGGCGTCGGCCCAATACGGTTCCGACGCCATTGCCGGGGTAATCAACATCATCCTCGACGATGCGCCTGGCACGAATGCCTTTGCGCAGGCCGGTCAGTATTATGAAGGCGATGGCGAGCAATACCGTATCGGTGTCCAGCAGGGATTCCAGTTCGACACCGGATACCTGAACCTGTCCGGTGAATACACGGATGCGCAGCCGACTTCCCGCTCGCGCCAGCGGGCCGACGCCATTGCCCTACAGGAAGCCTATCCGGAACTTGACGTGGCGAATCCTGTCCAGAACTGGGGTCAGCCGGAGCGCCAGGCCTACCGGTTTGCGCTCAACGGTGCGTATGATCTGAACTCGGTTGAGGCCTATGTGTTCAGCACTTATGGATTTGGCACCGGCGTCACCGATTTCAATTGGCGCAATCCCCTGTCGACCAGTGCGTTCGGTGACAGTGTGATTGACCCGGACTACGACCTGTCGGAAACCTATCCGGCCGGCTTCACGCCCCGCTTCGGCCAGGACGATTCCGATTTCTCCCTTACCGGCGGATTGCGCAGTCCAGAAGGGTCAGCATTCTCCTATGATCTCAGTGCCGGATACGGACGCAACCAGATCGAATACTTCATGTCCAACTCGATCAATGCATCTCTTGGATCGGCCAGTCCGACCTCGTTCGATATCGGCACACTGACCCAGACCGAACTCAACCTGAATGCCGATTTCGTGTATCTGGCTAGCCTGGATGCGCTCGCCGATGACCTGACATTTGCGTTCGGTGCGGAAAGCCGCAAGGAAGAATACGCGATCGGCCAGGGCGAGTATGCATCCTTTGCCGTCGGGCCGCTTGCAGCGGAAGGTTTCCCTTCCGGATCAAATGGATTTCCTGGCTTCTCGCCAGACCAGTCGGGTGCCTCGGACCAGACCAGCTATGCCGCCTATGTCGATGTCGAAGCACCGATTACGGATCGATGGACCGTCGGCGGCGCAGTGCGCTATGAGGATTATTCAGAGTTCGGAAGCAGCACGACCGGTAAGCTCTCAACGCGGTTCGAACTGGCGTCAGGACTTGCCCTGCGCGCGACGGCGTCCAGCGGTTTCCGGGCCCCGACACCTGGCCAGCTGTTCTCGGAGCGTACCTCCCAGGGGCTCGACACAACCACGCTGAACATTTTCACAAGCGGGCGCTTCAGCCCGCAGGGTGCGGTGGCGGAAGTGATCAGCCGACGTGATGGCGTGACAATCCTCCCACTTGAGCCGGAAGAGTCGGAAAACATCACTGCCGGACTGGCCTGGAATAGTGATTTCGGCCTGACCGCGACCCTGGACGTCTATCAGATCGACGTCACCAATCGGCTCAGCACATCATCCACCTTTGTGGTGACAGACGCCGAGCGTTCGGAGTTTGCATCATTGGGTGTTGCCGGAGCGGAGAGCATCACGCGGGTCAATTTCTTCCAGAACGATTTCGATACGCGCACCAAGGGCCTCGACGTCGTCACGGCCTACACATTTGATGCCGGGCCGGGACAGGTGAATTTGACCGGAGCGTATAATTACAACAAGACGGAAGTGACCGGTGGTGACTTTGCGGCCAACACGACATCGGCTGACCGGTTCGAGAAAGGCATTCCCGAGCATACCGCCAATCTTCAGGCCAATTACGCCTTCGGCAAATGGGACGTGTTTGGCCGGATGCGATACTATGGTGAATGGCGGGATTATTCCGGCAACTCTACCGGAGACATTTTCCAGGATTTTGACGCGATGGTCCTGTTTGATCTGGGGGCAACCTATCAGGTGACCGACCAGGTATCGGTGCGCGTGGGCGCAGAAAATGTGTTTGACCAGTATCCGGATGAAGCAACCTATCAGGCGAGCCGGGGACTGATCTACTCCCGAAATGCCCCTTATGATACAGATGGTGGCCAGTATTATGTCCGCCTCGATTTCAGCTTCTGACACCGGGTCGAAGATGGATCCAACCAGACGATTGGTCATGAAGGGCGCCGCGGCATTCGCGGCGTCCTTTACCTCACAAACCGCCCGCGCCGCAGAACTGCAGCGGGCCGATACAGGAGCGCGAACCCTGCAGGATATTGCACGCGATGAAGCTGTCTGGCGGCCGATTGCGGCGCAATATGATGTCACGCCAGACATGGTGAATTTCGAAAACGGTTACTGGGGCGTAATGGCCAAGCCTGTCCTGGATGCCTTCATCCGGAACACGGCGAAAGTGAACCGGGACAATTCCTGGTATGCCCGCCGGTCGTATTTTTCGGACATTGAGCCAATTCATGCGCGGCTGGCCGATTTCCTCGGTGCAGGTCGCGACGAAGTTGTGTTCACCCGCAATGCCACGGAGGCGCTTCAGGTTCTGATCGACGGATACACACGATTGAACCGTGGTGATGCGGTCATGTATTGTGATCTCGATTATGATTCCATCCAGACCGCGATGGACACAAAAGCCCGGCGGGCAGACGCGTCCGTCGTTCGCATAACAATTCCCGAACCCGTAACGCATGACGGCCTGATCGAGACCTACCGGGATGCGCTCATAGCCCACCCGAATGTACGTTTGCTGCTGTTGACGCATATCAGCCATCGCACCGGGTTGATGATCCCCGTGCGCGAAATTGTCGACATGGCGCGCGGCTATGGCGTCGACTGTATCGTGGATGCAGCTCATTCCTGGGGGCAGACAGATTTTCGCATCGAGGATCTCGGCGCAGACTTTGTTGGCTTCAACCTGCACAAATGGATTGGTGCGCCGATCGGGGCCGGCCTGATTTACATTCGCCGCAACCGACTGGAACACATTGCACCGGACATGTCAGAAAAGCCGGACGGCGTGGGCATGATCCACCACCGTATCCATACGGGCACAACAAATTTTGCAACTTTTCTCACGCTTGGTGATGCGCTTGATTTTCACGAATGCGTCGGGCCTGCTCACAAGGCGGCGCGGGTGGCGTATTTGCGCGACCTCTGGGCCGAAGAAATGCGCAGCGATGACCGGATCGAGATCCTCACGCCTGCGGACCGACGACTCCATGCCGCCATAACGTCGTTTCGCTTCAGGGGCGTTACGAGCGTCGACGGCAACAAGGCGATTGTAAAGGCCTTGGTAGACAAGCATCGCATCTTCACTGTGCATCGTGGCGGCGCGGCCAGAGGGGCGTGCGTGCGGGTGACACCGACCCTCTACAACACGCCGGATCAGTGCGTCCGACTCGTTCAGGCGCTTCGGGCGCTCCTGGCAGATTTGCCATGATGCCCACGCGGCTGGACTGCGGCTTTTAGGTCTCAATCTGCGGGGAATGGCTGCTCGGACAGTGTAGTGTCATCTGCCTGTCACCTCCATCGGCTTCTAAGAGGCGACGGCACCAGCGTGTGCAGCAACCTGTTCGAGGACATGATGCGATCGGTTTGTCTGTTCCTGCTGAGCTGCGTGGCCGCCCTGCTACCGGCAACCGGACAGACGCAGTCGGTGCGTTCACAGGAGATCGGGCTGGCAGACGCCATAAACATGCTGGCCGATCGAACCAACACGGTGATCATTGCGGAAGCCGCCGATCTGGAAGGTCTCACCTCCCGGGCGATCTCTTCCGACCTGTCTGTGGCGGACGCCCTTGAGGCGCTTTTAAACACCACTCCGCTAAGCGCCAGCAAGACTGCTGAAGGAGTCTGGATCATCGCGCGGCGTCAGACCGGGGGCTCGCTGCCGGTGATACGGGAATCCGGCCGGCGTCTTCTCAACCCGCTCCGCCTATCCCCGCCGGTCATGGATCTGCCCCGCACATATGACACCGTCATCGTCACGGGCACGCGCGCCGGGGCGCAAGCCTGGGAAAGCATGTCGCCGGTCGATGTGCTGGATCCGGAAGACCTGGCCGCGCCCGTGTCGGACGACGTCGCCGATGTACTGGCCAACATCCTGCCGGGATTTTTCGTCCAGAGACGCCCCCTCAGTGATGGCACAGTCTTCGTCCGACCCTATAGCCTGCGCAATCTGTCGGCCGATCACACACTCATTCTGGTCAATGGCAAGCGGCGGCATCGTTCGGCGATGTTGAATACGGGCGGGTCGCAATCGCCTGACCTGTCCAAGATTCCGGTGAATGCCATCCAGCGTGTGGAAATCCTGCGGGATGGTGCCTCGGCGCAATATGGGTCAGATGCGATTGCCGGGGTGATCAACATCATTACCCGAGAAGAGCCCCAAACGGAGGTCTTTGCTCAGGATAGTCGGTACTATGAAGGCGATGGTCGACAGCAAAGATTCGGGATTGGTGGCGGCGGCACCAATGGAACTTCCAGTTACCGGCTCAGCCTTGATTATAGTGACGCAGCTTCGACGTCCCGCGCCCGGCAACGCCTTGACGCCAAGCAATATCTGGAAGCCCATCCTGAGGCGGAGCTGGCCGACCCGGTGCAGAAATGGGGCCAGCCTGAGCGCGAAGACGTTCGCGGATTCCTCTCCGCAAATGTCGCCATGCCGGCAGGGAAGCTCTATACGTTCATGATCGCCAGTCAGGGGCAGGGCGTGAGTGACTTCAACTGGCGCAGTCCCGCAACACCCAGCGTTTATGCGGCCAGTGAGGCTTTTGGAGCCTGGTCGCTCAACGACATATATCCAAACGGGTTCACACCCAAATTTGGGCAGGAAGAGCGCGATATATCCGCCGTGTTCGGACTGTCGGGAGACCTGCCTGCGGGCGGGACCTTTGATGTCAGCGCGAGCGCCGGGGAGAACCGTATCGACTACTTCCTGTACAATACAATCAATGCCTCAATGGGGCCGGACAGTCCGACCCGGTTCGATGCCGGTGGATTGCGTCAAAGCGAGTACAATCTGAATGCCGACGCCCGGGTGCCGGTCGCTCTTCCGCTGCTGTCTGTGCAGCCCGTGGACATGGCTTTCGGATTCGAGCATCGGCTTGAGCGATACATGATCACTGCGGGCGACGAAGCGTCCTACAGGATTGGTCCGGGGGCGGGAGATGGCCTGACGTCCGGCTCGAATGGTTTCCCGGGCTATACCGAGACGCAGGCGAGGACGCATGATCAGGCCAATTGGGCTGTCTATGCGGATGCGGAATTCCATCCTGATCAATCAAGTCAGGCAGGGCTCGCGCTGCGCCTGGAGACCTTTGATTCATTTGGCGACCGACTGAATGGCAAACTGTCCTACCGCCGGGACCTGCGGGGCAATCTTGCCTTGCGCGCGACAGCATCCACCGGTTTCAAGGCGCCGACACCAGCGCAGATTTATTCCGAGCGCACGTCGCAGGGCGTGGCCCCCGATACGCTTGATGTCTTCACACGGGGCCGGTTCAGTCCGACCGGTTCGGTTGCAGATATCCTGAACGAGCGGTCTGATGTCACGATTGCGCCGCTTGCGCCGGAGACATCCGTCAACATGTCTGTTGGTCTCGTCTTTCGTCCTGTCAGGGGGGCCATTCTCAGTGCAGATGTTTATCGCACGCGGGTCAATGACCGGATCTTTACTTCGCAGACTTACAGCCTTGATACGTCCGAACGTGAGCGCCTGGCCGCGTTGGGTGTGCCGGGGGGGGAGAGCATCACCGACGTCAGTTTCTACCAGAACAGCTATGATACGCGTACCTCCGGCATTGACATCGTCCTGGACTATGACCGGCGGCTCGCCCGCGGCGATCTCCGTCTCGGTGCGTCGTTCAATTACAACAAGACAGATGTACTGGCGTCGCCGGTTTGGGACACCAACTCACGAATTGACCGGTTTGAACGGCTGTATCCGCGATATTCGGGTCTGGTCTCTGCCGGCTTCCGGCGCGGCAGAATTGCAATTGATACACGGTTGAGATGGGTTGGTCCGTGGCTGGATTATGCCAGCCAGGATGGCGGAGCGGTTCAGGAGTTCGGGGCGGAGATATTTGTCGATGCGAGCGTGTCGGTCGATCTGACAGATGCGGTCACCTTGCGCGTTGGTGCCGAGAATCTGTTCGACGCCTATCCCGATGAAGCCGCGCTGGAGGCCAGCAAGGGCCTCATCTATTCGCGCAACGCGCCTTATGATACCGATGGTGGCCAGTATTATCTGCGTTTGACATCGAGGTTCTGAGGCAGTCTGCGTGGCAGAGTCCCAAGGCATCAGGGTATTCTCGTTCGGCGAGATGCCGGCGCCTCTGCCTCTCGGCCCAAGGGGCTGGCAACCATGCCGACCGGCCCGAAAGTCTAATTTAAACTATGCATTAAGGGTCTTCGTGTGCGCTGCGTGTGCAGTGAGCGCCGGTTCGACTGCACATGCCTGTCCGATCAAAACCGCCTCAGCGACCGCGAATTCGCCTTGGATCGACCGGCTCGACATTCATACCAATTGCCTGCTTTTGCGAGTCCATTGCGGATCGGACGCGTTCAACGGTCTCGTCTATCCAGCCCGGCGGCTCGATGCGGCGCCCTATGTAACCGAGTGCATCCATCAGGCGGGGCGTGATGGATGCTCCGACATGATCGGCGCCATCGACGAGACGGTATTCATGCGCAAGGCCAGCATCGAACAGGATCCGGTGCAGAAATTCGGTGCCTTCGTGTAGGTACAGCATGTCCTGGTTGCCGACTTCCATGTAAATGCCAAGGCCCAGCAGTCGGCTCGGATCGCGCCTGGCGATGGTAGCGGGATTGTTGTCTTCCCAATCGTCGGTATCGATAGGTGAGCCGAACATCGCTTCGAGTACCTCGACAGGCCGCCAGAACCGGACGCGTTCATCGACTTCGCTCCAGTAGAGCGCCGGCTCGATAGCGGGTTCAACGGCAGCCACGGCACCAAACAGATCAGGGTGCTTGAATGCTGTGCGCAAACTTCCAAGACCACCCATTGACCAGCCTCCGATGAAAGTGGCCTCGCGCTCGCTTGCGACGTGGAATTCGGAACGCAGCCAGGCCAGCAGTTCGGTCGTGATGAAGGTTTCCCACTTTTGAGAGCCATCACGAAAATCCATGTAAAGCGAACGTCCGGCCCCGGGCATGGCAATGACCATGGGGGGCAGGCTGCCTGTCGCCATTGCAGAGTCAATTGTATCAACGAATCTCAGCAGATCCTGCTCGCTGCCATTGCCGCCGTGCAGGAGTACCAGGAGCGGGAGCGGACTTGATGCCGCGGCGCTATAGCCTGGAGGTGTGTGGACGCAGACGCGAACACCTCCCGGAATATTGACTGAATCGAGCACCACCGAGCGATTGTTGCCTGTTCTCTTCACTTGTGCTGCGTCCGAAAGCGGCGCGCCCGCGCCGAGCGCCATCATCATTGCGAATTCTCTTCGATTGACCATCGTCAGCTCTCTTTCCGGAACTGTTGTGATTGGGAAGAATCCGGGCGCCACACCGGGCAGCGATCATCCACGTCGCACCTCATTGATAGTTTGCCCGGTCCATCGCTTGACCGCGCGCCGGAGGTTCGAGCTGTCGCTGAAGCCAATTTTCCAAGCAACATCATCAACGCTCATCCGCGTCGCCGTCAGATACTCCATGGCGAGCTTCTTCCGGACCTCGTCGATAATATCGGCATAGCTGCGTCCCTCATCTCGAAGTCGCCTTCGCAGTGTCCGCTCGGTCATGCCCATCTGGACAGCGATCGCGTCCATCGACGGAAACTGGTTCGGCGACATCATGAGAAGCTGGTAAACTTCGCCGGCGACGCCCGTCGTCATTTTGGCCTGACCGATAAGCCGGTCACACGTATTCTCGAGCATGGTGCGGGTGAGCCTGTTGCCAAGTTCGGGAGCCTGGTCGAGAATCGTGGCCGGGTAGTGGAGTTCATGAACAGGCTGGTCATAGAAGCACGGACAGAGCAGCTTTTCCTCGTCCCGTGCAGCGTGGCCGCCATCGGACAGACCGAACAGGGCGCGCAATGGCGTCAAATTCGCGCCGGCGACATCGCGAACGTGTGTGAAGTTCTGTGCCATTTGCTGTCTTATCAGGAAATTGCGCAGATCATTGCTCATCACGTCCCGGTAGATCTCGGTGAACTCCCAAATGGCGAGATCGCCTTCCAGCCGCCATCCGAGCTGCAGCGTGGGGGTGGCCAGCTGGTGATAGCGGACCGCAAAATCGAAAAACTCTCGCATGGTTGGCGAGCACATCAGCGCATAGCCATACATGCCGTAGGCTGACAGGTGCAGGCGCGAGCCAACTTCAAAAGCTGTGTCGAGCGTCGCCCCTGCAGCAATAATGTTATCGCATGCCGTCAGATATTGCCGGACCGAGGTGAGCGTATTCGGATCGCGTACTTCTTCGAGCGAAAGCCCTGTTCGCATGAGAACCGTTTCGGAGGAAATACCGGCACCGGCCACGGTATCGATCAGGTTTGCAACTTTATACGGCGCAAAAACCTTGTTGTTTAACAATGGCATACCGCGTGATTTTACCGTGTTTGGTTTGACCGTCTGAGACGGCACGCGACCAGATGAAGATCTCACTGAGGGCAAAATATCACTCCCGAAACTGTCCGGTAAAGACATACCAAAGTCCGATAAAGCACTAAACGTTCGCCTTCTCAAGTCATATAGCATTGCTCAAGTCGGCGAAGTTTCGACAGCGGATTCGTCCGTAGACCGAGGTAGAGGAGCTCACCCAGCATGAATGAATCGTGGACCTTTCAGGCGACCCATCGGTGCGCCGAATGAGTACAAATTCGAAGACGACCCGCGGGTCGACGATCAAGCTTGCTTTGACGTCCATGGGGGCGTCCGGCGTCGAGTGGTACGACTTCTTCGTCTATGGGACGGCTGCAGCGCTCGTCTTTCCCCACATCTTCTTTTCGCCTGACCTTTCGCCGCTTGTAGCGCAGTTGGCGGCATTCAGCACGTTTGCTGTCGGGTTTATTGCGCGGCCCTTAGGCGGGGTGGTGTTTGGACATTTTGGCGACCTTTACGGGCGCAAGAAAACGCTTGTTGCTGCGCTTCTTCTGATGGGCGTTTCCACGCTGCTTGTCGGCATACTTCCGACGTATCAGACAGTCGGAGCGCTGGCGCCGCTAGCGCTCATTTTTCTGCGTTTCGTTCAGGGCTTCGCTGTTGGTGGCCAATGGGGCGCGGCCGCCCTGATTGCAATCGAAAACGCCCCTCCGGGGCGGCGCGGACTGTTCGGCAGCTTCGTTCAGATTGGTGTCCCGACAGGCGTCGTGCTCGCCAATATCGCCTTCTTCCTGTCGGATGGATTGATGTCACCGGAGGCTTTTGAAGCCTGGGGTTGGCGAATCCCGTTCCTGCTCAGCATCGTTGTTATCGGCCTTGCTCTCTTTGTCCAGCTCAGACTGGAGGAGTCGCGAGAGTTCGAGGCATTGGCAGCCAAGCGAGAGGCAAAAGGCGCGGAAGCTGGCAAGCAGCGGTCCCCGATCCTCGAAGTCATCATCTCGCACTGGGGCCAGATTCTACTCGCAGGCGGTGCGTTTATCGCCAGCAACGCTTGCTTCTACGTGATTATCACGTGGGTCATCGCCTACGGTACATCGACATTGGGTTTGTCGCGTGAGCTGATCCTTGGCTGCATCATGTTCGGCAGTCTGTGCATGATCCCGGCACTGATCTTTGTCGCCAATCTGTCAGACAGGATCGGGCGCTATGGTATCTTCCGGATGGGCTGCATCACCACCGGTCTCTTTTCATTCGCATTCTTTCCGCTTCTGGAATTGGGAAATGCGTACGCGGTTGCCGCCGCGATCGCTATCGCACTCTGCTTTGTTGCAATGATGTATGGCCCGCAGGCAGCGCTCTTTGCGGAATTGTTCTCCACCGAAGTCCGCTATTCAGGCGCAACACTGCGCTATCAGGTCGGCGTCCTGTTGGGCGGCGGTTTCGCGCCGATGATTGCAACTGCGCTCTTCGCCTCTTCTGGGACAAGCTTGTCCGTCGCCTTCTACATGGCCGGGTCCTGCTTCATCTCTGTCGTATGCGTGTCATTCCTGCATTGGCGTCGATCCCGGGATGCGACCGCTGAACCCACTTCTACCTCAGCAATAGCAGAACGAGGCCTTGAATGATGGGCCGCCTGGCAGCGATTTCCGCGGCGACAGCCTTGATCGGGTGTGCCTGCACGTCGTCTGCCGCCGGCGATCAGGCCGAGAGCGACGCACCGCTGACAAAAAGGCCCTTCATGCAACCGGTCGAACCGGCACGCTCCGGCCAGGCGGCCTGGTTCGGCCTTCGTCCGCCGGGCCCGGCAACCGACCCGGTTCAAGGCGTCTTCGATACGTCTGATACAGAGCTTCCAGCCCGGCCCGCCACGTTCGGCCCGGGACCTGTCAATCCTCTTCTAAGCGGAGAAGCAGTCTACGCGGACCTTGCCCAGATTGTCGACTTCTCTCACGAAAGTAGGGAGGACGGAGAATACCTCTGGGGCCGCGTCACCGGACGGCCGGCGTTCGACCGCACTTTGGATTGGGTGGCGGGCGAGCTTCGCGAAGCTGGCCTCGATGATGCCCGTCTGGAGAAGTTTGAAGCGAAAAACGTCCACCTCCCAGTGTCAGGCGAGGTGCGCCTGATCGGCAGCGACGCTCTTGGCGTCGGCAGTAAAGACATCGTGCTTCAGTCTGCGATGGTCGGCGGAAATGGTCCTGTGAATGGCGCCCTCACGGCGCCGCTCATCTATGTGGGGCAGGGCACAGCGGCCGACCTCACAGGCCGAGCTCTGGACGGAAAAATTGCCGTTCTGATCTCAACGCCGAGTCCCAGCCTGTACGCAGCGCTGCCCGCGCGCCGGATCGGTGCTGTCCTGGAAGCGGGCGCTGCGGGTGTGATCGAGATTCAGGCTCAGGCTGGAAACATGAAGAGTTTCGACCGCGACCGTCATGGGTGCGGGAAGGGTCTCTGCTTCACCGTTGGCGGCGAAGACGGTTACTTTCTACAGAACGTACTCGGTGAAGCCGCGCGTCAGGGGAGCACCGTTTTCGCAGCGCTCACCGCAACTTCCGAAACGCTTGACCCCACTTTGGCAAACGTGGTTGCAACCATTCCCGGAAAAACAGACCGCGTCGTGATCATCAATGCGCACGCGGATGCGTGGTTTGGTGGCGCAGACGATAATGGTTCCGGTCTTGCGGTCATGCTGTCGCTTGCCCGCTATTTCCAGTCGCAGCCTCAACTCGATCGGACGCTGGTCTTCATCGCGAGTGCGGGACACCACAGTTCGACGGTGAACGGCCTTCGGGCCTTTCGCGCGAAACATGAGGACGGCCTGATCGCGAAGACCGATCTTATCCTGAACATCGAGCACCCTGCGCAAACGCAGATGATGCGATCCTATCTCTACCGTCCGGACAACAATTTCGGGTCCGCGATCATCGCCGCATCAGGTGATCTTCCCAAGCAGGTTGCCATCAACAATCGCTCGCCCTTTCTGATCGATCTCTGGCACCAGGGTGTCGAATGCTTCGGACTGGATGTTCAACGCATCGTCGATGAGGCGCTGCCGGGCGACCTGAATGCTTTCTCCGACAGGCCGGATATCGCGCAGACGCAGATGATTGCCTCTGGTGGTGTCTACCATACGACCGGCGATGACCTGTATGCCATCCCGCCTGCCGCTCTGGAGCGTGCAGCGCGCTTCCACGCCTTTTTCATTGGGCGGGTCGCCAATGCGCCAGTCGAGCAGCTGCGAGGAGGTGACTTCGAACCGTCCAGCCAATGTCCGCCGACGCCCTAGGACACCGACATGAGATCTCGGCCAGCACCTGTGGAGACTAGGTTTTGAGAACGCATTTCCATGAATTGAACGAAAAATTCACACCAGGCGCCTGGGACGAATGGCAGCCAGATAACCCATCCGGGTTGGACGGGATTGCTGTTCGCAAATTGCTGCACGGGGCAGTTCTCCGTGGAAAGGATCCTTACTCTGTGTTGAGGCGCGCCGATATCGCGACATCGGTCTACGGTTCGGCTGATGCTGCCATTGATGGGCAAGCGCTGGTCCGGCTTATGCGACAGATACAAGTTGCGCTGGACGATGTTTATCTCGGCTTTCTGCCCAACGGATGTCGGCTCGCTTTGGAAGCGGAACGCATTATGTGTCTGCTTCACGCCGAAACTCTGGGCGAGGCACTGCGCGTCAGCATTCGGTTTACCGATGCGATGGCGCCTGATGTCGGCCCGCTCCTCAGTGACGAGCCGGGCCGCGGGCTGCGCCATGCGTGCTGTTACACGACAGTGACAGGCGTAGACCGCGACACGCTTGTCTGGGTCCGCTTTGTATGGATTTACCAGTTCTTCAGCTGGCTGATCGCCCGACCACTGACCCTGCGTGGACTGATGATCAGCGGCGCTCGACCCATTCAAAAAAACGGTTTTGACCGGTTTGCTCTATTTCACTGCCCGGTGCAGTACAATGCGCCGGTCGATGCGCTCATTTACGATCCGGCGGATCTGGCTCAGGGGCTCGCTCACAGCTCCAACACGGAATACGATGCGTATTATGCCAGCGCGCCTGACTGGTTCGAAATGCAGCACACCGAGCCGAGCTGGGGCGAACGCACGCGTCAGGCCGTGATCGAGTTCCAGCGGGAAGGGAACTGGTCCCCATCCATGCTGGAGGTCGCGCGGCGCCTCAACGTCAATGCTCGGCGGCTTAGGCTGGATCTGGCGCGTGAGGGTCAGAGCTATCGCGACATCCGGACCGGTGTGAGGGCGGAGTTGGCTGGAGCCTACCTTACCGCAAGTGACATTTCGATCCAGGAAATCGGAACCCTCCTCGGGTTCAGCGAGCCAGGCAGTTTTACGCGCCACTTTGCGAGTTGGGCGGGCATGAGCCCGTCTACCTACCGGGGCGAGCGTGCGGCCGACGCAACAGTGAACGCAGCCGCCACAGCGCTGCTGAATGAGCGCAGAGTGACGCGTCATGGCTGACCCGTACTGGACAGTCACTTTCGTCAAATCGCTGTGTCAGTCAGGTCATGGCCTTTCCGATTGCCATTGTCATCAATGCACGCAGGCCGGGTCTATCGGGCCCCGCAAAAAAACATAACAGAGGGAGCAGGCATCAACATGCAAAATCATCGAAAAAATCAGACTTCACGCACCTTTCTACTCGGCGCAACGGCACTTCTCGGCGGATGTCTGCTGCCTCTCCAGGCGGCTGCACAATCTGACCCGCAGGCAACCGAAGAGCAGCAGGGCCGGGCTGTGCTGGATACGGTATTTGTCACAGCCGAAAAGCGTTCGGAGAATTTGCAAAATGTGCCAATCGCCATCACCGCGGTCACTGGCGAGACGCTCGAAGATGCCGGCGTGAAGGAGGTCGGCGACCTCACACAGCTGACCCCGAGCCTTCAGTTTGGTACCCGATCCACGAATGTCTTTATCGCCATGCGCGGTATCGGCCAGGCCGGTCAGGACATTGGGAGCCAGTCGGGCGTGACTGTGTCGCTGGATGGCGTGCCGCTGCTCAATCACTTCATGATGAACCCGGCCTTCCTAGATATCGAAAGAGTGGAAGTCCTGCGGGGCCCTCAAGGTACGATTGCAGGTCGGAATGCCACTGGGGGTGCGATCAATATCTATAGCGCCGCTCCAGACAGTGAGTTTGGCGGCAGTCTGACGGCCAATATCGGTAACTACTCCCGCAAGGGCCTGAGCGGATTTCTGAATGTACCGTTCTCTGACAGTGTCATGGGTCGGGTATCGTTCCAGCGGGTCACGGCAGATGGCTGGCTGAAGAATGGCTTCCTCAACAAGCGCAACGACGATACCGATCTATCCCAGATCCGCGGGCAGCTGCTGGTCGAGCCGACGGATAATTTCAGTATCCGGGGCTTGATCGACTATACGCGCGAACGCGGCGACCCGTCCTTCAACCTGCTCCTGGGACGTGCACTCGCGGACGTGCCGTCAGCTGTCGAGTTGCCGGGTTATCCTTACCCTCAGAACGATATCGATGACCTCACTTTTTATGAAAATGAACCAAACAAGCGCGACGTCGAAGATCTGCGTGCAACCGTCATAGCGACGCTCGACCTCGGCGAAAACACGACGCTGACCTCGACCACAGGCTATATCGATCACGATATCGATCTCACCGAGATCGATGTGGACCTGACACCGGCGCCGACCTCCACCTTCCCGCTTATCGGCCTCTATGCGAGCCAGTTTACGCAGGAATTCACGCTTACATCGGCGCTGAATGAGAGGTCCGATCTCGTTGCAGGTCTGTTCTATATGCACGGCGATGCGAGCGAGCCGCTCTACCTTACCTTCGGCACATTGGTGAACTACCTCGTCTATCTTCCCGAAGAGACCCTCGATTCCTATGCGGCATACGCTCAGTATCGCTACGATCTCACGGACAAGCTGCGGCTGACGCTGGGGGGACGCTACACGACGGACGAGAAGTCCTATGAGATGGATGCCACCGTGCTCACCACGAACACGTTGCTGAGCGAGGATGACAAATGGTCGTCATTCACGCCGCGTGTGGTGGTTGACTACATGCCGAATGATAATTCCTTGCTCTATGCGAGCGTTTCAAAGGGCTTCAAGTCCGGTGGATTCAACACGCTCGGTGACATCACTCGCCCCGTGAATACGTTCAATCCGGAGTCTGTGTGGAACTACGAGGCTGGCGCAAAGATATCCTTTTTTGAGCAGAAGCTGCGCATGGGCCTGACCGGCTTCTATTCCGACTACACCAACCTGCAGGCGACCGTGTTCCGGCTCGATCCGGTAACGGACGTGCGATATCCGCGTGTAGAGAATGCATCGACGGCCGAGATCAAGGGGGTCGAGTTCGAGTTCCAGGCCGCGCCAGCGGAAGGTCTGCTCTTTACAGGCGCTGTCACGCATCTCGACACCTCCTACGGCCAGTTCTGTAACAATGACCCACTCCGCCCGACAATACCAACCGATCCTGGGTGTATTGGTGAGACGGTAGATGGGGAGCCATTGCCACCAGGAGCCGTCGATCTCACCGGCAATTCGCTGAGCCAGGCGCCAGAATGGCAGTACAATGTTTCGGGTCAGTACGTCTTTCCGATTTCGAACACGCTCGAAGTGTCGGCTCGCGCGGACTATAAGTGGCAGAGCAAGGTCTATTTCGACTTCTATAACAATCCGCTGAACACGCAGGACGCCTACGGTCTGCTGAACACGTCGCTGGGCATCGGCTCGCGGGACGAGACCTGGGCACTTACGGCGTGGGTCCGCAACGCCACAGATGAGCGATACGTGTCGCAAGGCACCACGACGACGAGCGCCAATCCTTCGCGTACCGGTTCGATCGGCATGCCGCGCATGTACGGCGTCAAGCTCGACTATCGATTCTAGTTCTCTGGCCCGCCCAGCCACTCTGGACGGGCCAGCCTCCCAAGGCCGGGCGCCGAAAGGCGCCCGACTCCCTGACATCCCCCAACTTCTGAACACCCGCCAAGGAACACTTCATGCGATCCAGCGATCAGTCAGGCTATTCTCCTCAAATTGAGCTTTACCGAACCTGGCTGGATCGTGAGCGGGGGCTGGAGTTCAACGACTATGCGTCAATGTGGTCATGGTCGACAAACGACCTCGACGCATTCTGGAGGAGCATCTGGGACTATTTCGAGGTCGAGTCGCCGACCGATTTCAGCAGCGTGGTGAGTGGAAGCATGCCGTCTGCCACCTGGTTCGAAGGCGCGCGGGTAAATTATGCGCGGCAGGTATTCCGCCATGCAGAGCAGGCAGATGCGGCTGGCCAGCCAGCGATCATTGCTGAGAACGAACTCGGCGAAGTGAAGCAGATCTCGTGGCGCGAACTCAAGCGCCGGTCGGCATCGCTGGCGCTCGAACTCAGAGCTCGTGGCGTCGGGCAGGGCGACCGCGTTGCTGCCTATCTTCCGAATATCCCTGAGGCTGTTATCGCCATGCTTGCCTGCGCAAGCCTTGGTGCGATCTGGACCATGTGCTCGCCCGACATGGGCACGCCAGCTGTCCTGGACCGCTTCCGGCAAGTGGATCCCAAGGCGCTGATTGCCGTCGATGGCGTTCATTATGGCGGCCGTGGGATGGACCGCGCCGCGGTCGTGGATGAAATTCGCGCCGCCTTGCCGAGTTTGTCGTCGGTCTTTCTTATCCGGTCTGGCCATGGCGAAAAACGTCTCGAGAACGTTATCGACCTTGAAGCCGCGCAATCGCGCGATGATACGGAAACCGCCTCTTTTGAGCCGGAATGGTTGCCCTTCGATCACCCGCTCTGGATCCTCTATTCAAGTGGGACAACCGGCCTTCCGAAGGCCATTGTGCACGGACATGGCGGTATCATCGTCGCGACCTGCGCCGGCGCCCTTCATTTCGATCTGGGTGCCAGCTATGCGCCGCCCTCGTATGGCGAGCGTTTCCACTGGTACAGTGCGACAGGCTGGGTGATGTGGAACATTCAGGCCGGTGGGCTGCTCACCGGAACGACGATCTGCCTGTATGATGGCTCCCCGGGTGGCTCAAAGCACCAGCCTGACTGGTCTCCTCTCTGGGCATTTGCTGTGCGAAACAGCGTGACATGGTTCGGTGCCGGCGCGGCTTTCTTCATCAGTTGCCGCAAGTCCGGACTCGATCTTTCATCCATCGGCGATGTCAGCGCCATTCGTGCGCTCGGCAGTACCGGATCGCCTTTGCCGGCGGACGTCCAGAAATGGGGAACGGACGAGTTCGCGCGCATCGGTCAGGACAGGATCTGGTGGTGCAACATATCCGGCGGGACCGATATTGCCGCGGCCTTCCTGGCAGGCAATCCAGAGTTACCTCCTGCGCCGGGGCGGTTGCAATGTCGCCATCTCGGTTCCGCCGTACAGTCATGGGACGATACCGGCCGACCACTGATCGGCGAAGTCGGTGAACTCGTTTGCATTCAGCCATTTCCCAGCATGCCCCTCTTTTTCTGGGGTGACGAGAATGGCGAGCGGTACCGGTCGTCCTATTTCAGCAAATGGCCAGGGATCTGGCGTCACGGCGACTGGCTGCAGATTGCGCCCGACGGAAGCTGCAGCATATCCGGTCGAAGCGATGCCACGATCAATCGCCACGGCTTGAGAATGGGAACCGCCGAAATATATGCGGCGGTAGAGTCCTTGCCTGAGATCGCGGAAAGCCTGGTCATAGACATTGAAGATGGAGAGGGGAGCAGCAAGCTGCTGATGTTTGTCGTTCCCAAGGGTCCCAAGTTGCTTGACGAGGCATTACAAACCCAAATCGCAAAAGCGATCCGGGGGTCATTGTCACCGCGCTTTGTCCCCGATGCCTACTTTAGCGCTCCGGCTATTCCCCGCACGCTTTCGGGGAAGAAGCAGGAACTGCCGATCAAGCGCCTGTTCCAGGGCTGGGAGAGCCATAAAGTCATCAATCCTGACATCCTGAAAAATCCTGAAGTCATCGGCTGGTACGAGGCGCGGGCGAGGGCCTGGCAGGACGAGTTGAAGCAATCGGCAGTCCCGTAAGGGCCGGGCCACCACCATGGAGAGTGTCAATGAAACTGGTTTCTGGACTTGCGAGCGGTCTGATGGCGTTGTGCCTGGTCGCCTGCGGCACAACCGATGAGGAGCCGCGAACGATCAGCAAAGATGCGCCGATCGTTTCAGCGCCCGCCGGAAGTCTGCAAGGCATGCGCGATCGCGGTTCAGTCGTTTTTCGCGGAATACCCTACGCGATGCCGCCGACCGGCGATCGCCGATGGCGCGCGCCGCAGCCCCTGCCGGCCTGGGAGGGGGTGCGCGAAGCGGTAACGCACGGCCCGGCCTGTATACAGCCGGCCAAGGAACCAGGCCTCTACTTCACCGAACCACCTGAGATGTCGGAAGATTGCCTGCTGCTAGACGTCACAGCGCCCGAGAATGCCGAGGACGCGCCGGTCATGGTGTGGATACACGGAGGCACGCTGATCTGAGGCACGTCGCAGACGGACCGGTACACCGGCCAGGCGTTTGCTGAGCGCGGCGTTGTGCTGGTCTCGATCAATTATCGGCTTGGCGCCCTCGGCTTCATGACGCACCCCGAGCTCAGCGCCGAATCTCCGGACGGGGTTTCCGGAAACTATGGATTGCTTGACCAGATCGCTGCGCTCGAATGGATACAGCAGAACATAAGCGCCTTCGGCGGCGATCCGGACAATGTCACGATATTCGGTGAGTCTGCTGGCGCCCTCAGTGTCGAGCACCTTCTCACATCGCCGCGCGCCCACGGGCTGTTCCATCGCGCGATTGTGCAAAGCGGGTATCTCTACACCATGCCTGAACTTCACACCGCCAATCACGGCCTGCCGTCAGCCGAAGATGTTGGCGTGTACCTCGCCGACAAACTGGGCGCCGAAGATATCGCCGACCTTCGCGCGATGGAGGGGCAGACCCTTGTCGATCGAACAATGGCGGAAGGTTACATGCCGTCCGGCACCGTCGACGGCAAAACGCTAACCGGCCAGCTGATCGAGATATTCGATGCCGGTGAACAGGCGCGCGTGCCGCTTATGGCTGGTTTCACCAGCGGAGAAATGCGCAGCCTGCGCGGTCTGCTTGCTCCCCTTCCAGATGGGCCGTCCGCCTATGAGGAAGATATCCGGTCCCGATATGCAGAGTTCGCTGACCGCTATCTCGGCTTCTATCCGGCGGACGGCGATCCAGACCAGACGCGTCTCGACGCCACGCGGGACGTCATCTTCACCTGGGCTATCGAACGGATGGTTCGCCAGCAGGCAGAAATCGGCCAGCCTTCCTACCAGTATTATTTCACGCACAGCTATCCCGCCGCAGACGAAGCGGAAGTCCCGGCCTTCCATGCGAGCGAGGTGCCTTATGTTTTCGGCAATCTCGAGGGAACGCCGGTAAACTGGCCTGCAATACCGGACACGAACGAGGAACGGGCCGTTTCGGAGGCGATGCTGGACTATTGGACAAGCTTTGCCCGAACAGGTGTGCCCGAGGCCGCCAATGGCCCTGATTGGGAAACGTTCTCCAATGATGAAGCATACATGGAGTTTGGCGATCAGCTGCAGTTGAAAACCGATCTGCTGCCGGGCGTCTATGAGTTGCACGAAGACATCGTCAATCGCCGCAGGGCAGCCGGAGACCAGCCATGGGACTGGCGTGCCGGCTCGACAGCGCCGCCTCTGCCCGAGCGTGAGTAGTCCCATTCGGCAATGTCCAAGAAGCCAGCATAACTTCATCAGCTAATTGTCAGGAGACAGACATGCTTCAATTTGACGGACAGGTCGCCATTGTAACGGGTGCCGGAGGCGGACTGGGACGTGCGCACGCCCTGTTACTGGCCTCGCGCGGTGCCAAAGTCATCGTCAATGATATGGGCGACGGCGCGCTAAGCGTTGCCGAGGAAATCAAGGCCAGCGGTGGAGAGGCCGTTGCTGCGAGCGGCTCGGTCACCGATCAGGAGTTCGTTGAGGCAATGGTTGCCGGTGCCAGCGACCGCTGGGGCCGCGTCGACATCCTCGTCAATAATGCCGGCATCCTGCGCGACAAATCCTTCGCGAAGATGGAGATCAAGGATTTCTGCGCTGTCGTCGACGTCCACCTGATGGGCGCGGCGATCTGTACGAAGGCTGTCTGGGAAATGATGCGTCAGCAGTCTTATGGCCGCATCGTCATGACCACCTCATCCTCCGGTCTCTTCGGAAACTTCGGCCAGTCGAATTACGGCGCAGCGAAAATGGCACTCGTCGGTTTCATGCAGACGCTCGGTCTTGAAGGCGAGAAATACAATATCCGCGTGAATTGTCTCGCGCCTACAGCTGCGACCAGCATGATGGAAGGCATCCTTCCCGAACGGGAATTGCAGCTTCTCAAGCCGGAATTTGTCAGCCCGGGTATGTTGGTCTTGGTTGCAAAGGATGCGCCGAACAGAGCGATCCTGTGTGCTGGCGCCGGCGGATACGAAGCTGCAAAAATCGAAATGACGCGCGGAATATTTCTCGATGAGCGCACAAATTCGCCCGAAGCTCTGGTGGCGGCCTGGGCCGAGCTGGTGGAGGATGCCGGCGCGTTCACGCCGGAAAATGCCCTGCAGCAAAGCGAACTGGAATTGGGAAAGGCGGGCTATCGCCGACCTTGACGGACGGAGCTCCTGAGCTTCTGAGACAATCCAGAACCCGGCACAAGATGGCCTGACACCAGAACCCACAAGCCCCATGCCGAACTGGACCGTCTCGCCCGTTTTGTTTCTGTAGAAGACGTCGTTTGGGAATGCATGGCGTAAGCTTCGAAGACAGCTGCCAAAGGCGTAGAAGAAGGCATCCACTACCCGCTCACAACCTGAACAGTCCGAGCCCGTCATAAATCTCGGATTTCGTCTGCTCTGTCACGTTGCGCGCGGTCTGCGTGCCGTCACGGAGGATATCGCGGATATGGTCAAGATCCTGTTCAAGCCGGGCGCGGCGGTCCCGGATGGGCTCCAGAAAATCCTGCAAGATGCCCTCAAGGCGCTTCTTCAGTGTCACGTCTCCGAGGCCGCCGCGGCGATAATGCGCCTTCAACGCTTCCACTTCCTCGGCATCATCATGGAAGGCTTCAAGATAAGTGAACACCACATTGCCTTCGACCTGACCGGGATCCTGCACCCTGAGGTGATTTGGGTCTGTGTACATTGCATTTACGGCCGCCGAAATTTCAGCCGGACTTGCCGACAGTCTTATCGCATTGCCGGCAGACTTGCTCATCTTGGACGCGCCATCCACGCCCGGCAGCCGGCCTGTCTTTGGCACAATCCCCTCGATCTCTTCGAGCAGGGGGCGACCAGCAGCCGCATTCACTCTGCGAATGATTTCATTGGTTTGCTCGATCATCGGGATCTGGTCTTCGCCCACTGGCACAAGGGTCGCCCTGAAGGCTGTGATGTCAGCCGCCTGAGCCGCAGGATAGCACAGGAAGCCAGCCGGGATGCTCTGTTCAAAGCCTCGCGCGCGCACTTCTTCCTTGACGGTGGGATTTCGCTGCAATCGCCCGACCGACACGAAATTGAGATACAGCAGTGAGAGCTCGGTCAGGGCGGGCAGATGCGACTGCACGCAGATATTTGTCTTTTCAGGATCAATACCGACAGCAAGATAGTCGATCGCCACCTCCAGCACGCTCTCCCGGACCTTGCCGATATTCCCGATATTGTCAGTCAGGGCCTGCGTATCGGCGAGCATCACGAATTGCTTGTGCGTGTCCTGATATTTCAACCGGTTCCTGAGGGATCCGGCATAATGCCCGAGATGGAGCGGGCCGGTTGTGCGATCGCCGGTGAGGAGGATGGGATGTGACACTGAAATCTCCTGGATATGTGGGGGCACCGCAGGAGAGGAAACAAAAAAGGCCGCTCATGCGGCGACCCATTCTGGAATATGAAAGCTGGGCCACCCGATTACCGGATGTGCCACCAAGCGAAGGTTGTATGACCCTGTTTACTCATCAACGCTGCCTACAGCCCAACAATAATCGCGTCAACGTTCGCGTCGTGTCTCATTCAAGAACAGCCCGAGATCATCCCATGCAAGATGCTGACAGAGTCTGCTGCAGGCGCAAAAGGAGACATTGTACCTCAAGAGCTTCAATGACTGGGATTGGCCCTTTGCAGAAAGCTCATCTGAAGGAGAGTTTAACCTACCGCCGATGATGCTCACATTCAGCAATTAGATAGACTCCGGCCTTACCCAATTCCTGTTTTGGAAGTGCAATATTCATCGGTGCGGCCGCAAGCTTATCTATCACGAGCTCTGTTCCCCCAACTAATGACCCGCCCGGAGAATCGAAATCAACGAGAGTTCCGCTCGGAACAGAGTGATTTCTCAAGAAATCGCGAAACTCGTCTGCCGTCGTCGTATGTATGACACCAACGACACTAATTATAGTACACTCGGGGCATGTTGGGTTCGTCGTATGTACCTCGAAAGTGATAGCTTCGGAGTATTGATCTGAATGTGCTGCCATCGACAGAACACCGGCTAGCATCAGATATGAGACTGCTGCGCGAATCCAGCTGGGAGAGAAGCTATTCATCTGCCTGCAACTCGCTTAGTTCTACCGTCGCGCGGTCACGCGCCCCTCTAAAGAGGGGGCGCTTTCTTTCATACCATTTCAAGATGATCGAAGATTGTGGTTATCGCTTCCGGCGAAAAGCCGTCCTTGTCTAGCAGAGTGCTTTGCAGGAAGTTTCGCCAACAGACGATTTCATGTTTTGCGGATTTCAAGTTAACGTAAAAAGGAGGGTGTAGAATAAAGTAGAGTCCGGTTGCGTCTCTTGCCCTCAGGGCGTTGGTTTCTCGTTGAGCGTATGGCTCCAGTAGACTAGCATTGAGGTGGAAAATGGACCTTCAAAGTCTGGTAGCGGCTTGTGCGACTGCATTTGTCTTCTGTAAGTTCGTTCTGGAGCCGATTGCCACAAGCTCGGCGCGGAAGAAACTACTTGCGGGCCGGAAAGCCGGATTGGGGACGGTCGCGGTACTTCAACTCTCCTCTCGCATTGCATTTCTTGCAACAGTGTCCGCGCTGGCGGCGTGTGGGCTCGCATACTGGCTTGGTTCTCAGTCCGACCTTGGCCTCACCGAAACCAATCAGTTTCTTGCTCGTGTAGACGAGGCACAAGCTCTGCTGAGCAAGGTCGGTACAGGCTGGGGGCTCACTGTCAGCATTGTGTGCGTTTTAGGGCTGCTTCTGATCGCTTTCTCGCAAAGCAGATCAAGAGAGAAGAAGATTCTCAAAGAAGCGTGGAATCGGGAACTCGAACGGCTTCAGGCGCAGATGGATGCCGGTGAATGGGAAGAGCTTGAGCCAAGCCCTGAGATGAGGCGGATCGAGCAGGTTATGCAGGAACTCGCCGCTGAGTTCGACAGAGCAAACGCTGCAAACGACCGGGCTCAGATCAATCCTCTAAAACAGAGCTTCCAAAAACTTGCGGACCTGCGTCTGTTCCTCGACGCTCAGAGGCGCGCCGAGACGTCGGTCGATCCAGCACTCGCTGGCATTTCTTCGAACCAGGGAGTCATAAGCAAGATCCGTTCGATATTCTTCTCAAAGGGGGTAGTCTCCAGCCTGAATGCGGGGAGCAAATTCATTATTGCCCTGGGACTTCTGATCTTGTTTCCGAGCTTACTCGTCGCATCCTATCAAGCAGGTGATGCGGAGATCCAAAGCGCAATCGACGACATTGAGGCGCACAAGGCACAGCTGGAGTTCGAGATCGAGTTCGCTAACTTGGCGAGGGAATACACTGAAATTGCTGGCACTGTGCGCCAGACTGAGGACGAGTTCGAACTCCGCGATGATCTTGATGCTGCAGTGGCCGAAACAGCTGAGATCTTTGAACAAGACATCTTTCCACGGGTTGTCGCTCGCAGTCTCGTAGCCTCGGGAAGCAATTTGGACGCGGTGGCAAGTGGCTCAGAGAGGGTACGTGCGCGCGGCGCTATCCTCGACATCAGGGCTAGAAACGCCAGCGGTGCACAGGCATGGGTTTCTGGTGGCTCGGACCTTCCTGACCTCAATAGTCTGTCGCAACATCCAACGCCTGTAAGAGAACGGGCAGCGCGGGACCTGTCGCAAATTGCAAGGAACAATCCCGAGGCGTTTGAGCGGATCCGGCAGAACGCCGCATCGGTCAGGTCCTCGTTCAGTACGCCTGCAAGTGCAAACCAGCTTCGTCGGGCACTTGTCTCTCAGGTCGTTGGGCATGCGTTCGATGCGGCGCCATCGATCGAGGGACTGGATCCCGCACTGGACCGGCAGATCAGGTCTTGGGCAGGATCGATTTCCGGTGATGAGGCCGCGAAGGCCTATAATGCGGTGTTCCAAAAATTCGCAATCGAAAGCGTGAAGTCAGATGGACGAGCAGGCGCCTGGTCCTCTATCGAGTCCTGGAACCATCAGCCACTTTCTGCGAATACACGATCTAATCTGTCCAGCAGCCTCGATGCGTTCGACAGAAGCCTTCCTAGTCGGGCAAGCCTCGCCGAAGTGCAACCGGGTCTGTCGAGAGCTTCGACCTACAACGCGGCGCAGGCCGAGGCAGCGGCGGCCCGTATGGCGGCCCGGATCGGCCGGGGCGGAAATACCGCATTCGTCGCGAACGCGCTTACTTCCTTTGACGACCATTTCCCTGGTCAGCGTGGAGCCGATCTGGAAACGAGCCGCGCACGAACCGCTCGAACACTCTCTGGCTCACCCCCCGCGTCGGCGGCACGAGCTCCGGCATCTGCCAGCCACGTTCGCGCACGCTCTTATGCCAGGTTGCGGGGCTTTGCGCGCATTGGCGGTGTCCTTATTGGTAGAGAGCCTGAAACTGATGACGAACACATAGAGCTGAGCGAATTCGAATGGCGGCGTTCAGGCGATCGCATAGGTCTTTCTGTGGGCAATGACGGTCAACTGGATCAGATCGGGTCCTTTGATCCTGCCATCGTAAATGTTGCGCTGGCGTATGCGGCCGATGGCCGTCCGACAACGGTCACGATGGTCACTGCTGATCCGGTTCCCGATCTTAGAATTTTGCTCCACCCCGTCTTGGAAGACACCGGTCTTGGATGTCGGGCGATCCGACTGGACCAGTTGGCCGACGAGTATTCTGGCAACGAGGGAACTGCTCTGAACCGTATGAGGGCAGAAAGGGTTGCTCGAATTCACGCTGAGTTCGGCCTTTACAAGTTTGCTTGGCTTGCCCGAGCGAAAAAGAAATTGTCATCCGCGTCGCTTTCAGGATCGGACCGGACTTACGCCGAAGAACTTGTTGATAGTGCAAGCTATATTGCCGAACAGGCAGAAGCAGACGCCTTGGTAGCGCAGATCGAGGGATCACTGCTTATAAGGCGGAAGCCTGAATTCTTCGATGAATCGCTCGTGTCGAAAATGGAGGCCTGTCTTCCGTCGCGCGCGACTTCGACATTCAGTGCTTGCATCGCAGATCGCACTTTAAGTCAGGGTGGATATTCGGACGACTTTTCTTGGCTTGCTCCTGCACCAGACTATCAGATCTGGAGCGGCGTAAGAGAGCTGTCCTATGACCTCGATCCTGAACTTTCATTTCTCGATACGTCTGGACAAAGCGAAGTATGGCCGTTTCGCTTCATGGTGCAGGTCGCATTCGAATCGCCAGCCTATTTCGCGGGCGGGGCGTCTCGCTGGGCGGATGACTACAATATAGCGCGAGACGACTATATTGATGCTGATCCGTGGGAATTGGAAGACGTGTCCAACGCGATCACATCTGCAATAAGTGGCGGACTCGGATCAAATCAAGACACGAAGCAAGTTATCAGCTCAATGCGTGAGTTCGCCATTCTGCAGCGATTTTTCAGAAATGCCTTGGATGGGAGATTTGGAGACCAATTTCCGGTCAGCAAACTGGTGGACTTGGCAGAGGTTACGGCAAGTGACCTTAATTCTGACGTGGTGACAGCGAGATGGCTCCGTCGAACGGGCCAGATTGAACAACGCCTCTACTTTCAAATCGAGAGTGCATTCGAGCAACTCTCTAGCCCATATCAGCAAGAACGTTTGATCGACGAAGTTGGAAGCTGTGTGGAGCTGATCGCGAGCACTGTGGAAGACAGCTCTCTTGGTGAGACTGCGCTGGAGAATATCAGCGACGACGCTTGGAACAGCGTGTGCGTGTTCAGCGGAATTACTTCCTTGAACCCGGCGTTGAAAGAGCTGGAGCAATTTTCTGAATACATTGCCGAAGTGAGGAACTTGAGAAGTGCGGTAGGCGCGACAGTCCCTCAACGGCAGGAGCATCCGACTGCATCAGGCTACTGTCCGGCACTGTAGAGGCCAATCGAACCTATCAGGAATGTCCGAATTTTTGATTGGTAAATCTTTGGCAGAATTGGCAAAACAGCACTACCTCCGACCGGGCTCTCCAATATCGGCTGTCGGCGAAATTCAGTCTTTCGAGATTTCGGTCGACTATGTCCGCTTTCGGGATAAAGATGCCGTACTAGCACGGCCTCATCAACATGTTTCCTTTAGTGGGCGACGTACCTGGACGTTTGGCCGAACATTTGATCAAGATAGAACGTCCATAATTTTCAGAATTTGCGCGAGCTGCCGATCATTCATATCAGCAAGTTTGGTTTGAATTTGGCGCAACAATTTACCGCGATTTCCTGGCGGCGTTGGCGATGCGCCAAACAACTCAACTGCAGATATCGATAGGGCGTTCGCGATCTTCTCGACCGTATCGAACAACGGTGCAGCAGTCCCGCGTTCGATCTTGCCAATCGTTTCGCGAGACACGCCGACTTCTGCAGCCAATCCTTCTAGTGTCCACCCGGCAGCACGCCGATAGTTTCTCACGTTGGCACCAAATATACGTTGTAGTTCCATAGCCGAATCCTTCGGCGACAGTCACTTTCAGCGCGCTTGAATTTACGAGAAATGAGAACTTTACATTCTCAAAAATGAGAACTACAAGTTATCTATAGTTGAAAAAGTTTCCTTCTGGTTCCTCTCTTGGCGCGATGCATGCGCCATGCGTCCCGATTTCAACCCCGCCCATGACCCACCGTGCCCTGACCCCGAACCTCATCCCTCTGACCCGGGCGTCCCGGCCCGCACCTCAGGCCAGTTCCGAGATCCGTGCGCCGCTTCGACCGCAAGCTCCAGCGCCGAGTGCGGCCCTGACCGACCTTTACCGCACCCATCGCGCCGAGCTGGTTCGGTTCGCGCGCATCCGCATCCGCCATGCCAGCGACGCCGAAGATCTGGTCCAGGACGCCTTCCTGGCCGCGGCGCGCGCCTATCCCGACCGGGAGGCGAGGGATCTCAAACCGCTGCTGTTCACCATGGTGCGCAATCTCTCGATCAATTACCTGAAATCCGGCCACACGCGGCGCGCCAAGGTGTCGGAGCTGGTCGAGGACCAGGCCAGCCGGCTTGCCTGCGAGGCGACGCCAAGCCCGGAGGCGCTGCTGGCAACCCGCCAGCAACTGGCCCTGATCGAGGCGGCACTGGCTGGCCTGCCGGAGCGTCGCCGCGAAGCGCTGCGCCTGCACCGGATCGAGCGCCTCTCCCACAAGCAGATCGCGGCCCGGCTCGGCGTCTCCCCAAGTACGGTCAAATCTGATATTGTCATGGCCGTGGCGGAGATGACCGAGACACTGGCCCGCGCGGAGCGGGCAGGCGGCGTCTCCCGCTGAAACGGGGCCGGGCCGATGACAAACGATCCAGACAGCGACAGCGCGCGCCGACTTGCCGCCGCCCGCTGGCATGCCGAGCTGCAGGAGCCGGAGGTCACCTCCGATACCTGGGACGCGTTCCGGGCCTGGGAGTCGGCCGACCCGGCCAATGCAGCGGCCTATCGCGAAATAGAGCGCGTCATGGAAACCCTCGACAAATCCTCGCTCGCCTCGGTGCCGTCTCGTCCTGTCACGTCGCGTCACTTTGTTCTAGTCCTCGGCGCGGCAGCGCTCGCGGCAGCGATGCTCGTCACCTTCCTGGTCACGGCGCTGGCCAGCCCGGCCGGGCTGCCGGTCCCGGAAAGTCACCAGACCGGGATCGGAGAATTGGAAGAGATCCGGCTTGCCGATGGCAGCCGCATTCATCTGAACACGGACACACAGCTCACCATCATCTATTCTGACACGTCCCGCCTGGTATCCCTGATGCAGGGCCAGGCCCTGTTCGACGTGGCCCCGGATCCGAGGCCGTTCGAGGTAAGGGCAGGCCATACCGGCACGATCGCCCATGGCACGGTCTTTGACATCTGGTTGAGACCTGACGCGGTCCGCATTGCCCTGGTCGAGGGCGGCGTCAGCGTCCAGGCCGGGTCAGAGGAGCCGGTCACCCTCTCGCCCGGCCAACAGGCCGTGGCGCCTCCCGGAATTGCCCCGGCCGTCTCGGACATAGATCCCGACACGATCGGCCGGTGGCAGACCGGACAGATCCATTTCGATAATGTGCCTCTCGCTGAGGCGATCGCCGAGATGAACCGCTATTCCACAACTCAGATTGTCCTCGGCGACACCAAGCTTGCCGGCGAACGTGTCAGCGGCGTGTTTGCTGCCGGCGAGCCGGAAGCGTTCGCCGATGCGCTTTCGCTCTATTTGAGCGTCGGCGTACAGACCGAGGCGGGGCAGATCACGCTCTCTGATCCCGCCCCCGAGGCGACGCCCGACTGAAGCCCGGACAGACAGGGCCGAATATCCAGATTGGCTTCGAGGTGGATATTGCGGCCGGCCCTTGACCTGGACAAAGCGCGTCTCTTCACCACGCACCTCAATGTCGTCACCACCCTCCGGGATTATGATGGGAGGCGCTCGCCGACCAGCCCATATTTCCACCGACAACCAATCGGATATGGTATCCGGGTAATGAAAGCCCGCCCTGCATTGAATGCCGCCTTGGCCGGCTTGGATGTTGGCTTCGGATTTCAGCGCGGCTTTGGGCCGTTTGTCTTTCTAGCCATGTTCCTGCTCGGCGCTTTCTTCAGCCCCTTTTGTCGGAGCATTCAAAGCCGTCTCTGCGTCAATGATATCGTCGATCATCTCTTCAAAGGCCGGAGCTTCTCCGAAGATCATGTTCAACATGGCCCGGCCGCGTTGAATATGGTCACCAAATCATTTCTGATGGTCATTTGGTTCGGGGCGGCCAAGTTGAATCCGAACCCTTCCAGAACAACGTCCAGCCACGCCCGAAGATTGAAGTCTGCGCCGATTGTTGGGATGCCAACAGAGTCTGCGTATATGGAACTTCTGTAAACTCCACCTTCTTCTGCCTGCCGAATGAAGTTCCAGACTTTCCTTCGTGTTCAGATGTCGTCACGATGTCGATTTGCATGCCTTTGCTTACCTTGTGGCCCGTAGCAAATCGGGGTGCGGAGGTGCCTAGTGAAAAGTTAGCAGCCTTAGCGCTTTTGAGTGGTCATACTTGTTTGGTTGATGTCGCTGCGAGATTTCTCTCACAGCGCAAAACAATTATTAATTGAAAGCTCTGTAAACTTAAGTGGTTCAATCTCGGGAGCTCCAGAATGATCCGTAGCCACCCAATCCTGTTGGCAATCTTTCTACTCACACCCATCGCGCAGGCAGATCCCTGGCGCGAGGGGACGGCGCTTATCACCTGCTATCCTGGCGCTGGCTATTTCGAGCTCTCATCCAGGCAATCCTATCCGGACGGCATTGCGCCGGAGCGAGGCGTGCCGGATGTCCCCGATACACATTCGCCAAGCGAGCTGGAGGCAAGGCCGTACTCATGTGAGCTTCCCGCTCATTTGATAACCGTTGAAGGACGCGACCTTGTTGATGGAAAGGGCTATTGCGGGGCCCGCGCCGGAGCTCAAGTCCGTGTTCTGGTTGATGGCAAACCGGTCGCTTATAATTTTGGCAGCGAGGTAAAGTCCAAACCTTCATCCTCTGCATTGTTGCGCGATGGCTGGATTGAGCTGTCTGACTGCTTCGAGCGGAGTCATTCCGTTACGGTGTCCAGCACAGGTAGCTCTGTGAGCGTAGAGCTTTGCCGGGTCGCGGCAGGCGATGCCGAGCCTGACACCTCATTTGTTCCACTCCGCGGTGCCTGCAAGATCTGGTCACGATCTGACCCAACGTTCCAGCACCAAGACTGAGCGCGAAGAGAGGGTGCCTGTTCGGCAGTTTCGTCAATTTGAAACTTTCTCATGGGGTAGGGTTCGAACCAACGCGCATTTGGTGAATGAATTATAGGGAGAGATTTGGGTGGCCCGTCATTATCTTACATTAATTTTTCCCATCGCTCTGATTGCTTGCGGAGAGACCTCTACAAATGAATCGAGCGCATCGTTTATGAACGAGGCTGCGGATGCCGGTGACGCTGTCAGCTTCCACGAAGAGGTAGGTCGGCTAGGCGTGTTCGACGTTGAGCGTACGCCCCAGTCTGCGACAGATATTCGTGCCTTGATTGCCCGTATTGATGCATCCGACTGGATTGCTCCAGTCGGCGCGTCTAGCGCAGAGGTGGAACGGTATCGAGCGTGTTTGGTCAAAATACAAGGTGAAACCCGCGAACTCTGGGGGGACCCCACCCATACGGTAATTCCGGAAACGCTTGAGCTGGCATCATGGAGCGATGGCAGAACGGTGGGGCTCGTGCTCGCCTCACATTTGTCGGACACACCGCGGCATAATAGCTTTCTATATGTTCTCGATATGGGCCAGTGCAGAAAGATGTTCGTTGAGTATGAAGCGACGCAAGTAATGGTGGCGTTGGACACCATACCTCAGCCCGCTCAGTTCAATCTTGTGCATCATGATCCGGATCATCTGCTGGCTGAGTATCGAATTTCTGCGGAAGGCCGTCAGCTTGCGAAGTTTTCTCCGGAGCAGGTTGATGCAATCTTGCTCAAAGGACATGAAGAGTTGAACGATTGCGCACAGTCTCTCAAGAGAGTGCCAAAAGGGTCGCATCTGTCGAGCATATGCGACCTTGAGGCCTTTGAATCCTACTCGATCCGGTCATTCACATGGCTCAGAATTTATGATTTCTCGCCAAATGCCGCAGCAGATTTCGGCAAATCTGAAACAGGAGAACGGGGTGGCGAGACGCGGGTCCTGCGCTCACCGGCCGGCGAAGCGGTGGTTACTGAGTATTTTCACACGAACCGAGATCCTTATTTGATCGAAGATGAGTTCTTAAGGCACATCACGACGAAATAGTTGCCTGAGGTTTACTTTCCTCTCCGGCCGGGTCGAAAGGATCCGGAAAATTTGGATTCGCCTGAGTCTGGTTCAATCTTGGCGAGGTCTTTGAGCATGAGGTCGCTCACCGACAGATCCGAATTGATGTGGAAATGAAGCCGGCCGGAAATCGTGAGTTATCCTGCACTGCTGCGAGCCTGGGGTCTGGTCTCGTACATCTTCAAGGCGGGTGAGAGCGGTACGCTGAGCCTTCGGCGTAGGAGTGGCCCTACCAAGCCAATCTATTGCTCCGTCTCACCGAGGTGGTCCAAAAGTTTCGTTGGTCTGGCGGTTTTTGACCTGCTCTTAATTTTCGCATTGAACCTTCCTCGTCTCTGCAGAAGTCGATCGGTTGCGCAACCTGTACGCCTACCGCGGGCGGTGCGAAGGGGGAAGACAGCGGGTTGCCATATGGCGCTATTATGAAGAATTATTGCCAAAAGGCGCAAAACGTCCTATATACATATTCTATCAGGAGAGATGCCATGACGCTTCATCTTGTAACCCGCCAGGACGCGCCGGAAGGTCACGCGGACATCACTGATGCCGAGGGCGCGGCCATGGCGCGCGCCGTCATCAATCTGTTTCGCCATTGGGGGCTGACGGAGGCCGAAGCCTGTACTTTGCTGGGCGGCCTGTCGCGCCGCACCTATGCCCGCTGGAAGGAGGGAACAATCGGCCGCCTGACCATCGACCAGAAGACACGATTGTCCGTTCTCATGGGCATCCACAAGGCGCTGAAACTCCTGTTCACCGAACCCGCCAGAGCGCAGGACTGGGTGAAGAAGCCGAATGCCGCCTTCGGCGGGCGGCGGGCTCTCGACATCATGCTGGGCGGATATCTGACCGATCTGTTCCGGGTGCGCGCCTATCTGGATGCCGCGCGCGGATGAGCGCCGTGCCGCCGCTGGAAGAGGTCCGGTGGGACGAGGCGCGGCGTATCATTTCATCACGCTATCCCCCCATAGATCTGTTTGAAGATATTGCCGACCCGCGCGACTGGGACCTGATTGCCTCGGCCGAGGCGAAGACAAATCCCCGCATGGCGGAGCATGTGGGACAACTCGATCTTGTTCCCCCGGAACGTCGGGTGTCCGGGCCCGGTGCCAGCCATGTCATGGCGCCCTTTGTGCATGTCAGCCCGGATCGTCCGGGCCGGTTCCATGACGGGACGTTTGGCGCGTATTATGCGGCCAACCGGTTTGACACGGCGGTCGCCGAGACGGCGTATCACAAGGGGATATTCTACGGCGCAACCGAGGAGGCGCCGGGATGGTTTTCCCAGATGCGCGAACTGGTCGGATCAGTTGACGCGCGGCTGCACGATCTGCGCAGAAGCGATGCCTACGGAGACTGTCTGAATCCCGATCAATATGTGGTGTCCCAAAGCCTTGCGCGGCAGCTTCGCGCCAGCGGATCCAGCGGACTGGTCTATCCGAGCGTCCGCGATCCGGCCGGAGAATGCCTGGCAGCCTTCTGGCCGGACGTGATCGGCGTTCCGGTCCAGGGCCGCCATCTCGCCTATCATTTTGACGGGCAGGCCATCGACCTTGTCCGCGACGAAAGTTCCGGAGACGTCTGGCGACTTGGCTGAAGGGCCTGCTGAGACATTCCCGTTCATTACGCATCCGGGGGCTATGGCTCTCTCTACAGGCTGCGGGCGCGTACCTTAGACAAGGCAGATTTGGGGGGCTGCCTTCAGCCAAAGATCTGCAGGGTGACTGTCAGTCTTAGAACGTGATCAGTGTCATTGCACCGCTCCTCGAATGCGCTTCGGTTCAGGCACAGTTCGCTCTCGGAAAAGCTTCCACGATCCCAGCGTGCCAATCTTTCCTGGCTTAGATCGTCGAGGAGGATGGGTTGGAACCGAGCCGCGAACAAATGCTTTGGATGTATGAGATGATGGTGGCGAGCCGCCATTTCGAGGATCTCATCAAGCCTGCTTATTTCGAGGGCAAACAGCCCGTTTTCAACATGGCAAAGGGGCCTTTGCCAGGCGAGATGCATTTGTCAGATGGGCAGGAGCCTTGCGCTGTCGGCGTGTGCGCGCATTTGAAGTCGACCGATACCGTCACCGCGACGCATCGTCCGCATCACATCGCCATCGCCAAGGGCGTAAATCTCAACGACATGGCGTCGGAAATCTTTGGGCGTGCGAACGGGCTCTCCGGTGGGCGCGGAGGGCACATGCATCTGTTTGACCCGCGTGTAAATTTCTGTTGTTCCGGCATTATCGCACAGGGCATGGGGCCAGCCGTCGGCGCGGCTATGGCGGCGAAGCTACGTGGCACCGGGGATGTCGCCGTCGCCTTTATCGGAGAAGGCGCGGCCAATCAGGGAGCTTTTCACGAGGCGCTGAATCTGGCGGCCGTGTGGAAAGCGCCTGTCGTGTTTGTCATTGAGGATAACGCATATGGCATTTCGGTCTCGAAGCGGCAGGCGACAGCCGTTGATGGCAATGCCGAGCGTGCGGTGGCCTATGGCATGCCTGGTCATTTCGTACCTGACAATGACCCAGACGAAGTTTTCGGCATCGCCGGCGACGCCATTCTGCGCGCGCGTGATGGTGGCGGGCCGAGTCTCATCGAGATCGAGACAGTCCGGCTCGAAGGTCATTTCATGGGCGACGCGGAGGGCTACCGACCGGAAGGTGAGAAGACCTCGCTCAAGGAGAAAGATCCGGTCACGCGGTATCGCGCCCGGCTGGAACAGGTCGGTGAGGCTTCCAACAGACTCGACCAGCTGGAGCATGCGGCTCGTAGCCAGGTCGCCGCGGCGTTCGATCACGCGCGCCAGTCCGCGCCGCCGAAGCCGGAAGATGCATTTACAACTGTTTTTGCCTGAGGACCCACGATGCAGGAAAAGAAACGCAAGCTGACGATCGCGAAGGCCATGGCCGAAGCCATCTCGCTGGAGATGCGCGCAAGCGATGATGTGCTCGTCATGGGAGAAGATATCGGCAAGATGGGCGGCGTGTTCGGCAACACGCTCGGGCTATTGGAGTCTTTCGGGCCAGAGCGAGTTCGCGATACTCCGATTTCGGAGACCGGCTTTATCGGCACAGCGGTCGGCATGGCGGCGGCCGGTATGCGGCCGATCGTGGAGCTCATGTTCGTTGATTTCTTTGGCGTCTGCATGGATTCCATCTATAATCTCGCCGCCAAGCAGAGTTATTTTTCCGGCGGCAATGTGACCTGTCCGATGGTGCTGATGACGTCCGTTGGCGGCGGATATGGCGATGCTGGGCAGCACTCCCAGACGCTCTATGCAACTTTCGGCCATCTGCCGGGGCTGAAAGTCGTGATTCCTTCAACAGCGTATGACGCCAAGGGGATGATGGCAGCCGCGATTGCCGACCCGAACCCTGTCATTTTCATGTACCACAAGGCACTTCAGGGGATGGGTTGGTTGGGTACCGTCCAGCGTTCGATCACGCATGTGCCGGAGGCGCGCTACACTGTGCCGCTCGACACGGCAGAGGTGGTCAGGCCGGGGCGGGATGTCACCCTAGTCGGCCTTGGGCACACCGTCCATGTGGCCCTCGATGCGGCAGAGACCCTCGCAGCGAACGGGATTGAGGCGGAAGTGATTGACCTGCGATCCATCGCGCCGCTGGATCGCAGGTCAATCCTTGCTTCGGTTGGCAGAACAGGCGCGCTCATCAGCATCGATGACGACTACCACTCCTATGGTGTTGGTGCGGAAATCATTGCGACCGTCGCTGAAAGCGGGATGGCGGGTCTGAAGGCGCCGCCGAAGCGGATTTCCTATCCGGATATTCCGGTGCCATTTGCGCCCGAAATGGAACATGCCGTCCTGCCCAACAGTGAAAAACTTGTCCGCGCCGCAATGACCCTGCTGGAGGAGCCTGCTCATGTTTGAGGTCCGAATACCCCAGGAGTGTTGGGATGATGACAGTGAAGGCGCAATCTCGACCTGGTTTTTCGACACGGGTGATGCTGTCGAGAAGGGGGATGTGATCTGCGAAGTCATGAATGAAAAGGTCGCAACCGAGATCGAGGCACCCGAGAGCGGCACGCTGACCATCAGGACGCTCGCTGAGGCCGCCGTGCGGAAAGGTGACGTCATCGCGATGATCGAGACCGCATGACGGCTCAGGTCCAATCGCTGCGTGGTGTTCGAAAGGTTATTGCCGACCGGATGATGGCGTCTCTTCAGGGCAGCGCGCAGCTGACCTATCATGGGGATGCAGATGTCACGACACTGATGACGTTGCGGCGAGGCTGGAAAGAGCAGGGCAAGTCCATCAGCCTCGAAGCCTGCGTGATATTCTGTCTTGTAAAGGCGCTCCATGCCTATCCGGCGTTCAATGCGGTTTCTGATGAGCAGTCGATTTCGATCCGTGAGGCGATCGATCTATCTCTTGCGATTTCGACGCCGGCAGGCCTGATGACTCCGGTGCTCAAGGATCTCGGCAATGACAGCCTGGCAGACCTGGCAGATAAGCGGCGTAAACTGATTGGCCGCGCCATGGCCGGACAGCTCAGCGTGTCCGAGATGAAAGGCGGCAGCTTTACCCTGTCCAATCTCGGGCACACACGTGTGCGGTATTTTACGCCGATCCTGAATGCCGGACAGGTTGCCCTGCTTGGCATCGGGCGGCTTGAGGACAAGCTGTCTCTGGACGAGGATGGTGTTGTGAGTGCCAGGAAGCTCCTGCCATTGTCTCTCACGGCCGATCATCGCAGTATTGACGGCGAGCCAGCCGGCCAGTTTCTGGGCAGTTTGTGTGCTGCGCTCGAGGTATTCGATGCAATGCCCTGACAAGCCTGACATCGCCCAGTTCGAGGCGCCCGGCGGACTGGCCCGTGAGGAACGATTATTCGATGAGGCGTTCGATACGCAGGCCGGGCGCACAGGCCTGATGTTCTGGCAGCAGTCTAATTGCCTGGTTGTCCCGAGGCGCTGGTTGTCACTGCCGGGGATCGAAGCCGCTCAAGACCTTGCCGACGCGAGAGGATGGCCCGTCATGGTTCGCCGATCAGGCGGGGCTTGCGTGTTTCATGGGCCAGGTGTGCTTTGCGTGTCCAGCATCGTGATCGATCAGCAGGATCCCGGGCCTGCGGACCGGGCTTATGGGGAATTTGCCGGCGGATTGAGCGCCGCCCTGGCAATGTTGGGGGTGGATGGCGTGTCGATTGGCCCGGCGCCTGACGCACCCTGCGACGGGCGCTTCAACCTGCTCGTCGACGGACGAAAACTGGCCGGGCTGGCGATGCGTCGGCGCATGCGCCATGGGAGGACGGCATCCTTGGTGCATGCCTGCGTGTGGATCGGCGGCCCCCTGGCCGAGGCCATCGAAATGATCAACCTGTTTGAAAGCCGTCTTGGGTTGCCGGGCACCTATCGGACGGCCGCCTGCATCACACTCGCTGAAGCTGTTGGATGGACGGGGCAGCTGGACCGGCTCTGCCAGTCTTTTGCAGCCGCCGCCGAAAGCCATGGCACCAGGCCTACATGCTCAGCAGGCGGGTGAAACCGCCATCCACGACAATTGATTCTCCGGTGACATAGCTTGATGCGTCGCTCGCCAGGAACAGTATCACATTCGCGATCTCGGATGGTGATCCGACGCGCTTGAGGGCCACGGTCTGTGACAGAGTCTCGCGCAGCGCTTCCTGCCCGCCCGGGGCGAGCCCTTCTTCAGCGCGTTTCAGCATCGGCGTATCAATCAAGCCGGGATGGACCGTGTTCACGCGGATACCATACTGGGCGAGATCATTTGCGGCAGCCCGGGCAAGCCCGAGTACAGCCATTTTGCTGGTCGTGTACGGACTGGTGTTTCCAAATGCGCGCAATCCATTCACAGATGATGTTATTGCGATACTCCCGCCGTCCGCCTGAAGGCGGCATCCAAACACTTGTATGCCTTCGAAAACTGCGCGGACGTTGACGCGAAGCACGTCGTCGAGCTCGTCGGGATCTATTTCGAGGATCGGCTTCAGGGGGCCATCCATAGCCGCGTTCAGTATCACGCTGTCGATCCGGCCAAAGGAGTCCATGGCAAGACGGGCGAGGCTTTCGAGAAAGTCACGGTGAGTGACATCGCCTGCCATATGCCGGAACGCGCCACCAAGCTCACTGGAAAGCGCGTTGAGACCAGCCTTATTGAGATCGGCGCCGACGACGTTGGCGCCCTCGCGCACAAACAGACGGGCCGTGGCGGCACCTATGCCGCTGGCCGCGCCGGTGATGATGGCTGTTTTTCCGGAGAGTTGTGTCATGGATCTATCTTTCAAGAAGGCAGGGGTGCTGACCATGGTGAGCCAGCACCCTCTCAAGTTTGAGCGCTGCTTCCGGCTGGATTGAGCGCTCGGGAGGAAAATCAGGCGGGCTCATTGCGCCACAAAGCCACCATCGATGACGAGTTCGGTTCCGGTCACAAACCGGGCTTCATCGCTTGCCAGGTATAGTGCGCCGTGAGCAATATCGTCCGGCTTGCCGATTGTTCCGAGCGGACAAAGCGCAGACATTGCAGCTGTCCTGTCGCCTTCGGGCAGGAGGCCGTGGGCATGCCATTTATTGCTCGCGTCGCGCAGCATCTGCGTATCGATGCAGCCCGGATGGATCGAGTTGCAACGGATTGGCTTCTTGCTGGCAGCCCATTCGATCGCGAGTGTTTTGCTCAGATGACGTACTGCGCCTTTCGATGTGTTGTAAGCCGGCTGGAACGGGAACCCGACAAGTCCGGCCACCGATGATATGTTGACAACTGACGCCAGACCGCTCCGCCGGTCGGCCAGGAGGTCTGTGGCAAGCTTGCAGCCCAGAAAGACACCGTCCAGATTGACACTCATGACCTTGCGCCAGGTTTCGAGTGTCATGTCTTCAAGCGGGCACTCCAGCTCGATCCCTGCATTGTTCACGAGAATGTCGAGCCCGCCGGACGTCTGCCGGATTTCAGCCAATAGGGATTTCCAGTCGTCTTCCGAGGCGGAGTCCTTTTGCCGTGCGCGGTCACCGGAGATCGGTTAGATATCCGTCCGCCAGACAATCGCGCCCTGTGCCTCGAACGTGTCGGCAATGCCCGCGCCAATCCCCCGGGCCGCGCCCGTGACCAGGGCGATCTTGTTCTCCAGACGTTTGGTCAAAACATCCTCCGGTCAGATTTGCAGCAGGGCTGGCATGAGCTGAGAAGGACGTCGTTCAACGTCGCCCCGACTTGTCGGCTCAGTTGGGTGACAGGTGAATCAGGCATCGACCGTAAAGGACACGGGCTGCATTTCTCCATGGGCTACATCGTGCAGCAATTGCGCGTCCAGAACTTGTTCAATCTGGCCGTCTGCACCGGTGAACGCGATTGGACCGTATCCGATGAAGAGAAGCTCGGTTTCCACATTGACATTCGTGTCGGCATGGACCGATCCCAGAGGCTCATACCCCCAGTCTCCCGCTTTCGCGACAGAGTCCTTATATTTGAGCTCGCCTTTCAGCATCAGGAATTCACCAGCGCCGAGATGATAATGACCGGCGAACATGCCGCCCGCATCCAGTTTCAGAATAATCGAAAACTGGCCGGTCTCCGGGCTGGTTCGGAGCAGGCGGTAGGAGGCGCCATTGCCGAGACTGTTCCAGGCAAGGTCATCTGGGGTGTAAAGCAATTCATCAAGCAGTTTCATTTTCGTCTCCTGTCAGCAGTCTGGGTAATTAGAAATCGATCCGGGCCTCGATGCCGAAGCGTCGGCGTTCGCCGTAATATGTCGGTATGAAGCCGAACGTGGCCGTCAGGTCCCCGGCGTCGACGATGTAGGCTTCATCTGCGAGGTTCTTGCCCCAAAGTGCGATCTCCCAATTGGCGTTTGCCGGGCGCAGCGTGAGGCGAGCATTGAACAGGTCATGAGAGCCGCGGGAACTGATCGCTTCGAGTTCGTTCGGGTCGTAATAGCGCTGGCCTACAAAGACATATTCGGCGCGTGGTGTGAGGACAAAGTCGCCAGGCAGGTGAAAGTCGTGCTGGCCAGCAAAGTTGATGTTCCACTCGGGTGCGCCGGGCAGGCGATTGCCGCTCAGATCGCCGGCAATGTTCGACATATAATCCTTATACGTTGAGTCGAGATAGCCAACCCCCAGGGTCAGCATCATGTCGTCGAGCGGAAGCGCGGTGAATTCACCCTCAAACCCGGATACATCCGCATTTGCCGCGTTCTCGAGGGCTATCACGATGGGATTCGCCGTACTTGATCCCTGCGTGAAGGTGAACACCTGAAGGTCGGAATAGTCATAGACAAACACGGCCATGTTGGCCCTTAGCCGACCATCCAGCAATGTGGTCTTCAGCCCGAGTTCGTAGGAGGTGAGAAACTCCGGATCAACGGTTGTCAGTTCATTCGGATCGAAAAAGGCGCCAAGGTTAAAGCCGCCCGACCTGAAACCGCGTGACACGCTGCCATAGGCCATGCTGTCAGGTGTGAGTTCGTACTTGGCGAGCAAACGACCTGACCAGGCATCCCATTCGTCAGAGACCATGGTTTCGGGAATGAGGGGGATGGTTGCGCCGTCCGGGGCCGTCCCGGTTCCGTAAACCAGCAGGCTGTCGAGCGTCGCATCTTTTTCCTCGACCGTGTAGCGAAGCCCGCCCGTGACACTGAACTTGTCGGTGAAGCGATAGGTTGCTTCCCCAAATGCTGCATAAGTTGTTGTATCGCGCTGGGACTCTGCATCGAGCGGCAGGGCGGCTGAAGGGATTGCGCCGAACAGGGAACCAGACGTGTTGTACTGGAAGTCTTCTTCCAGGTAGAAGAGCCCCGCAATCCAGCTCCAGTCCGCGCCGCCTTCATAGGATAGATTGAACTCCTGGCTGACCTGTTCTCCGTCCTGCTGGAACCGAAGTTCGTCCAGGTCATTCGGGCTCTGATCAATGTCGCCCAGATAGTCAGTGTCAACGCTTTCATACGCGGTGATCGATTTGAACTCGAAATCACCAAATTGCTGGATAACCCGCAGATTCGTTCCCCATGTATCGGCGTGGTGGCGGTTGTCGGTCTCGTTGACATTGATGACCCAGGGGTCATTCGGCTGTGGGTCTGAATAGCCTAGCACGTCGGCACCATTGACCGCGCCCACAGGTTTTCCCTGATGATAGTCAGACCGATCGCGACCGACATGAACGTTCCAGAGGATCTCCAGAGTGTCATTCGGTTCGTACCGCGTGATCATGCGCGCGGCAGCAAGATCCGTCGCGTTGGCACGTTCGCCATCGAACAGATTGCGCAGATACCCGTCATCCTGGGTCATTTTGCCAGCGATGCGTGTCGCCAGCTTGTCCGAGACAGTGATCGTGCCGGCAGCTTCCAGTTCGGTCAGGTTGTAATTTCCGAGGCCGACACGGAGGTAGCCGTCCTTTGTTTTGCCCGGATTGCGAGAATAGAAATTGATGGCCCCGCCCGTGGTGTTGCGTCCGAACAATGTGCCCTGCGGTCCCCGCAACACCTCGACACGTTCGAGATCGAACATTTGCATGAGCTGACCACCTGTCAGCCCCTGAACCACGTCATCACTATAGATGCTGACCGGAGACACGGTCGTGGCATTGAAGTCATTATTGCCCACGCCACGAATGAAGATGTTCGGGTTTCCCCCAAATGTCTTGATTTCAAGGTTCGGAACCTGGTCGTCGATGTCGAGCGAATCCGTAAAACCATAGGCTTCAAGTGCTTCGGCATCGAAAGCCGAGACGGACAGAGGCACATCCTGGATGTTCTCGGACGTCTTGCGGGCGGTCACAGTGACGGACTGAAGCCGTTTCGGGCTTGAGGTGTCTTCACCTCCGTCCGTCTGAGCTAATGCTGGCGATGCGATCACAGTGGCAAGCGCCAGTGCGGCGACAGATAGATACAGTGTTTTCTGCACGGAATTCCTCCCCAGGATCCTGTTAGTGTTCTTCGTTTTTTCGATAATGGTCAGCGTAAGTTCGCCGTAGGTGCTTCTTGTCGACTTTTCCGGTTGCGGTGAGCGGCAATTCGTCGACGACAATGGCGTCGTCCGGTACCCACCATTTCGGCAGGTGTGAGGACAGAAATTCCAGAGCGTCGGTGGCAGACACGGTGCCGCCGGCTCGCTTGGAAAAGACGAGTAGCGGACGTTCGTCCCATTTGGGATGAGGCAGGCCAATCGCGGCGGCCGAATTGATGTCGGGATGCTCAACGGCGATGTTTTCGAGCTCGATGGAGCTGATCCATTCGCCGCCGGACTTGATGATGTCCTTCGTACGGTCAGTGATCTGCATGTAGCCGAGCGGATCGATCGCCGCGACATCGCCGGTATCAAACCAGCCATGTGGATCGGTGACCGGGGCGTCCTGGCCGAAATACTGGTTGACGACCCATGGGCCGCGCACCTTCAGGCGCCCGCTGGTGGCGCCATCCCGCGGCAGGCTCTTGCCGTCCTCATCCACGATGTCGAGTTCGATGCCGAAGGGCACGCGCCCTTGCTTGGCATGCAGGATCTGGTCCTGCAATTGCCGCGGCTCCCCCTTGAGCGCAGCACTGGCCGTGCCGATAACGCCGAGCGGGCTTGTCTCTGTCATGCCCCATATCTGCACCACCTCCACGTCGAGGTGCTCAGCGAAGTCCCGCTTCAGCTGTGGCGGCACGGCGGAGCCGCCCATGTAAATACGGTGCAGGGCCGGCAGCTTGCGATTGCTGCGCAAGGCGGTATCGAGAACAGCCTTCCAGATGGTCGGCACGCCCCAGGCGTGGGTAACGCCTTCGCTGGCGCACAGCTCGAGCAGCGTCTCCCCATCCAGCTTGCCGCCGGGCAGGACGATGCGCGCGCCATTCATGGGAGCGACCATTGGCAGGGCCCAGGCCGTGGCGTGATACATTGACGCGCACGGCAAAACGACATCTCCCGGCGCAATGCCGAAATTGCCAGGTGCGCTTGCTGCAAGTGCATGGATCATGCATGAGCGATGAGAGTAAAGGACGCCCTTCGGGTTGCCTGTCGTTCCAGACGTGTAGCAAAGAAAGGCGCCGTCGCGTTCGGACAGGCGGGCTGGCCCGTCGCTGGGGGCTGCCTCGGTGATGAAGCGCTCATAGTCTGTCAGGCCAGGTAAAGCCAGGTCTGGCAGCTGCTCAGCCGGGCAGAGCGCCACGAACGTCCTGACCGACGGACAGGCTTTTGCAATCAATTCGGCGTGTTGCGAAAAGGCCGGATCAAAAAAGATGACTGCGTCTTCGGCCTGTTCGACGGTGTATCGGATCTGCTCTTCGCTGAATCGCGGATTGATCGTATGCAGGATATGGCCTGCGCGTGTCACGCCATAATAGAGCTCCATGTGGCGGCGCGTGTTCAGCGCCAGCGATGCGATCCGGCTCTGATGCGCCAGACCCAGTCCGGTGATTGCGCCGGTGAGCTGCCGCACTCTTTGCTGCATGGTCGCGTATGTGTCCCGCGTCCAGCCTCCCGCTTCATCGCTCGAGGGCAGGGTGAGACCGCCATGTTGTTCAGCGGCGTACTGGAGAATGTCCGGAATGCGCAGCGGAACGTCCTGCATCAGGTAGTCAGACAAAACGGGCTTCCTCCTCCCGGTATCGTTATTCGGCTGATTACGCGCAGAAATTCGAAACCCCGCTTACCCTGTAGCGACAAGTGTCTTTTCCCAGAGCGCACAGAGCCGCTCGAGCGTTTTGAAGCGGGAGGCTTTGCGGATATGCTACAAAAAAATATAATCATGGGAGGAAGTTTCAGACATGCAGGAGAGCAATCTGCCTGGCGGCACCAATGAAGTCCGCCTTGAACGCGCCAGTTTTTCAGATTTCTGTGAACGGCTCTGCGCGGTTCATTCAAACTGGGCCCTGGATCGTCCGGACGGGCATGCATTCGATGCGCGATTTCGCCAGGAGCGGATCGGTGATGTCGGCTTTACGGATGTGAGAGTCGGTTTCGGTTTGTCGGGCCACCGTACCAGCAATCATATCCGTCATCTCAGCGACACGTTCTATGGGGTCATTCTGATGCTTGCCGGTGGACAGCGGCTCGTTCAGGACGGTCAGGAAGTGCTGCTCGAGCCGGGCGATTTGTCTGTTTGGGATGCCAGTCGGCCATGTGAATTCAACTCGGCCGGCCCGGTGCGGCAGATTTCCGTCCTGATCCCTCACAACAAGCTGCGGCTGTATTCTTCGAGCATCGAAGATGTCTGCGCGCAGAGGATCAGTGGCCGTTCGGGGCTTGGTCTCCTGCTTGCCTCCCATCTGCAGGCATTGAGCGAAGTACTACCCTGGTCGGACGAAGCCGAGAAAGGGAGCACCGAGTCAGCCACTCTGGATCTCATCAGCGCGGCGATCCGTCCAGACAGGGCGGGTGATTTCAAATCCTCGATTCACAAGACAATGCACCGGCGGATCCAGAACTATATTGTCAATAATCTTCGCGACCCGGACCTTTCGCCCAGAAAGATCGCCTCGTCGTTCGGAATAAGTTCTCGATATCTACACAAATTGTTCGAGGCAACGGACTACACGGTGTCTGAATGGATTTTGAGACGCAGACTGATGGCGTGCTATTCTTCTTTGAAGGATCCGGCTCTCAACCATATGACGATAACCGAAATTGCCTTCAATTGGGGCTTCAACAGCGCGCCATATTTTTCACGTGTCTACCGCCAGCAGTTCGATCACACACCGAGCGACACCAGGCGACTGCAGGACGACTTTCCCCAGCGCTAGGTATTTGAAGGGCTCGCACCTATCTGGCGAGTGTCTTCATGCTCCAGGTTCCCGCGCTCCCGCGAGAGGGAGGGATCAGCCGCACAGCGTTCTGGACCGCGGGCTGATCCGGCAGATGATCTCAGAAGCGCAAGCCCGCTTCGACCGCGATCGTCCGCGGGGGTTCTACATACATGATGGCTCTTGAGACACTCGTGATCGGGGTCGGCAGATTGAAGGCGCTGCCGGTCGTGATCTCATCTGTCAGGTTCTTGCCGATGAGCGCGACGTGCCAGTGTTCATCCTGGGGCGCGATCTGCAGGCGCAGGTCCACTTTCGAAAATCCATCCTGAAGGCCATAGGTTGGGCTTTGATTGTCCGAATCGAAATATTCCGAGCGGCCGGTGACGGCCAGAACACTGTCGAATACGAGATCGTTCCAGAGGTCACGGCTGTAGTTGAACTGCACATTTCCGCTGAAATCCGAAATATAGGGAAGGGGCTTTCCGGCAATATTGTTCTGAGCCACGCTTGCAGGATCCGCCGGATTACACTCTGTAACCGGTTGGCTCACCAGACAGGCTGCACCTGGGTAGTCCTCGTATTTCGCATCCTGGTAGGCTGCGGAGGCCGTGATGCTGAAATTCTCGGACAAGACCCAGGCCATGGACGCTTCAATACCGGTAGATTTCGCACTTGCCGCATTGCCGGTAATATAGGTGGACAGGTTGGGATCGTAGACCGACGTCTGAAGATCCTTGAAGCTGGTTTCGTAGACGGCACCATTGAGGACGAGCGCGCCGTCCAGCAGGGTCGATTTCATGCCGGCTTCGAAGCTTTCCGACTCTTCCGGCTCATATGTGAATGTGCTGTCGACGGTTCCATATGTGTTGCCGACAAAGCCTCCGGATTTGGATCCTTTGCCATAGGTCAGATAGAGCATGCTGGTCGGGTGAAAGTCCCACTGCACTGTGAGGGATGGGTCGATATTGTCTTCGCTGATTTCGCCATTTGCCTGGGTCAGGGGACGCAGCGGGTAGGGACCATAGATCAGTTCGCCATCGAAGCTGGCACGCTTTTCCGTATCGGTGTAGCGAAGCGACCCGATAGCGCGCAATGCATCGCTGAAGTGATACGTGCCCTGACCGAAGAGCGAGTAGGAGGTGCTGAACTGTGAGAAATCAGTCCGTCCGAGCCCCTCATAATTGAAGGCGGCAATATCAAAGCCGCCAAGTTGGGTCAGATTGTATCGTGCGGAATCGTAATAGCCTCCGACAATGTATTCGAACTTCCGGCCAATGGGTGACAGAAGGCGAATTTCCTGGGAAACCTGGCGGAAATGTTCCGGATAGCTGTTGTAGACACTGTTATCGACAATTGTTCCGTCGGGTGCCTGTTGGTCGAAGTAATTATTGATATCGGCCCGAAACCAGGAATAGCCGGTCACCGATGTTAGCGTGAAGTCGCCGATATCCCAATTGCCGGTTCCGGACACCAACCAGGACGTTGCTTCGGTGCCTTCCTCTCCTACGACGGAATCGGTCACATAGCGGGTGAGATCCGGATCTTGCGGGATATCGAGCCGACCGGCGACATTCATTCCGCCGGTCCGTCGATTGTCTCCAAACTCCGCCTTCAGAGTATAGTCGAAATCAGCTGTCGGCTCATAGACAAGCGTGGCGCGGGCGAGGGTCTGTTCGACTTGGGGTTCCTTTTGTCCGCCCTTGCCAAGGTTCCTGATCCAGCCATCCTGATCCAGCCTTTTCAGGGCGAGACGTCCCGACAGCGTTTCGCTGATGGGGCCAGAAACGTGGCCAGACAGTTCGAAGCCTTCCAGGTCGAAATTGTAGACCCCCTTGACCGCCCCTTCAAATGTGTCGGTCGGTCCGGCCGAGACAATGCTGACGGCTCCGGCAGCGGTATTCTTGCCGAACAGGGCGCCCTGCGGGCCGCGCAGGACTTCGACCCGTTCAAGGTCAAAGAAGGGTCCCTGGGTCTGTCTGGACTTGCCGGCATAGACGCCATCGACATAGAGGCTGACAGCCTGGTCGAAAGAGAAATTCGCCGCTGGAGATCCAAATCCGCGGATATAGACGACATTGTTTCCGGCGGTCAGCTGCACCGCGACATTGGGAACGTAACGGGTCATGTCTTGAAAATCATTGACCTGCAGGTCGTCAAGCTTGTCTCCGGACATCACCTCCATGGAGATTGGAACGTCCTGCAAGCTCTCCTCGCGCTTCTGAGCTGTGACAGTGACTGTCGCAAGCTTGCGGGTTTCCTGTTCGCCCGGCTCGCTTGTTTCCTGCGCAGTGGCCGCGCCGGACGCGACAGCAAGGGCCATGGCCAGACTCAGGACCGATGTACTCGTTTTCATTTTTCTTCCTCCCAGTATGCCGGTCTGTTTATAGGTTGTACCCGGCACATTTACTTAGTTAGCTAATTTATAATTCTCCCGGCGGCAAGGCCATTGCGACGAAGTGCTTCAGGTAAGTGACGCGGATGACATCCTGATGCGAGATCGGTGATGGGGTGACGTGTCATTCAGGATATTGATTAGATTGCTAATTATTATCGATTGGGCCGGATTCAGGTGCGAATGTCACGCCGCCGAACAGGTCTCGCAATGCTTTCTTGTCGACTTTTCCTGTCGGCCCGGTCGGCATCTCATCGATGAATTCGATCCTGTCGGGCATCCACCAGGTGGCAATTCGACCTTCAAGAAATGTCCGGAAGTCTGCCCCGGTTGCGGTCTGTCCCGTCCGCAGTTTGACCAGGAGCAGCGGACGCTCATCCCATTTCGGGTGAGGAATGCCGATCACGGCACAGATATCGGCTGCGGGATGGCTCATGGCGATATTCTCGACATCCACCGAACTGATCCATTCTCCACCCGACTTGATTACATCCTTTGCGCGGTCGGTGATCTGCATGTAGCCATCCTGGTCCAGCGTGGCGATGTCCCCTGTGTCGAAAAAGCCCTCCTTGTCCAGCGCATCGGTTTCATGGCCATAATAGCGACTCGCGATTGTCGCTCCCTTGATCATGAGGCGGCCGGGGCTGCGACCATCATGGGGCAGGCGATGGCCGTGATCGTCGACCAGTTTCAAGTCTATTCCTGCCAGCGGTCGGCCCTGTTTCAGCTTGAACGCCAATTGCTCGTCTTCGGAGAGCGTGCTGACGCGTTTGTTGGGAATGGAGACGGTGGCCAGGGGAGAGGTTTCGGTCATGCCCCAACCCTGAATGACATCGACGTCATGAGCCTCCCGAAATTCGCGGACAATGGATTCCGGACATGCAGACCCTCCCACCGTGACACGCTGCAATGTGGAGAACGTTTTTCCGGTCTCTCGCAGATGGGCCAACAACATCTGCCAGATTGTCGGCACGCCCGCCGAATAGGTTACGCCTTCGCGCTCCATCAGGTCATACAGGGAGGCGCCATCCAGTTGCTGACCTGGCAGAACGAGTCTGGCACCGACCATTGGCGCGGAATAGACCACTCCCCAGGCATTGGCATGGTACATGGGCACAGCGAGGAGGATCGTGTCGCGAGCTGACAGGTTCAGCGCATCCGGGCCGAGCGTCATCAGGGCGTGGAGATAATTGGACCGATGGGCGTAGAGCACGCCTTTCGGATGGCCGGTTGTTCCGGATGTGTAACAAAGGCCTGCGGCCTGGCGTTCATCGAACCCACCCCATTCGCCGGTTGCGGCATGGTCAGCAATCCAGGACTCATACCCCGTGACAGGCAGGTCACAGCCAGAGATGCTCGCAGGATCGTCCTGATCCAGAATGATGACGCGTTCGACGCTTGGACATTGAGGGAGAATGTCTTCCAATATGTCGCGACAGGCTGCATCGACCAGAAGGATCCTGTCTTCGGCATGACTGACCAGATAGGCGATCTGTTCGTTCAGGAGCCGGGGATTCAGCGTGTGACAGATCGCGCCAATGCCGATCGTGCCATACCATGCTTCAAGGTGCTGATAGCCATTCCAGCCCATCGTCCCGATACGGTCACCTTGTTTGATTCCGGCTGAACGAAGGGCATTGGAGACCTGATGGGCACGGCGAGTCACCGTGGCATAATCTGTATGGGTGACTGCCCCGTCGGCGGCCCGGGACGCAACAAGTGTTCCGCCGTGCCAGCGCGCCGCGTGTGTGAGCAATCGATCAAGGGTGAGTTGTGCATCCTGCATGAGGCCGTGCATAAGGGACTCCGTTCAGCGTTCGCCTTAGATAATTCCGCGTCGGGTGAGGTCGTCCAGTTCGGATTCCGAGAGGCCGAGGTCGCGCATGTAGATGTCCCGATTGTCATCGCCGGGTGTTTGCGACGCGATCCGTCGGATCGATCCTGGCGTGTCGGACAGTTTGGGGAAAACATTCTGCATCGGGAGTTTACCCCATTTTGGATGGTCGATCTCGATAAGGGACTGACGTGCCCTGAACTGGGCGTCGGCGAGCATGTCCTGCGGGCCGAACATGCGACCTGCCGGAATACCGGCCTCGGCCATCAGGCCTTCGAGGGCATCAACTGTGAAACCCTTTGTCCACTCACCGATCAGGTCATCCAGGTCTGCCTGATGCCTGCCGCGCGCGGTGTGGGTGGCGTAGCGTTCATCATCTGCAAGCTCCGGGCGCTTCATCACCCCACACAGGCGGCTGAAGACTGAATCCTGGTTGGCGGCAATGAGGAAGGCGCCATCCTTGCAGGGATAGACATTCGAGGGCGCAACGCCCGGGAGAATCGAACCGGAACGATTGCGAACGAAGTCCGCGATCGCATAATCGGGGACAAGACTTTCCATCACGTGGAGCACGGCTTCATAGAGCGAGGAATCCACGATCTGGCCCTTGCCGGTCTTGTGGCGCGCTTCCAGCGCGGCCAGTGCGCCGAGGCAGGCGAAGGTGGCGGCGAGGCTGTCACCGATGGACACACCCATGCGGGACGGCGGACGGTCAGGTTCGCCGACAATGCGTCTCCAGCCTCCCATGGCTTCGCCAATACCGCCAAAGCCAGCCCGTCTGGAATAGGGCCCGGTCTGTCCGTATCCCGACACGCGAACGATGATGAGGCGCGGATTGTCTTCGAGCAGACGGTCCGGGCTCATACCCCATTTTTCAAGTGTGCCTGGCCGGAAATTCTCAATCAGGATGTCTGCCTGGCCGATCAGCTGGCGCGCCAGGTCCTGACCTTCTGTCTCGCGGAGATTCGCCGTTACCGAGCGCTTGTTCCGACCGAGTATTTCCCAGAACATCGGATAGCCGGGCTGCCCCCATTGGCGCAGCGCGTCGCCTGTGACCGGAGATTCAATCTTGATCACGTCGGCGCCAAAGTCACCCAACAACTGGCCACAAAACGGTCCGGCAATCAGCTGTCCCATTTCAACAACCGTCGTGCCATGCAGGGGACCGACTGATTCCGACCTGATTGCAGCGCTCATGACTCCCTCTCCCCGAACGATCAATTTGCTTGATCTGTTGTCTTATTGTATTCAATAGGGACGATAATGACAAATAAGTTGACGTTTGCAAGGGTATAAATTGGTAAATTGTATACGAGTAGTGACATGACGCCGGACATCACACTGGTTGAAGTGTCTCCGCGCGACGGTCTCCAGAATGAAAAGACGCGGGTGAGCACCGCCGACAAATGCGCTCTGATCCAGCGCGCCCTGCGTTCCGGCGCTCGCCGCATTGAAGCCGTCAGTTTTGTCAACCCGAAGGCCGTGCCGCAGATGGCTGATGCCGAGGATGTGATGAGCTGCCTTCGCAACGAGATCGGCGTGACAGAGTCTGGCGTCAGCCTTGCCGGGCTCGTTGTCAATTCGCGCGGACTGGATCGGGCGCTCGAGGCAGGTGTGAACGAAGTGAATCTCGTGGTCATTGCGTCAGAGACCTTCAATCTGCGCAATCAGGGCGTTTCCCGCCAGCAGACCCTGACCGGCTTTGAGCAGGCGGTGCGGGCTGCGCACGCCGAAGGTGTCTCTGCCACCATTACGATCGGTGCAGCATGGGGGTGTCCATTCGAGGGGGAGGTCCCGGTGGAGCAGGTCACCCGCCTGGCGGAAGCGGCGGCCAGCCTGGGCGCCGACGAAATCGCCCTGGCTGACACGATCGGTGTCGGCGATCCGGTGTCGGTAGAGCTGCGCCTTGGCGCGGTGCGTTCGGTTGTCGGCCATCTGCCCCTGCGTTGCCACTTTCATGACACCCGCAATACGGGCCTGGCCAACGCCTATGCGGCCTGGCGATCAGGCGTCAGGGTTCTGGACGCTTCGATTGGTGGAATTGGGGGATGTCCGTTCGCGCCAGCTGCAACCGGCAATATCGCAACTGAGGATGCCTGTTACATGTTCGAGCGCATGGGTGTGTCTGTCGGACTGGACCTGGAGCAGGTGCGCGAGACGGCTGGATGGCTTGAGCAGGCGGTTCTGGCAAAGCCGGTTCCATCGGCCGTGCTCAAGGCGGGCGGGTTCCCCGCATTTGCCCGTCAGGCACCTTCCAAATGCATGTGAGGACAGATGATGGCGAATGCCAGTAAACAAGCCTACACTATCATCAGGACCGAGATCATATCCGGGCGTTTTCCGCCAGGATACCGGCTGGTGGAATCAGACCTGACGGTCTTGTGCGATGTCTCCCGGACACCTGTGCGCGAAGCCTTGCGGCAATTGGTGAATGAGGGGTTGGCGGAGTTCAGTCCCAATCACGGGGCGCAGGTCGCCGATCTTGCCGGCGAAGATTTGGAGGCGTTGTACGAATTGCGCACGCTGATCGAAGGTTATGCGGCGCGGCGGGCCGCAACGCGGATAACCGCGCCCCAGATTGCAGAACTGGAAGCGCTGGCGGACCGTATGGAAGAACTGGCGGGCCGGTCAGCGCCCGTTCCGGAAGAAGCGGTCGCAAACAGTCAATTTCATCGCATTATCATAGACGCTGCGAAGAGTTCCCGCCTGGTCAGCGTGTCGAATCTGGTGGTTGAGGCTCCGCTCGTCCTGCGCACGATCGAGCATTATTCCCCGCAGGAACGCGCGCGTTCCCTTCAGCATCATCGGGAACTGATCGCGGCGTTCCGTGCGCGGGACAGTCAGTGGGCTGAGGCTGTGATGATCAGCCATATCAAAGCCGCCTTCACCGCCATCAGCCGGGAACTGTCTCATCAGGAAAAGGCCTGACAGATCAGGCCTCCTTCTTGTCTGCGGGACGGGAATCGAGAAAGTCTGCTGTGCTGAAGCCTTCCGGGGCATCAACTTCGACAATGGCTTCGGGCCGGTCGTCGAATTCCGTCCTGAGCGCGCAGGACATGATGGCGTGCATCACGTAGAGAGACGATATGTAGGTGAATTCGAGTATCTCCGCGTCGCTCAAAAAGGTTTTGAGCTTGTCCATCACTTCGACCGGCGTGCGTCCGCGCCCGGTCGCCAGGCAGTCCGCATAGGCCAGGACGGCACGTTCCCGGTCGTCGAACAGGTCAGACACCTGCCAGTATGCGACGGCTCGGATCTTGTCATTGTCCAGGCCGAGGGCCCGCAGCAATTTGCAATGCTGCGAGAAGACGAACTGGCTGCCAATCGCCCAGCCCACTCGCGTTTGACCGAGTTCCCGAAGGATCGGATCCAGGTGAATGTTCGGGCTTCGATAGAGCTTAAATCCCGCGACAGCGTGTTCGAAAACTTCCTCTGAATTGGCGAACACGCTCCACCAGTCACCCGGCGAGCCCGTGGCGGTGCCGGGCTCCTGGATCGGGTCGCGGTCTGGTCCGAACAGGCGCTCGAAATAGGAGCGCATCGTGTCATTCATGATATCCTTGCGGGGAACGGGCGTGATTGCGGGCATGAATTGTCTCTTTCGGTTCAGGAGTCTGCAAATTTGCGAAATTGGGCGACGTGGGCGGAGTCAAAATACTCATCCAGTCGGGTGATCTTGCCGTTCTCGACCCTGCAGATGACACAGGCAGGCAGACTCAGGCGTTCACCATCCTGGATCCGCGTGCCGTGCAGGACATGCTGCTGGACGAAACCCTCTGGAAACACGTCGATGCGGCGATCGGCATAGACCCGGTCGCTGATACGCGTGACCATTCCGGCGAGGGTCTGGCGATTGTCTTCCGGGGTCTGCTCCTGCTGGTCGGTATTGTGCCAGATCTTCGCGTTCGGTGCGTAGCAGGCGACGAGACCATCAATGTCTCCCGCTTCCACACTGTCGAAGAATGTCTTCGCGAGCGCTTTCATCTCATCCTCCATCATCACTATCTCCTCCTCCTGTGTGATTGTCGCAGTTCAGGCTGCCATGTCGGGTTGGGTGGGCGCGTGATCCTGGGTGATCGTGCGAGCCATGAGCACGTAAAGAGTCAAAGCAACCAGGGAAACCGGGATGGTGGACATCAGCGCCCAGCGCAGGCTGTGTTCGAAGCCCAGTGCGGTAAACATGTCGGAGATAATGCCGATCATCAACGGACCACCGCCAATGCCCACAAGATTGAAGGAGAGCAGCAGCAGGGCTGTCGCGGTTGCGCGGGCTCGCAAGGGGGCAAGATTCTGGGTCAATGCAAGGGCGGGGGCAACATACATCACGATACAGATCATCGGTATCAGCATGAGGGCCAGGGCGGAGGGCCAATCCGGCATGAAGAGGGCGAGAAGCAGAAACGGAATGCCGACGAGGATCGAGGCGGCGGGTGCCAGGGCGTAAGCGGTCAGGCTCCTTTTTGCGCCCGCATTCACGATCGCGCCTCCACTCCAGATGCCGAGCCCCATACAGATCCCGGCTGCCGGGCCAAACCAGAGGGACAACTCCGACAATTGCATGTCGACCTCCCGCATCAGATAGGCCGGAATCCAGTTGAGAAGTCCGTAGCTGACAAAGGCCATGAGGCCGCTGGCCGGAAGCAGCAATCGCAATGTCGGCAGCGTCATGAAAATCTTCATGGTCGAAACAAGGGATGGTGCAGGCGCGCCTGCCTGCGGCGCCGGAGCCTGCTCGGTTGCGCCCCGTACCGGCTCCCGTACCAGCAGCCACAGGACAGGTGCCAGGGCAACGCCCAGAAATGCGACCGAGTAAAAGGCCATGCGCCAGCCGAATTGAGACGCAATGAAGCCGCCAAGAGAGATACCTATGAAGACCCCGATCGGTCCGTTGACTGTGTACAGTCCGATGATTGCGGGGCGCTGCTGGGGCGTGAAATAATCTGACAGGATCGAGAGTGACGGCGCGGTGCCACCGGCTTCCCCGATTCCCACGCCAAACCGCGCGAGGGCAAGTTGCCAGAAATTCTGGGCCATGCCGCACAATCCGGTGCATACGCTCCAGACCGTGCAGGCCACCGCCACCAGGCGGACACGGTTGATCCGGTCTGCCAGCATCGCGACGGGAACTCCCATCGTGGCATAGAAAATCGCAAAGCAAAGGCCTGTGAGCAGGCCGAAAGCGGTATCGCTCAGCGGGATGTCCTGGCGGATGGGCTCGATCAGCAGAGAGAGAAGCTGACGATCAACATAATTGATCGATCCGATTGCCATCAGAAGGATCAGCGCGAGCCTTTTGCGGGCGGGCGGCGTTTGCGACGCACCAGCGTGAAGTCCGACTGTTCCGGGTACGGTATCGGCCATGAATTCCCCCTTTTCGGCGTCTGGCGCGCCGTTCATGAAACCGTATCGCCCGGCCCCTTAATGTCAACTAAGTTTACGGTTTTATGGGCCCGGACGTCCGGCGTCACACACCGCTATTGAGCATGTTTTCGCCAAACAGGTTCGACCAGGCTTCTTCTGTCAATTCCGGTCTCAGGCTTGCCAGGTTGCGTTCATTGGTGATTTCGGTCCCGCGCTTTACGCCGGGACGCTCATCTATGCCGTCATACCAGCGCCGGATCGCCGGGTATGGGGCCAGGTCGATCTGGATGGCCCGTACGGCACGAACCCACGGCCAGGTAGCCATATCGGCTATGGAATAGACATCCCCGGCCAGATAAGAGGCTTCCAGAAGCCGGCGTTCCAGAACATTCAGAAGGCGGACGGCTTCATTGCGATAGCGGTTGACAGGGTATTCCTGACCCTCCGGCGCATAGCGGATGAAATGATGCGCCTGGCCGTGCATTGGTCCGAAGCCGGCCATTTGCCACATCAGCCATTGCAGGGCGAGCGAGCGTCCGCGAAGGTCTTCCGGCATGAACGCATTGTCATGCTTTTCCGACAGGTAGAGCAGAATTGCGCCGGATTCGAATATGGGAAGCGGTGCTCCGCCATCGCGTGGGGCATGGTCAACAATTGCCGGTAATTTCCCATTTGGATTAATCTTGCGAAATTCGGGTTTCAGGTGATCACCAGCAAGCATGTCATAAGGAATGAGCCGATGCGGCGCACCGAGCTCTGCGAGCATGATCGAGACTTTGTGACCATTCGGGGTCGGAACGAAATGAACATCTATCATTGTGGAAATCCAGATCAAACCGGAAGCATGTCGTCCGCGGGCGTGCCATCTGCCCTGATCGGAGCATGCCGTACGTCAGTTTCGTCGAATTCACTGGTCCAGGCGGCCAGTTCCAGGCAAATTCCGTCTGGATCAAAGAAATAGACAGACCGAACGAAGACATCATCGGTGACGTCTTTTGCCATTTGAGTGTCAGAATTGTCGTGATTGAAGATATCGGTCACATCAATGCCCTTGGCTTTGAGCTTGGCGTAATATGCGTCGAATTTGTCTGCGGCGACGTTTATGGCAATGTGATTCATGGAGCCGTGAGCAGACCGGATATTGCCCCGTGTCGGCAGGTTTTCCGGCGCTGCGACCCCGGGGGCAGCTTCCGGAGCATCCGGAAACCAGAAGAAGGCAATAGAATCGCCATTGCCCACATCAAAGAAGAAGTGCTGGCCCTTGCCCCCGGGAAGATCGATCGTCTTGATGAGCGGCATCCCGAGAATGTCCCGGTAAAACTCCACTGTCCTGGCCATGTCCCGGCACACCAGGGCGAGGTGATTGACGCCCAGAAAGTTGAATTCCTTGTTCGTCGGTCTGGTCATGATTGTATTCCTCCTCTTTACGCCGACTGTCAGAGGGCGTGTCTTTTGTTTGGGAAGCAGGTTATGACCGGGACCATAAACTGTCAATTAAATTGACATTAAATTTCCCTGCCTCCTCGCGCTGACACATCAGATGATGCGAACTGTTTGCATCGTCCCGGAACCGGCTGTAAGTCGCAAGGATGACAAAGCCTGATGACGTAACGCCTGCCAACCAGATCCTGCTGAACCTGCTCTCGGGCTTTTACTGGCTGGATGAAGGGCTGCAGAGCTATATCCGGGCGCGAGGCTGGCCAGCGGTGACGCGTCCCCAATCCATGGTGATGGCGAATGTCGTTATGGGGGTACGCTACCCGTCGGAGATTGCGCGTCGACTCGGGATCAGCCGGCAAGCCATTCATACCACGCTCAAGACCATGAGCGACATGAATATGGTGAAACTGGTGGATGATCCGAACAATATGCGGGTGAAAGTCGTGCAGCTGACTGAAATGGGCGAGGCCATGCGAAGGGATGCGCAACAGGCAATGAAGCTGATGACGGAAGAATTGATCCGTCGCATAGGCCAGGACGCTTTTGACCAGACCGCTGCAACGCTGGCCCGGGACTGGGGGGCGCCACTCTCATTCCGGCCGGAAGATGTTGCATCCGACTAGGTCATGTCATTGCCACTTCACCGGCAGGATCTGTCAGGTTGGAAATGCTGGCCACGCTCCGGCGATAGGCCGACATGCCAAATGTCAGGACCAGGCCGGCGACCGGCAGGGCAATGCCTGACACGATAAACAGGGAATAGCGCAAAGCTCCATCATAGCCGAACCCCAGATCGGTCACCAGGGCAATGAGGGTTGGACCAAGACCAAGGCCGACCAGATTTGCGACAAAGAAATACAGCGCTGTAATCCGCGCACGGTATTCGTTTGGTGTGATCACCTGCAGGGCCACTGTGCCAACCCCGTGCATGGTCACGAAAAGGAATCCCGGTGCGAGCAGCGCAAGGGCCAGGACTGAGTCGGGCATGAGCGGAGCCAGGATCAGGAACGGGCCGCCGAGCAGGATGGACAGACGGATGGTCCGGATGTGGCCATCCTCGTACCCTCTGGCGAACATCCAGTCGGCCACGCTGCCGCCCAGCACGAGACCGCCGGCTCCACATACTGCCATGATGGCTCCGAACCATATGCCGGCATCGGTGATGCTGATCCGATAGGTGCGTGACAGAAAGGCCGGAGTCCAGGCGAGCGCACCATACATCACCATGCTGATCAGGGACATGCCGGCAAACAGACACCCCAGGGACACTTTATGGGTCATCACATGGCTTATGAAGGTCTGGGACCCTGAACCTGAAGTATGCTGCACCGACATGCGCCCCCGGCGAAAAGGCTCGCGAACGGTCAGCATCAGAAGGCAGACAAGAATGCCTGGAAAGGCGACAAAGGCGAAGGTCAGGCGCCAGGCGTCTGTCTGACCGATAAACGGCAGGGTGATTTCGGGCGCCGCGAGGATTGCCTTGATGACCAGAGCGCCGAGCACCAAGGCAATTCCGGAGCCGAGCGGCACACCAATCGAATAGACGGCGATTGCGCGCGCAAGTCGCTTCTTTGGAAAATAGTCACTGAGCATGGAATAGGCGGCTGGAGATAGGGTGGCTTCGCCAACGCCGACGCCCATCCGGGCGGCGAACAGAGCTGTATAACTGCCTGCCATACCGCAGCTCAACGTCATGAAACTCCAAACGCCGATGCCCCCGATGATCAGGTTTCGGCGGTTGAACCGATCTGCGATCCAGGCGAGTGGCAGGCCGGCCAGCGTGTAGAACAACGCAAATGCCATCCCCACGAGCAGGCTGAACTGGGTGTCGGAAATACCGAGCGAATCCCGCACGGGGGTCACCAGCAAGCTCAAAATCATCCTGTCTATGAACGACAATGTGTAAGCCAGAAGCAGGACGCCCACCACGTACCAGCTGTACAGCGGACGAGGCCAGGGCGGGGCGGGGGCCGCTTGAATTCCGTTCACGGACTCACGCGGTATGTCAGCTTGTCCTTGAAGCGCAGTATCTTCCATATTTTCAGCCCTCCGGCCTCCCATCGATCGGTCTCTTGCCGTCGTGAATAAATTATATTAGCTATCTAAGTAATAATTAGCTATCTAAGCAATTAAAAAATCAGAGTCAAAATGGCCTGATAGGGCAAAGACCCGAAACTGGAGGAAATGCAGATGTCTACAATAGCCTGGAGAGAGCTGACCCTGACCCTGGCGCTGGTGGGATCGGGGGCGACCGGTCTCGCTTGTGCGCAGGAGGTGGCTGAGGAAGAGGGGGTAATGGCCTATGACACGATTGTTGTGACGGCGCAGCGGCGTGAACAGAGCCTGCAGGATGTGCCGGTGGCTGTGTCGGCATTCAGCGCGCAGCAGCTGAAGAACAACAATGTGGAAACCATTCAGGACCTCGCGCTTCGAACGCCGGGCCTCACGGTCGGCGCCGCCGATCCGATCCAGAACAATTTTTCGCTGCGCGGTATCGGTACGGCAAATGGCATCAGTCAGAATGCCGGCGGTGACGGGTCGGTCGTGGTGTTCGTGGACGGTGTCTATGCCGGACGCGGGGGCACTCTGGATCTCGATGTTCTGGATCTCGAGCGGGTGGAAGTCCTGCGCGGCCCGCAGGGAACGCTGTTCGGCAAGAATGCAATTGGAGGTCTCATTCAGTTTGTCAGCCGCCAGCCGACGCAGGCGCGCTCCCTTCACATCGAGGCGACGGCTGGAAATTACGACAAATACAATCTGGTCCTGCGTGGAAATGTGCCGCTATCGGACAAGGTCTTCCTGTCCGGAGGTATTTCGCACAAGCAGCGAGATGGCTACGAGTTCAACGAGACGACCGGCAATGATGTCAATACCCAGGACATGACAACCGCGCGCGCAGCCTTGCGTTTTCTTCCGTCGGACCAGTTTGACATCACGCTGCGAGCAGATGTGTCCACACAGGACCAGGTCGGCAATCCTCGCGACAATATCTGCAATGAAGCGTTCAATGGCGGCGTGCACTGTGTTGGTGTCAACCCAGACCCCCGGGTCGTCAATGCCTATACGGATGGCCAGATATTCCGCCAGATCGCATCTTATAGCGGTGAAATCAGCTGGGATACGGGGGCCGGGACGCTGACCTCGCTTACGGCGCTGCGAGACGTCAAATACAAGTTTCGGACTCCCTTTTTCAGTAATCCGGTGAATCCGCCCACTCAGATTGAATCGACCGATTTCGGGCGGGAAGATGCAACTCAGTTCAGTCAGGAATTTCGCTATGCCTTTGATGCGCTGGATGACCGGCTTCAGGGGCAGGTGGGGCTCTACTATCTCGACGAGGACATCGACCGGGTTCAGGGGCAGATACAGGATTTTCCCGCGCCATCCCTGACTGGCACGGCAATCTACCCGCAATCGGTTACAGCGAGCAGCTTCGCCGTATTCGGTCAGTTCGACTATGACCTGACCGACACACTTACCGCGACGGTCGGGGCGCGCATGACCTGGGAGGAAAAGGAAGGCCGGTTTGCCGGCATGAAGGTGTCTGGTCCGGGTTTGCCGCCGCCTCTGGGGACTCTGGAAGGGTATGACGTCAACGCGTCGGAAGCCTGGGACGCCTTCACACCGCGTTTCGCGCTGAACTGGCAGGTCACTGATACCGCCATGGTCTACGCATCAGCTGCGCGAGGTTACAAGAGTGGCGGGTTTCAGGGCCTGTCCGGGACGGCGGCCGGAGCCTCAACACCCTATGACCCGGAATTTGCCTGGGGGTATGAACTGGGCGCCAAGACGGAATGGTTCCAGCGGCGACTGACCCTGAATGCCGCCCTGTTCCAGACAGATTATGAAGACCTTCAGATTTCCCAGCTCGTTCCCCTCTGCTGTGTGGTGGTCAGCAATGCGGCCGAAGCCGAAATCAGGGGCCTCGAAGTGGAGTTTGTCGGGCGCGTGTCGGAGGCCTTCCGCATCGATGGCAGCTACTCCTATCTCGATACCGAATTTGTAGAGTATGAGATACCGGGATCGGACTATACCGGTAATGAACTGCCCCGTTCTCCAGCCGGGAAGTACAATATCGGAGCGCAATTCGAAACGCCCGTCGGAGGCTGGCATGCGCTGGCCCGTCTGGATTATTCCTGGGTGGATGATGCGTATTTCGAAGCATCGAATGTTTCGTCCCAGGCATGGCCCGCCCACGACAATCTCGATGCGCGCCTGACCCTGACATTGCCGGACGAGCGTTGGCAGGTGTCCTTCTGGGGCAAGAACCTCACAGACGAATTGGTGCCGACCTATGTGACCTATTTCGGTGCCTTCCAGCAGACCCTGGTGCCTTATGCGCCGCCACGAACCTATGGCGTCTCACTGTCGCTGGACCTTTAAAATAATCCGTTGCCGGACCGGACTGTGTACCGGTCCGGCAAACGGTCATTTTCGCAAGGAGATTTGAAAATGCAAACGCCGGAATTTCGGTATCTCTGCAGTTATCGGGCGGATCTGTCCGAGCCGCAGCAAATGATCGGCAAGGCCCATTTCGGGCGTCGCATGATCGCTGTCCTGACCGGCGGCGTCGTGGAAGGTGACCGCCTCAGGGGACGAGTGATGCCTGGCGGTGGCGACTGGGCGACGATCGATGAGTCGGACATGCTGAGGCTTGATGCCCGTGTCACGCTGGAAACCCATGATGGCGCCTTGATCTATGTGTCGTATCGCGGCGTCCTTGGACCGATGACGAAAGTTCGCGAATATTCCGTGCGGGGCGGACCGAGCACAGAGGCAGAGCGCCGCCAGGTCTATTTCCGGACGGCCCCGGTGTTCGAAACAGGTGATGCGCGCTATGACTGGCTGAACAGGATTGTGGCCGTCGGAATGGGGGAGTCGATCGGGGGGGCGGTGAGGTACAACGTCTTCGAGGTTCTCTGATCGTGCGCCCTTTTCGCAGGATTGTTGCAATGGCGGCCCCCTTGCCGGTGGCACATGTCGACACAGACCAGATCCTGCCCGCGCGGTTTATGAAGACGCTGACGCGCAAGGGGCTGGGGCGCCGGCTTTTCCATGATTGGCGCTTCGATGGCGAGGGAGAAGAGATTGCCGATTTCGTCCTGAATCAATCAGCCTGGCGCACTGCCGAGATCATTCTGGCGCATGAGAATTTCGGGTGCGGATCATCCCGTGAGCATGCGGTCTGGGCGTTGGGAGATTTCGGGATCCGGTGCCTCATTGCGCCGAGCTTCGGATCCATCTTTGCGACCAATTGCCTGAAAAATGGTCTCCTTCCGGTGCAGCTGGATGCGCAAGCATGTGACGAACTCATCAGGATGGCATATGCCATGCCCGGGCAGGAGATGAGCGTTGACCTGGAACAGAGAATGGTGACCGGACCCGACCAGCGATCCTACCCGTTCCAGATCGGCGAGGACATTCGCGATGCCTTGCTGGCTGGGCGGGATGACATATCCCGGACGCTCGCCCATGCTGCGGCCCTGAGCGCCTTTGAAGCGCAACGCCCTGACCCATGATCCTGGGCCCATGATCCTGCTCGTCAGCGGTTCAGTTGAGATGCCTGAAATCCGAGATCCGGCCGGCAATGGCTGAGGCAGCTGCCATGGCCGGACTCATCAGATGGGTGCGGCCGCCAGGACCCTGGCGATTTTCGAAATTGCGATTGGATGTTGAGGCGCAGCGTTCGCCTGTGGACAATCGGTCATTGTTCATCGCGGCGCACATTGAGCATCCGGGTTCACGCCACTCCACCCCCGCCTCGCGGAAGATCGCATCGAGTCCTTCCTGCTCTGCCATCTGACGGACAAGGCCGGAGCCCGGCACGACCATCGCATGCACGTGGGATGGAATTCTGTGCCCCTTCAGGACGGAGGCCGCGGCGCGGAGGTCTTCAATACGTCCATTGGTGCAGGAGCCGATAAAGACCCGGTCAATCGGAATTCCGGAGATCGGCATACCGGGCTCCAGACCCATATAGGACAGCGCACGTTCGGTCAGGGCCCGCTGTTTGGGGCTGGCATGGTCATCCGGGGAGGGGATGCAGGCGTCGATGGGCAGGCTCTGGGCCGGATTGATTCCCCAGCTGACCATCGGTGCCATCGTCCGCGCATCCAGGTGGACGTCATGGTCAAATTTCGCATCAGCATCAGACCGGAACTGCTTCCAGCGTGGCAGCGCCTGCGTCCAGGCAGCGCGGGGCATGCGCGCCTTGAGGTAGTCGTAAGTGACGCCGTCGGGGGCGATCAGGCCCGCGCGGGCTCCGGCCTCAATACTCATATTGCAAAGCGTCATGCGGGCCTCCATTGACAGGGCCTGCACTGCCGATCCGCAATATTCGATGACATGTCCCGTGGCGCCATCGACTCCCAGGTTCGAGATGATTGCCAATGCCATGTCCTTGGCGGTCACACCCGGCGCAAGCCTGTGATCGATCCTGATGCGGAAATTTCCGGACTTGCGCTGTCGGATGGCCTGGGTTGCCAGGACATGTTCAATCTCTGAGGTGCCGATACCGAATGCGAGCGCTCCGAACGCGCCATGGGTGGAGGTGTGACTGTCCCCGCACACGATCGTCATGCCGGGCTGCGTCCGGCCCTGCTCGGGCCCGACCACATGCACAATCCCGTTCCGGATATCGCCGAGCGTGTAATGTTCAATGCCATGTATCTGGCTGTTAAGGGCGAGGGTTTCCAATTGTGCGCGGGATTGATCATCCTCCACGGCATCAAGGCCGAGAGCTTGCCCGGTCGTGGGAACGCAGTGATCGGCCATGGCAAGTGTCAGATCCGGCCGGCGGATAAGCCTTTGCTGCTCGATCAGCCCGGCAAAGGCCTGCGGAGACGTCACTTCGTGCAGCATGTGCAGGTCGACATAAAGAATGGCTTCGCCATTCTCCTCGGCCACAACATGGGAGTCCCACAATTTTTCGTAAAGCGTGCGCGGCCCTGGAGACCGCTGCGGGAGTGAGGACACACCAACCTGCCTATCATCTTCATATCAATAAGATTAGATAGCTAACTTATTTGTTCGCCGCGGATTTGCAAGCCTGATGGATGGGGGAGTTGCCACATCCAGCGGAAACGATTAGCTAGCTAGGTAAACGGGCTGGCGTGCCTTGCCCGCCTGATGCAAGGAGAGGGAGACCGAGACATGGCTGACGCGCGTCCATTTGACTTCAAGGGAGTGAACCATCTGGCACTGGTGTGCCGAGACATGGAGAAGACGGTCGAATTCTACAGGGACATTCTGGGAATGCCGCTGATCAAGACAATCAATCTGCCGAACAATTCCGGGCAGCATTTCTTTTTCGATTGCGGAAATGGAGACAGTATTGCGTTCTTCTGGTTTCCGGATGCGCCAGAGGCCGCGCCAGGTATTGCGGCGCCGGCGCGTTTGCCAACCCGAGGCAATTTCGTGTCTGCGCATGGATCAATGAATCACATCGCCCTGAACATACCGGCGGAAAAATTCGATGAGTATTATCAGCGTCTGATCGAACGGGGTGTTGATGTGACCCCGATTCTGAATCATGACAATTCACCGAGCCAGGTAAGTGCCGAGCTTACCGATGACGTCTTTGTACGATCAGTCTATTTCTTCGACCCGGACGGTATCTGCCTGGAGTTTGCGGCCTGGACAAAGACGTTTGATGAAAGTGATGTCTGTCACGCGCCTGTCTCTGCTGCGGATGTCTGACAAGGTGTGATCGCGCCGGCAGAGCGGGCTTGCATCAGGGCGGCGGGACAGGCGTGTTCCGGCGCTCATCCTCTGCTTCCAGATTCTGGTTTACCTTGCTCAGCAGACGACGAAGCTCTGATTTTTCCTTGCTGGTCATGCCGTGTGTGGCCAAATCATTCACTTCCTCGACCAGTGGCATCAGCTTGGCCTTCAGGCGCTTGGCTTTGGGGGTCAGGAAGATATTGATCTTGCGTCCGTCTTCCGGGCTTTGCCTGCGGGTGATCAATTTGGCTTTCTCGAGGCGTTTCACTGCTATCACCGTAGTTGGTTCCCGCATGCTTACGCGCTGGCTGAGCTCTCTCTGGCTTATGCCGTCCTCAATCCAGAGTACACGCAGGAAGTGCCATTGAGCTGCTGTCACTCCGTATTCTGATGTGCGCGCCTCCAGGGCGCGCGAAACCGAGCGGAATGATTTGCGAACAAGGTAGCCAAGACTATTTGTCCACTCGGCATAGGGGCTCTCGATTCTGGCATTTCTTGGCATGCGGTATGCTCTCCGATTATTGTCCTGAGTATACGGATGTGAGCGCTTGCAGCGCAAGGCCCGCATGTCACAGGACAGCGGCGACAGAACAGGTTGGAAAAAATAGTTAGATAGCTATGCAAATTGAATCCGATTTGCTACCCATGGGGCAAAGCTGAGAAATGAGACGGCCCGGAGCCGCAGGCAAATATGGAGGACACCCCAATGACATCAGAGGCCCGTATCGAGGATTCGGTAGATTGCCGCTTTGTGAGCTCGGTCTCGCCAACAGCGCCGAGAATCATGGCCGGCGGTCATCCCTGCCAAGGGCTCTACTGGACGCCGAAAGGCAATCCCAATCCGAAGGTGGCCTTCATCGCGACCCACTATAATGTGGATTTCTCGGAGCATTATTTTGCCGCCTATGTCGCGTCGCGCGGGTTTGGTTTCCTGGGATGGAATACCCGCTATCGGGGGGCGGAAGACATGTTCCTGCTCGAGCATGCCCTGGTGGATATCAGCGTCGGCGTGACATGGCTTCGCGAACACGCTGGCGTGGAAAAGGTGGTCATCTTCGGAAATTCGGGGGGTGGCTCGCTGATGGCCGCGTACCAGGCGGAGGCGACCCGGCCCACCCTGGCCAGCAATCTCACCCAACAAGGCGCCGAACGTCTGGCCTCGCTTCCCGGCGTGGATTACTACATTTCGAGCAATGCCCACATTGGGCGCCCGGAAGTGATGACCGACTGGATGGATGCCTCTGTGACCGATGAGGCGGATCCGGTCGCCACCGATCCGGAGCTTGATCCGTTCAATCCGGACAATGGTCCGCCTTACTCCCCGGAATTCGTGACGCGGTATCGCGCCGCCCAGCGAGCCAGGAACCAGCGTATAACCGATTGGGCAAAGGCGGAGCTTGAACGCCTGAACCAGGCTGGAATTCCTGACCGGCTGTTTCCGCTGTTTCGCATGTGGGGGGATCTGCGCTGCATGGACCCGTCACTGGATCCATCAGACAGGATACCGGGCCAGTGCTATCGCGGAGATCCGAGCGTGGCCAATCGCAGTCCAAGCATTGGTCGAGCCTGCATGTTGACGACCTGGCTGAACATGTGGAGCCTGGAAACTTCGAAGTGTCAGGGAGAACCTCACCTGAACAAGCTGACCATTCCGGCGCTGGTCATTCAGGGAACGGCGGATACAGGCGTGTTTCCGAGCGATGCCAGGAGAATTCACAAAGCGATCGGCAGCAAGGATAAAATGCTCGGCTTGCTGCCGGGAGCGCATTATTTCGAAGAGAGCGCGCAACACCGCCATGATGCAGCAGATGTTGTTGCTGACTGGCTGAAAGCGCGACTCTGATCATGGGCGTGCAGCCGGCCAGGGTGGCGATCATTGGTGGCGGGGCCATGGGCTCCGTCTTTGCCGGCCTGTTCGCCGAAGCGGGACATGACGTCACGCTTATCAGCCGGCCCGGTGCCCATATGGATGCGATTCGAGCCCGTGGCCTGAGGGTGGAGGGCGCGAGTGGTGACCGCACTGTCAGGCTCCGCGCGCTCGAAGCGCCACCGGCAGAAGATTTCGATCTTTTCATCCTGGCGGTGAAGGCCACCCAGATTGACGCGGCCACCCGGAGCCTCGCGCCCGTCTTTGGTAAAGCCGGCGTGGTGCTGGCGATGCAGAATGGCCTCGGGGCCGCAGACATAGTTGCCGGCCAGCTCGGGGCAGACAGGCTGGCGGTCGGCATCGCCGCGGCGTTCGGCGCGTCCGTGGTTTCGCCGGGCCATGCGCACCATACGGGGATGGGCGCCATCAGGATTGGCGCCTATCAGGCCATGCCGTCCTTTGACACGGCACATATCGCAGCGCAGTGGCGCAATGCCGGATTTGAGGCCGAGCCCGTTGCGGACATCCTGACCCTCCAATGGGAAAAGCTGATTTGCAATGCTGCATTCAGCGCGCCCTGTGCGCTGACGGGCATGCGGGTGGGGGAGGCGCTGGAGGATCCGGTGCTGGGTCCCATCTGCCTTCAGGCCGGCATCGAGACCTGGGAGATCGCACGGGCGTGCGGTGTGCCACTCACGGTGACCGATGCGCAAGCACATGTCCGTGCCTTCGCCGCGCGGGTCGCTGCCGCAAAGCCCTCCCTGTTGCAGGACATCGAAGCTGGAAGACCCAGCGAGATCGACTTTATCAATGGCGCCGTCCCTCGCGAAGCGGCAAAACAGGGCATGGTCGCTCCCGTAAACCAGACCCTGACCGCGCTCGTGAAAGCCATTGAGGCGAAGCGTGGCGCGTGAAATCACGCGCCACGCGACGTTCTACGAAACAAGCGCTTCGATGTGCGGTCGCAGCTCCGGCTTGGCTTCGAGCCCGAAGCCGGGATGATCTGGCAGGCCGATAAAGCCATTGTCTATGTCCAGGTCTGGCAGGTAACCACCAAATGGTTCGAAGACGGATGGATAGGCTTCGCAACCGCCCAGATTCAGGGCTGCAACAATATGGAGGTTCAGGAGATGGCCGCCATGAGGATAGGCCACGGCGCGATCAAATCCCAAGGATTCCATCTGCTGGATCATGTCTGCATATTCAGTCAGTCCATAGCTTAGTCCGGCATCCATCTGGAATACGTCAATGCCTGGCCGCATGCCGCCATGGCGGAGCAGATTCTGAACATCCAGCGTGGAGAAGAGGTTCTCTCCTGTGGCGACAGGGGCCTGATAGGCCTCGATGAGGTTTCGGTTCAGATCGTAATCCAGGGGATCTCCAGCCTCCTCATACCATCTCAGATCATAGGGTTTCAGCATGTCTCCAAGGGAAATCGCCTGGTCCAGGGTGAACCGTCCATTTGCATCAACACAGACATTCTGCCCGGACCCGGCCTGCAGGAGACCGGCTTCAAGCCTTGCCAGGTCTTCCGCGACCGGCGCACCTCCCACTTTCATCTTGAACTTGGTAAAGCCCATGTCCTGATAGGTTCTGAATTCGTCTTTCAGGCGTTCGGCGCCACCTTCCGGATGATAGTATCCGCCCGCCGCATACACGCTGACCCTTGTATCCGGTGTGCGATCATAGGCGCTCGCAATGCTGTGCCAGGCGGGTACGTCCTCGAGCTTTGCCTTAAGGTCCCATGCGGCCAACTCTATCGCGGCCACAGCCGATGCGCGATCGCCATGCCCTCCCGGCTTTTCGTTCTGCATCATGGTCTTCCCCAGTCCCGCCGGCGACAGGCTCCCATCACCTGTCGTATAGGCGGTCGGCTCAGCCGACAGGATGCGCGGGATCAACCGTTTGCGAATGATGCCGGATTGCGCAAATCGGCCAATTGAATTGAAGGCAAGACCGGTGACGGGTCTTCCTTCACGCATGACATCACTGACCAGCGCCACGAGCGATACATCATGGTGGGAGAAATCCACCACGGCATTGGCGATCCGGCCGGTCATGCGCACAGCCATTTCGCGGACCTCTACAATCTTCATCTTGCCTGTCTCCAGATTTTATGCGGTTCGATCCCTTGCAGAAGTCAAATTATATAGATAGCTAAGTAATTGATGTCCACGCCAACCGGACACTGATGCGCAGGAGAAATATCGATGTCGGCTGTCAGGATACTGGCCTTGTCAGGAAGCCTCCAGAAGGATTCGTTCAACCAGCGACTGCTTGATCTTGCGGTCCAGATTGCGCGCAGCGCCGGGGCAGATGTCACATCCGTCCATCTTGCAGAGCTTGACCTGCCACTCTATTCGCAGGATGTCGAAACCCGAGCCTTTCCCGAGAATGCGCGTCGTCTGAAGGCATTGTTCTGCAGCCATGAGGGGTTTCTGATCGCATCGCCTGAACATAATGGATCTGTCACGACAGCGCTCAAGAATGCGATCGACTGGGTCTCACGTCCGACCGATGACGAGACGGCCCTGGCGCTTTCGGCATTCCGTGGAAAGACGGCTGGTCTGATGTCTGCTTCGCCGAGTCCCTTCGGGGGAATGCGCAGCATCGTCCATTTGCGTCAAATCCTGAGCACGCTTCAGACGCTCGTCGTGCCGGAGCAGGTTTGTGTTACATTCGCCCACTCGGCCTTCGACGATTCCGGCCTTCGCGACGGGATCGTGTCCGATCTCCTGCCGGTCCTGGTCCATCGGGTTGTGCGACAGTGCCGGGCGGGCCTGCAATGACGCCTGAATCTTCCAGCTCCTACCGGTTTCCTGCGAAACTGGCTCCGTTCATGACGTCCTTGCTTTTGTCGGTGTTCATGTGCGCCTTCGTGTCATTGATCGCGACCGTAAAGAGCGAGGGCATCACGCCGGATCTTCCGGGAGCGTGGATGAGTGCCTGGTTGATCAGCTGGCTTCTGGCATTTCCTGTTGTGCTGATCGTGATGCCGCTGGTCCGCCGTATCGTGAGGATTATTTGTCACCCGGCATGACCGGGCGGGCTGCGAAGCATTGTCGCTCCAGGAGCCGGTTGCAGGTCTGATCCAACAAAAAATTGTCCCTTTAAACCCTTGCGCTGTTGTTCCGGATGATGGGCCGCGCGGGGTGGCTCGAATGGAGCTGGAGGGAATTTGTGACACTCAGGAAAATAATGTGTTCAGGGAGCTGTATGAGCATCCCCGGACGATCGATCGGTCTGCCTGTCGGACTGTCCATCGCGCTGGCGCTCGGTCTGGCAGGTCCGGTCCATGCGCAGATAGCTGAGCCAGCAGGTCAGGTTACGCCTGTGCCGCTTGACGAGGGCCTGCGGGACCTTGCCGACCGGTCCGGACAATCCATTCTGTACAGGGAGGAGGATGTCTCTGGACATGTGGCGGGACGCGCCATTGTGACGTCAGACATGGATCTGGCCCTGGCTGGCCTTCTGGAAGGAACCGGTCTGGAAGCTGTTGAGACCGGGGCGCAGACCTATGTGATCCGGGTGCGCCGGGAATCTGATGTTTCCAGCGCCCCCATGCCTGAGGATTTGCCGCCGGTCGAAACCCGGCCCGTCCAGGATCCGGTCCCAGCTCCCTCGGAAGAGGATCAGCTCATTGCGGAGCGGATTGTCGTGACCGGGACCAGCTTGCGCGGTCTCGCCCCCGAGACATCGCCGCTCCAGATCTATGACCGGGACGATGTGCTTGGCTCCGGCGCAAGCACGCTCGACCAGTTCGTCCGTGCCCTTCCTCAGAATTTCGGGGGAGGGTCGAGCGAGTTCACTGCTGTCGGCCTGCCGAATGATGCAAATTCCCGGGCCAACAACACGTCCGGGGCCAGCGCAAATCTGAGGGGGCTCGGCTCCCGCGGCACGCTCGTCCTGCTCAACGGGACCCGGCTGGCCCCGACCTCCGAGATCGGGGATTTTGTCGACCTGTCCCTGATTCCGGTTTCGGCACTCGACCGGGTAGAGGTCCTGACCGATGGCGCCTCGTCGATTTATGGGGGAGATGCCGTGGCCGGGGTGATCAATTTCATTCTCCGGAAGGATTTCGAGGGCGCGGAGACGGCCCTGCGCTATGGCGCGGTGACGTCCGGCAGCTTGCGGGATCTGAGGTTCAGCCAGACGCTCGGCGAGAGCTGGCAGTCCGGACATGTGCTCGGCGTTTATGAATATTTCGACCGCACACATCTGACCCTGGCCGATCGTCCGGGCATCAGCCTGTTCGATGCCTCCGGCCCCGATATGAGCCTGCCGGATCCGGCCTTGTTCGATCTCCTGCCTGACCAGACACGGCACAGCCTGGTCCTGTCCGGCGGTCAGGACCTGACCTCGCGGATCAGCCTGGATGCCAGCCTGTTGCATTCGGAACGCACGACGGACCGGTCGCAATTCGGACGGACGGGTACGGTGGAAGAATCCGGCAGTCGCTCCCGCAGCACAAGTCTCGCCGTCGGAGCGGACTGGGACTTGCCGGAGAGCTGGCTGATAACGCTCAAGGCGACCTATAGTGAACTGGACAATCGCGACCGGCGACGGGAAGTGTTCAGGTCGGATGATCTGGCCCTGTCCGACATGCGGATCGCGACGGGCTCCACAGTCTGGGCGGTCGAAGGCGTGCTGAGCGGCGATTTGATCCGAATGCCATCCGGTCCGGTCAGACTCGCCCTCGGAACGCAATATCGCGAGGAGGATTTCTCGAACGAAATCCTGGGCGACCGGGTCAGTGCAGAAGGGCGGCGTGACGTGTCGGCCGTGTTCGGGGAAATCCAGGTCCCGCTGGTCGGAGGCGAGATCGCCCGGCCGGGCTTGCAGCGCCTTGAGCTCAACCTGTCGGGCCGTGTGGATGAGTATTCCGATTATGGTCGCAGTGCCACGCCGAAAATCGGCCTGCTCTGGCAGCCGACCGACGGGGTGAAATTGAGAGCCTCCTGGAGCGAGTCCTTCGCGCCGCCCGCGCTCGGCCGGGCATTCTCGACCAGCCGAACAGGCCAGGTCTTTCCCTATCAATTCCTGCTCGACCTGTTCGGACTCGACGCGCCCGATCCCGGCCTGGCCGACCTAGATTATCTCCAGGTCCTCGGCACGTCGGGCGATCTGGAGCCGGAAACCAGCCGGACCTTCACGGCCGGTTTCGACGCCGACATCCAGCGTGGCCGGCATGACTGGCGTATCAGCGGGTCCTGGTATGATATTGCCTTCGAGGACCGGCTTGGGACAACGCCGGTTCCTGGCGGATTGCTGGATTTCCAGGCGCCTGGCATTGCCTGGAATGATCCATCCGCCTTTCCTGAGGGAAGCGTGATCTTCTATCCGGACCGCGCCGAGATCGATCGGCTGGTGGCCAGTTTCCAGCGGCCCGTCGGGATCTTCATGGGGTCCAGCCTCGACACGGTCGGCATCATCAACAATGTGAATGTGGTGCGCAATCTCGCCCGGACAGAAACACGGGGTCTGGATCTCCAGATTGACTACCGCACCCGGACCGATTGGGGGGACATCTCGGCCGGGCTCAATCTGAACCATATTCTCGACTTCACCCAGCAGGCCTCGGTGTCGACCCCGGCCGTGAGCACGCTCGATACCTATCTGAACCCGGTCGATTTGCAGGTGAGGGGGCAGCTTGGCTGGCAATCGGGGAACTGGCAGGCCGCCCTGACCGTCAATCATGCCGATTCCTATCGCGTGAATCTGACCGAGGCGGCCGCCGGGATCGATGCATGGACGACGACGGATCTCACCCTGTCGCGGCGCTTGGGGACTGGCGCCGGATCCTGGCTCAAATCCACCGAGCTCAATCTTTCCATCCTGAATCTGTTCGACGCGCCGCCGCCAGCGACGCCGTCGGACGGTGTCTATGGCCTGGCTGGCTATGATCCGACAAATGCGTCCCCCCTAGAACGGTATGTCGGATTGGAAGTTCGCTCATCCTTCTAGCCGGCCAAGGGATCGGAGCCTGTACCGGCCCGCCTGGTCCGGGCTCCGATCCCGATCTTTCCCAGCCCCATCCTGCTTATTTCGAAAGGAGGCCGCCCCATGTGGTCGAAATTCGGCATCATGCTCCTGATCTGCTTCTGCGCACTCCAATCCGGCCCGGCCGCGGGAGACCGTCCGGGGACGGATGAGACACGCCTCCTGACCCTGTCAGATGTCCTGCAGATGGATGGCATCGGCCGCGCGCTGGCCGATCGGTCAGGACGCTGGGTCCTGTTCGAATATATCCGTCCCTATGACACTTATCCCGATTACGGATTTGCAAATCACGCCTTCGGAAAGAGCGGCCATGATATCTGGCGGCTGGATCTGGCATCTGACGCGCCACCGGAACGGTTGCCGGGACTGGATCCGGCCGCGCACAATTTTCTCCAGACCCTGTCGCCGGATGGACGATATCTGAGCGTGATCGAGGTCCGGGCCGGGCAGACATCCCTCCTGATCCTGGATCTGGCATCCGGTCGCATCCTGCGTCCGGATCCTGTCCCCGCCCTCTCGCGGATCGCAGCACATGAGCCGGTCTGGATTTCGGATAACGATTTCGTCTATGCGGCCTTGCCGCCCGGCGCCCAGCCGATGGAAGCCAGCCTCCGCATGGCGACGGGGCATGCCCGGGAGGCCGCTTGGGAGGCGGCCTGGCGCGGGGATCAGGTTACGGCCACGGAAATTCGCAATGATGAAGGGCCTGTGCCCGTCGCGGGCGCGCTGATCCGCGTCGATGCCCGCACCGGACAGGTCCGGAAACTGGCAGAGGGGCGTCATGCCTATCTCTCCCTGTCACCCGATGGCCGCACGCTTGCCGCACTTGGTGGCATCCGCATGCCCCGGGCGGCCTGGCGGGACCCGGCCCGTCTCGACTCGGTGCGACACATCCTCCACCTCATCGATCTTGATACGGAGGAGGTTTCGTCACCGCTGCCCGAGCTCGACATTGTGTCCGCCGGAGCGATCTGGTCGCCGACCGAGCCGGCGCTTACCGTGTTCGCCACGGGGGGCGGCGCGCCCGTTTCGGAGGGGCGGCACTGGCGGATTGATGTGCATACCGGAACGGCCCGGAGGCTCTCGCATGGCGGGCTGGATCTCGTTTCAGAACGCGAGCGTGGCCTGTTGCAGCGACCCGAGCGGGCCTATGCGCTTGCGGACGGGGTGGTTGTCTTTGCCCGCCCCAATGCCGACCCAGCGGACCGGTCGGCCCGGTTCACCTATCGGGACATTGCCTCAGCCGGGCTGACGCGGCCGGACTGGTATTTTCTGCGTCCGGGCTCTCCGCCCCGGATCCTGACCCGGGATCTTGTCTCCGTCACAGCCTTGCCTGCACACATTGGTGCAGCGGGCCTGGATGTGGTCGCGCGGGACGGCGTCTACAGGATCCATCCGGAACGGCCGGCCATGCGCCTGACCCCGGACGGTCTGGACCGGATCCGGGTACATCATGCCACAGGCTTCCTGGCCTGGCCTGGCAGCCTGCCGGCGGCGCGGACGGCCATGCCGCCGATCGAGGCGGACCGGGACGGCGCGCGGATCGTGCTGCGCCCTGCTACCGCCGCCCCGGAGTCTGCCGTCCTGGTGGAGGGGAGGGGCATACAAAGCGGGGCGCATCTGCTCGCCGTGCAGGATGCAGCGGGGTCCCGGTCCGGTACGCTTGTCTATCTCGACGCCGATGCGGCGACCCAAACGCTCATTGTTCAGCCTCCCGGCGCCGCCCCCGATCCCCGGCTTGTCCTGAATGCCCATCTACACGCGGTCGATTGGGGCCAGTGGGAACGGGTTGAGGTTGGGTGGGAAGACCCGGATCGTCCGGGGATTGTTCATGATCTTCATGTCTGTGTGCTGATGCCCCCGTCGGCGGCCCGGACAGGCGCGGCGCCGCCCGTCCTGCTCGACATCTATCCGGGCGCGCGCCCGAATTGCGACCCGCGACAGCCTGTCCTGTCCTATCCCGATCCGCAGAGCCCGTATCTCTGGGCGGCGCGCGGCTATGCCTATGCCCGCCTGTCGGCGCCGCGGGAGCTGATCCGACGGGAGGCGGGACCGATTGCAGGCCTGCCGGGCCTGGTCGCCGCCAGCCGGGAGGCTCTTGTCGAAAGTGGCCTGATCGATCCGGACCGGATGATCCTGCTGGGTGTGAGCCAGGGCGCGGTGGCCGCGCTGCACGTCGCAAGTGAGGCGTCGGGATTTGCCGGACTGATCGCCCAGAATGGCTGGAGTGACCTGCCCAGCCATTATCTCGGACCGCCCGGCATCTATACCGACCTCAATCCCGAGATGCTCGGGGGAAACATGCCGCGCTATGAGGCCGGGGCCGGCAGCGATTTCGGCATCGGAGCGACCCTGTTTGCGGCGCCCAAGCTCTATCAACGCAACAGTCCGGTCCTGAAGGCAGAGCAGATCACCTTGCCCGTCCTGCTGATCCATACCGACATGGATGTGTTTCCCAAATCCCAGTTCGACCAGATGTATGCGGCGCTCGCCCGGTTTGGTCATCCCGTCCGATATGTCTGGTATGCCGGAGAGGGGCATGGCATATCCAGCCCGGCCAATATCCGGGATGTCTGGGACCGAATGATCGATTTTGTCGAAACATCTGGCCCGCAGGATCCGTCGGCTGAACCTGTTGAAGACCAGGATGATGGCTAATCAGTGAGCTGAGGTCACGGCGCGCAGCCAGGCTTCCATTCCGTAGAGCTGGAGCAGCATTCTGGCAGACGACAGGTCTGCGAGGACTGGATCGGCAAGGAGGCGGTCCAGCACGCGCGGCGTCAGCAGGCCGGCCTTCATCACTGCGCCGTCCTGGAGGGCGTCGCGGATCCGGTCATGATTGGCGGACAGATGTTCGATGAAATATTGGGTGGCCTCGCCCTTGGTCGTGCGGAGCCGGACGCGGTCCGGCAGGTCGCCAGCAAAGGCGGCGCGCGCGAGCCCGCGATTGACCCCGCCAAGACATAATTGCCAGACGGGCAGGCGCAGGCAGAGTTCGATCAGGGGCTGCGAGATCAGGGGATGCAGGACATGGCGCCCGCCAAACCCCGCCAGCGGGTCACGTACAAGGAACATGTGCAGCAAGGCGCTGACCTGCTCGAACTTTCCCGGCGGCAGGCCGTCCGGATCGAGCGTCCAGTCGGGCAGGCCGGCCAACACATCCGATGCGGCAAGACCGGGCAGGCGGATGGCCGCATCGGCCCGGCTCCGGAGCGCCTCTGCCAGGAGGCTGCGCCCGGGCCGGCCCAGCAGGTACGGCACATTCGTGGCGAGGACCTGCCAGACCGACATATCCGACAGGCGGGCCGCATTCAGCCATTCCTGCCAGAGCCGGGCGCGGGGCCCCGTTTTCAGACAATCTGCCAATCCGAGTGACGAGCGGGTCATCAGGAAAAGGTGATCACCGCCCTGGCCGGTGAAGAAGACGGTGCCCGGATCCCGAAGGCGGTCCGGCAGCAGGCTCTGGAACCCCAGACCGAGAAACTGGCGCCAGGGGCGGGCAGAGGCAGGATGCCGGTCGAGGTCTGGCAGGTCGCGCGAGGGCAGGATGTCGATCGGTGTGACGGGGCGTCCGAGATGGTCGCCCGTGGCCTGCGCAAATGCGAGCTCCGTCGCGTCGCCCGAGCGAACCCGGTGGTGGATGATCTCGAACCGGGCTGTGTCGGGCGCTGAAGCGAGGCAGGCAGCGACAATGGAGGAATCGAGACCGCCGGAGAGGTCCATGACCCCATCGCCGACATGGCCGGCCCAGCTTGTCACACAGTCGCGAATTGTTTCGCGCAAACAGTCTGCCGCGGCCTCGTCGCTGAGGAGAAGCGGGGTTCCGGCGATGCGGCGCGGGTCCCAGATCTGGACCGGTCGGGCATCGGCTCTGTCCAGATCGAGCATCTGCCCGCCGCCCAATTCCCGCAGCCCGGCAAATCCGGTCTCGCCCGTCTGGATCTTGTCGTAGAGGCAGAGCCGCTTCAGGAAGTCGATGTCCAGGGGGAGACCGCGCCGGATGTCTGGCGGACAGGCCTCGAGATGCGAGAACAGGCATACCAATTTGCCAATGCGTCGATAGAAACATGGAAACGCGCCAACCGGATCAGTCAGGCAGACAGCGCCTTTTTCCGTCCGCAGGAAGAGGACATAATGGCCCCAATAATCAGTGAGAAGGTGGCGGCCCTGAGTCTGGCAGATGCGCTCGGCCGTGGCGGCAGGGATATCGGTGAGGGCGCGCTGGCGGCCGGCTTGCCGGCGAAACAGGGTGCCATAGACATAGCCGGCCTGCTCACCCGTCCGCGTCCGCACGGTCAGGATCCGTCCCTGTCCGTTGCGGGAGCGGGAGAGGTCGATCAGATAGAGCCCGTCCTGGCGCAAGCTGTTGGCGCCCGGGCCGGCCGCGCGCGTCAGGGCGCTCGCCAACCGCCCGGCATCGGCGCAGGCCTCGGCATCCTCTGGTGGCCAGGCGAGACAGGCAAAGGCGGGCGGCATGGGCAGGGGTCCTAGATTGAGAGGATCTTTCTGTAGGCCAGCACCGTCTCCTGATGATCATTGAGCACGATGCCGTCATATTCGACCCAGCAATGCGCGCAGAAGGGGGCGCACCGGACCCCGAATTCCCAATCTGCCGGAATGCCGACCGCATGCAGGTATCGGACAAGGAAGAGGCTTCGGAACAGGCACGCATCATGCCTTGTAAACAGGAATGGGGTCAGGCGATGCAGGGCCCGGGATCGGTCGATGGCTTCGTAGAGGAGATTCTCGCGGGAGGTCTGACGGGCCTTCCAGCGCCGTGCCTTGGCGACGGTGTACCGGAAGCTATGCCAATGTCGGAGACGAAGGCAGTCCAGATAGGCGGAGAGGCATGCGGTCCGATTCAGATGGCCTGCGCCATGCTGGAATCGACTCCCATCATAGGCTGATCCGATGGGAGGCGGACGCAAATCAGGTCGGTGCCAGGCATGGGGCCCGGACGTGTGTCGAACCAGGTCCAGATCTGCCAATTGCTGCGAGGCGGCATGGGAGGAGCCCGATCCTGCGGGTGCGAGATTTTCGGCTGTATAGAGTCGCCAGAATGTCTCGGCAGGTTCGCCGGTCAGGGCAAAATAGCGATCTGCTTCTATGTCAAGAAAGACAGTGGTGGAGTCCAGTCGGCAGACATGCAGGTCAGGGCGCAGGCCATAGGCAAATCGGGAGGAAGGGCGCGGTGGCGGCAGGCAGTCCGGGGGCATGGCGTGGATGCCCCCGGACCCGTCCGGAGCGGCCTCAGCCGGCTTCATCGCGGGAGGTAAACGAGACGCCGAACTCCATCGGCTGCAGGATGCGGCCGCGGGTTTCTTCCGACGCCGCGCCGAGATCGATCAGGGTCTCGGTCTCGCCGTCCGGCGCTGGTGTGTGTGGGCGTTGTGTGGGGCTGTTCATCGTATCATCCTTTCTGTTTCAAGCTGCGCCGCAACAATACGGCAAGTAGAAAATATACTAAACCAAAAAGAGAGTCGAGTCCCGATTTCGACGCCTCAATATGTGCGTTTACGGATAAAAATTACCCGCTCGAGCCCTTTCCCCAAATGGTCTCGAACCTCGATCGGCTGAGCGGGATCGGCAGGGGAGACGAACAGATCAGGTGCCAGGCTTTCGCGGATTGTCCGAGCAGGAGTGCATTGCGGGCACGATGCGCCGCATAATAGGCCCGGACATGAAGGTCTGTGCCGTACAGGGCGGGAGACTGTGTGGCCGAACTGAAATAAGGATCGGGCACGCGCCAGCCCGGTCCGTAAAGGGCGCGCAGGCATGCATGAGCGGTGTCCCGGTCAAGGCGCGCCAGCCCCTGGGCATCCTCTTCCAGCGGCGCGAAAGCGGGAAGTTTCCACTGGACGTCTCCGGGGCGATCACTGAACCCGAAGCAGAAATGATCATTGTCCCTGTCCAGACGAAACAGATCCACACTGACGCCCGCGACGTCTACAGGGAGGTAGCGGTCTCCCGGCCGTGCATGGCGGTTGAGGCAGAGTCCCGGAGCGGTCCGGACGATGTCCACCATGTCGGCATGACCCTCCGGACGGAGGATGCCCAGATCAATATCCCGGTCGGTCTCGATCAGGCCCTGAGTGCGGATCGTGCCAAGCAGGGTTCCAGCCAGCGGCACCAGGATCAGGCCGGCTGCGCGCAGCCGGTCGATCAGCGGTCTGGCCAGGCTGAGGGCATTTGGTGGCAGGCAGGGGGATTGCGCCTCAGCCGACGGGCACTCTTTCGGTGTGAGACCGGTCAGCGCGCGGACCTTGTACTGGAAGGCAGAGGCAAAATCTCCGGCAAAATAGGCTGCCCGGGAGGCGAGATTGGACAGGCCGGGATCGCCTGTCAGATCCGCCCCGGCCTCGCGCAATTCGCCCAGCGCCTTGCCGGCCTCGCGCAGATTGATCCGAGCATTGACGCAGGCGAACAGGATTTGCCGGGAGGGGGCCTCGGCATGGATCCTGGTCAGCAGGTCTGCACTGGCCGACAGGGCGTTCAGCCGTTCGGCCTCATCAGGTGTGGCGTCAGCGATGGACATGTATCCGCGCCAGGAATCCGGGTGATGCCGGACGAGGTCGCGATAGATTTCCAGCGCCTGACCGGTCTGGCCGAGCCTCAGCAGGGCATGACCAAGACCAAGCCGCGAGTCTTCGCAGTGCGGCTGGTGGGCCAGGACGCACCGATAGGCCTCTGCGGCCCTGTCCGGCTTGCCGAGACGCAGGCAGGCATGCCCAAACAGGCGGCGGGCGGGCACGTGATGAGGGGAAATCTCCAGAAGCCGGTGCAGCGTCTGTGCGCTGATGGCAAGCTCACCGGACCGCAAGGCGGTCCGGGCTTGCGCAAACAGGTCTGCAGTCAGAGCTTGTGCAGGCCCTGTTGCAGGATCCGGATCTGGCAGGTCTGGCGCGTGGGTCATGATGCGGTCCGGCTCAAGAAACGCAAAGCAACCATAACGAGAAACGTAAAGAACGTAAAGGTAGGGATGTCTGGGCGCTTCAAGGCTGGCGGTTCGCAGGCCGGGCCCCCGTCGCGACAGTCCAAGTCTTGCGAAGCGGGCCGGATCATACGCACTATATGACCCAAATGACCGGAATCCTTGTTGTTCCCGTCAAGAGGGAGTGAAAAATGCGCCATGGCCAAGTCTCCGAACACCAGAAAGCCGGCCAGCGGCATGCGCCGAAAAAATCACACGGTGCGTGCCCCCAATGACATCGACCGGCTCGTCGGCGCAAACATACGTGCCCTGCGTCTCGACCGGGGCCTCACCCTGGCCGACCTGGCCAGCGAGATGGGTATCAGCCATCAGCAGCTCCAGAAATATGAGACGGGGACCAATCGCCTCAGCGCCGGCATGATGTGTGCGGCTGCCGAGGTGTTGAGCGTCGAGATCGGGGAATTGTTTCGTTCCAAACCGGTGCCGGAAGACGAGTCAGACCCAGCCGCCAGACTTCGGGAAGAAGCCGGATTCTGGGTCCGGCGCATCCGGACGCAGGGCAATCTGCGTATTGCCGTCCGTATCCTGAAAGTGCTGGCCTCCTGATTTCGAAACAGCCGACTGACGGATTGGGCTCTAAACCCAGCCTTGCCGCTGGTCTATGAGCGACTGTGCAATCAGAACGGCTTGGAGGTTTTGCTAAAGAAAGCGAATTCTCAGAACGAACCGAAACCTCACGCCTGGCGTCAGTACGCGCCATCGGGAATCTTGGGGAAATCACTCACTTCGACACGCTCCGAGCGCTGTATGTATAACAGCTTTTTGTTGAGCGATATCGGCGCGTTTCAAATGCGTCTCAAGTCCATCGAGGTCGAAACGAATACGTCCCAACTCCTCCGTATCAAGCTCAGCATCCTGACCAGAATAGAGTGCGCTCATGGCGCTTTCGGATAGAGCTTTCCACTGCCCACCGCCTTTGCCCCACTCCTGGACCACTTCTCTATCAACACTTAGTGTATTCTTTTTCGGTATGGAATTTTTTCCGCTTCCTTTTGTAGAAATTATAATGCTGTAATAAGTCTCTTCTCTGCCGCTTATCGCATCTATGTTGCCACCAACACTCACGCCAAGGCGAAACTGATCCGAAGAACGGTGTTCGGAATCAATGAAAGCCGGATTGCGAACATATACAATTGCACTTTTGGTCGACCAGGAAACGACAAAGTTTTCATAGGTCCGTTGCCCGTTACATTGAACCGGACCGTCCTTGCCTGATATTGTCGGAGTGGATTGCGTGCTCGACGTTTTAGGAGCTTCACGCTTGTTGATCTGGTCCATCAAATCGTGCACAGCCAATCTGATTGTCCCAAGCTGTGTGCCTAACCTGTCCGTATCTTCTTTAATGAGTGCATACAGCATCGCACCCCCTGAAAATTCGCGTGCGATCAAAACGCAATGCGGCTTTGTCACATCATCCACCGCCTCAAAGCCAATGATGGGGATGTTTTTATCCATTGCAGCATACGCTTCGGGGTCATTGATTTTCGCCAGAGCAAGCATCGCCGTAGCAAAGGGCTCATATTCGGCTTTAGTCTCGGCTGTTCGCAATGCGGGACACGAATCCAGTTCTGCATGTGTTGCTTTTACTTGTTCAAATGCTTGCGCCAGAGAAACGCCTTGCCGCCTGTCAGCCCAGAGTACGCTGATCGTATCTCTCCAGGCGCTATCATTGTGATATAGCCGCCAGAATTCAGGGGAGGCGTTATAGCGAACCTGCCAGCCTCCAGTGGTGCTCCAGTGCTGTGCATCCTGCGCATGGACGGCTCCCGTGCTGGTGAGCATACTGATAATGGTTAAGAGGGCTCGCAGCTTCATCATGATTGTGTTCCATTTATGAGTCAGTGCGCAGGGCAGGCACGTTTTAAGACCGCTTCAAGATCAAAATCGCGCGTTCGCCAATCGCGCATATCACAATAGAAAGTACCGGAGCGATCATAGGGGGCGCCATGATCATCACATGAGGTCAGCCGTTTGTCGCACTGGATGATTTCCGGGCAGCCCCATGGTTCGCAATTTTGATAGTCAGTAATCTTGGCGCATGTCGTGATGTACTTGCGCGCTTCAGCACGGCAGGCGGCGGTTCTTACCTTGTCGTCCTCCGGATGAGGCGGGGGCAAAGCTTGCAGTGTGCCATTTGCGCTCGAATAGCGTTTATCAGTGGCAATTTGAAAATCGCGCGACGGACAATATTGCCGCATCAACGCCGCGAATGCCGGGGGTAGCGTCAGGGTTTCGCCTGGCTGCGTATCACGGCATTCCTTTAAAATAGACGCTTTAAGTGGGTCTCCTGAGCCACGTGCCTTTTGGATTTCAGCATCATAATCGACACTCTCTTTTGTGTCTGATGAAGTGGAAACAAGATCCTTGGGAGTGGTTGCCTGAGGCTTTGATTTGATTGTCGCGGGCAGCTCCTGAAAATCCTCAGATGATTTGAAAGTGGAATGCGTTCCATCATCGCTTTTGTGAACTTCCAGGCCCTGTGCGGACGCCGTTTGTAGTGACAGCATTGCCGAGACCAAAAGCAGGATAACGGTTCTCGGCATATGATATCCTTTTTTGTGGACGACAAGGCAGCAGCCATTGGGGACGGCGGCCAGCATACGGCGCGGGACACAGAGGGAAAGTCACCAACACGGTTATTGAAGACGGCCCTTTTCTCAGGCTCAGTCATGGGCTTGAATGGAACCAGGCCATTGAGAGGGACGTCATGGGCAATTGCCGGGGGACATTTGGGCATGTGAGGCAGGGCAAGGTATGGGACGCGCAGGTCCTGCAAGTCATATGTGCAGGCGTGATCATGATGTTAGCGGCCTGCGGTGGTTCCTCCGCTGAGGAGCGATCGGAGCCAAATTCGATGACGACGATTACCGAATTGCCGGTATCCTGGTCTGGCCTCGTGATCGAGTCGCGCAAACCCTATCCGGCAACACTCAGTCTGGGCGTCGATGGAGCTGATGTGCAGGGCGTGTTCAGGGTTGAATCGCTCAACGGCGCCGTGCCCCGCCTGACTGTGGCTGACGTGGACATCCCCGTTGAAGGGACTTATGACTCCGCCATCGGAATTTTGTCACTGACCACGCAATCAGGAGATCGCCGTGGCGAGCTGATCTTCGACGTTGCGGTGAGCGATGTCGGATCCGTCGCCGTCGCGTCTGAACAACGCCATATCAATGGACGCGGTACGCAACGGGCACGTGCGGTACTTGCGACGGACCGGGACGAGAAGGACGCGCTGGAGCGGATCGCGGTTCTGTCTGCGGCTTTCGAAGGCTGGCGCCCGGACATGGTGGAGGGAAGCTGCCCCGCCACACTGGCGGCATGGCGCGACGAAGCGCTGACGTTTCGGGAGACGCGCCGTGATCCGGTTGAGCAGTATGACATCTTCTATACTGATGCGTTCAGGAAAGCCTTTGGTGCGCCATATGAGACCGTTAACCCAGAGCGGCTGAAGCAGAATGCCAGCTTGTTGCGCGGCGCCTGCCGGCCGGATGACCGGGTGCGTGGCAACAAGACGAACCAGCTTGCCTACATGATAGGGCAGGTCCAGCCGCATCAGGACCATCTCCTGTGGCGGTTTGAAAGTGAAGCGGCCAGACGGTGGGTTGAAGCAAGGTCAGACGTCCTAAAGAGCGATACCCCCATGACGTCCGCGCAGCTCAACTTGCTGAACGCGATGTGGCGCGGGATCGGGATCAGCCGGTATGGATTCAATATCAGTGACCTGAACACCGACATTGAAAGACGCAGGACGATCCTGCGGGCGAAAGAAAACCGCGCCGACATGTTGGCGTTCTATGACCGTTACAAGGACCGGTTTGACCTGCTGATCGAAGTCGCTCGCAATCACGCAAATCAGGATGAGGATTTTCTGGCTGAGGTGCAGGACAAGCTGGATGCCTATCTTGAACCCGCGAGTGAGGTCTATATGCGCGACGCAAACACTGTCAGCGAAGCAGAATACATGCTGGCCTGGGCTGCGCAGGCCGGAACTGCCGAACTGTGCCCGCTGAGCAAACCCGCCACGTGTCGCAGGATCGGCAAGCGGTTCGAGGGCCGCGTGCGTGACATGACTGAGGATTTCGCGGAGGCTCTCGAACAGGCCGCAGCCCGACGCACTGACAAGGACAACCGCTCCCTTGAGCAGCTGGCGACGCAGGTCACATTCGCCGGGGATATGGACATGATCTACGGTCAACTTCTGGAGATTGGAAAACTCAAGGACAGCTGGGCGGATGTAACGGATACCCGCCAGCGGCTGCAGAAGCGTCTCGCAAAACCCCTACAGGCGGAACTTGATGCTCTGTCAGGGGCCGAAGCGCTGATCGGGTTCGAGCGTCGCTACTTCTTTGGCGATGATCTCGGGGAGGGGAGTGTCCGCAAAGTCTCAGAGGTTCTCGATGTGCGCCTCGCCGATGAGGCGCCTTTCCGGGGTGCCGAAGGCGGGGATTATCTCAATGCATTGGTCAATCAGGACTTTGCGCGTTTGCGAGAGCTTGATGCACATTATACGCGCGGCTATCGGCCGATGATTGCAATCGCCGGGGCCAGTCTCTCCATGATGAACCCCACTGCAGGCCCTGCGCTTGAAAGGGAACTGGCCAATTTGTCAGCTATTCATGGCGTATTCGGCGCCTATATCCTGAACTATCAGGATGCCTGGCCGAAATGCCTGAAATCCAGCGACCCGGTTTTCGAGGTGACGAAAAGCCAGTCGACAGTAACGCGAAATGAATTTGGCCATGAAATATCGAACGTCACCAATTGGACGACGCGTGACCAGTACAAGGTACCTGCTTCTCTGGAGGCGCACTTTCGAGCGCTCTGGCGCTTTGATGTTCGGACTTCCGATGCCCGCTTCATGGACTGGCTGCTGAATGACCGAAGGACCAATGGGTTGGTCGATGGTCTTGATGACACGATGAAGCAGCATGGGTGTCACAGCCCCGCTGTCAGGAAGCTGGAGCAGGGCATGATCGCCTATTACGGTGATGTCCGCCGTCGGCTGGGGCACCGGTGACGGCTGTAGCAATCGCTGTGGAGATCAGAATGCCTGTGAGGCGCTCACGCTGGCGTATAACCTGAATGGTTAGTTGTTCAGATGGTCAATATGGAGAAAGCTCAGAGGCTCTGTGGCCATAACGCGATGAAACGGAATACCATCAAATTGGAACAGATACGAAGCCGAGTGACATTATTGATTTCTGTGTTCGCGCTCGCGAGCTGCTGGCAAACTGAAGACAGAGTTTACAATGCCGAGGATTTTTTTATCCCGGTACAGAGCGAGCTTGTGTCAATAAGTGATGAATTCGGACCGCTCGGAATTTACGAAATCAGTTCTGAAAACCAATATCGGCCCGTCTTCCGAGAAGCTGAACCAAACTCGTTTGAACAAAAGTTCCGCGTGTTGGATATAGGATTGGTGCCGATTGACCATATGGCAACATACAAAGAACCGCGCGAAAACTGGCAGGCAGATCGAACTTTCTCCAAATCCATTTTCGGAGATGGCGACACAACCATGTTCGTGTCTGTCGCCGAACAAGAGGGGAGAGCTGACCAATTTCTGTTTGCCAGTTATATTTCCAATGACGTTTTCGGCATTTGCTCCACTCTCCTTCAGCAAGGAACGGGCTTGCATAACGAGTTCCTGCAGTTTGCTTCGATGCGTACCTCCGCACACGCCTTCACGAGAAAAGCAGGGATAGCCATGCTGGTTCTTGCCGAGGCAACGGAAGCGAAGGGCCACAGCGAACTTCAGTGCGACGAATACAGAATAAAAGCTCACGCAAAAGACGAACGAGATCAGTTGTTCAACGCCGCTCGCATGGGCGATGACCTGCGTGCGGCGCGAACCGAGGAACTTGCGGCTGAAACGAGAAACGACGCGGTAGAGTTGGCTGAAGCGCGAGCTGCACGACAAGCTTCTCAAGAAGACACAACGCGCGAGGAGAAAGACCTCTCGCCTCCGGAGCAACGTGCCATATTGAAGAAAGAATTGTCCGACCTGCACCGCGAAGCCTATGATATCAATTCGGTGATTGACAGAGCGCGTTGGGGAACATTGGAAGGCGTGGGCGGAAAGTACTATGGTGTCGATCGACACTTCCGTGACCGGGGGCTTCTATTTAAGAGCAAGATGCTGTGCCACAATCTATCAGGCTATCAGTCGATTTACGTGACCATCACCCACGCGGCGTCTCCCGGAACAAATGCCGCGTGGCTGATGCGAAAAGATCATGTGCCAGTTCGAATAGAAACAGAGCGCGGCACCATTATCTACCGCGCCGAATTGGAAGTCATCGACGATACTCGGTATACCAACACACTACGGATCATGTTTGCTGATATGATCCCATCAAAACTCGACAACAAATATGTTCAGGACCCGGCGCTGCTGGAGCGAACGCGGCGACAGGCCGAACTTTTCGGAACATCTGTCGAAGCGCTTACCAGAACAGGGATCAATTTCCATTCATTGGAAGATGCGATGCATTCAAGAACCTTAAAGATCTACGCCGACATCAGGCAAAATGGCGCTGTTCGAACCGTGATGCTGGGCGATTTCGGGTCAGAATCCAGTGAGAAGGGACTGGCAGGGTTTCATGCGGCTTGCCTCTTTGGTCAATAGTCAGGCTTCGGATTCCGTCGTATTGCTGAGAAGGCGTACTTTTTGAATGAAAGATGTTCCCATTGTCGGCCGAAACTCTTGCTGACGCTGCTTGTCCTTTCTGCCTGTGCGACAGGGCCGCCATTGGAGGATTCCGCCGCATGGGAGTCGAAGGTTCGCACATGCTGTGACAGGGAGTATGACGACCAACCCGTCCTGATCTGCCCATTTGTCTGCCGCAGAAAGCCTCGGCGCGAGCCGGAACCGAAACAGTCCGAGGGCGATCTCGACGCCCCGGGGTGTTCGCCAATCTAGAGAGCCACGACAAGTAAAAAGGACGCCTGTCAGAATGTCTTCCGGGCAATCATCCCATCCATTCGCTACCCGGTTTTCCAGTTCTGGCACGCCGGGTGCCGCCTTCGAAGACGATCTTCGCATCTATCTGGAAGATCTGTATAAAGAAAAACTCTATGAAAGGCTCTCTGCAGAGTATCCGGGCAGGGATGTCGTCTTCAATCTCCTGCTTTTCTATGCGGATGCCGCCCATACCCTCTTTTGGAAGCAGGACGACCATTATGACGAGGCGCTGAGAGCGTTTTCTGTGCTGGTTGGCCACATAGCGGAGACGGAGCTCGATCTCGATGACCTCTTTTATGTGTTCGACATTATCGAAGGCTTCTTCGACTATGAGCAAGAGGGCGAAGGTCCGGATCATCTCCCATGGCTGCGCCAGTCCGTTCGGGCGCTGTCCGACCTTTTCCTGGAAGAAAGATACCGGAAGGCAATCGATGATGCACTGGACGACAAATCCCGCGCGGATTTCGTTTATCTCATATCCATTGCCGGCTGGTTTTATGGCGCGGACGAATTCGACCTTTATATGAGTTTCGCCTCGAAGCACTATCCTGAACTCGCGCTATCCAACGCTCGCTACTGGCTCCTGAACATGAGCGATAAGCAATGCCAGCGCTTTATCGCATGGGCTCGAAGCTGTTTGCCTCCCGAGAAGCTTTCCGGGCCGCTTTCGCGAACGCAGGAGTACACGAAGACGCAGAAGGCAATTCTTGATGTAGTCATATCCGACCGGGTGCATATTCTCAGAAATTCTCAGGACCGGCTTGATTTTATGGCTTGGGGACTTCGCGCTGCCGACACGTTCATGGCGGCGAAGGCAGCTTACATGCTCGAGGATATTCCGGTAGCGGATTGGCCGGCAGGCAGTCAGGTGATTGTCGAGGAACTGTTCAGTCTGATGCAGCCGCATTGGCTTTCCTACAAGGGGCCGCGCGGCAAGGGTGCATACGTCAGATCAAAGGTCAGGCTTGGCGAGCTGCTCGAAAAGGTGAAGGGTACAGACAGTTGACCTGCGGGGGCGCCGGGTCTGTTTGGAATGTGGGTGAGGCTGGAGAATGAACCGCTTATGCATAATTGGCGACGTACATGGGATGATCGCCCCCTTGCGTACGCTTGTCCGCGAGTTGAATCTTCAGCCGTCTGACAAGCTCGTCTTCGTTGGCGATCTGATCGACAAGGGGCCGGATCCCGCGGGTGTGATCTCATATGTCGAGGACCTTCGCCGCAGTGCGGGCTACGAAGTGGTTCTGGTAGAAGGAAACCATGAAGACCGCATGCGCCGTTATCTTCGCAATCTGGTTGTGCGTCCGGCCGTGGCGAAGGCACAGGCTGAGCGGGCACCCGAACTCGCGGAGCTGAGGGCGCAATTGGATGATGTTAGTGAAAGATTCCTGGATTGGTCAGTGCCTTTCCACCGCTGCACGGCCTATGGCGTGCTGATCGTCCATGGTGGCATCCCTGGAACGATGCAGGAATTTCCGGCTTCTCTCGAAGCCGCATCCATACTCGTCGGCCATGAAGCAAAACGGCTTCAGACAATCCTGCGCACGCGGTACCTTGATGCGGACACCGGGGAATTTCTCGCATTCGGCAAGCAGGTTGAAGGAGACCCGTTCTGGGCAGAGGTCTATGACGGGCGATTCGGCCATGTTGTCTTCGGGCACCAACCCTTTCCGGACGGGCCGACGGAATTCCCCCACGCAACGGGGATCGATACCGGCGCCGTGCATGGTGGCGGATTGACTGCGTTGGTGTTCGATCCGGATCGCCCGCGATACTTCGTGACGGTTGAGTCCGATTGTTACATTCCGTATCGGGGCGCCGTATATGACGGGGACTGAAATATGCCCCCCGCGCGGTCTGGCGCGCTTGCCTATACAGGCTTGGCGAAGGGGCTGAGTATCCACCAGACAAGGCTTACGATGATCGGGCCGAGTGCGCCCACAAACAGGCTGGCAAATACATTCCCGCTTATCAGCACGAGGACCGCAAAGGGAAATGCGGAAAGGACGAGCAGCTTGCCATTCGTCCGGCTGAAGCTCGACCAGCCAACAATGCCCAGCCAGATCCCCTGTAGTGCGACCGCCCAGACGGGCATCACGCCGCCATTCTCGATGGTGGCGGGCCCCGGAATCGGATAAGCCAGAATCTTCAGGATGAACGGCCATTCCGGCGCATTGCCGGTTGCATCAATAATGCGCCGTGTACGGTCAGGATCATTGCGTGAGAGCCCGCTCGTCGCGCCGTCAAGGAAGGTTCGACCGAACCCAGCCAGCTCTGATACAATCCCCAAGTCAGCACGATGTATGCAATAGCAAGGGCAAGACCGACCTGAAGAGGGCGTGATTGCTTGAATATTCCGATGATGTCATCGCTCATATTCTGTCTCCACGGCAACTAATGAGATGCCTTCGGTCATTCGGGGCATGTGGCCGCTAATCCTGTGAGCCAGGCACCAGACGATAGCCGAGATCCTCGCTGAGGAGGCCGGGGGCGCCGTCAACCGAGGACAGGACGCGGCGCAGCCTGCTGATGGCCGTGTTGATGACGGTATCCTGCGGCGGCAGGTTCGGATAGTCGGTCCAGACCTCGCGCCACAGCGCCTTCCGGCTGACCCATTCGCCCTGCCGCGTCGCGATGGCATTCAGAAGCGCAAAGCTTTGCGGGCGTAAATCCAGCTTTGTATCGCCAACCAGCGCCGTCGCGCTCAACTGTCGGAGCTCAAGCGTGTCGAAAAAGAGCACGCTGTTCGGCACCCGGCTCGATGATGCGCGGCGCGCAACCGCGCGCAGGCGCGCCCGCAATTCTTCGGGATGGAAGGGCTTGTCGATATAATCGTCGGCACCGGCTTCGAGTCCCGCAACATGATCGCTGACGCTGGTCAGGCGGCTGGTGACGAGGATTCCGGGGCGCGGGCCTTCCAGCGCATTCAGCCAGGCGAGATAATCGAGGCCTTCGCTGCCATCTGCCAGCATGCGGTCCAGGATCACGATGTCGGGCATCTGCTCGGATGTTCGGCGCTTGGCGCCATCGACCGTGTCAGCTGTGGTGACGTGATATCCGAGCTGGCTGGCCGCGTGCACCACGAGATCTGCGATGTCGGCATCATCTTCCACGACGAGCACGTGATTGCGTGTATCCATGTTTTCCCGCCTCTATGGGATTGCCACTTTTAGCTAGCACTGCGATTGAGTTTCTCCACCTAACAAACGAGGTTTGCAGAAGCATGCAGGTGTTCAGGGATTTCAGCGCGATGGCAATGCTCTGCCTTTTTCTGGCGGGATGTGCTGTCACGCCAACGCTGGACATGGCGAATACGCCAGTTGATTCTTCTGTCGCTTCGTCACTGTTCCGCGCCGAGGAAGCTTACCGCGCCCGCCGCAGCGAAAGCGATGCGGTGGGAATGGCCGAAGCGGTTCGCGACCGCATGACTGTGCTGGCGGCCTTGGACATATCCAGCCGGCTGCACTCCCGCAAGCGCGACGCATTGCTTGCATCGACCCGGATCATGATGGACGAAACCCGGCAGATGGCGGCAGATGATGCGGAGGCCCTCTCACGGATCGAGCGCATGTTCGCAATGGAAAATCCAGATGGGCAGGGCGTGTTTTCCGGGCTATTCGGTAACCGGATGGTCCAGTCCTTGCGCAAGGTGGATGTTACGGTCGGAATGGAGATGGACATCGTTCTGTCGGCCGGCATGACTGAAGAACTGCGCCTGCCTGTCGTCAGGGAGGCTGGAACAACCATATTTGTCGAACCGTCACGGGAGTTCGCCGGTTTTGTACCGGATCTGGCGCTTTTGGTGTTGCCTGTGGCGGCATCCGGCGGGATGACCGCTGAAGGATGCGAGACGGTCTCCGATGGTGGGCGCCTTGCCTGTTTCATGCCGGTGGGCACGCATACGGAGATCGATCTTGTCATCACCAATCGGAGCGAGTCCCGCGTAAGCGTCGTTGTCTTTGTCAGCGGCGATGCGCGGAGCGTCGGCGCGGCCCTCGCGAGCGAATAGGTGCCAACCCAAGGGGTTATGTGACACATGGGGGCGCTGCCGGTACGGATTAGCGAGACAGATGAAAGCCGGAAAAATGAGGCGATGAGATTTGATTCGGAGTTTTCGATCCCCATTCCAGATATCCCTTCTGATCAATCTGGTCGTGACACTCGGCGTTGCCATGATTGCCGGTTTCGCCGCAATCGCGGCGATTGATGGCGCGGTCGACCGGACACTCCGCGAAGAAATACGCCGAGACATCGCCCTGCTGACGAAGCGGACGCAGGACCGGGACGTCCTGCCGCCCGTGGCCAGCCTCACCGCCTCGCTGGGCCAGCGCCTGTTCGAGGATGGCGGAGAGGATGCACAGTCCGTCTACCTTCTGGTCCGGTCCGACCAAAGCGTCATAGTCGGAAATGCAACGTCCTGGCCCTCTGAGACGCGCCTGGAAGAGAGGTGGATTGAAACGGATGCCACCGAGCTGGGCCTCGGCGCCGGGAACATCCTCGCGCGGGTAGAGGCCGTTGATGCGGGATTTTTTCTGCTCGTCGGTCGCCGGCTGACGGCGCGGCAGGCACTGATCCGGAATTACGTGCCGGTCCTTGTGGGGGCTGTCCTGTGTCTTGGCATGGTCAGCACGTTTCTTTTTGCCTTGCTGCACCGCCGCTACCAGCGCCGTGTCCAGGCGCTCAACCGCGTTTTCGACCGTGTCCGCACCGGCGAGGTCGCCGCGCGGGTCGGGTCCGGCTTTCTCACGCCTGAGGGAGACGCGTTGTCGACCCTCGGCGCAAACGTGAACGAGGCGCTGGCGGAAGTGGCGCGCCTGATGCGGGGGTTGGATTCCTACAGCCAGGTCGCAGCGCACGAGTTGAACCATGGCGTCTCGATCATGCGGGACCGGTTCCTCGCTGCTGGCGACACGGGCGCGGCGCAGGATGCCGAACAATTGCTGGACCTCGTCTCGCATATTCTGGAACTGGCGAAGATCGAGGCGACACCCGGCTACACCATGCAGCCTGTTTCGCTCTCGGAAACAACCGCATCGGTGGCCGCGCTCTATGCCGATACATTCGAAGACCGGAACATTCGTTTCGAGCTGAAGCTGCCCCTGAACGACCGTATGGAAATCCTCGCATCGGCGCCCCTGCTCGCCAGTGCGATCACGAACCTTCTGTCAAATGCCGCAAAATTTGCCCCGGAAGGATCGGCGGTTTTGCTGGTGCTGGCCGCGACGGACCGATATTTCACCGTGACGGTTCAGGATGAGGGACCGGGCGTTGTGACGACCAGTATTGCCGAACTCGCCGGCGCAGGCCGGAAGGCTGGCCCTGGCAGCCATGGTTTCGGGCTGAGGCATGTCCAGGCGGTTGCGATCCGCCATGGGGCACGGCTGACGCTCGCTAACACGACTCCGGGACTGAAAGTGACCATCGCATTCGTGCGGCCGACATGACCCGCTTGGTCAGTTGCGTCATCCGGCCTATCCGCCGATACAGGAAAGCGTGAGGACGTAACGCCACACAGCGTCTGAATTTTCTCGTGTGAAGGGGACATCTCAACGTGCAGCCAGGTCAGTTCAAACACCTATCCCGCAAGGGACAGACAATTCTTCGAACGCGCCCAGCATGGACCAGTTATTGGCGGAGCGGCCTCGCAGCTGTTGTCGTGACCTGCCTTTGGTTCGCGAAGCGCGAACTGTTCGACAGACTGGCACAGCGCCTCGGTATTCCTGCAGAGCTTTCAGGCTTAGGGCTTGCTGTCGTACTGGTGCCGATCATCGCGGGAGTGGTCTATCACCGCTATACCCACGCCTATGAGATCGAGAACGGGCGAAAGCTTCGCCTGCTCGCCGGCTTCATTTCCCGTGTGAAGCGGGAATTTCCGCTGACGGACAAGGTCCAGACCGATATGGGACAGTCTATTGCCGGACGTCTCCTCAACTATGGAACGATTGCTTTCTGGACTGGCGATGACCGCAGCCGGCTCGTGTGGGCGAAGGTGTCAGATCCGGATCGCGTAATTGCCTATCTCGACCTGCTGAAAGCCGGGCCACAGGACACGTCGTATGCGCCTGCGGTATATAAGGCCGGAGGAGCGGCGCGGCCGGCATCCCGCTTGCCCGAACCCCCAACACTGCAGGAGGCAAAGTCTGCCAAGGTCACGCATTTTGGCAAAGCGGTCGAATATAAGCGTATCAAGGACATGGTGGCCCGGCGGATCAAGACGCCATTGGGTGATTATATCGACAATGATGATGGCACCGTGTCTCATGCTGACAGTGGTCTCATGTGGCTGCGTGCCCCCTGGGGCATGGTTTGGACAGGCGGCGGGTTCGCTGGCGAACCTATCCGCATGAGGTGGAGCGATGCAGCCGAACTCTTCGGGGTGGGCATAGCCGTTGGATACAATGTCGGCAACAGCATGGCCTATATGGGTAACGCAAAGCGGGCCGCCTCGGCGTTCGAGCATGGCTACAGGAAAGGTAAGTGCGTAATTGATGCGGCAGGGTATACGGACTGGCGCCTGCCGACGGCGGCGGAGCTTGACCAGTTTGTTCCATACCACCATCGCCGGGAAGAGGATATGAGCGAAGTGGAAGCTTCGATGTCGCAAGATGAGGCGTATCTGTGGGGCTGGAAGGGCAGGGCGAGTTTCGCAGTGGCCAAACGTCTGTATCCGGAGCTGTTCGAGGCAAATGTTCATCTCTGGACGGCAACGGGTCTGGGCGGCGGTCTGGCCTGGGCGTATGACGGGCAGATGCCAGTGGGGGACTTCAAGGCAAATGACAAGCTTGGGGTGCTCTTCGTTCGTCGTTTGACAGGGGGAGAAATACGGGCTCCGGAAATTGTCTATGAGGAGATCACTTGGTGATACAGGGGAGCGCTTCACGCTGAGTTGCGTTCGAACCAATGAATCACTGAAAAATTGCAGCCCCAGCCCGTCGATAATGCTGAGCGTTGCACTCGCAACGCCGTCCCCCGACATAGGGGAGATGGTCTTTCCGTCCAAACTCTCGAACAGGATCAGATTGCTAAGATTTTTGATCATTGTTTTTCTGGCTTTGAAACTGTTCTATCGTGTGGCAGGCGTGTGATCGGTTCGGACCTCCTGGCGCATCGGATCGGACCATTTTGGACACTGATCCGGCATTTGGTTTTCATGTACCATCTTGCTGATCGCAATCATCCTCCCGTACGGTAGGCGGTGCCGGAATGAATACGGCATTTTGACCTCTCAGATGAGGCAAGGCATCAATCGGGGAGACACGCGGATGCGATTTGGATTGTCGGTTCCATTTCGAACCCTTCTCAATCTGGAGTCCGAAATTGTCGGGGTCCACAGACAGGACGCGCAAATTGCCTTGCAGCAGGCATTCCAGCCGGTTGAGGAGCTGGAGGCGGTCGGCGCTTTGAGCATCTTTGCCGGAGACCGACCGGGCGTCCTCAAATCCCTGTCGGATGATGTCCTGCCCTGGTTTTCGAGGCCGATTGCTGGAATTAATCTGTCTGACAGATGGCTTGCGGAGCAGGGCCAGAGACCTGTGTCAGACGAGACAGCAGGTTCGTCCGACAGGCAGGGGCCGTCCCTGGCCATCCAGAGCGCTCGCGTCGAGGTCTATGACAACACGCTCGCCATATTGAGCCTGGTTGGCGAGGTGGACGTGCAGGGGCTGTCCGAAACCTGGACAGCAGACACGTTCGAGCGTTACTTGTCAGACTTTGCTGAAACCCTCGTCATGCCGCTCAACAATCTCCTTATTCTGCCGGCGATCCAGCGGCTCGAGGCTGGCAAGGTAGACTGGCCTCACAAGCCGTTTCTGATGCGCCCGCGTCGCAAATACCAGATATTCTTTGATCTGAACGATCATCCGTTTCCGAAGTGGGACGAGCGCCAGTCTCCCTTTTTCTGGGCACATCGCGTCTATCAGCTGGATGACTCTGAAGCGTGGCGAGATGAACTGAGCGCTCTGTTGCGGCTCGATGAAATCCGGACCTATGGGTCCGAAGGACGCGACGGCTCTCTTGTGTATACAGGGTCGAGCATCGTTCGAAACAGCGATGACCTTGATGCATTCCTGAGGGCGTCCTCGATTGCCCAATATTTCTACTGCATCCTGGACGTCCTGAATGACAATCAGAATTCGGTCTATCGAGCATTGTCGGCGGCGACCACGCGGCGGGACGTCGAGCGGCTCGTTCCGCGGTTCCATCGCATGGAAAATTTTGTGGACTATGTGTTCAATGAGGCAAGGGACGCCGAGATATCACTTCAGGGATCCCGGCGGCGATATTTCGAAGCCCTGTTCAAGACGTTCGGTATGGACCGTCTCGCCGATGCGCTCAGATCGCGCGATCAACTGGTCCGTTCACGTCTGGACCGCAAGTCCTTCCAGGTCGCGAAGACGGATCGGCGCCTCCTGCAATTTGCGTTGTTCGTCCTGGGCGCCACGCAAGTGTTCAACTTTGTGCTCGACATATTTGGCTATGTGAAACGTCCTGAACCGGGGCAGGTGCCCGGCCTGGTCGACCTGTTCGGATGGCTGGACATCAATTTGACCTTCAATGCCATCATACTTCTTGTTATCTTCGGAGCGTTCTATGCCTCATTCCGACGAGATTAGTCTCCTCTCCGAGTGGGTCGCGAAAATGCGGTCCGGTGAGGTGCCTGCGGAGCTTGTCGCGGCGAAGAGCGGCATCGCAGCTCAATATGATCGTTTTGACGAGATCATGCGGGGTGACGCGCCGCCCCGGATCTATGGGGTCAATACCTTGCCCGGTCACAGAGAAGGCGAACCCATGCCTGCCGGTTACGCTGCCTCGTACCAGCGAAATCTCATAGAGAATCATTGCCTACCGCAGACGGAATTCGTCGATGCCGAGACGGCCCGGTTCATCCATCTGTCGAAATGTCGGACGATCTCGTCAGGCGGCAGCCTGATCTCGCCAGACCTGTACGAGATCCTTCTCGACCTCGCAGGAGACCCGGGCTTTGCGCCGGACATTCCGAAGGGGGCGACTTATTCATCCGGCGATGTCATCCCGGCAGCTTACTGGGCACGCGCCGTGCTGACACACCGACCCGAATACGAGTTGAAGCCGGGCGAGGGAATGGCGCTGATCAATGGAGCCTTCATCCATATCGGAACCGCGCTGGCCGCCTTTGCCCGGTTGGTGCAGGTCTGGGACAGTTATCTGACCGTCTCGAGGCGCTTTTTCGCTCACGTGCCCGCCAATGATGCCCTGCTGATCCATGCGGCGCCAAACCGTGTCGCAGCCGCCCAGTCCTATGTCATAGAGCCAAGCGAGTTTCCAACGCCCGGATCGCTTCAGCCCCCCGTTTCGGTACGGGCATTTCCCCAAACGCTTCGCGCGTTTCACGACTCCATCGCAGGGCTTGCCAGGCAGATTCTGCTCACTTTGAGCCAGCCGAGTTCAAATCCCCGCATCGGCCAGACTGACCAGGGCGAGGCGAGGATCCTGCCAAGCGGGACCTTCGTCGCGCCCGGGCTTTCCCTTGCCACGGGGCAGGTAACTGACAGCCTTCTCATGGTGGGGTGGACGATTGTGCGCCGGATGGAGTTCTTCCTCAGCGGGGAGGTTGCGGGCATTGCCCGCGACGGCACCGATTCGACGGATCCGATCGGACTGATCCAATGGCCCAAACTGGCCGTTGCCGAATTGGAGAGAATGCGCATGCTATATAGTCGGCGCGTGTTCGGGTCAGGCGGCGCAACCTCCTACGGGGTCGAGGATTTCTGGACCCATGGCACCCTGACCGCGCACCAGATGATGGCATGTGCAGAGACGCTTGAGACCGTACTGGGCCTTGAGCACGAGATCCAGGATCGGGTCGGGCGAAGCGAGCCGGGCCAGACAGACCGGCGCGCTGATGCCGGAACCGCAACGCTGCCAAACTCCGCAAGACTGGTTTGAGAGCCGGCGCCTAGGCACGAGATGCTGGCGGCAGCATGTGACAGTCGCATATAATCACGCAGTCTTGGAAATCTGCTGGATGTAAGGCTTGCGTGACCACATGATCAGGCCGACAGACAGTGGCAGCGTCATGCCCGCGAGCAGGGAGAGGGCAGGTGCCAGTCCGCCGGTTCCGGAGAACACGCCTTCGGAGAGCATGGCGACGACGGGCGGTCCGAGCCCGAGACCAATCATCGTCGTGCACATGAAGAGGAGCGCAATGGCCGTCGCCCGTATTTCGCCAGGCGCGATGAACTGGACCGACACGACGGCCAGATTGCTGCAGCCCGACAGGGCGAAGATCATGATGGCAATGCCGACAAGCGCCTGCGACGCCTCGGGTGCCAGCGGCGCGGCAATGGCCGCTGTGCAACCAGTCAATGAGGCAAGCAGTGCGGCAAGCACGAGTCCATCGCGCCGTCCCCGCTTTCGAAGGAATTCTGCCAGCATGGTGAAGGATATTGTGCCTGCGGCGGCTGCGATGATGCCGGTCGCCCCGAAGGCAAACCCGGCCTGGCTGATGGTCCAGCCATAGGTGCGCCTGAAAAGCTCAGGTGCCCATGCGCCGTACGCGAACACGATCAGATTGACCCCGCCTGCGCCCAGAAACAGACCAAGATACAACCGCCATCGATGCCGGAAATATGCCATCACTTCACCGAGTGGCCGCGTGGTCGACGTCTCGGCTGAATGACGCCCCGGCTCCCGGGTTGTGAGAAAGAATACCGCACATAGCAGCAGTCCCGGCACGCCCACCGTAAAAAAGACCAGCTGCCAGAGCTTGAAACCTGCAAGAAACGGAAGGTCTGCCAGCCCGCCCGATGACAGGGCTGTGATGACCGCTGCGCCGACAATGTAGGATCCATATCCGCCCATACTGCCGGCAGCAGCATAGATGCCGGCTGGCAAGGCGCGGCGCTCGGGCGGGAACATGTCCCCGATCATCGAGTAGGCTGCCGGGGACAGAGCAGCTTCTCCGATCGCGAGTCCAATCCGTAGGCTGACGAGAATCCCGTAGGAGGTCGCAATTCCGGAAAACGTTGTGCACAATCCCCACAGGGCAACGCCTGCGAGAACAAGGTGCTTGCGATTGCGGGTGTCTGCGACGCGCGCCAAAGGCAGTCCGAGCAATCCGTAGAATATCGCGAAGGCGCCACCAAACAGCAAGCCGATTTCGAAGTCATTGACATTGAAATCCTGCTTCAATGGTCCAACCAGGAGGCTGGGAATGATCCGGTCGATGTAGGAGATGATGTAGAGACCGCAGAGCAATCCAACGGTCCACCAGGCCCGAAATCCGGGTTTCGGGGGAGCGGGAGCGTGTTCGACTGGTGGCATGGTGGATCCTCCGCAAGGCTCTGCATTGGAGCCGTCTGTCTGGCGTTACCTGCTCGACATTCCGCGCTCATGGCAAAGACCAGAGAATTGCCGGACAATCTCGGGATGCTTGTCATGCGCACCGATCAATCTGATGATGAGCAAGTTTAATTATTGTTGACACTTGAGGGTGTGACGAACAGATTGTCAAACAATATTGGAAATATGTCGATCAATCGACTGATAGGGAGGATCAAGCTTGTGACCAACAAGACGCCATTTTCTGCAGACATCACCGAGGTCGATGGTGTGCTCATGGGACCCTGGCGATCGCCGCGACAAATGCTTGGCGATCAGACCTATGATGATCATGCCTCCATTCATGATGATGCCACGGCGCAGAAGCTTGGCTTCCAGGGCGGGACCATCGAAGGGCCGACCCATTTCAGCCAGTTCTCGCCGCTCGGCCATGCTGTTTGGGGGGACAGATTCCTGGCGCAGGGATGCCTGTCGGTTCATTACCGCAATCCTGCCTTCGAAGGCGAAAAGATCCGGGCCTGTCTGAAGCGAACGCCGGACGAAAACAATGCCGAAATCTGGGCCGAGAAGGAGGATGGGGTGGAAGTCCTCCGAGGATCTGCATCCATTGGCGAAGGGCCGGTCGCAACTGCCCTGGAAACCCGGCTTCAGTCTCTTGCCCCTCTCGAACGCCCGGTCATTATGGCAGACCTGAAAGTGGGGATGACCACCGGCCGTGTGCCCGTGAGCATGGCATTCGATCAGCATATGGGAGACTTGTATCCGTTCTCCCTGGAGCAGAAACTGAAGGTGATTACAGAGCCGTCTCCATGGTATCAGGGCGATGGCACGCCGTGGGGAAGGGCCATCATCCCATTTGAAATGTTGAGCGTACTTCTGCAGTACACGGCCCGAACAGAGCATTTTCCCGTGCGCGAGCCCGTGGTCGGTCTGTTTGCCGACCAGGAAATCCGGCTGTTGGATGGACCGTTGTTCGTTGGCGAAGCCTATGAGGTCGAGCGCGAATTGGTGGCATTGAGCGGGAGCCGGCGCACGGAAAGCTTCTGGGTCAAAACGCGGGCTTTCCGGGCATCGGACAACAAGCTGGTGGCCAGCATGTTGCTCAATCAGGCCACGCTCAAGGAGACCTATGCGGCGTATGACGCTGACTATACCGATCTGTACGGCGCGGATGCGCGACCGGCCTGACCGGCTCAGGCGGTCGGCTGCGACAGGCGTGAGACAAGCTGCTCAAGGCGGTCCAGACGGCTTTCGAGGTCGGGTGTCTGACCGGTTTGCGTATCCGCCTGCGCAAATGTGACCAGTCTTGCCGGGTCGATCGACTGTTTGCGACGAATGGATAATTGTTTCAGGACGGCGTCGCGATGGCTCTCATGAAACAGGCGGATTTCCCGCTCTGCGCCATCGCTGTCGCGATTTTCAATTCTGTTCCATACCGCCTGCACCATTCGGGCAACCTCGCGCTGACGGTCGAGGGTAAGATGGTCGCAGGGGATTTCCCACATCGCCTCCCAGGATGCCTCCGTCAGGATCGTGGAGATCATGCCGCGCGCTGTCCGGTTGCCGCTGGATGTGATCATGATCGAGAAAAAACGTCCCAATGCGGAGGCAAACTCGATCGGTGGGGTGAACCCAGACTTCGCCAATCGCACAATCTCATCGTGGCGGGCCTCCACCTCATGAATGATGTCCGGTCGCGCTTGCTGTATGACATAGCGGCAGGCCAGTCCGATGAGTGTGGATGTGACAGCAAAATTATCGGCGATGATTTCCAGCGGAATACCGATCACGACCGCGCCGCGATTGGGATTCATTTCAATCAAATTGCGTTGTTCCAGCAAGCGCAGCGCATCGCGTACGGATCCCCGACTGGCTTCGAACCGGGTGGCGAGCTTCATTTCGGTCAGCCGCTCGCCGGGCTTCAGGTGTTCGGCGGCGATTTCGCTGGCCAGGGTGGCAGCGATTGATTCCGGCACCGAGCGGGCGGCGGAGGCGGGGGGCTTGGTCATGCTCTTGGATTGTCCCGTGTTGATCTCGGCGCGTCGCCAAATTGTACCATTTTGCAGAACAATGTGTAGAATTGTTGAACAAAAAAATCAATTGAATTCGAAAAGCCTCAAAATACCGATATTTTGATTGACAATATGCACATCGGGCTGAGATTGTCCTTCAAAATAATAAAAATTGTTCGTCAAAGTGGATGGAATTGGAGGCATCATGGATGCGTCGGTCGAGACGGATCGAGAGGCATATCTCGCGGATCTGAAACAACGTATCGCGGCGGCGTGGCCGGAAGACATGCCGCGGGACCCGGTATATCCGTTCGGTCAGATTTGCGTCCCGGATTATCTGCGAGCCTGGTCAGACCGCAAGGGCGATGAAACCGCAATCGATTTCTATGGATACCCTGTCAGCTGGGCCGACCTCGATCGCCTGTCCGACGCCTTCGCCTCCTTTCTTGCGACGCGGGATGTGGGCCCGGGGGATCGGGTCGCCGTGTTCATGCCGAATTGCCCGCAATTCTCCATCACCTTCTTCGGTATTCTGAAGCGGGGGGCGATACTCGTCCCCGTCAATCCCATGGTCACGGGGCGGGAGCTATCGCATTATCTTGAGGATTCCGGTGCCAGCCTGGTTGTGGCGCTGGACAAGCTCGCCCCGCTTGTGAAAGAGGTCGATCGCGACAACGCCCTGACGATTGTCAGTACCGCATTGCGCGAATTCCTTCCAGCCGATCCAGCGTATCCCGTCCCGGCCGGCGCGCTTGATGAGCCCGTCGATGTTCACGGAGTGATTCCATTTTCCTCCGCCATCTCGACCCCCGTCGATGAGTCGGCAATGGCCGAGGTGTCGTGGAACCAGATCGCCGCGATCAATTATACCGGGGGCACGACCGGGCTGCCGAAAGGGTGCCTGCACACACATGGTGACATGATTTACACGGGAGCGTGCGCGGCGACATTCTGCCTGCCTGCCTCGGAAACGGATGTCGTTCTTTCCTATCTTCCCCAATTCTGGATTGCCGGTGAGGTGGCCGGAATCCTGTTGCCCCTCGTTTCGGGCTGCCGGCTTGTCCTGCTCTCCAGATGGGATGCATCCGCGGTCATGGCGGCGATTGACCGGGCCGGAGTGACCGGCATGGGCGCGCTGACCGATGGCGCTGTTGAAATCATGGATCATCCCGATGTCGGGGAGTTCGATCTACGTTCCCTGCGGGAGACGGTCGTCACGTCGTTTGTGAAAATTCTGAACCCGGACTATCGTCGGCGCTGGAAAGCGCTGACGGGTGCCGTGCTCCGGGAATCCTCATTCGGCATGACCGAGACAAACACGCTGGATACATTCACGACGGGTTTGCAGGCCGATGATGCCGACATCACCGGGGAGCCACTCTTTGTGGGGCTTCCATGCCCGGGCGCTGAATTCATCATCGTGGACCCGGAAACCGGACGGCCGGTCGCACATGGTGAGCCGGGCGAGATCCTGATGCGCACCCCGTCGCTCATGAAAGGCTATTGGGGCGTGCGCGGGCAGGCAGATGACAGCCCCATACGCGATGGGTGGCTGCATACCGGCGACACCGGCGTGATCGATGAGCGGGGCGGCATCTATTTCCGTGGACGCCGCAAGGAAATGCTGAAGGTCAACGGCATGAGCGTGTTCCCGACAGAGCTGGAAATCTCGATCAGCCGCCATCCCGCCGTTGCCGTATGCGGAGTGGTGGGGCGTCCCGATGACCGCAAGGGCCAGGTTCCGGTCGCCTTCGTGCAGATCGATGACGACGCCCCCGGGCCCGTCACGGCGGAAGACTTGTCAGCCTGGTGCCGCGAGAACATGGCCAGCTACAAGGTGCCGGAAATCCGCTTCATTGCCCAGATGCCGCTGACCGATACGGGCAAGGTGAAACGCAACGCGCTTCTGGATGTGCTGTAACCACCCCTGACAAAAACTCAAACAACGAGCGTCCTGGAGACGCCAAAGGAGGAAGTGCTATGAGAGTATTGCTGACAAGTGTGTGTGCAGGAGCATTGCTGGTGCCGGCGGGTCTGGCGCAGGCGCAGGTATCGGAAAGCGGGCAGGTCGAAACGGCCCCTGACTCTTCGCAGGCGCCTGATGAGGCGCGGCGACTGGGCGCTGTGACCGTCACGGCAACGCGCCGGACACAGGACATTCTGGATGTTCCGGTCGCTGTGTCCAATATCGGCGCCGAGCAGATGGAGCGGTCCGGTATTTCGGATGTCAAGCAGCTTACCAGCATCGCGCCAAGCCTGGACATCACGAATACGATCGGCGAATCCTACGGGGCTGTGATCCGAGTACGCGGTATAGGAACAAGTGGATCGAATCCGGGCCTTGAATCGGCCACAGGAGTCTATGTCGACGGCGTCTATCGAAGCCGGTCCAATCTCGCCCTGAACGACATGCCGGGCGTGGAACGTGTTGAGCTTCTGCGTGGACCGCAAGGCACATTGTTCGGAAAGAACACAACTGCAGGTGTTCTCAACGTCGTGACCGCCAGGCCGTCTGACGTGTTCGAAGGAAGCGCGGCTGTCACAGCCGGAAACTTGGGGCTTACGCGATTTGACGGCACGATTGAGGGGCCATTGACCGACACGCTCGGGGGACGGCTCGATATCATGACAATGGAGCGGGACGGCTATACCGAGAGTGAGTTCACGGGCGAGGCGTTCGGCGCGCGGGAACGAGTGCAGGCGCGTGGTCAGCTATACTGGGAAGCCAGCGATACGGTCGATGTTCGTCTGATAGCAGACTATACCGACAAGTCCGAAGATGGCAGCAACTTCCTGATCTATCGCAGCATCACGCCCGCAGCTGAAACCCTGTTGGGCCAGTTCGGGCCCGTCCCGACGGCGCAGGAAGACATCAAGGATTATTACACGACGCCGACTGATGGTCGTGACTGGGGTCAGACGGTTCTGGATCGCGGGATTTCGGCGGAAGTGAACTGGGAGGTCGGCCCGGGCACGCTGACATCAATCACGGCCTGGCGAAAATTCGATGCGGATCGTTCCTTCGACCCGGACGCCGGACCTGTAGACCTCTTGTACGATGACCGCGATGGCGAAGTGTTTGAAAGTTTCAGCCAGGAAGTACGCTATCAGGGGGTGGCCGGGGATCTCGACTATCTGGTGGGAATTTTCTACGCCAATGACAAGATTGAAAGCCGGGACAGCTACACGTTCGGCGCAGATCTCGAAACCTGGCTGGGCCTGCTTGTCGGGTCCGACACATTGTTTTCGGCGGTCACCGGCCTGCCTGCCGGCAATGTGTTCCCGGAAGGCGGCGGCGCATATGACGTGTTCAAGCAGGATGGTGAAAGCGTGGCGCTGTTCACGCACAACACCTACCAGGTGAGCGAGAAACTCTCCCTGACCGGCGGCTTGCGGTTCACAGTGGACGAGAAATCCCTTGATGCCGATCTGACCTCGGACAATCCGGCTTGCGAAGCGGCCATTGACTCGGGCGGTGACGGGCTCTCAACCACACCGGCCGGATTGCGCGGCCTGGTCTGCATTCCAAATTTCGACACTCGCCGGGATGGCCGCTACACCGACAACCGGTCTGAAGAGGAGTTTTCCGGGGTCCTGTCGGCGCTGTACCGCGTCAATCGGGATTTGAGCACGTATGCATCCTATAGCCGGGGCTATAAATCCGGCGGGTATCAGTTTGACCGGGGCGGTCTGATTATTCCGAATCCGAGCGGTGACCAGCTGGAGTTTGATCCAGAATTTGCCGATGCATATGAACTTGGCCTGAAAGGCGTGTTCCTGGACGGCCTGGTGCGTGCAAATCTCGCGCTGTTCTATACGGAGCTGACGGACTACCAGTTCAGCTATGTGCAGGCTTCAGCCAGTGGCGAGACCCAGCGTGTCGTGGCAAACCTGCCGCAGCTGACCAGCCAGGGTGTTGAGGTTGAAACGGCGTTCAGCCCGACTGAAAACCTGTCCATGAATTTCGCCGCGACCTATCAGGATGCGGATTTCGGGGAGGAGGCCTTCCCGACCTCCCTGTCCTATCTGGAGGACCGCGGCAATTTCAACGCGCCGAAATGGACTCTGGTCAGCTCGGCGAATTACGACCGTGACCTTCCCGGCACCTCATTGCGCAGTTTTGCGTATCTTGATGCGCGCTGGCAATCGAAGTCCAATGTAAGCTTCTCGGCGTCTGTCGGTCCGACCCATGAGCAGGAGGCCTATGCCACGTTCAATGGCCGGGTCGGTCTGGGCAGCCAGTCGGAATCATGGACGCTTGAAGTGTGGGGCCGGAACCTCACGGATGAGAATGCCTGGGCAATGACGGGCGCCGGCACGCTCCAGCCGGGGACGGTGCAGGGCTATGGCATTGAACCGCGGACATATGGCGCCACCCTGCGGGTGACGTGGTAGCCGGTTCATCCGGGGCTTGAGGAGGCAGACATGTTCAAGAAAATCCTGATCGCCAACCGGGGAGAAGTCGCTGTGCGTGTTGCACGCGCTGCGGCTGAACTGGGTGTGCCAAGCGTCACCATTTATTCCGGGGACGATGCGGCGTCGGCTCATGCAAGGGCTGGCGACACAGCGGTGGCCCTGGGCGGGTCGGGACCGTCTGCTTATCTGGATGGTGGCAACATCGTCGCCATCGCGGCACAACAGGGGTGTGATGCCATTCATCCCGGCTATGGATTTCTCAGTGAGAATGGCGGCTTTGCCGCGGATTGTGCAGAGGCCGGTATCCACTTTATCGGCCCCAATGTTCACGCCCTGAGCGTTTTCGGGGACAAGGGCGAAGCCCGGCAGATTGCCCGAAAATGTGATGTGCCGATCCCTCAGGGAACAGAGGGAGCTGTCACGCTGGAGGAAGCCAAGGCATTCTTCAGATCCCTCGGGCCGCAAGCGGCGGTAATGGTCAAGTCCATTGCAGGCGGGGGAGGCCGGGGCATGCGCCCGGCCCGGTCCCTGACAGAGCTGGAACAGGCATTCGGGATTTGCCGGGCCGAGGCAGAACTCGCTTTCGGGTCCGGGGAACTCTATCTCGAACAATTGGTGCAGCGTGCCCGCCACATAGAAGTGCAGGTCGTGGGCGACACACATGGCGATGTCGTGGCGCTGGGAGACCGGGATTGCAGCGCGCAGCGTCGTCGCCAGAAATTGATCGAAATAGCGCCGGCTCCCGATCTGCCGGATGAGATCCGGGCCGCGATGCATGAGGCCTCCGTTCGGCTCGCCAGGGAGGCCGGCTACGACAATGTCGGTACGGTGGAGTTTCTCTACAATCTCGAGGAAACAGACCCAGGTCGGGCAATTCTCTTCATGGAAGCCAATCCCCGCCTGCAGGTCGAACATACGATTACGGAAGAAATAACGGGCGTCGACCTTGTTCAGGCCCAGATCCTGCTCGCCTCGGGTGCCACGCTGGAGGACGCAGGATGCCGTCCGCTGCCGGGGATCCGGGGTGCAGCCATTCAGGTGCGCATCAATGCTGAGACAACGACGCCGGACGGCGACATCCGTCCCTCCGGTGGCACGGTGCATACCTTCACTCCACCCGGCGGTGCAGGCGTGCGCGTCGATACATTCGCCTATTCGGGCATGGCGTTGAGCCCGGCATTTGATTCCCTGCTGGCAAAGCTGATCGTTCGGGGGCCGGATCTGGACGGTGCCGGCCGGCGGGCCCGGCGGGCGCTGAACGAGTTCGGCATTACCGGAGTGCCGACCAACAAGGTGGACATGCTGGCATTGCTGGAACAGCCGGAACTGCTGTCAGGTCAGCTGGATACGCAATTTGTGGAACGTGAGCGCGACAGACTGAAAGCGGCTGCGGACGGTGTCGCTGAATTGGCGCAGGCGTCTCCTGTGAGTGAGGCCGGAGCGTCCGCCATGCGCCCTGCGGCGAACCTGCCGCCTCCCGGCCAGGTGGCGGTCGGGGCGCCGCTGTCCGGTCTGGTTGTCCGCGTGGATGTGACTGAGGGTGACAAAGTATGGCCGGGCAAGCCGGTAGCCCTGGTCGAAGCGATGAAGATGCAGCACGTCGTCGAGGCCACCGGCAGCGGAATCGTCCGGCAGGTCCTTCTGGAGGCGGGAGCCGTCTTGTCGGAAGACGCGCCGGTCCTGTTTGTCGAACCGGCCGAGGTCGAGGCCGATGCTGAGGCACTAGACGCCGAAATTGATCCGGATCATATCCGCGAGGATCTGGCGCATGTGCAGGAACGTATCGGATTGACGCTGGACGCGGCACGTCCCGACGCGGTGCAGAGGCGCCGAAAGACCGGCATGCGCACGGCGCGCGAGAATCTGGATGATCTGTTCGATGCGGGCACGTTCCATGAATATGGCGGACTGGCGATCGCAGCGCAGCGTCGCCGCCGTAGCCTGGACGACCTGATGAAGAACACGCCTGCTGACGGCCTGATTGGCGGCGTTGGCGAGGTCAACAATCACGTGTTCGGCCCGGAGCTTACGCGCTGCATGGGCATTTCTTATGATTACACCGTGCTGGCAGGCACGCAGGGCTATCTCAACCACAAGAAAACAGACCGACTGGTCGAACTGGCACATGATCAGGACCTGCCGATCGTGCTCTTTGCCGAAGGGGGTGGAGGACGCCCCGGCGATGTTGATGCGGTGACAGCCTCGGGGCTCGACGTGACCACGTTTCGCAGTTTTGCCGCCCTGAGCGGGCGCCAACCGCGGATCGGGATTGCCGCAGGGCGCTGCTTTGCGGGCAACGCCGTTCTGTATGGGTGTTGCGACCTCACGATCGCGACGAAAAACGCCAATATTGGTCTCGGCGGGCCCGCCATGATCGAGGGAGGCGGGCTGGGTCGGTTCAAGCCCGAGGATATCGGGCCGATTGATGTGCAGACCGCCAATGGCGTTGTGGACCTGGCCGTAGAGGATGAGGCCGAAGCGGTGGCGAAGACGCGCCAGATCCTCGGCTTCTTCCAGGGCGATGTGCCGGAGTGGAAAGCGCCGGACCAGCGATTGCTGCGCCATGCGATTCCGGAGGACCGGCTGAGGGTCTACGATATCCGAAAGGTCATCGATCTGTTGGTGGATGAAGGGTCGGTCGTTGAACTGCGCCGCGAATTCGGTGTGGGCATTGTGACCGCCTTTGCGCGTATTGAAGGCCGGGCGATTGGCCTGATGGCAAACGATCCCAAATGGCTGGGCGGAGCCATCGATTCCGAGGCGGCGGACAAGGCCGCGCATTTCATGCAAATATGTGATGCCTACAATTTGCCGATTGTCTCCCTGTGCGACACGCCGGGATTCATGGTCGGGCCGGAATCCGAGAAGACAGCTTCGGTGCGTCATGGCGCAAGAATGTTCATCGTGTCTGCTGCGCTGCGTGTGCCGGTCTACACTATTGTGCTCCGCAAGGGGTACGGTCTCGGCGCGCAGGCAATGGCGTCAGGAGGCTTTCATAGCACGGCCATGACAATCAGCTGGCCGAGTGGTGAATTCGGAGGCATGGGCCTGGAAGGTGCAGTGAAGCTGGCCTATCGCAAGGAATTAGAGGCCATTCCCGACCCCGTCGAGCGGGATGAGTTGTATGCCAGGAAAGTGGCTCAATTGTATGATGTCGGGCGCGCGACAGCGGTTGCGCAATATCTTGAAATAGATGCGGTCATCGATCCGGCCGATACACGCGCCTGGGTGATGCGGGGATTGAAGATGAGGCCCCCTGAGCGCGGTCATTCCCAATCGCGTAGATACATCGACACATGGTAAGCCCGCGATCAGTCGTGTGATTGAGTCGGTCGGTTAGGGCAAGCATAGTTTCCGAAGCTCGTTTTCGAGGTGAGGTTGATTTTCTGTGAACAGTGTTGGCGACATCTGTCACCCGCCTTTCAAGTCGTCTTGAAAGCAGTGAAGATTCAGAGATCAGACACCTTGCCGCTTGCTTGGCGTGTTTTCCTGGAACGTGTTTTCCAACACCTGCTTGTGCAGATATTGTGCAAGCGTAATGCAGCTTGGATGTAGAGCCGATCTGTCTCGGACAAATGTAAAGAAACGTCAGATCTGATCATTCGCCCCGCGCACGGTTTCTGGAAGCACGATCGCGCCTGGGACCGGGCACCTCTCGTTCCTCACGTCTTTAAGACAGTCAGAAGGGCAGCTCTCAGACATAGCAAGTCAGAATTGTGCGGCGCGCCGGTCTGGGCAATTCCGAGATCGACCTGGCTGGCGAGTTCGCCGAGTTCGGGCTGTCCCAGCAGGGCGGCGATCCCTGCCATCTTGTGAGCGCTTTCCTGGAGCGGAGCCAGGTCCATTGTGGACGCCTGTATCGCAGCCTCCACGTCAACTAGAAGACTCTGTACATGGATGATGAATTTCTGGCGCAGGATGAGGGGGATTTCGTGCGAAGTTTTTGCATCGTCCTGGCGACCCGGACTCATGCCAGGCGTGTACGACAGGTGTTCCTGCAATAATTTGACAAGGGTGGGAAATCTGATGGGTTTTGGCGTGAAACCACAGGCACCTGATTCCTGGAGTTCATCCACGCTGTCGGGACTGCAGTGAGCAGAGGTCATGATGACAGGTAATTTCGACGTCGAATTCCCAAGGGCTCGTAACAATCGCACCGTCGTCACACCGTCCATGTGCGGCATACGCAGATCCATCAAAACCATATCGATGTGCATGGATTGCACAAGTATGAGTGCACGACTGCTGTCTGTTGCTGTTTCGACCTTGCATCCCGCTTGCTCAAGCATTGGCCGAATGCTGCCGTGAAACAGTTCATCATCATCTACAACGAGAACCCGGGGGGGCTTGTGATCGTCATAGTGTGGAAATTTAGCCGACTGCGGAGACATCTTCTAGTTTGTGCCGCGTGATCTGGATGGAGGAATGGGCCGCACATCTTCACCGGCTTCCCGGGTGCGCTCGGGTAGCATTTCTCGTGCAAGCAGCACGGCTTGTGTTCGATTGCTGACGCCAAGCTTGCGGTAGATGCTCGTGAGGTGACTTTTGACGGTCGCTTCCGAAAGACTTAGGTCATATGCAATCTGCTTGTTCAATTGGCCGTCTGCTACGGAGACGAGTATACGCATTTGTGCAGGAGACAAATCCGCGACTGTACCAACGGAACGATCCTGCAAACCGGAATCCGGAAGGGCTGGAAAAACCGCCTCTCCCCACATGACGCGCCGCAGTTTCTCCGAAAACTCCGACATGCTACACGATTTTCCTATGAATGCATCAGCGCCAAACGATCTCGCCGATCGTATCACGCCTGTCTCCTCTCGTCCGGAAACGAGAGCGATACGTGCATCAGGCTGGCAGGCACGAATAGTGGATAGACCGGACATTCCGTTCGCATCTGGCAGCATGAGATCAAGCAAAATCAAATCAAAAAGTTGGCCCGAAGCGCACTTGGCTTTTCCTTCTTCGAAGGTTGCGGCATAGTCAATCTGGTGTTCTGGAATGGTCAGCCGGATTGCCGCAGACATGGCGTCCATGAAAAGCGGGTGATCATCTATGATAAGAACATAACGCATCACGACCTCTGTGTCCTGAGGATCAAAACGATGTTGTATGCTCCCTGAAAGAGTCTTCCACTTCGTTAATTTCATGCCCTCGTCACTGAAGTTTCTGGACGGACCTTCTATCAATGGTGGAGTGTTTCGGCGAGCGAAATCCTGGAAAGTGAAGGACGGCGCGGGGCAGAAAGGTAATTCAAAGGTTAATGTGCATCATACCTTGGTGGCAAAGTTTCCGTTTTGTTCCGGGCCCTCAGTGGGGGCATATTAACCGGTCTGGTGGGGTGGGCGTCAAAGAAAGTCCTTCTAAATCAGTAATTAAGCTCATTTGTCGCACGGGCTGAGCCAATGCTTTCGTTAATCTGAATGAGGTGATTTCTCCAATCGCTCTCACCTTTGGGAAACTGCAAGAATGTCTCCTATGGGGGCTCACGGAGCATTCAGGAGAACGAAAAATGCGACTACAGAATATGACATCCAGGATTGCGATTGCAGCTGCGCTGTTCGCGCTTCCGAGTGTCCCGGCGTATGGGGCAGGGACCGATGCGGGTCGATCAGTTGAGAACACTTTTACGCTCGACTACCAAGTTAGCGGTGTTGATCAGGGTACGATTACAAATGATCCGGCCTACACAGCTGGGGTAGGTGATCCTTCACCGGTAATCGACCCCAACGGTCCGACAGACTTTACCGTCGACCGAATGATCGATCTGAGTATGACTGCTGATAACCCTGGACTTGTTGTTCCTTCCAACGCGCAAGATCGGGTACTTCAGTATACGGTAACAAACCTCGGCAATGACCATCAGGCATACTCATTCAGCGTTGCTGACGTTGCCGGCGACGATTTTGATGCCACGGGATTGGAGATAACCTATTCCCGGGCTGCGTATGACCTTAATGGTGATGGCGATACGCTCGATGCCTGTGAGGCTGAGATCACGAATGCGCCATTGACAGCAACCGTTCCGGGTACGGCTGCGGGATCAGCGAGCTATACGTGTGATATTCCTGCAGACCTACCATTCGCTGTGCAGGTTTCTGGAGACATTCCGGATGCGCTTTCTGAAAACAATACGGACAATCTGGTCCTTGTTGCTGAAACCCGAAACCCGAATGCCTGGGCTTTTGAGACGTCACCTCCTCCGGTTGGCGGCGTCACAGCCGCGGATGCGGACGGTTCGAATACGATTGACGGTTTGGCAGAAAACGTTTTTGCCGATGGCGCAGGGACAAGCGAGGAAGCATCGCAGGATGGTCGTATGTCTGCGCAGTCCAGCTATGTCGTTCTGTCTCCGGACCTGATGGCGGAGAAGCGGGTTTGGGTCCTGAGGACCGATTCCGACTCTGTCTCGTGTCTAGGGGAATCCATTCCCGCAGCAGAGCCCACATCCGAGTATCCTACTCCTGGTGCATGTGTTCTGTATACGATTGAAGTGACCAACACAGCAGAGGAGACAGGGGCAAACGCTGACAATGTTGCGATCTCAGACGTCTTGCCAGAGAATGTGGCATTCGTTTCAGCTTCCACGACAGGCTTCAGCAATCCTGGATCGCTAACCTTCAAGAAGGCGGATGGCACCACCGACTGCGATGGAAGTGCCGGGGAGACCTGTACGGTCGCGGTATCGGGTGCCGAGCTGGCGGCCAACCCAGGGGCAACAGATTCGGTTGCTCAGCTCTACATTCGCGCTCTGGTCCGTTAAGGGAAGCGGACTTTAGCGCCACTCAGGGCGTGTGGGGTTCCAATCGTCCCCCGACCCCACACGCCCTGAGACCTCCATTAGATCAATTCGTTCCTTCGCGCATGGCCTGAGGTCGTCGCGGAGAGGCACGGGAAAGCTCTGCCTAGAGGCAGCCAGACTGATACGAGAGAAGACAATGTCCGGACCAATCAAAACCATCAAGAATTTTGTCACGGCACTCCTGCTTTTCGCCAGCCTGCAAAGTGCCTTTGCGCAGACATCCCCGCTCGGAACTGACGTATCAAATACCGCTACGGTCACATATGACCATCCCAGTGGACGATTTGGGTTCGCGACGAATGAGGCTCGCTTCAAAATCGTTGCGAAGGTCACGCCTTCTACCATTGATTTGTATCGCTACGCACCAAATGCACCCGACGCGGTTACAGTCCGCTTGCACGGAAGCGACTTTGTGCCGAGCGGTGAGCTGACAGGCCCCGAATATTTTCCGGTAGACAGGTCGCCGGTTCGATATGGCGCTGCCATTGATCTCTCCCAACCAGTTTCGCTTGTTCCAGCGTCCTCCTTCTATGCGGGTGAAATGATTTTTGTGCGGGTGACCGATGAAGGGCAGAATGGAGATCCCGAAAAGATTGAAACCATCATGGTCCGTATCAAATCAGATGCTGGTGATGAGGTTGTCTTGCGGTTGTATGAGTCCGGCCCAGATACGGGGAGCTTCTTTGGATATGTGCAAAGTACGCCTGACGCCAGCCAGGCGTTCGATAGTCGTTTGACTGCGGACGCGCAGTCACAGCTCGAAGCACGCTATGTTGATGCATTCGATACTACGGAAGTCTCCATTGATACCGCGTTGATCGATCCCTTCGGGCATCTGTTCGACTCGCTTACCGGAGAACTGATTGATGGCGCGATCGTATCTATCGTTGATGCTGCAACCGGGTTGCCGGCGCAAGTATATGGTTTGGACGGAATGGCGGAGTATCCATCCACAGTGGTTACCGGGAGCGTGGTAACAGACTCGTCCGGTGCGATTTATGAGCTGGAGAATGGGCAGTTTCTCTTCCCGCTCATGGTGCCTGGGTTCTACCGGCTTTTGATTGAGCCGCCTGCCAGCTATGTTTTTCCCTCCGGTCTTGCTGCCGAAGACTTCGCAGGTCTGGCCAATGGTCCTTTCGAAATTATTGATGGATCTTATGGGCTGGATTTTCGCGTCAGTGCCACCGGGCCACTTCACTTTGACGTTCCTCTGGATACGACGACCGGAATCACGATCACAAAGCAGGCCTCACTCAAGGCCGCTTCGCTGGGAGACTTTGTGCCGTATACGCTGACTGTGGAGAATGCGCATGACAGCGAACTTCCGGTTCTCGTCAAGGATGTCTTGCCATTCGGGTTTCGGTTTCAGTCGGGATCCGCTGCCATTGACAGTTTGCCGGCCGCTAACCCCATGATTGGCGAGGATGGGCGTACGCTCATGTTTGATGCAGGCCAGCTTGGTGCAGGGGAAACGCTTACCCTGACATATGTAGCTGCAATTGGACCTGGTGCGCGCCGTGGTGAAGCCGTCAATGTTGCGTTGGCCGTCAATCCTGCCAATCGCCCAATTTCCAATACTGCCGAGGCGGCAATCGACATTCGTGAAGATCTGCTACGCTCGGAACTTACGATTGTGGGGCGGGTTGCTGCCAATGCGTGTGAACCCGAAGCGAACTGGGCACGGGAGATCCAGGTTGGCGAGCCCGTTGAGGGCGTCCGTCTTTACATGGAAACCGGCGCGTACGCGATCACGGACGAGCGCGGCATGTTCCACTTTCAAGGCGTGGCCGAGGGTAGTCACATCGTGCAAGTGGATCCGGCCACATTGCCGGCTGGATATGAGCCTGTCATATGCGAGGAGAATACGCGTTTTGCAGACAGCGCAATTTCTCAATTTGTTGACGCCATGGGCGGGACAATCTGGCAGGCCAATTTTTACCTCAAGAGAACGGGGGACGTATCGACCGAAGTTGAGAAGCTGGAGCAGACAGATGTCACTGAGTATCTCATGTTCGATCAGGCCTGGTTGGATCAGCAGACGGCAGAGACGAGCTGGGCTTATCCGGCAACTGATGCCGCACCTTCCAGTCGTAGTGTAAATCTCGGAGTCAAGACACCGGCAGATGCGCAGACCGAAATGTTCCTCAATGGTCGTCTCGTGCCTGCAACAAACAGGCAGGGACGTTTGATCTCTGCCAGTCAGAAAATTGTTCTTCGTCGTTGGCGGGGGGTAGATATCGAGCCAGGTGAGAATCTGCTTGAAGCCCGCATACTCCACGCAGATGGCCGGACTGAAACATTGCGCCGAAATGTCTGGTTTGTATCAGTGCCTGAGCGCGCCGTACTGGTGGATGACCAATCCGTTCTCGTCGCAGATGGGCGGACGCAGCCGGTGATTGCTGTCCGTCTTGAGAATGCGGCAGGGAAGGCTGTTCATGCCGGTCGTATTATCGATGCAGATGTCGCTCATCCCTATCGGCTCGCAACCGAGGCTCGCCGGAGCGCTCTTACGTCCGTAGCGCCGGTATCCGCAGAGGTCCAGGGCATTGTGGTTGGAGCCGATGGCATGGTCCATATCAGACTGGAGCCAACCCTGCGTACAGGGAAGGTCCGTGTTCGAGTTCCATTGGCTGATGGTGAGACCAAGGAAATAGATGCCTATCTCCAGCCCGAGCAACGCGAGTGGATCATGGTTGGCTTGATTGAGGGGGAGTTGAAGCAGGGCGCGTCAGATGTTCGTGCGGCTGCCGATGACAATTGGGGACGGGATGGTCGCGTTGCCTTTTTTGCCAAGGGTACCGTAAAAGGAGATTGGTTGCTCACAGTGGCCGCCGACACGGCGAAACGTCGGGGCGTGCGGGAAGATGAAATCTACAATCAGATAGACCCAAACGCGTATTACACACTGTATGGGGATCAGTCCGTTCAGGGGAATGATGCAGAAAGCCGCTATCCGGCATATGTGAAGCTTGAAAAGGGTACGGCCCAGATATTGTTTGGTGATTTCTCCACCGATCTGAATGACACCCGGCTGGCTCGATATAATCGACAATTTTCCGGCGTCCGTGCCATGAGCGAAGGTCAACACCTGTCTGCGAACGGATTTATCGCAGAGACCCGCCAGGGCTTCATGAAGGATGAAATCGCAGCGGATGGAACGTCTGGCCCTTATCGATTGAGTCAGAAGAATATCGTTCGCAATTCTGAGACGGTCATTATCGAAACCCGAGATCGTGATCGCCCGGATGTCGTCGTTCAGACACGCACCATTCGGCGGCATTTCGACTATGAGGTCGATTTCGCTACCGGTGAGATCATTTTCCGGGCTCCGGTTGATGCGACCGATACGAGCTTCAACGACAATGTGATTGTCGTTGACTATGAGACGTATGATGAGACGGAGCGCAATCTGACATATGGCGGTCGTATTGCCATACGAAACAAGAGCGGGAGTCTCGAAATTGGTGCGACCGGCCTTCACGAGGAGGTTCGTGACCGCGATGAAGCCGGTTTCACTCAGCTCGGCGCTGTTGATGCCACACTCAGCCTGTCAGAAGAGACGGAAATCCGGGCAGAGTATGCAATGTCTAAACGGAAAGGCGATGCTGAGAATGAAGGCGTCAATGCAAATGGCGACGCATTTCTCGTCGAGGTAGATCACAAGGCCGAAGGTTTTGGTATTCAGGCCTACATTCGCCAGGAAAGTGACGGGTTTGGTGTCGGTCAGACCGCAAGCAGTACACGTGCGATTCGTCGGGCAGGCGTACGGGGCAATGTGCAGCTCCAAGAATTCACCAGTGCGGATACCGGTGCTCGCGGCTCCCGCAGTCTTGCCGGAGAGTTGTACCAGGAAGTCGCCCTCGATACGGATGAGCAACGGACCGTGGGGGAGGTTTCTCTTCAACAGGTAACAGCGAGCCTGAGCGGCTCGATTGGCCTGCGGTCGGTTTCTGAAAAGTTGAACCGAGGCGACCGCGAAACTCTATTGGGAACGCTGGAGGCGCGTAAAGTATTTGCCGAACGCGGTCTCACCCTTTCGGCAACTCATGAGGCGCCTCTGAATTCGGAAGGAGAGGACGTGTCAATTGCGCCGCAACGTACCGTTCTTGGGGCGGATCAGTCATTTGGTGAACGGATTGTCGTTAATCTTCGCCATGAGATGGTCAGGGGCGACCAAGTCAGCGGAAACGTGTCTCGCGTCGGACTGACTTATTTGCCTTGGGCTGGTGGTTCGCTATTCTCAGACCTTAGTCAAATTACTCAGGACCGAGCCGACCGCCTCTCCGCGACGATAGGCGTTGACCAGTCTGTTCAGATCAACGAGCGCCTGAGCGCAAGTCTCGGTATGGCCCGCCGGTCCCGGATAGACGGAGGCGCGGAGGCGTACGATCCAGTGGATGACGATGTCGATAGTCCCCTGGCTGACGGTCTGCGCCAGCCTACGCTGAACGATGATGGGTATTTGTCTGCCTATGCAGGTCTTGGCTATCGGGACGCTCTGTCAGCCGCATCCATTCGGGCGGAGTTTCGTGAGACGAATTCACTCATCCGTACCGCGCTGATCTTCGGGGCTGGCCGCGAGCTGAGCCAATCCCTTTCCTATGCGGCGGGGGCGCGACTGCAGTGGGACGAGACAGAAACGAGCGGGGTATCAGAATCAATGGATGCGCGGCTCGGCATTTCGTGGCGTCCGGAGGATGGTCGTGTGGTTTTTTATGATCGTTTCGATTTCAATCGGTCAGCATCCGGCACGTCCGGTGAAACATGGAAGCTGGTAAACAACGCTGGTGTGAACCTCAGAATTGGAAATCGGAACCAGGCTGCGCTGTTTCATGGGGTGAAGTACAATGAGGTGTTCCTCAATGATCAGCAAATGTCAGGCTTGACCAACCTTATCGGGCTGGAACTGCGCCATGATGTACGCCGAAACATGGACGTCGGCTTCAGAGTTTCCGCGCTTTCTTCCACTGCAACATCGACGACAGAGTTCCAGTTTGGCCCATCAATCGGGTTCGTCCCCAAACAGAATACTTGGGTGAGTATTGGGTATAACTTTATTGGTTTTCACGATGATGATTTTGAAAACGCGTCAGAATTTGTTGACGGCTTCTTTATCAGGGCAAGGTTAAAATTAGACCATGCTGACGTGGCGGACCTTGTTCGCTGGATTGCGCCGGATTGAGTGAGGGACAGGAAATGAACATGATGAATGTTGTAAAAAAGTCAGTTGTCGCCGCAATCATGGCCGTTTCGGTGACGCTTGGTGCGCAGGCTCAGATTGTCTTTTCGGAAGATTTCGGGTCTGGATCTTATCCCGGGCCGGCTCTGTCGCCTTCTCAAACGACCTATGCGTATTTTGCTCCGGTAACCGGCAACTATCCGGACTCGCTTGAAGACGGCCAGTATGTCATCGCAGAGAATGTCCGGCGCGCCGTCAGTAATTGGGCTGACCTGAATGATCATACTACGGGAAATGGGTCAGGATATGCATTTGTTGTAAATGCCACTGAGGGGATCGCAGACGAATTTTACCGCACGACAATAAATTTGGACGCAAGTCAGGATTATCAGTTTTCCGCTTGGGCGGTGAACGCGAATACGCCTGAGGTCAAAGACTACTGCGACACAGTCGGTGGACTGATATTGCCCAATATCACGTTCGTGATTGAGGATATGAACGGGAACGTCCTGGCCTCACAAGCAACGGGCGACATCCCTGTAAGCAGCCCAGCCGTGTGGGAAGAGTATGTGATGGAGTTCTCAACAGGGGGTGCCATTTCACAGGTGCAACTCGTCTTGTCAAATAATGCACCGGGCGGCTGTGGAAATGATCTGGCGATTGATGATGTCGTATTTCGAACGGCCATCACAATGAACGCGGTTGACGATAATGTCACGACAACTGATGTCTCCACTGCGAGGAGTAATCTGGTTAATGTGCTCGCAAATGATACTGACAGGGGTGCTCCGGTTTCCGGATTCACATTGTCCATTGCGAGCGGGTCGATACTGCCCCCTCAGCTTACGTTCGATGAACAGACAGGGGATGTTGGTGTTCAGGCGGGCGCCGATAATGGAGTCTATACGTTCGATTACATGCTTTGCGAGCCAGGATCGATCTACAATTGTGATGTGGCTACGGTGTCGGTGAGCGTCGATGATCCTTCCAATGTGCCAACGCCAGCCCCGACCGGGACGCAAGTGTGTACGGCTCAAACGGGGTTCTGGACGGGGTCTGGGGCTAATTGGTCAGCGACAACCAGCAGTGGGCTCGACGTAGACGTCACCCTGACCGCTCAGGCGGGAGGCAGCTTTGCGGCGCAGCCAGGTTCGTTTAACAGTATTTCTGCGTTTAGTGAATTCTCTGTGGCCGGGAACAACTCCCTTGATCTGACCTTTCTCTGGGACACCAGTCCCGAAAGCGGCCAGCCTGCAGCAGCAGATGGCGTAACGGGAACCATGCAGATTGATTTCGGTCGGCCTGTTTACAATCCGGTCATCCATATCGACCGATTGGGGGGAGTCGATGGGACAATTACTAATTCTGCATTTCTTGAACTGGTCACGGCGGGGGCCAGGGTAACACGCCTTGCCGGTCCAACACATTTTGTGACCTATACAAACGGTGTGTACAGGGAAACTGGGGAAACGAGTTCCGGAGGGCAATCCTCCATGGTGTCCTCTACCGGAACGGCAGCCGGATCCATTCTGGTAGAGGGTACATTCTCGAGTCTAACCTTTGAAGTGTCTGGTCTCGGGCTCGAAGGTGCCGGTGGTGATGGTTTCGAGATGGCCTTTTGTGGACATGCCGCCGATTATGGCGATGCACCAGACAATTATGGCACGCTGACAACCAGCAATGGTGCGGTGCATCAGATAACGGGCCTGGGTGCGACATTGTTTATGGGCACGGCGCCTGACCCTGAGGGGGATGGGACGGCATCTCCGACGGCCGCCAGTGACAGTGATGACGGAGTCACTCTACCGGGATTTCAGCAGAATGTTTCGGTGACGGTCCCTGTCAGCGTAACCGGGTCGGGATACTTGCAGGCCTGGGTAGACTGGGATGGTGATGGTAGTTTTGTTGCCGTGGGCGAGCAGATCGCCCAGAACGTTTCTGATGGCGGTGCGGGCGATGCAGACGGCGTCGTGAATGGCACGATTTCCCTTGCGGTGACGCCGCCCTCCAGCACAACGCTGAGTCAAACCTTCGCACGCTTCCGTTGGTCCAGCCTGCAGGGACTTACAAGCACTGGATTTGCAAGTGACGGCGAGGTGGAAGACTATGCTCTGACCATAACTGGATCGATCACGCACAATTGCGGGACAGGAAGCTCCTCGACTGGATCGGGCTATGCTTCCAGCGGGACGGGGGCATTCAAGGATTCAATCTGGTGGTTTGACTGGTCGTGCGGCGGTGCTGTGTTCAGCTTTGGCGATGTTGTAAACAGGTCGTGGTCGCTTCCGGGTGGGATAAGCGTGACCGCTCAGATCACAGACATTTCACAGACCATCCGTCCCTATAATACCGGCGATTGGGTAGGGGATGAACTGATCAACCTGTACGGTGGCCTCAATCCGATCGGCTTGGCAAATGACGTTACCGAACAAGATCCGACTTTTAATATTTCCTGGTCGGCGAGCGTTGGTGGACGGCCCATTCCGGTCGATCTCATTCTGGCCGATGCCGAAGACCTGGGCGGGACCGAAATAACTCAGGCTACGACCAATGGCACGAAATGGGAGCCGATCGAATATTCGGGTGAAGTATATGCGGCATTCACTCTGGATGGTGACCGTATTATCGAGTCAGAGCCGCCCAATGCGGGGCCGGGCACTCTTCTGGTCCTGTCGGAGGGCGTCACCGCCACGAGTGTCGAGCTTATTTCTGAAGGACGCACGGCTATCGGGTTCGGATTCCTGTTGCCAATGGACACAGGAGACGCGCCTGCCTCCTATGAGGTGAGCGGACATTATGCGCGCCATACGGCTGTAAGCTCCACCATACAGCCGGCCGCCGTGACCTTGGCGGATAATCTGACCTATTCAACGCTGACCCCAAACGGTGCTATTTTTCTCGGCACAGAAAAGCCGGATGCTGATCCCTCAACACTGTCGGGGGTGGATGCGAACGGGGATGACCTCAATGGAGTTGATGATGAAGACGGGGTGACGTTGCCTGCCATTTCACCTGGGTCAAGCATCAATCTGCCGATCACGGTAAGCGGATCTGCTGGATATCTGCAGGCTTGGGCGGACTGGAATGGCGACGGCGATTTCTTGGATGCGGGTGAGCAAATCGCCATCGACGCGCAAGATGGCGTGTCCGGCACAACGGGGCGCACCGATGACCAGGACGATGTGGTCGGGACCATTACGCTTGGTATCGACGTGCCTGAGACGCTTGTGGTTGGCAGCACCAGCTATTTCCGCTTCCGCTGGTCCTCTGACCAAGCTCTTTCACCGGGAGAGGTGGCCAGTGACGGGGAGGCGGAGGACTATGCGTTTACGGTTCTGGCGCTAAATGCGGAGCTTTCGGCATCGAAAACCATTCGCGTATTTGACCCGTCCAGCACCAATTCGGTGTATGCCATGCCGGGTGAAGACGTCATTTACACACTGACTGTCGAGAATCGCGGCGATGGGGAAGCGGATATTGATACTGTGTTCCTGGTTGACCGGTTGCCATTGGAAGTCGAGTTCTTCAACGGGGATATCGACCAGGGGGGCGGTGACATTCATGTCGGGACGGACCCGGTCGGATTTTCAGACAACGCATCGGGCTTGTCTTTCAACTATGCCACAGATGTCGGGTATACCAATTCTGAAACCCGGCCTCTGAGCATGTCAGAGTGCACCTACATGCCTCAATCAGGGTATGATCCAGCGGTCACCTTTATCTGTTTCAATCCGAAAGGGCGCTTTTCGGCCGGTGACCCTGATCCCGGGTTCGCCGTTTCATTCCGGGCCCGAATTAAATAGCAAAGTCGAACACTAAAAGGAGAGTAATCATGTTTAACAAATGCCTCATATTGGCCGGCCTGACAGTGCTGGTGGCTCAGCCAAGCCTTGGCCAGACGCTCGCAGCACATCAGGAGATCGAGAAGCGTGTGTTGACGATTGATGAGACAGGAGAAGAGCGGGTTGAGTTTGTCCGTGCGGTCACCATCTCGCCCGGTGATACGCTGCGCTATACTCTGCATTATAACAATCAGGGTGATGAGCCGGCCGAGGCCGTAACCTTGACCATGCCGGTCCCGGAACAGACTGATTTCCTTGAGGTCTCGGTACCTTTGAATTCTATTGACGTGTCATATTCGTATAATGGTGGTGATACGTATGTCTCGTCACCGCACGCCGAAGAAGGGATGGATCCAACACATATTCGTTGGATGTTCACGGAAAGTGTTGCTGCTGGAGCAAAGGGTCGTGTGAGTTTTACCGCCATTCTTAACTAGATCAAAAGTTCGATCCGATACGGACGATGAACAGGAGGCAAGAGATGAGCAGGGAATTTTCCCCGGTAAGCGAAGACGAGCGACTGAGAGAGATTCTGGACTACCAGTTCGAAGGCAACGGTGATCGTTTCGGGCTGGATCAGATTTGCCTGCTCGCTAAGACTTTGTTTGACGTGCCGATTGCGGTCGTCACGTTCCTTGGAGAGGACCGGCAGACGTTCCTTGCTCAGCGAGGCGTGGAATCTGACGGCGCTGCCCGCCAGGACGTCTTCTGTAACGAGACAATCAAGAGCGATGACCTGCTGGTCATTCCTGATGCATCAGCAGATCCGAAATACGCATCCAATAGATTTGTCACAGGACCGGAACATGTCCGTTTCTATGCAGGCGTTCCGCTCAGCGTGCGGGAGGGGGTCAGACTCGGCGCACTCTGCATTGTCGATTACAAGGCGCGGTCCTGGTCCTACGAGCAGGGCGAGCTGCTGAAAATGCTCGCGAATATGGCAATCAATGAGATTCATCGGCGGCGATCAGCCCTCGATTTGAAGCGGCAGAAGACGCTTTGGACACAGGCTGCAGAATTAACGTCTGTAGGATGCTGGGCCTACAATATTGCCGCTGGCACCTTCGAGGCGTGCAATCAATCGCGTGAGATTCTAGGTATTGGCACGGACATACACGCAACTGATGACGCCCTCAAGACGTTCCTTGAGACGCGGTTTGAGTCACCTATAGGCCAGATGGTTTCCGATCTGATCAGCAGTGGACAGGCCTTCGACCAGGAAATGGCACTCACGACTGCGCGCGATGAGCAGAGATGGATCAGGCTCACCGGGCAGCCGGAAACTCGGGATGGTTACGTTCACCGTTACACTGGAGCCGTGCAGGATATTACGGTCGCCCGTCGCGAAGGGGAAGCGATTCGGGAATTGGCCTACACAGATCCATTAACAGGGTTGCCCAATCGGGCTTGTGCGGACCGCATGTTGGAAGAGGCTCTGACTCTGGACCGGTCGGCCGGGAAAGGAACGGGTCTGATCTTGCTGGATCTCGATCATTTCAAGGAGTTGAATCGCACCTATGGGTCTCAGGCCGGAGACGATCTCCTGCGTCTGGTAGGCGATCGGCTTACCGAGGCGTTTCAGAACCACGGGATCGTTTGCCGCAGGGGCGGCGACGAGTTTGTCGTCATTTTGCCGCGACTGGACCGGAAGAAAGACCTGGCTGACATTGCGCGCCAGACCAGCGAAGTCCTCAAATCGCCCGCCACCCATGATGGCAAAAGTATTTCGATATCTGCAAGTCTGGGGGTCGCCTTCGCAGATCGGGGGGATATTGATGCGGTTCTCCTGAACAGCAATGCCTGCCTTGCGCTGGACCAGGCCAAGACAAGCGGACGCGATAAGGTTGTCGTCTTCTCGTCGCACATGCACGAGGAGTATGTTCATAAGCGTGAGATGATCAAAATTGTGCGGTCCGGATTGTCCAAGCATGAATTTCAGCCATATTATCAACCCGTCCTTGACCTTCAGACGCTGGAAGTTTGTGGTTTTGAGGCGTTGATGCGGTGGAGTCGGCCTGATGGGAAAGTCTTGTCGCCCGGTGCCTTTGCGACCGCCTTCGACGATCAGTGGCTGGCCGTTCAAATGGGCGACTATCTGATCGAGCAGACTCTCAAGCATATGCGGAACTGGATCCGTGATCGTGTGGATTTCAAGAAAGTTGCCATCAACGTCTTTCCCGCTCAGCTCTATCTTCAGGGGTACGCAGACTCTTTGCTGGAGAGGATGCGGCATTTGCGGGTTCCCCCCGGCAAGATTACCGTCGAAATAACCGAAGACGTCTATCTGGGATGGGGGACGGACGCTGTTGAGCAGAATATTCATCGCTTGCATGAGGCGGGTGTCGGTATTGCCCTGGATGATTTCGGGACCGGGTTTGCGTCTCTGACCCATCTTCGACAATTGCCGATACGTTTTGTGAAACTGGACAAGTCGTTCGTTCAGGACAAGTGTGGTCAGGCGATTGTCGACGGAATTTTGCAAATGGCAGCGGACATGCAATTGCGGGTGATTGCCGAGGGAATCGAGCACCCCGGTCAGCTTCTGTCCTTGCAGGACAAGAATTGCTACGCTGCTCAAGGCTATCTGTTCAGCCCTGCCATGTCTGCAGAACACGTTCCGGCCTGTGTCCAGTACTACAAGAATCGCGCCCCGCTGGGACTTCGCTTTGACGGGCCTGTGGAGTCGTCAAGCCGCCTCGCGGCAAGCTGAGTGATAGAAAGCGTCCACGGCCTCGCCAAACTCATCTCTGGCGCAAGTATCGATGCGTGTGCGTTCAATGGTGTCAGCAAGGCGTCTCGCATCGGATGCGATTCGATTCAAGCCAATAGCCTCTGCGCTTGCGGCCATTGCATTCGCCAGCGCGATGATCGCGGTCGCGGCCTCCGAGGACCGAGGAAGTTTGAGCAGCTTTTCAAACTCTGGTCGCATGGATTGCAGATATGATCTGTATTCAGCCAAGACTAACGCCGCATGATCGCCAGACTGAAGATTGGCAGTTGCGGGCTTTTTAAGCGTGTGACCAATCAGTCGGTCAAGGGCATCAATATCGACCGGTTTCGCCACATAGTTCTGAAACCCTGTATCAAGGATTTCCTGTACTTGTTCTGGAAGCGCCTGGGCTGTTAACGCGATTATCGGAACATCGTCCAGAGCGGGCAGGCTGGCCCGGATCCGGCGATACGCCGTTATACCGTCCATCTCGGGCATTTGGATATCCATCAAGATGATATCGTAATGCTGACCAGATTCCAGATCTTCCAAAGCATCTCTTGCCGAGCTGAAGCTCGAGACATGATGACCGCAAGCAGACAGTCCGGCTTGGAGCAGTTCAATATTGATGTCCACATCGTCCACAATCATAATGCGGACTTTCACGTCGCTTCCTTGAGACAGGGGGTGCTGTGCGTTTCTCACAAAGAGGGAATCATCGGAAATTTCCGGAAGTTCGAGAGTAACGACGGTTCCCTTGCCTTCTTCGCTTTCCAGAATGAGCTTGCCGCCCATAAGTTCGACCAGAGAACGACTGATCGATAAGCCGAGGCCTGTGCCGCCAAATTTGCGCGACACGGTGGAGTCCGCTTGCTGGAATCCTTCAAATACCAGTTCGAGCTTGTCGGCGGGAATACCGGGGCCCGTATCGGAGACTATGATGCGAATGCCAAACTCATCCTTTTGGACGTCGACTGAAACCTCGCCCTCCTTGGTGAACTTCATGGCGTTTCCGACAATATTCACAAGAACCTGCCTAAGCCGCGTTTCGTCACAGATGACCATTAGTTGGTCATCTGTATCAAGATCAAGGGAGAGTGTTACGTCGGAATTTGGCCGGGCAGCGCTGACAAGTGCGGTGCTGTCGGTCACGACATCGTTGAGTGAGAACCGGCTTGGCGCCAGTTCCATCTGGCCTGCCGCGATTTTGGAGAAATCCAGAATGTCATCGACAATATGGCGCAACATCTTCCCGGCCTGGGTAATCCTGTCGAGATGATATGACTGGTCCTCGCCCAGTTCGGTTCTGGCCATGAGTTGGGTGAACCCCAGGATGCCGTTGAGCGGCGTGCGAATTTCGTGGCTCATGTTCGAAAGGAAGTCCGCCTTTGCCTTTGATGCGACCTCAGCTTCTACGCGGGCAAGTGCGAGTGCCTCTTCGCGAGCCCGTCTGTCAGTCACGTTCCTGAACGTGGATACAGCATAGAGGGGTTTTCCTTCATCGTCGCGGATAAGGGTGGGGTTGCCTTCCAACCATATTGTGTGCCCATCAAATGTACGGACACGGAACTCGCGGCGAAGGGTTCTGTCGGGATCGCTGCCATCAAACAACTCTCTTGTTATCGATGCTGCATACTCCCTGTCTTCCTCGACGACGAAATCGAGGGTGGACATACCAATTGCTTCCTGTTGGGTTACTCCCAATATATGGCAGGATGGTGAAGCGTAGCTTATCTTTCCATCAAAGCCGAACTGAACCACAATATCCGTGGAAAATTCAGCCAGCATACGATACTGGTGTTCTCGTTCAGCCAGTTCCGCGACCAGTCGCGTTTCATCGGTAATGTCCCTGAAGACACCGCATATGCGATGAACACGCCCATCAGGGTCCAGAATACATTCCCCGAATGACTGCACTCTACGTTCTTGTCCGTCTGATTGACGAATGAGTGTCGCTTCAAAGTCCCAGCTATCCCCCTTTAATATTCCGTTTTCCACCAAATTGTTGATCATAATCCGGTCTGGTTCGAGGTAGAACTGGATCGCATCGGCGTAGCTTGGGTCATATGTATCTGGATCGACCCCGTGAATTGCGTAAACTTCGGGCGACCAGAATACCCGCGACGTCTTCAGGTTCAGGGTCCAATGACCGACACCGCTCATTTTTTCCGCGAGGCGCGATTTTCCCAGAGCTTCCTTCACTTCACTCATTTGTATGCGGAGACGATCCTGAGACCGCGCAAGTTTTGCAGCGAGACGTCTGCGGTCGGAAACTGCTGCGCCAACGCCCAGCGCCATTATGGAATTAACCGCGAGAAATGCTTGAAGCACCAACTCTTTGGCTTTCATGTCGGCATCCATAAGGCTTGTCGGGCCATGACCCGCAAGGGTCAGAGGGAAAGCAAATCCGGCAACAACGAGGAGCGCGACGGCGGCGCCCTTTATACCGCTGGCGAAGGCCATGGCGACGAGAGCGGGAGGAACTAGAAACAGAAGCGGGAAATCGGATTGCACGAAAACGGCCAACGACACGCTGCAAAGCAGAATAAAGGATAAGATGGTGAGCGCATCTATGCCATCTGCCCGGAATTTACGGGACCTATCAAGCAAGGACCAGGCCACAGGGGCAAACAGGATCATTCCAAGAAAGTCTGCGGAGTACCACAGGACTGCATCTTGAGCCGCAGGAGCGGAATCTAACAGGGTCAGTGCCAGAATGACAATTCCTGTAGAAACGAGACACCCGACAATTGCCGACATGACGAAAAGTGATATGCCGCGTGTGCTGATCATCCGCGCGCGTTTCCGGTATGTCAGCAGAAGGGCTATTGTTAGGATTTCCGCGATGTTAGCCGCTGTAAATGAGATTGCGCTCAGCATTTTGTCGCCGGCCGCGATATTCGCACAGACCAGCCCTGCTGAAAATGCTCCCAGCAGGGACAACCAGGCACTCTTTCGGTGTTTCAGAAGGATGACCAGCAGAACAGCATTCACGGGCCAGACAGCGGCAATGCGACCGTCACCCCTCGTGATCTGAGTCGCCGCAAGAGCCAGGGCGAAGCATAAGGCCGCGAACGTACATAACCTGGCAAGGCGCCACACATTCACCGTCCGAGACCTGAGGATCAAAATCCTGAGATTATTCAAGGTGATCATGCCGCAGCCCTTCCGTCCAAGGAAATCAGGCTCAAAGCATAGTAAAAGGGTGTTGCCGGTGGGTTACCCAACTGCAAAAACTTTGGCGACAGCCTCAGGGGTTCATTCCGAGCAGCGAACGTATCTGATAACCTAGAAGGCACCGTTAAAACCGACATTTCCCGGACATCTGTGTGGCCTGCGACTTCATTAACACGAGCCATATTGAGACGATGTTCCAGAAGCCTGATCCTGCTGCCATCTATGCAGTTCAGAAACAATCAAAAGGTAAACAGGAGAGGCGCTTGATCTGCCTACGGGCCGTATACCGGTCCTGGGAGCGTCGCAGGCATTCTTGCCTGTGTGCACCCAGCCTGATCCGGGTAACCCAGATCCAGGGCTGACAGGTTTCTTCCGCTTTCTGAACCTTACGGTTACTGACGGGGCTGGACACACTACATGGCAGACAATACAGCCGGAAACGGATTCAGGGTGTTGACGTGTCAGTAATGCGGTGGCGCACCATCATCAGATCGCGGCCATCCTCACTTCTTCCGTCCGCCAAGAACCGCGACGAGTTCTTCAACCTTTTCCCGGCGGTTTGCCACATCGTCGCCTGTTAGCGCGTGATCGACACAGGTGGAGATATGGTCGTCGAGAATGGTCATTTCCACACCGGCCAGGGCAGCCTTCACCGCCTGAACCTGCCGAATGATATCTATGCAGTATCGATCATCCGAAATCATTTTCGATATGCCGCGAATTTGCCCCTCAATGCGGGCCAACCGCCGGGCTGCTGCGTCTTTGGTCTCTGTCTTCATCATGCTTGGATATCCCGTTCAGGGTGTCTATTTGGCGTGAAACGGAAGATTTTTCCAGATGATGGCGGTGAATAGCGAAGTCTGGATGTATCGCTCGTGTCAGTTTGGCCCGTCTGACCCGGCAGGTGCCGCAGCAGTCGGATTTCCCTCAAAGGATGGAACCGGGCGGTCGGCTGCCTCGCTCTGTGTGGTGGCAGGGCCATTGCTTTCAATATCGTTGATCAGCCAGCTCATCTCCTTTATCTCGCGGCGCTGTGCCTTGATGATCTCATCAGCAAGCTTGCGAACACGGATGTCCTGTATTCCGGCCCGCTCACTCGTCATGATGGCGATTGAGTGATGCGGGATCATTGCGCTCATATAGGAACGGTCTTCGATGGTTGTCTGGCTACGTACAAGCCATAGCGCAAGAAGGAAGACCAGAACGGAGCCTCCGAAGATCGCGAGATTAATCCGGCTGTTTCTGTACATGTTCAGCATGAAACTCAACATGACGCAGCTCATGGCTGCGCCCATAATGAACGTCATGTAGACCCGCGTCTCACTCCACCTCACGTGTTCGAAGGCGTAGGTGTTGAGATACATGAGTGCAAACATCACAATCATCGAGGTGCCGATCATGGCTCCGAACTTCCAGTAATTGCTTTTCGCTTCCATCGTTCGTGTCCTCCTGCATACTGTGGTGGGGTATGTCACTGTCTGAACGGGAACCCGCACCAATGGTTCCGAGCAATTGCGGTCTCTCATCGCTTCAGGCGGCCTTGGCTGAAGTAAGGAGGTTGTCCAGCACCCCGGTATCGGAGCCGTTCAGGAAAAGCCGCTTTGGGAGGCGTCCAGACGTGCGTATCCGGACGTATTCCGGAATCAAAATTCAAGCGTTCTGAGCCGCAAGGCATTTACGATGACGGACACCGAGCTGAGGCTCATCGCGCCGGCCGCAATCATCGGGCTGAGCAACAGGCCGAAGAAAGGATATAGGATTCCGGCCGCGACGGGCACCCCCAGCGCGTTGTAAATGAAGGCGAAGAACAGGTTCTGGCGGATATTGCGCATGGTCGCATGGCTCAGCTCGCGCGCCTTTGCTACGCCGATCAGGTCGCCCTTTACCAGCGTCACGCCTGCGCTTTCCATCGCGACATCGGTGCCGGTGCCCATTGCGATGCCGACATCGGCCTGGGCGAGTGCCGGCGCGTCATTGATGCCGTCGCCGCACATGGCGACACGCGCGCCGGATGCCTGCAGCTCGGAGACGATGCGGTGCTTGTCTTCCGGCGAGACATCGGCGTGGACGACATCAATCCCAACCTGGTCGGCGACGGCGCGGGCTGTTGTCTCGTTGTCGCCGGTGAGCATGACGATCTTCAGCCGTGCGGCATGCAGCCGGCGGATGGCTTCTGGCGTCGTGTCCTTGACCGGGTCTGCCACCGAGACCAGGCCGGCCGGCCTGGCACCAACAGCGATGAACATCACGGTCTGGCCTTCAGCGCGGTACTGGTCTGCGCTCGCGCCGAGCGCGTCGGACCAGCCGCCGATCCGCTCCATCATCTTGCGGTTGCCGATGGCGACGGTCTGGTCTTCCACGCTGGCTTGCGCGCCTTCGCCGGTCACCGACTCAAAGCCGCTTGCTTCCTTGCGAGGCGTATTCCTTGCCTCGGCGCCGCGCACAATGGCCTCGGCCAGCGGGTGCTCGCTTGAGCGCTCGACGGCGGCCACCAAGGCAAGCAGCGTCGCCTCGTCGAAGCCTTCGGCGGGGTCGACATGGATCAGCTCCGGCCGGCCAAGCGTCAACGTCCCCGTCTTGTCGACGACCACCGTATCGACCTTTTCAAAGGTCTCGAGCGCTTCGGCATTCTTGATCAGGATACCGTTCGAGGCACCCTTGCCCGTGCCAACCATGATCGACATCGGTGTTGCGAGACCAAGCGCACAGGGACAGGCAATGATCAGCACGGCGACGGCATTGACGATGGCAAACGCCATGGCCGGATCGGGACCGAAGATCGCCCAGATGATGAAGGCCAGCACCGCCACACCGATCACAACGGGTACGAAAATCGCCGAGACAATATCGGCGAGCCGCTGGATCGGTGCACGCGAGCGCTGGGCGGCGGCCACCAACTGCACGATCTGTGAAAGGAGTGTATCCTCGCCGACATGGGTGGCTGTCATTATGAACGAGCCAGGTCCATTGACCGTGCCACCTGTCACCCGGTCGCCCGCCGATTTCTCGACGGGGACGGGTTCGCCCGTGACCATGGATTCGTCCACCGTGCCATGGCCTTCGAGAACTTCGCCATCGACCGGTACTTTATCGCCAGGTCGGACGCGGAGGCGGTCACCCGCTTGAACATGAGCAAGGTCGACTTCTTCGTCGCTGCCATCTTCTGCAATGCGCCGGGCTGTCGGTGGAGCAAGCTCCAGAAGCGCTCGGATGGCGCCTGAGGTTGCATTGCGAGCACGAAGTTCGAGGACCTGGCCAAGCAGGACCAGCGTCACGATGACGGCGGCCGCCTCATAGTAGACTGCGACATTGCCGCCATGAACCTTGAACGAATCCGGGAAGATGCCAGGCGCGACCGTCGCAACGAGCGAATAGGCATAAGCTACGCCCACGCCCATCGCTATGAGGGTAAACATGTTGAGGCTCTTGCGTTTCACCGATTCCCAGCCGCGCTGGAAGAAGGGCCAGCCCGCCCAGAGCACAACTGGCGTTGCCAGCGCGAATTGCAGCCATGGCCCCCAGCTCGCGCTGACCCAGTCCTTCAGAGGACTGCCTGGGACCATCTCACCCATGGTGAGGATCAGCAGGGGGGCCGAGAGGGCAAGGCCCACCCAGAAGCGGCGTATCATGTCATCAAGTTCGCTCGTGTCCTGCTCGGCGGTGACGGTCTCCGGCTCCAGCGCCATGCCACAGATGGGACAGCCCGTATTCGAGGTCTCGCGCACCTGTGGGTGCATTGGACAGGTCCAGACGGTGCCGGAATAGTCATCCGGGATGTGATCATAGGCGTCGTCCGGCTTTTCCGGCGCGACGTGTTCATGATGGTGGCAGCAATCCCCGTCAGTGGCAGCTTTTTTATGGCCCCCATCGTGTGAAGGGTGATGGGAGTGACTGGGGTGATTATTGATGGACATTACGGGTCTCACAAAAATTGCATGCCGCGCTGTCCGAAGGGGTGCGAAGCAAGATGTGGGGGCATCGGGCGGGATCTATATTTCAGAAGCGTGGCGCAAATTCTGTGCACCAGAATAATACCCCCATGGGGTATATTCAATGACGTCTCCAAAATTTTTCTGTTGAGGCGTCTTGAGCGGCGTCAACTTGCTCCAAATGCCTTCCACTCCGTTTCGAATTGGCGCTCGGCTCGATATGGGCGGCGACATCTCGTCTCGAGATTCGCGCGCCGGTCCGGTCGTGGAAGCAGGCCGGAAGCGGAGCGGTGACGCCTGAATCCGAGCCGGTATCCACGCGCCTTGATCCGTCCGTCCGAGACCAATGTGTCTAGTACCAGGTTCTGAGGCCAGCCAGGAAGACGACCTCATCGCCGTTCCGTCCTGCTGCCTTGATCTTGTCGCGTGTCTCACCGAAAGCGCTCTGCCATTCGACGCCGATATAGGGCGCGACCTCACGTTTGAATTCGTATCGAAGCCGAAGGCCGGCATCGATCGAGTTCAGACCCGAGCCAGTTTCGCGCTCGGGAATGTCCTGTGCCGACAGGTTCGCCTCGATGCGCGGCTGCAAGATGAGTCTTTGCGTCAGCAGAAGTTCATACTCAGCCTCGACGCGTGCAGTGAGATCGCCCTTTTCGCTGAGAAAGGCTGACGCGTCGACTTCGAACCAGTAGGGCGCGAGCCCGTTCAGGGCGACGACGCCGTGGGCAAGGCCATCCGGCTCAATGTCATAGCGCAGACCGGCATGGACATCCCAGAATGGCGCAATCGCCCGGGAATATAGCACCTGGATCTCTGCATCATCGACCTCGCCGCCATTCAGGGACGCTCGGCCTTCAGACTTGAACCAGAGCTTGTTGATGTCTCCGCCATACCAGGCCTGTCCGTTCCACACGAAGTCATCGTCGCCTTCGGTGATTTGCGCTTCGAGCTGGTTGAACAGGATGTAGAAGTTCTGCTGATCTCCCCCCTCGGCCAACACCTCTTCGCGGGCATCTGCCATGGCATCCTCACCATGGATTTCGTCGGCCTGGTTCCATGGGGGAGATTGTGGCGCTTCCTGTGCGACCGCACTGAGTGGCGCGATCGAAAGAACGCTGGCGACGAAAAGCGGAGTGAGTTTCGGGTTCATGCTGATCATGACTTGTGCTCCCCATGATTCATTCCGTGGTGGTCCATCGGCTTATCCATTGCGGGTTCGGACGCAGGCCTGCCCGGATGTTCTGGATGCGTCGTGGGAAGCACGCTGACGACCTGCATCATGCCGGCGTGCATGTGGTAGAGGAGGTGACAGTGGAATGCCCAGTCGCCGACATGTTCAGCAGTGATATCGACACTCACCTTTTCGGCCGGCTTGACCGTCACAGTATGTTTACGCGGCATGTGCGTTTCGCTGCCATTCACAAGATCGAAGAACATGCCGTGGAGATGAATCGGGTGCGGCATCATCGTATCATTGATGAGCGTGAGGCGGACGCGCTCGCCCTCATACAATTTGATCGCCTCGGTCACCTCGGAAAACTTCACGCCGTCGAAGGACCACATATAGCGCTCCATATTGGAGGTCAGGTGAACCACGATCTCGCGTTCTGGCGGGCGGTGATCCTTGTTCATTTCAAGGCTACGAAGCTGGGCATAGGTCAGCGCGCGGTGCCCGACATCATCAAGGCCGATGCCGGGCTCAGTTAGCCGGCTCATCGGCATTGCCGCGACATTGGCGACACCGGGCCCACGCTTTATGTCAGCTTCAATCTTCACTGGCTGGATCGACGGACCGTCCGGATCGGGCTTCATCATTCCGCCCATATCATGACCCTTCATTCCGTCATGGCCCATCATGCCATCCTGATCGTTCATGTCATGCGGCATTGAACCGTCGTGGCTCATGCCGTCCATCATGCCGCCGGATCCGTGACCCTGATGATCCATGCCGGCCATGTTTCCCATACCCGCCATACCCTCATGAGACATGCCCATGTCGCGCATGGTCAGGATCGGGGCCGGCCGAAGTACGGGTTCGGTCGCGCGCATGCCGGCGCGAGGGCCAAGCGTCGCAACGACTTGACCGGAGCGATCAATTGACTCCGCGACAAAAGCATAGGGCCGCTCCTCCGTCGGTTCGACGATCACGTCATATGTCTCGGCCACCCCCATCTGGAACTCGTCAGTTTCGACAGGTTGCACATTGAGGCCATCTGCCTGGACCACCGTCATTGGCAGGTCGGGCAGGCGGACATTGAATAGGGTCATCGCCGAGGCATTGATGATCCTTAAACGGACGCGTTCTCCGGTCTGAAAAACCATGTTGAAATTGTCAGCAGTCGCATGGCCATTGATCAAATAGGTATAGGTTTCACCCGTTACATCGGCGATGTCACGTGGACTCATCCGCATCTGGCCCCACATGCCACCCAGTCCGGTCGGCTGACGGAGTGTGGGCCGGTTGAAGTTCAGGCTCTCGGCATTCTTCTTGAGCTTGGCGAAAATTCGGTGAGGATGGATGAAGCTCCAGTCGCTTAGGACGAGCACGTATTCCCGGTCGTAAACGACAGGATCAGTGCCGGCAGGGTCAATGACGATCGGACCATAGTGCCCGAGCTGTTCCTGCAGGCCGGAATGCGAGTGATACCAGTAGGTCCCGTTCTGCGGCACCTTGAACTGGTACTTGAAGGTTTCGCCCGGCTTGATGCCCGGGAAGCTGACGCCTGGAACGCCATCCATGTGGAAGGGGACGAGCAGCCCGTGCCAGTGGATCGAGGTATCCTCTTCGAGGTCATTCCTCACATTAAGGGTAACGTCATCGCCTTCTCGCAAGCGCAGGAGTGGTCCCGGCAAGGTCCCATTTATGCCTGTGGCCATACCGGCCTTCCCGTTAAGGCGAACCGGGAAATGCCCGATATTGAGGTCGAATTGAGTGCCCCTAAGAGCGGGCAGACCGAGATTGCCATCGCTCGCCGGTCTCGCCCAAGCGGGCAGGAGGCTGGCAGAGCCGAGCGCCGCTCCGGCACCGAGTGCGGATTGCAGCAAAAGTCTTCTGTTGATCACAAGAGTCTCCATTGAATTGAAGTTGAACCAAGGGCAGGGGTGCCCGCATGGTTCGGTTTCAATTCAGGAAACGGACTTTCAGTTGAACGGGAGACAAGGCACCCAATCGTTGACGCGAGTCTACAACTCCTGTTTTGGGCGGCGCGCGAACTCGGCATGAAGGCTTATTCACTGTGGCGTCAAATGCGATGTCGAACTGCGTCAGGCTGGCCAGTGCTGTTCTCTTCACACTGGTATCACTTTTCGCCACCGTCATAATATCTGGTTCACAATGGTCGGTGTTATCGTCACAGGGCGTTTGACCCGGTGTTGCATCACTCTGGTGGGTGTGGGCTGCGATCTCAGGACCGGATACCGCGGCACTCGACGTACCAATGGGACAGGCGCAAACCAGTTGCGATATTCCCAAGAGTGCTGCCATGAGAGTTGCAACGAAGAAATCCATACGGGGAGAGTATACCCCCCGGGGGTTTGGATCAAGTTGCACATGATGCTTGGTTGTTATGAACCTGATTGCATTCTGGTAGGGAACCACGAATGCAGCACGGAACTGTGATGTCGTCCTGACAAAATCACGTGTACGTCGGATGAGGTGGAGTTCCCCCGCGCAGTCAAGCACTTGCAATCTGGCGATAGCGCGGCGTGACCGGTTGAACGTTCCGATGAAACAAATGAAATGAGGGCGTCTTCGCTTTCGTGACGCCTCGGGCCCGAGTTTTGGATCCGAGCAAGTTATTCTTGGTCATCGAGAGAGCAGCAATGGGCTGACGAAGCCGAGAAGGAGTGTCGCGAGCGACAGCTTTCGTTCCGATTTGTCCCGGCATGGAGTAAACTCTGGTACGATGAGCGAGTTCTCGGTCCGCACCAAGGTACATGAAGGCGCGTTTCGCCGACGCATTGCCTAATGTTGCGCTGCCTCGGCTTCAGCAGTTTCACGACCAGTCCACGCCCTTCCTGACAGCAGTAGAAACATTGCGACGGAGAACCCGGCAGACTGGAAAATCATGGCCATCACGACGATCTGGTAACGTACGGCGATCAGCGGATCGACCCCGGTCAGAACCTGCCCTGTCATCATCCCTGGAAGAGAGACCAGTCCGACCGCAAGCAGGGCATTTATCTGCGGGATCAATGCTGCCGTCCAGGCCGCCGTTCGGGCATCCTTGTAAGGCGTACCTGTCTCCAGCTCGCGCTGCAAACGTTCTGCTGCCAGGGTGATTGCCGTCATGGCGTTGGAGAAGATCATACCTGCAAAAGGGATCATCACGCGCGGCTGATAGGCCGGGTCCGACAATTGCAGCACACCAAACAGGATAAATGCAAGAATAAGGGCACCTGTCACACCTATACTCACCAGCGCCTTGACGTAGGCGGCCAGACGATTGGTCTGGATCGTGCGGATACCAATCAGGCTCGCAATCGCGACCATGAGCAGGGTGACCGCCCCTCCGACAAGGGGAGTGGGCGACTTGAAAACGAAAACCAGAGCAAATCCTACAGCCAATAGCTGAACCAGCATCCTGAGCGTTGCGTAGGCGGTTTCCCATGCCGATCTTGCCCACTGATGGCTGATCCAGGCGAGTGCCAGGATCGGGGCGAGGCTGAGGAGTAGCAGCGGTATACCAATATCGGGCATGATTTTCTCCTGCGCCTGCCGCCTGATGATCGGAATACACACTGGCTCTTTCCTTATCGGGCTATCATCGGCCCGATATTCGCCCAAGCTGTTCTTCCGGGATTGGCGCGATTTCAAACAATTTTGACCCTGACCGTTATGTGCACCCGCTTCCTGTCCCGTCACGATAGGCCGCACCACGACACCGGACGAACGGAAAGAGGTGCATAATGCGTATCGTTTCAATTGCAGGGGCTTTGGTCACATACACCCTCGCCGCGGCTCCGTCCGCGGCGGCTCCCCTTACTGACGGTGAGCTGCGCGCTGCGCTCGCCGAGCTTGAGGTGCTGAAAGAGAGGCAAGCGGAGACAGATGCGAGGATCAGGGCGATCGAGAGCAAACTCCTGGGCATTGCGCCCACCGGCGAGCCGAACGAAGGCGCCGACGTCGGCGAGTACGGTGAAGCAGCAATCGTCTTGATCCCGAGCACGCCGGCCCTCACTGTGTCTTCGCGGGCCAGCGCGGCAGGACTGAACCTTACCGGCGACATGCTATTCCGCTTTGAGGGAAACTATACAGATAGTGGACTGTTGCCTGACCAGGAAAGGGCCGTCATGCGTGCGCGGCTTGGCGCAACTCAAAGCGTCAATGAAAAGCTTACCGTGGGCGGATTATTGGAAACTGGCGATCCCGATGATCCAAACTCCGGATATCTGACGCTGTCCAATTTCGCTGATGATTTCCAGGTATCTCTAAGTCGGGCTTATGCCAGTTATGATTTAGGTGGAACGACTCTTCTCGCTGGCAAATTCGCAAAACCATTCATGAGCACCGATTTGCTCTGGGATGGAGATGTGAATCCGACAGGGCTGGCGGGGCGCTCGAAGGTCCGCCTGTCCTCAGGCTCGGATATCAATCTGTCGGGCCTTCTTTTTGTGGTGGACGAGAGCGCCGGTGGGGATGATAGCCAGATGATCGGTGCCCAGGCCCATCTGCAGTCCAGTTGGGGATCACATTTCAAAACCGATATTGCGGCGGCCTACTACGATTATGAGCTGAGCTCTGTCGGAGGCGCTGACGCGGGCGATTTCCGGACCAATCTGCTGCGCCCTGACGGCACCTATGTCTCGGACTATGATCTGCTCGATCTCTTGGCCAGGATATCCTGGACAGGGATATCGGAGCGATGGCCTGTAGCGCTCACCGTCAACCATGTCACCAATCTCGGTGCGGCCGTCGATGACGATAAAGCCCTTGGCATCGATTTGAGTGTTGGCCGGGCACACCAGCGACATGAATTTTCGTTTGCTTACGGTTATGGAGAAGCAGAGGTGGATGCGGTCCTCGCGGCCTTCTCGCACGACAATTACAGTTTCGCGACCAATTACATGGCGCATGAGTTGAGTGCTCGCTACGTCCTTACCGAGAATGTGAGCCTTTCGGCGTCGCTCTACCACTATAAGCCGCTTAGCAGTGCCTATGCCGGAACTCTGGTGCCGGACGAATGGCTCGACCGTGTTCGTATGAATCTTGCAATTTCCTACTAGAACCGGCGTGGTGCGAACACGCGATATCCCAAAGGCGGGCTGCCTTTTGTCAGGCTGCCTCGTCTCATGCAAAGGTTCGACCTAGCCGTAAGATTGCCGTCTTCGGGTGACCCGAAAAAGCATGAAACTGTCCCGGGCAACAGGGCGCTCCATGGCCCGCTGTGTAGGTATGTCAGTATACCAACCCAAGAGGAGTCGTTTGAATGAAACCGCCTGAAAATGCCAAAGTCCGCAACTTCGCACCGGGGTCCAGTGAGCGTGCAAGTGTAGAGGCGGAGCTGGCCCGCCAACGAGCGAATCCGCGTGATGTCGATCCGATTATCAATGGTGAGCGTCTCCGAATGGGCCAGCGCACACGAATTTTCGAGCCGCATGCCCATGAGCGTTCGCTTGGCACTTTCGGTTCGGCCGGCGTAAGAGAAGCCCAGCTTGCCGTCGATGCAGCAAACAAGGCGCGGCAAGACTGGGCAAACCTGTCCGCCAGCGCGCGGCGATCGGTCTTTCTGCGGGCTGCGCATTTGCTTGAGGGTCCATTCAACGACCGACTCATGGCGGCGACCATGCTCGGCCAGAGCAAAACATTCTATCAGGCGGAAATTGATGCTAGCGCCGAACTCATCGACTTTCTCCGCTTCAATGTTGCCTATTCAGAAATGCTGGAAGACTGGCAACCGGGCTCGGAGGGGACTGAACGCAACCGGCTGGAGCTGCGCCCGCTTGATGGGCATGTATTTGCAGTGTCCCCCTTCAACTTCACGGCAATCGCCGGAAATCTCTGCCTTGCGCCGGCTCTCATGGGCAACACGATTATCTGGAAGCCGTCGGAACGCAGCATGCTGAGCGCCGCCTATATCATGGATCTGTTTGAAGCGGCCGGATTGCCGCCAGGGGTCATCAACATGCTGCCGACGAACGACCCGGCGGCGGTGGCTGACGTCGTGCTCGGCGATCGAAATCTGGCTGGTGTTCACTTTACCGGCAGCACGGGAACGTTCGACCATATCTGGCGCACAGTGGGCCAGAACGTAAGCAATTATGGTGCCTATCCCCGACTTGTCGGCGAGACGGGCGGCAAGGATTTCGTGTTTGCACATCCAAGCGCAAATGTCGAAACGCTGGTAACAGCGTTGATCCGTGGAGCCTTCGATTTCCAGGGGCAGAAATGCTCGGCCGCCAGCCGGGCATATATCCCTCAGAGCCTGTTCAAACAGGTCTGCGACGGGCTGCAAGCGGGCGTCGGGGCGATCCGGTACGGTGACGTTACGGACGGGACGCATTTTATGGGAGCTGTTATCGACGCGCGGGCATTCGACCAGTGCGTCGCTTTCCTTGCTCATGCCAAGGAGACACCTGGCCATACGCTGATCGCAGGGGCTGCGCCAGACAAGAGCGAAGGCTACTTCATTCCGCCGACCGTCATTGCCTGCGATAGTCCCACGTCAAGACTGATGACAGAAGAGATATTCGGTCCCATTCTGGCGCTCTATGCCTATGACGATGATGCCATTGATCAGGTGTTGGACATTGTCGACTCATCTACGCCTTACGCGCTGACTGGCGCGATTTTTGCCGAGGATCCGTCTGTCATGGAAATGCTCAGCGCCCGCCTTCGCTTTGCCGCTGGTAATTTCTACATCAATGACAAACCCACTGGCGCTGTCGTCGGCAGACAACCTTTCGGCGGGTCGCGGCGCAGCGGAACGAATGACAAGGCTGGCAGTCCGTACAATCTCATGCGCTGGGTGTCACCCCGCAACATCAAGGAGCAGTTCCTGCCTCCAATCGATCCTGGCTATCCGCATATGACAGACTGACGGTGCACCGCCACGGCGAGCTGCGATCACCGACCTGGTAGATCGCAGCTTGTCTCTTTATGTCATGGCGCGATGTCATGGCGCGGCGTTGAATGCAGAATTTCGTAATTAGGAAATTAGCGGACTATTTTGTGCTCAAGCCTTGTTTCGGATGATAGGTGTCTCGAAGGGCCTGATGCCGTGAAAGTCCGTCGACGGACCGACCAGATATAAAAATGCGAATTGGCCGGCTCAGTGCCTCGAGAGGGTCGCCAGACCATATCACGATGTCGGCAGATTTTCCCGGTGCCAAGGAGCCGTATTCGTCAGAAACGCCCCAGATTTCAGCTGGATTCCGTGTCATGGCATCAAGGGCAGCGCGGCGGTCGAGGCCATGAGCGGCGGCGATGCCGGCGCCCACGCGCATGGCAGTACCGGCATTATGGCTGATGAAGATGCTATCGGTACAGAAAGCTATTTTAACGCCAGCCTCGTGGAGCAGGGCGGCATTGTCGGCCCGGGCGCCGATCATGTCGTAACTGGAGGGCAGGCTGGCATATGGCACCAGAATGACCGGAATATCCGCTGCGGCGAGTTCCGGCGCTCGCCGCCAGGCTTCTTCTCCTCCGAGCAGAATGACGCGTACGCCGTATTCCTTGCGGAGGGCCAGCGCCTGCAAGATATCGGACTCACGCGATGCTTTTATGATCAACGGGATGTCACCGGCCAGAGCCTCGGCAACAGGCGCTTCAGCCTCTGTGCCGGCATTCAGCGCCTGGTGCAGTTCCGTCCAGTAAGCCGCGCGAGACCCGTCAGCAGCCGCGCCGGAGTTGAAGACCAGTCCCATACGCGGCTGATAAAGAATGCCGCCCTCTGTACTCAGATGCAGGATGGCACCAAGGCCTGAGAAGCCACCATCACCTCCATCAGGAAGTGTAACCGCCCAGGCCAGTCCTTCGTGGCGCGCAATGTCGACAAGGATCGAGTTCTCATTGAGCCCGTACTGAACATCGAATGCGGCGCCCAGACCACTGGCCCCAGCGCTGGAATCGCGTGTTTCACCGACGGAGAAAAGTTCGATCAGACCCAGCTGCGTCATGGAATTCATCAGGGCCGGTGTGACGTAGTTTCCTTCTGCGTCTATCTGCTTTGAACCCTCAGGGGCTTCAACCGAAACGCCTATCTCCCTGATCTTGCCATCCCTCACGGCAATCTGCACAAGTTCGTCGCCTTCCCCGGTGTGGGCCATACGTACATTCTCGATGAAGAGATCCTGTGCCGCAGCCGGTCCGAGATGAAATGGTGCGAGACTCGCGACCGTCAGAGTGAAAAGCAAGCGGGCGATCATGGTTCTGACTTTGCTGATGGCTGGCCGGTCATGAAGTCCCCGCGTGGCTGGCGTGCCGGATCGCTACGATCATAGATCAGGGCGCCGTCAACAAAAACGAGGTCGGCGCGGCTATACACGCTGAACGGATCACCAGACCAGAGAACAAGGTCTGCATTCCGGCCAGTGCCGATCGATCCGGTCTGGTCATCGATGCCGAGAAGCTTCGCTGGTTCGCTTGTAATCCAGGCAAGTGCTTCAGCGGGCGGAATGTCTATACCCGCATCGCGTCCGGCTGATACAGCCTTGGCGACTTCGATATTCAGCCTGCCACCCAGGGCCGGCACGTCCGAATGCATCATGACACAAGCGCCGGATGCATGCAGATAGGCAGCATTCTCCGGAATGCCGTCGAATGCTTCCAGCTTCCAGCCCCACCAGTCGCTCCATACAGCGCTGCATATGTTTTGTTCAGAGAGTTGGCCGGGTATCTTGTAAGCCTCGACAGCGTGATGGAATGCGGCGATCTCGAAGCCGAATTCGTTCGCCATATCCATCATGATCGACATATCGTCAGCGCGGTAGCAATGAACGTGAACCTTCACTTCGCCATCAAGGGCTGCGGCCAGAACATCCAGTCCAAAATCACGCGGCGCATCAGGATCGGCCGCATAGTCGGCAGCTTTCTGCCAGGCCTGACGCTGCAGCGATACCACACCCATCCGGCTATAGGGGGGGCGCCCCTCAATCCCATAGGCCTTCGGGTTCTCGCCGCAGGCCATTTTCAGACCATAGGGGGCACCCGGAAACTTCATGCTCTGTGACGTCGGGCCTGGGACATTCTTCATGACGACACCGAGACCGCCAATTGCATTACGCGAGCCAGGCAGAACCTGAAATGTGGTCACGCCTCCCGAGAGGGCATAATACAGGGCAGGGTCCTGTGGGTTGAAGGCCGTTTCGATACGAATCTGCGGTGTAACGGGATCGCTTGCCTCGTTCACATCCCAATGATCCGGCGAGCCGATCGCATATGGAAGCGTCGCCGTGCCGTAGTGTGTGTGCACATCGATGATTCCGGGCGTCAGCGAGCGGCCTGTGCCGTCGATGATGACCGCATCGGCGGGAGCTGCAATTTCCGGCCCGAGCGTGATGATCTTCCCATCCGCCATCAGCAAGTCAGCACCTGTCATCTCACCGCCGAGGCCATCCAGGATCGTTGCGTTCCTGACAAGATAGGGCGGCGCGGGAGGCGGTGCGTAGGTGCTTTCAAATACTTCTAGGCTGCGGTCCGGACGCGGCTGGCCGCAACCGGCAAGGTTCACCGCAAGCAAGAAGCTCGCGGCCTGGAAGAGCACACCAATTCTCAAGTTTTCGCCCTGGCGCTTCTTTTCAGGCTGGAGCGGGTAAGCCACAGCAGGACACCATATACAGACAGGACAAAGAGCGCCGTTCCTGTGAGGAAAAAGATGATCTTGCCAGCAAGGCCAAAGGGTTGCCCCATATGCAGGGCAAAGAATGAGCTGAAAATGCTCGCCTTTACGCCGGCATTGAGCTGATCGACATTGCCAAGCACCTGTCCATTCACCGCATCAACCCAGAGTTTGGTGTTCCCGTAGATCTCGCGCACCTCTCCATCCTGACGAAGGCGGATCGTGTAGTATGGTGCGTCCTTGGATGGCAAGGTCACGATCGACAATGTGGCGCCCGGATATTCTTGCCAGGCTATTTCCATCGCATCCGGCAGCGACAGTAAAATTTCCTCGGCGGGGGCGCGCTCGGTCACCGCAGGTGGTGCGGCCCAGGGGTCTCCAAATGCCAGCTTCATGTCGCCGAGCCACATATTCGCGATACCCGTTCCGACGATGTAGATGCCAGGAAGGACAAATATGAGGCCGAGCAACCTGTGGAGTTGCAGGCGGCGAAATATGAGCGGTCGCGAAGAATCCAGTTTGAAATAAGAGCCCCAGCGCTGTCTGTGCGGCCAGATCAGATACAGACCGACGACCATGTTCGAGAGCAAAAGTATGCCCGAAACGCCGAGAAGTATATAGCCCCAACCATTGATCCAGAGCGTCTCGTGAAGCTCTGAAATGCGGTTGAGAAAGTCATACTTCATCTGCCGGTCTGCCAATATCTCTCCATTGCCATCAATGCGAATGGCGCGGCTCCCGATCCTGTCGGAATCCTCATGATAGCTGTACACATCGAAGCGGCTGGATTTGGCATGCGTCGTGAACACCAGTTCCGGCGACCAGTCTGGATTCTCGGCATGATGCGCTTCAATCGTGCGGGTGACAGCTGCAATATCCAGCGGCACCTCGCCGCCCCCATAGCGCTGATCATTGATCTCCGGTGCGAAGACAAGAATCACGCCCGACAGGATTTGTACGGACCAGACAGTCACCAATGCCAAGCTCACATATTTATGGAGCAGGTAAATTATTCTCTTGAGGCCAGCAGACATGGACTCCTCGATTCAAATCTCTTGTTGCCCAGCAGATTAAGAGGCTTTGGAGAAGCGATGCTGTTTCGGTTGGGCGCATTTTAGCTGCCGACGGGCCAAGCTGCATAAGTTGCCCCATCCGCACCCATTTTGGCCTGATCGGCCAAGTGAGCGACCTGACAGCGTAAGGGCACAGGACCGGCACTTGCTAGCCTGCGACATCGATGAACGATCAGGGAGAAACACAAATGCCGTTCCATGCTAGGGTCACGACTGCTCCTGTCCGCGTCTTGCGCCGTCATGCCATTGTGGGGGCTGCGGCCTTGTTTGGGGAAGCTGCGGCCGCAGAGGGGAAAATTCATTGGACTACGGACCTTACAGCGTCTTCAGCGATACTCGATCGCGGCGAACAAATTGGTGGGGACACGATTGAAATGGGTGCCAGCATTGAGACATCAGTCCAGAACGTGACCCTCTACACCTCCTTTTACCGACTGCTTCCGGTCGGTTCGGATCAGGACGCATTCGATGACGAGGCTGACTATACTGTCGGCGCAGTTTTTCAAAGCGAGGCCTTGGTGGCTGACATCTCGGTGAGTCGCCTGACCTATCCGGGGGAAGGCGCTGAGGCGAGTACGGAGCTGATGGGAATTTTCGATTTTGATGCGCCGTTTTCTCCGCGCGTTATCGGCTTTTACGACGCCGACTTTGGAGACTGGGGGCTGGAAGCAAGTGTGCAGCCAAGTCGGTATGCCGGAGATTGGACCGTTTACGCAATGGTCAGGACAGGTTTCGTTGCACCCGGTGATGGATCCGCTAATCGCTCTTATGCCGGGATGGAAATCGGCGCACTGAGACCGCTTTCGACGAAGGTCGAGCTTGGAGTTTTTGCTCGCGCGGAAGTGGCCGACGAGGAGTCTTATGCCGACAAGATCCTTCATGGCCTCATTACCCGTGCGCGCGACCAGAGTATGGCTGTCGGGATTAGTCTGTCGGTTTCCGGTTGATCCCAAGTCAACCAAATATCGCTCAAGGGGCGTGGGTCTTTTCATGCAGGCTGGCGCGAAACGATGCCGTCTCTTCGCCAACGACCCGGTGCATGAGATAAAGGCCAATCAGATTCGGTATTGAAAGCATGAAGAAAAGGCTATCGATCAGGTTTGTCACGGTGGTCACATCGACCATTGCGCCGACCGGCAGCAGGCCACAGAAAAAGCAGAGATATATCCGGCGCATCCAGGCCGAATGGCGCGAGAAATAATCAATGATCTGTAGACTGTAATAGCCCGCCGCCAGGATTGTCGAGAAGGCAAACAGGCTGACGGCGCCCGCAAGGATGTAGGGAAACCAGCTTGACACAGTTCCAAAGGCGGCCGAGGTCATGGCAATATCTTTGTATCCGTCGTCCCAAACGCCCGTCGTAATGATGACAAGAGCGGTTGCTGCACATATTACCACTGTGTCTATGAAAGGTTCGATCAGAGCCACGAAGCCTTGCGAGGCCGGCTGGCGTGTCTTGACGGCTGAATGGGCAATGGACGCACTGCCGATGCCGGCTTCGTTCGAATATGCGGCCCGGCGCATACCAGCCACAAAACTTCCCGCGATGCCCCCAGCGGCAGCGTCCGCACTGAAGGCGTCGTATACCATGGTTGCGACGGCACCGGGTACAGCGTGCAGATTGATTCCAAGTACGACCAGAACACCACACACATAGAGTGCGCACATGAAAGGCGTCAGCCTCGCCGTCACGCGGCCAATGGATCGTGCTCCGCCTATCAGGACCAGCGCGGCAATCGCGGCGATCAGCACACCATAAGCCAATGCCCATCCCGCGCCGCGCTGAAGACCTGCAACCTCGCTGAGTTGCGCATAGGATTGGTTGACCTGGACGATCTGAACAAAGGCGAACAGCGCAAATAAGGCATAGGCGGTCGCCAGAATTTTTCCGAGCAGTGGAAGCCCGCGTTCTGCAAGACCACGGCTGAGATACCACATCGGGCCGCCCGATACCGTGCCGTCGTCATTGATCACCCGGTAACGTACGGCCAGGGTGACTTCGGCATATTTCAGGCTCATCGCAAAGAAGCCGATTATGATCATCCAGAAAGCTGCGCCAGGTCCACCCATGGCGATCGCGATGGCTACGCCGGCAATATTGCCAAGACCTACCGTACTGGCCAGGGCCGTCGAAAGTGCCTGAAAGGGGGACAACTCCCCCGGCGCGTCAGGGTCGACATAACGACCGGTCAGCACGCGCCATCCGATCGCAAAACCGCGCAGATTCAGGAATCCGAGCCGGAACGTGAAGAACACCATAGCTGCGAATAGCCAGAGCACGATGAGCTGCACGTCGACTCCAAGTAGGGTCACAGACGAGAATACCATCCCGGCCAGAGAAGTTCCAATGCGATCAAAAAATCCCGCGATCGTCTCCATTATCTACTCCATCCATCGTGAGAGAGGATGATCGGCGAGCGCGTTCATAATCTCGTCGCGGGCCGTATCCGTTTCATCCTGGCCGAGCTTGAACCGGGGCTCGATCGTCTCCACCGAGGCGCGGAAGCCAATGATGGCACCCAGAAGTTTTTCGTAGCGTGGGCCAATCCTCTCAACTGTCCAGCCAGATCCTGAACGCCTCTCCATCTGGTTCACAAGTGTTTCTACAGCGGGTCTGGTAAGGGTTTCGTGGACATGTGTGTCTGTTGCGCTGATCTTGAGCGCCAGGAAATTCCAGGTTGGAGCCCATCCGGGTTTCGAAATCCAGGCAGGCTGGATGTAGGCATTGGCCCCAAGGAAGAGAAACACAGCCGACCCGTCTTGCAGAAGGACCTCAGTTGCCTCCGCCCGCCGGGGCAAGTGACCGAGTACGAACGCTGGCTTGCCGTCTCCGTCCGTTTCGATCAGCAGCGGCATAAGCATAGCCGTGGATGGGGCTGCCGCCGGTACGATCCAGGCGAGTGGATGAACGGCGGCAAAATCGAGGACGTCGCTCAAGGGAACGTCGCTGAAATCGGCACTCATGATTGAAGTAACCGCTTTATCCAGGCCGCGCTGTCCGCAATCGCCTTCTTCGCAATTGGCGAGATCGACATCGCCTCCAGGAAGCTGTGTGTTGCTCCCTGATAGATTTCAGCGGTCACGTCCACGCCAGAAGTTCTGAGGCGGCTCAGCAATTCCTTGTTCTCATCGACAAGAATATCACATCCGGCAATACACAGATGCGTTGCTGGCAGACCTGAGAGCTGACCAAGCATTACCCGCGCATAGGGATTCTGACGGTCAGCGTCGCTAACATAGGCCTGCCAGAAATCGTCCATTTCGGCGACGTCCAGCATATAGGGTGGACCGTCATAACGCTGATGAGAGGCGCGGTGTTCGGTGTCGAGTGCTCCATAATTGATCAAAATTCCGTCCGGCAGCGCTGCGCCCTGGTCACGCAGCATCTTGGTCGCTGCGAGCGCCAGATTGCCGCCGGCTGAATCTCCGCCGATCAGCAGCGTGCTGGTCTCCAGCCCGTGGTCAGACCCGTTTGACCGAAGCCACTCGACGCATGCGACAACCTCGTTCAATGCGGTCGGGAAGGGATTTTCGGGTGCCAGCGAATAGTCGAGCCCGACAACTGCACAGCCAGCGGCGGCTGCATATTCACGCATCAGCCGATCATGCGTGTCCACGCTGAAAAGCATCCAGCCGCCCCCATGTATGTAGAGTAATGTACCCGCGCCTGCACCCTCCCGGGGAATATGCATGCGCAGCGTGCAGCCCGTATCAGCCAGCGTGATGTCCCGCGTTTCGCGCATCTCCGGTCCGCCCGCGGACCAAGGCGCACGAACGGTTTCGGCGAGTTTGCGGCGTTCATTCAGGCTCAGGGGATGCCCTGCAGCAAGTTGCTCTGATCGCTCGACGATGTCCTGGACAAACCGAAGGACTTCTGGCTCGAGTTCCTCGGCCTGTGTCTGAAAGGATGCGCTCATGAAAATTTCTCTACCTTATCGGAAGTGGGAGGGCGGGCTGAGGTCGCCCCATTATTTGTTGCCGTGTTACGCCGAGAGTCTCCGGTCCCTGCCTGAAGGTGGGGTAGGACACTTGCCATATCGCGGCGCGGCTCCAGATTGCTGCCTTCAAGAATAAGCCGGAACCACCCGACGGAGCCATACATAGTCCGGGTCGAAATTTAGCTGAAATGGGTCGCCGATAGTGAGTGCGCTTCATCTGGGATGTGATGAAATGGCCAAATATGAAAACTAAACGACCCAAAGCAAAAATTCAGTTCCCGAAGAGCCTGATACATTTTCATATGAGGAGCGGCACTCGGTATGAACAAATCAAGAGGGGAACCATGACACGAAAACCAATTGAAATATCGCTGAATACACGGGCATTTCTGCTCGCAACCACCATGATCGTTGCATTCAATGCACCAGTGGCGACGGCCCAGGACGATTCCAGTGAAGACGACACCAGCATTCAGGATACGGTTTATGTCGTTGCTCCGAACTTCGTGCCGCGCGCCGGACAGAGCGCCAACAAGAGCGACATCGCGTTGATCGAGACACCACAGTCGGTGTCTGTAATCACGCGAGACCAGATTGACCTTCTCAGTTTCATCGATGCCCAGCAGGCTGTGCGCTACACATCCGGTGTATTCGGTGAGAATTATGGACCCGATCTGCGCTTTGATTTTGTGACTGTTCGCGGTTTCACGCCCAAGCAGTACATTGACGGATTGGCGGCGCCGGTTTCGACATCAATCTATAGCGTCGGCCTCGATCTGTATGCGTTTGAGTCTTTTGACGTCCTGAAGGGACCGGCTTCGGCACTCTACGGAAGTGCACCTCCCGGCGGGCTCTACAATCAGCTGTCCCGGCGTCCAGAAGATGAATTCGGTGGCGAGATCCAAGCGAAATACGGTTCCGACGACTACAAGCAGATTGCCGGATATGTGACAGGGCCTTTTGCCGAAGGCGTCAGCTTCTCACTGACCGGTCTGTATCGTGACAGGGAGGCCGAACGGGACCTTGTCTCCGCTGAGCGGACTTTGATTGCTCCGGCGGTAAGCTTTGATCTCACGCCGGACACAAAACTGACAGGACTTGCCTATTTTCAGAATGATAAAGTTCTCGGAGATACCAACGGGTTCCTGCCCGTATTCGGAACGCTACTGCCAAATCCGCTGGGCAAGGTCGACCCGGCCACCAATCTCGGAGATCCGAACAGCCGGTTCGAGCGCGACCAGTGGGCGATCGGATATGATTTCTCCCACAATTTCTCCGAGAAAGTCAGCTTCTTCTCGAACACCAAGTTGAGCGATTATGAAGAAGACACGCCGATCGGGATTTATGGCGGCGGGGGTCTGGTCGATGCTGACTTTGACGGCACGCCGGATGACTATCGCACGGTGCAGCAGTACAATTTCTCCTACAAGGAGACCGTTGAAAGCCTGACCACGGACAACCGGTTCGACATTGAACTTGAACAGGCCGGCATGACACATGAAATCATTGCTGGCGTTGACTACCGACGCGTGGACAACAAGGCCGATTTCGGTTTCATTTTCGCCAACACAATCGATCTGTTCGATCCGGTCTATGCGCCGCAGGCGACGCTGGAGCCGGGCTATCCGTCTGCATTCAATGACCAGACCCTGAAGCAGACCGGACTGTATGTTCAGGACCATATCGGTCTTGGCGATCTGTATTTCACGATCAGTGGCCGCCAGGACTGGGTGACCGTCGAGAACAATGCGGCGAGCACGGAGCAAGACCAGCAGAAGTTCACCTACCGGCTGGGTGCGAACTATATATTCGACAGTGGTGTTGCCCCCTATATCAGCTATGCGACCTCATTTGAGCCGGTACTCGGAACGGACTCCGTGACAGGTGATGAGTTCGATCCGAGCGAAGGCGAGCAGATTGAAGCCGGTATCAAATATGATGCCCGGGGGCTGCCGGACGGCTACGAGCTCCTGCTGACAGGTGCGATCTATCAGATCACGCAGACCAATATTGTCAGCACTGCTCCGTCGGTCACGCCGGTGTTCGGTACGCAAACCGGCGAAGTTGAAGTCAACGGTATCGAACTTGAACTCGTCAGCCGGATCAATGACAGTCTTTCGGTCAACGCCTCCTACAGCTTCACCGACAGCGAAGTCACCGCCAGTGCCACACCGGAGGAAGTCGGCGCCGAACTGCCGGTGACGCCGGAGAACAAGGCGTCCGTTTTTGTGGACTATACGGTCCGTTCGGGTGTGTTGTCGGGCTTTGGTTTCGGAGCAGGGGTCCGCTATACGAGTGAAAGTCAGGGAGCGCTTCCAGGGCCGTTCAATCCGGTGGTCTATACCGGCGAGGAGTCGACGCTGGTTGATGCGATCATTCGCTACGATACGGCAGACTGGCGGTTTGCCCTGAATGCATCGAACCTGTTCGACGAGCAGTATGTCGCCCGTTGCTCGGGCCCGGCCGGATGCACCTACGGTGCCGGTCAACAGGTCATTGCAACGGTAACGAGGAAGTTCTGATAGAAAAGGGGCAGACCGAACGAATGACCCATTGTCGCTCACATCGTTCTGCCCACCGCTCTGTCCGGACACTCCTGGCAGTTGGCGCCGTGCTGTTTGGTGCGGCGCCAGGCTGCATTCAGCCTCAGGAAGGGCTGCCCGCATCCGCCTCCATTCAGCTCGAACAATTCGAGACCCCGGGTATTTCCGGAAAGCCGCCGACGCCCAGCGCTCATCCCGGTCAGACGCTCCCGCTGCAGCCTGCCCGTACTGTTGCCTTTACGACCAGTGAGGGCACCCATCTATCGCTCGATGTTTCCCCGGATGGGGCGTCCATCATATTCGACATGCTGGGTGACATTTACCACTTGCCGATTGCCGGTGGCGAGGCGAAAGCGCTGACACGCGGCATGGCCCTCGATACCCAGCCTGTCTATGCGCCGGATGGGCGTTCCATTCTCTTTCTCAGCGATCGGTCCGGGGCCGAAAATCTCTGGCTGATGGATTCTGACGGACAAAATGCCCGGCAAGTGTCGTTCTATGACGACAATCCCGTCTGGGTTTCGCCAGAATGGTCGCCGGACGGGAGCAGGATTATCGCCTCGCGCTTCTGGTCTGACAGAAATTCTTATGAGCTTTGGGAATTCAACGCCGTACCGGGAGCCATGGGCGAAGCGGTCCGTGTCACTCAGCCAGCTTCCCCCGAGAAAAAATCCTTCAGCTCGCTCGGCGCCACTTTCAGCCATGGTGCCTGCACACATTTCCTGACGTCCCGCTCGGACGACAGTGTCTCGTTCAACGAACTGGCCGCGTGGAAGGTTCTCTCCATTGATCCCTCGACCGGAGAGGAGCAGGTACTCGCCGGGAGCGCCCTTCATCCAGCAATGCGACCACGGCTTTCACCGGATGATCGCCACCTGGCCTATGCAGAACGCCGGGCGAACCGGACATTTCTCATGCTGAAGGAACTGGCTACGGGCGAGACATCGCAGCTTGGCGAGCTCGACCCCGACTCTCTTCAAGCCAGTCCCTGGCATGACGCCGTGCCGCGGTTTGATTTTCTGCCAGATGGATCCGCGCTGATTGCCAATGCTGAGGGCCGGCTGAGACGGTTTCCCGTGTCAGGCGACGATCCTGTCGACATTCCGTTCAGGGCCAATGTCGACCAACCGCTCGGGCCATTGGTCCGGGACCCGATCCCTCTGGACACCGGCCCGGTCCGCGCGCGCCTCCTTATGTCGCCGACCCTCTCGCCTGACGGAAAGGCGATAGCATTCTCGGCTTTGGGCAACGTGTACACAGCCCGCCCTGGCGAGGGAGAGGAGCCTCACCGCCTGACTGAAGCGCTGACATCTACCTATCATCCTGCCTGGTCTGCCAATGGTGAAGAACTCGCCTTCGTCAGCTGGACAAAGAAAGATGGAGGGCAGGTCTGGACCATCCGGCACGACGGAAATGGCCTTCGCCGGGTCACGACGGACGATGCTTTCTATTCCCACCCGACTTTCACACCCGATGGCTCAGCGCTCATCGTGGTACGCTCCTCCACACAGGACCGGCATACGACTTATATGGAGTATGGTCAGCTTCGCGAGGCGGATCTGATCTACCTCCCGCTTAATGGCGATACTTCTCGCGTGCTGACGTCAGGGTACATTGGCGGACGTCCCCATTTCGGCAACGATGCGGGGAGGGTGATGTTCAATTCCGATGAGGGCGTAGAGGCGGTATCGCTGGAGGTCGATGACCGCGTCATGGTGACTCAGGCAGTGGGCCCGAACTGGTATTTTGCCCAAGGGTCGGCCTCTGCCGATGATCTCCGCGTGTCGCCAGATGGCCGGTGGGCGCTTGCGCTGATCGCTCACCAGCTACATCTCTACAAGATCCCGGAGAATGCCGGGGGAGCCGTAGACCTCAGCGCGCCGTCCACGCCGCATGTGCGCGTGACGGATATTGGTGCAGACTATTTCGGGTGGAGCGCCGATTCTGCGAGTCTCTACTGGTCGGTCGGCTCGACCATTTACCGTCTCTCACTCGGTGATATCGATTTCGGCAAGACGGGACGCCAGCATCCGGTGCCCTCCGAGGCAATGTATGCGCTGGTTGATGAGTTCGCCATCAGTGCCGCCCGTGAGCCGCCTGGCCGGACCGTACTGTTGACGGGGGCCACTGTCTTTCCGATGGACGACCGGTCTCATCCCGAACGTATGATCCCCAAGGCTGACATTCTTCTCACCGATGGAAAAATCGCAGCAATCGGGGGCGTTGGCAGCGTCGATGCTGCAGGTGACCTCCCGCGGATCGACCTGTCAGGCCACTACATCATTCCGGGCCTGATCGATGCCCACTACCATGTCGCAGACATTCGACGTGACGTGTTGCAATTTGACAGTTGGGGATTGAAGACAAATCTAGCCCACGGCATCACGACCCTGTTCGATCCTTCATCGCTCACGATCGACATGCTTACTTACCAGGACCTGCTTGAGACGGGTGAAATTCTGGGTTCGCGGCTGTTCACGACCGGACCGGCGATATTCGACTACAATGACTTCCGTTCAAAGGCGGAAGTCGAGGCCGTGCTGACGCGCTATCGCAATCACTATCGCCTCCGGAATCTCAAACAGTATCGTGTGGGGAACCGGCGCGTGCGCCAGTGGTTTGCAGAGTCGGCGCGTGAACTTGGTATGACACCGACCACAGAAGGCGCTCTCTCCTACAAGTTGGGGCTTAGCCAGATCATTGACGGCTATTCCGGTAATGAACACGCCCTGCCGCCGCCCGTGCTGCATCGTGATATGACCGAGCTCTTTGCCAAAAGCGGCACCAGCAGTACGCTCACCTTGATGATCACACATGGCGGTGTACCAGCCGACACCAGTTTCATTACCCGGCGGCAGCCTCTGAATGACCAGAAATATGCGCGTTTCGCGCCAGACTGGTTCATGCAGCGCGAATTTGCCGATGTCTCGGCGCTGGATCAGGACCAGTTTCTGTATCCCGCATTTGCCGCCAGTGCGCATCGCGTGCACCTGGCGGGGGGGCATGTCGGTGTCGGCGCGCATGGCGATTTGCCGGGATTGGGTACGATCTGGGAGATCCAGGCATATGTCGAGGGGGGCTGGCAGCCCGCCGAGGCCATCTGGGCCGCAACCATGGGCAGCGCTGAGACGATCGCGCGCGACGACAGCCTCGGCAGCCTGGTACCGGGAAAGGTCGCAGATCTGGTTGTGCTCGCAGCAAATCCCGCCGAGAATATCCGATCCATAGAGAAGCCGGTTCACGTCATGAAGGATGGACACCTTTATGACGGCGAGACGCTCCGGGAACATGTGCTGACACGCACGCCATAGTCCTCTGTGTTCAAGACAGTCTGCCCAAACGAGCGGCAATCAAGCTCGCAGGTTTGGCCTTACGCATGCAGTCAGGTCATATATTATCGATATTGGGCCACAACATCTGTCACTGAATTGTCATCACCGCTTGCGCTGGCATCATTGAAAGACCCGTCGGGAAATAATGAGTTTGCCATGAAAAGCACCGTTGATATCGATCTGGATTGCAGGGCTGTCGTCGGCCTGGCCGATGAGTACCCTGCTGGCTTCCGGGATCCTGAGCACTCGCACGAGCGCATCCAGCTGCTTTACGCCTGTTCCGGCGTCATGTCGGTCGTCACTGATACAACAAGCTATGTTATCCCGCCCCAGCGCGCGGTCTGGATTCCAAGCGGAGTACCGCATCAAGTTTCCTGCCGTGGCCCGGTTTCGCTGCGCTCTCTCTACATTGACCCGCGCTTTGAGCGCGGCGAGCCCTACTGCCACATTGTCGAGGTGAATCAGCTTCTACGAGCCCTGATCATCGAGGTGACGCAAATTCCGCTGGATGACATTGTCAGTTCGAGAGATCAGCAGGTCATCGATCTCCTTGTTCGTGAGCTGCTCGACTCCCGCAAGATTCCATACGCCGCGCCGATGCCGAATGACCGGCGTCTGGTACGTGTCTGTCGGCAGATCCTCGACGATCCGGCCGACCCGCGAGATACGAATGAGTGGGCTGCTATTGCCGGTATGAGCCGGCGCTCTTTCACGCGCGCGTTCAAAAGAGAAACGGGCATGGGCGTCGCGGTCTGGCGCCAGCAGGTTCGTCTTCTGGAAGCGCTGTCGCTCTTGTCCACTGGCTCATCGGTGACCTCGGTCGCCATGGATGTCGGTTATGAAAGCCCGAGCGCTTTCTGCGCTATGTTTCAGAAGGCGTTCGGCGTCCCGCCTAGCAAGTACGCGTTTTGACAACTATCGTGCCTTGTCCACAAAAGTAGTGTTTCGGTGCAGCTCTCTGGGATGCAGTGATTATGCTCGTCTTGCTCAGTCTGCCGGTAGGCGACGGTGACCACACCAAGAAATCATGTTAGTTAATTTGGCTGCGCGGACCGGTCGCGTCGAACTCAGAAAACATGAAAGGAGTGCACCACAGTTTGCACTACAAATTGCAAACTTTTTGTACAACAAGTGAAATTATCAACGACGCAACACGTTGAATATATTATGATTCATGTTGGATTTTCAGGCGCGTCACTCGCGCCATTTCTCTTCAGATGACACCTGCCAGCCTCCACAAAATTGTTTGCTCTGACCGAACGGCCTGACCCGTTGTGGCACCGCAGAGCGCAGTGCATTCAGCATGGCATGCGTTGGCCTCGACTTAAGGCGTGCTTGCTTGTGAGTATTCGGCATTGATCTGCATTCTTCGGACCCAGCTGAAAATTGTGTGATGCCGGAAATTCACTGCATCTGTTCGATGCAGGAATCCATAAGAGCGTTGCGCTCTTCGTTGGTCGCCTTGAGAAGCATCAGTAGCTCCTCGGAGTTGGCTTTGGGGGAGTCATTGTAATGGGCTACCGCTGCATCGGCCTCCTCAAGCCGGGCTTGGGCTTTCTGCATCTCTTCCCTGGACTCCTCGTATTCCGCGCCGGATTGCAGCGTCATGTTGTAACGGTTTACCGATACCAAAAAATCCATACTTTCACGCACAGAGTCTGCGACCGCGTAGCATACTGAATCGCTGATCGGGGGCGGCGGAGGCGTTTGGCATTTCTCTGCAAAAGACGTCAGGTATTCGCTGACCGAGGCCGGGTTCGCGCTCTTCTCGGCCATGGTGCGGGTAATGATTTGAGACTGGGCACCGGTGTCTGCCTCCAGGGTCGCGTCGGTGACGTCGCTGACGCCATCAATGTAGGCACGCCATCCGCTTGAAGCTTCTGCCATTTCGGGAGTCGAGCCATAGGCTTGCTCAAGTACCCCGATAAAGGCGAGGCATTGAACGCCGTCTTCGTAGTCGGCCGGTTGTGCGGAAGCATGAAGGCAAGTGACGGACAGGGCGAGCGCTGCCAGCTGAACATATCTCATAAACGACTCCTGATTTTTGAAGAGAGTAGCTGAAGGCATTCGGAGGGATATCCCCCATTCAGGTGGTGTGCCGTCGTAGACATGTTGAGTGTCGAGACTCGAGAACTGGCCTGCCCGTACCCCGCCGAAGATAAAGTCTGACATTGAAATTCGAAATCAGCTGCATTTCCTTTCATGCTTTGGATAAATGAAGTCCGACCATCAAGGATGAGAAGAAGGAACTTGCCCTCGGCCAGGTCAATTTGTATCCATGATCCTCCATAAGGACGACACAACTGGTCGATGATCAATCTGACTGAAAGAGTGTATTGTTGGTCAGATGAGTGAAGCAAACCCTACCACGGAATTTCTCTTTTCATCCTCTGTAGCCAACGGCCCGATTGAGCGCCTCAGCTACTCTGGAACGAAAGAGCCTGGATCGGTTGTGGCCAGGAGAAGCCTTTTCGAGCGATGCTATGAGAGTTTTTTCAGTCGTCTCGTCGACGGACTGCAAAAGCTTCACGGCGTTCACGGGTTTGACGCGGAAGACGTCGCGCAACGCGCGTTTGAACAGCTGGCAAAAAAGTTATCGGAAACAGAGATTCGGAATCCTGAAGCTTACGTCTGGCGCGTGGCGCAAAATCAGGCGCTCAGCGGCAGGCGGTCACAGATGATCCGCCAGCAGCATGCAAGTGAAACTCTGGCCGGCGATGTCGCGACGGAGATGAACCCCCTGACTCCCGAACGCACTGCGCTGGCGAAAGAGACGCTCGCCCGTGTAAATGACGCGCTATTGGCAATGGATGACCGTCGTCGGATGGTGTTCCTTTTATGTCGGATTGAAGGGCTCAATTATACACAGATTGCAGACAGGCTGGGCATCAGTCGTCCGGCCGTTGCCAAGCATCTGACCAAGGCTGTTGCCGAAATCGATGCCTTCCTGGCGAAGGGTTGAGCCGCATGTCTTCCGATAAAAAACGCCTTGAATGCGAAGAGATCAGATTGCAGGCGCATGCGTGGCGCACGAAGCTTGATGACGAACTGACGACAGATGTGTGCGTCTCCGACTTTGAGGCATGGCTGGCTGAGGACCCGCGTCATGTTGATGAGTTCAGACGGATAAGCGTGTTATGGTCTGCACTCGGTCGTTTGGACTCGAAAGATCTAGAACCCGAGCTTCGCGCACTTGTTGGTAGCGCTGATGCGCCGACCTCGCGCGCCGCAGCTTCTCAACGGAAGTGGCGCTCATGGTTTGGGGGAGTTATGGCTACGGCCGCAGCAGTCGCCACGGCTGCGGGAGTCCTGTTCGCATTTGATCCAGCGCCCGGTGCGAGCGAGATCCAGCCGATAGTCGTTGCCCAAACTTTTGCGAGCGCTTCTGGGGAAATCAGGAGCATCACGTTGGAGGATGGCTCGATAGCGACATTGGGGGCGGACTCGGAGATTGAGGTCACCATCGCGCCTGATAGCCGAGCTGTTAGCTTAAAGAGTGGTGAGGCCTATTTTGATGTCGTGTCAGATGCTGCGCGCCCCTTCGCCGTCGAAGCTGGCAGGCTCGACATCCTGGTCACGGGCACAGAGTTCGATGTCCAATTGGGCAGGGACGATATTAGCGTCGGAGTTGTAGAGGGGACTGTTGCTGTCGCTTATCCGGCGTTGATGGGGGGCGGACCGCTGAACCAACATCATGAACAGGAAATTGGTGCGGGTTTTGCCGTTTCGGTGGATGAGTCCGGTGAGCTTGCGGAAGTTCGATATGTGGGTGCTGACGCGGTTGCGGCGTGGCGTGATTATCGCCTGTCCTATGCTGGCGCCACGCTTGCCGAGGTCGTTGCCGACGCGAACCGATATTCAGCCGTTCCTATTCGCATCAGCGAGTATCGCGTTGGTCAGATCAAGGTATCGGGTTCATTCGATGCCAAGGAGATAGAGGCAACTCTGGATATTCTTGCGGAGATCCTCCCGATTCGAATTGATCGATCATCAGATAGTGTCATCCACATCAGATCGGCGGGCTCCTAAGCCGCTGATCTGACCGAACTGCAGTGTGGTCTAGGCGACGGCGGGAGCTTCAATTTTCCCGGCCTCGCGGGCTCACGACGCCAGCACAAAAAATATTCAGAAAATCTGGTTCCGTTTCGAGCCCTCTATGCGTCGTATTAAAAGAAGTGCAAATAATTCGCATTTGCAGACTTGATGCATGGGGTAATTTTACGTGACCAAAGATAGACATTCGTGGCGCTTGCGCGGCCGATTCATGGTGAGTGCGGCCGTGGGGGCAATGCTCACACTCGTGGTGGCGCCTGCACAGGCACAATCGCCGGAGCGCTCGCAGGTGGAACTTGTTGAGCAGCCGCTAGGGGAGGCCCTTAGCAGAATTGGCAACATTTATGGTGTCACAGTGATCGCGCCAGATTCGTTGGTTAGTGGGAAGGCAGCGCCATCGGTCTCCGGAGACTTGACGGCTGAGCAAGCCATTGCGCGCGTATTGCAGGGGTCTGGGCTGGTTCATGACTGGTCAAGCAATGCCGGCTTCGTCATCAAGGCGAAAACGGAGAAAAGAACTGAGGGTCGCAACACCAACCAGATTGAACTTGATGAGCCGCAGACATCCAGCGCTGTCCTCGATCCTGTCATCGTGCTGGGTGAAAAATTTGCAAGAAGCGAGTTCAACACTTTTACAAGTGTTGAGGTCCTGACATCTGATCAGCTCGACGATCATGTCAGACAATCACTTGATGATGCTCTCAACAGTGCGCCGAACATTCGCATGTTTGAAACCAGCGCAAACAGCAATGTCACCATACGTGGTCTGAATGCTGAAGGTCCGGTCCCGGGCGGCGGTGGTACACCCGTTATATCGGTCAGCGTGGATGGGGCGGAGCAGGGTATAGCAGCCACCCGTCGGGGCACCCGTGGAATTTGGGACCTTGCTCAGATCGAGGTGTTGCGGGGGCCGCAATCGACATTGCAAGGCAGCGAAGCCCTTGGCGGCGCTGTGGTCATCAAAACCAAGGATCCGACGTTCACACCCGAGGCGATCTTCCGTCAGGAAATTGACACCGACGGATTGTATTCGGGCGCTTTCGCCGTATCCACTCCGATCATTGCGGATCAGTTGGCCGTCCGGCTCGCTGGCCAGATTACCCGCGATGACAAGGATATCTCGTACAGCGACCCGGCATGGGCCCCGAAAGGTGATGAAGAGTTCGAGGAAATCCGCGGAAAGCTGCTGTTTACGCCCGCCGCACTTCCGGGTTTCACAGGCCTGCTCACGGCCAGCCGGACCCATGACAAGCCCGCCCATAATCTCGTCAGTGGCCCTGACTTCTTCGCGCGCAACTACGAGACCGGCACAGCCGAAGAATTTCGCGATACGGTCGTGAACCGCTACGTTGCTGATCTTACGTATGATCTCAATTCTGATTGGATCATCCATTCGATTACTTCATACGTTGACACTCAAACAGAGATATATGCACCGCCATCCGCAACTTTCTATCGGGAAGCCGACGGCGATATTGGAACGCTGCTGCAGGATATCCGCTTAACTTACGGCACCGAAGAAAGCGTATTCTCTGGATTGATCGGGCTGTACGCGAGCCGGACGGATAGCGAATCCGAAGGCATTATCGCGACCGACACGTTCTCACCAGGCTTTGCCCTTCCATTCCAGATTACGGATACGGTATCGGAAAGTCAGTCACTGGCGCTGTATGCCGACGGGCGATACAGATTTGCAGACAGATGGACACTTCTGGCGGGCGCTCGCGTGTTGGAGGATGAAAAGTCTACCGACAGGGAGGGGACGGTTCTACCATCGACGCCTTATGAAACGACGCTGGATGAAGTCAGTACGGTGACTAATACCGAATTCTTGCCGAAGCTTGGCGTGGCGTTCGCTCTACAGGACAATCAGAATGTCGCTCTGACAGCGAGCAAGGGGTATCGTCCTGGGTTTACCGAATTGATTATTGGCACAACCGAGATCAACACTGTCGATCCTGAAACGATGTGGGCGTATGAACTGGCCTACCGTTCCAAATGGATGGACGACCAGTTCCAGGTCAACGGTAACATTTTTTACTACGACTATACCGATATGCAGGTGCCAGTTCCGGTGCCCGGATTGTACGGCACGATTTTCGACTATGTTTTGAATGCGGGTAAGGCGCACTCCTACGGCGCTGAAATAGATGCGCGATGGAATATCGATTCCAGACTGGAGATATTCGGATCGCTTGGGCTTCTGCAAACAGAGTTCGATGAAGGCGAATATGCCGGCGCAGATCTCACCGGGAATGAATTTCCCAATGCACCGTCGACCACAGCCACGATTGGTGGCACCTATCGGCATCCGTCAGGCTGGTTTGTGAGTGGAGATGCGTCGTTTACAGATGGATACTACAGCAAGGGTGAAGTCAGAAATCGTTCAGTGGCGGCCGTTGATTCCTTCACGGTCGTAAATTCCCAGGCCGGGTACGAATTCGGCAATTTCACTTTCGTGCTCTACGCAAAGAATTTGTTGGACGAAGAATACCTTACCGGTATCAGTTCGACGGGTGAAAGCGCGAACATTGGTGACCAGCGCACCTTTGGTTTGCAACTCACTCAACGGTTTTAAGCCACCAGTTTTTTGTGGTGAAAAAGACCCTTCAATCCGTCGGCTACCGTGTCGTGATGACGTTGCGCGTGATCTCGCTCACGGTAGCTGGCTGGATCCTCAGTTCGGGGCTTGCGGCGCTTGTGGGCGCTGGTCTGATCCTGATCGGCTTGCCGAAGCAAGACACGATGGTGGTCATGGCTCTGGCCAGCTTCCTGCTTTTCATTGCGATCATCATGTGGGGGTTCGTGAATAGAACGAGCGTTCTTCGCCCGCTTCTCATCATAGGCTTTGCGGTTGGTGTCATGATGGCAGGAAAAGTGTTAACTCCGGAAGTTCTTGGTTCATGAAAAACAAGCCCGGTTTTCGACTGGCAATGACCTGGCTCCATAACTGGACCGGGATTGTGCTCGGCACTTTGCTCTTCACAATCTGGTGGACTGGTACCTTGTCTGTATTTGACAAGGAAATTGACATGTGGATGCAACCGGAGACCCGTATTCCGGTGGCAGATCAACATCTGGATGTGGATCAAGTCATTTCCCAAATTCAGGATGTTCGACCAGACAGACAGATTGAATCATTCAGACTGTATTTGCCGGAAACGCGCGTGCCATTCTTCAGTGTTCACGCTGACCTGGCCCACGATGATGAGGGACATGAACATCAAACAGAGCAAGATCATGGCCACGAAAGCATTGACGCACGCCTGAATCCGCAATCGGGAGATACTCTCGGAGATCAACAATCGCGTGCTGCATCCAGATTTTTCTATCCTATGCATTACACGCTTCTAAGTGGGGCTGCTGGCTACATAATCGTGGCGCTGGCGACCCTATTCATGATGGTGTTGCTCGTGACGGGAGTTGTCATCCATCGCAAGATATTCGCGGATTTCTTTACCTTCCGACCCAAGAAAAAGCTGCGCCGTTCCAGCCTTGATCTGCACAACATCGCAGGCACGATATTTCTGCCTTTCCATTTTCTGATCTGTCTTTCCGGCCTAGCAATCTTCGCGGGATTCTATGCGGGGCTGCCGCTCCGGTTCGTTCAACTTGTTGACCCTGCAAACCAGACGGTCAAACTCTATCACCAAGCCAGTGATTATGGCGTCTATAGGCGCGACGCAGCCGGCACGCCCGGAGAGATGGCTCCAATTGAACCCATGGTTCAGCGGGCTGAGCAGATTTGGACAGTGCGATATGAGCAGAGCGCCGAGGCCGACCGGATTGATGCCTATCACTATGGTGATGCCAACGCCGTAATCCAGGTGCGTCGCAATTTTCCGTCCAACCGTACAGACTCCCGGCGTGATACTGTCTTTTTCGATGGAGTTACAGGTGAAGTGCTTGCCGACTTTCAGGCGTCAAGCGTGCAGAAGGCGCGCGCCTGGCTTGAGGGCTTTCATCAGATCCGGTTCGACCACTGGCCGATACGGTGGTTATACTTCGCGGCTGGACTTTCCGGTTGTGTCTTGATCGGGACCGGGTTTGTGTTCTGGACAGCCTCGCGCACCAAGAAGGCTGACACGCGACAGCCAGTCAAAATCAGGTTGGTCGAAGCGATGAGCGTAGGTTCTGTCACCGGAATTATCGTCGCAACCGGCATGTATTTCATCGTCAATCGGCTCCTTGCTACCGACATAATCAAGGCCGATTCAAATTGGGCTGAGATCGAAATGCGCTGCTTCTTCTATGGATGGATGCTGACGTTCATTCATGCCTTTGTTCGAAAGCAGCGTGCATGGGCTGATCAATGTGGCCTTATCACCGTACTCGCGGTTACCGCGGTGCTGTTCAATTGGTATACGACGGGAACGAATTATCTTCACGATATTCAGCAGGGGCTTTGGATGGTCGCCGGTATGGATATGGCGCTGCTCGTATCGGCCATAGTCGCTGCACTCGTCTGCTTTCAACTCAGGCGCCCGACTCGTCTGGCAGCATATCGCAAGGAGTGAACACTTGGTGTCTTTTCTTTTGCTGGGCTTGGCATCGGCGATGATGTTCGTCGCATGCTCCATACTGGCGCTTAGCCAAACGAAGCATGTTGTGACGGTTCTTGGTCGCGGCGGACAATACACATTTGGAAAATCTGTTCGTCTTGTTGGGTGGGGTCTTTTGGCCGCCGCGCTGGTTCCTTGCCTGTTGGTCGAACCTTCAGGGTTTGCAATCCTGTTCTGGCTGCTGTGCGGTTTCAGTGCCGCATTTGCGGTGGCCATGCTTCTGGCATTCAGTCCCTCCTGGTTGCAGCGTCCCGCGAAGTATCTCATTCGAAACCAGTCAGCTCGGAGTTTTTGACGTTAGTCTCAGAAGTTCCTGCCTCATCTAAGGAGGCGACATTTAACGTTGTCGATGAGTGCACTGAGATTGGGCAAGACGAAACCATGCCTGAGTTCCTGCGTTGGTAGGTCTTTGGAAAGGTAATCCAATGACTCGCAAGAACCTCGACACCCGCGCTTATCCCCGAAGCACGCCGAGTGAAGTCGAACAAATTCAAAAGTCCGCACTTCGTCGCCGCATGCAGATGCTTCGTGGAAAAGGTCCTATCGAGCCCGAGAAGGAGGAGTCGGTTAGCCACTTCAAAGGAGAGGGAGAACCTATAGTGCTTGGCCCAGTGCCAAAGCCAATTCCCCAAGCGCACAAGGATGAGGATGACGATCCAGACTAGGGGCGCGAAATTGCAGAGACGCCAAGAAGGGCTTCCTCCTGATCCCTACGCATTTCTGCGTTTCGTTTAAGGTTGTACAGAAATGTGCGTGTCCACCAATGAACATCGCGACGTTCGATCTCGTTCCATTGGGCCTGATGACGTCGGACTCGTTCTTCTCGGGACATGCCAACTGCCTGCTCAATTGCGTTCGATATGGAACCCGGGTCGTAGGGATTGACCATCAGAGCCCCGATTTTCAACTGTTCGGCCGCGCCAGCTGCCTCTGATAGGATCAGTACGCCCGGATCTTCTTCGTCCTGTGCTGCGACAAACTCCTTTGCAACCAAATTCATGCCATCGACGAGAGGGGTGACGAGCGCAATATCAGCTCGGCGATAGAGCCCGGCGATATCATGTCTTGGAATAGATTTGTGGATATATTGGATGGGGACGTAGCCGAGTTGGCCGAATTCGCCGTTCACCTCACCAGTAAGTCTTTCCAAGTCCCGCCTTATATCCTGGTAGGCCTCGACCGACTCGCGGGTAGGGGATGCGATCTGTAGCAGGGTAGATCGTGCCGTGGTTTCGCCCGCCTCATGCAGGTAACGCCGGAACCCGCGAAACTTGTGCGGTAGGCCTTTCGAGTAATCCAGTCGGTCGACTCCAATCAGAAGCTTTTGTCCAGGCGCAATTTTCGAGGCAGGCACTTGGTGTGATATCGCGGTGTCCCGGAACTGCCGCGCATCAATGCCGATGGGAAAACTTGCCGGCCAAATGTCTAGGGATTCGCAGCGTATTCGCCCATCCGGCAGCATCTGGCCAGAAAAGATGGTGCGACAGACCTCAATCATTGCTGAAACGTCTCGCTGCGTCTGCAATCCAACTAGATCATAGGCTGACAGCCAAGCCAACAGCCTATCCCTATGTGTGAGTGCCTGGATGTGGCTGGATGATGGAAAGGGGGTATGCAGAAAAAAGCCAATCGGATTCCGGATGCCCAATTTCCGGAGTTCTGATGCGAGCGGTATGAAGTGGTAGTCGTGGATCCAGACCGTATCACTTGGCTTGATCAAATGCTTGGTAGCCTCAGCCAGTTTGCGATTGACATTGGCATAGGCGGCAAGCTGTCCTTCGGCGACATCAAGGAGGTCTGTTCGTCCGTGAAACAGGGGCCAGAGAACTGAGTTTGAGTATCCCAGATAATACTTATTGTACTCGTCGGCAGGAAGATGCAGGGCGTGCCGATCAAATTTGCCGCCTGCATAGGCTTGAAGTTGATGGCGGCTCACAGTGTCGTCAAGACGCGTTCCAATCCAGACACCACCCCGGTTTTCCATTGTCTTTTCAAGCGCGACCACAAGCCCACCAGAAGCGGCCTGACCAAGTGGAATCCTGTTCGAGTATACGACAAGTCTGGACACAACATCCTCTCTTCAATGGGAGTGGCGCATCAATTATCGCGCCTACTTCCTGCAACACTTCTACATCGGAAAGGTTGCAAAGAAGGACTGCAAAACTCCCGGTTTGCGCGCATCGCTCGGAAGATCCGACTCTTAGAAATAAGCGGTATACAAACTGAAAAGGCGTTTGGACTTCGGAGCATCACATTGAAGTTTCGATTTGCCTGTACGAGCACGCCGGGAAACTTTGCTCCTATCCGAGTAACGGGTAGTTTTGGATATGCCGGAGCCATCAAAAGCGCTAGCCCAGTCACACCATCTCATTCTCTCTCGTCAGTGCGACAATGCGCAGGGCCACCAACATTGCTTCGGAATTGGGCAAAGGAGGGCAAATTTGATGCGCGAGGTTAAAAACAGAAGCGAATTCGAGAATTTTGAGGGAAAGACACTTGTGGAAACAATTTCCCTTTGTTTCAGATAAGGTTCTGACGATGTCGTCATAGGTCATATCGACGTCCGCCGAAGGACTTTCGAGTGTCGAGCGACTGGCTGCATTCAGGCCAGCACCGTTCCTGAAAGTTTTCCTGCAGGACCCTGTCGGGCGCTGCATAACCTCGCGGACCTAAACACATGACTCGTTTGTCAAAGATCAATTCACCCTTTTTCCGTCACTCTTTGGTGGCGGGACCGCTAGCTGCTGCGGTCGTTGTGCTAGCCAGCTGTGGTGGAAGTGGCCCAACCACACCGTCAGAAAGCTCTGGCTCGGCTGCTTCGTCTCCGGTCGTAATTCCAATGGAAGGACTCGAAACGACAGAACTGACCTTCGGATTCATCAAACTCACAGACATGGCGCCGCTCGCCATCGCATATGAGAAGGGCTTCTTTGAAGACGAAGGCCTCTACGTGACGCTTGAGCCGCAGGCCAATTGGAAAGTCCTCCTGGATCGTGTGATCGATGGCGAGCTTCAAGGCGCGCACATGCTGGCAGGTCAACCTCTTGCGGCGACAATCGGTTATGGCACCGAGGCCCACATCGTCACGCCATTCTCCATGGACCTCAATGGCAATGGGATCACTGTTTCCAATGAAGTGTGGGCGCAAATGCGGCCGCACATTCCGAGCCAGGATGATGGTCGGCCAGTTCACCCGATCAGCGCGCAAGCACTCAAGCCAGTTGTCGATCAGTACTCCGCTGAGGGAAAGCCGTTCAATATGGGAATGGTCTTTCCTGTCTCAACGCATAATTACGAGCTGCGATATTGGTTGGCGGCCGGGGATATTCATCCGGGATTCTATTCCCCAGACGATGTCTCAGGACAGATTCAAGCGGACGCGTTGCTCTCCGTGACACCGCCCCCGCAGATGCCTGCCACGCTCGAAGCGGGCACAATCTATGGATACTGCGTCGGTGAACCCTGGAACCAGCAGGCAGTCTTCAAAGGCATCGGCGTGCCAGTCATCACCGATTACGAGATATGGAAAGACAATCCGGAAAAAGTCTTCGGTATCACGGCGCAGTTTGCGGAAGACAACCCGGTAACAACCAAGGCTGTTACGCGCGCGCTCATCCGGGCTGCCATGTGGCTGGATGAGAATGATAACGCCAATCGTGCCGAAGCTGTGGAAATACTTTCGAGATCTGAGTATGTGGGTGCGGACGCCGAAGTTATTGCGAACTCCATGACCGGCACCTTCGAGTATGAGAAGGGCGACAAGCGCGACGTTCCGGATTTCAACGTCTTCTTCCGATATAATGCAACGTATCCGTACTATTCAGATGCTGTATGGTACCTTACACAGATGCGTCGCTGGGGGCAGATCTCCGAAGGACAGGACGACGTCTGGTACGATCAGGCCGCACGCAAAGTCTATCGTCCGGACATCTATCTCGAAGCCGCGCGGTCTCTCGTCAACGATGGATTGGCTGATGAAGGTGATTTCCCGTGGGATACCGATGGGTACAAACCTGCGACAGCAGAGTTCATCGACGGTGTCACGTATGACGGTCGAACACCAAACGCGTATCTCGACAGTCTCGAAATTGGTCTGAAGGGATCGCAAACCGTCTCCTCAGGCGTCGTCGTCGACTAGTCAGGTTAATGATGGGCTGGCGCAAAGTCAGTCCATCTCCCCGAAATTTGAACCATCGGAGAGAGTCAGATGGGAAATACCGTCCTGAAAACTATCGAAGAAGCTGCGAGCACGGCACCGAGAGAGAACCGTGCCGAGCCGACCGTGGAGTCAGTGGCTGAACAAAAAGCGATACGCCAGGAGAAGATTTTCTCTGCGATCAATCGTGCGTCAAAATTGCTGGATGTCTTCGCGTTGTCGTGGGTGACGCCTCTGCTCATGATGGCAGCTGGCGACAGCCCAAAGCGCAACCTTCCTTTGTTGGTCCAGAGGCTGGTCATTCCAGTGGTCGCCATCCTGACGTTCATTGCAATTTGGGCGATGTTGGCGCCGCAGGTTAAGACGTCTCTAGGAGCTATTCCCGGTCCTTCTCAAGTCTGGGAGCAGGCGGTCGTCCTGCACAAAGACCATGTTCAGGAAAAGCAAAAAGCAGAGCAGTTCTATGTGCGACAGGATGCCCGCAATGACGCGCTCGTGAACGCAGGTCGCGCCGATGAAGTCAGCTCTGTTAAATACACCGGCAAACAGACCTATTATCAGCAGATTTGGACCAGCCTGCAGACCGTCTTCTTCGGGTTCTTTCTGGCGATCGTGGTTGCAGCCCCTCTCGGCATTCTGATGGGGATGTCTCCTTCGATGAATGCAGCCTTTAATCCGCTTATTCAGATATTCAAACCAGTTTCTCCATTAGCTTGGCTGCCGATCGTGACCATGATTGTCTCGGCAACCGTCGCGACGGATTCTGGTATATCAAAATCCTTCCTGACGTCAGCGATCACCGTAACGCTTTGCTCGTTGTGGCCGACACTGATCAACACCGCGCTTGGTGTGGCTTCGGTCGACAAGGATCTGGTCAATGTCGGTCGAGTACTGAAGCTGAAGTCCCACACGAAGATCACGAAGCTTATTCTGCCATCGGCGTTGCCGTTGATTTTTACAGGCATGCGGCTGTCGCTCGGCGTGGGTTGGATGGTGCTCATTGCCGCAGAAATGCTTGCGCAGAATCCGGGGCTTGGAAAGTTCGTCTGGGATGAGTTTCAGAACGGATCGTCGCAATCGCTCGCCAAGATTATCGTTGCGGTACTGACGATTGGCGTCATCGGATTTCTTCTGGATCGCGTAATGTACGCGCTGCAGACAATGTTTACCCACAACGCGACGCGCTAAGGGGGAGAGGATATGGCAATTCTTGAGCTTAAGAACGTATCCAAATGGTTTGGTGAAGATGCCGAACGCGCGGACGTCCTCAACGATATAAGTCTCTCAGTCGAAGAGGGCGAGTTTGTTGCGATCGTTGGCTTCTCCGGGTCAGGAAAATCCACACTCATCAACCTCATGGCAGGTCTGGAGTTCCCGAACGAAGGTGAGGTGCTTTTCAATGGAAACTCCGTGGAGGGGCCTGATCCCGACCGGGCAGTTTGCTTTCAGAGTTACTCCCTCATGCCGTGGATGACGGTGAAGGAAAACATCCGTTTGGCTGTGGATGCCGTTTTCGAGAAGGAAAGCCGAGCCGACCGTGATACGCGTGCCAAGAAGTACATCGACATGGTGAGTCTGAGCCATGCTGCAGATCGCCGCCCGGCTGAGTTATCCGGCGGCATGCGCCAACGTGTAGCCGTGGCCCGGTCATTGGCTATGGATCCCAAAGTACTATTGCTCGATGAGCCGTTGTCAGCTCTGGACGCTCTGACGCGTGCCAATCTTCAAGATGAAATTACCGCAATATGGGAGCAGGACCGCAAGACGGTGGTGCTCATCACGAACGATGTTGATGAGGCCATTCTTCTGGCTGACCGAATCATTCCGCTGAACCCGGGACCGAATGCAACATTTGGGCCTTCGTTCAAGGTTGATCTTCCACGCCCGCGAGAGCGGACAGCGATGAATCACAATGAAGAATTCAAGACGCTTCGTCGGGAGGTTACCGCCTATCTCATGGATGTGGGCGTCGCCATGAAGCGAGCCCAAACCGAGCCACCCTTGCCCGGTGTGACCCCGATTTCGCTGGGCAAGCCTAAGGTCTACCGAGACGCGTCTGAAACATCCGGTTTCAATGAGGAACGCTATCTCGAATATTCCGCGGTGAGCAAAGTTTATCCCACGCCAAAAGGTCCGCTCACGGTTGTTGATGGCTTCGACATAAAGATCAAGAAAGGCGAGTTCGTTTCGATCATTGGACATTCTGGCTGCGGGAAGTCCACCGTTCTTACGATGACTGCTGGTCTCAATGATATCAGCCGGGGTGGTATCATCCTGGACAACAAGGAAATTGCTACGGCTGGGCCAGACCGTGCAGTTGTTTTTCAGGCGCCTTCACTGTTCCCATGGCTCACAGCGAAGCAAAACGTCGCTGTCGGCGTCGATCGCGTTTATCCGGATGCGACCAGAGATGAGCGCGAACAGGTCGTGGAGTATTACCTGCACAAGGTCGGGTTGGGTGATGCCATGGACAAGCTGGGCTCCGACATGTCGAGCGGGATGCGCCAGCGGGTCGGCATTGCGCGTGCGTTTGCATTGTCACCAAAGCTCCTCCTATTGGACGAGCCGTTTGGCATGCTCGACAGTCTGACAAGATGGGAACTCCAGGAGGTTCTCATGGAGGTCTGGCAGCGTACCCAGGTTACCGCGGCATGTGTGACGCATGATGTGGATGAAGCCATCCTTCTGTCAGATCGGGTCATTATGATGACGAATGGTCCGAACGCACGCATCGGCAAGGTGATGGAAATTGATATCCCGCGGCCTCGTACCCGCAAGGCGTTGCTGGAGCATCCGGACTACTATCTCTACCGTGAGCAGGTCCTGAATTTTCTCGAAGAATACGAGAAGGGCGCCCATGGTTCTTCGTCTGACGATTCCTCTGCCGGCAACAATGAAACGGAGGCTGCGTGATGGAAGCGTCACTGAATACGGACATTCGTACATTTATCTCTGTGGCTGAGGTATGGGTGCCACATGATGGCAAGCTCATTCTGAAAGAGGGCAATTACGGCGCGCTTGACGACTTTGCTGCGGCCTCACAGTCGGAGAGTTTTGCTTTCGGCGAAGGACTTCCGGGTAAGGCCTGGGCAGATGCGAAGCCGACCGTCCTCAAAACAATGAGCGGTTCGTATTTCAAGCGCCTGCAGTCCGCGCAAGCGGCTGGTCTGACGAGCGGTGTGGCTATCCCGGTATTCGCCGGCGCTGAGCTAAGAGCCGTGCTCGTGGTCCTCTGCAGCGACGACAACGAGAGGGTGGGCGCGATCGAAGTCTGGTGCCAAATCAACGGCATGATGGTGCTGGACGACGGTTACTATGGTGCCGCAAAGCATTTCGAATGGGTGTCTCAGCATACGCACTTTCCAAGAGGTCAGGGATTGCCTGGTGGTGTGTGGGCCGCTGCCACACCCATGCTGTTCCGTGATCTAGGCTCGGGCTACCGCTTCGTGCGGGCTGATAGTGCTGGTAAGGCAGGACTCACGAACGGCTTGGGTATCCCAGTACCTGTGCCTAGCAGCGAAGCATATGTTCTGACGCTCCTATCCGCTCGTGGAACTCCAATCGCCAACCGCTTCGAGATCTGGGACGCCCGCTCGGCGAAAGTGGGATCGACAAACAAAGCAGTACTGATCGACGGAATTTGCGCCAACGAAGGCGTGCTTTGGGATGACGAGAATCCGCGAATGGCTGATGCTTATAAGGGCATTGTTGGGAAAGTCCTCGCATCGGGGATTCCGGCTGTCGAATACAAGAGCGCCGGAACGTTCGGATATGACTCTGTCGTTGCGCTTCCCATTCATCAGAGCGGTGAACTTTCCCACATCGTAGCATGGTACTGCTGAGAGGAGTGTACAGATGACTCGAAAGAAGCTTGTCGTCATCGGTGCCGGAATGGCTGCCGGCCGCTTGCTAGAGCACCTTTTCAAAGAGGCTCCCGCTGCGTTCGACGTTACGCTCTTTAATGCGGAGCCTCGTGGGACTTACAACAGGATAATGCTGTCTCCGGTCTTGTCCGGAGAGAAAAGCTACGATGAAATCGTAACACACGACGCCGACTGGTATGCAAATAGTGGGGTTACCTGCCGTTTTGGCGAACGCGTGATAAATGTCGACCGTGAGCGGAAGATAGTCGTCGGTGAAAAAGGTGAGGTTTCCTACGATCAGCTTGTCATTGCGACGGGGTCGGATCCGTTCATAATTCCTCTGCCAGGGCACGATTTGCCGGGTGTGCTTGCGTATCGCGATGTCGATGACACCAACGCGATGATTGAGGCCTGCCAACCCGGCGAGCGTGCGATTGTGATTGGCGGCGGCTTGTTGGGGCTTGAGGCAGCTGCCGGTCTCAGACTTCGTGGAATGGAGGTTACCGTCCTTCACCTCGCTCCAACGCTGATGGAAAGACAGCTTGATCCATCTGCGGGCTATCTGCTCGAACAGGAATTGGCAGCTAGAGGAATCAATATCCGAACGGGGGTGAACTCCAAGGAAATCCTCGGTGCTGACAAAGTTGAAGGCGTTCGTCTGGACGACGGAACGGAAATTCCAGCAAGCCTTGTTGTTATGGCGGTCGGTATTCGTCCAAGCGTGGCGGTTGGAAAGCAAGCAGGCCTTGATGTGGAACGTGGCATCATAGTCGACAATCTGATGCGGACATCGGATCCCGATGTGTTTTCCATTGGCGAGTGCGTCCAGTTTGAAGGGAACTGCTACGGCCTGGTGGCCCCCCTGTTTGAACAAGCGAAAATATGCGCCAGCGCCTTGATCGGTAACGGCGAGAGCGGATTCGTCCACACTGAAACTGCAACGAAGCTGAAAGTTACGGGAGTTGATCTCTACTCAGCAGGCGACTTCGCTGATGGTGATGACCGCGAGGAAATCATTTTTCGGGATCCCGGTCGAGGAGTTTACAAGAGGTTGGTTCTGAAAGGTGACCAACTGATCGGAGCTGTCCTGTACGGGGAGACATCGGATGGTGCTTGGTTTTTTGACAAGATCAAATCAGCAGAGCCAATTGAGGAAGATGCGCGTTCGACGTTGATCTTTGGTCAGTCCTATGCCGGAGGGACCCCACTGGACCCTATGGCGGCCGTTGCAGTCTTGCCGGATGAGGCAGAGATCTGTGGCTGCAACGGCGTAACCAAGGGACAGATCCTTTCGGCCATCGGCGAGAAAGAGTTGTCAGATCTGGAAGGAGTGCGTGCGTGTACGAAAGCTTCTTCTTCCTGTGGAACGTGCACGGGATTGGTTGAGAAACTCCTTGCGTTCAAGCTGGGCGATGCGTTTGACGCGACCTCCAAGAAAACCGTGTGTGGTTGCACCGAACTCGGTCATGACGATGTTCGTCGACTGATCCTCGTGCAAGAGCTGAAATCCATTCCTGCGGTGATGCAAGAGCTGAACTGGAAAACATCCTGCGGATGCGCCAAGTGCCGACCAGCGCTAAACTACTACCTGCTGGCGTCATGGCCGGGAGAGTATAGTGATGACGGCCAGTCCCGATTCATCAATGAACGGGTGCATGCGAACATTCAGAAGGATGGAACCTACTCGGTTGTTCCGCGCGCATGGGGCGGAGTGACAACTGCCGATGAACTGCGGGCCATTGCTGACGTGGTCGACAAATTCAAGATTCCGACGGTCAAGTACACCGGCGGCCAACGTATCGACATGCTGGGGGTAAAAAAGGAAGACCTTCCTGGAGTATGGGCTGACTTGAACGCTGCCGGCATGGTTTCCGGCCATGCTTACGGAAAGTCCTTGCGAACAGTGAAAACCTGTGTCGGCACAGATTGGTGTCGAGTTGGCACGCAGGACTCTACTGGCCTCGGTATCAAACTCGAAAAGCTGATGTGGGGCTCATGGACGCCGCACAAGGTGAAGCTGGCCGTTTCAGGGTGCCCCCGGAACTGCGCAGAGGCGACGTGTAAGGATATCGGTGTGGTTTGTGTCGATAGCGGATACGAAATCCATTTTGCCGGCGCGGCAGGTATGGAGGTGCGTGCGACAGATCTCCTCACAAAAGTAAGCACTGAGGACGAGGCAATCGATATGTGTACGGCGATCTTGCAGCTTTATCGCGAGCAGGGATTCTACCTGGAGCGCATTTACAAATGGTCGGCCCGTGTCGGAATTGAGAAGGTCTACCAACAGGTCGTCGAAGATGCGGCAAATCGCGCTGCATTGGTTGAGCGGTTTAAGTTTTCGCAAAAGTTTTCTCAGGACGATCCTTGGGCCGAGCGAGCTGCGGAAGCGAAGGATGCACATGAATTCAAGCCGTTGGCGTTGGAAGGTGTTCCGGGATGAGCAGCATGACAACCCTTCAGTGGCGAGAGCTGTGTTCCTTGGAGGATATTCCTTTGAGAGGCGCTCGCAGGGTTCGCCTTGGGGTGCAAGAAATCGCAGTCTTTCGTACGTCTGCAAACCAGGTTTTTGCTGTGAACAATCATTGTCCTCACAAGGGCGGGCCTTTGAGTGAGGGCATCGTCCACGACACGGCGGTCACTTGCCCATTGCACTCGATGGTGATCGAGCTTGCCACCGGTACGGCTCGGGGCGCGGATACCGGGTGTGTGAAGACATATCCTGTCGAAGTGCGTGGAAGCGGACAAGTCTATCTCGGCATTGAGGCGGACTAGCAGCCAATGGAAAAGCGCCAGCAGGAAACAGGGGAAACTGCAACAACCTGCCCCTATTGTGGTGTAGGTTGCGGTGTATTGGTGAAACCGGATCCTGATGGGGCATCAGCGGTCGTTCGGGGCGATCCCAGGCATCCGTCAAATTTCGGAAAACTCTGTTCGAAGGGAACAGCGCTCGGTGATACGCTGAGCCTTGATGAGCGTTTGATGCATCCTTTGATCAACGGAAAGCGTACGGACTGGAACAGTGCGCTGAACCGGATTGCAGGAGCATTTCGCGAGACGATTGCGGCGTACGGGCCAGACAGTGTGGCGCTGTACGTTTCAGGCCAGATACTGACCGAGGACTATTACGTTGCGAACAAACTGATGAAAGGTTTTGTCGGATCCGCGAATATCGACACCAATTCAAGACTTTGCATGGCCTCATCGGTGGCCGGGCACAAGCGAGCCTTCGGAGCGGACACGGTTCCAGGATGTTATGAGGACCTGGAGCAGGCCGATCTTATAATCATGGTAGGGAGTAATCTCGCATGGTGTCACCCGGTGCTGCACAATCGGATATTGAGCGCACGGGAAACACGAAGCACGAAGCTGGTAATCATTGACCCTCGACAAACGGCAACGACGGATGGTGCCGACCTGCATCTTCCCATAAAGCCGGGCACGGACGTGCTCTTGTTCAATGCATTGTTCAAGCACTTGGCATCATCAGGCGCACGTGATTCAGATTTCATTGAAAATCACACAGCAGGTTTAGAAGAAGCGCTCAACGTTGTTGGTGATATCGAAATAGAGAGCCTTTCCGAGGCAACCGAAATCGAAAAGCAGGACATATCGACATTCTTTGACTGGGTGGAAAAAACAGATCGGACCGTGACCATTTATTCGCAGGGCGTGAATCAGTCTTCCGCGGGCTCCGACAAAGTAAATGCGATTATTAACGGGCACCTCGTAACTGGGCGGATCGGTAAGCCTGGATGTGGTCCTTTTTCCGTCACAGGACAACCAAATGCTATGGGCGGCCGTGAAGTGGGGGGGCTGGCGAATCAACTTGTCGCCCACATGGATTTCGCGCCTGAAGATATCGACCGTGTTCGGCGCTTCTGGGACGCCCCGTCCATGGCGACGCAGCCTGGCCTAAAAGCGATCGACATGTTTGAGGCGGTCGGCCGCGGTGATATCAAGGCAATATGGATCATGGCAACCAATCCTGTGGTATCTCTGCCGGATGCCGACGCCGTCCGGAAAGCCATTGAGAAGTGCCCATTCGTCGTTGTGTCAGATGTCGTCTGGAATTCTGATACGGTCAAACTTGCAGATGTTGCGTTGCCCGCAACCGGCTGGGGTGAAAAGTCGGGTACCGTTACGAATTCTGAACGACGTATTTCTCGGCAAAGGAGTTTTCTTCAGTCACCCGGCGAAGCACGGCACGATTGGTGGGCAATTTGTGAAGTGGCTCGCCGGATGGACTTTGAGGGGTTTGACTTTGAAACGGCTGCGGACATCTATCGGGAATATGCCGCGCTATCGGGATTTGAAAACAACGACACGCGTGATTTTGATATTGGTGATGACGTGAACCTGAGTGATGAGGCCTATAATCGGATGGAGCCGTTTCAGTGGCCCCGCCCGGCAGGGAGATCTCGGTCCGGAAAGATCTCCGGCAATAGTCATCGATTCTTCGAAGACGGACGGTTCTACACACCTGATCAACGTGCGCGCTTTGTAGCAACGCCATTTCGTCATGCGGCATCTCAGCCTGGTTCTGGCACGCCATTCATCCTGAACACCGGTCGCGTGCGTGATCATTGGCATACGATGACCCGGACGGGGAAGTCGGCTCGGTTGTCCGTACACATTGCGGAGCCATTCATTGAAGTCCATCCCCTGGATGCTCAAAAGATTGGCTTGCGCGCGGCTCATCTCGCGAAAGTTTCAAACGCGTTTGGGCGAGGCGTTTTTCGTGTTTTGATAACCAAACGAATGAGACGTGGTTCGGTGTTTGCGCCTATGCACTGGACGGACCGGTTCAGTTCAAACGGAAGGGTTGATGCGCTCGTCGCACCCATTGTGGATCCAGTGTCGGGGCAGCCTGAATCCAAGCATTCGACTGTTAACATTACTCCACTTGAACCTGAGTGGCACGCTTTTCTCGTTTCACGAACCGAATTGTCGAAGCCGGAGCTGAGAGACTTAGACTACTGGGCCGCAGCCCGAGTGCCGGGGGGGTGGAAATATGAGCTGGCCGGAAGTGGCGACGTTCATGCGTGGGTATTGCGCTTATGTCCCGACGAAGCATCAATTCAGTTGTCAGGAGCATCGGGAAGGGTTGGGCGGGCCCATGTCGCCGGCGACGCGCTGCAAACGGCCGTAATTGCATCGGCACTCGGGCCGGTTGAAGCAGATCGGTCGTGGCTTGAAAGCCAGATAACTGGTGCGATCGATTTCGAAACGCGACTAGGCCTGCTGGCAGGCCGCCCAGCGTCAGGCAAGTCCGCGGGCAGGATCATTTGCTCGTGCATGGGTGTAGGTAGCGCGGCAATTGGAGAAGCAATTTGCGCTGGTGCGGACAGTGTCGATGGAATTGGCGCTGCGACCGGAGCGGGCACCAATTGCGGTTCCTGCAAGCCGGAAATTCGTTCGCTTCTCGATGCGTTCAGATCGAAAGTCGCCTCGACTCAACCAGCTGCTGCGGAGTGAATAGGATGACTGGAAAACTTTCATTGATTGGATGTGGTCCGGGGGTGGCAGACCTATTAACGTTGCGCGCGATACACAGGATTCAGGGTGCCGACCTCGTCTTGTATGATAGGTTGGTTGAGCCCGAAGTTCTCCAGTTTGCGTCGTGCGACGCGGAGCTAGTTTACGTTGGTAAACAGTGTACTGATGGTGGACGTCAACAAAACGATATTAACAATATTATTCAATCCTCACTTATCGGTGGGCGGCAGATAGTTCGGCTGAAATCGGGCGATCCGATGATATTCGGCAGGGCTGCAGAAGAACTCGCCATTGCCATATCGGTGGGGGCTGAGACCGAAATTGTACCCGGTGTGACCGCAGCGCTAGCCGCTGCTGCGGAAAGCGGAATTGCTGTGACCGAGCGCGCCGAGCTTCAGAGCTTTGTCGTGACGACCGGAAGATCTTCCGGAAAGAACAAAGACCCCGATTGGGCGGAATTGGTGAAGCCTGGTGTGTGCGTTGCTTTCTACATGAGTGTCGCTCAGTCTTGGCGGATTCAGTCTGCGCTAATGGCCAGGGGCATCCCTGGGCATCTCAACGCCGACTGGATTGAAAATGTTGGTAAGAGAGATTGCCGTTGGACCCGATCGCGTTTGGATCGATTGGCTCATGACGCAAAGCAGGCGGGCGTAAGAAACCCCGCAATCTTGTTCGTTCGTTATCCGCTAAGCGCGGTCAATTCGTCAGAGATACCACGCGCAGCAGATCAGGTTTACAGAGCCTCTACTTCGCAAGACTGCTGATCTGGTTGGTGTCAGAAGCGCCCAGACGACTTGTTTGATTTCGGATTGAGAAGCCGGAGATATAGCCATCTATGTTTGTCGGATCGAATACCCGTCGGTCCATAAATAGATCATTACCCATCGCGACCGGCTCTGTTGCATCTTTAAGAAGCCAGGCATGCGAGTGCACACCTTCCATCTTTTCATCCGTGCTGGGACAGGGGATGCCTAAACCCTTCACGGCTTCGCAATAGACTTCTGGGCGGAACGCCTGATTTGCGACGATCCTTGTGTCTATGTCGTCGGGTGCTTCACCCCAACGGATCATTTGGGACAGGATCCACTTCGCATGCGATCTCCATGGGAAGTTTGCAGCGTAGCGATGAAATACATTGAAGTCCGGCAAATCTACGCGCAGCTCGCCGCCGGTTTGGCGGTTCCTGCCGGTCAGAGAGCCCACAATTTCATCAAAGGGGGCATCCACATACTCTGGCGTCGAGATTATCTGTGCCGCCGTCAGTCGATTGTCCATGTCGTCGAGCCAGGCACAGGACTCCGTTAGCGCAGCAATGAGCTTCAAGTGAGTTTCGTGGTTTTCGTTGGCCCATCCATCTCGGACCGCGAGCACTTTCTCCGGCCCGTTCGACCAGATTTCTCCCGACGTAATCAGTGTTCGTCCAATTCCAGCAACGACAGCAGCATTGTTCCAAGGTTCGCCAACACAATATCCGTCTATCTGACCAGCTGCCAATGCATCAACCATCAGGGCGGGGGGCACGACAACCAAGTTCAAATCCTTTGCAGGGTCTATACCGGCGGCCGCCAGCCAGTAGCGCAATTCGAGCGCGTGCATTGAGTGTGGGTAAACATGTGCGAATGTGAGAGGCTCTTTGCCATCTTCCTTGCGTCGCTCAATCAGCATTTTAAGCGCGTACGCAGATAATGGTCTGCGCGTGATTGTTTCTGGCGCCATGCTCGCCATAGCCTCGAATACTGCCGTGGAAACGGTTATCGCATTGCCATTGAGGTTCAGAGTGAAAGCGGTCGTGAACTCTCCGGGAAATGGGCCAATTCCAGCAGCTGACGCGACGACCATGGGAGAGAGCATGTGCGCGCCATCGATCGCGCCAGTGCCTAAGGCATCTCGCATAGCGGCCCAGGACGCGAACCGTTTAAGGGACACGTCCAAGCCATGCGTTGCAAATACGCCTTTTTCTTTGGCGACAACAAGAGGTGCGCAGTCTGTCAGTTGCGCGAACCCGAGGGTGAGTTGAACCGTCACGACATGTCCCCCTTGTCTTTGTTGTTCATCAGCATCCCGAGAATGGTCAGGATGCTTTCCGCGACGTCTTTGAGAGGTTTGCCCTGTTGCTGCGACATGGTTCTCATGGAGGAGAAGGCCTGATCTTCGGTCATGCCGTGGTGCTGCATCAGGAGACCTTTGGCGCGTTCGATCGCTTTTCTGGCCGCCAAGTCGTCCTTTGTTTTTTTGAGTTCGTTGCGCAAGTTGTCCATGTGTCGAAACCTGGCAATCGCAGTGTCGATGAGGGGCTGGACGCGCTTGGGTTTCAAGCCATCTATCACATAGGCACTCACGCCGGCATCAATGGCGTCCTGCATGCGGTCGCTACCTTCTTCTTCAACAAACATGACGATCGGTTTGGGGTTCGACTGTGCGACGAGACGAAGGCTTTCGATCGTATCGCGGTCCGGAGAATTACAGTCCATGATTATCACGTCCGGACTGATTTTGGATATCAACTCCAGCAGCACACGACCGTGCGTGTGGATGGTCGTGTGAACAATCGCATTGGTCACCAATCCTTCTTCCACCTGGCGGGCTCTTTCGGGGTCCTCATCAATGAGAAGCACACGGAGCGGCGCGGCCGAGACGGCCGCACCACTTGATGATTCCTTTTCGGACCCCTGATGATCAGATGGCAAAATCGAACTGGATCCAGAACTTACTGGTGTCTGTGGCGAAGTCATCCGCGCTATAGTCCGCATATTTGAGGGTGATACCAATCGATTTCCATTTAGCAGATGCCGCGAGATTTATTTCGCTCCCGTAGTCAGCCCCTCCGACGTCCGCTGAGAAGTCATGGTAAACTGCAGTTAAGTTCAGGGCATCGAGTGGCCCGACATCACCCACTTTGTAACCAAGCTTTGCATAAATATCTTCCACGCCTGTTGTGGGTGTGGTCAAAAACTTGTCGGCCCAGCCCTGAAACTTGTGCAAAGTGGCGAGTGGAGTCTGGAAGCCACGTTCATCGTCGCCCCCCAGCACTTCCCAGCCAAGGCCAGCAGTCAACGCGTTGATCGCGTACTGGCCTTCAACAAGCGAGTAGTCGGCAGAGTAATCGAGCGGGCTCGATCCGGAATCGGATTGCGTTGCGTAAGATACCGTGTAGGCCAGTGTCCCAGCGCCAACCGATTGCTTGCCAGATAGTCTGGCTCCGATTGTTTGCGAGGAGAAGACGCCTCCCGCATTATCGACATCAATATCGTAGGCGAAACCTGTAAGCGTTCCGATGGGGGTTGGGTGGCTGACATTCAGCAGATAGGTGTCCCCCTCCCAGCGACCGATAGCGGAGTCGTCCCCAAATATCCGGTTGATCTGAGCTATATAGCTCAGGTCGATTTTCAGCTGACCTAGCGAGGAGTTCTGCACACGCAGTCCATCGAAGGTCTGTTCATTCTGGCGCCAGCCGACATTCCCCACAAAGCGGGCGTCATCCAGACCGATCCGCTGGCGACCGAGTGTAATAGTTGTGTCCGGAATCGAAGTGTTGGTCAGTTGAAGTCGGTTCAGTTCTGTTGCGTTCGGGTCTGGGACTACGGGGTAGGCCGTTTTGCCGTTGATTGTCGAATTGAAGTCATCGATCAGGTCGTCAATGTGGTCGAATTCAATGAGGAATTTCGTATCGTGAAACGCGCCGGTCTCAAGACCCGCTCGAAAGCGATAAGTCAAAGCGCTGGCTTCTTCAGCCAGTCCATCCTGATCGACGGCTTCATATCGGAGGCGAGTTTCGAAAATCGGCTTGATATCGGCCAGCGCAGTATCCCAACTCGACGCCGTTTCATCAGCGTGGGCGATGTTCAATATCGAAGCGGAAAGGAAGGCGACCGGCAGAATAGCTGCGCGGAAATAGTCTTTTGTAGACATGATCAGTCCCCAAGAGGAGCTGGCCGTCATTCTGGTTAGATGTTTGCCAGCAAGAAGAAGGATAGCCCTGGTCGTTTCGACCCGGACGGTTCTGATCTTCCTCACCGAAGAATTGCACCCTTCCTCGAGCACAAACACTTTGAACGCACAAAGTTGATCCAATTGTTGCTGTTCATAATGAACTCGCAAGCGATTTTAGCCCGTGATCTAACGATTGTGATATTACGGTCAGTCAACAGGCTGATGGTATTGGTTCTGCTTTATAATTGGTCAGAAAGACTGATGCCGGTGTGAGATGTCTTTGCGAGTAAAACGCCAGACGATGACGCAACGAGATTGGGAATTTCGGAGTTGCCCCGATGGCAAATTGATAGAAATTTCCTGTTTGCTCGTGATCCTTGATGGTGCCGTCTGTTAGAGTGAGTTGGGTGCAAGCAGCAATGCTGGCCTTCGTGTGCTAACTCTGCCAAGCAATTGTATTGGTATCGTAAAATAGGTGCACGTTGGAATGAGCGTACTTGGATGTATCTTCGCTGGGGGCAAAGGGAGTCGCTTGGGAGGACAAGACAAGGCGCTTTTAGAGTTGGAAGAAATGCCGTTTTGGCAGATTGTGTCTGATCGCCTCCGTCCAATGGTGAATGGCGGTTGTGTTACTGGTCACATGGACCCTGAATGGCGCGCCCAAATAAATGACTTTGAGTTCGTGCGGGATTGCAAAGTCGATGGTGATGCCATCGGGCCTGCAGGTGGATTGCTGGCGGCGCTTGAGTGGGGGCTAGAGTTCGCGGGGCCTGAAGCCAGACTGCTGACTGTACCAGTGGATGCGCCCTTTTTTTCCGAGAATCTATTCGATCATCTAAGCGAAAGCGTTGGCACTGCTCCGGCAGCTCTCGCTACAACCGGTAATCAATTGCAACCCACTTTCGGCTTATGGACATGCCACTTGGCGACTTTGGTTCGAGGATGTGTTGAGGCTGGTGATTTTGCGCTGCATGTGATCGCGAAGAAGGCGGGTGCCGCTTTCGTGCACTTCGACGACGAGAACAGAAGCTTTATGAATATCAACACGCCCAATGATCTTCGCATGGCGCAGAAAATCTCTGGCGGAATTTGAGTGGCCTTTGCTCAATCGAGACGCACTCCGTCAACCAGGTCCCCGATGTTCAAAGCGGGAGCATTAGGGGGGCGGTGAATGAGAATATTTGCCTTGATGAATGGACGCAGCAGAGAGCTGTCCTGGTCCGAAGCAGGTGTAATGGAGGTCGTGCCGTCGGCCGATGCTTCAGCCTCGCCTCGCAAAAACGCTTCGCGTGGACCGTTTGCCGATATGCCTTGGGTGAGCCTGCCGGTAGTCCAAGCGCGGTCTGCTGTATGACCGAGCATCGACTGCAATAGTGGCCGAAGGAATAAATGAGCACATACAAGCGCTGAAGCCGGGTTTCCGGGGAGCCCGAGGACTACTTGGTTGCCTCTTTTTGAAAGCCAAGTCGGCTTTCCGGGCTTGATCGCGACCTTTGAAAATACTTGCTCGAATTCCAGTTCAGCAAAGACGCCTTTCATGTGATCGTGATCGCCAACGGAAGCGCCTCCGATCGGGACGAACACGTCCAAGCCGTCAGCGGTTTCTACGCGATTGCGAATGTCTGCAGGATCGTCTGACGCGGTGCCCAGATTGATTACGTTGCCCCCCCATTTGTCTATCAGGGCCGTGAGCGCGTACTCGTTGGACGAGATTATCTGACCGGGCGTCAATGGAGCTCCTGGCGGGCGAAGCTCGTCACCATTGGTCAGAAGCCCGACGGTCGGGCGACGGCGAACTGTCAGGCTGGGATGGTTCGCCGCGGCGCAGATAGAAAGATGTGACGCACTCAAGCGAGTGCATGCGGGCAGAAGAACATCACCTTCATGGAAATCGATTCCGGCAGATCGAATGTTTCGTGGGCGTGCCTGTTCGGCTTGAATCAGAACAGACTGTTCAGTCCGGAGAACATCCTCCTGCACAACGACATGGTCTGCACCACCAGGTACGACAGAACCTGTGAAAACGCGGATGCACTCACCTGGACCAACTGAGCCTTCATAAGGCGCGCCGGCGGCAGCCTCCCCAACCAGCCTCAGCGTTTCGCCCCTGAGGGATGACGTGAATTTAACAGCGTATCCATCCATCGCCGACATTGCCGCAGGCGGATGTGTGAGACGCGCGCGAACATCGTTGGCTAAAGTCCGACCAAGACACTGATGAAGAGGTAACTCCTCCGCTCCGGTGATCTGCCGAACGTTGGTAATATGTTCCAGAGCCTGCTCTCTTGTAATCATTGCTGCATCCTATAGCGCCCTCGCAAGCAATCGGAAGGCAACGGTGAGGACAAGTATTGCCGTCAATCCCTTGATGACCCGTTCGGGAAACCTGCCGAGCAGCAGTCTGTGCCCTACCAGGCTTCCAGCTGCCACGGCCAGAAGCAATGGCCATTTCGAAAGTATTTCCCAATGGAAAAGGGTCGAAGGTAAAGAAAGCGATTTGCCGAGCAATGCCGCGACAGAATTCGCGGCAATGTACGCACTCGATAGAGCTGCGATTTTTCGGGGAGGTCCCCATCTTGCAAGATGTAGAATGGGGGAAAGGAAGATGCCGCCTCCTATCCCGACTATGCCGGACAGGTATCCCACCCCTGTGCCGATCAGGGGTGCGATCCAAGTCGAAATTGAACTTGTGCGCTCTGCTTGGTGTGATGTCGGCACCATGCTGGTCAAAGCTAGCTGAAGTCCTGCCAGCAACAAGCCGGCTCCCAACATTATAATGAGTGGCTTTTCGCCAATTGGAGTCAGGCCGCCCAGAAAGGCCGCCGGTACGGATAATGCCAGGATCGGCAACACCTTCGCATCAGAATACAATCCGGCACGCCAGCATTTCCAAGTGCCACTTGAGGTCACAACGAGGTTACATGCGAGGGATATCACGGGCACCAGCATTACAGACATGCCAGACATCACGAGAAGTGCAGTGTAGCTGGAGCCGCCGCCAAATCCTACACTCGAATAGAGTACGGCCACCAACGCAAATGCACACGCAAGCCAGATCAGCGAAATCTCCATAAGTCCGGGATGGGATGGATATATCTCATCAGCAAGATAATCTATCTATCAGAAGTCACTCCATTCGGCAGGAAATCTGTATGATCCGTGTTCAGGACGCTCCCATAGACTGCGAAACGGAATTGCGGGCTTTTCGAGAGCGGCATGTTGGCTATGGCGCTCTTGCGAGTTTCTCCGGTTATGTCCGTGGGGAAGAAGGTCGAGTCGAAGCATTGGAATTGCAGCACTACCCGAATGTTACGGAAGCGGAAATCGGGCGCTTCCAGAAACGTGCTCTAAAACGATTTGAGCTCATCGACTGCCTTATAATTCATCGCGTTGGACGAATGTTGCCCGGCGAGGCAATCGTAATGGTGGTTGCGCTGGCCAGCTATCGCAAGCAGGCATTTGGTGCGGTAGATTTTCTTATGGATTATTTGAAGACCAGTGCGCCATTCTGGAAGAAGCAAACCGGGCCGGATGGACCAGAATGGATCGAGCCGAAGGCCGCTGATCATGACGCGCGCTCTGCGTGGGATAGCGAAGTGGAGTAATAATGACCAACATGCCTGTGCTTCCTGCGCCCGGCGGAAAGCTGGTAATGGATCGGCCGTTCAAACCTGTGCGAATTGCCTTGCTGACCGTCTCGGATAGCCGAGACGAGTCGACCGACACGAGCGGGGATATCCTGGCAGATAGAATTGTAGACGCCGGGCATGAACTTGGCGCGCGGACCTTGGTGCGCGATGACAAGCATTTAATTGCTGAAACAGTTCAAGGCTGGATTTCGAACGACGACATAGACGTAGTTATCTCGACTGGTGGAACAGGCCTCACCGGACGCGACGTGACGCCAGAAGCGGTCATGCCGCTGTTTGAAAAGCACATCGAGGGTTTCGCTGTCATCTGGCATTTGCTCAGCTATCAGAGCGTTGGCCTTTCGACGCTGCAATCGCGTGCCTGTGCAGGTGTAAGCAACGGCACTTTCATTTTCTGCCTGCCCGGGTCAAACGGTGCGTGCAAAGATGGTTGGGACAAGGTGATACGCTGGCAACTCGATAGCCGCCATGCGCCCTGCAACATGGTGGAGTTGATGCCGCGTCTGAAGGAAGTTTGATAGATGGTGGAGTCGAACCTAACGCATTTGGACTCGTCTGGCAGGCCGCAAATGGTGGACATCTCTGACAAGGAGCCGTCTGAGCGAACAGCCATCGCGGAGGGTATTGTACTCATGTCCGCCAGCACACGGGAGCGGGCGTTGGGAGGGGAGAACAATAAGGGCGACGCCGTTACGACCAGTACGCTCGCGGGCATTATGGGGGCCAAGCGTACATCGGACCTTATTCCTCTTTGCCATCCGCTGCCGTTGACCAAGGTAAACGTGGATATCTCTCCGTGTGAGGGCGGCCTTCGGGTCATCTCGGAAGTCAGGACCACGGGACGTACAGGCGTCGAGATGGAGGCCCTGGCAGCCGTAAGCGTAGCCTGTCTGACATTGTACGACATGCTCAAGGCGGTACAGAAAGACATGGAGATCGGCGCGATCCGACTGCTGAGCAAGACGGGAGGGAAGTCCGGGGATTACACGGCACCATCGTTGGAGGCGAGGGGGTGAAAATTCGCCTGATCGGACCTTCAGACAAGAACGATCTCTCTTCGAACGAATTGCCGTCGCAGTTGCCGCTTACGGACGCGTCAGGCCGAGTGGTCAACTATTTGCGCTTATCGGTTACGGATAGGTGCGATCTGAGATGCACTTATTGCATGCCTGAAAGGATGCAATTCCTTCCAAAATCGGACGTGCTTTCGTTTGAAGAGATGTTGTCCTTGGTGGACGCCTTCATCGAACGCGGAGTTACCAAGTTGCGCATCACCGGTGGCGAGCCCCTTGTGCGGCGGGATATCATGCTGCTGCTTGAACAATTGTCTCAGCGACTCGAGAAAGCAAAGCTTCGGGAAGTCTGCCTGACAACAAATGCCACTCGCCTCGAGCACCACGCTCAAGATCTGAAACGTTTCGGTGTGGAGCGAGTCAATATCTCACTCGATACTTTGTCACGCCAAACGTTCAGCCGGCTGACGCGAAGAGACCAGTTCGATACGGTCATGCGCGGAATTTCCAGCGCTCGCGAGGCAGGGCTGAAGGTCAAGATAAATACAGTTGTGCTCAAAGGGATCAATGAGGTTGAAATTCCCGATATTGTCGAATGGGCGCATGCGCAAGGTTTCGATGTTTCGCTGATTGAGACGATGCCATTGGGCGATGCGGTTCCAAACCGTCAGGACCAGTACCTCTCGCTGCGCGAGGTACGGAGCCGGCTTGAGCAGCGCTGGACTTTGAGCTCCATGCCTTATTCTACTGGAGGCCCATCTCGCTATGTTCGGGTTGCTGAGACGGGAGGACGCCTCGGATTCATTTCACCCCTCAGTCATAACTTTTGTGAATCATGCAACCGTGTTCGATTGACGTGCACCGGAATTCTCTACACGTGTCTCGGTCATGAGGGCGGCGTAAATCTCCGTGATGTCATTCGCAGCGGAGATGGGGCTGCGCAGCTCGGAAAAGCATTGGATCACGCGTTGCTGGCAAAACCTGAGAGGCATGAGTTCAGTGACGCCAGGCTGAACGAGCCTGCTACCAGGCGCACGATGTCGACGACAGGAGGTTAGCATGGCACGCGGAAAGATTTTGTTCTTTGGAAAGCTGGCAGACCTCGCTGGCGCAGCTGAATGGCCAATGCCATCATTTGACTCGAGTATCGATGAAGCCTCTTTCGTATCCATGATCACTCGAGACCGTCCTGAACTTGAGGTCGCACTGCTCGAGACGTCAAACAGGGTCTGCGTGAATCAGACTTTGCTTCCTCCGTCAGTAGAAGTTCGCATCACTGAGCAGGATGAGGTGGCTTTCCTGCCTCCTATGAGCGGGGGCTAGCATCCATTCCAGTCAAGCCGGAAAGGGACGGCTTTTTGGTTGGAGTGTAAGCCGAGATACTCAAGGTTTGGGCCGTGTCCCCGCCGTAAGGCGTTACTGGTCCTCATCCAATGAGGAAGTCGCAACCATTTCCTAGCAAGGGTCTCTCTTGGCCTGTGGTCGGGCGCTTTTATTTCTTTTGTCTTTCGTAAAGCTCGTGAAACCCTCCGGCCATGAAGGTCGCCATGCGTTCCTTCACGGCTTCGAAGTCGTCAGATTTGCACAATCCTTCGGACAAGCGATCAATGCGGCCCGTTCGGCCGAGTGTCAGCATGAGAGCGCCTGTGACAAAGTGATAGCCCCAGAACAGATCCTCGCGGGACATCCCCGGCATGGCTTTTTCAAGCAGCCCGATAAGGCGCAGGATCACAGGGTCAAAGTGAAAATCGAACAGCTTTGCGCCATATGGCGTGTTTGACGCCTGCGCGCCGAGGGCGCCGTAATTCTTCCAGCCCTCTCCGCCCTGGCTGTAGAGATCAAGATCTGTGTCTAGGAAGGCACGCAGGGCGCCCTCGACCGTCGGCTTACCGTCGCAGTCCTCCTCATATTCTTCGAGCGCGCTTAGGCGACGAGAACTGGTCACGCCGGCGCGCCGTGCGATTACGGCGTCAAAAACGCTCTGCTTATCGTCAAAGTAGTAGTTCAGCAGGGTGTGGTGGACCCCGACTCGCTTAGCAATGTCTTTCAGTGTGACGCCATGAAAGCCGCCTTGGGCAAACAGGTACTCTGCCTCATCCAGGATCTGTTCTGTGGTTTCGGCGCGTTGTTCTGCCTTGGTCATTCGGCGGCGTTTGGGTGCGGTCTTCGTCATGCGGTCATTCAGCCATCTGCTTCGGTCCTGTTTGGTCAATGGCCAATCGGGCGCGGTGTCAACTAATCGCAGGGTCGCAGGCGAGTTCGCGAATCCGCTTTGCAGGCATGTGAGGCCCCCAAATCTTCGTCGCTGAACCCTGCAAGTGACCCCATCGAAACAAAACTTGCAGCATCCAAACCTGGTACGCAAGACACCAGCGAAATAATATTCATTATCGTTTGAGTGAATTTTATTGACACGGCGTTTCTTGTAGGCTCTATCGGCAAAACAAGCGGGACAACCCGCGGGATTTAGGGAGGAAGTTATGACCACGCATTTTATGGCGTCTGTTTCAGCTATTTCGCTTGTCGCTTTGGCAGCCCCGGCATTTGCCCAAGCGGTAGAGGAGCAGGAAAGTGCTTCGTCGCCGACTGAGGGTGAAGCTCGTCAGGAGCGCATCATCGTTACGGCGACCCGGCGCGAAGAAAGCCTGCAGGACGTTCCGCTTGCGGTTACCGCATGGCAACAGGAAGCTCTGAGCGAAAAGGGTATCGTTAGCTATGATGGTCTGGCGCGGGAAACACCTGGCATCGTGCTCAATCAGCCGACGGCAAACTTTAATACAATAACGACACGCGGCATTGCCACGAATGGTTACGGCGCGAATCTTCAGGCCGCGACTGCAATCTACATCAACGAATTGCCGATTTCGAGCAACGGTAACTCAACGATTCTCGACCCAACCCTGTATGATGTTGAGCGTGTGGAGGTCTTGCGCGGTCCTCAAGGAACCCTGTTCGGTGCAAACTCCTTGTCGGGCGCTGTACGTATTCTAACAAAGGCTCCCAATCCGAAAGAATTCGAAGCTTCGGCGCTTGTGGACTACGGACTTACCGACGGCGACGCGCTGCGGCAACGCTATAACGGCATGGTGAACGTACCCCTTATCGAAGACAAGATGGCGCTTCGGGTTGTCGGGTTCTACCGCGACGAAGACGGATGGGTAGACAATGTGGGTACGGGAATCGATGGGGCCAACTCTTTGGAATCTATCGGTGGGCGCGCTCATCTCTTGTGGGAGCCGACCAGTAACTTCGACATCGGCTTGCTGGTCATTCACGAAGATAACAAGCCGGCTGATTCCGGGCTCACCAATCCGGACCGCGGCGATTACGTTCGTTTCACAGAGCGCCCGGATCTGTTTCAGTCGAACTTCACCAGCTATAACCTTACAGCCAATTACGAGATGGATTGGGCGACGCTGACCAGTTCCTCAACTTATTCCAACATTGATGGAAAGTTCATCGTAGACCTCGCCGGGACATTCAATCAGGCCATCCCGTTTGCATTGGATGCCGTTGGGTATGATGAGAATTTTGTTCAGGAGGCTCGCCTTGCATCGGCAGAAGGTGGAGATTGGGATTGGATTGTTGGTGGCTTCTACTTCAACAAGCGCCGCGACATCGACTACGACTATCGTTCGTCGATCGAGTTTCTGCAGGCTCGGAACCTGACGGGCTTGCCGAATGAATATTACCAAAGCTACAGCGGCTACTTCGATGCGATCGAATCGGCTGCCTTTGGTGAACTGACATATCGTTTCTCGGATCAGTTCTGGGTAACCGGTGGTCTTCGCTACACAGAAACGTCCGTGCAGAGCTTTACACTTCCGGGCGGTTATAATTCCAATTATCTGGCAGTTGCGCTCGGTGGCTTCACGAATGTGCCGCTGACCGTGGTCCCCGTAGCTGGCGTCGATGGACTGAAAGTTGAGGCGGACAATGTCTCATACAAAGCCAGCGCTTCGTGGAAGCCGATTGAAAACCTGACGACGTACGCTTCGGTTTCAACAGGATTTCGTTCCCCGGTTGCCAATGCGCGAGCAGGATCTGTGAGCCTGGTTGATCCCACCGATCTCGTCATTCCAGACGGTGCAACATCCGACGAACTTATCAACTACGAAGCCGGTATGAAGGGGACCTTCTTCAACAACAAGCTCACGTCCAATCTCTCGGCCTACTATATCGTTTGGGACGATATTCAGGTGCAGGCGAACCGTCTTTCTGATCAAGTCCAGTTTGCCACAAATATCGGCCAGGCAGTGAGCCAGGGGCTTGAATTTGAAGTTGGCTATTATCCGGGCAATGGATTCAGCCTATTCGTGAACGGATCACTGAATGACACCGAGATTACCGAGCTGACGCCGGAAGAGGCGGCAATCTCAGGGGCAGAGCCCGGTCTTCAGCTTGCCATGCCAAACTTCCAGGGCGCGGCAACAGCGCGATACGACTTTGACGTTGAAGGTATGGACGCCTTTGTTTCCGGGACAGCTGCTTATGTAGGCGACTTCCCCGGACTGCTTCCGAACGTTCCAGGCCAGCCAACGGTACCCGCTCCGACCTTCGATTACACCGATGCCTATACGGTCGTGAATCTGCAGGCAGGCTTGTCGCGGGATAACTGGCAGCTGACCGGTTATGTCGAGAACCTGTTCGATGATAATTCGATCACATATGTCCACCCGGAATCCTTCGTGGATGCTCGCTATGCTCGCCAGCGTCCGCAGACCTTCGGTGTCCGTGTCAGCGTCGAATACTAGTAAGGGGCAGGCTTGTGCTGAAACTCAGACAGCTCTTTGAAAGATGCAGAGTGGGTTATCGTTTGAACCAAAAGGGGGTGGCTCGTTCATTCCTGGCAGCGGGCCTGCTTTGGCAGGCCGGCTGCGCCGGGCACGAATCGTCCTTGTCGGCTGCGCAGAATGCGGAGCATATTGTAACCACCACTGCGCCGGTAGGGGCGATGCAAGGCGACTACGAAAATGGCGTCACAGTGTATCGCGGCATACCCTTTGCGCTCGCCCCAGTTGGTGAGCGCCGCTGGGCCCCACCCGAGCCTTTCCCGGATTGGGAGGGCGTGCGCCAAGCAACGAAGTTTGGCCCGGCGTGTCCGCAGCCCGCTTCGCGCCCTGGCAGTATCTATCACTCGGAGCTTCCATTCGTTAGCGAGGACTGCCTGAGCCTGAATGTCTGGGTACCTGAAGGGGCGCAGGATGCCCCGGTCTTCGTATGGATCCATGGTGGTTCGCTCGTCACCGGTGCAGGCAGCCAGGATATGTATGATGGGGCAAGGCTCGCGCGCGAAACTGGGCTCATCGTTGTCACGGTGAACTACCGCCTTGGGGTGCTCGGCTATCTCGCGCATCCGGAGCTCAGCGCCGAGTCCCCTCAGAACATCTCGGGAAATTACGGTCTGAAAGATCAAGTCGCCGCACTACAATGGGTTGAACGGAATATTGGTGCGTTCGGTGGAGATCCTGAGAACGTCACAATTGCTGGTGAGTCTGCCGGTGCGCTCAGCGTCGTTCTGCTCATGGTCTCCCCAGAAGCGCGCGGCCTGTTCGACAAAGCGATTGCACAGAGTGCCTATATGGTCTCGATGGCGCCGCTCCGGGGCACATTGAATGGCCATCCGTCTGCCGAACAAGCCGGGACTACCTATCAGGAAAAAGCGGGTGCGGCATCTCTCGCGGAGCTGCGCGAGATGGACGCCGACAAGCTCGTGTCGATTGCTGGGCGCAATGGCTTCATCCCGTTCGGCGTGATTGACGATGTCTGGCTCAAAGACCAGATGCCAGCCACGTTCGACAAAGGCGAGCAGGCGAAAGTGCCGGTGCTGGCCGGGTTCAATGAAGGTGAGATCCGCTCGCTGCGTTTCCTTCTGCCACCTGTCCCGAGGAGCGATGCCTATGAGGAGGCGATCCGGTCGAGCCATGGCGAACTGGCGGATCGCTTCCTTGACGTCTATCCGGCGGACAATCCTGAAGCCAGCATGCTCGCAACGACGCGCGATGCCATGTATGGCTGGACGGCTGAGCGCCTTGCCGCGTCACAAACAGTGGCGGGTATCCCGTCTTATTTTTACTTTTTCGACCACACCTATCCGGCGGCTGACAAGCTCGGCCTCCGCGCCTTCCACGCTATGGAAATCCCCTACGTCTTCGGCACGCTGTTCGACATGGCTGAGCCTTGGCCACAGGCACCGCGCGGCGATGCTGAGCGCAATCTTGAAACCTCAATGATGCACTATTGGGCAAGCTTTGCCCGCGACGGGGTTCCATCTGCTGAAGGCGCAGCCGACTGGCCGGCTTATGGTGAGGACGCGACTGGAATGGTGTTCGCACAAACCCCGAAAGCCTGGCCCGGCCTGGCGCGGGAGCGGTTTGAACTGCATGAAGAAATTATCTGCAGACGCCGCGCAGATGGAGGCCTGCAATGGAACTGGAACGTTGGCATCATTTCGCCGCCACTGCCAGCGGAGGTTCCGACGTGCAACTGACAGACGGCACCATGCAGGATTATGCGCTGACACTCGACCGGATGATTGATCATGCCGCGAAGTGGCATCCGGAAAAGGACGTCGCGACGCGCCAGTCTGATGGTCGCCTCGCGCGCATCGGCTACGCAGCCCTTCGCGAGCGGGCCCGGAAGGTTACGTCCGTCCTGCAGGAGCTTGGCGTTGAGCCGGGTCACCGCGTTGCCACCTTGGCCTGGAATACTCAGGCGCATATGGAAAGCTGGTACGGGATTATGGGCATGGGGGCCGTGTGCCACACGCTCAACCCGCGCCTGACTGCTGAGCAGCTTGCCTGGATGATAGACCAGTCCGGAGCGCGTATCCTGATCGTCAGCGGGGACCTAGAGTCGCTCGCGGCCGACATTACCGAAGCCGCTGGCACGCTGGCGCACATCCTGGTCATCGATCCCGTTGGCCCTGATTGCAGCGTGGACACAAAGATTCCGCAAGCGAGAGCGCTCGAGGCACTACTTTCAAAGGCAAGTTCGGAAGGTGTTGTTTGGGGTGATTTTCCTGAGACCACCGCGTGTGGGCTCTGCTTTACATCCGGCACGACCGGCCAGCCCAAGGGCGTCAGCTACACCCACCGCGGTAGTTATCTCCATACGCTGCGCCAACTGCAGGCGGATGTCAGCGGGATCAATTCGCACGACGTGGTCCTGCCGGTTGTCCCGATGTTCCATGCCAATGCCTGGGGGCTGCCATACTCCGCACCAGCGACTGGAGCGCGGCTTGTGTTTTGTGGGCGCCAGTCTGACGGTGAAACCCTGGCCGACCTCATTATAAATGAGGGCGTGACGATTGCGGTCGGTGTACCGACGATCTGGTTGAGCCTCTTTGATCATCTCGACGCGAATGGTCTTGATGTCCCGTCGCTTAAACGCATCATGGTTGGTGGTGCGCCTATGAACGCAGCCCTTATGCGCCGGATAGAGGCGCGCGGGATCGCGGTGCAAACGACTTGGGGCATGACAGAACTCTCGCCGCTCGGCACGGCGGCCCCGCCTGGAGACTCGCGATCTCCGGATACAGCAGGGCGCCCGGCGCTCGGCATGGATCTGATGCTCGCTGATCATGAGGGCACGCCACTCGCTGAACAGCGGGGTCATGAAGGCCATCTATGGGTGCGCGGCCCGTCTGTGGTCGAGCGCTATTTTGGCAAGACCGAACCGGCAACCCGCAATGGCTGGTTCCCGACCGGAGATCTCGCAGAAATCAGCACAGACGGCCAACTCTTTATCACGGGCCGCGCCAAGGATCTTATCAAATCCGGCGGTGAGTGGATCAACCCGGCCGAGATCGAAGCGCTCGTGTCTGGCTTGCCGGAAGTGGCGTTCGCGGCCGTCGTTGGCCGTGAGCATGAAAAATGGGGCGAGCGCCCTGTGTTGCTGGTCGAAATAAGGGATGGCGAAGTGCTTGAAGACACCGACATTCTGGGCGCTCTGAAAGACCAAGTGCCATCTTGGTGGTTGCCCGATGCCGTTATCCGTTTGCCGAGTATGCCGCTTGCGGGGACAGGCAAGATCGACAAGATTCGACTGCGCACCCTTTATGGGGCAGCCTGAAGGGGAGGGACCCTCGAATGAATAAGCTAAGTTCATTGTTCATAGCCGCCAGCTTCGCCGCGCTCACGCTTGGCGCCTGCTCTGATGGCGAGAACGCAGAAACTGAAACGGCTGCCGAAATCTCTGTGGACGGGCCGACTGTCAGTGTGGCCCAAGGCGATGTTCGGGGTGTCAGCGAAGGTGCCGTCAATGTCTTTCGCGGGATCCCGTTTGCCGCGCCGCCGACCGGTGAGCTCAGATGGGCGCCGCCCGCCGCACCGGCAGACTGGGATGGTACGCGTGACGCCAGCGAGTTTGGGCCGAGCTGTATTCAGCCTCCAGTGCCGCCAACAAGCGTCTATTACGACCCTCCAGAAAAATCATCGGAGGACTGCCTTTCCTTGAATGTTTGGGCTCCGAGCGACGCGGAGGGTGCGCCCGTGATTGTGTGGATTCATGGCGGTTCGCTTCGTATCGGCGGAGCGGCGCAACCCGTCTACGACGCTACGGCCTACGCGGAACGAGGTACTGTCTTTGTATCCATCAACTACCGGCTTGGCGTGCTGGGCTGGGTCGCCCATCCAGATCTGATGGCGGAAAGCGCTGAAGGTCTATCGGGTAATTACGGCCTTATGGACCAGATTGCCGCGTTGAAATGGGTGCAGGAAAATATCGACAAGTTTGGCGGCGATCCGTCGAACGTTACCATTATGGGCGAATCTGCGGGGGCACTCAGCGTAACCTACTTGCTCGCCAGCCCACCGGCGGAAGGCCTGTTTCACAAGGCGATCATCCAGTCGACCAATACGCGCAATTTCGAAGAACTCGGCCAGGCGAGCTACGACCTGCTAGCGGCTGAGACGGCGGGAGCGAAGTTATTCGACAAGCTTGGCTTCGAGACGCTTGAAGAGGCGCGCGCGGCTAATCCTCAGGGCATCACCAACCGTGCGACGCTGGCAGGTTATGCGCCCGCCGGAACGATCGATGGTGTCTACGTGCCGCGCCAGCTTAATGAAGCGTTCGACGACGGCGAATTCGCGCAAGTTCCCTTACTTGCGGGATTTACGACCGGCGAGGCGCGCACCTACCGGATGCTGTTGCCGAAAAAGCCTGAAACGGTCGAGGCTTATGATGACGCGATCCGAGCGCGCTATGGCGATCAGACGGACGAGTTTCTCGCGCTGTATCCCGGCGCGGATATGGAAGAGTCCATGCTGGCGGTGAACCGTGACAACGTCTTCGGCTGGTCGACAGAGCGCGTCGTCCGCCGTGCCAGCGAGGCGGGACAGCCGGCCTATTTCTACGTGTTCGACCATTGCTATCCGGCCATGGCAGAGCGCAACCTATGCGCCTTCCATGCGAGCGAGGTGCCTTTTGTATTCGGTACAACAGGGCAGAGCGAGGCCTATCCGCCGCAATGGCCGCAGCCGGACGCCGACGAGGCAGAGCCCCTTGCGTCTGTCCTCGTCGACTATTGGGCGTCGTTCGCCGCAACAGGGCGGCCGCAGAGTGCTAATGGCCCTGACTGGATGCCGTATGGCGAAGACGAATCCTATCTTCATATCGGCAACCGGCCCGAGCTGCGCCAGGACCCGTACCCCGGCATGTTCGAGTTTCACGAGCGTCTCTATCAGGAACGCCGTGAGGCTGGTGAAGGCTGGTTCCTGCGTGTCGGGCTTGGCGCAGACCCGCTGGACTAGGCACGCTTAGTCGCCAGCCTTGTTTGGTGCGATGAAGGTCATGTCGCTCTCATAGGTCTCGAACCAGTCCGCCGGTGGCAGGGGAAGCGCGCGGCTTTCATTGCTCCGCGCTGCCCTGAATGCCGGACCGGGTCTGGTGGAACGGACCTGTTCAAGCCAGACGACACCATCAAACTCGCCGCTATTGCCGCGTGTCGTAACGAGGTCCAAGTCACCATCACCGTCCATGTCTGTGGCGATGAAGGCATCATACATGCCGCGTACGCGCCGGGAGATGTCATGCCGGATCCATGCCGCGGCCGGGTCTCCGGTGTTCTCGAACCAGGCGATGCGGCCAACTGTGGATGCGGCCGTCACATCAGGCTCGTCATAGTTGCGTGAGGCGCCTGAGTACCCGCCCTTGAGGACGTTGAGTCCTGAATAGCCGCCGGTGACTGCATCGAGATCGCCATCACCATCAATGTCTGCGACGGCGATGCCGATGACGACGTCCGGAAGAATGTTCCCAATGCGGTGATAGACCCATGGCTGGTCGAGATGTTCGGGTTGTTTCAACCACCCGAGACTCGCTGCAAGCGGGGAGCCATCTATTGCTGACGGTGTCTCATGAACCGAAACGGCGAGATCGAGTCGGCCGTCGCCGTCGATGTCCGCGAAATCTGCCTGAAAGCCGCTGGATGTGCCTAGCCAGCCCTCTGACGCTTCAAAGCCAGCGACGATGTTGATTGGGTGGGGTGTAACGATAATGCCGCCGCCAGGACGCGGGCCCTGATTTTCGAGCAGGGTCATCGTCTGACGCAGACGTGCCGAGGCAAGCACATCAAGATCCCCATCGCCATCAATGTCGATCGGCATTGCGGTGTTGGGAACGACTTCTTGGGAGAGGACTTGCTCGCGCCAGCTTGAGGCGTCCAATGGATTTCCGTCGATGAGAAAAAGCGAGGTCGGACGGGCGGCGGAGGGGAGAGACGGATCAATTATGTCGGCGGCGCCCTTGTTCGCACCGAGCACGTCCATCCGTCCATCACCATCCACGTCGGCAATGAATGTGCGCAGCCAAGAGCCTCGTTCTTGTGTCACCGACGGAATGAGACTCAGCCACGAAGCGTCTCGGTTGCCGGGATTCTGGAAATAGATGAGGTGGGCTTCTTCGCAGGCGGCAACGAGATCGGGCAGGCCGTCGCCATTGAGATCGCCGATGGCGACATCTTCAATAGCGGCAACCTCGTCGCCTTCGCCAACCGTCACATTTATCCAGACGTCCGGATCAGATGTCCCGAAAGCGATGCGCAAGTGGTTAGAATCTTCATGGACGGAGACGATGTCCTTGATGCCGTCACCGTCCATATCGGCCATTTGCAATCCATCGCCCCCGCGGAGGGGTACACCGCCATTGACGCCTTCATCGTCGATACGGTGTTCGCGCCAGGAGATGTAAAGTCCGTCCGGGGATCGCGCTCGTGTGGGCGTGTCAGCAACGGTAAGCACTGGCGGCGACAGCTGCGTGCAGCCAGCCAGCATCAGAGTGACTACTGAAACACCGTAGCGACGCATCAGGCCTGCCGTCGCGCGATGTCTTTGCGAACGGATCGGGCGGCAAGGATGTAATGCAGAACAGACCATATGGCTGCGATCGTACCACAGATCACCATGGCCGTGCCGAGCGGTGCATCCATTCCGTTCTGAGTGAACGTGTCGCTGAGGAAACCTACGATCACTGGGCCAAGTCCAAGACCGATCAGGTTCAGAACGAAGAACAGAACAGCTGAGGTGAGGGCGCGCATGCGAGCACTGACGAGGCTGTGCGACACGGCCAGAACCGCGCCGAGATAGGCCGCCGACAGAAAGTGGAATGGCGCGGTCATGACCAAGGCAAAATACACCTTGCCCGAAAGCAATATGGCGAGTTGCACAGGCACGAGAAGCGAGGTCAGGATTGCAGGCACCCAGAGGTACCAGCGCACATCCCTGGCTCCCAATCTGTCGGAAAGCCATCCGCCAAAGAATGATCCTATTCCTCCTCCAAAGCCTGTGGTCAGCGCCATCCAGGCTCCGATGGTACCGATATCAAGTTCGTAGGTGCGCAGGAAGTACGACGGCAACCAGTTGCCTATACCGTAGATGATGAATGCCTGAAGGCTGGCGGCAAGCGCGATGTGACGGAAGGAAATTCGTGTCCAGAGCAAACGTGCGACGTCTCTGATTGGAGGCGCCGGCTCCGACGCGGTCTGATCACCTTCAGACCAACCGCGAATTGGCTCGCGAACGGTCAGCAACACCAACACTGCCAGCGCAACGCCGGGGATCCCCACGACGAAGAAGGCGAGACGCCAACTGAACGCGTCGGCCAGGAACCCGCCTGCAGCAAAGCCAATCAGGATGCCGATGTAGATTCCGATAGAATACACCGACAGCGCAAGCGCCCGGTTCTTGGCCTTGAATATGTCTGAAATCATAGAGTGGGCAGGGGGGCTTCCGCCCGCTTCGCCTACACCAACGCCGACGCGCGCGAGGAGAAGATGGGCATAGTTTGCTGCCAAGCCACACAAGGCGGTCATCACGCTCCAGATTGTCAGAGCGATAGCAATAATTCTGCTTCGGTTACCTTTGTCAGCCCACCTCGCTATTGGAATACCGCAGACCACGTAGAACAGAGCAAAAGCGAAACCGGTTAGCAGACCGAGTTGTGTGTCCGACAGGCCCAGCTCATCTTTGATTGGCTCCTGCAGGATAACCAGCAATTGTCGATCAACGAAGTTGAAGACATAGACCACCGTGAGGACGGCAAGGACATAATACCGATAGAACGGTTTCGCGTAGGGGGTTGTCTCGGGCTCGGCGCCTTTTGCAGACAATGATGCATCGACGCCTGTGGCGCCGGAAGTTTCTGAACTCATGTTTCCTCCCGCAGGAACTTATATCCCGTCAGCGCACTCCGGCAGGGTCACGCCGGGCTGATCTCTTGTGCGAAAAACATTCACTCAAAAGAGAGTGAAGTCAATTGGTCTTTTTTTTGCGTGGGCAAAAGGTTGTTCAAACCGCTAGTCGGATGGAGGCGCATTGGCCAACATAGGGGTCTTTTAAACCTGGCTGTTCACGTCACCCGTAAAACCGCTGGATAAATTGAGGGGAGATCAAAGGGGAAAGCCCGGGCGAGGATCAAGCCTCGCCCGGGCACCGCGGACGAATCTGCGGTTCGTTCTCCTCATGCGTCCCCCGAATGCTTGCAGAAGATTGCGATATGAGTATCGGAAAAGGACTACACGCGCGTCACCTGTTCAGGGGAACGATTGCCGTGTTCTCACGTCAGGCCGAGCCTTGAGGCGATTAGGGCAGCTTCAGCACGAGTTGAGATGCCCAGTTTTGCATAAACGGATTTGATATGGCTTGCGATGGTGTTTTCACTTAGGCCCAGCGCACGAGCGGCCTCTGCGTTGCGCAGCCCTCGACCAATCAGTCCAAGCACGTCTCGCTCCCGAGGTGTGAGGTCTTCTCCTTCGCTTTCAATGATCGCCGTCTTGCGGAAGTGTTCCACGATACGGCGGGCAATCGACGGAGAGAGGGCTGGAAACCCCTGTTGTAACAAGTTCAGTTGTCGGATGAATGTTTCTCTGGGCGAGTCTTTGAGCAGATAGCCTTGTGCGCCTTGTGCAAGTGCGCCGACCACCGATGAATCATCCCCCATGACAGTCGCTACGACAATGATCGTCTCAGGTCGTTTCGATGACAAGGCTGCGATGATGTCGGTGCCATTTCCGTCAGGTAGTCCGAGATCAATGATCGCCAGGTCGAATTCATGCCGATTGATCAGCCTGGCAGCTTCGGCAATACGTGAAGCTTCAGAGATCTTGCAGTCAGGAAAGGCCTGCCCTGCGGCCTCAACGAGCCAGGCTCTTGTTTCTGCAATATCCTCCAGGATCAGTATGGATTTCATGTCCTGATTCCGTCCAACGCTAGTCTGGCAATGATCTTTGCACCAGAATCGCTTCTGTGCAGCGCGAACTCGCCACCGACGCTTTCGACCCTCGCTTTCATGTTTGCCAGCCCCTGACCCTTGTGATCGGAAGACGTCTCAAATCCGATGCCATTGTCTTCGATTTCAAGGCGGATGTGCCCTTGAGCCACACTGATGGACACCTCAAAGCTTGTGGCCTGGGCATGCTTGATCGTGTTGCTGGCGGCCTCCCGAACAACTGAGCGCAGAGCGTGAATACTTGCAGGTGTAAGAGACAGGCCAGCATCAGCCTGCAGACTCCAGTTCAGTGCCAGATCGTGTGGATCAAGCCGTTCCGCTGTTTCCGCTCGCAAATCGGCGAGCATCTCATCCAGATCCAGTGCGCCGCTATGAGCATGATTAATGACATCGCGCAGGTCCGCCACCGTGTCGCGAATGACTGCATCCTTTTTTGCCGGAGCGGCGGAGTGAAGCGCCCGCATGAGCTGAGCTCCGATATTGTCGTGAAGGTCACGGGCGATCCGTGTGCGTTCTTCAGAGACCCCGCGATCATAGGCTTCGCGGCTTTCTGCCAGTTGCCTGGCGAGATCCACCAAGTGGCGAACAGTTTCCAGGTCTGCCGAGCTGAACAAACGGCGGCCTTGCTGACCGTATTCGAGCTTGAGACCCGGGGAATCCGGAACGGCAGGAATATGAAGCGTCAGTCCCTCGTGCCCAACTTGCGGCGTCGCCGACGTCGTCGGCTCCGTCACGATGTTCAAGGGGGTGTAGTGGCGCTTCAAAAGCTCCAACCAGGCGCGCTGCCTGTCTGAGGGTGTGGCTTGGAAGGCTGCTGTGGCGACACCCTGGAACAACCCATGCTCCTGTTGAGGTGCACCGGCAGTGAAGCGTCGCCATGCAATTTCCCTGAACGGCAAATAGGCAAACCCCACAAGCAGCAAGGATAGTCCCAATGCTTCAGATCGACCGAACGAGAGCAAGGAGATCAGGATGACATCGAGCGCAATTAGAAGAACGATTGCCAACGCGTAGAAAACAAGCCGATAAGCCCAGGCACCAAGATCAAACAGGCGATATCTCAGCAGCCCTACGGCCAGACCGACATAGATGATGAGAAAGAAAGCGAAAGCGTAGTTCTCGCGTACGAGGGCCGGGAAGCCGAGAGTCAGGGGCAGGGCTACCGACCCGATAAATGCTCCGGCTCCGATAAGGACAGATGCGCCGAGCCAGCGTGCGATGGCAGACTGGCGTGGATCATGCCTGGAGGCATGGATTTGCCAGCCTACGGCCGCTACAATTGTGAACATTTCCACGGTTGTGATCCGTTGGACTTCAGCAAAGTCTCTCAACGGTCCAAACGTCCGCATCAGCGTCCATGTACCAAAGATCAAGACGGTCGCGACTGTCAGCAGCAACCAATTTGGAAGTCGTACTGGATAAATGAGAAACAGGCACGTCATCACGATCCCGAAACCGGATGCGCCCAGCATGTTCACGATCCAGAACCACGAGATTGTCGGTTCACTCAGTGGAAGCGCAAGCGATGGCGAGAACGAGGAGAAGCAAAACAGCAACGTCAACACGCCGCTGATCGCAAACAGGTTTCCGGCCAGGCTGTCGGGCTTCAGCGCCCAAACCCATACGGACATGAGATAGGCAAGAATACCGGTCAGAAGAGAAGACCAGATGCCCGGATCAATTCGTGTTGGGTTTCGCCAAGCCAACACATCCGCAGTCCAGCCCGACGCGGGCTGTAGGGACAGTGCCACAATGGCGGCGAAGGCCAACAGCCCGACAACTGACAGGATTATAATTCGAGCCATCGGCGGAACAGGCAGTCCAACAGTTTTCTTGCTTGCCGGATTGTTACGGTGACTCATCGCCTGTCAGCCCCCTGTTGCTGCAGCTTTCAGGCTGTAGCGTCGGAAATATGTCGCGGCTACTGGCAAACAGTCGCGCTGCGGTTGCTGCCGCTCATCGTGCAGTGTGCCCAGCGGTATTTTTCTTTCGTTGCAGCCGAGATCTCTGCAGCGCTTGGAGTACGGGAGGGCGTGAATGTCGAGCTGCTGGAGCTGTAGCTTGGGGCGCTGGTGCCGTACATTTCCTGCCATCGAGCATTGGCCATGCCGGGCGCATTGGTGCCCGTTCCGAATGTCCCCTCAAGGCCAGTGCCACGTGCGGCAAGTTCGGCATCTGCAGCAGCACGGACGGGTCCCGATTGAAACCAGAGGGCTGCTGCATAAAGATCGTTCGTGGAAAGGTCTCCCATGCGTCCGGCATTGCGGGTCGCCAGTATCGCTTTTTCCGCAAGTTCACGGGACCCGGCCGAATTGATCGCAGCGCTGACGGCATCACGGTAGCGGCCTTGGGAAAGCGGTGTGTCCACTTGGGCGCTAAGCGCCGCCATTTTGGCATCGTACTCAGCTTTCTCTTTGAAATAGGTTTCCCACTCGGTCGCGGCTTCGCAACCGCCTTGATGCCCAAAATCACACGCACGGCGCATGTACATCGCACCCAGTTCATACTCATCAATGTTTAGATAGACGCCACCGACATTTCGGCAGTCAGCTCCGCTTTTCTGCTCATCGCAGCGGATGAGAGAATATGTCAGTCCTTTTGCCGCATCGAACGTGGCTGCTTCGGGGTTGGCATATATGCGGGCGGCGACATCGCACCCCATCTCGTCGTGGAACTGGTTGCAGGCCTGTTCTGCGAACCATCCTGCAGTAGGCATATCGATCAAGTCCGGATACTGGCCGTTCTTGCCATCCCAAGACCAGTCGAGTCCCCAGTAACAAGGGTTCTCGACGCCAGCTTCGCAGCCAGTCTTTGCGGTTGCGACGGCTTTTGCGAGATCGAATGCCTCAGATGATGTGCTGATCCGATGACCAATCGCCCGGCTGCAGCCATCCACGTGGCCCATCCCGCAAGCGCGCTCCAGCAATTCGACTCCCTGCGATGTGTTTTTCTCCAGATTGCCTTCGCCCATGCTGATCAGGATGCCGCTTGTCGAGCATCCATCAGGAATGCCCATGTCGCATGATTTGAGAAAGAACTGGACAGCCTGCTGCTTGTCCGCCGGTACTCCCTGTCCCTGCGCATATTCGGCGCCAGTATAGAAACACGCTTCCGCGTCACCGGACTGACAGGCCGATTCCGAGGGCGATTGTTGCCCCCATGCATGAAAACACATGGTAAGGGCGAGGCCGGACAAGACGAGACTTCTGAGCATGAGGTTCTCCTGTGAACGTTATCTCGTGGCACGTTCGCATGAGAGCCCCGGTTTCGCTTCCCCAGTTCAGGTGAGGTCTGATTTCGTGGGATCATTGTGCCCATCGCAGGCCGCACAATGAAAGTTCCCGAAAAGGTCTTGGATCTCGTATTGAGGAACTTGAGCGGGAGTGCGTCTTACTGACGAGCCCCCCTTCAGTAGATCTCGTTTGGAGTATTCGTCATCATGCGCTTTCGTCATGCCCTAGTTTCAAGTTACGCCCTCATGTCCTTGGCTTTGGGAGGGCAGGCGCAGCTTCTGGCCGACCCTGTTCGCGCGCCTTTCGCGCATGAGTCGAGTGATCTGAAAGTTGATGAGCGGGTGATCTATGGCGAACTCGCCAACGGTGTGCGCTACGCCGTGATGGAGAATGACACGCCTGAGCAAACCGCGTCTTTGCGCGTCCGACTGGATGTTGGATCGTTCAATGAAACGGACGACGAATTGGGCCTAGCCCACTACCTTGAGCACATGGCCTTCAATGGTTCCACGAACATTCCTGAAGGTGAAATGATCAAGCGGCTTGAACGCCATGGTCTGACATTTGGATCCGACACGAACGCTCATACCGGGTTCGACGAGACCGTGTACAAGCTGAATTTGCCCAATGTGAAAGCTGAAGTGCTCGATGAGGCGTTCATGCTTATGTACGAGACGGTTGCGAATCTCACGCTGGATGCCGGAGCAATTGACCGGGAACGCGGCATCATTCATTCCGAAAAGCGCACGCGCAACACAGCAGGTTTCCGGCGCCTGATCGACGAATGGGATTTCTATTCCAAAGGTAGTGGGCTGATCGAACATTTGCCAATCGGTACCGACGAAACGATTGGAAGCCTTTCCGCAGATCAGATGCGGGCGTTCTACGATGCCAATTATCACCCGGAAAAACTCTTTGTTGTCTTCGTGGGAGACGTACCAGCTGACGAGGCTATTCAGCGGATCAAAGAAACGTTTGGCGAGTTGCAGGGCCGCGCCGAAATTGCGCCAAGGTTCAAGCCTCAACCGGTAAACATGAGGCCGGGTGCCGTCGGATACTATCAGGACCCCGACGTGATGACCGAGGTCACATTGTCCGTATCCCGGCCGTATGAAGAAACTTCAGACACACTGGATACACGACGTGAACGGATCGTTGAAAACCTCGCTATGGCGATGCTGTCTGAGAGACTACGAAAAGAATCCCACAAGATGGATGCAGTTCTGCTGGCGGGCAGCGCTAATCGTACGACATTGTTCGAAACGACGACTGTGTCCCAGGTTATGACACGGAGTAATCCAGAGGACTGGAAAGCTGTTCTGGCGCTGGCTGAACGGGAACTTCGCCGCGCGCTGTCTCATGGATTCAGCCAGTCTGAACTGGACCAGCAAGTTTCCAGATATCTTGCGCACTACCAAAAGAATGCGAAGGAAAGCGCGACTCCGAAGACGCACGGATTCATGGGCTCAGGCATCGTTGACCAGATTGTAAAGAGTTATGGATCCAAGCGCGTTCTCGAACATCCGCGGGATGCACTGGCACGGTTCGAAGCCAGTGTGCAGGATCTGACACTCGAAGAGGTCGAAGCCGTGTTTCGCGACCTTTGGCAGGGTGTCGATGATCCGATGGTATACATTAGTACAGCCCTTGAGATTCAGGATCCGGAAGCTGAAGTGAATGCGGTGCTGGCCGAAAGCCGCAATAGCAATGTGGAGCCTTACATCGCAGGAACCGCGAAGGCATTTGCCTACGAGGCGTTCGGAGAGCCGGGCCAGCTTGTAACGCAACAACGCCTTGTCGATGTCGACGCTTATAAAGTCCGTTTCAAGAACAATGTCATGTTGAACTTCAAGCAGACGGATTACGTTGATGGTCAGGTTTATGTCTATGCGAGAGTAGGGGACGGGGCACTTTCGTTGCCTATGAAGGATGAGGGGTTGAGGCGTCTGGCGCTGAACCTGCTCAATCAAGGCGGGTTGGAAGAGCATGACATTCTGGAATTGAATGAATTGCTGGCTGAGCATGAATTCAGCTACAAACTGCACTTCGATGAGGACAGCGACGCGATAGAGTTCACGGGACGGGCAACGCCGTCGGACTTGCCTGATCTGATGAATTTGCTGACCGCTTTCGCCTCGGCTCCGGGTGTCCGAGAGGATGCAGGCGAATTGTACAAGCGCCGGCTTGCTGCGTGGTATCCAACCCATGACGCAACGCCAGCAGGTGTTGTGGAGCGTGAATTCCCTCGGCTTGTTCGGTCGGGCGATAAGCGTTTTGGATTCCCCGATCTGGATGGTTTTCTGTCCGCCGAATACGACATGGCTGCCGAATGGCTTCGAAAGGAGCTGACCGAAGGGGCGATCGAGATAACGATCGTCGGCGACATCACGCGAGAAGAAGCCATCGACCAGGTATCGCATACGTTCGGAGCCCTGCCTGAACGCAAAGCGACGCACGGATCATATCCTGACAGTACTCAGTTGGTGTTTCCTGAGCGCGAAGAGGACATCGTGACATTCACGCATGCTGGCGAAAGCGATCAGGCCGTCTTGCGGGTCTATTGGCCAGCTCCGGATGCTTCAGATCCTGTGCGAACCCAGCATTTGCGCGTGCTGAGAAACATCTTTCGGAACCGGTTGGTCGAGGAAATTCGGGAGACGGAGGCTGCAGCATATTCACCCGGGGTTGGACAATACAGTTCAGACACGTTCCCGGATTACGGATATATGGTCGTTTCGTTGGACCTCACGCCTGAAAAGGTGAAGCCGATGCTTGCGCGTGTCGAAGAGGTTGCCCTTGAACTATACAATGGCTCGATTGACCAGGACGCGTTCGAGCGCGCGCTCACGCCCATTCGCGAAGACTTGGCTGCGAGAGAGCAGTCGAATGGATACTGGTTGAGTGTTCTGGCAGATGCGCAAACAGAGGCCAATGGTATTCAGACCCATCGAATTACACCTCAGGCGTTTGACACAGTGACGCTGAACGATGTGAAAGCGCTTGCGAAGTCAGTTTTCGAGCCAGGCACTTCGATCCGAGCTCAAGTGGTGCCATCAGAGGAATAGGCATCAGCCAACATTTTGAGGGGGACAGGTCCGAGGCATTGCCAGAGATTTGTCCCTTTCGTGAATCTTTTTTCAGAAAAGTTGTGAGGAAGATCAGAACCGCTGCGTCTTGAAGTGTGGAATACGGGAAGGTGACACTCCATGAATTATACGAAACACATGAGACATGTCCTTGCAGCGGGGGCTGCTACAATCGCACTGGTCGGAGCGGCAAATGCTCAAGCCGGGACGGAGGATGAAGTTGCGCTCGCGCAGGCACTGAACAATTTTGCCGCAGAAGCCGACATCGAGATATTGTTCGAGCCAGCGCTCGTTGCCCAATACAGCGTCTCGCCATCTGGCGACCGGGACGCCAATGGCGGGCTTGAGGGCTTATTGGCTGGTACGGGCCTTACGGCGGACGAGATTGCGGACGACGTATTTGTTATCCGCGCGTCCAGTGAGAGCGCTTCAGAGGCTACAGCCACCGAAGCCGAGCCAGCTGAGCCGGTCGAGGTAGAGCCAGAGCCGACCGAGCCAGTGCTGACACCAACGTCCGCACCAGAGCCAGCAGGCCAGCGGGCCGGGGCATTGCGGCCGGGGCGCCTGCGTGGCGCCGTTCTGGATGAAACGACCGGCGCAGGGCTTGCTGGTGCCATCGTTACTCTGGAAGGCACTGATCAATCTGTCGCGACTAACACGCGCGGTGAGTACCGGTTTTCTGCCGTGCCACCGGGTCAGTATCGGCTGGTCGTTGATTATCTCGGCCTGAACAAGCAGTCTGCAATTGTGGAGGTCGAGCCGAGCGAAAGCACGGTTCAGGACTTTCAGCTGCCGTACCGGATGGATACGATCACGGTGTTCGGCTCGCGCTCTTCTCTGGCGCAAGCGCTGAACCAGCAACGGTCTGCCTCTAACGCGTCGACCGTTGTCGCCGCCGATTTGCTTGGCAGTTTCCCGGCTGAGACCGTGTCAGAGGCATTACGGCGGGTGCCGGGTGTCGCCTTCGAACGCGATGACGCGACCGGTGAAGGCGCGCGCGTTTCCGTGCGAGGGTTCAATTCCGAAGCGATCAATATTCAGCTAAACGGGCTCGAACTCCAGGGCACGGGCATTGAGCGCACGGTAGATCTGTCGAGCTTCCTTGCTGACAACATCTCCCAGATCACTATCCAGAAATCACTTCTCCCCAGCCAGGAAGCAACTGGCTCTGGAGGCCTCGTTGAGATCGAGACCCGATCTGGTCTTGATTATGATGGCAAGTATTTCAGCGTCGGTCTTGAGCGCGAGCAGAGCTTTGAAGATTCCTTTGGGGACGAGCTTCAGGCCAGCCTTGTCGGGGCTTATGAGTTCACACCGGATTTTGGTGTTGTAGGTACACTGCAGTTTCGTGAAACAGATCGAAGCAATCTAGATGTTTCGATATTGGGTGATCTGCCAGCAGTTTTGCCGGCCGGATACACAAGCCTGTTCCTGATTCCGGAATCCTATAATTTCCCGTTCGATGCAGAGACGCCGGCACGTTTGCTCGACGGCGGAAACTTTACTGACCGTCAGCGGAAAGAAGAAAACATCAGTGGCTCGCTGAACTTTGCATGGGATATCGCGGATCACACATCTCTGCGTCTTGATGCTCAGTACATTCAGCAGGATGTGGATGCGTTTACGACCCGTTCGACCATGAGCTTTCTGTCTTCGACAATCGACATGCCGGTTGAAGAGCTTGGCGGAGAAGTAAGGCGCCGCAATTACATCCGTGCGCTTCGACCCACGGTCGGTGTGATCGAGGAGAATTCAACAGAAAGCGTGACCAGCCTGGCATTTCGCGGTGAGACGAATATCGATGCCTGGACGTTCAATTACAAACTTGGGTATACGGATACTGAGAGAGATCGCCAGATCTACGATATGTCGTTTTTGTCAGACCAGGCGACCAATATTGATGATCTTGTAAACACCGATACGGCCGTCTACGCGACGGATGATGATGCGGCAATGACCGAGCGCCTCGTGGATGGGGCGGTTTTCCTGGCCGGCGACGGTATTCCCGTTCTGTCGCTATCCGAGTTGGGGCGCGAGCTGATATTTGATCCGGCGACATACTACCTATTCAGCGGGAGCTATGCAGACACCACTTCTCCGACAGAGAGCCTGACGGCGGAAGCCTCGAGCCGCTATACATTTTCCAGCGGATTGCTCGATTATGTCGAGGTGGGCGCGAAGGTAACGGAAGCGGAGCGGGCCAACAGCGATGACATTTTGTCCAATTCCAACGTCACGGCGTCGGACTCCTACACGCGGATCGTCGGTCAGAACACCTACCTCGGGGATTTGATCAGTAACCCATTCTACTCCCGTTCTTTCGCCGATGTTGGCGTGGGTGGATATGCGGCTCCCTTTGTGCGTTCCGGCACGGCGAAGGATATCTTCGCGCAACTTCCAGGGTTTGTGGAAGACGATCCGAACACGCCTGAAAACGAAGCGCGATTCAACTATACCAACCGGGTTGCTGACCCGATTGAAGTTCCCGGATCGATTTCCCCGTCCATCGTAACTGAGGACAAGCTGGCGCTCTACCTGGAGAGCATGCTCACTGTCGGCCGCCTCGAAGTGGTGGGCGGGGTTCGTTTCGAACAGACTGATCGCGCGAGTACAGCGGTGACGTCTCCTTCCATTCGTCTTGATGTGCCCGGCTCAGTCTATGAGCCGCGTGAAACGCTGATCGATGCGGGCCTCGTGCGGTTTGATCAAATTGGCGGGACGGACGAAACATGGACGCCAAGTCTCTTGGCAACCTGGCGCCAGACAGAACAGTTGGTCGCGCGGTTCGGATATTTCCGTTCTACCACTAATCCGGATATTCGACTGATCAGCCGTCCATCACAGTTGTTTCTCGACCTACGGGAAAGTAACGCCCGGGCGACGATCCGTGAGCCAAATCCTGATCTTGATCCAACAATTGTCGACAATTTCGATATCGATATTGCCTACTATTTCAAGGAAAATCCGGGATTGCTGCGGGCTGCGTTCTTCCTGAAGGAGACCTCCAACAACTTCACCAGTGTCCTGTTGGCAGACGAAAGTGCAAATATTCGTGAGCGCGTACTGGCTGAACTGGAACCGCTAGCGGCATCCCGCCCGGACCTCCTCGATCTGCCCGACGACACGGAGTTCTTCCTGAATCGTCCACGCAATGGCGAAGGTGGCAAAGTCTACGGTGTCGAGGTGGAGGCCATTCGCCAACTGGATTTCTTGCCGATGGACACACCGGCCTGGGTTGAGAATATTCAGCTGCTTGGGAATGTCACGTGGACGGATGGTGATTTCGAAACACTCGTTTCAGCGCGTGACGACAATGGTGACGCGATCACGCTGGCGCTTGACCGGCCTTTCCTTCGCCAGTCGGAATGGTCTGGAACCGCGTCTGTGAGCTATGAGGACAAGGGGTTTTCAAGCCGCTTGATTTACTCATGGCAGTCTGAATCGGTCGCCGCGTATGATGAGTTCAATCTGAATACGGTTATTCCAGACTACGATACGCTGGACCTTCGCTTGTCTTATGCGTGGGGCGGGAAGTCAGGAGGACCAAGCTACGTCGTGTTCATGGAAGCAGACGACCTCTTGACGGATCCGGAGACAGCCGATGTTCGAACTGGAACCGGTTCGACAAACGGCGATGGGTCTGAAGACTTCTTCTACGCAACCGGACTTCAGTTCAGTGGTGGTCGAACCTTCACTCTGGGCGCTAAGGTAACGTTCTAGAACACAAGGACGGCACGGATCGGTAGTTTCGATCCGTGCCGATCCTGATCAGGAAGAGAATAGCATGGGCCAAAGCCAGGCCAATTCGGGTAGCGCCAGACAGGAATTGACGGACCTCGTCATTGCCTATGAGCCGGCTTTACGCCGGTTTTTCAGTCGCAAACTCTCTGATCATGGCGATGTTGAAGATTTGGTGCAGGACGTGTTCACACGTCTCGCCCGCCTTGATGATCTGGCCATTATTGAAAACCCTCAGGCGTTCATCTTCCAGATTGCCCAGAATTTGCTGCGCGATAGGGGGCGGCGCGGGCTGGTACGTCAAGCTGATGCGCATGAGCCCTACAATGAAGTCACACACAGCCATGAGGATTTTTCCGCGGAGCGCGTCCTAATAGGCAGGCAGCGGGTTCAGCAGGTAAAACAGGCGATACTCGCAATGCCGCGTCGAACGGCTGAAGTATTCACCCTGAACCGGTTCGATGGACTGACATACAAGGAAATCGCGCAAACGTTGCGCATATCAGTAAGTTCGGTAGAAAAACACATGATGACGGCACTTGCCGCCCTGAATAGGAAAGTCGATCAGGAATGAGACTGGCGTCTTCGAAAGATCGGGAAGCTGAGATCGCAGACAAGGCGGCTTATTGGTTTGCGCTGCTGCAGTCGGACAGGTGCTCATCAGCGCAACGGCGCGCATGCGAGCTTTGGTTGTGCGAAGCGGAAGCGCATCGCGACGCTTTTGAGGCCCTTCAGGGCACTTGGGACGTATGTGGCGATCTGGCGGACGATCCGGACATTCTGGCATTGCGCCGCAATGCCTTGTCTCGCCCGAAATCGGCCTGGTGGCGCAATCCTGCGATCGCGGCAGCTCTTGTTCTTGCGCTGGTCAGTGGCGTGTTGCTGACGGGAGGCCTGCTCGAAAGCTCTGAACCTTTGCCGGATCGTCCACTTGTGTTTACTGAAATCGCTTCAGGGCCAGTGACCGCCAAAGCGGAGACAGCGCACTATGTCACGGCTGTCGGCGAGCGGTCCGCCGTTGTCTTGCCGGATCAGTCAGAGATCCAGCTGAACACAGACACAGAAATCCGGACGCGGTTCACAGAGTCAGAGCGTCTCATCATACTGCTCAAAGGTCAGGCGATGTTCGATGTCGCGCATGACGCAGATCGTCCATTCTCGGTGGTTGCATCCGGCCAGATTATCACGGCGCTGGGCACTGAATTTGAGGTTCGGCTTGATGCGGACGAGGTGGCGGTCACTTTGGTTGAGGGTCGTGTCAGCGTTGATGAGGTGCGGGTGAAACGAGCCCAATATGAGTCCGCAGCAGAAGCGATTCTCGATCGTAGCCAGCGTGTAGAGCTGACTCCTGGCGAACGGCTTCAGGCGCGGAAGGGCGTAAAGCCGATCGTGACCTCTCCGGACCTGAGCACAACGCTCGGCTGGAAAGAGGGGCGCGTGACATTCAATGGCGAAAGACTGGAAGACGCTGCGTCGGAAATGAACCGCTATCTCAGTCGAAAAATTGTCGTCAAGCAAGACGACCTGAAAGAGATGCCGATCGGCGGAGCGTTCAAGACAGGCGGCTCAAGGGCATTCGTTGCAGCCATCAAGGACTTGTATCCTGTAGAGGCGGCTTATGACCCGTCGGATGACACGATCAAGCTGTACTGGCGGGAAGACTAAGTTCGTCTGGCATCGTCCCACATTGCTGCAGCGAGCTCCGTAAGGCGCTTGGGGCGTACAGATCTCAGCATGTCGATTGTCGTCCCCCATTTCGCGCTTAAATAACAGGGTGCTGACTAATCTGGCTTGTCCCGATCGCTGGATAGATGTGTGATGTTTCATTCTGATGAGTCGGCTGACAGCAAGTGCGCGGAAGTCGGGAGCCGATTCACGTGCAGGATTGATGTGGTCAGCATTAAGCCTTGCAGAATTCGAAGTATACATAAAACCGTACCTTTTATCCGCATGCGTGACTTAAAAAATTCACGGTTCTGTCACGCCTCTATTGTTGTCCGTCGCGGACCCAAATTTTGATAGAGCGATCACGCTTTGATTAAGGGATTTAATATCCGAGTCTTTGTGAAGCCGCACAGTCGAAGCTCAGTGCGAAACCGTTCGCCCCGCAAGCAGGCAAGCGTCCGACAGATTTAAAAGTCAACTAAAACAGCGGGTTAAGTCTTTCCTTCCGACTCCTGGTTACCTAGCGGAATTCGTGGTGCGACCGTGACACTATTCAGAATAATCAAACGGATTATCCAACTTAAATCAGTGGGCAGAGTAAGCGGGTGAGCTGCGATCTGCGCTCGGGCGAGGGGATTTGCACGCGTCGCACCGTCAAGATGAAGCAGTCCGGGAATGTGTCATTCGGGTGTTACAATTCAAAGCTAGAGGCGGCCTAGATCGCCGAACCGGCGGTTAATTGCTTTCTGCAAGTCACTAAGGGGTTGGACAATGAGACTCAAACTAGCCGCGAGCGCTTTGGCGCTTGCACTTGCCGCCTGTTCGCAAGGCAGCGATATTTCTTCACCAGGTACTTCAACCCCAACGACGCCTCCCGGTGGTGGCGGTAATGGTGGTGGCAATGGCGGCTCTGGATCTGCCGAATGCCCTGCCGCCTTTACTGAAGGCGAAGCAGTTGCAGGCCTGACCACTTGTAATCTGTCCGGCACATACCTCGCGAACGTCACGCTTGAGGATATCGACGGGCTGGCCTACCGGATTGATGGTCGCATCGATATTGGTGCGGACACGGGCGCAGACGGTAATCTCGCCGGTGGCCAGGGCGTCACCATGACCATCGAACCAGGTGTGACCCTGTTCGGTGAATCCGGCTCTGACTATATCGTCGTAAACCGCGGATCTCAGCTTGTCGCTGACGGTGAGCGCGCTGCGCCGATCGTCATGACCAGCGCAGACGATCTTGAGCGCCAGGCTGACACTGATGCATCGAACGATGATGGTGGAGACAACATCTCTGAGTGGGGTGGCCTTGTCATCCTTGGGCAGGCTCCGATCAACCGCTGCCGCGATGCTGCGACCCCTGGTTCAGTCGATTGTGAAAACCTCGTCGAAGGCGTGACCAACCCGGAAGCCGTTTACGGTGGTAACGATTCCAACGACAATAGCGGTATTCTTCGCTACCTGCAGGTCCGTTTCGCTGGCTTCGCGATCAACACGCAGGGCAACGAGCTCAACGGCATCACCTTCGCAGGCGTTGGCAACGGCACGACGGTTGACTACGTTCAGGTGCACAACAACTCTGACGACGGCGTCGAATTCTTCGGCGGTAACGTCAACGTTCGCCACCTCGTCCTGACAGGCAACGACGATGACTCCATCGACACCGACAACGGCTATCAGGGCTCCATTCAGTACGCTTTGGTAACTCAGCGCGAAAACGGTGGCGACAATATCGTGGAAGCGTCCAGCGCTGGTAACGGCGTAACGCCACTTTCCAACGCGAACATCTCCAACTTCACATTCGTCGGTAATCGGACGAATGCGTTCCGTCTGAACACCGGTACTGTCGGTCGGTATGTCAACGGCGTCGTCAACTATGGTAAAGAGTGCATGCGCTGGCAGGATAGCGCTGGTGACGGCGCTGCCGGATTCACCGCCGGTTCCGACCCTGCTTTCGACTCGGTCCTGTTCGATTGCGATCTAGGCCTGACCACTAGCAATTCCGAAACAGCAACTGCTGAAGCGTCTGTGGCTGCGGGCACGAACAACTCCACCAATGTCAGCGACTCTCTGGCTTCCCAGTTCTTCCCTGGGCCGAATGAGCTGGCTGTGACGCCTTTCGATGCGACGACCCTGTCGAGCTTCTTCGAGCCAGTCACATACATCGGTGCGTTCGGTCCCGATGAATCAGTTACTGAGAACTGGGCGTCTGGCTGGTCGTTCGCTGTGTTCCCAGACCCGGAATGCCCTACAGGCACGACGGATAGCGGATTTGACGTACAGGGTCAGAACGTTTGCCAGGTTACTGGCATCCTGACCGATGACGTCCGTCTCACACGCGGCAACATCTATGAGATCGTTGGACGGGTTGATGTCGGTATTGATGTCGGCGCAGATGGTTCCGCCACAAACGGTGATCCGGCTGCTCTCACGATCGAATCCGGCGTGACAGTGTTCGGTGACGAAGGTGAAGACTACATCGTCGTCAATCGCGGCTCGCAGATCTTCTCGAACGGAACACGCGCAAACCCGGTTATCATGACCTCTGAAGCCGACCTGACAAACAGCCAGGTTGATGCTGACAACGCCATCGGCGAATGGGGTGGCGTCGTGATCCTCGGCCGTGCACCGATCAACCGCTGCCGCGACGCGGCAACGCCGGGCACTGTTGCTTGTGAAAACCTCGTCGAAGGTGTGACCAACCCGGAAGCCGTTTATGGCGGTGCAACAGCCGACGATGACAGTGGCTCTATCCGCTTCACGCAGGTTCGCCACGCTGGCTTCGCCATCAACACCCAAGGTAACGAACTCAACGGCATCACCTTTGCCGGCGTCGGTACCGGAACTGAAGTCGAGTACATTCAAGTCCACAACAATGCTGACGACGGTGTCGAATTCTTCGGTGGCGGTGTGAACGTGAAGTATCTGGTACTCACCGGAAACGACGATGACTCGATCGACACAGACAATGGCTACAATGGCTCCATCCAGTACGCCATCGTTGTGCAGCGTGACAGCGGCGGCGACAACATCGTCGAAGCCTCAAGCGCTGGTGCTGGCGTCACGCCACTGTCGAACGCCAAAATCTCGAACTTCACGTTCGTCGGCAACCGCACGAACGCCTTCCGCCTCAACACCGGAACGGTTGGTCGTTACGTCAACGGCGTTGTGAACTACGGAAAAGAGTGCATGCGCTGGGAAAGCAGTGCGGGTGATGCGACGGCTGGTTTCACCGCCGGTGCTGACCCGGCCTTCGACTCCATCCTGTTCGATTGTGATCTCGGCCTGACAACCAGCAACTCCGACACGGCAACAGCCCAGGCTTCGGTAGACGCTGGCACGAACAACTCCACTGCGACTGCTTCGACCCTGTCTTCGACCTTCGTGAACGGCTCGGCAGAATCGGCCGTCACCGTCTTCGATGTCACGACCATTTCGTCCGACCTCGACCCGGTCGATTACATCGGCGCCGTCAAGGATAGCTCCGACACATGGTGGCAGGGTTGGTCCTGCGGACTCGAAGCCAGCGACGCTTGCTAGCAAGAGGCATTCGCGAGGTGCGGGCGGTGAAATCTGCCTGCACCTCGCACCTACACAGGTTTGTATTTCCCGAGAGTTCGAGGGGCATTTCAATCACGAACGACTGGGGCAAAATTCACAAGGACAGTCTCATGAGACACCAATTGCTAAGAGGGACTTTGCTGTTCGGGACAGCGCTCGCCCTGGCAAACCACATTCCCGCCTTCGCGCAAGAAGCTCCGGTTGAGCAGGAAGAAACCGCCGAAGAAGCACGTGAACTGGAAACGGTCGTTGTGCGGGGTGAGTATATTCCGGCGCCGCAGCGCGAAACCTCGCAGGTTGCTTCATTTCTTGCGCCCGAGGACCTCGCTCGTCAGGGTGACTCCAACGCTGCGCTCGCACTGACCCGCTTGTCGGGTCTTAGTATTGTTTCGGACAAATTTGCCTACGTACGCGGTCTCGGTGACCGCTATTCGGCGGCGCTCTTGAACGGTTCGCCGCTTCCCAGTCCAGAACCACTTCGCCGGACAGTTCCACTGGACCTGTTTCCGTCTAACGCTCTTGATGGTGCCACCGTCCAGAAAACCTTCTCCGTAAATTACCCGGGCGAGTTCGGCGGCGGTATCATCGACCTGCAAACGCTTCGTCAGCCGAATGAAAACTTCTTCCACGTGAAGCTGGGTGCCAGTGCAAACACTGCCACCACTTTCGACAAGGGCATTTTCGTTCGTGGTTCCGACACGGACTGGAGCGGTTACGACGACGGTCTGCGTAATTTCCCTCAGCCTCTGGGGCTCGTGCTGAGCCTGGACCAGAGCTTGAACAGCCTTGATGACGACGCCATCGAGGCCGTGGGTGAGAGCCTCGTCAATACGCCGCTGAACGTGATTCAGGAAAAGGATCTGGAACCGAACTACAATGGTTCAGTTGAGTTCGGCCGGATTGTAGAAGGCAAGGACTTCGACGTCGGCATCATCGGTGTTGCCGGATTTGACTCCGGCTGGGCGACCAAGCGGGCGACACGTCAATTTGTTCAGGGCGGTGTCCTGGGAAACGACTATCAGACGCTGGAGACCAACTACAACGCAACCGTCAACGCTTTAAGCTCTGCTACCATTAACTGGTATTCCGGTCATGAAGTTCAAGCGACCGTATTCTACGTGCACGACACGTCGAAGGAAGCTCAGATTGATACCGGTACGGACTTCAACGCGCAGGGTAGCTCCGGTGAAATCTTTGACGAATCCTCAGGTTGGTTCGAGCGTGGGCTTTTGTTCGGTCAACTTCGTGGCGAGCACACGTTCGATGATCTCGTACTGTCTTGGCGCGGTTCTGTCGCTCAATCGACGCGTGACGCGCCTTATGAGCGTTCGCTTCGCCGCTATATCAACGACGATGGCGTTCCAGCCTATCAGGTGGCAAACAGCTACGACATTCGTTTCTCAGACCTGACTGATGACATCAAAGGTATCGGCGGTGACGCTGAGTACACGATTGAACTGGACGATTCGCGCGAAGCAGTCTTGTCGGGCGGTTTCGACGTGTCGTCGACCGAGCGTGAATACAATTTCTACGCTTTCCGCTTCGCCGGCGGCAACTCGATCTCTGAAGATATCCAGATTCAGCGCCCGGACTTCCTGTTCAGCCCTGACAATATCGACCCACAGCGTTTTGTGCTGCAGGAAATCACCACGCCGAACGACTCCTATGAGGGACAGTTGGACGTGTATGCAGCCTATGTAGAGGGCGACATTGAGTGGACGGACTTCATCCAGACCACGCTGGGCCTTCGCTACGAAGACGCACAACAGACCGTCAACACATTCGACCGCTTCGGCAATGAAGGCGCCGGTGCTGTTGACCTGGAAAACGACTATCTTCTGCCATCCCTGACATTCACTTGGAACTTTGCTGAGGACCTGCAACTTCGTCTCGGCTATTCGCAGACGATTGCTCGCCCGCAATTCCGCGAGCTCGCGCTTTCGAACTATTTCGATCCGGAAACCGAACGCTCTTATCGGGGTAACAACGGCCTGGTTGACACCGAGCTCACGAACTATGATGCGCGCCTTGAATATTATCTTGGCCCGAACGAGTTCATCACGATTGCAGGTTTCTACAAGGAACTGGAAAATCCGATTGAGGAAATCCAGTACTCGACCTCTACATTCGTGTTCGAGACCACGTTCATCAACTCGCCTAAAGCCGAACTGTTCGGTGGAGAATTCGAATACCGTACGCTGTTCGAATTCCCCTTCGACAACTCGTTCTTCAATGATCGTGATGGGCGCTTCTCCATCAACTACACCTACACGTCTTCAGAAGTTCAGGCCGACGAAAATGATCAGGTGTTCGATCCGATCTCCCGGTCTCTACGCGATGCCAGCTTCTTCGGGCTAGATGGATCAGACCTGCAGGGTACGCCTGAAAACATTCTCAACGCTCAGTTCGGTTGGGAATCAGACTTTGAGCAACTTACACTGCTCGTGGGCTGGGTCGATGATCGCATCCTTCAGCGCGGTATCGACCTGCCGGGCGCGGCTCTGCCGGATATCATCGAAGATCCAGGTATTCAGTTGGACCTCGTCTACAACCGTGACTTCGAAGTTGTTGGTCGCGAGTTCACGCTCGGGCTGAGTGGACGCAACCTGCTCGACGAAGCTCACGAAGAGTACCAGATCAGTGAAGGTGAGTTGGGCCGTACAGAGTTCAACACGTATGATCGTGGTCAGACGTTCTCAGTGAGCCTCACTGCGAAGTTCTAATCCAACTTACATCTATCTACGAATAGCACCCCTTGTCTGAATGTCAGGCAAGGGGTGTTTCATTTTATCGGATGCGACCTCAATGGGGTCGGCATTCGGGGGCGGCAATGCAGCTTCTAGCGAAATGCCGATCCGCTCCGAACACCAATCATTTTGAATATCAACGCAGCAGGGCAAAAGCCGGTGAAGGCAGCTTGGATCATGTTCAGTCCGGCGAACGCGGTGAGAAGATACCAGTAGGGTGACACCCAGTTACCAAGCGCGAGGCCAATCAAAACGACCAATCCAGCGAATGCCAGTACGGCGCGGTCAAGATTCATGATGTTTCTCCTTGTCTAATCGGACTGCTGCACGTCTCAACGACACCCAAACTATCGATCCCTTGCGTCAGCATAGGCGCTGTCATGATCCAGAGTGGACTTTCAGTTTGTGTGTCTTCAATAAGGCTAGTGCGGCGTTCTCGTAGAATGTCTCGGATTTTCCAGTCCGCAGCTTGTGCAGGAAGTACTTTTCGAAACCGGCCTTGGCCATGTGGACCCAACTGCCGGAAGCGGACCAGTTCACGTTCCGTGGCGGAATTTGCGGCTGCGCGATGAACGCAACGCCGCCATCTCCGAAATCGGCCAGACAGATAGCATTCCAACTCGCTTTGTGCGTCGGCGCTTCGCCGTCGATCAGTTGTCTGATGTTGCGTGCTGTCGCTTCAACCATGGACTCGATCATGAAGCCGGTCTTGGGTACACCGACTGGAACAGGGGTCTGTCCGAGAGGGGGGATAGCTATACACACGCCAATGCCGAAGATCTCGGGCCATGCCGGGTTTCGTTGGAACGCGTCGGTCAGGACGAACCCTTTCGGATTGACCAGTCCTTCGACATCTTGGACGGCTTGCACTCCCCTGAAAGGCGGCATCAGCATAGAGAATTTTGCCGGAAGGTGGTGCGTTCTGGCGATAGATCCATCCGCGTTCAATTCCTCCACATCGACGAAATCTGATTCAGCCTTCACAATACGCGCATTGGTAATCCATTTGATGTGGCGCTCGCGCATTTCGCTTTCGAGCAAGCCTTTCGTATCGCCAACACCATCCAGGCCGAGATGCCCGACATAAGGTTCGGGTGTGATGAACGTCATCGGAACCTGGTCCCGGATTTTCCGCTTGCGTAACTCCGTCTCGATGATCATGGCGGTTTCGTACGCGGGGCCGAAACAGGACGCTCCTTGAGCAGCCCCGATCACGATTGGTCCGGGATTCTCGCAGAATTCCTCAAAAGCGGAAAAACCCTGTTCCGCGTGATCGATATGACAAACGGATTGGGTATGGCCATTCGGCCCCAGGCCTTCAATTTCATCGAAGGCAAGCTCCGGCCCTGTAGCGATAACGAGATAATCATACTCAACACGATCCCCGTTTGGCATTCGCACACACTTGTCCGCTGGTAGGACTTTCTCGGCCTTGCCAGTGATCAGTTGGATGTCCCGTTTCTTCAGCGGTTTTGCGAGGTCAACGGTTATGTCCTTCCGATCACGCCATCCCACGATGACCCAGGGATTGGATGGCTGGAACTGATAGTAATCTGTTTCGCTGATGATCGCGACACGGTGCTTTTTCGCCAGAGTTTTTCTGATCTCGTAGGCTGCGATCAACCCGCCAAGCCCCGCTCCAAGAATTACGATTTTCGCCATGATCGTTCCTCCGACCGGTACAGTAAGTGTATATTAGCACTTTCGCAAATACGCAAAGCTACCTATATGTGGCGCCTGATCGAGGGATTAACTGAGAAGAGTGTTTCCAAGCGTAGCGCTGAAGGGAGGAATTTTAGGACATGGCAGACAAGTACGATGTGAAACCGGAGCAAGTTCTGGCTGAGCTGAAGGCCGGAGACATCCTGTTGGTGGATGTGCGAGAGCCCGCCGAGTTCGCGAACGAACGCATTCATGGCGCTTTGCTGCATCCTCTCTCAACGTTCGAACCCAAAGCGCTTCCGACTGACGGGCGAAGACGGGTCATATTCCAGTGCGGCTCGGGCAAACGTTCAAGGCAAGCGCTCAACGCGTTCATGCACGAAACAGGCGTCGAGGCGGCCCACATGGCTGGCGGGATCGCCGCGTGGAAGACAGCTGGACAACCCTGCATCCGCATTGATCCGGCCACAGGCAAGGTCGTGGATAAGGGGGATTACTAGAATGATCCGGCGGGCTGTGTTTGGTATATTGATTGGCTTGGTGAGCATCGCGACTGCCAATGCCCAGACGATGACGGTACAGGAAAGTATCGTTACGGACTACCGCCCCGTGGTTGGTCGTATCGAGGCCAGCGATACGGTAATGGCCCGCTCCAGACTTCAAGGCATCGTCACGCAGTTGGATATCGATGAGGGAGAAACCGTCAGGGCGGGAGACGTTATCGCCTTCGTGGCAGACGATACGATTTCGCCTCAGATCAACGCGGTTCAGTCCCGTATCGATGGCCTGTCGCAGCAGGTAACCCAACAAGAGGAAGATCTCGAGCGCGCGGAAAAGTTGCTGATTGATGGATTTTATCCGCGGGCGCGGTTTGATCAGGAAGCGGCGGCATTGAATGTCCTGAAGGCCAATCGCGCGGCAGCCCTGGAAGAAAAGCGCAGCTTGGTTGCTCGCAAGGCAGAAGGATACATTCGTGCCCCTGTAGACTCGCGTGTTACGGACGTCCCTGTGGTGGAGGGGAGCGTGGTGTCTCCTGGACAAGTCGTCGCCGCCCTGGCGACTTTGGACGGACTGGTGCGCCTGTCACTGCCGGAGCGACATTTAAGTTTCCTGTCGGAAGGCGGTGAAGTTTCCATCCGTCTGCCTGCGCGCGACAACTCTGTACGCAGTGCGAGGATTAAAAAGATATACCCAGCGCTCAAAGACGGTGCGGTCGTTGCCGATGCTGTCGTTGAAGGAGGGTTGAACGCTCTTGTGGGGGAGCGTGCGGATGTGCTCGCTCCGGTCGGCGACCGCCGTGCCATCACCTTACCTCGGGAGTATGTAACGACACGCTACGGCGTTGATTTCGTACGTGTAAAGATCGGGGATCGGTTCGTTGATGCTCCGGTCGTTCTGGCAGAGCCATTGGTCGCTGAGGGTGTCTTTGAAGTACTTTCCGGTTTGAGGCCGGGAGATGTTATCGCCTTGCCTGGAACCAAAAGCTCATGAAAGCCGATATCTCAGGCTCGATTACCCGGGCAACAATCCGGTCTCCCCTGACGCCCCTCATTCTGCTGGCTGCGTTGGCAGTCGGCCTCATAGCGTTGCTGACCATTCCGCGGGAAGAAGAGCCGCAGATTTCCGTTCCCATGGTGGATATCCTGGTCCAGTCACCGGGGTTGCGCGCCGCCGACACGGTGGAGCAGGTTACCGAGCCGCTCGAGGAAATCGTCAAGGCAATTCCGGAAGTCGAGCACGTTTACAGTCAGAGCCGTGATGATGGCGCCGTCGTAACGGCCCGTTTCATGGTGGGCACGGACGCCGATGACGCAATCCTGCGAATTCACGAAAGGATTCGTGCCAATATTGATCGCATTCCGCCTGAAGTTCCAATGCCGCAAGTTATCGGTCGGGGCATCGATGACGTTCCGATTGTGACTCTCACATTGTCGCCTGAGCCCTGGACTGGTCATGTCTGGAACGACACAAGCTTGCGGATGTTGGCCGATGAAGTTCTCAAGGAATTGCTGAAAGTAGAGGATGTCGGACTAACAGACATTGTCGGCGGTCGCAGCCTCGAACTCAGAATTGAGCCGGATATCGAAGCCTTGTCGTCTTATGGCGTTTCACTTCAGACATTGGTCGATACGGCCGCGCAGGCGGTACAGGCCCGCCCGATCGGAGCCGCGCGGGATTTGGGGGCATCCATAGTCGTTCAGGCCGGTGACCGCATTTCCGCCGTGGGCGATCTCGAACGCCTTGAAATCCGGGCGCCGGATGGTCGTATGGTTTACCTGTCAGATGTCGCACGCGTGGAAGTGGCTGGCACAGAAACTGAGGCGCGTGCGTGGACACTGGAGCGGAACGCCTCCCATGAAGAATTTGAAGCGCTGCCGGCTGTCACACTGTCGCTAGCGAAGCGTCCGGGAGCCAATGCAGTTGTCGTTGCTGAGGACATTCTGCAACGTCTTGAGCTGTTGCAGCGTGACATGATTCCCGAAGGGGTACGCATTGCCGTTACCCGAAACTATGGTGAGACCGCCAATCACAAAGCTAATGAACTGCTGTTCCATTTGGGTCTGGCCACGGTTTCCATCGTTGTTCTAATCGCCTTTTCGATTGGATGGCGAGAGGCCGCCGTTACGCTGATTGTCATTCCCACGACCATACTATTGACTCTCTTCGCGTCTCTCATGATGGGCTACACGATCAATCGGGTCAGCCTGTTCGCGTTGATCTTTTCCATCGGTATTCTGGTCGATGATGCCATTGTCATTATCGAGAATATTTCCCGCCATTGGGCGATGAGGGACGGCCGGTCGCGCATCCAGTCAGCAACAGATGCGGTTGCGGAGGTGGGGAATCCGACCATTGTCGCCACGCTGACCGTCATCGCGGCTCTGCTGCCGATGATGTTTGTGTCCGGCCTCATGGGGCCATACATGGCACCAATCCCCGCCAATGCTTCCGCAGCGATGCTGTTCTCCTTCTTTGTAGCGGTTGGAATTGCTCCGTGGTTGTTGATGAAAATTGCGGGCGGCGCTCCCGTACATGCGCACGCTGATGAGGTGGAAACGCGTCTTGGTCGGTTCTACCGTTCTGTCGCCGGACCCATTGTGGAGAGCCGCCGGAATGCCTGGATATTCCTCGGAATTGTCGGGGTGGCGACACTGGCCTCTCTGATGCTGTTCGCCACCAAAGCGGTGACCGTGAAATTGCTGCCCTTTGACAACAAGTCAGAGATCCAGGTCGTGCTGGACATGCCGGAGGGGACAGCGCTTGAGGAAACCGAGCGCACTCTGTTCGCATTGGCGGCAACCTTCTACGATCTGGATGAAGTGGACTCCATTCAGGCGTATGCCGGCACTGCGGCGCCTTTCAATTTCAATGGTCTTGTTCGCCATTACTTTCTGAGAGCGTCGCCGGAATTGGGCGATCTTCAGGTCAACCTGCTTGAAAAGACCCATCGGGACCGATCAAGTCGCGAGGTCGCACTCGATCTGCGGGATCAGTTGCAAGCTGTGCCGCTGCCAGACGGTGCGAGCGTGAAGGTTGTGGAAGTTCCGCCGGGCCCTCCAGTGCTGTCGACATTACTCGCGGAAATCTACGGACCTGACGCGGAGACGCGGCGCAAGACCGCCGAGGTGATCGAGAGCTTGTTCCGGGAAACCGATTATATTGTGGATGTCGACAATTCCTTTGGCGGCCCGCAGCCGCGTCTCGTTCTTTCTGTCAATGAAACGCTCGCCGCCGACCAGGGCGTCGCTGAACAGGACGTTCTCGACGCGTTGGCGCTGATCTATTCCGGACGCGTCGTTGGTGTGGCGCCGCGCGGCGGCGGTCGGGATCCCTTGTCGGTGGCAGTACGGTTGCCAAAATCTGCGCAGGTCTGGTCGGAGCAGACAGCCAGCCTGCCTGTGCCAGTCCAGCCGGGAGCCCAAGCGGTTGAACTCGGCACTTTGGTCGATGCACGCATGGAGCACGGCTCGGCTACGATTTTTCGCCGAGATGGATATTTCGCAGACATGGTGATGGGCGAACTGGCCGGCCGGTTCGAGGCGCCCATCTACGGCATGATGGAGATTCAGGAGCGAGTCTCCGAGTATGATTGGGCTGGGGCAGGGCTGGAGGCACCAGTTATCCGCCTCTACGGTCAGCCAGCGGATGAATCAGTTCCATCTCTGCTGTGGGATGGCGAGTGGGAAATTACCTACGTCACGTTCCGGGATATGGGCATGGCGTTCGGCGTGGCGCTCGTGGCTATCTACATTCTCGTCGTTGCCCAATTCGGTACGTTCAGGACACCTCTGGTTATCCTGACGCCGGTTCCACTTACGTTGATAGGTATCATGCTGGGGCATTGGATTTTTGGAGCTGCGTTCACGGCGACCTCCATGATCGGATTCATCGCGCTCGCGGGCATTATCGTGCGCAACTCCATCCTTCTGGTTGATTTTGTTCGACATGGGCAATTTGCGGACAAGCCGCTTCGGGAAGTGTTGCTGGATGCAGGCGCCATTCGGTTCAAGCCGATCCTTCTCACAGCTCTGGCCGCAATGATTGGCGCAGCCGTGATCCTGACGGATCCCATCTTTCAAGGTCTTGCGATTTCGCTCTTGTTTGGGCTCGCTTCATCAACCGCTTTGACGGTGCTCGTGATTCCCGCAATCTACGTAGCGCTCAAGGGGCCGGATTGGGTGTCGAATTCAGCAACGCAGTCCGAAGCCTGAGTGACGCAGGCTTCGCAGGGTTCTGTTTGAGCGGACCTATAGGCCCGGCACGAACAAAAATCGCTACGCTTGAGATGTCAGTGAATTTGCCGGGTCGCGGAGGCTAGGCAATTGAGCACGTCCTGCGGCTTTGAAGATTTTTCGACCACGTCCATGAAGCCAGCTTTCAAGGCGCGTTCCTTCAAATTGGGTGAGTAGTAGCCCGTGATAAGGACAGCGGGCGTTGTCGTGCCAGCCACCCGCATTTTCTCCAGCAAATCGATCCCGTCAAACCGAGGCAGCTTGTAGTCGATGAGCAGGCAGTCAACCTGCAGACTTGGCTGGTTCATCAGGATTTCCATTCCATTTCGATAGGAGTCGACCGCGAAGCCACGGGAACGCAGCAACATCATCAAAGAGTAGCGAACTTCCTCGTCATCTTCGACGAGGGCAATTCTCAGCAGATCGGATTGAGAGGCGGACTGATTCATGGAGTGATGGTCTCGATGTTCAATGAGTCCCATCTCTACGAATGCTGAGACAAGTCGTCTCTAGGTAGACCTACTTAACGGGCCAGATTGCGGCCGCGATCCGCCATAAACGCAATTCGAAGCGCGGCTGACAGGCTGTCAGCTTCCAGCTTTTCCATCAGATTGGCCCGGTGGATCTCGACAGTGCGCGGAGAGATCGACAGGGTTTCCGCAATCGCCTTGTTCGTCATTCCGTCAACCAGGCAGTCCAGAACTTCAGTTTCTCTGCCGGTCAGCCGCGTCAGCTTTGCGACCGCTTCACTGCGTTGGTCCGTCTCCGCAGCCTGATCCGCAATCCGGGAGAATCCGTTCTCGATGGCTTCCAGCAATGCTTTCTTTTCGTACGGTTTTTCCAGGAATTCGATCGCGCCATTCTTCATTGCCTGAACCGCGACCGATACGTCTCCGTGTCCAGTCAGCACAATAATGGGCATCTTGTTTCCTCGATCAGATAGCGCCTGCTGGACTGCGAGACCGTCCATCCCGGGCATGCGTACATCCAGGAGGATGCAGGCTGAATCGTTCGGGGCGTAGGCGTCGAGGAAGCTCATCCCATCCGGGAAGGTTTTCACGGTGTAGCCTGCGTGGCGCAGCATGAAACTGGCTGAGTGCCTGATCGCGTCATCATCATCTACGAGGAAAATGGTTTTGGTCATTTCTTGCTCACATTGCCACGTCCGTGGCGATTCTTAGCGTAAAGGTGAAAGACGCTCCAGAGCCGGGCTCTGAGGTTACCTGAATGCTGCTGCCATGCGCTTCAATGATTGTCTGGCAGATGGACAGGCCAAGACCCATGCCTGTGGCCTTGGTGGTCTGAAACGCTTCGAAGGGGGAGTGCAACAGGTCTTCGGAAAGGCCGGGCCCGTTGTCGCGCACCTCAACAATGATCTCGTCCTCCACATGTCTTCCATATATCCAGACTTGTGGGGTTTCTGTTTCTGCCAACGCTTCAATCGCATTGCGGACGAGGTTCGCGAACACCTGGCGCAGCTGCAGTCGGTCCGCCATGACCTTCACGTCCGGATCGTCCAGCCGCAGCACAACCCGGGCAAGGGGGCCGTCGATTCCGACTTTAGCGATGGTGACCGCGTCGTCGATGATCTCCTTGAGGGAGAAGGGACGCAGATCAAGTTCGCCGCGGGACACATAGTCTCTCAGGCGGCGCACGATCTGGCCGGCGCGGATGGATTGCTCTGCGGCGGCGGCCATGGCTTCCTGAACCATGGCGAGGTCGTCGTCGCTGGGATCGTCGAGCATGTCGCGCGCCGCTTCCAGATAATTCGCTACAGCGGTGAGAGGCTGGTTGAGTTCATGCGCCATCGCAGACGCCATCGTGCCGACCGCGCTCAATCGGGAAAAATTGCTCAACTCCGCCTGCAGTTCGCCGATGCGGTGCACGTTTGCCTGTTTCTCTGTGATGTCACGGATGAAGCCGGTGAAGAGCTTGCGCTCGCCAATATTTGCTTCACCAATTTTGAGTTCGACAGGGATAACGCTGCCATCGGCCAACCGGGCCTCGACAATCCGGCCAATGCCGATGATCTGACGCTCTCCGGTAGTCAGATAATTGCGTATGTACTGATCATGGTGAGTCTGATCGGTTTCACTCATCAGGCATTTGATGTTTTCGCCAACCACATCTGCTGACGTGTATCCGAACAGGGTCTCTGCAGCGCGGCTGAACGCCATGATGATTCCGCGATCATCAATCACGATCATCGCATCCGGCACAGACTGGAGAATGGATGAGAGAATGGACTGCAGCGAGTCCGAGTCCTGAAACTCGGAATTCTCGATACGCCAGAGGTCAGACAGGGGATTTGTCATGTCCCGTCGACTGTAAGAGCAGCACGACAATTAGGAAAGCGCAGACACTCGGCGAAGGCGGGTTTGCCGCACTCCATTCATAGCCAGTCCGATCAGGCCGACGATGCCCAGTGCGGCGGCGTAGCATCCCCAACAGTGAAGTAATGGCGTTCCTGCGCCGGAGACCTGAAGAGACACTGACTGCCCCAGGCAGGTGGGAATCAACAAGGTGGATTGTGCGGAGGCCTGAACAGCCATCTTCGTGAGGCCGACAGCAAAGAGGGCGGTGGCAGCAAGATAGGCGAATGTGATTTTCACGTCGAAGTCCCTTCAATTCATGCCGCTTATTAAAAAGATCGGACGAACTGTCCCATAGGGGAAAGCCCCTATACGCCCGCCGAAGCGATCACCGTAATCAGGCCTCATACGAGTGAACCGCAACATTCTGCGGAAGGGGCTTAGTTAGTATGATGACACCAAACACCATTGCTTCAAACAGTAGCCGGGCCAGCATTGCGACTGTCTCTGTTGCGGTTGCGATATTCGGGGTGCTTGCCCTGATCATCGCCGGTCGCACGATTGATCACGCCATGGGCATACAGGCGATGACCTTCATCGTGCTTGTCACGGCATTTCTAGTCGGAACGGGAATGTGGGCCGGCAATCTGCTGGACCGTAATCCGTTCGACGAGACGAAATACGAAGATACGCTGGTCAAGTATGGCGTGTTTGCCTCCATGTTCTGGGGCATCGCCGGGCTGCTGGTCGGCGTGGTCATTGCATTGCAACTGACCTTTCCGAACATCTTCTATTTCTCTGAATGGGGCTGGACCAATTTCGGACGCTTGAGACCGTTGCACACAAGTGCGGTGATCTTTGCGTTCGGGGGTAACGTGTTGCTGGCGACCAGCTTTTACGTCGTTCAGCGCACATGCCGTACACGGATTGCAGGCGGCATGTGGCCCTGGTTCGTTTTCTGGGGCTACCAGTTCTTCATCGTCCTGGCGGCGACGGGATATCTGCTCGGCGTCACCCAATCGAAAGAATATGCTGAGCCGGAATGGTATGTCGATCTCTGGCTGACCATTGTCTGGGTTGCCTATCTGCTCGTCTTCCTCGGCACTCTGTGGAAGCGGAAAGAACCACACATCTATGTGGCAAACTGGTTCTACCTGTCCTTCATCGTGACCATTGCGATGCTGCACATCGTGAACAACCTTTCCATCCCGGTGAGCTGGACGGGCACCAAATCCGTGCAGGTTTTTGCAGGCGTGCAGGATGCCATGACGCAATGGTGGTACGGCCACAACGCGGTCGGCTTCTTCCTGACAACCGGCTTCCTGGCGATCATGTACTACTTCATTCCGAAGCGCGTGAACCGGCCGGTTTATTCCTACCGCCTTTCGATCGTCCACTTCTGGAGCCTGATCTTCATCTATATCTGGGCGGGTCCGCACCATTTGCATTACACGGCTCTGCCGCAATGGGCGCAGACGCTTGGGATGACCTTCTCGATCATGCTCTGGATGCCCAGCTGGGGGGGCATGATCAACGGCGTCATGACGCTGTCAGGCGCCTGGGACAAGCTGCGTACCGATCCAGTCGTACGCATGATGGTGGTCTCGCTGGCATTCTACGGCATGGCGACCTTTGAAGGCCCGCTGATGTCTGTTCGCGCAGTGAACTCGCTGAGCCACTACACCGAGTGGGGCATTGGCCACGTGCATTCAGGTGCGCTCGGCTGGGTCGGCTATATCAGCTTCGGCGCGCTCTACTGCCTCGTGCCTTGGCTCTACAAGAAGAAGGCGCTGTATTCGAAGTCCCTCGTCGAGTGGCACTTCTGGATCTCCACGATCGGTATCCTTTTCTACATGATTTCCATGTGGTTCGCCGGGATCATGGAAGGCCTGATGTGGCGTGCCTACAATGAGTATGGCTTCCTTGAATACAGCTTCGTTGAAACCGTAGAGGCCAAGCATATCAGCTACATGATCCGTGCTTTGGGTGGTCTGCTGTACTTCAGCGGTGCCCTGATCATGGCCTACAACCTCGTGCGCTCCGCAATGGGCCACGGCGCTGCAAAGCCGATTGATGCCAAGCCTGACCCTTACGCAACCCCCGAACCGCGCGCGACGCTGGTTCCTGCTGAATAGGAGCGTATCCATGAGCATTATGAACAAACATGGATTGCTGGAGCGGCACTCGCTACTCCTCACCATCGGCATCCTCGTCGTCGTGTCCATCGGCGGCCTGATCCAGATGGCCCCTCTCGCCTATATGGACAACACGATCGAGAAGGTGGACGGAATGCGTCCTTACACGCCCCTCGAATTGATGGGCCGGGACATCTACATCCGTGAGGGGTGCTATGTCTGCCACAGCCAGATGGTCCGTCCCCTGCGGGATGAGGTCGAGCGGTACGGGCACTACTCACTCGCGGCTGAGAGCATGTATGACCACCCGTTCCAGTGGGGATCGAAGCGGACCGGGCCAGACCTTGCCCGTGTCGGCGGCAAGTATTCCGCTGAGTGGCAGGTCGACCATTTGAAAGACCCGCGCGCTCTGGTGCCGGAAAGTGTCATGCCACCCTACGCATTCCTAGCGGACAAGAAGCTGAACTATGACCGGATCGAAGAGCGACTGAGAACCGAACGGATGCTCGGCGTGCCCTATACGGACGAGATGATCGAGAATGCGGCGGGCCATATCTACGCTCAGGCCGATCCTGACGAAAAAGGCTACGACTATCTCGACAGTCTTATTGAGGAGTATGACGGCATCGCCGGTCGCGACGGCTCAGTAGAGTATCGCGACTATGATGGGGACCGCACACGCGTCACCGAAATGGACGCCATCGTCGCTTATCTTCAGATGACCGGCACGCTCGTCGATTTCTCAACCTATGAGGCGAACGACCTCAGCAACCGTCGTTAGGAGGGTATCGGAATGTATGAAGCACTTTCAAGTTTCGCTCAGACCGGCGGCCTGGTCTATTTCGTCCTGATGTTCCTCGCCGCTCTGGCGTACGCGCTCTGGCCGAACAATCAGGAAACTTTCGACCGCGCTGCAAATTCTCCGCTTGAAGACAAGGGGCCATCAAATGACTGATGAAACCAAAGACATTGATAAACACTCAGGTGTCGAGACCACCGGCCATTCCTGGGACGGGATCAAGGAACTGAACAATCCGCTTCCGCGCTGGTGGTTGTACGTCTGGTACATGACCATTGCATGGGCCATCGTGTACATGATCCTGATGCCAGCCATTCCGGCCCTGCCAGGCATGGGCACCAACACGAAGGGCATCAGAGGGCATTCTGATCGTGCTGAAGTCGCCAAGGCAGTGGCAGACCTTCAGTCGGCCCGGGATGCGCAGTCTGTCGTGCTGCTGGATGCCAATCTGGAGACGATCGAGACTGACCGTACTCTGCAGCAATTCGCGCTCGCCATGGGCGAAAGTGCATTCGGCGACAATTGTGCCACGTGCCACGGGGCTGGCGGGCGGGGCGCGATCGGCTATCCGGCGCTTGCAGATGACATCTGGCTCTGGGACGGTTCGCTTGATGGCATCGAGTACACAATCCGTCATGGTATTCGTCATGATACAGATGATGCGACACGTTTTTCTGCAATGCCGGCATTCGGTCGCGATGGCCTTTTGACAGGCTCTCAGGTGGATGATCTGGCGCAATACGTGCTCAGCCTGACCGACCGGAGTGATGACGCTGACGCTGTTTCCCGCGCGGCACCCATCTTCCAGCAGCAATGTGCGACGTGTCATGGCGTTGATGGAACAGGGGATCGTACGCAGGGAGCACCGAATCTTACCGATGCCGAGTGGCTCTATGGCGGACGTGAAGAGAACATCCGGGCGACAATCTACAATGCTCGCAATTCGCATATGCCAGCCTGGGATGATCGTCTCGACGATGCGACGATCAAGGCGATTGCCGTCTATGTTCACTCGCTCAGCGGAGGCGAATAGACTCCGAAATGGCCAGTTCGACCCTCATCGACAACACGGCCACGCTCTCCGCCCAACCAGGTGGGGAGCCGCCGCGGCATGAAGACCTCTATGCCAAACGCAAGCAGATCTATCCCAAGCTCGCCCACGGCAAGTTCAGGATGGTCAAATGGCTCGTGATGGCGGCGACTTTGGGCGTCTATTACGGCTTGCCCTGGGTCCGCTGGAACCGCGGTGAGGGCGTTCCGGATCAGGCTGTTCTGGCCGATTTCGCAAGTGAGAAATTCTACTTCTTCTTCATCGAGCTGTGGCCGCAGGATATTCACTTCATGGCGGGCGGGCTCATCCTTGCCGCACTGCTCCTGTTTCTGGTCACGTCGCTGCTGGGGCGTGTCTGGTGCGGCTACACGTGTCCGCAGACGGTGTGGACGGATCTCTATATCTGGGTCGAGCGTGCCTTCGAAGGGGATCGCGCCGCGCGCATGCGGCTGGACAGGGCACCGTGGTCAGTCAACAAGCTCGCAAGAAAGCTGGGCAAGCACACCGTCTGGCTGATCATTGCGTTCTGGACGGGCGGCGCATTCATCCTCTACTGGCATGATGCGCCCACAGTTGCGGCGGGCTGGTTCAAGGGCGAAGCTCCGCTGACGGCGTACTGGTTTGCCGGTATTCTTACCCTCACCACCTATTTCCTTGCAGGGACAATGCGCGAGCAGGTGTGCACCTATATGTGCCCGTGGCCGCGCATTCAGGGCGCTTTGACGGATGAGCAGGCACTGAACGTTACCTATCGCTACGACAGGGGGGAGCCACGCGGTCCGAAGCGCAAGTCAGAAAGCTGGGACGAGCGCGGTGACTGTATCGATTGCAATCAATGCGTCCAGGTGTGCCCGATGGGGATCGACATCCGTGACGGGGAACAGCTGGAGTGCATCCATTGCGCCTTGTGTATTGATGCGTGTGACGAGATGATGGTGAAGATCGGCCGACCCAAGGGGCTGATTGCCTATGACACGCAAATTGCCGTTGCAGCCCGCAATGAGGGGTGCACGCCTCCAAAACACAAGATCATTCGCGCGCGTACTTTGCTGTATGCCCTCGTCATGACAGTGATTGGAGTGCTGATGGTCTGGGGACTTGCCACCAAGTCCACCCTTGAAGCCAATGTTCTGAAGGACCGTTCACCGCCATACGTCATGCTATCCGATGGACGCATCCAGAACGGCTACACGTTGAAGCTCGTGAACAAGGCCAGCGAACCGCGCACCATGTTGCTGGACGTTGCGGGTCTGGAAGGCCTCTCCTTCAAGGTGATCGGTATGGAGCACGACGGCGGTGACACGCTGGAGCTTCCCGTGGAAGGCTTTGGAGTAGACCGGTACAGAATTCTTGTTGCTGCAGAGGCCGGTGCGCCGCGTCGGCAAGTTACGTTCACCGTCAAGGATGCCGAGACGGGTGAGGCAGATGTCAACATCTCATCTTTCAGAGGAGCCGAACAATGACCGGACAGACCATGAGCGCAGAACAAATGCCCTCAAAGGGAAAGCTGACAGGATGGCATGTTCTGCTGATCATGCTTGGCTTTTTCGGCGTGATGTTCGCCGTGAATGGCGTGTTCCTGTACCATGCCATCACAAGCTTTCCCGGTGAGGATGTGAAGAAGTCATACCTTCAGGGACTGGATTACAATCAGACACTGGACGCGAAAGCCGCGCAGGACCAACTCGGATGGAGCGCTGCGGCAGGCGTGGTCGGTCCGGATCTGGTGTTCGACCTGACCGACGCGAAAGGCAATCCATTATCCGGGTACCAGGTGATGAGTGAGCTGCGTCGGGCGGCCAGTACTGCACATGACCAGACCCTGCCGATGCAGCCTCTCGAAGCTGGCAGCTATGCGGTGAATGTATCTGACTTGCCGGCTGGACGCTGGGACGTTCAGTTTCAGGTCATGGAGCCCGCGGCAGGCGACATTATTTTCCGTGCGGACAAAAGGGTTGTCATCACGCCATGACGTCACTGACAAACACCGCGCCCGGCTGCCCATCCGGTATGGCGCCGGCGGCACAGAAGGCCACCAAGGCTGGCTATGCAGGCTTCGTGAGGCATGTTGGCGATGAACATGCGCTCGATCTGGTTGTCCGCGGAGCTAAATGCGGAGGCTGTCTCAGCAAGATTGAGAAGTCGGTGTCCGCCTTGCCGGGGGTCACACAGGCGCGGCTGAATCTGTCCAACGGTCAGATGCGCGTGCGGTGGAAGGGCAGCTTGTCCGCTGATCGAATTGCGCAGACGGTTTCAGATCTCGGTTATGGTGTCGCCGCGCAGGCGGCGGACCCGGGGGCGGTAAACAAGGCGCGTGAAGAGCGGTCACTCCTGATCTCAATGGGCGTTGCCGGTTTTGCCGCGGCAAACATCATGCTGCTTTCGGTATCTGTTTGGGCGGGGCACGGAGAAATGGGTGAGGCCACGCGCCGGACCCTGCACGCATTATCAGGTGCAATTGCCTTGCCGGTACTGCTGTTTTCCGGGCGGCACTTCTTCCGGTCAGCCTGGGCTGCGCTCCGTAATGGTCACGCCAATATGGACGTGCCGATTTCGCTCGCGCTCACTCTGGCATTCGGAGTAAGCGTGTTCGAAACCTTCCGCGGTGGCGAGCACGCCTATTTCGATGCTGTGGTCATGCTCTGTTTCTTCCTGCTGATCGGTCGTTTCCTGGATGCGCGTCTGCGCAGACAAGCGCATGCGGCAGCGAATGCGCTCGCCGCCATGCAGACCAGCGCGGTCACCCGCCTTGCCGCGAATGGACAAGCTGTGTCCGTCGCCGCAAGCGATGTTGCTGCTGGTGACACCATCCTCCTTGCACCCGGCGAGCGGGCGATGGTCGACATGCGCATTCTTGCCGGAACAAGCGATGTGGACGAGTCACTCGTGACGGGTGAGTCCATTCCCCGCACATTCTCGCCCGGCATGGTGCTGCATGCCGGAGCCATCAATGTCTCGGCGCAGCTGCGCGGTGAGGCGCTGAAGGCGGTTGAAGACTCGCTTCTTTCCCAGATCGGCGAAATGCTGGAAGCGGGCGAGCAACGCCGGTCTGCCTATCGCCGCATTGCGGACCGGGCAGTGTCTGTCTACGTACCGTTCGTTCACACTACTGCTGCACTGGCCTGTGTCGGCTGGTTGTTGCTTGGCGCGTCGCTGCCGGAGGCGCTGATGATTGCAGCGGCAACGCTGATCATCACATGCCCTTGCGCGCTCGCACTCGCCGCGCCGGTGGCGCAAGTTGTCGCCGCGGGTCGCCTGTTTCGAAAGGGTGTATACCTGCGCTCCGGCGATGCATTTGAGCGGCTTGCCGAGATTGATCATATTGTTTTCGACAAGACCGGCACGCTCACGCTGGGCACACCCAAACTGAAATCTATTCTGGTCGGCGATCGCCTGGTCGATGCAAATTCGGAGGAGGCAAATCACCTGTTGTCTGACGCCGCCCGTCTGGCCAGAGCCAGCCACCATCCGCTCTCGCGTGCACTGGTGTCTGCTGCTGGCCCCGGCGCGGCAGCCGAAAACGTGAGTGAGATTGCCGGACACGGTCTTGAATCCGAGATCGATGGAGCGATCTGGCGCCTCGGCTCAGCCGCATGGGTCGGCGCGAAGATGACAGGCGACGCATCCGGGCCATCTCTCTGGTTCGCGCGGGCGGATGATCCGGAAGTACAATTCCAGTTTGCGGACGACATACAGCCCGGCGCGCGCGAAGCGCTTGATAAATTGCGCGACGAATCCATCAAGCTCGAAATCGTGTCAGGCGACCAAAATACCTCGGTGGCCGCATTGGCCACTTCTCTGGGCATCCGTGACTGGACCGGCGAAGCCAAACCGAAAGACAAGGTTGCCCGGCTGGAGGCGCTTCGTGCGCACGACGCGCATGTTCTCATGGTGGGTGACGGCCTGAACGATGCTGGCGCGCTTTCTCTGGCTCATGCTTCGCTCGCGCCCGGCGCGGCGATCGACATCAGCCAGTCTGCCAGCGACGCGGTCTATAGTGGTGGCTTGCAGGCCATTCCGCTTATCCTGAAGGTTGCGAGAAAGACGCGCGCCATCATGCGCCAGAATTTCGCTTTGGCCGCCGCCTATAATGTCATCGCGGTTCCGATTGCGGTGACGGGAAATGTGACACCGCTTGTCGCAGCCATTGCCATGTCGCTCTCCTCGATTATCGTGACGCTGAACGCCATGCGGCTTCAGGTCGGGGAATAGCGCTATATGACCATCATCGTGTATCTGATCCCTGTGGCTCTGGCGCTTGGCCTGCTTGGGCTTGGGGCATTTATATGGTCGATCCGGTCCGGCCAGTTCGACGACATGCAGGGACCAGCTTACCGCATCCTGGACGATGATGACGACAGCCCAGCCTGAAGCGTTTCGGATTGCCTTTGCGCTTTGCGCGTTGGGCTGCCATTAGGTCGGGATGACAAAGTATCTGATCCTCGGCGGGGCGCGCTCCGGCAAGAGCTCCCGCGCGCAGTCACTTGCCGAAACGACATCCCCGCGACGCGTCTTCATGGCAACGGCCGAAGCGCTGGATTCAGAAATGACAGACCGCATTGCGCGTCATCAGGCGGATAGAGGGCAGGGCTGGCGAACGCTCGAAGTGCCGCTCGATCTCGCAAGCGCCATTGAGGCAAGCGAAGGCTCGGATGAATTCCTCCTCATTGATTGCCTGACACTCTGGTTGTCGAACCTGTTTCACCATGAGCGAGACGTGGCAGCCGAAACGGACGCCTTGTGTGAGGCACTGTCACGGTCTGGCTGCAACGTTGCGCTTGTCTCCAATGAGATCGGTCTGGGGCTTGTTCCAGAAACGCGCCTCGGTCGTGATTTCCGCGATGCCCAAGGGCGTTTGAATCAGCGAGTGGCAAGTGTGTGTGACCAGGTCGAGTTCGTCGCGGCCGGGCTACCGCTCAAACTGAAAGGCTGAGCGCCGCGTCCAGTCTGGCTTCATCCATGTCGGATTGCGGCAGGCCAATCCGCAGGTGCGTGTCAGACCAGGCAAAACGCCTGATATAAACGCCCTGCTGCGCCAGCCGCTGCCAGAGCGTGTGGGCGTCTCTGCAAGCAATATAACGGAAGAGATCAGTCCCCTGAACAGGGGCCAAGCCGTGAGCTGTGAGTACCTGATCCAGCCTGTTGCGTCGTTCCGCCAGACGCCTGCGTGTGCTCGTTTGCCAATCCGTATCGGCGTAGGCCGCTGTACCGATCTCCAGCGCGCTTCCTGATACCGGCCATACGCCGAGCAGCTGATCGAGCGGCTCCAATATGTCGCTCGGTGCAATCGCCGCACCGAGCCGTACGCCTGCCAGGCCAAAGAACTTTCCGAAAGAGCGTAAGACGATCAGGCCCGCCGCGCCTCCGTTTGACGCCAGGCTCAGTTCGGGGGTCAGGTCTGCATATGCTTCGTCAATGATCAGCCAGCCGCCACGCTTCGCCAGTTTGGCGCGGGCTGTCTCGAGCTCATCTTTGGAGAATACGCGTCCATCAGGATTGTTGGGGTTGCACACGACAATCGCATCTGCCGTATCGGAATGCGCCAGCGGATCTGCGCTTTCAGTCACGCTTGCTGGCGATGCGCTCCAGACCTGCCGATGGTCTCCATAGGACGGTGACAGCACGACCATCTTCCCGGGAGAGATGATCTTGGGTAGCAGGCGGATCAGCAATTCGCTGCCCGGTGCCAGTAGGATGGATTCAGCAGACGCGCCAAATGCCTTTGCCATGCTGGCGCGGCATTCTGTGTAAGCTTCACGTGTCGGCAAATGGTGCAACGCATTCGCGCTCGCTGGCTTGGCCGGGTAAGGCCAGGGGTTGATGCCTGTGGACAGGTCCATCCAGGGCTCTGGTGCATCCGGAAACGCAACGCGCATCCGGTCCAGAGAGCCGCCATGCAACAGGTCATCCGACATCAGAACAACTCCATGCCAGCCAAAAGCGCCACAAGAACCATGCCAAGCAAGCAGGCCCTGCGATAAATCCGCAACCCCTTGACCAGATCCGCGGCGGTCGGGTCTGGACGCTCCGGGTTGAGCCAGGGCTCATCGCTTGTATGCCCTTGGTATCGGCGCGGTCCGGAAAGGCGTACATCCAGCGCACCCGCCATCGCAGCTTCCGGCCACCCAGCATTCGGGGAGCGGTGATTGCGCGCATCTCTGATCATCACTTTTGCTGCTGATACGCGTGCGCTGGCCAGCGTGATCAACAATCCGGTGAGGCGAGCGGGTAGCAGGTTCACCACATCGTCCAGTCGCGCGGCAAAGCCTCCAAAAGCTTCATGCTGCTCGCTGCGATGTCCGATCATGGAGTCCAGCGTATTGATTGCTTTATAAGCAGCAATGCCCGGCAACCCAAACAGGACTCCCCAGAACACAGGCGCTGTGACTCCGTCGGACATGTTTTCAGCAAGGCTTTCCAGCGCGGCGCGGGCGACGCCGGCATCGTCCAGCTGTTTCGGGTCGCGGCCAACAATCATGGAAACCGCATGGCGTGCGGCTTCCAAGTTTCCAGACATGAGCGGGATCGCCACGGCCGAGACATGGCTGTGCAGGCTCCGCGATGCAATGAGGGAGGAGGCGATCACGCATTCGAAAAGCCATCCCCACCAAGTGCCGGGAAGCGCGCAGGATAGTGCCCATGCGAATGCTGCCACACCTGACACAATCAGTAGGGAGAATAGCGCGCCGAGTACATATCTGACCCGATGGGGCCATTGCAGTCGATTCAATAGCTTGTCTGCCGCGCCAATTATCCGGCCCAACCAGACGACCGGATGCCCGATGAGTTTGAACAGCGGCTTTGGCCAGCCGAACAGGGCTTCGATCATCCACGCGCCCAGAAGGAGTGGCGCGTACAATATCATTTCTTGTCCCGGCGCCAGCCGACTGGCTCGGCGAGATTCAATAGCGCATCTATATCGACGCTAGCCTCAACGCCATCAGCCAGATCGTCCAGAGCGGCGTCTACGGCCGCATCATAGTCAAACGTAGATCGTCCCGAATGGCCGACATGCTCCAGCCAGTCCCTCCGGAATTCATTGTTTGAGAAAGCCCCGTGGAAATAGGTGCCCATTATGCGACCGTTTGCACTGCGCGCGCCATCCGTTTCGCCGTCCAGTGTTGCGAACGGACAATCCGTATCAGGGCCGGTCGTACGACCTGCATGAATGACATAACCCGATGTTGTCGACCCGATGAAAGTCTGCGCGTCTGAGACGGGCCGCACATCCTTGTGACGGGTCATGGTCGTTTCCACATCCAGCAGGCCGAGCCCTGTTGCCTTGCCGGGTTCGCCATCTACGCCATGTGGGTCGGCAATCGTCTGGCCGAGCATTTGGTATCCACCGCAAATTCCGAGGACACGCCCGCCGGCACGCGCATGGGCCAGAATGTCATGATCCCATCCCTGTGCGCGCATGAAGGCGAGATCGCCCAGAGTGGATTTGGTACCGAACAGGATGACCACATCCGCGTCACGCGGGATCGGCTGTCCGGGCTTGATCCATTCAAACTCAACGCCGGGCTCAAGCTTTAGCGGGTCCGCATCATCGAAGTTTGCAATTCGGGAAAACATGGGCGCAACGATCTTCAGCGCCTTGCCGGAATAGCTGGACGGCTTGTCCAGTACCACGGCATCCTCTGCAGGTAGTTTGGCTGTAGCTGCCAGCCAGGGAATAACGCCCAGACATGGCCATTTGGTGCGCTGCTCGATTTCCTTCACGCCATCTTCGAACAGGGCCGGGTCTCCGCGGAACTTGTTGACCAGAAAGGCGCGGATCATGGCCGCATCCTTCTTGTCGATTACGGTCCGTGTGCCGACGAGGCTGGCGATTACCCCGCCTTTTTCAATATCACCCACAAGGCACACCGGCACGCCTGCGCGGCGCGCAAAACCCATATTCGCGATATCGCGGGCACGCAGATTCGTTTCAGCCGGGCTGCCGGCGCCTTCAACGATGATCAGATCGTGCTTCGCAGCGAGCCGGTCAAAGCTCTCCATCACCGCGCCCATCAGCTGATCACGGCTCGACATATAGTCTGCCGCCTCCATCGCGCGCAGGGCTGTGCCATGCACCACCAGTTGCGAGGCGCGGTCGGTCTGGGGCTTCAGCAAGACGGGGTTCATGTCCGTGTGCAATTCCAGCCCGGCGGCACGCGCCTGCAAAGCTTGCGCCCGGCCAATCTCTCCGCCACCGGGACAGGCAGCCGCGTTGTTGGACATGTTCTGTGGTTTGAATGGTGCAACACTAAGTCCGCGCCTACGCGCAATACGGCAGAGCGCAGCTGTCAGCACAGACTTTCCGACATCGGAGCCGGTGCCCTGCAACATTATTGCCCGTGCGGTCACGCAGCACCTTCGATGAATATTTGGGAGCCTTCTACACGGGCGTTCACACCGTAAATATGCCTCAGGCGATCTGGGGTAAGCGTGTCGGCAGGCGGCCCATCGGCAACGATGCGGCCATCCTTCATCCAGATCATTCGTGACGCGTATCGCGCCGCAAGCTGAATATCGTGCAGCACGACAAGCGCGCCGCTACCTTGATCGACATAGGATCTGATCAGGTCGAGGATCCTGAATTGCTGGCGTGGGTCGAGGGCGGCAATTGGCTCGTCCGCGATCAGCAGAGGGGCTTCGGCGGCAAAGGCGCGGGCACAGTGTACGCGGGCGAGCTCTCCGCCGGATAGTGTGTTTGTCTTCCGCGCCGCGAGATCCGTGAGGCCACACGCCTGAAGCGCGCGGTCGACTGCCTCGGCGTCCAGCCCCTTCAATCGACCGAGCGGCGCGCCATGACTGAACCGCCCAAGCGACACAACGTCTCGTACGGAATTTGGCCAAGCGAGCGGACGCGTCTGGGGAAGATAGGCAATCTGCCGTGCGCGTTCAGCCGGCGATAGGGTCTTCACATCGGTGCCACCTAACAGGCTTTGTCCATCGCTGGCATCCTGCAGGCCCATCGCAGCCCGGATGAGACTGGTCTTGCCTGCGCCGTTCGGACCGAGCAGCGCGACAAATTCCCCGCGCGTGAGGGTAAAGCTCGCATCACTGACCAGCGTGGCCTTATCGGCTTGCACACTTATGTTCCGGACCGTCAGCTCAGTCATTTCCAGCCCGCCTTTGCATTGCGATCCAGACAAAGGCTGGCGCGCCGATCAGGGCGGCGACCACGCCGAGCTTCAGTTCAGAGGATGTCGGGATCAGGCGCACGAAGATGTCTGCGACGACGAGGATGAGTCCTGACAGGAGCGCGGACGGGATTAGGGAACGAGCCGGATCATGACCGACAAACGGGCGTACGATGTGCGGGGCGACAATCCCGACAAATCCGATTGCGCCCGCCAAGGCGACCGCGCCGCCGGTCGCGAGGCCTGCGCCGACAACCGTGGCGATGCGTTGGCGCCGAAGATCAAGGCCGATGCCGCTCGCGGCCTCTTCGCCCAATGTCAGAGCGGACAGGCCCCGCCGCGTTGCGAACAGGATAAGACCGCCCGCAAGGATGAAGGGCGCAGCCAGCCGGATCTCGTCAAAGCTGCGATTTGCGACCGAGCCGAGCATCCAGTTGATCATGTCTGATAACGAAAAGGGATTGGGTGCGAGGTTCATCAACAGGCTCATCGCCGCGCCCGCGAAGCTGGACAGACCGACGCCGATCAGGATGAGGGTGACCACCGATTGCGTTCTCAGTGCGGCAATCGTGATGACTGCCGTAGCCGTCAGTGCTCCAATGATCGCAGCGATCGGCAGGGCCCATGGCGTGATTGTGGCGATGCCATAGTAAAGCGAGAAAGTTGCCATCAGGGACGCGGACGCCGACACCCCCAGAACGCCCGGCTCTGCCAAAGGGTTGCGCAACAATCCCTGAAGCGCGGCGCCGCTGATGCCGAGGGCCGCGCCGACGATATAGGCCGCAATCGCGCGGGGAAGGCGGATCTGCCAGACCACCAGCCTGTCTCCGGCGTCTGCGCCACCGAACAGGGCTGCGAGCAGGCGATCGGCCGGAAGCGATGTCGATCCCAGGAAGCATGCGGCGACCAGGGCGAGAATACTCGCGATAATCAGCGCCGGCATCAGAAGAGAGTCGCGCATCATTGCTCTGTTCCTTCCGCCAGCGCCTCAACGGCGTCCATCAGAAACCAGCCGCTGCAGGATGTCCATGCGCCTTCCAGCGAGACCACTTCGCTATTGGTCAGTTGTTTTCGTGCCACGGGATGTTTCATCGGGCTCCATGCGTCCGGATGATTGGTTCTCGAGCCAAAGAATGCGGCCGCGACGACATCCGGCTTTTCATAGGCCAGCCGCTCCAGCGGAATGGATCGCCAGCCCGGTTCTGTTTGCATGTTTGTCAGGCCTGCAGCTTCGATCATTTCATGTATCAGCGAACCGGGGCCAGTCGTCACGCCAGCAGGGGTCATATAGAGCGCCAGCTGCCCGTCAGCGCGGTGGCGCAAATCGTCCAGCCGCATTTGCATTTCAGCATTCACGGCCGCGCCGCGTTCGCTTTCGCCGAGTTCGTCAGCGATGCGCTGCGTGTTCGCCATGACGGAGGGAATATCAGGTGTCCAGCCAACATCTACCACGGGAATTCCAGCCTTGCGGAAAAAGGCAGACGCATTCGGTCCGCCTCCATAGGTGCGAACCACCAGGTCCGGTTTCAGGATTATGACGTCTTCCGCGCTCGGCCTGACGGTCGGCAGGTCGTCCGCAGCGTTGCGCATGTAGGAAAATTCCCGACCAGCATCGGGCGAAAGCGCCAGAATGTGATCCCGGTCAAGAAGTTTCAGGACGTATTGATCTGCGCAATAGTCGAGACTGACAACCCGCACAGGTCGGTCGGGCCGCTGTGTCTCTGGCGCCAAGTCCTGTCCGCACGCGGACAGGAACAAGGCGATCAGAAGGGGCGCCAGTCTCGTCATTCCGGTCCTAGAAGCGCAGGCGAATGCCGAGGGAACCGGAAGTTCCCGGCGTGCCGTAGCCGAGGATTTGCTGATAGTCCTCATCAAAGAGGTTCTCGATCCGTCCGTAAAGCTCAACCTTTTCATTGATGTCGTAGCTTCCGGTCAGGTCAAGCCGTGTCCAGCTGTCCAGATCGGTGCCGTTTGTGTTGGCCTCCTCGCCATTGTGGCGCACGATCACGGACCCCGCGAACGGGCCTTCCGGGTTCAGGGAGATGGTCACATTGGCCGAGTTTTCCGGCAGGCGTGTCAGTTCGTTGCCATCGCCATCTTCGGCATCGATGAAGGTGTAGTTTGCTGAGACGTTCAGCCATTCCGTGACGCTGTAGGCGCCGACCAGTTCGATGCCCTGAGACTCGACAAAGGCAATATTGTCGTAGCCAGCCGTGTAGGAGAAATCGATCAGGTTTTCGGTGTCCTGATCGAACACAGTCGCACCCAGCATCAGGCGTTGATCCGCAGAGCGCCACTCCACACCGATGTCATAGGCCTCTGATGTTTCCGGCTTCAGGTTCGGGTTCGGGGCCGTCAGCCCACAGAACGTGCAGATATAGGTCGACTGGAAGATGCTCGGGGCCTTAAAGCCTTGGCCCCAGCTCGCGCGGACCAGCAATTGATCGGTCGCAGCCCAGGCTGCGGCAACGCGGCCTGTGGTTTCGGAACCGAAGCCATCATGATCGTCCACGCGAACACCACCGGTGAGGGTAAGGTCTTCTACGGGCTTGAACTCGTAGAGGGCAAACAGGCTATCGATAGACGATTCCGCGTCATTCGCAGAGGTTTCCTCGCGCTCAGCTCCGAATGCGAGCTTGTTCGCGTCGTTGATGTTCAATGTGCCCTGATAGCGATAAAGAACACGATCACCTTCTGCGAAATAGCTCTGTACGCCATTGGTCCTGTTTTCACGCTCAATGTCGGAATAGCCGAACTGGACAAGGTTATCGAGCAGTCCGTCAAACAGGGGGGCTTTCAGGGTGATGTTTCCCGACAGCGTTTCGGAGTTGGTGACTTCATCGCCGTCTGCAACGCTTCCCTGTGCGCTGCCGGAATAGCTGTCATATTCGGACTCGGCATCACTCCAGAGGAGGCTCGTTTCCAGCCGAACGCTGTTGGGGAGGTTGAGACCACCCCGGGCAGCTATGGTCTGGGAGTCGTATGCATCATCTTCCGTGTTGCCATTGTCTTCGTCAGCCTTGGAGATGCCGTCCGTGGTCAGCCCCGTGGCAGCAATCCGGAAATCGCCTGTTTCATTCGCATTGCTGATGGCTGCGCCGCCGCGGAGCGTATTGAAAGAGCCGTACTCGCCGAAAACCGATCCAGTGAGGCCCTCAGTCGGCTTCTTGGTCGTGATCGATACCACGCCGCCGATTGCGTCGCTGCCCCACAGGGTCGATTGTGGGCCCTTGAGAACTTCGATGCGTTCAATATTGTCCGTGTCCAGATAGGCGAAATTGTATCCGCCACTCGTGCCGGTTGGATCTCCGACCGGGATGCCATCAATCAGGACAAGCGTCTGGCCACTGGCTGCGCCGCGAATCCGCACACTGGCGCTGCCGCCGAACGCACCATTCTGGTTGATCGTCACGCCGGGAGCCGTGGCAACAGCATCAAGCGCGAAATCGACACCGAGTTCTTCGAGATCGTCATTCGTGATGACTGAAACGCTGGAGCCGATTTCCGTCTGTGTCTGGTCAAGGCGCGATCCATTGACGGTGATCGTGTCCAGCTTGGTTTCTTCCTGGTCAGCATCCTGCGCAATCGCGGTGAACGACGCACCAATGAACACAGCTCCGAGGAGAGCGGTTTTGTAAAACATGTGTTTTCCTCGCATCCCAGCCGCCCGAATGGTGGATGCAGTTCATAACGACAATCTGGCCTCACCGAATGATCGGTGCGGACGGCCAGGCCCAGGGGTTCGGATGTCGTTACAAAGGAGAGGCACGCAGCCTTCCCGCCCGCTGAGAACTATTCCCGGCCTCCGGACGAACGACGCGATGGCAGGTCTCCTGGCTCACCGATCTGCGTTCCTGGCCGCCTTCCCAGAGCTGTTGCTCCAGTGGCTTACTGGCCATGAACTCCCGGTTCACAGTTGCGGGTACAGCGCCGAATTCTCATCGGCTTCCCTCTTAGCTTTCCTTGCAGAAAGCACCATCTGGCGCTCGTATTGTTGCAAGCCTTTCACCCTGTCAATACTGCAAGCACGACAGGATGCGCGGCAAAATGGTCAGAAATCGACGCCGCGCTTGGCCTTGAGGCCCGCTTTGAAGGGGTGCTTGATTTCGACCATTTCGCTGACGAGGTCAGCATAGTCGCAAAGCGCCGGCTTGGCGTCGCGCCCTGTCAGGATCACGCTCGTCTGGCCGGATCTCGCCTTCAGCCCGTCGAGCACAGCATCAACGGTCAGGTAGTCGTAGCGCATGGCGATATTGATCTCGTCGAGCACGACCAGATCATACTTGCCGCTCGCCATCATCTCTTTCGCCCGTTCAAAGGCGGCCTCCGCGGCGGCAATGTCCCGGGCCTTGTCCTGTGTATCCCAGGTGAAGCCTTCGCCCATTGTGTGCCAGTCCAGCTGGTCCGGGAATTTGTTGAAGAATTGCCGCTCTCCGGTGATCCATTTCCCCTTGATGAATTGAACGACACCAACTTTCTGGCCCCAACCAAGCGCGCGGGCGATCACGCCGAAGGCGGAGCTGGACTTGCCCTTGCCGTTGCCTGTGTGGACCAGCACCAATCCACGATCCGGCACAGACGCCGCGTCCGTTTTCTTGCGCTGTTCTTCCTGAAGCGCCTTCATCTTTTCGGTGTGGGATGCGTCGTCTGTCATGAAGGGGCGTTCCTTGTTCTGTGTTCCAGCAGCGTGACATGCCCGCCATAGGACACTGTGCTGCGATAATGGTGCTCTCCGCCCAGCGCGGCAAAGGCCGCCTTGATCACCCCGGCATGGGTCACGATAAGCGTGTGGGCATCAGGCGTGTTCAGGTCCGAGATTGCGGCGTGGGTTCTCGCAGTGAGTTCGGCGACGCTTTCGCCGCCATGCGGCCGTGCGTCAAGGAAGTCATCGGCCCACGCGTCAAGTTCGTGTCGGGGCAAGTCGCCCCAGGGCTGCATCTCCCATCGTCCGAAATCCATCTCGATCAGCCTGGCGTCGCGAATGGGGGACTGGCCGGTCCGTTCTCCCACGAAGTCTGCCAGTTTGGCGCAGCGGATCAGGGGGCTGGAATAGATCCGGTCAATCCGTGGCAGAGACGCGACGACGCGCAACGCTTCCTCGGCAAATGTGTCCACCACATTCAGGTCGGTCTGCCCATAGCAGATGCCGGGTGCCACATCGGGCGTCGTATGCCGCAGCAGTGTCAAAGCCATGCGAGCAGCCCGAGATAGATGCCGATCTCGCTGGCCTGCTGAACGGCGCCCAGCGTGTCGCCCGTATAGCCCCCGAGCTTCCGCTCGAAGAACGCCCTCATGGCGACATGCATCAGGCACATGGCGACAATGGACGACACGAGGGCGACAGGTGGCAACACAAGGAGACAAATGGCGACAGCTGCAGACATGGTGAGACAGGTGACGACCATACTGACAGCGGAGATCCCTTTGGCGACGGGCTTTCCGGTGCCTTCGTCCCGCACATAGCGGCTTGTCGCGATCACCAGCACGGCAGAGCTCCGCGACAGGCAGTGCGCCAGAGGGAACGCCGCGCAAATCCAAAGGGGCGGCAGGGCAAACAGCGCGCCCGCTTTAACGGCCAGCGCCATGAACAGGGCCGCCGCACCATAGGTGCCCAACCGGCTATCTTTCATGATCTCCAGCGCGCGCGCCGTGTCGAGGCCGCCACCCACGCCGTCGAACGTGTCGGCCAGCCCGTCCTCATGGAATGCGCCCGTAATCAGAAGGCTGGCGCCCATTGCGATCAGGATCGCCACCAGATGCGGCAGCAAGAGCGCGGCAAGCCAGTACACGCCCGCACACACAGAACCAATCAAAAGGCCCACCAGCGCGAAGTAACGAGGCGCCTCAGCCATGCGTTCAGGCGTAAAGAGTCTGTCGGTGCGAAGTGGTAAACGCGTCAGGAACTGCGCAGCGAGCACGAACTTCGCAAACTCACCTCTCATGCCGGCCCGCTTACGCCTGCGCTTTCGAAGCTTGCCATGTCCCGCAGCATGTCTGCGGCGGCCTTCACCAGCGGGAAAGCGAGCAGCGCACCTGTGCCTTCGCCGAGCCGCATGTTGAGGTGTAGCAGGGGCTTTGCCTCCAGCGCTTCGAGCACGCGGGCATGCCCGGCTTCTGCGGATTGATGTGCGAACACCATGTTCGCCCGGCTCTCCGGAGTGAGTCTGGACGCTGCCAGAGCGGCCGCCGAAGCAATGAAGCCGTCCACGATCACGATCTTTCCAGCTGCTGCCGCGCCCAGCATCGCGCCAGCCATCATTGCGATTTCGAAGCCGCCATATTCCTGAAGGGCGGTCTTCGCGTCCAACTGTGCTTCGGTTCGGGCGGCTGCGGATTCCAGCAGGGCGCGCTTGCGCTGCAATCCCTCGTCATCAAGACCCGTTCCGCGACCTGTGATGTCGCCCACAGGGAGCCCGAGGATTTTCGCGGCCACAAGACTGGCCGCCGACGTATTTCCAATCCCCATTTCACCGAAACAGGCCACTGCCTCTGTCCCGTCATGGCCAATGGCTGAACCCGATGCCAAAGCGGCATCTATCTGGTCCTGTGTCATGGCTGGACGTTCGATGGCGTTCGCTGTGCCATTCCCGATGCGTTTTTGTATCAACCGGGCGTCGTCGATTGGCTCGCCCGAGACACCAGCATCAACGACCTGGACGTCAGCGCCAACTGACCGGGCGAACACGTTCGCTGCGGCGCCTTCGGTCAGAAAGTTCATCACCATCTGCCGCGTCACCGCTTGAGGGAAAGCCGAGACGCCGGCCTGCGCCATTCCATGGTCTGCGGCGAAAATCGTCAGGCGGCATGTGTCAGCTCTTGGCGCAAGCGAACGCTGGATGCGCGCAATCTGCGCCGCAAGAGTTTCGATATCCCCCAGCGCGCCAAGAGGTTTCGTCTTGGCGTCAATCGCGGCGGAAATCTTTGCCTCGAGCGAATTATCCAATGTTTCCGGGAGATTGTTCAGTGATGATGACATATGAGATATAGACTGGGATTGCAGGTGGAGGCGCCGTTTCTATTCTGCTTTCGAAAGACTTGTACAGGACCCACCGGTATTGGCACACGCTTTGCGTAGTCATTGCTGCAGAACTCGGCCGGAAGAGCCGAAGTGATTTTTTTTTGGGATAGCGGCAGAATGCACACGCTTCAGAATGGCAAGATACTCGTAGTTGTTCATAGCAGGGGTCACGGACGACAGGTCCCGACAGGGATGGCTTTTCTCAAGCGATTGGCAGAGACCAATCATTCCCTGCTGAGTGATATCCGGATACATCCCACCGGCAGCAAAGCGCCAGACCTTTCGGGCGTGGGATCAGTTGTCTTCTGGCTCGGCGACCCGCTCAGGCAGAAATATCCCGATTGCTATCGTGATGCGAAGCTTATCGCAGACCGCGCCGAGGCTCGGGGGCTCAAAGTGTTCAATCACCCGGACGCATTGTGCAACACATCGAAAACGACGCAGGCCTGCATCTGGAACGAGAACAAGATTCCAAGCGCGGGCGTGCGCCTGGTGCAGAATGACTCCCAGCTGAGGTCGGCGGTATTTGAACTTGGAATGCCCTGCATCGTTCGCAGCGATTGTGAACACGCGCAGCGCGACGTCTTCCTCGTTCGGGATCGGGATGATCTGGCGCGGTGTAGGATTAAGCCGGGTACTGCGTCAGCCGTTCTGCGGCTGTATGACATTCGCCAGGAGTATCGTGATGTGCGCGGCGGGTTCTCGCATCTGTTCCGCGAGTATCATCACAAGGCGCGGGCCTTCGTTTTTGGCGATCAGGTGATGGCCAGCCATCTGTTCTTTTCCAAAAGCCCGATTGTCGGTCTATCCACATCACTGTTTTCGCGTGAGTCCAGCCACAACAGGGCGGTCGCGCGTCGGTTTGGATATCATCGGCATCTGCTGAATGAGCTGATCGAAGCGGACCAGCAATATTTCGATAGCCGGGTTCTCGGGCGCACCCACCTCGTGCAGGCGGTGCGCGCTCTCGGGTTGGATTTCGCTGCTGTGGACTACAGCATTCGTCCGGATGGCCAGATCATGATCTGGGAAGCAAATCCCTATTTCTGGCTGCCGAGCGGGAAGGCGAGCGTCTTGTCTGAAGAGCGACATGCCGTTGAGCGCGTTGAGAAATCCTTTGACTGGATGGCCGAGTGCCTCCAGGCGGCGGCGCGGCAGAATGATGCGCGAGAACAGGGAGTTGTCCCAGCTTGACCGACACTGCGCAGCTTCCGGCCGCGCAAAGGCCTCCTGCTCGGATCGACTGGGTCGATTACGCGAAGGGGATCTGCATCATTCTCGTTGTCATGATGCACACCGTAAATGGCGTGGAACATGTTCTCGATGGAATTGGATGGATGCATCCTGTCGTGGACTTTGCTCGCCCATTCCGCATCCCGGACTTTTTCCTCGTGGCGGGCTTGTTCCTGGGACGAAGCATTCACGGTCCGATCGGCGATTATGTCGACCGCAAGATCGTACACTTCGTGTACTTCTACGTGCTGTGGCTGGCGTTACAGTTCCCCGTCCTGCAGTTTGACTGGCTGGTGGAACACCCCGGCTATTTCCTGAAGATGTGGCTGTATAGCCTGGTGGAGCCAAGCAACTCGCTCTGGTTCGTCCACATGTTGGCGATCTTTTACGTGGTGACCCGGCTGGTTCGGAACGTGCCGGTGTGGATCGTGTTCATTGGCGCGTTCATCCTGCAATCCCTGTATCAGCTCGTCATCATTGATACGGGATGGGGCGTGATTGACAGATTCTGTAATCGGTACGTCTATTTCTTCATCGGCTATGCGTTTGCGCCCCAGATATTCCGGTTTGCTGAACGCGCGGCGAAAGCGCCTTTGATCTGGCTCGCGGGTTTGATCGTCTGGGCGGTTGTGAACTGGTGGGCCGTGACTCTGGAGCTGCACGAGCAGGTCATCACCAGTTTCGTATTCGGCATGGCGGGCGCGACGGCCGTATGCGTGGTGTCATCGCTTCTGACGCGGTTCAAGGCAGCCGATTTCCTGCGTTATTGCGGGAAGCATTCGATCGTCATCTATCTGAGCTATGTGTTTCCGCTCGTCCTGATGGAGCGTTTCGTGTTGCCGAAATTCGGTGCACCTTTCGGGGACATCGGTCTCGCCAGCGCGGTGACGCTGGCACTGGCAGTCGGCCTGCCGCTTCTGTTCCACGCAATCATTCGCGGAACGCCTTTGAACTTTCTCTATGTTCGTCCGCGCTGGGCAAGCCTCACGACGAAACGCACCGGTGACAGACGCGCTTCGTTGTCTGCCGAATGATCGTCGCCGGGATCAGACGTTGAAGCGGAACAGCATCACGTCGCCATCCTGAACGACGTATTCCTTGCCCTCGGCGCGCATCTTGCCAGCTTCTTTCGCACCCGCTTCGCCGCCATGGGCAACATAGTCTTCGAACGCGATGGTCTCGGCGCGAATGAAGCCTTTCTCAAAGTCGCCATGGATGACTCCGGCTGCTTTTGGAGCTGTCCAGCCCTTGCGGATGGTCCAGGCGCGGGATTCTTTCGGGCCCGCAGTGAAATAGGTCTGCAGGTCCAGCAGGTCGTATCCCGCATGGATCAGGCGTGTCAGGCCAGGTTCTTCCAGGCCGAGTGTTTCAAGGTACTCGCTGCGATCCGGATCATCCAGCAGGGCAAGCTCTGCTTCGATCTGCGCCGAAATCACGACACACCCGGCACCTTCCAGCTCGGCGCGTTCCTCAACTTTCTTGGAATACGCGTTCCCGGTGGCTGCGCTGTCTTCGTCCACATTCGCCACGAACAGAACAGGCTTTGACGTCAACAGCTGGAGCATGTTCCAGGCCTTGATGTCATCCTTCGCCACGTCCGCGCGGCGGGCAGGGCGTCCTTCGGTCAATTCAGCGAGCGCCAGATCAATCAGCGCCACCTGGGCCTTGGCTTCCTTGTCGCCGGAATTCGCTTTCTTGACCACGCCCGCCTTGCGCTTTTCGAGGCTTTCAAGGTCAGCCAGCATCAGTTCGGTTTCGACCACTTCGAAGTCAGCAATCGGATCCACTTTGCCGCTGACATGAGTGATGTCGTCATTCTCAAAGCAACGCAGCACATAGATCACGGCGTCGGTCTCGCGGATGTTGGCCAGGAATTTGTTGCCCAGACCTTCCCCTTGTGATGCGCCTTCAACCAGGCCGGCTATGTCCACAAAGTTCATGCGGGCGGGAATGATTTCTTTCGATCCGGCCACTTCCGCCAGCTTCTGCAGGCGCGGCTCCGGCACGGCCACTTCGCCGACATTGGGTTCAATCGTGCAGAAGGGATAGTTGGCTGCCTGCGCGGCCGCTGTTTGCGTAAGCGCGTTGAAGAGGGTCGACTTGCCCACGTTTGGAAGGCCAACGATGCCGCATTTGAAACCCATGAGAGAGCTCCCGAATAATTGTTTACGCCGCGCAACTAGCGGTATTTTCAGCCGAAAAACAGACTGAAATATCGCCTCACAGCGGAATTGGGTGGAATGTTAAGGGTCTATGGGTATGCTTGGCCTGTTACTTCAAGAGGTGGCGCGCACATGGCGTATGATGTTTTTCTGGTCTCGGCGATCGAGGATCGCGACATGGCGAAGCTGGTCGCGCGCCGGTTGCGCTCGTTGAAGTTCAAGGTCTGGTTTGATCAAAAACAGACTGACAACACGTTTGATGCCAAGGACGCCCGCAATGCCGGGAATTCTGAATACATGCTGGTCATGTGGTCTCAGGACGCTGTGAAGAGCGATTGGGTGCGCGCGGCGGCGTCGGTTGGCCATTCACGTCCCGGCATGCTCGTTCAGACAAGCCTCGACAAAACCATCCCCTACGAGCCGTTCAAGAGCGACAAGCGTTTTTCGATCGAGGGCATGACGTCCCGCAAGACGCCCGAAGGCTTCTACAAAATGATCGAGGAGTTGGGGGAACGTTCGGGCCGGACTGATCTGCGCGAATGGATGGGCTATGGGAAGAAGGACGAAGATGCGCGTGCCGACTGGATCGCTGCACACCCGGACGACCCGATTGCTATCGACGACAAGAAAAAGCGCGAGAAGGCCATGGGCATCAAGCCTGCGCCAGCCGCTGAAACTGCCAGCGCCGCAGCGCTCGCCAAGGCGTCGGTCAAGCCGGCGCCCAGCCAGACCGCAACTAGGAAACCTGTTGCCGCTCCGGTTAGCACAGCCTCAGACCCGCTCGGCATGGGATGGGGGACGCTTGCCGCGGTGGGCGCCGCAGTGTTTGCGATGTTCTTCCTTAGCTGGATTTTCCGGTCGCAGACCATCGCGGCCCCAGTCCATGCAGGTGCGCCAGGCGTGGGAAATGCATATGTCCTGCAGCAGGCCTGTCCTGTGGGGGAGGTGCCGGCCTCACTCCTGAAGGTGCTGGAGCCCGGTCCGATCATCAATGATACGGAAACCCCGGACTCCGAAGACTAGCGTTACGCGAACATTGCGATCGTCTGGCGGCCGATCATGATCGGCTCACCGCGGCTGTTCCAGAGCGTCATGGCCTGACTGTTGTAGCCATCCTTCGACGCCTCGGCGATGTGACGCGCGAGGAACCAGCCATCGTCTGTCTGAATATCGTCTGTCAGGAATTCTGCCATCCAGGTCATGGAGCTGATCAGGGCTGGTTCCGTCAGCATGGCCATGGATGCTGGCGGCGGCGCGTCAGCCAGGGCCAGGACCGAAATGTCGCTCGGCGCAACGGCGCCATCCTTGTGGCGCATCCACAGCGACATGTCGGCATTGTCCGCACCGGACATGGGTGGCTTGCCGGCGGCGAGACGCATGTTGAAGTTGCGGGTGAATGCAGGGCGTCGATTGGAGTCGCCGAAGAAGGAAACGGTTTCCTCTGGCGCGCTGACTTCAGGCGCCGGGAGATGAGCGAAGTTGAGACGCGACTCGCGGTGGGCTCCGAACGCGAAAATGGCTTCGGCGGCGACACCGGCCTCACCCGTCATGCGCACGCTTGTGAACACGGTGTTCTTGCCTTCCCGCAAAAGCGTGGCTGTGCATTCAACATCACCGGAAACGGGGCCGACGAAAGCCACTTGGGCCGAACGGATCTGGCGTCCGCCCGAAGTCGGAAGCGCGGCCTTCAGACAAAGAGCGGATGTCAGGCCACCATAGGTTGTGCGCCCCTGCATCCAGGTCTCGGGTATGTGGAATGACACTGACGAGTCGCCAGTCTGTTTGCCGCTCTGCATGAGGGTTGTGAAGTCCATCGACAGTCTCCTTGATTCCGGGGCAGATTTAGTCAGTTCTGGAAAAGAACCAACTGGTAACGCCGGGGCACGCAGATGTAAAAACGCCCCAGCCAAGACTGGGGCGTTGAGCTGATTGGGCAGGTGACCGGAATTAGTGCTGGCTTTCCGGTGTCGTGACCTTCAGGCCGTCCAGGGCATCGGATACCGTGATCTGGCAAGACAGGCGGGAGTTTTCCTGAACGTTCTCAGCAAAATCCAGCATGGATTTTTCCATCTCTTCCTGCTCGCCAACCTTATCCATGAAGGAAGGGTCGACATAGACATGGCAGGTGGCGCAAGCGCATGCGCCGCCGCAGTCGGCATCAATTCCCGGAATGGAATTCTTGATAGCCGCTTCCATCACGGTTTCACCGTTCTGGGCTTCTACGACGCGCTCGGTGCCATCGTGATCGATATAGGTAATTTTCGCCATGTGCGGGTTTCTCTCCTTCAAGCTGCCGATGCTTTGGCGGCAATCTCTTTCATTGAAATGGAAGTGTCTGCAAGAATGTCAGCCGATATTTTTGCGCCTGACATAATCAGTTTCTTTGACGCCAGAAATTCCGGCGGGCTGTTGATCGCGTCAACAGCGATGAGTGTGCTGTTCTTCAGGTAAAAGGCAGCGAATTTCCGGTCTTCGGGCTTTCCGCGCACGACGATCTCGTCATAGCCTTGGCTCAGGCCTGCGATCTGGAGCTTCAGATTATACTGGTCTGACCAGAACCAGGGGCAATCCTCAGCGGGCCGTGGCTTGCCGAGAATGGCGGCCGCAGCGAGCTTGCCTTGTTCGATCGCGTTGTGAACGCTTTCCAGTCGACCGGATCGTCCGAAGTGGACAAGTGGGCGACTTGCACAGTCACCTGCCGCGAAAACTCGCGGATCGGACGTGCGTGCATCGCGGTCAACGAGGATACCATTGTTGCAGCTGATGCCTGCGTCCCGGGCGAGTTCCTCATTCGGGAGAATGCCAATTCCTACCAGAACGATGTCCGCGTCCAGAACGGTTCCGTCGTTCAGAACGGCCTTCGAAACAGCTCCGTCGTCTGTGCCTTCAAGTCTGGAGAGACTGGTCTCCGTTCGAATGTCCACACCTTGCTGGCGGTGTTCGGTTTCGTAGAACGCGCTCATCACCGGGCTGGTCACGCGGGCGAGCACGCGCGGCGCCATCTCGAGTACGGTCGCTTTCAGGCCCATTTGCTGTGCCACGGCAGCAGCTTCCAGCCCGATATAGCCTGCGCCAACGATCACGATGGAACGGCCTGCGACCATCTGCGGGCGAATGCGCTCGACATCTGCGAGGTCCCGCAGCGCATAGACATGCTCAAGGTCAGCGCCTTCGATAGGCAGGTCCCGGGGGCGCGATCCGGTCGCAATAATCAGTGCGTCGTAGTCCAGCTTGCCGCCATGCTCGATCTCGACCGTGCGATCTGCCCGATTGATGGCTGTCGCGCGGGTGGAGAGAACCAGGTCAACCTTGTTGTCTTCATACCATGCGGCCGGTTTGAAATAGAGCCGTTCCTCGGCAAACTCGCCTTTCATGTAGGCTTTGGACAGCGGTGGGCGTTGATACGGCAAGGCAGCCTCAGCGCCGACAAGTGTCAGTTCGCCCTCATACCCGCCCATGCGCAGAGACTGGATTGCCTGTGCGGCGGCCTGTCCACCGCCAAGCACCACAATACGTTTTGCGTCAGTCAGATCCAAAATCTCATTCCCCGGCTACGTAGCGTCAATTCGTGACGCATGCGTCATTTTTAAAGTTTCTAGGCCAGTCTGCCTGTTACCGCAAGGCATGTCACCACGCCAATTGCCGCAATTTGGACAGGAAACGATGGTGTCTCCTGGTTCTCTTTTATATGCAGAATGCGATGACTCAGACTTACCAACTTGAAGACGAAGCCCGAACACTTCAATTGGGCGCAGAACTGGCCCGCCTGTTGAAACCGGGGGACGTGATCGCGTTGCATGGGGGTCTCGGCGTCGGCAAGACCACGTTCAGCCGCGGGCTGATCCGTGCTCTGGTACCTGACGTGGAGGATGTGCCGAGCCCCACTTATACATTGGTCCAGACCTATGACGGGCCAGAGTTTCCCGTCTGGCACTTCGACCTGTACCGGCTTGAATCTCCCGATGAGATGGATGAGATCGGTTGGGACGAAACGCATGATGGCGTGGCGTTGATCGAATGGCCGGACAAGGCCGGTTCGCGCCTGCCATCCTGGCGTCTAGACATCGTTTTCGACTTTGAAGAGGCGCATCGGCGCGTATCGCTGGAACCGCATGGCGAAGACTGGCAGAAACGGTGCGATGAGTTTCGATTCTAGCATGCGAGATGATCTGATCGCCGCGTTCCTCGCCCGCCATGGCTGGGAGGATGCGGAGTTACGACCGCTCGGCCAGGACGCGTCCACCCGGCGTTATATCCGGCTGGTTAAACCGGACGGGCAGACGGCCATGCTGATGGATGCACCACGCATCGAGGCGGACCCTTGTCCACCGGATGCCGATGATGCGACGCGCAATGCGATGGGATGGAACGCCCAGACGCGGCTCGCGGCATCGCGTGTTGATGCGTTTGTGCTGATTGCCAATCATCTCCGCTCGCTTGGCTTTGAAGCGCCGGAGGTGCTGGCTCATGACACCCAGGCGGGATTCGCGCTGTTGCAGGATTTCGGGGATGGGATGGAGTTGGCGCGTCATCTGGAGCGGACGCCAGAGTTGGAGATCCCGGCCTACACGCTCGCTGCGGATATGCTTGCCAGGCTCCACGCTCACCCAATTCCGGATGTTGTTTCGAACGGCAGCGAGCATTGGCCGATCCTTGAATTTGATCGCCTCGCCCTGGCATCGAATGCGGATCTCTATGCAGACTGGCTGCCAGTTGAAGCGGGTGGCAAAGCGCTTAGCGGAGCCGCGCGAGCCAAATGGGAGCAGGAGCGCGACGCGCTGATCCAGCAGGCGATGTCGTTTCCGCGCGTGTTCACGCTGCGCGATTATCATGCTGAGAACCTGCTCTGGCTGGGTGACAATCGCATCGCGCTTCTGGATTTTCAGGACGCGGTGAAAGGTTGGGATGCGTGGGACATGGCAATGCTGACGCAGGACGCCCGGAGGGACGTGTCCGAAGCGGCATCAGAGGCCGCTATTCGGCACTATCTCGACCAGACCGGGAAAACACGCGAAGCCTTCGATGAACGGCTTGCCGTGATCGGAGCGTTGAACGCACTTCGCATTGCGGGCGTTTTTTCGCGGCTCCAGCATCGCGATGGCAAGCCCCGCTATGGATTTTTCCAGCCGCGGCAGCTGCAACTGCTCGCGCGCAACCTGTCTCATCCTGCGCTGGCGCCGATGGCCGCATTCGTGAGAGAGACGACTCCTTTTGTCTTTGAGGGATCCTGATGCCGATTGAAGTTCCGCATACGGCCATGGTGCTCGCCGCTGGTTTGGGGACGCGTATGAGGCCTCTGACCGACACGTGTCCGAAGCCGCTGATCGAGGTTTCCGGAAAGCGCCTGATGGACCGCATGATCGAGCCGCTGATTGAGGCGGGCGTGAAACGTATTGTCGTCAACGTGCATTGGCTGGCCGATCAGGTGGAAGACCATGTCTCCGGCATTGATGGCGCGGAGGTCATCGTGTCAGACGAACGCGGTGAAGTGCTCGAAACTGGCGGAGCCCTGGCAAAGGCCGCGCCTTTGCTCGGTGAGGCTCCCATCTTCGTTGTGAATACAGATGCCTTTTGGGGGCGTGGCGATCCCGCACCTTTTGTTGACCTGGCTGAGGCGTTCGATCCGGACGAGATGGATGAGCTTCTCCTGTTGGCGGATACGCAGCGAAGCCTTGGCTATGGTGGAGCTGGCGATTTCATCAGATCCGAGACAGGCAGCTTGACCCGCCGTGGCGAAAACCCTTCGGCGCCCTGGGCCTATGCAGGCGTTCGAATCCTGAAACCGCAGGCTTTTGCCGGGCTGGAGGTCGAGCGGTTTTCCGTAGCATGGCGTATCTGGGGGCCGCTGGTCGAAACCGGAAGGTTGCACGGCTTGCCGCTGGATGATTTCTGGCTTCATGTCGGTGACCCTGAGGCTTTGAAGGATGCCGAAATGTGGCTGCGTTGCCATGGTCAGTGATCGGAACCTTTTCGGCGAAGGGGCACCGAAGGCCTGGTCCATACCGCCCGGCGAAAACTTCCTGAGGTCGTTGGCAACAGAACTGGCCCGCGCCGTAAATCTCTCCGAAAATCCCGATGCCCTAGCAGATGCGACCATCTATGTGCCGAACCGGCGGTCTGCGCGGGAGTTGTCCGCAGCGCTGTTCCTCGCAGCGAACGAGACGCCGATCTTGTCGCCTGACATTCGTGCGATGGGAGACCTTGAGAGCGACGAGGCGCCTCCGGTTGCCGAATTGTCCCAAACAGAGCTGCCGCCTGCCGTTACACCCGCGACGCGGCTGGGAAGTCTGGCGGCGCTTGTGCAAGCCTACTATCGCCAAAGTTCCGGCATGGATGTGCCACCCTCATCCGCACTTGCCGCTGCAAACGAACTCGCGCGTCTGTTGGACCAGGCGCATCTCAGCGCAGATGCGGACTGGAGCGGTCTTCCCGATCTGGTGAAAGAAGCCGATCTCGCCCGGCATTGGGAAAATTCGGCAAAGTTTCTCGAAATCATAACGTCTGCATGGCCGGCATTCCTGAAAGAGCAGGGCGCGACCGACCCGCTTGAGCGGCGATTACTGGCTGCTGAAGCGACAGCGAACGCGTGGCTGACCACATTGCCTCAGGCTCCGGTCATAATCGCTGGTTCCACAGGTGCGACGCCATCCGGCCGTGTGCTGATGAATGCGGCGCTGCAGTTGCCGAAAGGGCTGGTCGTATTTCCGGGGCTGGACCGGAACGTGTCCGATGACCAACGCCTCGCCATTCTGTCCGAGATCGGACACCCCCAGAACGCGTTGATGAGCACGTTGGCGGCCTTGAACCTAGAGCCGGGCCAAATACCGGAATGGCCGGGGAGCATACCGAGTCCTCAACGATACGCACGCCGTCGCATGATCATGGAGGCACTTGCGCCCGCCGATGCCACAGCAGATTGGCGCGATACGCTGGATCAGCTCGCCGCAAGCGCGGAGACAGATGTTGCAACCTTCGCCACGCAGGCGCTGGACGGATTGTCCCTGATTGAAGCGCCGGATGAGGCGGGTGAAGCGTCCGCCATCGCTCTGATCATGCGAGAGACTCTGGAAGTGGAAGACCGCACCGCAGCTTTGATCACGCCAGACGCTGGTCTTGCCCGGCGGGTCTCGGCCTTGCTGAAGCGGTGGGATATCAATGTGCCGCCGTCTGCCGGTATTCCAGTGGGGCGCACGGCTGCAGGCAGCTTTGTCGGCCTGTGCGCCAAATGGGCGGTTGATCCGGGCGATCCGGTATTGATGATGTCCGTGTTGTCGCACGAACTCGCAGCGCCCATTGAAGGGCTCGCGGATCTGGAACTGTATTTCCTGCGCGGTCCTCGTCGATGGCGGTCTCTCGCTGAGCTGGTCGAGAGCATACGGTTACGGGACACGATCGAGCCATATCCGCAATTCACTCCGGAACATCAGGTCGCAGGAATCGAATTGGTGGAAAGCCTGATTGCTCATTTTGACCAGGCACAGGTAGACCTGAGCCAAATGAGCGAAGTCACCGGCGCAGACGCGATAGAGCGGATTGCGGCCCTGTCTGAAGCTGTGAGCGAAACGCCGATGCCATGGGCGGGAGAAGACGGCGCAGCGACGAGTCGATTGCTGGAGTTCATTCGAGAAGTATCCGGATCGCTCGGCCCGATGAAACCCGCGGCGCTGGCTGATCTGGTCAATGCTCAGGCGGCCCAGATGACGGTCAGCTTTGGGGAGGCCGAGCATCCTCACTTGTCTATCTGGGGTCCGCTTGAAGCGCGTCTTCAGACAGCGGACCGTGTGATCCTCGCAGGTCTCAATGAAGACGTGTGGCCCAAGCGCCCGGCGGCTGATGCATTTCTGCCGCGACATTTCCGTACGCGATTGGGACTCGGGGACCCGGAAGAGCGGATGGGGCTAGCTGCACACGATTTCGCCCAGCTTGCCTGCGCGCCGGATGTGACACTGGTCTACTCGGCGCGTCGCAATGATGCCCCGGCGGTCGCGTCACGCTGGGTATGGCGTCTGAAGACGTTGGCGGAAGGCGCATTGGAGCAGGAGTCCGGGGCTCACTTCGCGCCGACTGGTTTCGACCCGATGGAGATGGTTGAAGCGCTCAAGAATGTAGGTGTCGATGCCTCTCCCGAGTTCAACGCGGAACCAACGCCCAGCGCGCGACCGGAAGGGTGGCCCATACGACTTTCGGCGACTCGAGTCGACCTTCTGCAGCGCGATCCCTACGCATTGTGGTGCGAACAGGTCTTGGGTCTGTCGACCGTTGATGCCTTGAATGATGATCTCGGCCCGGCGCCGCGCGGCACCGCCATTCACCGGGCTCTCGAACTATTCGAAGACGATGGAAGGCCGAAATCCTCCGAAGAGCTCATGGCCTTGTTGCGCCAGGAATTGCTTCGGGTCGGCGAGCCGGCAGACGCGTGGGCCGCGCGGGAAGCCGTCTGGCAACGCACTGTCGACTGGTATCTTGTTTGGCGCAGCCTGCGGGATACCTCGGGCGGCCGCTTGAAACAGGAAGTCAGAGGGCGGATCGACTATGAAATTGGCGGGCACGATTTCACGCTATCCGCCACGGCTGACCGTATCGAGCGAACGGCGGTCGGCGATCTCGTCATCGTGGATTTCAAGACCGGCAATCCGCCACGCGACAAGGAAGTGGCAACCGGCCTCAGCCAGCAGATGCCCCTTCAGGCACTGATCGCGCAGAAGGGGGGATATGAGGGCGTTCCAGCCGCGCGGGTAGATCAACTTCACTATGTTGCCTTCAAGGCCAAGCCGGATGCATTCAGTCTGGGCGGAAAGCATAATCTGCCGATTGAACCAGCCGACATGGCGGCCATGGCGGAAGAAGGGCTTTTGCGTCTGGTCGAGGCATACCGGGACCCTTCCGCAAAGTTCCTGTCCGCCCCCCGGGTTAAGTTCGTCAAATACGACAACGGCTACAATTTGCTTGCGCGCCGCGCCGAATGGGCTGGAGACACTGAAGATGGGGAGGGCGGCGATGTCTGAGGTAAAGCTGAAAGATACCCCGAAGGACACCGAAGACTATCTGCGTGCCAACAGGGCGCAGCTCGCGTCGGCGGATCCGTCCCATCCTGTTTTCGTCATGGCCAATGCGGGCAGCGGCAAGACCAAAGTCCTGATCGACCGTGTCGCACGTCTTCTGTTGCGGCGTGAAGACGGTCGGCCCGGCGCGCGGCCGGACAGCATCTTGTGTATCACCTACACGAAGGCGGCGGCGAACGAGATGTTGTCTCGCCTGTTCCGTACGCTGGGCAAATGGTCGATCATGCGGGATGCCAAATTGCGAGCCGAGCTGTCGCGATTGGAGGGGCGACCGCCGAGCGCTTATGAAACCGAAGACCTGAGAGCGGCCCGAGCGCTGTTCGCACGCGCGCTTGAGACGCCCGGCGGCCTGCGCATCGAAACCATCCATGCGTTCTGCGCACGCATTCTCAGGCGATTTCCGCTGGAGGCGGGCGTGCTGCCAGGGTTCGCCGAAATCGAGGAAGGCGAGGCGCAAGCGATCTGGGAATCGGTTCGTGCGGACGCTGTCCTGAAGGCGGCGGACTACGCGCCGGGTGCGCTTGATGTTCTCGCGCTTGAGGGCGGTCATGACGGCGCGGACGTTGCGCTCAATGCCATGCGCTTCAAGATGAACCTGTATCTGGATTTTGCCGAGCAGCATGATTTCGATCAGGGCAGGATGCGCGCTGCGTTGATTGAAGGGCTGAACGCGCCAGAGGTGAGTCCCTCCGAGATCCTGTCGCTTGCGATGGGTGAGGAGATGCCGGTTGTCGCGCTTCGGGAAGCGCTTATCAGTCTGCGGGCGTCAGGAAAGCGGGACGACACCCGGACAGCTGACGCGGTGGAAGCGGCGCTGAGTGAAGACGACCCGGTGCTGCGGTGGGAGTGTTATCGACGGGCGTTTTTCGGTGCCACCGGAAATCCGTACAAGTCCCTTTACAATGCAGAAGCCGGCAAGGACGCAAACGTGGTATCTCTGTTTGCGACGAAGGACGATACGGGCTCGGAGGTTGAGAGGGTAGACGAGCTTTCTGCCAAGCTAAAGCTTGCCGAGACGGTTGAACGTACATCTGCATTACTCACAGTCGGTCTGGGCGCTTTGGTGGCGTATCAGGACGAGAAGCGCCGGCGGGGCGCGCTGGATTTTGATGATCTCATCCGCAAGACACGGGACCTTCTGACGCGCACGGGTATGTCGGACTGGGTGCTTTACAAGCTCGATGGCGGCATCAGCCACATTCTCCTTGATGAGGCGCAGGACACGAGCCCGGAACAGTGGGAATTGATCAACGCGCTGACCAATGAATTCGCCGCGGGGCAGGGCGCAGAACGCCAACAGGACCCACGCACACTGTTCGTGGTGGGAGACGAGAAACAGTCCATCTATTCCTTCCAGGGAGCTGATCCGGCCAAGCTGCGTGCGCAGGAACAGGACTATATGCGCCGGGATACCACCGCAGTGTCCCAGACGATGGAAATGTCGTTCCGGTCATCGCCTGAGATCCTGAACTTTGTTGACGCCGTCTGGAATTCAGCGCCGCCTGTCGATGTGGCGGCGGGTGCGCATCCATCATTGAGCGCGGAGGACGTAAAACACACGGCGCGCCGCGCGGCTCAAGATGGCCTCGTCGAGTTGTGGTCGGTCGATGAGCGGGATGAGGATGAGGATGCGGATGCCTGGTCGCGCCCGGTGAATGCGATGCGGTCCAGCTCTCCCAAGGCGCGTCTCGCAACACGGCTGGCGCAAGAGCTGAAAGCCATGGTGAAGAGAGGCGAGACCGTCTGGGAAGAGTTGCCAGACCGCAGCTGGCAACGGCGTGCCATGCGCCCGGAGGATATCCTAATCCTGGTTCGCAGTCGGACCGGCGGCTTGTTTGACGCGATGATTTCTGCACTGAAAGCGGTCGGGCTGCCGGTGGCGGGTGCAGACAGGTTGAAACTGACCGATCACATTGCCGTTCAGGATTGCCTGAACCTGATGCGGTTCGCCCTGTTGCCTGAAAGGGATCTGACACTCGCCGAAATCCTGAGGGGACCGTTTGTCGGCCTCGTTGATGATGATCGATATCTCTATCCTCTCGCCTCCGAGCGCAAACGCGGCGAGACTTTGTGGTCACGCGTCCAGGCCAGCGCTGATCCCGATGTGAAGCAAGCGGCCAGTTTCCTTTCAGATCTCATCGCTAACCGGAAGAAGCCACCTTACGAATTCCTTTCGGAGGTCCTGGACGTACCGGGTGAGGATCGAAAGACAGGGTGGGAGAAGATCAACGCCCGGCTCGGTACGCCGGCGCATGACCCTGTTGAAGCGTTGCTCTCGCGCGCTCAGGGCTTTGATGCAGCCGAGCCTTCATCCCTTCAGGCCTTCGTCGCTGAGATGGAAGCGAAGCTCGTCGAGATCAAGCGGGACCTTGCTGCGCCTGAGGGGCAGGTGCGTGTAATGACGGTGCACGGAGCAAAAGGCCTGCAGGCGCCGGTAGTTGTGATGCCGGATACGACAGCCGGACCCAAGAGCGTTTCTGCTACCATGTTCGACGTTGATGGCATGCCGATCTGGTCGCCCAGAAAGGATAGCGACGTGCCAGCAGCAGAGCTGGAACGCGCGATTGCCAACGCAAAGGCAGAAGAAGAATTTCGCCGGTTGCTATACGTGGCGCTGACGAGAGCCCAAGACCGGTTGATCATTGCCGGGCACTGGCACGGCGCGCGGCCGCCGGGATATCATGACCGGAGTTGGTACGCCTTGTGCGAAACCGCGATGAACAAGCTTGGCGGAGATGCCGACGATGGTGGCGTTCGCCGGTTTGGAGACGTTCCGCCCCGGCTGGCACCTAATATAGATGACGGTCGTACGCTGGCTGACCTGCCAAGCTGGGTTTCGACTTCGCCCCGGCAGCCAGGGAGTACGCGGCGGTTCGGAGCCCCATCTAGCTTGCTTGGTCGCAAGACACCTGTCCTCGCGCCGTTCAGCCAGACCCGGCAGGAACGGCTCCGCCGAGGTCGGATCATTCATGCCCTGCTGGAGTATCTTCCTGCACTTCCGGAAGAGGTGCGTGCCGAATCGGCAGAAAGATATCTCGCTCGACTGCCGGACCTGGAAGATCGAGAGAGGCTGGAGATGGCGGACGCAGTGTTCGGCATTCTCAACGCGCCGGAAATGCAGACGCTGTTTCAGCCGGGCGGCCGGGCCGAGGCGGCCATTGTGGGATCCGCGCCGGAACTGCCGGACGGTCTGATCGTGAATGGTCGTGTCGACAGGTTGGTTGTGACGCCAGACGAAGTTCTGATCGTGGACTTCAAGACCGACCAGCCCGCCCCGGAGTCGCCTGAGGGTGTGGCGGAGACCTATCGGGCCCAGATGGCGGCGTATTGGGCGGTGCTCCGGCGAGCCTATCCGAACCGAAAAATACGCACGGCCCTTTGCTGGACAGACGGTCCGCGCCTCATGTTCTTGCCCGAAGATATGCTGTTAGAAGCGCTAAAGGGTGCGCAGAGCGCGGTTTGACTTGCTGAAAGAGTCCCTATGTATGATCCAACGGAAACAAAAAGCATGAAGGAGCCAAGGCATGGCTGCGGTAAATGTTACGGATGATGAGTTTGACGGCCTGATCGGCGATTCCGATGTGCCGGTAGTTGTGGACTTCTGGGCCGAATGGTGTGGCCCATGTAAGCAGATGGCGCCTCACATTGATGCCGTGTCGGAAGAGCTGGCAGGTGAAGTGAAGGTTGCGAAAATTGACGTCGACGCGAACCCGATTGCCCCGTCCAAGTACGGTGTGCGCGGCATGCCGACCCTGATGATCTTCAAAGGCGGCAAGCTCGCTGCAACGCATCTGGGCGCGATGAGCAAGCAAGCCATCACGGACTGGATCAAGCAGAGCGTCTAACAGCGCATCTGTAGTAACGATTAAAGAAACGCCGGCTATCATGCCGGCGTTTTTTATGCGGCTTGTGACGTCAGGGCGATGAACACGTCTTCCAGGTCCGGCGCTTCGGTAACCAGATCGCCCACGCCGATGCCGTTTGCACGCACGGTTTCCAGGAGGCGACCAATGCCGGTCTCGCTCGTGCGGAACGTAATAGCCAGATCGCCATCCGGGCGCAGCGTGGCATCCATGCCTGACAGCGCCTCCGGAACGGCGTTCAATGGCTCCTTCGGCGTGATCACGAGAGTCTTGTAGTCAAGCCGTGACAGCAGGGTCGGTGTCGGCTCGCACGCGACGATTTCGCCATGGTTCACGATGGCGATGGAATCACACAGCTCTTCAGCTTCTTCCAGATAGTGGGTCGTCAGGATGATGGTGGTGCCATTATCATGCAATTCGCGCACATACGTCCAAAGCGAGCGGCGCAGCTCAACATCCACGCCGGCCGTCGGTTCATCCAGAATCAGGACAGGCGGATTGTGGACGAGTGCCTTGGCCACCATCAGCCGGCGCTTCATGCCGCCCGACAATTGGCGCACATAGGCGTCCTTCTTGTCATCCAGTCCGACGGCAGCGAGAATCTCATCGCTGCGGCGCTCGGACTTCGGCACGCCATAAAACCCGGCCATCAATTCCAGCATTTCCAGCGGGGTGAAAAACGGGTCGGCCACAATTTCCTGATTTACGACGCCAATAGCGGCCCGGCTCTGGCGCGGATACTCATCAATATCGAGCCCCCAGATGCTGGCCGATCCCGACGTCTTGTTCACCAGGCCCGCCAGAATATTGATGAAGGTCGATTTTCCTGCACCATTGGGCCCGAGCAATCCGAAAATCGACCCGCGCGGCACTTGAAGGTTCAGGCCTTTCAGTGCGTGCTTTTCAGGCATTTTGCCCGAAGCGCGGTAGGTTTTCTGGAGGTCTTTGACTTCAATTGCAAAGTCTGGGGCAGGTTGGCTGGACGACATGCAGGGGACCTTTTCACTCTGTCCATTCGATCTTGCGCCAATTGGCGGTGCGATCTAGGTAGGACCATGTGGCGTCGGTAACAACCATGCCAGCGTAATTGCAGATGGAATTAGAGATCATGTCCACGAACCGCGATGTGTTTGACCCGCCAGAAATCGTAATGGTGAACACCCACCGCGTGTCGTGCAATGGCGGCGGCGGAGCGCTTGGGCATCCGCGCGTCTGGTACGAAATGGGCGATGAGGATTTCGTTGAGTGCAAATATTGCGACCGTCGGTTCGTTCTGATCGGCGGAAAACTCGATCCATCGCGCGCAAAATGACTGCAGCAATCTGATGAGTGAGGTGTCCGAATGCGCGTCCTGATAGCGGGCGGTGGCATCGGAGGCCTTACGGCTGCGCTCGCATTCGATCACTTCGGCCATGAATGCGTCGTCATTGAGCAATCAGGTGTCCTGAGTGAGATTGGCGCGGGCATTCAGCTCAGCCCGAATGGCATGCATGTGCTGAGCAAGCTGGGCGTGTCGGCGCAGATCGCTCGCCACGCGTTCCGGCCGAAGGCGCTCGAAATGCGGATGGGCCGCAGCGGCACGCGCCTGTTCGACATTCCGCTCCGCAAGGCGGCCATCAACCGCTGGGGGGCGGACTATCTGCATGTCCACCGAGCGGATTTGATTCAGGCGCTCTCAGAAGCGTTGGCGACACGCCAGCCCCACGCCCTGCGACTGGGCGAGAAAGTCGTATCCTACGAGCAGGACGAGTCTGGCGCTCATGCCGTGCTGGAGTCCGGCGAACGTGTTTCCGGTGATGTGCTGATCGGGGCGGATGGCATTCACTCCGCGATCCGGACGAAGATGCTTGGCCCAGACGCGCCGCGCTACACGGGCATGACCGCGTGGAGGGCTGTCACGCCTGTCGCTGACCTGACCCATGTGCCCCCGCCGACGGCTGCGGTCTGGACGGGATCGAGACGCCATGCGGTGACGTATCTTCTCAGAGGCGGCAGCCTGGCCAATTTTGTTGGCGTGGTCGAGCGCAAGGCGAAGCATCTCGAATCATGGACCACCGAAGGTGATCGAGACGATGCACTCGCGGACTTTCAGGGCTGGAACCCTGTCGTGAGCGACATCATCAAGAATGCCCCAGTACTCCACCGGTGGGCTCTGTTTGACAGGGACGAGATGAAACGCTGGTCAGACGGGCGGGTCGTACTGTTGGGCGATGCCTGTCATCCGATGTTGCCATTCCTCGCCCAGGGCGCCGTCATGGCAATTGAGGATGCCTATGTGCTTGCTCGGAATGTTTCGTCCGACAGTGATTTGCCATCGGCCTTCAAAGCCTACGAAGGAGCGCGCAAGCCCAGAACCAGCAAGGTTCAGGCGGGGGCCCGCGCCAATGCCAAGCTGTTCCACAAGAGCAATCCGGTCACCAAACTCTCGACCTATGGTCCGATGTGGATAGCCGGTCGCGCGATGGAGTCGTTTGTCCACGGGCGGAATGACTGGCTATATGGCCATGATGTCACGGTTGGCTGACCGCTGATCGCTTGTGCCCGGTCGCCGGAACGTGCACTCCTTGATTTCATCTGAAACCAAACCGGGATTCCATGCTTTCAGTTCTCGATCTTTTTCGTGTGGGGATTGGCCCATCGAGTTCGCACACTGTCGGGCCGATTCGCATTGCTGCGCGATTTGTCGATGCACTCGACCAGTCCGGCGCGTTCGACCGCGTGCAACGTGTTCAGGTCGAATTGCAGGGATCGCTCGCGCTCACCGGCGAAGGGCATGCGAGCCCCAAAGCGGTGATGCTGGGCCTGGCTGGATTCGCGCCGGAGACCCTTGATCCCGACGAGGCAGAACGTGCCGTCGCCCGCATCGCCGAAACTCTCAGCCTGGAACTGGCGGGGCGCATGCCGATACCGTTCGACCCGGCGACCGACATCATCATGGCCTATGATGTTATCCCGGCCCTTCATCCGAATGGAATGCGCCTGTTGGCATATGACGAGCAGGGCGAAGTTCTGCTTGATGAGACCTGGTTTTCGACCGGCGGTGGGTTCATCGCATCACAGCGGCAATTGGAGCGGCCTGTCGAAGACGACCTTGTCCCCACCCAGATCAGCGTGCTTTTCGCTTTCACGTCTGCGGCTGAACTCATCGAGATGTGCGAACAAAGCGACCTGACAATTGAGCAACTTGTCCTGGCCAATGAGGACGCGTTGCGCCCCAGAGACGAGACAATCGCTGCCCTCGACCGGATTGCCGATGTCATGCGCAGCTGCATTCAGCGCGGCCTCTCCAAAGACGGGATTCTTCCCGGCAGGCTGAAGGTAAAGCGCCGCGCCGCCGCGCTTTGGAAAAAACTCAGTGATGATCGCGGATCCAATGAGCGCGAGCAGCTGTTTGACTGGTTGAATGTCTACGCGATGGCCGTGAACGAGGAAAATGCCGCCGGCGGGCAGGTCGTGACAGCCCCGACGAATGGCGCGGCGGGAATCATTCCTGCCGTGATTCAGCATTACTGCTCAGACACCGACGATTCGGTTGAGCGCACGCGTCGCTTTCTACTGACCGCTGGCGCGATCGGGATTCTCTACAAGCAGCGCGCGTCGATTTCTGGCGCTGAGATGGGGTGTCAGGGCGAAGTTGGCGTTGCCTGCTCAATGGCAGCGGGCGGTCTGGCGGCGGTCTGGGGCGCGAACCAGCAACAGGTTGCGAACGCAGCAGAGATCGGCATGGAGCACAATCTGGGCCTCACCTGCGATCCGGTGGGCGGGCTTGTTCAAATTCCCTGCATCGAACGCAACGCAATTGGCGCGGTTAAAGCTGTGAACGCTGCCCGGCTTGCCCTGCATTCGACAGGTCATACCCACGTGTCCCTCGACCAGGTCATCGAGACGATGCGGCAGACCGGGCTCGACATGTCCTCTAAATACAAGGAAACCAGTCAGGGTGGCTTAGCCGTCAATGTCGTGGAGTGCTGATGACGAGTGTCAACAATCTCGGCTCCCTGCTGGAAAGTCTGCAGGAACGAACCTCGGGTGAAAAAGTGTCCGTTGGGGCGATGCTGGATGCTGTGGGTCGACGATCCTATGGCCCCTTGCTGCTCTTGCTGGGCTTTGTCTCGATTAGTCCCTTAACCATCATTCCGGGCGCCAATTGGCTTGTGGCGCTGATCATACTGCTGATTGCCGCGCAGATTGTCTTCGGAAAGAAGTTTCCGTGGGTTCCGCGCAGAATACTTGATTTCGAGTTTCCACGCTCAGCGCTCCTGCAGGGCGTTGAGCAAGCTTATCCCTATGTGTGCCAGGTGGATCGATTCCTGAAGCCGCGACTCGCTTTCCTGACCGAGCCGCCCTTCGTTCAGCTGGTCGCCCTGATCTGTATCGCGGCGGCGCTGGTTTCTTTCCCACTGGGATTGGTTCCATTTGGTCCGGTTCTGCCGGGCGTAACCGTCCTGTTGTTCGGGCTGGCCCTGACCGCGCGAGATGGATTCGTGCTGATCCTGGCCGGACTGGGACTGGCGGGCAGTTGCTATCTTGTGATCCGGTTGTGGGAACGGCTGATCGGTTAAAGCCGAAGAATAGCAACGCACAAAGCGCGTATTTGAATTGTGGGGGAAGGTGGCTCCGCGAGTAGGACTCGAACCTACGACCGGGCGATTAACAGTCGCCTGCTCTACCAACTGAGCTATCGCGGAACAGCTGAAGACGGGTGAATAGCAGACCCGAAAACCGGTTCAAGCCCCCACATGCTGCCGACTGACAAAAACTTGCACTTTTCGCAAAAAAAAGGCGGGAGACATGAAGCTCCCGCCGAGGCGTTGGGTGATGGTGGGTGTCTCCAAGAGAAGACAGGATCAACATCGCCCAAATTGGTTAACGGGCTGTAAACGGTTTCCAAATGCCGGCACGAAAATTCGCAAAACTGCATTTACGACTTCGAAAGCATGGCGCGCAGGAGGTTTCTGCCTCGTCGGGGGGCAGGGGCTTGGGCTGTGGCGGATTGGAGTGGTGATTTGAAAGTCTGGAGGCTCCGGCCGGAATCGAACCGGCGTACACGGATTTGCAATCCGCTGCGTCACCACTCCGCCACAGAGCCGGACCAGAAGGCGCGTCGTTTAGCAACGAACTCCGCAGCATGCAATCTGTCCTTTTCATGCAGCGTGCGTTTATCGCGCATTGCGCCCCGGAATTCCCATGATAAAGGGCTGAACAATACGCGACAGTCAGCCCGTGAGGGAGCGAGAGATGAATTACGACAAAGCCCGTGAGATCATGGTCGACACACAGGTGCGGCCGAATGATGTCTCTGATCCCGATATCGTTTCTGCCTTTCTGAAAACGCCGCGCGAAGCCTTCGTGCCGTCATCGCGCAAGTCTGTTGCCTATTCAGAACTCGAGATCGAGACGTCTGAAGGCCGCTCTCTGTGGACCCCGCGCGATACGGGTAAGCTGGTGAAGCTGGCGGGCATCAAACCTACCGACATCGTGCTGGTGGTTGGTGCGGGCTCCGGCTACGAAGCGGCCCTGATCAGCCGCCTTGCCGAAACGGTGATCGCATTGGAAGAAGACGAAGCGCGCGTCGATGCCATGTCCGAGCGCTTCACTGCGCTGGGTATTGACCAGGCCGTAGCCGTAGAAGGCGATATCGCCAAAGGTCTGCCGGATCAGGCGCCATTTGATGTCATCTATGTGTGCGGCATGGTCGAAACCCTGCCCGAAGCCTGGACCGAGCAGCTCGCCGAAGGTGGGCGCTTGGCCGTTGTCATGCAGGTCGAAGAGAATCTGGGCCGCGGAAAACTCTATACGCGGGCCGGTGATACGGTCTCTGCGCGGGAAGGATTTGACGCATTTCCCCCGAAATTCTCGGCATTTGACCGCAAGAAGGCATTTGTTTTCTAAAAACCTCTGCTCTGCGACATCTTGTTAAGCATCCAGAAAAGTGAACAGTGTTCACTATCGCCGTTGGCTCCCTTATATTAGAGAAATCGAATATAAGGAATTGTACCGGTCTGGAGCTTGAGGAGCGCCGCATGAATTTCCACCGAACCGTCGCCGTATCAGTCATCGCATTGAGCGCAGGCACGTTGTCTGCTGCCCATGCGGAGACGCTGGCGGATGCCGTAAACGCCGCGCTCGCGACCAATCCGGGGCTGCAGGCGCAGCGCGCCGAAACCGATATCGCCCTGGAGAACGTGGAGCAGGCCCGATCACAGGGGCGCACCACGGTCGATTTGTCAGGCAGTGCCGGCATTGAATACATCGATTCCAACGCCCCCTTTGCGGAGCTTTCCGGCACCAATGGCGATCGCCCTATCGCGAGTGCGCAGATCCAGGCCGCAAAACCGATCTATACTGGCGGTCGCATCCGTGCGGGTGTTCGTCAGGCGCAGGCCGGCGTGGACGCTGCGGAGTCGCAATATGTCGCCGCAGAGCAGGATCTGATCCTGCAAGTCATCACAGCCTATATGGATGTGCGCAGCGATCTGGAAGCGGTCGCGATTCGTGAAAACAATGTCGAAGTGACAGGCGAACAGGTGCGCGCCGCCTCGGACCGGTTTGATGTGGGCGTGGTCACTCGGACGGATGTGTCCTTGTCACAGGCGCGTCTGGAAGGCGCGCGTGCCGCCCTGGCCGGTGCGCAAGCAACACTTGAGGCAGATATTGCGAACTATCAGTTCCTGACTGGCCTGACGCCGACCGATCTGGCGCCTCCGCCTCCACTCCCGCCTTTGCCCGCATCATTGGGGGAGGCGCTTCAGATCGCGCTGGAAAATAATCCGGACCTGATTGCTGCGCGCCATGCAGAACGTGCTGCTCGTGAGGCCATCGAAGTGGCCAAGGGCCAGTACAAGCCGCAGATCAGCATCGTGGGAACGGCTGCTCGGCAGGAAACCTATAATGATTTCACCCAGCGCGATTCGAGTGTGTCGGCTGTCGCCCAGGGCACAATCCCGCTTCTGTCCGGCGGTTTGATCCAGAGCCAGGTGAAATCGGCCAAGCTGCAACGCGCGCAAGCCCAGCGGCAGATTGATACGCTCCAGCGCAGCATCCGGGCCCAGATCGCGCAATCCTGGTTTGGCTATGAAGCCTCGCTCCGCTCGATCGCCGCATCCGAGCGTCAGGTCGAGGCGGCCCAGATCGCGTATGATGGCGCAAAGGAAGAACTGGCCGTTGGCATTCGCACCACGCTGGATGTGCTGGATCAGGAGCAGCAATTGTTCGAGGCCCGCCTCTCACTGGTGCAGGCTGAACGTGACTCCTATGTCGCCGCTCACAATCTGCTGCGCGCAACCGGACAATTGGCGCCGGAAATGCTGCTTCTGGATGGCGAGGTCGGGGACTCACGTTAACAGTGATAAAAACTTGTTAACACAATCCCCTTAGCGGTTAACGCATAGGGATTCGAACCGCATTACATACTCAAGGGGCTGGCCATGGCCAATGAAGCACACAAGGAACCGACGATGGAGGAAATCCTCGCGTCGATCCGCAAGATCATCTCGGACGATGACGTCGCGCCTCAGGCTGAAGAACCTGCTGTGGTCGAAGAGGCCACGACGGCAGAAGAATTCAATGCTGACGATCTGCATGACATCGATGATGTGATGTTCGAGGACGAGCCGGTCGCTGAAGAGCCGCCTGCTGAAGTGGAATCGGATGTCGACGATGCGTTTGAAGTCGAGTTCGAACAGTTCGAATCGACCGCTGACGATGTCAGCGAGCCGCCGAGCTTCGAGGAAATGCTCGGCGCGGCCCGCGCGGTCGTTGCGGCGCCGAAAGCCGAAGAAGCAGAAGAGCTTGTAGAAGAAGTATTTCCGGAGGCCGTGGCCGAAGAGGTTGCGCCGGAACCAGAATATCAGCCTGAACCTGAACCCGTTGCACCGGAACCGGTGGCGGCATCCGTGGAGGAAGACATGGCGGCAACTGCACGCTATCAGCAAACTGTCCTGACTGACGACCAGACGGCCGATGTGGCGGCTGGCGCACTCGGCAAACTCATTTCCAAGATGGACATGGGCGGCGACAACACGATCGAGGGCCTCGTTCGCGAGATGCTCAAGCCGATGATGAAGGAATGGCTCGATGCCAACCTTCCGAAGATCGTGGAAGAGAAAGTCGAGGCCGAGGTACAGCGCATTGCCCGCATGGCGCGCTAGCCTCTCCTGACAAATACGTTATAGGGAAGGGCGCGCCGTCACCGGCGCGCCTTTTCTTTTACATGGAATACGCCTGAACCAATGCTCGACCAAAGATTTGACCCCGCAGAAGCCGAACCACGCCTGTACAAGGCCTGGGAAGACCAAGGCTGCTTCAAACCCTCCGGTGATACGTCTGCGCAGGCCTATTCCATCGTCATTCCACCACCGAACGTCACCGGCGTGCTGCACATGGGCCACGCGCTCAACAACACGCTTCAGGATGTGCTGATCCGGTTCGAGCGGATGCGCGGCAAGAACGTTCTCTGGCAGCCCGGCACTGACCATGCCGGCATTGCGACCCAGATGGTGGTTGAGCGCAAGCTGGCCCAGGAAGGCAATCAGGATCGCCGCTCCATGGGGCGTGATGCGTTCGTGGATCGCGTGTGGGAATGGAAAGAGGAATCCGGCGGCGCGATTGTCGGCCAGCTGAAGCGTCTCGGCGCATCCTGTGACTGGTCGAAGGAAGCCTTCACAATGGGCGACCGGAACGACCCGGACAACAGCATGATGCGTGCGGTCACCAAAGTGTTCGTCGAGCTGTACAAGAAGGGCCTGATCTATCGCGACAAGCGGCTCGTGAACTGGGATCCGCACTTCCAGACGGCCATTTCCGATCTTGAAGTCGACCAGCGCGAAGTGCCCGGCCATTACTGGCATCTGCGCTATCCGCTCGCGGACGGCGTCACCTACATGCACCCGGTCAAGGACGAAGACGGCAATGTCGTGGATCAGGAGAGGCGCGACTACATCGTCGTCGCCACGTCCCGCCCTGAAACCATGTTGGGCGATACCGGCGTCGCGGTGCATCCGGAAGATCCGCGCTATGCGGGCCTGATCGGCAAGGAAGTCGAGTTGCCCATCGTTGGCCGCCGAATACCGATCATTGCCGACGAATATGCCGACCCGGACAAAGGCTCCGGTGCGGTGAAGATTACCCCAGCGCATGACTTCAACGATTTTGAAGTCGGCAAGCGGGCCGGCCACACGCCGCTGAACATTCTCAACGCCACTGCGCATATCGTGGATGGCGCAGAGGCGGACGAAGCCGGCATCCCAGCCGAGTATCGCGGCCTTGAGCGATTTGAAGCGCGCAAGAAAGTTGTGGAGGCATTCGAGGCAGCGGAACTCCTGCAAGAGATCGAGAACCTCAAGATCGAACAGCCTTTCGGCGACCGCTCCAATGTCGTTATCGAACCGTGGATGACGGATCAGTGGTATGTCGACGCAAAGACGATGGCCGAGCCTGCCATTGCGGCGGTCAAAGAAGGCAAGACCAAATTCATCCCGGAAAACTGGGAAAAGACCTATTTCAACTGGATGGAAAACATCCAGCCTTGGTGTGTCTCCCGCCAGCTTTGGTGGGGACACCGGATTCCGGCATGGTATGATGAAGACGGCAATGCCTATGTTGCTCTGAGCGAAGAAGACGCTCAGGCGGAAGCAGGCCCGGACAAGAAACTTGTTCAGGACGAAGACGTTCTCGACACATGGTTCTCCTCCGCGCTCTGGCCCTTCTCCACACAGGGCTGGCCGGACAAGACGCCGGACCTCGACACGTTCTTCCCGACGGCGACGCTCGTCACTGCGTTCGACATCATCTTCTTCTGGGTCGCCCGGATGATGATGATGAGCCTCGAATTCATGGGCGAAGTTCCGTTCAAGGACGTCTACATCCACGCCCTCGTCCTCGACGAGAAGGGGCAGAAGATGTCCAAGTCCAAGGGCAATGCCATGGATCCGCTGGAACTGGTCGACGAGTATGGTGCTGACGCGCTGCGCTTCACAATGGGCCGCATGGCCGGGCAGGGGCGCAACATTCGCCTTTCCAAGCAGGCCGTTGAGGGCAATCGCAACTTTGCCACCAAGCTGTGGAATGCCGCGCGCTTCGCCGAAATGAACGAGTGCGGCGCGCCGGGCGAGATTGACTTTGGGAAGATCGAGAGCCCGGTAAGCCGCTGGATCCTTTCGGAACTTACTCAGTGCGCTGCGGACGTCACCAAGGGCATTGAAGACTATAAATTCAATGAGGCCGCGGGCGCGCTCTACAAATTCATCTGGAACACGCTGTGCGACTGGTATCTCGAACTGATCAAGCCGCTGCTGGCTGGTATGGATGATGCCGCCAAGCAGGAAACCCGTATGGTCTGTGGCTATGTGCTCGATGAGTCGCTGAAGCTGCTGCACCCGTTCATGCCGTTCGTGACGGAAGAGTTGTGGGATCGCCGCGCTGAAGGCCGTGCAGCTGACAAGGGTTTCCTGATGCACCAGTCCTGGCCATCGACTGAGGTGTTCACGGATGACGCAGCCTCGAATGAAATCAACTGGGTGATCGACATGATCACGGAGCTGCGGTCCCTGCGCAATGATCTTGGCGTTCCGGCCGGCACGAAGCTGCCGCTCACGCTGGTCAATGCCGGTGCGGAGATCGAGAACCGGGCGATGACGCATGAGGATGTCCTCAAGCGCCTCGCGCGTCTCGAAGACATCTCCATGACCGACTCGACCCCAGAGGGCGCTGTCACTGCGGTTATCGGAGAGACCATGTCGGCCCTGTCGGTCGCGGATATTGTCGACATCGACGAAGCCCGCAAACGGCTCGACAAGGAACTGGCCCAGCTCGACAAGGACATCACCTCGACCGAGAAAAAGCTGTCGAACGAGAAGTTCGTTTCGCGCGCGCCAGCAGAGATTGTCGAGGAAAACCGCGAGCGCATCGTTGACTGGACGGCCCGGCGCGAAAAGCTGAAAGTTGCCCGAAAGGGGCTTGAAGGCCTCTGATCATTGCGGGCATCCTGAATCCTGATGAACAGGAGCTTCCCTCATGACCCTTCGCTACCTGACGATCGCTGCGGCGGTCTTGTTGGGCGCTTGCGCCACGCCCACCACGCAAGAGGCAGAACCGGACATGCCTGAATGGCGGCTGGTCATTCATGGCGGGGCCGGTGTCATCACACGCGATGGCATGAGTCCGGAAATGGAAGCGGCCTATACTGCGGCGCTGGAAACCGCGCTTGAGGCGGGGGCCGATGTTCTGCGCTCCGGCGGCAGCGCGCTTGATGCGGTCGAGGCGGCGGTGATTCCGATGGAAGATGATCCGCTGTTCAATGCCGGCTTTGGCGCGGTAATGACGGCCAACCAGGAACATGAGCTTGACGCGTCGATCATGGATGGCCGCGATCGAAATGCCGGTGCCGTGGCGGGCGTGACGCGTGTGCGCAATCCGATCAAGGCCGCCCGCGCTGTGATGGAGCAGTCTGAACATGTCATGTTCGCTGGAGACGGCGCCGATTCATTCGCTGAGGGGCAGGGCCTCGACATGGTCGATAATTCCTACTTCTACACAGAGCGTCGTCAGAACGCGCTGGAGCGTGTGCTGAAAGACAGGAAGCGAACCGCAGAAGATCGTCACGGCACGGTCGGCGCGGTCGCCATCGACAAGGACGGAAACCTCGCGGCGGCGACCACAACGGGCGGCATGACGGCAAAGGCGGCTGGCCGGATTGGGGATTCCCCGCTGATCGGCGCGGCTACCTATGCTGAGAATGGCGCGTGCGCCGTTTCCGCAACCGGGCATGGCGAATATTTCATTCGCGTCGGCGTGGCAAAGACGATCTGCGACCGGGTGAAACTGGCCGGAGATACGATCGAGCTGGCCTCCGAAACCGCGCTTGGCGAGGTGGCGGAATTGGGCGGTGATGGCGGCGTGATCGTGATCGGCGCAGATGGCGCATTCGCCTTTGTCTTCAACTCCGAAGGCATGTACCGGGGTGTCGTCGACCCTTCCGGGGCAAGAACTGCCATCTATGGCGACGATTAGCCCCTTTTCCGCAACAGGATTGCGCGCTAGGGGCAATCAACACCAAACAGGATAGAACACCCTCATGAGCAAGACCTGGGACAAATCAAGACTGCCCTCCCGCCACGTGACCGAAGGTCCGGAGCGCGCACCTCACCGCAGCTACCTTTACGCAATGGGCTTGTCGACCAAGGACATTCAAAAGCCGCTGGTCGGCGTCGCATCCTGCTGGAACGAAGCGGCCCCATGTAACACGGCGCTGATGCGCCAGGCGCATGCCGCATCTGAAGGCGTGAAAAAGGGCGACGGCACACCGCGCGAATTCTGCACCATCACAGTGACGGACGGCATCGCGATGGGCCATGAAGGCATGCGGTCTTCGCTCGTCAGCCGCGATACGATTGCGGACTCGGTCGAGCTGTCGATGCGCGGTCATTCCTATGATGCGCTGGTGGGCATTGCGGGCTGTGACAAATCCCTGCCGGGCATGATGATGGCCATGCTGCGCCTGAACGTACCCAGCGTCTTCCTCTATGGCGGTTCCATCCTGCCGGGATCTTATGAGGGGCGGGACGTCACCGTGCTGGATGTTTTCGAGGCTGTCGGTGCCCATGCGGCCGGGTCCAATTCCATGACGGATGAGAAGCTGCACGCGCTGGAGAAAGTCGCCTGTCCGGGCGACGGTGCCTGTGGCGGCCAGTTCACCGCGAACACGATGGCGTGTGTATCCGAGGCAATCGGCCTTGCGTTGCCGCTGTCGTCTGCACTGCCCGCGCCCTACACAGACCGCGACGGCTATGCGGTGGCCAGCGGCGAAGTCGTGATGCAACTCGTCGCCAAGAATCTGCGCCCGCGGGATATCTGCACGCGCGAAGCCTTCGAGAATGCCGCCATCGTTGTGGCCGCAACCGGCGGCTCCACCAATGCGGCGCTGCACCTTCCGGCCATGGCGCATGAGTGCGGTGTGAAATTCGATCTCGAAGACGTTGCGAAGATCTTCCAGAAGACGCCTTACATCGCAAACCTGAAGCCCGGCGGCGACTATGTTGCCAAGGATTTCGGTGAAGCGGGCGGTGTGCCGATGCTGATGAAGACCCTGCACGAATCCGGTTTGATCAATGGCGACTGCCTGACGGTGACCGGGCAGACCTGGGCCGAATATCTCGAAGATATCGAGTGGGACCCGAACCAGAAAGTCATTCGTCCGGCCACCGACCCGATCTCGCCGACTGGCGGCGTTGTGGGCCTGTGGGGCTCGCTCGCGCCAGATGGTGCCATCGTGAAAGTGGCTGGCCTGCACGCGCTGCAATTCTCCGGCCCGGCCCGCGTGTTCGACGGGGAAGAGGCCTGCTTCAAGGCCGTCACCAATCGTGAGTACAAGGAAGGCGACGTTCTGGTCATCCGCTATGAGGGGCCAAAAGGCGGCCCCGGCATGCGCGAAATGCTTTCCACCACCGCCGCGATTTATGGTCAGGGCATGGGCGACAAGGTGGCCTTGATCACCGATGGCCGGTTCTCGGGCGCAACCCGCGGTTTCTGCATCGGCCATGTCGGTCCGGAGGCGCAGGAAGGCGGCCCGATCGGCCTGATCAAGGATGGCGACATCATCACGATCGACGCCGAGAAGGGCACAATTGATGTGCGCCTGACGCCTGCCGAACTGGAGGATCGCAAGCGCGAATGGAAACCGCGTGTCACGGCCTACGGCTCCGGCGCGCTGCACAAATTCGCTGCGCTGGTTGGTCCGGCCCACAAGGGCGCCACGACCCATCCGGGCTTTGAAGGCGAGCGACACGTCTACGCAGATATTTGACACGGGTTTTACCTGTTACGAATCCAAGCTTAACTGGGGCGGTCTGTTTGCAAGAGGCCGCCCCAGATGACTCAGGACACCCCTCCGATTGATCCCCGCCCAACGCAGGAGCCGGTAGACCCGGATGTGCTGACGGCTCTGGGCGGCCTGCCTGAAGAGTTTCAGGGGTTTCCGCGCCTCTTCCAGGATGAGATCCGGCCGGCCTTGCTGACCCGAGAGGCTGAGCGTCAGGACGCCGTGGCGAAGGCGCGTCAGGCGCGTTATGTCGGCATCGCGCTGGCCGTGATTGGCGGACTGGCCGGCGCGTTTCTGGTGCGTCATCCCTTTGCCGCGATCATCGCGGTCGTTATCGGGATCGGATACCTGTACTGGGGCGGGCGTGATGTCCGTCGGCTGGGCAAGGAAGCGAAGGATCTGATCGTGCTGCCGGTCGTGCGCGAACTGGGCCTCAACTTCGCCGCCGATCCCGGCTCGGTGGAGTCGATCTACAAGCATCGCCAGGTTCGCACCGTGCCCAGTTGGGACCGCGCCAGCTATGAGGATCTGCTGACAGGCCAGCGTCATGGCGTGGAGTTCGAATTGTTCGAAGCCCATCTTGAGGAGCGGCGATCGTCGACCGATTCCAAGGGGCGGACCCGGACGCACTGGGTGACAGTGTTCAAGGGCCAGTGCCTGAGGTTCCAATTCTCGAAAACCTTTTATGGCCGCACCCTGATCACGCGGGACGCGGGCTTCTTCAATCGCTTTGGTGGCGGAAAGGGCATGAGCCGGGCATCGCTCGAAGATCCGGTGTTCGAAAAGATTTTCGAGGTCTACACAACAGATCAGGTCGAGAGCCGCTTCCTGCTGACGCCGGATCTGATGCAGAACCTCGTTGATCTGGAGAAAGCGTTTCATGGCGGGCGCCTGAAAGCCTGTTTCGATGGCGGGGAGATGTTCATCACGCTGGAGGGCGGCGACCTGTTCGAGCCGGGCAGCATGTTCAAGCCGCTCGACAGTGTGGACCGCGTGCGGGAATTGCTCACGGATTTCGCGGCCATATTCGGAATCATGGACGCTGTGATTGTCGGGCGTCGCAATGAGGGACTGGCACGCGATCCTTCCTGAATTGAGGCGCTTCCGGGGCAGGCATGTTCAGCTTTGCTTCAGTGACATCCTGCCATAACGGCGACACGAGAGAGAAAGGCCCCGTTGATGATCAGATCTGTTGTTGCTGCTGCACTGCTTGTCGCTGTCACGCAAACCGCTGTCGCCCAGGCGATGACGGCGGCGGACGTTCAGCGTTGCAAGGCGATGGCTGCAACCATGGCGCCGAAAAAAGCCGAGATCGAAGCCCTGCAGGTGAAGCGGGACAAGATGGCCGAAACTGTCGAAACGAAGGGCGAGGCCTGGGAAGACGCTGAAATCCACCGGCTCGCCTCATCTGCCCATGCGGACAAGGCCAATCAGAGCAAGGCCGCGTATCAATCTGCCAAGAAAGAGCTGATGGGGACCGAACAGGCCCTTCAGGCGCTGGCCCGCCAGTTCAATCAGGACATTGCCTCGTACAACCAAAGCTGCGCGACGGAATAATAAAACCTCGCTGGCGCTCCAAATCAGTCTGGATCTTCCTGTCAGTCGGTGCGCATCTGGCCATTCGCCATCGCATCGACTCGCTGCGCCCATTAAATTTCGCACATGTGTCAACGTTGACAACTTGATTTTGATGGGCTCCTTGTTGTGCGATAACATTCGAGGCTAAGCTTCGGGATAAGCAGACAAGCGGGCAGGGGGTTGCCTGCCGCGATAATTGGGAGGGCGCGCGGTAATGAGCGACGCATCAACGACTGTAAATACAGATACAGGACAGGGCAGTTTTGGCCAGGTTCTGTTGATCACCGCCGTCGCAACGATCGGCGGATTTCTTTTTGGATTCGACTCAGGCGTGATCAACGGAACCGTTGATGGCCTGCGCGCCGCCTTCAATTCACAGGACATCGGCACAGGGTTTAACGTGGCGTCCATGCTGCTGGGCTGCGCGTTCGGTGCGGCACTGGCCGGGACGCTGTCGGATGCCTTCGGTCGCCGCACCATGATGATCGTGGCGGCGGTCTGTTTCATCATTTCGGCCTTTGGCTCCGGTGTTGCCGGATCGTCGACAGAATTCGTCATCTATCGCGTGATTGGCGGACTGGCCGTCGGCGCGGCGAGCGTCATGTCGCCGGCCTACATCTCCGAAGTTGCTCCAGCGAAGTATCGCGGGCGCCTGTCGTCGATCCAGCAGGTCGCCATCATCACGGGCCTCTTCATTGCTTTCGTTTCGAACTACCTGATCGCTCAGGCGACCGGTGGATCAGCGATGAATGAGTGGCTGCTCGGCTTCGAAGCCTGGCGCTGGATGTTCTGGATGGAATTGCTGCCGGCAACTTTCTTCCTTGTCGCCCTGCTGTTCATTCCTGAAAGCCCGCGCTTCCTCGTGGCGCAAGGATCAACCGATCAGGCGCGCTCGATCCTGACGCGTCTGGCGGGCGCCAAGGCCGCGCGTCGCAAGGTGGATGAGATCGAAGAATCGCTCGCCAACGACCACAAGCCGTCCCTAAAGGATGCGCTCGGCCAGTATGGCTTCAAGCCCATCGTCTGGGTCGGCATCGGTCTGGCGGTATTCCAGCAGCTGGTGGGCATCAATGTCGTCTTCTATTATGGCGCAGTTCTCTGGCAGGCTGTCGGCTTCTCCGAAAGCGACGCCCTGCTGATCAACATCATCTCGGGCGCGGTCTCGATTGTGGCCGTGATCATTGCGCTTCTGCTGATCGACCGGATCGGCCGCAAGCCGCTGCTCTGGGTTGGTTCTGTCGGCATGACAGTGACGCTGGCCCTACTGGTGGTGTGCTTCTCCAACGCAGTCACGGTGAATGGCGCCGTCAGCCTGCCGGGCAGCTATGGCCTCATCGCGCTGTTGTCGGCGAACGCCTATGTCGTGTTTTTCAACGCGTCGTGGGGACCGGTGATGTGGGTGGCGCTCGGTGAAATGTTCCCGAACCAGGTTCGCGGCGCCGGCCTCGCCATTTCAGGTTTTGCCCAGTGGATCGCCAACTTCGCAATCACGATGACCTTCCCGATCATGCTGGCAACGGCCGGTATCGGTCTGGCTGGAGCGTATGGCTTCTACGCCGTGTGCGCACTGATTTCGGTCTTCTTCGTGTTCAAGGCGGTCCGCGAGACCAAGGGACTCGAGCTTGAGGAAATGCAGGGCTAGAGCCCGCTGACCAATCCGCCCTCGCCGAACGCTCGGCGGGGGCGATTTTTTATAAACCAACAAGGGAGGTCGCGATGGCCAAGGCTGTCCGGAAATCGTCAATCATTTCACTGCTGGGTGGCGTCGCTTGCGTGGCGTTGGTTGCTGCCTGCGCAAACACGCCGATCGAAGCCGAGACGACTGAAACGTCGGCTGTGGCCGAGCCGGTTCAGACCGCATTGATGACCGAGCGCGACCTTGTTGTAACGCCGGAGCTCTGGCCGGAAATCACGGTTCCCGCGCTTGACCCGGCCATTGAGGCCCGGATCGACGACATCATGTCGAAGATGACGCTGGAGCAGAAAGTGGGCCAGGTCATTCAGGCTGACAGCGACAGCGTTACCCCGGAAGACGTGAAGACGTACCGGCTCGGCTCTGTGCTGAGTGGCGGCAGCTCCGCACCCGGCGATGAAGCCTTCGCGCCGATGGATGCCTGGATTGCCGCCGCCGACGCCTATTGGGAGGCCTCCGTGGATCCGGAAGGCGTTGAGATCGCCATTCCGATCATTTGGGGCATCGATGCCGTACACGGCCACGCCAACCTAACCGGGGCGACCATATTCCCGCACAATATCGGTCTCGGCGCGGCGAACGATCCGGACCTCATCGAAGAGATCGCCCGCATCACGGCGGAAGAGCTGATCGTCTCCGGTCATGACTGGACTTTCGCCCCCACCATCGCCACACCGCGCGATGATCGTTGGGGGCGGACCTATGAGGGGTATTCCGAAAGCCCGGAGATCGTGCGCGAATATGCCGAACGGATCGTCTACGGACTGCAGGGGCGTCCGGGGGATGAAGACTTCCTCGGAAACGGCCGCGTGATTTCAAGCGCGAAACACTATGTCGGCGATGGTGGCACGCTGGATGGCATCGACCAGGGCGAAACCCAGGCGACCGAGCAACAGATGATCGACATCCACGCGCAGGGCTATTTCACCGCGCTGGAAGCCGGCGTGCAGACGGTCATGTCGTCCTTCTCCAGTTGGCAGGGCGTGAAGATGCACGGCAGCCACGCCATGCTGACCGAAGTCCTGAAAGACCGTATGGGCTTCACGGGCTTTGTTGTGGGTGACTGGAATGGTCACGGGCAGGTGCCAGGTTGTACGAATACGGACTGCCCTCAGTCTCTGAATGCCGGTCTCGACATGTATATGGCCCCGGACAGCTGGCGCGGCCTGTATGACAGCACGCTTCAGCATGTGAAAGATGGCAACATTCCGATGGAGCGTCTTGATGATGCGGTGCGCCGTATCCTGCGCGTGAAGCTGGCCTATGGCATTTTCGACAAGCCAGCGCCAAGCGCTCGGCCGGGCGCAAATGATGAAAGCCTGCTCGCCACGGATGAGGCGCGCGAAGTGGCCCGCCGCGCCGTGCGGGAGTCGCTCGTCCTTCTGAAGAATGATGACAATCTTCTGCCACTGTCGACCGAGCAGACGGTGCTGGTGATCGGCGATGGCGCAAACAGCATCACCAAGACGGCCGGCGGCTGGACGCTGTCCTGGCAGGGTGGCGGTTATGAGAACAGCTACTTCCCGAACGGCGAATCCATTCTGGAGGGCATCGAGAAGGCGCTTCTGCCAGGCGGCGGAACGCTTATCTTCGATCCGTCCGGCGAAACCGATGTCGAGGCTGATGTCGTGATCGCAGTCTATGGCGAAAACCCGTATGCTGAAGGTATTGGCGATGTTCGCACGATGGATTTCGTGCCAAACGGCTTCGACACCGAAACGCTCGAAACCTTCAAGGACAAAGGCGTGCCGGTCGTGTCGGTGTTCCTGTCCGGGCGTCCGCTCTGGGTGAACCCGGAGATCAATGATTCCGACGCGTTCGTTGCGGCCTGGTTGCCAGGTTCCGAGGGCGGCGGTGTCGCGGATGTATTGTTCCAGACCGAGCCGGCTTATGATTTCACCGGGCGCCTGTCCTATTCCTGGCCTGCCTCTGCCCAGCCAGGCCTGCTGAACTCGGAAGATGCGCCGTACGAGCCATTGTTCGAATACGGCTATGGCCTCAGCTATGGAGACGCCGCGACGAATCTCGGCGAGTTGAGTGAAGATCCGGGCCTGTCGGAAGACCTGATGGGCAATGCGGATCCGCGGACGCTGTTCAAGCGCGGCCGTCCGGGCGACCGGTGGAGCGCGCTGATTGCGTTCGAAGGCTCCTACACAACGCTTCCGGCCGGTGCCACGGAGCTGGCCGGTCTGTCGGTGTCGCGGACCGATTACGAAATTCAGGAAGACGCATTGGTCATGTCATGGTCCGAGCCATCAGGCGCGCTCTATATTGGCTCTTTCGCCAACGCAGTTGATCTGAGCGATGCTGGCGAGGCCGGGCTGGATATCGTCTTTGCGGCCAAGGTGCCAGATGGCGGAGAGCACAAGCTGGCAATCAGCGGATCGTGCGATCAGAGTGGCCAGTGCGATACGGTCGAAGTCTTCACGGTCACCGGTGAAGAGTGGGCGGAGTACCGCGCGCCGACTGCCTGCATCGGTTTGACGGACCTCGGACATGTCGACATCCCGGCTGTGATCGGAACGGTCGAGTCGGGCACGGTCGCGATTGCCGATGTTCGGTTCGAGCCATCGACCGGAGATGCGGAGTGCGCCGAATAATCGGCTTTTTCCCGCAAGAGATCATGAAGGCGGCCCCGGTTCGGGCCGCCTTCTTTTTTGACTAGTCCGCCGCGGTGTTCTGGGCGTAGACGCCAAACAGCGTGCCGACAAAGCCGCCCGCCTTGTCCGTGCTGAGAATGCTTCCATCCTGGCCCAGCGCGACGGACTGCCAATCACCTTCCGGGCCGGACTGATAGAAATCCAGCTCTGGTCCGCGCGCCACGATCCTGAGCTTCAGCGGCTCGCCATCACCTGAGGCGGCGGCGACTTCCGTCACCAGCTCGCCCATCTCCGGCATGTCGTCGCCCGACCGCTTGCGCAGTCGTACAATGGCCTCGCCATCTGCGTCGACACTGGCGCCGAGCGTGTAATAGGCGGTATCGCTCTGGAAGGCAGTTATGCCTGCTTCGGCATCGGGCGTGCCGGCGGTGAAGGAGAGCTCCGTCACTGCTTCGGCGTGTGTATGTTGTTGGCGGCGACCGAGGAAGCTCGGCTGCTCCGCCGTGCCGACCGGCTCAGCGTCGGGCGACAGAACAAGGTCTCCACCATCCAGCCGATACCATTGCTCAGAGGGCGTGCGCACCATCAGCCAATGCATCGGCAGCTCGGCCTCGTCAAATTCGTCCGTATAGGTGAAGTTTCCGGTCAGTGGCAGCGGCGCGGTCGCTTGCGACGGCAGGTCAGGGCGGTCAACCACGTAGCCCATCACGTGGCCGGGCCCGGTTATGCGCGGGGCACCATTCTCCCAGGTGACAGGCAACAGGAAGGTTTCCCGACCGGTATTGTACTCGTTGCCCTGATAGGGGCGTGTCCCCAGGAAGACAGCCCACCAATTCCCGTCGGCATCTTCGGTGAAATCCACATGCCCGACGGACGTGATCGGGTTCGGGCGATCTTCAGGCAAGTCGCGTTGCGTCAGAATTGGGTTGTCCGGATGCGGCGTAAAGGGACCCATGGGCGAATTCGCTGTCAGGATGACTTGCGAATGCTGTGGCCCGGTGCCGCCCTCCGCCGCGCTGAGATAATAGGTGCCGTCCACCTTGTAGAGGTGGGGGCCTTCAATCCAGACCGGCTTTTGAGACAAGTCCACGCCGCCATTTACCGCGACCACGGCCTCGCCAATCGGCTCGAATGTTTCCGCATCAACCTCGCGAATCCAGATCGCGCGGTGGCCTTCATAGAGCGGCTCGCCCTCTGGTGCATCATTGTTCAGAATGTAGGCCCTGCCATCCTCGTCGAAGAACAGAGACGGGTCGATGCCGCCGACATGGGGCAACCATTGCGGGTCAGACCACGGCCCGGCCGGGTCAGTTGCCGTGACAATGAAATTTCCGCCGCAATCGACACAGGTATTGATCACATGGAACAGGCCATCATGAAATTCGATGGTGGGGGCAAACACGCCGCGGGACACCGTCAGGCCGGAGAAGTCGAGCATGTCCGGCCGGTCGATCACATTGCCGATCTGGGTCCAGGTAATCAGATCCGTGCTGTGCAGGATCGGAATGCCGGGAAAATGCGTGAACGACGAATTCACAAGGTAATAGTCTGTACCCACCTTCACGATGCTCGGGTCCGGATAATAGCCAGCCAGGATCGGATTGCGCGCCTGCGTGTCGTCAATGGGCGTATCGAACACCGGGTCTTTTCCGGAATAGGTGAAGTAGGAAAAGCTCGCCTCAGATGTGTCGGTCCCGGTCGGCTGCGTAGGCGCATCTGGCGCGCCACAGGCCGTCATCGTCGCGAAAGCCAGGGCAAGCGCGCTGGCGGCGGCACTGCGTGAAGTGGCGTGGTGGTTCATTTGCGTCGGCTCCCTTTTGCCTAAGTCCGGTCTGGACCCGGATTCTGTTCCGGCTATGATAGCGTTATCATAAAAGCGATGCCAAGGCCGAAAAGGTCTACGGCCGGAGGGAGGAACCATGAATAGACTCACGCGACGCCACACGCTCGCCATGCTGGCATCCGCAGCGGGCGCTGCCGCATGTGCCGCTCCGGACAGCGGCCTGATTGCAGCGCCACTGGCGACACCTTCCTTGAAGGATCTTGCCGCGGCGAAGGGTATTCGCTTCGGCACGTCCATGGATGCGCGAGAAGTCAGTCAGCCTGACTATGTCGACATCGTCCTGCGCGATAGCGCGGTGATCGTCGCTGAGAACGAACACAAGATGTACACGATCCAGCCGACCCCGGATGCGATGAATTGGGCGCCGGGCGATACGCTCGTGAACTTCGCCAAGGCGAACGGGCTCGGCATGCGCGGACACACGTTGATCTGGCAACATCCTGACTGGCTGCCCGATTGGGTCAATGAGAAGGAATTCACCAGCGCGGCGGAGGCCGAAGCGCTGCTTGGTGGCTACATCCAGCGTGTCGCGTCACGCCATTCAGACTTCATCTATTCCTGGGATGTGGTCAACGAGACCATCGACCCGGAAACGGGCGGCATCCGCGAAACCTCGTTCACGCGGGCGATGGGCGCGGACGTTCTGGACTTCGCTTTCCATTCCGCGCGGGCCGCCGCGCCGAACGCCACGCTGGCCTATAATGATTATATGAGCTGGGAGCCGAGCCACGAGAAACATCGGTCAGGTGTGCTGCGCATCCTCGAACGGCTGAAGCGCAATGGCGCGCCGATTGATGCGCTGGGCATCCAGAGCCATTCCAATGATGCGCCACCTTCGGCGTTCACCGCGACCCAGCAGAAGATCTGGCAGGCCTTCGTGGAAGAGGCGATCGGGATGGGGCTCGATATCTATCTCACCGAATTCGACGTGAACGATTCCATGATGGTACCCGGCATTGCCCAGAGGGACCGGGAAATCGCGGCCTTCACGCGCGATTATCTCGACATGATGTTCAGCTATCAGCAGACAAAGGACCTGCTCGTCTGGGGCATCGCCGATAGTCACAGCTGGCTGCAGGGTTTCAAGCCGCGCGAGGACGGGATCGCCAAGCGCCCCACACTGTATGATGCAGAATATCGCCCGAAGCTGATGCACGAGGCGGTCGCCGCGGCGCTGCGGGCAGCCCCGGCGCGCGCCTAGGGTGCGACAGAACTCGCCACATGACTGAATCGTCTTGTAAAAATTACAGAAACCGTTTGATGTTTATGGTTGATGATGTGGGCGACAATTGAGGAATGGCGGGGAGGGTGACCCGCTGAGGGAAGAGAAAACGAAGAATGGCCGAAAAAAATTCAAAGTCAGGACGGCGCCAGCACGCGACCATCAAGGAGGTAGCGGAACTCGCCGGCGTGTCCCAGATGACCGTGTCACGCGTCCTGAATCGTCGCGATGTCGTGCGGGAGGCCACCCGCGCACGCGTCGAGGAAGCCATCCGCGAACTCAAATACCGGCCGAACCTGCTCGCCCGCGGCCTGGCAGGCGGCAATTCGCTGTTCATCGGCATGATCTTTAACAATCCCAGCAATTCCTATCTCAGTGAGTTGTTGATCGGTGCCATGAACCGGTGCCGTGAAGCCGGGCACCATCTGGTTCTGGAAGACTTCTCATCCTATCAGGAACCGGAAGACGTTGATGAACTCGTCGGCCGTGTCAGCGGAGCCGGGCTGGACGGTATCCTGGTCGTCCCACCGCTCAGCGAAGACGACCTGCTTCTTTCCAAGCTGGACGAAGTCGGCATTCCGTATGTCCTGATTGCGCCGCGCACCCGGTCTGGTGCCGGCACCAGCCTGTCGATCGACGACGAGGCTGCGGCCAAGCAGATGACAGAGTACTTGATCGAGCGAGGCCACAAGCGCATCGGGTTCGTGATCGGGGCCGAAGACCAGATTTCATCCCATCGCCGTTACAGCGGATTCCAGATGGCAATGGCGCAGGCCGGGCTGGAGATCGATCCGGATCTCGTCCGCCGGGGACGCTTCACCTATCGCAGCGGCATGGAAGCGGCGGACCGGATGCTCGACATGGCAGATGCGCCAACGGCCATCTTCGCCAGCAATGACGACATGGCGGCCGGCGTGATTGCGTCTGCCTTCAGGCATGGCAAGCGCGTCCCGGAAGACATTTCCGTTGTCGGCTATGATGACACGCCAATCGCCAGCGCGATCTGGCCCCAGCTGACCACTGTGCGTCAGCCCATCGCGGAAATGGGCTACCAGTCTGTCGACCTGCTCGCCTCGTTCATTGGAGATGATGAGGAAGAGATCGAAGACCTCAATCCTGTTCTGGATGTGGCGATCATTGAGCGCGACTCCGTCAAGCGGGTCAGCTGAACAGCTCACACAGCGTTGATTTTCAAGGAAATTTTTGCCAAGAATGTCTCGCCGGGTGAGAGGCTTTTCAGGCCGGTCACGTCTGCCGGATGCTTGCTGTTCACCGCGTCGGGCGCGTGGCTGACCGGTTCCACGCAGAAGAAGTCCTGTCCCGGCGGCGCATAGACAACGACATGGCCGAGCGCTGCGTCTGAAGTCATTCGAACCCGCAAACGCCGACCCGGCCAGTCCATCGCGGCATCTGGTGCGCTGACGGTGAAGGCATTGTCGAGGTCGAGCGTGTCGACCACACGCCAACTCGTCAAATCCTCCTCGGCAGAGGGCGCAAGCAACTGGTCCGGGATCATGCCGGCCTCTGCTTTCCAGATGCGGTCGACGGCCACTTTCACTCGGGCATCCTGGCGCGGAAAGTAGGGGTGCCAGCCAAGACCGGCAGGCATCAATTCGTCTGAGTGATTGGTCAGCGACAGGGTCAGCTCAAGCCCGTCTTCCAGCAGGCGGAAATTCTGCTCGGCGCGGTAAGGCCACGGCCAGCGTCCGGGGGCATAGTCGAATACGAGCCGCGCCTCTGTCGCGCTGCGCTCAGCCACGGTCCACGCGGCCTGCCAGGCCTGGCCGTGAATGGCGTGGACTTCTGGCGGGAAGTTCGGCTCCAGCGCGACATCGCGGTCGTGCCACGCAAAGCGCGCTGCGGAGATTCGCCCTGAGAAGGGGAACAGGGGGAACCCGCCTGACTGAAGCGGGCTCAAATCAGCGCCGGATGACACGGGGCGGAGCACGTCTTCGCCCTGATATGTCAGCGCGCCCACGCTGCCGCCGAGATCCGGCAGGAGCGTCAGTTTCAGCGGTCCGTTTTCGAGTAATAGCTGCGCCAGCGCAGAGGAATCGGCCACTGCGGGTCTCCCTTTTTGGTCTCTTTGCCGCTAAAAAGCATGAGAACGCTAACATGAAAAGCCGCATCGGCCGCGACGCTCTGACCGGATGCGACAGAATTACGGGCTTTTCCGAATTGATCTTGCGCTCTTGAGGTGGCAGAGATGAAATGATAGCGTTATCATTCAAGAGCGGCCGCGTTCAGATCGACCGCCAGGGAGGACATTGGAAACGTGTTTCTTGGGATCGATATTGGCACATCCAGCGTCAAGGCGGCGTTGATCGATGAGGCGGGCCGGCAGATCGAAGTCGGCCAGGCAGACCTCCCGATTTCGCGCCCGAAGCCTCTATGGTCTGAACAAAACCCGTCGGATTGGTGGACCGCCACGAACATGGCCGTTGCCAAGCTTGATGTGAATCGCCGCCACAAGGTGAAGGCAATCGGCCTGTCCGGGCAGATGCATGGCGCGACCCTGCTCGACAAATCTCTCGCGCCGATCCGGCCTGCGATCCTCTGGAATGACGGGCGCAGCTTCAAGGAATGCCGTGAGCTGCAAGCCGATACGCCGGCCTTTGTCGAAAAGGGTGGCAATCTCGTCATGCCAGGCTTCACCGCGCCAAAGCTGGAATGGGTGCGCCGTCACGAGCCGGACGCGTTTGCAAAAGTTGCGAAAGTCCTGTTGCCGAAAGATTACGTTCGCCTGCGGATGACCGGAGAGCTTGCGTCAGACATGTCGGACTCGTCCGGCACCCTCTGGATGGATGTGGCCGAGCGGACCTGGTCTGAAGAATTGCTCGCTGCGTGCGGCCTGACGGTCGACCAGATGCCGAAGCTGTATGAGGGTCACGAAGTCACTGGCGTCCTGCGCCAGGAAGCGGCTGAAGCTTGGGGCATGGACCGCGTGCCGGTTGTCGCCGGGGGCGGGGACAATGCCGCCGGCGCGGCGGGCGTCGGTGTGATTGATGAGGGCGAGGCGCTGCTGTCGCTTGGCACTTCGGGCGTCATCTTCGTTGCCGGCAACACATTCCGTTCCAACCCTCAGTCCGCGGCGCATGCCTTCTGCCATGCCCTGCCGGACCGTTGGCACCTGATGTCGGTCATGTTGAGCGCAGCAAGCTGTCTCGACTGGGCCGTCAAACTGACCGGGGCATCCGATGCGGGTGAGCTGGTGCGCCTTGCACAGACAGAGGCAGGCCTGACCGGGCCTGAACTCTTCCTCCCCTACCTGTCTGGTGAGCGCACACCTCACAATAATCCCTACGCATCGGGTGTCCTGTTCGGTCTCACACATGATTCCGGGCCCGCCCAGATCGCGCAGGCCGTGCTGGAAGGTGTGGCCTTCGGCATGGCAGACGGGTTCCAGGCGCTGGTGGAGTCCGGCGTAGACGTACATTCGATCTCCGTGATCGGCGGCGGCGCACAATCGACCTATTGGGGGCGGATCCTGTCTGCCGTGCTGGATCGGCCGATGGTCTATCGCGACGGCGCGGCCACCGGCCCGGCCTATGGCGCGGCGCGGCTCGCGCGCTACGCCATTCTCGGCGGCTCGATCGAGGAAATGTTCGAAGCGCCGGACGTGCTGCAGATCGTCGAGCCCAAGGAAGCCGACATCCACAAGCTTGCCCCGAAATATGACAAATTCGGTACTTTGTACCGTACCCTGAAAGACACCTTCTGAGGAGACATCACCAATGGCTGACGGACAGATCAAGACAGGCGGCGATCCCGTCTTCAAGGGCATCGACCCGATCAAGTTTGAAGGGCCGGACAGCAGCAATCCGCTGGCCTACCGCTTCTACAACAAGGACCAGATGGTCATGGGCAAGCGGATGGAAGACCATCTGCGCATGGCGGTCTGCTACTGGCACACCTTCTGCTGGGACGGCTTTGATGTTTTCGGCGGCGGCACGTTCGACCGCCCATGGCATGGCGCAGCGAATGACCGCGCCGCAGCGGATGCGAAGATGGCCGCCGCCTTCGAATTCTTCAGCAAGCTGGGTTTGCCTTACTATTGTTTCCACGATGTGGACGTGACGGAAGATTCCGCGACGCCGGATGAGCTGTCGAATAATTTCAAGCGCCAGGCAGATCGTCTCGCAGCCTATCAGGAAGCCACCGGCGTCAAGCTCCTCTGGGGTACGGCAAACCTGTTCAGCAATCCGCGCTTCGGAGCAGGCGGCCTGACCAATCCGAACCCGGAAGTCGCGGCCTGCGCCGTGCGCCAGGTGCGTGACTGTCTGGAAGTCACCGAAGCGCTTGGCGGTGAGAACTATGTGCTCTGGGGTGGCCGCGAAGGCTACGACACGCTGCTGAACACAGACCTTGACCGTGAGCTGAGCAATTTCGGTCGCTTCCTCGCAATGGTCGTGGACCACAAGCACAAGATCGGTTTCCAGGGCAAGATCCTGATCGAGCCAAAACCGCATGAGCCAATGTACCACCAGTATGATTTCGACTCGGCCACCGTGTACGGATTCCTCAAGCGCTTCGGTCTTGAGGACGAAGTTCACGTCAACATCGAGCCGAACCACGCCACGCTTGCCGGCCACAGCTTCGCGCACGAAATCGCAACGGCGGTCTCGCTCGGCATCATGGGCTCCATCGACATCAATTGCGGCAACTACCAGAATGGCTGGGATACGGACCAGTTCAATCTCGATACACGCGACATCACGCTGGCCCTGATCGAATTGCTGCCATCCGGCGGCCTCGACACTGGCGGCTTCAATTTTGACGCCAAGGTGCGTCGCCAGTCGAGCGATGTGGAAGACTTGTTCCACGCCCATGTCGGCGGCGTTGACGCTCTGGCGCGGGCACTGCTCTCCGCAGCGGACATTCTGGAAAAGGGCGAACTCGCAAAGCTCAAATCCGAGCGTTATGCCGGATGGGAGAATTCCGACCTCGGCAAGCTCATGCTGTCGGAAGGCGCCAGCCTCGAAAGCATCGCCAACAAGGCGGCCGAATCGGGCCTCAACCCGTCCCATACGAGCGGCCGCCAGGAAATGCTCGAAAACCTTGTGAACCGCAGCCTGAAATAGTCAGGACAGTATCGGCCTTGCCTGTCGGATATCCGGGCGGGCAGGGCCTTGTCACTGCCGGGACAAAAACGCTAGATTTGGCCACCCTGCCTTCATGAGTGGTCGGATCGGCTTGCGCCAATCGCAGGCAGTGACACCGTTTGGCTCCTGAAGGCTCCATCCAAGGAGCCGCCATGACTGACGGACTGCAAACACAACGGGCCACCGGAAATGTCCGGCCCGCCACAATCATCGACGTGGCGCGTGAGGCCGGTGTGTCTTTCAAGACGGTCAGCCGGGTGCTCAATGGCGAGACGAATGTCCGCGAGGAAACGCGGGTCAAAGTGCTCGAAGCGGTCAAGACGCTCAATTATCGTACCAATCACAATGCCCGGAATTTGCGTGCACGGCACAGCCAGATCATCTGCCTGTTCTATGCAAACCCGTCGCGCAACTATATCGGCGAAGTCCAGCTCGGCGCGCTCCAGCGCTGCCAGGCCTATGGCTACAGCCTGATCACGGAAGACTGCAGCGACAATCATCCCTCGCTTCTGGCCCTGCGTGCGGAAACCAAGCTGGCCGGGGCCATTCTCACGCCGCCGCTGTCGGATGATGAAAAGCTGATCTCCGAACTGCAGAACCGCGGCATCCCCTTTGTCCGCATCGCGCCCGCCGAAGACGTGGAGCATGGGCAGGACGTCGCCATAGACGACGCCGCCGCCGCGCGCGAGATGACGAACTACCTGATCAAGCTGGGCCATCGCCGGATTGGATTCATCAAGGGCGCAGACACGCATGCCCAGGCGCGCCGTCGTTTCGCCGGCTACTGCCAGGCGCTGGCCGAAGCCGGGATCATCAAGGTGCCGGAGCTGATCCAGAATGGCGACTTCACATTCGATTCCGGCGTACTCGCCGCAGAAAAGCTGCTCGGGCAGGATCGACGACCCACGGCCATCTTCGCCAGCAATGACGACATGGCCGCCGGTGTTCTTGCCGTCGCCTATCGCAAGCAGATCAATGTCCCGCGACAGCTCTCCGTGGTCGGCTTTGACGACACGCCACTGGCCACCACGATCAGTCCGTCGCTGACAACGATCTATCAGCCGAGCCGGGAACTCGCCGCCGAGGCTGTCAGCATGTTGCTGGAAGAGGCTTCTCCCGCTGGCGACACACCGCGACACAAGCTGCTCGATTATCGACTGATGTTGCGGGAATCGACCGCAGCGCCACAGGAATGACGCGCAAATCGCGAGTTCCCCAGACTGCCGCTTTCGTGTAAGCCGCGCGGCGATGACCCAGATCAAGCCTCTCCCGCATATCGCCCAGACCAAGCCCTATGTACCCGGTGGCAAACTCGCCGGTGCCACGGGCCCCGTGATCATGCTGGCCTCGAACGAAAACCCGTTCGGGCCGAGCCCCAAGGCCATCAAAGCGATGAAAGCCGTCGCGGCCGATGTGCATGTCTATCCTGATCCGGAATACCGCGCCTTGCGCGAGACGATCGCAGAGGCGACCGGAATCACCGATGCGAGCCGTGTCGTGGTCTCTGCGGGCTCTGACGAGATCATTCACCTTCTCACGCAGAGCTATGCCGGGCCCGGCGACGAAATCCTGTTCACAGAGCACGCCTTCTCCATGTACCGCGTCTCTGCGCTCTCGCACGGCGCAACGCCTGTGACAGTGCCGGAGACGGATTTGACGGCAGGCGTGAATGCCATCCTTGGCGCGGTTTCCGAGCGCACGAAGATCCTTTTTCTCGCGAACCCGAACAATCCAACCGGCACCATGATGCCTGTCGAGGCGCTGAAGCAATTGCAGGACGCGCTGCCGCCGCACGTTCTGTTCGTGGTCGATGGCGCCTACGCCGAATATGTCGGGCCGGAGTATGAGGCGCAGATCCGGGACCTCGTGGACCGCAGGGCCAATACGGTGATGATGCGGACCTTTTCGAAAATCCACGGCCTTGCCGCGCTGCGCCTGGGCTGGGGGTATATGCCGGAAGAGATCGCGGCGACCTACCAGCGTATCCGCGGGCCCTTCAATGTGAACGGGCTTGCCGTCGCCGCTGGTATGGCGAGCATACGCGACACCGACTTCCTGGCAAAAAGCCGTGACCACAACACTGAATGGCGCGCCCGCATGATCGACGCGCTGAACGCCATGGGGCTTCCAACTCCGCAAAGCGATGCGAATTTCGTCCTGCCGGATTTCGGCACTGCGGAGCGGGCAGGTGCGGCAAACGACTTCCTCAAGGCCCGCAGCATTCTGGTGCGCGCTGTTGGCGGCTATGGCCTGCCGTCACGCCTGCGCATCACGGTTGGCTCAACCGAGGACAATCAGGCCGTTCTGGCCGCCTTGTCTGACTTCACCGCGTCACGCTGATATTGTCGATCAGTCGTGTCTTGCCCAGCCAGGCCGCGCCGAGCAGGCGAGCAACCGTGCCTTCGGGCAGGGGCGTGTCTGGCAGGTCTTCCAACGAGGCAGGATCGACCAGGCTGACATAGTTCATCTCGCGAAAACCTGACGCCATGATCAGGTCGCGCGCCTCCTGAAGCACGTCAGACGGCTTCGCGCCAATTGATAGGCGCATGGCTGCGCGGTGAAGCGCGGCCTGCATCGCTCCGGCGGCGCGGCGCTCGTCCGGCGACAGGTAGAGATTGCGCGAAGACTGGGCCAGGCCGTCGGCGTCACGACTCGTTTCCCCGCCCAGTACCTCGATTGGGAACCCAAGATCCTTCACCATGCGGCGGATGATCTGGAGTTGCTGGTAATCCTTCTCGCCAAACACGGCGACATCCGGCTGGACGTGCAGGAACAGGCGCGCGACGACCGTGGCCACACCGTAGAAGAAGTGCGGGCGGTAAATGCCGTCCAGCAGGTCCGACATCTGCTCGACTCGCACATTGGTGCGCGTGCCTTCCGGATACATCTCCTCGACCGTCGGCAGGTAGACCAGGTCGCAGCCTGCCGAATCGAGTTTTGCCCGATCTGCCGATTCGTCCCGGGGATAAGTGTCGAAATCCTCGCCCGGTGCGAACTGTGTGGGGTTAACGAAGATGCTTGCGATGGTCTTCGTGGCATGTCGGCCGGCTTTTTCCACAAGAGATAGATGTCCGCCGTGAAGGGCGCCCATCGTGGGAACAAATCCAATAGTTTCACCGGCTTGGCGCCATGCCCGAACCTGTTGTTGCAATTCGGCGCGCGAGCGAACGGCTGCCGTTAACTTACCTGTCGTCGAATTCACTATGAAAACTTCCCGTCTGAGGATTGTTTAAAACACTCTGCCAGAGGATTTCGTAAACGCGTTGTTAACCCATTCGGAGGAATTTCTAACTCATGACACATCGCATTCTCGCTCCGCTTAAAACCTTCGCGCTTTCTATCGGTCTCCGACTGGCTGCAGGCAAGTCCAGGGAAGCTGTAACGGCCACGCCAGAGCCGATCACCGAGTACCTGAACCCGGCGGTCGACGAGTGGATGTTTGATCGCGATGGTAGCCCGGTTACCGAATCTGCCGCGCTGTATTCCCGTGATCTGGGCCGCGTTTCCAACACGCTTTCCAGCCTGCGCGGCCTGCTGACCGACATTGCGGCACACGCACCTGTCAGCGCAGAGCTGCCGACACAGGCTGCGTTCGGCCCGATCATGTCTGACGATGTTCTCTTCGATGGCGAGCCGATGGCTGCACATTACGGCGAGATGCCGCTGGAAGATGCTGACCTGTTCATGGATGTGATCAGCAGCGGCAAGCCAGCCAGCGCCGAGATGTCTCACGTCGCCTGAACCCTGAATTACTGAAATACCTCTGAAGGAGTCGCCCGCAATGCCCGCTGATGGATTCGCACCGCTCGAAACGGTAAGCGGCCCGGACCTGTCAGCGCAGCAGCGCGAGGCCCGCGTCATTGTCGTGGGCAACGAAAAGGGCGGCGCCGGCAAGTCCACGGTGTCGATGCACCTGTCAGTCGCTCTGATGCGGATGGGCAAGAAGGTTGGGGTCATCGACCTTGATGTGCGCCAGCGCAGCCTGACCCGGTATCTCGAAAACCGCCTGCGCTGGATGCAGTCCACCGGGGCAAAGCTTCCGATGCCGGAAATCGTGCGCGTTGATGCGTCGACAGAGCGCGATCTGGACAAGGCAGAATCCGAGGAAACCCAACGCTTCCTCAGCAGCGTCGCGCGCCTGAAGAAAGCCTGCGATTTCATCATCATTGATGGTCCGGGCGGAGATACATACCTGTCCCGCCTGGCGCATGTGAACGCCGACACGCTGATCACGCCGCTGAATGACAGCTTCGTCGATTTCGACCTTCTGGGCGACGTGAATCCGCAGACGCTGGAAGTGCTGCGCCCGAGCTTCTATTCCGAAATGGTCTGGTCTTGCCGCAAGAAGAAGGCGCAGACCTCGCGCCGTCCGATCGACTGGATCGTGATGCGTAACCGCATGTCGCCATTGGCCGCGCGGAACAAGGAACGCGTCGGTGAGGCGCTTACCAATCTTTCCAAGCGGATCGGCTTCCGCCTTGCCCCCGGCCTGTCAGAGCGCGTGATCTATCGCGAACTCTTCCCGGCTGGCCTGACCCTGCTGGACCTGACGGAAAAGGGCTCCAACGTGTCCTTCACGATGAGCCATGTCGCAGCGCGCCAGGAAATGCGCGACCTGCTAATCATCCTGCAATTGCCCGAACTGGTCGGAGCAGAGATCGAGTTCTGATCTCCGAACACAACAGATTTTTCGATTGGCCAGCCTTCGGGCTGGCCTTTCGCGTATTTGGGCCGCACACTCCTGCCAAAAACAGGAGGACGCACAGATGGTATTCAACAACAGCGATTGGCTGGCACAGGTTCAGGAAGACATCATCGACCCTGACCGCGAGATCGTGGATCCGCATCACCATCTCTGGCCACAGGCCGACATGCACTACAACGTCCCGGAATTCCTCAGCGACCTGACCAGCGGACATAACGTCGTGCAGACCGTCTTCATGGAGTGCGGCGCGGCGTATCGTGAAGACGGCCCGGACCATCTGAAACCGGTCGGCGAAACGGAATTCATCGTTGCCGCGGCAGAGCAGATGAAGGTGAAGGGCGGGCCTGTCATCGCTGGCATTGTTGGCCACGCAGACCTGCGCAGTTCGCATCTGGAGGAAGTGTTGCAAGCCCATATGGACGCTGCAAAGGGCCTGTTCCGCGGCATCCGGCATGCAGGCTCGCGCGACACGAGCGGCGCGACGCTGCGCATACCCGGTCACGCGCCGGAACGCCTTTATGCGGATGATGACTTTCGCCGAGGTGTCCGGCTGCTCGGCGAGCATGGCCTGTCCTACGACACTTGGCACTATCATCACCAGAACCGCGACTATCTTGATCTCGTGAAGGCGGTTCCGAACACGACGATGGTGCTTGACCATTTCGGTACGCCCATCGGCATCGGCCCCTATGCCGACAAGCGCGAGGAGATATTCGAGCAATGGCAAGATGATATGGCGGATCTGGCGCATTGCCCGAACGTGGTCGCCAAGCTGGGCGGACTTGCCATGCCGGACAATGGCTGGGGCTGGCACGAGCGGGAGACGCCGCCGACCTCTGACGAGTTCGTGGAAGCGCAGGCGCGCTACTATGACCACATGATTGATTGCTTCGGCGCAGCGCGGTGCATGTTCGAAAGTAATTTCCCGGTGGATCGTTGGTCCCTCAGCTATCCGGTCCTGTGGAACGGGCTGAAGAAGATTGCCTCGAAATATTCGGAAGTGGAGCAGCGCGCCCTGTTCAGCGAAACCGCCCGGCGCATCTACCGGCTGTAGGCGCGTCTAGGCAGGCCGCACCAGAGCGCCTATAGCGCCGATATGGCAGTTTTTCCTTTCGAAATCTCCGCCACCGAGGGCAAGGCCCGGACTGGCGTTCTGAAAACACCGCGCGGCGACATTCGCACGCCTGCCTTCATGCCTGTCGGCACGGCGGGCACGGTGAAAGCGCTCTACATGGACCAGGTGAAGGATGCCGGGGCGGATATCATTCTCGGCAACACTTACCACCTGATGTTGCGACCGGGCGCCGAGCGCGTTCAGCGCCTTGGCGGTCTGCACGCCTTTGCGCACTGGAACGGGCCGATGCTGACCGACAGTGGCGGCTTTCAGGTCTGGTCGCTGGCGCAGCTGCGCAAGATGGATCCGGATGGCGTGACCTTCCAGAGCCATATCGACGGCTCCACTCACCGATTGACGCCTGCGCGCAGCATCGAGATTCAGGCGGACCTGCTCGGCGCCGACATTTCCATGCAGCTGGACGAATGTACCGATTATCCCTGTACCCATGAAGAGGCCGAACGGAGTCTCGATTTGTCGCTCGACTGGGGCCAGCGTTCGCTGGATGCCTTTGGCGATCGCGACGGGCAGACCCTGTTCGGAATCATTCAGGGCTCGAACTATGCAGACCTCCGGGAGAAATCCGCCAAGGGCGTCATCTCCCAAGGCTTTGGCGGCATTGCGCTCGGCGGTCTTGCGGTGGGCGAGGGGCATGATCAGATGTGCGCCACCATCGACATGACGGTGCCCCATTTGCCGGACGAGCTGCCGCGCTATGTGATGGGCGTTGGCAAGCCGATTGACCTGGTTGAGAGCGTCGCGCGCGGGATCGACATGTTCGATTGCGTGCTGCCGACCCGGTCAGGCCGTCATGGCCAGGCCTGGACCTGGGATGGTCCGGTAAACGTGAAGAATGCCCGCTTTGCGGAAGACTTGTCTCCATTGGACGAGGCCGTGAACTGCCCGGCCAGCCAGGACTATTCCCGCGCCTATTATCACCACCTGTTCAAGGCAGGCGAGTATCTTGGGCCGATGTTGCTCAGCTGGCACAATACCGCATTCTTCCAGGCCCTGATGCATGAGATCCGCGCCTCTATCGCCGAAGGGCGGTTTGAGGCGCTGCGCGCCCGTTTGCAGACGGCCTGGGCGTCGACGAAATCTAGTCCGAAGGATGAACGGGCGTAAGATTGTCCAGCTGCTTCTGCTGGTAGGCATCATACGGTGCGGGATCGTTCGGGGCGGTGGGGGCGTCGCCCTTGTAGGTCACCGCTGTGGGGTCCCGCTTCGCGGTAAAATCCGGCCGGGCAGGCGCGGGGCAATCCTTCGCCAATCCCATACCTTTCAGATAGGCGCGTTGCTGCGCGCCGATCTTGAAGGCCGTGTTGTACTTCTTCTCATAGCTGTCTGCGCCCGTGGCCTTGCGCACAATGCCGCGGAACGGGATCAGGCCGCGCGCCTCTGAAGCAATCGCGCCCAGCGTCGCGTCCGACGCAGAATCGGCAAGCTTCTCGGTACGCAGCCGCTCATCGGGAACAGGCGTGTCCCAATCAGGCCCCAGCACAGCGTCCAGCCGCGCAATCTGGGCCGTGATTTGCTCGCAGGTCATTTCCTCGGGCAGTTTGTAGGGGCTCTCGACCCCTTTCAGCACGTCTGGAATCGGCTGGCGGCGCAAATTCAGGTCTTCCAGCGGCGAGAGCGCCGCATCGCCGAGGCCGTCCCGCGTCTGGGTATAGGCGCTGCCGGCGGCGTCTCCGACATTTTCTGTCAGGTTGCCATCCGAATCGGTCTTTTGCTGAACAGGTGCAGGCTGGCTGGCGCAGGCGCCAACCAGCAGGATCACAGGAAATAGGGGCCATATACGTCTCATCCGGCGAGGGTGATGCGAAAATTGTGGCGACTTCAAGCCATAGGGTGCAAGAGGCGGTTGACCCGCTCGTTCTGGTCGCCTACATCGCGCGTTCCGGCGTGCCCTTAGCTCAGTCGGTAGAGCAACTGACTTTTAATCAGTAGGTCACAGGTTCGACCCCTGTAGGGCACACCATTCTCTCCTTCCGTTGACGCGAAGCGGCAGAAACCGATCGAGGATCGATTTCCGCATCGCGATGCCCGCAGCCCCCGCGAAGGCCCTTTTCCAATTACCACCATTTAACGACCCGCCCGTCAGATCCTCGGGAACATCCCTGCCGCTCGGCCCGTTGGTTTCCTGAAAGGAGACCATCATGAGCAAGTACGAAACCGATATCGATCCCCAACGCCGGAGTGACCTGAGCCAACAGCGCGGCGAGGGCGAAACGCCCGGACGCGATGACACCAACCAGGCAGGCTTCCGCGAAACGTCAGAACAGTCCCGCGACGGCGAACATGGCTTCCTGCGCGATGATGGCCAGAAGGATCGCCCGGATGCGCCAGGCACGGCTGCAGAGCGCACCCAGCGTCTCGATGAAGGCAACAATCCTGTGCTGATGCCGCGCGACGGCCGCCACCCGAATACACCTGACACGATGAACGCTGACACCGGAGCGGAAGACAGCAAGGCGGGAGCTAAAACGCCTGCGCCAGATACGCAGGAGCTCGAAGACGCCTATTCGCAGAACGATCCGGGCGTCCAGACCAAACAATAATCCAGCACAAATAGCCGGACCGGGCCCTTGCCCGTCCGGTTCTGCGTGATCGGTCCTTGGCGGATGGAGCATTGCTCCGTTGGCCGGGGCCGTTTTGGTTTGTTGGATGAGATTGGGTGGCCCCGTGTGCACGCGGGAGCGCCCTCCATCCGCCGGGAGCCCTGAGACGAGCCAGATTTCGTCTCATGCGGCTCCGGACCTTTTTGGCCGGCGCAATCGCCAGAAAAGCCGACCAGTCTTAGAATAGACCACGAAGTTCTGCGCCGGATTGGGGCAGCAGTTTGCATTGTTATCGCACCGGAAAATCCTGTCAGTCCGGGGGATTGCGACAGCTGGATCATTGTTCGGAGAGGGCGCAGCGGCTAAGCCTTCGGCGCAGAAAGGATGCGCGGATGGACAGGGATACGCGACTTGCGGTTCGGGATCGGTTGCTGGCTCGCCTGAGCACTGGTGACCCGCTGATCATGGGCATCCTGAACGTCACGCCGGACTCCTTCTCTGATGGCGGCGCACATGACTCGCTGACCGGGGCGCTGGCCCATGCCGGGCAGATGCAGGCAGAGGGCGCCGACATTCTGGATATAGGCGGCGAGTCGACCCGGCCGGGCGGCGAAGAGGTCAGCCTTGAAGAGGAATGGGCGCGAGTCGCTGAGCCGATTGCCCGGCTAGCTTCAAAGGACGCGCTGCCGGTGTCGATTGATACCTACAAGGCAGAGATCGTCCGCCGCGCGGCTGAGGCCGGCGCCGTGCTTGCCAATGATGTCTGGGGCATGACCCGTGATGCGCAGATGGCCGACGCCGTGGCCGAGACAGAGAGCCTTGCCTGCATCACCTATAATCGCGGCGCGACAAATGCCGACATCAATCTACGCCAGGACATGGCCGACTTTATCGGACGCGCGTTCGAGAGCGCTGATCGGGCAGGCATTCCGCGCGCACACATCCTGCTGGATCCCGGTGTGGGTTTTGCCAAGACTTACGAGCAGAATTTCGAGGTTCTGGCCCATCTGGACGTCATGGTGGAGACCGGCTGCCCGGTGCTGGTGGGCGTCTCGCGCAAATCCTTTATCGGGCGCCTGACAGGCAATCCTGTCGGGGAGCGGCTTGTCGGCACGCTTGCGGCGGGCCTCGATAGCGTCTACCGGGGCGCGACAATTCTTCGTGTCCATGATGTGGCCGCCCACCGGGAGGCGCTCGACATGTATCAGGCCATCAGGAGTGCCAAGTGACCGACCGTATCTTCGTTACCAATCTCTGCCTCCACGGCTTCCACGGCGTCCACAAGGCGGAGAAGTCCCTCGGGCAGAAATTCTTCATCGACATCGATTGCCGCCTCGGACAGCCCGCCACGTCGACCGATCTGATGGAAGAGACGGTCCATTATGGCGAGGTCTGTGACCTGGCGGAGGAATTGTCCGGCAAGACCGTCTTCAATCTGATCGAAACCTTCGCCGAACGCATTGCGGATGCGATCCTGCAAAAATGGGACATTGTGGAAGAGGTGACTGTCACCGTCCGCAAGCCCTCCGCGCCGATCCGGCATCTGGTCGACCATGTCGGCGTGTCCATCACGCGGGCCCGCAATGGCTGAGGCCGCGCTTGGCCTCGGCACCAATCTGGGTGACCGGGAAGCCGCGCTGTCACGCGCTGTGGCGCTGCTGGAGCAGATGCCGGGCATCGAAGTGACCACAATCTCCGGTCTCTATGCCAGCGCGCCCTGGGGCGTTGAGGACCAGCCGGATTTCCTGAATCTCTGCGTGCTCATTCAGACCGACCTCGGACCGATGCAATTGCTGCATGCCTGCAAGGCCGTTGAGGCGGAGCTAGGGCGTCAGACGCGTGAGCGCTGGGGGCCGCGGGAGATGGATTTGGATGTGCTGATGATGCCCGGTGTCGAGATGGACACCGAGACGCTCACCATTCCGCATCCTCGCATGGATCAGCGCCGGTTCGTGCTGGAGCCTTTGGCGGAGATCGCGCCGGACTGGGTGCTGGATGGTGAGCCCATCCAAAGCAGAACGGCCGCCCTCAGACAGAGAGCGGCCGATCAGATTTGCGAGCGGGACGATTCAGCGACTCGCCGCTTTGCTGAGCTGAGAGCCCGCTAGAGGTTCTTGACGATATCCTCGACCATCTTCTTCGCGTCTGCGAGCAGCATCATCGTGTTGTCGCGGAAGAACAGCTCGTTCTGGATGCCGGCATAACCCGAGCCCATGGAGCGCTTGATGAAGAGGACCGTCCCGGCATTCTCTACGTCCAGGACCGGCATGCCGTAAATCGGGCTGGTCGTGTCGGTCTTGGCGGCCGGGTTAGTCACGTCGTTCGCGCCGATGACGAACGCGACTTCGGAATTGCGGAAGTCCGAGTTGATGTCTTCCAGTTCGAAGACCTCATCGTAAGGCACCTGCGCCTCGGCCAGCAGGACGTTCATGTGACCCGGCATCCGGCCCGCAACGGGGTGGATGGCGTATTTCACTTCAACGCCTTCTTCCTTCAGCTTGTCGGCCATTTCCTTCAGCGCGTGCTGGGCCTGCGCCACCGCCATGCCGTAGCCGGGCACGATGATGACCTTGGAAGCGTTCTTCATGATGAAGGCCGCGTCTTCGGCAGAGCCGCGCTTGAACGGACGGTCGGCATCTGCACCGGCGGCACCCGCGGCTGCATCGTCGCCGCCAAAGCCGCCAAGGATGACCGAGATGAAGCTGCGGTTCATGCCCTTGCACATGATGTAGGACAGGATCGCGCCCGAGGAACCGACCAGCGCGCCGGTGATGATCAGGGCGAAATTGCCGAGCGTGAAGCCGAGCGCCGCAGCAGCCCAACCCGAATAGGAGTTCAGCATGGACACGACGACTGGCATATCCGCGCCGCCAATCGGAATGATCAGCGTGATGCCGAGGATCAGGGCGAGGACGGTGAGGCCCCAGAAAGCCCATTGGGCCTGGCCGTGCGTCTGGATCAGGATGACCAGCAGCGCCACGATGCCGACACCAATCAGGATGTTCAGCAGGTGACGGGCCGGCAGCATGATGGGCGCGCCGGACATGTTGCCGTTGAGTTTCGCAAACGCGATGAGCGAGCCGGTAAAGGTCAGCGCACCGATGGCAGAGCCGAGGCCGAGTTCGATGAGCGATGCGGCCTTGATGCCTTCGAGACCCGCAATGCCGAAGCTGATGGGCGAGTACAGCGCCGCAGCCGCCACGAGCACGGCGGCAAGGCCGACCAGGCTGTGGAACGCAGCGACCAGCTGAGGCATGTCCGTCATCGGGATCTTGCGAGCAATGATCGCGCCGATCGTGCCGCCGATGGCGACGCCGCCGAGGATCAGGCCCCAAGTTTGAAGATCAAGCTGGTTCCAGACGAGCGCCAGCGTAGTTGCCACAGCGATGGCCATGCCGATCATGCCGTTGCGGTTGCCCGCGCGGCTGGTCGCCGGGCTGGACAGGCCGCGAAGGGCCAGGATGAAGAGGATGCCGGCGACGAGATAGAGCAGCGGCGCCCAAGTGGTTTGGAAGGAATCTGTCATTGAATTTCGCTCCTCGCGCGCTGCTCCATTGTTGCTTCAGAGATTTCCAAGGATGCAAATTCTGGATAGCTGCGCCGGAAAAGTTTTACCTGCTCGGGTTCGTCAAGCCTGACCATGTACCAATTGTTGTCCATCAGTATTGCGACGGTTTCAGACTTAGCTTCGATAACTGTATCGGGGTCAGCATTGATGCCCATCAGCATATAAGTTGGGATGGTCTTGTAGATTTGACCATTTTCCAGTTTGCTTACCGATGTGTCGCTCATATCGAAGCTAAACTCTTCAAGGGAGATCACCTGAAGCGCGTCTTCCCAAGTCTGCTGTATTTCGGTTTTGAGCCTTGTTTCCGATCCACCGGCGGCCTTCAAGAAAACGGACTTCACTTTCGGTGGCATGAATTTCAAAGTGTCACCGATTTGACCGGCAAGAAACACAGCTTCGAATTCGGATACGGTTTCAACAAGGCGTTCCGAGGCAAGCTCTTCAGAGATTTGCGACGCTGCTGAGCTCGCATCATCCTTTGATGCTCCGCACGATGATAGTGTGAGCGCCAATCCTAGGATTGCCGCAGAGAGAGGGTTCAGACGCATGCCTAGTCCCCCTTCTTCTTGTACATGGCCAGCATGCGCTGGGTGACGAGGAACCCGCCGAAGATGTTCACGCTGGCGAGGATCACAGCGACGGTGCCGAGGATCTTCGAAACCCAATTGTCGGAGCTGAGGCCGACCGTGGCAGCCGCCACGAGTGCGCCGACGATGATCACGGACGAAATGGCGTTCGTCACGGCCATCAGAGGCGTGTGCAGGGCAGGCGTCACCGACCAGACAACATAATAGCCGACAAAGCAGGCCAGCGCGAAGATCGCGGCCAGGAAGACGGTGGAGTCGATGCCACCGGCATCTGCGAAGGCGGGCAGCGCGAAGCTGGCCGCAGAAAGCGTCAGGAGTGCGCGCTTCATGACTGGATCCTTTCGTTCACCGTCGCGCCATTGCGCGTCAGCAGCATGGCGGTGACGATTTCGTCTTCGGTGTCGAGGTTGAGGCTGCCATCCTCGGCTGTGACCAGCGGCAGGAAGGCGACAAGGTTCTTGGCGTACAGCGATGAGGCGTCTGCCGGAAGGCGAGCAGGCAGGTTCGAGAACCCGGCCACTTTCACGCCATTCACGTCAACCACTTCATCCGGCTTGGACAGCGGGCAGTTGCCGCCCTGGCTGACCGCCATGTCCACGATGACAGCGCCGGGCTTCATCGTTTTCACCATGTCTTCAGTCACCAGAACCGGCGCCGCGCGGCCCGGAATCAGGGCGGTCGTGATGACGATGTCCTGCTTGGCGATGTGGCTGGCAGTGAGTTCTGCCTGCTTGGCCTGGTATTCCGGCGACATCTGCTTGGCGTATCCACCAGCGGTTTCGGCCGCCTTGAATTCCTCGTCTTCGACGGCGATGAATTTCGCGCCAAGCGAGGCAACCTGTTCCTTGGCGGCGGGGCGCACATCGGTGGCGGTAACGACTGCACCAAGACGGCGAGCCGTCGCGATTGCCTGGAGGCCGGCAACCCCGGCGCCCATGACGAACACCTTGGCCGGGGCGATCGTGCCCGCAGCGGTCATCATCATCGGCATGGCGCGGCCATAGGTCTGCGCGCCTTCGATGACGGCGCGATAGCCGGCGAGGTTCGATTGGGACGACAGGGCGTCCATGCTTTGCGCGCGGGTGATGCGCGGGGTGAATTCCATGGACAGGGCCGCAATCTTTTTCCCGTTCAGCGGCGCAGCGTCCAGATTGGTTGGGTCCATCAGGGCGATCAGGGCGACACCTTCCGGCAGGGCGCTGACTTCATCGGCTTCCGGTGCGCGCACCTTGAAGACAATGTCCGCTCCCTTGGCCGCAGCTGACGCATCGGCTGCGATCGTGGCGCCCGCATCGGTGAAGCTGTCGTCAGGGAACCCTGCGACAGTGCCCGCTCCGGACTCGATTGTGACAGAGTGGCCAGAGGCCACCAGCTTCTTGACGGTTTCTGGTGTAGCCGCCACACGGGTCTCACCAGCTCGTCGTTCCCTCAGCACAGATATTTTCATGAGGCTGGGATAGAGGAAAAATATTGCGGCGTGCAATACGAAATTTTGCATTGGAGGGCATGAGATTGTTGAGTTTAGCTAATAAGACCGCATTGGTGACCGGCGCATCGAGCGGATTGGGGCGTCATTTTGCGAGCGTCATGGCGGATGCAGGCGCACATGTCGTGTTGGCGGCGCGCCGTCTCGACAAGCTTGAGGAAGTTGCCGGCGAGATCCAGAAACGGGGCGGAAAGGCGCTGCCGGTGGAAATGGATGTTACGTCGGAGGACAGCGTCACGGGCGCTTTCGCGGAGATTCGTGAGGCGCTTGGGCGTCCTTGTGATGTGGTGGTGAACAATTCCGGCATGTCGCGCGAGGGCTGGTACTGGGACATGCCCGAATCAGATTGGGACACGGTCATCGAAACCAATCTGACCGGAGTCTGGCGCGTAGCGAAATATGCGACCAAGGCCATGCTGCAGGCAGAGGTTAAAGGATCGATCATCAACATTGCGTCGATTACGGCCCTTCGACCCTCGAACATGATTTCGGCCTATTCGGCGTCAAAGGCGGCTGTGGATCATCTGACCCGGACAATGGCGCTGGAAGCCTCGCGGCACGGAATCCGCGTCAACGCGATCGCGCCGGGCTATTTCAAGACCGCGATCAACGACGAATTCCTCGATTCTGAAGCTGGACAGCGCATGGCAAAGCGCGTGCCCATGCGGCGGTTCGGAAACTACGAGGAGTTGAACGCGCCCTTGCTTCTGCTCGCGTCAGAAGAAGGCAGCTACATGACGGGATCGACGCTGGTTGTCGATGGCGGACATTCGCTGACCCCGCTTTAAGCTTGCGTTTTTTTCCACAGGAGCTATAGCGCGCGTCTTCCGCCTTCAAAGACTGGTTACTGCCTCGTTAAGGACGACGTCGCGCCATGCTCAAAGAGATCTTGTCCACCGGTGTCGCAATCGTGATCACCGGAAGCTTTCCTGCTGGTGCCACGGCGCGCGGTGAGGGTGTTCAGGCGGTCTCCACCATGGGCGAGCCGGGTGAGGCGCGGTTGACGACGTTCGCTGTCCTGTCAGATTCTGAATCTGATGCGACGTTGCGCTGTGACCGCGGATTTGAAGTACCGGATGGCGGCGTTTTTTGCGGCCCCATTTCCACTCACGGCTAACTCCCACACATTCTGTTAGGTAACGGTTAGGTCTCGTCTGGTACGCTCTACCTACACGCGTGGAGTAATCGTATGGCCCTACCCAGGCAAAAACCGGAAAATTCCGTTCAGGCTGAACGTCGGGCATCGCCGCAGAGCCGCGGGGACGCGTCCCGTTCAGGCGGCGAGGAATTCGTGGCCACGCCATCGCCGGCCCGCCGGCTCCAGTCTCTTCTGGAATCGGAAATGCAAGTGCGCCGCGCGCCGTCCGTCAAACGGTCGCTGACGGTTGTGCTCGTATTGTCACTTGCGTGTAGCGTTGCTGCGTTAAGCCTGTTCAACCTTGGTCTGAACTAGGATTTACCGGCATTTTCTTGTGCCAAATTAACGACATCTAAGGCCCGACATGGGAAGACCCTTGTCAAAGGGGGCTGTGGACCCTTGTGTTGAATTTCAAGGAGCGTCTTGTTTCATGCGCGTAAGAAAAGCTGTTCTTCCAGTGGCCGGTTTCGGCACCCGGGTCCTGCCGGCAACCAAGGCGACCCCGAAGGAAATGCTGCCTGTCGTTGACCGTCCGGCCATTCAATATGTGGTCGATGAGGCATTGGAAGCAGGCATCGAGCACATCGTCTTTGTGACCGGCCGCAACAAGGGCGCCATCGAGGACTATTTCGATATTGCCTATGAGCTGGAAGAGGCGCTGAAAGCGAAAGGCAAGGATGCGATCCTTCAGCAGGTGAACGAGACGACCCTGCCGGCGGGCTCGGCAAGCTTTGTTCGCCAGCAGTCGCCGCTTGGTCTTGGCCATGCTGTCTGGTGCGCGAAGGATATCGTCGGCAATGAACCATTCGCCGTCCTGCTGCCCGACGTTCTGGTAAAGGGCAGCCCGTCCTGCCTCGCGCAGATGGTGTCGGCCTACGACAAGGTGGGCGGCAATGTGATCGCCGTCGACCAGGTGCCGATGGAGCGTGTGTCGTCTTACGGCGTGATCGCGCCGAAGGATGGTGGCCGCGATGGTCGCCTGATCGAAATGACGGGCATGGTGGAAAAACCGCCGGTCGCGGACGCGCCGTCCAACCTGAAAATCACCGGCCGCTACATCCTGCAGCCTGAAATCTTCGAACTGCTCGAAAACCAGGGCAAGGGCGCTGGCGGGGAGATCCAGCTGACCGACGCCATGGATCGCCTGATGGAGACGCAGTCCTTCTATGCCTATGAATTTGAAGGCAAGGATTATGATTGCGGGTCCAAGATAGGCTATTTCGAAGCCGTGCTCGGATACGCGCTCGACAATGATGAAATCGGGGATGAAGCCAAGGCTGTTGCCAAGGCGATGCTCGACAAATTGTCGTAAGCCCCACTGGATTGCAGGCCGGGCCGGTTCGGTCTAGGCCTGCGCCATGACCACACAAACTCTCCCGACCTTTGAAGACGTGCTTGCCGCGCATGAGCGCGTGCAGGGCGTTGTGCGCGAGACGCCGGTCCTCACACATGCCGCGCTGGATGAGATGGCGGGCGCGTCCTTGTTCATCAAGGCGGAGTGCCTTCAGGTGACGGGCAGTTTCAAGATCCGCGGCGCGATGAACCGGCTGGCCCAGATCTCTGAGGCTGGCCGCGCAGCCGGCGTGGTTGCGTTCTCCTCTGGCAATCATGCGCAGGGCGTTGCGCGGGCCGCGCGCCTTCTGGACATGCCCGCCTTGATCGTGATGCCTTCTGATGCTCCGCGTATCAAGGTGGAGGGCGTTGAGGCCGATGGCGCCGAAGTTCGATTGTATGATCGGAATACGGAAAGCCGGGAAGAGATTGCCGCGCAGATCGCAAGCGAGCGCGGCGCGATTGTCGTGCCGAGTTTCGATGATGCTGACATCATTGCCGGGCAGGGAACTGCCGGGCTGGAGTTTGCCAGCCAGATGGCGGAACAGGATCTGCCGCTGGACCATCTGATCTGTTGCGCAGGTGGCGGAGGGTTGATCACCGGTATCGCGCTGGCCTTCGAGCAGATGTCTCCGCACACGCGCATCTGGACCGCTGAACCGGAAAGTCATGATGATTGGGCGCGGTCTCTTGAGGCCGGGCGGATTGTCTCCAATGCGCCGGGCACCCGATCTATCTGCGACGCGATCCTGACGCCTGCGCCAGGCGATCTGACGTTTGCGCTTGGCTCACGCCTGTTGAGCGGCGGTTTGTGCGCCAGCGACGCCGATGTGCGCCGTGCCATGCAAGCGGCGTTTCGTTACCTGAAGATCGTTGCCGAGCCGGGCGGCGCTGCGGCCTTTGCCGCCGCGCTGCACCATCTTCCAGACGATTTGAAAGGCAAGCGTGTCGGTGTGATGGTTACGGGCGGGAATGTCGATCCGCAGGTGTTTGCCGACATTCTGACGGGCTAATCCGCGCTAAACCTTAATTTTCGGGATCAGGCCGTTAATCCGTTCGCGGTGCAACATCTTGCTGCATGGTTAATGCGTCCTTCTGATCCCGGTTAAGATTTTTCAACAGGTCTTCAAGAGACCTTATCGCCTCGCAATTAATCATGAATGCTGATGAGGGCGCAAAATGCGCGTGTGAGGGCATTCAGAATGAAGCTGGCACCAATAATCAGTCTTGGCCTGTCTGCGGTTTTGGGGATCGCAGCAGTGTTTCTTGGCCGGTACTACATGACAAACGATTCCAATGAAGTGGCAGCACAGGTCAGTGCACCTACTATCGAAATGGCGTCTGTTCTGGTCGCATCCGCGGCGATCGAGCCCGGCGAACAGGTCAGCTCCAGCAATGTGAAAGCGCTGAACTGGCCGACCGAGTCCATTCCGGAAGGCACTCTCGGCAATCCGTCCGATCTGGAGACCGCTCTCTATGCGCGGGGGCTGATCCTGCCCGGTGAGCCGATCCTGCGCGAAAAACTTGATGCCGAAGGCAATATGGTGACGCTGGCGGCAGCCATCGAACCCGGAATGCGCGCGGTATCCGTTACCGTACGGAGCGATACGGGCGTGTCGGGCTTTGTGCTTCCGGGAGATCGCGTGGACGTCAATGAGTTCTTTGAAGCTGAACCGGGCCAGTCGCCCGCGACGCTTGGCGGCGAAGCCGTGCGCGTCAACAGCCGTCTGATTGCGCGCCCTGTGCTGAAGAATGTCAAAGTCCTGGCGATTGACCAGACGTTCGAGCCCGGCCTGGAAGGCGCGCGTCCATCCAGCACAGTCACGCTGGAAGTGACACAGGATGGTGCGTTGCGCCTCGGCGCGGCCGGAGTTCAGGGCAGCCTCGGCCTTGCGCTGATCGGACGTGAGGAAAAGGCCGATGTCATCACCGAAGTCAAAGCCACGCCTGCGTCTCGCAAAGCTGTTGTTCGCCGTGCGGCGCCTCGGCCTGCGACAACGGCCAATGTGCGCGTGATCAATGGTGACCGCGAGACGGTTGTCACCGCGCCTGTCTCAAAACCGAAACCCCTGACCGAGGAGCCGAGCTGATGAGCAAGATCACCTACGCCATCCTCCTGCTGATGATCGCAATCGTGGGAGTCGCCCCGGCTGACGCGTGGACCGAGCGCACAAGCGCGGCCGACGCGGAAATCCTCGTGCTTCAGAAAGGCCGGTCCACCGTGATCGAAGCTGACGAAGCGTTTTCGACGCTGGTTGTGGCTGATCCGGACATTGCCGAGGCGATGGCGACGTCCAATCGCTCCTTCTTCCTGCGCGGCAAAATTCCCGGCGCGACGACGGTCCTGATCTACAATGCGGATGGCGAGATTTCGGAACTGATTGATGTTGAGGTTGAACTCAGCCTGGATGAGCTGCGCACCGATCTCGGCAACCTGCTGCCGGGAGAGCGGATCGACGTTTATCCTGTGCATGATGGCATCTTCCTGGATGGAAAGCTGACGACCGCTGCCGCCGCAGACATGGCCGTTCAGGTGGCTGAACGCTATGTGCCGGGCGGCGTGGCCAATGGCCTCTCCGTTGGCCAGAGCCAGCAGGTTCTGCTGGAAGTGCGTTTCCTTGAAGCCAGCCGCAGCGCTGTGAAGGAAATCGGCTTTGGCAACACGATGGACGGACGCGACGCCGTTGCGGTGACAGAGCCATCGACAATTTCCGGACTAGCCTCGAAGACGGTCGCACTGTTCACGAATGTCGGCGGCGAGAACATCGACATCGAACTGCGCGCGCTTGAGGAAAAGGGCATCGTGCGCACGCTTGCCGAGCCGAACCTCGTGGCGCTGTCCGGCGATACAGCCAGCTTCCTGGCCGGGGGTGAGTTCCCGATCCCGGTTGCTGCTGAAGACGGTCAGATCACGGTTGAGTTCAAGAAGTTCGGCGTCAGCCTGGACTTTACGCCAACCGTTCTGGGGGATGGGCTTGTAAACCTGCGGGTTCGCCCGGAGGTGTCCCAGCTGGATCGCAATAATGGCATCCGCGCAGCCGATGTGGAAATCCCCGGCATCTCCGTGCGCCGCGCCGATACGACGGTAGAGCTGCATGATGGTCAGGCATTCGCCATCGCCGGCCTGTTGCAGAACGACTACTCCAATGATGTTCGCCAGACGCCGTGGCTCGGAAACATTCCTGTGCTGGGTTCGCTGTTCTCGTCGAAACGCTACCAGCGTCAGGAAAGCGAACTGGTGATCATCATCACGCCGCGCCTTGTTCAGCCGGCGCCGCATCCTGCGCTGCTTCGCAATCCGCTCGATACGTTTGCCGAGCCCACCGAAGAAGAGCTGTTCCTGCTGAACCAGACCGCCATCGCACCTGTGAGCGGGGAAGGATACTGACATGACCCTGAACAAGACCCTTTGCGCTTTGTTTGTCGGCTCGTTCGGCCTGGCAGGATGTGCGAGCCACGATCATCAGGACACTTATCTGCTGGGTGGTGCGAATGCGGCGAACATTGCGACGCATTCGATCCGCGATGTGGAGTTGAGCAACTCCAAGACAGTGGAATCCAATTCCGGCCTGCGCGCGGCGAATGCAGTAAAAGCCCTCAATGAAGGCAAGACGCGTGAGCTCAGAGACTCCTCCGTTAGTGCGTCGGGAGGCAGCTGATGTCAGGTTCTGAACGCAAGCTTGAAAGTGCGGCCGGGACTGCGCCAGCGGCAATGCCGATCCCGGCAATTGCCGCGCTGGCAAGTGCTGAACGCCTGGAACAGCTGAAGTCCATCTGCCGGAACGTTGTGGACCTATCGTCAATGGACCCGGCGAAAATTGTCGAGACATATGGCGGCGCACTGATCCTGCTGGAGCATGGCATGACGGGCGCGGAGCAGGTTGTGCTGGGCCTCGCCGTCGACAAGCCGGACAGCGCGGTCCTGATGGTGTCGGATAATCTGCCGGTTCATATCGTGCGGGCGCTGATGAAGATCGAGGCGTCTGACATTCTTCCGGCTGATGCGGGTGCAGGCGATGTGCTGGATTCCATTGATCGCATCCGCGCGGCCGCTGAAGCGGCGGAGGCAAAGCCCGAAGACCCGGCATCAGCCGTTTGCTGGGCGTTCCGCGGAGCTGTTGGCGGGGCAGGCGTTTCGACGCTGGCGATCGAGAGCGCCTTCTCGATCTGTGAAAAGGTCGGCCCCGGCAAGGTCTGCCTGGTCGACCTGAACGTGGCGGACGGTATGGTCAGCTCGTTCCTGGAGGCGGTGCCAAAGCTTGACCTCGCTGCCCTGTCTGCAGCGCCGGAGCGTCTTGATGCGCGCTTGCTCGCGGCCTGGTGCTGGCAACATGAAGATGGCGTTTCGACGATTTCCGCGCCACGTAATCCGGATGCAGACGCGCTGGCGACCGAAGCGGCAATCCTGCGATTGCTGGACGTAGCCTGCGCGGAATTCCCCTTCGTACTGGTGGATATGCCGCGTCACATGATGCCGTGGACGAAGCCAATCCTCGGAGCAGTGGATGAGGCGATCATCATCAGTGAGCTGACCGTGCCCAGCCTGCACGCGGCGGCTGACATGGCCCGGGAAGTGGACATGTTGCGCAGTCCGGATCGCAAGACGAAACTCGTTCTGAACCGGATGTTCCCGAAAAAGCGGTTTCGCGCCGAGTTTGCGGTCGACAAGGCAGAGAAAGCCATCGAGCGGAGCATTGATGCGACGATCACGTCTGACTGGGACGCCGCCAGAACGGCCGTCAATCTCGGCAAACCCATCGCTGATGTGAAGCCGAAGAGTGCTTTGGTGGCAGACATTTCCGCATTGGTCGACCGCCTGATGCCGGAGGGTGTCATTGCTTCCCACGCGGCGCAGATGCCTGTTCGGAGGAAAGCGTCATGAGCCGTTTCGGGTTTTCGAATGCCGTCAAACAGCCAGAGGTCGAGCAGGCCCCGCAAGCCACGCCAGAGCCAAGCGCGCCCAAGCCTGCGCCACAAGTGGCGGCCGCCGATGCGAAAGCGTTTGACCAGTTGGACGCGAAACTGCGCATCCACGCCAAGCTGATCGACGAACTCGACCTGTCCGCGCTGGACAAGATGGATGACGAAACGATGCGCCGCCGTGTGCGCGGTATCGTGTCGGAAATCATCAAGAAGGAAGAGATGGCATTGTCCGCTGCTGAGGAAGCCAGCTTTGCTGACGCGGTGATGGACGAAATGACCGGTCTTGGGCCGATCGAGCCTTTGCTGAAGGACGACTCCATTGCGGACATCCTGATCAATGGCTGCAATCAGGTCTATGTCGAGCGCCACGGCAAGCTTCAGCTGGCCCCGGTGAGATTTGCCGACAATGACCATTTGTTGCGTATCGTTCAGCGCATCGTTGCCGCTGTTGGCCGGCGCGTGGATGAAAGCCAGCCGCTTGTCGATGCGCGCCTGATGGATGGCAGTCGGGTGAACGCGGCCGTGTTGCCCATCGCCATTGATGGGCCGTTGGTGTCTATCCGGAAATTCTCCAAATCCCCGCTGACCATGGAAAAGCTGGTCGGCTTCGGGGCGATTCCACAGCCCGTGGCAGATTTTATTCTGGGCGCCGTGAAATGCCGTGCCTCGACTGTCATTTCCGGCGGTACAGGCTCAGGCAAGACAACGCTGCTCAATGCGCTGTCCGCCGCAATCAGCCCCGACGAGCGCCTGATCACGATCGAGGACGCTGCAGAGCTGCAGCTGCAACAGCCGCATGTCGCGCGCATGGAAACCCGGCCACCGAACATTGAGGGCAAAGGCGAGATCCGCCAGCGTGAGCTCGTCAAGAACGCCCTGCGTATGCGCCCGGACCGGGTGATCCTGGGCGAGGTGCGTTCTGAAGAGGCGTTCGACATGCTGCAGGCCATGAACACTGGCCATGAAGGCTCCATGGCGACAATTCACGCCAACAATCCGCGCGACGCGCTGACCCGTCTGGAACAGATGGTCATGATGGGCGGCATGAAGATTTCGGAAACAGCGATCCGCGGACAGATCGCGTCTGCTGTGAACTTCATCGTACAGGCGACCCGCCTGTCGGACGGCTCACGGAAAGTGGTGTCGATCTCGGAAGTGACCGGCATGGAAGGCGCAGTCGTGCAGTTGCAGGAAATCTTCCGCTTTGAACGCACCGGCACCACCGATGAAGGCAAGGTGCAGGGCCATTTCGCGGCGTCCGGCCTGCGCCCGAAATTCCTCGACGAGATGGAGCGCCGCGGCGTTCACATGCCGGAGGGCATGTTCGACCCGTCGACGCGGTTCTAGGAGGCTACGCGCCGCATGTCCTGGTTGCCAGACATCACCAATCTTAGCCTCACCATTCTGATCCCGGTCATCATGGCGATCGGGGCTGCATTTCTGGCGATCCAGTCTGTCATGGGTCTGGTGACCGAGGCGCAGACCCGGAGGATCGTGAACAAGCGTCTTCAGTTCAAGGAGCGGTTTGAAACGACCAGCGAAGCGATGATCGAGCTGCGCAAGGCGCGCGGGCTGGACCGGGACGGCAATCTCTCAATGCCGCTTCAATGGTTCAACCAACTCGTCGTTCGGTCAGGTCTGAAGTTCCAGCCGCTCAAATGGTTCGGCATGTCAGCCGGTGCCGGCGTGGTCGCAGGGATAGCCTATTGGCGTTTTGTTGGCGGTGCGGGACCTGCTTTGGGAATCGCGTCGGTCATTTTCCTGCTCGCGCCGATCATCGGCCTGAAATTCGTGGCAGGGCGCCGCATGAAGAAGATGTCCGAGCAATTGCCGGACGCGTTGCAGATCGTCTGCCGCAGCCTTGAGGCCGGACACCCGGTTGCGACGGCTGTTGCGCTGGTTGCCCGCGAAATGCCAGATCCGATCGGCACAGAGTTCGGCATGGCGGCGGATGAGGTGTCCTACGGCATGTCGCTGACGAACGCCGTCCAGCGTATGGCCGTACGGGCAGGCGACCCGGATGTCGAACTGTTCGTTGCGACGGTTCGTCTGCAGGAAAAGACAGGCGGCAATCTGTGCGAGCTGTTGAAGGCCAACACGACGACCATCCGTGAACGCCAGACAATGCGTCTGAAGGTGAAGGCGGCCTCGTCAGAGGGGCGCGCCTCCGCCATGATTCTTACTTCTGCGCCGTTCATCGTGATGTCGGGCATTCATGTGCTGCGCCCAGAATTCTATGGCGAGGTCATTGATGACCCCCTCGTGCGGAATGTGTTTCCCGCGCTGTTTGTCTGGTTGGCCATTGGCAATTTCGTCATGCGCAAGATGATCAATTTCAAGATGTAGGGGACACGGATCATGCCAATGTCTGCCTCCACGCTTTTGCCGATCATCATGCTGGCTGTCGCCGGGGTGCTTGCCATGCCTGCCTTGCTCGCCTTCGTGCGCAGCTGGAAGGCCAAGGAAGACCTAGAACGCCGGCTTGAGCGCAAGGACCAGAAGCCGGCCCGCGCCGAAGTTCGCAATGAAAGCCGCATTGGTCGCGCCGTGATCGGCCTTGCGAACAAGGCAACCCCGTCGAACGAGGAGACCGTCAGCCAGGTGCGCGCGAAACTGCTGCTGGCGGGCTATACGAGCCAGACAGCTGTTGGCCGCTATTACATTGCGCGGATTGCCTGTGTGGTGTTGCCGCAAATCCTGCTGCTGCTCGCCTTGCCCTATCTGGGCGGCCTGTCGAAACAGACCTTGCTGTTCATCAGCATCGGCTTGCTGATTGCCGGCATACTCGCCCCCGACACCATCGTGTCGCGCAAGGCGGCCGCGCGCCAGCAGCAATGCTCCGCAGGCTTCCCGGACATGATGGATCTCATGGTTGCCTGTGTGGAAGCCGGGCTCAGCCTTGATGCGTCTGTTCAGCGCGTGGGGGAGGAGCTGGAACTGCGCCATCCCATCATCGCAACTCACATGAAGACGCTGTCGCTCGAGCTGCGAGCCGGCAAGGCGCGCAAGAATGCGTGGCGGGCTTTTGCGGATCGCATGTGCATTGAGGAGGCGAGTTCGCTGGCCACGATGCTGCGTCAGGCAGAGGAAATGGGCACGAGTCTGGGTCAAACCTTGCGTGTTTTCTCGGCTGATATGCGTAAACGCCGGATCCTGATGGCAGAGGAAAAAGCGATGGCTTTGCCCGCGAAACTGACTTTGCCGTTGATTATATTCGTTTTTCCGGTGCTTTTGGGTGTTCTGATCATGCCGGCGGTCATCAAGCTCCAAGGCGCGCTTTAGTGAATTCGCGGCTAGGCGAGTCAGCGCTCCATTGCTAACTTGTGCACATGACCACGACGTATCTTGATTTCGAAAAGCCCATTGCGGAGCTGGACGCGAAGATTTCCGAACTGGAAGCGCTTGCTTCCAGCAAGGAAGGGCCCTCGATCACCGACGAGCTGAAAAAGCTCAAGGCGAAGTCGAACAAGCAGCTGAAGGATATGTATTCCGATCTCAGCGCCTGGCGGAAGACGCTGGTGGCGCGGCATCCGGATCGGCCTCACCTGTCTGACTTCATCGAGAACATCTTCGAGGATTTCGAAGAACTCGCCGGAGATCGCGTTTTTGGCAATGACGAAGCCATTGTCGGCGGTCTCGCCCGCTTCAAGGGACGCCCGGTCGTCATCATGGGCCATGAAAAGGGCCGCACGATCGAGAAGCGCCTGAAGCACAATTTCGGCATGGCTCACCCCGAGGGTTACCGCAAGGCGGTCCGCTTGATGGACATGGCCGAGAAGTTTGACCTGCCGGTGCTCAGCTTCCCTGACACGCAGGGCGCCTATCCCGGCAAGGGCGGCGAAGAACGCGGCCAGGCTGAAGCGATTGCGCGCGGCACCCAGCGCGGCCTCTCCCTTGGCGTGCCGTTTGTCACGCTAATCATCGGTGAGGGCATGTCCGGCGGCGCAATCGGCATCGCGGCGGCCAACAAGGTGCTGATGATGGAGCACGCGATCTATTCCGTGATCTCGCCCGAAGGCTGCGCGTCGATCCTGTATCGCGATGCTGCCAAGGCGAAGGAAGCCGCCGATGCCATGAAGATCACCGCACCGGACCTGCTGAAGACCAAGGTCATCGATGGCGTGGTCAAGGAACCGGTTGGCGGTGCGCATCGTGATCCGAAGCGGGCAATGGCTGCAGCGTCCAAGGCGCTGGAGGAAGCGCTGAAGGAACTGGACGGTCTCAGCCCGTCAGAGCTGCGTGCGCAGCGCCGGGAACGTTTCTACGCCATCGGCCGCGAAGGTATCTGATCCGGCTTGCAATGCTGCGCAAGGCGCTTCACGCTCTCCCGAAAATATAAGGGAGAAGGGCCTCATGAGAAAATGGGCATTCGCTGCATCCATTGCAGCCGTCGCGTGCGCTGCGCCAGCACCTGAGCAGAAACTGGCGGCGGGCTATGACATCGTGATCTATCCGGCGCAGGCCGTGGTCACGATGACGGGCGAAGGCAGCACGTCTGAAGCCGTCGCTGTGTCTGCCGACCGGATTGTCGCCGTGGGCTCTTTCGCGCAGCTGACACGAGAGCTGCCGGCAGCCAATGTGAATCCGATCTTTCAGGATCAGGTTATCGTGCCGGGCCTGATCGATCCGCACATCCACGTCGTGCTCGGATCATTGCAATACAATCTGCCCATCACGCCCCCTTGGCCCATGGCCACGCCGCACGGCATGAAAGACGGCCTGCCCAATCGCGGCGCGTTCCTGCAGGCGTTGACCGATTTAGTAGAGGCGGCAGGGCCGAATGAGCCGATTGTTGCCTACGGCTATCATAATCTGGTGCATGGCGATCTTCACCGGGCGGATCTCGACGCGATAGCGCCGGACCAGCCCCTGATCGTCTGGCACTATTCCTCTCATGATTTCTATCTCAACAGCGCGGCGATCGAGGCTGCAGGGTTCACGCCTGAAATGGCGCATCAGTTTCACGGCGTAGATCTTGATGCGGACGGCGCGCTGACCGGGCGCATCTATGAAGACGCGGCCATGTTGGTGGTGCAGGCGTTTGCAGGCGTGATCCTGACGCCAGAGAACGTCACGGCGGGCCTCAACGGGTTTTCATCCATGCTGCGCCAGGCCGGTGTAACGACGACGGCGGAACTCGGCTATGGCATGTTCGGCTGGGAGATGGAGGCCGCGAACATTCGCGCCAATTGGAGCAGCCCACAGCAGGCGGGTTATCACCTTTACCTGATCCCGGAACATCGTGCGCTTGAGCGGGCTTTCGGTGATGGCAAGGTTCAGGCCGTGCTGGACATGGCGAGCGGGAAGACGGAGACGGCGGCACCCGTCTTGCCGCGCGTGAAATTCTTCACCGATGGCGCGTTCTACAGCCAGACGATGAGGCTCTCACCGCCGGGCTATCTGTCCGGACAGTCGGAAGGGTCGGAAGGGCTTTGGGTCGCCGGTCCTGACGGGATTGTCCCCGCCATCCAGCCCTATTGGGATGCAGATTTGGGCGTGAACATCCATTCCAACGGGGATGCTGCGCAAGGCGCTACGCTTCAGGCGCTGGCCGCCCTTCGCGAAGGCGATGACGGCCCGTCCAACAGCTTCGTCATCGAGCATGGCGGCCTGTTTTCGGAAGAGCAGGTCGAGATGGCAGGTCAACTCGGCGCGCGCCTGTCTGCGGCGAGCCACTACGTGTTTTACATGGCGAATGAATATGCGGGTCCTTTGGGCGACGTCCGGGCAAAATGGCTCTCTCCGCTGGGCGCGCTGACGGAGGCCGGGGTTCCGGTGGCTGTGCACAGCGACGCGCCGCTTGCTCCGCCCCATCCACTGCGTGCTGCAGGCGTCCACGTCACCCGCGCAACCCGGGAGGGCAGCACGTATCAGGCCGGTATGGCGCTGAGCCGCTATGAGGCACTGGAGGCCATCACGCTGGATGCGGCGATGGCTCTGGGTCTTGAGGCCGAAATCGGCTCCATCGAACCGGGCAAGCGGGCGGACTTCACCATTCTCGAAACCAATCCGCTGGACATGCCCGGCGCGGAGTGGGAGCACATTCCGGTTTGGGGCGTGGTGCTGGATGGCGAAACGCGTCCGCTGAAAGTTGAGGGTTCCCGACAGAGTGAGTGAACGCGACTGGATCTCCCGGTATTTTGCACCTCTGGCCACGACGCCGGGGGCGGCCGGCTTGCGGGATGATGTGGCAGAGCTGTCTCGCGGCGATGGGCGACTGATCGCGACAATGGATGCGCTGGTTGAGGGCGTTCACTTCCTGCCGGATGACCCCGTCGACACGATCGCGCGCAAACTGTTGCGTACGAATGTGTCCGACATCCTCTCAAAGGGCGCGTTGCCTGCCGATGCCTTGCTCACCCTGGGCTGGCCGGATTCGAGACCGGAGGCGGAGATTGCGGCGTTTGCATCGGCACTGGGCGATGATCTGAACGCGTTCGGCGCAAGCCTTGTCGGCGGCGATACGGTGCTGAGCCCCGCCGGTCTGTTCCTCTCGCTGACGCTGACGGGGAAGTGCCTGGCTGAGGGGCCTGTCAGGCGAGATGGGGCAGCTGCCGATCAGGATGTCTGGGTGACCGGAGAGATCGGCGCGGCCTGTCTCGGGCTGGAGGCCTTGCAACGCGGCGACCATGACGCGCCTCACGTCGCGGCCTATCGCGTGCCGGGGGTGCAGCCCGTCGCGGCTGCCCGGCTAATCGCGGATCATGCGAGCGCAGCGATGGATGTTTCGGACGGGCTTCTGGGCGATGCCGCGGCGCTCGGCAAGGCGTCAGGCGTGGGCATAAAACTGGCACTGGACGAGATACGTTTCGCCGGGAACGCGACAGATATCTACACGATGCTACGCCTGGCGACATGGGGTGACGATTACCAAATCTTGTTGACCAGCGAAAAAACGCGACGCGAAGCCATACTGGCTGACGCCCTTGAAGCGGGCGTGTCTGTAGCGCGTATTGGGGAAACTTCCCAAAAAACAGGACTCTCCATCACTTGGCACGGAGAGGCCGTTAACCTCCCTGAAACTCTCGGCTTTGAGCATGGCTGAATTGGGACCGGCCTGACTCGCGCCTGAAGGGAGGGATATTGCCTATTCCCCAAAGGAAAGGCAGGCTGGCGTCCTATAATAAACAGTGCATGATCAGGAAAACCTGGCGTTGAAGTTCTGTTTGAAGGGAAGGAAACGTAATCCATGTGGTATTATCTCGCTCTCGCGGCGGGTCTTTTGTCGGTCCTTTATGGCTGGCTCCAGATCAATTCGATCATGAAGGCTCCGTCAGGTGATGCGCGTATGCGCGAAATCGCTCAGGCCATTCAGGAAGGCGCAAACGCCTATCTTGGCCGCCAGTATCGGACCATCGGCATTGTCGGTGTCGTGGTCGTCGTGCTGTTGGTCATCCTGTTCCGTAACTGGCAGGTGCCGCTCGGCTTCATCATCGGCGCAGCCTTGTCCGGTGCGGCCGGCTTCATCGGCATGAAAGTGTCGGTGCAGGCGAACGTTCGCACAACTGAAGCGGCCAAATCCGGCCTGAATGCCGGCTTGAAGCTCGCCTTCAAGTCTGGCGCCATCACCGGCATGCTCGTGGTCGGCCTCGCCCTGTTGGGGATCGTGGTCTATTACGGCCTGCTTACGATGGTCACGGGCCTCAACCTCGGAATCGAGAGTGAAAAACGCCTCGTCATCGACTCGCTTGTGGCGCTCGGCTTCGGCGCGTCGCTGATTTCCATCTTTGCACGCCTCGGCGGCGGCATTTTCACCAAGGGTGCGGATGTCGGCGGCGACATGGTCGGCAAGGTCGAGGCTGGAATCCCTGAGGATGATCCGCGCAATGCCGCAACGATTGCGGACAATGTGGGCGACAATGTCGGCGATTGCGCTGGCATGGCGGCAGACTTGTTCGAAACCTACGCCGTGACGCTGGTCGCAACGATGGTGCTGGGAGCGATTTATTTCTCGGGTGCGCCCTACATCGTTGAAATCATGATGCTGCCGCTGGCGATTGCCGCTGTGTGTATCATCACGTCGATCATCGGCACATATTTTGTCAATCTCGGGCCAGGCAAGACCGACGTCATGGGTGCGCTTTACAAGGGCCTCATCGTGACAGGAATTCTGTCGATTGGCGGTTTGGCCGTAGCGGTGGCGACTGTGCTGCCGAACGGTTTCGGTGTGCTCGAGGATGCCGGAGAGCGTCTTGGCCTCGCCAGCGATGTGTCCGGCTGGATGCTGTTCGGCTGCGGTGTGGTGGGTCTGGTTGTGACCGGCCTGATCGTTGTGATCACGGCATTCTATACCGAAACCAAGTATCGCCCGGTTCGCTCCATCGCGATGGCATCTGAATCCGGTCACGGCACGAACGTGATCCAGGGATTGGCTGTCTCGCTTGAATCCACGGCGTTGCCAGCTATCGTGATCATTGCGGGTATCATTCTGACCTTCAATCTCGCTGGCCTCTACGGCATCGCAATTGCGACCACCACCATGCTGGCCCTTGCCGGGATCATTGTGGCGCTGGACGCATTTGGCCCGGTCACGGACAATGCCGGCGGTATTGCTGAAATGGCGGAACTGCCATCCGAGATCCGCGACACGACCGATGCGCTTGATGCGGTTGGCAACACGACCAAGGCTGTAACCAAGGGCTATGCCATCGGGTCTGCGGGCCTCGGCGCGCTGGTGTTGTTTGCGGCGTATGCAGAAGACCTGAAATACTTCTCTGCGCGTGCGCAGGAAGGGGACTTCTTCTACAACACGGTCGCCGACTTCTCGATTGCGAACCCCTACGTCGTGGTTGGACTCCTGTTCGGTGGCCTGCTGCCATTCCTGTTCGGCGGACTATCGATGATGGCAGTTGGCCGTGCGGCTCAGTCGGTGGTCGAGGAAGTGCGTCGTCAGTTCCGCGAGATGCCGGGCATCATGAAAGGCGAAGTGAAGCCGGACTATAGCCGGGCTGTGGACCTGCTGACCAAGGCCGCGATCAAGGAAATGATTGTTCCGTCACTCCTGCCGGTCCTGTCGCCGATCGTTCTGTTCGGTGCGATCTTCGTTATCGCGGGCAAGGGCGCTGCACTTGCAGCTGTCGGGGCGATGCTGCTCGGTGTGATCGTGACCGGTCTGTTCGTGGCCATCTCGATGACCTCCGGTGGTGGCGCCTGGGACAATGCCAAGAAGTACATCGAGGACGGCAATCATGGCGGCAAGGGATCTGAAGCGCACAAGGCTGCCGTGACCGGCGACACGGTCGGCGATCCCTATAAGGATACCGCCGGACCTGCGGTGAATCCGATGATCAAAATCACGAATATCGTGGCCTTGCTCATGCTTGCGGTTCTTGCTGGCCACTGAGCGGCATGAATTTTTTATGGAAGGCCCCGGCGCAAACGTGTCGGGGCCTTTGTTTTACCTGCAGTTTTTGTGGGATAGAAGAATTCTATAGATGTGCGGATAGCAATCAATTGGTCCTATTGCGTAACTCGACGTAACCTCACTTCATCGACGGGTTCCAACTCGGCAGCTGCGGCTGGTCCGATCGGGCGCGTTGGTTTCAAGGGCCTCAAAGGCAGGCCCGAAATTTGGTTTGTGAACCGAGCGAAAGGGATAGGAATATGGACGGCAATGATATGGGCGGTGGCGGCAAATGCCCCGTGATGCACGGAAGTCTTACATCGACCGAAACATCTGTGACGGCCTGGTGGCCCAAATCACTCAATTTCGACATTCTGCATCAGCACGACCGCAAGGTTCAGCCTTACGGCCCTGATTATTCCTATCGTAAGGAAGTCGAAAAACTCGACTATGAAGCGCTGAAGAAAGACGTGCATGCCCTCGTGACGGACAGCCAGGATTGGTGGCCGGCCGACTGGGGCAGCTATGCAGGTCTGTTCGTTCGCATGGCGTGGCACTCGGCAGGATCATACCGTCTCGCAGACGGCCGCGGCGGCGGTGGCGCAGGCAATCTTCGGTTTGCACCGCTTAACTCCTGGCCGGACAATGCCAACCTCGATAAGGCCCGTCGTCTGCTTTGGCCCATCAAGAAGAAATACGGAAACAAGCTCAGCTGGGCTGATCTGATCATTCTGGCCGGCAATGCTGCCTATGAAGTCGCCGGTCTGGAAACTTTTGGGTTTGGCTTTGGCCGCGAAGACATCTGGCATCCGGAAAAAGATACGTTCTGGGGCTCCGAGAAGGAATGGCTGACTGACTCCCGGTATGAGAAGCTGGATGAACGTGACTCGCTGGCCAACCCGCTCGCTGCGGTTGTCATGGGGCTCATCTATGTGAACCCGGAAGGTGTGAACGGAAAGCCCGACCCGGCCAGAACAGCAATCGATGTGCGCGAAACTTTCAAGCGCATGGCGATGAATGATGAAGAGACGGCTGCGCTGACCGCAGGCGGTCACACCATCGGTAAGGCACATGGCAACTCTGACCCAACCGGTCTCGGCCCTGAGCCGGAAGGCGAAGACGTTGTGGGCATGGGCCTTGGGTGGAAAAACTCCAATGAGTCCGGCAATGGCCGGTTTACTCTGACAGGCGGCCCCGAGGGCGCATGGACTTCAGATCCGACGAAATGGGATGGCGGCTACTTCGACATGCTGCTGGATCACGAATGGGAACTGACCAAGAGCCCGGCAGGTGCCTGGCAATGGAAGCCGGTGAACATCGCTGAAACGGACATGCCTGCGGATGTCGAAGATGCATCCATCCGTACCATGCCGATGATGACTGATGCGGACATGGCCATGAAGGTCGACCCGATCTATCGCAAATACATGGAGAAATTCCGCGAGGATCATGACTACTTCTCCAAGACCTTTGCCCGTGCTTGGTTCAAGCTGACCCACCGCGATATGGGACCAAAGCCGCGTTACATCGGCCCTTGGGTGCCGCAGGAAGACCTGATCTGGCAGGATCCAGTGCCGGCAGGCAGCACGAGCTATGATGTGGATGCTGTTAAAGCGAAGATCGCAGCCAGCGGTCTTTCGATCTCAGACATGGTATCAACGGCCTGGGATAGCGCCCGCACCTATCGTGGCTCAGACATGCGTGGCGGTGCCAATGGTGCGCGCATTCGCCTTGCGCCCCAGAATGACTGGGATGGCAATGAGCCGGCCCGTCTGTCCCGTGTGCTTGACGTTCTGGAGCCCATTGCAAAGGAAGCCGGTGCAAGCATCGCAGACGTGATTGTCCTGGCTGGCAATGTTGGCGTGGAGCAGGCGGCCAAGGCGGCTGGCTTCAGCAAGACCGTGCCGTTCACGCCGGGCCGTGGCGATGCCACTGCCGAGATGACCGATGCAGAGTCGTTCGAGGCGTTGGAGCCACTGGTTGATGGTTACCGCAACTGGATCAAGGACGATTATGTGGTGAAGCCGGAAGAAATCCTTCTGGACCACACCCAGTTGCTGGGGCTGACTGCTCCGGAGATGACGTGCCTGGTCGGCGGCATGCGAGTTATTGGCACCAATCATGGTGGCAGCAAGCATGGCGTGTTCACGGATAATGTTGGCTCACTGACAAATGATTTCTTTGTCAATCTGACCGACATGTCGAACACATGGAACCCCACTGACGATGAGGGTATTTTCTCGATCCGGGATCGCCAGACCGATGCGCCGAAATGGACGGCGACACGGATCGACCTTGTCTTCGGCTCGAACTCCATCCTGCGCGCTTATGCGGAGGTTTATGCCCAGGACGACAACAAGGAGAAGCTTGTTGACGATTTCATCGCGGCCTGGACGAAAGTGATGGAAGCAGATCGCTTCGATACACGCACCTAGTTGCAGATGATCGCAATGAAACGCCCCGGGAAACCGGGGCGTTTTTTTATGCTGATTTGACGAGCGAAGAGGACATGCGCCTGAACTCTTCCTGGCTTAGCGTTTCGGCCCTCGCCGTAGGATCAATATCTAGGCTTTCCAGCCACTCAGACGCCTTGAGGCCATGTCGTTTGGCGAGGGGCTTCAACCCGGCGCGAAGCATCTTGCGACGTTGTCCGAACGCCGCTCCGGCAACTTCTTCCAGCTTGGCCAGATGTGGGTAGATCTTATCCTCCGGCAGCGGATGCAGTACGGCGACGGCACTGTCGACTTTCGGGGGTGGCCGGAATGCGCCTGGAGGAAGCGTGAAGGCAATATGCGGGTCGCAGACTGCGTGCGCGAGCACAGCGAGCCGACCATAATGGTCCGTATTCGGTTTCGCGCAGACCCGCTCGGCGACTTCCTTCTGGAACATCAGTGCCATCTCGCCGCGCCACGGTCCGGCCTTCAGCCAGTTCACCAGAAGCGGCGTGCCCACATTGTACGGGAGATTGGCGATGATCATGGCAGGCGTCTCGCCGCCAAGTTCATCAATGGCCTGTTCCCAGCGTACCTTGCGCGCATCTTTCAGAATGATATGCAGGCGTCCCGCATCGGCTTCTGGCCAGGTCTGCAGGGCTTCCGCAAACCGTTCGTCTGCCTCGACTGCGATGACCTTGCCTGCGCCATTGTCCAGCAATGCGCGGGTCAAACCACCGGGGCCGGGGCCGACTTCGATTACTGTGCGGCCTTCAACCGGCCCTGCCGCCAGAGCGGTACGTTTCAGGATATCCGGATCGAACAGGAAATGCTGTCCAAGCGCCTTGCGGGCGGTAGCCTGCGTCAGGCCGGGGGGCGTGTCGTCACGGCTCATGCCGTTTCCTTTCTATGGTCGGCGATCAGACGTGCCTGTCGGATGGCCGCGATCAAACTGTCGGGCCGGGCGGTGCCGTTCGCGGCGGCGTCATACCCCGTGCCATGATCCGGGCTGGTGCGCACGATGGGCAGGCCGAGCGTCGTGTTCACGCCGCCCCACATGTCCAGCGTCTTTACCGGGATCAGTCCTTGATCATGCGTCATGGCGATAATGGCGTCGAAGCGACCATCGATGGCTTCGGCAAATACCGTGTCTGCGGACCGAGCGTCTGACATATCGATTCCAGCCGCGCGCAATTGTTCAGCGGCCGGATTGATTATCTCGACTTCTTCCTTCCCGATCGTGCCGCCCTCACCGGCATGAGGGTTCAGCCCTGTGAAGGCGAGACGTGAGGAGACGAGGCCGAAATCCTGCCGCATGGCCTGATCGACTATCTTGCCGAGATTTACCAAGTCTTCCGTGTTCAGCGTAGTGAACACGTCTTTCAGCGGAATGTGGATGGTCGCCAGCGCGACACGTAATCCACCGCCTGTCAGCAGCATGACCGGTTGAGAAGATCCGCCTGTGGCGCTGTTGCAGAGCGCAACCACAAACTCCGTATGGCCGGGGTGTTTGAAACCCGCGCCGTAAAGCAGGGCCTTGTTGATCGGATTGGTGACCACAGCGTCCGCTGCGCCGGACAGGCAGAAGGCCGTCGCCTGTTCGATGGAACCAATGATTGCGGACGCCGCTCCGCTGTCAGGCTGGCCCGGCAACGGTATAGGGAATTTATCAAGCGGTAGGACAGGCAGCGCTGATCCGAATATGCCGGATGCCTCAGATGGATCGGAAATCGATTGGGCGGGTACCTTGTCCTGATAAAGCTCCGGGGCGCCAATTACAAAGAAGGCGCATTCGTCCTCGCCACTGAGCGCACGCCAGGCATCAGCCGTAATTGACGGCCCTACACCTGCAGGATCGCCCATGGTTACAGCCAGAGGAAGGCGGTTTGGAATGGTCATCGCACGCGGTGTTCACTTAAACCGCACGGTACGCAAGGCCTAGCGATAGATAATCGTCGCTTCGCGGCGAAGGTCACGCAGCTCTCGCTCGGAGATCATGCCGAGTTCCTGGTCTTTCAGGCGGCCCTTCAGGTCGTCACGGGACGGCAGGGCTTCTGCGCCATCTTCGCGGCGACACACATACATGATGGCAAGCCCGCTACCGGCGGCGAAGATCTCTGTCGGCTGACCGACATCAACCGAAAGCACCAGTTCCTTGCCTTCGCTGCCCAGTTCTTCGATGTCGATATCGGTCAGGTCGGCGTGGCGCAGATTGGATTTGGTGTTCGCAACGCTCTGGACATCGTCACACGTCTCAATGGCCGCCATCGCGTCCTTGAGCGTGGCTTCACTGCCATCAGTTGCCTGCAGGCGTTTGAGATCGACCTTGGTGGTCAGTTTCGCAGGCTCACGCTTGTTGACGACGTTCAGGATGTAAATGCCGTTTTCCGCCTGGATCGGACCGATAATCCCAGGGCCGGCAGACCCTTCAACGGCGGCCGCGAGAACCGGGTCGAGATCACCCGTGGTGATCCAGCCCATATCGCCCCCCGTTGCGGCAGTCGGAGCGGACGAAATCCGCTGCGCCGCGATCCGGAAGTCAGCGCCCTGAGTCAGCTGTCCAATGATCGAGTTGGCGGCTTCCGTGGCCTGCGCCTTGGTATCGGCATCCGGGGCGTACAGGAAGATTTCCGAAATGCGGAACTGCGTCTGCTGCAGAGAATTGCGGACACGGTTCAACTGCTCGTCCACCTGGTTGTCCGAGATCCGGATACGGGAGCCGTACAATCCGCCCATCACGCGACTCCACGCGATTTCGGCGCGCATCTGCTCTTCAAGGCTGGCCGGGTTCACGCCAGCAGCGAGCAATTGCTGTTTCAACTGGTCACCGGTCGCGCCAGACTGGCGGGCCATGTCGTCGACGGCACCGTTGATCTCTTCCGGCGAGATTTCCATCTCGAATTCTGCGGCTTTTTCGAGCTGCAGGCGTTCATCGATGAGCTGTTCCAGCGCCTGACCGGTAATCTGCTGAATTTGTTCCTGAGTCGGCTGCTGGCCACCAAGGCTGAGCAGCAGAAGACGCGCCCGCTGGCGAACGTCGGAATAGGAAATTGGCTGGTCGTTCACGATGGCGGCGACGCCTTCGAGCGCGAGGCGTTCCGGTGCATCGGCCTCCTGGGCGAGGGCTGACCCTCCCACGGGAAGTGCCGCGATCATGATGGCGGCGAATATCTGACGAACCATAAATGGCCTCCATTGAGTGCCCAGCCGGGCCCCGTGGCAACTATACAGCGCGGAACATACAAGCCCCACGCGGAGGCGCAACGCATCAGGGCAGTGCTCCCTGAATTCTTACGAAAATTTAGGGCGTCGCACTTTCCTGATCAGAAGGTGCGCCGTCGAATCAATCGAACTCACTGGATCCGAAATCTCCGATCGATTTCAGGGAGAAGCGGAACTGAATGCTCTCTTCAGGTCCAAGTGTCCGATCGACCATTTCGGAGCGTTGGTAGACGAGTTCAAACCGGGAGCAGTCATCCTCGAACGCGATTCCGTATTCCTGCCTGGCATTCAGATTGTCTTCGATATCCCGCAATTGCCCCGCAATGATCGAGTATTGGTCTGTGATGCGGAGTTCACCGCGCATGAAGATGCCCTCATCCGCCCGTCCGGTTGTCGCAATCCGCTCATCAACTTTGTAATACTGGGCGACACCTCTGAAGCGCTTGAAATTACTCGTTATTTTGGTGTCTATGCGGTTCAGGCTGAAGCCATCTTCATCGAGGCGCGCCTGGGTGGTCACTTTCAGGCGCGGCCCAAAATCTGCCGTGGCTGCGATGATCCAGTCAGACGACGTTCCATCGAGATTGCTGACGGCATCGAATGCGTCATCCGGGCGGGAGCGCCACCGTTTCCCGACCGTTGTGCTGAAGTCCATGCCGTTCTTCCAGAGCGTTCTGGCCGTGATCCCGGCAGACAGTTTCCCGTCACCCTCATACAGATCGTAGGCGCCAAAGCCGTTGGGATCGAACAGGGACGACCCGTCGGATTCGAATAGAAGGCTGTCTTCGACTGGAATAACGCCGTCATTGATGTTCGATGGCCCCCAGGCGGCCATCACCGCCGGCTCGATCATGATGTCGACCATCTCGCCGGGGCGAATCATTGGGTAGGCCAGCTTGCCTCCGACATTTCCGACCACGCGGGACGCGTCCTCTTCGCCGGATACGTCCTCATCAAGCCGGTAGTAATCGGCCCTGACTTCCGCAAAGGATTCGAACGTGAAACCGCCCGGCAGCACATTCAGATCTGACCAGTCTGCGCCGACGCTCACCCGGTGGCTGTCTGCTCCCAGGTCGCGGCTCAATATGGCGCTTGATGCTTCCACACTGGCAAACCCCATATTGCCGAGGTCCCAGTATTTCTCACTGAAGAATACGGGCAGCGCCGTGGGCAGCTCACCATCATCATCAGTTGATCTCAGGCCCTGGAATTTGAGCAGGGCGACGTCGGAATAGTAGCTCTCTCCCTGACCCATGGCGAAAACCTGCGACAAGAGGCGACGTGGCTGGCTTGCATACAGACCGCGGTTTTCGTCCTGTCCGTCGAGATCGTAGCGTCGGTCGTAGAGATCATCGCTCTGGTACTCGACCCCAAAACCCCACTTCCAGTCATTGTTGATCGCGAACAGGCCGCTTCCGTAGACATGGCCGCGGACTTTCTCCTCACCAAACAGTTCGCCATCACTGTCGAAATCCTGCTCGTTGGTGAAGCTCGTGTTGAAATTGATGGACCCGGAATAGAAGCGCTTGCGCAAATCCAGTTCGAGGAGCGGGTTCACATTCTGCGTCACCATCGGTGCGATGGTGACGTCTGTGGAATCCGAAACGGCCCAATAATAAGGCTGCTGATAGAACCAGCCGAGCTTTGACGAATTTCCTGCAGATGGGATCAGCAAACCCGATCGACGTTCAGAGGTCGGGTCCGGATGCGCCAGAAATGGAAAGTAAAATACAGGGATGCCGCCAACCTCGAGCACGGCGTCCCGATAGGAAATCATCTGACTTTCCTGATCGAGCACGGCACGGCGGGCGCGAACGGCCCATGTCGGAGTCTTGTCTTCTTCGCAAACAGGGCACGCAGTGTAGACGACCTGATCCAGAGCGTTAACGCCATTGGATTGTCGAATGGCGGAGTTGGCCGCGACCGTGGCGTCGCCTTCAAGGCGGGCTGAAAAGCCGATCGCGTATCCGTCCGACAGCGTCGAATCCACCTCGACTTCTTTTGCGAATTGCTGGGCCCCGGTTTCATCAATGATGATCACATTGCCAGTGGCGCGAACCTTCTCTGTTGTTCGGTCATAGACGAGCTTGTCCGCGCGCAGAATGCGGCCCTGATAGAGCGCTTCGACATTGCCTTCAGCGACGAGTTTATTCTCATCGCGGATTTCGTACACATAATCCGCCTCCAGCACGACGCGCTCATCCACTTCGGACGGTTGCGGCGCAGCTGTGTCCTCCTGGGCTATGGCGTACCAGGGGAGGGAGACCGCCATACCAAGCGCGGCCGCAACATGATGCCATTTTGCCAAAACGCGTACCCTTACAACTGCTTCTGTGTGCCGGATTGCGCGTCGATCACGCTGTTTCGTCACTCAATTCCTTTTCGAGGCTTAGAGAGGAAGGCGTGAATCGTCCAGCCATCAGACCATTCCGTCTGATTTTTCATCATCTACCCGATGCGCCAGCAACACAGGCGCCCCTAGACCGCCCGGCTTGCCAGACCGCCGGAAAGCGTTGTTGCGGCGCCACTCAGCTCAAGCTCCATCAATGCGGCGGCGCATTGAGCCGGCGTTGCGCCTGCCGCGCGCGCGATTTCGTCGATCGGCATGGGATGGGGAGAAAGTGCAAGTACGATACGCGTCAGAAGGTCTTGCGGTAGGTCCTCCTCGGCGGCGTCTTCGAACGGTTCACCGGGCGCCGACACATTGGAAAAAGGCAGGCTTTCCAGCACTTCCAGAATGTCGTCGGCGTGCCGCACCAGAGTCGCACCCTGTCGGATGAGCCGGTTGGTGCCGGACGCGCGCGGATCCAGAGGAGAGCCTGGTATGGCCATGACTTCCCGGCCTTGCTCGCCAGCCATACGGGCCGAAATCAGCGATCCTGATCGTTCCGCGGCCTCCACCACGACGACACCGCGCGACAACCCAGTGATGATGCGATTGCGGCGGGGAAAATCCTGCGCCTTGGCCCTGTATCCGAAAGGGCTTTCTGAAAGGATCAGCCCCTTCGCAGCAATTTCGGCGTAGAGCCGCTCATGCTGGGGCGGGTATATATGGTCAACCGCGCCGCCAAGCACCGCAACGGTCCCCGTCGTCAGGCTCGCAGCGTGAGCTTCTCCGTCAATACCAAGTGCCAATCCGGACACCGTCACGAAGCCTGATTTGCCCAGCGCCGCTGATATGTCTCGCGCCAGCTTTCTTCCGGCCGCCGACGCATTTCTTGCGCCTACGATGGCCACGGTGGTCTGCGCGACAAGCTCTACCTTGCCCAGTGCGGTCAGGACGGGTGGAGGCGGATCGAGCGCCTTCAGCAGGGGTGGATATTCCGGCTCGCAGCTGGCCAGGATCTGTGCGCCGTATTTGCGGGTCAGCTCGATCTCTCTGGCGACCTCGTCCACCGGAGGCGAGACGAGTTCTCGCCCGCGACGGCTCTTTCGTGTCAGCTCAGGCAGTGCGTCCAGAGCGACGCTGGCGGATCTGAACTTGCGCAGCAGCTGAAAGAAGGTGACGGGACCGATATTCGGTGTGCGGGCGAGCCGTAACCAGTCAATGCGTTCCGCATCACTGAGGGGCCGCGCTGGTGTCATGCGTCGGGATCGGCCGTTTTCTTCGCCCCGAATTTGGGCTCTTCGCCCTCAAGGAGGCGGCCGAGATTGGCCCGGTGCGTCCAGAACACAAAGACCGACAACAAGGCTAGCCCACCGATAATGAAGGTGTTGCGTTCACCAAGCAGCCAGGCGCCTGGAGGAACCAGGGCAGCTGCGGTCAAGGCGGCGAGCGATGAGATGCGCGTCAGGGCAAACAGGCCGAGCCAAACTGGTGCCGCAACATAAAACCCGGGCAGGGAGACAAATGGCAACAGTCCTGCGTAGGTCGCGACACCCTTGCCGCCCTTGAAGCGCAGCCAGATCGGGTAGCAATGGCCAACAAAGGCAAAAGCGCCGGCAACGAAACCGACCTCCCGACCTGCCAGCAGTCCAAAAGCAAGCGCGACAAGCCCCGCCTTGAGGCTGTCGAGCAGGAGCGTTGCCAGCGCGAGATCCTTCCGGCCTGTGCGCAGCACATTGGTTGCTCCGATATTGCCGGAGCCGATGGACCGAATGTCACCGAGGCCGGCTGCCCGCGTGATCAACAGGCCAAAGGGAATGGACCCGGCGAAATAGCCGCAAAGCGCCGCGAGAGGGAAAGCCAGCTCGGCTGTCATGTCGATATCCTCAATTCCCAATTGAATTTATTATGTGCGAACCTGCGCGTCTGCAAGCGGGCTGCGCTCAGCGCGCAAATACCTGCTCACCGCCCACAAAGGTTTTCAAAACGATCCCCTGCAGGCGCCGCCCGTCGAACGGAGAATTGGTTGAGCGCGAACGCAGGTTTTCCCGTTCACACAACCAGGGCTTGTTCGGGTCAAACAGGATCATATCTGCAGGCGCACCTGCAGAAAGTCGCCCTTGAGGCAAACCGATCATGTCCGCGGGCTTGGAGGTGATTGGCGCGAGCACCTCAAGCAGGCTGAGGGGCCCATCATGGTGGAAACTCAACAGCGCCGACAGTGTGGTTTCGAGTCCAGCAGCCCCGAAACTTGCCTCGCCGAATGGTAGGCGCTTTTCTTCCGGAGGTTGTGGGTCATGAGCCGACACGACCGCGTCGATCCAGCCTGCCTTGAGCGCGGAAATCATGGACTGTCGCGTATCTTCATCCCGGAAAGGCGGGTTCACTTTGCAGTAAGTCAGGTAATCGCCAACATCGAGCTCGTTGAAGAACAGCGAGTGCGCAGCAATCGTAGAGAACACGCTCGCGCCGCGGTCGCGGGAATCCGCAACCATTTCGAGCGTCCTGAGAGTGGAAACCTGATCGAGGATCAGCGTACAGCCCGTTGCCTCTGCCAGCATCAGATCGCGGGCGGCGCCGATCCATTCTGCTTCTTTTGCGATTCCGGCGAGCCCTTTACGCGCAGCGAAAGCGCCCGCATTCATGACGCCTGAGCCTTTCAGTGCGGTATCGTCAGGCCGGGACATCACAATTGCGCCCCGGCTGGCCGCGTAGGTCATCGCGCGTTTCATGATTGAGGGATTGCTGACGGGCGTGTCGCCATTCGTGAAGAGGACGGCGCCAGCGTCTGCCATCAGGCCGATCTCGGCCATAGCGTCGCCCTTCAGTCCGGTGGTCAGCGCACCTGCGGGGTAGATACGCGCTTGCGCGCTGGCCTTCGCACGATCGGAGATGAAACGGACCAAGGCCACATCATCCACAACCGGCTTCGTGTCAGGCATCACGACAAGACTGGTCACGCCGCCTGCAACGGCTGCGCGAGACGCAGTTGCCAGCGTTTCTTTTTGCTCGTCGCCAGGTTCGCCTGTCTTGACCCGAAGGTCGATCAGGCCAGGCGCCAGGCACAGGCCCTCTGCATCCAGAGTCTTCTCAACACCCGCATGCGCCGATGTTGCGCCGGGCGTGACAGATTTGATCACGCCATTCTCGATCAGGATTGCGCCGGTCTCATCACGACCTGATGCGGGGTCCAGCAGGCGGGCATTGTAGATGGACAGGCTCATGGGCGGCCTCCTGCAAGAAGGTGCAGCACCGCTTCGCGCACGGCGACGCCCATTTCCACTTGCTCGGTTATCACTGAGCGCTCTCCGTCAGCGATGGCACTTTCGATCTCTATTCCGCGATTCATCGGGCCGGGGTGCATCACGATGGCATCGTCCTTCGCCAGCGCCAGTCGCTCAGCGGTCAGGCCGAAATAGCGGAAATATTCGCGGCGGCTTGGCAGATACGCGCCATCCATGCGTTCGAGCTGCAGGCGCAGCATCATGACGACATCAGCGCCGTCGAGCGCTGCGTCAAAATCAGATGTCGCTGACGCAGCGCCCCATGTTTCGGTGCCGGAGGGCATCAGGGTGCGCGGGGCGCAAAGGTGAACTTCCGCGCCAAGCAGGTGCAGCGCCAGCGTCGTTGATCGGGCGACACGTGAATGGACTATGTCGCCACAGATAACGACTTTGAGGCCTTCAACACGTCCCTTGTTGCGCCGGATGGTCAGCGTATCGAGAAGGCCCTGAGTGGGGTGTTCATGCGTGCCGTCCCCGGCATTGATCACGGCGCAATCGACCTTTCGCGACAGCAGCTTGGCGCCGCCGGATGCCGAGTGGCGCACGACAAGCACGTCTGGCTTCATTGCGTTGAGCGTCATGGCTGTGTCGATCAGCGTTTCGCCCTTTTTCACCGATGACTGAGCAACTGGCATCGAGACGACATCTGCGCCGAGGCGCCGGGCAGCGATCTCGAAACTGCTCATCGTGCGTGTGGAGTTCTCAAAGAACAGGTTCACGACTGTCTTGCCAGACAGGACAGGATCGGCCCGTTTGCCGGATCGCGTTGCCTCGGCGTAGTCGTTCGCCAGATCAAGAATATGCGTCAGATCGAGCGGGTGAAGGCCATCAATGCCCAGCAAATGCTCGTGGTCGAAGGAGTAGTGGATTGCCGCCTTGCTCATGGAGGCCCTTTCGATTTTCGGCGGTTTAGGACCGTTTCCGAGTCGGGGCAAGAGGGTCAGAGCGTGAGAAGCAGATAGAGGGCTGGGATCGTCACCATGGCGAGCACCGTTTCCACTGCAATCAGATTGGCGGCGAGTGTCGCGTCTCCGCCGAGTTCCTTCGCCAAAATGTAGGAACTTGTCGCCGTTGGTGTCGCCGCGCAGATCAGTGCGATGATCAGAGGTACGCCCGTAACGCCAAGCAGGAAGCAGAAAGCTACGGCGAAGGCTGGCAGCCCCAGCAATCGAACCAGCGACCATCCGAGCGTGCGAACTCCGGCGCGTTTCAGGGCAGACAGGTCCACACCCGCCCCGGCAGACAGGAGGCCAAGCGCGAGCGCCGCGTCGCCGAGAATGCGCATGCTGTCGTCAATCAGGCGGGGCAGACTCGCATTCGCCCCGGCCAACGCAAGCCCGACAATGCATGCGAGCACGATTGGGTTCTTGAGCAATGCCTTGAACGGGTTCGGCTTCGGCGCGTCATGCGACTCTGCGTGGGCAATCAGCGCATAGACCGACAATATGTTGGCCGTCGGGATCATCACGGCGGCGGCGATGGTGACCAGGGCGAGGCCTTCATCGCCAAACAGGAGACTTCCGATGGAGAGGCCGATCATCGTGTTCCAGCGGACGTTGGACTGTATGACAGAACCGACCGCTGGGCCGGGCATATTGGGCAGGAAGCGCCCGCACCAGCCCACACCTGCCAAGGCAAACTGCGCGAGGATCAATGCGCCAGCCAGGCCCCAGGGCGCTTCTTCAAAGGGAGCGTTTGCCAATGTTCGCACGATCAGAGCCGGGAACAGGACGACGTAGGACAGGCGTTCAATGGCTCTCCAGCTGTCGACCGGAATCCAGCGGCGGACAGACAGGATATGGCCGAGTGACACAATCGCGATCACCGGAAGGAGGGCGTACAGGAAGCCCGTCATGTGAGTTGCGACAGTCTTTGCAAAGCGTCGTTGAGGATAACAGCCGCGGCGGATGCATCAATTCGCTCTGCGCGCCGCTTCCGGGAGAGCTCTGCCGCGATCATGGCGTTTTCCGCTTCCACCGTCGACAGGCGTTCGTCCTGAAACAGGATCGGCACGTCGCGGCGATTCATGATGTGCCAGGCCAAGGCACGGACGGATTGGGCCCTTGGTCCTTCGGTGCCATCCATATTGAGTGGCAGGCCCATGACGATTCCCACAGCAGCCCGGTCGTCGAAGAGGTGGAACAGGCGGTCGAGTACAGGGGCGAGCTTCTTGCCGCGCGGGATGGTTTCGACCGGGCTGGCAAGCATCCGCAATCCATCTGCGGACGCGATGCCAAGCGTCTTCGTGCCGGGGTCGATTCCGATCAGGGCACCTGTCTTCGGGAACTGGTCTGGAGCAGTGATGGGCATGAACAGCCCACATAGCGCCTTGATGCCGTGTTGCCTATGGCGTATTCGAGCGGCTCGATTTGAAGAGCTGGAGTTCGCCCATGTCTGTTACCAAGGATGATGTTCGCAAGGTCGCCCGCCTGTCGCGCATTGCGGTAACGGACGCCCACACCGAAGAGCTGGTCGGAGAGCTGAACGGCATTCTGAACTGGATCGACCAACTGAACGAAGTTGATGTCGACGGTGTTGAGCCCATGACTTCCGTCGTGGAGACGACACTGCCGATGCGCGAAGATGTCGTCACCGATGGCAACATTCAGGATCAGGTTCTGGCGAACGCACCGCGCAGCGAAGATGGCTTCTTCGTCGTGCCGAAAGCCGTCGAGTAAACCTCAGACGATCTCGTCAGCATATTCCTCATAATTGATCAGGATTTCCGTATTTTGCGGAATGGCACTTCGCGCCGTCAGGGTGACGGTCTGTGCCGTGGCATCGACCGTGAAATCCGCATTCGCTTCGGCGCTGTGGTTGCACATGGAGATCGGGCCGAACGCCACCGCCGCACGGGGGCGTCCTTCGGCATCCTCATCGACGTGAAAGACGTAGTGATGGATCAGGGTGTCCCTGATCGCGGCCGTGTCCTCCACGCTCAGGATCAGCAGAGGGTAGGCGGCGATCATATCCCCCGCTTCAAAGGAAACGGCCGCGAACAGGCCGCGACCGTGAAAGGGGGAAGTGCGCACCTCGACGGGCGAGGCATATCCGGTTTTGTGCATGGCTCATTCTAACACAAGCCGAGGGCTGCGCCATCAGGATTCCGTGTCGTCGCCCGAGGATTCGTTATCCGTTTCGGCTTCTTCGTCTGCCTCAGCATCCGGGTTCCACTCATATAGCCCATTCACCAGGCAGCGTTGACGAGAGAAGGATGATGTTTCGCCAAAATCTGAAATTGAGTCGGAGACGATCAGGGCATCACTCTTGCGCAAGCAGCTGCCATTGGAGTCCAGGCCGATCCGCATTGCGTGGTCCAGTGGTGAGCAGGAGGAAAAGACTTCGACAAGGTAATGCTTGCGGCCATTTCTGAGCACCACCGTGTCGCGGGTTGTCTCGCTGAAGCCGTCAATCATGGACGCGAAGCAGATGCGATCAACTTCTTCGCCCAGTCGCGGGTCGTCTGCATAACGCTCGACGCCGCGCAAACGGTCTTCGTTTGCCTCGCTCGTGGCGCAAGCGGCCAGAATGGCTGGGAGGGCGAGGCTGATTACGATAGCGCGCATGCGAATTCTCCGGATGGCTTGAGCGTGTGGCGGCACCGTGCGCCGTATGCGCGGAACTGACAAGAAGGCTCACGAACACTTGAACTTTTGTGCCAAGCCGTCATAGCAGGCGGGCAGATATCTTCTCAGGATTTCCGATGACCGAACTGACCAAGCTTACCCTCGCTGCAGCGCTCGATGGCCTGAAGGCCAAGGAGTTTTCCTCGCGCGAGATTACCCAGCAATTCGTTGACGCCATCGAGGGCGCGAGAACGCTGAATGCCTATGTCGTGGAAACGCCGGAAAAGGCGTTGGCCATGGCCGACGCTGCTGACGCAAAGCTGGCAAAAGGTGAGGGCGGCAAGCTGGAAGGCGCGCCGCTTGGCATCAAGGATCTGTATTGCACCAAGGGTGTGCGCACGACCGCGTGCAGCAATATCCTTGGTGAGTTCACGCCGACCTATGAATCCACCGTCACGCAGAACCTTTGGGATGAAGGTGCGGTGATGCTGGGCAAGCTCAACATGGACGAATTCGCGATGGGTTCTTCGAACGAAACGTCGCGTTTCGGACCGGTCGTGAACCCTTGGCGCCGAAAAGGCGACAATCGCGATCTGACGCCGGGTGGATCGTCAGGTGGCTCAGCTGCGGCGGTTGCGGGTGACCTTTGCCTCGCGGCGACAGCGTCTGATACGGGCGGGTCTATCCGTCAGCCCGCAGCGTTCACGGGAACGGTCGGTATCAAGCCGACCTACGGCCGGGCCAGCCGCTATGGCATGGTGGCCTTCGCCTCTTCGCTGGATCAGGCCGGTCCAATCTCCAAGACCGTGGAAGACAGCGCCATCCTTCTGGAAGCGATGTGCAGCCACGACCTGAAGGATTCTACCTCCCTGAACGTCGAGACGCCGGACTGGCGCAGCGACGTGTCCAAAGGTGTCAAAGGCATGCGGATCGGAATTCCGAAGGAATACCGCCTGGATGGTATGTCGGATGAGATGAACGCGCTGTGGGAGCAGGGCATTGCGTGGATGAAGGCAGCCGGCGCAGAGATCGTGGATATCAGCTTGCCGCACACGAAGTATGCTCTGCCCGCTTATTATATCGTTGCCCCGGCTGAGGCCTCGTCTAACCTCGCCCGTTATGACGGTATGCGCTATGGCGCCCGCGTCGATGGCGATAACCTGACCGGCACCTATGAAGGCACGCGGGCCGAAGGGTTCGGAGCAGAGGTGCAACGGCGCCTGATGATCGGCACGTACGTGCTCTCATCCGGCTATTACGATGCATACTATCTGCGTGCTCAGAAAGTCCGCACCAAGATTTTGAATGATTTCGTTGACGCGTTTGACACCTGTGATGCCATTCTGACGCCGACATGCCCTAGCCCAGCGTTCGCGTTTGGTGAGAAGTTCGGCAACCCCGTTGAAATGTATCTGAATGATGTGTTCACAGTCACGGCAAACCTGGCAGGCCTGCCCGGCATTTCCGTGCCTGCAGGATTGTCCGACAGCGGTCTGCCGCTCGGCCTGCAGGTCATCGGCAAAGCGCTGGATGAGGCGGCCTGCTTCCGCGTCGGCGGCGAACTGGAACGCGCAGCAGGCTTCGTGGCCAAGGCTGACAAGTGGTGGTAGGTTTCGGGGTATGACCCGTTTCCTGATCCTGTTTGTTGTGCTGCTGGCCTTCAGTCTCGCCCTCATGGCGGGGATGATGGCGCAATATGGCTACAGCCTGTTTGCCCCCGAGATGCGCAACATGCTGCTCGTGGCCTTGCTGGTCGCTGGCTACGTCTCTTTCCGGATCTCTCGCATCCTTGACCGCCGCAAGCAGCGCCTGGAAGAGCATCCCCAGCCGGGCGGCGCGGGAAAGTCCAAACTCTCCGGCTTGTTCACTGGCAAGAGCGCAGCGCAAGAGGCGCGCGAGGCGCGTGTCGCCGCGCGGCGCAAGAAGCTCGTCGAAGCGGGTAAGCTGGAAGAAGAAGTTCAACCAGAGGCGCCTGCCGAAAGCGAAGATGCCGGGCCGACACGGGTTTCCCAGTCTGCGCCAATCAAGGACCGTATGGCTGCGCGTGCGGAGCGGGTGCGCCGTGCCAAGGAAGCCGGCAAGCTGGACTGATCAGGCCTTGGACGGCTTCAGCCCACGCGCGGGTTGAGTACCGGGGCGCACCACGATCTGTTCAGACCGGGTGGGTTCCGCTGCGTTTCCGCCGGGGCCGGAATCTTCATCATCGTCTTTATCAGAATCCCGTTCCGTCACCTTGGACAGATAGATGCCGATGCCAACCAGACCGCCTACCGGTCCGCACTGGAGCATCATGGCGAAAATCCACAATAGTGGCATGTCCAGATCCATACCCCGAAGCGACATCAGCAACAGGATGAACAGCGCCGATCCCACGGCCACGCCCGCCGCGAATCCCAGGACCAGATGTTTCAGGAAGCCACGAACGACGGGCTTCTCCTCTTCGCTCGAGGCATCCATGATCATTTTGAAGACCATTTTGACGCTCCGTTTTCCTCCACATCGGGGATTATTCGTCGATATCCCGGAAATTGGAAGGGCTGGAGCCATTGCGATGGTATTCACGGCTCGACAGTGCGGCGGTCCGGCGGCTAGAACAGCGCGAAATCATACTGCCAGCAGGGAATGCTATGTCCGCGCGCACACCATACGTCATCAAGGGCGAAACCGGCGATTGGGAACTGGTCATGGGCCTGGAAGTCCACGCTCAGGTTTCCTCCAATGCAAAACTCTTTTCCGGCGCCGCAACAGCGTTTGGGGCGGACCCGAACTGCAACGTTTCTCTCGTGGACGCGGCCATGCCCGGCATGCTGCCTGTGATCAACAAATTCTGCGTTGAGCAGGCAATTCGCACGGGACTTGGCCTGAAGGCGCAGATCAACACGTATTCGCGCTTTGACCGGAAGAATTATTTCTATCCAGACCTGCCGCAAGGCTATCAGATCAGCCAGTTCGCCCATCCGATTGTTGGTGAAGGCGAGATCGATGTAGACGTCGAGCCGGCCCATGGCGGTGACGCCTATTCATTCCCGTGCCGTATCGAGCGGCTGCATCTGGAACAGGATGCGGGCAAGTCGATCCACGACATGGACCCGAACTCCACCTATGTGGACCTCAACCGTTCTGGCGTTGCGCTCATGGAAATCGTCTCGATGCCGGATGTGCGCTCGCCGGCTGAGGCGGCTGCCTACGTGAAAAAGCTGCGGGCCATCGTGATCGCGCTCGGCACCTGTGATGGCGACATGGAAAAGGGTAACCTGCGCGCGGATGTAAACGTGTCTGTCTGCCGTCCGGGCCAGTATGAGAAGTTCCGCGAAACAAGCGATTTCAGCCATCTCGGCACACGCTGCGAATTGAAGAACATGAACTCGTTCCGCTTCATCCAGCAGGCCATCGAATATGAGGCCCGTCGCCAGATCGAGATTCTGGAAGACGGTGGCAAGATCGATCAGGAAACGCGGTTGTTCGACCCGGTAAAGGTTGAGACGCGTTCCATGCGTTCGAAAGAAGATGCGCACGATTACCGGTATTTCCCGGATCCGGACCTGCTGCCGCTGGAAGTCGAGCAGGCCTGGATCGAAGAAATTCGTGCGTCCCTGCCTGAACTGCCGGACGAGAAGCGCGCGCGCTTTGAAGCGGACTACAGCCTGTCTCGGTACGATGCGGGTGTGCTCAGCGCCGATGCCGAGAAAGCCGACTTCTTCGAGGAAGTTGCCAAGGGCCGCGATCCGAAACTTGCCGCCAACTGGGTGACGCAGGAATTGTTCGGTTATCTGAACAAGCAGGACATTGAATTGGCTGACAGCCCGGTTTCTGCATCGAGCCTGGGCGGTCTGATCGAGCTGATCGCGAACGACACGATCAGTGGCAAGATTGCCAAGGATGTCTTTGCCCGGATGATCGACGGAGAAGGCGAAGCTGCGGACATCGTCGAGAAGCACGGCCTGAAGCAGGTGACGGATACCGGCGCGATCGAAGCGGTCGTGGATGAGATCATCGCCGCCAATCCTGAGCAGGTCGCTCAGGTCAAGGAAAAGCCGAAGACAATGGGCTGGTTCGTCGGGCAGGTGATGAAAGCCTCCGGCGGAAAGGCCAATCCGAAGGCAGTCAATGATATCCTGAAAGCCAAGCTGGGGCTGTAAGGCCCTACAGCTTTTCCTTGATACGTTCGGCCAATGCGCCGAGCGCGTCCATATCTGCCATCTCGCCTGAGCTGTGCCGACCGAGCGCCACGTCTTCCCAGCGCGGGATGATGTGGAAGTGCAGGTGGAAAACGGTCTGCCCCGCAGGTGCGCCGTTGAATTGTGTCACCACGAGGCCGTCTGGCGTCAGAGCAGCTTCGACGGCTTTTGCCACTTTCTGAACAACCTGCATGTATGCCCCAAGTTTCTCTGTCGGCATATCGAGCAGATTGCGCGCCTCCACACCTTTGGGAACGACCAATGTGTGGCCTTCGCTTTGCGGGAACACATCCATGAAGGCTAGGGCCGCATCGTCTTCGTAGACTTTGACGGCGGGCATCTCTCCGCTCAGGATCTTTGCGAAGATATTGTCTGGGTCATAGGCAGCGTGAAGGGTCATGATGTGGGTGCACTTTCCAATTGGTGTGATCTTGCAGGCCGCAGCTTCAGATAGATGGCCCGCAGGAAACGCCACAGGACGAATAGCAAGAGCCAGTCGGTAATCATCACGGCGGCAATGGCCCTGGCGCGCCAGTATTTCTTTCTTACCGGGACCAGCTGTTCGCCGGTCGCTTCTGCCAAGCGGATTTCGGCCGTATCAACCATGTCCTGGAGATAGGCCCTTGCGTCTTCCAGTTGCGATGCCGGTAGCCTGACAGGAATGCCGCCAAGGGCCGGTACGATCAGCCAGTCCAAGGACGCATGGTTGTAATTGTCGATGGAGACGTCGAAGCCAGCGGCCTGCAAGGCCGCGTAGACGATAAGGGCCTCTTCGACCTGGCCATAATTTCTAAGGACGGCGGACTGGCTCATTCGCTCTTCTTAAAGGGTGTTCGCTCGGCGAGATAGTCCATGTCGGATTCCACGGCTTCGCGCTCGCGCTCGAGATAGTCCGCAATCGCGTTGCGCAAGCCGGGATGGGCAATCCAATGGGTCGAGTAGGTAGGCACAGGAGCGTAGCCCCGCGCCAGCTTGTGACCGCCTTGCGCGCCCGCCTCGACAAAGGTCAGATCATGAGCGATGGCGTAGTCTATGGCCTGATAATAGCAGGTCTCAAAATGCAGCATTGGTCTGTGTTCGGTGCATCCCCAATACCGACCGTAGAGCGTGTCCGACCCGATCAGGTTCAGCGCCGCAGCAATCGGTTCGCCTTCCGACATCGCAAAAATGAAGAGCAGGTCATCTGCCATGCGTTCACGCAGCAGGGTGAATGTCTTGCGGGTGAGATAGGGCGAGCCCCATTTGCGCGCGCCGGTATCCATGTAGAAAACGTAGAACGCGTCCAGATGCTCTTCCGTGATCTCGTCGCCGCGGAGATGCAGGAAGACGAGTCCCTCTTGCGCCTTCTTTCGTTCCTTACGCAAATTCTTGCGCTTCGCAGATGACAAGTCTCCAAGAAAGTCATCGAACGACCCGTAGCCACGATTCTGCCAATGGAATTGTTGGTCCGTGCGCAGCAGAAGTCCGGTTTTGGACAGCATGCCGGCTTCTTCAGGCGTCGCGAAATTTATATGTAGAGATGATAGGCCATTCTGCTCTGCCAGCTGGATCGCGCCGGAGAGGAGTGCAGTCTGTAAACGCGTTTCGTCCGGTCCGGGGCGAACGAGCAGTCGCCGTCCGGTGACGGGTGTAAAGGGTACGGCTGAGAGCAATTTCGGATAATAGGCGCCGCCCGCATTCTCGAACGCGTCGGCCCAGGAGTGATCAAAGACGAACTCGCCGCGGGAATGGCTTTTCCCATAGAGCGGCATGGCAGCCTTCAGGCGGCCGGACGCGTCTCGAATCAGAGCGTGGCGCGGCATCCAGCCGGTGTTTGGCGTCGCTGCGCCGGAGGTCTCGAGCGCGTCGAGGAATTCCCATTTCAGGAAAGGGTCGAACCGAAGGCCCGGCGGATTGGCGACCGCATTCCATTCGTCTGGATCGACCTCCGCCATGGCTGAGGCAAAACTCAATTTCAGCGCGGTGTCATCCATGATTGGAATCTAGGGCAAGGCGTAAGCAGAAACCAGTGCCGGATGGAGATGTTCGAAAATGATGGCAACATTTTCATGAACCGCCATACGCACTTCATCGAGCGTGCGGACGGTCCAGCAAACGATCGGGTACTCATCCGGTACGCGCCGACGGATGTCGACGACATCGGTGACGTTGATGGCGACATAGTCGACACCGTCAGTTTGAGCCCGCTCCAGGACCTCATCGAAGCGCGCTTGACCGATCTTGTGGGACGGGCCGATCAATTGGCCCCGCATCAGATCTTGTGGCAAAGCGCGAACGGCTTGTTCGGAAAAACTCATCGCAGCGGCCAGCCCCTGGTAAGCCAGTAACATTTCACCTGTGCGGCGTCCGAACTCCTGTGGATCGGTCCGACCGTCCAGCTTCATCTCCGTCAGCAGCGGCAGGTCATGAGGCCAACTCGCGAGCAGGTTCTCAAAGCTTGGCAGGTCATGCTTTTTGGCAATTCGGACGTTTCTCAGTTCATCGAGCGAAAGGTCTTCCACCCGATCCGACAACAATGACAAGCGCTCAAGCGTTTCATCATGATGGATGACCGGGTCGCCACCCGCTGCAGGCCGGATGTCGAACTCCATGCCCAGGCCATGGCTTGCGGCTGCATCAAACGCCGCCTGCGTATTCTCCGGCACATTGAGGCCTGTCCACAGGCCGCGATGCGCGTAGAGATAATCCGTCAGGACGAAGCGCTTCGCCATTTAGTCTGCGATTTCGAAAATGCCGTCGATCTCGACTGCCACGCCCAGTGGCAATTCAGGGCAGGACACAGCGGACCGAGCATGTCGGCCTGCATCGCCGAACACATCAACCATCAGGTCTGAGCAGCCATTGATGACCTGAGGAATGTCAGTGAAGCCGGGTTTCACGTTCACGAACCCGCCGAGTTTCACGACGCGCTTGATCCGCGACAGGTCTCCCACGGCGGCTTTACACTGTGCGATGAGATTGATGCCACAGAAGCGCGCGGCCTGCTGACCCGCTGACAGCTCCATGTCTTCCCCGAGCCGGCCCTTGATCAGGCCGTCAGATGAGGCGCTCACCTGACCGGAGACAAACAGCATGTTACCGCTGATGACATAAGGCACGTACGTTGCCACCGGTTTCATGGGCTCTGGGAGTTCAATGCCAAGTTCATCGAGACGGGCTTCGGGGTTCGACATGGATTCGCTCCTTGGAAATTCGATCAGGCTTTCCCTAGACCGCTAACCGGTTGCGCGCAAACCCGTTTCAGGAGCTGGTGTTTTTGACCCGTGCGGATCGGCCCGTCATTACGGCATCCGCGCCAAATTTCTCCCGTGCCAGATCCGAGGCACGCTCGGCCGCGGCGCGTTTGGCAACGAGCGGGTCGAGCAAATCAACCGCATCTGCGCGATGCTCGGATAGGTCGGAAATGCCGACGCCGATCAGGCGGAAGCGGGTCCGGCCATTCGCTTCCTTGGCCAGCAACACTTTTGCACTGCGGAACAGGGTTTGGGCGAGTTGAGTCGGCTCAGACAGGGAAAGCCGACGGGTGAGCGTTCGGAAGTCGGCCGTCTTCAGCTTCAGCGTGATCACATTGCCGACGAGGCCGGTCGCCTTTGCACGATCAGCCGTCTTCAAGCACAGGCGCCAGAGCTGATCTTCCAACCAGGCTGGGTCTGACATGTCCTCGTGGAAGGTCGTTTCAGAGCTGACGGATTTACGCTCTTCGTCGTTCCGCACTGGCCGGTTGTCGATCCCGTGGGCTCGGTTCTTCAGCCACATGCCGGTCTCGCCATACTTCCCGATCAATTGGCGAAGCTCAGTACGTTGAAGGTCCTCAATGGTGTCGAACCCGTCGAGCGAGAGTTTCTGCGCCAGTTTAGGGCCAACCCCATGGATGAAGCCAACCGGTTTTGGCGCGAGCAGCGCCTCCGCTTCCTCCGCTGCGATGACCGCAAAACCTTTGGGCTTGTCGAGTTCACTGGCAGTCTTGGCGAGGAATTTGTTCACTGACAGGCCAATCGAGACGGTGATGCCGACATCCCGTTCAATCTCCGCCGCAAGACGCGCCAGAGACACCGCAGGGGGCGCTTTGTGCAGTGTGTTCGTACCAGTGAGATCAAGATAGGCTTCGTCCACCGATACGGGCTGGATCATTGGTGTGAGCGCCTGCATCTTCTCCCGGACTTGCTGGCCGGCGAGCCGATACTTTTCACCATTCGGTTTTATGACGATTGCATCCGGGCAGGCTTTCAACGCCTGAAACATCGGCATTGCCGAGCGTACGCCGTACAGTCGCGCGATGTAGCAGCATGTCGCCACGACACCCCGCTTGCCACCGCCAACTATGACCGGCTTGTCTTTCAGGCTGGGATCGTCCCGCTTTTCGATCGCAGCGAAGAAGGCGTCACAATCGAGGTGAGCGATGCCCAATTCCCGGATGTGAGCGTTTCGGACGAGACGTTCATGGCCGCAGGCCGGGCAGGTGCGCTCGTCCTTGTCAGAGAGGTGGAAGCAATCGCGGCACAGGGTCGTCATGATGGTTTGTTCTTGCCATGTTCCGGCGATTCAAGCAATCAATGCGGCGCTAATCCGTAAACCGGTGTTAACGATTCTAGGTGTAGCTGACAAAAGACTTCATAGAATCGGTCCGAATCACAGACATCAGAGGTGTCATGGCGCAGTCGCAAACCAGGAAAGTACTGGTGGTTGAGGACAATGAACTCAACATGCGCCTTTTTTGCGACTTGCTGGACGCGTACGGCTTCGAGACGTTCCAGTGTCGCGATGGCGCGAAGGCTGTTGAAATCGCCCGTCGCGAACAGCCAGATCTGATCATCATGGATATCCAGCTTCCGGAGGTTTCCGGCCTCGATATTACCCGCTGGCTGAAAGACGACGACAAAGTCGCTCACATTCCTGTTCTCGCGGTGACCGCATTTGCCATGCGAGCCGATGAAAAACGTGTCCGTGAAGCCGGGTGTGAGGGCTATCTGTCCAAGCCCATTCAAATCGCAACTTTTATCAAGGCGGTTGAGGCATTGATGCCCAAGGAGGCGGCGTGACCGCGCGCGTCCTCGTCGTCGACGACATTGAAGCGAACCGGCGCTTGCTGCAGGCGAAGCTCGAAGCCCAGTATTACACGGTCATACTGGCCGAAAACGGCATCTCGGCATTGCACGCTGTCGAGAAGCACGAGCCGGATATCATCCTGCTGGATGTCATGATGCCAGGGATGGATGGCTACGAGGTCTGTCGCCGCCTGAAAGCGGATCCAGCGACGGCCCATATTCCAGTCGTCATGGTGACCGCACTCAATGATGTGGAAGATCGTATCCGTGGCCTTGATGTCGGTGCTGAGGACTTCCTGACCAAGCCAGTCGATGATTTCGCGCTGATGGCGCGCATGGGCGCCCTGACGCGCTACAATGCTGTGGCGTCAGAGCTTCGCCAGCGACAGGCATCCGGCCTGCGCGCAGGCGTCGACAATGGCGATACCATCAATGTTCAGGACCACCCCGCACGCTTGTTCGTGGTTGATGACAATCAGCGGATGGCGACGCGAATCGCGGACATGCTGAAAGCCGGAGGTCATTCGGCGCTTACGTTGCATGAGGCTGGCGGGATGTCCGGACTCAACGAGCTGGGCGTGGATATATTGGTGCTGTCGATGCTGAGTGATCGCTATGACGCACTCAAACTGTGCGCGCACTTCAAGATGAATGAAGCGACACGCGCCATTTCCATCCTGCTCATAAGCGATCCGGAAGACCGTCAGCGTGCCGGCAGGGGGCTGGACCTCGGTGCCAGCGATGTCATCTTTACACCGGTCGACAAGCAGGAATTGCTGGCGCGGGTGCGGACACAGGCGCGCCGCAGTCGCTATATCGAGATGCTTCGCGATCGTGTTGACCGCGGCCTGGAGCTTTCGGTCATCGACCAGCTGACGGGCCTCTACAATCGCCGGTATATGAACAATCAGCTCGAACAGCTCATGAAACGCTCCCTGATGGGTGGTCGGCCTGTTTCGGTAATGATGGCGGACATCGACCATTTCAAATCAGTCAACGACACATACGGACACGACGCGGGCGATGAAGTGCTTCAGGAAGTCGCCAAGCGCCTGAAGACGAACAGCCGGGTCATGGATGTGGTCTGTCGTCCAGGTGGCGAAGAGTTCATGATCATCATGCCGGAAACGCCGGGAGATCTTGCCTGCGCCGCAGCAGAGCGAATCCGTCTGGCGGTCGCGGCGGCGCCGTTCAAGATCTATGGCGGCTCAAAAGAGATCACTGTGACGCTGAGCGCAGGCGTTTCGACGATCTACGGCCCCGGTGATACGATTGCGGATCTGACGAAACGAGCTGACACGGCCTTGTATCAGGCGAAATCTGCTGGACGGAACCGGGTGGAAAGTATCGCTGCCTGATTGACTTGAGCGCCAGCGCGCCGCAATCCGCTTCGGATGACTGACCGGTTCTCGGCGTTTCGCCATTCTTCCTATCGCAGATACTTCCTGTCTCGCTTTCTGACGTCTCTGGCGGCTCAGATCGTGTCCGTGGCCGTGGCGTGGCAGATGTACGATGAAACGCAGAACGCCGCTCTGCTAGGCTGGATCGGATTGGTTCAGTTCCTTCCCGCGCTGCTGCTGGTGGTCGTGACCGGCGTGGCGTCTGACCGTCTGGGCCGTCGCAATGTGATGGGCGCGTCGGTGAGTGTGGAATTGCTCTGCGCGGCGGTGATTCTGACGCTGGCAGTGACTGCTCGATTCGATCCTCTGATCGTACTGGCGACGCTGACCGTTTTCGGTGTGGCCAGAGCGTTCTACACCCCGGCCTCGTCAAGCCTGGCAGTTAATCTCGTGCCGCGTGAGGACTTTGCCAACGCTGTGGGCTGGCTGGCGTCCTCCTGGCAGACCGCATCGATCCTGGGGCCGGTCGCCGGCGGACTCCTATATGGTGTCTCGGCTGGATTCGCGTACGGCACGGCGGTGTCCTTGTTTGCAGTGGCCGCGCTGCTGATATTTTCAATCCCGAAGCCGGAACAGAAAATCGAACGCGAGCCGACGACCCTAAGCGTCCTGCTTGGCGGCTTCCGCTATGTGTTCAATCAGAAGATCGTGCTGGGCGCGATTTCGCTGGACCTGTTCGCCGTGCTGCTCGGCGGGGCTGTGGCGCTGCTGCCGATCTATGCGCGCGATATTCTGGAGATCGGGGAGGAAGGCCTTGGCCTGCTCAGGGCCGCGCCGGGTATTGGTGCACTCCTCATGCTGGCGATCATCACCATTTTCCCGATCAAGGACCATGCCGGTCTGATCCTGTTCGTATCTGTGGCGTTCTTCGGCATCGCGACCGTCGTGTTCGGCTATTCGAACGTCGTCTGGCTGTCCATCGTGGCGCTCATTTTCGTCGGCGCCTTCGATATGGTTTCTGTTTATATCCGGGAGATCCTCCTCCAGCTCTGGACTCCGGATCAGGTGCGCGGGCGGGTAAATGCCGTGAACTCTATTTTCCTCGGTGCGTCCAACGAATTGGGCGAGGCGCGGGCCGGGTTCATGGCGGCCAAATGGGGCGCAGTCTTTACGGTCGTCGCAGGTGGCTATGCGGCTGTGGGCGTGGCCGCTGCATGGTCAGTCCTGTTCCCGGGCATCCGCAAAACCCGTGACCTGCATCACGGCGTGCCGGAAGAATAGGCAACAAAAAACCCGCTCTTGCGAAGCGGGCTTTTCGAAACAATGCATGAAAAACAAGGATCTTACTTGATCTTGCCTTCCTTGAACTCGACGTGCTTCTTCGCGATCGGGTCGTACTTACGCTTGACCATTTTCTCGGTCATGTTGCGCGGGTTTTTCTTCGTCACGTAGAAGAAACCGGTGTCGGCCGTCGAATTCAGGCGGATCTTGATGGTGGCTGGTTTGGCCATGACGAATGCTCGCTTGTGTTAGCGTCTGAAACTGGAAAGCGGCTTAATGACGATGTGCGGGCCGGAAGTCAAGCGCCATTGCTGCTAGAGGCGATCGGTTGTGTGGCCACTTCGGGTCCACCGCAGGAAGGGTGGCCCGCGTTTCAGGGATGGCTTGTCGATCCGTTCCTCGATTTCCCCCAGCATGAACCGGGTGACATTGGGCAAATCGAGATCGAGCGCGTCTTTCAGTGTGACCCATTGCAGGTCTGACAGCTCTGCGCCATCGACCGGCGGGCGCTCGTCGATCAGCGCTTCTTCGGCATCTGCCATGAAGAAGCGCGCATCGAATCGCTTCGGTCGATACGGCGGGGTGATTGCTCGGCCGATGAAAGTAAGCGGCGACAGGTGGGGTGCGGCGTCCAGATCATGAAACGGTCGCCAGCCGGTTGGATAGCGCGCCGGCATTTCGGCTTCACGAGCCACCAGAAGGCCAGTCTCTTCAAACGTCTCCCGGATTGCTGTCAGACCGAAGGCACGTGGTTTGCGACGGCTCTGAATGCGCAGGAGGCGTTCCTGATGCGGTTCGAGTTCGCACCATGACACGGCCTTTCCATCCTGCGGGTCTACGCGACCGCCGGGAAAAACATATTTATCAGGCATGAAGGCATGGCGGGCGGAGCGCTTGCCCATGAGAACGCGAGGCTGCCCGGCGTCACGGCGCACGAGAATCAGTGTGGCGGCGTCCTTAGGGCGGGGGCTTCGCTTTCGCGTTTCGATGACATCGCCATCATCTTCCTTGTCGAACGCTGAACCCATCAGCGTATTTGAATGGGGATTCGAGGTCATGTCCACGCTAATTCCGGCGTTTGCGCTTATGCTTGGGCAGCGTCTTTTTGTTGAATTTCGGTTTGCCGGATCGTTTGCCAGTTGGCTTGCCGGGGCCTGAGCGACGACGAGAGTTATGGCCGGCATCAGCTTTCGCGCGAGCTTCCCGACGGCCCTTGGGCGCAGGCATGGGGTCGGACAGCATTTCGAGTAGCAAGCCACCCTGAAGCGGCGTCACTTCTTTCAGTTTCACACGAACGATCTGCCCGAGCCCATAGGTCTTGCCAGAGCCTCGCGCATAAATCTGCATCGCGGCTTCATCCAGCACCCAATAGTCATCCGAGATCGACGAGATTGGTACAAAGCCGTCTGCGCCGGAGCCTGCCAACGCGATGAACAGGCCTGCGCCGGTTACACCCGCGATGCGGCCTTCAAACTCGCTGCCGACCCGGTCAGCCAAGAAGATGGCGAGGTAACGATCTGTCGCCTCGCGTTCTGCTGCCATGGAGCGGCGCTCGGTATCAGAAATGTGCTGCGCCATTTCTTCCAGGCGCGCGGCCATGTCTTTTGACAGACCATCGGGGCCGAGGCCCAGTGACGCGATCAGGGCGCGATGCACGATCAGGTCGGCATACCGGCGGATCGGTGAGGTGAAGTGCGCATAACGGACGAGGTTCAGGCCGAAATGCCCGAGGTTCTCTTCCGAATAGATCGCCTGCGCCTGCGTTCGCAGCACCATCTGCGTGACCATCTGGTCATAGTCGCTGCCATCAATGTCGCCGAGCAGGCGGTTGAAATTCTCGGTCTGCGGGCGCTGGCCGATATTCCACTTCATGTCGATGGTCTGAAGGAATTCGGCAAACGCGGCGATCTTTGCGTCGGTCGGCGTGTCGTGGACACGATAGATCAGCGGACTGTTCTGTTTTTCAAGCGTCTCGGCCGCCGCAACGTTCGCCTGGATCATGAATTCTTCGATCAGGCGGTGGGCTTCAAGGCGTTCTTTGGTGATGATGCCGTCGATCTCACCCTGTTCAGTGAAGAGGATGCGCCGCTCCGGCAAATCCAGATCGAGTGGGGAACGGCGATCGCGCGCTTCAGCCAAGGCGGCATATGCGCCCCAGAGCGGCTTCAGGACGGGCTCCAGCATCTCTTCGGCCTTGCCGCCCGGTTTGCCGTCGATTGCGGCCTGAGCCTCCTCATACGACAATTTGGCGGCTGACTTCATCATGCCGCGAATGAAACGGTGGGAGCGCTTGGTGCCCGACTTGTCGAAGATCATCTCCACCGCCATGCAGCGGCGCAGCTCGCCTTCGCGCAGGGAGCATTCATCTGCCGACAGCTCAAACGGCAGCATCGGCACGACGCGGTCCGGGAAATAGGTTGAGTTGCCGCGCTTCAGCGCCTCACGGTCCAGCGGCGAGTCTGGCGTCACAAAGGCGGCCACGTCGGCAATGGCGACAATCACACGCCATCCGTCATCCAGCTGTTCGGCATAAACGGCATCATCGTGATCGCGGGCGTCATGCGGGTCGATCGTGATCAGCGGAACCTGAGTCAAATCCTCGCGCTCGGCTCGAGCCGGTTTGGGATTGCGCGCCTGTTCCAGCGCAGCTTCGGGGAAGTCCACCGGGATACCATGCGCATGGATGGCCAGCAGGCTGGCCGAGCGGGGATCGCTGATATGGCCGATAACTTCCTGAATGACGCCAAGATTTGGGCCGTACTGCCGGCGGCCTTGCGGCTTTGGCGTCGTGACGACGAGATCGCCATCCTCTGCCCCATTCCGGTCAGCTTCCTGAACCAGGAATTCGCGGCGCTCCTTGCGATTGGCAGGGGTCACCTTGCCGCCGCGCGGGCCTTGCGAGTACAGGCCGACCAGCGAGTTGGTGAGGCGCTTTTCCAGCACCGTCAGCGCGCGGGCCTGCCATTCGCCGTCGACCTGCTTGATCTTGCAGAGGGCGCGGTCGCCTTCGCCGGGTTCGGTGGCCTTGCCCTTCGGCTTGCCCGACAGGCCGGTATAGATGATATCTGGTCCAAACGGCCCATTGTCGCCAACGGCCTTTCCGATCAGATCGCCATTTTCATCTGTGTGTGTGAACTGGACCACGCCCGTCGGAGGTGGACGGTCTGCTTGGGCCCAGGCACGCTTGCCTGTCCGCTCCAGCGTGCCATCGGCTTCCAGCTCTTTCAGGATCTCGCGCAGCACAGCGCGTTCGCGGCCCTTCACATGCAGGCCGCGGGCAATTTCCTGTTTGGTCGTTGCGGTCGGATTGTCCCGAATGAAATCAAGGACGGTTTGTTTATCTGGGAAACTCATGTGCCCCATATAGGGGAAGTCGCCGAAAAATGCGCGGGGCTTTTCTGTGGCGTGTCGAGCACGCGCTAGTCCAGTGCTTCGGGCAGCGTCCTCACGTCCACCGGTTCAAGCGCGAAGGAGCCTGCCTGGAACCCCCATTCGCCCTTGAGAACTTCATAATGCAGGTGGCGCGGAATGACGTAGCTGGCGGTGTTGCCCATTACACCTAGCGGTTGCCCAGCTTTGACGGGATCACCTTCGCGTGTGTTCTCGAACGCTTCCAGATGGGCGTATCGTGTGAAGACGCCGCTGCCATGATCGATGACGATCATGTTTCCGTAGTCATTGCGATACCGCTGGCGGCGGATCACCCCATCGGCGGCGGCGTAGATTGCCACTGCGCTGCTGTTGTAGAAGTCGAGACCTTTATGGAGGGAGCCGTTGCGGGGGCCGAAATTGGAAGACAGGCAGCCACTTTCGACCGGCGCTGTGGCGAGTTTCACGGTGCCTGCCATGACATGAGGTTTGAAGTCGATGACGGTCAGGTCTGGATCCACATTCGAGCCGAAGCTCGGCGCCATCCCTTTGCAGGCCGACAGGGAGGTAAGGTAGCCAACAGGTGCCGGTTCAGGGGCCAGCGACAGGATGGCAGCGGGAGGAGGTGATTCGGCGGCTTCGGGCTGATGGATGTCCGGAATGCTATCAAGCGGAGCCTGGATTTCCGGCGCGCGGCGATCGTTCAGCTCCTGAACAGTCAGGAGAGACGCGAGGGTTATCGCCCCCAGAAATGCGAACTTCTCAACCGTAGACATGGCGCGAACCTGCATGGCGCACGATACCTGCAACTAATCACTGGTTAATGACAATTTCAACGACGAGCCGCCGGGACCTGGACCCGGCGATCAGTCGTCTTTCTTGGCTGCTGCCTTTGATTTTGCCGGAGCCTTCTTCTTGGCAGGGGCTTTTTTCTTCGCTGGGGCTTTCTTCTTGGTACCTTTGGAGGCCTTGGCGTTGATCAGTTCAATTGCCTGTTCCAGCGTCACAGTTTCCGGCGTGACATCCTTGGGCAGGGTTGCGTTGGTCTTGCCATGCTTCGCGTACGGCCCGTAACGGCCTTCGAAGATTTCAATCACGCCACCATCGGGATGGTCGCCGAGTGTTTTCAGCGCGGTGCTGCGAGCTGTCTGCTTGGCACGCTTGTCCGCGATCAGAGTCACCGCATGATTGAGGCCGATGGTGAAGACATCGCCCGGATCCTTGAGGTTGGCGTAGGTCTTGCCGTGCTGAACATAGGGTCCGAAACGGCCGAAATTCGCCAGGATCGGCTCACCATCTTCCGGGTGCTTGCCGACTTCGCGTGGCAACAGGAGCAATTCGACGGCGCGGTCGAGTGTGATGTCCTGCGGGTTTTCCTTTTCGGCCTTCGTGAGAGAGGCGCGTTTCGGTTTGTCGTCTGTTGCCATCTCGACATAAGGACCGAAGCGACCATTCTTCAGATAGATCATCTGACCGGTCTCGGGGTGGAGACCAAGTTCGTTCCCATCCGGATTGATCGCGGCCGCCGCATCGCCGTCTGCGCTGAACTGGCGTGTGAATTTGCATTCCGGGTGACGGGAGCAACCGACGAACGCGCCATAGCGGCCGAGCTTCATCGACAGCTCGCCTTCCTGGCAAAGGGGGCATTGGCGCGGGTTTTCAATCGGGTTGCCGTCGGCGTCCTGGCGCGGGAACACATATGCGCCGAGTTCTTCGTTCAACACGTCGAGCACAGCCGACACGCGAAGGTCCTTGGTCTCGTCAATGTCGGCAGTGAATTGCTGCCAGAACTCTTTCAGGAAGGCTTTCCAGTCGAGCTTGCCATCAGAGATGATGTCGAGTTTCTCTTCGAGACCGGCGGTAAAATCATATTCCACATAGCGCTGGAAGAAGTTCTCGAGGAACGCCGTGACCAGGCGGCCCTTGTCTTCAGGAATCAGCTGCTTCTTCTCGAGGCGGACATAGCCGCGGTCTTCGAGTGTCGACAGAGTAGAAGCGTACGTTGACGGGCGGCCAATGCCCAGCTCTTCAAGCTTCTTGACCAAGGATGCTTCGGTATAGCGTGGCGGCGGCGTGGTGAAGTGCTGGGTCGCTTCGGCCTTCAGAAGGTCCGCATGCTGGCCTTCATCCAATTTCGGCAGGCGATTTTCATCATCGTCATTGTCGTCGCCTTCATCGCGGCCCTCTGTATAGAGCTTGATGAAGCCATCAAAGATCAGGACCTGGCCCGTCGAACGCAGGACGGCGCGCTGGTCTTTCGAAGTCATGTCGATAGTGGTTCGCTCGAAGCGGGCAGCTTCCATCTGCGATGCGACGGCGCGGCGCCAGACCAACGTGTAAAGCTTCTTCAGGTCGCCATCGCCTTTGTACTCTTCCGGGCGAAGGTCGAAATTCGTCGGACGTATGGCCTCGTGCGCTTCCTGGGCGTTCTTTGCCTTGGAGGAATAGCGGCGCGTCTTCTCTGGCAGGTACCGGGCACCATAGTTCGACTGGATCATCGAGCGCGCCGCGGAATAGGCCTCTTCGGCCATGTTCACGCCGTCTGTCCGCATATAGGTGATGCGGCCTTCTTCATACAGTTTCTGAGCCGCCTGCATGGTGCGCTTGGCGGTAAAGCCCAGCTTGCGGGAGGCTTCCTGCTGCAGGGTAGATGTAATGAATGGCGGAGGTGGGTTACGCTTGACCGGCTTGGCTTCGACAGAAGTTACCGAATATCCGCCACCGCGGACGACTTCCAGCGCCTTGTCTGCGTCTCCCTGATTGCCGAGCGTGAACTTTTTCAGGGTCTCGCCATCGAGGCTGTAGAGACGCGCTTCGAAATCTGTCCCGTCTGGCGCGCGTAGATTGGCCCCGACATTCCAGTATTCCTGTGGCTTGAAGAGTTCGATCTCGTTCTCGCGGTCGCAGACGATGCGAAGCGCAACGGATTGCACGCGGCCCGCAGAGCGGCTGCCAGGCAGTTTCCGCCACAACACCGGCGATAGGTTGAAGCCAACGAGATAGTCCAGGGCGCGGCGGGCGAGATAGGCGTCGACCAGTTCGCCATCGATCTGGCGAGGATGCTCCATCGCTGTGGTGACGGCATTCTTCGTAATGGCATTGAAGACGACCCGCTCGACCGGCGTGTCCTTTTTCAGGGCACGGCGCTTGCGCAGGGCTTCAACGAGGTGCCAGCTGATGGCTTCACCTTCGCGATCGGGGTCAGTCGCAAGTACGAGCGTGTCGGCGTCCTTGAGGGCGGCCGCAATCTCCGAAATGCGCTTCGAAGACTTCGAATCTGCTTCCCAGACCATCGCAAAATCATTGTCGGGATCGACCGAACCATTCTTGGAGGGAAGGTCGCGAATATGCCCGTAGGAGGCGAGGACCTTATAATCCTTCCCCAGATACTTATTGATGGTTTTTGCCTTGGCGGGCGACTCGACGACGACAAGTTTCATGCGCTTACCTCTTTAAGGCGGCGAGAGATGGGCTCGGGATACAGGCCCTGTCAAGGCCGGGCTGTGCTTAGCCGTCTTCCCGATAGGCTATGAAGGTGAGAGTACAAAACAGAACAAACAGCGGCGGGCTCCAGGCTGCGATGATGGGTGGTGCTGCACCTGTTGCACCGAGGCTGGAGGAGAATTGGGTGAAGAAATAGAGCCCCACCGCCGCGAGCGACCCGATGGCGAGAAGCTGTGAATTTCCACCCATCCGTTGAAGGCGTAGGCACACGACCGCGCCGATCAGGGCCATCGACACAAAAAGGGCCGGCAGCGCCATCAGCGCGTTGAGCCGCATTCTGTAGCGCGAAGCATCCAGACCGGCGGCCTGGGTTTGGCGAACGAAATGGGGCAGCTGCCAAAAGCCGATCGTGTTGGGCGACGCGAACTTGTCCAGCAGCGTGGTCGCGTCAAGCGTGGTCGGAATGGCCAGATTGTCTTTGAACTCGGGCGGCTGGTTCGGGACATTTTCAATCACGCCTTCCAACTGCCAGAAGCCGTCTCTGAGTATCGCGCTGTCGGCATCAATTCGTCGCGCAAAGGCGTAATCATTGGTCGGCCGCCCGTCAGCATACAGGCGCTCTTCCTGAATCATCTTTACGTCCTGAAGGTTTACGCCCCCTTGGGCCACCCGTTGGGCGTGGATCACAATCTGGTTGGTTTCGTCGCCCTGGCGGAGCCAGATCCCCGTATCCGAAACAGCCAGCGTCGGGCGACCTTCATTCAGGAGGCGGTCGCGGGTCTGCTCGAACGATTCGGTCAGCTTCGCTGCGAACGGGTTCAGCACCATCATTGTGAACAGTCCGAGCACCACGCCAAGAATCATGACTGGCGTCAGAAACCGCCAAGCGGAAATGCCACTGGCGCGGATGATGGACAGCTCAGAACGCCTGTTGAGCCGGGTGAACGCCATCATAGAGGCGATCAGCAGCGCAAAAGGCAGGGTTTGCTCCACAATCTGTGGAAGCTTCATCAAGGACAGATTGAATGCGCCGAATATGCTCAGCCGAACATCGCCGCCGACCGTCCTCAATTGCTCGACCACGTCGATCATCAGGATTGCAAGCAAGAGGATGCCAAGGACGAGCGCGAGCCCCATCAGGCATTCCTTGAGAATGTATCTCTGGATTTTGGAAAACAGCGGCATCAGCTGGTGGCCCCCGTTGAATTCCGGAACAGTTCCAGCGGTGGTCGTTCAATCTTTCCGAGATGCCGGCCCCGAGCAAAATATATGTAGCTGAGCAAACCGATCACACCGAGCGGTGCGAGCCATTGCAGGGCATTCAGAGGAGGATCATTGGCCGCGGCTGATTGCAGGACAAGTTGGACGATCAGGACGCCGATGGCGCCGCCGGTCGCCAGTCCGATCCGCTTGCTGTAGCCCTTGCGACTGAAATCGCCGCCAAGCACGGCATAGATCGCCAGCAGCGTCATGACGATGTTCAGCAAAGGTGTCGTCAGACGGCTATGGGCCTCGGCCAGCAGGGCATCGGCTTCCTTCAGCTCAAAATAATTGGTTCGATCTACGAAGAACAGCTCATGCAGATATTTGTCAGACGCTTTCAGCACGAGGTCTGAATCTTCTTTCATGAATTCGGTCAGGTCGAATGGATATTGCTCGAATTCAAGAATTGAGAGCTGATTGTTCGCATCGAGTTGCTGGCTGGTCGCGTCCCGCAGGAGGAGAGTCGGGCTGCCTTCATACTCAATCAGAGCCGCACTTCTGGCGAGGATGTCAGTCGGGTTCTCCGGGTCTGTCATGTCGGAAATCAGAACGCCGCGAAGCTCGCCGCCTGACTGCTCTCGCGCGTAGAAGGTGAGCCGCTCTCCGTTTGAGGTGAACTGTCCGGGGCGGATCAGCGCGGCGGCCAGGTCGGCGCGCGCCTCGGCCACGGTTTCCCGCATTGCCCGCTGAGCCATCGGCTGAACCCAGAGGTTCACAGTGAGGTGCGCAACCACACACAACACGGCGAGTCTGAGTATGGGAGAGGCAATCTGCCAGCGCGTCATTCCAGCGGCCTGAGCAACGACAATCTCACTGTCCTTGTGGATCCGGTTCAACGACCAGACGCTGGCCACAAACAGCGCCAGAGGCGTCAGAAGCGCGATAATCTGCGGTGCGCCCAGCATGACAATGTAGAAATATGTCAGAGCTGACTGACGGTTTTCGAGGATCAGGTCAGTGCGGGACAGCCCCTGCGCCAGCAAGGCCAGCATGGCTAGTCCGCCAATGATGATGACCACCGCCCGCAGCACTTCGAAAAACAGATATGTCTGGATCTTGGTCATACGGTGATCGGCGGGCTTTTCGCAGAATCCTTCAGAAAGGGGTGATATTTCCCTAGCTAACGAGTTGCGCAACGCGCGTCGACGTTTAGTTTCCGCTGCAAATGGAGAATCCTCACATGAAAATCACTTTTGCTGAAAGCGCGAAGGCCGACATCATTGCCTTCCTGGTAGATGAAGACGGCGATCTTTCCTCCGCCGCAGCGGCATTCGACGAAACGTCCGGTGGCCTGCTGTCAGAAGCTCTGCAGGGCGGCCGATTTACCGGAAAGAAAGACCAGCAGGCTCTGATTGTCCTGCCGAAAGGCAATGAAGCGCGCCGAGCTGTCCTGATTGGCGGCGGCAAGCCTGACAAGCGCGAAGCTCGTGTTCTCGAAGGTCTTGGCGCGAACCTCTACAAATCTCATTCCGGCAGCGGTTTCAAATCACTCGCCATTCATGCAGGCTCTGCAGAAGATGCTGCGCGCATGGCGCTCGGTGCCAAGCTCGCCTCGTATCGGTTCGACACATACTTCACCAAGCTGAAAGATGATCAGAAGCCGAGCGTTGAGAGCGTCACTTTTGTCGTTGACGATGTCTCCGCCGCAGAAGCGGCATTCGTGCCGCTTTCGGCGGGCGCTGATGGCACATTCCTGGCCCGTGACCTGGTGAATATGCCGCCGAACGACCTTTACCCGGCCAGCTTCGCCGAGAAGTGCCGTGACCTCAGCCAATACGGCGTCGAGGTGGAAGTGCTGGGCGAGGAGCAACTGGCCAAGCTTGGCATGAACTCCATGCTGGGGGTTGGCCAGGGCAGCGTGAAGGAAAGCCAGCTGGGCGTCATGAAATGGATGGGCGGCGCTGAAGGTGACGATCCGGTTATCCTGATCGGCAAAGGCGTCTGCTTCGATACAGGCGGCATCTCGCTGAAACCCGGACCGGGCATGGAAGACATGCGCGGGGACATGGGCGGCGCAGCGGCCGTGACCGGCACGATCCGCGCGTTGGCCGAACGCAAGGCGAAGGTCAATGTAATCGGTCTGGTCGGCCTCGTTGAGAACATGCCCGACGGCAATGCGATCCGTCCGGGCGACATTCTGAAATCTGCCTCTGGCCAGACGATTGAAGTCCAGAACACCGATGCTGAAGGTCGGCTCGTTCTCTGTGACGTGCTCTGGTACGCGCAGGAGCATTTCAAGCCGAAAGCGATGGTTGATCTCGCCACGCTGACCGGTGCGATCGTCATCTCGCTCGGCCATCATCACGCCGGTCTGTTCACCGAAAGCGACGACATCGCAAGCGAGCTGACCAAGGCGGGCCTGACCGAGGGCGAACGCGTCTGGCGCCTGCCATTGGGTCCGGAATACGACTCCCTGCTGAAATCCAAATTCGCGGATATGCGCAATATCGGCGGTCGGGCTGCTGGTTCGATCACCGCCGCGCAGTTCCTGAAGCGCTTCGTGAAAGAAGGCGTGAAGTGGGCGCACATCGATATCGCCGGTGTGGCTTGGGTTGAGGGCGAGAAAGCAGCGCATGATGTCAGCTGGGCGTCCGGTTTCGGTCCGCGCCTGCTGGATCGCTGGATCGCCGACAATTACGAGAACTAGTTCATGTCAGAGGCGCCAAAGCCTGAATGGTGGTTTTACCACCTTTCCCGCACGACGCTGGAGCAGGCTGCCGCGCCTCTGATGCAGAAATGCCTGGATGTCGGATGGCGCGTGCTGGCCGTCAGCCCGAGTGCGGATCGTCTGGCTGCGCTCGATTCCATTCTCTGGACGTTTGACGAGAAAACTTTTCTTCCGCACGGCCAGGCGGAAGCGCCAGGGCTGGATCCCGCGCGCCAGCCGATCTTGCTGACCGGCAAGGTCGAGAATCAGAACAAGGCTAAAGCTCTTTTCCTGATGGACGGTACAAAAGCGCCAGTCGATGCGCCCTATACGAGGTGCATGGTCATGTTTGATGATGGCGACACCGATACGCGCAATCTGGCGCGCCAGCAGTTCAAGGCTGCCAAGGATGCCGGGCTGGTAACCCGCTATTTCCAACAGACACCGAGTGGTGGCTGGCAGGAAGCGGGCAAATAGCGGCTAGGCCTTCTTCACGAATTCGGATTTCAGGCCCATCTGGCCGATGCCGTCGATCCGGCAGTCAATGTCGTGATCGCCATCGACCAAGCGGATATTCTTCACCTTGGTGCCGCGTTTGACGACCGATGATGAGCCCTTGATCTTCAGATCCTTGATTACAACGACGGTATCACCATCGGCGAGGGGATTGCCGTTCGAATCGCGAATGACGTTCGCCTCACCACCTTCGTGGGCCGCAGCACTCCATTCATGGCCACACTCCGGACAGATCAACAGCGCGCCGTCCTCATAGGTGTATTCGGAGTTGCAGTTCGGGCAGGGCGGCAGTGCACTCATGGCTGTTTCCTGGATTTCGTTCCGGCGAGCCTGTTAGGCTTCTCACGCCGTCTGTACAAGAGCCGCCTTCCAAGCTTGCCCCGCCGGGCCAGCGCCGCTATAGGCCGCGCGAGAACCCCTTTTCCCTTACAAGCAGGATGTCATCATGGCTGTTCAGCGTACTTTTTCCATCATCAAACCGGACGCCACCGAGCGTAACCTCACCGGCGCCGTCAATGCCGTGATCGAGCAGGCTGGCCTGCGCATTATTGGTCAGCGCCGCATCCAGATGACCGAAGACCAGGCCAAGCGTTTCTACGCAGTACACGCCGAGCGCCCGTTCTATGGTGAACTGGTTGAGTTCATGACCTCCGGCCCTGTCGTTGTTCAGGTGCTGGAAGGCGAAAACGCCGTTGCGAAATACCGCGAAGTCATGGGCGCCACGAACCCTGCTGAAGCCGCCGACGGCACGATCCGCAAGCTCTACGCCAAGTCGATCGGCGAAAACTCCGTCCACGGTTCCGACTCAGAAGAGAATGCTGCGATCGAGATCGCGCAATTCTTCTCCGAAGCCGACATTGCTGGCTAAATCTCTGCTTTCAGGCAGATGAGAATTGGAAAGGCCGCGCCGGTTGGTGCGGCCTTTTTCTTTAGCAAAGGCAGGCCCGGCAGGGGCTGGAATAGGGAGAACGGAGGCATCGTCTTCAAGACGAATCGCCAAACCTATCAGACGAATTCGATTCTATTCTGAGGCGTCGTTTTGCGCCCTGATCATCTTGCAGGCTTTCGCGAGCGCTTCGGGGTACAGCGTGTGCTCAACGGGAAGGATTCGGTGAGCGAGGATGTCTGGTGTGTCGCCTGGCATGATGGGCACGGACGCCTGCTGGATGATTTCTCCATCATCGACACCAGGGCTGACCCAGTGCACGGTGCAGCCTGCCTCCGCATCGCCTGCATCGATGGCGCGCTGATGCGTGTCGAGACCTTTGTATTTCGGCAGGAGAGACGGGTGGATATTGATCATCCGACCTTTCCACGCGTTCACGAACCAGGGGGTCAGGACGCGCATGAAGCCGGCCAGCGCGATGATTTCCACGCCAGCAGCTTCGAGATGTTCATGCATGGCGCGTTCGAACGCTTCGCGGTCCTTGCCGAACGTCTTGTGGTCGATGGCTAGGGTCGCAACGCCTTCGGTTGCAGCTGTCTCGAGGCCCTTCGCATCCGGCCGGTTCGACAGGACGAGGACCGGTTGTGCGGGGAAGGATGGATCGCGCGCCGCCTTCAGCAGGGCTTTCATGTTGGAGCCCCGGCCGGAAATCAGGATCGCGAGCTTCAGGCGCGTCATGCGGAGATGAGATCCCCGAGGATAACGGGCTGTTCTCCCACCACGCGGAGCTGGTTCATAACGATCTCAGCCATGTCTGGCGCGACGGCGAAGACCATACCGATGCCCATATTGAACGTTCGGTGCATTTCGTCGAGTTCGACCCCGCCAGCCTCCTGCAGCCATTGGAAGACCGGGTCGGGCGTCCAACTGGTGCGGTCAATGCGCGGAGCGAGATGATCCGGGCACATACGGGGCGTGTTTTCCGTAAGGCCTCCACCGGTGATGTGGGCGAGGCCCTTGATCAGCCCGCCCTTGATGAGCGGCAGGGCGGCTTGAGAGTACAGGCGCGTTGGTGTCAGCAATGCTTCGCCGAGTGTGGCGTCCGAGAAAGGCGACGGGGCGTCGTAGGACAGGCCTTCACGCTCGACGATGCGGCGGATCAACGAATAGCCATTGGAGTGTGGGCCAGAAGAGGAAATGCCGATCAGCACGTCACCTTCCGCCATGTCACCCATGCGCGGCAGGACTTTCGACCGGTCCACAGCGCCGACCACGAAGCCAGCCAGATCGTAATGGCCTGGCGGGTACATGCCCGGCATTTCGGCGGTTTCCCCGCCTACCAGTGCGCAGCCGGACTGGCGACAGCCTTCGGCGATGCCAGCGATGACGGCTTCGGCGATGCCCGCTTCGAGCTTTCCGGTTGCGAAATAGTCCAGGAAAAACAATGGCTCAGCGCCTTGAGCGAGCACATCGTTTGCGCACATGGCGACGAGGTCGATACCCACCGTACTGTGAATGCCGGTTTCGAACGCCAGCATAAGCTTGGTGCCCACGCCATCGGTGCCGGAAACGAGGACCGGATCCTCATAACCTGACGCTTTCAAGTCAAACAGCGCGCCGAAGCCGCCGAGGCCGCCCATCACGCCCGCACGGGCTGTGGCTTTTGCCAGCGGGCCAATGGCCTCGACCAGCCTTTCTCCTGCCTCAATGTCGACACCGGCATCACGGTAGGAAAGGGGAGTTTTGGATGTATCGCTCATGATGACTCGCGCGTTAGCATGGGGAAAACGTCTCTGCCAGTGCCGCTTGCGGTTTCGGCTGTCGCATTGGCTTGCTACAACAGGTTCAAACGGAGGCCGTCGACCATGATTCGTATCCTTTTCGCGTCCCTTTTTGCTCTCGTCGCGATGGGTGCAAGCGCCTTTGCGGATACGCGAGACGTCTACACCGTCTCGAATATTGAAGTGGATGAAACGGCAGGCTCGCTCATCGAAGCCCGTGAACTGGCCATGGCGTCGGCGCGGGTTCAGGGCGCACGCGTGCTGATTGACCGGATCACGCTGGCACAGGACCGGCTGCAATCGGGTGGTCTGGTCGTGGATGCGGCATTGGCGGACCGACTGTCGGCTGCTGTCGACGTCCAGGAAGAGACCGCGGGTGCCGGCCGGTACAAGGGCACACTGGCGGTTGTCTACAATCCACGCATGGTCCGGGCCCATCTTGATGGCTTGTCAGTCCCATATGTTGATACTCAGGCGCCGAAGGGATTGCTGGTGCCGCTGGCATCTTCTGTCGGTCTGGATGCCGCGTGGCGCGAAGCGCTTGGTACGGGGCGCGATGAAACCCTTTCTCCTTTTGTGACGGCCAACAGCCCCGGCTACAGCGCGTACAGCGATTGGCTGGAACTTTCCCCGGAAGCAGGCGCCCTCGGCGCGCGTCGGGGCATTCTGGCAGAACTGTCCGGAAGAGATGGCGCGTGGCAGGTAACTGTGTCGACCGTCACAGCTGCAGGCACAGAGCGCGTCGGCACGACCCCTTATGCATCGTCGCTGGAAGTCGCTGTCGATCGGATGGTGGCGCTGCTGGACGAGAACTGGAAGGAAACGTCAGTCATCCGCTCAGGTGAGCGCACGCCTGCCACGGCAAGTGTCCGGTACACATCACTCGCCGAATGGAACACGTTGCGGGGGGCATTGGCGCGTTCGCCGCTGATCTCCGAATTCCGGATTGAGGCAATTGCCCGCGATGGCGCTCTGGTCGCATTCTCGTATGCGGGGGATCCACCGCGCCTGCAGAATGATCTGCTGCAGCGCGGAGTCTCGCTGTCCGAGAATGAAATGGGTTGGGTCGTCCGGTCCGCCGTTTCTCCGTCGGGGGAACCGTGAGCGCGGACAATGACAAGGGCCCATCCCGGCCAAGCCAGCTGAGCCTCGGCTTTCCTGCAAAAGAACCCACACTTGATGCGCTGCTCGTCACCGAAGCGAATGAAAGCGCGATGGCTGTCCTGCGCACCCCGCAGGCCTGGCCATTTCCGGTCATTTGCCTGCTGGGGCCGCCGCGCAGTGGACTGTCCGTCCTGGCGAAGGCGTGGTGCCGCGAATTCGACGGCAGCTTCTACGCGGCGAAGGAGTTTTCGCGACTGAAGACGCCGGGCTTGTCCGTGCTGGCCTCATCCGCCGCTGTGGTGGATGACGCTGACCTGGTGAAGAAGAGCGAGAATCTGTTGACGCTGATCGACTCCGCCTCCGCAGAAGGCGGGCGTGTCCTGTTGACCTCGAAGCGGCATCCGAGCCAGTGGCAGACATCGTCTGCTGACCTCAAATCCCGGTTCATGGCGTTGCCTGTGGTCGAGATTCGCGAGCCGGACGAGGAAATGCTGAAAGCCCGTCTGGAGACAGCGGCGGCTCGCTATTTCCTGAAGCTGGAGCCCGATCTCATTAAATATGTCGTGCCGAGATTGGAGTTATCTTATGCGGCAATCGAAATATTTATTGAGAAATTAAGTGATAAGGTGACCGAAACGGGCCGGGCACCGAGTGTGCCGCTGGCGCGGGATGTTGTGGAAGATCTCGGATGGGCCAATCCGGATTCCGCTGCATTCGAGGACGATTAGACACGCGGAGCAGGCACGATGGCCGAAGGACAGACTGGAGCGGTGGATCATCTGATGACCTCGCCGGAGCGATTCCTGAACAGGGAATTGTCATGGTTGGAGTTCAACCAGCGCGTCCTTGAAGAGTCTTCAAACATGGACCATCCGCTGCTGGAGCGGCTGCGGTTCCTGTCTATTTCTGCCAGCAATCTCGATGAGTTCGAAATGGTTCGCTATGCTGGTTTGCGCGAACAGGTGCGGGCCGGGATCGTGAAAGCGAGTCAGGACGGACTTACCCCGGCCGAACAGGTAGCGCGAATTGAAGAGGCGTCTCTCAACCTGATCGCCGAGCAGCAGGAGCGGTGGCGCAGCCTGAAGCAGGAGCTTCATGCCGAAGGGATCGATGTCCTTGGCGTGAAGGAGTTGAACAAGCGCGATCGCACAGAACTCGACAAATACTTTCGGACCAACATTTTTCCTGTGCTGACGCCATTGGCGGTAGACCCGGCGCACCCTTTTCCGTTCATCCCAAATCTGGGCTTCTCAGTTGCGATCAATTTGGTCTCGAAAGATAGCGGCGACCACCACGTCGGGATCATTCCGTTGCCGGCATTCGTGCGGCGCTTCATTCGACTGCCGAATGGTTCGAAAGGCAACTTGCGGTTCATTGCCCTCGAAGATGTGATCGGCATGTTTATTGATGACCTTTTCCCCGGGTTCGAGGAAAAGGACCGCTGCCTGTTCCGCGTAATCCGCGACAGCGACATCGAGATCGAAGAAGAGGCCGAAGACCTCATTCGCGAATTTGAAGTCCTGTTGAAGCAGCGCCGCCGCGGGCGAATTGTCCGTATTCGGATGCAGTCCAGTGCGCCCGAAGATCTCCGCAAATTGATAACGCGGGAGATTGGTGCGGAAGAAGACGATATCGTTCTGTACGATGGCATACTGGGTATGGCCCAGCTGTCGGAACTGATTGTGAAGGATCGGCCCGATCTCCAGTTCCCATCCTATGAAGCACGCTATCCCGAACGGATCCGGGAAATGGGAGGCGATTGCTTTGCGGCAATTCGCGCCAAGGACATTCTGGTGCATCACCCGTTCGAGACGTTTGACGTGGTGGTCGAGTTTGTTCGACAGGCCGCGGCAGACCCCCAAGTTGTCGCTATCAAGCAGACGCTGTATCGTACGACCGCGAACTCGCAAATCGTCGCGGCACTTGTCGAGGCAGCAGAGGCCGGCAAGAATGTAACTGCGTTGGTTGAAATCAAGGCACGTTTCGACGAAGAGGCCAATTTGCGGCTTGCGAGAGATCTCGAGCGGGCCGGCGTGCAGGTTGTCTACGGCTTCATCGAATACAAGACCCACGCAAAAGTCTCACTGGTGGTCAGACGCGAAGGTGAGGCGCTGCGCACCTACACGCATTTCGGGACCGGCAACTATCACCCAATCAATGCCCGTATCTATACAGACCTTTCGCTGTTTACGGCCGATGCCTCATTGGGCCGGGATGCGAACCGCTTGTTCAACTTTGTAACCGCCTATCGGGAGCCTCCAAAAGTCGGTCCGGAGATGGAAAAGCTCGCCATGTCACCGCTCGACATGAAGCAGCAGTTGATAGAAATGATTGAGGCGGAGGCAGATGCGGCCCGCAAAGGAACGCCGTGCGGAATTTGGGCGAAGATGAACTCTCTCGTGGATGGAGAGGTGATTGATGCGCTCTACGATGCGAGCCAGGCCGGGGTGCCAATCGTTCTGGTCGTTCGGGGCATTTGCTGCCTGAGACCGGGCGTGCCGGGACTGTCCGATAATATCTCGGTCAAGAGCATTGTCGGGCGTTTTCTGGAACATTCGCGCATCGTCTGTTTTGCGAACGGGCAAACACTCCCGTCTCCGAAGGCCAAGGTTTTCATATCCTCCGCCGACTGGATGCCCCGCAATCTGAACCGAAGAGTGGAGGCGCTCGTGCCGGTAGAGAATCCGACCGTGCACCGCCAGGTGTTGAACCAGATCATGGTTGCGAACCTTAACGACGAACAACAAACCTGGATCATGCGCGAGGATGGCTCCTACGAGCGCATGGACGTCAGCGGAAACGAAAAGCCTTTCTCCGCCCACACCTATTTCATGGATAATCCGAGCCTGTCGGGTCGCGGAAGCTCGCTTGAGGTCAGTTTGCCTCCGAGACTGAAGCCGCGCGAGGGTGTCTCCGGGTGATGCTGCCGAAGACAGAGCGCGCGGCGATTATCGACATCGGGTCCAACTCGGTTCGTCTGGTGATCTACAATGTGCTTGGGGCGTCGATCCTGCCAACCTTCAATGAAAAGGTCATGGCCGGGCTTGGTGCGGGTCTGATGACCACGGGGCATTTGTCCCCATCCGGCGTTGATGCAGCTCTGAAAGCCCTCGGGCGGTACCGTGCGATCCTCAAGGCTCTGAACTTGCGGCACTATACGGCGGTGGCGACCGCAGCAGTGAGATCCGCTGAGAACGGAGACGAGTTTATCAGCGAGGCATCGCGGGCGCTGGGGCGAAAAATACTTGTCCTTTCCGGCGAAGACGAAGCGCGCCTTTCAGCCGTGGGTGTCGATGCAAGTTTTCACCAGCCGCACGGTATGATCGGCGACCTCGGCGGGTCCAGTCTCGAGTTCAAGCAGATTGGTCCAAAGGCGGGCAAGGGCGAAAGCCTGATGCTCGGTCCATTGTCGCTGGTGAATGACGAGATCGATTTGAAAGCTCTTAGAAAGACCATCCGTTCAGAGCTCAAGACATCATCTGTGCTGGCCAAGGCAGAAGGCCGATTTTATGCGGTGGGCGGAGCATGGAGAACGCTTGCCAAGCTGAACATGCATCTGGAAGGCTATGCTTTGCAGGTGTTGCAAGGCTACCAATTGAACAAGGCCCAGATTGATCGGGCGGCTAAGGTCTGTTTCGACAGCCTGACGAACTCAACGGCGCGTCTCACACTTGAAACAGTGGACAAGAAGCGGGCGCGTCATCTTCCTGTCGCAGCAATATTGGCACAGGAAATCCTGGAGATCAGCGAACTGGACGGCATGACGATTTCGTCCAGCGGTTTGCGCGAAGGTGTGCTGCGCAATGAATTGGGGCCGTCCGATAATGATCCCTTGTTGGATGGCGCAATCGCCTTCGCGCGGCTGGATCGAAATCAAATTCTGTTCGGTGAAGCATTGCATGACTTCATCGCCCCGGCACTTGCGCCCGAACCTGACCTGTTCGGGTCTCCAGCGGCAGACCAGCGGATCGAACGGGCCGCATGCATGATGTCTGACAGTGCGGGCCGGTTCCATCCCGACCACAGAGCAATCATGGCTTATGATCAGGCGTTAAGAGCGCCCTACACAGCCGTGTCTCATAGTGAGCGCGCGCTGATCGCGTACGCAGTTGGGTGTCGTTATCAGAAAGATTTCAAACGCCCGGACGAATACACACCGCTCACCACGACTGAACAGGATGAACGCGCGCGGCAGATCGGTAGTGCCATGAGATTGGGCGCGGTGTTCTCCGGCAGGTCAGGGCCGATACTGAAGCGTGCTCAGCTCGTACGGACGCCTGAAACCTTGCAGCTCAAGGTGTCCAGATCCGATGAAGCAATGGTGTCGGATACGGTTGAGCGGCGCCTTTCCCAAACGGCAAACCAATTACGGCTGAAGTCCGAAGTTGTGATCGGATAAAAGCTGCGCCTGACTCAGACGTCGAAGAGACGAACCTGACCACCTTCGAACGAGACGGCGAGTTTGCCGCTGAGCAGTGCCTGCGCCTTTCGTCCGAACATTTCGTAGCGCCATCCGCTCATCGCCGCGATCTCGTCGCCGGTTTCACCCCGGGCGATGCGATCGATGTCAGCTGCATTCGCGATCAGGCGCGGCACGACGTCGTTCTCTTCGCTGACATGCTTGAGCAACACTTTCAGCAACTCCGGTGCGCCGGCGGGAATCTGTGCGTTCTGAACGCGCGGACCCAGTTCTGGTGCATACTTCTCCGGATTGTCGATGGCGTCAGCAACGGCCTCGGCGAGGCCTTGTCCGTACTTTGAGCGGATAAACCCGTTCGGCACCGCACGCAGCTGACTGAAATCCTGCTCTGAGCGAGGTTTCTGGCTGGCAATCTCTTGGATTGCATCGTCCTTGAGAATGCGGCGACGTGGTTTGTCGAGTTCCTGTGCCAACGCTTCGCGCCAGGCAGCAACCGCCACCACGATGGCAGCATAGTCTTTCTTTGGCTTCCGCAATTTCAGACGCTGCCAGGCGTTGGCCGGGTCTGTGTCGTATTTCGCGGGGTCTTCAAGGTCGGCCATTTCCTCGCGTACCCAACCCAGACGGCCAAGGTTTTCCAACTCGTCCCGCATTTTGAGATAGGCATCTCTCAAATGCGTGACATCGCCGAGCGCATAGACAAGTTGTTTCTGGCTGAGCGGTCGACGGGTCCAGTCTGTGAACTGGCTCGATTTGTCGATCTGTCGCTTCAGGACGCGCTGCACCAGATTGTCGTACGAGATCGAATCACCGAGGCCCAGCGCCATTGCGGCGACCTGCGTATCGAAGATCGGGCCCGGGGGGTGTCCAATCAGGCGGTTGAAGATTTCAAGATCCTGGCGCGCGGCGTGAAACACTTTCACGCGATTGTCGGCGGCGATCAGGTCGAGGAATGGACCGATGTCCAGATCTTCTGCCAATGGGTCGATCAAGCCCTCCACGCCGGGCGCGGACGCCTGGACGAGACAGAGCTCCGGCCAGTAGGTGGTTTCCCGGTGGAACTCGGTATCGACGCAAATAAAGTCGGATTCAGCGAGCTTTCCGCACAGGTCTTCCAGTGCCGACTGCTCAGTAATGGGAGTCAGGGTGTTGTCAGTCATCGCGCGCTTGCGTATCGCATCGCCTTGACAATTGCGAGAGGTTCCATGCCTTTCGCGCTTTATTTCTGTTGGACCGTATTTCCGGAGAGAGTTTCCGATGCACGCCTATCGCACCCACACTTGCGGGGAACTTCGCAAATCCCATGTCGGTGAAACCGTAAAACTGTCAGGCTGGCTACACCGCCGCCGTGATCATGGCGGGGTGATGTTCATCGACCTGCGGGATCATTACGGCCTGACACAAGTCGTTTTCAATCCCGGCTCTCCCGGGTTTGGCACGGTTGAACGCCTGCGGGCGGAAAGCGTCATCACGCTGGAAGGCAAGGTCGTCGCGCGCGATGAGAGCCTCGTGAACCCGAACCTGGCCACCGGCGAAATCGAAGTCGTGGCTGGCGAGGTCAGCGTCCAGTCAGAGGCAGCAGAACTGCCGTTGCCCGTGTTTGGCGAGCCGGAATACCCGGAAGACATTCGCCTGAAGCACCGTTACCTCGATCTTCGCCGCGAGACGCTGCACAAGAACATGGTCCTGCGCAGCCAGGTTATCGCGAGCCTGCGCCGTCGCATGATCGAGCAGGGCTTCACCGAATATCAGACGCCGATCCTGACTGCCTCCAGCCCGGAAGGCGCGCGCGACTTCCTCGTGCCGAGCCGTCTGCATCCCGGCGAATTCTACGCGCTGCCGCAAGCGCCTCAGCAGTTCAAACAGCTTCTGATGGTGTCAGGCTTTGACCGCTACTTCCAGATTGCACCATGTTTCCGCGACGAAGACGCGCGTGCGGATCGGTCGCCGGGCGAGTTCTACCAGCTTGATATCGAAATGAGCTTCGTGACCCAGGAAGACGTCTTCAACGCCATTGAGCCCGTCATGGCAGGTGTGTTCAGCGAGTTTGCGGATTGGGAAGGCAAGGGTCGCACTGTGCCGGAAGGCGCGTTTCCGCGTATCCCATACGCTGAAGCGATGGCGAAGTATGGCTCCGACAAGCCGGACCTGCGCAACCCGATTGAGCTGGCTGATGTTTCCGAGTTCTTTGAAGACGACAGCAAGACCGGGTTTGGTATCTTCGCCAAGATCATCGCCGGCGGTGGCCGGGTTATTGCCATTCCGGCCCCGAAAGCAGCAGCCGAAAAGTCGCGTAAATTTTTCGATGAACTCGATAAATGGGCGAAGAAGGAAATGCAGGCGCCCGGTCTCGGCTATGCCCGCCTCAAGGAAGCTGATGGGGGCGGCGTCGATAGCCAGGACCCTGTCCTGAAGAATTTCGAACCGGCGCATCTGGCGGCCCTGCTTGAGAAGCTTGGTCTCTCTGCGGGCGACGGCATCTTCTTTTCTGCCGGCAAGAAAGGCGATGCGTACAAGCTCGCTGGCGCTGCCCGCACGAAGGTGGGTGAGGAGCTTGGCCTGATCGAAGAGGGCGTCTTCCGACTGTGCTGGATCGTCGACTTCCCGATGTACGAATACGATGAAGACAACAAGAAGGTCGACTTCAGTCACAACCCGTTCTCCATGCCACAAGGCGGTATGGAAGCCCTGCTGGAAGCCGATTCGGAAGAGAAGCAGCTGGAACTGAAGGCCTATCAGTATGACATCGTCTGTAACGGCGTGGAACTGTCGTCCGGCGCGATCCGGAACCACAGCCCGGAACTGATGCTCAAGGCTTTCGAACTGGCTGGCTATGGTCCGAACGTTGTCGAGGCTGAGTTTGGCGGCATGCTCAACGCCTTCCGTTATGGCGCGCCACCACATGGCGGGATTGCACCGGGTGTGGACCGGATTGTGATGCTGCTTGCTGATGCGGAGAATATCCGCGACGTCACGCTGTTCCCGATGAACCAGCAGGCGCGCGATCTGATGATGCAGGCTCCGAGCCCGGTTGACGACAAACAGCTGAAAGAGCTGCACATTCGTCTCGCGCCACAGGTCAAATCCTGACCCTCACGCGAAGCTAAATGCGAAGAAAGGCGGAGAGCTCAGTTCTCCGCCTTCCTTTAATCTGTGTATTGTTTTGTCTGGACTAATTGCTGGCGACTGTTGTTGTCGTGTCGCAAAGCGGGAGGCTCAGAGTTTCAGGCAGAACCGTGCTAAGCGAAGCGCAGGCACCCTGAAAATCAGCCAGCTCGCTGCCTTCGATTTCGGAAAGGTCGGCGTCGATGAAACGAACGTCCCGGAATGATGCGTTGGCGACCTGAGCCTTCTTTAATTGCGCGCCGGTCAAGTTCGCGCCGTTCAGCACCGCGCCCGTCAGAATAGCTTCGTTCAGCCAGCCACCTGTGAGGTTTGCGCCGGACAGATCAGCGGATTCCATGAAGGAGCCGGTCAGGTCCGCCGAGGCAAAGTTGGCACCGACCAGCAACGCGCCCTGCAAATTACTACCGCGAGCCGTTGTGCTGCGGAAATCGGCCCCGCTGGCCTGAACACCTTGCAGGCGGGCTCCGGAGAGGATCGCGCCAGAGAATCGAGCGGACGTCAGAATGGCCCCGCGCATGTCGGCGCTGTTGGCCTCCGCATTTTCGAAATTGGCGCCGCCGGCCTGCACGCCGCGCATGAAGGCGTAGTCGAGACGGGCTTTCGTATAATTCCCGCCAGTTAGCGTCCAGCCAGTCAGATTCTTGCCTGACAGATCGCACTCGCCACATGCCCCTACATAGCCGGGAGACCAAGCCACAGGCTGGCTTTGCGCCATCGCCGGGAAGGCAGCAAGGCAAGCGGCTGAGGCGCCAAGGAGTGCGAAAGCCAATCTGTTCATGAGATATGGATAACGCCTGATTTTGTTGCTCCAAACTGAACAAACAGTAAGGACTCACCAAAACGTATAAAGTGTTGCAAATCCGCCATGCCCACGAACACTTGGATTCAACGCAAATACACGCATCAAGAGGGGGCCTCTGTTGTGTCGTGCAATTCCTGTCCGCAGGTATCACACTCAACTTCACCGTCTTCGCTGATCTGGAACAGGGTGAAGCTACCGCAGCCTGGGCAGGCATCGCTCAAATAGTCGGGCGCATTGAGCGCTTCGCTTTCAGCCTCTTCTTCTGCTTGTTTTTCTTCGCGTTTTTTGTCGAATATCACGATATTATCGGGCAGTTGCCCTCGTGAAAATCCGCGCGAGATCAGCTGTGCGGCTTCTTCAGTAAATTCGGCCGGTTCGCGCGTAGCATCGCCCGCACCACGGCCGAGGCCATCATGCGTCACGTCAACTTCGGCAAGATCGTCGCGGCCCAGATAGGAGACGGCTAGCTCCCGGAAGATGTAGTCCAGGATCGATGTTGCCTTCGTAATGCGATCATTGCCTGTCACGGCGCCAGCCGGCTCGAAGCGTGTGAATACGAACGCGTCCACAAATTCTTCCAGAGGTACGCCGTATTGCAGGCCAATTGAGGTCGCGATGGCGAAATTGTTCATGAGACTGCGGAAGGCTGCGCCTTCCTTGTGCATGTCGATGAAAATCTCGCCCAATGCGCCGTCTTCAAACTCTCCGGTGTGGAGATAGACTTTGTGGCCCCCGACCGACGCTTTCTGGATATAGCCCTTACGGCGGTCGGGCAGGCGCGTCCTTGCGCTCTGCGAATGGCTAGCAGACGGCTCATCCGCGTGATCCGGCGCGTAGGCCGCGTCTGTCTCGTTCGCCAGTTCATCGGCCAGAGCAAGAATCTGCTCCATGCGATCGGACACTTCCTCATTCGCCGGTGCGCGAATGCCAACCAACAGGGTTGAAAGGCCCGCAGCAATGGCTCTGTCAGCCATGTCGAGACCGCTCTTGCCCGTGACGCGGATGGTGGTGTTACCACCAAGAACCTCAGCGCAGGCAGATGCGAAAGCCAGTTCGGCATCTGCGCTCACATTGAGTTCGAGACCACATTGACGGAAAGCAGCAGACGCGATGTCTTCCGCGGTGCCGTCGACAGCTGCCTCGGCGTTAGCAATGTCCTTGCGTGAAAAGCCCATGGCCGAGAGTAAGGCGAGGCCGTCAGAATCGAACTTCTCAGGGGCCAGCCTCAGATCATCGCTGATGATCTCGTCACCGAGCACCCAGCGAGAAAAAGCAGCGTTCAAAGGCAGACCATCGCTGAGTGCGCGAGACACGCGATCGAGAGCTGCATCGGTAAAGCCGCGATCCTTGAGGCGATCCGCTCCGAGTGCGGCTTCCAGATCTTCGCCGCCACAATTGGCGACACGCTCTAGTATCGTCGGCAAGTTCTCAGGTGCTGTGCGGGAAATGGCGAGTCGAGCACACCGCGCAAGCGTTGGGCCTTCGTCGGAATAGGCCAGCACGGAGTGTACCGGGGCCGAGCCCTCACTTTCGCAATCCGGCATCAGGTCCGCTAAGTCGGTGACTGGCAGTATCGCCACCTGGCACGATTTGCGTGAGGAAGCCCGCCGGGCTTCCAAGCCCAGCACAGCGGCATGCGTCGCCGATAGGGACGCGCCGGCAGCGAATGATTTCACCAGCGCGCACAAGGCAGCGGCAGCTTCCCGTCCACCTTCGCTGTCATATGGCAATCCGAGAGACAAAACAGCAGCGCCCAGCCCGTGTATCAGCAGAATCCGATCTCCCAGGGATTTGCCAGCGGCTTCAGCGATGGTGCAAAGCAGTTCGGTTTCGAGACCATCCGGGCTGACCGCCAGAGAGACATCGAGAAGTCGGCAGGCTTGTCTGGATTGAGCGAGTTCGTCTTGCGCCAGAAGAATTTCTGCGCCTTCCTTCAGCGCAGCAAGAAGCACTTCATCGAATTCGGATCCGGCAGATTCGGCGCTGAAAACGGCGGTCGGAGGCAGCGGCACATTGGCGGCGGCCATGCGGAGGGCGTCGGCGGTGCGGGAAAAGCCGTCAGGTTGTCGCAACGCTTCTTCCAGAATGTCCTGCGGTAGGCCGGATGCGATCGCCTCAGCGAGTTCTGCATTCCGGGGCGCATTGCCGAGACGTTCCAGCATTTCTGCGGTCGCAATCTGTGATGCGCCAAGCAGACTGGCTGATGCGTAAGCGGATGCCACATTCAGCAGGGATTCGGGCGTCATGGGGCGCCTGTGGCGACCGGCGGCCCTGAACGCAGTGCCAAACTCGATTTCACGCGAAAGCAAGCCATCGGTCTCGGCGGCTTCCAGAATGGACTCTATCTCAGCAGCTTTCATCAATCCCTCCCGCGAATTATCCGCGAATCACTCGTGAAACCGTGACTGTTCCAAGGGGAGGTATCAACCGCACGGACCGTAAAAGTAGCCGCGCTGATCATATTATTGTGCGGCGCATTGCCTGCGTGCGCCGTATGGATTACTTGCGCGGATATCGCCATATTACGGCCAACAAGACATGTCAGGACATCCTCACGATGCTGAAACAGATTTTCACTTGGTGGAGCGGCAACACGCTCGGAGCGGCTTTCGATATCAAGCGGCGGTCCGGCTATGTCGGTACCGATGAATATGGCAATCGCTATTTCGAGGAGCGCAAACCCTCGCTGGAAGGGCGCAAGCGCCGGTACGTGATGTACAAGGGGTTGGCCGAACCGTCGAAGGTTCCTGCCGATTGGCATGGCTGGCTGCACCACACGATCGATGAGCCACCAACCAAGTCTCCACTGACCCGTCGTGAGTGGGAGACCGATCACAAACCGAATATGACGGGCACGCCATACGCCACAAAGCCGAAAGGCAGCCTGTCGACCGGCATGGCGCGACAGAAGGCGACAGGCGACTACGAGGCTTGGACACCGGATGCGTGAGTCACTCTTTGAAACCGTTATCGGCGCCGTAGTTGTTGGCGTAGCGGGTACGTTCCTCTGGTTCGCGCTTGATCGCGGCGGAGACGCGCAGGCTCAAGGCGATCAGTACGAAGTCGCGGCCCGCTTCAACAATGTTTCCGGCATTTCCCGCGGTACCGACGTCCGAATCGCCGGCGTGAAGGCCGGCATTGTCAAAAGCGTTGAAGGCGATCCGGAGCGTTTCGAAGCCATCGTTCGCATGAGCCTCGATGAGAAATGGGCCCTTCCGGAAGACACCGATGCACGCGTGTCCACCGACGGCCTCCTTGGCGGTGCCTATGTTGCGCTCGAGCCCGGCGGCAGCTTTGATAACATCCCACAGGATGGGTCGGGTGAAATCAAATATACCCGGGGCAGTGTTGATCTGCTGACCCTATTCGCTTCTTTCGCGTCCGGTAGTGGAGGCGACGAAGGTTCAGATGATACTGATGCGTCTGCTGACGCAGAAGACCCTTATCCCGCTGAGGATTACGAATGATGCGAAGCCTGTTTGTGGCTACAGCAATTGCCGGATTGGTATTCGGTACCGCGCATGCGGCGACCTTCGTTCAGAAGGATACGGCAACTCTCCGGGCACTCGACAAGATCACGGGTCGTTCCACCGATATCGACGTGAAGGTGGGAGAACCCGTCGTATTCGGTTCCCTCAAGGTCGAGCTGCAGGTTTGCTATCAGACGCCTCCAGAGGAAGCTCCGGAAAGCGCCGCATTCCTGAAGATCGCTTCCACGCAGCCTGTCGCTGTGGAAACGATGGAAGCGGCGGTCGATGCCGAAGATGTCGAAACTGTCAGTGAAGAGAACCCGGAACTCTTTTCAGGTTGGATGTACGCGTCGTCCCCGGGTCTGAGTGCCTTGGAGCATCCTGTCTACGATATATGGGTAATTCGCTGCGCCGCACCCGAGCCGGTAAAGCTTGCGCCCACTGCGCCGGACGATGAAGCCGACTTCGAATAGAATTTCGCTTCGATGGTCAGGGCATATTTCAACAATGCCTTGAATTCCTGTCTCGGAATTTCGACAAGGCCGAATTGCTCCAGATGCGGATTGTGAAACTGCGCGTCGAGCAAGACAAATCCATCTTCCCGTAGATGTGCGACCAGGTGCACGAGCGCGATCTTTGATGCGTCAGTGGCGCGGGAAAACATACTTTCCCCAAAGAACGCTCCACCAAGCGCGACTCCATAAAGGCCGCCGACCAATTCCTCACCATCCCAGCATTCAATCGAATGGGCATGACCCTCGCGGTGAAGAGCGCTGTACAGGTTCAGAATGGGAGAGTTGATCCACGTGCTCTCGCGGCCTTTCGCGCTTTCTGCGCACATGTCCATGACACGCGTGAACGCCTGGTCGATTGTCACGCGGAATGGCTCTTGCCGAACCTTCCTCAGCAACCGCTTGGGAACGTGAAATTCATCGAGCGGGATGATTCCGCGCATATCCGGATCAACAAGAAACAGGTTCGGATCATTGCGGGCATCGCCCATAGGGAAAATTCCCCGGCGATAACAGGCAAGCAGATCCGTCGTGCTGAAACGTTGAGACATATTCTCAATATGCGCCTGCGCGAACAGCCGTGTCTACCCATTGACGATCCTTCCGGAACGTCAAAAGTGAAAAATGCTAGTTTTAATTACTTTTTTTGATTTTCCAGAAACTTCTCAAGCCAGTGGATGTTGTATTCCCCGGCCAGAACATCGTCATTTTCGACCAGTTTCCGGTGCAGATCCAGCGTTGTGAAGACGCCTCCCACGACCATCTCCTGCAGGGCGCGACGAAGTCGCATGATGCATTCGCGGCGTGTCCGTCCATGCACAATCAGCTTGCCGATCAGAGAGTCATAGTGCGGTGGAATCCGATAGCCGGAGTAGGCTGCGCTATCAAGGCGAACATCTGGGCCACCGGGGGCGTGGAAATCGGTGATCAGCCCAGGAGAGGGAATGAAAGTTTCCGGATGCTCGGCGTTGATGCGGCACTCAATGGCATGCCCCACAAGCATTACATCTTCCTGGCTGAAGGACAGCTTCTTGCCTTCTGCGATCCGAATCTGTTCGCGGACCAGATCAATTCCGGTGATCATCTCGGTCACCGGGTGTTCGACCTGAAGCCGCGTATTCATTTCGATGAAATAGAATTTGCCGTCTTCATACAGAAACTCGATCGTCCCCGCGCCGCGATAGCCGAGCTTCTCCATCGCCTTGGCACAGATTCCACCGATTTCTTCACGCTGAGCCTGGTTCAGCTCTGGTGAAGGGGCTTCTTCAAAGACTTTCTGGTTCCGGCGCTGCAGGGAGCAGTCGCGTTCCCACAGATGGGCGACATTGCCGTGCGTGTCCGCAATGATCTGCACTTCAATGTGACGTGGCCCCTGAAGATACTTCTCCAGATACACAGCGTCGTCGCCAAAGGCCGCTTTCGCTTCTGTCTTGGCCGTGCGCACAGCGTTTTCCAGATCAGCTTCAGTCTTCGCGAGCTTCATGCCGCGACCGCCACCGCCTGCGGAGGCTTTGACGAGAACCGGAAAGCCAATTTTTTTGGCCGCTTTCTTGGCATCGGCGATGGATGTGACCGCCCCGTCCGAGCCGGGGACGCAAGGAACGCCCGCATCGATCATCGCCTGCTTGGCGGCAATCTTGTCACCCATGATCCGGATGTGCTCGGCGGTAGGGCCGATGAACGCCAGTCCGTGAGCTTCGACCATTTCAGCGAACTGGGCGTTCTCGGACAGGAAGCCGTATCCGGGGTGGATCGCGTCCGCGCCGGTAATTTCTGCGGCCGCAAGGATCTGGGATTTCTTCAGGTAGCTTTCGGATGATGGTGCCGGACCGATACAGACGCTTTCGTCTGCGAGGCGAACGGCCATTGCATCGCTATCTGCTTCGGAATGGACGACCACTGTGGACAGCCCCATTTCCTTACAGGCGCGGTGAATCCGCAGCGCAATCTCACCACGATTGGCGATGAGAACCTTATTGATTGCAGGTTGGTCAGCCATGTTACTCGATCAGAATAAGAGCTTCGCCATATTCGACAGGCTGGGCATCGCTAACGTAAATCTCCTTCACCGTGCCAGCCTTGTCGGCTTCGACAGGATTGAAGGTCTTCATCGCTTCGACGAGCAGCAGCGTGTCGCCCTTTTTGACTTTGTCGCCAACCGCGACGAATTGCTTCGCGCCTGGCTCCGGCGACAGATATACCGTCCCGACCATTGGCGACCTGATGGCGTTGTCTGATGCCGCTGGCGCAGCAGCGGCGGGGGCGTCAGCGGCTGCTGGAGCAGCGACTGGAGCGGCGGCCGCAACTGGCGCCGGTGCTGCGGCAACAGCGGCCTGAACCACTGGAGCTGCTGGCTTGCTGACGCGAATGCGGAGGCCGTCATGCTCGACTTCAACTTCGCCAAGGTCTGCTTCCCGCAAAATGGCCGCGAGTTCCCGGACTAGGCCGGTATCCAGCTTGTTCTTCGTAGTGCTCATGGGATGTCAGGTCTCTTATTGGCCCGTAAGGGTCTTTGCCGCCTTAAGCGCCAGCTCATAACCATAGGCGCCGAGGCCTGCAATCGTGGCCTTCACGGCGGGGGAAACATAATTCACCTGCCGAAACGCCTCTCGCGCGGCAGGATTTGACAAATGGACTTCAATTACAGGGACTTTGCACGCCTTCAGTGCATCGTGAAGCGCAACGGAGGTATGCGTATACGCAGCTGCATTCAGAATAATGACCGACCCTTTTTCAGAGCCTTCCTGGATCCAGTCCACCAATTCGCCTTCATGATTCGTCTGGCGAAGTACCAAATCCGTGCCATCTGCTTGTGCTTCAAGCCGAGCGTGGATGTCCGCGAGCGTATCACGCCCGTAGATTTCCGGCTCACGTGAACCGAGCAGGTTGAGGTTTGGACCTCCAAGGACATATACGGGCTTGGACATAGTCTTCCGTCTTGCGCTGGAATGCCGGGCAAGGCAAGGGGGGCGATGAACGGAGAAAACGCGAATGTTGATCACAGTCAATGGCGAGTCACGCGAAGTGCCGGCCGGGACGACTCTGGCAATGCTGGTTCTTCAACTATCAGGCGAGACCGGTCGCGATCAGCGCGGTATCGCGATCGAACGGAATCTCGAAATCGTACCAAAGTCAGAACATGCCACGACTGTCATCGAGCCCGGTGACCGTATAGAAGTCGTACAATTCGTTGGCGGTGGTTGAGGCAGCACCCCAAACCGGGAATGCGTCCCGTTCTAATTACTTTCCAAATAAGGCCAGACCTTTGACAGATTCACTTACCATTGCCGGCAAGACCTATAATTCGCGGCTCATTGTCGGCACCGGAAAATACGCGTCCTATCAACAGAATGCCGATGCTGCGCGGGTCGCTGGCGCGGAGATCGTTACCGTGGCGCTGCGGCGGGTGAATTTGTCCAATCCGAATGAAGAGCGCCTGACGGATTTCGTGAAGCCGGATGAGTTCACATATCTGCCAAATACTGCGGGTTGCTATACCGCGGACGAAGCAGTTCGCACGCTGCGCCTGGCCCGGGAAGCTGGTGGCTGGAACCTTGTCAAACTCGAAGTCCTCGCCGATCAGAAGACGCTCTATCCCAATATGCCTGAGACACTTGAGGCTGCGAAGGCACTGATTGCCGATGGTTTTGAGGTGATGGTCTACTGCTCGGACGATCCGGTCTACGCCAAGATGCTGGAAGATGCGGGATGCTGTGCAATCATGCCGCTCGGCAGTTTGATCGGGTCCGGTCTGGGAATCATGAACCCGGTCAATATTCGGCTGATCGTAGAGCAAACGCGCGTCCCAGTGATTGTCGACGCAGGAGTTGGGACTGCTTCGGATGCTGCATTTGCGATGGAGCTTGGCTGTGATGGGGTTTTGATGAACACCGCGATAGCGGCTGCCAAGGACCCAATTCGGATGGCAAATGCGATGAAGCATGCGGTGATCGCGGGCAGGGATGCGTATCTGGCCGGACGTATGCCAAAAAAGATGTATGCTGATCCGAGTTCGCCACTTGCTGGACTGATCTAATCAGAACAGCGACAGACTTGCATATAATATCAGGCACATCACAAAACCGACCACGCTGATGAGCGTAGTAGAGATGGTCCAAGTGCGGAGCGTTTCACCCGGCGTGATGCCAAAGACGCGCCCTACGAGCCAGAAACCGCTATCATTAACATGACTGCCTGTTGTCGCGCCCGCAGCGATAGCAATGGCGACGAGTCCGAGTTGCGGCGCGGATAAGTCTGCCAACGCAACGATAGGCGCGGTCAGGCCAGCCGATGTAATCATCGCGACGGTCGAACTGCCTTGCGCTAGCCGAAGAATGACTGCCAGCAGATAACCCGCAAGCAGCGGACCGAATCCAATACCAAGCGCGGCATTTGCGATCTGTTCTCCGGCACCAGTGTCTACGAGGACTTGCTTGAACGCTCCTCCAGCGCCTGTAACCAGGATGACAGCGCCAGTTGGTTCGAAAGATCGGGCCAATGCGTCAGACATGCGCTTCCGACCTTGCGGTGTCTTTGGATAAAGCAGCCACCAGGATGCTCCGCATGCGATTAATAGCGCACTAAATGGATGGCCGATGATCTTGAGCAGATACATCAACGGACCGTCCTGCAGGGAATCAGCGAACGTCCCGAGAAGAATGAGCACCAAAGGAAGCGCAATCAGGATGATGGCCCGGCCGGGCTTCGGTTTTGGTCTTTCGGAAATTTCGGTATTTGTCTCAAACTCGAAGGCAGGCGCGCCGACCGGCATTCGGCTGCGGCGGTCGAGATACGCCGCGAAGAGTGGGCCAGATACAGCCAGCGCTATTCCGCCGACAATCGCGCCAAACAGGATGACCCAACCCAGTTCGGCGCCGATGAGTTCGGCAATGGCGATTGGGCCAGGCGTCGGGGGCAGGAAGGCATGTCCTACAGCAAGTCCGGCCATGAGGGGTAAGCCCAGCGACATAGCGGGTTTCACCCGATCATGAGCCATCGTCAGGATGAGTGGCGCCAGAATAATCAGGGCAACGTCAAAGAAGACTGGTGTGGATGCCAGCAAGCCGATCCCTGCGATCTTCCACTGATTGGATTTGAAGCTGGATTGCGTTGAGAGTTTTGACGCCAGCGCATCAAGTGCACCGGAAGCTTGAAGAATTGCGCCGAACAGGGCTCCAAGGCCGATCACAGTCGCGATGAAACCGAGCGTGCCGCCCATGCCTTTCGACAAGGTGTCGAAAGCGTCGTCCGGCGCCATACCGGCGGCGAGTGCGCTGAATATGCTCACGAGCAGGAGAGCTGCGAAAGCGTTCATCCTCGCCCGTAAAATCAGTGCGAGAAGAGCGGCAATTCCAAACCCGGTGGCAAGCAATGGCCGATAGGCTGAAAGGGCTTCGGTCAGCTCCATGCGAGACCGACAGTTTTTGTTCTGATCCGCATCAGGGTGTCGTGTGCGGTCATGTAAAGTGTCTGTCCGTCGCTGCCGCCGAAACAGCAATTCGCTGTGGCTTTGCCAGTCTTTATCCGCGCGAGGGGTACCCCAGCCGGGGACAGAACGAATACGCCGCCTGGGCCAGTAGTAAAGATGTGGCCAGTCGCGGAAACGGCCATGCCATCTGGCAGGCCTGGAGCGGTATCCGACATGTAGGCGCTGGCATCAAAGAATATGGTGGCGTTCGATCCATCTGGAGCCATACGCATCAGTAGCGGAGCCGCTGGGTCAGATTGGCTCACGTAGAGCGTTTCACCATCCGGAGATAGCGCAATTCCGTTCGGATAGGTCATCGTGTCGATCAGGCGAGCGATACGACCATCCGGTTGCAAATGATAGACGCCGTTGGCGTCCTGCTCTTTGAGAGGGGATGCATCCAGGCCTTCAAGGCCATAGGGGGGATCGGTAAAGAACAGGCCCCCATCAACCGCTTCGACCAGATCATTCGGACTGTTGAAGGCTTTGCCATTGTAAGACTGGGCGAGGGTAGTGCGTTGGCCCGTTTCGATATCCATTCTCTCAACGGCGCGTTTGCCGTGATTGCAGATAAGGAGGCTGCCGTCATTTGAAATTGCAAGGCCGTTTGCGCCCGGTTCTCGGAAGCCGGATACAGCGTCTTTAGAAATGCCTGAGGGGTCCAGGAATTTGGTGGCGCCGTCAGCTTCGGACCAACGCCATGCGATATTGCCCGGTACATCCGTGAAGTAGAGGCAATCGCGTTGACGGTCCCAGACCGGGCCTTCGCTCCAGCCATAACCTGATGTAAGCGATTCCAAAGGAGCATCCACGTGCAGAAGGTCCCGTGCGGACGGATCAAAAATCTCGATATGCTCGGATGGCTGTGGAGACCGGGTCGGAATAGATCCGCAGGCGGAAAGCATGGTTGTGGCAGCTGCCGATCCCAGAAAAGTGCGACGTGACTGGATCATTTGACATGGATTCCTGTGTTGATCGCGCTTGCCGGAATTCCAGTTACGCGGCCGTGTTCTATGATGACGCTGGTTTTGCTGCGGATGTCCTCGGCGGATGCGCCAACCATGAAATCAATTCTACCGGGTTCGATGGCCCAGCCCGTTCCGGGGCGGTAGATCGCAGTTTGCTCCGGTGAAACTACAAAGGTGACCTGCCGGCTTTCACCAGCAGGGATGGAGATGCGCACGAACCCGCGCAACTCGCGCTTTGGTCGGGCAATCGAGGCCAGTGGATCTCGCATGTAGAGCTGAACAACTTCATCTGCGTCGGTATCGCCGGTGTTGGTTATCGTAGTGCTTAGCTCAATTTTCCCGCTCTCGAGTACGGAGCTCTGGAGGTCACTATAGTTGAAGCTTGAGTAGCTGAGCCCGTAACCAAATGGGAATCGAGGCGTAATCGGAATATCCATAAATCGGTTGGTATCTTTTGACAGATCAGGATCTGCTGGTCGTCCACCGGGATATTCAGAATATGTATGCGGCACGGCACCCGTCCGGCGCGGAAACTCAATCGGCAGCCGACCCGCAGGAGAAACGCGCCCCCAGACGACATCCGCCAGAGCGTTGCCAGCCTCTATGCCCAGCATCCACGTGTTCAGTACCGCATCTGCTGCTGCCACTTCATCTTCAATGGCGAGAGGTCGCCCGGCAACGAGGATAACTGTGACTGGTTTGCCAGTTGCGAATATGGCTTTTGCCAGTTCTGACTGGTTGAGGGGAAGTCTGATGTCTGAACGACTGCGCGCTTCGCCCGAGAGGTCGAAATCTTCCCCGATCACCAACAGTACTCGGTCGGCATCCAATGCCGTATCGACTGCTTTCTGTATTGTTTCTGGCTCTCCGGAAGATGGGTGCGTGCCAGCTGCGTAGTTAATTGTCGTGCCGTCTGGCGCGTTCTGTTGTAGGCCTTCAATTAGTGAAACTACGTCTTCCGTCTGGCCCTGTGCGCGCCATGAACCGAGTTGAGTCAGCTTGTCTTCAGCAAGACCACCGATAACGGCAATGGTCTGGGGAGATGTGGAGAAGGGCAGGGCCTGATTTTCATTTTTTAGGAGCACCATGGATTTCACCGCAGCGTCTCGCGCGACCTCTCGAAACTCGTCTTTCAACAGAGTTACCTCTTCGCGCTGAGCATCATGATAGACCATCGGCTTATCAAACAGGCCCAGTCGTTCCTTGGTTGTGAGGATGCGCGCCACAGCAGCATCCAGATCACGCGCCAAACACGCGTCCGCTTCAACTGCTCCTTTAATTTTCGTCGGCAGGACCAGGCTGGTCATGTCCATGTCCACGCCGGCCTGAAGCGCGAGCGCTCCAGCCTCTGCCTCCGTTTCTGCAACTCCATGATTGATCAACTCCGCAACGGCATTCCAGTCAGATACGATCATGCCCTCGAAGCCCCACTCAGCGCGCAATACACCATCGATCAGGTTCTCATTCGCCGTAGACGGAACACCCGCAATGTCATTGAACGCGGTCATCATGGACCCAGTGCCGGCTTTCGTCGCTGCGTAAAAGGGAGGCAGATAGGTTTCCATCAGACTCTGTTCGCTGATGTCTGCAGATCCGTAATCCCGTCCGCCGGTTGGTGCTCCGTAGGCTCCGAAGTGCTTCGTTGCGGCGAGAATGGTCGTCGGTGCCGAAAGATCCTCACCCTGGTATCCTTCGACCTGCGCGACGGCCATGCGGGATCCCAGATACGGGTCGGCACCTGCGCCTTCCACGATGCGGCCCCAACGCGGATCTCTGGAAATGTCGACCATCGGTGCGAAGGTCCAGTGCAGTCCAGAGGCCGATGCCTCGTCAGCAGAAATACTGGCTGCTGTCTTCCAAAGCTCGGGATCCCAGCTTGCCGCCATAGCCAGCGGAACAGGAAACACGGTGCGGTAACCGTGTACCACATCCATCGCGAACAGGAGCGGTATGCCCAACCGGCTTTCTTCGACCGCAACTTTCTGCAATTCGCCGAGGGCCTCGGCGCCAGCAACATGAAGATAGGACCCGATCTCACCTCGACGTACTTTGTTGAGTTCGTCCGGCGTGAGTTTGGAATTCAGAGACTTGCTGCGCCCTCCAGCGGCCTGGTTCAGTTGGCCTAGCTTCTCGTCCAACGTCATCTGCGAAAGCAGCGCTTGTACGCGATCAGATGCCTGGGTCTGGCTGGGGCTCGGACGACAGCTGGTCTCGGCTTGTTCATTGACCGGCGTGATCATTTGCTTAGTCGCAATTGGCTCAGGAGATGCGCAAGCTGACGCCACAAGAGCGCTTGAGACTAGAGCAATCCATAGCTGTGGGCGCGAGCCCGCTGACGCCTCGGTCATAAAATCCTCCCCTGAATATTCGCGTTTGCCGCGATTAAGTTAGCGCAATCATTGGGGGAGGTTTGCGCAATGTCAACGTTAACATTTTCGCGCAGCTGGACGAAATTAATCGCTGCTGTAGGTCAAACTTTACAGAACGAGGGTTCGCTACACCTTGACCAATCCAATCTCGCGAAGGCGTTCCATCAGATAATCCTGCGCAGTAATTGCAGGCTGAGCCTTGCCGCCTTCAGCGACACATCCTGGCAGCGCTTCGATCATATAGTCTTGGTTGAAATGCAGGAAGAAGGGCGTGGAATACCTCGGAAACTTTGCACGTTCAGGTGAGGGGTTCAGCACGCGATGAGTAGTGGATGGCAACACGCCGCCAGTCAGTCTCTGCAGCATATCTCCGCAATTGATGACCAGGGCGCCAGCAGGAGGATTCACGTCTAGCCATTCACCCGAGCGATGCAGTGCTTGAAGTCCGGCCTCCTCAGCGCCCAGCAGTAGCGTAATCACATTGATATCTTCATGCGCGCCTGCGCGGACGGTGCCTTCAGGTGGGGGGGTCTGCTGAGGCGGATAGTGCAGCAAGCGCAGGATCGAGTTGCCGAAATTGACCTTATTGTCGAACCAATTCTCAGGGAGGCCCAAGTGCAGCGCAACACCTTCCAGGATCTCTCGTCCCATCTCATCAAGCGCCGCAAAAAGAGCGCGTGTTGCATTGTCAAATTCCGGAACTTCAGAGACGCGCGGTGTGTCGGCCATCGTCTCGCGATATGGGCTGTCTTGCGGAAGGTCGCGGCCGGTATGCCAGAACTCTTTCAGGTCCGCATGCGCGTTGCCCTTCGCGTTCTCTGTACCGAATGCTGTGTATCCCCGCTGTCCACCTCCAGCGCGGCCATCATATGCCAGTTTGGTTTGGTCAGGCAGCGCGAAGAACGCCTTGGTTGCTTCCAGATTACGATCAATGACGCCCTGATCCACGGTATGTCCGGAAACCACCGCAAAACCCGTCTCACGAAAGGATCGGCAGAGGGCATCGCCAAAGGCTTTTTTGTCGGTCTTGAACAGCTCGAACGGGATGGGTTTGAAATATTCGGTCATCTGAATCTGGCGTTTCGTATTGATTGAAGCAGCAGACTACCACACCTCACTTCACCTGCCATACGTATCGACACCTGGAGCGCAGTTCGTTGTGACACACCGGGCAGAATTCATGCGATTGAAGAATTTGACTGTTCAACCGAACTCAAGGGCTTGCGATCATGATGGGGTTTCTCTAGACCCCATATTCCGCGCTGGAGAGGTGGCCGAGTGGCTGAAGGCGCGCCCCTGCTAAGGGCGTATACGTTAACGCGTATCGAGGGTTCGAATCCCTTCCTCTCCGCCACGCATTCTGTTCAATCGTCTCAGGTGTTGCGCGCCAATTTTGGTTGTTTGTCGCCGGTCAACGGATTTCCGTTTGCAGTACGGCGGCGCACGCGGCTGTTGTTCCATCTACAATATCAGCGCGGTGTTCAAATCCGGTTTCAAATACCAGTTCGATCGCAGCATAACCCAGTTCCACGACAAGGCGACATTTGGTTCGAATAGCGCTTTCAGACGTAACGAGACCAAGTTCAGCCATTCTTGTGGCCAAAGCGTTTGTGACCTCGTCGTGAGAACTCAGTCTGATCTCGCTTAGGCTGGGGATGGCGCGCATACACACCATCATGGCGTGTCCCCCAACAAATGACGCGCTGACATCGATCGAGTCGTCCAGAATGTGTCTGATCGTTTCTGCGATCGTGGTGCGGCCTTGCTCGAATGAGCTGAGATGCAGCGCTGTGACAGCATTCTGAGCGTCCATGAAGCGCGACGCCAATTCTTCCAGAATGGCGTGCTTGTTCGGAAACCAACGGTAAAAAGCGGGGGGCGTCATTCCGGCGCGTTCGACGATTGCGTTTGAGTTGAACCCTTCAATTCCGGCTTCTGACAGCAGCGCCTGTGAGGATGCCAAAATCCGCTCATACGTCTCTTTTGAGCGGGCCTGTTTGGGCATTGGTTTGGAGGAGCTGTTAGGCACGAAGCGGTCCCATCGGTTTTATAATCTGAGTTCAATTTCGATTAGCTACGGAAATTGTATTTCATACAAGGAGATATGGCAGGTAAAATTGTGAGCAACAGTGCGGTCAGTTCGTTTGGAAATACGGCGATCGATAAAATTGACAATCGGCAATAGTAGCATAAGCTATCGTTTGGAGGAGCGAAATGCGAGTATCACGACGTGCCTTGATGTTAGGGGGAGGTGCGGCTGCGGCTGTGATTGGCGTGCCTGCGGTGCAGAAAATGCGATGGGACGCAAAGGATTTCGTGCAAGCTGGGTACGATCCGTCGCTGCCGAAAGCTCAAGCCGGAAGAGTCGGCTGGATGAACTGGTCTGGAGCCCAGAAAGCCACGCCGCGCGACCTAGTCCTGCCGAAGACAGAGGAGGACCTCGCAGCATTTGTTCGCGAGAGTTCCCACAGAATCAGGCCTGCGGGCAGTGGGCATTCGTTTACAGCGCTGGCACCAACAGATGGCTTCATCCTTCAAACCAATTACTTGAGTGGGCTGAAGGCGTTCGACGACGAGACGGGTGAGGCAACATTTGGCTCAGGCACGCTGATATTTGAAGCAAGCCGCGCGCTTGCCAAGAAAGGTCGCGCTTTCGACAATTTGCCGGACGTCGATGTGCAGACCCTTGCCGGCGCTTTTGCAACCGCAACTCATGGAACGGGTGAGAAGCTGCCTGCGCTTCATCACAACATCACCGGCTTTCGGTTGGTAACGTCGAATGGCGATGTTTTGACTGCCTCAAAGACAGAAAATCCGGATTTATTCAGTGCTGGGAAAGTGTCGCTCGGCGCGCTTGGCGTCATCACGGAACACAAGCTACGAACCGTCCCGGCGTTCAAGCTGCATCGACGCGCGACCGTTGTGAAGATTGATGATCTCCTCGATACCATAGAAGAGAGGGCGTCCAGGCACAGGAATTTCGAGTTCTTCTACTTGCCAGGCACCGGTTTGGCACTTGCGATAACACATGATGAAACCGATCGGGATGTATCCGAAGCGCCGGAGAGTGACGACGACGAAACCATGGGTGCTTTAAAGCAGCTGCGAGATCAGCTCGGTTGGGCACCTTGGCTGAGAAAGCGGATTGCTCAGGCGAATTTGCCGACTGGCACCATTGAGGACTATGTCGGCTGGTCACACGAATTGTTGGCAACAACTCGACCAATTCGTTTCAATGAAATGGAATTCCACCTTCCGCGTCAGGAAGGACCTCGTACCGTAAGAGACGTTGTCAGAATGCTGGACCGGAAGGGCGAAGCGTACTGGCCGGTGGAATACCGCCATATCGCTTCCGATGATGCATGGCTGAGTCCTTTTCAGGGAGGACCGCGCGCATCCATCGCGATCCACGCTGCCGCCGATGAGCGGTATGGCTATTTCTTCAATGAATTTCAGCCCATCTACGTCGCCCGTGGTGGCCGTCCTCATTGGGGCAAGCATCATTCATTGGGCCATGCTGACTTCTCAAAGCTATATCCGGAGTTCGACCGATTTCGGTCGCTTCGGAGAGAACTCGACCCTGGTGGAAAATTTCTGAACCGACATCTTGCGGAAATCTTCGGAGAGAAGTTCGATGTCTGATGGAATCAGGAGTCTGTCATTGAGCAGGCGCCAACTGGTGTTGGCAGCGATTGGTGGGGCGGGACTGATAGCGATGACTCAGAAACCAGGCAACAAAAGCGGACCGAGAGATTCCTACTTTATCAAGATTCAAAATGCATTGAAGGCGGCTGGTATTGGGGTGCCCACTCTGATTGTAGATCGTCAGCGCCTGGATCGAAACATAGACACATTGGTCGGGCACCTGCCGCACGAGATGGGGTATCGTATCGTGGCGAAGTCTTTGCCTTCCTTGGGTCTGTTGTCCCACATCCGGCAGAAAGCAGGAACCAACCGGCTGATGACGTTCAATCAGCCGATGCTGAACGCGCTTAGCGATCATATGCCGGATGCTGATCAATTGCTAGGAAAGCCGCTTCCGATTGCGGCGGCCAAGTCCTATTTCGACAAACTTACGGCGTCCAACGTAGCAGCTGCGGATAAAGTACAGTGGCTTGTGGATACGCCAATGCGGCTGGAACAGTATCAAGAGCTTGCGAGGTCAGTAGGGCGTAGGTTCAGGATTAATCTGGAGTTGGACGTCGGCTTACACAGGGGCGGATTTGTGCCGGGAGAGGTGCTTCGTCAGGTATTGGGGAACATAAAGCAGGACCCAAATCTACGGCTTTCGGGGTTTATGGGGTATGAGCCCCACCTGCCGGCTCTCCCCACGACGCTAGGTTGGCGTGATCGCGCCAAACAAGCGGCGTGGCAGTGCTACCAATCATGTCTTGACGTGGCTGGTGAGGTTTTCAGTACGGATGAACTGGCAGGAATTACGCGCAACGCTGCCGGCAGCCCGACGTACCGCTATTACACAGACACGTCGTTGGCGAACGAGGTGTCCGCCGGGTCTTGTCTGGTCAAGCCAACCCACTTCGATACAGACTTGCTCGAGCCACACTTGCCTGCAAGTTTCATTGCAACTCCGGTTATCAAATCTCTGGACCGAACTGTGTTGCCAGGATTGGAGTTTGCCGAAGGTCTTCAGCGCGCCTGGGATCCGAATAGTGCCAAAACGGTATTCATCTACGGCGGTCATTGGCTTGCCGACCCCGTAGATCCGCCAGGCTTGGCGTACAATTCCACCTTTGGCCGGTCCTCCAATCAGGAAATGCTTAATGGCGGCCCAGACCTGCAAATTTCGCCGGACGAGTTTGTGTTTTTCAGGCCCCACCAAAGTGAAGCTGTGTTTCTCCAATTCGGAGATATTGCAGTCTACGAGAATGGTGAGATCGTAGACGCTTGGCCAGTACTCGAGGCGTCGGCGTAATCAGATCCGACGAGCTTCTTGGTATTCTGAACGCAAGCGGGAAATGATTTCAGCAGCAGGTTCGATTTTCCGCACGCTTCCTACGCCGTGTCCGGCTGACCAGACATCACGCCAAGCTTTTATCTTGCTGTCCGAGTTCGACAGATCCATTGAGCCAGCTTTGGCCGGACCGCCATAATCGACACCCATTTTGTCGAGACTTTGCCGTAGATAGTTGGCATATGCGCCGGTGAGAGAGTTGCTGAGCACAAGATCATTGTAGGTCGCGGCGACCAGCATTTCTCTATATTCCTGCGTGGCAAGACTCTCTTCTGCCGCAATGAAACTCGTGCCGATGTAGCAAAGATCGGCCCCGAGAACTTCAGCTGCTCGTATTCCGCGACCGGTCCCGATTGAGCCGGCCAGAATAACCACACCATCGAAGAACTCGCGAACAGCTGGGACAAAAGCAAACCCGGCCATTGCACCTGTGTGGCCACCAGCGCCTGCTGAAACGAGCGCCATGCCATCAACGCCTTTTTCAGCTGCTTTGCGGGCGTGATCCAAGCTGTTGACGTCAGCAATAACGAGCCCGCCATACTCGTGGACCACATCCAGTACAGGGTCCGGTCCGCCGAGGGCCGTAATTACAATTTTAGGCTTGTGATTACGGATAAGGTCGATTTCATCGGCAAGTCTGTCGTAGGATCGGTGCGTGGTCAGATTGACTGCATAGGGGGCTGCGTCATCTCCCAAGGTGCGCCCGAGTTCGTCCATCCATTCATCCAGCGTTTCGATCGTGCGAGCGTTGGGAAAAGGAAATGCGCCGATTACTCCGTTCTTGCATGTCTCCATGACCAATTCTGGTCCTGATACGAGAAACATCGGAGCGGATATCGCTGGAATGGCAAGATTACGTTTAATGTCCACAAGGGCCTCTGACGCAGGACGCACCATAGTATTCACCTCTCTTTGTGCGTTCCAAATTCGGGCGAATTCAGTCTGCCGTCCCAATGACAAACGAACAGTTCGTCGTTCCGGACCCGCCGACATTGAATGTCGCCATTGTACGAGCGCCTTCCACCTGATTGTCGGCGGCCTGATCAGTGACCTGCCGATAGGAATCAAGCACCATTCGCACGCCTGTTGCGCCGACCGGATGACCCAGACCGATAAGCCCTCCTGACGGATTTACCGGAATTGAACCACCCATAGCTATCCGGCCATCTTCAACAGCCTTCCAAGCCTCACCGGGGGGCGTGATTCCGAAGTGCTCAATTGCCATGTACTCGGTGATCGAGAAGCAATCATGCGTTTCGATCGCATCGATTTCTTCCACACCTGAAATACCGGCGCGAGCGTATGCATCAGTGATCGCCTTGCGCGTCCACGGAAGAACGTAATCCTGATCGCGGCTTTCTTCGAGTTTGGTGTCCATCATGAGCGGAGCAGTCGTGTGACCCCACCCGCGAATAACAGCGAGTTGATCGATATCCAGATCGCGTTCTTTTGCATACTGACGAGCGCGCTCTTCGGAAGCGAGGAAAATGACGGCGGCGCCGTCTGTGACCTGGCCGCAATCCTGCCGCCGCATCCAGCCATCAATGACCGGATTGGCATCATCATCGGCTGTAAAGCTTGTGTCCGTGAACTTCCAGCTCCGTGCCTGGGAGTTTGGATTTCGACTGCCATTCTCAAAATTGATCTTTGAGATGCCCATCAAATGTTCGTAGTTCAGTCCGTACCGGCGTTCGTATTCATCGCAAAGGTCGGAGAACATCGCTGGCCACAGGTATTTCCGACCCTGCGCCTCGCGCCCCACCCAGGCAGCGGCACCCAGATTTTTTGCGGCCTGTTCGCCGTTTACATTCCGCATCAATTCGATGCCGGCAACACATGCGAGATCATAACGTCCACTTTGAATATCGGCCATCGCAGCCAGAATGGCGAGCGAACCCGAGGCGCATGCGCCTTCATGGCGCGACGCCGGCATACCTGAAAAGTCCGGGTGAACATGGCCGAAGTAACCGCCCAGCATGCCTTGTCCCGTGAACAACTCTGCGACGAAGTTGCCGACATGACCCACCTCAACGTCTTTTGCGTCAAGGCCGGTCTTTTCCAATGCTTGCAGCACAGTGTGAGAGAAGAGGTCGAACAGGCTCTTGTTGTCGCGGGTCCAATTCAGAGAAAAGTCGCTTTGGGTGCCGCCGAGAATGTAAACTGGTGCCGTCATGCTTTGTTTCCTTTGGTTCGCCTCTGTTAGAGGTCGCCCTGTCGCCTGTTAGTTTCTTATACTGTTACGAGTTCGTCTCGGTTTGCCCAAGTGGCATGGGTCCCGCTTGAGATGCGATGCGGTAGGATAATGCGACAAACCGGGCCCGCTGAGACGTTTTGTGCATCAATCAAGATGCACTCAGATCTGTCGTTCACCGTGTCGATGATGAAAGACACGAGATAGCCGTCGTCCTCTGACGTCGCGTTGATCCGAGGGACAAATGGAGACTCGCTGGCGTAGCGGCCGTCCTCCAGCATGTAGGAGTCTGAATCTCCCGTTTCCATGTCGTGCTTTACCAAGCCATTAAACAGGAACCAGCCGGGTTTTGTTGTTGTGGAATACAGATAGCGCGATTTGACACCGGCATAATGCTGGTTGAACGAGCCGAACTCCAGAATGCGATCGTCGAGGCGTTCTTCAGTGGTTTTGCCCGTATCGAGATTAAAGCGCCAACGGTGCAGTTTCGGCTTGAATGAGTGCTCGTCAATATTTGCGAGCAGTTTGCCGAACTTCTTGTCGAGTCCAGGAACGTCAAGCGGGGCGGGATCGGGGTCATCCTGGAAGTAACCATCCAGCACGATTTCATTGCCTTCTTCCCAAGCATTCATCCAATGAAGCACATAAGTCGGAGCGGCTTCGAACCAGCGGATTTCACTCGGATTTCCGAACCGGGGCACAATTGCAAACCGTGTAGGGAGTTCAGGGTAATACTGATTGGCATGAATGCCGCTTTTCAGAAGGTCTGGATTCCAGAATAGGGGCAGGTCGACAAGGATCGAATAGTTCTTCGTGAATGCCATATCGTGGGGCAGGCGCGCACCGGGAAGCTCGATTGGGATGTAATGCTTCAGCTTCTGATCTGCTCCGACTACGCCGTAATGCATATACGGAGCTTCTTTTCCATAGTTGAAGAAAAGCAGGTCGCCCGTTGCCAAGTCTACTTTCGGATGGGCTGAGATGCCTTCGTCCGGTACCCAGTCGGCTGTGCCGGTGGTGTCCAGCGTTTTGGGGTCGAGAGTGTATCCTTCGCCGCACATATAAAACGTGGAAAGAATATTTCCGCCATGGACCACGACATCAGTGGAGGAGGAGTCCTTCATTCGGCCTCTCGCACCCCATCCGTCGCGTTCTGATTTGGCGGGATTTGCGGCAATCCCCGTCCAAAGCGCGTGGCCAACCTCACGTTCTGCCTGAAGGCCTTTAGTTTGGACAAGCCTGTTTGAATATTTCGCCTGTCCATTGTGGAACGACATGGCATGGATCATTCCGTCGCCATCGAACGGATGATAAATGCCTATTGCATCCCGAACAGGGTTTTCAGTGTTGCGGACGTATATTCCAGAGATGTCTTTTGGAATTTCTCCGATGACTTCCATGTCAACTGCATCGACTTCCTCGCGGCAGGGTGACCACGCCCCATTGAGGTAGGGGTGTTCATTCGGAGTGATTTTGAATTCAATATCGTTTTTATAAAGAATGGTCATCGTTAGTGTCCGCTATAAGCCTTACTAGGATACGCGCTGTGCCATGGATTCTGCGAGGCCATGTGGATCGCGCGCGAGGAAAGCGCGCACAGATACAGCGTGCGGATCTGTGTCGTGCTCATTTATCTTGTTTTCGACGGCAATGATGCCCGCCTTTCCTATGTCGCGTGGCAACGCCTGTTTCATATTCTTGATATGAGCAGCCATCCGAGTTTTTACGGATCCGACAATCAGTGCGGCGACGTGAATGTTCTTGGAGCGTAATTCAGCGCGCATGCAGTCAGAAGCGGCGCGCATGGCGAACTTGGATGGGCTGTATCCACCCATGTTTGGAACCGCGACAATACCACCGGCGGACAGCACATTCACGATTGCGCCGCCGCCATTGTTTTCAATGATCGGCGCGAATGACCGGCACATAGACATGGTGCCGAAAAAGTTCACTTCCATTTCAGAACGCATGTCGTCCATCGTCGGAGCGGTCATGAGCGTGGACATGTGGAACACGCCGGCATTGTTTACAAGCAGTGTTACGTCCTGGGCTTTCTTGGCCGCCGCAGAAACCTGATCCGGATTGCTGATATCAAGTGGGACAATTTCGATCTTGTCGCCATATTCCGCGTAGGTGTCAGGAATATCGTCCGGATTACGGGACCCGACATACACTTTTTTGGCGCCAGCATCGATCAGCTCTTCAACGAATCCCTGTCCGATGCCTCGGTTTCCGCCGGTGACCAGTGCCGTGCAGCCTTCGACTTTCATTGTGCTTCCTTTCTTGTCTCGTCGATGCGGCCCTTGTGGTGCTCTGCTTCGAAGAGTGTCTGACGCTTAGATGAAAGAGCGCCTTGTTCCCTGTTGACTTTGATTGGATCAGACCGTCCTGTTATAGTCAATTGTAAAAACATACCCAGTGGGGATATTCAAGCGGAGGATCCATGTTGACCAAGAGTAAGCTGGCCAAGCCGGCGTTCAGAAAAGTACCATTTCCTGCGGTCGATCTGGACATTGAGACGCGAGCAGACGGCACAATGCTCATGTCGACCAAAGACGAATTGGAGCTGATTGCGCCCAATGTTGCTGTTGGGTTGATGGCGTCAGCAGAGAATTGGCCAAACCGCATCGCGATGGCTGAGCGTGATTCGTCCGGCGATTGGGTGACGAAGTCCTATGCCGAGTTCGTGGATGACATCAAATCGTGCGCCCAATGGTTGTTGGACTCCGGTGCGACGGCCGAAACTCCACTCATGATTGTCTCCGGAAACTCGGTTGCCCATGCTACGATGAGGTTCGCAGCATTGTTTTCGGGAATACCGATCGCACCGGTCAGTGAGAACTATGCCTTGCTTGGAAGCGGTAATGATTTTGCGCGCCTGAGACACGCGGCAAATATCATCAAACCCGGTTTCGTATTTGCCGAAGGGGCCGCACATGTTGCTGCTGCGCAGGTATGCATGCCTGAGGCGATGATCGTTACGTGTGACAAATCCAGTGTCGATCAAGGCGCGACAGATTTTGCCGAATTGTGCGCGCTGGAAGCGACAGATTCTGTCGATCAGGCGGTCTCGGCAATCGCACCAGATACGCATGCTGCATATATGTTGACGTCAGGATCAACGGGCATGCCGAAGGCGGTGGTGCAAACTCATGAAATGATGATGGTTTGCGTCTCACAAAGTTGGTGGGCGATGAAAGACACGGGAACCTGGGACCGAACAATCCTCGAATGGTTGCCATGGAGTCACGTTTCCGGCCTTTACGTTTCCATCGCTGCGGCGCTTGTCGGCGGTTCTTACCATGTTGACGAAGGTCGCCCCATGCCGGGACGCTTTGAGGCGACGCTTCGAAATATACGCGACCTCGAGCTTACCACATTCACCAGCGTTCCGATTGGCTATGCGATGCTGGTTGAAGAATTGGAGAAGGATTCCGAGCTTCGTGATCACTTCTTTTCCAAAATGCAGGTGCTCGTGTTCGGGGGCGCGGGGTTGCCTCAGCCTATCCATGACCGCCTTCAGGCACTCGCAGTTGAGGCAACTGGACATCGAATTCTCATCTCCTCCGGATACGGCGCGACGGAAACCACATCGGGGTGCATGTTCATCTATTTCGAGACTGACCAGGTTGGTATCGGTCTGCCTTTGTCTGGGGTGACATTGAAGCTCGTGCCAATGGGAGACCGGTATGAACTCCGGATGAAGGGGCCGTGCGTAATGTCAGGCTATCTGCGGCAGCCAGATGTCGCGGCGAAATCGTTCGATAGTGAGGGCTTTTATAGTATTGGAGACGCGGCGGAGTTTGCGGACCCCGACGATCCAGCGAAAGGGTTGTTGTTCGGTGGCAGACTGTCGGAGGACTTCAAATTGAGCACGGGGACCTGGGTCACGGGCGGCTCATTGCGTTCCGCGCTGGTTCGCGATTTGTCGCCGTATGTCGCCGATGCGCTGGTGTGCGGCGAGGGATACGATCGTATTGGAATTTTGGCTTGGCCCACACCAGCCGGTTTGGCCGCGAGTCGTGAAGACCTCGCCGAAGCGATCAAGCAGTTTAATGTGACCGCAAAAGGGTCGAGCGAAAAAGTCTGCCGGTTTGCATTTCTCAGCGAGCCGCCGGACATGGGGGCGGGAGAGGTTTCAGATAAAGGCTCAATCAATCAGGCACTCGCAATACGTCGGCGAAAAGAGACCGTTGGATGGCTCTACTCTGATCCGGTTCCTGACGGTGTACTGATCTTTTAGCCCCTGGCGGCAGCAGCGGCGGCTATTTTTGTCGCCGCTGCTGTTTGTTCATCGGACCGGTGGACGAGGCAGAAATCCGCTCACTCTGCGGCGATAATCTTCGTAGTCAGGATACCTCCGAGACATCGAACGCTCGAGCAAAGCTTTACCGGACAAATTGTAGAGAAAATGTATCATCAACAATGGGCTTAGTATCGTCAGGAAGCCCCACTGGCTTTCCAGAGCAATGAGTGTGAGTCCGGTCCACACGGCGGCATCGCCGAAATAATTTGGATGGCGTGTCCACGACCACAAACCGCGATCCATCAGCTTCCCTTTGTTTGCGGGGTCTTTCTTGAACTGTCTCAACTGATGGTCGCCAATCGCTTCAAACAATAGTCCGATCACGAAGACTGAAATTCCCAAGAAAGCGAAAAAGCCCAATTGTCCTTCCGGGAATAATAACCAATTGGAAGCCCCGAATTGTCCTACCTGTACCGGTAGCGATACAAAGAACGATATACAGCATTGCATGATGAAAACATGCGTCAGGCTGCGCATGACAAAGGGGCCATCACCACCCGCTTTCTCGCGCATTCGCACATAGCGGAAATCTTCTCCGTGCCCGACATTCCGGATGCCGAGATATAAGCCCAGGCGCAAACCCCAGATCAAAACAAGGGTGGTAATCAGTGTCGCCCGCAGGGAATGAGCATCCGACTGTAGCCATGTCGTTGCAGCGGGCAATGCGCACGCCGGGCCCCAGAAAATATCGACAATGCTGGCATTTTTAATTTTTACACTGATCGCCCAGAGCGCGATAAACGCAGCAAGCGATATACCGAAATTGACAAGAATGATCTGAAACAAGGCTGCTCCCCCTCGGAATTGTTATGCTTTTCGTGTTCGTATTTTCACTGATTTCTAGGCAAGAGCAAATAGACTTGCAATAAGAAACCAACATTTGCCGATGCCTGATGTGTTCATTCTGGGACTGCTAATGACCTTGAGGAACAGGTTGATACGGTCTCCGCAGTTGAGTATTCGGTATTGCTACGCAAGTTAATCGGTGGCGAGTGGCATGGCGTCGTTTGCGGAGGGGAAAATGGAAGAAGTCTACATTTTTGAAGCAATTCGGACGCCGCGAGGCCGGGGACGGCCGGATGGAGGACTGCATTCCGTATCTCCAGAGGCGCTTGTGTCCCTTCTGGTTGATGAGATCGCGCGCCGTACAGCGCCGAAGATTCGGGACAATGTATCCCGGCTCGTCCTTGGGTGTGTGGGGCAAATCGGTTCACAAGGCGGCCACATTGCACACCTCTCGAAAGCGGCTGCAGGGTTGATGAGCGATGTGACGGCTCGCACGTTGAACAATTACTGCGTCTCTGGTCTGTCTGCGATTGGGGATACTTCGCTCATGGTGCGCGCGGGTGAAGGCGGCTTGATGCTTGCGGGTGGTGTGGAGATGCTCTCACAAGTTCCTTTTCTTGCGGACAACGCCCCAGTTTATACTGAAGCAGAGCGCGCAAAAGCGCTTGGCTGGTTGGCCCCCATCCTGGGAGCAGAGCTGCTCGCGCAACAAAAAGGGTATTCAAAGCAAGACCTAGACGAAGTTACTCTGCGTTCTCACCGACGTGCTGCAGACGCGTGGAAAAATGGTCGATACGATCACAGCGTGGTTCCAGTGGTCGGTGGAAATGGAGACGTTCTCTGTTCTCGCGATGAATGGATAAATGGAGACCTGACGATGGAGCAACTTGGCCAACGTAGGCCAGCGTTTGCGTCTCTCGGAAAAGGTCAGGCAGAAGCCATGATGCTCAGCCATTATCCTGAGCTTCGTGAGATCAACTATGTCCACTCCGTCGCCAATACGCCGGGCTTGGCGGACGGTGCCGCGCTAGCACTAATTGGTGGCCGGGAAGCCGGCAGAGAGGCTGACATTGCTCCCAAGGCTCGCATCCGAGCATTTGCCGAAGCGACTTGCCACCCCATCGATCAATTCCTGGCCGGGCCAATGGCTGTTGAAAAAGTCCTCTCAAAGTCTGGGCTGAAGCTGAATGATCTGGATCTTATTGAATACATGGAAGCTTTCGCCGCGCCACCTCTGGCGTTCGAGCGAGAATATGAGCCGGATATGGACAAGGTGAATGTAAACGGTGGCCACCTTGCTATGGGGCATCCCATGGGGGCCACAGGCGCTATTCTGGTTGCCAACCTACTTCACGAACTGGAACGAAGAAATCTGGCAACGGGCATGGTCGTCGCTATGGCTGGCGGAGGGATTGGAAGTGCACTGATTATCGAGCGCGTTTAGTCGTATCGAGTTTGTGTCGCTGTCGAGGAGGTGAGTGTGACCGACAAACGAGTTGTTTTGGTAACGGGTGGAGGAAAGGGCCTTGGGAGAGCGTTCGCTCTGGATCTGGCGAAGCGCGGTGTATGCGTTGTTGTTAACAATCGCGTTCGCGCCGGACAGGCAGATTCCGCAGCGGGCGTGGTTCAGGAAATTTCAGATGCGGGCGGGTTGGCGGTAGCTGAAACGAGCGATGTCACCGCTAGAGATGCGGCAGGACGGTTGATTGATAGCGCGCTTCAGACGTTTGGACGTTTGGACGGGATCATTTTTAACGCAGGCATCACCGGTGAAGCGAAACGATTTGGTGACATGGAGCCGATAAACTTCAACCAAGTCATGGAGACAAATTTCGAATCTGTCGTTCGACTGACGCGAGAAGCTCTTCCTCACCTGAGGAATTCTGCAGCGGGCCGATATGTCTTTGTTTCCTCGAGTGCTGGAGTATACGGAGTGCGCGGACGATCTCCGTACGCATCCTCCAAGGGCGCATTACAGGCATTTGCGCTCAACATGGCCATCGAGGAGGCGCGGCATGGTTGCCGAGCAAACATCGTATTGCCATATGCGATGACTCAAATGACGCAGGGCGCTGACGCATCCCAAGAGCAGGACGTCCTGTCACCGGAAAAGGTTGCGCCATTCGTGAGTTGGTTGGCAGACTCAGATTGCGATCTGAACGGTACGGCTTGGACTGTGGGAGCCGGGTTGGTGAAACAGGTTCGCACGTTGGAGTCCGAGGGGGCGATATTGCCCGCCGATGGCAATGTCTCAGAATGGTTCGCCAGAAATCAAAGACAATTGGAGGCGTTGGAAGTGCAGTCGCCTCGAACTAAGCACGCGGAACATGCATTTGAGCAATTCATGCGCGCGGCGGCAAAACTCACGACTAATTAAGGTATTGATATGATAGTCACTAATGCCTAGTTCTGAACTATCGTCCTGTTTTCTCGTAGGTGATTTCAGGAGTCAGGGCGGCAGAGATCACTGAAGGGTCGGGTTTCCGGCCGGAAAGGCGTCAGAAACCGAAGCATGATTGCCGAAGGTTCCAAGACTGAAAGTTCCAGACCCATGATACGGACCTGCTCAATATGGCGGGCTCTTGAAGTCGTGGGAGATACGCCAACCCTGCTCATACTCGAAGCGATCTGGTTTGGTCAGAGGCGGTTCGATGCAATTCGAAAGAATTCCGGCCTGCAGAAAGCGTTGATTTCCAACCGACTAAAGAAGCTGACGGAAGCAAATCTTTTACGAAAACAAGCTTATACAGACTCGCCCCCGCGATTCAATTACGTGCTCACGGACAAGGGATTGGCGTTGTATTGGACGTCGTTGATGCTGTTGCGTTGGGAGCAGCGCTGGGCGACCCAAGAGAAGGCGGTCGTTCCTAGGCTGACGCACAACAAATGTGGGCATGTCACGTCGCCGGAGCCTCTTTGCGGGCATTGTAAGCAAGTCATCAGCGCGCGCGATGTGAGTTGGGAACAAGGGCCAGGTGTGGGCCTGATGGCACCGATCTATAGCCGCCGTCGTCAGCGTCGCGATGCCGAACAACCAGCGCGAGACTCGTTGCTCTTCACCGCCTCGGCGGAGTTGATGGGTGACAGGTGGGCAGGCCTCATCCTTCGCTCGATATTCACTCATCTCCGGAAATTTGATGAGATCCTGAAAGATACGGCTATCGCATCGAATATTCTGTCGGACCGGTTAAGTTGGTTGGAAGAGACGGGGATTATCACGCCCCACAAATACCAGGATAACCCTGAGCGATTTGAGTATCTTCTGACAGAGAAAGGGCTCGACTATTATCCGGTGCTAGTGATGCTCCAGAAATGGGGCGACACGTATTATGCCTCTCCTGAGGGCGCGCCTGTAATTCTCCGACACAAGCTATGCGGCAATCCTTTGGATGCCTATGTCGGTTGCTCGGAGTGTCTCGAGCCTGCCCTGCCTCATGAAATGTCGTACGAGCTAGTCCAGAAAAACTGATTCATAGCCAACACAGCTATAGACTTTCATAACAAAACCCACCATTGTGCCTCCATCTTATCCCGTTTCGGGGGCGTGCAAGGTGGTGGACCATGAACAAGCAATCCAGACCCTATAAAGTGGTTCAATGGGCGACGGGTGCCATGGGAAAATCATGTTTGCGGGCAGTCATAGATCGTTCAGGCCTGCAGTTAGCCGGGCTGTTCGTTTATAATCCTTCGAAGGTTGGATGCGACGCTGGCGACGTATCAAATCGTCCGAAGACTGGAATTCTGGCGACCAACGATATTGATGAGATTATTGCACTGGACGCCGACCTGGTGATCCACGCGGCAAGGTTGGGGGCAACCCACGAAAGTCATGATGAGGATATCGAGCGCTTGTTGCGTTCAGGCAAAAACGTACTCAGCATCAACGGGAATACTTTTTATCCAAACTGGCCGGAAAGCCGTCAGAAAAGATTCCAAGCCGCCTGTGAAGCGGGTGGATCAAGTTTTTGCGGAACCGGCCTGAACCCTGGATTCGCTGCGGAGCAGCTTCTGGTCACAGCCACAAGCGTTTGTTCCGATGTGAGATCAGTTTCTCTCAGCGAGGTGGTTCTCACGGACCAGATTGCCAGCCCGGAGTATGTGTTCGACCTGTTGGGTTTCGGCAAGGAAGTCGGCTCGGTCGACATGAATAGCGACGATTGGGCTCCGGCGCAGACTCTCAATGCGATGTTTGAGGATGTCGTAGCTTCAGTGGCGTCTTCGCTGGGGTGGAAGCTGGACGGTATTGAGCGGCGGCACAGAATGCTTCCCTCCGGCCGTGATCTGGAGATTCGCGCGGGCTTTATCAGTAAAGGTACTGCCAGTCACATAGACTGGCGCTGGCGCGGTATGGTTGCCGGTGAAGAAAGAGTTGCGCTGTCGATTGCCTGGGCAATGAATGACGAACATGTGGACAGCGCCGAAAAGGATTTATGGAAACTTCAGATTAAAGGAATGCCAGATGTGTCCGTAGCGTTCGGTGTCGAGCGTCCAGCAGGGTTGCCGGGACGTACGAGTGCGGAACAGCTCGCTGTTGCCGGAACGGTCGTCAACGCAGTTCCAAAAATAATCAATGCGAAAGCAGGACTCGTTTCTTTTCCGGTGGCTACACCATTCAAGGCCAGACACTAGATATCTCAAGATATGGCGTTCGCACCTTGCGCGTCGATTTAAAAGTTCAAGTTCAAAGCACACGCTAGTTGTGCGCTCACTGGGGAGAAAACATGCAGATTACGCCACAGGCTCGGTTGGAAGCGTACAAGTCCAAAGGATGGTGGGGTGAACAAACAATAGACGATCTGCTGCGAGCTGCTGTCGCACAGTCAGGGGACCAATTGGCGTTGGTAGACCCACTCAATAGGGAGGCCCTCCTCGGAGACGAACCAAAACGTCTGACTTTTGCTCAGGTCGACCGTAGTGTTGATGCCATGGCACGGGCATTCTTGGCAGCCGGCGTGGGACGAGATGATATTGTGCTTACGCAATTGCCAAACGTGGTAGAAGGCGTTCTCGCGCTGTTGGCTTGTTCCCGGATTGGCGCGATTCTGAGCCCCGTTGCCATGGCATTTCGGAAACATGAGCTAACCTCCGTAATCAAACAGCTCAATCCGTCTCTGGTGCTCACGGTCCGAGAATTTCATGGATGCGATCATGCGCTTCAGATGAAGGAGTTGCGCGATCAGGGAGTCTATGACGGGCCCGTCATTTGTCTTGGCAGAGGAGATCCTTTTTCGTCTCTCGAAGAGGCCCAGTCTGCGGCGGGGCACGTCACGCTGAGTGACCCTCGTTTACATTCCGGTGAAGTGGCGACGATTTGCTGGACGTCAGGAACAGAGGCAGACCCGAAAGGTGTGCCGCGGCATCACGCGCATTGGGTGTTCAATGGCGAGTGTATGGTTGAAGCGGCCATGTTGGAGGAGGGGGATCGGATTCTGAACCCGTTTCCACTGATCAATATCGCGGCTTTTGGAGGCATGGTCATTCCATGGCTCCTTTGTCGTGGCTGCCTTGTTCAGCATCATCCTTTCGATCTTGCCGTATTCTTGCAGCAGTTCGAAGCGGAGCGAGTAAACTACACAGTTGCGCCACCTGCGATCCTGACAATGTTGTTGAAAAAGCCGGAGATGCTGGAAGGAATCGATTTCAGCAAGGTGAAGTGTATTGCCTCTGGTTCAGCGCCGCTTCCTCCGTTCATGGTGAAGGCCTGGCAGGAGCAATACGGTGTTGCCATCATGAACGTGTTCGGATCGAACGAGGGGTGCTCCCTTATTTCGACTCCGGTGGTGGTCGATGATCCAGAAATGCGGGCAGCTTTGTTTCCTCGTTTTGGGGCGTCCGGGCTGGATTGGGCTATGAGCTTTCCAGCGCGCATGAAAACGCGCCTCGTGGACTTGCATACAGAAGATGAGATCGTTGCACCCGGACAGTCTGGTGAGCTGCGCATAGACGGTGCCATGGTTTTTGATGGCTATTGGAACAATTCAGAGCTCACGGCCCAAGCCTTTGACGATCAGGGGTTTTTCAAAACAGGCGATCTTTTCGAGATCGCCGAGGAAGAGGATGGCCGCTTCTATCGGTTTGTGGGACGATGCAAGGAGATCATCATTCGTGGCGGAGTGAACATTTCGCCGGCGGAGCTTGATAGTCTAATCGAAAGCCATCCTGCGGTTCGTGAAGCAGCATGTGCTGCTTATCCTGATGAACGCCTCGGAGAACGTGTTTGTGCTGTCGTTGTCACGCAACCTGGCGAGGAAATCGATCTTGAGGCTTTGGTGGAATATTTGAAGACAAAAGATATTTCCGTCTACAAGCTTCCGGAAAAGTTGACTGTGGTGCCAGTATTACCTCGTAACCCTCTCGGAAAAGTACTGCGGCGACATCTATCTGAAATAGCATCACGCGACTGATCTTCCTCGGAATAATAAGAATGCATGGTTTCGTTTAGCAATCTATACGGGTCGATTGGTGCTGCGAGAAGAACACAGAAATGTGGTTGATTTCGAAAAAATAGTGACTTGCATTGACAAACCCACTGGCCCTGTTTAGCAATTTCATATGGTTGGAACCAGGCATGTAGACGCTGGTCACACCAGAACTGAACGGTCTCAAAAAGATGACCATCAATGGGAGGAAAGGCGATGCTTCGCTTTGGATTGATGCGTACAAGCGCAGTTGCGCTTGCGGTTGTAGCCTTGAGTGGTGCTTCATATGCTCAGGATGCAGATGTAGACGGTGCAGCCGATGAGGCGGTATCGGGGTCTCGAACGCTGGACACGGTTGTTATTACGTCTCAGAGGCGCGAATCGACTCTGCAGGACGCGGCTGTGGCCGTCTCTGCAGTCACCGGAGAGTCGCTGGAAAAAGATCGAGTGCTGAGCTACTCAGATCTCGCGCGGAATATCAGCTCGCTTAGCTACACGGAAAATTCCCCGCTGGACCAGGAGTTCAACATCCGAGGAATTACCAACACGCGTTTGGATTCGCCATCGGCGGACCAATCAATCGGTATTTTCATTGATGATGTGTATGTCGGACGCTCAGGTCTTCTGAATTCCGACTTCTTCGATGTGGAACGTGTGGAAGTGGTTCGAGGCCCCCAAGGCGTGTTGCTCGGCCGAAATGTCGTCGGTGGCGCAATTTCCATTTACACGGCAAAGCCGGAAGAAGAGTTTGGCGGTGCATTCACTGCGGAGTTTGGCAATTATGATAGTCAACTGTTCAACGGTCACGTCACGGGGACCATTGCGAAGAATCTGACGGGACGACTTTCTTTCCAATCCCGCAAGCATGACGGATACAATAAAGACCTTACACTCAAGCGTGACCTAGACAATCTGGATTCGTTTCAAGCGCGTGCGCAACTGATGTGGGAGCCCGATGACGCGGATCTCACTGTACGAGCCGTTCTGGACTATTCGGATGACTCCACAAACGGCATTCATCGTGTAGCAATCGATGATCCGAATGCGGCAGGACAGGGGCCATGGAGTACTACGCGAGATGCGATCTCCGCCTTGATCCCTGGCGGTCTCGATATTCGAGAAAGCCTTCCGCAAAGCTACCGGTACACGGGCGATAATGCGGACCAGGCGCAAGTTCTGCGTCGAGAGTCGATCGGCTTCACGCTGGATATCGAGAAGGGGCTTGGTGATTTTGCAACCTTCCGGTCAATCACCGGATATCGGACTGCCGAAGCCTATAGCATGTATGACCAAACCGGTATTGGCTACCGCAACGGTTTTGGTGTGACGCCGACACCTCTCGCGTTTTCATTCCCAGTCCTTGAAGATGAAGAAATAGCGCAGCTGACACAGGAGTTCCGGCTGCTCTCCAATGGTGATGGGCCGTTGAATTGGCTCGTTGGTGCGTATGTTCAGGAAGACGATGTTGACAAGTTCGACAAGTACCTCGCTGAAGTTCCGCTCACCGTGTTGGGTACGCTCTCTGGTGAATCCCACTGGATCAACAATGGAGAGACCAGCAGTCGCGCGGTATTTGGGCAGGTCGGTTATGAATTCACGGATCAACTGAGGGGCACGGTAGGTGTCCGCTGGTCGCAGGACGAGAAGACGGGTTCCGTGTCAGGGCTCCAGATTCAGACCGGTGACATCTACAATCCAACAGACACTGTTCCGCTGTCTCCACTGATCACGCCGTTCAACAATGTGGCGTACGCTCAGACAACAGAGGAAGTGACGCCCCAAGCTACTTTGGAATGGGAGCCGAATGAGTCTATTCTGACGTACATTACATATTCACATGGTTATAAAGGAGGCGGGTTCGAAGATACGCCCGCTAATCCGGCTGCCGCGACAACACCTTACAACCCAGAAACGGTAGAGAATATTGAGCTTGGGTTGAAGTTGGACCTTCTCGACGGTCGAGCCCGCCTGAACACCGCTGTGTTCTCGATGAAGTACAAAGACCTTCAGGTGACTCAGACCGACGATGGGTGTTTGTGCAATATCACGGACAACGCTGCTGATGCCAATATCACCGGCATTGAGACAGAAATGCAGTGGGTCGTGAACGACGACTTATTCCTGTTTGGTGCGGTTACCCTGCTGGATACAGAATACGAGGATTTCGTCGACTCCAACGGATTGGACAATTCCGGTAACGAACTGCAGCGAACGCCGAACTACCAGTTCAATATTGGCGGTGAATATACATCGGACTTTCTTGGATATACGGACGCCCTAACGCTGAGACTAAGCTATGCGGCGCAAGGAGAGCTTTACTGGCTGCCTGATAACTTCCAGAGCGAGGACGCATATGGATTGCTCGATGGACGCATCACATTTGCTCCCCAAGATTCGGATTGGACTGTGTCGCTCTGGGGTAAAAATTTGGCGGATGAACTCTACCGTACGAACATAATCGCGTTTCTCGGCGACGAAGTATCTACACTCGGTGCTCCGCGGACATACGGAATTTCGTTTGGTTACCAGTTCTAGTAATTGATTTCGAGCGTCCCCTTTCGCTCGGAAAAGACTGGCCCGCGCAATGCTCGTGCGGGCCAGCCTCCCTTCTCTGAAACTCACAGGAATGAGCAAATGAAATTGATTTCAAATCTGGCGATAGCGAGTGCGCTTATCGTGTCAGCTTGCCAAACCACACCACAAATGATGGAGACCGAAGTGGCCGTAGAAAGCACATTGGAAGCAGAAAGTATTGCTGTTGCGAAAGAGATGGTGGTTGCTTGGAATGAACTTGATGTCGACAAGATTGCCGATCTGTTTTCTGAGGACGCCGTCCTTCACTCGATGATGATTGAGCCCATCCAGGGGCGCGAAAATCTTAGAGAACACTTGGGAGCCTTGCTGGAAAATGCGTCTCGGCTTGAGCTTCAGTTGCGGACAGTTTCAGCTACTGGAAACACGGTATTCCTGGAGCGGGTGGATGATTTCGATGTTAACGGAAAACATGGCTCTGTTCCTGTGACAGGGGTCCTTGTTATCGAGGATGGCAAGGTTGCAGAATGGCGCGAATATTATGACCGAAACGAACTTCTCACAGAGATGGGGGTCATTCAGCCGGGGCCGGATTATCTGGAAACCGTGAATAAGATCATGGATTCCTGGAAGGCCGGTAACATTGACGGCGTCTTGGAGAATGTCGCTGACGATGTAACCTATTATTATCGCGTCGGCTCAGAACCGCTGAACGGTCCAGATGAGATCAGATCCTTCCTCGAAAAATTCGGATCAGGGATGAGCAACATTCAGTGGCGCATCAATCGGCACGCCCAAGAGGGCAATATTCTGATGGTCGAAGGCGCGGATGATTTCGTAGACGCAAAAGGCAACCGGATTCAAATTCCGTACATGGGAATGTTTGAGTTCGAGAACGGCAAGATTCGCTTGTGGAGAGATTATTTCAACCCAGCCATTGGCGACATGACCCGGAAGGGTGAGCCGCTGCCGGATCATGTCCAGGCGCTATTGGACGAATAGAAAATCCGATTCAACGACCCTGATCATGGGGCACGTTCATACACAAGACAGGGAAATTCCATGAGCGCTCTAGACCTAGCCAACAAATTCAAAAGTCGCCTCGAAGCAGGAGACGAGCCAGGTGCACGCGCCTGTTTCAAGCCTGACGCTGGCATTTGGCACAATTATGATCGAAGGACCCAGACCGTCGATCAGAATATGGCGACATTCAAAAATATCATCTCTAAGACGAAGTCACGTACGTATGATATTCAGAGAATGGTCGAGATTCCCGGTGGCTGGCTTCAGCAACATATTCTACGCGTCGTGACACTGGACGACAAAACCATTGAGGCGGATGCGATCGCTGTCGTTCTTGTGGAAGACGGAAAGATTGCTCGAATCGAAGAGTATCTTGATCCGACACCTCTAGCCACGTTGCGCTAAATCCAGTGTCTCAATCAGTCGCCTCGCCCGTCAAAGAAAGCCGTAGGTACGCCAATGGTGTGCTGGTGATCTTGTTTCTCGTCTACGTGCTGAATTTTCTGGATCGCCAGATACTGGCGATCCTTGCGGAAGATATCAAAACGGACTTGGGAATTTCAGATGCTGATCTGGGATTTCTGTACGGTACGGCATTCGCGGTCTTCTATGCCACGTTCGGAATACCCTTGGGGCGGCTCGCTGATGCTTGGAACCGGACTCACTTAATATCCATAGGGCTCGGATTCTGGAGTTTGATGACGGCACTGTCGGGAACGGCCAAGGGGTTTGCATCTCTGGCTACGTATAGATTTGGTGTCGGAATAGGCGAGTCGAGCGCGTCACCAGCTGCATTGTCTCTGCTCTACGACTATTATCCGCCCCATCTGAGAACAACCGTCGTCGCCTTGTATGCCGGTGGTGTCTACATCGGTTTGGGGTGTGGGCTATTCTTGGGTGGGTCGATTCTGGATGCCTGGGCTGCGAGTTATCCGGATACCTCACTTGCTCCATTTGGTCTCAAGGGCTGGCAGGTGGCGTTCATGGCGGTTGGACTGCCGGGGATATTGCTGTCGCTGGTTGTCGCAAAAATTCGCGAACCTGAAAGGGGTCGGTATGACGGGGGGGCCAAACCGATTGTCGGCTCTCCATTGAAGGAAGTCGCTGTGTCGCTTGCCAGCATGGTTCCCGTCATCAATTTGGTCCTGCTGGCGCGTGGCGGTGCAAAGCCTTCGTTGATTGTCGTGAACATCCTGGCAATCGTGGTTCTTGCACTCTCGTCTTGGCTACTTATCAAGCTCACTGGAGACGTTACGCAATGGGTCGCGCTGGCAATTGGCGTGTTCGCTGCGTTTTCGTGGAGCCAGTCGTTTTTGCTGAGAGACCCCGACGTATTCCATTTGCTGTTCCGGTCACGGGCGATGATTTGCCTGACCATTTCTGCCGCAGGCGTGGTTTTTGTGGGGGTTGCGTTCGCCTTCTGGAGCGTACCGCTAATTCAGCGAACCTACGAGGTTGCCAACAGTCAGGTTGGAATGGTTGTCGGACTCTCCAGCGCGGTATCGGGCTTCTGTGGGATCACCTTTGGCGGGATTCTCGCCGACAGGCTTCGCCAGAAATTCGTTCACGGTAAATTGGTGGTCTATCTCGCGGCTACGGTTGGGGCAATTATCATGTCTTCAGCATTCCTTCTGTCGACTACGCTGGTTTCCGCCTATGCGTGTCTTGCGATCTTGTTCTTCTTTACAGCGATGGCGACCGGGCCAGCAATGGCGACGATCAATGACTTGAACGTGCCGAGAGGGAGGGCAACATCGTATGCATTCTTTACGATGGTTACGACATTGATCGGAACAGCCATTGGCCCCTATCTGATCGGTCAGATTAGTGATGTTTACACCGCCGGCGGTGAATCGCCCGCAGAGGCACTTCGATTAGCGATGATCTGGTGTCTCGCCCTGCCTGTTGGCGGTCTGCTGTTTGGGATTGTTGCGTTCAGAGCTCTGCCTGGTGATGAGGCACGCGTACGGGAGCAAAGCGAGCGGGAGCTATTGGCGACCTAATCGCAAAGTATATTCTTCGAGCGTCAAAAAATAAGCTGCGGCCTTTGAATTGGCCGCAGCTTATTTGATTTCAGGAGAGGATTGGTCAGCCTAGTAGTTTTCCGCGTCATCGAGTTCGTCGACAACCCCATCTTCATTCGAATCCAAAGTTGAGAACATGCGTGAGCCGGACGCGTTGAACTCGTCCAAGGACAAATTGCCATCTTCGTCTTTGTCCAGAACGGTAAACCGGAAGTCAGCTTGGTCGATCTGGCGTTTACGTTGGTTCTCCATCTGCTTCAGAAGTCGCACTTCGTATTCCGAAACGTATTCTTCTGAATGCACTTGGCCATCTCCATTCGCGTCGCGGCGACGATAACCAATTTCCCTCTCAGTCATGAATTCAGCTTCTGTAACTTTGCCGTCGCCGTCGATGTCATATTTATCAAAGAAGGCGTCCTTACTATGACCGCGTGCGGTGCTGATCGGTCCGTCAGACTGTTCAGCTGTTTCAGAGTCCGCGTCAGCGATTTCTGTTTCAGCGACAGCTGCCGCGTCCTGAGTTGCGCAAGCGGCCAAAGGGGCCAAAGCCAGGAGGGCCATAGCGGGCATAACGTGTTTCATATCTGGTGTCCGTATTGAAGAAAAAAAGCTATTTCGCGACTTCGAACGTCAGCGATGTCGTGTGGCTGTGCTCATCTGCCTCCGCGCCCTCTGGGGCAGGCGAAGCGTGACGCGTCATGATCAGGTATTTTCCAGCGCGATCGAATGTAAGCGACAGCAAACCGTTTTCGTCCGTGCTGATGTGCTGCTCGAATTTTTCGTCTTCGTAACCGCCGCCTTCGCGTTTGATTTCGACAGACTGGTTCGCCAACGGTTCTCCGTCGAACAGAACTTCGAACTCTGCACCATCCTCCAGATAAATTTCGTTGGGGTGTGAAAGAGGTTTCAGAACAAGCCGACCGATCGCCAAGTTTACAGGTTGCCAGGTAGAGGCGCCTTTCGTGACGTAGGCGTCGGCGACCGTTACAGTCTGACTGCTGATTACCTCGGTAGCATTATCAGGGACTTTTGCATCAGGCCCGAAAACCGGTACCCATTTCCCATCCACAAGTGCCTTTTGGCTTTTTCGACCGTAGCGTACGCCGGTGGTTAGTCGATACGTGCCTTCATCAGCGAGGGCTTCTTCCAGGATCACGACCTGGCGCAACGACGTAATGACGTCGAATTCGTCGCGCGTGCCATCGGGTAGGACAACATGGAAATCGTCAGAGGCAACGGCGATCTCAGGTACAAATGGATCTTCCGTAAAGGCGGATTGCGCCGTCACGTACTGGCCTTCGCTTGTCACAAAGACGTTAGGCACGACGTATGAAGTGTGGGCGTGCGCAACCCCCGTCATCGCAACAATGCCGGCAAGTGCCGTCGCACAAGTTTTCAGTCTAATCATTAGTGGCCCCTCATTCGGAATGTGTCAGCAATTCGCTTGCACAATATGCAAATGAGATTTAGTTGCAAGTAGTAAAGCCCATCAATCCTCAGAATTTGGCTCGCGACCGTGTGCGCCAGCCGCAGAACGATACACGGAGTTAAAATGTCTAAATACGCGCTCACTGGCTTGGTGACGGTCTTCGCCATGTCTGTTGCTGGTCAAGGATTCAGTCACGCCGATACGTTCAAAGTTCACAAGGATCGTGTGCTAGGAACATCATTCGACTTGCTGATTGTGTCCCCCGAGGAGGGTGATGCCAAGCGCGCCGAAGAGGCAATTCTCAATGAAATAGAACGATTGAGTGAAGTTTTCAGCCTCTATCAGCCTTCTGAAATCCAACGGCTTAATTCAACAGATTCGCTCCAAGTTTCTGAGGAGCTGTTGGAAGTCTGGGACGTCTGCGAAAACTATCGAGTCGAAACCAGTCAGGCACTTAGCTGTCGCATCGGTACTCTATTGAACGAGTGGTCTTCGGCAGAAGAAGCCCAGATTGTCCCAGACAGGCCGAAGCTACGAATTGAAGCCGGAGAGATTCGCAGAGCGGTTGTCCCGATTCAAAAGAATACCCGCACGGTATCCCGTCCTGACATTGTTCGTTTCAACATGGATGCGCTGGCCAAGGGCTACATAATGGATGTTGCTTTGGATGCTGGACGGCGCGCTGTTCCGACTGCAGAGGGTATGCTCATCAATATCGGGGGAGATGTTCTTGCGTGGGGTCAGGGTCCGCATGATGGTTCCTGGCGTGTAGCCGTCACCTCCGACTCTGAACTTGGGGATGGGGCGAGTGCGCACCACAGAACTTTGCACGTTAAGGCTGGTGCAGTCGCAACGAGTGCGCAGCAAGCACGCGCTATCGAAATTGGTGGCAATGGCTTCGGGCATATCGTTTCACCAGCCGACGGCTGGCCGGTTGCTCACATCAAGTCGGCGACCGTCTATGCAGCGTCAGCCGTGGACGCCGACGCTTTCGCAACCGCGTTGATGGTAATGGAATTAAAAGACGGTTTGGCATTTGTTGAGTCCAAACCTGGCGTTGAAGCGGAAATCGTTTCGTCCGATGGCCGCCATCACTCAACAACTGGATGGTCGTCTCTGCGTGATCAGAGCGTGTCGAGTGCACAAGGTGTACCGGATTGGCCGAAGGGATACGAATTCGCGGTAAACTTCGAGATCCCGGAGCACAATGTGGCGGACTATGAACGCCCTTACGTTGCGGTGTGGATCTCGGACGACAAACGCAATCTAGTGCGCATCCTGATGCTGGCTGGAGAGCAAGATCGGTGGATGGAAGAGAACTACTATTGGCATCGTCGCTTCGGCCGCAAAGCCGGCAGCCTCGTTGATGCCGTATCAGGACCAACACGCCGTCCAGGAGAGTACACATTGAAATGGGATGGATCGGACGATGATGGTTCGCCGGTACCTCCCGGAGAGTACATTCTGCACTTGGAGGCGGCTCGCGAGCATGGCGGCCATCAGCACGAACGCATCAGCTTTACGCTTTCCAGCCAAGCTGTTCTTGAGCAGGTTGAGGCCGGCGACGAACTGGGACCGATCTCTGTCAAGTTTGATGCGGTCGATTAAAAGTATGAATTTGGCGAGAGGAGATCTGGGCGCCAATTAAGTGCCCTCGATCTCCACGGTGAAGGTGCTGTTTACACCTATCGGTGGTTTTGGATAGGGGGCCGCCTTCTTCACCACGATAATTGCTTCACGGTCAAACCTAGAGTAGCCGGAACTCTTTGAGATCTTTATGTTCTTGACTGCGCCGCGGGCGCTGATCCGAAACTCGACAAATGCCGAACCGGGGCCCGAAGCGCGGGGGCGTCGCTGGCGCGACAGATGCTGCATCACCAAGCCCTTGTAATTCGACTCAGCCGCGTTCCCCGGCGTTTCTGTGTTGTTTTCCGCAGATCTGGTGTGTTGCTCTTGTGTGGAGTTCGTCTCCGCAGCGTGACTTTTGTCACTTTCGGTTGGGGACTTGGCTTCCGAACCAGAATCTTCTGCCGTTTGATCGGAGCTGTCTTCCGCATCTGACTCAGCAAAATTCGATTCAGGGCGAGTGGATTCTTCTGAAGACTCGGTCTGCGAGATGGGTTCGGGCGTTACGTCGGGCTCAGGCAAGGTTTGCGGCTCTGGAAGTGTCTTGGTCTCCGCAGGAGGGGTAGGCGTGTGTTTGGCAGGTTCTGGCGCCGGAGCGGGTTTCGGCTTTGCAGGCTCCAAATCTGCCTTTGGCTTTGGTTGAGGCGACTGTGCGGAATCCGTGGCTGGCTTTGCTGGCGCTGCGGCGACAGAGCCCAATTGTACACTGAATGAGTCTCCGGCAATAAGCGCAGGCCCGGAGAGGGTTTGCGACATCGTATACGCCAGCACACTCATATGCGTCGCAGCGGCGGCTGAAAGTGCAACCGAAAATCTCAGGGCATTCTTTCCAATCACGAACTCGTATCCTCAGTAATGATAATTATGTTCGTAAGGTCCCTGGTGCGAAGTTGCTTTACCCGCTCAAGCAGGCGCTTCGCCGGTAACTCACGATCCGGTAACAATCTCACGGCTGCTGTCTTTCCATCGTGTTCCGCGACAAGCTGGTCGACGGTTATTACTCTTCCGGATCGTGTAAAGTGGCCAAACTTGTCCACAGAAATGGCATCAGGTGGCACGCAGCATTCAAGATTGTTCGTCTGTATAAACTTGATACCCGGATCGGGAGGGGAAGATAGAGAGCCAGCGACCATAAAGAAAATCAGTATCAGGAATACAATATTGATGAGCGAGATCACTGGGTCGCGTTGTGATTTTTGACGGCGGCGCTTCATGATGGCTCCATCACCACGACGTCAAAGTTGTCGAACGTTCGAATCAGTGAAATGGCATCGATCAGGTGCTGCGCCGTCGCTTCATCAGACACGTCGACAGCAATCACGGACGTACCGTTCGGGACGTCGAGATTACGCAATTCGGTTGACAGGTTTCGAAGCAAGACCGTCTTGCCCTCCAGGTCGATACCATTATCGGTAACGACTACTCTGATGACGTGCGGATCATTTTCGGCGTGTTTCGCAGAGGCTGCGGACGAGATCTCGATTTCTGAAAACTCGGAAAACGTCGACGCCAGCATGAAAAACAGCAGCAAAAGAAATATCACATCTATGAGTGATGTGATTGATGCGCGCCGGCGTCTGCGAACTCTTCTTAGGGCCATATTTCAGTTATCCGCGTTCGGTGTGTTCTCGCGCTTCCGATGTGGGTGTGACGAGAACTGTGAAGGCGTGCTCTGCCATTGCGCGTTCACGGTCGATCTGTGCTTCGAACCAGGAAAGGGCAATTGATGTCGGCATGGCAACTGAAAGACCCGCGGCAGTGGTGAGCAGTGCGACCCAAATGCCGCCAGCCAAAGCGGCCGGATCAACCTGAGAGCCTGCGGTTTGCAGCGCCTGAAAGGCCTCGATCATGCCGAGAACAGTACCAAGGAGACCAAGCAGGGGGGCGAGTTGAGCGATCGTATCCAGAACGCGAAATCCACTCTCATAAGGTTGCAGTATTTGCTCGGCTTCTGTTTCCAGACGAGGGATAAGCCCCTCGCGGGATCGCAACGGCAGGGCGGAGTCAATCAACTGAGCGAGCCAATGCTTTGAGTTTGCCAAAATTGCATGAGCTTGCTTGTCGTCACCGCGATTGAGCGACGGCAGCGCGGCTTTAACAGTTTTCAAGCGTCCGATGTGGTCAGTGCGAAACTGCCAATACTTGAAGGCAACGAGAGCAAGAGTGAACGTCGATATTGCGATGATAAGAACAAGGACGGGACCGCCGACCTCGTAAAGTGATTGAAGCATTGAGAGCATGAATACGTCCGTTCACGTTTCGAAGCATTTGGCGTGGAAGAGGATTGCGAACACCGAGCAGACTGCGCTCGGTGTTCGCGATATTGTATGGCCAGAAAGAGCCATTCTCGATCTTAGAAGGACTTTGTGACGGTGAACTTGAAGTTGCGACCCGCTGCAGTCCGCGTGGCGAGTGCTGGCATGTAGTTCATGTCCAGCGCATTCTCGATGCCGAAGCGGAATGCCGTCCCCTCAAGAATGCCTTCCTGCGGCGTGATTGTGGCCCGTAGGTTGACGGTAACGTATCCTGGGCGATCGTTGATCTCGTCGTCTGCGGCTGCAACAAACTCCGTGGAGAGGTCAGCAAGCGGGGAGAAGCGCTTCCCAAGTGTCACGCGCATGCTGTCAGCGGTCAGGTTCCGCCAGTCAGATTTCGTGCCAGTCGTGCTGGTTTGTTCACCATCAACGATGTTTGCATTGACATCGATGTACGTGCCATCGCGACGGGCGTATGATCCCTCCAGTTCGAGTCCGGAAAGCTCGACGGAGTCAACGCCAGAATAGGACGTGTTATCTTCCAGATCCGTTTGATAGTAGTTGGCCTTAAGGGATAGAGAGTCATCTTTTCCGAAAACGCCGATGCGATCATAGGAACCACCCAGTTCAACTGTCTCACCAATTTCAGGCTGGGTCATATAGGTTTCGTTCTCGAGATCGTCGAGGATCGGAAGGCTTTCCGTGTACGCATAGCTTCCGAACAGGGCAATTCCATTGTCGAATTCGTAGCGAAGTGAGGCACCACCCATCAGGGCATCATTGTCGTAGCTCGCATTGCTGCCATCATCGAGTATGCCTTCCACTTCTGAAGTTTCGAAGCGAAGCGCAGGGGTGAAGCTCCAACCATCGCCGAACTCGATATTGTCTACAACGAAGAGTGCGTACCGGTTGTCTTCACCGCCTGGAGCAGAATTGGCATCCAGACGTTCTTTCAGGATGTATTCCACACCCGCACGAATATCATGCGTGAGTGCACCAGCCTCGATGAAAGCTGAGTTCTTGACCGTTAACTTCGTGGTTTCATACTGGTGGTCAGCATCGACGGTTGCGAAGCAACCGAAAGGGCCACTGCCAACGATGCACGTCTGGTCAATTTCCTGATTGGCGTACGAATAGATGACGTCCAGATTGATCAGGTCGTTTGAGAGCGGGTTGTAATTGTACTTCAACGCGACGGTTTCAGATGTCGTGTCACGATCAACATTGCCAAACGAACCACCTGTGGTCCCGAACGAGTCGTATGGCTTGTCGCGTTCTGTCGTCTCGGTGTTTGTATAGCTGGCCGTGACGCTGTGGTCCCCGGCGGTATAGCGCGCTTTCACGAGGTAGGACGGAAGCTCGAACTCGCTGTTTTCGATTACACGGTCGTGACCATCTTCCTGGTTGTGTTGTTCACGCCAGGAGTAGTTGGCGAGGACTTCAAAATTCTCGGTCGGCTGGACCGCCAGTGTGGTGGACGAGTTGAAACCGTCCATGTTTGTTGCGCCGCCGAGGGTTTGACGTAGTGCAAAGCCCGGTTCGCCGCCCGTCAAGTCAGATGCATCGATCGTTTCCAAGCGGACCACACCTCCAATGATACCGGATCCGTACTCGAAGCTGCCGACCGTTCCCCGGATAACTTCAACGCTTTTGTAGAGATATGGATCGGTGAACAATTGCGTGCCGACGCGATAAAGCTCTTCTGAGCCGACGCTGGCACCGTCGATCTGAATCGCAACCTTCTGATCTGTGCCATATGTACCGTTAGCGCCGAAGCCGCGGATGTTGATGCCCGATCCGATGGGTGTGGAGCCGTTGACGAGTGATACACCAGGAACTGAATCAATCAGCTCCGCGACAGTGCCGGCCTGACGATCATTGATCTCTTCTTCATCGATAACGGTGATTGGCGTGGCCGTATCAGCTTGAACTTCACGCTTGCTCTCCCCCAGAGTCAGCGTTCCGAGAAATTCGGCGTCGTCGGAATCGGATGTCTCCTGCGCCATGGCGGGCGCGTTCAACATGATCGCGGAAGCCAAGGCTGTTGCCCCGAACAGGGCGGATTTGCGTAATGTGTGGTTCATGGACCCCTCCATAAGTTTCGAAAATGCAACTCAGTCGCAAATAGGGGGCCCGGATAGCGCTGATGCGAGTTAAATGCAAATGAAAATTACTCGCAATATGTTGCGGTTGCGTAGAAATGCTTTGCGCTGATACTGCTCAGGGTCGATATGGGCGGAACGAAGCATTAAGCCATGTGCTGTCCGCGGTCATTAGATAACCCCGACGGGTTCAGTTGCATGTCCGTAGGATGTAAATACGCGTGACAAGAATTAGAGATTCGATCATGACCGATTTCGCTCCGACGCTAAAACAGCTCTCGGCTCTCGCACAGGAGACTCGTCTGCTAGCATTCCGCGCATTGATGGAGGCAGGTCCTGAAGGGCTGGCGGCTGGTGCAATCGCTCGCTTGCTGCAAGTTGCTCCGAACAAACTGTCGGGACACATGACAATTCTGGTGAACTCAGGCCTTGTGACGGTAGAGCGCGCTGGCCGGCAAATGATCTACCGAGCCGAGATTGAAAGCGTGAACGAGCTATTGTCGGTTCTGGTGGAGAATTGTTGCCAAGGTCGCCCAGAGGTTTGCGAAGGGTTATCCAGCCTCAGCGCTCTGAAGTGCTGAATCAATAATTCAACGATAGTTGAAATAAAGTTTTCGATGCCTTATGTGTCCTGCGCGGTCCGAAAGGGAACGTTTTGAGCGCAGCTCGAGCGAAGCCCCTGGAGCTGATTTTCCACGACAGGAGTTTCCATGAGCGTTTTCGAAAAGTACCTGTCCCTTTGGGTGACGTTCGCGATCGTTCTTGGAATTGGCATGGGGCAATTGTTTCCCAGCCTTTTTAAAACCATGTCGACGTTCCAGATTGCGAACGTCAATTTTGTTGTCGCGGTTCTGATCTGGACGATGGTCTATCCGATGATGGTAGGCGTGGACTTCTCGTCTTTGAAAGACGTCGGTACCAAACCAAAGGGGCTTCTGATCACAGTGGTCGTGAACTGGCTGGTGAAGCCGTTCAGCATGGCCGCGCTTGGGGTCTTGTTTTTTCACTATGTGTTTGCGGATCTGGTATCCGACGAGGAGGCCAATCAATACATCGCAGGTTTGATCCTTCTGGGCGCTGCTCCGTGCACCGCCATGGTTTTTATCTGGTCTCAGCTTACCAAAGGTGATCCGAACTATACGCTTGTCCAAGTGAGCTTGAACGATGCGATCATGGTTTTTGCATTCGCCCCCATTGTCGCCGTACTCTTAGGAGTCACCGATCTAAGCGTGCCTTGGGAGACCCTGTTGTTGTCTGTCGGGCTGTATGTCGTTTTGCCGTTGGTGGCGGGTTTGATTACGCGTACGTGGCTGCTCGGCCGTCAGGGGCGGTCGCAGCTTGAGATTTTCCTAAACCGTGTGAAGCCAATATCTGTAGTCGGTCTTTTGGGGACGGTTGTGCTCCTGTTCGGATTTCAGGGGCAGGTCATATTGTCTTCACCTATGGTCATCGCGCTAATTGCGGTTCCCATCCTGATCCAATCATACGCCATATTTGCGCTTGCATATGGTGCGGCATGGGCCTGGAAAGTGCCCCATAGCATAGCCGCGCCCTGCGCCTTGATCGGCACGTCCAACTTCTTTGAACTTTCTGTCGCGGTTGCGATCAGTCTGTTCGGTCTCAACTCCGGGGCCGCCTTGGCGACCGTCGTCGGGGTGCTGGTAGAGGTACCTGTAATGTTGTCTCTGGTCGCATTTGCCAACCGCACCCGGGCCCGGTTTCAGGAGGAGTCCAGCTAGGTGGTTTCGGCCAAGAGGCAGAAATGCGCATCACGCATGTCGATGAGCGCGCTCGCCGATCAGAATCGCACCCATTAGGCCCGCATTCTCACCCAGAGCTGGTGTGCAGATGAGCCGTTTCGACTGCTGCAGACTGGTCTCAAGATACCCAGCCATCTGTTCGGCGAAACTAGCTTGAACTTGGCTCAGGAGGCGCGGTGCCAGCATCAGGCCGCCTCCTAGAATGATGCGCTCTGGTCGGGCTGTCAGGTACAGAGTGCGGCAGGCCTGGGCCAAATAGTCGGCAGCCATCTCCCAGACAGGATCCGCTTCGTCTGCCTGCATTGGGTCACCAACCCGAGCTGCGACCGCCTTGGCAGATACAAGCCCCTCCAAACAGTCTGTGTGAAATGGGCAGATGCACTCGAAGGACAGATCCTGTTTGTTTCGCCGGAGGGGAATGTGACCAAATTCTGGGTGAAAGGGGCGTCCGAGAAAGTCTCCGTTGACGAGTATCCCCGCCCCGATGCCTGTTCCAACAGTTATGTACGCGGAAGAATTGGTATGCTGAGCGGTGCCCCAGGTTCGCTCGGCAAGCAATGCTCCATTGACGTCAGTGTCGACGTGGACCGGGATTTGGACCTCGGACTCGAAGGCTGTTTTGAGGTTGGTGTGGGACCATCCGGGCTTTGGTGTCGATAGTATGGTGCCATAGTTTCGTGAGTTGGGATCAACATCGACTGGGCCAAAGCTGGCGATGCCAAATGAAGACAGACGCTCGGACTCAACGAGCGGTCGGAAGAAGTCTCGGCAGGCAGCAATCGTTTCATCCGGAGTCGTGGCGCGGACACGGCACTGTTGAACCAGAACACCATTAGGATCAGCGACGCCGCACTTGAAAGTCGTGCCACCAGCATCGATTCCTCCCCGGTAGGATTTCCCTCCCATAATGTCGTCTCCGCCGATACAAGGAAATAGTTCGGACATTATCGTTGCAAACGATTGGAATCCTGACTAACACGAACGGGGAGGAACCGACAAGATGGGCAGCGCCCTTAAGAAAGCGCAGGGAACCGGGCGCGTCAGCCAGCATCTGGTGTCGGGTTTGACCTACGCCATGTTCTTCACTTTCGCGATGACTACCGATGCGGTCGGCGAAATTATCAAAATTGCGCGCGTCGACATGAGCCTCACCAATACCGAAGCAAGCGCGTTTCACTGGGCGACAATGGTTGCGATTGCTGCGAGTGGAATCGGGCTCGGCTTTCTGGCCGATCGGTTTGGGCGAAAAACCACGATCATTCTTGGTCTCTCACTTTATGGGATCGCGAGCGCATTGTTCCTTTCGGGGCAGAGTTTTCAGCTCTATTTCGCGTTGCTCTTCATATCCGGATTGGCCATAGGCGTCTTCAAGACGTCAGCGCTTGCTCTCATAGGCGACCTGGCGAGTTCAACAGATGATCACACGGCCCGGATGAACGCGGTCGAGGGCTTTTTCGGAGTGGGAGCGATCGCCGGTCCGCTTCTGGTGGTTTGGCTTACTGGTCAGGGATTCTCATGGACGTGGCTATACCTGATTGCGGCGTGCCTGTGCGGGCTGATGATACTCACCGCACTGTTTACTGATTACCCGCCGATGACTGGCAAGGAAGAAACAAAAGCATCCATTGGCCACACGCTTTCCTTGCTCGGAAACAAGTATGCGCTTGGATTTTCACTCGCAATCGCACTCTACGTTGCGTGCGAGGTAGCCATTTTTGTTTGGCTGCCGACTTTTCTGGATGGATTTTCCGGAACTGAGCTGACTATGGCGTTTGCGGCGTATGCCGTGATGATCTTTTTCGTCCTTCGCGCCGTCGGGCGGTTCCTTGGCGCATTTGTATTGCGGTTTGTCGATTGGAAACTGGTTATGCTGTTTTTCTCGGCCATGATCTTTGCCTGCTTTTTGGCGAGTGTGGTTTTTGGAAAAACAACAGCAGTCTTTGTACTACCTTTGTCGGGGCTGTTCATGTCGATGATTTATCCCACGCTGAACTCAAAAGGAATTAGCTGTTTTCCGAAAAGCGATCATGGCGCTATCGCGGGTCTTATCCTTTTTTTCACGGCGGTGTCGGCGGCCTTTGCTCCACTGCTGATGGCGGTGGTCAGTGACCATCTTGGCAATGGAGACATGAGAGTCGGCTTCGTGTTGGCAACGGGTTTTGCCGGGCTGCTTTTCGGCATGGCGCTTGTGAACTGGGTTTCGAACCCGGCCGCTTCTGCTCTCGAAGCGGCAGATCAATCTGAATATGCCTAGGTACTTTTATGATCCGCCGTACTGCCCCGATACCACAGCCTTGCACAGTCCCTTTCGAGAGAGGAATACGTCATCCCGATTTGTGGCTATGGGATTCTTGGGTTTCTCGATCTGTCGCGGGAGAATTGTTCCTGTACTGCTTGGCTTTGAGCCGTGTTGGCTTCGATGGAAGCCCAATTCTTCCTGCGGCCCGTAATGATCATAGTTTTCACATCAGGCGATTCACGTCAGGTGACGGCGGTGTCACCTGGATTGATCGAGGCGTCTTGCTAGAGCCGTGCAACGCTTCGGACGGCGCAGATTCTTTCAATGTCTGGAGTGGTTCAGTGTTTCAGGCCGAGGCCGATACAGCTTGGTTCGCCTACACCGGCATTCGCGATGTATCGTTAGACCAGCCCTTTCTGCAATCCATCTGCCTGATCAGGTCCGCAGGAATTGATCAGTTTAAAGATGGCCGAACTTTTACCGTTAGTTGCCCGATCAGGGACTATGACGAGATTACAGAAAAGGGCTACTATTTGGGGCCACGTGATCGGCTGGGGCATAGTGCGGGGGAAGATGGCGGCCCGATTATGGCGTGGAGAGATCCATATCTCGTTCATGACAAAGATGGGCAACTCAATGTGTTCTGGTCCGCTAAGATTGGACCCGCTGTCCCGGCTATCGCACGGTGCATCATACGCGAAGGCGAAGGTGGTACGGTTAGTGCGGAATTAATGCCGTCGATACAGATCCCGGACGCTGAAGAGTATAGTCAGGCAGAAGTCCCAAAATTGCATTTTGATGCCGGCATAAATCGCTGGCTGCTATTGATTTCCGCATGCAATCGAATGCATGAAAGTCAGCCGGAAGACGAGGTCCATATGCAGCAGCGTCTTTATCTGGCTGAGACATTAGAAGGTCCATGGCGCCCATTCTCAAAGGCCGGCAGCAAGCTTGCCGGATTAGATGAGATGTTCGGCTCGAGTGTACTTTCGCACAACCTTTCGGCGAATGAGATATCAGTTCTCGGACCATATACCGAGCGTGCGAGTGACGGTTTGCAACTGAGCTTTCCAGAGATTCGTCAACTTGATCTTCCGCAATTGGATATTCCTACTGAGGGTGCGGTTTAGGTCCTGCGGTCGATTCACGGACGATCAAGCGAGTTGGGGTCAATTCAGACTGAACGCTGTCACCAGAAAGCTGCGCAAGCAGCTTCTCAACCATCATGCGTCCACCTTGTTCAATATTTTGGTCGATTGTCGTCAGCGGGGGTGTGGTCGTGCTGGCTTGACTGATGTTGTCGTAGCCAATCACCGCAACATCATCAGGGACCTGGACCCCGCGAGAAGTGAGTGCCATCAGCGCGGCCATTGCAAGGACGTCAGATGCAGCAAAGATGGCGTCAAACTTGGTGCCAGAATCGAGTAATGCCGCCACTTCTTCAAATGCATTTCGTCCACCGAACTCGACTTCGAGCAACAAGCTCTCATCCCAGCTAACTCCGTGGGCAGAATGAGCGTCTAGAAATCCCTTATGTCGTAGTTTGACTTCGGGCAAATTTACGGGGCCAAGAAAAAGTATCTGTGATCGACCGATGGAGATGAGGTGATCTGCTGCGAGTCTGCCGCCGTCGACGTTGTCGCTTCCCACCAAAGTGTAGTTCGTCTGACCTGTTTGTCCGCCCCAAACCACAATCTTCGAAGCCAATGGACCGATGTGATCAAGCCGTTTTGACATGCCAGCCTGTCCGATGATGATGAGTCCATCAGCCTTCCCGGTCTGCAATAGGCGGCGCTCCGCAATCGTTTCGTCTTCACGAGGAATGCTGACAATGAGATCATAGCCATTGGCGGACGCCGCTTTGCTGACCGCGCCAACCATTTCCAGATAAAACGGATCAGAGATTGTCTGTCCGGACTCTGGCCGAAGGGGGATTACGATACCCAACGCTTCTGAGGATTGCCGGCGCAAATTCCTGGCTGATGCATTCACAGCGTAGCCGGTTTCTGCAGCGATTTTCATGATGTGTTTTTTTGTTTCGTCCTTAACCAGAGGACTGTCATTCAATGCGCGAGAAACGGTGGAGACGTCGACATCGGCCAGTTTGGCCAGCTCAACCATGGTCATTTTTCTAGGTGATTTCGCCAGTTGATCATTCATGTGGCTCATCTTCCTTTCCTAAAGGCTGGGCGCTTTGTCATCGGGTTAAATACAAAGCCATTTTTTTGTTTTGCCTGCCGGAATCTGCATAACGTATCCGCTTGAATACGCAGAATAAATCAAGAAATTGCTTATGCAAATCCAGATTGGGCTAATTTTCAACCGGGGAAGCGGCATTGGCGCCAGAGCGTGAATGGCACTGTGCTTCTCGTACTAGCTGCGGGTTGCACAATGGCGTGGGGGGGGCATCGGTGCGTTCTGGTCGATGCTCTGAGTCAGAACTGGTAACGCAGCGTTGCTGTGGCAGAGGTGCCGTTGATCGAGCGCGCGACTATTACATCTGGTGTCCCGTCATTGTCAGTGTCGAAAACACGACCGTTTTCGGCTTCGGTGAACAAGACCTCGTCAAAGACATTGTTGATGCCGATGGACAATGTCGCCTGATCGGTCACATTCCAATCTGCGAAGAAATTCGTAACTGTGGTTCCTGGCATGACGTAGACGTTATCGTCATCGACAAAAGTATCGGTGGTGCCGGTAAAATTCACTCCGATGCGCCCGATACCTTCGAAAGTGTAGGATGGTGTCAAAGACCAAATCCACTTAGCTTGGCGTCGGGGCGTATTTCCGACATTTGCTGGCATGGTATCGCTTGAGTCGATCTCTGAGTCAGTAAAGGTGATGGAACCTGTGAACTCAAATCCTTCAAGGTGATAGTCGATCTCCGTCTCGACACCCTGGGACAGATATGTGTTGCCCAACGCGGTCATCGTTGTGATTTCGTAATTGTCCTCCTTCGTCTCCGAATTGAAATAAGTGACATAGAGATGAAGGTCGCCTGGAATGGCGGTTTCGGATTCCTGCCACTTCAGCCCGGCCTCAAACTGTTGAGTTTCGTCGACATACGTTTCTTCTCCACCAGGGATGAGCTTTCCGTCAGCGTAGAGGGCGTTGAATAGCTGTCGTTCACCATTGAAAGCTGCGCCTTCACTGTAGCGGCCGAAAACAGATAAATCTTCGGAAACCAGATAATTCGCACCGAGTGAGAACGCCGTGTGATCAGTCTCGAAGTCGACGATTCCGCCCAATCCCGTATTGAGAGAAACCATCCCTTCTGGAGGGTCGATACTGCCATCCCCGTCTACATCGAATGCGCCAGGAGAACCGTCGGTACGGGTCCCCGTCTGTCCCATGACATCAAGCCGGATGGATCCGTCGAACGTCAGACCGTTATCGAGCGCCCAGTTTGCAGAAATGAAAGGTGCTTGAGACTGGTATTCCAAATCGTAATTGCGGTTGTTGCCAGTCCATCCGAAGGCCTGATTGTATCCCAGAATACCGTTGTCTGTGAATCCGGCGATGTCGATCAGGGAGGCATCGGTGTCCGTTGAGGTGAGGAAACGGTTCCAGTGCCAGTCCTGTGCGAATTTCTGGTTCATGAAGAAGTAGCCAGCTGTGAGTTCAAATGTAGACTGAGTGAACCTGAAAGATTTCGATGCGCGCAGTTCGCTGGCGAAATTGCTCATATCGTCAAGGTCTGTGCCGAAATAGGCGACTTCTGAGATCAATGAATTTCCCGTTACGGCGAGCAAGGATTGCGACGTAACCGGGCTTCCTGCACCCGGGCCGTTGAAGAAGGTTGCTGTTGCGCCTCCATAGGTGCTTGCAAGCAAGGCGTCTGCATCGCTGACGGCATGCGTGAAGGGCGCATTGAAGTAGCCTGAAATATCTTGATAGCGGGCCTTTGCGTCCAGGTTGACACCAGCGCCAACATCAAAATTAGCCTGCATGCCCAGAGATTTAATCTTGGTCCTGATACCATCGGCCAGATCGTAACTGTTGACCGTGCTTTCGCCGTCGACATCGCGACCATAGCGGATAAATGGACTGTGCAGACTGTCAGAATTGGCTGAGAAACCGGCTATACTATCAGTTACCTCCCGGCCTGACAGACCTGTTGCTTGAGGCATGTAGGTGGCATCCGCCTTGTCGAGCCACTTTGTACTGACTCTGATGAATCCGCTTTCGAACTCCTTGGTCAGGCTTGCTCTGATTTGGCCGCCTGAAACAGCATCAAAACCGAAGTCGCGATAATCGCCCCCTTGTTGCCAATGGCCGCCGAAATGGAAATACAGATTTTCGGACAAGCGGGCACCATACTCGAAATCAGCTCGATAGTCGTCATGGTCCAACCCAGCGCTGAGAGCAATTGATCCGCCTTCGGTGCTTCCGGTTTTAGAAATGAAATTGATAATGCCGCCTGGGCCATTCGTGGTCAGGGTTGACGCCGTGCCTCCACGCACAGACTCGACGCGGTCAAGCGTGCTGTCCACCTTGTAGAAACCGTCTGCCGGACCAAAGTCGAAGTCGCCGAACAACATGATCGGGAGGCCATCTTCTTGCAGGCTGACATATTTGGCACCGCCGGTGGATAGGGGCATACCGCGAACTGCGATGTTCGAGTTACCACCACCGGCCGAGCTTTCGGCGCGAATGCCGGGTAGGGCGCGAAATATCTCGGACGTGCTTCGTGGCGCGGTCTTCATTACCTCCGATTCATCAAGACTGCTCACCGAGATTGAAGTGTTCAAGCGGTTCTGACCACTGGCCGTCGCGACTCCTGTGACGATGACGACTTGTTGGCGAGCTTCGACTTCAAGGTTGGGAGGGGCGGATGAAACTTGAGCGTTGGCACCAAGACAAAGAGCGAAGCCGCAGACAGTTAGCAGCAGGGAGCTGCGTGAGATTGGCATGACTGTATCCTCCCCGTGTCTGTTGGTGTCGACAACAACCGCAACTGAAATGTTCGTTATGCTTCAGGCAAACTCTAGACGATTTCCTCTAACGTCGAGACATAGAAAATCGATTGTATGTTCCAAAATGTTTCCAAGTCTGAAACGAGAAGTGAGGCGCGCGTCATCATCAGCGGGTGAATTTTGTTCGGTACTTCTTGTTTGTCCTAACGACACCTACTCTAATCCTCAAAGAGCCAAGCGGCGCACGAGTCCGCTGGGGCGTAAATAATTGGAGGAACCGCGAATGCCAGGCACCAATATTCTGTCAGATATCAAGATTGCTGATATGACGACCGTTATATTCGGGCCTTATTGCACGCAAACACTCGCGGATCTTGGTGCTGAAGTGGTGAAGGTTGAGCCGCAAGGCGGGGATGACTTTCGCAACGTCGGAAAGCCGGCAAATAATCGAAGCATGGGCCCGTGCCACCTGACGATCAATCGCGGTAAGCGATCGGTGGTGTGGGATCTGAAGTCGGATACTGGCAAAGCGGCTATTCGGAAGTTGATCGGCGAAAGCGATATATTCATCCATAATATTCGCCCGGACGCTGTTGCCCGGCTCGGGCTGACGTTTGATGAGGTCAAGGCGATCAAGCCGGACATTGTTTATGTGCATTGTCTGGGCTTTGGGTCCGACGGCCCCTATGCTGGCCGCCCGGCTTACGACGACCTGATCCAGGGGCTGTCAGGCGCAACCATGCTTTTGCCAAAGGTTGATGGCAATGAACGTCCTCGGTTTATACCAACAGCATTCGCGGACAAGGTTTCAGGCATGCATGCCATGTATGCCACGCTAGCCGCTTTGCATCATCGGGACCGAACCGGCGAGGCGGTGCACGTTGAAGTTCCAATGTTCGAATGCGTTACGCACTTTCTACTGGAAGAACATTTCTATGAGGCGGAGTTCGACCCGCCAGTGGGGCCATTCCTTTACCAGAGACAGGTTGATCCATCCCGGCAGCCTTTGAAGACGTCAAATGGATGGATTGTGATTGCGCCTTATGTCGATACACGGTGGATCAAATTGTTTGACGTGTTGGGTGCGCCGCATGAACTTGAGGACGAAAGAATTGCCGACCGTAAAGGGCGCTTCTTTAATCAGGACTACATGATGAGTCGTGTGCAAGAGTATTTCGAAAAACAGACCACGGAATATTGGTTGGAGGCACTTGGGAAGGCGGATATACCAGCTGCGCGGGTCAATGATTTTCCTGACCTTCAAAAGGACCCGCATCTCGTCGCAACGAATTTCTTCCGCCGACGAGAGCACCCGACGGAGGGCGGATATTGGGAGACGCAGCCCCCCGTAGTCTTTCGTGGCCAGCCTGAGCGGGAGATCATGCCCGCTCCAGCGATGGGTGAACACACGGAGATCGTGCTTTCCGAGTTGGGGCTAGGGAAGGACTAAATGCCACCATCCACTGTAATGACAGACCCTGTGGAGAAGCTTGCTGCGTCGCTCAGCAGATATAGCGCAGCAGAAACGATTTCCTGAGGCCGACCCGGCCGCCGAAGAGCGTTGTCAGCTGTTTCACGTGCTTCCTCGGTCCAGGCGTCGGCGATATCTGTAAGGAAAGGACCGGCACAGATGCAGTTCACCCGCACCTCTGGAGCGTATTCTTTCGCCATGCCTATCGTCATCGCGTTCAAGCCGGCCTTGGCCGCGCTGTATGGCACAACCTGCGCGAGCGGTTGAAGGGCGGCGACAGATGAAATATTCAGTATGCTTCCGGACCCTTGGGACTTCATGCGTTCACCAATCACGCTGGCCAAACGATAGGGGCCTTTTAGGTTGAGGTTCAGCACACTGTCATAGAGGCTTTCGGGAACCTCATGACTTGCCATGCGTGGTCCCATTCCGGCATTGTTGATGAGAATATCAATCCGTCCGAATTCCGCGTAGGCCGCCTCAATAAGATTGTCGATCTCATCCCACTTTCCACAATGGGCCGCGATCGCCATGGCTTTCCTGCCCATGCTCCGGATTTCGTCGGCTACCACCTCGCAGGCGTCCAGTTTCCTGCTTGCAATGATGACGTCTGCTCCACGCTCGGCAAGCGCTTTTGCCATCTGATATCCAAGTCCCCGGCTACCGCCGGTTACCAAAGCAACTTTGCCTGTGAAATCCAGTAGTGCGTCCGTCATGGTCTCTTCCCAATTATGATTTTCGGGAAGACTGTACCTCTGTTGGCGGTGCAGGCTACCTCTCCCCTCGGGTGAGGTGGCTTACAGAAAGTCGTTCAGGTCCGAGATGAATTGGTCAAACTTGTCGTGATGCAGCCAGTGACCAGCGTCCTGATACAATTTGACTTCCGCATTGTTGAACTTCTCGATCCTGCCATCCTCAGCGGGATTGGAAGCCCAGCTTTTCTCTCCATACAATAGAAGCGTCGGGCAGGTTATTTGTCCCCACAAATATTCCAGATCTTCCTGCGCCATGTCGTATGGAGGGAACGTTCTGAAGTAGTTGTCGAACTTCCAGGACCAGGTGCCATCTTCATTCTGGCTAATCCCGTGGATCGTCAGGTGCCGGGCCTGCTCATCGTTCAAGTAGCTGTTTTCTTCCTTCATGCGCTTGAAGGCGTCTTCCAGGCTGGGATAGCGCTTAGGCACACGACCAGCGACACCTCGTTTGGCTTCAATCCATTCCCGCATGCGTTCATCGATGGGGCGTCCGAAACGTTCCTTGAGCATTTTCGGGGAAGGGCCCAACCCCTCAATGGCGACGAGCTTTCGTACATTTTCCGGATACACGCCCGAATATCTGAGCGCGATGTTTCCCCCATAGGAGTGAGCGACGATCGTCACCGGAGCTAATTTCTTCTGATGGACCAGCTGCGCGAAATCGTAAACGCACGCTCTGGCTGAATACTCGCCGTCGGCAGACCATGCGCTGTCCCCATGCCCGCGAAGATCGGGTGCGATGACATGCCAATCCTTTCGCAATTCCTGCGCGGTCCAGTCCCAGCTGCGGCAATGGTCCCGCCCGCCGTGGAGCAGAATCAGGGGAGGTGCGCCTTCGTTTCCCCAGTCAACGTAGTGAAGTCTGAGGCGCTGCGAGATATACGTTTGAGAAGTTGGTCCATGAATCATCCACTCATAGTGGTCATGACTACATGATTGTCTACCCGGTTCGTGGCGGCAGGTTAGGGGACGCAATCATGGAGTGAGGTACGATTTTATGGAATGAAAACGTATGTATTGTGATTGTAAGCGCATATTAATTCTTTTCGGCGCTAATTGACGCTTATCGTATGCGAATTGAATGGGGATTCGCGTGCGTATGGGGATTTCGGGGGGAGTCATCAATGAAAACGGCTGCGAGAAAGTCGCCTGACTCTGGTAATCTGGAATTGAGGCGCGGGCACCAGCTAGGCGTTGCGCTCCGGAGTGCGTACGCCAGCGTTCTGAATGAGCCGTGCCCCCAAAACATGCTCGACCTGCTTGATGAATTGCGTGCGAAAGAACATCAACGCAAGAAAGCCTAGCTCTCGGATGTTAGCCAAACTGCTGTGTCAGATCCTGGTCGTCCGAAAAAGCGTCGGCCCGATCCAGGCGCTGCCGTGCCCGGTCTTTTGCCGCTTCATGATTGAGCTTGGAATTATGCTCGACCAAATGTTGAGCCGGCATGTGCTGGCTCGATAATTTTAGTGAATTCAACGTCTTCTGTAAGAGGGGAAACCTCCAAACCATCACCAACCTCCTGCTGATCTGACGCGGATACGAGAATTGATCCCGATACTCCTGCGCCAATTCCGGCGGGACGGCTTGAGATGTCTTGCGCATCTTCTGTGCCGATGCCGCCTAGCAATGATAATATCTTAACGCAAAATCGTCGTCTGGGCGAGTTCGTTTCGATTAAATCGTCGCAAAGGGGATTTATCGTGGTTTGCGCTACTTGTTATTGGTGATTTGAGGCGTCGCTATCGGCGGCCAGTTGGGTTGTCCGGTGTGGCTTCGTCGGTACGCGGCAGCTGAACGGCACCAATCGTTCCGAAGATCTGTTCCCAGAAGCCCAACTCACGACCGCGGGTTGGCGTCTCTCTGGAGGCGTAGTTGACGATCTGTCCGGCTTTTTCGTCATACTCGACGACTTCTTCAACCGCGTCATCCTCGCCGAAGCGAATTGCAACGATGCTGCGCGACTTCACCTTCGGGTTCAGGTAGGCGACGCGCTCCTGAAGCTCGGACATGTATATCCACGTGTTTTCGTCGAATATGCTTGTGGTCGAAGGAGAGCCAAGCTGTGCGAGCACGCTCGACCGCGTATCTTCGCCCGGCTTCATTTCGCGGGGCTGCGCTTCGTCTGCCACATAGCCATGATAATCACGCGATGGCGTGAGACAGGCTGTAAGAGGCAGAGCCACAAGTGACAGTGCCAGTATCGCGCATCGCGACATAGGACTACTCCTGTTAATTCGACAGGAAAGACCTAGCTGTAGGTGGCACGTCTTGGCAAGCGGAGGAGTGCAGGTTTGATGGTGTTTCCAAAATTTTGGACCAGCGAACGCAAACAGGCAAAAAAGGCTGCGGAAACCCTCTACGGAGGCGTCGCGGCGGCTGCCTTGAATCCAGCTCTGTACAAGCGAGGTGCGGGAATCGACACGTTCGAAGGCCGAGCCGCAATGGTTACGTCACACGCGACATTGGTGCTTGGACGTCTACGCAGAGCGAATGCACCAGTTGCCAGAAAAATTGCCGAGCGGCTGAACACAATCGTTCTGGACCGATTCGATGCAGCCTATCGGGAAACAGGGGTTGGTGATTCCTCAATTGCCCGAAAGGTCCGCAAATTGGCGGAAGTTCACTATGGCTTGGGAAAGTCTCTGACAGAGGCTGTTTTTGGCTCTGGCGGCGACACGCTGGGTGCCACAGAGAAATGCATTCAACGGAATGGGATCAGCGAACACGGAAAAGAGCGTCTGCTGGCGCTGTATTTGTTGCACAATGCGCACAAACTCGACGACTCTTCGGACGATGCCATTCTGGCTGGTCGGTTTGATTGGTCATTGCCTGCTGACGATTAGCCATCCTTCACATGAGCGGCGTTGCCAAGGTTCGAGGCGCGCCGTAAACACCGCAAAGTAATCCAAGAGATCTCGTGGAGCGTGATAGCCCAATGGCTGACGGCTTGATTCTGGCAATTGATGCGATGGGGGGCGACGAAGCCCCGGACGTTACCGTCGCAGGTGCTGAGTTGTTTGTTGCTGCACGCCCTGGTGCGAAGGTTCGTCTCCATGGCGATGAAGCCAGACTCGGTCCCTTGCTATCAAAAGCGAGCGACAAAATTGAAATCGTTCACACAGATCTCGCCGTCACAAGCGATATGAAGCCCAGCCAGGCTCTACGCCGTGGCAAAGGCTCGTCCATGTGGAATGCCATTGAGGATGTTAAGGCCGGGCGCGCGCATGCGTCGGTGTCGGCCGGTAATACAGGCGCGCTCATGGCCATCTCGATGCTCGTCCTGCGCAAGATGGATGGCGTACACCGGCCAGCCATGACTGCAGCCTGGCCGACATTGCGTGGCCGAAGCGTAGTTCTGGACGTGGGCGCAAATCTCGAGGCCGATGCAGCGCAGCTCGTTACATTTGCCATTATGGGTGAAGCCTACGCGCGCGCGATCCTGGGCATTCAGAAGCCTACGATCGGTATCCTCAATATCGGCTCTGAGGAAATGAAGGGCCATGATGAGATTCGTGAAGCGCATGAGCTCTTGCGAAATTCGGATCTGGACCTCGATTATCACGGGTTCATCGAAGGCGACGATATCTCGTCCGGCACGGTCGACGTGATTGTCACCGATGGTTTCACGGGGAATGTGGCACTGAAAGCTGGCGAAGGCGTTGCCCGAATGCTTGGCACACGTGTGCGCGAAGCGCTGACATCAAGCTTGTTGTCAAAGATCGGCGCGGTGTTGGCCATGGGCGGCTTGAAGCAGCTGCGCGAACAGATGAACCCTAGCAACGTCAATGGTGGTGTCTTGCTCGGGCTGGGCGGTGTTTCCGTGAAGAGCCATGGCGGTACGGACGCAAAAGGGTTTGCCCGTGCTTGCGAACTTGCGGCAGACCTTGCGGAGAGTCATTTCCGGGAAGAAGTCGCTCACAATCTGAACAAGATCCGGCAGAAGGGTATGGCCGCCGAATAGGCAGCCTATGTATAGGTAAATCATGGCACGGCGCAGCTTTATCCGTGGAACCGGCAGCTATCTGCCCGCTAAGGTCCTGACCAACGAAGACATGTCGAAAATGGTCGATACCACCGATGAGTGGATTATCGAGCGAACGGGCATCACCCGTCGTCATGTCGCTGCAGATGACGAAGTCACGTCTGATATTGCGGTTGGCGCAGCGAAGCAGGCGCTCGACGCAGCTGGACTGAACGCTGCTGATGTCGATCTGATTGTCCTGGCAACCACCACGCCGGACCGGACATTCCCCGCGACCGCGACCGCCGTCCAAGCGAAACTGGGAATTGATCAAGGTGCCGCCTTCGATGTGCAGGCCGTTTGCTCAGGCTTTCTGTTTGCACTGGCCACTGCCGATTCCATGCTGAAGCAGGGACTGTTCAACACGGCACTTGTGATTGGGGCTGAGACGTTCACGAGGATCCTCGATTGGTCGGATCGCGGTACCTGTGTTCTGTTTGGTGATGGAGGCGGCGCTGTTGTCCTCCAGGCTGAGGAGTGGGACGGTGCGGACGACGCTGGCGTCATTACTCACCACATTCGCACCGACGGCACAAAATCGGACTTGTTGTATGTAGACGGCGGAGTCAGCTCAACGGGTACGGTCGGGCATGTGCGCATGGAGGGCAACAGAGTGTTTCGTCATGCTGTCGCCAACATTTCTTCGGCTATTCAGGCCGTTCTCGACGAAACCGGCCTTACGTCAGAGCAGATTGATTGGTTCGTGCCGCACCAAGCCAATAAGCGTATTCTGGATGCAGTCGCCAAGCGCATGAATATCGACGATGATAAGGTCGTCATAACGGTAGACCGTCACGCGAATACATCTGCTGCATCCATTCCGCTTGCACTGGACCACGCCGTCCGCACGGGTCGCGCGAAACCGGGCGATCTGATTCTGTCCGAAGCGATGGGCGGCGGCTTTTCATGGGGCGCAAGCCTATTCCGGCTCTAGCCTGACAAGCAAAAATCAGCATTATCAAAGAACTGACGCAACGGATCCGCTAGGGAACCGTTAACGAAATTCGTTCAATCATTAACCAAAGCGGGAGAGTCCCATGAGCAACCAGACCGTCACCCGGGCCGAAGTCACGGATGCGATCGTGCGAGAAGTTGGCGTGACTCGTCAGGAATCGTCCGATCTGCTGGATCGGACTTTGGAACTGATTGGCTCTGCTCTGGAAACAGAAGACGAGGTGAAGCTTTCCCGCTTTGGCAATTTCGTGGTGCGTTCGAAAGCGCCGCGAGAGGGCCGTAATCCGAAAACCGGGGAAGAAGCCGTGATCGCCGCACGCCGCGTCGTCACGTTTCGTCCCTCCCCAATGCTCAAGTCATTGGTAGATCAAAGTTAGTCAGAAAGGTTCTCTCATGTCGGCAAGCCGAGCCCGTATCCATAAATCCGCTCAAGCATTCCGGTCTATCGGTGAAGCGGCAGGAGAACTCGGTCTGGAGACGCATGTCATCCGATACTGGGAAACCAAATTCACCAAAGACGTCCGTCCGATCAAACGTGCTGACGGCCGGCGCATGTTTCGTCCTCAGGACCTTGATGCGCTACGGGCAATTCAGATCCTCGTGCACGAAAAAGGACTGACTCTGAAAGGTGCGAAGTCATTGCTTGCGGAGCAGGGCGTCTCAGCTGTTTTGTCAGGCGCTGCAACGCTCGGTACCAGCCCGGCACGAGAACTCCAGAAGACGGTAGCCGAAGCGTTCACGACTGAAGGCTCAGATGATCGCGATGGAAAGCTCCAGGACACACTCGTTGGTCTCACCGATTTGAAGGCTCGGCTCGACGCGGTTCGCCAGGAACGCGCAGCCTGATCCCACATAAGACATTGCGGAAACAGGGTGGCTTGGGTACAAGCCGCCGAAGTCGGAGCGTGGCGCAGCCCGGTAGCGCACTCGCCTGGGGGGCGAGGGGTCGTAGGTTCGAATCCTATCGCTCCGACCATTTCCGTCCGATCCAAAGAATGGACCGGACGGTGACATGTATCATCTAGTCTTCTCGAAGCTTCACACCGTCAACCTTGCCCATCGCGGCAAGCGCGAACGCATAGTCGAGCGCGACATCTTTCAAGCCTTCGAAACGCCCTGAGGCGCCGCCGTGACCACCTTCCATTTCAATGCGCAGGAAGTACGGGCCAGCATCCGGAGCATCATGGCGCAGTCGCGCCGCCCATTTCGTGGGCTCCCAATAGGTCACGCGAGGATCTGACAACCCGCCGGTGATCAGCATGGGCGGGTAGGGGCGGTCGGCGACATTATCGTAAGGGCTGTAAGCCAGGATCGTGTCGTAGTCTTCTGCCGATGTCAGCGGATTGCCCCATTCTGGCCACTCGGGCGGGGTCAGCGGCAGGCTCTCATCAGACATGGTGTTCACCACGTCAACGAATGGAACGGCTGCAATAATTCCACCAAACAATTCAGGGTCCATGTTGGCGACGGCGCCCATCAATAGTCCGCCCGCTGATCCGCCATAGGCGACGATGTTGCCTTCGCTCGTATAGTTCTGCTCGACGAGATAGTGACCGGCCGCAATGAAATCCTTGAATGTGTTTGGCTTCTTCTCGAGCTTTCCATCCAGGTACCATTGATAGCCCTTGGCCTTACTGCCTCTTGGATGAACAATCGCGTACACAACGCCGCGATCAACGAGGCTCAGGCGGCTGGTGCGGAAGTCGGCCGGATAGGTGATGCCGTAGGATCCGTATCCGTAAAGCAGCATGGGCGCAGACCCGTCGACAGGGGTGGTCTTGTGTCGCAGCAGGGTGATCGGCACGTCCACGCCATCCCACGACGGAGCCATCAAGCGTTCAGCAATGTAATCTTCCGGATTGTGACCTGAGGGCACTTCGCGTGTTTTCCGCAGAGTTCGTTCGTGCGTATTCAGATCATAATCGAATACCTGTTCCGGAGTGGTCGGAGATGAGTATTCGAAACGAAGAACTGGGGTTTCGAAATCGTAGCCGCTATCAAGGCCAAGCGAATACGCGGCCTCCTCAAAACTGATCGTGTGGCTGGATCCGTCTTTGCGCGCATGGATCACAATGCGCGGCAGACCGTTCTCGCGCTCCATGACGGCCAGATAGTCCTTTTGCGGCTGCATACCCAGAAGCAGAGTTCCAGGGCGGTGAGGGATAACCTCTTCCCAATCATCCCGACTTGTCGAATCCATCGGAGCGCGCATGAGTTTGAAATCGACTGCGCCGTCCAGATTAGTCAAAATATAGAATTGGTCGTCCCAGTGGGCGACATTATATTCATTGTCGGTTTCACGCGCGGCGACGAGACGAGGCGTTGGATCGGCTTCATCCACTGGGAACCAGTAGACCTCAGACGTCGTATGGCTTGACGCACTGATGAAGATAACCTCCTCACTCGCGCTCTTGTTGATGCTCAGGAAAACTCCGGGATCTTCTTCGCGATACACAAGAGTATCCTCGCCGGTTTCGAGGTCGCGCTGCCAAATGGAGTCCGGGCGCGCATTCTCATCACGATGGATCCAGAAGATGCGCTTTCCATCAGAAGACCACTCGAATGGACCGTAGGCGCTGTCTATGTGGACGCCAAGGTCATCTCCTGACTCGATGTTCTTGAGACGGATAGAGTAGAACTCGCTTCCTTGGGTGTCTGTCGCGTATGCAATCAGAGTGTGGTCAGGTGAGGTGTCTATACCGCCAAATGAAAAGTATTCCTTGCCCTCGGCCAACGCATCTCCGTCAAGCAGGATGGTTTCTTCTGCGCTGTCGTCAAAGGCCTTGTCAGCAGGCTTGCGCGCGATAATCGCGTATTCGCCACCTTCACGGAAACGAGTATAGTATGCGTAGGGACCATCAATCTCCGGAACTGAGCTGTCGTCCTCTTTGATCCGCCCTCTCATTTCTTTGAACAATTCGTCGCGTAGAGCTGTCGTAGGATCTTCAAGTGCAGCTTTCGTGAAGGCGTTCTCTGCCTCCAGATAGTCCCTGATATCCTGGTGAAGTACGGAGGGGTCACGCATGACGTCCTGCCAGTTTTCATCCTTCATCCAGTTATAGGGATCATTGCGCGTGCGACCGACTTGGGTGATCTCGTGGTCGATACGGGCGGCGACCGGTGGCGCAGGTTCTGACGCAGCAGGTGGAGTTTCAGGTGTTGCGGTTGCTGCTTGCGAAATTTGAGAGGAAGTATCGGTCATTGTGCATCCGGTGCTGAGCGCTACCGCAGCAGCGCTGATCATTAGAAAGGATAGACGCATGTTTGGATCTCCGCGGGTATGATTTGCCGCGAATAGGATCAGGTGCGCCAGATATTGTCCAGCGCTATTCGGCTGGTCTGAAGTCCAGAACCACGCCGTTGATGCACCAGCGCTCGCCCGTTGGGGGTGGACCATCTTTGAAGACGTGACCCTGATGCATTCCACAGGTCGCGCAGTGGCACTCGGTGCGAGGCAGGATCATCTTGAAATCGGTCTTGGTTGCGACCACGCCTTCGCTGGCGGGCTGCCAGAAACTCGGCCAGCCGGTGCCAGAGTCAAATTTGTGCTCCGATGACCAGAGAGGCGTGTCACACCCCTTGCAATGAAAGAGGCCGTCTCTCTTTTCGTCGTTGTGGTTGCCGGGCGTGAAGGCGCGCTCTGTGCCTTCGCGGATGCCCACTCGGTATTCTTCTTCGGTAAGCATCTCGCGCCATTCGCGGTCGGACCGCTCAATTTTGGTCTTGGACATGACAGGCTCCGTGTTCGCGTCTGACCATGATATAGGCGCTTCGCGTGAACTCGCCATCGCCAACTCTGCGATCGCGATAAACGCCGGACAAAAAAAGACCGCCACACCGGCGGTCTCTTCCTGATTTGCTTTAATATGCGGTGCTAGCCGTACAGCACGGTGATCGACTCCGCGACGAGTGCCGGGCGATCCTGTCCTTCAATCTCTACCGTCGCTTCCATCTTCATCTGCTTGCCACCTGCCTTCGGCTCAACCGACAGGCATTTCTGACGCAGGCGAACCTTGGAACCGACAGGAACCATGTTCGTGAAACGAACCTTGTCTGATCCATAATTGATGCCGCGAGTGGTGCCGGAAACGCGGAGCACTTCAGAGCCCAGCATGGGCAGCAGAGACAGTGTCAGAAAACCATGAGCGATCGGGCTGCCAAGCTCTTTTGTTGCGCGTTCCACGTCTACGTGGATCCACTGGTGATCCCCGGTCGCTTCGGCAAACATGTTGACGCGATCCTGATCAATCACGTGCCAGTCAGACACGCCGACTTCCTGGCCAGCCAGGGATTCAAGATCATCGTAAGCAATGGTGCGTGGGTCCGCCATATAGTCCTCCTATTGATTTGAAGACGTTGTGGACTGGGATCGCCCACTTCGCAAGATTTACGGAAGGGCAAGGCGCCAGCCGCCACGCATCTGGTCCTCAGACAATGCGGCTCTCTTTCTTGCCCCAATAACGATCGCGGATCAGCCGCTTGTAAAGCTTTCCTGTGGGGTGACGCGGCAGCTCAAGATCAAAATCGACGGATTTCGGGCATTTGATCTTGGACAGCTCACCGCGGCAGAACTCCAACAGCTCGTTGGCCAATTCGTCTGACGGTGGGATGCCCGGCATAGGCTGTACGATCGCCTTAACCGCTTCGCCAAATTCCTCATCCGGTACGCCGATAACCGCGACATCCGCGACTTTGGGGTGGGTGATGAGGACGTTTTCGGCTTCCTGCGGATAGATGTTCACACCACCTGAGATGATCATGAACGCTTTGCGATCTGTCAGATAAAGAAACCCATCTTGATCGACCTTTCCGACGTCTCCAAGTGAGGACCAATCCGGGTGCTTCGGATTGAGCGCAGACGCATTCTTTTCAGGGTCGTTGTGATAGTTCGGTGGAGTCGTCCCGCCGAAATACACTTGTCCTTCTTCTCCGACGGGCACTTCGTCGCCGTTCTCGTCGCAGATATGGAGTTCACCGAATATTGCGCGGCCGACTGTGCCTTTATGCTCGAGCCATTCGGCGCTCTTGGCCCATGTCATACCGTTGCCCTCAGAGCCAGCGTAGTATTCGTCGATGATTGGTCCCCACCATTCGATCATCTTTTCTTTGACCGGGACCGGGCAAGGGGCCGCAGCGTGGATGACGAACTGCAGGCTGCTGACATCATAGGAGTTGCGAACGTCGTCCGGGAGCTTGAGCAGTTTCACGAACATGGTCGGGACCATTTGCGTGTGCGTGGCCTTGTAGGTCTGCACGCAATTCAGGAACGCTTCTGGATCGAACTTCTCCATTACCACCAAAGTGGCACCCAAGCGGGTGAACGTCATGCACCAGCGAAGTGGCGCTGCGTGATACAGCGGCGCTGGAGACAAATACACATTGTCAGGACCTGCGCCTGCCATTGCGCGCGTGATTTGGAGAAGGACATTGTCCTCATCGATCGGTAAATTCGGTTCCAGCGGAGGTCGGATCCCCTTGGGTCGACCGGTCGTGCCAGAGGAATAGAGCATGTCTGTGCCGGCCATCTCATCGGCCACTGGCGTAATGGGAAAGTTGTTCTGATGCGTCTCCAGCCGACCAAAGCCTTCTATGTCGCCGTCGATGGACCAATACTGATCCAATGAGGTTAGCTGCTTTACCTGTTTCGCAATGTCAGACTTTCCGACGCTCGCAATTAAAAGAGAGCTGCCTGAGTCTTCGATAATGTATTGGACTTCCGGTGCCGTCAGCCGAGAGGACACGCAGACGAAGTACAGGCCCGAGCGCTGAGCAGCCCAGCAGACCTCGAAATAGCGAGCAGAATTTTCTGCGAAGAGGGCAATTGTATCGCCCGGTTTCAAACCCGCGTCGCGAAATGCATGGGCAATCTGATTTGAACGTTCGTCCAGTTCCCTGAACGTGACGGTCTTGCCCGATGGTGCCATGATATAGGCAGGCTTGTCCGGATTGGTTTTCGCGTGGTGACAGGGATGCATGGTTTCCTCCTGAATCGACGCGGCTACTGTTGAGCGCGTTCGACGTTCAGGGAGAAGTTTCTAGCCGGACGTGAGCATTCGTCTACCGGCAACGTCGCGTCAGCCTGGCTTAATCGCGAAAGCCCGGTGTGCCACGTTTCTCGGGATTTTCTTGCAGATACGCGAATTTCAGTTCTGTCGATCGCGTATGTTCACCATCGGGAGACCAGCCCGGAGGGCTCACAAGTCGACCAAGCCAGCGATCAGGGCGCAACCCGTCGGACGCGCAGTCTTTCGCCAATCCAAAGAATTCATGAAAGGCAATTACAATCGGATTGTGCGTTTTGAGCGGTTTCACGATCCCGTAAATGGGTTTCTCGTCGTCAAGCTCCGGAACGAACGTCCCGAACATCTTGTCCCAAATGATGAAAACCCCCGCGAAATTGGTATCCAGATATCTGGGATTGGTCGCGTGGTGTACACGGTGATGACTTGGCGTATTGAACACGGCTTCAAACCAGTTTGGCATCTTGTCGATGGCTTCGGTGTGGATCCAGAACTGGTACAACAAATTCAATCCGCCCACGAAGAATATGACGTAGGGATGAAATCCGATCACGACCATGGGAAGCCCGATCCATATCAGGCCTGTGAACGGGCCGAACCAGGGTTGCCGCAGGGCGGTGGTCAAATTGTAGTTGGTCGAAGAATGATGAGTAACGTGCTCCATCCACCACCAGCGGGCTCTATGAGCGAAGCGGTGCTTCCAGTAATAGATGAAATCGTACAGGACGAAGCCGATGATGGCTGACCAGAGCGTGAAAGGCAGGGTTAGGACCCTGAAAGGCCACGCCACCAACATCATCCAGACAGCAATGGACCCAGTCAGGGTGTTTATCACGACATTCCCAAGCCCCATTGCCAGAGAGGCGACAGCATCTTTTGTATCGTATCGCCCCTCGGCCCGACCTGACTTCACTGCCCACCATTCCAGTGCCACCGACAGTACGAAGGCCGGCGCGGCAAAAGTGGTGACAGCGGGCAGGGGATTGAATTCCATCGATCAGCAGACTGTTGCGCGAAATGTTGAGGCTGGGCGGTCTCTCGCGAGACGCCAATTGGTTGCTTTCTAAACGTTACCGAAGGTCCGGCGAAAGGGGCTGCGTCAGTATGCGTCGGCCACCGGCTTCCCATCACGTTTGTAAACTTTGCCATCCTTCATCACGAAGTCGACATTTTCGAAGATGGTGATGTCGGCCATCGGATCAGATTTCACGGCGACGAAGTTTGCGTGGCATCCAATGTCTCCACAGCCCAGCTTGCCTTCCTGCCCCAGCGCTTCGGCAGCGAGGCTCGTGCCGGCCTGAAGTGCCTGCATGGGAGACATACCCAACATCACCATGCGGGAGAACTGACGCCCATTGTCGCCATGTGGATAGACGCCGGAATCTGAACCAAAAACCACCTTCACGCCTGCCTCCACAGCCGCTGTGAAGCTGTCGCGCTGGATCTTAGAAATGGCGCGTTCCTTCGCCAGGGACTCTTCAAGCACGCCATTCTTTTCGCCTTCCGAGAGGGTGTACTCGGTATTGTAGATGTCCATAGACAGATACGTGCCGTTCTCCTTGGCGAGACGGATCGTCTCCTCATCCAGGATGCTTGCATGTTCGATGGTGTCGATGCCGGCAAGGATTGCGTTCTTGATCCCGATAGTGCCATGCGCGTGAGACGCCACTTTCAAGCCCCTCGCATGCGCCTCTTCAGCAACCGCCGCCAGTTCTTCCAATGTGCCTTGAGCGGCGCCCAGGCTTGTGCCCTTGGAAAAGACGCCACCGGTTGAGCAGGTCTTGATGAGATCCACGCCATATTTGATGTTGCGGCGGACTTTCTCACGCATTTCCCAAGGGCCCGTAGCAACATTCTCACCGACGAGATTGTACTCTGACGGCAAGAGGTTGTTGTCGGAACAGTGCCCGCCAAGGATGCCAACCGGGGGACCAGACACAAACATTTTCGGTCCTGGTACGTCGCCTTCATTGATCGCATCGCGAAGTGCAACGTCGCTGTAGCTTGCAGCGCCAACGTTCCGAACAGTCGTGAAGCCTGCAAGCAAGGTTGTCCGGGCATTCTTAACGCCGGTGATGGCGTCCCTCTCATTGGAAAAGCTCAGGGAAAAATAGGCGGGGTCTTCCGGATCCGACGTCAAATGCGTGTGCATATCGATAAATCCCGGCGTCAGCGTCGCGGTGCCCAGATCGATAACGGTCGCACCACGTGGTTTGCGGAGGCGGTTTGCCGTTCCGCGCGCGGTTACAATGCCTTCTTCGATTACGAAGGCCGGGCTCTCGATCTTTTCCGCCGAAACAGGGTCCACGAAATATCCGGCCGTCAGATAAATCGTTTCGGCTGAAGCGGATTGCGCGAAGAGCACGAATGCAGATCCAGCGAGCGTAGCGAACAGTTTCATCTCGGATTTCCTTGAAGTGAGTCGCTCCAACTATCCGTGCCGCGGTGGCGCCGGGTCAAGCGCGGGCCTGAGTGCCGCCGGGTAAGTCTTGACGAATGCTGAGGCACAGGCAGCTTGGGGTCGGAAAAGCAGCACAAGGGAGGCCAGCCGTGGCGCAGCCGAAGCAATTTGAACAGATCATCCTCGACATCGAAGACGGAATCGCGACCCTCACACTTAATCGTCCTGACAAGATGAACGCCTTCACCGGCAAGATGATGTACGAAATGATCGAGGCCTTCGACATCACGGATGCTGACGACAGCGTTCGCGCCGTGATTGTCACCGGTTCTGGTGATCGTGCGTTTTGCGCCGGCGCTGACTTGTCCGAAGGTGCCAAGACATTCGATTACGACAAGCGCGCCGAAGACGGGGAATCCGGCCGAACGGAAGATGTTGATATCCAGCGTGATGGTGGCGGACGCGTCACGCTGCGTATCTTTGACAGTTTGAAGCCTGTGATTGGGGCCATCAACGGCGCTGCGGTCGGTATTGGTGTGACCATGCAGCTGCCGATGGACGTTCGGATCGCGGCAGATAATGCCCGGTTTGGATTCGTGTTCAATCGCCGCGGCATCAATCCGGAGGCAGCCTCCAGCTGGTTTCTGCCGCGCCTTGTTGGTATCTCGCAGGCTCTTGAATGGTGCTATTCCGGCCGGGTCTTTCCGGCGCAGGAGGCGATGGATGGCGGACTGGTGAGATCCGTGCATCCACAGGCTGAGTTGATGGACGTCGCCCGCGCCATGGCACGTGAGATCGCCGACAACACTGCAGCGGTCTCTACGTCTCTCACACGCCAGATGATGTGGCGCATGCTCGGCGCAAGCCATCCGATGGAAGCCCACATTGTTGATTCCGCTGCAATCTATTCTCGCGGTAAGACGGAAGATGCCAAGGAAGGCGTGATGAGCTTCCTGGAGAAGCGAAAGCCGGTCTATCCGGTCAAAGTCTCCGACGGCATGCCGAACTTTTATCCATGGTGGGACGAGCCGGAATTCAAGTGGATTGGTGGCAAGGACTAAATTGCCATGACGCCTGAATTGAGAATGATTGAGACCAACGGTGTCCGTCTCCGCGTTGCGATGGCGGGAGACGGGCCGCTCGTCATTCTCGTTCATGGTTTTCCTGAGAGCTGGTATTCGTGGCGTCACCAGATCGAAGCGCTCTCGAGCGCAGGCTATCGTGTGGCAGCTCCCGATGTGAGGGGTTACGGAGGGTCGGACAGACCCCATGCCGTAGAGGCCTATGATATGGAAAGCCTGACCGGCGATATCGCGGGGCTCGTGGACGCGTTATCTCCGGGTGAGCCTGCGGTAGTGGTTGGGCACGATTGGGGCGCGCCGATCGCGTGGAATACTGCGCGGCTACACGCCGACAAATTCCGCGCGGTCGCGGGATTGTCTGTGCCCTATACGCCTCCAGGCGAAGTCGTGTTCATAGATGCGGCGCGTGCCTTGTTCACAGAACGCGGCCTGTTCTTCTACCAGATCTATTTCCAGGACGAGGGACCACCAGAGGCGGAGCTGGAAGCCGATCCCGCGGAAACCATCCGCAAGTTCTACTATGCGATTTCTGGCGATGCCCCGAAGGGTACCTGGCCAGTAGACAAGAAACACGGAGACACGCTGCTCCATCGTCTTCCGGAGCCGGAAATGCCGTTGCCTTGGTTGTCCGAGGCAGATGTGGCGTATTACGACTCGCAATTCCGGGAATCCGGATTTCGAGGACCACTCAATCGGTACCGCAACTGGCACAGGGACCATGCGTACCTGACATCGCATGGCTCATCGCCGGTGATCGCTCAGCCGTCGCTCTTTATCGGCGGCACAAAAGACCTCGTGCTCAAAATGTTCCCCGGGGATATGGTTGCGGCAATGAAAAAGAACCTCGGTGCTCTGAGAGCCGCTGAACTTCTGGAAGGATGTGGTCACTGGACGCAGCAGGAGCGACCTGACGAGGTCAATAAGTTGCTTCTGGAATGGCTGTCGGCGCTTTAGCCCTATTCGAAGTCGCCGCCATAGCCCTGTTGGTCGTGCGACAGGTCGCCAAAGCGTGTGACGTTTGAATCGAAGGCGAGTTCAACCCGGCCAATCGGTCCGTGGCGCTGCTTGCCGATAATAACTTCTGCCTTGCCGTAGACTTGGTCCATGCGCTGTCGCCACTGGCTCCATTTCTCATTCGAGGCGGGATCGCTGGGGTCTGCGCCGGGCTCGGTTCGGGAGAGGTAGTACTCTTCCCGATAAACGAACAGCACCACGTCAGCATCCTGTTCGATCGAACCGGACTCCCGAAGGTCGGAGAGCTGCGGGCGTTTGTCGTCTCGCTGCTCTACGGCACGAGATAGCTGTGACAGGGCAATGATCGGAACGTTCAGATCCTTGGCGAGCGCTTTCAACGATGTTGTGATCTGTGTGATTTCCTGAACGCGGTTGGCGTTGGAGTTGCCGCTCGTGACGGTGATCAGCTGCAAATAGTCGATCACGATCATGTCCAGTCCGACGGACCGTTGCAGGCGCCGAGCGCGTGCTGCTAGCTGGCTGATCGAGATGCCGCCAGTGTCGTCGATGTAGAGCGGCAGATTTTGCAGTTCTTCTGTTGCTTCGCGCAGTCGCTCAAAGTCACTCTTGTCCAGATCGCCCTGGCGAATGCGGTGTGTCGTGATGCCTGTGCGTTCGGCGATGATCCTTGTCGCCAATTGTTCGTTCGACATCTCCAGCGAGAAGAAGCCGACGATCGCACCATCGACCGTTTTCTTGGAGCCGTCGTCCTGCACTTCCGCGCGATAAGCCGCTGCCGCATTGTAGGCGATATTTGTCGCCAGCGATGTTTTCCCCATTGATGGGCGCCCGGCCAGGATGATCAGGTCTGAACGATGCAGGCCGCCAAGCTTTTCGTCGAGATCGCGCAAAACCGTCGGAATACCGGCAATCTTTCCTTCACGCTTGAACGCAGCTTCAGCGTTCTTCAGCGACTCGGTCAACGCTTCAGAAAAAGAGCTGAAGCCCCTGCCGGAAGACCCGCGTTCAGCCAGATCGAACAACTGACGTTCAGCAAGTTCAATTTGCCGCTCACCGCTTTCTTCAGGTGTCGGGTTCAGCGCGCGCCCCTGCAATTCACTGCCGATGCCAACCAGTGTGCGTCTCATGGCGAGATCACGAATCATGCGTGCATAGTCGCCGACTTCCGGACCGAAAGCGGCCGAATCCAGCAATTGTTCAAGATATCGGGCACCGCCGATTTCTGTCAGCTTCTCGGCTTTTTCGAAATGCTCCCGCAGGGTGACGCCGTCAGCAATCCGGCCTTGCTGGATCATGGTGGCAGAAACGTCGAACAATTCCTGATGGGCGGGCGCGTAAAAATCTGACGGGCGGAGAATATCGGCGACACGCTGATACGCATTGTTGTCGAACAGGATTGCGCCAAGCACCGCAGCCTCAGCCGACAGATTGTGCGGCGGAGCGATCGTGGCGGAGGGGGCGTCATCCAGTGGCATCCGAATCTTTTACCTCAGCCGGGAGGTGAATTCACGGACTTGTTGCGCTGCTGGCTGCGCAATTCACATGTCGTCCACAAAAAAGGCCGCAGCTGTGAAAAGCTGCGGCCTTTGATTTTGTATGAAAGCGGACGACTATTCTTCGTCTTCGCCGCCAGCCTCTGCGCGCTCTGCAGCGGCTTCAGCGAGTTCGCCTGCCTGCTCCTGAGCGAGTTCCTGGTTGGCAGCCTGCAGGGAAGCAACAATGTCTTCGCCAGCCGCTTGACGCTCTGCCTCTTCGGTTGAGCGGGCAACGTTTGCCTGCACTGTGATGGTCACTTCCGCGTGCAGGCGGATTGCAACATCATAGATACCGATGGCCTTGATCGGGCGGTTCAGGCGTACGCCAGAACGTGGGATCGCGTGGCCGGCGGCTTCAGCAGCATCAGCTACGTCGCGTGCGGTAACCGAACCGTAGAGCTGACCGGTGTCGCCAGCCTGACGGATCAGAGTGAAGACCATGCCGTCGAGCGTGCTGCCTTCGGACTCGGCTTTCGCGCGAGCTTCGGCGTTGCGTGCTTCAATGGCTTCGCGTTCCGCTTCGAAGCGGGCGCGGTTGCGGTCATTGGCGAGCAGGGCTTTGCCTTGCGGGATCAGGAAGTTACGGGCGAAGCCGTTCTTCACGCTGACTTCGTCGCCGATCGTGCCGAGGCGTTCGATACGTTCAAGTAGGATCACTTGCATGTCGGTGTCTCCTTACTTCACTTCGAACGGAAGCAGGGCCAGCATGCGGGCGCGTTTGATCGCCTGGGCAAGCTTGCGCTGGTTCTTGAGGTTTACGGCCGTGATGCGGCTAGGCACGATTTTCCCTTTTTCAGAGATATAGCGCTGCAGCAGTTTCACGTCCTTGTAGTCGATGACCTGCGCGTTCTGACCGGTGAACGGGTCGACCTTGCGGCGACGACCGAACGGGCGGCGGGCAGGAATATTCGTGATGTTCAGTTTCTGAGCCATTTCGAGTGTCCTTCCCTAGTCGCGACGGCGGTCTTTGCGAGAGAGAACCGGGGACGGCTCTTCGCTCAATTCTTCGACGCGAATTGTCATGTAACGCATGACGTCGTCAGAGATGCGCAGGCGGCGCTCCAGCTCGTGAACCGCGTCGGCAGGACCGTCGATGTTCAGGAGGGAGTAGTGACCCTTGCGTTGTTTCTTGATCGGATAGGCCAGGTTGCGCAGACCCCAGTATTCGGTCTTGCCAACTTTTGCGCCTTTTTCCTTGAGGAAGCCGCTCAGTTCTTCGACGAAAGTCTCGACTTGAGCAGGCGAAATGTCAGGCCGTGTAATCACGACATGCTCATAAAATGCCATATTTTCAGTCCCATAGTAGAGCCATGCGGCGCCGGACAGCGGGAAACTGCCTGGCGATGGCCCCCCTTCATCTGGCTCATTCCAGATTACCAAGGGCCGCATGCCTGCGAGTGAAGGCGGGTGTAAAGCGCATTTGCGCCTGTTTTTCAAGCGCTTGCTTACATTCGCGGTCACCTTTAACCACGGGCGCAATCTGGAGAATACGAACATGAAAAAGTTTGCGCTGATCTTTCCTGGGCAAGGGAGCCAGGAAATCGGAATGGGTAAGGCACTGGCGGACGCGTTTCAGTCCGCGCGGGACGTGTTTGCCGAGGTCGACGAAGCCCTGGGGCAGGATTTGTCAAAACTGATGTGGGCGAGCGATATTGAGGAGCTGACGCTGACAGCGAACACCCAGCCCGCTTTGATGGCGCATAGTGTTGCCGCGGCCCGCGCGTTGGAGAGTGAGTTCGGCATTTCTGCGAAAGATGCAGCCTATGTCGCCGGTCATTCGCTCGGTGAATATTCCGCATTGGCTGCTGCCGGCTCGATTGGCTTGTCTGACACTGCGAGACTGCTGCGCATCCGTGGTAATGCGATGCAGGCAGCGGTCCAGCCGGGAGAAGGCGCTATGGCAGCGCTGCTTGGGGCTGACATCGACCAGGCTGAAGCAGCTTGCGCAGCCGGACGTGAAACCGGGGGGGCATGTGACATCGCCAATGACAATGCTCCCGGTCAGTTGGTGATTTCCGGCCGAAAAGATGCGGTGGAGGCGGCTTGCGCTCATGCGAAAGACAATGGGGTCAAGAAAGCGATGTTGCTGAATGTTTCTGCGCCGTTCCACTGTTCGCTGATGCAGCCCGCTGCCGACGCGATGGCTGAAGCCCTTGCAGACGTGGCGATTTCCAGCCCGGTCACCGAACTGGTAGCGAATGTCTCTGCCAATGCAGTCAAAGACCCTGAAATTATTCGCAAAAACCTGGTCGCGCAGGTCACTGGACGAGTTCGTTGGACCGAAAGTGTGCAATTCATGGTGGCTCAGGGAGTTGAAGCAACCGGCGAAGCAGGCAATGGCAAGGTTCTGACGGTCATGCAGCGCAGAATTGAAAAGGCGCTCAATGGTTTCACGCTCGGCACCCCAGAGGACCTGGAAGCCTTTGCAGAAGCAATGAAGGGATAAGGTAGAATGTTTGATCTGACCGGCCGTACGGCCCTTGTAACCGGCGCTTCGGGCGGCATTGGCCGGGCCATCGCTCAGGCATTGTCAGAGGCGGGCGCGAAAGTGGCGTTGTCCGGCACGCGCGAGAACGTGCTGGAGGAAGTCGCTGGGACGCTGAAAGGCGAGACGGCCATTGTTCCTTGTAACCTTTCGGACGCTGATTCCGTCGACGGACTCGTGGGCAAGACAGAAGAAGCTATTGGACCGCTGGACATTCTGGTCGCCAATGCCGGAATTACGCGCGACAAGCTGCTGATGCAGATGAAGGACGATGACTGGAACGATGTTCTGTCGGTCAATCTCGGGAGTTATTTCCGCCTCACCAAGAGCTGTGTGCGGGGCATGATGAAACGTCGTCACGGTCGGATCATCGGGATCACGTCGATTGTTGGTGTCACTGGAAACCCCGGGCAATCCAACTACTGCGCGTCGAAGGCCGGGATGATCGGGTTCACGAAATCGCTCGCGCAGGAAGTCGCAAGTCGCGGCATCACCGCCAATACGATCGCACCGGGATTCATCGAATCACCCATGACAGATGTGTTGCCGGAAAAGCAGAAAGAGGCGCTCCTGGGCCAGATTCCAGCGGGCCGGCTGGGGCAGGGTTCGGACATCGCTGCTGCCGCCGTTTATCTCGCGTCAGATCAGGCCGCCTACGTCACGGGACAGACAATCCACGTGAATGGCGGCATGGCTATGATCTGATTTCACTACAGCAAGCTCCACTCATAGGACTTGGCGCTCGTCCCAAGTGTATGCTAGGCGCAACACAATGGTTCGAATCTGGGCCAGTCCTCAGGCATTTTCAGAGAGGTACTCATGTCTGACGTTCTAGAACGCGTTAAAAAAATTGTTGTCGATAATCTCGACGTGGATGGTGACAAAGTCGTCGAAAGCGCAAGCTTCATCGATGATCTGGGCGCCGACTCGCTGGACCTGGTCGAACTGGTCATGGCCTTCGAGGAAGAGTTCAACATCGAAATCCCGGATGACGTGCAGGAATCCATCCGCACGGTTGGTGATGCGGTAACGCACATCAAGGCTCACATCTAAGTTTCGGGTACTCTATGTCTGACCGCCGCGTTGTTATTACCGGAATCGGGATTGTCTCGCCGTTGGCCAATGGCCGCGAGGCAACTTGGGAACGCCTGATTGAAGGCAAGTCTGGGGCAGGACGTATTGATACGTTCGATCCCGAGGACATGCCGTGCAAGATCGCGTTTCAGGTTCCGTGGGTGACAGGTCGCGGTGGTGGCGAAGGCGACCCCAACGCGTTCGATCCGGATAAATATCTTTCTCCGAAAGAGATCCGCCGGATCGACGAATTCATTCTCTACGCGATTGCCGCAGCCGATGAGGCTGTTGAAGATGCGGCTTGGAAACCTGAGGACGATGAAGGTCAGGAGCGCACAGGCGTTCTGATCGGATCCGGTATCGGTGGCCTTGAGTCGATCTACAGTACGGCGATCACTCTTCATGAGAACGGGCCGCGCAAGGTGAGCCCGTTCTTTATTCCCTCTGCCTTGATCAATCTGGCGTCTGGCCAGGTGTCTATCCGGCACAAGTTCAAGGGACCTAACCACTCGGTAGTGACGGCCTGCGCGACGGGCGCTCATGCCATCGGCGACTCCGCGCGACTGATCAAGTTCGGCGATGCGGATGTCATGGTTGCCGGTGGCTCAGAGGCGGTGATCGGACGAATTGGTATCGCTGGCTTCTGTGCAGCAAAGGCCATGTCCACGAATTTCAATGATACGCCGGAAAAAGCGTCCCGTCCGTACGACAAGGACCGTGACGGATTTGTCATGGGTGAAGGTGCGGCTGTTGTCGTGCTTGAAGAGTATGAGCACGCAAAAGCACGCGGCGCCAAGATCTACGCTGAAGTCTCAGGCTATGGCCTCACGGGCGACGCCTACCACATCACCGCTCCCGCCGAAGGAGCTGAAGGCGGGTATCGTGCCATGATGATGGCGCTCAAGAATTCCGGCATCGACCCGACAGAAATCGACTATGTAAATGCGCACGGTACGTCGACGCCGAAAGGCGACGAGGGCGAAGCGGGTGCAGTCGAGCGGGCGTTTGGCGATCACGCAAAGAACATGTCCATGTCTTCGACGAAGTCGGCGGTCGGGCACTTGCTGGGCGCTGCTGGCGCGATTGAGACAGCGTTCTGCGCGCTGGCTATCCGCGATCAGGTCATGCCGCCGACCCTTAACCTCGACAATCCGAGCTTCGAGACAGTTCTCGACCTGATTCCGCATAAGGCGAAGAAGGGGCGCGTGCGCGCAGCCATGTCGAACAGCTTCGGCTTTGGTGGCACGAACGCGTCACTGGTTCTCAAGGAAGTTCAGTAAGCCTGTTTCTCCGGGCTGGGGTTGGCATGTAGGCTGGCACAGTCAGGATTCGCGAGGCGTTCATGAAATTTATCAAAGCACTGCTTTCGCTGCTGGTGTTGCTCGCGTTCGTGGGCGCCGCCGCGCTGGGGGGTGGCTGGCTCTGGTTCCAAAACGAAATCACGAAAGCCGGGCCGTCGACGCAAGAGCACGTCTTTGTCGTTGCGCCGGGCGAGACCCTATCAAGCGTCGCGATGCGCCTGGAGAGCGAGGGCATCGTCAGCGATGATCGGCTGATCAGGCTGAAGGCTCGTCTGGACGGCACCGAGCTCGCCATCAAGACCGGAGAATTCATTCTCGAGCCTCAGGCAAGCATTGTGTCAGTCATGGATGTGCTGATTGAAGGCAAATCCGTACTGCACAAAATCACGTTGCCGGAAGGTCGAACGACTGCGCAATTGCTCAAGCTCATAAAGGAAGACACCGTCCTGACGGGGGCGATGCCGGAAGCTGACGTTCCCGAGGGCTCATTGTTGCCCGACACCTACCTTTTCCAGCGCGGAACCACGCGAACGCAGCTTGTTGAGCGCATGCGGACGGCACAATCTGACGCGTTGAACGAATTGTGGGCCAAACGTGCCGACGACCTTCCTATAGCCAGCCCCGAAGACGCAGTGATCCTCGCGTCGATCGTCGAAAAGGAGACGGGTGTTTCCGGAGAGCGGGCGAAGATTGCGGGCCTGTTTGTGACGCGCCTCAAGCGCGGTATGCGGCTCGAGAGCGATCCAACAATCATCTATGGCATCTCGAAAGGCGAGCCGCTGTACAACAAGCGCGGCCAGCGGCGAACGCTCTATCGTTCTGAGATCGACCGCAAGACAGATTGGAATACGTACCAGATCGACGGACTGCCCAAAACACCGATCTGTAACCCCGGACGCGAAGCGATAGCCGCGGTGCTCAATCCGGATGAGACGGGCCATATATTCTTTGTCGCTGACGGCAAGGGTGGGCATTTGTTTGCGAAAACGCTTACCGAGCACAATCGCAATGTCGCGGCATATCGCGAATATGAGCGGGAAGAGATTCAGAGGGAGCGCGCTGGGGAATGAGCGTATTGTCGGGAATGACTGGCTTCGCCCGCGTGGCTGGCGAAGCCGAGTGGGGAGCTTGGGCCTGGGAAGCGAAAAGCGTGAATGGGCGCGGCCTGGACGTGCGCGTGAACACGCCTCCGGGGTTCGACGGGCTGGACCGCGCAGTGAAAGCTCTGGCAAGCAAGGCATTCAATCGAGGATCCTTGCAGGTCTCCTTGCGGGTCGAGCTGAGTGATCAGTCGGGCGGTGCGGTGATCGATGAGGCATTGCTGTCGTCGCTGAAAGTCGCCGCAGAGCGCGCTCATGGCGGAGCGCTGTCGAGTGAAGCGATTGCGACACTGATGACCATGAAGGGCGTGGTTGAAACCGGATCCACGAGCTTGCGAGATGTGGCCGCGGATGAAGGGGCTATGTCTTTGCTGCTCAAATCAGCAGAGCAGGCAATCAAGGAGCTCGAATCGGCGCGGCATGCCGAAGGGGTGTCATTGGAATCGATGCTCAGCGAACTGGTTGAAGAAATGACTGCTGTCACGGAGTCTGCGATGTCGCTTGCATCTGATCAGCCGGCGCTTCTGAAGGCGCGGCTCTCGAAACAATTGGACGAGCTGGGAGCAGAACAGAAAGTTGACTCGGACAGGTTGGCTGCCGAACTTGCGCTTACGGCGGCGAAAGCTGACGTTCGCGAAGAGTTGGACAGGTTGCAGGCTCATTTCCAGTTAGCCCGGGAGTTGATGAGTGCCGGTTCACCGGTTGGTCGGAAACTCGACTTTCTCGCGCAGGAACTGAACCGTGAGGCGAATACGCTGTGTTCGAAATCGATCAGCCTCGATTTGACGAATGCCGGACTCAGCCTCAAAGGAACAATTGACCAGTTCAAGGAGCAGGCAGCCAATGTCGAATAGTGGACATCCGAAGGATAGCGGCAAACGCCGGGGGCTGATGCTGGTTCTGTCGAGCCCGTCAGGTGCTGGGAAGACGACACTGGCACGCAAGCTGATCGATGAGTTTGACGATGTGAACCTCTCAGTGTCCGCCACCACGCGGCCACCGCGGCCAGGAGAAGTCGACGGCAAGGATTATCACTTCCGTTCCGTCGACCAGTTTCACGACATGATAGAGCGCCGCGAATTCCTTGAATGGGCGCATGTTTTTGACAAGTATTACGGAACTCCGAAAGCAGACACGGTCGCCAAGCTGGAAGCGGGAGAGGACGTCCTGTTCGATGTGGACTGGCAGGGCGCGGATGCGTTGCATGACCAGATGCCAAACGATGTCGTGTCGGTTTTCATTCTTCCGCCGAGTATCAATGCGCTGGAACAAAGGCTGGCGGCCAGACCTGGTTCAACGCCTGAGATCGTTGCGCGCCGGATGGAAGATGCCAAGCGCGAAATCATGCATTGGCGTCGATACGACTATGTCATCGTGAATGATGATCTGGAAGTTGCTTACCAACGTCTTTGGCGCATTCTGTTGACCGAACGGCTGAAGCGTTTGCGTCAGTTGGACCTTGAGGATCATGTGCGCCAGCTTCTCGGAGAGGCCTGATGGACGATAAGAAAGACGGTTTGGGGAACGTCAAGGCGCGGCCTGTCTGGTTGATCGCGCTGATACCCTTGCTGGGCATCGTATTGGGCGCGTGGTTTGTGCTGAAACACCTCCTTTGAAAATGAAAAGCCCCGCAGTTTCCTGCGGGGCTTCTTTTATGTCTGGTCCTGAGAGGATCAGGATTTGGACATCGCTTCCTGGAAGTTCTTGTCCACAGCTTCGATGAAGCCTTCGGTGGTCAGCCATTCCTGGTCCGGGCCAACGAGCAGGGCGAGGTCCTTGGTCATCTGGCCGTTCTCAACCGTCTTGATGATGGTCTCTTCCAGCTTCTGAGCGAAGGCACGTACATCCGGCGTGTCGTCCATGCGGCCGCGATGGTCGAGACCACGTGTCCAGGCGAACATGGAGGCAATAGAGTTGGTGGACGTTGCTTCGCCCTTCTGATGGTTGCGGTAGTGACGCGTCACAGTGCCGTGAGCGGCTTCAGCTTCTACCGTGTTGCCATCCGGCGTCATCAGAACGGAAGTCATAAGACCAAGCGATCCGTAGCCCTGCGCAACGGTGTCGGACTGCACGTCGCCGTCGTAGTTCTTACAGGCCCAAACGTATCCGCCGGACCATTTCATGGCCGCAGCGACCATGTCGTCGATGAGGCGGTGCTCGTACGTACCACCAAATTCCGCGAACTTGTCAGCAAACTCGTTGTCGAAGACTTCCTGGAAGATGTCCTTGAAGCGGCCATCATAGGCTTTCAGGATTGTGTTCTTCGTCGACAGGTAAACTGGCCATTTGCGCTGCAGGCCATAGTTCATGCTGGCGCGGGCAAAGTCGCGGATCGACTCGTCGAGGTTGTACATGCCCATCGCGATGCCGGAGGACGGGAAGTCGAAGACCTCGAATTCCTTGGAGTCGGATCCATCGGAAGCTTCCCACTTCATGGTCAGCTTGCCTTTGCCCGGCACGAGGAAGTCTGTCGCCTTGTATTGATCACCAAACGCGTGACGGCCGACGACGACGGGCTGGGTCCAGCCCGGTACCAGGCGTGGCACGTTCGAGATCACGATCGGCTCGCGGAATACGACGCCGCCCAGAATGTTCCGGATCGTGCCGTTTGGCGAGCGCCACATCTTTTTCAGGTCGAATTCCTCAACGCGAGCTTCGTCCGGCGTGATCGTCGCACATTTGACAGCGACGCCGTACTGCTTCGTGGCGTTGGCCGCGTCGACGGTGATCTGGTCATCCGTTTCGTCGCGCTTCTGGATCGACAGGTCATAATACTTCAGGTCGACATCGAGATAGGGGTGGATCAGCTTGTCCTTGATCATCTGCCAGATGATCCGGGTCATCTCATCCCCGTCCATCTCGACGATCGGGTTTTTGACCTTGATTTTCGCCATGTGCATGTTTCCTTTGCCATTCAAACGGTTTGAGCTCGGCTATAGCAGGTGTTTGGCCCGCGTCAAAAGAGCGGTTTGGCACTTGGCTGGTTCAGTTGCCATTCAGCCGAAAAGTGTTTGCTCGACTGACGGACGGAGGACGCTGGAATGAAGATTTCAAGATTTTTGTTTGCAGGACTCTGTCTGTGGCTTGGCATCGGTGTACCGGCTTCGGGCTATCCGATTGATGATCTGAGCCTATACGAGAAAGTGTATCTGGAAGGCATGGTCACAAACTCGCCGGTGCTGATCATCGACATTGATCACGTAGGCAACCGGGTGAAAGTGCAGGAAGATGACGGCTATTCGAAGTGGGTGCCCTCTAGTCGCATCATGTCGAAATGGGAAAACCGCACGGATGCAATGAAAAAGGTCGGCGGGATCGGTTTGATCGCTTACTGTGTGTACAAGGTTCCAGACTGCGACTCCGCACGTCTTGGCAACATGTTATATCTAAATGAGTATGTTCCCGGCGCCCCTCTGCCCAAAGTAGGGGGTGGCTTCGTTCCGTTCGTTTCTTCGTCACTTAGTTCTGAACCGGCGCGCCAAGAGAGATCAGGCGGCGTGCCTGACTTCATGAACCCGGAAACGTTCGAGCGAATTCCAAGTGAGGCACAAGATGGAGCCTCCAGAGAATCTGCGTCACGTCCCCCGTCTTCGGCTCTTTCAAAGTCGTCTGATGTTACACAAGTGGGAACGGTCGAGGCCGCGACAAATGCCGGGATGATAAGGTTTCACGTTGAAAATGGGTGTCAGGAGGCGGTGGAGATCGAGTACGCATTGCAGACTCCAAATTTTCAACGGGCGTCTCCATTTGTAATTGCTCTGGATCCCGGGGAGCAAAAGGGTGTTAATCTTGGGTCCCATTCGGAATTTGATCGGGCTTCGATTTTATACATCCACGCCAAAAGCCAAGGCCACGAGTGGAGTGGACCCGAGCTGGTCACAATTGACGGAAAAACCCAGAAGTTCATGGTGCCTTCCTATGCAACACTCCCCAATCAAATTCGCCTTATTCGATTAACCTGCGAATAGACGGCCCGTTAAGGGCAGCGATGCTTGTTGACGTTCCGGAGCTGAATAGGCACTGGAAGCTGCATGTCACATCCCGCAATCATTCTCCATTCGCCACAGCTCGGCGAGAATATCGGCGCGGCTGCGCGTGTCATGCGCAATTTCGGGCTCACTGATTTGCGCCTCGTCACGCCGCGAGACGGGTGGCCTAACCCGGCGGCCGATACGATGTCGGCTGGTGCGTTCGAGGCTGGCGTGACGGTGCAAGTGTTCGACAGTCTTCCAGAAGCCCTGGAAGGTATCACATGGCTTGCTGCGGCAACTGCGAGGCTGCGGGGAATAGAGAAGCGCGTCGGCGACGCTTCGGACGCCGCACAAGCCGCTTTCGAGCGTCTGGGTGCCGGCCAGTCCGCCATCATGTTTGGGGCCGAGAAGTCCGGCCTCCCGAATGATGCTGTGGCTGTGTCGGACTTTTTGATGACCTACCCTGTCGATCCGGAGTTCAAGAGTCTGAATCTGGCACAGGCCGTTTGCGTATTCTGCGCTGAATGGGGCAAGCGTCGCGAAGATGCAGACCTGGTCGTCTCCCAGGATAAGGCCAAACTGGGCGAACCGGCTCCTCGTGATGAACTCTACCGCATGTTTGAGCATTTCGAGGATGAGTTGGAACGAGCTGGCTATTTCTTTCCGCCGGAGAAGACCCCGCTGATGAAGGACAATCTTCGCGCCGCACTGATCCGGGCGGACTGGACACGCCAAGAAGTGCAGACGTTCCGGGGCGCCATCAAGGCGCTGGCTCTTGGCCGGGGCAAGGCGCGGGTCGATCGTGACGACTGAGTTCACCTTCGACGCGGCTGTGATCGGAGCGGGGCCGGCCGGCCTGATGGCTGCAGAGATGATCGCCGATGCGGGTCTTAGCGTTGCTGTATTCGAGGCGATGCCGAGCCCGGCGCGGAAATTGCTCATGGCCGGGAAAAGCGGGCTGAACATCACGCATGTGGAAACGCCAGATGAAATTGTGACGAAGTATCCTGATGCAGCTGCATGCCTGATTGGCGCGATCAATTCCTTTGGGCCCGATCACATCGTCGACTGGATGAAAGAATTGGGCGTCGACTGCGTGACCGGCCCGACCGGCCGGGTGTTCCCGACCGCGATGAAGGCCTCGCCCCTTTTAAGGGCGTGGCTTCAGCGTCTCGATAACAAAGGGGTGCGTCTGCTGACGCGGCACAGGTGGATCGGATGGGGGAGTTCCGGCGAACTCATCTTCGATACGCCGACCGGACAACAAGCCGTCAGGTGTCGTGCGCAGGTTTTTGCGCTTGGCGGAGCAAGCTGGAGCCGGCTTGGTTCAGATGGGTCCTGGAAGTCTGCATTTGAGCGTATCGGCGTACCTGTGGTGGCGTTCCGTCCATCCAATTGCGGCTTGCGCATCGAGTGGTCCGAGCGAATGAAATCGGACCATTCAGGTGCCCCTGTGAAGAATGTTGCGTTGAGTTTTGGCGATCAATCCAGCCGGGAAGAGTTTGTGGTCACGAAGCGCGGTATTGAGAGCGGCGCGGTGTTTACCCTGTCGCTCGGTGTGCGTGATGCGTTGGAGGCGTCCGGAAACGCTGAGCTTCGCCTCGATCTGTTGCCGGACCTCACAGAAGACGACATTTCGCGCAGGCTATCCAAACCCCGTGGCAAGCAATCCATGTCCAATCATCTGCGCAAGACGTTAAACCTGTCAGGCGTGAAGCGCGCGTTATTGTTCGAGTTTGGCGGACGAGATGTTGTCGGTGAGCCGGATAAATTGGCCAAACTGGCGAAGCATCTGTCGCTTCCTGTCGCAGGCTTGTTTCCGATTGATGAAGCCATTTCCACCGACGGAGGCGTGCCGTTCAGCGCGGTGGACGATCATTTGATGGCGAAAAAGCGACCTGGATTGTTTTTTGCGGGTGAAATGTTGGACTGGGATGCGCCGACCGGGGGCTATCTGCTCACCGCCTGTCTTGCCACCGGACGCGCCGCTGGTCGTGGCGCAGTCCGATGGCTCAACACTCAGGTCACTTGATCAGCGGCCTTTCCAGACCGGTGCACGTTTTTCAATGAAGGCTTTGGGGCCTTCCTTGAAGTCTTCAGTTCCGACGATGCTGGCAAACGCCTTGCCGCTGTCTTTCCAGAGCTCGTCGTCGCTTTTGCTGGTTGCGTCCATGGCAACCGCGCGGCTTGCAGACACTGCGAGAGGCGCGTTGGCTGTGATCCGGCCAGCCAGGGTTTCGGCTTCTTTCATGACATCAGCCTCTGGCACGACCTTGTTGACCATGCCCAGTTCATAGGCGCGTTGAGACGGGAGAGGGTCACCCGTCAGGATGGCTTCCAAAGCTACGGCGCGTCCAATTGCGCGAGGCAGGCGGAACAGACCACCGGCGCCGGCGACGAGCGAGCGCTTTACTTCCGGCAGACCGAAATTGGTGTCATCAGCGCAAACGATCATATCGCAAGACAGGGCGATTTCGGTGCCGCCAGCCAACGCTGATCCAGTGATTGCAGCAATCAGCGGTTTGGTACGTTCACGCCGCGCGATGCCGGCAAAGCCGCCTTTCTTCGTGGAAAGCGCCGCGCCATTGCCGGCGGAGATTTCCTTCAGGTCTGCGCCAGCGCAGAAGGCCTTACCCACAGCGGTGAGAATGCCAACCCAGACTTCTGGATCAGATTCCATCTGGTCAATAGCCGCCTCCATCGTGCTGGCCATTTCTCCATTGATAGCGTTGCGGGCCTCAGGCCGATTCATCGTGATGATCGCGACATTGCCTTGTTTCTTGTATTCTACGGGCATTGGGTGTCCTCCTTTGATGAAACTCAGCTAGCCAGCTTTACGCTACGGTGTGCAAGACACAGTTCTATTTTGGTGTTGCCGGACCTTGGGGAAGTCATCCGAGACTTGATTCATGGACCTGACACTTAGCCCCGAATACGCCGAATTCCGCGACCACGTTGCGGAAACACTGAGAGCCAATGCTCACCTTGCGCCCGGACCGGACGACAAGGGGCTGAAGCATCCGAAGCGACTCGCCTGGCAGGCTTTTCTAATAGAGGAAGGGCTCACGGCGCGGACAATTCCAACCGAGTATGGCGGGTACGGGGCCGAGCCGGACATCCTGAAATCGCGCATCATCGCCGAAGAGTTCGCGCGATCTGGCTTGCCACGGCCATTGGCGGGGCAGGGAATATCCATGCTGGTGCCGACCTTGCTGGAGCTTGGTACACCGGAGCAGAAATCGGCCTATATCGAGCGCACGCTGAAAGGTGATTTGATCTGGTGTCAGGGGTACTCCGAGCCCGGAGCAGGCTCCGACCTCGCTGCGTTGCGGACCAGGGCCGTCGACGATGGCGACGACTTCGTTATCAATGGTCAGAAGATCTGGACGTCGACTGCGCGTCAGGCCGACATGATTTTTTGCCTGGTGCGAACAGATCCCGACGCAAAGAAGCACCACGGTATCACCTATATTCTTTTCCCGATGGACACGCCGGGCATCGAAGTGCGCCCGCTCGTCGACATGACGGGGGCCGCCAATTTCAACGAAGTCTTCTTCACAGACGTACGCGTGCCGAAAAGCGGAGTGGTTTTCGAGGTCAATAAAGGCTGGCAGGTGGCCAATGCCACGCTGACCCATGAGCGGGGAATGTTGGGCGATCCAAATGCGACGAAGGCTCGCTTTGTTGAACTGGTCGAATTGATGAAGACGGAAACCGTAAATGGTGAGCGCCTGATAGATAACCCGGTGCTGCGGGACCGGCTGATGGCACTACAGGCGGAAGTCTTTGCCATGCAGGCGAACGGACTCCGTATTATGACCAATCGCCTGAAAAACGAGTCTGCTGGAATTGCCGGTCTGATTGTGAAGCTGCAGGGTTGTGAACTCAATCATCAGATAGCCGGGTTGGCGATCGATGCACTGGGTGAACTGGGCGTGCTCTATGAGGACGGAGAGCATCTTCGTGCGGGCGGAAGCTGGCAATGGAGGTACATGTACGACCTCGGATTGATCATCGGAGGCGGCACGGCGCAAATTCAGAAGAACATTATTTCCGAACGCGGCCTCGGAATGCCGCGAGAGCCTAGATTGGCGAAAGGCTAGCATTATGGAGTTTGGACTCTCAGAAGAGCAGGTGATGCTTCAGGAAATGGTTCGGCGCTTCGTAGCCGAAGAAGCACCTCTGGATTCGATCCGCGCGATTGCGGGAGGTGAGTCTGGCGCGCGGGAGACGTTGGAAGAGAAAGTGGCCGCACTGGGTTTCGATGGCATTCTTGTCGCCGAAGCGGATGGTGGCTCCGGCTTGGGTGTCCTGGACGCGATTCTCGTGCAAGAGTGCTTCGGATACGGACTTGTGCCGTCGCGCTTTCTTTCGAATACGATTGCGGCGTATGCGCTTGAGAAAGCAGGGTCTGGACTTTCCGGTGACATTGCGTCTGGCGCTGCCAAGTTTGGTTTGGCGCTGAATGATGTTGCGTCCCGCCGTGATGGTTCTGGGTTGCAGGTCGGGAAGACTGCGGTGACCGGGAAATCGCTCATGGCTATGGATGTTCGGGATGCGACGCACCTCCTGTTCTATTCGAACGGCGCGATCCACTGCGGCGCACCCGGTGAAAAGAGTGTGGTTAAGACCATCGACCAGACACGCGAATTCTTTGAGGCGACCGTAGGGGCGGCGAAACACGACACGACATCGGCAGACGTCGATCAAGTTTTCGCGGTGGCGTGCCTGCTGATCGCTGCAGACACTCTAGGAGCGGCGCAGGCCATGCTGGACAAAGCGGTTGCCTATGCATCTGAGCGCGAACAATTCGGCCGTGTGATCGGATCATTCCAGGCGGTCAAACATTTGTGTGCCGAAATGGCGGCAAAGTTGGAGCCGTGTCGGGCTCTGTTGTGGCACGCAGCTCACGCTATCGACACAGACGACGAAGAGGCGATTGCCATGGCCTACCTCGCCAAGGCCCATATGTCTGAAGTCGCGACGTTCATTGCACGCACATCGACAGAAGTGCATGGGGGTATGGGGTTTACGGATCTTGTCGGTCTGCACTTCTGGTTCAAACGCATCGGTGTGAACCGTCAGTTGTTTGGGTCTCCGATGGCTTTGAGAGAGTTTGCTGCGCGACAGCAAGGGCTCGTCGCCTAGGCCGCACTGACAGCCACGTTCATTTGTCGGAACCAGTCACTTTCTTTTGGTGAGAACAGGTTCACCAGCCAATCGAGAAGAGCGTCCGCATTCCGCACGTTCTTCACTCTCTGGGTTTGGCACAGCCAGATGTCCAATGCGGGAAGCCCTGGAATTGGGTGGGCCGAGACATCCGGGAAACGGTGAATTATGTGAGAAGGAAGAATGGCGGGAGCCACTCCCGCCCGACAGAACGATATCATGGCCTCCATATTGTTCATGCGGCGCAACAGCTCCACCCCCCGCAGCGGCGTGGCGGTCTCCTCCAGGTGAGAGGCATAGGGCGCGTAGACCAAAGCCGACTTCTGGACGAGGTCGGACAGGGACGATGGCGCGCCATACGACGAACTCCAGTCGTTCGAAACAAATCCCACGAAATGAGACCGACCGATGCGGCGGGTGACTGTGTCCGGATTCCGGGGGCGATTGGTTTGAATGCAGATATCCCACGGCAGATCCTGAGACTCCGAAACAGAGTTGCAGATTGAAACGTCGATTGTCAGGTCCGGATATAGCAGTTGGAAGTCCGCAAGCCGCGGCACGACCCAATAGAGGGCGAGTGGTTCGCTGCAAACAAGGCGTATGGCGCGCCCTGTGTCGATACCCACCGCGCCGACTTCCATCTGTGCCGCATAGATCGTGTCTGCCATCAGATCTGCGTGCCGCAGCAAGGCCCGGCCCGCTTCGGTGAGGTCTACACCAGTATGTTTCCGCAGGAACAGTTCAGTTTGCAGCGCGGTCTCAAGGTCGGTCACGCGCCGACTTATCGTCGGTAGGGAGCCACCCAAAGCGCTTGCGGCTGCGCTCATGCTGCCTGTCTTCGCGACGGCCCTGAACACGCGCAGCCTGTCCCAATCAAACTGATCGAATGGCGCTTCAGTGCCTAACGATTGTGAAAGCCCCCGTTTCATTCTGTGCCGAAGTCGCTCGTCTGAATTTATGCCATGGAAATTAACCATCTAATGGAGAAATTTCATGAATACAACTGGCGCTAGAAATTTGGTGGTCTCCGATGTCGATCCCGAGGCGTTTAAAGCACGGGCAGGTGACTTCGGTTTTCGACTTGCGACACGAGACGAGCTGGACCAGGCTGTTTCTATGGCCGAAGGCCTGATCGATGGAAAACTCGCAACAGTCGATTCGATCGAAGATATGAATCATTGGACGGGCATAACGGCATGGGTCACTGGCGACCCTGTAGATGGGATCTTTCTGACTTTGCCACTAACCGCGATTGGCGAGGACGCCGTGCGAGACGGCACCTACAATCCGGCCAACCCGTTGAAGATGCATCTGGCGAAGAAGGGGCGAAATGTCTCCGCATTCTATGTAGGCGTGTATGCAGGCCAGACCTACGAAGCGCGAAAGAAAATCATGACGGTGTCGGCGGTGCTGCGTGTTGAGATGTTCGGAATATTTCCTGCCTATGCCAGAGGCGCGACCGCCGATGGGCGCCGATCCATGGAGAGTTTGGGCTTTCAGAAATTTGAAGGGGGGCTTCCAGATCTTTACATCCAATCGCCGTTCCGATCCGCGATGGATCAAGCCTCATGAACGGCACGCGCAACAGGATCGGCGAACAGGTCCTGCTTCGTGCCGTGCCGCCGGACGCCTATCATTCCTACAAGGCGGATGTCGTCAGAACGCTCGACGGATACCATCAGGTCAGCGCCGTTCGATCCGCGGTGTTCCTCTCAGAACAGGATTGCCCTTATGAGGAGGAATTCGATGGCAACGATTTCTGCGCGACGCATTTACTGCTCAGCACTGGCGGGCGGCCGGTTGGAACCCTGAGAATCAGGTGGTTCGGGGACTTTGCAAAGCTCGAGCGAATTGTGCTTCTGCCCTGCGAACGTGGTCGGCCGGGGCTGCGGGTGATGCTCGCGACAGCGTTCGAGATGGTGGCCCGCAAGGGATATGCACGCATGATTGGCCAGATTCAGGCTCGCCTCTGGCCAGTCTGGTCTCGCACCTTCAGGTGTCGCCTGTTGGAGAACCGTCCGGCGTTCTGGTTTTCAGGATATGAGTATCGCGAAATAGAAATCCCCATTCCGCGACATCCGCTGGCGCTTCAAATGCTTGAAGATCCCTACCGCATCATCCGGCCGGAAGGCGCTTGGGACGAGCCAGGTGTATTGGAAAAGTCGATCGGTCGCGCAGGCTCCGATGAGCAGGCGGCCTAATGGATACAAGGATCGGAAATGGTGCCCGGGGGCGGAATCGAACCACCGACACGCGGATTTTCAATCCGCTGCTCTACCCCTGAGCTACCCGGGCAGGTCACTGGGGAAGCGCGGTATCTAACGAAGGCTTTTGGTCTTGTCCATGCTGTTTTCAGTCTTCTTCTGACATCTCTTGGCCGGGCGTGTCATCCGCGATGTCTGCAGGAGACCCGGGAATGGCGTAACCGTCCGAGAGCCATTTGTTCAGATCGATGTCGGCACAGCGTTTTGAACAGAATGGTCTATAGTCCGCCGCGACCGGTTTGCGGCGGCATTGCGCGCATTTCGGTTGGGACGCTTTTGGAGAAATCGGTTTGCTCATGCGGTTTGATATACACTCGGTTTCGGTTGGTCGGACGCCGTAAAGGACAGTCTTCGACCGTATTTGTCGGCAACCAGGTCTTTCAAGGGGGCGCCTGTTTTGTCCAGCCATTGAAAGGCGCGTTTCGGCAGCTCAAGTGTGTACTTGTCCATGCGATTTCCGGTTGCCGTCTGCTCAAGCATTCTCAGGCCTTCGAGGCACAGGGTTTCATCCGATGTATCGGCGCGGCTGTCGAGGATACGGTCACTGATGGGGGTTTTCCGCCATGGCAGGGACAATTCCAGCAGGCCGAGCTGCGATGGGGCAAGCACGGTATTTGACGCCAGTCCAGCCGCCTTCAGTTCGGATTTCATGGCATCCTTGATTTTCTGACGGGAGCCAGCATTCAGCGGCGCCACGCAGTCTAGCACGACCAGGCCCCCGAGATTTCGGAGCTTCATTTGGCGGGCCAGTTCTCCGCATGCTTCGAGATTTATCTTGAGCGCACGGCTCGCGGCGCTTCCCTTGCCATTACGCCCAGCGGTGTCGACGTCGACGGCCGTCAGAGCACTCGTTCGCTCAATCCGCAATCGGCCGCCACCTGGGAGCGTCAACGTGCTTGAGAGCGCTTCGTCAAACGCGGCCGCGATGAGCTGGTTTCCAGCGGAAACGTCTTCGATGACGCATTCTGGCCAAGCAAGTTGGTCAGGAGGTGAGCTGTTTTCATTGAAAAATTCAACTCGCGCAAGCTTGTCTTCCCGCGCTTCGGCGGCGACGATCACGTTTAAGGCTTGTCCCTCAGTGATGCTGTGGGCCTTCTGAAGGCGCATGAATGCTTCTGCGCCGGTCTCGGTCTCTAGGAATGCGCCGCCCTGATCTGGCTGGAGGGCGCGTATCCGGGCGTTCAACTGTGAGCCGAGTACGAGCCGCCGACCGTGGTCTGACCAGCGCTCGAGGTGCAACGCAAGCGGTTTGCCGGCATCGTCCAGCAATACTTGTCGCGTTTCACCGACACAGGTTTCGCGGAGGATCCGGATCGTTCAGTTTCCAGCGATCATCGAGAGCAACGAATTGGTCACAGCATCCGCGGCTTTCGTTTCGCCAGAGACGGCAGGTTTGAGCCTGGACGCCATCGTCTTGCCGCGCTCCACTCCCCATTGGTCGAAGGGGTTCAGGCCCCATAGGTGGCCTGCGAAATAGGTTCTGTGTTCGTACAGTGCGACGAGGGAGCCGAAGGCTTTGGGTCCGAATGCGTTATGTGCGAAAAACGTCGAAGCACGTCCGCCAGCATGCACTTTCTGGCGCGCGACCTCGTCGGTCAATTCGGGCTCTTCCTGCTTTACTTCTTCAAGGCTGCGGCCATTCGCCAGTACCTCAGCCTGAGCCAGAGCGTGAGCTGTCAGGGCCTTCACGCCTTCAGCATCTCGGGTGCGATCTGGTGCAAGAATGAATTCGCACGGGACGTCCTGGGAGCCCTGGTGAAGCCATTGGTGATAGGAATGCTGGCCGACCGATCCTTCGCCGCCCCAGAGCGCAGGAGCTGTGGCGCCGGACACAGTATCGCCGTTCGGTCCAACCGATTTCCCGTTCGATTCCATTTCCAGCTGCTGCAGGTAAGTCGGCAGCATGCGCAGCCGGTTTGCGTAGGCGAGCAGGACACGCATTCTCTCTTTGCGAATTGTCGCGTTCCAGTAATCGAGCAGCGCGAGCTGCATGGCGGCATTGTCTGCGATTGGCGTTGTTTTGACATGTTCGTCCATGTCTGCGGCGCCCTTCAGAATGTCTTCGAACACATCAGCGCCGAGATAGATCATGCAGGCGAGGGATGCGGCAGACCAGAGCGAGAAGCGCCCACCGACCGACAAGGGCATGTCGAACATGTGTGCCTCACGCCCGTCGAGCCAAGCCTTCGCCCGGTCAGGGTTTGCCGTCACCAGGGCGAGATGTTGTTGTGATTTGTCGCCAATTGTCGCTTCAAGCCATTTCCGTGCGCGGGCAAGGTTGTAGAGGGTCTCTTCGGTGCCGAACGATTTCGAGACGCCGATGACAAGTGTTCGTTCGGGGTCGAGACCCGCTATCGCACGATCCAGGTCGAACGGGTCGACATTTGCGCAAAACCTCAGATCAATTTCGCCCGACGCGCTGTCTTCGAAAGCGTCTGCAATCAGGCGAGGGCCGAAATCAGATCCGCCAATGCCAATATGCAGGACCGCGTTGAAGGATTTGTTGGTTGAGCTGGTGACCTTTCCGGACGCGATTTCCCGGGCGAATGCCAATGCGGGAAGCACGCTCTGGCGGACGGCTTCCGCCTCTCCGGACAAAGAGGATTGTGCGCGAAGGGCCCAGTGGAGTGCGGGGCGGTTTTCCGACGGATTGACGATCTCTCCGGCGAACAGTCGGCTGGCCGCGTCTGGCAATGCCGCTTCTTCGCCGAACCGACGAAGCGAATCGACGGATTGCGGATCCAGGAATTGGCGAGACAGATCGATGGACCAGCCAGCGGCGTTGAGCTGACTCGAATTCGCGCGCGCGGTCGCGAGCACTTTTAGAGGGACGTCCGCCAGACGTTCTGCATGCAGGGTCAGCTCATCGATCATGTCATTGTCCTTGCGTAAATTTTGGTGGTTTCCGCTTATCTGTGCTTTGCCAGCGGGGCAAGACGCGAAACCTGACCGCAGTGAACTGGCAATTGCGAGCTTGAAACCCGCGCCGCAGATGGCTATGAGGCGCGTTTAACGGGCTATCCAGCCTGAATAAGTAACCCGTCCGGCGGGCCGGACACCTAAACAGAATCAAGGAGAGGCCCGATGGCCAAGGCAAAGTTTGAACGCAACAAGCCGCACGTCAACATCGGCACGATTGGCCACGTTGACCACGGCAAGACGACGCTGACCGCAGCGATCACGATGACGCTGGCAGAG